>Ga0209692_10000010_pt1 | contig 1004318 bp, 693 predicted proteins | sample tdDd472_FD_187129 | JGI IMG/M metagenome (GOLD analysis project Ga0209692, IMG submission 187129) | Marine sediment microbial communities from the Atlantic coast under amendment with organic carbon and nitrate - tdDd47.2 (SPAdes)... | ecosystem: Environmental > Aquatic > Marine > Coastal >...
CGCCTTCCGGGATGTCGGGGAGCTGGAAGGTACCGCGCTCGAGGCGCTTGCTCAGCACGCACCAGCCGGAGCGGTCGAACCATAACACCTTCGCGATATGGCGCCGGCGGTTCAGGAAGACGTGCAGATGCCCCTCGACGGGGTCGCTGCCGAGGCGACGGACCGCTCCTGCCAGGGCGTCGAAAGACCCGCGCATGTCGATGGGGTCCGCGGCGACGAAGACGCGCACCGACGGTGGCAGGCTCAGCACGTTGCGACGACCCGCAGGAGGCGCTTCAGCGTGGTATCGTCGAAGCGCTCGTCCACCTCGATGGCGACGTCCCCCAACCGCACCACATAGCGCGGACTCGAGCTCGGCGCATCCACGACCAGCTCCACCAGCCGGAGCGACGGTGCCGGCTGGCGCCGACGTCGGCCCCCAAGATTCAGCCACCACGCGTGCAGCGACCGCGAGTCGATGCCTCGAGCGCGCGCCCACGACGCTCGCGTCTGGCCGTCCACGTCGCCCACCTCGGCCAAGCATGCTCGCGCCTCGGCCGCGTCTCGCACCTTTCGTCCAGCCATGGATTCACCTCCGGCTGGATCCTCGCCGATGCTGCGTCACCGCGCATCCCGGCTTCGCTGATGGGTCACTGCTGGGATGTCCTGTGTTGGCGTGGCGGCGGTCTCGTGGGCCTCGGTGCGATAGCTGGGGACGTCGAGCTCGAGGATGACCGAGTGATGAACGAGCCTGTCGATGGCCGCAGCCGTGGTCATGGGGTTGCGGAAGATTTTGTCCCACGCGCTGAAGACGAGATTGCTGGTGATGAGGACGGAGCGGCGCTCGTAGCGCTCGGCGAGCAAGGTGAAGAGGACCTCGCTCTCGTCGGGGCTCTGCTTGACGTTGCCGATGTCGTCGCAGATCAAGAGCTCGTAGCGGTCGAGCTTGGGGAGCGCTCTCGGGAGGTCGAGGTCTCGCTTGGCGGCGAGGAGATGCTGGACGAGCTGGAAGGTCGGGACGAAGAGGACGGCATGGCCAGCCTGGCCGAGCGCACAGGCGGCGTGGGATTTTCCCGTCCCCGGCAGTCCAAAGGCGAGGACGTTGGTGGCTTCCTCGAGAAAGTGACCGCTGCAGAGGTCGCGCAGCTTGCGTCCGAGGGCCAGCGGCAGGCGGTTCAGGTCGAAGGTGTCGAGGGTCTTGCCCGGAGGCTGCATGGAGTCGTGGCGGAGCCGCGCGACGCGGCGTTCCCGACGGTCGTCGCGCTCGGTGTGAATGAGCTCTCGGCCTCGAGCACTTCGCGGACGACGTCGAGCGCGTCGTCGTGGCCCGCGTCCTCGAGCCGGCGGACCATCTCGCCGGCGGCGGTCGGCAACTTGAACTCCTTGAAGAGTGCGGCGACGACCGGTCGCGTTTCGGGTCGGGGCACGTTCATCGGGTACCTCCGAGCAGGCGGTCGTAGGCGGCGAGGTCGGGCTCTGGGATGTGGATGTCAGGGACCGTGGTCGGCCTCGGCCGCACCATCACCTTGAGCGCGGCGTAGTCGAAGCGCTCGCCGGTCAACAGCAAGCTCGCGAGCGCCTGCTCACCGACGACTCGAGGGTCGAGGCGGCCAGATGCAGGACGCGGACGTACTCGATATCGGTCCGCTCGCCGTGCCAGCCCTTGAGCGCGTCGTAGGCGCGCCGGAAAGTCAGCGTCGGGAACAGGTCCTCACGATGGCGGTAACGCGCGACGGCGCCAGGCTTGCGCACCAGCGACCAGATGACGTGGCGGTAGTCGATGTGCGGCCTCGCACTCACCGCGCAGGCGTACCTTCGTCTCGACCAGATGGCCTTGTAGAAGACCTCGAGCACGTCCGGGTGCTTACGCACGGTGACGTCATGACCGATGAGTCGTGAGTGCACCGAGTAGGCACGTCCGGCGACGCAGATGGTGCTCCAGCGGCAAACGGTGGGCGTGTGCTCGGTGTAGTTGGGCACCCGCGTCGGAGGAAGTGCCTGAAGGTGCGGGCGCTCCACGGCGAGCTGCTCGGCGGCTGGGACGTTGAACGTGCTCTCGACGACCTCGCGAACGAAGGTCATGTAGGCGCCAATGCTCACGAAGTCGCGGCTGTCGCGCAGCAACAGGGTCTGTCGCAAGGCCGACTTCACCAAGTCGTTGGCTTTCTCAACCACGCCGTTCTCGTGCGACTCGCCAGGGTTGATGCGCGTCGAACCGAGGCCGTAGTACGCGAGGACGTCGGCGAAGCGCTTGTTCAGGGCGCGTCCGCCGCTGCGCTTGAGCTCGTGAGTGGCCGCCGAGAGATTGTCGTGCCGGACCAACGCGGGGCAGCCGCCGAGGGCCCACAGCGCACCCTGGACGCCGCTGACGAGGGCTTCGTAGGTCTCGCTGAAGGCCAACTCCACCCACGTCCAGCGGCTGAAGCTCAGCCGGAATACGAACAGCAGGTGGGCGAACGCCACCCCGGCGATGGTCACCTCGAGGGCCGTGCAGTGCGTGAAGTCGAACGCCCCCTCACGGCCTGGTGGGTGCTCCTGCTGGAACAACACCGTTTGCGGCGGGCCAGCGACCGCCCGCCAGTCCCGTATGCGCCGCTGCAGCGTCCTCACCTGCCCATCGCGGAAGCGACCCGGGTAGCGCCGTTGTAGTTCGCCCAGAACGGACACCGCCTGCAGCTTGCCCTCCGTGTCCCTCGCCAGCAGGGGCACCACTGCCGTGTCCCACACCTCCTCGAACGGGTCGTCGCGCGTGCGCCACGTCCGCTCCTTCTTCGTCTGCGACGGCACAACTCCTGCCTTCCACCGCCGGGCCGTCCGCGAGCTCATGGCCGCCGCGGCTGCCGCGGCCTCCTGTGTCTTGCCTTCCATACGTCTTTGCCTCAGCAACTTGACCTGCTTGTCGGTGACCATCGGCCCTCCCTCGGGCCGAAGTCTCCCACACGCGGTCAGACTTGCTGCGACCGGACAAAGCAGTTGTCGCTGACCGGCCAGAGTAATTGTCGCTCATCACCCAACGAGTATTCTGGACAATAGGAGTGGGTTCAGGCACGCTCTGGCCATGCTGAAGTTCCTCGCTGCCCCTTTTCTCCTCCTCGCCGCCTGCATCGATGGCGGCCAGTCTGGCACCAGCAGCCAGGCGAGCTGTCCTCTGGCGCCGGACACGATTCACTTGCCGGCCGGTGCATATGGAGGAACTCTAGACGTCATTTCAGCCGTCGAAGGCGTGAAGATACAGATCGGACAGCTCGGCGCGCCTCCTATCGCCGACCACGACGGTGGCCCTGGTGTGTTGACGCTTGAGCTCGGGTCGGCCGCCACCTTGGCGGACCTCGCCGCGCAAGCAAACGCCCATCCTGACTTCATCGCAGTCGCCACCACAGAGCATCCGTCCGAACCCGCACAATCCGTCGCTCTTACTCCACTCACGTGGACTGAGGACTGCGGCCCCCCCTAAGCTCGGCCGATCGAACTCGATCACGTTGGATTCTCCACCATTGCCGCGAATCGCCACCACGATGGTGTGAGTTGGACGGCGATGACGGGTTCCGGCTCGGCGCTGCAGGCGCCCGGTGGAGACCGCCTTTCGCCTCAACCGGACGCGGGCGAGCTTCGCGGTTGACGTGCTCTTCGGTTCCAGCTGCCCGATTCCAGACGCACAAGCACCGAGCGTCCTATGATACGACAAGAAGAAACCGTGTCCAAGCGCCTTGCATGGTCGTCGCAATCGGTGTATGCGTAGGGGAGCTGGTTAGTCGTTCGTCATTTTGCCTAGGTACGATGATGAGCTTGTGAATACCGCAACCGTCTGAGTCATGCAGATCGCCTGACCTGTCGGCCGGATGCATACCGTGGACGAAGTCGATCCCGGGGGGGCATATGCGCGCGCACTCACGACATCACTACTGCTGGCATTCTTTGGCTGCGGCTCTAAGTTTTGCCCTCATGCTCGGCACGGGCTGCGCTCAATCGGAACGGACGTACGACGATTCGTCAGATCCCACAACGACGCTGGCCCGTGCGTCAATGGGCTACGACCCTCTGGGGCTTTCGTGCGACGACAACAGCTCGCTACTGGACGTGCTGTCACCCGATGCCACTGCGATGTTCTGTGTCGGCGCGACGCCTGAGGACCTCGCTACGCCGGCAACTGACCCGTGCGCGATCGCACATGGTTCCAACGCCTCCTGCAAGCCAGAACTTGGATACCGATGCAGTGGAGAGGTGAAGATCCCGCGCAGCAGCGGCGCACGCTGCCCACCCGATTTCCGACCAGGAGAGACGGATACGGAGTGCATCGGACTGATGCCTCGCTTCTGCAGTCACGATGGTCAATGCCCGGCTCGAACGAGGTGTGACCGTCTCAATGGCGGTGTCTGTGTCAGCGGTTGCCGGAGCGACGAAGAGTGCGATGACGGCGACGTCTGCAACTGTGAAGGAACCTGCGTCGCAGAAGGAACGCACGCGGGCCGCCTCTTTCCCGATCTCCGGCGACCCACGGTCGAAGCGCGCCCTGCCGAACTGGATTTCAAGCAGACGACATCGGGAACGAATCTCATCGATCTAGCCCAAGTCGTGATCGTAAGCATGGACAACCCAGCGCGTACGGCGCAGCAAACCTTGCACGCGGTGGGGGCCCGCGGGTTCATGGTCTCGTGCGCGGCGGCCAAGCTCGATGATCCACGCCCGCCCTTGAGCACCTTTGGGCAAGATTGCAGCATACAGTACCTCTTGGACCAAGACCGTAACAAAGCTCTATGGGTGCTTCCGTACGCGCTCGACCCGCCGACGACGACATCAGGCAGCGTCCACCTCCAGGTCGACAACTCCTCTTGGCCAATCGACAAGGAGATTCCGATCTTCGTTGCAGAGCTACTTCAGAACGAAGAGCCTTCCAGCGGTTGGTACCGCGGAACGTTCTCCCTGGTTGGGGCAGGAATCGACTTTGACGAAACCGTGGCGTTCTCACTCATCGCCTCCGATGTCCCACCAGCAACATCGCGCCTCCCGGTGACCGCCTGGGTGGAACTTGACGCCAGTAATGCCTGGATTACTCTCTATGACCCAACCCATACCCTCACTTCGTATGGGCAGCTGAAGCTCCACTACTCTGGAGCGCCGGGCACATCAACGGCAGCACAGATCGTCGGGACGCCTGAGTGGTTCAGTGGAACCACGCAGCAAACAACCGCCGCTGCCGCCTTCACGGCAGATCTACCTGGGACGCCGCCCGCGGTGGCGCCGCTGGTCGACGACAACGCGACACTGCTTTGGGACGCAGACACCGACCAGCTTCAGGGGATCTTCGGAATCGAGCTCAGGGGAGCTGATCCTGATGGACCTCAGCCAGCGCTCGTCCTACGGTTCACTGTTTCTCCGTCCGAGAACGCGCCAGAAGCTGCAGCTTTCGTTGTAGCGGATGACGCTGTGAACTCTATTGCAAGCGATCCCTGGATAGCGCGAGCAGCAGACACCTTCTCACCGCGCCGCTTCGATCATCCAGTTGTCTGGGCCGCCCTAACTGCTAGCCACAGTCTTGTGAATTGTCTGAATTCGCCGAGGTCTTTTCAACAGTCCACCGGAACGTCGACGCTAGCTGCACGTTGCAGCGACACCGTCGCGCTCACGTATGGCGTTGATTGCGACGACGTACTGCAGAAATTCGACGACGCCCAGAGTTCTATAGCGACTATGGAGTTCTTGAAGGACCGATACGAAGTGTGCTGCCCAAGCGCGCTCAAGGACTATGGCTGCAGCTGCTTCGACACAGACTTCGGTGAGATACAGGTTCCAGGCACGACGAAATGTCGCCCAGACGACACGGGCGGCATGGTGACGCTGAACGCCTGTCCGATCGACTCGTACACTATCTCACCCTTCATACATCGAGGCGTGCCTTCGGCGGAACCGGATGACTACTACATTCAGGCCGCGACATGCGCGATGCGCGTCGCTACGTTCGACGATATCTCGCGGTGGACGACCGCCGCCTTCGAAGGGGACGTTCTCATGTCGCCGCGACACGCCCTCCATCCCTCGCTCGTAGATGCGAAGACGGGCGAACTGTATCGCATTGAAACTGGTGGGAGGGCGTCCTTGGCCGACGCCTGGTTCGCGAACGCAGCGGACCTCGGTACTGAGACCACGACCTCACCAGCTAGCACCACGAACACGCCGTTCTTCGATGCCAATATCGAGCTTACTGAGCGCGAGATGGCTGTCGCCTGCCTTGACGATTTGAGCCGTGAAGTGCCAACAGCGCCGCTTCCGGAAGGCTTGACGTCGTCATCCGATGGAGCCGATTCCGGACGTCTCGCTCCGATCGAGATTCCCGTGGGTGCGTCGGGCATTCTGACAGTGATACCAGCCTTCGCTGGACTGAAACTCTCGATCGTTGTTGCTGGGGTCAACACCCCTAGCAGTCTTGAGTACGCAGATGGCACCCTAACGTTCCATGCGGCGACCGACGGGGTGGGGACAGTGACGTCAACGCTTGATGAGCTCGGCGCTGTGCTCAACGTCCACACGTCTTGGGTCTCGGGCGCGGCGGTCAATGACCCGAGCGTGGTAGTTGTGAGCCTTCCCCCCACCTCGCTCGACAATCTGTATCCCTCGGCTTCGTGGGACGCGCTTCGACAGCACGCCGAAGCGCTCTTCCAGACGAACGGATGTGTCGACATCGCGCGCTTTCACCTGGAATTGGACTGGCTTGCCGCGGCCGCGAAGCAAGAGTCTCTTTGGGGAAGTACGCCGCCGTTGGACGACTCGTTGGCCGTGGGAAGCCGACTCCTGCAACGTCGTTTGGCGCAATGGCTGTCAATCCATGCGTTCGTTGCACGCCATTCATCGAACTCGCAGCGTTTTGACGCAGTCCATGGGACTAGTGACTCCAGCGGCGATGACCAGTTGGATCTGGATGAGACGCTGGACGCGATGGAGCAGGGAATCAGCCTACTGCTCTACCCCGAATACCTGGACATCCTGGCAGCCATGCCGGCGGAGTTCATTGCTGAGCCCGACTATCGTCTTGGTAGCCCTGACTATGGCACCATCGCAAGCGGCGCTTTGGCGCATCACGAGCAAATCCTCGGGCTGCCAGTCGTCGTGCTAGATACACTGGCGGCATACCTTGAGCTCTTGGACCGTCACCTCGACGGGATTGAGGCGGAGTACTACCTGCAAAGCTGGTCGAGCAACCCGCATAGCACACAGATCCGAGCAGGGATGATGGAGCGCTCCGGTCGAACAATGCGGTTCGTCCTAGCAGGTCTTGCGGTCGCAAATGGCCTTCACGGGAAGGCGAAGACGGCCGGTCAGCCTTCATGGGAACAAGATTGGCGCAGCGCTCGCGCCAAACTGAGCGGCGTGTGGCGTCGAGTCACAAACCATGCAACTCGTGTCGTATCAGGAGCAAACCCACTCGACCTTGCTGAGGACTCGGTCCCTCTGTACTTTATTGAACCGGGTGGAACAAACCAAAGGTTCTTCGCGAGTTCAGACTACTTGATTCAATCTTGGGCAACACCGGCCATCGCCCGCACGGCTACTGAGCTCGAAAGCGCACGCCAAGCAATGCTCTCCAAGCGCGACGCTGCTGTTCGACAGGTGCTCACCGAACAAGATCACGAACGACGTGTAAGGGAAACGAAGATCAGATTTGGGACCCAACTTCGCACAGCTTGTGGTCTCACCGTGCCGGCGACGCAGGTGTTCGATGAGTATCGAGACGGGATGTACGACCTTGAGTCGTGCTATCGTGTTCCAAACTCAGAGAATCCGACCTGCCTGAGCCGCATCGAGAACGCCTGGCAAGACACCGACTCGGCGCAGCTGAAGGCGATGCTCGATGGTTGCGGCGAATTCGCGATCGAGAACACCGGGGCCGGACTCTATACGGCGCGACGAGAGCTATGTGCACTAATGCGCGCCCAAGCGGTTCGAATGGAGTGGGCCCCTGGCGCGCTCCGTTGGAACCCCTTCGATCGATGGTTGAAGTGGCAGACCGATCCGGACTACGGGGTTAAGGATGGAGTTCTCGATGACGTCTGGACTGGCGCCGACGGAGAGATAGGCGTCGGTACGTGGGACAACGGTAGACCAATTCGCGACTATCTCGTCGAGTTCATTGACGCCACTCCAGGTGGTTCGGAAGCCCTCGCCGCAGCGTCGAATGGCATTGCGAATTGGGACCTGATGGATGGAATCACTGTTTCAGAATGCGGCAACACCCTGGACCTTCCCGGCAGTCACGGCAGCTTCACAGTGGAGGAGATTGCCCGGTGGACCGAGAGGGTCGCCGGGGGGTTTGGCCTTACCACGGATAGTATCTCGGAGTGCAATGACTCGTATTGTCGGTCACTACACAGGTCCAACGTCGAGCTCTTCATGGACCAGGCCAACCAGAATGGCGCGGCAAGCAACGGCGCGTGGTGCGACCAGTACTTCTACAATCACATGTATCCAACGGTCTTCGCTCCACCCGCCCATCTGGAAGACGCCTACTTCGCTGCGGAAGACCTCGCGGACTGCTATCGCGGCACGCTTGCAGAACTAGAGTTAGAAATCCTGTCTGCCCGCCAACAAGTCCGCCAAGCGCTCTCAACAATTCAGCAGGTTCGAGCGAGCTACGACACGGTCGCACGGAGTTGCGTCAGGATCGCCAACCTGAATGAGAACATCAGCGAAGCGATGACAGCACACTACAAAGCGGTCGCGCGCCTGAATAGGACTGCCAACATTTTTGGTGCGGTCGCCGCTTTCATGAAAGGTGCAGCCTCCGCCGGCGCGACTGTCATGCAGGATGTCAGCAACGTCTTCGCAGGCGAGATCAGCACACAACAGCGCGAGCTGGACTTCCACTATGAGCAGGAGCGCCAGCAAATCCAAGGCGTCAAAGAGGCACTGCAATGCTGGACACAGACGGAACAGATCGTCTCACAATACGGGACGCAAGTCGAAGCCGTCCGGGCGGCGTTGTTCGCCGTCGCGCGTGCCCACGTTCGCCACCAGAATCTCGTCCGTGACCTTCGAGCTGACCTCGCGGAAGGCGAGGCCATCATCGCAGCCGAGGAAGAGGATTTCCGCACGCTTCCGGACTTCCGGCACAACTACTGGCTAGACGAGAGAATCGACCGTTTTGAGAGCGATTTCGCTTGGGCCAAGCGTTTGACCTACATGGCGATGCTCGCCGCCGAGTACGAGCTTCAACAGTCATTCGACCTTCGGCTCCAGATCCTCAGTGCAGTCCACCCCGACGATTTGCAGGAAACCATTCACCAGATCGAGCAGCAGCAAGCAACACGAGGAATCAACGGGCGCCGTCCCGAATCGAAGACCATCGTGCGCAGTCTTCGAGATGGGGTCCTTAAGTACTTCGACAGCACAACGCTCAATGAAGAAGAGAGCGGTGGGGACAAGAAGCGCGCGACTGTCGAGAAATGGGTTGAGGCACTGCACGCCCCCGGCAATGCGGTGTTTAGTGATGATGGGACGTATCTCGGACAGGGACTCCGGTTCGACTTGGAGCCCTCTGGAGAGCTGTTGTATCGATGTGCGGAGCGGCTCTGGTCTGTGAGCGCTGCACTTCACGGTGACCTTCTCGGTGTCATCGAGCCCCGCGTTCCCGTATTCATCCTCAAGCGAAACACGTTTGCCAGCCAGTGGTGCGCGGGCAAGACCTCGTCCGGCGAACAGTTCCAGCCCGGCTCAATCCGTCCATCAGTGAACCTGTTCGTGGATGGCGCTTCGTCGGGTCAGGCAAATGAGACCGAAACCTTCTCCTGGGCGTTTGTGGATGCCTGGATCAACGTCAAACGCAAGGACTTCTACAGCGACAGCTACCACGAGGGCGCGTCCAGCGAGCTTGCCGGACGAGGACTCTATGGTGAGTACATGCTGTTGTTTCCCCAGTTCGGCTTCTTGGACAACGAAGTCCCGCTTGACCGCGTCGAAGATGTGCTCCTGAAGTTTGAGTATGTCTCGGTCGACAACGGCGGGTCGATGGCTGGTCCACCGCCAAGCTCCGAGCCACCCAACTTCGATGGTGGGTTCGTCCACGACCTTCAGGCGAACGTAATTGAGGGTGGGATAGTCCAGCTTACCTGGAAACCATCGACCGCCGTCGTCGCGACTGGAAAGTACGCGGTCTTCCGCGATGGCGTCCTCCTGGATGACAACGTTAGCACTGAGTCGTTCACAGATGCGCCTGGGGAGTTGTGCGGGAAATACACCGTGAGCATTATCGACACGGACGGCGACGCGCTACCCGGTGCCGAAGCACCGGACTGGGCTTGGGGGTGCGACATCCTGCATACCGACGATGTCCTCGACATATTGGCACCCGGCGCAATGACAGAGGTCGATTCAGAGACGAGTACGTTTTCCGTCGCGGTCTTGCTGTGGAAGCAGAGCGCTGCGGTTCATGCCGGCTCGTACGACCGGACGTGGAGTATGAAGAACGGAACGACAACGGTTGCCCAGGCAATGACGACTCCTCCCGTAGCTTCCTACAGCGGCGCGCAATATCTTCAGGCACGGAGTCTGACCGGTTCCTACCCGGATCCAATGTCCTCGATGGCGCTTACCGTCGACACAGATCATCTGACTCTCCAGATCGCTGAGATCGACCGCGTGTCCCGCAATATCCGGGTGTCGACTGTGACTGCAACCGGTTCTATCGAGACTACCTCCTGGACCAGCACGGACGGCGTCGGCACGTTGCTTCCAGCAATCGACCTCTACCTACTAAGCGCCGGGCAATCACCCTACGGCTTTGCTCCTTGGGGCGGGCCTGACGCGGACGAGGGATTGATCGGGGCAGTGGTATTCGATGGCGTGCTGACGGAATCGCAGTGGATCAGTCTCGCGCAAGGTATGGCGCCATGGGATGTGGTGGGCTCACCAGACATCCTCCACGCCTACAATCCTGGGCAGCGACGAGTAGTTGACTCTACCGTGTACTTCGTCGACCTCGGGGGTGGGGCGGTTACTGCTGTCGATGCGCAGCTCCGCAACGGGGACGAGGATGATATCGCACCACGATAGGAGGAGCTAATGCCTCGCCTACGAGTTCTCGGCTTCATCCTCCTCGGCGTACTGTGGGGCTCGTGTGTGGAGCCGTCGCTTAACGAGTTCATCGGCGAGCCCGGAGCTCACGTCGACGAGCTCCCGCCGGTTTGGCCGGCTGGCGCGAATGCTGCGGTAACTGAAGCCGGACGTACCTATGTCCGCCTCCGGTGGACCGTAGCCACCGACGATGTTGGTGTCGTCAAGTACCCCGTCCTGGGCGATAGCGTGGGGGAGCACTATTCCACATCGAGCTCGATACTCCTATCCGGCCTGGTGCCAGGGCGGGGCTATGATCTCGAGGTGTGGGCCGAAGACGGCGCGGGGAATCGGACGGCGTACCCACTGACCGTCCACGCAAGCACGGCCGCAGGTTGTATCGCGACGCAGCCTGTCGTTCCCGTCAGGATCACGCGATGAAGATCTCGACTCTGCTTGGGATCGCTGCACTGTTCTATTGTGGCAGCGCGAGCGCCATCGCTCCCCCCAGTCCCGGATCTCCCTCGGCGAACACGGTTGCCCTTCCGGGAGCACCCGGCTCGGTCCAGGGCCTGACCGCAGCGGGACAGGTGTCGGGGTTTACGGGACAGTACAGCTACAGCTTGCCGATCGACATGCCGCCGGGTCGCGCTGGGTTCAAGGTGGCAATGTCGCTCACGTACAACGGAGCGCTCGGCAATGGGTACATGGGGATCGGTTGGGGGTTCTCTGCCCCTCACATCCAGCGTTCAACGCGGCTTGGCCCGCCCGCGTACACTGATGCAGACGAGCTCGAGCTGTCTGGTATCGGTGGTGGTGGGCGTCTCGTGTACATCGAGTCTGGGCTCTACCAAGGTGAGTACCGGGTTGAAGGTCATGGACAGGCAATTCGGGTCGTCCGCGTCCCAGCCGACCCAGGAGAGCCATCGTCGATTGATACCTTCGAGGTGACTACCTCCGATGGGACGGTCTACACGCTCGACATCCCTGAGACTTGTCCCGAAGATGCCGAGCGGCCTCAAGCCCCGCATGGTGTCTACGCCTGGTACGTGAGCAAGGTCGAGCAGTTGCCACGGCTCCCGGAGAACGCAGGAGACGAAGGTGAGAAGGCCGTCTTCGACTACGTGGAAGAAGGTGGACACCAGAGACTCGCATCGATCAGGTGGACGAGCCTTGGTGGGATGCCCGAAAGCTACGCCTACGAGGCGGCGTTCTCGTACGAGTCGCGCCGAGATCGTGTCCTGAGCTACCGCGCTGGCTTCAAGCAATCGATCGATAGCCGGCTCGAGTCCGTCACAATCTGGTCGTTTGGGAACGTCCGCCGGGTCTACGACCTTGCCTATGACAGCGATGAGGACCTACACCTCACGCGGCTCCACCAGATCACTGTGCGTGGGGCTGATGGCCTCTCGCTGCCATCCGTCACGTTCACCTATGGTGGGAACCTCGAGCCTGCGCCGGAGGCTACGGTGGCGCAGGGAACTGGTGGGTGGCGCCTCGGCCAGCGTGGTGTAACACTCCAGGATGTCGATGGCGACGGCTTGAGCGACCTCGCGCGCTACACTCGGGATGAACGTTCGTGGCGGAAGAACTCGGGCGGCACCTTCGCGGAAACGCCTGAGGAACTGACTGGGGGTGCCAACGTCCACCTGGACGACATCCGCCTCATGGACCTCGACGGCGATCTGATGCCCGAGATGGTCTACATCGTTGATGACACGTGGCGTGTCTACCACCTCAACGGCACGACCTACAGCGGCGGCGAGATCTGGCCCGGGACCGCGACAATCCCCCTTGCAGCGCCCGACACGATGTTCGGGGATCTGAATGGCGACAGCCGGACGGATGTCTTTCGGGCCACGTTCTCCGGGACCACACTGTCGATGGGCGGCGACACTGCGCTCGCCGCACCGGCTGGACGCCCCTACATCAGCAGCGGGGACGCACAGCTCGAGCCGGGCGACGACAACGTCCAGCTACATGACGTCAACGGGGATGGCCTCGCTGATATCGTCTGGATTGCCGACCCGTATTTGAAGGTCTACTGGGGTCGCGGCGACGGGACGTTCGTGACGACGAGCAAGCAGTACTGCTATCCCTGGAACTGGAAGCTCGGCAAGAACGATGACGCCAACGCGGAGGCCGGTTCATACGGCTGCGATGAACAGCACCCGGAGGTCTTCGACCTCTCGAACCTCCGCTTGGCTGACCTCGACCGCGACGGACTGCTCGACCTCGTCCGCGTTTCCGCCGGCAAGGTCTACTTTTATCCCGGCTACTGGTCTGAGGCTGACGACATCGACGAGCTCTCACCGTTTGGCGACCCGGTCGTCCTGGCTCGCCCCGTAGGTGCCGAGTACGACGACGTCGTCACGATCGCGGACCTCAACGGCAACGGCTCTGCCGATGTTGTCTGGTCCACCGCCTCGGGCCTTTGGATTCTGGACCTGTCTGGGCCGGCGACCAAGGCCATGCTCGTCTCCATCGACAACGGGATGGGGGCCAAGACCTACGTTGACTACACGACGTCATCGTTGACCGCTATCGCCGCTGAGGCCGCTGGCCAGCCGTGGAACGAGCAGCTGCCGACGACCCACGCGCTACCGGTTCAGGTTACCTCCGACGTCCCCACCGACCCGACGCAGCCCACGATCGTGACAAGCTACGTCTCCCGCGATGGCTTCTGGGACTCGGGCGAGCGTATCTTCGGCGGCTACCTCGAGGTCGCCGAGACGCAGTGGGGAGAAGACAACAACGACACCCTCGTCACGACGACTCGGTATGAACGCGGTAGCGGTAGCGACCGAGTGTTGCGGGGCACCCCGTACTTCGTGCAACGAGCGGACGGGAATCAGATGGTCTACGACGAGACCACAACATCACGGAGCGTCATCTCCGTCACCGACCTGCCTGCTGCGACGTCCAATCCTCTGCTCGCTGTGGCTGTGACCCTCGAGGAGACAATGACGGTCGAGGAGGGCGATTGCGACCACGCGAAGACCCTCCGGACGACCTACGAGTACGACGGCTACGGGAACGTCACAAAGGAGTCGAAGCTCGGAGACATTGCGGTGACGGGGGACGAACTCGTCACCGAGCACGACTATGTGAGCAACACGGACGCTTGGGTGCTCTTCAAGGAGTGTCAGAGCCGGACATACGACCCATCGACCGCAGCGTACTTCGGCGCGAGATCACTAACAGTCTATGAGTCAAACACCACGCCATCCGGCGGCGCTTGCGTTGGTGGAGCTGGAGATGGTCGAGCGCGTGCGACGTACGGTGCTCTCTGCGATCCTGAAGGTGGCGCGAGCTCGTGTGGCCCACTCACAGACGCCAGCACCTTCGCAGGCTCATGGATTCCGGCGACGGAGACAACGTACGATTCGGTGGGAAATCCGGTCACCTCCTGGCAGCAAGGAGTCCTGCGGTCGCTTGAGTACGAGAGCGACGCTATCTTCCCAATCCGCGAAAGCGTAGGTGGTACACCGATCTCTGTCGAAGTCGAGGGGTACAATTACACGCTCGGGTTGCCGGAGCGACTCAAGGATGCGAACAACGACCGTACTGCTGTGAGATACGATTCGCTCGGCCGCATCCTTGGTACGTGGCAAGATCTCGACGAAGATGAGTCTCTCGATACTGAATCGCCGACCGAGCAGCTCAGCGCGTTCTCCTACCATCTCAGCGCTCCGCGTCCGACCATCGAGACCTGGGTGTACGAACATGGCACCCTTCTCGATACCCACTCGACCCAGGTCTTCGCCGCGACAGGCGCAGCGCTATATACAGCAACAGAGTATGGCTCCGGTTGGATCATTGCGGGTCTCCGTGAACGCAACGAACGCGGATTGACGGTCCGCGTGGCCTACCCGTTCGAACACGGATACCATCAGGGCGACAACGCGACCAACGCGACGATTGCGTCTGCCGACGCTTTTCAGACAGTCCGCTACGACGCGCTTGGACGCAGCCTCGAGCAGCGCCTGCCGGAGGTACCAGGCTCTCCTATCGGCGGCGCGGTCCACTCCGTTGCCTACGCTCCGCTGAGGACGACAGCGCAATCCAGTGGGCGAGCTGCCGTCGTGGCAGAGAACGACGGCCTCGGTCGGCTGAAGCATGTTGAGCGTGTCATCAATGCAGTCACCGAAGAGGTGGATGCACATTGGAGCATTCATGGGATGGGTGGCTATACCCTCCAGCCGGACGATAACGTCTCGGTCCTGAAGTCATTCACCTACGACTCCCTCGGACGTATCATTTCGGATTCGGATCCGGACAGCGGTTCTCGCAGCTACACATGGACAAACGAAGGATGGTTGGACTCTATCACCAATGCGCAGGGTGATGTCCAGGTCTTCGACTACGATGACGCTGGACGCCTCACACAACGAACAGGCTATCCAGACGCCGGAAACCTGCCAACATCCGAGACATGGACCTTCACCTACGACTCGGATGATCCGAACGAGACGGGCCTGAACAATAACCAAGTCGGCCGCCTGGCGACCGTCAGTGGGCCGGGCGGGGCCTTCGAGAACTACATCTACGACTCGGCAGGCCGCGTTGCGACACGTTCTCGCTCGGTACCTTCGGGCTCGGGTGGGAGCGGGCTCCAGACAATCAGTGTCGCCATGACCTACAGCCCGAATGGCAAGACGTTGGCTCAGCGCCTCTACGATGGCGCCAATGCTCAGAGGATCCGAGTCGAAACGGACTACGACGAAGCCGGTCGCGTGCGCTGGTTGGGCTACTCAGTCGACGACAACGGGACGCTTCCGCTCTACGAAATCCTCGACCTAAAGGCATCTGGATCACCACTTGTCGAGCGGTACGGCAACGGTCTTGGGGTACGATTTGGCCGAGATAGCCTTGATCAAGTTGTCTCACTGGATGTCGTGAATGTTGCTGGCGGGCCCGTATGGAATCGAGCCACTCACACGCAAGGCGGTGATCTCCCTTCCTACGTCGCCGGATTCAACATGGCGACAGCATCGCAGATTCGCTATCAGGTTGGCATCCAAAGAAACGCGTGGGGCGGCGTTACGGCCATCACTGATAGCGCGATCGCACCTCACAACCCGAGTCGAAATGCGACCTTCACTTATGATACGGCGATGCGTCTCCTCAACGCGGAGCTCGGTGAGACTCTTGACGTTGACGGTAGCTCGCTCGGCTCGTGGGTTTTCCGCTACGGACATGACGCGCTGCAGAATCTCACTGAACGTGAGATCCTCGACATGCCGGACGGAGCAACGACGCCGGTCATGGCCCATGGCATCCACGACCATGGGGATGACGGACTCCGGCCACGCCAGCTTAGATCCGTCCAATCGGGCGAGTCATTCACCTATGACAGTGTTGGACGGATGCTAACACGGACGCGGCCATCGCCACTGCCGATGCAGACGTTGAGCTGGGATGCATTTGGCCGAATGCGTACGGTCGTCGAGGCACCTGAGGGCAATTCCATTGAGCACCTCTACGGCGCAGATGGCGAGCGGACTTGGAGTGGATGGTTCGATGGCGAAGCCCGCATCCGCGAGAACTACCGCTTTGGAGGCGGGATTGAGCTGCGGGACCAACCAGCTCTCGGTCCGCGATACGAATTCACCGTGTCTGGAGGCGGACTTCGAACAGTAGCTCGGATAAGCGTCACACAGAGCGGTCCGAGCAATCCGAGGGTCGTCTATCTGCATCCAGGTATTGGCCCGGGGCCAGTCGTGCTTACCGACAGTGCTGGTGCAGTCGTCGAAGAGCGCCTATATGAACCATTCGGGACCGCGTTGGACGGCACCGCAAATTTCGATGTTGAACCGACGGGATGGAATGCACGAGCGGTTGACTCACGGACCACGTGGAGCGATCATGGTGCGCGATGGCTTGGAACCGATTTTGGACATTGGCTTTCGCCCGACCCTCGGAATAGTGAAGCCGCCTCCCCTGCGACTTTTTGGCTGATGGCGCCTTACCAGTTTGCCAGTGCGAGTCCGATCAACTTCTGGGACCCAGATGGATACGCTCCGGCACCGAAGGACGACAGTTTCGACCCAAATGCAGATCTCTCGGGTATGACGCCCACAATGCGAATGCAGTGGGGCAGAGCATATGACGAATACATCTACGAGAAGGTCTGGACAAGTGGTCGCTCGACCAAGACGAGAGAAGCAAACTGCATCAGTGCTGTCGACACAATGATCCTCAAGTACCAGGACCGTATTCCCCCAACTGTTACTGCCCACGATATTGTTGACTTGGGCGGCCCCGTCATGCAATTGCATGGGACTGCGGACCAGTTCAGGGCGCGCAAAGCCAGGATTGAGGCCGGCCTGAACAAGGCCATCAAGGCGTTTGGAAAGGGCCAAGAACAAGTCGAGATTGAAACATGGAATCTCAAGCACCCGAATCCGGCGAAAGGACTTGACGCCGGCCGCAAACTTCGAGAACTCGCGATGAGTGGGGAGATGATCGGGTTGCAGGGCTGGCATAACCACTACCACGAACACTACGTAGCGGTCTACCATAACCCCGGCACAGGAAAGCTCATGGCCCTCGACCCCCATGGCCAGACACGGGGGCAACGGCAATGGGAGATTGACCTTGGGCTCCGGAATATGCACCAAGGGCCGGTAGGTAGCCGTTTTACCATCGGAGAGAACCAGATTGGCGAAAAGCTATTCCCATCGACCAGGCGCATTCAGACAAAGCCGAATAGTACAGACTAGTACGTCGCGTCCAATCACGGGCAGTCGAAGCAGTCGAAGCAGTTGCGCTGTCGTTCAGCGCACGATCGGAATCGGGCTGTTTAGAATAGTCGCCACGGCGTTGGCCATCGTGGCGGGGATGGGGCCGGCAGCTGGGGAGTGGCTGCCTCAGCACACATTGCCGAGCATCAAGAGTCACGCGATTCCGTGTGCGGACCCGACTGCCGAGAAGATAGTCGGTGCCGATATCTTCATGCCATTCGTGAAGACGCAGTTCGCGGTCCGTCAGGTCCGTTCGCTTGACGGCGCGTGCATTGCCCTTTCGGCGCTCGCTGCGCGGGTATGTGGTGCCAACACCCCTTTCTTTCTGACGCGTACGACAAAGGACCAAAGCTACTTGGCTGCCGCGCTCGTTCAGCTCATGCTGGGACCAGCATTGTTCAGGCTCGTGGCCCAGGACCAACAGCATTTCTCCTTTCTTGGCACGGAGCCTGAGACATCGAGGTTTGTCCTCGGCGGATTCAGCTGCCGCGATTCGTCCGGACGTCGAGTTGGCCCAGCAGTCCTCTGGATGGTCCAGGATAGGAACATGATGCCTCTCAACGCACCACTGCTGGCGGGGGTTGCAGCATGGGAACACGGTAGCCTCAATGGCTACGCCGTCAACTATCGACCATCGGGGATCCCCGCGGTAGTCCGCATGTACGATCGCGGTCACCTAGAGTGGGAGCTGCACACCGACGATGCCACATCGACCTCATGGGTCTACTGCGACCCCTCGGAGGCAACTGCGGACCTGGCGCCACCGGGAGTTGAAGTGGTCGGACGCCCTCCCCACTTGTCAACAGTCTCATCGATGTGCAGGGAGTATCGAGCGGGGCGACGGGACGGATTGAAGATCATTGCTCCCGAGTGATGGGAAACCGATCGGGTGCGGCTCCTCTGGAACGACGTGACCGATCAGCCAAGCCGGGATGCGTTGCCCAAATGATGCCTAGAACCGGTGGCGGGCGGTGGTCGTGGGCGTCAAGCGAGCGGAGACGACGGGAAATCGAACACCTTTGACTCCCAACGGGTTAGACAGAAAAACCGAGTGACTGCAAGGGGTTGAGTCTACGACGTCGGTTGGGTTCGACTCCCCGCGCCTCCACCACATCTCGAAGAAGCCTCGGAGATCACTTCAACCTCCCGAGGCTTCTGCTGCGTTTGGGCCCCCTCTGGGAACCAGACGCGAAACGGTCGCCGTCGTTCCAAGCGCCGGAATCTGCGCCACGGTCTCCTGCAGTTGCAGCGCCCAGGTCGGGTCCGTGTAGTCGCCGCGAACGCCAGCTCCAGGTGCCCGGCACGACACGGAAGATCGACGTAGCGGGCATCCACCTCGGCGAGGAGCCGTCCTTCATCGCCATCGAAGTGAAGTGCGGTCTCGATGGACGCATTCAGGACGTCCCGAGACAGCTCGAAGAGTACCTCGACATCTTCGATCCCGATGGCGGCGGACTTCGCCCCGACGTTGCCGAGTCGTACTCGCGGGTGTGTACGCAGCTTCTCGCACTTGGCCTCGACGCGCCCGACCCTCGGCATGTCACCGCCGGCATGCCGGTCGAGGGGTTGGTGGTCCTGGGCGAGTACAACCAAAGGTCACGGCTCCTTCCACGAGCGCATGCACTCGCCACGACGCTCAGCCGAGAGATGTACCTCGTGGACTTCCAGGACGACGACTACCGCATCCCACCGCGGGGAGAGTGGAAGCTACTGGGCCAGAGCAGTTCCCCGACCTGACCAGGCTCGACTACGACCAACCGCTCGAGCGCCGCAAGGCATGGCGCGCGTTCAACCGCGAGATCGCCCGGTGCGTCCATAGAGCGGTGGTCAGGCAAGTTGAGCCACCAAGGGCGTAGGCCGCGGCGTCGCTGGCAAGGAGGCGACCCGCAGTCGATACACCGTATCGTCAAGGGGAGCCGACGCCGCCAGCGGCGTCGCGGGCAAGTCCGACTGGCTCAACTTGCCTGACCACCGCGATAACCCTCGCAAAATCAAGCCCCTCGCTCGCGAACTTGGTAGAGCGTGCCTTCTGGCCGACCGCTGTTCGCTCGATTCCTTTGATGGTGTCATGCCCCTGGATGGTCGTCTCGAGCCACACGCAGCTTCGTTCGCCAGCCGCATCGTCCCAGCCCCGACAGAACCCTGGCCATTCTTCATTCTAGAATTTAGAATGGCCACATGAAACGCCGCAGTCAGGAGTACCTGCACGCGCAGGACGTAGTGGTCGCCATGAAGCTCGCCGTGCTGGCGGAAGCGGATTGGACCTACTCGTCGTTGGCGGAGGCGCTCCGGCTCTCGCCATCCCAGGTTCACACGTCGGTGGGTCGACTGGAGCGGTGCTCGCTCTTCAGCGCGCCGCGACGGGTCGTCGTGACTCGGAGCCTGCTGGAGTTCCTGACCCACGGCGTGCGCTACGTCTTCCCGGCGACGGTCGGCACGTTGGGGCGCGGCGTCGCGACGGCGTCTTCTGCGCTGCCGCTGTCGACGCTGCTTCCATCCTGGGGCGAGCGCTTCGTGTGGCCGTCGAGCGCCGACGAGGAGGTGGGCCAGTCGGTGACGCCGCTCATCCCGAGCGTGCCCGAGGTCGCGGTGGCTGACGCCGAGTTCGGTGCGTTGATGGCGCTGATCGACGGGATTCGGCTCGGGAAGGCGCGGGAGCGGGCGGTCGCGATCGACGAGCTGAGCAAGCGCCTGACGGTGTCGTAATGAGCACGAACCTCGAGCACCTCGAGCGGGTCGCCGTCGCGATGGCGCAGGTGGGCGTGCGCCACGCGTTCATCGGAGGCGCCACCATCGGGCTCTTTCTCGACGAGCTCGGGGCCGCCCAGGCGCGCGTCACGGACGACGTGGACTGCATCGTCGAGGTCGAGACTCGCGGAGCACACCACGAGCTCGAGCAGCGGCTACGGGACGCTGGCTTCACCCACGCGACCGAGCCGGGGGCGCCGATCTGTCGGTGGCGCTTCGAGGACATCGCCGTCGACGTCATGCCGGTCGACGCCGCGATACTCGGGTTCTCAAACCCGTTCTACCGAACCGCGTTGGACGCCGCCGAGCCTGTGACGCTCGCCAGCGGTCGGCAGGTCCCGTGCGTCACGCTCGGCTACACGGTCGTGACGAAGGTGGTCGCGTTCGAGGACCGGGGCGCGGATGATCCGTGGCTTAGCAAGGATCTCGAAGACCTCGTCGCGCTGTTCGACAGCGGGACCGGGCCGGTCGCGGCGATCACCAGCCTGCCGGACGTAGAGCAAGCGAGGGTGCGCGCTTGGGCACAGCGTTTCGTCCTGGACCGAAGCGCCGCGGAGTGGGTCGAAGGGCATCTCTCGCGCGGGCCGGGGTTCAGCGACCGCGTGGAGCGTGTGCTCGAGCGCATCGAGGAAGTCGCGGCCGAGCCAGGCGTCGAGGTGAAGCCCTGACCAGACGCTCGACGCTACCAACCATAGAGCCGAGCGATCGCGACCGCACGCCCGTCCCGAGCGCCGGCGTCCTCCAGCAGCCTCATCGCGGATGCGTCGTCGATGTAGCAGCCGCAGGCTTGCCCCGGCCCCTGCTTCTGCTGGTCGCCGTCGCGCAGGTGGCGTTCCGCGTCCACGGTCACCGGCGGCTCGAAGCGAAGCGCCAGCCCGTCGATGGCGGGCAGCCGCAAGTTGAACTCCAGTCGCCCCGCCGAGGTCGTCCAGCCTTGGCTGTAGGCTTCAAGCCTCTCGACCTGAGCCAGCACTCCGACGATCTGCGGGGCGTCGGCGCGGGGGTTCCTGGACCACAGGAACACGAGTCCACCGTTGGTGAAGCGGCCCTTCTGCTCGAACTTCTCCACCGCACCGAACTTCCACCCATCTCTGATCGTCGCGGGCTCCTTGCTGAAGTTGAGACACTCGTTGCCAGCGTAGCCTCCGCGGACGTTTCCGTGTCCCGACCGCTTCATGTCGTCGTCGGTGGGCTTCGCGGCCCAGTCGTTGCTGTTCCAACTCACAGATCCGACGAGATGATTCATGGACCGGCCTTCATGGTGGGGGTGACGGCGAGCGCCGCGGTTTTGGCCGTGATGGTCTGTTCTCCCGCCGAGGAACTGCCCAGGCGTGAGCTCGTCGATGGGTCTCCGAGAGAGCTCATCGAGTCGGCGGCTTGCGTGCGTTCGCAAACAAGCTCGCAGGAAGGTCTGCACCACGATCGAGCTCTTCGAGGAGGATGGCAGCACGAACGACAAGGTGATGGACGAAGCCGTCCTCTATCGCCGCTTGGAGCGAGTTCTCACAAAACCGTTCCCCACGGATCAGTCTTGTCATCAGCCGGATGAGGTCGTCGATGCTGGCTTCTCTCGTGATACGTGGCGGGTCGTCGAACCACCTTCGCGCATCGGGCGTCGAAGACCAGTCAGGCCAAGGAAAATGCGGCGTGACCCACCCATATTCGTAGCCAAGCCGCGTGAAGTCGCCCACGAAGCGATCTTGCGGGGTGCTGGTGAGTATCGTCCTCTCACCGCCACCGACAGGGGTCGCCATGAGCGGTTCGCGTGCCGCCATGCGCGCGACGACTTCTGGTGTGAGCGAGGTCTCGGCGGTCGCCAACCCGACCAGGCGCTCGCGGATCGTCCACTGTAGCGGATCGTCCTGGTCCCACTCCTTGAGCGATTCTTCGTATCGGACGAGGTCCTCGTCGACATCGTCCTCTTCCGAACTCTCGTCGCCCGACACCTCGGGTGCCAGCTCAGCCAGGGTTCTGGGTGTCGGCGCTTCGGTAGACGAGGCCTGAAGATCATCAACCGAAGCGTCCTCCGTCGCCGCCGATAGGAGCGGGGCAAGGTGCGGATAGTCGGCAGGAGCGATGCGACCCCGCATGACGGCCTGAAGAAAGGTCTGACGCGCGTGGGCCATCACTCCCACGAGCTCGGGCTCAGCTTGCCTCCAGTCGAAGTCGAAGCACTCGTCAGCGCGTCCGACGATGGCATCCAGTGTGAGGAAGTCACAAGTCTCCCAGCTCGAGACAGCGATGGGATCCGAGAGCGGGTCGGCGACGTCCAGGAGCCGTTCGAGGAGGTAGCACACCATGTAGGGCGACACCTGGCCGGTGGCCAAGCACTCCTGAGCCAACTCCTCGGGGTCGAGCCCGTCGCGCTCCAGGACCTGGGCGTAGACGGCGTGAGCAGCCCCCCACCAATCGGAATCTGAGAGCCAGGGGCCGGCGAGTTCGCGCGCCATTACACTGTCACCCGACTCCAGAGCCGCCTGTGCGAGGTTCAGCTCCGTGGAGGCGATGAATCCCGTGAGTGCCTCGAGCTCATCGGGGTCCGCCAACCTGTCCACGAGCATCCCGCGCGCATCCGCCCTTACGCCAGCCAGCAGCGACATAGCGTCTGCGATACGCCCCGTCTGACCCAAGAACGCTCCCAAGCCGAGACGCACGATCACGTCGTCGGGGGCGAGCTTGAAGGCGTGGCGGAGCCAGTGTTCCGCGCGGTCTTCCTCACCTCTCTCGGCCAGCATCTTTCCCAGCGTGACGGCGACCTCGGCGTTGGCCAGCGAGTCGCTGGCGGCGGCAAGCAGAGTCTCGATCGCGCCATCGATGTTGCCGGCCGCACGCTGTTCCAGCGCCACGTCGATCGGCGACCCAGGTTCGCAGAGAAAGCTTGTCATGGCCCTACTATCGCGCCGACGACGAGAGGTTGCGAGCACGAAGCAATCGCGAAGTGGGGCCGCGGTCCTCGCGAGACACACCGGAGGCAACTTCATGGAGCTGAGCATGAACGTGAAGGACCAGCGAAGGCTGTTCTTCGACCGTCTCGCTCTCGCGTACCGCCAGGGCGAGCTCGTCCCGTTCGTTGGCTCGGGCATGAGCGTCAACACCAGCCCTGGTTGGCGCACCTTGGTAGAGGGCCTCGAAGCCGAAGCCGGACTGGAGCCCGACAACTCCGAGGAGGGCGTTGGTAACCTCGCGCGCCGAGCCGACCGTGCGGTACAAGCCCTGATCTACCGGCGGCGCTTGGCGGCGGCCTGTAGGGCGGTCCTCAACATCAACGAGGATGTCGCGGTGCCGCCGCAGACCAAGGCCCTCGCGAAGACCTATTGGCCGCTGGTCCTGACGACGAACTACGACGAGCTCTACCTCCACGCGTGCTGCGGCGGGGACCCGAAGGTGCGGGTGCTCGGCCGCAGCGAGGAAGACTGCCGGGAGGTCGTCCGCAGCCTCGACATGGCGGTCCGTCGCCAGCTCTGGGCGATTCAGGGGCATCTCGGCACCAGCGCCAAGGGGGATGTCTCGGATCGGGAGCAGCTCGCGCGGCAGGTCGTCGTCGGGCACCACCAGTACCAGCGCGTCGTCCAGGAGGATCGGCTGTTCCGGCGCGCTTTCGCCGAGGTCTTCCGCCGTCGATCACTGCTCTTTCTGGGCTCCGGGCTGACCGAATCGTACTTCCTTGACCTCTTCGGTGAGGTCCTACACGGCTTCGGCCCTGGACTCCGACCCCACTTCGCCCTGATGAGGCGAGCGGACGCACCCAGCGCCGATTTCCTGTCGACGCGGTTGAACGTCGTGCTCGGCACCTACGAGCGCTACGAAGACCTGCCGCGTATCCTCGAGGAGCTGCACACCTGGCTCAGGTGGCCAGTGCTCGGCCCCAAGGGTGGGGCGCTCTTCGAGAAGTCGGGCGCGCCGCGGGCCCACGTCTACCGATACGGAAAGGACGGCCGGGGCGAGGTGACGCTCGAGGCCAGCTTGCTGCCGATCCCTCCCCTGCCCGATGGGGAGAGCGTGTGCGTCAGCCTGGGACGTGAAGACAGGAACAGAATCTACCGCGGCGATCTTGCGCACAAGGTCGCGGCGGGGGGCGGAGCACAGCTGCAGGAGGAAGGTTTCGGAGAGTCGGTGGGCGACTATGTCTACCGCCTGGGAACTCATCCGGTGTTCGGCGTTGCGGCATCCCCTCGGGACGGTGCTGGACACGGGCAGGACCGCGACCTCCGCGCCATCCGAGACGCCACTTGCGAGCTTCTCGAAGTCGCGGAGAAGGCCGGCTCGCAGACGGTCCACCTCCAGCTGCTCTCTGCGGGCGAGGTGAGCCACTGGCCCACGATATTCTCCCTCATGCAGATGCTCTCGGGGATACGCGCCTACGGCCAGAAGTCGCGCACGCCCGTCGCGGTCTTCGTCCACATCGTCGACGAGAAGGTGCTGATCGCGCTCGCGGGCGGTCAGGTGCCGGTTCAGGAGATCCTGTCCTGCGACGATCTTCGGTTCTGGGTCGAGGTCGACAAGCTCGACGACGCCCCGTCGCAACGGGTCTTGCTGCTACGGTCACGGGAGGCGTCGCTGGAGACCGTGGCGACCGTCGTGGGCATCCCGAGTGACGCACGCTGGGAAGTGCGTTGCAGCCCCGAGCCCCTTCGCGGGGACGAGGAGAGATGGCACTCCCTCACCGCGGAGCGCGCCGCGACGCTCGATGCCTTCGGCGTCCTCCCAGGCTCGACCCTGCGCTTCCGCTACCGTGCGGGCGCCTGTGAACGACGGCCCTGATCCGCTCTCCCCCCTCCTGCTGGCGAGTGCGCGCTTCGACAATCATGTCGTGGGACGGCTCGCGGAGCGCCTCGACGCGCTCGGTGAGATCGCGGCAGGACGCGACCACGCCGGGGCTGCGGCCGCACGAGAAGTGCTCCTCACCATTGTCGAACGAGACGGGCTCCATGAAGACGAGCGCGCCGCCGAGCTCCTGCGGTCGCTGGGCCTGGAACGTGAACCGGAACGGGACCCGGCGGACGACTAACGGGCGGTTCTCGCCGCCCGCACGGACGAGTACTGGGCTGAACGGGGGCTCTCCAGCGCGGTGTGCGCTTGGCTGAGAGGCCCGTCGTGCAACGATTGCCGCTTGGAAGCCCGACTGAATCTAGCACCAAGACCAGGTCTTGAACTCGCTCCCGCTTGCCTTCAGGAGGTCCTCCAACTCCGCGACCACCGATGCATTGCCCGAGTAGTGCTTGATGATCAGGGACATCAGGAACCGCGCCTTCTCGGCTTCCGAAATCCGGGGCCAGAAGTCGTTCGCGAACTCGCCGATGAGCGACGCCGTTTCGTAGTCGAGGGCCTCGTCGAACGGCCACTCTTCAGTGTAGACGAACAGGTTCTTGATGCCGGCCTTGTCCAGCTCTGCCATGAACTGGTCGGTCCCGGATGGCGCATCGCCGTAGAACTTCCGCCCGAGGGCGATGATGAGCGCGTCCCACGACGCCGGGGGGATGGAGAGGTCGTACTCGTACTCGTCGGAGCCCCAGAACGCTTCGGGCGCGGACCCGAACTCCTGCCCCGACACCGAGATGTTTCCTGACTCCGACATACTCAGGTCGACGTGCACCGACGTCGAGCCCTCGATGCTCACCAAGCTCACTTTCTGTGACATGGTATGCTCCGGTCCTGTCGAGCCCGCCAAGGGCTCGTTTCTTCTATTGTTTTTTGCGGCCGGAGGATGCTCCCCGAGCCCGTTGAAGGTCAACGAAAATCGCCGCGAGAGCTGCACAAAAGTCCAGGTCGCCCATTCCCGTCTGCGGGGCGCTTGGACACCGGCGCGGCGCGTTCGGTCTCGAGTTACGTGACGGAGCCGCTCGACCGGGGGGGGACAGACCCGGGTATGGCTACGATGCCCGTGATCATGCGCTCCTGTGGGCTATCGTCGAGCGATTCGTGCAAGCCGCGAGCTGACGGCGGTGACCGCCGAAGCTGCGGGGCTCGGACTGTGACCACCGCTGTGACCACGCGCAGCGGAACGCAGGGGAAGAGGGGGAAATCAGGGGTGCGGCGCGGGATGACGAACCCGTCGAAAACACGATGAAACGCTGTGTGTCCGCTGGGTTACGAGATGGGTCTGTCGGGGTTCGACTCCCCGCGCCTCCACCAGAACACGAGAAGCCCGCCGATTCGGCGGGCTTTTCGCGTTTGGGCGGTCGCGGTTCCGCAGGAACGCGGCATGGACATCTCGAGCGGACTCGTGCCCGCTCGTGCGGCCTAGCGCTGCCGTCGAGGACAGCCAGCTTGGCTCACCTCCGCGGAGTCGGGGAGCCACGGCGGTAACACGGATGTGAGCACGTGAGATTGCAGACTTCGCGGGTCGGTGTCAGGTTCGGGGCGCGCGTCGTTCGCGCTCACCCACCAGCCATACCCGCCGAGCGAGGCGCCCAGACACCTGTTCGACCCGACCACCACGGCGAGGCCCGCGTGCCCGCGGCGCGGCGCGGCGAACGAAGTGGCCATAGCCCGTCAATAATCCGAACGTTCGGCTCGCTCACGGCCACCCAAGGCAACACGCCCAGATTGCTCGTGCCATCAGGCCACCGTGGTCGCGTGCCGCGCGAGCTGCTCCGACCGACTCGACATCAACCCGCCGTGACCTCGCGTGGCGAGGTACCCCTGACCCGAGAACCGCCCATGCACCTCCCCTCGCGTATCTGGCTCGCGCCCGCGCTCTGCGCGCTCATCCTCGCCGGATGCGGCAAAGAGACGCCGCCCACCTCGACGGACGGCGCCGTGACGCCCGCCGACACCTCACCCGGCGGCGTCGCGACCGCTCCCGACAAGCCGAAGCCTCGGACGGCACCGACACCGGCGCCCGAGCGGGCGGAACCGATATGCACGACGCACGGGAACGACACCGCGTGCGTGTGTCGATCCGGCTTCGTCCTCGGCGCCGACGGGAAGTCCTGCGACGACGTCGACGAGTGCGCGACCGACAACGGCGGCTGCGCCGGAACCTGCACGAACACCCCGGGTGCGTACGCCTGCGCCTGCCCCGACGGGCAGGACCTGGGCCTCGACGGTCGGCTCTGCTACGACCCGACGCCGGTCCCGGAAGGCTCGATGGTCAGCGGAGGCGCCACCCGCGAAGAGCTGGACGCGGCGTTCGCGGCCTGGGCCCCGGAGCTCCCTCCTCAGGTCAACGACACGACCGCAGCGTCCGGGCTCGTCGTCGTCGATGACGCGACCCGCAACGACGTCAAGGTGGGCACGAGCGAGCTCCGCTTCCCCGTCGCCACGCACAAGGACGTCCTGACCTGGGAGAAGGGCAAGGTCTTGGTGTCGGCACCGTCCGACCCCGGCGCCGCAGGCAAGAACCCCTTCGGCTTCGCGCGCAAGGTCGAGCGCGTCGAGACCGTGGGCGACGAGATCGTCGTCACGACGCGCGCCGCGGCCCTCGAGGAGATCATCCACGGTGAGTTCCAGCTCACCTTCGACCTCGACAAGGCGCGCGACGTCTCCTGGGAGAACTTCGCGGAGAACGCGGAGTGGGCCGCCGCGACCCTCTACACCAACAGCCTCCCCGACCCCGAGTTCTTCTCGGGCGCGGCGCTGAGAGACGACGCCCGCGCGGGCGGTGACCCGGAAGGGGCGCTCGAGGGCGACCCCATGTTTGGTTGGCTCAAGAAGAAAGCGAGCAACCTCGCGAGCAAGGTCGGTGGCGCCGTGGCCACCATCGCGAACCGGACCAAGAACACGGTCGCAGCGGGCGCCAACGCCGCCAAGAGCGGGATCGTCAAGGTCGCCCAGACCGCCGGGAGCGCCGTCGCCAAAGGCGCCGCGGCCACCGGCAGCGCCATCGCCGCGGGCGCCAAGGCCACCGGCAGCGCCATCGCCGCGGGCGCCGAGGCCACCGGCAAGGCCGTGGTCACGGCGGGCACGGCCGTCGGGAGCGCCGCAAGAGCCGTAGGCGGCTTCGTGGTCGGCACCGGCAAGTCGGCCGCCGCGAAGGCGGCCGGGACCGTGTCGTCGATCGGCAACGCCATCGCCGAGACGGCCGGCGCGATCTACCGGAAGGTCATGCCCCAGAGCTTCAAGGGCTCGATGACCTTCGATCCCGAGTTCAAGTTCGACGCCATCGACCTCTCCATCGTGAAGTACGAGGTGAAGAAGACGTTCAAGGGGGGGAAGCTGGCGAAGTACCCGATCGAGGCGGAGTTCTCGGCCGACGGGAACGTCAAGGCCGAGATCGCGTTCAAGCCGTCGCTCTCCCTCGGCGCGGAGATCCCGAACCCCATCGCGGCTGGGGAGACCCCGCCGCTCCGCGTGTGGCTCGACGTCGGCGCCGCGCTGTCCGCGAAGCTCACGGCCGATCTGGCGCTGGAGGCCGCCATCGCCTCGGCGGGCGGTGAGGCGGGCTCCAAGCTCGAGGAGGACCTCGGGAAGGCCTCGGACTTCGCCGAGAACGTCCTGAACGGCTTCAGAAAAGAGGTGCTCGGAAATGAGGACACCAAGCCCGTCGGGCACTGGAAGAAGACCCTCTACCTGAGCCAGCCGAAGACCATCACCTTCATGCTCGGGCAGGTCCCGGTCGTGCTCACCGCGACCTTCCAGGTCGACGTCCAGTGCGGCTTCGAGGCGAAGGCGCAGCTCAACGCGGAGGCCACGCTCGAGTCCACCCACACCTTCAAGCTCCACGCGGAGTACCAGCAGGGGAAGGGCGTCCTCCCCGTCCACCCCGACTACGAGCCCGTGAATCGCTTCGAGATCCAGGTGACCGGCGGCGGCGAGGCCGTCGTCTCGTGCGGCGTCATCCCGCGCGTCAACACCTTCCTCTACGACACCATCGGTCTCAACGCCGGCATTCGCGGCTCGCTCATCGCGGAGGCGAAGTACGAGTCGACCTGCGCCGCGACGTCCAAGTGGCCCGACGGCAAGGTCAGCCTCGGCCTGAGCGCCGGCATCGGCTTCCCCGTGGGCGCTCGCATCCAGACGCCGGGCTCGAGCTGGGGCGGCAAGGACGCGCAAGACCTCGGCATCGACATCGGCCCCATCGAGGTGTGGAACACGAAGATCCCCATCATCGAGAGGAAGTTCGATGTCCCGGGGCTCGGCTACTGCACCCCGACCTGCGAGAACGGCCGCAAGGGCGACGACGAGCCGGAGACGGACGTCGACTGCGGCGGCGACTGCGCCCGCGGGTGCGCCGAAGGCAAGGGCTGCAGCGCCAACAGCGACTGCGAGACCGGCCTCTATTGCTTGAGCGGAGCGTGCAGCACCAGCACCTGCGGCGACGGCGTCCTGTCCGGCACCGAGACCGACGTCGACTGCGGTGGCACCCTCTGCGCGCCGTGCAAGGCCGAGCGCACGTGCCTCCGCGACGACGACTGCGCCTCCGGGGCCTGCACGAAGGGCACCGTCGGGACCACCTCGATGAAGATGCCGTACGGGGTCTGCGCGGACGATCCGTGTCAGGACGGCACGCGCTCGCCCGGCGAGTGTGGCGTGGACTGCGGCGGCAGCTGCTCGCAGCTCTGCGCGGACGGCGCGATCTGTGGGGACGCGAGCCAGTGCGCGAGCGGGCAGAGCAACGGCTACCAGTGCACGACCTCGTGTCACAACCTGAAGATGGACGGGCAGGAGACCGATCTCGACTGCGGCGGCCCCGGCGCCTGCGATCGCTGCTCGCCTGGCAAGCGGTGCAAGGAGGCGAGCGACTGCGCCGGCGACAGCGACTGCCAGGGAGGCCTCTGTACGACCGTCGAGGCGCCCTGTGGCGGGTTCGGGCAGGAGTGTTGCGCAGGCGGCGCCTGCGACGCCGGGCTCGGCTGCAACAACGACCTCTGCGCCTGCGGGCCCGACAACGGCGTCCAGTGCGGCGGCACGTGCTGCGCAGCCGGCCAGCACTGCGTCAAGGACGCCTGCGTCGACCCGGCGCCGACCTGCCTCGCGTTCCCGACGGAGAAGCGGGCGACGTGCACGTCCGGCGCGTGTCCGGCGACCTGCCTCGCGCAGAAGAAGCGCGACTCCTGGTCCGAGAGCGGCATCTACATGGTTCAGCCCGACCCCAGCCGCCCCCCCCTCGAGGTGCTGTGCGACATGGAGCGCGACGGCGGCGGCTGGACCCTCGTCGGCTTCGAGGCGGCCGGACAGCCGGTGAACAACGGCGACGGCGTGATGGCCTCCCTCTGGGAGGAGACCGGCGCCCCGGCCGACATCGCGTCCGGCGCGGCGTCCGGCTTCATCGGGCCGCGCTTCTCCTTCGCGCGTGGCCAGTACAAGCAGGCGCGCCTCAACTGGTGCGACCCGGCCGTGGCGGAGAAGAAGAACCTGTACGAGATCTTCGAGACCACCGACGAGCTCTTCGCGGACGGCGCGCGCACCGGCACGAATACGATTGCGCTGCACGGCTTTCAGAGCAACGACCCGGTGCTCAACCAGCAGATCCCGAACCCCGACGGCGCCCGGTTCTGCCGCGCTCGGACCAGCGCGCTGCGCCCGGGCGACACGAGCTGGGGCGTCAAGGGGGCCAACGAGTCCAACTTCATCTGCGGCTGCAACAGCGGCGGCTGGACGGGCGTGGGCTCGTACTACGGCGGCACGAGCGCGGGCTGCACGGTCTGCGATTGCCACGGCGGCGGCTGGTCGGGGACGGCCGGAAACCACGTCCCGAAGGCCAACGTGAACCGGCATACGACGCACTTCTGGATTCGTTGAGCGCCGTCGGAGACGACGCGTTCATCGACGCCGTGGTCGTCCTGTGCGACGCCGGCACGCCCCTCTGCCAGGGGGGGCTGCCGGCGGCGCCCGAGCGGGTCGCGGAGGTCCGCGCGACCCTCGCCGCGGCGCGCGCGCAGCTAGAGCCGGTCGGTCTGTGGCCGGGGGCGCCGGTCATCATGCTCGACGCGCCCCTCCGCCGGTCCGTCGCGTTCTCGGTCCAGGACGCGGCGTCGGTCGGCCTCGACGCGTACGCGGGCCGCCCCGCGACGCTGTTCGCCGTCAACGCGGAACCCGACCTCGACGTCGTGGTCCACGAGCTGACCCACGTCTGGATGCGCGCCGCGGGCTGGAATCCCCCGCGCTGGGAGCTCGAGGGGGGCCGCGCCACGCACCAGAGCGCGGTCCTCCACGAGGGCATCGCCGACTTCGTCGCGGCCGCGCTGACCCAGGACCCGACCATCGGAGAGGGTCTCGGCTCCAGCGCTGCGAGCCGCAGTATCGACACAGCCGCGCGGTGTCCCGACGATCTCACGGGGTTTCCCCACCTGGACGCGGCGGTGGTCTCCGGCGCCCTCTGGGAGCTCAGCGGCGCCGGCTGCGCGCCAGCGGACCTCGACAACGTCCTGAGCGCCATCGTCGCCAGTGGTCCCTCGCCCACCGACCGAGTAGGCACCTGGGCGCGCGATATGACCTCGCGACTCGCCACCGACTCCCCCAGCCTCGCGATGCGCTGGATGCGCCTCGTCGACGAGCGCGGTCTCCGACGCTGCGGCGACGCCATCGCGCTCGACGGGCAGGACGCGCCCGCGCTCGGCAAAGATCTCGTCGCGGCCGGCAACGCGCGCTTCGACACCAATGAAGTCACCGGTCCTCTTCGTTTTCGCCACGCCGTCGAAGGCGAGTCCGCGCTACGACTCACGGGCTCGACCAGCGGTCCAGGCCTCCAACTCCGCTGGCGACTCGACGACGACAACCACCTGCTATCTCACGGCACGACCCCGCTCGCGGGCTCCCCCGTGTGGACCGTCGACCTCACCGTCCCTCCACGAGCGAAACAGCTCGACTTCTCAATCGCGTCCACCCGGCCGGAAGGCACGACCTTCGAGCTCCTCTCCATCGAATCGACGTCCGCGCCGCCCCCAGCACCGCCGACCCATCCCACGTCAGGGTGCACTGTCGGGCTCACGGACTTGCTCCCGACGCTGCTCATCGGAGTCGTGACGGCGCAGCGTCGAGCCCGAACAGCTCAGCAGCGGGCTATGGGGCCAGAGACTCGACACTGAACGCGTTCTCACGAATGGGTTGTTCAGCCATCCGCAGTGATCAGCTGGTCGAGGCTCAGCTCGTCGCCACGGTGTACCTGCGGCCTCGACCGTGCTTTCCGTTCGACTCCACCCGGTCGTCGACCTCGAGAAGTCCACGCAGCGCCGTCCATTCGGGATCTTCGATTCCGAGCCCGTCGCCGAAATCCGACTTCGCGAGGGGCTCCCCACGCTCTCTGAGGAGCTGTACGGCGTCCTCCAGCAACTCGGCGAGACGCTCATCGGCCGGCACCGCTGACCTCGGGGTCTCGCTCCTGACTGCAGAAGCCGACGAGATCGAGCTCGTCGAATGCGAGATGGGACGCGCCACCGGGCTATCTGCGCCGGCCCAACGAGCGAGCTCGAGCACCCTGACGGCGGGCGCCGAAGCACGAAGGCTCGCTACCGTCTCCGGGCGACATGTGAAGAGGACGAGCTGCAGCTCGGGGGCCGAGGCCGCCACCTCGACGAACAACCGGGCCGCGGCCGCGGCGCGCTCGGGATCGAAGTGCGCCAGAACGTCATCGAGCAGAATCGGCACGGCCGCCGTGTGTCCCGCCTGGTCCACCGCCAGCGCCAAGCGCAAGCACAGGTAGACGAGGGCGGTGGTCCCCGTGCTCAGCTGCTCCGCCGCGTGCGCGGCGCCATCCTGGCCCCGCACCATGATGCGGATGCCGCTGCCCTCCTCATCCACATCGAGCCCGACGTACGCCTCCTCCGACGCCTTCCGGAACCACTCCGACGCCCGCCTGATCACGGCGGGTTGGCGCTCCTTGCGGAAACGCTCGAAGGTCTCCTGCAGGAGGTGACGGGCAATACGCAGCCGCCACCACTCCCGCTTCGCCGCCTCGAGCCGTACCTGCGCTGCTTCGAGCTGCATCTCCAGCTCGATCACGTCCGTCGCCGTCTCCAGGCGTGACGCCTGCGCCTGCAGCTTCGCCTTTGATTCTTCCGTTTGGTCCAGCTCCGCCTCGAGCTCGACGCTCTCTTCTTCGAGCGCGCCAAGGTGCTCTCCGAAGCCCTCTCCACGCACACCTGACCACCGTGCCCACCGCGCCTCGTCGGCCCACGCCCCACCGAGCGCACCGCGAAGCTCCGCCTCGACCGTACGTCGCTCGGCGATCAGGACGTCGAGCCGCTCCTCGACGTCCAAGCGCGCCTCCCACGAAGCTTCGTCGCCACACCCGACTTCGGCCGCCGCGGTCCGCCACTCCTGCGCGAGCCGATCCGCAGTTCTCCTCGCCAGTCCCCGGGCGTTGTCAGCCTCGCCGACCCGGTTCTCTCGTTCTTGACGACGGGTCAACGCGCCGCGTGCTCCGTCCAGCACCACCTTGCGATCACGCAGCCAGACTCCGGCGGCCGCCAGATCGTCCCGCACGGAGAGCGAGAGCTCGTGCCCGAGATCCACAACGCGGGCAACGAACGCGGCGATCTCGGACTCGCGTCGCTTGGCGCTGTCGTTGACCGTTGCCAAACTGGCGGCCGCGCCCTGCGCCGAGCGAACTCGCTCCACCCACATCACCGCGTCGGCCGGCGTCAGTGTCTCGGGGGCGGAAGCCGCCTTCCGCCAGGTCTCGAAGCCGGCGAGCTGCGTTTCCAATGCTTCTGCGCGTTTCCGGGCCATATCGAGCGCCCCCGCGACCCGCTTTCTCTCTGCGGAGACCTTCGACCGCGCCGCTCTGAGCTGCCCTCGCTCAGCGCTGGCCTCGTGCCACGTGTTCACGACCGCCCGCAGGCGCTCGACCGTCGCGCCGAGGTCCTGGTCAGCGTTACCACCGGTGAGCCCCACCGCACTCACGACCGCGGCGAGGCGCTCTCGGAAGGGCTCCACCTTCGACGACAGTCTGGTCACCTGCTGCAGCGCGAGGCCCCGCTCCTTCCGCCACGACGCCGCGGCCAGGGCGGTCCGCGTCTGCTCCACGTACCAGGTGTCCGGCTCGCCTGCCGGGAGCTCCCTGACCCTCACCCACGCGTCCCACTCAGCCCGAACGTCTGACGGGACCGCGGCCTCCGACTCGATCCGGATCATCCGTGCACGCGTCTCGTCGAGCGCGCGGCCCGCCTGGTCAACGCCGGCCTGGGCCGACCGGAGCGCCTCGTCCCGCGCGTCGGCCTGGTCGCGACGGGTCCGCAGCGCACGGAGCGCTGGCTCGATGGCATCTGCGCCGGCGAGCGGCCTACCCACGAGACCCTCGAGAGCGACACGCAGCTCACGGATCCGGCCTCGGATTCCCTGCTGCTCGTGGCGCAACTCCGCGACCTTCTCGGAGACCGCTCGGAGCTCTGTCGCCGCGTCCAGCCAGGCCAGCGCTACAGACCGGTCCGCGTCAACGGGGAGTCGCATCGTCACCAACACTCTCGCGAGCTCCCGCGCGCGCTCGCCATGCGTGCGTTCGGCGTCCGCCAGTGCCTCCCTCGCTTCGACCGCCCTGCGCTCCTGATCCGCGGCTGCGATCGCCCGCTCCTCGTCGCGATCGAGCTTCAGGAGGGTCTCCTTCACCGCCTCGAGCGCAACCTCGATCTCACCGCGGCTCGGCGACGCACCGAATCCCGCCGCCTTCGCCAGCTGCCCGAACCGCACCTCGGCGGTGCCCGCATCAGGCACGGGGTTGCTCCGCTCCGCGCGGCGCTGAAGCACGACCGCGATCGCCAACCCGACGGCCCCAACGAGCGCCAAGCCAGCGAGGACCAGCTGCGCAAACAGCGCACCGACGACGACGAGTACGGTGAGAATCGCGACCGCGACCAAGGGAAGGTGCAGAGGCGGTGGCGCGACCCGCGACCCTCCGCGCGTGGCCTGAAGATCGTCCAGAGCCGCTCGCGCTTGAACCAGCGCGTCCCGTCGCCCTTCGGCCACAGCTCGATCGGCGGGATCGAAGCGCATCCCGGGGGAGTCCGCGACCGTCGCGGCCGCAGCCCGGGCCTCGCGGCGCCCCTGTGCAGCCGCTGCCGCGGCCTCGTAGGCACGCTCGAGGCGGGCGCGCGACTCTGCCGCGATATCGACACGCTCCAGCGCAGCGACGTCGACACCACCACCGACCCGTGCCGGGAGCTTCGTGATGGCCTCCCCACGCCGCGCGATCTCGTCCGCAATCTCGCGGTCACGAACGATCTCGTCCCGCACGGCCGGCCAGCGCGCCTCGAGCGCCGAGACGACCTCTGCGGTGGGCTCTCCAGCGCCTGGCATCGCCCGCGCCGCTTCCAGCTCGGCCTCCGCCACCGCCACCGCTCGCTCCGCGTCCACCACCCGGTCGGACGCGGCGCGCACGTGCGCTTCGTGGGCCATGACAGCGTCGCGCCACGCCGCAGCGTGTTGTTCGACCGCCGTCAGGTCCTGCGGGCAGACGTCTGGCCAACCTGCGGGCGGCTCCATCGGCCTGGACGCGTCGACCTCGTCGATGCGGGCCAGCGCGTCCGCGAGCGCCACAGAATCCGCGACCCGCGCTGACGCCTCAGCGAGCATGGCCTCCGCGGCGGCGACATGCTCCAGAGCGGCCTCTGGAGGCAACGCTGCGAGCCGGCCATCCAGCTCGGCCAGCTCGCCATCGACACGCTGTACCTCACCTTCCGCCTTGGTCAGCTCGTTCGTGACCTGGGCCGAGAGCGGCGCCGTCTCGCTGACGAGGCGACGGGCCTCGGCCTCGATCGACGCGTCGAGCCGCGTGGTGCCCAGGCGGTCGGCGTCCCAGCCGTCGCCGAGGGCGTCGAGCTCGGACTCGAGCCTGATCCGGCCCTCGACCTCTCGCTGACGCAGATCGTTCAGCTCGTTGCTCCGAGCCTCGACATGCACGAGTTTGGCGACCAGGTCGTCGACGACGGAGCCTCGAGCGAGAACCGCCTCGTCGACGACGACTGAGTCGCGTGCCGTGACGGCGGCTTCGAGCCTCTCGTCCGCGAGCCTGGAGGCCTCGAGCGCCGACCGTGACTCGTCGAGCGCCACGCGTAGGCGTTCGCGGGTCTCCTTTGGAATCCGCGGCCGGTCCCCTTGCAGCTCGTGCACTTCCTCGCAGAGCGCCTGCCAAACGTTCCAACCAGGCCACATCTCCTGGAGCCGTTCGAGCTCCCGCCGCTGCGCGACGAGCTCACTCTGGCGTTCACGCAGACCTGCAATCCGCGCAGCGTTCGCCGCGACCTCGGTGACGACCTCATCGTAGCGCTCGGCCCCTTCCCGCGCGGCACGTAGGAGCCCGCGGAGACGCTCGATCTCCGCCTCGGCCTGCGGAATCTCGACAGCCCTCGAGCGGACCTTGAGATACACGCTGGCCTGGTCGTCGAAGCCCTTCACGATGTCGGCCGGGTGTCGCCCCGCTCCCAGGGTCGCGCCGACGGCGAGGAGGTTCTGAACGTGCTCGTCGCGCAGCGCCCCGATCTGCTGCAGGTCGAAGAGGTCGAACGTGAAGACCGCGTCGAAGAGGGCCGCGTCCATCCCGCGCAACAGCAGACCGAGCGCGCTGCTACCCGTGTGCACGGCGTGCCGCCGGCGCAGCTCGACGCTCTTGCCTTCCCGCACGAGCGTCGCGGACCCGTCGGCGAGGCGCACCGCGAGCGTGCCGGCGAGCTGTCCCCCAGGCCCCATCCACCGCGACCTCTGCCTGGCCTGTAGGTCGAAGAGCATCCAGCGGACGAACTGCCGGAGCGTCGACTTGCCCGCCTCGTTCGGCCCGTGGACCACGACGAGGCCAGGACCGAAGCCGCGTAGCTCGAAATCAGAGAACTGCCCGAAGCCCTCGACCTTGACCCGCTCGAACCACATCATCGCTCTCCCGTCGACAGCCGACCGATGACGTCATGCATCGCTTCGCGTAGCAGCTCGTCGAAGAGCCCCGGCGGCATCTTGCCAGCCCGCTCGATGTCACTTCGGAGCCCGGACGGGATCTGGTTCAGCTCTCCACCGACGCGCCAGTCGTCGGAGGTCTCGAGCACGGCGCTTCGCAGGTCTCCCGACTCGCGGATCTGGTCGAGATTCAGCGCCGGCGCGGCAGCGTCCACGAGGTCGAGCCAGTGGATGCTCGCCGGGGAGAGCTCCGGCAGCGTGGCGAACAGCGGCTTCAGAGCGTTCGCCGTGCACAGCTCGGCGTGAACCTCACCGCGTCCGGTGAGGCGACCTCGCAGCACCACGTCGACCCCGTCGTTCTGCTCGGCGAGCGCCTTCGCCCGACCCGCGAGCGCCTCAGCGACTCCCCCGACGTCGGTCGCCTCCCCGATGTCGAGCTCGACCTCGAAGAAACGAACGCTATCGGTTTCGAAGGGAGTCACCGCGACGACCTTCCCATCTTCCACATCGACGACCACGGCCCCCTTCGGGCCGCGCTCGACGGCGGCGATGCCCCGCCCCTGGGTGTTCCCGGGATAGACGACCCACGGATCGCGAGCCAGGACCTTGTGCCGGTGGACGTGCCCGAGCGCCCAGTACCCCATGTTGCGACCGCGCAAGTCGTCGAGGGTACATGGGCTGTACCTCTTGTGCCCAAACTGCCCCGACTCACCCTCGACGGCACAGTGCAGCACCCCCACGTGGAGGATCCCACCATCGCGATTGGCGACCGGGAACCGGAGCGCCAGGTTGTTGCGCTCCTTGCGCGCGCCGAAGCTGACCCCATGCACCATCGCGATCCGAGTCCCGTTCCGCTCGACCGGGACGCTCGCTGGCTCCCGCGGCGGAAAGACCGTGACCCCGTCGGGCCAATCGCGAATCGCGGTCCATCGCCCCCCCTCCGGGTCGTGATTCCCGTGGGCCACGAAGCTACGTATGCCCTTGGCGGCGAGGCGCGCGAGGGCGTCTCGGAAGCGGATCTGGGCACGGATCCCGCGACTCGGTCCATCGTAGAGATCCCCCGCGAGAACGACGAACGCGGCGTCGACCTCCGTCGCCTTCGCGACGATGTGCTCGAGCGCATTCAACGAGGCGTCACGTAGTCGTGCCGCGAGGTCAGGGTCGAGCGTCCCTATCCCGACGAACGGCGAATCGAGATGGAGATCCGCTGCATGAATGAACTTGAACCGCACCCCGTGCCTCCTCCTGCGTCGCACAACGTACACCCTACCCCGAGCGGTTCGGGTTGACGAGCGCCTCCTCTCCGAGAATATGCGCGCGCTCTACCCAGCGGCGGCACTGAACATCCGAACGAGGCTGCGCCCAGCCCAGCCGTATCGAGCACCGAACGTCGAAGTCCACAGGTCATCACACCGACGAACGCTCACCCCAGGCAGACGAATGGTTCAGGAATGGCGGCGACGGCGGCGTACTCGCGGCTGACGCGAGGCGATGCGCTCGCGGACTTCGACCTCTTCGCGGAGGCGACGAGCCGGGACCGACGACCGCGGCGGGGACGGCGCGAGCAACCCCGAGAAGCACGTGATGCCCTCGCCGATCTTCGCGCGCGCTCCTGCTGCAAGCAGGGGAGAGGGCTCGTCCCGGGCCGGTGCGTGGTTCCGCGACGCACAAACCGCGCGGTGGTCTCGCGGGTCTCTCGCTGCAGGCGGCTACAGACGTCACCTTCGGGACTGCCGGCTCACGGACGGCCGACGACCGCGACGCAGCATGGTGACAGAGGTTACAGGGCGGCGCGGTGGTCGAGTTGTTCGTGCCTGCCGGGTCTTGCACGGTCGACGCTCAACCCATCACTGCCCGGAGGTTCCCATGTCTTCGACTGTTCTCGACGCGTTGCGTCCCGAGCTCGAGGCGATCCCGCAGGCCGAGGTCCGCCGCCCGAGTATCCCGGCCCACATCTACTTTCAGGAGGCGCTGGACGCGCTGGTCTGGCTCGAGCCGGCAGAGACGTCGGCCAAGCTGACGGCGGTGGGGCTGCCGGCGGAGCGGCTCGTGCAGGCGCGCCAGCGACTGGAGGCCGCTCGCGAGGCGCAGGCCCGGTGGGCCGCGGTGCGTTCGCCGCGGAAACCAGAGGAGCAGCAGGCGCTCGAGGAGTCGGGGGCGGCGCTCCGCGCGAACGTGGTGGCCGCGGTGCGCTGGAACCTGCGCGACGCGCGGATGGTGATGGGTGCGCTCGACCGCATCGTCGAGGGGACGGGGGTCGCGGACCTTGTCCAGGACCTCGTCGACCTCGGCGAGCTGGTGGAGCAGCAGCTCGCCGGGTTCACTTCGGACCAGACGTTCGACGCAGCGGCGATGGTGATGAAGTTGCGAGAGCTGGCCGCGGACATCCGGTCTGGGTTGTCGGAATACCGGACGGACGCGGCGATGGCGGACGCGCTGGCGCTCCGCGACCGCGCCTGGACGGCCCTGGACGACACGATGAGGGACATCCGCGACGCCGGCCGCTATGCCTTCCGCGACACCCCGGACGCCCGCCGCTTCACCAGCGCCTACGAGCGCACGCAGCGGCTCGCTCGCAAGCGCCGCGCCGCCGCCGCGGTCGAAGCGCCCCCCGCCGCCACGCCCTGACCCTGCGTTCCGGATCGGTCGGAGCCGTTCCGGATCGGGCCCCCGCCGTTCTGGATTGGCGCTACGGCGTTCCGAATCCGCCCGACGCCGTTCCGGATCGTGGCGATGCCGTTCCGGAACGCCGCTCCCAAGCTCGGAACAGGTCACCGCCGATCCGAGTCGGCCTGGTGCGCGGCTGCGCGGCGATGCAGCCGGGTCCTATCGGGAGACGCTCGAGGCTGCAGGGGATCGTTGTGGCACTGCGTACGCGAGGAGGCCGTCAGATGTTCGTCGGTGGACGAACGGTATCACCGACGAGCGCTGCTCGCCGCTCGTCGACGAGGTGCGCGATGCCGGCCTCCATTGCGGCTCGTACCTTCCGGCCCGTGGATCGGTAGCCGAAGAGTCGGGACAGCTCGACCACGAGCTCGTCCTGAACGATCGAGCCAGACTGAGAGATCAGCCACTCGGCTGCGTTGGCGACCTCTTGCGGAGGTAGATACTCCGGCGCTCGCCGGGTGTCGTTGTCGGGATGAAGCCTGAATCCACGCCACACCGCCGGATCGAGAGTGGGCGGCCACAGGAAATCGCCGCGCGCGATGGGTCGTGACGTCGTCCCGACGAGCCTCACTGAGCTCTGGACCTTACCCACAGCGCGCTTCGTTGCCTTGGGTGCCTCCCAGGAGGCTGCGACTCGACGGGTGGCCTCTTCGATGTGAATCGGCCCCTCGAACGCCACGACGCTCGCGAGGCGGTCGGCGAGCGCCGGAGCGACGCGCGGATCGTCCCACTGCTCTCGTGAGCCGACGACGGGAGTCTCCGCCTGGAGATAGGCGCTCGCGAGCTCAGGGAGCGCCAGCTCCGCCGAGCCGGCGCCGAGGATGGCGTCGACATCGATCTCCCGAGATGCCGCCAACGACGAATCGTCCACGACCGGTACGCTATCGCCGTTCCCACGAGTGGCACCGCCGTTCGATGGTCGAGGCGCGGACCGAGGGCCCTGGCGCGCAGCTTGGATTGCTTGACGCAACCGGACCATCACGCGCTCGCGGTCATACCACCAGTCGAGCGACCAGATGCGGAACAGGCGCCATCCGAGCGACTCCAGAACGCTCTGGCGGAGGCGATCGCGGTCCCGCGCGGAACGGGCGGAGTGATAGGTGGCGCCGTCGCACTCTACACCGAGCATGTAGCTCCCAGGTCGGTCGGGATGCTTGATGCCGAGGTCGATCCGGTATCCGGCGCAGCCGACCTGTAGATCGACGTGATATCCCTCCTCTCGGAGCCGCCGGCATACGGCTTCTTCGAACGGACTCTCGAAGTCTGCATCATGGTCGAGGGCGATGGCCTCATCGATGGCCTTCGGTCCCCGCTTCGCGTAGTCGAGGAAGGTCTTGAGCTGCGCAACGCCCAGGGCTTTGGTTCGCGCCAGATCTATCTGATCGTGCGTCAGCGTCGAGAAGACGACCAGCAGCTCACGCGCACGAGTGATGGCCACGTTCAGGCGCCGCTCGCCACCATCCCGGTTGAGCGGACCGAAGTTCATCGCGAGCTTTCCGACCCTATCCGGGGCGTAGCAGATGCTGAAGAGCATGACATCGCGCTCATCGCCCTGGACATTCTCGAGGTTCTTCACGAACACCGGCTCGGGTACCGCTTCCGTGAAGAAGTGATCGACCCCTTCGTTGCGCTGTCGAAGCTCGTCGAGCAGATCCAGGATGAGCGTTTGTTGAGCCTGACTGAATGTGACTACACCAATGCTCTTCTGCGACAGCGTGGGGTCTTTCAGGCGTCGCTCGACTTCGGTGACGACGGCTTCAGCCTCGGCTCGGTTCGTGCGCGACCGCCCCTTGTCGTAGAAGCCCTCGGGCACGTGGCGCCACTTCACACCGAGCGCGGGAACATCGGAGTCGGCGGCGGGGAAGATGTGCAGGCGATTGTCGTAGTAGTGGTGATTGCTGAAGGCGATGAGTGACTCGTGGCGGCTTCGGTAGTGCCACTTCAACGAGTGAGAGGCGAACCCCGCGCGAACGCACTCGTCGAGGATGCTCTCCAGCTCCTCCATGTCGTCGTCGTCAGGAGGAGTGTCGTCGTCTGCTTTCTGAAAGAAGCTCGTCGGGGGGAGCTGCTTGCTGTCGCCAACGACGACGAGCTGGCGCCCGCGAGCGATGGCGCCGATGGCGTCCCAAGGCGGGATCTGGGACGCTTCGTCGAAGACGACGACATCGAACAACGACATCGCGGGATCGAGGTACTGAGCGACCGATAGCGGGCTCATCAGGACGCAGGGCTTCAACTTCATCAAGGTGTGAGGGATCCGCGAGAAGAGCTTGCGAATCGGCATATGGCGACGCTGCTTCTTCAGCTCCGTCCGAAGCAGAGCCAGCTCACCAGGGCCGTTGAGCGGTGGGAGGCGGGCGGCAAGGCGCGAACGGATCTCCTCGCGACCGATCGTCTGCATCTCGAGATCGAGCTTCTGGAATCGCTCGATACGCGCGTCCTGCGCAGTGCCGCGGAACTCGCGCAGCGCGGGGACCGTACTGACGGCCTCGTCGATCCACCACGTCGCCAACCCGCGCTCGAAGGCGGCCAACAGTGATGAAGCGTCGATCTCACCGCCCACGTGCTTCCAGAGGAGTCCTGTCACCGCGCCGTCAGCCGCTGCGAGATCGACCGCGTCACGCCATGCGCACCAATCCCGCAGACCGCGGATAGCGCCGCGCCACTCGTGGAACTGTGCGGTGGCGAGGGAGAGATCGGCCAACATGCGGCCCAGCCGCTTGTCGTTCGGCTCGAGGTGGAGGTGCTGCGAGAGCACGCTCCTTGCCGCGCCATATGCAGCCCACGCCTCACGGAATCGTCGCACCGCTTCACCTCGGGGGCTACCGGCGGCGAGCAGCTCCCGCTGTTCGGTCACGAGCGACAGTAGGCGTTCGCGCCCTTGCCGGCCGGTGAGAAGCGCCCCTCCTGCCATGTCGTCGCTGAGGTCGAGCGCCACCGTGCGGTAGGCTTCCGCCCAGCGAACCATGGCGTCAATCGCGTCCCAGTCGGTGTCGAGCTCCTGCCAGAACGGGCCGAGGAAGCTCCGAGCAGCATCGGCCTGGTCAGCGATCGCCGCGTCTCGATCCCGAACCACAACCGCCCGTTGGAGGTCCTCGCGGGTCTCGGCGTTGGATGGGAGCTTCCCATCCCGGGCCACCTGCTTGAGTGAGCGCCGAGCGCTCCACAGCATGAAGAACGCGATCAGGAAGAACGCGTGGCCCCACTTCCCGAACTTCGCGTTCAGCTCTGCGAGGTTCATCGACAGCACCCCCGCGTCGAAGCGCTCGTCGATCTCCGACCAGGTCGCCAGACGCTCTCGCACAGTCTTCTCGAGGCGCTCGGCACGCTGCCGCTCGAAGGACCAGTTCTGGGCTTCGAGCATCTCCCGCGGGGGGCCTGGCGAGGTGGCGAGCACGGCTGCAGCGCGGTCCAACCGCTCGAGAACGGCATCCGTCATCACTGGCAGCTCGAGTCCCAGCGACTGCGCGGCCAGCGGCGCAGCTTCGTGGAGCTTCCCCGCGTTCTCGAGGGCCTGATCCAGCGCTTCGGCGATCGTCTGCTCGAGTCGTGGCGTCCACCTCTTCACGGGCACGCCCCGCCACGGATGAGTGGCAGGATCGCCAATGTCGCGAGCAGCGACCTCCACGGCAGCCAGGCTCTTTCGAATTCGATCGACACGCTCCGCTGTGACGTTCCTTGCCGGGTCCAGCGGCAACGAGATCTCCGGTGCGTCCTCGTGGGTGAGGACCACCGAGGTCGCCTGGAAGACCGACGCACCATGAGGGCCTGGGCGGTGTAGGGCCTCCGCGAACTGGTTGAGAGACGCTCGCAGGTCGCGGAGCTCATCGGCGCGGAGCGCCCACTCGGTGGCGTTCCGCTTGCCGGCGAGGTCGAAGGGAGCTGCCAGCTGCCGAATCACTTCGGACTTGCTCGACTTGTTGGAGTGAAGCTCGAGGCAGAACTCGCCGACTCCAGCGAGCTTGAGGCGCCGATGAACGACGTCGAGCGCCGCCATCTTCTCGGAGACGAAGAGCACGGTCTTGCCGTCACCGACCAGCTGTGCCACGAGGTTCGTGATCGTCTGCGACTTGCCCGTCCCCGGAGGACCTTGAAGGACGAAGCTGTTGCCGTCCTTCGCGGCGAACACGGCGGACAGCTGAGACGAGTCGGCGTCCACGACGCAGAGGTCCTCGTGGACGGACCGGTCGGCGTCGATGGTCTCGGGTGACGCGAACGGGCGCGCCAGCGGGAATGCCGCCCCCTTCCCGTTCATGATGTGCTCGAACAGCGGGTTTGCCAGCAGCGTCTGGGTGCGGTCCTCGAGGTCGGTCCACATCAGGTACTTGGCGAACGAGAACTCTCCGATAGCGGCCGTTGCCTTCACGTCCCAGCGCGCGACGTCCATTACTGCACGCCGGAAACGATTGAGAATCAGGGCAATATCGAGCCCGGAGGCATCTTCGGGGAGCTCGTCCAGCCCCCGAACATCAACACCGAACTCGGTCTCGAGCTTCTTGAGCAACGTGACGTTGATACGCGGGTCGTCGTCCGTGACGCTTACCCGGTAGGGCTCGTGGGCGGAGCCGCGGTGCAAGGCGATCGGCAGGAGGATCAGCGGCGCGAAACGCTCCGTCTCGGAGTTGTCGGCCTCGAACCAGGAGAGGAATCCCAGTGCGATGTAGAGCGAGTTGGAGCCGGTCTCCTCGAGCGCAGTGCGCCCGTCACGATAGAGCTTCGTGAGGCGACCCTGTAGGTCCCCGGCGGCCAGATCGGCGTGCAGGCGCCGCCTCTCGAGAGCGTCGGAGAGGAACGCTCCCATGGCGACTTCATTGACCCGCTGCTCCATGAGCTGGCTGCTTCGGGGACCGAAGAGCTCGCGCTCATCGGGGCGTGGGAGCAGCGCGAGCTTCGCCCCCCCTGCGAGCACGTCTTCCAGCGCACCGACATCCGCCGTTCGCAGAGGAACGATCGACTTGAGATTAAACCGGACGTTCAGCAGCCTGTTCCGTAGCGACAGGTCGAGGAGCTTCCCTTTCCACCGATCCAGTCTCGTGCGCGTGGTCTCACCGGTCAGTGGCTCGTCATTCGCCGGGAGGTGGAGCTGAGGGAGGCTGGACGCTGGGGCTTCCATCGGCGAACCGGGAATGCTCTCCGGGAAGGCGCCCCATCCCGCCTCCGTTCGCCGGACCGGGAGTGGGCGGACCTTCGCGACTCGAGCGCGACGGACATCGACGGCACAGACGAACTGGTCCGTGTCGTCCAGGTGCCGACGCGCGACTTCGGTCGCGTGCCGGAAGTCACTGCGCTGGGCCGCTGCAGACGAGTCGAACACGAGGGCTTCCTCGCCATCGACGCGCTTTCGAATCGCGGTCGGATCGAAGACCGACGGCTCGGGCAGCGAGAACTCGTCGAGCCAGACGCCGGGGAACGCGTGACCGTCGATCACGTTCATGAACGCGTTCAGTCCCGCCTGCTCGAGACAGGCCGCGAACAGCACAGTGAGGTCGAGGCAGGTGCCCATCTGGCTCGCCAGGAGCTGGTCAGGCAGGCGGATCTTCTGGCCTTCCTGCTCGAAGCTCGCGGACGGATTGATGTAGCTGATACCCATCTCCTGGACCGCCTCATAGATGGCCGCCGACATCGCAATGACGCGTTGACGGCTACGTTCCTGATAGCCGCTGAAGCTCGGATCGCCGTCGAGCCGCTCGAGGTGACGTCGTGCGACCCTGAGTACGGTCTCCACCGCGGGCTGGTTGGGTAGGACGAACGCCGCGAGCAGCTCGGGCAGCACACGCACGCCGCTCCACTGATTGAACGCCAGGATCTCGAACTCCAGAGTTGCATCACCAGCTGGCTGACCAACGACGAGAGCCTCGATCCGTATGCGGCCCGTCTCTCTCTCCGTCTGCGCGGCGAGGCGGTCCGCAGACAGCGCGAGGGGCAACGACCGCAGATTGTAGGTTGCATTCGCGTCGATCGCGGAGATGCGGGTGTTCCATGGCTCGAAGACCATGGGGTCTGCGCTCACCCTCACCTCGACGTCTTCCGCGCGGGTGTCCCCGAGGTTGTCGATCCGCAGGAGTCTGACGACCGGGATGTCATTCTGCTGGAGAGCAAAGTTCACACGGGGCGTGTAGTCGCACTGAAGTCGAACCCGAGCGGTCATCATGTGCTCCTTCGCGCCCAAACCGTTCCGGTGGGAGGGCGCACGGCGTACGTGAGCGTAGCAGCTCGTAGCCGAGTCGGGTAGCGCGCCTCGGTGGGGGCTCGCGGAGACGTGATCGTCGGCTGGTCTCGGACTGTGCGGAGCCTCCGGTCCCCCGCCGTTCAAGATATGAATGGCATGGTTCAGCCACTTCTCATCTCGACGTCCACTATCGGGGAGCCGCCAAGATGGCGATCCGGCCGGGCGACGGAACCCGGTAGGCTGGTCAGGGATCTGCGCCCGGAGCAGAGGTAACGAGGGCGAGGGCCCAGCCGGTGTCGATCCAGCGGGTCGAGGACTTGGGGGTGCCGTCGAGGTAGCGGAGGCGGTTGACGAGGGCTTCGTCGAGGGGGGCGCCGCGGCGGGTGGATTCGGCGCGGGCGAAGAGGGCCCAGGCGAGGTCGATCAGGGAGATCGTGCGCTCGGCGAAGCCGCCGGGGCCGCCGTCGATTCTCAGGCCGCCGCGGGGGGCGCGGCCGACGAGGCGAACGCGCTTGTCGTCCGCCAGGAGGAGCTCGGAACCGGGAGGACGATCGGCGACGAGCTGAGAGGCGAAGCGCTCGGCAGACTCGAGCCACTCCGCGGGTAGGCGGCGAGACGCCGAGCGCCCCTGGCCCAGGGCGCGCCAGGTCCTGAAGTCGACCTCGGGGATCGCCCAGCGCTCGTCGTCGGCGACGAAGCGGCCCGCGCCGAGATAGCGCCACGGGGCGTCACGGTCTGCTCGGACGAGGACGAACGCGGTCTCGCCTGGCCTCGGGCGGACGCGACCGCTTGGGTGGACGACGCGGTGTGGCTCGGTCAGGACGCCCTGCCCTTCCGCCAGGACGAACAGGTGACCGTCGATTCGCCGTGCAGGTGGATCAGGTGGAGACGTGAGACCAAAGGCCTCGGCGAGGTCGTCTTCGGGAACCTCCGACCCGACGGGCGGAGCGAGGGACTCGGGCCGGACGACGTCCACGAGCAGCGCCACGGGCTCGTCGCCAGCTTGCGCGGGCATCGGCTCATGCTCGGGGTTGTCGCTCGCGAGAACCAGCCCCGCGTCGGTCTTGGTCAACCGCTTGATGTGATAGGTCTGCGTGTCGTCGTCGTGCGAACGCGCAACCAGGACGACCCGATTCAAGAGACGCGCGAGCGCCTCCCCCCGCGCCCAGCGCATGATGAGCCAGTCACCGTCGTGGATGTCGCGGGACCACGGGATGGCCTCGCCCGACATCGAGTCGCCGGAGGCCCGAACGGCGAAGCACGCCTCGCGGTCGAAGTCGCCGGGCAGCGAGACCTCGCCCGACTCGACGCCAGCAGCGTCGTGACCCGACGCCGCCCACCCCGCCGCAGCTTGGAGGCTCGGAAACGACACCAGACGGCCGCGCCGAGGTAGCGCGATCACCGGCGCGTCATCCGCCTCGACCGGCGCCACCCACCAGCCGTCCGGGCTCGGCGCGAACCGGACGCGGAAGCTCGTCCCCGGACGCCCGGCGTCGGGACCGAACCATCCGCGCAAGAGATCCGGCAGCCGATTCGCCGAGGTCCCGACAGGGTGGGCCACGTTCACCGCGATCTTCGCGAACCGGAACACCCAGTGCCGCCCGTCGGGCGCTCGCACGTCCGTTGGCCCGGATGGGAGCCCCGGCGCCCGGTCGCGGTCCGGCAGCTTCAGGATAGGCCCCTTCGCGTTGTGGATGAGCTTCGCCTCGAAGGCCGTCCCCGAGGCCGACGACGACTCGGCCGCGCGCCGCTTTCGGTACGTCCACAGCCGATAGTCGACCAGCTCGCGCGTCATCGCCGTCAACGCGGGCGCTACGGACGGAGGCACGGAGAACCGCGGCTCGAAGCGCGTCTCCGTCAGCCGGAACTGAGGCGCCTTGCCCGTCGTCCAGTGGCTGAGCGGCCACTTCGTCCAGTACACCTCCCACGCCTCGGCCGACGCCGTCCGCGGATCCCCGAGCGCCTTGGCGCTCAGGTCCGCCTCGAGCTCCGGCGCGCGCAACATGATGGCGCGCGACCGCTCGCAGACCGCCGCGATCTCCGCGCCCGACGTCAGCGCGTCGAGCTCCAGGAGCGCCTCCAGCGCCACCATCTTGAACGACCTGGTCATGGACTCACGCCGCTCGACCGCGCGCAGAAACCCACCCGCGGCCGCGAGGGCCTCGTGCTCTGCGGCAGACAGGTCACCCTCGGAGGCGACGAAGTCGAACCACCCGTCGAACGCCTTCAACGTGCGCGGGTTCAACCCCTGGCGCGCCAGCTCGCCGATACGCGGGCGTTCTCCGCGCAGCGCCACGTGGTCCCGATACGCACGGACCAGGGCGTGCTTCGCGCCCGACGGCAAGAGGCGCCGCAGGAGATCCTTGGCCTCGAGGGAGACGTCGACCGTACACCCCGGTGGCAACGCGGGGTCCCCACCGTCGAGGAACGCGCGCACCGAGACCGGCCCGCCCGGCGCGGCCCCGAGGTTCACGAGTGACCGGACGCGGTCCAGAAAGACCCGGTGGTTGCCGACGAAGTCGATGACGACCAGGCGGTCCTTGCCCGGCGCCTTGCGGAGCCCGCGCCCCAGCTGCTGCATGAAGATGACCGGCGACTCGGTCGGTCGGAGCATCACGACGCGGTCCAGGGCCGGGAGATCCACGCCCTCGTTGAAGAGATCGACCGTGACGACCGCGGCCACCGACCCGTCCGCCAGCCCGGCCAGCGCCGCCACACGGTCCGCGCTGTCCGGCCCCGAGTGGACGGCGACCGCCGTGACCTCTCGGTCGCGCAGCCAGCCCGCGACGTAGTCCGCGTGCGGAATCGAGCAGCAGAAGACCAGCGTCCTCTCGCCCTGGTGCGCCTGCCACCCCTCCCAGAGGCGCTCCATGCGCGCCTGGGTCGCGACCGCGGCGGTCAACTCGGCGGTCTGGAAGCGACCGCTCCGCCACGGGATCGGCTGGTAGTCGACCGCGTCGGCCAGGCCGAAGTACGAAAACGGCACCAGGTGCTCGAGGGTGATGCCGACCCCGATGTCCGCCTCGAAGGCGAGGTGGTCGTCGAAGAGCCCGAGGATGTCCCCGCCGTCACCGCGCTCGGGCGTCGCCGTCAGCCCGAGCCGGAAGCGCGGCTCGAAGTGCTCGAGCACGCGCCGATAGCTCCGGGCGTCGGCGTGGTGGACCTCGTCGACCACAAGGTAGTCGAACGCCCGCTTCGGGATGTCCTCCAAACGCTCGGAGCGCGCGAGCTTCTGGATGGACGCGAAGACGACGTCGCCCTCGAGATGGTCGAAGCCACCGGCGAACCAACCGAAGCTCGCGTCGGGCATGACGCGCCGGAACGCGCGCGCGGCCTGGCGCAGGAGCTCCTCCCGATGAGCGATGAACAACACGCGCGGAGCCTGGCCAAGCTCCCGCGCCATGGCGACGACGTCGAAGGCCGCCAGGAGCGTCTTCCCGAGCCCGGTCGCCAGCACGACGACCGCTCGGTCCCGGTGCTGGGCCCGGGCCGCCGCCAGGGCGTCGAGCGCTTCGGCCTGCACGTCGCGCGGCACCAGCGGCGCCACGTCGTCGGCCTCCACCTCCGCGAACGGCAGCGGGCGCCCGGCGGCTCGAGCGCGCGCACCGTAGTCGTTCAGCCACGCCTCGCTCAGCGGCGTCGCGACTCGCCACCAACGGTCGAACCCCGCGAGCAGCTGCGCGAACCCGACGGGATCCTCCGCCCGGTCCAGGCGGAGGTTCCACTCGACGCCGTTGGTGAGCGCGGCGCGAGACAGGTTCGAGCTGCCGACATACGCGATGTCACGGGCCCCGCCGAGGAAGATCCACGACTTCGGATGGAACGACGCCGAGCCGCGATAGTGCGCCGCCTCGACGACGCGGACGTCGAGCTGGCCGCGCGCTTCCGCGTCCTCGTCGTCGTCGGAGGTCAACGCCGCGGTCCGCTCGACGTCGAGCAGGCGCCGCAGGGCCTGGGCCTGGGTCAGGTTCAGGTAGTCGCCGGTCAGGATCCGGATGGCCGCGCCGCGGTCGAGCGCGGTCCGGAGGTCGGGCTCGAGCTGCTCGACCCCGGAAGACATCGTGAACGCGGCGATGATCCGCACCTGTCGCGCGTCGCGGAGCGCCGGCCCGACGTGGGCGTGGAACGGATCGCCCGCACCGCCCGTCGACAGGCGCGAGACGCCACCTCCCTCGTCGGGCCACGGCGACGCGCCGGGCCGCCGCGGGATGCGCCCAGGCTGCTTGTAGTTTCCGGCCTCGGGGATGACGAAGCGGACGCCGCCGCGCGGGTCATCGACGTCGCCTCGATACCTCGGGATGACGTGGACGTGGAGGTGCATGACCGTCTGGCCCGCGGGCTCGCCGACGTTGATGCCGATGTTGTAGCCGTCGGGCCGCAGCTCGGCGTTCAGCTGACGCTTGACCTCGTCCACCAGGTCGAAGATGGCGCGCTGCTCGTCCCGGGTCGCGTCGAACCACGTGGCGACCAGCCGCTTCGGGATGACCAGCGTGTGCCCGGGGCTGACCGGAAACCCGTCCCGGAGCGCGAAGGCGAGCGCGTTCGACGCCACCCACTCCGTGTGGGGGCGCGCGAGGAAGACCGACGAGGGAGGCGGCGGGTCCTGGGCCATCCGGCCCAGCATCCGGGAGCCGCCGAGGCTCGTCAATCGGTCGCCCGTGCGCTCGGCACCGCGGCTGGAGCGCCGCGCCGAGGAGAGCTAGATCGTCGCGCGGCGCTCGGCTTCGGCCTTGAAGGCCTGGACGTTCGCGGGGCAGGTCTTCGTGAGGAGGCCGTTGACGACGCTGCCGGGGAACCAGCCCTTGAGGACGACCGCCATCTGGAAGGTCGCGCGGGTCTGACCGTTGGGCAGCGCGTCGATGAGCCAGGCGCCGGCGTTCTCGCGCATGAAGTCGCCGGAGACCAGGCTCCAGACCAGCGAGTGGCCGGGGACACCCTCGGCGACGAGCTCGTAGCGCACCGACTTGCCGACGAGCGACAGCTCCATGTCGACGTTGAAGCGCTCCGTCGGCGTCCCGGGGACGTGCCGGATGACGCGACCCGAGCGCTGGCTGGGCACGAACTTCGGGTAGTTCTCGTAGTCGGTGACCACGTCGTAGAACGTCTGGGGTGCGCAGGCCACGTCCACGGTGAAGGACGCGATCTGCGCCTTGGGGTGGACCTGCCGAACCGTGTCGAGCGTCGTGACCATGTTCATCCTGACCTCCAGTCGTCAGCGCGAAGCTCCGCCGCGCAGAAGCAAGTCCGGGGCCAACTTCTGGATCGGAATAATTCCGATAAGTTGATCCACGACACATCTGCCGACCGCGAAGGCCGGTTCGCGCTCACTGGAAACCGGGCGCGCCAGTACGCGGTCGAACGCCCCCGCGACGGCCTGTGGTATAGGTCGTCCGCCAGCGCGCGATGACCACAGGAGGACCGATGGCCGCCAAGCGAGTGCTCGTTACCGGTGCGAACAAGGGGATCGGGCTCGCCATCGTGCGGGCGACCCTGGACGCCGAGGCCGACACCTTCGTGTTTCTCGGGAGCCGCGACACAGCCCGCGGCGAGGCCGCTCGCGACGCGCTCGTCGCCGCGCGCCCGGAGTGGGCCGACCGCGTCGCCGTCGTGGCGCTCGACGTGACCGACGACGACTCGGTGAAGGCGGCGATGGCCTCGATTCGTGAGGCCGTACCGGGAGAGGCGACGCCGCTCTACGGGGTCGTCAACAACGCCGGCATCGGCCGGGGCTCCGGGTCGGAGGACGTCCTGAACGTCAACCTGTACGGCCCTCACCGCGTCTGCGAGGCCGCGCTCCCGCTGCTCGCCGACGGCGGCCGCGTCGTGAACGTCTCGTCCGCGTCGGGACCGAACTTCGTCGCGCGCTGCTCGCCAGAGCGCCAGAAGACCTTCACCGACCCCGACGTGACCTGGGAGCAGGTCGTCTCGCTCGTCGAGACCTACCTGGGCGCCCTGCGTGAGACCGGCGACTTCGCGGCGGTCGGGCTGGGTGACGGCGACGCCTACGGGATGTCCAAGGCCTGCCTCAACGCCTACACCATGAACCTCGCGCGGCGCCTGCCGAACGTCACCGTCAACGCCTGCACGCCCGGCTTCATCGAGACGGATCTGACGCGCCCCTACGCCGAGGCGCGCGGCGTCACCCCCGAAGAGATGGGGATGAAGCCGCCCGCCGCCGCCACCCGCGCCCCGCTGCACCTGCTCCTCGGCGACCCGGGCGCGAGCGGCTGGTACTTCGGCAGCGACGCCGAGCGGAGCCCCCTCGACCGCTACCGCTCCCCCGGCGACCCGCCCTACACGGGAGACTGACCGAGCCCGCGCCACCGCAGACTCGTCGGCGAGGGGCCCGAGCACGTTTCAGCTGAAACACCCTTGCGTATCCCGCAGACGTTTCAGCTGAAACGTCCTTGCGGATCCCGCAAACGTTTCAGCTGAAACGTCACCGCCGTCAGTGGAGGACTCGCACCAGCTCGTCCCAGGCGCCGTCGCTCCGCCGCGCGTCCCCCATGAGCTCGTAGAGGGTGTGGAGCTCCAACCACAGGAGCGAGCGGCCGGAGTAGTCGCCGCAGTGACGAAGCGCCCGATCGAGGATGTGGCAGGCCGCCTCGCGGTCCTCGAGCGAGCCCATCGCCCCGGAGATGGGATCGCAGCGGAGCCGACTCATCGCCAGCCACGCGAGGGCGTCCTCCGGCGTCTCGTCGCGCCACGCCTCCACGAAGCTCGCCGCCTCGCTCCGACGCCCGAGCCGCACCAGCGCCAGGACGTGGAGCCGGCGGTGCTCCGGGCGCTCTTCGGAGAACCACGGGGCGAGCGGGCCCAGGAGCCCCGATGTCACCTCCAGGAGCCACTCGGCCCAGCAGGACGAGACACGGCTGAGAGTGCCCGCCGCCGTCGCGAGCTGGCCGACGAAGGCCTCGACGAAGTCGTCCACCGCCTCGGAGGTCGCCGCCACGGTGCCGTAGCAGGGACCGCCCTCCCGCTCGACGAGCGCCATGAGCCCGCGCCACGCGACTAGCCACGGATGGTCGGTCGCGTCGCGCGCCGTCATCCCACGCTCGCTCGCCACCCAGCCGCGCTCGATGTCGGCCTCGAGCTGCGCCAGCGCCCGCCGATCGATGGGCGGCCAGCTGTGCTCGGGCACCTCGCCCGCTGGTCCTCGTCGCCGTGGCCGCTCCTGACGCAGCTCCTCCGGGAGCCGAAAGGACATCACCACCATCCCGCCCGCCTTGCCCTGCCCCCGACGCTGCCGGTTTCGCTTGGTCCGCTTTCCTCGCTTCTTCATCGCTGTCTTCCGTCTCCTCCCCCCGTCGACGCGACGCGGGCACGGGCGGCATCGCAAAGCCCGTGCCAGCGGACCTGACACAGATCAATGACGGTCGTTGGCGGACCTCCGCCGCGGAGGACGGCCGTCGCCGGGGTCTCGATCCCCCAACGGTGGGGTCCGATGACCCGGCGGAGACGCTTCGACTGTCCCAGGACCTCGACACAGTCGACACGAATGTGAGGCCCCGGCGTCAGGGCGGTCGGCACGACCGCGCGCCTCAGGTCGCTCGCGCACTTGGCCCAGGGGCATCTCCACAGCCCAGCCCTGCCGCCGGTCGAAGGGATGGTCTTGGGCCTTCGGAAGCCAGAGAGCGAGCTCATCCTGGCCGCGCGAGTCCCGGCGGCCGGAAAAACGGACCAGGGGTCAGATTTCATGTCGGGTTCCCGCGGCCCGGCTCGTGTTTGTCCGTGAGGGGTCGTCCTCACACGCACAAAGAAGGGTAGAACACGATGGCGGGAACAGTCCGGCAGGAGCGCCGTGATGTCGGTCGCGGGCGCCAGGGTGGGGAGCGCCAGCGCGGCGGTGACGACGTCGAGCAGGGTGGAGACGGCCTGCACGCGATGATGGAGGCCGGCGGAAATCAAGCCATGGTCCAGCTGAACGAGCGCGGCGGGCGACGGCGACGACGGCGACGACGCGACGACAAGCCCGCGCGGCTGCACCTCCACATCGACGTCGACACCAAGAACTTCGGCCTCGACGACCTCGCCGGCGGCAACGTCGGCCACGCCTGGGTCGCCCTGGAGTGGAAGGACACCGACGCGGTCCCGCGCGACCTCCCGCAGCCCCACGGCTCGCTGCTGCGCAACCCCGGAAAGTTCGCCGACCCGATGGGCTTCTGGCCCGACAAGGCCAACGTCTGGGCCCGGGCGAACGAGGGGCGGGTCGGTGAGGGCGAAGGCTATAGCGCCAACCCCTTCGCCTCGTACGTCCCCGGCCACGTCCGGAACCCCGACCGGTCACACGAGGGCAAGGAGAAGGCCACCCAGTCCTGGGACGTCACCGAGCAGCAGGCCCGGCGCGTCATCGACTACGCGTTCAGCAAGACCGGCTCCAAGTACTCGGTCTACTGGTACAACTGCACGACCTTCTCCAAGGAGGCCATCGCCGCCGCCGGCCAGAGCCCGCCGAGCATGGCGACGGGCGGTATCTGCTTCCCCAACGCGGCCTACGACGGGCTCAAGAAGCGCTCCAAGAAGAAGGAGAAGAAGGGCCACGAGGTCGAGCTCGCCAGCGACGGCTTCTTCGCCAAGCCGAAGGCCAAGAAGCCCAGCCGCCCCAGGAACGTCAGCTCCCAGGACAAGGCCGACCTCGAGGAGCAGGTCGACAGCGACTTCACCATGAGCGACGTCTACTTCCAGCAGCACGCGGACGCGCTCTACGAGAAGGCGCCCGACTACTTCGTCGAGCTGGTCGCCCACAAGATCGCCAAGCACTACGAGGACGACGACAAGCGCCCGTTCTGGATCACCCGCGTCCCCGAGGCGGCCTTCACCGCGGCGATGGCCCAGCTCTACCCGAACGACACCGACCCCGACGTGACGATGGGCGCCCTCGACAACGCCGTCGCGAAGCGCGAGACGCGGCGGGTCACCTACCACTACGCGCAGGAGCCGGACCGCGTCTTCGAGCGCTTCTGGAGCCGGATCCTCACCCCGCACTCGCGCCCGGTCTGGCTCCCCGCGATGGTCGAGGACCTGCCCATCCGCGCCATCCGCCGTGCCATCGAGGTGGGCAACGTCGAGCTCGTCGGGGCGCTCATGCTCAACCTCGACAACGTCGAGATGGACGACGTCCGCGAGCTCGCCGCCATCAACCCGCGCTTCTTCGTGCGCCACATCCTGCGTCCCCTCAAGTCCAACAACCTCCTCATCCGCTGGCTGAAGGACGTCGACCTCCGGCGCCAGCTCGAGGAGACGGCCGGCGGGACCTGGCGCAACTTCGTCGCCAACACGCCCCAGCTCATGGTCACCGAGCTCGTCGAGGAGGAGGTCGGCGCCCGCGAGGCCGAGGCCAACGCCGACCGCGAGGAGGGGCAGGACTTCGCCCACCTCGACGCCACCGCCATCGTCGACGAGATCTTCGACGCCTTCGTCAATAACCGCGGCATCGACGTCACCTACTTCACCAACGCCCTCGACCAGGACCGCATCATCCTGAGCGGCGGCACCGACCAGGACCGCCGCCAGCGCCAGCAGAAGCTCGACCGCCAGATCGCCGACCGCGCGCGCCAACCCGGCTCCCCGGCGACGCAGTGCCACAACCTCCTCGCCGTCTTCCGACACCTCGTCGAGACCTACCCCGGGCTCGACGTCGAGTACCGCAGCGAGCACGTCGAGAAGATGCTCCTGACCAGGCCGCTCTCCAGCCTCGGCACCAACGGCCTGCTCTCCAACTTCGGCGGCAACGTCGTCGACGACGCCGGCAAACTCACAGGACAGGTCCTCTTCACCGGCGACGACCTCGGCAACCAGTCCCACACCTGGAGCGTCATCAACGGCAAGGCCTACGACCCGGTCCTCGGGACCTCCGGCGAGGCCGTCGCCGCCTCCATCGACCGCGAGTTCCGCTGGATCGACATCGGGCGCGTCGCGCAGAGCGGCGACCTGTGGATCGTCAAGCTCCCGCCCGAGAAGCAGGCCCCGAGCAACGCCCACGGCTTCGGCTCGCTCTACCGCCTGACTCGCCACGATCCCACGAACGGCCCGCTGTGGGAGGCCCCCCGCGAGCGCGGAGAAGGGCCGCGCAACGGCTTCGTCCTCGGGGGCGACCGCGGCCAGCGGGAGTAGCCGAGCTCCGGGTCGCGCCGGCAGCCCCACCCGGGCTCGTCGGCGTGCGCCTCGCGGCGACGTCCCCTCCACGCCCGACTCGGCGACGCGCCATCGCCAGGTGGGACACGGGACGGCGCTCGGTCGGCGGCGCTCCGCGCGCGGTGACACCGCAGGACCCTCTCAGGCGCCGTTCACCAGCTCCCGAGCGTCATCGAGGACCTGCTTCACCAGCCCTGGCGGGACCTCCGGGGCGCTCGACAGCCCCTGCGCCCGCAGCACGGCGCCGGCCTCCTCCGCGCTCGCGACCCCGCTCGGCACCAGCTCGCCGTAGAGCCACACCGCCAGCGCCGTGGTCTCGGGCAGCGCGACCGCCCCGACACGAACCCCGAGGGCCGCGACCATCGCGGTCGTCACCGCCTCGAGCGCCTCGGCAGGCAGCGTCTCCGCGAGGGCCTCGGCTGCCGCCAGCTTTCGCCGCGACAGCGCGCGGAGCGGCGACTCCCGGGTCGGCCCGGGATCGGCGCGAACCCACGCGTCTCTCGCGCCGTCGACCAGGCTCCCCACCCGCGACAGCGCTGCCCACGTCCGCCGGTCGACGATGGCGACCGGGGCGTTCATGACGTGCCCCTCCGCCTCTCGAATGAGCGCCTCGGACGCGCCGCCGACCACGCAGACGAGCCCGTCCGTCGTGGCGATCACCCGCTCGAGGTGGTCGCCGAGCACCGCCTGCACGACCTCGAGGAGCCAGCCCAGCATGTCCGGCTCGACCTCGGCCTCGGGACGGACCGGTGTAACCCGGTCCTCGTCGACCTCGGGCTTCGGCGACACCGGCGGAGGCCCGTCCGCCGGCGGCTCGGGCTGCTCCTCGACCGGCTCGGCCGACGGCCCCTTCGGCAGCGCCTCGAGCGCGAGGTCCAGCGCCCGCTTCGAGACCCCGACGACGTCCTCGCGCGAGTCGGGCTCGATCGCGCTCACGAAGAGGTCGAGCTTCGACTCCAGCAGCCCCGCGACCCGCTCTTCGTAGGACTCCGAGGCGAGCAGCTGGATCACCTGCACCGATCGCCGCTGCCCGAGGCGATGGACGCGGCCGATCCGCTGGTTCAGGACCGCGGGGTTGAACGGCAACTCGAGGTTGATCAACACTGACGCGCACTGCAGGTTCAGCCCGGTCGCGCCCGCGTCCGTCGACAGGAACACCCGACACTCGGGGTCCTGGTGAAAACGGTCGATGAGGCCGCCGCGCTTGGCCGTCGGGACCTGACCGTGGAGCCGCACGTAGCCGAGCCCGAGCCCGCGCACCACGTCCTCGGCCATCTGCGTCATCCGCTCCCACTGAGAGAAGACCACCGCCTTCTCGCCGCCCTCGCGGCACAGCTCGTCGAGGAGGCGCCCGAGCTCGTCGAGCTTGGGGGAGCCGACCGACTCCTTGTCGACCAGCCCCGCGGCGTCGCACGCCATGCGCGCGCTCTGGAGCGCCGCCATCAGCTGGTTCTCCTCGACCGGCGTCAGCGGCCGGCGCCTGGCGATGAGGCCGAGCTGCGACGCCGCGCTCATCGCCGCGTCGTGGAGCTCCCGCTGCTTCGCCGTCAGCTCCACGTCGATGCGCTGGTCGACGCGCTCGGGGAGCTGCCCGCGGACCTCGCGCTTGTCCCGGCGCAGCATCACCGCGCCGAGGCGCCGCCGGAGCTCGGACAGGTTGCGGTAGCCGAGGACCTTCCCGCGATGATCCGAGACGTGGAAGTGGACCAGGAACTGCCACAGCGGCCCGAGCACCCGCGGGTCGACGACCTGCATCACGCTGTACAGGTCCTCGAGCCGGTTCTCGAGCGGCGTACCCGTCAGCACGAAGGCGAAGCGGGACACGATCGACTTGACCGCCGTCGCCGTGCGGCCGCGCCAGTTCTTGATGCGCTGCGCCTCGTCGAGGACGAGGAGGTCCGGAGCGAGCTCGCGCTGGATGGTCTCCCGATCCCGCAGCACGAGCTCGTAGTTCACGATGGTGAACGGCGCGCGGCGCTGATACTGCGCCTTGCGCGAGCTCACCGGCCCCTGCACGAGCGCGGACGCCATCCCGGTGAAGCGCTCGATCTCTCGCGCCCACTGGTGCTTGAGCGACGCGGGGCACACGACGAGGATCCGCGCGACCCCGTCGCTCTCCATCAAGTACCGCGCCGCCGCGATCGCCTGGAGCGTCTTGCCCAGCCCCATGTCGTCGGCGAGCAGCGCCCGGCCGGTCGCCGCGAGGAACGCGACGCCCTCGATCTGATAGGGGTACAGCGTCGCCTTCACGCCGGGGATCCGGCCGCCGCTCCGCAGGATCTCCTCGCGGATCCGGCGCCCGCGGGCCTCGTGCGCCGCGTCGGCCAGGAGGCGCTCGGCGTGGCTCCGCGCGTCCTCACCGATGTGAACGTCGGGCAGCGCGGAGAGCTCGCGCTCCATCGCGAAGAACGCCTCCGGAGGGGCTCCGCGCAGTCGACCGCGCGCGTCGAAGTGCCGCTCGAGCGCCGCCGTGACCCCCTCGGGCGACGCGCTCGGCCACGACAGCCGGACCTCGCCGCCCGACGTCGGATCCCACGCCGTGTAGACGACCGCCCGTCGCGCGCCGTCCCCCGAGCTCCCGCGCTTCGACTTGCCGAGGCGGTGGAGGACGGCCTCGATGTGTTTGCAGGTCCCGAGGAGGTTGACGGCGAAATCGGGGCAGGTGCAGGTGTTGAGGCGCTCGGTCGTCGAGCGGATCAGCACCCGATACGGCCGCAGCGACGCCCCGCTGGGCGTCAGCGAGCGCGCGCTCCACGTCCCGAAGCCCGGCTCGCCGGCGACGTGCTCCACCACGACCTCGGCGCGACCGCGACGGACCCGGTCGGCCACCGCCTCGTCCGCGGCGCTCTCGACCTCCTCGTCCCCGATCTCCTGTCGCGCCGCGTACGCCGTCAGCGCGGCGACGGCGTGCTTGCAGGCGGGCTCGAGCTCGAAGGGGCAGTCGCACGAGACGAAGAGCTCGTCGCCCTCGTCCCTGCGGATCTCGACCTGGTACGGCTGCCGGGGCTGACTGCCGACGACCTCGGCCCAGACGCGATCGTCGTCCCAGCCGAGCTCGATGACGCGGTGCTCGGCGAAGTACGCGAGCCCCCGCCGGACGACGGGGTCCGAGGCGAGCGCGCGGAGGCCCTCGGAATCCAGGAGGAACGGATCGGGCGTTGGCGACGACAGGTCCTGCATGGTTTCGCCTCACGGCTGTGTGCACCAACGCCGACTACCACGACGCTCGGCGGACCGTCACCCACCCACGACGCGGGACGAGGCGCGGCGTCTCGGGTTGCCAGCGCCCCACCGGTACGACTATCTCCAGACCATGGACTACGAGGATCTCGAGGACGAGGTCGCGCAGAGCCTCGTCGGTGGCGTGGAGCCGCGGCGCATCGAGGCGTACCGCTTCGCGCTCGGGATCCTGCCGATCTTCCGGCTCGTCCGCGCGCTGTTCTCGCTGAACGAGCTCGACACCTGCCTCAAGCTGATGCTCCTCCACGAGCTGTCGAGGGCCCGGGGGCGCGCGACCATCGATCGGATACGGGGGCTCGTCGGCTTCCTGCCGCCCGACACCGTCGAGCGCCTCGTCCGCTCGCTCAAGGACGGCGGCTGGCTGACGCTGAGGGGGGCCGACAACTCCTACGCCGTCTCCCACGACGCGATGCACCTCCTGACGCTGCTCCACGGCGCCGAGCTCGATAACCTCACCCCCGCCAACGTGCTGTCCCGCGTCGCCCAGACCGCCGAGTTCAACGCCACCCTCGACGGCGGCGGCTCCGCGGTGGCGCTCCTGCTCGACTACCTCCACAACCTGGTCGACGAGGAGGTCGAGCAGGCCCACGCCGTCTTCCGCACCGGCCGCCCCTTCCGGATGATCCAGTGGAGCCGAAAGGAGCACGCGCGCCAGCTCGAGACGATCCGCGCGGTCCTCGCCCACCTGTCGGACCGCCTCGACGCCGCCTCCCACGAGCTCGCCCGGGTCGTCCGCCTCCACGAGAGCCTCCAGGAGCTCGTCCGGATGCACACCAGCATCCACACGCGCCTCCGCGAGTGGAACCTCGAGCGGCTCCACACCAGCGAGGCCGGCTACTCGATCCCGCAGCTCGTCGAGGCCACCCTCGGCGTCGACGACCACACCCTCGAGCGCGACGCGCTGCCGCTCATCGCCGACCCCGGCCTCGCCCCGAGCCTCACCCTCGACGAGCTGCGCGCGCGCTTCCACGCCGCCCGCCGGAAGCTCGACAGCGCGCAGGCCAGCTACACCTACACGCCCGTCGCCCCGGCGCCCCACGCCGCCTGGGAGACGACCGACATCGACCGCGGCGACGCCCTGCGCGCCGAACTCACTGCGCTCCTCGAAGGCCGCGACGGCGTCGAGCTGAGCGACTGGCTCGACGACGCCACCCTGCCGGCCGCGGCGGGCGACCTCGCGGCCCTCGCGACCATCGCCGTCTCCGGCCGCTTCACCCTCGACGACGGGCGCGAGGCGCGCGTGACCATGACACCGGCCGTGCCCCGCGACGTCGCCCCCGACGACCTGGTCCCGTGGCTCGTGCGGGAGCGCCTCGCCGTCCGCCTGGGCTTCGGGCCCGCGGCCCGCGTCCGCGTGGAGGCGAGCGATGACTGAACGCGCCGAGGAGATCGCCGCGCTGCTCCTGTCCGAGGGAGCGCTCCGACACGGTGACGACGACCACGCCGAGGTGCGCAAAGACCTCCTCGGCAACGCCGAGCTCTTCAACGAGGTGGGTCGCCGCCTCGCCGACGTCGGCTACGAGCTCGTCGAGAACCTCGGTCACGTCGGCGTCCGCCTCGCCGGTCGCCACGCCGGGCGCCCCAACCGCCTCGGGCTCCACGCCGGCCATATCCGGCTCCTCGTCTACCTCTGGACCCACCTCGTCTACCGCGAGTGGACGGATCTACGGCGAGACCGCACGACCGCCGCCCCCGGCGCCGAGCAGGCCGCGCTCTTCGGCGCCGACGAGCCCGACGACGAGCCGCCCTCCATCGCGTACAGCCACGTCAAGGCCGAGCTCTCCGAGGTGATGTCCGACAGCTACTTCCTCGGCACGATCCGCAAGCTCAAGCGCGCCCGCTTCATCCGCTTCGACCAGAAGCGCGACCGCATCTGGGCCGACGCGGCCCTCTACACCCTCGTCGACATGCGCCGGATGGAGGACTTCCTCGTCGACCTCGCCCGCCGCATGGGGACCGACGACCTGACCGACGCCGTCCGCCGCGTGGCCGCGGGCGCCGCGGTGCCCAAGCCGCGCGAGGAGGACCGGTGATCCGCCTCGACCGCGTGGAGCTCCTCCATTGGGACATCCAGCCCCACCAGATGCTGCCGCTCGCCCGGGGCGTCACGATGCTCACCGGCGAGAACGGCTCCGGAAAGACCAGCATCCTCGACGCCCTCAAGGTCGGCCTCGGGGCGAGGAGCCTCGGCGGCGAGCGGACCGTCGACCAGTACCTGCTCAAGCAGGCCCAGCCGGTCGCCATGGTGCGCCTGCTGGTCGACAACCGCCCCGAGCCCGGCGGCCGCCGCCGCCCCTTCGACGCCCTCGGCGAGCAGTCGGAGGACGTCGTCACCCTGGCCGTCGTCTTCGAGCAGGAGGACGAGCACCACTACACCCGCGCCTACTACATCCTCGACGGTGACGTCGTCCCGCCGCCGCTCGGCGCGCCCGTCCCAGGCCGTACTCGCCGCGACGCGCCGCGCAAGCTCGGCGGCCGTGACTATCGCGAGCGCCTCGCCCGGGTCGGCATCGGCGAGCAGTACCTCAAGCTCCTCTGCCTCCCCCAGGGCGACATCGCGACCCTGTGCCAGAGCGACGGCGCGCGCCTCTTCGACAAGCTCTTCGACGTCATCGGCGGCCGCCAGACCCTCGAGACCTGGGAGGAGCGCCTCCGCGAGCTGAGCGACAAGCAGCGCGAGCACGCCGCCGTCGACCACGAGCTCGCCGCTAGCCGCAAGGACCTCGAGCTCCTCCGCCAGCGCGTGCTGCGCCACGAGGAGTGGCGAGACCTCCACGGTCGTGTCCAGGACCTCGCCCGCGCCATCCCCCACCAGCACGTCGTCGACGCCCGCGCGCGGGTCGACCAGCTCGGCGACGACATCTCCCGGGCGACGGCCGACCGCGACGCCGCCGACGCCCGCCTCCGCGACGCCGAGCGCCGGGCCGAGCACCTCCGCGGGGCGCTGGCGACCCTCGAAGACCGCCTCGTCCGCCATCGCGAGGACCGTCAGGCCCTGCGTGACACCCTCAAGGCGACCCACGCCGACCTCGGCCGCCACCGGGTCGAGCTCCTCCGCCTCGAGGCGCTCCGGGAGGCCGCCGCCGGAGTCGAGCCGCGAGACCCGTCCCGACTCGAAGCCGAGCGCGACGAGCTCCGCGCCTCGCTCGCGGCCGGCGACGCCGACGCGCGCGCTCGGAGCCGGGCCCGGGCCGCCCATCGCGCCGAGCTCGACCAGGTCGAGCGCGGGCTCACGCCGTTTCCCCCGGAGGTCGACGCCTTTCGCGAGACCCTGCGCCGCGCCGGCGTCGCCCACCACGTCCTCGCCGAGGTCCTCGAGGTCGAGGACGAGGCCTGGGCCGACGCCGTCGAGGGCGTCCTGGGTCGCCTCCGCCTGGCCATCCTGGTCCAGGACCCCGACCGCTGGGCCGAGGCCGCCGCCCTCGCCCGCCGCGAGCGCTTCACCCACGGCGTGCTCGCCCCCGACGTCCGCGGGAGCTCCCCGCGAGACGAGCGCGGCCTCAACGCCCTCGTCCGCGTCGGCGAGACCCGCTACCGGTCGCTGGTGGCGCGGGTCCTCCGCGGCATCCGCCCCGAGGAGCCACCCACGCCGCTCGAGGCCCCGCGCGGCGGGATCCAGTTCCTCGCCGACGACGGCTTCCACGTGTCGCGGCTCGAAGCCCGACACGCCCCCGCCGAGCGCCTGTTCCTCGGCCGCCGCGCCCGCGAGCGCCGACGGGCCCAGCTCACCGCGGCCCTCGCCGAGCTCGACGCCGCCGACGCCAGCTGGGCGCGCGAGGCGGCGGAGCTCAGGCGCGCGATCGTCGTTCTGGAGGCCGACCTCGAGGCCCAGCGCCGACGGCTCGCCTGGGAGGCCGAGCAGGGCCGCTTCGCTGAGGTCGCCGAGGCCGTCGCCCGGCTCGAAGAGCAGCTCGCCCGGCACGACGAGCGCCAGCGCGCCCTCGACGACGAGCGAGACCGCCTCGACGCCGAGCGCGCCAACCTCTCTACGGCCAAGGGCGCGGTCGAGACCGAGATCACCCAGGCCACGGCGGCCCGCGCCGCCGCCGAGCGGGCCATCAGCGCCCAGGACGAGGCCCGCGAGCGCGCCAGGGCCGAGTTCGGCGACGCCCTCGGCGGGGTGTCCGGCGAGCTCGACGACCGGGTCCGCGCGGTCCTCGCGGAAGGACACTCGCTGCAGACGCTCCGGACCTTGCGAGAGCGCGAGGAAGAGCGCCTCGACGCCTTCGAGCCGGCGGTCCGGGATACGCTGCTGCCGACGAACTACGCCCGCCAGGTCGACGAGCTCGAGGCGGTCACGGCGCAGCTCGAGCGCCTCAAGGCCGCCGTGGACCGGACGCGCGAGGCCGCCGAGGACGCCCACGCCCAGTACGTGCAGACCACGCGCCGCGTCTTTCGCGCGTACTTCGGCCAGCTCCGCGCCGCCGCCGAGCGCCTCGACTGGGCCGTCGAGGGGCGCCTCGAGGACCGCGCCGACAAGCGGTTCGCGTGCGACATCCGGGTCGCCGTCAGCGACAAGACCGCCGTCCGCCACGACTCCGAGGAGCTGTCGGGTGGGCAGAAGGCGGCGCTGTCCATCCTGATGGGGATGACCGCGGTGTCCCTCGAGTCCGAGGGCGCCGGCTTCTTCCTCATCGACGAGCCCTTCAGCGCCTCCGACGTCACCAAGATCAACGACCTCGGGCGCTTCCTCGCCGAGACCGGCGCGCAATACCTGCTGTCGATGCCGACCTCGGACGACCTGCGGGCGTGCGGGCCGTGGCTCTCGACCGTCTGGCTCTGCACCCGCTCGCGCGGCGGGGTCGAGGCCGACGGCGGCGTCCGCCTCGCCCCGCCGGTCGAGTTCCTGCTGACGAAGAGCGCGCGCGAACGGCCGGCCGATGACTGACCGCGTGGTGACCCCCGACGGCCCGGACCGCCGCTGGATCGCTGGCGGCGGCGGCGCCGTCCCCGAGGGCGGCGACCGCCTCGTCCGGGTGTCCCGGGGCAAGCGCCGGCGCTGGACCAGCATCGGGCGACGGGCCGGCCGCGGGGTCGATCAGGTCGCCGGCGAGCGGCTGCTGTGGGCGCTCGTCGACGCCGGCCTGGTGCGCGTCCACGAGCGGCGCGACCGGCGCGGCGACTGGGAGCCCTACGCCTATGAGCTGACCGAGGCCGGCGAGGTGTACGCCGAGCGCTTCGGCGAGCGCCTGGCGGTCGACGCCTGGCTGGACGGCGAGGACCCACGGGGGCACGAGGTCCTCGCCTCGGTCCGCGCCTGGCTCGAGCGCAACGCCGGCCGCGCGCACCCCGTCGCCGTCCGGCTCGTCGTCGCCATCGGAGACAGCCTGCGGGCCGGCCGCGCGCCACGCGGGCGGCTCCTGTCGATCCGGGTGGGGAGCCACACCAAGGCGGTGCGGGTCGAGGACTACCGCGACGACGTCGAGGCCGCGCTCGGCCTGCCGCTCGAGGAGGTCGTCCGCGTCCACGGCGCCGCGGTCCTCGCCTACGGTCCGTTCTCCTTCGACATCGCGGGCCGGACCATCGACGGGCGCTGGAGCGTCCCGTGGCTGGCGCTGACCCCGGAGACCCTGGCCGCCATGAGCGGCTTCCGCTGCGAGGCCACGAGGATCCTGAGCGTCGAGAACCTGACCGCCTTCGAGGAGGAGGTCCGCGCCGGGATCCCCGACGACACCGTCGCCGTCTTCACCGGCGGCTTCCCCCACGGGCAGACCCGAGACCTCCTCGAGCGCCTGTGCGCGGCGGGCGCGACGGTCGTCGATCACTGGGGCGACCTCGACCTCGGGGGGCTGCGGATCCTGAAGCACCTGGGCGAGCTGCTGCCGGTCCCCGTCCGGGCCTATCGGATGGACGCCGAGCTGCTCGACCGCCTGCCGACCCTGCCGCTGACCGAGCGTGATCGCGAGGGTCTCACCGCCTGGCTCGAGCAGCCCGACCCGCCGTGCGCGGCGCTCGCTCGAGCGATGCTGGCGACCGGGCGCAAGGCCGAGCAGGAGGGGTGGTTTCTGGCGGAGCCCGAAGGGTAGGCGCCGAGGGCTCGACGGCCCGCGGGATGTCCGCGCTCAACGAGCGGGTCGAGGCGCCCGCGAGCCGCGAGCGTCCCTGTGACCGGGTCACTCAGCGACGAAGACGTCGGCTCAGTCTCCCTCGCGGCGAGGCGGCGTATAGACGACCCGGTCCGCTTGCTCCATCCTCGGCGTCTCCGTCCGCCAGGAGCGCGCCGTGACGCTGACGCCAGGTCTCTACGATCTCCCCGTGACCCGAGCGGTGGCCCGGGCCCTCGAGAGCCTCGCGGAGGAGCTCGCGCAGGTCGAAGACATCGACGCTGGCGAGATCCCCCACGTGCTCGCGCGACACCTCCAACACCGCCTCGTCCATGCCTTCGCCGCCGTCCCGCGAGAGGCGCGCGCGACCGCCGCGGTGACCCTGGCCAACCGCCTCCTCGCCGACGTCCAGGCCCGCTACCCGAAGGCCGGTCACTCGCCGGACGACGACGTCGTGACCCCGGCGCGGAAGCTCGTCGCCGTCGCGCGACCCGGCATCGCCGCCCAGACCCCGAGGATCCCGGAGCGACCGGCCATCCCGCTCGCCAACAGCGACCTCCTGGTCAACGGGCGCCACGACCTGTCCGTCGGCCCGGAGCTCCGCCGCGAGATCGCCTCCGCGGACCGCGTCGACCTCCTCTGCTCCTTCCTCAAGTGGTCCGGCCTCCGGCTGCTCGAGGACGCGCTCCGCGACCTCCTCGCCCGAAACCCGAGCGGGCTCCGCGTCCTGACCACCGCGTACATGAGCGCCACCGAGCGCCGGGCCCTCGACGCCCTCGTCGCGCTCGGCGCCGACGTCCGCGTCTCCTACGACACCGCGCGGACGCGGCTCCACGCGAAGGCCTGGCTGCTGCACCGGGACTCCGGCTTCTCCACGGCGTTCGTGGGCTCGTCCAACCTCTCCGCCGCCGCGATGCTCGACGGCCTCGAGTGGAACGTCCGCCTCTCCCAGGTCGACAACGGCGCCATCCTCGACAAGTTCGCCGCCACCTTCGACCAGTACTGGGACGATCCGGAGTTCCGCCCCTACGACCCGGCGACCTTCGACGAGGCCGTCACCCGCCAGGTCCGCGCGACCACCGCCCCGCTGCTGATGCTCGACGTCGAGCCGCGCCCCCACCAGCAGGAGATCCTCGACGACCTCGCCGCCGAGCGCGCCCACGGCCACCACCGAAACCTCGTGGTTGCGGCCACCGGCACCGGCAAGACCATCGTCGCCGCCCTCGACTATCGGCGGCTCCGGCGCGAGCTTCCCCGAGCGCGCCTCCTCTTCGTGGCTCATCGCCAGGAGATCCTCACCCAGAGCATCAACGCCTTCCGCGTGGTCCTGCGCGACGGCGCCTTCGGCGAGCTCCTCGTCGGAGGCGAGCACGCCGACCGCTGGGACCACGTCTTCGCGTCCGTGCAGTCGCTCCACGCCGAGCGGCTCGCGGACCTGCCCCGCGACCACTTCGACGTCCTCGTCGTCGACGAGTTCCACCACGCCGCGGCCAGGACCTACGCGGACCTGCTCCGGCACTTCACGCCCCGGGTCCTGCTCGGGCTCACGGCGACCCCCGAGCGCGCCGACGGTCGCTCGGTCCTCGGCTGGTTCGACGGCCGCGTCGCGAGCGAGCTCCGCCTCTGGAAGGCGCTCGACCAGGGGCTCCTCAGCCCCTTCCACTACTTCGGCGTGGGGGGCGCGCCCGACATCTCCTCGGACCGCCTCTGGGTCCGCGGCCGCTACGACCTGACCAAGCTCGGAAACCTCTACACGGCCGACCACGTCTTCGCCCTGCGCGTCCTGCAGGAGGTCCAGCACAAGGTGACCGACGTCGCGGCGATGAAGGCCCTCGGCTTCTGCGTCGACATCGCCCACGCCGAGTTCATGGCCGCCCGCTTCACCGAGCGCGGGGTCCCGGCCCGCGCGGTCAGCGCGAAGACGGGCAAGCGAGAGCGCGCCGAGGCCCTCGCGGCGCTGCGCGACGGCGACGTCAACGTCCTCTTCAGCGTCGACCTCTTCAACGAGGGCGTCGACCTGCCGGACGTCGACACCGTGATCTTCCTGCGCCCCACCGACAGCGCGACGGTGTTCTTGCAGCAGCTCGGCCGCGGGCTCCGGCGCTCGCGGGACAAGGCGTGCTTGACCGTCCTGGACTTCATCGGCGACGCGCACCGGAGGTTCCGCTTCGACACCCGCTTCCGCGCCATCCTCGGGGGCACCCGTCGCGCCCTGCGAGACCAGGTGGAGCACGGCTTCCCGTCGCTGCCGAGCGGCTGCCACATCCAGCTCGACAGGCAGGCCTCGCGCGCGGTGCTCGACAACCTCCAGCACGCCCTGGGCCTCGGACGCCGCGGGCTCGTCGACGATCTGCGGCAGCTCGCTCAGGACCGGGGCCCGGTCGACCTCGCGACGTTCCTCCGCGAGTCCGGCGCCGAGCTCGAGGACCTCTACACCTCCGGAAACGGCGGGTGGTGCTGGACCCGACTCCAGCGCGAGGCCGGCCTCCTGCCCGCCGACGACGACGGCGACGACGACAGCGGCGCGAAGCAGCGCCGACAGGTCGAGCGCGCCTTCGCCCGCCTCCTCTACCTCGACGACGCGTGGCGGCTCGACGGCCTCGGGCGCCTCGTCGCCGACGACGCCCCGCCCACGGCCGACCCCAGCGATCCGCTCCAGCGCCTGCTCTTCGTGCTGCTCGGCTACATGCGTCGCCCGTACGACGAGCTCCCGGGCGCCCTCGACCACCTGTGGGCCCACCCCGCGCTGCGGGCGGAGCTCCGCCAGCTCCTCGCCCTGCTGTCCGACCGGACGCGCCGGCTGACCGCGCCGCTCGTCGGCGGAGCGCTCGACGCGCCGCTCCAGGTCCACGCGACCTATGGCCTCGACGAGGTGATGTCGCTGGTGGACGAGCGCCACGACAAGGGCGGCCTCAAGCGCATCCAGACCGGCGTCTACCACGTCGCGCGCGCCCGGACGGATCTCCTGTTCGTGACCCTCGAGAAGAGCGACAAGCACTACTCGCCGACGACGCTCTACAACGACTATCCCCTCAGCGCCCGGCGCTTTCACTGGGAGAGCCAGTCCAGCTGTCACGCCGAGACGAAGACCGGGCGCCGCTACACCGAGCTGACGGCGGGCTCCGAGGACCAGGCGCTGCTCTTCGTCCGCCGGCGCCGAAAGGACGAGCGCGGCGAGACGATGCCGTACACGCTCCTCGGTCGCTGCTTCTACGAGAGCCACGCCGGCGCGCGCCCGATGCGCGTCGTGTGGCGCCTCGAGCACCCCATCCCGGCGTCGTTCTATCAGGAGATCAAGGTCGCCGCGGGCTGACGCGAGCCCCCGCTCAGCGCGCGCGCTCCTCGCAGAGGTAGGTCACGAGGACGGTCTCGGCCGGTGCGTCGACCGCGGTGAGGCAGGCGGAGCCGTAGAAGCGCAGGGTCGTCCCGCTCGCGTCGACGTCCCAGCCGGCGGCGTGGGCCGGGTCCCGGGGCAGCGTCTGGCCGTTCGTGGATACGACCATCGCCGCGTAGCCGTCGTCGGGCGGTGACAGCGCGACGGCGCAACCGTTGGCGTCGAGGGCGATGTCGATGAGGGCGGCGGCCAGCTCGTCGCCCGAGCTGGTCGCGTAGTAGTCGCGCTCTGCACCGCCCAGGGCCGTCCCGCCGTGGACCGCGAAGGCGTCGAGCACCGGCGCGACGCTGCCGGAGCCGAGGATGCCGATCACGTAGGTCGGGACGCCCTCGGCGGCGAGGTCGTCGACCGCCACGATGGCCTCCGCGACGGCGCAGTCGAAGCGACTGTCGCACGCCTCGCAATCACCGCCCGTACACGCGCCCGTCTCCTCCGACGCGCACATCCAACACGCGCTCGGACAGGCGGGGGCGCCGTCGGTCGCCAACACGACCACGCGGTGATCGGCGTCCGGCGCCTCCTCGAGCAGGATGTCCCGCGCCGCCCGCAGCGCCGTACCGGTCGGCGTCCCGCGCAGCGTCGGGGCCTGCACCATCGCGGAGACGATCGCGTCGCCGTTGCCGAGCCCGAGCGGGACGTCGGCGGACGATCCGACGTCGCACGCTCCGTCGGCCCGGGGGAACATCAAGAGCCCGAATCGGATGTGCCGGTCGTAGCCGCCGCTGAGCGCCGTGTGGATGGCGTCCTGGGTGACGCTCCACTTGTCGTCCTTCGCCATGCTGCTCGACCGATCGATCACCAGCAGCGCCGCGACGTCCTCGAGACCCGGGAGGTCGAGGACCTGGCGCCCGCACGGAACCAGCTCCGGTACGCCCGAGGCGCCGTCCTCCTCATCCTCCGAGGTGTCGGTGTCGGTCGGCGTCTCGATCGACACGTCCGCGCCGGCCACCACCGTGTCGGGGGCGACCGTCCCCGCCAGCGTGCCGCGCTTCGGATCCGAGCATCCGCCCGGGACCGCGAGGGCCGCGACCAGGCCGGCGCAGATCGTGGCGCGAACGACGGTCCGAAGCTCCATGGGCCGAGTCTAGGGCTCCGTGGCCCAGAAGACACGCGCCGAGGAGCAGGCTGGCGAGACGGTCCGCTCGCTCCGGGGCGGTCATCGGGCGCCCTGGCAGCGAGGGAAAAAGCGCGTGCGCGCTTTTGCCCGAACGCTGCTAGAGTGGGGAATGCAGGACTCCGATCGGCGCCGCTGACGCCGAAACGACGCGAGGTGGACATGGGACGATGGACGGTGGACGCGCGTGAGCTCGCCGACGCGCTGCGGACGATGAAGAAGCTCGCCAAGGGGAGCACCGGCGACGGCGGCTGGACTTTCGCGCCCGACGAGCTCCGGATCTCCTGGGCGGGCCTCTCGCTCGGGCTCGCCGCTCGCGGTGACGACGCGCTCACCGCTCGCCTGAGCGCGTCGGCCATGAGGACGCTCGTGAAGGTGCCGCTTCCGCGCACGGGCGACCACCCGCTGCGGGTCGAGGGCGACCGGCTCTACGTCGACGGCTCGTTCTCGCTGCCGTGCGTGGTCCAGCCGCGAGACGTGCCGCAGCTGCTCCCGATGGACCATCGCCCGCTCGACGTCGCGCTCCTGACCTACCGGCACGATGCCGCGACGCTCACGGCGGCGGGCCTCGACCGCGTGGTCGCCGACGCGCGCGAGGACCGAGCGCGGTCGGTTCGCGCCGCCGCCGAGGCGCTCGCCTGGCTCGGCGTCGAAGCGTCCCACGTCGACCGTTGGGTCGAAGCCCACCTCACCGCGGTCGCGGCCGGCGCGCCCTCCTTCGACGTCACTCCGACGGCGCCCCCAAAGACGATCGTCATCGACCGCGACGGCCAGGTCGACCTCTTCCCGCCCACGTGACGCGGGACAGTCCAACGAACGGCGGGCCCGCGATCAACGTTGATCAACTACCTCAACGAGGCTCATCGTAGTTCGGCTCAGGCTGCCGAAGCCAGGCGACGAGCTCCGCGAGGCCCCGGTCGAGGGCGGTGTCGGGCCGCCAGCCGACGCGCTCGAGGAGTCGCGCGGTGTCGGCCTGAGTCACGGGCGCGTCGAGGGGATGAGCCAGCCCGGCGTGCACGCTGGACGCCGGCACGCCGAGGTGTCGGGCGAGGTGCGCCAGGAAGTCGCTGATAGAGGTCCGGACGCCGGTGCCGACGTTGACCGTCGCGAGACCCCTCGCGTCGTCCGCCGCCTCGGCGAGCAGGACGAGGGCGTCGACCACGTCGTCGATGAAGGTGAAGTCCCGCTCGACGGTACCGGCGGCCGCCAGGGTGATGGGCTCTCCGGCGAGGAGCCGCCGCGCGAACAGGAGCGGCACGGTGTCCGGTCGCCCTCGGGGCCCGTAGACGTTGAAGAGCCGCGTCACGGTGACCGGGAGCCCGGTCTCGGCGTGAAAGCGCCTCAGCGCCACCTCGCCGAGGAGCTTGGAGCGGGCGTAATGGGACGCCGGCGTTCCGATGATGCCGTCTTCGCGGAGCGGCAGCGGTGACGCGCCGCCGTAGACCGACGACGACGACGCGAAGATGACCTGGCGCAGCGGGTCGCGTCTCAACGCCCGCAGCAGATTCTTGGTCCCCACGAGGTTGTCGCGGTAGGTCTCGGACACGTCGGGGTGACGGACACCGGGCTGCGCCGCGAGGTGGAACACGACGCTGCCCCAGTGACGGGCGAGGATCTTACGCAGTCGCTTCACGCTCTTCAGGTCGACGCTGATCGGGGTGAAGCGGCGGCGGCCGATCAAACGCGCGATGCGCTCGGCGCGGACCGGCTCCGTGGCGGACCAGGCACGGTCGAGGCCGACTACCCGCGCGCCGCGTCGGAGCAGCGCCTCGGAGAGGGCCGCCCCGATGAAGCCCGCGGCGCCGGTGACGACGACGCGGCGCTTGCGCCAGAAGCGGAACGCTCCGCGAGGCTCGCGCGCCCTGCGGTCTTCGATAGGGCCGCGCACGGGCGGCCTCGCGGGCGGCTCCGCCGTGGCGGTGAGATCCTCGATCGAGGCCGACGCCTCGAGGGATCGGAGGTCGGCCTCGGCGTTCTCCAGCGCGTAGTGCTCTTCCCAGGTCGTCCCGAAGGGAACGCCCCCCGCGGTGTAGCCGGCGATGAACGCGAAGTGATCGTCGTAGTCGACACCCCACCCCTCGGTGAGCACCTCGCCCGGAGCGCCGTGCGCGGCTCCCTTCCGGCGCCCGCGGCCGCCCCGGGGGCCCTTGTTTCGCTTCTTCGCCATGCGGCAGGGACCTTGCCCGCGATCGCCGGCCACCACAAGCGGCCGGCGCGAACGCTCGTGCCCTCGAGGCCGGCCTCGTTTATGGTCCCGCGCATGGTCGCCGACAAACCCAGGAGGCGCCGGCGCCGCCGACGCGCCTCGCCGACGTCCCCCACGACGCTGTCGTGCCAGGTCCCCGGCTGGCGCGAGGGTCCGCCGCGGTCCCGCGCTCTCAGGGGTCCCGCGCGCGCGCTCGTCCGGCTGCTGCCGGCGTACAAGAGCGGCCCCGAGGGGCGCCCCTTCGCGATCGCGATCAAGGTCGCGATCGGAGCGGGCGCGGTGGCCCTGGCCGGCCTCGGCACCGAGCACTTCGCCTTCGCGCTGCTCGCCGCGGTCGTCGCGCTGACCACGCTGGTCCTGCCGCTGCCCGACTATCGCAAGGCCCGCTGGCTCGCGCGCGCCGAGGCCCTCGGGGAGCCGCGTCGGATCCCGGCGCCGACCCCTGGCGAGCTGACCTACGACGGGGCCAAGCTGACGATCCGGGCCGACGATCGCGTCTGGAAGAGCCTCCGCCCGCGCCACCTGCCCCACGACGTCGTCGTCGGCGTCGACTCCGACCGCGCGCTCCTGGGCCTCGTCAAGCCCAGGGGCAAGCGCAGCGACGCCCTCTGGTTCGCCGCCCCACTGAGCGACCTCGGCGACACCTACGACCCCGTCGAGACCGATCACCGCTTCGACCCCGACGCCGTCGACGACCCGGTCACCCTCAGCGGCCCCGACTGGGCGGCCCTCCACGAGCAGCTCTGGGACCCCACCACCGGCGGCCTCCCCCGCCCCCGCGGCCCGGCCCACAGCTGACCGACCGCTTCGTCGCCGCCAGCCGGGAGGAAGCCCCCGAGAGCGTACACCGAGCGCCATGTACCGGCGCGGCCCGGTCCGGTCGGCAGGATAGACCGCGGAGTTTGCCCGTGAGGCGCCCGGGGCGCGTCCCGTTCGGTCGCGCGCCGACCGCCGAGACACGGACGCGTGAGCATCGATGACGTCGGTCCCGGGCGGGTCGGCGGCTGATCCCGAAACTTTCTGACCGACGCCCTTGGTTCGAGTCGTCGCGTCTGGTAGGGCTGCCCCGAATACCGTTCGCGAGGCACGAGAAGACCTCGTGGACGTTCAATCGGTGTCAGGAAAGGACGCTCAGATGAATCTTCCGTTTTCGCCGCGCGAGCTCGTGGGGCTGGCCGTCGTTTCAATGCTCGCTACCAACGTCGTCGGCTGCTCCGGAGACAAAGTGCCAGGAGGAGACAGCGACATTGCCACCGACACAATCGCGGACACAGGCGACATCGTGGAGGAGGTCGCCGACAGCGACGCATCACCCGTAGCGCCCGTGCTCGAGCAGGTCCGAATCACGGGCAGCGCGGCGACGGTCCTGGCATTCTCATTGTCACTCGAGACCGACCTCGCCACCACCGCCGAGGTCACCGTGACCCCCTCCGAGGGCGAGCCCTGGCTGGTGTCGACCGTGGGTGACGCCCAGACCACCCACGACCTCGTCATCGCCGGGCTCCACGCGTCGACGACGTATAGCTTGAGCATCGCCGCGACCGGCGCGGACGGCGGCCAGGTCGTCGACGACTCGAAGTCCATCACGACCGACCCGCTGCCCGAGACGCTGCCTCCCCTCGAGGTCGTCACGAGCTCGCCGGATCGCATGGCGCCGGGCTTCACCCTCTTCAACGTCTTCCAGTGGCTCCCCGGCGCGCAGGGCCCCGACCTCGAGACGGGCTGGCTCATCGCGCTCGACGCGGACGGGCGCGTCGTCTGGTACGTCCAGACCAGCGGGCGCCCCGAGGACGTGCGCGTCCTGAGCAGCGGGAACATCGGCTACACCTCCGGCGACGACGGCTTCGTGGAGATGGACGCCCTCGGCCACGTCGTCCGCCGGTGGGTGGCGACCGCCCTCGACGATAGTCCCCCGGAAGGGGCCATCGGCGTGGACCTCGACGGGATGCACCACGAGGTCTTCGAGCTGCCGAACGGCAACCTCCTGACCCTGAGCCCCGAGCTGCGGGAGATCGGGACCGACACCTGCCCCGGCTACGGCGAGACCCTGAACGTCGTCGGCGAGGAGGTGGTCGAGCTCGACCCCGAGACCGGCGACATCGTGCAGCGCGCCTCGCTGTTCGACTCCCTCGATCCCTGCCGGCGCATGGACCACGGCTTCGAGGCCGGCTTCTGGGACCAGCGCTACGGCGGCGTCACGACCCAGGACTGGATCCACGGCAACGCCGTCGTCTACGACGCCGCGCGCGGCCTCGCCATCGTGTCGTCGCGCCACCAGGACTGGCTCATCGCGCTCGAGTGGACCCCGGGAGACACCGCGGCCACGACCCACGAGATCGCCTGGCTCCTCGGCGACGAAGGGAGCGCCGGCGACTACGGCGACCACGACGCCTTCACCCCGACCGGGACGCCGTTCGCGTGGTCGTACCACCAGCACGCCCCGCAGGTCCTCGACAACGGCAACATCCTGCTGTTCGACAACGGAAACCTGCGCCCCGGCACCGACTACGACGCCGACGACGCCGAGGGCGACGCCGACCTCCCCTACAGCCGCGCGGTCGAGTACGCGATCGACACCACGGCGTGGACCATCTCACAGGCGTGGGAGTGGATCCCCGAGGTCGACGGCGTGCGCCAGTACACGCCCTACATCGGCGACGCGGACCAGCTGTCCAACGGCAACGTGCTCGTGACCGTCGGCGGCCTGGTCGCGCCCAAGACCGAGATCCTCGGCGACACGGCGGTCAAGAAGTCGGCGCGCATCGTCGAGGTCGCCCGCGACGGCAGCGACGACGTCGTCTTCGACGTACGCCTCGAGGACGAGGCCGACACCGACTTCACCGGGTACGCGGTCTACCGCTCCGAGCGCATCACGGGGTTCTTGCGATGAGCGCGCGACTGCTGTTCTCGGCCTGCGCGGCGCTCGGCCTGCTCGCGTGCAGCGGTGAGACGAACCCGCCCGACGACACGGTCGCCAGAGACACCATGGACGCCGTCGACACGGTCGACACCGTGGCCGACACCGGCTCGGAGGACACGGCCGCCGATACCACCGTCACGGACGACACCCCGCCCGAGCTCGACGACGTCCGCGCGACCCTCGGGGCGGGCGTCCTCGACCTGAGCCAGGGTGACGCGGTCCGGGTGCTCACCACCGCGATGCCCATCACCTTCAAGGTGTCCGCCTACGACGCCGAGACCGACGCCGAGGCGCTCACCGTCGAGGTCCTCGACACCGGCACGGGGGCGGCGGTGAACGACCAGGACGCGACGTTCCACAACGGCCTCTGGGAGGTCACGACCACCGCGGACCTCGGCCTGACCCTCGAGGTCCGGGTGACCGACGAGGCCGGCAACGCGACCGTCTGGCCCCACGCGGCGGTCTTCCCGACCCGCGCCGAGGCCCTCGTCCGGGACTGGACGCGGCTCGTGTACGGCGGCGACACCACCGTCTCCGCTCAGCAACACGCGGCCTTCACCGACGGCGTGTGGTGCGTGGAGGCCGGCGGAGGCTCTGGCGGGCCGTACGGCGGCAGCTGGGAGGTGCTCGGCGACGGGCGCCTCGTGATCGCGCGACGCCACGAGCAGGCCTGCGAGCTCGCCGACCACGGAACCGAGTGGGACAGCGTCGAGGAGCGCCGCACGGCGGACTTCTACGTCAGCGCCACCTACTTCTCCGAGCGACCGTACGCGCGGGTCGGCGAGGGCGACGACCTCGTCGGGACCTGGGTCCACGAGGCCGAGGTCGACCGCGGAGGCGGGGCGCAGACCGTGACCGCGAGCCTGACCCTGGAGGAGGACCGGAGCTTCGCGTGGACACGCGAGGACGGGTCGTCGACCGCGGGGACCTACGAGATCCGCGAGAACAGCGACTACACCGCAGACTTCGGGAACCTCCTCCTCGAGAACGTCGCCGAGGAGAACGGCGCGGCCGTCACCCCGTACACGGTCGTTCACTACTGGACCATCCGAGAGGGGCTCCTGCTCGTCGATCCCTGGGTGGAGGTGAACTGATGAGAGCGCAACACATCGGTCTTGCGATGACGCTCGCGGTCGCGCTCTACGCGTGCTCCGATCCGAAGATCTCGCCACAGGACACGACAGTCGAAGACACCGCGTCTCCGGACGCGGACGTCGAGATGGACGCGGACATCGAGATGGACGCGGACGTCGCCCTGGACGCGGACACGGAGCCCGACACGGAGACCGACACGACGGAGCCGCTCGCCATCACCGGGCTGCGTGCGACTCAGTCGGCCGCGAGCGTGCTCGCCTACACGGTGAAGTGGTCGACCTCCGTGGCCAGCTCGACGCGCCTCGACGTGGCGTGCGAGGGGCTCGAGCCGTGGACGATCGCGGACGACGAGGCCGCCTCGACCAGTCACGAGGTCGTGGTGCTGGGGCTCGCCGCCGAGACGTCGTGCACACTGACGGCCATGGGGACGGCGACCGACGCCCCGCACCCGAGCGGCAGCGACGAGCTCGCGATCACGGTCGGCGCCCTCCCCGACACGTTCCCGGAGATCACGCTGACCCCGGCGGAGGACGAGAGCGCGCTCGCGCCCGGCTGGACCCTGATCAACCTGTCCAACCGGGACATCCCCGTCCCCTACTCGGTGGCGCTGATCGACGCCGCAGGACGCTACCGCTGGTACTACCGCTACCCGACGACCGACGCCGGCTCGGACACGCCGGTCATCCCCTGGGAGGACGGCGTGGTGATCGGCGGCCGCGGCGTGCCCATGACCTACGTGACCTGGCAGGGCGACATCGTCTGGCAGGGCATTTGGGGCCACCACGAGGTCCGCCCGTCGGACACGGAGGGCGCCTTCTACACCATGCAGGGGTTCAAGTGCGAGGGCGACGACCACGACGCGGGGCTCATCGTCGAGTACGACCCGATCGCCGACGAAAACCTCTGGGAGTGGCCGCTCTGCGAGCACTACACGCCGCCGGACGACGTCGCCGACTGGTCGCACACCAACACCGTCTCGCTCTTCCCGGACGAGAACGCCCTCATCATGTCGTCCCGCAACCAGAACGCTTTCTTCAAGATCAACCGCGACAACGGCGAGCTCGAGTGGGTGATGGGGCACGCCGGCTGGGCCGAGCGCGACGACCCCTTCGCCGGGGACTTCGAGATGGACGAGGCCGACCGCTTCTACCACCAGCACGACGTCCAGGTGCTGCCGAATGGCCACATCCTGCTGTTCGACAACGGCGTGTCCCCGATCCGCCCCTACAGCCGCGCGCTGGAGCTCGCCTACACCTGGAACCCCGACGGGACGAGCGAAGCGCACATGGTCTGGGAGTACCGGCACGACCCGGACATCCTGGCCAACATCTGGGGCGGCGTGCAGCGGCTCGACAACGGCAACACCCTGGTGTGCTTCGGCCAGCGGACGACCGGAGACCGCACGACCATCGTGGAGGTGTCGGCGGACGCCGAGCTGCTCTGGCAGATCCAGCTCCCCGAGCACTGGGGGAGCTACCGGGCGCAGAAGGTCGCCGAGCCGCCTCGCGGCCTGGTGATCCCGAGCACCGACTGACCCGCCGCGGGGCCTCGCGCGTTGATGGCTGGCCACTCGCCCGCCGATGGCGGTAAAGAGTCGGTCAGCCACCACCGCACGAGGCTCGCCCATGACCGCGCACCCGACCTACCCGAACCTGCTCGCGCCGCTCGATCTCGGGCACGTGACGCTGAAGAACCGCGTGCTGATGGGCTCGATGCACGTCGGGCTCGAAGAGCAGGTCGGGCCGCTGACCAAGCTCGCGGCGTACTTCGCGCGGCGGGCGCGGGGCGGCGTGGGGCTCATGGTGACCGGAGGCGTGGCGCCGAGCGTGGCGGGCTGGACCAAGCCCTTCGCCGGCACGCTCAACAACCTCTGGGGCGTCTACAAGCACCGCGTCATCACCGACGCCGTCCACGCCGAGGGCGGCCGCATCGCGTTGCAGATCCTCCACACCGGCCGCTACGGCTACCACCCGTTCGCCGTCGCCCCGAGCCGGATCAAGTCGCCCATCAGCCCGTTCAAGCCGTGGCCGCTGACCGGCCGCGGCGTCCTGGGGACCATCAAGGACTTCGCCCGGACGACGAAGCTCGCCAAGCAGGCCGGCTACGACGGCGTCGAGATCATGGGCTCCGAGGGCTACCTCATCAACCAGTTCATCGCGGCGCGCACCAACAAGCGAAAGGACCGCTGGGGCGGCGCCTACGAGCAGCGGATGCGCTTCCCGGTCGAGGTCGTCCGCGCCTGCCGCGACGCCGTCGGCCCCGACTTCATCCTGATCTACCGCCTGTCGATGCTCGACCTCGTCGAGGGCGGCAGCTCCTGGGAGGAGATCGTCACCCTCGCCAAGGCCATCGAGGCCGCCGGGGCGACCATCATCAACACCGGCATCGGCTGGCACGAGGCCCGCGTCCCGACCATCGCCACGCGGGTCCCGCGCGCCGCCTTCACCTGGGTCACCGAGCGCCTCAAGGGCGAGGTCGACATCCCGCTGGTGACCTCCAACCGCATCAACATGCCCGACGTCGCCGAGCGCGTGCTCGCCTCGGGCGCCGCCGACATGGTCAGCATGGCGCGGCCGTTCCTGGCCGACCCCGACTGGGTCGACAAGGCCGAGTCCGGCCGCGAGGCAGAGATCAACACCTGCATCGCCTGCAACCAGGCCTGCCTCGACCACGTCTTCCAGAACAAGCGCGCCAGCTGCCTGGTGAACCCGCTGGCGTGTCACGAGACCGAGCTCGCCGTCACCCCGGCCAAGGCCCGCCGCGCCGTCGCGGTCGTCGGCGCCGGCCCCGCCGGGCTCGCCTACGCCTGCACCGCCGCCGAGCGCGGCCACGCCGTGACGCTCTTCGAGAAGGCGGGCGAGATCGGCGGCCAGTTCAACCTCGCCAAGCGCGTCCCGGGCAAAGAGGAGTTCGAGGAGACGCTCCGATACTTCGGCGAGCGCCTCCGCCTCGCCGGGGTCGACGTCCGCCTGAACACCGAGGCGACCGTCGCCGACCTGACCGCCTTCGAGGAGGTCGTCGTCGCGACCGGCGTCACCCCGCGCCGGCCGGGCATCCCCGGGATCGACCACGACAGCGTCCTGAGCTACGTCGAGGTCATCCGCGGCGCCCCTGTCGGGAGACGCGTCGCCATCATCGGCGCCGGCGGCATCGGCTTCGACGTCGCCGAGCTCCTGGCCCAGGGCGACGCCCGCCCGAGCCTGGACATCGCCGCCTATATGAAGGAGTGGGGCGTCGACATGACGCTCGACAACCGTGGCGGCCTCGCGCCAGCCGCCCCCGCGCAGGCGGCCCGCGAGATCACGCTGTGTCAGCGCAAGGACGGGAAGCTCGGCGCCGGGCTCGGCAAGACCACCGGCTGGGGCCACCGCGCGTCGCTGAAGCACCTCGGCGTCGAGATGCTCGCGAGCTGCAAGTACGTCCGCATCGACGATGACGGCCTCCACCTCGAGGTCGCCGGCGTCCCGCGGACGCTACCGGTCGACAACGTCGTCATCTGCGCTGGCCAGGAGCCGCTCCGCGCCCTGAAGGCCCCGCTCGAGGCCGCGGGCGTCCGCGTGACCCTCATCGGCGGCGCCGACGTCGCCACCGAGCTCGACGCCAAGCGCGCCATCGATCAGGGTACCCGCCTCGCCATCGCGCTCTGAGGCGGCCGCAGCGAAACCAGACCGGCCCCTCGACCACGCTATTGCTCGCGACTATCCTGCCGCTATGAGCACCCGCCACGACCGAGACTCTCGCGGCCCGTTCAGGGCTGACCAGCTGCGCACCGGCGACCGCTACGAGCTGTCGAACGGGCACGCGATCTACTGCGCGCCGACTGGCGGTGATGGCGCCCGACGCACGGGGACGGCCTTCGAGGTCATCGACAGCGATCCCGACGTCGACGACGCCGGGGTCGACCCCGGCTTCACGACCGGGCCGGGGAACCTCCGCGCCCCCGACGTCGCGGTCGGCGTCACCGACGGGCCCGGCTGGATCCAGGGGGTGCCTCCCCTCGCGATCGAGTACGCCGGGACGGGTCAGGACGAAGACGAGCTGCAGCAGAAGATCGAAGAGCTCCTCGCGGCTGGGACCCGGATCATCTGGGTGGTCCGGCTCGTCGGACCTCGCCGCGTCGAGGTCTACGAGCCCGGCGTCCAGCCCGTCGTCCGGGGCGTCGACCAGGATCTCCTGGCGCCGGGGATCCTCCGGAATCCCGTCCCGGTTGCGGCGCTGTTCGACCGCGACGCCGCCCACGAGGTCACCCTGCGCAACCTGCTCCAGCGACGCGGGTACGGCGGGATCGACGATGTCAGGACGGAAGGACGCGCGGAAGGACGCGCGGAAGGACGCGCGGAAGGACGTGCGGAGTCCATCCTCGCGGTCCTGAGCGCCCGACAGCTCTCGCCGTCGCCCGAGCAAGCCGCGGCGATCCGGAGCTGCCGCGACAGCGAGACCCTCGATCGGTGGCTCACCCGCGCGGCGACCTCGACGAGCATCGCCGAGGTCTTCGCCGAGGGCTGACGCCCCGCACCGCGAGAGGGGACGCCAGCCGGCGGTCAGCGGGCCGTTCTCGACGTCGCCATCGCGCCCTGACTCAGAGCGGCGCCGTCAGCGGAGGACCGCGGGCTCCGGCAGCGTAGGCGCCCCCGGGACGCCGCCGCAGACGGCGACCGGCATGCAGCGCGCGTTCGAGGGGACGCTGTCGACGACGAGGCACTCGTAGCCGTCGGGGCAGCTCCCGGTCGCGGCGCAGAGGTCGCCGGAGCAGACGTCCGGCGTGACGGTGTCGCCGCTCGGGCAGGTGATCTCCCACTCGACGCACATCGTGCTGCACGAGTCCTCGCGGGTGAAGCCGTCGCCGGTCACGGTGCAGGCGTCGCCGGGCTGGCCGACGGGCTTGCAGGACGCCAGGAGCACGATCGACGCGATGAGGACGAGGTAGCGCATGGGGAGCTCCGCACCGAAGGGACTCGCGACGGATGCCACGCGGCCCATGACAGTGTCAACGCCGGAGCCCGCCGTCGTCGGGCGGACTCCGGCGGCGTGGGTCACGGCAAGCGCTGCAGGCGCTCGAGCGTCAGCGGGGCGTTCTCGACGTTGCCCGCTTCGCCGTAGCCGATGATGACCGCGTCGTCCTCGCCGAGGGTCACCGGAGACGTCACGTTCGCCCACGGGCCGGCCGGCGACCAGCCCGACTGCTGGATCGTCAGCTTTCCGTTCACGCGGGTGACCTTGTACCAGCGGTCGTCGGCGCCGGTGATCGGCACCTTGTAGCCACCGACCCAGGTCGCCGGGTAGCCGTCGGGGAAGCCAGTCGTCGTGGAGGTCCCGAAGTACGGTCCGTTCGCGTGGGTCGACGTCGTGCCCAGGTCGGCGTGGTCGATGCCCGGCCCGTAGAGCGCGCCGATCCCGCGATAGTCGTGATCCCAGCGCGCCACGGCGACGAAGTCCTCGCCGGGCCCGAAGGTCCGGTCGACGACGACGCTGCTGCACTGTGAGGTCACCTCGTCCTCGGCCGTCCAGGTCCGTCCACCGTCGGAGAGCGTCCCGAGCACGTTGTGGAAGCCCGTCGTCACGTCGGTCTGCGGCGCGCCGAGGACCGGCGTCCCGGTCAGCTCGCGGCTCAGCCTCACCAGCGTCAGGGGCGTGGCCTCCCCGGCGGCGTCGTTTCGCGCGGCGTGCCCCCAGCCCACGACGACCTGATCGGTCGGCGCGAGCTCGGCGTCGGCCACGACGTCCCACCACGGACCGCGGGCGCTGTTGTACGAATACCGTAGCTTCAGGCGGTCGAACCGGCGCGTGTTCCGGAACCACCAGTTGGTCGTCGCGGCGCCGTTGGAGTCGTAGGGCGCCTTGTAGAGCCCGTGGAACGACGCGTCGTAGCCGTTCGGGAAGCCCGTGTTGTCCACGGTGCCCCAATAGGGGCCGTACTGGTTCGCGGAGTAGCCGTCGTAGGCCGCGTGGTGGACGGTGGGACCGTAGATCGCCCCGACGCCGCGATACTTGTGCCCCCAGTAGGTGACGACGTCGAAGTCCTCGCCGGCCGCGAACGTGTGCTGGAGCACCGTCGTCGAGTAGTTGTTCTTCGGCTGGTCGTCGTCCCAGACCCGGCCGCCCTCGAGCAGGAGCCCGGTGTTCTCGGCGAAGCCCGTCGTCTCGTCGACGTACTGCCCCGGTCGGTCGTCGCAGACGTTGCCGCGGCCGTCACCGTCGAAGTCGGCCTGGCTGGTGTTGGCCGTCACCGGGCAGTTGTCGGCCCAGTTGTAGTGGCCGTCGCCGTCGAGATCGAGCCGGTCCTCGGCCCAGATGAGGCGCCCAGAGCCCGCGCGTCCGGAGCACCGGCACCGACACCCGTTCTGACGCGCCCCGCCCGCGACGTCGAAGCCCTCGACACCAGCGCGGCTCCGCGGGTCGTTCCGCGCCGCGTCTCCGACGAGATCGCCGAGGCGCCAGTAGCCGCTCGGCACGTGCGAGGTCACCAGGCTCGCATAAGGCTGCCCGGCGCGGCCACCCGAGCGGCCGACGTCGTACATGAGCTCGATGAGGTCCGCCGAGAGCGTGTGCTGGAACGTCGCGACCTCGTCGATCTCGCCCGCGAAGAAGCTACCGCTCGGGCCGGGCGTGGCCGCCTCGGCGCCGATCGCCACCGCGCCGATCGGCACGTAGCCGGGGTCGCTGTCGGTCGGGCTCTCTCCGCTGGTGGTCTGTGTCGTCGTATAGAGCGCACCGTCGACGTAGAGATAGAAGACGTTGGCCGTCTTCGTCACCGCGACGAAGTGCCACTGCCCGTCGTTGAGCGGCGTGGCGGCGTTCGAGCTGAGGTATTTGCGCGTCCCCGCCGCGTTCTGGACCGCCGCGGTCACCCGCCCGGTCCCGCCGAGGTTCGAGTTGAGGACCAGCTCGATGAAGCCCGAGGACCCGTCGCCGGGCCGCTCGGAGTACAGGCGGCTCCCCTCGACCGCCGTCTCTGTTCGGAACCAGAGCGCCAGGCTCCAGACGCCGACGTTCTCGCCGAGGTTCGAGCGACCGGCGAGCTGGACGGCCTGCCCGACCCCGTCGAGGAGGACCGCGCCGTCCGCGTCTCCCGCGAGCGCGCCCGCCACGATGAGCGGCTGGCCCAGGTACACCCCGTCGCGCTGCGCCGCCGGGACCGACGGGACGTCGAGGACCAGGGTCCCGCCTGCCCCGGCGCCGCCTCCACCCTGCTCGTTGGCGGTGGAGCCAGGCGTGCAGCCGCCGTTCGTCGCGTAGTTGCCGCGCACGCTGATGAGCCCGGCGTTGTCGAGGCTCGCCGCGCGCAGGTAGATGACGCCGCCCCCCGGGCTCCCCGCCGCGCCGCTCGCCGCGTCACCGCCGACGCCCTTCGCGTCCGCGCCGCCGCCGCCGCCCCCCGACCCCATCCAGAGCTGAAGCCCGAGCATCTCGTCCAGCGCCGTCCGCGCGTTGTAGTTCCAGCCCTCGCCGAAGCGGGTCCCGACCGAGACGTGCGCCGCCGAGCCACCGGGATAGCCGCTGTCACCGCTGCCGTCGTTCCAGACGGATCCGCCGCCACCCGCGAGCAGGTTCGGCCAGGTGTTGCTGCGGGCCCCGGTCCCGATGAGGCTCTCGCCCTGGTACCCCCGCGAGCAGGTGTCGCCGTTGTAGCAGCCTCCCGAACCCGCGCCGCCGCCGCGATAGCCGCGACCGCCCATCCAGACGTAGCCCCCGGGCGCGACGGTCATCGGCCCGTCGACGGCGACCGCCAGGACGCCGCCGACCGTGCCGTTCCACGCGCTCGCCCGCAGGTATCCGCCGGAGACGATGTCCACGCGCGCGTAGTGCGGCACGCGGACGAGCGCGAGCTTCTGACCGCTCAGATCGGCGTTGCCGTCCGGGGCGAAGACCTCGGTGATCGGCCGGTCGAGGGTCACGGTCGCGTCGACGACGTCGGTCACGCCGTAGAAGCCCGCGACGCCCACCTGATCGAAGGCGCCGTGGCTGCCCTGAACGTTGATGATCATGACCTCGTCGCCGGTATCCACGCCGTTTACCGTCGCCGTCGCCGTGACGGTGTCCGCGCCGAGCGCCGCGACCTCGTAGGTCACCATGTCCGGGAAGGCGCGCCCGGTGAGCGAGACGGTGTCGAGGTCGATCTGGCTCGAGATCGTGACCGCTGGCTGCTGGTTGAAGGGCACGCAGGCCCCGCCGACCGTGCAATAGGTGGCGCTGCCGCACTCTCCGCAGGTCCCGCCGCAGAGGTCCGGGCCGCAGACCCGCCCGTCGCACTGGGGCGCCGACACGCCGGGATCGCTCGGCTGGCAGTCGCCGTTGTCCCCCACCCCGTCGCCGTCGCCGTCGCTCCACTCGGTCGGGTCGGCCGGAAACGCGTCGCAGGCGTCGCCCACGCCGTCGCCATCGCCGTCGCTCTGGTCGGCGTTGGCCACCGAGGGGCAGTTGTCGCTGCCGTCGGGGCGGCCGTCGTCGTCCCGGTCGGGATCGCAGGCGTCGCCCACGCCGTCGCCGTCGAGATCCACCTGGAGCGGGTTCGAGACGGCCGGGCAGTTGTCGTTCTGGTCGAGGACCCCGTCACCGTCGGCGTCGCTGTCGACGATGGCGACGTAGTGGCCCGGCGTGTCGGGGCCGGACGAGGGGCTGACGTAGATCGGGCCGGACTCGGCGGCGGCCGGGATCGTCGCGTGGACGCGCGTCGCCGCCCAGCCGCCGATCGTCGCCGCGACGCCGGGCGCCATCATCAAGACGGCCTCGCCCTGGACGTCCTCGAGCCGCGAGGCGCGCACGAAGTAGCCGTCACCGGCGGCCCCGAGCGGTCCGGGGACCTCGGCGCCGGCGAGCGGGTCCACCCCGGGCAGGACCGGCGCGCCCGGCAGCCCCGGCGCTCCGGAGACCGGCGGGTCCGGGAGCGCCACGACCACCCGCGGCTCTCCGGTCGGGGCCGTCAGGGCGGCCCCCGACTGCAGCATCGTCACGTCGAAGGCCAGCTCGTCGTCGCAGAGCCCGCCCGGGTCGTCGGCGCACGGCCCGGACATCGCGACGGTGAGCTTCGGGACGTAGATGTTCAGGCAGACCTCCATCACCGGGTGGAGCCCCGGCGACCACGGCGAGGTCGTCTCGCTGACGCCGGCCTCGACGCCGCTGGTCAGGAGCGCGCCGTCCCACCACGCCTCGACGGCGCCGATGGAGCCGTGACCGATGAGGACCAGGCGGTGACCGTCCGGGGTCCCGCCGTAGAGCACCAGCTCGTCCCCGTCGGCGAAGGTCCCGCCGTACCAGTCGAGGACGAAGCACATGCGGTCGCCGTCGGGGCAGCCGCAGAGGTGCCCGTGGGTGCCGGAGACCGGGCTCGAGAGCGCCCAGTCGAAGTACACGCCGGGGTCCGACGGCAGGTAGTCGTCGAAGCTGCCGTTTCCGCTCGCCCCGCCGCCGTTCGGCGGGTTCAGGACCGCGCCTCCGACCGACGCGGCGTCGACCGTGACCGAGGCCGCGCAGGCGCCGGCCGCGCTGCACACGACGATCTCCATCGGGCCGCTGGCCCCGCCGGGCGTCTCGACGACGACGAGGCCATCGGACCACGAGATGATGGTCGCCGGCTGACCGTCGACGGTCGCCGTCCCGACCGCGTCGCCGAAGACGCCCTCGACGCCGGCCGGCCCTCCCGGGGCGACCGAGGTGGTGACCGGCCCGGTGGCGACGACCGTCTCCGTGACCGGCGCGATCTGCAGGCCGCCGTCCGGGTGGCAGCTCCCCCAGATGACGACCTCGTTCGCCGCTCCGAGGCACTGGCTCGCGCCGGCGAGGCGGTAGCTGAAGGCGCCGGGGCTCGCCGGGAGCGACAGCTCGAAGAGCCAGTGTGGCGACGCGGGATCCGCCGGGCTCTCGGTGAGCTGATAGGCGCCCTCGACGAGCCCCGAATCGGTCACGTCGACGCCGTTTCGGACCGCCGTCACCTGGCCCGAGGCCGTGACGTCGATGCGCCACAGGGCGGCGCCACCCCCGGTCGAAACGGTGAACGTGGCGCCCTGCTCCGGCAGGAGCGGATCGACGCAATAGGTCCAGTCGATCATCAGGTAGAGGACGCCGCCGACGTAGTCGAAGTAGAGCGGGCCGTTCGGGCCCTGGACCGGCGCGACGTCGTACCACTCGTAGCTGGGGCTCTCGGGCCAGTCGGTGAAGGCGCCGTCGACCCAGTGGGAGACCAGGCTCGGGCCGGTCTGGATCCACGCGAAGTCACAGACGAACTCGGCGCTGCAGGTCTGGTCGGCGGCCGGACACGCGCCGCAGCTCCCGCCGCAGCCGTCGTACCCGCAGGCCTTGCCGTCACAGTCGGGCGTACAGCACAGGCCGTCGACGCAGACCCCGCCGAGACAGGCGGCGCCGACGTCGCAGCCCTCACCGTTCGGCAGCTGCGGGGTGCAGCTGTTGACGCCGGCCGGGCAGTATTCGCCCACGGGGCAGTCGGTATGCTCGACGCAGCACCCGTCGAGGCCCGGCTCGGCGGTGTGCTGGCAGCTGGTCGCCCCGACGCAGATGTCGACGGTGCAGGTGATCTGGTCGTCGCAGTCGGTGTCGTCCGCACAGCACGGCGTCGTGGTCACCAGCTCGCAGAGACCCTCGGCCGTGCAGCCCCAGCTCTGGCACGCCGCCGTCCCATCGGGGTCGGGGCCGCACTGGGCGAGGAGCTCGGTCGGCGTCGCGCCCGGCGTGCAGCAGCCCGCGTCGCCCTGGAAGTGCTGACAGGCGTTGTCCAGGCACCAGTCCGTGGTGCAGGCGAGCCCGTCATCGCAGTCGCCATCGACGACGCAGCACCCGGTGGTGAGCGCGCTCTGGCAGGTGTTGTCGACGCAGACCTGGGCCGTGCACGCGACGCCGTCGTCGGCGCAGTCCGTGGCGCGGGAGCAGCAGTCGGGGTCCGCGCTGTCCACGCAGGCGTCGAACCGGAGGATGTCGATGCTCTCCGGCGCGCTGTTCGGTTCGAAGGCGCCCTCGTCGAAGGTCGCCTGGGCAGCGACCGGGGTGTAGTCGGTGAAGACGCCCTCGCCGGGCGCGGCCGTCGGGTCGTCGAGGGGGTGCTGGCCGCAGGCGTAGCCGTCGCCGACGCCGTCGACCAGCTCGACGTTCCACTGCACGAAGGGGTAGCTCGTGTTGGCGGGCGTCGTGTAGGCGTCGAGCGGGTCGTCGGACGCCGTCCCGGTCGCCGTCAGGGTGCACGGTCCCGATATCTGGTCGAAGTCGAGCGCGAGCGCCACGTTGATGTAGAGCCAGTCGAGCGCGCCGAGGCCGTTGGGTGCTGTGCGCTTGCCCGCGAAGACGATGGCCTGGAGCAGCGGCGAGGGGACCGGCTCGCCGGCGGCCCAGAGGTTGCCCGGCCCGCGGTCGAGCTCGAGGGGGACCTGGACGCCGCCGCAGTCGATGACCGGGTCGGTCATGTACATGAACATGTCGCCGTCGCCGTCGCCCGTCGTGCAGGCGAAGCCGACGACGACGCTGGGGACGCGGGCGCCGTCGGGGCCGTGGACGAGCAGGATGGGGCTCGTGCCGTCTTCGCTCACGCAGTCGAGCTTGGCCGAGCAGAAGATGTCCTCGAACTCCACGGCCACGTCGAAGAAGCCCTGCGACGCCCGGCGCGCCACGGTCAGGTCGAAGTCCACCGCGACGTCCCGGTCCGCGACGCACTCGAACTCGCGGACGGCGGGGCCGCCAGCCGTCGGGCTCAGCCAGTCCTCGGCCGGGAGCGCGACCCCCTCGTCGTCGAAGAGCGCGGTCAGCGTGACCTCGACCCGGTTCGGCTGCGAGGCGGCGTCGGCGTCGCACGGCCCGACGTAGCTCAGCGCCTGACCGTCGCCGTAGGCCGTCGCGCGCATCGCGGAGCGCTCCCAGACGACCGCGCCATCGTCGGTGGTGACGCGCAGGTCGTACTCGGCGTCGCCGACCCCGACGAGCTCGATCGGGGCGACCTCGATGGCCACCTCGCCGCCTCCTCTGGGCCGTTCACCGTCCGAACAGGCTCCGAGGACGAGGAGACCGATCCACATCAAACGCGACGCACACTTCATGACTCTGCCACCCGACGACCCGCAACGCTCACGGATGCTGCAATGCAACCAAGAGCCTAGCACGGTCCGGCCGGACCGGCCGCGGGCCTGTGAGCAGCGTTCACACCTGGGGTGGCGGGATACGCCGTCGACGTGGGGATCGTCGCGATTCGTGCGCGCGTTACAATCGACGGCGCGATGGAGGCCGTCGGGCGCTCAATCCTCGTGGCCGCCGATCACGGTGAAGCTGTGGATGATGGCGCCGGCGGTGTCGACGGCCTCGACCGTCAGCTCGTCGCCTACGAGGGTCGCGCGCAGGAAGTGGTGCTCGTGGATGGTCGTCTCGATCTCGGGCCAGGTCGCCACGCGCCACAGGAAGAAGTCGGTGTCGATGGAGCCGCCGCCGCCGCCCGTCGTCACCCAGGTGATGCCGCCCGGCGTCTCGGGGGTGTAGGCGTAGAGGTGGTTGTGGCCGTTGAAGACGATGTCGACGCCGTAGCTCTCGAGCAGCGGCTCGAGGTCCTCGCGCACCCACTTCGGCCGCATCGACGGGGTGAAGGCGACGAGCCCGCCGAACCACCACTCGACCCGCGGCGGCTTGTGGAACGCCGCGGCGCGGACGCGCGCAGTCTGAGCGGCCTCCGACGAGAGCGCCGCCTCGATACACCCGCGCTGGGCGTGGTCGCCGTCGAGGGTCAGGTCCGTGTCGAGGAACAGCACGAAGAGCCCGCCGTAGCGCCAGCCGAAGCAGTGCTCGTCGCCGGGCTGCGACAGGTACTCGTCGAACAGCGACGCGTCGGCGTCCTGGTAGCGCTCGTGGTTGCCGGCCGCGACGAGGAACGGCACCTCGTCGGCGAAGCCCGACAGCGGCGCGAAGAGCTGCTCGCGGTACTCGCCGCGGGTCCCGTTCTGTACGCAGTCGCCGACCGAGAGCGCGAAGTCGGGATCGAAGTCCGCCATCCACGGGATGAGCGACGAGAAGACGTCCGGTCCGTTCTGGTTGTCGCCCCAGACGATGAACTGCAGCGACCGCGGGTCGTCGTCGGGCGGGGCCGTCCGGAAGTGGCGGGTCGGTAGCGCGCCGCCGTCGTAGACGACGCGGTAGCTCTGGAGCGCCCCGGGCGCGAGGCCGGTCAGCCGCAGCTCGTGGGTGGTCCGCGGGGTGTCTTCCTCGACGGTGAAAGCGAGCGTGTCGTCGGGGCCGAAGTCCACCCGGCCGACGACCTCCTCGTTGGTCTCCCAGCGGACGCTGACCTCGGTCTGCGTCACCCAGTTGAGGTACGGCGCGCCGCTCAGGAGACCGGTGTCGGCCGGCGGCAGCTCCTCGGGCCCGACCACCGTGTCCACCGCCACGGCGTCGGTCGCGGCGTCGACCAGCGCGTCGGACGGCGAGGTGTCCGCTGGCTCCCAGGTGTCCGGTGGCTCCGAGGTGTCGGCGGGCTCCGAGGTGTCCGTCGGGTCGTCGGTGTCCGCGACGGAGTCCTGGACGTCGAGGACGTCGGCCTCGGCGGTGTCCCCGACGCCGAGGGTGTCGGTCGCCTCGGCGTCGGGGCTCGCGGCGTCAGGCGACGCCTCCTCGGTGTCGTCGGCCGCCGCCGTGTCGGTCGCCGCGACGTCGTCGACCGCGGCATCCGTGTCGGCGACGCCGCCCGTGGCGTCCGAGCCACACGCCCCCGCCGCGAGCAGCGGCACGAGAGAGAGCGCGATGATCAGCCATTTCACTGGTTCTGCGGTAGCCACGGCCCATCATAGCGGGGGGCCGGGTCACGGCAAGCACCATCTGAGCGACGCGGGCCGCGGCGTAACCCCTCAGTAGACGAGCGTCCCGTTGCTCCCGTTGGCGCCGCCGGTGCCGCCGGTGCCGCCAGCGGCGTTCGCGGTCACCGTCGAGCCGTTGGTCGTATAATAGATGGCGATGCGCCCGCCGCCACCCGCGCCCGAGTAGCAGCCGTAGCCCGAGCGGGCCGCGTTGCCGCCGCGCGCGGTCACCGAGCCGCCGCCACTGAGGGTGTCGACGCCGAGCCACACGCTGCCGCCGGCGCCGCCCCCGCTCGCGTAGTTGTTGTTCGTGACGTTGGCCGCGCCGTTGGCCACGATGGTCCCGCTCAGGGTCAGGGTCCCACCGACGTCGAGGCCGACCACGCCGCCCCCCTTGCCGCCGTAGTACGACCCGCCGGCGTTGCCGCCGCCGGAGCCCGGCGTGACCGGGAGCGCCGACGAGCCGTAGGTCCCGCCGCCGGCGTAGATGGTGCAGTTGGTCGACGGGCCACCCACGCCGCCGTGCCCGCCGCCGCTGGTCGCCTTGTTCGCGGTGGTGTTGCTCGTCCCGGCTCCCGGGCCAGCCGCCTGGGTGTAGCCCTTGCTGCTGACGTTGAGCGACCCGGCGAGCACGAGGTCGGTCACGGTCTCGAGCAGCATCGAATACTGGTGGGTCGTCCCGTTGGCGCTGTGGGTCAGCGTCGCCCCGGCGGCCACGGTCGCGCTGCCGACGCGGGGATACGGCGCGACGGCCGGGTTGACGTCCCAGATCCCGGTACCGGGCGGCACGGAGAGGGCCGCGGTGTCTGCGTCGAGACTCCCACCGACGACGTGGTGATAGCGCCCGCCGCTCAGCAGGATCGTGGTCGCGACCGAGAGCAGGCCACCGTTGGTGAGCGTCCCGTAGAGGTTCAGCGTGTCGACGGCCGCCTCGCCCGCTCCCGAGAGGGTCAGCGACGCGTTGGAGTGGACCGTCAGGACGGTCCACGCCAGCGGCGTCGTGACGCCGAGCCCGAAGTTCCAGATGTCCAGGGCGCCGGCGTACGCGAGCCGGCGCGTCCCGGCGCCGCCCGGCGCGGGCCCGCCCCCGGTCGCGAGGTCGTAGCTCCCCGTGAACGAGCTGCTCTGGGCCGTCACAGCGACCCTCCCGCCTCCGCCGGCGCCCGAGTAGCAGCCGTAGCCGCTCTGATAGCCCGAACCGCCGTGGGCGCTCAGCGTTCCGGCGCCGGACAGCGTCGCGGCGTCGATCCACACGGTGCCGCCGGAGCCGCCGCCGCTCGCGTAGTTGGCGTTGTACCCGCCGTTGCCGCCGTTCGCCCGGATGGCGCCGTTCACCGTCAACGTCCCGCCTACGGTGAGGCGGACCTCGCCGCCGCCTGCCCCGCCGCTATACGAGCCCGAGCTACCGCCCCCGGATCCGATGTTCTCCGGCTCCATGGGGTCGCCGTAGGCCGCGCCGCCCGAGATGGCCACGCAGTTGGGGGTCGATCCGCCAGCGCCGCCGAAGCCGGCGCCGGGGGCCGCCTGGTTGACCGTGCCGTTGCTCGCGCCGGCCCCTGGTCCCTGCGAGGCCGAGTAGCCGCGCGCGCTCACGTCGATGGCGCCGTCCACCGTCACGTCACCGAGCACGTCGAGCCAGAGGCGCCGGGCGTAGTTCGTCCCGTTGGCGCTGTGGCTGAGGGTCGCGCCGGAAGCGACGCTGAGGCTGGCGAAGACCGGCGCCTCCAGCGCCCCGGTCGAGACGTTGAAGTTGTTGGACCCGGCCGTCACGGCGAGCGCTGCGGTGTCGGCCTCGAGCGTCGCGTCCGCGCCGTGGCCGTAGGAGCCGCCTCCGTAGAGGGTCAGGCCGTCCGCGAGCGACAGGGTCCCGTAGTTGGTGAGCGGGCCCGCCAGCGACGCGCCGTCGAGGGTCAGCGTCGCGCCGACGGCGACCGTGGCCGAGGCGTTGCTCGAGACGATGAGCCCGTGCCAGGCCGTGTCGCTCGTGAAGGTATGGGCGATGTTCCAGAGCGTCAGGACGCCGTCGTAGGCGAAGGCGATGCTCCCGGTCGCGCCGGGGCTGTTCCCCCCGCCTCCCGCGACGTCGTAGGTGACCGTGGAGGTGTTGTGGTCCGCGTAGACCGCGATGCGGCCGCCACCGCCGCCGCCAGACCAGCAGCCATAGCCGCTCATCACCCCGGCGCCGCCTCGGGCGGCGACGGCCCCCGACCCGGCGAGGGTCCCGGCGGTGATCCACACGCCGCCCCCGGCGCCGCCTCCGCTCGCCTTGTTGCCGTTGCTCTGGCCGCCGGCCCCGTTGGCCTGAATGGCGCCCGCGAGGCTCAGCGTCCCGGTGACCGCCAGGCGGATCACGCCGCCCCCGCGTCCGCCGGCGAGGGTCTCGGAGCTGTCGCCACCCGAGCCCGCGAAGACCGGAGCCAGCGGGTCGTCGTTGGCGGCTCCGCCCGCGGGCCCGCAGCTCGCGGCGCCACCCGCGCCGCCGTGTCCGCCGCCGCTCGACGCCTCGTTCGTGGCGGTGTTGGCCGAGCCGCTGCCCGCGCCGGGGCCCAGCCCAGAGCTGTACCCGCGCGCGTTGGCCGAGACGGTCCCGGCGACGTCCATCGTCCCGGCGCGGATCGTCACTCCCGCGCCGGTCGCGCCGGTGCCGTCGAGGGTCAGCGTGACCCCGCCGTTCACCGTCAAGCTCCCGTAGCAGTACGCGCCGGGCGGGAGCGTCGTGTTCGTCGCGATGGTCGCGTTCGGGCAGGTGCTGACCGTGGTCTCGACGAAGCTCCCCGCCAGGTCCGTGACCCGCACGACCGCCGAGTCGTCGGCGCTCGGGGCGGTGTAGACCCCGGACGCCGCGCCGACGCTGCCGCCGCCGGCCTGGACCGAGAACACGTAGCCGCCGGCGCCGCCCGTCGCCGCGAAGGTCACCGTCCCGTCGTAGCCGACGACCGGGGTGAGGGGGCTGAGCGCGAGCGGAGAGTCGACGGTCTCGCACGTCGGCCCGGAGTAGCCGGGCGGGCACTGACACACCCCGGCGACGCAGGTCCCGCTGTTCTGGCACTCGGGAGCGCAGTACCCGCCGATCCCGTCGACCGCGTCGTAGTAGGCCGAGAACGTGACGGTCGGGCCGGTTGGTTGGGTGTAGCCCGGGGTGACCGACCCGGCGGCGCCGAAGGTCAGGGCCTCGGACGCGCAGGTGTCGAGGTTCACGTCCCACTGGACGTAGGGATAGACCGCGCCCGCGGCGATGACGCCGTCCGCCAGCCCGTCGGCGGCGTCGGCCTCGTCGTCGGCGGTGCCGCGCGCCACGAGCCGGCACGCGGAGACGTCGTTCACGCCGAGCGCGACGTTCCAGTAGACCTTCTGCGCGCTGCCGCCGCCGCTCTCGAGCTGCTCGACCCCGCGGTAGACGGCGACCTGATAGAGGTAGAGATCAGGGTCGACGGTGACGGGGGTCACGGCGTCGCAGGCGCCGACGTCGCCGGCGGTGCAGAGGTTACCGGCGGCGGCGGCCCCGGGGTGGACGAGGAGGTCCGCGCTGAACGCGGGGCCGTAGGGGTCGGTGCAGTCGAGGGCGAGGTCGTCGAGGTAGAGGCGGGTCACCACATCGGCCGCGGCGCCGGCCGTGCAGGCGAACCCCAGGACGTGGGTCCGGGCCCGCGCGCCGGACGCGTCGAACAGCAGCGCGATGTCTTCGCTGCCGTCTCCGGCGCAGACGCCGTCACCGCCGTCGGCGCAGCAGTCGTACTTGGCCGAGCAGAAGAGGTCGTTGAAGCTGACCGCGATGTCGAAGAAACCCTGCTGTGCTGCCCGGGAGACGGTGACGTCGAAGCGCACCGCGACGTCGGCGTCCGGGCGGCACGCGGCCGATCGGGCCAGCGCCCCCGCCGCCGTCGGGCTGGCGATCGCGAGCGCCACCCCGTCGACCGCGCCCGCGCCCGTGGCGGCCCCCGAGGCGAAGCTCCCCGGATCGGCGACCGGGCCGGCGTAGACGCCGACGAGCCAGAGACGGACGGTGTTGTCGCTGACGGCGGGGTCGGCGTCGCACGGCCCGAGGTAGGAGGCGGCGCCCGCCCCGTCACCGTAGCCGCTCGAGGTGATCCGCCGCTGCCACACGACCTCGGAGCCGCCATTGACGACCTCCAGGTCCCAGACCGCGTCGCCCACGCCGGGGAGGTCGAGGGGCGCGATGGCGACGGACACCCCGGGGCCGTCGAAGGCACGCGTCAGCTCGCCCGGTCGCTCGCCGCATGCGGCGATCGCAAACGCCGACGCCATCGCCAACGCGAGAACGCGCACGGTGCCCATGGATGCTCCAGATGATTCGTGACGGGAGGGCCTAACGCCCTGGGTTCCACGAACCTAGCACATCGAACGGCCGGAGCATTACCTTGCGGTAGTCGCAAACGCCCGCTCGGGCGCGTGGCACCGCATCACAGCGCGTCTACTGCGGTGCGACGGCCGCGAGGTCGACCCGGCGCGTGCGCGTCCGGAGCAGCGCGGCGATCTCGTCGCGGGAGCGACCGGCGCCGCCGAGGTCGACATAGCGCTTGGCGAGGGCGTCGTAGCGCTTGAGCATGAGCAGCGCCCATATCTGGAAGTAGTCGATGCCATCGAAGACGACCGCCCCCTCGTCCCGGTAGCGGTCGACGTTGGTCGCGAAGTCCGACGGCATGTCCGCCCAGTGGCGGCTGGCCTTGACGTGGTGGCCGATGTGGTAGCCGTCGTTGTAGCAGCGCCGGTTGTAGCGGGTGTTGATGCAGGTGATGCTGTTCTTGTACGGGTTCGCGGCGTCCGCGCCGTCGATGAAGGCGTGCTGGCTCCAGTTGCCGGCCATCATCAGGAAGCGGACGAGGACCAGCGGGAGGACCAGCACGACGAGGGTCGCCCACGGGTTGACGAACGCCAGGCCGACGACGAGGGCGTACCAGGAGAGCTCGCCGACGAGCGCCATCCGCAGGAGCTTCCAGTGCTTTCGGCGCCAGTGGTAGCGGGTCAGCTGGAAGATGCCGAAGAAGAAGAACGACCCGAAGTAGTGCATGAAGTGGGCGAACGAGTCGCGCCGGTACCGGAGCGTCGAGCTCAGGTCATCGGGGAGGTTGTTCTCCGGGTGATGCATCCCGACGTGGTGGGCGAAGTAGGTGTAGGGCGACTGGCCCATCAGCGGCCCGAGGACCGCGGGGATGACGTGGTTGAGCGGGGCGAGCCGGCGCGCGAAGAGCCGTCGGTGGCTCGTGCAGTGGAGCATCAGGATGTAGCGGTCGACGAACACCCCGAAGAGGACCGCCAGGTACGCCACCGCGAACCACGGGGACAGCACGCCGGGGACGTAGGCGAGCACCGCGAGCGGGAGCATGACCCCGAGCGCGGCTGCGGCCAGCGCGACGAAGGTCGCGTCGCGCGGATCCCGCACGAACCGCACCGCCCAGCGCGTCAACGGCCCAGGCGTCGCGGCCCGACTCTCGTCCCGGATCTCGACCGATACGCCACTGTCCGTCGTCACTGTCACGCCCACGTCGCGCCCCTCGCTGGTGCGCCGCCGTTGGCGCGCCGCGGAGTATGCGGGGCGGGCGACTCGGGACGTGTCAATCTTCGGTCAACCTCGCGGAGCGCGCAGCCGCCGTCGAGGCTGGTGAAACGACGTTCACTACGGCGGGGCGCGGCGTTCCTTTGGAGCTGACGGGCGGATGAGCGACCGGTGAAGGAGCTCACGCCCGAAGCCTTCGAGCGACCGGCCAGGCGCCGAGAAGCGCGGTCGACCCGCGAGTCGATCGGCCGCGGTTGCCGATCCCGGTCGACCCCGTATCGTCGGGTGGAGCCGACGGTCCCGAGGCCGTCGCGACACCCGCGCCGAGCTCGCGCCGACGCGGCGAAGCCGGGCGCGTGTCGCCCCCGCCCCTGGAGGCGCTGATGAACGATCGATCTCCCGAACGCTCGAAGCGGCAACGCACGCTCGGCTACCTCATCGCCGCGCTCGCCGGGGCCTACGTGCTGTCGCTGCTGTCGGTACAGGTGACCTACGCCGCGGGGCTCGGCTACGGGGGGACGGCGCAGATCGTCGTCGACACCCTCGTGTCGCTCGTTCACTACGGCGTCCTGATCCTGCTCGCCCTGCACATCCCACAACCCGCGCTGCGGGTCCTGGCGATCACCGTGTTCGCGATCTTCTTCGTCGACGGGATGCTCGCGCGACTCGGCGTGTTCTCGCTCTTCTCGCCGTGGTTCGCCGACCCGCAGCCCTTCCAGTACTTCCAGTTCTGAGGCGCGGTCGGGCCCGGATAGACGAAGAGCCCGCAAGCGGACTTGCGGGCTCTTCGTTGGCGGGGCGGACGGGACTCGAACCCGCGGCCTTCGGCGTGACAGGCCGACGTTATAACCGACTTAACTACCGCCCCTCAGCGGTCGAGAGCGCCGCGCCGGAGCGCGGGACCCTCACCCTATGGGTATGGAAGACGAAGAGCCCGCGAGCGAACTCGCGGGCTCTTCGTTGGCGGGGCGGACGGGACTCGAACCCGCGGCCTTCGGCGTGACAGGCCGACGTTATAACCGACTTAACTACCGCCCCAAAAGGGTTGGCCTCCGAGAGATGGCTGGGAGACCGTGCTGCATGTCAATGGGCGAAACAGGGTTCGAACCTGCGACCCCCTGCTTGTAAGGCAGGTGCTCTCCCGACTGAGCTATTCGCCCCTCGGCGCCGAGAGCGAGGGCGGTTATGTCAGAGGCCCCGGAGGGTGTCAAACGGAAAAAGAGCGACCGCCAGGGCCCGGGACGAGACGGCGGTCCGTGGCGGCACGAAGGCCGGGGCCATCGCGGGAAGCCTCCAGCCGCAGATGGCTCGTGGCGGGCCCGGCGAGCCTCGGGTAGGCTGTGCGCCCCGTTTCCGGTGGAGGAGTGGCGATGCGAGCGTTGATCATGCTGACAGCGGTGACCCTGACGATGGGCTGCGGCAAGTCCGACCCCGATCCGGCCGCGCCGCCCGAGTCCCCGCAGTCCGAGCCGAGCGCGCAGGACGCCGCCGCTGACGCAGCAGACCGGGTGCGCGACCTCGTGGAGGCCATCGGCGCCAAAGACGAGGCCACCGCGAAGGCGCTCATCCACCCGAGGTTCCTCGAGATGACGGACGTCCTGATCCACCACGCCCCGGAGTGCGGCGAGAAGCTCGAGGGGGGCGGGGTCATGAACAGCCTGAAACTGCTCGGCCCGCAGGTCTATCTCAGCGATCCGAAGAGCTACACCATCTCACACGACCCTGGTGATCAGCTCCTGAGCGTCAGCGGCTGGGGCGACAAAGAGGACGGCATCGAGGAGTTCGACTCGGTCGAGGTCATGGTCCAGAAGCCGGGCGACCTCCGCCGCTTCGCGTGGCACCTGACCCTCGGCCGCGGAGGCGAGCACACCGACTGGGTCGTCATCGGGGTCAGCGGCGGCGAGGTCGAGCGCGACACCACCGGCGACGCCGTCGACCCGTACGTCCTGCGCTGCTGCGAGGCCGGCTATGACGGCGCGTGCCTCGAGGCCGCCCGCCACTTCGCCCGCCACGACGACCAGGAGCGCGCGATCGAGCTCACCGCGAAGGCCTGCACGCTGACCGGCGGGACCGACTGCGAGGCCAAGGCCAGGAAGCTCGTCGGCGTCCCCGCGCGGCCCCAGCCCTGAGGCAGGGGGCGGAGGCGGACGCGCTGGCGTGAGCCGACGCGCAGGCGGGGGCGCAGGCGTGAGCCGACGCGCAGGCGGGGGCGCAGGCGTGAGCCGACGCGCAGGCGGGGGCGCAGGCGTGAGCGGACGCGTGGGCGTGGGGCGCCGGGCGTAGGCGGGGGCGCAGGCGTGAGCGGACGCGCAGGCGTACGGCGCGAGGCGTGAGCGGACGCGCGGGCGTGCGGCGCGAGGCGTGAGCGGACGCGCGGGCGTGCGGCGCGAGGCGTGAGCGGACGCGCGGGCGTGCGGCGCGAGGCGTAGGCGGACGCGCGGGCGTGGGCGCGAGCCGTAGGCGCGTGGCCGACGGAGGGCTCGTCCTCACCCGGAGCCCAACGGGCGCCCCGTCCGCCCTCCAGTGTTCCGCAGGGCGGCTCCCGCGGGGCGTCGGATGTAAGACCCGCGTGAGATCCGGCGCCTCGTTGCGCGACCGCCAACGTCCCGAGACCGGCGCGAGAGGAGCCCGACTACTCGGGAACCACTCGCGATCCAGATGACGGCGCCATCGCCTACCCCACAAAGACGAACGCCCCGGCCGGGGGCCGAGGCGTTCGTCGTGTCTTCACGCGCCCTCAGAGCGCGTCTCGGGGGCTACTCGTCCTTCTTCTCCGCGCACTGCGACTGCGACGGGTCGAGGATGATGAACTGCACGCGGCGGTTCTTCGCGCGGCCACGCTTGGTCGCGTTGCTCGCGATGGGCTTGCGCTCGCCGTAGCCCTTCGCGACCAGCCGCTCCCCGCCGACCTTCTTGCTCGTCAGGTAGTCGAGCACGGCCTTGGCGCGGTTCTGCGACAGCTCGTCGTTGTACTCGAGCGTGCCGTCGCTGTCGGTGTGGCCCTGGACCTCGATCTTCTTGATCCAGGTCTGGCTCAGCATGACCGAGGCCACGGCGTCGAGGAGCGGGAAGCTCTTCGGGTCGATCTCGTACTTGTCGTAGCGGAAGTAGACCTTGTCCGTGATGACGATCTCGCACGGGTTGAACGAGACGTTGCACTTGTTCTCGGGGTCGTTCGGACAGTTGTCGTCCACGTCGAGGATGCCGTCGCCGTCGTTGTCCGGATCCGGGCAGCCGTCCTCGTCCTGGAAGTTGTCGATGTCCTCGGGCTCGTTCGGGCACTTGTCGTCGGGGTCGAGGATCTTGTCCTGATCGTTGTCCGGATCCGGGCAACCGTCCTCGTCCTCGAAGCCATCGACGTCCTCGGGATCGTTCTTGCAGCTGCCGTCAGCGCCGTCGACGCCGTCGAGGATGCCGTCGCCGTCGTTGTCCGGGTCGGGGCAGCCGTCGGTGTCCTGGAAGCCGTCGAAGTCCTCGGGATCGTTCATGCACTGGCCGAACCCGCGGTCGTCCTTCTTGCCGTCGTTGACGTCGAGCACGCCGTCCTTGTCGTTGTCGCGATCCGGACAGCCGTCCTCGTCCTGGAAGCCGTCGAAGTCCTCGGGCTGGCTCGGGCAGGCGTCGGCGTCGGCGAGCAGGCCGTCACCGTCGGGATCGTTGTCCTCCTTCGGCGTGAACGTGTAGCCGAGGAAGACGCGGAAGTTCGGGGCGCCGTAGCCGTCGGTCAGGCCGCGCGCGACGCCGAGGGTCACGGCGTGCGGCGGGGCCGGCCACCAACGGCCCGCGAGCGCGAGCTCGATGGGGTTGTCCGCCGAGGTCGCGCCGCTCTCGAGGGAGACCTTGCCGTAGCCCTCGAGGATGATGCCCCAGGTGCCGGGATCGAAGCGGTACTCGAGGCCGGCGCCGAAGGTCAGCTCGTTGCCGACGGCGATGTTGTAGAGGTCCTGCTTCTCGGGCCGGAACAGGAAGCCCGCGGAGAGCGACCCGCGGAACTCCTTGTTGAACTGGTAGCCGGCGACCACGCGGGGCTCGAGGGTGATCGACTCGTTGCCCTGGAGGTCGTCGGGGCTGCCCGAGGGCAGCGTCAGGACGGCGAGCAACGCGATGCCGAAGCCCTCGGGATCATGGACGATGCTCCACTTCGGGTAGAGCCGGATGTCGCCCATGACCACCGACGAGACGTCGGGGGTCGGCAGGGTCGCGGACGGGTCTCCGGAGGCCTGCCAGATCGTCAGCGGGATGCCGATGCCGACCTCGATGACGTCGGCGATGCCGATCGCGCCGATGAGATCGACCTGCAGCTGGTGCTCGATGAGCGAGACTTCCTCGCCGTTCGAGAGCCGGCGCAGGACCAGCGGCTGGTTCGCGTAGTTCAGAAAGAGGCCGACCGACGGCTTCCACGCCGGCAGAACGGCCGTCCCCTGAACGGTCACGTAGTTGTTGTCCCCGCCCGGCGCGGGCGCGAACTGCTGTGTTGGAAGCGACCCACCCGTCTGCGCGATGGCAGAGCTGCTGAGTAGGGCCAGCGCGAATGCGAAGAGAGCGCGCTTAATCACCTTCGTCTCCTTACCCCCGGCTCCCGGGCTGGCGAAGCGGGCCGTCGGCGACTGGTTTGCCGACGATGCACCCGCAGCTCGGGTCACGCCTATGTGAACCCGGCTCGTGAGAGGGCGAGCCTCTCCCCTCACGACAGGTAGCACCACACCTTGTAGAGATAGCGTGTAGCGGCCTGAATGACCGACTGTTTGTCCGGTGTAATCCAGAAACCGGGGATGCGCAAGCGCCCCCAGCGCCACGGCCGACGCCCGGAGCGCGCGGGGTTGCCGCCCCCACGGCGGTATTCGTGCCGCACCGCACGAGGAAAAGCGCGAGCGACGCTCACGGAGCCGCTTGGAGGGCGGCGCCGCCGAGCCGCTCCCACAGATCACTCGCCCTTTGACGGGCCACCTCGCCCGCGCTAGGTTCCGCGGCCGGTCGGCACCCAACACGGCATCTCACACCCCCGGGCGCGGCACCCGGCGCACGCCGACCGGCACCCCGACCGCGGAGTCCGACGTGAGCAGGTTCCTGAGCGAGTGGAAGCGCACCCACAACTGCGGCGAGCTCCGCCGTGACCACGCCGGCGACACCGTCGTGCTGATGGGCTGGGTCCAGAACTACCGCGACCACGGCGACATCATCTTCGTCGACCTGCGAGACCGCTACGGTCTCACCCAGGTCAAGTTCGATCCCGCCGTCTCCCAGGCCACCCACGACGAGGCCGATCGCCTCCGCAGCGAGTGGGTCTGCGCCGTGCGCGGCAAGGTGGTCGACCGCGGCACGATGGAGAACCCCAACATGGACACGGGGGCCATCGAGGTCGAGGCGACCGAGCTCGAGATCTTCAACCCGTCGAAGACCCCGCCGTTCCCGATCTCCGACCGCGGCGACGCCAACGAGATCCTGCGGCTCAAGTACCGGTACCTGGACCTCCGGCGCCCGGCGCTGCAGCAGAAGCTGATCCTGCGCCACGAGGTCACCCGCATCACCCGCGAGTACCTGAGCGACGCCGGGTTCCTCGAGCTCGAGACGCCGATCCTGTCGAAGAGCACTCCCGAGGGCGCGCGCGACTACCTCGTCCCGAGCCGCGTCCACCCGGGCGAGTTCTACGCGCTCCCGCAGTCGCCCCAGACGTTCAAGCAGATCTTCATGATCGCGGGGTACGACCGCTACTTCCAGATCGCGCGCTGCTTCCGCGACGAAGACCTGCGCGCCGACCGCCAGCCGGAGTTCACGCAGATCGACTGCGAGATGAGCTTCATCGCCCCCGACGACATCTACGACGTCATGGGCGGCCTGGTGCGCCGACTCTGGAAGGAGTGTCTCGGCGTCGACGTGCCCGAGATCCCGCTGATGACCTACCAGGAGTCGATGAGCCGCTTCGGCATCGACCGCCCGGACCTCCGCTTCGGCCTCGAGCTCCACGACATCGGGGATCTGGCCGCGCGGACGGACTTCGTCGTCTTCAAGCGCGTCCTCGAGGGTGGCGGCCTGGTGAAGGCCATCAACGCCAAGGGCGGCGCGGCGCTGAGCCGGACCGAGATCGACAAGCTCGGCGCGGTCTGCACCCGCTACGGCGCCAAGGGGATGGCCTGGGTGAAGGTCCAGGAGGCCGGCTGGCAGGGCCCGGCGGCCAAGTACTTCCCCGACGACGTCAAGGCCGAGATGGTCGAGCGCCTCGACCTGGCCGAGGGCGACCTCGTCTGCTTCGTCGCCGACAAGTTCACGACCTGCAACGACGCCCTGGCGCACCTCCGCCTGGCCCTCGGCGACAAGCTCGGGCTCATCGACGAGGACGCCTGGAAGTTCGTGTGGATCACCGACTTCCCCCTCTTCGAGGAGGAGGCCGACGACGGGCGCTACTACTCGAAGCACCACCCGTTCACGAGCCCCCACCCCGACGACCTCGAGCACCTCGAGAGCGACCCGCCGAAGGTCCGCTCGCTGGCCTACGACCTCGTCCTCAACGGGACGGAGCTGGGCGGCGGCTCGATCCGAATCCACGACCAGGGCGTTCAGGCCCAGATCTTCAAGCTCCTCGGCCTCGGCGAGGAGGAGACCCAGGTCAAGTTCGGCTTCCTGCTCGAGGCCCTCGGCTACGGCACCCCGCCCCACGGCGGCATCGCCTTCGGGCTCGACCGGATCATCATGCTCCTGGCCGGGACGGACTCGATCCGCGAGGTCATCGCCTTCCCGAAGACCCAGAAGGCCTCGGACCTGATGACGAGCTCGCCGAGCGGCGTCGACGACGCTCAGCTCGAGGAGCTCCACATCCGCGTGGTCAAGCCGGTCAGCGCGGACTGATCTCTCGGGCGCCGGCGGCCGGATCCTCCCGCCGCCGGCGCTCGCACATCTCGAACGCCCGCCTCCGCGCGGGCGTTCTGATTATTGAAACCGGACCGCCGGCCACGCTTGACCGCACCTCGGCGTCGGGGCCGGTCGAGATCGGCGGAATCGCCGTTCTCCCGGTGCTTTACACGCCGTCCCGCGCTGTGAAACGATACCCTCGGTGGCCTCCGAATTCCCACAGGCCCCCGGGACCGCGTTGAGCGACGCGCTCGCGGCGACCGGCCCGCCGGGCCAGATCGAGAAGTATCGCGTGCTCGAGCCTATCGGCGAGGGCGGCATGAGCGTGGTGTATCGCGCGCGCGACGAGATGCTGCAGCGCGACGTGGCCATCAAGGTCATGCACCGACACCTGACGAGGGATCCCGAGGCGCGCAAGCGCTTCTCGCGCGAGGCCCGGGCCATCGCCCGCCTCACGCACCGCAACATCCCCAAGATCTACGACTTCTCGTCGTCGGACGCCGAGCGGAACTTCATCGTCGCCGAGCTGGTCGAGGGCGCGCCGCTCGCGACGCTCCTGCGCGAGGGCCCGGCGCCGCTGCCGGAGCTGGGCGTGATGATGTGCCTCGGGGTCGCCTCGGCGCTCCGCCACGCGCACGAAAACCGCATCATCCACCGCGACGTGAAGCCCGAGAACATCCTCGTCGGGCGGGACGGCGTGGCGAAGCTCACCGACTTCGGCATCGCGCAGATCGTCGGGCTCGAGTCGATGACGATGACCGGGACCCTCATCGGCTCACCGGCCCACATGGCGCCCGAGCAGATCGACGGGACCCGCGACATCGACTACCGGGTCGACATCTGGGCCCTCGGGACGGTCCTCTACATGGCCGTCACGGGCGGCACCCTGCCCTTCGACGCCGACAACCCCCACTCGGTGCTCAAGCGCATCGTGGAGGGCAACTACCAGGATCCGCGGCGCATCAACCCCCACGTCGGCAGCGACCTCGCGCGCATCATCTCGCGGTGCCTGCAGGTCGACCGCGAGGCGCGCTACGCCACGATGGAGGAGCTCGAGGCCGAGCTCCGCGGCTGGCTCGAGGCCCGCGGGCTGAACGACGCCGAGGCCGAGATCCGGGCCATGATGGCCGACCGTGAGGGCTATCAACGGCTCCTCAGCGAGCACCTCTCGGCGACGCTGATGGCGATCGCCGAGGAGGCCGTCGCCGAGCGCGAGCACCACCGCGCGCTCGAGCTGTACGGCCGGGTGCTGGTGCTCGATCCCGAGCACCCCGCCGCCTTCGAGCGCGTCCGGCGGCTCACGAGCGGGATGCGGACCCGGCGCATGGTGCTCTGGAGCGCCGCTGGTGTCGTCGCCGTCGTCGTCGCGGCGGTCGGCGTGTGGTTCATCGCGCAGCCGACCCCGGTCGAGCGCATGGCCGCCCAGGCGCTGCCCAGCGTCGAGGCGCCGGCCGGGACCCTCGACGCCCCGACGTTGGCGCAACCGACGCCGCCCGAGCCCAAGGACGACGAGGTGCCGGTGCCCGAGGCCCCGCTCACCGCCGGCGTCGTGGTCGGCGCTGCGCTGCTCGACGCGGCCGAGGCCGGGGTGAGGCTCAAGGAGCGCGACCTCGCGGAGCGACGACGGATCGCGCGGCTCGCGAAGAATCACCGGAACCCGACGAGCGACCGCGTCGTGCCGGTCGCCGCCGAGCCGGTCAACGTCCGGCTCACGGCCTACCCCCCGGCGGTCCAGATCCACGTCGGCGACCGCACCGTCTCCGCGGGCCAGACGGTCGCCCTGCAGCCCGGGAGCTACCGCGTCCGGCTGACGCTCCCGGCGTGCCCGGAGTGCGCGGAGAACGTCGAAACACTCGTGGTCAAGGCCACCGATGGCGGGTATATCGAGAAGAACTTCACGTTCCGGTACACCCCGGCGACCCTGACCTTCCGCTGCCCCGCAGGGAGCTACGTCGTCGACGACAAGGGCAAGCGCTACGCGTGCAACTCGAGCCACCAGGTGAGCGTGAGCTCACCGCGACCTCAGACCATGATGGTCACGCTGTACGCAGCGGACGGCGCGTTGGTGAAGAAGCAGCCGGTGCTCGTGCGGCAGAGCGCCGACATCGTGCTCAAGCTCTGAGTAGCGGACGGCGCTGGCGCGCGGGCCTCCGGTGGGCGCTGTCCGGGTTCGCGCTGCTCGCCCTCGTCGCCGCGCCCGGCACCGGGCTGGCGGCCGAGCCGTCGCCGGACGGCGACGGGATCCCGCCGGAGATCGGCCGCCGGATCACCCAGGGCGAGTCGGCCTTCAAGGTGCAGAACTACCCCCGGGTCATCGAGCTGCTCGAGCCCCTCGCCGGACACCGCCTCCTGAAGGGCCGCCTCGAGCACCGCGACGTCCTCGAGTGGCTCGGGGTCAGCCAGTGGCTCCAGGGCCAGGGGGACGACGCCCGGCTGACCTTCGCCAAGCTGATCCTCGAGTGGCCCAACTACCACCTCGACGAGCTGGTCTATCCGCCCGATCTCGTCCGCTTCTACGACGCCCGCCGCCAGGAGATGATCGACCTCGGCGTGGTCGACCCGAACCGCGACCCGTCGGCGAAGACGCGGCTGGTGCTCATCCGGCACGACGTCGAGCGCGAGGTCCCGACCATCGCGTACTTCGCGCCCTTCGGCGTCGGGCAGTTCGCCAACGACCAGCCGGGCAAGGGCACGGTCGTCGTCGTCCTCGAGGTGCTCGGCCTGGCGACCACCGCCGGGACCTGGCTCGCCATCGAGGGGCTCAAGGACGACTCCGGCTTCATCCGCGCCGAGGACGAGGGCAAGGCGACCGCCCTCAACGCGCTGTGGCTGGCCGGCGCGGTGATCTTCGCCGGGACCTACATCTACAGCGTGACCGACGGCCTCCTGAACGAACCCGAGGGCGCCGAGAGCGACCTCCGCTACGAGTTCATCGACATCGACACCCTGCCGCCGCCGCCCGACTCCGCGCAGATCGAGCTCCTCCCCGGCCCGGGAGAGGTCGGCCTCGGGCTCGGCGTCACGTTCTGACCCGCGAACGCGCGCTCGGTCAGGGCCCGGGTCCGCGTGGACGCGGACGGCCCGCGTACGTATCATCCCCGCCACGGTCGCTCCCGCGGCCGTGGCGTCCCGAACCGACGAGAGGCCCATGGCGAGCGTCGTCCTCTTCCCCGCCGATCTTTCCGCGCCCGTGGTCGTCGCCCTCGACCGCCGGGTCGTCCGCTTCGGAGCGGCCGCCGACAACGACGTGGCCCTCGAGGGCGGCGGCGCCGAGCAGCACCACGCCCACATCGTCTACGACAACGGCGCCTTCACCATCGGCACGACCGACAGCACGGCCCTCGTCTTCGTCAACGGCAAGAAGAAGAAGAGCCAGAAGCTCGCCGACGGCGATCTCATCCAGCTCGGCGACCACATCCTGCGCTTCGTCTTCTACGACCACGGGCTGAAGCCCAGGCCGCCGGCGGTCGACAGCGACGTCGACGCCGGGCGCTTCAACGCGCTCCACCGCTTCGCCATGCGGCTCATGTCGACCTGGGACCTCGACGAGATCCTGACGAATCTCCTGGACGAGCTCATCGCGCTGACCGGGGCCGACAAGGCGTTCCTGCTCCTGACCCTCGACGGGCGGGCCCGGGTCCACCTCGGCAAGAACGTCGACACGACCAGCGTGGCGACCGCCGAGGACGCCATCAGCGACTCGATCGTGCGCGCCGTGCTCGAGAGCGGCGAGCCCCTCATCGTCGCCGACGCCCTGAGTCACGAGGACTTCAAGACCTCGAAGAGCGTCATGAACCTCAAGCTCTGCAGCGTCATGTGCGTGCCGCTCAAGGCCCGCGGGGCGACGCTCGGGCTCTTCTATCTCGGCAACGACAACGCCGTGAACCACTTCGGCCCCGAGCTGCTGGAGGTCGTCAAGACCTTCGCCAGCCACGCCGGGCTCATCCTCGACACCGCCATCGCGCGGCGGGAGCTCGTCAAGAACATCAAGGACCTCGAGGAAGAGGTCCAGGACCGCCGCTTCGGCGAGCTCATCGGCGCATGCGACGCGATGCGCGACGTCTACAAGAAGATCAGCCGCATCGCGACGACCGACATCTCCGTCCTCATCGAGGGCGAGACCGGCACCGGCAAGGAGCTGGTCGCCCGGGCGATCCACCAGCGCAGCAACCGCGCCAAGGCGCCCTTCGTGGTCATCAACTGCGGCGCCATCCCCGAGAACCTCCTCGAGAGCGAGCTCTTCGGCCACGTCCGCGGGGCCTTCACCGGCGCCGTCGCCACGACCCAGGGCAAGTTCCAGGCGGCCAACGGCGGCACCCTCTTCCTCGACGAGATCGGCGAGATGCCGCTGCCGCTGCAGGTCAAGATCCTGCGCGCCATCCAAGAGAAGACCGTCGTCCGCGTCGGCGACACCCGCGCGGAGACCGTCGACATCCGGTTCGTCGCCGCGACCAACAAGCACCTCCTCGACGAGGTGAAGGCCGGCCACTTCCGGGAAGACCTCTACTACCGCCTCAACGTCATCACGCTGAACCTGCCGCCGCTGCGGGAGCGCGGCGACGACATCGTCCTCATCGCGCGCTACTTCTTGAACCGGTACGGCAAGGAGATCGCCGGCCGCGCGTGCAGCCTCTCGAGCGAGGCGATCCGCGCCATGAAGCGCTGGCGGTGGCCGGGCAACATCCGCGAGCTCGAGAACCGGGTGAAGAAGGCGGTCGTCTTCTCTGACACCGGTGTCATAACGCCGGAGGACATGGATCTCGGCGAGGAGGCCCTCGAGCCCATCCTGCCGCTCACCGAGGCGCGAGAGCTCTGGCAGCGCGACTACATCAACCGCGTCCTCGCCCTCAACGACGGCAACCGCACCCAGACGGCGCGGGATCTGGACGTCGATCCGCGCACGATCTTCCGTCACCTCGAGAAGGAGCGCGAGGGGGCGTGACACCAATGTCGGGGTCCATCGGCCCGCCAGGGCCCGCCGGGCGCGGCCCCGACCGCGGAGACGCTGTCCGGGAGCGGATCTCCGCGGCGTCCGCGCGCGTGGCACGGCTCTTGCTGCCTATGCTGCTCGGGCTGCCGGCGCAGTGTCTGTGGCCCCCGAGCTACGAGGTGGCCCCCGAAGTGAACGAGCTGGTGACGATCGACCCCGACCTCCTCCCCGTGTCGACGAGCGAATACCATGTCTGGAGCGGATGCCCGGACGTCTTCAGCCTCGACATCACCAACGCGATCTCGAACCCGGACGACGACAAGCTCTCCATCGGCTGGTTCGTGAACTACGAGTCGGGGCTGCAGCAGAAGCTCGACGACCAGGACACCACCGAGTTCGTGTTCGACCCGTGCGAGAACGCCAAGTCGATCACCGGCACCCGACCCAACACCATCGAGGTCTGGGTCCTGGACCGCGCTCCGAGGTCCTACAACAACGCTGACGACTTCCGGACCCTGACCGATCCGGACACCACGGTGGCCAAGGCCACCTGGTTCTTCCTCGTCGAGGACGACACGTGCTGCTCGACCTCCCAATGACCGCGCTGCGGGGTGTGCTCGCGCTCCTCCTCGTCGCGCCGATGATCACCGCCTGCAGCGGCGGCGAGCTGACCGCCACACCGCTCGCGTGCAAGGCGGCGACGGACTGCGCCGACGGCCGGGTCTGTGACTTCAACCACTGCGTCGCGCCGGGCGAGAACACGACGGTCGTCCAGGCGCGGATCGTGCCGCCGGCCAACTCGGATCTCCTGACCCAGCAGGTCCCGGAGCTCAGCTTCGAGGCGGGCTCCGATTGGCTCATCCGGCTGCTCGAGCCGGCCGTCGTCCGCGGCACCGTGGTCCCGCACGGAGACGCCTTCACCGTGAACGTCCCGGGCGAGATCCGGGTGACGACGCCGGGAGACATCGCCGGCATCGACTACAAGTTCACCGCCCGGTCCCTCGACGGGCTCGACGGCAACGACGACGGCTTCGCCCTACGCGTCCTGCCCGGGCGACACTACGCCGGGACCTTCCGACCCGACGACGCCGCGCTGCCCGACTTCACCTTCGCCCTGACCCCGGACGACATCGCCAGCGGCCGCTTCGACATCGCGCTCCCGGCGGTCGCGGACTACGTGGTCATCGGCGGCCGCGTCCGGACGTACGACTACGTCCCCGTCGGTGGCGCCCGGATCGTCGCGCTGCTGGCCGACAGCTCGGTCGCCGGCGTCACGACCACCGAGTCGGACCACGGCTTCTTCGAGCTGACCCTGCCGCCCGGGACCGAGGCCGTCCGCCTCAAGGTCTCCGCGCCCGCCGACGGCCCGGTCTTCCCCGACTTCACGACCGACACTGTCGCGACGTCCGGCGACATCGACGTCCAGATCCCGACCCTGCCCGACGGCGAGGTCCCCTTCGAGGCCAAGGTCCAGGTCTTGTCTCGGGACCCCTATGGCATCGTGCAGTACCCGACCGGCCTGACGGTGACCGTAGTGGGCGAGCTCGAGCAGGGGACGCTCAGGCGCAGCGCCACCACCGACGCCGACGGCGTCGCGACCTTGACGGTGCTGCCGGGCGCCTACGAGTGCCTCGTGACGACGGGCCCGGAGTCGCCGTGGGCGAGCTGGCACGGGCGCGTCTCGTTGACCCACCCCGAGGCCCCACACGACAAGGGCCCCGCGTCGATCGAGCTCGCCTACCGGACCCCGGTCTACGGCGCCGTCACCGACGGCGGCGGCGCGCCGGTCGAGTCCGGCACGATCTACGCCACCCGCCGCGTCCAGCGCGGGGTCACCGACGTCCTCGCCATCGCCCCGCCGCCGTTCAAGGCGGCGATCAGCGACGGCGCCTACGAGGTCGCCCTCGACCCCGGCGTCTACGACCTCCGCGTGGTGCCCGACCCCGAGACGGGCGCGCCGGCGACGACGATGCGCGCGGCGCAGGTGAAGAGCCTCCCCCTCGAGCTCCCCATCGAGCTCCCCGAGCCGGCGTTGGCGCACTTGACCATAGCGGCCCCGGACGGCACGTACATGAGCGGTGTCACCGTCGAGCTCTACCAAAAGGACGCCGACACCGAGGAGCCCGTCTTGCTCATCAAGGGGACGACCAACGACGCCGGGTACGTGGACCTCCTGATCCCGTTCGGGCAATGACCGAGGCCGAGCCTCGTCGGCGCGTCACGACGGCGCTGTCGCGGGTCGCGTGGCCGGTCCGCGTCGGGATCGGCGTCGCCCTCGCGGCGGTCGCGGCGGTGCCGCTCTTCGGCTCGCACTACACCCCCTGGCTCGTCGCCCTCGCGGCCGGCGCCCTGGGGTGGACCGGCTGGCACCTGTGGTGGGCGACCCGCGGGCCGGGGGCCATCCTGGTCGGGCTCGAGCAGCGCTGGCTCGACCTCCACGGCGCCCGCCGCGCCGGACGCTGCACCGTCCGCGTCCACGACGGCGTGCAGCCCCTCGAGGTCCGGCTCGCGAGAGAGAAGCGGGCGCTCGTGGCTCACGTGGCGACGCCGCTGCCAGCGTCGACCCTGACCTTCCGGATCTGGCCGGCGGACCACCAGGCCCCGGAGTTCGCCGGGTCCACGACCCGCGAGCTGGCCTACGACCTCGACCGCGCGCCGGAGGTCGAGGCGATGTTCGCGATGCGCTTTCGCGCCGAGAGCAACTTCCCGGCGGCGCTGCACCGCGTCATGACGCCGACCCTGATGGCGCCGCTCCTGACGGTGCTGACCGAGAGCCCGCCGGGGTCCTTTCGCGGTGTCACGTGGGACGGGGGCGAGTTGGCCGTCCACTGGGTCGGCCCGGTGGTGAGCGACCCGACCCGCGCGCTCCAGCTGACGCGACCGATCTGGCGGAGCTTCGTCGACGCCGTCTGACCCGGCGACGACGCCGCGCTGCGCCACATTGTCGCACCGCAAGAGGCGACCCGAGCGGGGGGTTGCCCTCCCCGGCGCGGTGCCCAACATCCCTCCCATCGCTCTCCGGGACACCGCAGCCGTCGCGTCGTCACGGACGGTGGTCGGGGCTGTTCCCGAGCCGGGAGAGCGACGTATTCTCCATCGCACATCGTATCGAGAGGCAGGCATGCCGGAAGTCGAGAACACCATCATCATCGGGTCCGGCCCGGCCGGGCTGACCGCCGCCATCTACACCGCCCGCGCCAACCTGCGCCCGCTGGTCTTCGAGGGGCTTCAGCCCGGTGGTCAGCTGACCATCACCACCGAGGTGGAGAACTACCCCGGCTTCGTGGACGGCATCCAGGGCCCCGAGCTCATGGACGTCATGCGCAAGCAGGCCGAGCGCTTCGGTAGCCGCCACGTCTACGAGTTCGTCGACAAGGTCGACCTCTCCGAGCGCCCGTTCAAGGTCTACGTCGGCGGCAACGTCCACCTCGCCAAGACCCTCATCATCGCGACCGGCGCCTCGGCGCGCTACCTGGGCCTCGAGGACGAGGAGAAGTTCCACGGCCGCGGCCTGTCGGCCTGCGCGACCTGCGACGGCTTCTTCTTCCGGGACAAGGAGATCATGGTCGTCGGCGGCGGCGACTCGGCGATGGAGGAGGGCAACTTCCTGACGCGCTTCGCCAAGAAGGTCTACGTGGTCCACCGCCGGGACGAGTTCCGGGCGTCGAAGATCATGCAGGACCGGCTGCTCGCCAACCCGAAGGTCTCGGTCCTGTGGAACAAGACCCTGACGAAGTACATCCCGGACGCGACCGGGCAGCTCGTCGGTGTCGGCCTCAAGGACACCGTCAGCGGCGAGGAGGCCGACATGGACATCGAGGGCGTGTTCATGGCCATCGGGCACACGCCGAACACCAGCTTCCTCGGCGGCCAGCTCGCCACCGACGACAACGGCTACCTGCTCGTGACCGAGCACACGCGCACCAACGTGGACGGCGTCTTCGCGGCCGGTGACGTGGCGGACACCCGCTACCGCCAGGCCATCACCGCCGCCGGCCACGGCTGCCAGGCGGCCATGGACGCCGAGAAGTGGCTCGAGGCGAACGACCACGCGTGAGCGACGACGCGCCGGCGTCTCCTGACGGCCCTCCTGCCGGACGCCCCTCGCCGCGATGCGGCGTGCGGGTGCCGGTGGGGGACCTCGCGCCCGGGAGCGCCCGCGTCTTCACCTACGACGAGGGCGACTGGGAGCAGTCGGCCCTCGTGGTCAACCACGAGGGCCGGCTCTACGTCTACGTGAACCGCTGTCCCCACGTCCCGTACACGCTGGACTTCGGCGACGGCGAGGTCATGTCCTTCGACCGCACGGCGCTCATGTGCTCGAACCACGGCGCCCACTTCGACCCGGCCACGGGGCGCTGCTTCGCCGGCCCGCCCATCGGCAAGGCGCTCAGCCCCCTGCCCTTCGAGCGCGACGGCGACGACGTCATCGTCGACGTCCGGCCGAACGCGACCCGGATGTAGCGTCGCTGGTCGGGGGCGTCGGCCGGGGTGGAGGTCAGCGCCCGGGGCGCTCGACGCGGGCGGTCGGGAGCTCGGCGGTGTGGCGTATCGACGCTCGAGGGGTGTCTCCGGCCGCGGGGAACGCGACCTCGCTGCCGCTGTCGTGGCGCGCGACGATCTCGCCGTCCACGACCTCGCTGGCGCACAGGAGCAGCCCTCGCCGCATCTGGGTCCACGCGCTCGCCGTCAGGTGAATCGTCGAGCGCTTGACGAAGACCCGACCGAGCGCGACCGCGAGCATCCGGTCGAGGACCGGGTGCTCGTCGAGAAAGCCGCGGACCCGCGGCTCGGCGTCGCCGGAGAGCGTCCACCAGCCGCGCAGCGTCACCGAGAAGAGCTCGCTGTCGAGCACCGAGCCCGCGCCGGACGCGATGAGCTCCGCGTCGACGGCTTCGGTGTACGGCTTGGTCTCCTTCACACCACCAGCATCGGCCATGTTGCACCGCAGCGCAACCCTGAACGAATTCAACGGTGTCCGCCGTCGCCAGCTGCCGTCAGGTACCGAGACCGCCCTGGCGTGCGGTCGAGGGCTGCCCCTCCTCGAGGAGCTGAACCTTGCGGATACGCTGCTTGTCCCGCGAGAACGACGGCAGCGGGTGCTTGCCCGAGTCCATGCGGATGGCGTCGCACGGGCAGGCCTCTTCGCAGTAGCCGCAGTAGATGCAGACGAGCAGATCGATCTCGAAGCTGACCGGGTACTTCTCGACCGTCTGATCGCCGCGGTCGCCGGCCACGATGTGGATGCAGTTCGCCGGGCACGCCGTCGAGCAGAGCATGCACGCGACGCAGCGGACGCTGCCGTCGTCGCGCCAGGTCAGGCGATGCCGGCCGCGGAAGCGCTCCGGGTACGGCTTCTTCACCTCGGGGTACTGGCGGGTCGCGGTGTCGCGCTTGCCGAAGACGTTCTTCATCAGCTGGCGGGTCGTCACCCGCATCCCGCGCATGACCTCGGGGATGTAGAGCTTCTCTGCGAGCGAGAGCCCTTCGCGCCGCTGGACCTGGATTGTCGCCATCTATCGAGCTCCGTGTCAGCGGGCGAGGTACATCACGATCATCGTGACGAACAGGTTGAGGAGCGAGAGCGGCAGCAGGTACACCCAGCCGAGCTTCATCACCTGATCGTAGCGGAAGCGCGGCAGGGTCCACCGGAGCTGCTGCTGGAGCCAGACGAGGAAGACCATCTTGGCCAGGAATATCGCCACCTGGGCGACGGTGATCCAGCCGTAGATGGGTACGCCGGCCTCGTCCACCGGGGTCTCGACCCACGGGATCTGCCAGCCGCCGAGGAAGCACAGGGCGCCGACCGCCGCGACCGCCACGATGCCGATGAACTCCGACAGGCTGAACACCGCGAAGCGCATCGAGGAGAACTCGGTGAAGTACCCGGCGACGAGCTCGCTCTCGGCCTCGGGCATGTCGAAGGGGGCGCGCTTCGTCTCGGCGATCGACGCGACCATGAACAGGATGAAGGCGACGGGCTGGACCACGATGCCCCAGGCCAGCTCGCCCTGCCCCCAGACGATGTCGTTGAGGCGCATGCTGCCGAAGATCATGAAGATCCCGACCAGGTTCAGGCCGAGCGTGACCTCGTAGCTGATCATCTGCGCGCCGACGCGCATGCCGCCGAGGAGCGAGAAGCCCGAGTTCGACGCCCAGGCGCCGATGACGCCGCCGTAGACCGAGATGCTCAGCACCGCGAACATGAAGAGCAGGCCGACGTTCACGTCGGCGATGAGGAACCAGTTCTCGCCCTCGGCGCCCGGCATCGGGCCCGGACCGAAGGGGATGACCAGCCACAGCATCATGGCCGGGACCAGCGCGAGGGCGGGCGAGATCTGATGGAGCCACTTGTTGCCGCCCTTCGGGGGCTCGGTGTCCTCCTTGACCAGGACCTTCACCGCGTCGGACAGGATCTGCCCGATCGCCGCGGACAGCGGGAACTTCTTCCCCATGACCCAGGCGCGGTTCGGCCCCACGCGGTTCTGCATGGCGGCCGACTGCTTGCGCTCCAGGTACGTCAGCACCGTCGCGACCAGCATCACCCAGCCGAAGACGATGGCGACGAACTTGACCGCGCCCCAGAGGATCAGCTCTCCGATGCTCATGTGGTCGCCTCCATCTGCGGCTCGGCGGCCGCGTCCGACGGCGCCTCGCCCTTTGCGCCCTCGCCGAAGCGCAGGCCGTGGTCCCCGAGGTCGGCCCAGGCGAGCCCGGCGAAGTCCGGCACGCTCTCGGCGACCGCCGCGAAGATGTCCGCCGGCGAGTCGAAGGCCAGCGTCTCGCCGAAGCTCTGGGCGAGCTTCATCGCGTACCAGCCCTCGGACTTGCAGGTCGGCGCCGCGCGGACCGCCCGGCGCACGCGCTGGACGACGCCCTCGAAGTTCGTGAACGTGCCGTCCTTCTCCCAGTGGAGTCGGAGCGGCAGGAAGGTCGTGGCGAGCTGCCACCAGCGGCCCATCCGGGTCCCGGCGACGATCCGCCGCGGGACGGCGGCGATCGCCTCGAGGACGGGCTCCGCGGCGTCGTGGTTGTCGCCGAGGACGATGACCGTCTCGACGCCCTTTCCGGTGAAGCTCGACAGCGCCGCGGTCTCGACGCCCAGAGCGCCGAAGATGGCCTCGACGCCGCGCCGGTTCGGGTTCTTGTCGGCCTGGATCAGGATGTCGTCGCCCTCACCCGCGGCGCGTCCGCCCATGAAGACCTTGGCCCCCGAGAGCGCGCCCTTGATGAGGCGCCCGACGACGTAGGCGTCCTCGTTGGTGAGCCACGGCGACACCACGACGGCGACCCTGTCGTGCCCGCCGGCGGCCTGGATGGCCCGCGCCGCGTCCTCGACCGCCTTGGTCGTCGGGACCGCCATCCGGCGCCCCTCGGCGATGAGGGTCGGCCCCTCCATCCGGTCATCGAGGTACTGGCGGTACGAGGCGCGACCGCTGTCACACATCCACCAGTCGTTGACCTTGGGGTTGTAGACGGGCTTGTAGCGCCGCACCGAGTTCTCGAAGGTGTCGACCCGGACGGTGCACCCGCGAGAGCACTCGGGGCAGACCCCGCGCTCGGTGGAGAGCATCCAGACGCGCGTCCGGAAGCGGAAGTCCCGGCTCGTCAGCGCGCCCACCGGGCAGATGTCGACGGTGTTGGCCGCGTAGGCGTTGTCGAGCTGCTTGCCCGGGAAGGTCGTGATCTCCGACTTCTCGCCGCGGTTGACGACCGTCAGCTGGCTCGACTTGGCGATCTCGTCGCAGAAGCGGACGCACCGCGTACACAGGATGCAACGCTCGGCGTCGAGGATGACGTTCGGCCCGAGGACCTTCGCCTTGGCCTTGTGCTGCTTGCGGTGGAAGAGCCGACTCGGCTGGGCCGAGTACTTGAAGTAGTGGTCCTGGAGGACGCACTCGCCGGCCTGGTCGCAGATCGGGCAGTCGACCGGGTGGTTGAGGAGGATGAACTCGAGGACGGCCTTGCGCGTGCGCTTGACCTTCTCGTTGTCCGTCCAGACCTCCATGCCGTCCATGACCTGCGCGTGACAGGCCGGCAGCGGCTTGGGGGCCTTGTTGGTGTCCACCAGGCACATGCGGCAGTTCGCCGCGATGCTCAGCCCCGGGTGGTAGCAGAAGGTCGGGATCTGAACGCCGAGCGTCTCCGCGGCCTGCAGGATCGTCGTCCCGCGCTCGACCGTGATCTCCTGACCGTCGATCTTGAGGGTGGGCATCGCGCTTCTGCTCCTATCGACCTAGCGGTCGATCTCGCCACCGATCATGTTGATCGTGTCGAAGGTCGGGATGATGTCGGCCAGCAGGTCCCCCACGATCATCGGCTTGAGCGCCTGCATCAGCGCGAAGCACGGGGGGCGGACCTTGACCCGCCAGGGGCGACCGCTGCCGTCGCTGACGACGTAGAAGCCGACCTCGCCGTTTCCGCCCTCGATGTAGCCGTAGACCTCGCCTGCCGGGACCTTCACGCCCTCCATGATGAGCTTGAAGTGGGCGATCATCCCCTCGATCGTGTTGTAGACCGCCTGCTTCGGCGGCAGCACGACGCTCCAGTCGTCGACCTTGATGGGGCCGGGCTGCATCTGCTCGAGGCACTGATCGATGATGCGGATGGACTGCTTGATCTCCTCGAGGCGGACGAGGTAGCGGTCGTAGTTGTCGCCCTTGCTGCCGACCGGGACGTCGAACTCGACGCGGTCGTAGAGCAGGTACGGCGCGTAGGTCCGGACGTCGTAGTCGACGCCGGTCGCGCGGAGCGCCGGCCCCGTGAAGCCGTAGTCGATGGCGTCTTCCTTGGAGATGACGCCGACGTCCGCCATGCGGTCGTAGAAGATCCGGTTTCGCGTCAGAAGCTTGTCGATGTCGACGAGGAGCCGCTCGACCTCGTGACGCGCGTGCGCCCAGCGCTCGGAGAAGTTCTCGGTCAGGTCGTCCTTGACGCCGCCGACGCGCGTGTAGCTCGTCGTGAGCCGGGCGCCGGTGACCTCCTCGACCACCTCCCAGACCTCCTCGCGCGCCTGGACGGCGTAGAGGAACGGCGTGAACCCGCCCAGCTCGAGCGCGCCGGCGCCGATGGCCGTCAGGTGGTCCGAGATGCGGCTCATCTCGCAGACGATCATCCGGATGTACTCGGAGCGCTCCGGGGTCCGGATGCCGAGCGCCTTCTCGACCGTCATCACCCAGCCGACGTTGTTGCACAGCGGCGACACGTAGTTCAGGCGGTCGGTGTACGGGATCACCTGGTTGTAGGTGCACACCTCCGCCATCTTCTCGAAGCCGCGGTGGAGGTAGCCGATGCGCACGTCGACGTCGACGACGGTCTCGCCGTCGAGGGTGAGCAGCATCTGCACGGTCCCGTGCATCGCAGGGTGCGACGGGCCCATGGCGATCTGCATGTACTCGGAGTGGAGGTGGTCGTCCTCCTTCCGGAGCGGCGCGGTCATCCCCTAGACCTCCGTCGGCAGGGTCGGCATCGGCATCAGCGGCTGGTAGCCGCGCTGCGGGTAGTCCTTGCGCAGCGGGTGGCCCTCGAACTCCTCGTACATGAGGATGCGGCGCAGATCCGGGTGGCCGGCGAAGACGATGCCGTACATGTCCCACGCCTCACGCTCGAACCAGTCGACGCCCTTCCAGACGCCGATGACGCTCGGCACCTCGAGGTCGCCCTCATCGAGCTGGACCTTGAGGCGGACGCGGTGCCTCTTCGTCACGCTGAAGAGGTGGTAGACGACCTCGAACCGCGGCGTCCGCCCGAGGTAGTCCACCCCGCAGACGTCGATCGGCATCTTGAAGTCCATCTCGGGGTCGTCCTTGAGGAAACGACACACCTCGACGAGGTACTCGCGCTTGAGGACGACCGTGTCGTCGCCACGAAGGGCGTGGGTCGACACCACGGCATCCGGGAAGCGCTCCTGGATCGCCTCGACAGCCTTTTGACTCACCGCGTTACTCCCACTCCATCGCGCCGCGCTTCCACTCGTAGAGGAGGCCCAGCGTGACGATGGTGATGAACAGGATCATGCCGCCGAAGGCGATCGGCGCGAAGGCGTCGTCCGCGAGCCAGGTCTTGTACTGCGTCGCCCACGGATAGATGAAGACGACCTCGAGGTCGAAGACCAGGAACAGGATGGCGGTCATGTAGAACTTGACGCTCATCCGCGTGCGCGGCTTCGAGATGGGGTCGGCGCCCGACTCGAAGGCGATAGCCTTGATCTTGGTCGGCCGACGCGGCCCCAGCATCCGGTTCAGCAGCAGGATGACCGCGGCCAGCCCCACCACGAGGATGGTGACGACGACGACCGGAACGTACGGAGCGTAGTTGGGGTCCAAAGTCGTTCTCTCCCACCCGCCGACCGTCACGAAGACGTAGCGGACATCGGCTAAACCGGGGCCTCGGTTAGCACGCGCCCCCCGACCGGTCAAGCGTCGAGAGCGCGCATCGGCGGCCTATCACAAGGCCGCGAGGGCCTCTCTCGCGGCGTCGATCGCGGCGTCGATCGCGGCCGAATCGTGCGCCGCCGAGACGAACCACGCCTCGTACTGACTCGGGGGCAGCATGACCCCCCGGTCGCGCATCTCGCGGAAGAAGCGCGAGAAGCGCTCGGCCGCCTCGGGCGTGACGTCGTCGAGCCGCCGGACCGGGCCCTCGGTGAAGAACAGGGTGATCATCGAGCCGACCCGCTGGACGGTCCCGGTCACGCCGCTCTGCTGCAGCGCATCACGGAGGCCGACCTCGAAGCGCGCGCCGAGCTCCTCGATCTTCTCGTGGACCCGCTCCTCGCGGAGCGCGTCGAGGGTCGCGATCCCGGCCGCGACGCACACGGGGTTACCGCTGTTGGTCCCGGCCTGGTAGACGCCGCCCTCGGGGGCCACGACGCCCATCACGTCCGCGCGGCCACCGTAGGCGCCGATGGGCATCCCGCCGCCGATGACCTTGCCGAGACAGGTCAGGTCCGGGGTGACGCCGTAGCGCTCCTGGGCGCCGCCGAGGGCCACCCGGAAGCCGGTCATGACCTCGTCGAAGATGAGCAGCGCGCCCTCCGCCGTCGTGATCTCGCGGAGCCCCTCGAGGTAGCCGGGCTCGGGCGGGACGACGCCCATGTTGCCGACCACCGGCTCGAGGATGATGGCGGCGATCTGCCCGGGGTTCGCGGTGAAGAGCTCGCGGACGGCGTCGAGGTCGTTGTACGGCGCGGTCAGGGTGTCCTGGACGGCGCCCGGGGTGACGCCGGCGGAGTTGGGCTTGCCGAGGGTCATCGCGCCGCTGCCCGCCTTGACCAGGAGCGCGTCGGCGTGGCCGTGGTAGCAGCCCTCGAGCTTGATGAACTTGTCGCGGCCGGTGAACCCGCGGGCGGTCCGGAGCGCGCTCATCGTGGCCTCGGTGCCGGAGCTGACGAGGCGGAGCCGGTCGATGCTCGGGACGGCGGCGGCGACCCGCTCGGCGAGCTCCGTCTCGGCGCAGGTCGGGGTGCCGTAGGAGAGGCCGCGGTCGACCTGGGCGTGCATCGCGGCGACGACGGCCGGGTGCCCGTGGCCGAGGATCATCGGGCCGAAGCCGCAGACGAAGTCGATGTAGCGGTTGCCGTCGACGTCGATGACGTACGGCCCCTCGGCCGAGGCGATGAAGACGGGCTCGGCGCCGACCGAGAGGCAGGCGCGGGCGGGGCTGTTGACGCCACCGGGCATCCGGCGAACGGCCGCCTCGAAGGCGGTGTGGGACTCGGTGGTCTTGAGCTCGGCCATGGGCGGTGTCTCCGTGGAGAGGCTGAGGGGGACAGCGGGAGCGTGACTCCGCGCCGACGGGATCAGCGCGCCCCCGCCGGCGTCTTCGGCCCCGCGGACATACCCTCTCGGCGGTCGGATCTCAACGACCCGTGGCGGGGGACGGGTCGTTCCGCCCGCGAAGGCCCCATTCGAGGCGATGTCGACTCGGGCTCGACCGGCCGATGATCGTGACCGGCACGGGGTCCGCGGGCGCGCGCGGAGGCGTACCCCTATTGTGATCGGTTGTGATCGGACCGTGTCGCTGGCGTGACAATTGCAGCGGGCGCGTGACGCGATCCTTTGGCTCAACGCGTCACATTTTTTTCGAGAGCCCGCAGAACGCCTGGCCATGCGGCTCTGACGCATCGCGTCATGACGGCGTGTTTCGAACCGGCGGTCTTTTTCCGGCCGGCCCCTTGAAAACGCCGGCGGCCATCGTGTAGACCGACGCCGCTTCGTCACCAGGTGAGGTCGCCGCGTGTGCAGACCTCCTCGGGACGAGGGCGACATCAGGGAGTGATCGCCATGCTGCTTCAGCCGAAGAGCTTCGTCGAGCCGGATACCTTCTTCTGCAGGGCCTACGGGAAGCGTTTCTCCATCCACGAGTGCATGAGCCGCTTCGTGGACGCCAACGCCCTGGCCCACAAGGACAAGCCCTGCTTCAAGTGCGTGCAGGGTCAGGACAACCGCGTCGACTACGCGAAGTCCTGAGCGCCGCGGTCGGGGCGGCCGCCCCGACCGACGGACGACCGGACCACCGAACGTGGGGACGCCGGGGCCAGGAGGCTCCGGCGTCTTCACGTCGGGGCAGGTCGGATTCGAGCGGATGACCGGGCAGGAAGCCCCTCGAAAGTCCGCGTGTTAGGGTCTCCACGTGAGCTGATGGCTCCTCTGGCCAACGCCCCGTGACCCGACCCGACGAATGCGGTTTCTCCTCGCTCAGACCCTGGTGCTCGCGCTGACCGCGGGCGTCGCGACACCAGCCGCGGCGGCACCTCCGGACGGCCAGCGGCGCCGTGCGCCCGAGGAGGCCGGCGTGCGCGCGCGGGACGAGCCGGGACGCGAGCGGGTCGGCGAGACGCGTGACGCTCGGCCCGGCGACGACGAGCGCCGGGGGGTCCAACCCGCGCCTGGCGGCGACGCCCCGCGGCCGGGACGCGAGCGCTTCGGTCGCCGCGGCATCGAGGGTGCCTCCTCTCCGACGCCGGCCGTCGCGAGCGCGCGCGAGCTCCACGTCGAGCTGCGGGACGCGGGCGGGTGCCCGCTCACAGGGTACCCGCTGCTCGTCCGGCGCCTGCTCGCCCTGAAGAACGAGAGCCAGCTCATGAGCCTCGAGGTCTGGGGCGACGCCCACGAGTACGCGCCCTACCAGGAGGTCACGTACTACCTGCGATCCCCCCGCCGGGTCTTCGTGACGCTGTACTGGATAGGGCCGGACGGTGACATCTACGTGCCGTTCTCGAACCTGCGGGTTCCGGCGAATCGGGACGTCAGCGTCGACGCCGACAGCATCATCGTGCCGCCCCTCGGGCGCGAGCAGTGGGTCGCGATCGCCACCCTGGAGCCGCTCCCCCGGCCGTGCGGGCTCAGCGAGACGCAGCTCCTCGGGGTGGCCGCCGGTCTCCGCGGGATGCCGTACGCGATCGGGCGCTGGGAGGTGCGATCGAAGACGAGCCCGCCTACGGACAGGACGCGCGCCCCGCGCTGACCCCGAACACCGCGCCCCGTATTCTGCTTCTGGCGTCGCGGTCGAATCCGCGAGTCGCGGGCCGACCTCTGGGTTGTGTTGCGCCGCGCGATCCTCGTAACCTGCGCGCGGGGGTTGTCTTTTACCGGGAGATCGCGTCATGCCGTTCGGCGATCGCGGTGCGCTCACGAGGCGCGTCTGGGTGTGGGTCGTTGCCGGAATCCTCGTCGCGGGCTGCGGTGGGAGCGACAGCGGTGGTGATGACAAGGACGTCGATGCCGTCGACGACGTGACCGTGGACATCGGCGGCGACACCGCCGAGGACACCACCGTCGACACCGGCGGACAGGACACGGCGGTCGCGACGGACGGCGACACCGGCTCGGAGGCCGACGCCGACATCGAGGTCTACGAGCCCCAGTGCGAAGACGACCCGGGGGCGCTCCTGTGCCCGTGCGAGAGCAACGGCGACTGCAACAGCGAGTACTGCATCCCGTCGAGCCAGGGCGACCAGGTCTGCACCGTCGTGTGCGACCAGAGTTGCCCGGCGGGCCTCGAGTGCAAGCTGGTGTCGTTCCCCGGGCAGGACCCGACCTACCTGTGCGTCGACCTCGCGGCCAACCTCTGCCGCCCGTGCCGCAAGAACAGTGACTGCCAGGGCAACTTCGGCCAGATCGGCGACCGCTGCGTGGCGCGCGGCGACGCCGAGGGCGCCTTCTGCGGGCTCGCCTGCGGCGCCGGGAACCCATGCCCGAACGGCTACACCTGCGAGCAGGTCGCCGACGCCGAGAGCGGGGCGACGAGCGATCAGTGCGTCCCCGACGACGGGGTCTGCGAGTGCTCCGCCCGCGCCGTCATCGAGCAGGCCTCGACGGCGTGCGCCAACGGCGCGTGCGAGGGCTCGCGGGTCTGCACCGCCGACGGGCTGAGCGCGTGCGACGCCGCGACGCCGACCACCGAGGTCTGCGACGGCGTCGACAACAACTGCAACGGCGCCATCGACGAGGGCTTCCCCAACACCGACGGCGACGCGCTCGCCGACTGCGTCGATCCCGACGACGACGACGACCTCCACGACGACGAGGAGGACAACTGCCCCCTCGTCCCGAACGAGGACCAGGCGGACGGCGACGAGGACGGGATCGGCGACGTCTGCGACACCCCGGCCGTCCCGACCGCCGACGGGACCACCCCGCCCTCCCCCGCCAACGAGAACGGCCCCGAGCTCTACGGGACCGGCGAGGCGGGGACCACGGTCCGGATCTACGCCGGCGCCGGTTGCGCGGGCGCGCCGGTCGCCGACACCCTCGTGGAGACCGACGGGACCTGGGCCACGACGCTCCTCGTCGAGGACGACAGCTCGAGCGCGTGGTCGGTGGACGCCCTCGACCCGCTGAGCGGCCTCCCGTCGGAGTGCGCGGACGACGTCGTGAGGTACGTCGAGGACTCGACGGCGCCGCTGCCGCCCAACCTCACCGGGACCGATCCCGTCTCGCCCGGCCCCGACACCGACTTCGCCGTCGCGGCCGTCGCCGAGGCCAACAGCACCGTGACCCTCTACACGGACCCGAGCTGCGAGGTGCCAGCCGGGATCACGGGCGTCGCCGCGGCGAACGGGCAGCTCACGCTCTCGGCCACCGTCGCCGAGGGTGGGACGGTCACCCTGCGCGCCACGGCGACGGACGCGGCGGGCAACGTCTCGAGCTGCTCCGGCGCCGTCAGCTACCACCACGACGCCGAGGCGCCGGCACCGCCGACCTTCACCAACAGCGTCCCGGCGACGCCCTCGGACAGCGTGACCTCGCCGCTGCTGCTCGGCTCGGCCGAGGCGTCGTCGACGGTGACCCTCTACCCGACCGAGGACTGCAGCGGCGCCCCGGCGGCCACGACCGAGGCGTCGAGCAGCGGGCTCTTCAGCGTCAGCGTCGCCGTCACGCCGAACACCGCTACGACCTTCCACGCCACCGCGACCGACGACGCGGGCAACGTGTCGGCCTGCTCGCCCGACGGCTTCACCTACATCCACGACGACGAGAACCCGTCGCCGCCCGTGCTCGTCGGGACCGAGCCGCCATCGCCGGGCAACACGACCACGCCGACGGTCGTCGGCACCGCCGAGCCCCTCGGCACGGTCGAGATCTACCTCGGCGAGGGCTGCACCGGCTTCCGGCTGGGCGAGACGACCGTCGACGAGCAGGGCGAGTTCAGCGTCCAGGTGCTCGTGACCCCCAACGTCGAGACCTACCTCTACGGCCGGACCATCGACCTCGCCGGTCGCGCGTCGGTGTGCACGCCCGACCCGCTCGCCTATCGCCACGACGGCCAGGGCCCGACACCGCCGACCTTCGTCGAGACCCAGCCGGGGTCGCCGTCGTCGGATCCGGCGCCGACGATCATCGGGCGGGGCGAGATCGGCAGCCGGATCGAGCTCTTCACCGACGACCACTGTCTGCAGTCCACCGGCGCGAGCGAAGACGTCGACGATCAAGGCGACTTCGCGTTGGTCGTCGCGGTCGACCTGAACGCGGCGACGACGCTGTGGGGCCGCGCGACGGATCCCGCCGGCAACGTCTCGCAGTGTTCGCTCGGCTCGATCACCTATGTCCACGACGACACCGCTCCGGAGGCGCCGGTCCTGACCGGGACCGCGCCCGAGTCGCCCGCCTCCACGCTGACGCCGAACGTCACCGGGCTCGCCGAAGCGAACAGCACCGTGGCGCTCTTCACCGACGCCGGATGCGGCGGGATGTCCGTCGGTGAGGGGCAGGCCGACGCCGCCGGCGACTTCTCGGTCACCGTCGCCGTCGGTGAGAACGGCACGACCCTGCTCTACGCCAACGCGACCGACGCGGCGGGGAACGTCTCGGGCTGCTCGACCACGCCCATCGCTTATGTCCACGACGACAGCCAGCCCCTCGTCCCGAGCTTCCTGGGGACGTCGCCGGCCTCGCCGAGCAGCACCTCGACCACGCCGACGGTGCTCGGGCTCGCCGAGGCCGAGTCCACCGTCGAGATCCACCGCGCGCCCGGCTGCACCGACGCCGCGACGGAGACCGGGGTCGCGACCTCGTCGGGGCAGTTCGGGATCCAGGTCAGCGTCGCCGCCAACTCGACCACGACCTTCTACGCCCTGGCGATCGACGCGGCGGGCAACCCGTCGCCATGCTCTCCCCAGGGGATCACCTACGTCCACGACGACACGGCGCCGGCCCCGCCGACCTTCACCGGCGCGAGCCCGCCGTCGCCGAGCAACCAGACGATGACCCCGACTCTCAGGGGCACGACCGATCCGCTCGGGGTCGTGACGATCTTCACCGGCGCCGGCTGCGCGGCGGGCTGGGTCGCGACGGTCACGGCCGACGGCAGCGGGTCTTTCACGGTCCAGGTCACCGTCACCGCGGACACCGCCACGACCTTCTACGCGAGCGCCGTCGACTCGGCGGGCAACACCTCGGACTGCACCCCTGACGGGCTGACCTGGGTCCACGACGGGACCGCCCCCGCCCCGCCGGTCCTCGTCGCGACGACGCCGACCTCGCCCGCGACCTCGACGACGCCGACGGTGAGCGGCACCGCCGAGCCCACCGCGACGGTCTCGCTCTACACCGACGCCACGTGCATCGGCTCGGTGGCCGGCCAGGGCCCGGTCGCTGGCGACGGGAGCTTCGACATCGCCGCGCTGGTCGGGGCCAACACGACGACGCAGATCCGGGGGCGCGCGACCGACGCCGCCGGCAACGTCTCGGGCTGCTCGGAGCCGCTGGCCTACGTCAACGACAGCCTGGCGCCGACGCGGCCGACCTGGACCGGGAGCGAGCCGACCTCGCCCACCGCCGAGACGCTGACGCCGACCCTCCGGGGGACCACCGACGCCAACGTGACCGTGCAGCTCTTCGTCGGCGTCCCGTGCACGGGCGCCGCGGTCACCACGACGACCGCCGACGGCAACGGCAACTTCGCCTTCACCCACACCGTCCAGCAGAACAGCATCACGCGCTTCTTCGCCAACGCGCGGGACGCCGTCGGCAACGTCTCCGGCTGCACCACCCCGGAGCTGGTCTTCACCCACGACGCGCAGCCGCCGTCGGTCCCGATCATCACCGGGACGACGCCGTCGTCGCCGGGCCAGGACCTGACCCCCGACGTGCGCGGGACCGCCGAGTCCAACAGCGCCGTGCAGCTCTACACCACCTCGGACTGCACCGGCGCCGTGGTCGGGACGGCGACCGCCGCGGCGAACCTGAACTGGACGGCCTCGGCGGTCGGCCCGGTGAACGCGAACGCCCCGACGATCCTGTACGCGACGGCGACCGACGGGGTCGGCAACGTGTCGGGCTGCTCGACGGGCTTCCCGTACGTCAACGACACGATCCCGCCGGACGCGCCTGTCCTGCTGTCGACGTCGCCGCCGCCGCCGTCGCAGGACCTGCGCCCGGACGTGCTCGGGACGGCCGAGCCCGGAGCGACGGTTCGGATCTTCGCCAACGCGTGCACCGGCACGCCGCGCGGGACCGGGACGGCGCAGCCCGACGGGAGCTTCTCGATCGAGTCCCTCGGCAACCCGAACCAGGTGGTGACCTTCGTCGCCCAGGCCATCGACGCGGCAGGCAACGTCGGCCCGTGCTCGCCGACCTCGCTCGAGTACGAGCACGACTCCAAGGCGCCGAGCCCGCCGGTCATGGACACCGTCACCCCGTCGCCGTGGTCCAACGCCACCCACACGCCCTTCGTGACCGGCCACGCCGAGCCCGACACGACGATCAAGATCTACAGCGGCGTCGGGTGCTCGGGCGGGCTCCTGACGACCACGGCGACCGACGGCGACGGGAACTTCGCGCTCCCGGTCGACATCGGCGTCAGCGACCGGCAGGTCTACTTCACCGCGACGGCGACCGACGTCTCGGGCAACACCTCCGCCTGCTCGACGACCAACCTCCCGTTCCGCTACGACACGACGCCGCCGACCTTCGGCGGGACGACCTCGGTCATCCTCGGCGCCGACACCCAGCACCAGGTCCGTGTCGGCTGGTCGAACGCCAGCGACAACTTCACCCCGGCCAGCAAGATGGTCTACGTCGTGTGCCTCTCCGAGCGCTGCGGCGCCACGGACTGCGACTTCTCCGACGCGACCTCGCCGCTGCTGCACGAGGTCAGCCCCGGTCAGACGACCCTGCTCCTGAGTGATCTGCAGCCGAACACGCGCTACTACGCCATCGTCCAGGCGCGCGACGAGGTCGGAAACCAGGAGTCCAACCTGAACATCCGGTCGATCAAGACCGAGGGGCTCAACGCCGGCGTCCACCTGATGGTCGGCGAGAGCAACGCGTGCCTCGTGCTCGCGGACGGGACCCGGCGCTGCTGGGGGCCGGGGGTCATCCCGACGAACGTGACGAACCCGGTCCAGATGTCGATCGGGCTCGGCCACTCCTGCGCCGTCCTGCAGTCCGGCATCATCCGCTGCTGGGGCCCGAACAACGTCGGCCAGCTCGGCATCGGCAACACCGCCGAGGTGAGCGGGTCCGCGGTCGTGTCGGGGATCGGCGACGCCGTGAAGGTCGGCGTCGGCGACACCCACACCTGCGCCCTGCGGGCGACGGGCGACGTCCTGTGTTGGGGTCAGAACCAGTTCGGCCAGGTCGGCAACGGCTGGAACGACACCGAGGACAAGGCCCTGCCGACGGCGGTCACCATCGACTTCGACGGGCTCCAGCCCTTCACCGGCGGCGTGGACCTCGTCGTCGGCCGCGACCACGCCTGCGCGCTGAAGGACGACGGCACGGTCTGGTGCTGGGGCGACAACGGCAGCGGGCAGCTGGCGACCGGCGACAACCAGCCGAGCCGCTACGCCTTCGAGTCCCTCGTCACCCGCGCCACGGCGCTGGTCGCCGGCCAGACCCACACCTGCGGGCTGAGCGTGGACGGGCGCGTGTCGTGCTGGGGGTCGAACGGCTGGGGGCAGCTCGGCAACGACGACTTCCCCTACAACGCCAACACCCCGCAGGACACGGGCATCAGCGGCGCCGTCGCGATCGGCGGCAGCATCCTCCACACCTGCGCGGTCCTGGCGAACGGCACCGCCAAGTGCTGGGGCCAGAACCAGCAGGGCGAGATCGGCACCGGCACGATCTCTCAGCGCGTCACGGCGCCGACGGACGTCGCCGGGCTCGCCGGGGTCGTGCAGATCGGCGCCGGCACCGGCTACACCTGCGCGCGGACCGCCGACGGCAAGGCGTACTGCTGGGGCAACGGCGAGGACGGGCGCCTCGGGCAGACGGGCTCGAACGACGACAGCGTCGACCCGCTCGAGGTGGACGTACCCCTCGGGCTGTCGGCCGTGACCGGCGTGTCGATCCGCGACGAGCACGCCTGCGTGCGGCTGAGCGACGGCACCGGCCGCTGCTGGGGCAAGAACGTCGACGGGCAGCTCGGGAGCGGCGAGTCGGGGCTGGCCGAGGCTCCGCTGGCGGTCGTCGAGAGCCTGGGCGGCATCGTCCGCGTCGCCACCGGGAGCCGGGCGAGCTGCGCGCTGACGAGCTCCGGGCTCCTGGCCTGCTGGGGTGCCAACGACCACGGTCAGCTGGCGATGGCCGGCGGCGCGTCCTCGACCCCGAGCTTCGTCGGGGCGCTCCCGAGCGTCCGCGACGTGAGCCTCGGCGACGACTTCGGCTGCGCGGTCCAGGCGAACGGCACCGCGAGCTGCTGGGGCCTGGGTGAGCGCGGGCAGCTCGGGACGGGCGTCGTCGAGGCGACGGGCCTCTCGACCCCGCAGGCGCTGCCCATCGCGGACGTCGTCGACATCGAGGCGGGCGTCCACCACGCATGCGCCACCACGGTGACCGGCGCGCTCTATTGCTGGGGCGCCAACGACGCGGGTCAGGTGAACGGGACGCCCGGAGACGACGTGCTCGCGCCGGCCGTCGTCCCGTTCGTCACGGGCGTGCGCGCGGTGGCGGCGGGCGGCGGCCACACCTGCGCCATCGAGAGCGACGGCCACGTGACCTGCTGGGGCGACGACCTGAGCGGCCAGCTGGGCGGCGACGGCGCCCCGAGCCCGGCCGAGCTCGGCGGCATCAACGGGATCCGCCAGATCACGACCGGCGGCCGGCACACCTGCGCCATCCGGTTCACCGGGGACCTCTACTGCTGGGGCGACAACAGCGCCGGCGAGGTCGGCGTCGGCTCGGGGCTCGCGAGCTTCGCGACGCCGCGCGCGCTCCAGACCCTCGGGGTGACGCGGGCGGTCAGCGCCGGCGACGACAACACCTGCTCCCACGACGCGAGCGGCGTGGTCTGGTGCTGGGGCGACAACGACGGCACGGCCCTCGGCACGGGCGACCCGTCCACCCAGAACGCCCGGTCGCCGACGCGGGTGCAGTGTCTGCCGTAGCCGGCGGGGCGAGCGGCCTCCCCGGCGGGCTATGATGCCCGCCGGGACTGTGCGACAATCCGGGTCGACAGCACGCCCACTGGCTGGAGGCCACACCGATGCAAGTCCCGCTTCAGATCGCCTGGCACGACGTCCACAAGAGCGACGCCGCCGAGGATGACATCCGGAGCCAGCTCGCCTCGCTGGAGGAGCAGTTCGACATCATCATCGGGTGCCGGGTGACGCTCGAGCTCGCGCACCGACACCACAAGGTGAAGGGCAACCCCCTCGAGGTGAAGGCCGTCTTCACCGTCCCCCAGGGCGAGGTCGTGGTGCATCAGATCGCCGAGGGACCCACCCCCGCCGACCTGCACCTGGCCATCAAGGGCGCCTTCGAGGCCGCCCGTCGGCAGCTCCGGACGAAGCAGGACCGCCTGCGCGGCGCCGTGAAGCACAAGGACTGAGCCAGGCACCGGCCCCGGTTCACCCCGTCGCGCGCTGCGGGCGCATGGTGCGGCGCGAGTCCGTGGCGTGGATGAAGGCGTCCCAGGTGTCGCAGGAGACGCGGATCCTGCCCGCGGTCGCGAGCGCGGCGCACGAGATGAGCGCGGCGTGCACGCGATCCCAGGCCTGACCGTTCATCAGCATCATCGACGGCCGGATCGTCACCCGGGAGCGCAGGCCGCCGACCGCCGCCACGCGGAGCTCGGGGTGGCGGCCGAAGATGTGCTGGGCGCGGCGGACGTCCTCGCGGCGGAGCTGGAGCCACCCGTCGACCGCGTAGGGCTGGGCGGGGTCGAGGTCCACCGCCGCGGCGGACGCGGGCGCCGGGTCGGCGGCGCGGGCGAGCTTCGGGCGGGAGCGGCGGCGGGTTCTCGCGGTCATCGGGGGCTCCAGGCTCCGCGGGCGGAGCGGCGGTCGTCATCGGGGAATGCTGCGACGTGGGTACAGCAACCACCGTGCCAGCCGCCGCGAGGGCCCGCTGGGCCGCCTTTCACCGTGAAGATCACGGTCTTCGGGCCCACTCGGGTGTCGCCTCGCTTGGCAGTCTCTCCGCGCGATGGGAAAAATTTCTACACCGAACAGGGCCCGCGGGGGGCTCACCCGCCGGCGTCCCAGGCGTCGGGCCCGGCGACGACGAGGCCGATGTCGGCCGCGTGTCGGAGCGCCGCGCGGGCGACCTCGACGGGCTGATGGACCGCGTCGGCAGCCATCGCGAGCGGGATCTGCTCGTGGACGACCTTGAGCGCGAAGAGGAGATCGTCCGAGCCCAGGTAGTAGGCCACTCGCCAGGTCCCTGGCCGGCGGAAGACGAGGGCGACGCGGCGCTCGGGCGCGGGCGTCGGGGTGTCGGGCGTGACGACGCTGGCCTCGGGGTGGTCGACGAGGAAGCGCACCACGGGATAGCCGAGCTCCAGTAGCGACAGGGTCGGGTTCAAGACGGGCTCCGTGACGCTCTCCGGCGTCGGGACGCTCGCCTCGTGCATGTAGACGGCGAACTCCTCCCACTCGAGCTCGGCCAGCGCCACGTGGAAGGGCGTGACCGCGCTCGGGGCGTCGCCGTCGGCGAGCTTCCGGTCGAGCCAGGCGGCGAAGGGCTGGGCACAGGCGTTGAGCTCCCAGTGGGTGGCCGGGACCTCGCGGAAGAAGCGGGCGGACAGCTCGGCCCACGCCTCGGGGCCGACGTGGGCCCGGACGTAGGGGTAGAGCTTGTCGAGGATGCCCGTGACGTGGTCGTGGACGAAGCCGCGGTAGATGGACAGGCGGGCGGCGTCGACGCCGAGGTGTGTGGCCCCATCGGTCGCGTCGAGCTCGCGGCGGAGGACCCGGTGGACGGTCTCGGCGACGGACTTCAGGTCGCTCATCGGGTGGCCTCCGAGGGGTCGGTGGCGCGGGCCGCGGCGGCGCGGATCTTGTCGGTCTCGGCGGCCATGACCTCGATGGTCGGGATGTCGTGGTCCCACTCGAGCAGGGTCGAGACCGGGCCGGTCCTGGCGATCGCAAAGGCGTAGAGGTCGAGGACCTCGTCGACGACCGGCGCGCCGTGGGTGTCGATGATGACGTCCTCGAGCACGAGGTGTCCGGCCATGTGGATCTGGGCGACGCGCTCGAGGGGCAGCGCGTCGATGAAGGCGCGGGGGTCGTAGCCGTGGTTCCGGGCGTTGACCCAGACGTTGTTGACGTCGAGGAGGAGCCCGCAGTCGGCGCGCTCGACGATCTCGCGGAGGAACGTCGCCTCGTCGAGGACGTTGGCGGCGTAGGCCATGTAATAGCTGGGGTTTTCGAGCAGGAACGGGACGCCGGCCCGGTCCTGGAGCTGGCGCGCTCGCGTGGCGACGAGCTCGACCGCCTCCTCGGTGAAGGGCATCGGCAGCAGATCGTGGTACTCGACGCCGAGGTGCGAGCTGAAGCACAGGTGGTCGGAGAACCACGGCGCGCGCACCTCGCGGATGAGCCCGAAGAGGGCGCTCAGGTAGTCCTCGCGCGGGGGCTCGACGCCGCCGATGTTGAGCGACACCCCGTGGAGGACGATGGGGAAGCGCTCGGCCGCCCGGGCGAGCATGGCGCGGGGCTTTCCGCCGAAGGCCATGAAGTTCTCGCTCAGGACCTCCAGGAAGTCGAAGCGATCGGCGTGGTCCCAGAGCGTGTCGAAGTGCTTGCTCCGGAGCCCGATGCCGAACCCCAGGTCCGCCTGGCCGAAGCGCCGGCGCGGTGTCTCGCGGTGGCTCACAAGACCTCCGTTCGTGTGGTGGGCCCTGGCGGACGGCGGGCTGGAGCGCCACGGAGAGCACGGAGGAAACGCTCGGGGTGGATGCGTGCGCCCCGTTCATGACCAGCGTTTCGGCCCTCCGTGCTCCCCATGTGAGGAGGGTGGCTCAGCCGCAGGAGCCGCCGCCGCAGCTCTTCTCGCCGCCGCCGTCGTCGGTCTTCTCGCCGCCGCAGGAGCCGCCGCCGCAGCTCTTCTCGCCGCCGCCGTCGTCGGCCTTCTCGCCGCCGCAGGAGCCACCGCCGCAGCTCTTCTCGCCGCTGCCCTGGGTCTGACCGCTGGTGCTGCCGCAGGCGCCGGCGCCGAGGGACAGGCCGCCGAGGGCGAGGCCGATGGTCATCGCGCCAACCGAGAGCTTCTTGCCGAGGTTCATAGGATACTCCGTGGTGTGCGACGCGGGAGATCGCCCCGTCGCGGTGGTCGTTCACGCTGCCTTCACGCGGCTGACTGGTCGCCTCGTGAGCTACGCGGGAGGATACGAGCTTGCCTCGTGTCCAGTTACACGACCAGTACGATTTCGCCGGCCCAGCGGATCAGCGGGAGGGCGAAACCACGACCGGAGAGCCCGTCGTCGTCGGGATCAGCGGGCGTCGTTGAGCGACGCGGGCCGGGGGTAGCCGCCGCGGCGACCGCGCCTGCGGATGGCCCACACGTCGCGCGCCATCGCCAGGCTGTGGCGGAGGACGCTGACGGAGCTGCCGCCCCGGGCGGTCATCTCCACCGGGATACGGTCGATGCGGAGGCCCCAGCTCCGGGCGACGAAGAGGAGCTCGACGTCGAAGCCGAAGCCGCCGATCGTCAGCGCCGAGAAGAGCGGGCGCGCGACGTCGCCGCGGAAGGCCTTGAACCCACACTGGGTGTCGGGCACGCCGAGGCCGAGCATGGCGTCGACGTAGCGATTGAAGGCGCTGCTCGCGAGGCGCCGGGACCAGCTGTAGTCCCGCCGCGTGTCGTCGACGGCGAGGTCCCGCGCGCCGACGACCAGGTCCGCGCCGTCGGCGAGGTGCTCGCGGGCGACGAGGACGTTGGCGAGATCGTAGGAGAGGTCGGCGTCGAAGAAGACGACGCCCTCGCCGCGGCAGCGCGCGACCCCGGTGACGATGGCGTGGCCCTTGCCGACGTTGTCGGGGTTGATGACCGGGACGAAGCGGGGATCGTGCCGGGCGGCGTCGCGGACGATCCCCGCCGTCCCGTCGCTCGACCCGTCGTCGACGAGGACCACCTCGGCGTCGACCGCCGCCTCTCCGAGCCACGCGCGCACCGCCGCGATCGTATCGGGGAGGCGGCGCTCCTCGTTGTACGCGGGGATGATGATGCTGAGCTCGGGGGCCTCGGCCAAGCCTGCTCCCTGGTTGCTGCTGCGCGGCGCCCGCGCGATGCGAGGCGGATCGCCGGTCCGGCGAGATAGCGCCTGGCGCCGCGTGGGTCAATCTCCTCGTGGTGTTGCGCGCGCGCGGCGGCGGGAACCGGTCCACGCCGCGCGGCGCCGGTACCGCTCCCGATCGCGTTCGGTTATGGTACGGCGCACCCGAACGGAGGCGAGCATGTCGACCGAGGACGACACCAACAACGACGCGCAGGACGCCGCGGACTCCACCACCACCGAGGCGGCCGCCCAGCCCGAGGCGCTCGACGCGACCGGCGCCCAGCCGGTGGGGCTCGGCATCGCCGACACCCTCAAGGCGTCCGTCGCCGAGTACATCGCCGAGCACGACGTCGCGACCGAGGGGGGCGGGCAGCTCAACCTCGACTGGAACTTCATCCGCGACCACGGCGGGCCGCTGATGGCGCACCTCTTCACCTCGGTGACCAAGCAGCTCCTGCCGGAGAACCTCAACTTCAGCATCCCGGCGGCGAAGAAGAGCGCCGAGGCGGAGGGCGAGGCCGACGCGAAGGGCGAGGCCAAGGCCAAGCCCGGTGCGGTCGACGTGAAGTTCGACCTCAACGACTTCATCGGCAAGCTCTTCTCTGGGGGCGCTTCCCGGGGCGGAGACCGCGACGAGCGCTGAGCGCGTTCCGGCCGTGTCCCGCTGATCGCGCGCCGCGCGATCGCCGTCGTCTTGGAGGGCCGCGCCTGCCGCGCGGCCCTCGCGCTTTCTGCTGTCCGCAACCCCGCGGAGGTCCCATGGCTCGCGCGCTGGCCGCCGTCGCCACCCTGCTCATCGTCGCCGCTGGCCCCGCCGCCGCCGCGCCGCCGGACTACTATCGCTTCCTCGACCGCGCCGCGACGGGCGCCGCCGCGTTCACCGAGGCTCACCCCGAGTGGGACGGCCGCGGGGTCGTCATCGCGGTCCTCGACACCGGCGTGGACCCGAGCGTCGCCGGGCTCGAGAAGACCTCCACCGGCGCGATCAAGGTCATCGAGGCCCGGGACTTCACCGGCGAGGGAGACGTCGACCTCGAGGTCGTGCGCGACGCGGTCGAGGGGGACGTCCACGTCCTGCGCACCAAGGACGGCGTCGTCCGGGGGCACGACCGCCTGAAGGTCCGACCGGCGGACGCCGAGGAGCTGCGCCTCGGCTTCTTCCGCGAGGCGGCGCTGAAGAACTCGAGCGTCACCGACCTCGACCGCGACGGCCACAGCGACGGGGCCTTCGCGGTGTTGGCGTTTCGGCGGGCCGGCGACCGCGCTCCGGTCTGTGTCATCGACACCGACGGCGACGGGGACCTGTCCGACGAGGTCGCCCGCCGGAGCTTCCGGGACGAGCCGCGGTGGCTGTCCTTCGGCAACCCCGACCCGAAGAAGAACCAGACGCCGGTCGCCATCGCGGTGACGGTGCTGCTCGACGAGGACCGCGTGTCGTTTCACTTCGACGACGGCGGCCACGGGACCCACGTCGCCGGCATCGCGGCCGGCTTCGGGATCGGCGGCCGCGCCTGCTTCGACGGGATCGCGCCGGGGGCGCAGGTCATCTCGCTCAAGATCGGCCACGGCGCGCTGGCCGGGGGCGCCACCGTCGCCGGGAGCATGCGCTCGGCCATCGACTACGCCTCGCGCTGGGCGCGGGAGCACGGCGTCCCGGTGGTCATGAACCTGAGCTACGGCATCGGCAGCGAGATCGAAGGACAAGCCGCCATCGACCAGGTCCTCGACGACGCCCTGGCCGAAAACCGCCTGCTCCTCGCGAGCGTGTCGGCGGGCAACGACGGCCCGGGGCTGTCGACGGTCGGCACGCCGGCCGCGGCGCGCCTGGCGTGGACGGCCGGCGCGATGCTCCTTCCGGCGAACGCCGAGGCGCTCTGGGGCGGCAAGGTCGGGCGCGAGCAGGTCTTCGGGTTCTCGAGCCGCGGCGGCGAGCTCGACAAGCCCGACGGCCTCACCCCGGGGGTCGCGTGGTCGACGGTGCCGCCGTTTCTGGGCCGCTCGGTGATGGCCGGGACGTCGATGGCCTCGCCCCAGGCGGCGGGCGTCCACGCGCTGCTGGTGTCCGCGGCGCTGGCCGAGGGGGTCCCGTGGACCTCGGGCAAGGTGCTCCGGGCGCTGCGGACGTCGGCGCGGCCGCTGCCGAAGTACACCTCGCTGGACCAGGGCGCCGGGGTCGTCCGCGTGGGCGCGGCGTGGGAGGCGCTCCGCCGTCAGCGTCGGCACGCGGCCGGTCAGCTGGTCGCGGGCTGGCGCGTCGAGACGCCCGTCCCGGGAGCGCCCGGGACCGACGGGACCGGCAGCTACTGGCGGGTCGGCGCCTACCTGCCCGACCGCGACGAGCGGGTGCCGGTGACGGTCAGCCCGGTATTCTTCGGCGACGTCGATGACGCAGCCAAGAACGCCGTCTTCGACGACTTCGACCTCGACACCGACGTCGGCTGGCTCGACGTCGACCGCGGCAGCTTCGGGATCCGGGGCGACGGGCGCGAGACCCTGCGGCTGTCCCTCGACGCGCGGAAGCTCGCGACGAAGCCCGGGCTGCACGTCGGCCACCTGAAGGCCGAGGTCGCCGGCGTCGAGGCGTTCAGCGTCCCGGTGAGCCTGGTCGTGCCGCACCGCTTCGTCGGCGAGCGCTCGCGGGTCTTCTCGGGGACGCTGGCGCCGGGTGAGATTCACCGGACCTTCGTCGAGGTCCCGCCCGGGGCCACGGCGATGGTCGTGAACCTCGACACCCCCGGCGGCCGCTTCGGCGACACGTGGCTCTCGCCCTACGATCCCGACGGCCGCCCGGTGGCCGAGTGGGAGCACCACGCGAGCTCCCGGGACGAGTCGACGGCCACGATGGTGCTCTCCGGGGAGGCGCTCGCGCCGGGCGTCTGGGAGCTGGTGACCTACGGCAGCTTCCGCAACACCGACCTGTCGTACTGGCGGATGCGGGTGACGTTTCGAGCGCTCGAGCTCCCTGCCGAGCCGACCTACTCGGTAGGTGACGATGGGCGGCCGACGACGAAGATGACGGTCACGAGCCGCTTCGACGAGCGCTTCCGCGGCCGGGTCGAGGCGGTCATCGACGCCGCCGAGCGCGTCCGGGAGATCAAGGCCACGAGCTTCGAGGTGCGCGAGCCCATCACCGTCGCCGCCGGCACCGACCGCGTGACGCTGCGGCTGACCCTCGACAAGGCGACCTACAACCGCTTCACCGACGTGGCCGTCGACCTCCTCGACGCGAGTGGGCGAGCGATCGCCCAGGGCGGCTTCGGGACGCGCTTCTGCACCCTCGAGGCGGCGGTGAGCTCCGGGCGCTACACCCTGCGCGTCACCGGGGCCGCCGCGCGGAAGAGCGACGACGCCCCGTGGAGCTTCGAGCTCCGCGAGGTCCACCGCCGCGGCCTGCCGCTCACCCTCGACGCCAGCGGGCCGAGCGGGAGCCAGGTGATCCTGTACCCGAGCGTCCCCACGGACATCACGCTCGAGGCCCCGCGCCCCTTCGAGGAGCTCCCGGACGGCTTCCACCACGTCCTGAAGCTTGCCTTCCGCACGACGGGCGGAGATCGCTGGGTCGAGCTCACGCTGCCCTACGAGCGCGCAGAGAAGTAGGCGGCAACGCAAGACGGGCGCGGGGCGGAAGCGGGCGCGGAAGTTCGGCGGAAGCGGGCGTGGGCGCGGAAGCGGAAGCGGAAGCGGGCGCGGAAGCGGAAGCGGAAGCGGGCGCGGAAGCGGGCGCGGAAGCGGGCGCGGAAGCGGGCGCGGAAGCGGGCGCGGAAGCGGGCGCGGAAGCGGGCGCGGAAGCGGGCGCGGAAGCGGAAGCGGAAGCGGAAGCGGAAGCGGAGGCGGAAGCGGAAGCGGAAGCGGAAGCGGAAGCGGAAGCGGAAGCGGAAGCGGAAGCGGAAGCGGAAGCGGAGGCGGGGTGTGAGGGTGTGAGGGTGTGAGGGTGTGAGGGTGTGAGGGTGTGAGGGTGTGAGGGTGTGGTGTGGGAGTGCTCGTGCGTGGAGTCCCCACTCTAGCCGCGTGCTCGCGCCGCACAAGGCCGAGCCGGGATTCAGCCGTCCTCGCCATGCTCGCCGGCCGGAGGCCGCTGGCGCGACCTCCGGCCGGCTGCGCGTGGCTCTGGGCGGCTGAATCCCGGTGGCGTGACGGCCCGGAGCCGGCGGGCCGGCTCCGGGCCGTCACGCCAGCCTTGTGCGGCGCTGCGCTCGCGGCTGAGGGAGGACGTCCCCGACGGCACAGGGCCGACGGCGGACGCCAACCACGGCATCAGGACATCACGATGTTGCGAATCTACCGAGTCTCCCTTCTCGTCGCCGCCGACGCCGCCGACGCCGCCGAGCGGATCGGGCGCAAGGACCCCGACCTCGCTCGACAGCTGCGACGGGCGGCCGCCAGCGTCCCACTCAACCTCGCCGAGGGCTCGGGCTCGCTGGGACGCAACCGACGGGCACGCTACGCAAACGCGCTGGGCTCGGCCTACGAGGTCGTCGCGTGCTTCGATGTCGCCGCCGCCATGCGATGCATCCCCGAACCGTCGCCAGAGCTGAAGCGGCACCTCGACCACATCATCGGGAGCCTGGTCAAGCTCACCCGCTGAGCCGACCGCGGCCGGATGTCGCCAGGCATCCGGCCGCAGCCGATGGACCAGGAGACAACACGAGCCCAGGTTCTGTCTCGCGAGGCTACAAGCCAGAACTTGGACCGAGTTCACCCAGGTGCCAGAACTTGTTCACCCAGATGCCAGAACCTGGACCGAGCTCACCCAGCAGCCAGAGTTCCGAACTCATCGGCGGCGGCCGAACAGGCGGCGGAGGCCGCCTCGGGGAGGCTCGGGGTCCGGCTCGGAGGGGCCCGGTGGGCCCTCGCCGTCGAGGAGCGGGCGGATGCGCTCGAGGTAGGCCTGGACCATCTCCACCCGGCGGAGGGCGCCGGAGAAGTCCTTGTCGCCGCTCCTCGCCGAGGGGCCGAGGGCGGAGGCGAGCTCGGCGGCGTCGCGGTCGAGGGCGTCGACCCGCTCGTGGGCGGCGCGCCAGGGGCCCCGGCGCAGGAGATCACGCTCGAGCAGCTCCAGCTCCTTGAACGCGGACTCGTAGAACGCCTCGCCCTGCTTCGGCGTGACCAGGTGGGGGACCGTCGGTGGGCGGCGACGCCCTGGCGACGCCCCGGCGGGCGACGACGGCGGGAGCGACACCGACGGCGGTCGCGCGTCGGCCCCCGTTCGCGGTCGTCCCCCGCGGGGTAGCGGCGGCTCCATCGGGCGGGAGCGGACCGGTTCGGCCTCGGCCGGACGCACGGTCGACGGACGCGAGCTCGGCGCCAGGCGCGGCTCGGGGTCTCGCGTGGGAGGCCGCGCCGGGAGCGCGCGCGGGCCCGTGGGCGGGCGCTCGGCCCGGGGCAGAGGCGTCTCGGTCTCGGCCGACGACGCAGGCGCCACCTGGGTCCTCGACGCGTCGTGAGGCGCCGGCTCGGGGCCGCGCAGGCCCGGCGGGCGCGTTGCCGCGCGGACCCGTTCCGGATCGACGAGCTGCCGCCTCGGCGGGGGGAGCTCGCCGCTCGGCATCGGTGGGAACTCGGATCGGGGGCGCGTCCGCGGTCGCGGCCGGGGCGGCGGCGGCGAGGGCATCGGCGGCAGCTCGAAGCGCGGGGGCCGGACCCCGCCCTGCCCCGCCGGGCGAGCGCGCGCCGGCGGACTCGGGAGGGGGCTCGGCTCCTCGACCGGCGCCTCCTCCTCCGCGACATCGCTGGCGGGGGGCACGGCTGCCGGACGCTCGGACGACGCCCCGACGGGCGGCGCCGCGAGCTCGCGGCCTCCACCCGCGGCGACCTCGTCGACCTGCTCGTCCGGGTCCGGCTCGTCGTCGTCGCTGAAGCCATCGAGGTCCCGCCCCACGGTCAGCGGCAGGGTCACCGGGGGCCGCGCCGCCGCGGCCGCGCCGGCCTCGTCGGCGAGCGCCTCGAGGGCCGCCAGGATCGCCTGGCGGTCCTCGCCGCGTCGGACGTGCTCCTCGGCCAGCCGCAGCGGGTCCGCCACCAGCAGCGACGCGACCGCGCGGCCGTATCGGGGCTTCAGGAGACGGTCCCGGAAGGCCCGGAGCGGGCGCACCAGCTCCTTCGGGAAGGCGACGTCGAGGCGCCCGGACTCCACGTCCGCGAGGGTCGCCAGGTGGCGCGTGATCTCGGCCGGCGTCAGCTCTCTGAGCCGCTCGCGGGCGGCCGACGGCACCTCGACCCAGCCCGAGAACGTCGCGATGTCCTCGGCGCTGCAGTCGCTGACCCCGCGCAGGGCCTCGGGCTCCGGACCGCAGCGGGCGAAGGCGTGCTCGGCCAGGGTCACGAGCGGCGCCACCCAGGGGGTGTCGGGCGTGACGCCGAGCTTGCCGAGCCGCGCGTTCAGGCCGCGCTGCCCCGGGCGATGCTCCTCGACCACCTCCTGATCCCGGAGGTGCTCGATGATCTCCCCCCAAAGGCGCTGCCGCCGAGCCGCCGGGACCGCCGAGAGCCCGCCGACCACCGCGGCGGCGTCGAGGTTGATCCGCCGCGCGGCCACGACGAACCGCGCGTGCCACGAGGACGCCTCGGGGTCCTCGCTGGGGAAGGCCTCCTCCACCGCGCCCCAGGCGAGCCGCATGGCGTCGGCCTCCTCGAGGGTCATGGCGCGCGCCAGGACCACCCCGCGGGGGATCGAGTAGCGGACCCCGGGCAGGTGTACGACGGCCACCGGCGCGACCAGCGCGAGCTGCGGCCCGACGCCGGGCAGGACGTGGAGCGCCGTCCCCAGCATCTCGCGGAGCGGCGGGGTCAGCACCTCACCGGGTCGCAGGAGCTGGCGATCCATCGGCCGACGGCGCTCGACCGCACGCAGAAACGCCGACGAGGCCAGGATCCGCTCGGCCATCGGCGGGTCCAGCTCCCCCGGGTCGGTGCCCTCGGCCACCATCCGCTCGGCCGACGCCGCGAGGAGCGCGCCGAGGGCGGGCGGGTAGCCGCTGAGCGGCTCCTCGTCGAGCACGGCGCGGATCCCGGGCAGCTCGCTCGCCTGGCGCCGCCCGAACACCCGGGTGACGAAGCGCGGGAGGTCGCTCTCGGCCAGTGAGGCGGCCGGGAGCGAAGCGAGCAGCGAGGTCATCGAGAACATCGGCGGCGATCGACTCCGGTTGAACGTTGCGTGGCGTGGGGCTCAGGCGCCGGTCGAGCGGCCGGCGTGCGCCTCTCGGAGGCGGGAGCGCTCGCGCGCCAGGGCGAGCCGCTGCTGGCGGCGGGCCTCGGCCTCCTCATAGCGCAGCCGCTCCTCGGGCGTCGAGGGTTCGAGGCGCCGCACCGGGATGGGCGTGCCGTCGGGGTCGATGGCGACGAAGGTCAGGTAGGCGCTCGCGGTGTGTCGCCGGTCCCCGGTCCGGGGATCCTCGGCCTCGACCCGGACGCCCACCTCGAGCGAGGTCCGGCCCACGTAGTTGACCATCCCCTTGAGGTTGACGAGCTCGCCGGTGTGGGCCGGCGCGATGAAGTCGAGCGCGTCCATCGACGCCGTCACGCACTGCGCGCGGGCGTGGCGCATCGCGCACATCCCGGCGCAGATGTCGATCCACGCCATGATCTGGCCACCGAAGATCGTCCCCAGCGCGTTGGTGTGCGTCGGCAACACCAGCTCGTTCATCTCGATGGCCGAGTCGCTCGGCCGCCCCGGCGTGTCGTTCGCCGCCATCGTCTACCTCCGTGGCCTTCGTCGGCGGCAGCGTGCAACGAACGGCCGCCCGTGGCTACTCCCACGGCCACCTGCGAAGCGCTCGCGCCCGCTTCGTCGTTCCGTGCAGCGCGAGTCCCCCGCTGACACCGCGGAGTCGGCGAGCCGGGATGCCCCGACCAGCGCGACGATCGACCTGACGCCAACGCGCTGACACAGCTGCTTCACCACGGAGCCACAGAGACACGGAGCCTCACGGAGGTCGGTCCCCCCCGTCTGCATCTCCGTGGTCCTCGGTGTCTCCGTGTCTTCGTGGTGAGCGCTCGCCAGGGCTCGCCGGAGGCCTCCACCCGCCGTCAGCCGCCGCGGCAGATCCGGACGAAGTTGGCCAGGAGCCGGGCGCCGGCCTCCCCCGAGCCCGCGCGCTCGGGGTGGAACTGGACGCCCCAGAGCGGGCGGCGGTCGGCGCGGAGGATCTGGATGTGGCACGGATCGCCGATGGCGAGCAGCCGGAAGCCCGGCGGGACCTCCTTGACCTCGTCGACGTGGCTCGCGGCGAGCTCGACCTCCTCGTCGAGCCCGTCGAGGAGCGGGTCGGGATCGCCGAGGAGCCGCACGCGCGCCGCGCCCTCCACCTTCGGCATCCCCGCGTAGCTCGTCGTCGCCGCCGGCACCCGGAAGACCGGGCCGATGGGCGAGCCGTGCGCGAGCGCCATCGCCTGATGGCCGCCGCAGATCCCGAGGGTCGGCCCGCGCCGCGCGCGCACCCAGCCCAGGAAGCGGTCGAAGGCCGGCGGGTAGGCCGGAAAGGGCGTCCCGTTGGGTCCGAGGACCACGCCCATCGGCCTGAGCTTCGCGACCACCGCGGGGGTCAGGCCGCGCCAGTGCCGGAGGATCACGTCGACCTCCGGCGCGACGGCGCGGAAACCACGCGCGATCGCCCGGCAGCCGTCGAGGGTTCGCCCCGAGGGGTTGATGTTGACGACGAGGAGGCGCTCGGTCACGGCGCCGCCAGCGCCTCGCCGAAGAAGCCGCCCAGCACCGCGGCCAGCTCGTGGGGGCGCTCGTGGTGGAGGTTGTGCCCGATGCCGGCCATCACGTACGTCGTCGCGTCGGCGAGGAGCTCCACGCGTTCGTCGGCGTCGGCCGGGCGGAAGGGGCTCCGCTCGCCCCAGACCACCAGCGTCGGGCAGTCGATGGCCCGCAGAAACGGCTCGAAGCGCGCGCGGTCGAAGGGGATCGGCGCCCGGGTCCGGTGGAGCGGGTCGAAGCGCCACTGATAGGCTCCGTCGCTCCGCTGCTCGACCGCGAAGGGCGCGATCTCGGCCAGCAGATCCGCGGAGGCGTGAGGTGCCGTCCGGGCCAGCCGCGCGACGACGCGCTGGAGGTCCTCCATCGGCGACTCGTCCCGCTGCCGCGCCAGCTCGACGTCGTGGATCCAGCGCCGCAGGTAGGTCGGCGCCTGGGACGCGTCGACGTGGGTGGGGCCGACGCCGTCGAGGAGGGCGAGCCCGCGGACCCGCTCGGGGAAGGCGCCGGCGTAGTACACCGCGATCGAGGCGCCCATCGAGTGGCCCGCCAGGCCGACGGCGTCGACCCGGAGCCGACGCACCAGGGCGTCGAGGTCCAGCACGTAATCGGGGAAGTGATAGTAGCCGCCGGTCCCGACGCGCCCGCTCTCGCCGTGACCGCGGTGGTCCGGCAGGATCACCCGGAAGCGCTGGGCGAGCGTCCGCGCGACCGGCAGAAACGACCGCCCCTGATCCAGGAACCCGTGGAGGAGCAGCACCGGGGGCGCCGCCGGGTCACCGACGGCGTGGGCGACGAGCTCCATCCCCAGGCTGTGCCAGACGATCCGCTCGAGGCGCTCCTCATCGTCTCGCTGCGGGGTCGTTTCCGGCTCGGGCGCTCCCGGCTCGCTCATAGCGAGATCACCGGCACGTCCAGGCTCCGGAAGCCGCGCAGGAAGGTCCGCCACACCGACCGGACTTCGGTCGTGAAGGCGACGAAGTGGTCGCCGCCCGCGTACTGCTTGAGCCCGCCGGTGATGACCGCGCCGGTCGTCGTCGAGAGGTTCCCCGAGACCGGCGACGTCTCGGCCACCAGGCCGCGGAGCTCGTGGGCGCGGCTCTGCTGCTCCACCGGGACGATGAGCGGGACCCCGGCGGCGGCGGCCACGGCGTCGGTGCCGACCGAGGGGCTCGCCTCGTCCTCGGTGCCCTCGGTCATGAGCACGTGCTTGGCGCGCCCCCCGGTGACCGGCGAGAGCCAGTACGGCGCATAGTTGATGGGGTCGGTGGCGTCGACGAGGGTCTGCGCGAGGGTCAGGATCGGGTGGAAGGTGTCGAGCTGCGACGTGTCGATGCCCAGGATCGCCGCCAGCAGCGAGGCGATGTCGACCGGGTCCTTCCGGCGCAGGATCGTCTCGGTCAGGACGCCGGACGCGCCGGACAGGACCGCCCCGGTCAGCCGCGGGTCGACGCCGAGGGCGATGATGCCGGCGAGGCCGCCGTGGGAGTGCCCGAAGAAGAGGATCTTGTCGGGGTCCATGCGGAACCCCTTGCCCCAGCCGTCGCCGTTCGGGCCGAGGTCGAAGCGGCCCTGGGTGACCATGAGCGACAGCCACAGCGTGTCGGCGGCGGCCTGGCGGAAGCTCATGCGACCGGAGCGCGGGTTGAAGAAGTTGAAGCTGTTCAGGTAGTTCGAGTCGTCACCGACCCCGCGGATGCCGTGGAGCGGCTGGTCGATGCAGATCATGGCCAGGCCGTCCTTCGGGACGTCGCCCTCGGTGGCGTCGAGGCAGGACTCCCAGTCGCCGCCGGTGCCGTGGCTGTAGAGCACGACCGGCCAGCCGCCGTCGGGCATCTGATAGTTGCGCGGGATGAGCATCCGCACCCGGATGGGCTCGAGCTCGGCGACCAGCGGCACGCCGTCCTCGAAGGCGACGTCGCCGCCCTCCTCGGTGTAGGGCTTGACGCCCTGCTGGAAGTTGGGCGCCGCGTACATGGCCGTGATCTGGCTGTAGTACTGGGTCTTGCCGGCGTACTCGACGTCGAAGAGCTCGCCGGTGTCGCGGCCGTCGATGTAGCCCTGGATCGCCCGCATCTCGCGGGTGGCGTTCTGGGTCGTGAAGCAGGTCGCGGCGGCGATGTCCTCGCGGCCGATGGGCGAGGTGTAGAGCCAGTCGCGGAGCGGCGCCAGGGTCTCGTCGGTGTCGAGGGCGTCGGCGAAGGCGGGCGCGCGCTCGAGGTAGTTGCCGCTGGCGTCGACGAGGGCCCGGGTCAGGAAGGCGCAGTAGGTGTGCGCGTCGGCGAGGGGGAAGCCGTAGACCGGACGCATCGCGAGGGTCGGCCCGACGTAGTAGGGGTCGGCGGCGCCGTCGGTCTGGTGGAAGACGAGGGGGAAGCGCTGCCCGGTGGTCGCCGCGCCCGGGGTCACGTCGACGAGCTGCGCAAGCGCGCTCGGGTCGGTCAGGGTGGCCTCGTCGCTCGGCAGCGCCGCGGGATCGAGGAGGCCCGAGAGCTCGAAGTAGACGGCGCCGTTTCGGCTGTAGCCGTCGACCGCCTCGGACCCGTAGCTCAGATAGTCGGTGATGAAGCTCGCACCGTTCGGGTTCGGCAGGAAGGAGAGGTCGATGGTCCCGTCCGCGCGCCGGTAGTGGTCGCTCGGCCACGGGGTCCGGGTGAAGCCCTCGCCGTCGGGCTCGTAGCGCGCCACGGCGCCGCCGGAGGTCGCCGTGTAGTCGACGCCGAGCCCCTCGTCGACGACGTCGCCGAGGGTGTCGGTCTCGACGACGTCGGCGCCGGTGTCACCGAGGTCGTCGGAGCCGCTCGGCTCGGCGTCGCAGGCCGAGAACGCCAGGAGCAGCGCCAGGCCGCCACGCCAAACTCGAGTCATACCGCACGCTCCGCCCATCGTTGACAGCCTCCGCAAGAGCGGGCAGAGCCTACCCTGCCGCCTTGACCGCAACAAGCACCGCGGCGCCCGCCCACATGGAGCCGGCGCCCGGGAGAGAGCCTCACGATGGTCACCCTGAGCAAGATCTACACGCGCACCGGCGACGGCGGGAAGACGCGCCTCGTGGGCGGGCAGGAGGTCCCCAAGGACAGCGCCCGCATCGAGGCCTACGGCACGGTCGACGAGCTCAACGCCGTGATCGGCGTCGTCCGGGCCGAGCTCGCCGACTCCGGCGTGCCCGCCGACGACCGCGCCTCCCTCGACCGCTGGCTCCACGAGATCCAGCAGCGCCTCTTCGACCTCGGGAGCGATCTCGCGACCCTGGTCGACGACCGCTGGGAGGGGCAGCCCCTCATCGAGGACGCCCACGTCACCGCCATGGAGCGCTTCATCGACGCGCAGAACGCGGGGCTCGGCGTCCTCAAGAGCTTCGTCCTCCCCGGCGGGAGCCGCCTCAACGCGCAGCTGCACGTCGCCCGGACCGTCTGCCGGCGCGCGGAGCGGCGGACCCTCACCCTCGCCGAGGGCGAGCCCATCGGCGCCCACGTCGTCCCCTTCCTCAACCGCCTGTCGGACGCGCTCTTCGTGCTGTCCCGCAAGGTCTCTCAGCTCGCCGGCGACGCGGAGGTCCTGTGGGAGAAGTGAGCCCGCGCCGACCGGACCCGCCCGAGGTCCGCTACGCCCTCGGCGGCGGGCTGATGCTGCTCGGCGCGGTCTTCACCGCGATGGCGATGGCCTTCGTGATGAGCCGCACCGTCGGCGGGATGTACGTGACCTTCCTGATGCCGGCCCTCGTCGGCTGGATCATCGGCGGCGCGATGGGCTGGATCGCCCATCGCTTCGGCGTGCGGGACCGCGTCCCGATCGTCATGACCGCGGTGCTGGCCGGGCTCCTCGCCTACTTCGGCTACCACGCGCTGGCCTACGTGCAGGCCCTCGACTTCCTGGCCGAGAACATGCTGACGATGGTCGAGCGTGCGGCCGCCGACCCCCAGGCGCAGGTGCTCGCCTACCTCGAGCGGATGACCGGCGAGCAGGGCATCGTCGCGTACCTGTCCTTCGTCTCGAACGCCCACGGCGCGCAGCTCTCGCCCCTCGGGCTCCTCGGGCGGTCGGGGCTCGGCGTCGGCGCGACCTTCGCGCTGATGCTCCTCGAGGCCGCGCTCGTGGTGGGCGCCGCGCTCTTCAGCGCCCTCCGCCGCATCGGCCCCGCGCCCGCGGTCACGCCCGCCGCCCCGCGCCGCCACGCGCTGCTCGCGCGCCTCGACGACGCCGGGGTGGTCGCCCTGATGGAGCGCATCGAGGAGCGAGACTTCGACGGCGCCGCCGAGGTCCTCGCCGCGCCCCCGGGCGAGACGGCCACCCACGCCGTCCTGCTCGAGCACGGCACGGACGACGCGACGCCGTGGAAGGTCGCCATCCGCGCCATCGAGGCCGAGGGTGCGCTCGGCGCGATGCGCGCCGAGCGCCAGGTCTCGAGCCTCGAGGGTCAGGCGATGTGGGACGAGCTGCGGATGCTGCAGCGGGCACGACGAGACGACGCGCCCGGCGCGAGCACCGAGGAGGAGGACGGATGAACCAGGACGCGTGGCTCTCTCCGCCGCTGGTCATCCCGGCGCCGTGGCTCCCGGTGGGTAGCGGCGGCGGCACGGTCAAGGCGGTCCCCGACGACTTCGTGGTCGAGGAGATCCCGGCCTACCCGGCGAGCGGCGAGGGGGACTTCCTCTACCTCTGGGTCGAGAAGGTCGACATCTCCGGCCCGGCGCTGGCCCGGGTCGTGGCCGAGCGCCTCGACCTCCCCCGCGGCGAGGTCGGGATGGCCGGGATGAAGGACCGCCACGCCCGCACGCGGCAGTGGCTGAGCGTCCCGGCGAGCGTCGCGCGGCCCGAGGCCATCGACGGCGAGTGGGGCGGGACCGGGCAGATCCGCCTGCTCGACGTCCGGCGCCACGGCAACAAGCTCAAGACCGGGCACCTCCGGGGCAACGCCTTCCGGATCCGCGTCCGGGACCGCGACCCCGCGGGGGACGCGGCCGTCGCGGAGGCCCTGGCCGCGGCGTCCGCGCGCGGCTTCCCCAACGCCTTCGGCGCGCAGCGCTTCGCGGACGGCCGCACGATCGAGCGCGGCCTGCGGCTCCTCGGCGGCCGGGGCGGCGGCCCGCCGCGGCTCAAGCGGCTGGCGGCGTCGGCGGTGCAGTCGGCCTTCTTCAACCACTGGCTGGCGGCGCGGGCGGCCGACGGGCTCCTGGCGACGGCGGTCGCCGGGGACGTCCTGACGAAGCGCGAGAGCGGCGGCGTCTTCGTGTGCGAAGACCCGGCCGTCGACACCCCGCGGCTCGAGGACGAGCTCGTCGCGAGCGGGCCGCTCCCGGGCTCGCGTCCGTCGCGGGCGAAGGGCGACGCCCTCGAGCGCGAGGGGGCGATCCACGCGCTGCTCGACACGCCGCCGGAGGCCTTCGGGGCGCTGGGCCGGCTCGGGCGCGGCGCGCGGCGGGCCGCCCTCGCCTTCCCGACCGACACCTCCGTCGAGCGAGACGACGACGGCCTGGTCCTGTCCTTCACCCTGCCGTCCGGCTCCTACGCGACGGTCCTGCTGTCGCTCCTGCTCGGGCCGGAGCACACGGTGGGCGCGGACGACGAGCTCGACACGGAAGGGGCCGGAGGCCCGGGATGAACGCCGTCGACGTCACCGCGGCGCTCGCGCGGCTCACCGCCGAGGCGCCGACCGAGGCCCGCGAGGTGACGCTGAGCGAGGGCCCTGCGGGGGCGTGGGCGCTCCTCTACCTGCCGGAGGGCGCGCGCTGGGAGGCCCCGGGGCGGCCGGGGGGCGTGACCTCGGCCCTCGTGCTGGAGGGGCTCGCCACCTGGGCGACCGGCGGCGTCCGCCAGACCCTGACCTCGGGTCACCTGGTCGTGACCGCGAGCGGCGAGGCGCTGACCGCACACAACGACGGCCGCGGGCCGGTCTCCGCGGTCATCGGCCGCTCCGAGACCCCAGCGGCGAGCCCGCTCCTCGAGGCCTGACCGCTCCCCGCGCCCAGCCGCGCGCGTGCGGGCGCGAACGGGCGCGGGTCCAACGGTGACGGGGTCCCGCCGCGCCACCGGGAACCTTGCGTCCTCAGGGCTCGCGGGCTATGGCGCAGCGAATGTTTCCCAGGGAGGGCGCTCCCGTTCGGTCGCGCTCCCCGTTGCCAAGAGGCCTCTATGCCCGACTCGATCGCCGAGAACACCGTCGTCACCCTCCACTACACGCTCAAGAACGACGCGGGCGCCGTCGTGGACAGCTCCGAGGGGCGCGACCCGCTGACCTACATGCACGGGCACAACAACATCGTCGTCGGCCTCGAGAAGGCCCTGACGGGCAAGGCCGCTGGCGACAAGGTCGAGGTCGTCGTCGAGCCCGCCGAGGGCTACGGCGAGCGCACCGCCGAGAGCCGCCGCCAGGTCCCGCGCGCCTCCTTCCCCGAGGGCGTCGCGGCCGGGATGCAGCTCTTCGCCGAGGACGGCAACGGCCGCGCGATCCCGATCTGGGTCCTCCAGGTCGGCGACGAGGACGTCATCATCGACCTCGCCCACCCCCTCGCGGGCGAGCGCCTCCACTTCGCGGTCGAGATCGTCGAGCTCCGCGACGCCAAGGCCGAGGAGCTGCAGCACGGCCACCCCCACGGCCGCACCGGTGAAGAGGGCCACGGCCACCACCACCACTGAGCGGCGGAACGCGCGGCGCCCCTGGCCCGGCCAGGGGCTTCCGCGCGGCGTGGCGCGAGGGACCCTCTCCGCCACGCCCCCGAGAACGCACTCGAAATCAGAAAACGCACCCCGAACGCCGCGCAAAACGCTTGCCACCCCCGGGGACCTCTGATAGACCGCGTTCTCGCAACTGACGGGGCCGTAGCTCAGTTGGTAGAGCGCTTGAATGGCATTCAAGAGGTCGACGGTTCGACCCCGTTCGGCTCCACCCCCAGAAGGCGGGTTTCCAACACGGAAACCCGCCTTCTTGCGTTTTCGGCCCGATGGCCTGTCGAGCCTCGCGCCCGAGCGACCGGGACGCGGACTCGCCGAAGGCCACCACGGGTGATGATCACCGGCGTCAGGGCGGTCGGGACGACCGCGGACCGAGGGGATCTCGCACGCTTGGCGCGCGGTCTTCTCGATCGCTGGGAGCACGCTTGGCGCGCGGTCGTCTCGACCGCTCCCGCCGGCTCACGGTCGAGGCTCGCTCCGACCGCGCCAACGCCGGTCGGAGCGACCGCCTACGAACGACTGCGGATCACTCGCGCGAGCTACGGCCTCGGGCTCATCGCGCGCCGTCGGGCTCCTCAGCACCCGGCTCGTCGAGCTCCGGCGCGGGGACCGGGGCGAGCTTTACGTCTCGGCGGTCCGGGGCGACCGTCGGGGGCGTCCGGAAGCCGGGCGGGGTGACGCGGGCCGGGGGGATCGGGGGGCCGACGGCCGGCATCCCCTTCAGGTCGCGGCCCCGGTCGCGCCCGCCGCGCTTGGCGCCGTCGCGTCCCCGATCACGGCCCTCGCGATCGTCGCGGCCCCCGCGGTCGTCGCGGCGCGACTTCGGGTCGGGTCGCGCCTTCTCCTCGCGCCGCTTCTCGGCCCGCTGGCGTCGCCGCTCCAGCTCGCGCTCCGCCCGGATACGCTCGGCCTCCTCCTCGGCGGCGCGCGCCGCCGCGGCCTCCTCCTCGGCCGCCTTCACCCCGTCCTCCATGACGCGGGTGGCCTCGGCGCAGGCGATCCCGACGGCGTCGATCATGTAGCCGAAGCCGCCGCGGAGCCCGATGGGGACGCTGTCCTCGGGGCACACCAGCGCGAACGGGTCGCCGCCCTCGCCGCCGACCATGCCGCGCTCGCTGCCGGTCGCGGCGAACTCGAGCGCCTCGATGGAAGCGTCCGCGGCGCTCGGGACCAGGCGCCCCTCGCCACACAGGATGCCCAGCTGGTCGACGTACGCGCCGTTGGCGCCGCTCAGCCCCACCAGGACCTGCCCGCCCGGGCACTCGAGCACCCGCCGATGATGCTGGACGGCCTTGCCGAAGCGCGGCCCCGTGTCGCGCCGGCCGGTGTACTGGACGACCGAGTCGGCGCGCACCTCGAGGGCCCGGCAGCGCGCCTGGATGCTGCCGAGGAGATTTCCGTCCGGGGTCGTCGTCGCGATGACGCCGCTGAGCGCCATCCCCTTGGGGCAGTTCCACACCAGCGGCGCCCCGCCCTCCCCGCCGCGCTCCTCCTCGTAGGTCGTGTCGACCGGCTCCGGGTGGATGACCCGGTAGAGCGTCCACTTCGGCCCGAGCTCCCAGGCCTCGGGCTCGATGACGTCGAGCTCCTCGGCGACGTCCGGCGGCGGCGCGCGGTGGTCCCCGCGGACGACCAGGTACGCGATGCGGCTCAGCGCCGGGTAGCTCTGCCAGCGGTTGGACTGCAGCTTCACCTTGTCGCCGCTGTCCTTCAGTACGACCCCGTTGTACGGCGTATCCGCGAAGGCGCCGTCGGCGAAGCCCCCGGAGCGCGCCACCAGGACGCCGTTACAGTTGTGGTCGAGGGGCGCCCGGATGAAGATCGGGTCGACCCGGAAGACCTCGGCGCACAGGACCCGCGAGTCGCGCGGGATCTGTTCGGCCAGGGCGGCGACCGGGGCCATCTCCTCGTGCTCGAAGGCGGCGACGTGGCGACCGATGTCGCGGGCGAACAGGAAGCTCGCCAGGACCGCGACGGCGATGGCGAGCTTCGGCAGCACCCCGCGACGCGGCAGCCGCGGCACCATGAAGAGGAGCAGCACCGCCGGGACGATGAGGCGCGGGCTGATGAAGGTCGAGCCGATGTACGCCGGCGCCACGAAGAAGTACCCGAAGAGCATCCCCACGCCGAGCAGCAGCAGGGCGTGCTCGCCGGCCTCGCGCCACGCGGCCACCACGAGCCCCCGCGCCCAGGCCAGCGGCCGCTCGCGCCAGCTCGCCCCGAGCCCAGCGGCCTCGTCACGCTCGCGCCGGACCGACGTCGCCAGCAGCACGAGCCAGGCGCCGACGATGACCGCCAGCACCGCCATGTCGCCGCCGTCGACGTGGACATCTATCGTATTGATGAGCAGCTCGTCCCAGCTCTTCTGCATCGAGAACGAGCGCTCGACCTCGTCGCCGATGCCCAGGGCCTTCTTGCTCCGGAGATACCAGCGCGCCCACAGGACGACGCTCGGCGCCAGCGCGAGCAGCCCCCAGAGGCGCCTCGGGGACGTCGCCGTGACGGCGAGGACGAAGAGCACCATCAGCATCGTGATGGGCGCCCCCAGGCCGTGGGCCCAGAAGGCCAGCAGCATGACGGAGCCGAGCCAGACCGCATCCCGCGTGCGCCCCCGGCGGCCGTAACGATGCGCCAGCGCCGTCGCGAGGAACATCAGCGCCATCGCGGCGGCGTAGTTGATGAGCCCCAGCGCCAGCATCCCGTTCCAGGTGAAGGGCAGCGCCAGGAACACGAGCCACCGGGACCGGCCCCACTCGCGGAGGACCCACAGCACCCCGCCGATGAGCCCGAGCATGCACAGCGTCACGAAGAGGCGGAGGCCGGTGACGACGTCGAACAGCGGATGAAGAATCGCCGCGAAGCGCACCGCGAGCAGGTTCGGGACGAGCCAGGAGTCGTGCTTTTCGACGAAGCCGGCGATGAAGGGGTCCACCGGCGCGCGCACCCACGCGTCCGCCATCTGGACGTGACCGCCGAAGTCGGTCAGCGGCGGCATCGGCCCGCTCCAGAGCGGGGCCACCAGCGCCGCCAGCGCCGCCACCAGGAGCCCCCAGAACAGGAGGTCGACGGCCCGAAGCCGCCCCAGCGCCGCGCGCAGCCGCGCGAGCCGCCCGACGGCGCCGTCGTCGAGCGGTGGGACGTCGCCTTCGACGGGGGCTCGGAGGTTCGCCTGCGGCATCGCGCCGGGCACGCTACCGGCACCGCCCATCAAGTCAAGGGACTTGTCATCTCGGCCGCTTCGCGCCGAGGCCGCACCGCAACGTCGTTGCGCGAAACGCCCTCTCATGGGAGCTTGCCGCCGGCGATGCTCTTCCCGACGTACACGTTCCTGTTCTTCCTGCTCGTGGTCATCGTCGGCCGCTGGCTGCTGCCGCGTCGCGCCGTCCTGCCGTTCCTGCTCGTCGCCAGCTACGTCTTCTACCTGAGCTGGGGCCCCATCTACGGCCTGCTCCTCGCCGGCACGACCGTGGTCACGTGGTTTCTGGGCCAGCTCATCGAGCGCGATCCCCGCTACAAGAACCTGTGGCTCGTCGCCGGCCTGGTCATCACCCTCGGGACCCTCGCCTTCTTCAAGTACGCGGCCTTCCTGGTCGCCCAGGTCTTTGCGCTCATCGGCCTCGTCGACGAGGCGGTGAAGCCCCCCGAGGTGGACATCATCCTGCCGCTGGGCGTGTCCTTCTTCCTCTTCCAGATGATCAGCTACCTGGTCGACGTCTACCGCGGCGCCCGCTCCGAGCCGTCGCTGTCGCGCTACGCCCTCTACATCACCTTCTTCCCGCAGCTCGTCGCCGGCCCCATCGTCCGCGGCAACGAGCTCCTGCCCCAGCTCGACTCGATCGCGCGCCGCCCGCGGGACCGGGGGCCCGACGCCCCGCGCGCCTTCGACCCCGACCGCTTCGCCGCCGGCGTCGACCTGCTGCTGCGCGGCTTCATCAAGAAGGTCGTCATCGCCGACAACCTGGCCGCCTGGTCGGACGTCGTGTTCAAGCACGCCGGGACCCACGACGTCCTGGCCACGTGGATCGGCGTGCTCGCCTATACCGGCCAGATCTACGGCGACTTCTCGGGCTACACCGACATGGCGCGCGGCGCCGGCAAGATGCTCGGCTTCGAGCTCCCGGAGAACTTCACCCTCCCGTACCTCTCGAAGAGCATCACCGAGTTCTGGCGCCGCTGGCACATGACGCTCTCGCGCTGGCTCCGCGACTACCTCTACATCCCCCTCGGCGGTAACCGCCGCGGCAGGGTCCGGCGCTACCTCAACCTCGTCATCACGATGGGGCTCGGCGGCCTGTGGCACGGCGCGAACTGGACCTTCGTCATCTGGGGCCTCTACCACGGGCTCCTGCTCATCCTGCACAAGGCCTGGAACGTCGTGACCGAGCCGACGCCGATCGGCCGCTATCGCCGGAGCTTCCCGTACAAGGCCGTGACGATCCTGGCGACGTTCTTCCTGGTGATCCTCGGCTGGATCGTCTTCCGCGCGCCCGACGCCGACGCCGCCTTCGCCATCATGGGCAACCTCGTCGACGGGCCAGCCGCGCCGACCGGACCGCGCCCCGACGAGATGGTGCGCGCCGTGTGGTTCCTCGGCGCCCTCGCCGTCGGGCACTATCTGGGCGCGACGCGCTGGCCCAAGCGGGTCTGGGCCGCGCTCCCGCCGCCGGCGCGCGGCCTCGCCTGGGCCGGCGGGATCGTCGCGTGCTACCTCTTCGCCGGCCGCCCCGCGACCTTCATCTACTTCCAGTTCTGAGCCGATGCCGACCGACGCGCCCGAGCCGCCCGTGACCGCCGCCCCCGCGAGCCCTTGGCCCGCGCGGATCGACGCCCTGCGCGCCGGCTGGATCGTCTATGCGGCGCTCCTCGCGCTCGGCCTGGCGCTGTACTTCGGCCACGACGGCTCGAGCACGACGCCCCGCTTCGCCGCGGCCCCACCGGACGGCCCGGGCCCGCGCGACCTCGCCCGCCTCGACGCCGGCGCGACGCTCACCGCCTCGAGCTACGACCTCGGCGGAAACCTCCACCCCCTCTTCCTCATCGACGGCGACGCCTCGCCGCCGGCCGACCTCCAATGGGCCTCGGCGCCCCGCGACCGCGCGCCGTGGCTGGTCCTGCGCCTCCCCAGGCGCGCCGACCTCACCCGGGCCGAGCTCACCCTGGCCCACCCGCTCCCGAGCGCCGTCACCGTGACCTGCCTCCGCGGTGACGTCGAGGTCGCGAGCCCCGAGCCCGCGCCACCCCCGCGAAACCTCCGGGTCGCGCTGAAGTGCGAGGACGTGGACGGCGTGCGGTTCGACCTCACCCCGAGCGACCGCGAAGCCGCCGTCGTCCGCGCCGCCGAGCTCGAGGTCTTCGGGACGCCGCGAGGGGCCGAGTGAGCCTCCCGACCCCACCGCCGGCGACGACCCCGCTCGCCGCCCTCCGAGCCGCCGTCGGCGGGACGCTCGCGACCCTGCGCGCCATCCCGTCCGAGCGGCGCCGCGCCCGGGCGCTCAGGACCGAGCGCCTCGCCCAGCGCGTCGGCCCGCTCCCGGTGTGGGGGTGGCTCCTGCTCCTGTCCGCCGTGGGCCTGCTCGTCCGCCTGTACTACTTCGGCGTGCAGGACGGGATGCACTACCCGGACGAGCTGTTCCAGTACCTGGAGCCGGCGACCTCCCACCGGACCGGCCACGGCTGGCTCGCCTGGGAGTTCACCCGCGGCGCCCGGAACTGGCTCGTCCCATGGCACTACGGCGCGCTGATGGAGCTCTTCGGCGCCCTCGGCCTCGAGGGCCACGGGCTCCTGCGCGCGATCTGGCTCCACAACGCGGTCCTGGCGACGCTGCTCGTCCCGCTGGGCTTCCGCCTGGGCTACGCCACCGCCCGCGGCGACCTCCGCGCCGGGGTCCTGACGGCGGCGGCCTGCGCGGCCTTCCCGCTCCTCGGCTACTTCGCGCCCCACACCCTCGCCGAGTGGCACGGCCTGCTGCTGGTGACCTGGGCCTACGTCCTCTGGCTCGAGCACGTCCGCTGGCCCGACGCCCCGGGGCGCCTGAGCGCGGCCTTCCTGGTGGGGCTCCTGCTCGGCGGCGTCTTCATCGCGCGCTTCGGGCTCCTCGTCTTCCTGCCGCTGCCGCTGCTCGACTACACCCTCCGCGGCCGCGTGAAAGAGCTCTTCGCCGCGCTCGCCGGCCTCTTCGTCGCCCTGGCGCTGCTCGGCCTCGCCGACCTCGCCATGTGGGGCAAGCCCTTCCACTCGGTCATCGAGTACGTGAAGTTCAACTGGGTCGAGGGCGGCGCGGCGCGCCTCGAGGTCAAGCCCACCCTCTGGTACTGGCAGACCGCCTTCGTCGAGCGGCTGGGCCCGGCCATCTGGCTGGCCGTCATCCCGATGCTGGCCTACTTCCACCGCCACTGGCGGGTGCTCCTCGGCTGGCTCGTCCCGCTCGTGCTCCTGAGCAAGGTCGGCATCAAACAGGAGCGCTTCCTGATGCCGCTCTGGCCCTTCTTCCTGGCGGCGACGGTCAGCGGCTGGCTGGCGCTGGCGGACCGCGTCGCCGCCGCGCCGCGCCTCGCGCGCGTCCGTGAGCGGCTCCCGATGGTGGCGGGCTCCATCGCGCTCCTGCTCGTCGTCGCCTCGAACTTCGCCGGGACCGCCGCCCTCGAGCCGCGCCTCCGCGCCGGGATGTACCTGGCCCAGGACTGGGTCGGCGACCAGCCCGACGCGACCGGCGTCCTCATCGACGGGCCCTTCCACATGAACGGCGGGCACACCCTGCTCCACAAGAACATCCCCGAGCTCGGCTACAGCCCGGACCGGCTCGCGGCGCCCGTCTTCAGCCACGTCATCACCGAGTCCGAGCACCTCGCCGCGCGCCTGGCCCGCTCGGGAGAGCTCGAGGAGGTCGCCTCCTTCGAGCAGGGGGTGAAGGTCTTCCGCAAGCGCCTCCGCCTGGTCGGCGTCGACCCCGACGCGCTGCCAGCTCGCATCCTGCGCGAGGCCGGCGGCGGCGGCGGAGCGCCGTCGGAGCTGACCTGCCCCGACGGCGCGCCCCTGGTCGGCGTGGAGGTCCGCCGCGGGCCGCGAGCGCTCGCCGCGGTGCGCCCGCTGTGCGAGACGAGCGGCCCCGACGCCACCCCGGGGGCGTGGCTCGGCGGCCAGGACGAGGGGACGACCCAGCCGTCCCGGTGCCGCGCCGGCGAGCGGGTCATCGGGTTCCACGGCCGCTCCGGCGCCCTGGTCGACGCGCTCGGCGTGACCTGCGCCCGCGGTGACGGCCCGGCTCACCGTGCCCCCGCTCGGGGCGGCCGCGGCGGCGCCCCCTTCGAGCTGAGCTGCCCCGACGGCTACGCGGCGACCGGGTTCAGCGCCCGAACCGGCGACGCGCTCGACGCGGTCGGGCTGGTCTGCACCCGCTGAGCGGCCCCCAAGCCGTCAGCGCATCCAGGTCAGGGCGTCGACGAGGAGGTGGCCCCAGGGGCCGGTGGCCTCGTCGACGAGGCGGAGCCGCGCGACCTGCCCCTTGAAGGGCCGGACGTCGAGGACGACGGGGTCGAGGGTCGGGGAGCGGCGCGTGGCCTGGGCGGTCAGGACGGGCTCGCCGGCGACGATGAGCTCGACGCGCAGCGCGGGCTCGGCGCCTCCGCCGAGCAGCATGCCCAGGAAGTCGTCGTCGATCACGAAGGGCCGCCCCTCGGCGGTCCCGACCGCCTCGTCGGCGCCGTGGTAGCTGTCGAGGAGCGCGCGCTGCTCGTAGCCCGAGAAGTTGTGCTGGCCGCGGAGCGGCTTCTCCACCGGGCCGCCGCCCCACGCCTGGCCGGCGAAGACGAAGCCGTGGACGCTGCCGCCCTCGAAGCCCCAGACCTCGCGGTGGGTCTCGGGGCGCGGGGCGGGCGGCGCCAGACCCAGCACGCCGTCGAGCCAGGCGGACCAGGCGGCGACGGTCGGCGCGTCACGGTGCTGGGCGCAGGGCCCCTCCTCGACGCAGCGCCAGGCGTCGAGGAGCCGCCCCTCGCGCGCCTTGGACGCCAGGTACGCCGCCGCGTCCGGCCCTCCCTCGGCGCCGCGCGAGCGCAGGGACGCCAGGAGATCCTGCTGGAGCTGCCACTCGACGCCCCGGACCCGCGAGGCGGCCCTCGGGCGCCGCTCCTCCATCGCGATCCGGGGTCGATTGGCGTCCGGGTCGGCCTGGATCGCCAGCTCCAGGAGGCGCATCCCGGTGTCGGACAGGGGGTCGGCGAGCTCCGACGAGGCGTCGAGGAGGCGCTCCCCGACCTCGTCGGCCAGGTCCTGCCAGTCGTCGCTCATGTCGGTGCTCGGCAGGCGCCCGACCGCCTGACGGGCCGCGATCAGCCAGAGGGCGGCGCCCTCGAGGGCCTCCGCGCGGGCCTCGCCGGTCGCGCGCTCGGCGGCGAGGAGGCGACCTCGGGCCTGGGCGACCGCGACGGCGTCGATCCTGGCGCGGACGAGCTCGGACACCGCGGCCTCGCGAAGCCAGCTGTGGCACTGCCCCTGCTCGGTCAGACCGAGGCTCGCGCACAGGGTCCGGGTCAGCGGCGGCGCGACCGGCGAGCGCTGCGCGGACAAGAGCGCGCGCGGCGTCTCGCGGAGCCGGTCGAGGAAGGCGTTCACGGTGCGGTCGGTGAGGGTCCCGACCTCGTCCGCCCGGGTGGTCACCGCGAGGACGCGGCGCTCACCGCGGCGCTCGACGGTCAGCGCGAGGCAGCCGGAGGCGAGCAGCTCGGGCGACACCGGGGTCGATGTCACGCCGGTGACCCACTCCCGGGCGGCCAGCTTCCGCGCGTCGAAGAGGCCGCCCGCCCAGGTCACCCGGACGGCGATCCCCGGCTCCTGCGCCGTGGCCGCCGGGGGCGTGGGCGGAGCGCGCCGCGCCGGCTCACCCGGCCGTGGTCGCTTCGGACCACCCCGCCGGAGGGTCGGCGCCTGCCACCGCGTCTCACCGAGGCTCGGCCCGTGGGGCAGCGGCGGCCCCTGCGGCGGCCCGAGCTTCTCCACCCGCGCCTCCGCGCCCGCGCCCGCCTGCGCCTCCGCCTCCGCGTCCGCCTCCTCCTGCGCATCCGCCTCCGCGCCCACCTGCGCCTCCGCCCCCGCGTCCGCCTGCTCCTGCGCCTCCGCCTCCGCGTCCGCCTGCTCCTGCGCATCCGCCTCCGCGCCCGCCTGCGCCTCCGCGCCCGGCTCCGCGCCCGCATCCGCCTCCGCGCCCGCCTGCTCCTGCGCCTCCGCCTCCGCGTCCGCCTGCTCCTGCGCCTCCGCCTGCGCGCCCGCCTGCGCCTCCGCGTCCGCCTCCGCATCGGCGCCCGCCCCGGCGGCCCGCGTGTCGAGCGCCTCGCACGCCATCAGGCGCAGCTCTTCCGGCAGCCGCCCGCGGGCCGAGGTCCGCCCCACGAGCTGCCAGGTCAGCGGCCGCTGACCCTGGCCGACCTGGTGGTGCAGGTCCCCGGCGACGGCCCCGACCTCGAAGCCGGCCATGGCGACCCGGCGCCCGCCCGGGCTCGGCGTCGGCCCGGTCCACCCGGCGGCGACGGGGATCATGGGCTCGGGCCCGACCGCGACGAAGGGGGCGACGGCGATGACGTTGTCGGCGAAGACGTGCTCGAAGCGCCTGGTGTGGCTCTTCAGGATCGGCGCGTACATCTCGCGCCACTCGACCATGTCCTGGAGCTTGTAGTCGTACCAGGCGCCGTGGAGGTGGATCATGTCGGGCTCGTCCTCGTGGAAGACGTAGTCCCGGAGCTGGCCGTAGGTCCTGGGGTAGTGGCGCGCCAGGCTCAGGTCTCCGAGCTTGCCGAGGTCCAGAAACCCGACCTGCCGCTTCCAGGTCATCCCGCCGGCGTCCTCGTCGGCGACCCGCGGCGTGTGGACGCCGGCGAGCTCGCTCATGACCTCGTAGAAGCGCGAGCGGTGCGCGAGGTCGTCGATGGTGATGTTGACCTTCTGCGAGCGGATTTCGGCCCGCTCGAGCCACGGCCCGGCGAAGTGGCCGACGAGCAGCGCCAGGGCGAGGGCGCCCGCGACCGGCGCCGCGTAGCGACGGACGCCCGGGTGGATCCGCGGCACCCGCGCCGCGCCGCGGCCGACGAGCCCGACCAGCGCGCCCGCGCCGAGGGCGAGGAGCAGCGCCACGAACGGCCAGCTGAACGAGAGCATCCGCCACTCGAACATCCAGTCCCCGTTGGCGACCACCGGGAAGAGGATCCCGACCGCGAGCATCCCCAGCGCCAGCCCCGCGAGGCGCCGCGACGGGCGCCAGGCCAGCGCCAGGACGGTCATGACGAGCAGCGGCGCGACCACGGCGTAGGCCTCGAACCCGTCGATGACGTAGCGCCAGCCGGGCGCCTTCAGGTCGAAGAGGTGGATTCCGCCTATCTGATCGGGGCTCTTGGCGGAGAACGAGTTGGGCAGGATCTTGCCGAAGTAGGCGTAGCGCACCGCGAAGTACGCGAGGTAGAGCCCAGCGGCGAGGCCGGCCCGCTGGACCCAGCGGGTGAGCCTCAGGCGCCGGTCGGTCGCGACCTCGGGGGCGTCGTCCGCGGCGGACGGCCCGCGGATCGCGAAGACGAGGAGCCACAGCTGGAGCAGGGCGACGTAGAGGATCCCGTCGGGCCGCGTCATCACGACCGCGCACTGGAGCACCCCGCTGGGGATCTGGCTCGTCCAGCGCTCGCCCGGGACGCGCAGGTCGTGGAGCGCGCGGAGGACCATGAGGACGAGCAGCATCGAGAAGAGGCCGTTCTCGAGCCCGGAGACGACCCAGAAGCCGTAGAGCGGCGCGCCCCACAGGACGACGGGCCCCAGGATGGCCGTCCACGGCCGCGCGCCCGGCACGCGCCGGGCCATCGCGAACAGGCCCCAGCCGGCGATGAGCCCGCTCAGCACCCCGAGGATCTTGGACACGACGACGAGGTCGAGGCCCACCCCCGCGAAGGGCGTCAGGATGAAGAGCCAGAGAGCATTGGTGTAGGCCTCGACCGGCGGCTCGCCGGGGCGGAACGCCAGCCCGCCGCCGTTCAGCCAGGTGTCGATGTAGGCGAAGGTGATACCGGCGTCGTCGATGGTGTACTGGGCCCACATCACGACCTGCCACACCACGAGCGGGACGATCAGGAGCAGCCACGCGTTGGGGCGGACGCCGTGCTTCACGCGACGCCCCTCCGCGCCCCCGGCCGGGGCGACGGAGGCCCCGACGAGACGTGGTTCACCTCGCGCTCAGAACTGTCTCGGCACCGCAGCAAACAGGACCCCGTTCGGCGTGGACGGCGATTGGCCAGGGGGTTCATATCAGAAGTCGACGCGAGAGTGGCTCTCGACTCCCATCCGGATCTATGGTCCGCCCGCCATGAGCGACCCGACCCGGCTCTACCAGGACGTCCTGATGCGCCACGCGCGCCGCCCGCGCCATCGCGGCGCCCTGCCCCCGCCGGCCCTCGGCGGCGAGGCGGTCAACGCGCTCTGCGGCGACCGGGCGATCGTGTCGCTCGCGGTCGACGGCGACCGGGTCGACGCCGCCGGGTTCGAGGGCGAGGGCTGCGCGATCAGCGTGGCGGCGAGCTCGCTGCTGGCCGAGGCGGTCCTCGGGCGGACCATCGCCGAGGCGCGGGCGCTGACGGCCGCGGTCCGAGCCGCGATCACCGGGGATCCGGGCGAGGCCGCGCTCGAGGGCGAGCTGGCCGCGCTCGGGACGGTCCGGGAGTTTCCGGCCCGCCACCGCTGCGCGACGCTGGTGTGCGAGGCGCTCGACGCCGCGCTGGGCGGGACGTAGCCGGTAGCGCGCGCGCGGCAACCGTGCTACCACCGGCTCACGACTCGATCGTGTCTGCCTGCCTGTGTGGAGGATGCCGAATGCGGGCTCTGCTCGTCGCGATGGCGCTGTTTGGACTGACGTCGCCCACCCTCGGTGGCTGCGACTCCGAGACGGGGTGCAAGGACGACTTCGACTGCGCCGGCGCCATGGTCTGCAAGGTCTCGACCGGAAGCTGCGAGGCCCTCGTGTGCAAGGTCGACGCGGACTGCGCCAGCGGCCGGTCCTGCGACGACAACGAGTGCAAGTAGCCCCGACGTAGCTCCCTGACGGCCTCCACGCCCTGCGGTCGTATCGAGGCTGTCGCGAAAGGTCGGAACGGGCGCCCGGGGGCTCAGGGCTTGGTGCGGGCGGGACGCCCACACTCCGTCAGCGAGTCGCCTGGGCACCGCGCCGTGGAGTGTGGGCGTCTCGCCCGCACGGGGCGCCTGCCCGCGGCTCTCAACCCCAGTCATCACTGGCGTTCGGGGGCAACGCGACAGCCTCGTATCGGGCGCCCCTCAGTCGCTGGCGGCCAGGAGCCGCCCGATGCCGAGGGAGACCAGCAGCGACGCCGCCGCGAAGATCCACAGCGGGGCGTCCACCAGCGCGGCCGCCGCGGCCGAGCCGGCCACCGTGTAGAGCGCGATGAGCCCCAGGGCCAGCCGGGCCCGGGCGCGCGCCCCCTTGGCGGCGTCGATCGCGTCGACGAGCGCGGCCAGATCGGGCTCGGCGACCACCACCTCGGCGTCGGTCGCGGGCCCGGCGCCGATCACGATCCCCAGGTCCGCCGCGCGACGGATCTCGTCGTCTTCGAACCCGTCCCCGACGGCCGCCACGAGCCCACCGGCCTCCCGGCGCCGGGCGGATACGTAGTCCGCAGCGTCCGCCCCGGAGAGGCCGCCGACGAAGCGCGCGAAGCCCGCGCCCTCGGCCGCCTTCCGGGCGCAGGGCTCGCTGTCGCCGGTCACGAGCGTCACGTCCACGGCCAGGTCCCGGAGGCGCCGGGTCTGCTCCGCCGCGTCCTCGCGGATCGGGTCCTCGAGGTGGAAGCGCGCCAGGACCCGCGTGCCCTCGGCGAGGTACACCACCGTCTCCGGCGCCTCGATCGAGTCGACCCCCGCCGGGCCCGACCGCGTCCCCCCTCCGGAGACGCAGCGCCCGCCGAGGAGCTCGGTCCCGACCGAGCGCAGCAGCTCGCGGTTGCCGAAACGCAGGACGCCGCCGCCGCGGAGATAGCCGACCACGCCGTAGCCACGCACCTCCTGGCGGGTGGCGACCAACGACCGCTCCAGGGCGGGGCGCGTCCCCACCGCCTCGACCGCGGCGCGGTACAGCTCGCGGGCGATCGGGTGGTCGAGCCCGCGCTCGAGGTCGCGTGTGAGGCGCATGACGCGCTCGGGGCTGACGTCGGGATCGACGACGCAGCCCACGAGCCGGGGGCGGCCGACGGTCACGGTCCCGGTCCGCTCGAAGATGAGCTCGCGGACCTGCCCCAGCCGGGCCACCGCGCGCGGGCTACGGAAGGCGACGCCGCGCTCCGCGGCCCGGGTCAGGGCGACGAAGAGCCCGACGCCCCGCGTGCGCGCGACCGCGACGGGCGCGGCGGCGGCGAGGATCGCGAGGGCCACGCCGAGGGCGCCGTCCTCGACGCTCCCTGGTTCGCCGTCGAAGACCCACCGGGTGATGAACAGGCCCAGCGCGAAGAACACCGACGCCGTCGCGAAGAAGAAGACCGCGCGACCGGCCCGCGCCTCGAGCCAGCGGTCGGCCCGACCGGCAGAGCTCAGGCGGCGCGCCGCCTGAGCGATCGAGGAGGCCGGCTGATCCACCCGCGCGACGACGATTGCGGCGCCGGACTCGACGCGCGCGCCGCCGGCCACCGACGATCCCGGGCCGTGCGCGCCGTTCGCGAGGACGATCTGCCCGAGGCGGACCGTCGCGTCCGTCGGCACCACGTCCTCGGCGTGGACCACCAGGAGATCCCCGGCGACGACGGCGCTCGCCGGCAGATCGTGGACCTCGTCACCCGTCAGGAGGTGCGCGCGGCCGGCCCCGGTCGCCGCCCGCGTCCCGAGGCGCTCGTGGAGGTGGGCGCGGAGCTGCCGCCCGTCGAGCTCCAGCCACGCCGCGCCGCCGATGGCGATGATGGACGCCTCGAAGACCGGCGTCGCGCCGCTGAAGAAGGCGATCATGCTCAGGATGTAGAGCCCCGCGCCGAAGAGGAGCGGCAGGGCGAGCTCGCCGAGGCGCCGGCCGGCGATGTTCTGCGCCGCGCCGAGGATGAGCGGGCGCGCTCCCCAGACGACGAGCGCCGTGGTCACGACGGCCTGGACGTCCAGCGCGATGCCGCGGATCCCCTCGCCGAGCCCGTAGCCGACCCCGTAGACCAGCCCCGCGACGAGGCCCACCGCCGAGAGCATCAGCGTCCGCCCCACCACGTGACGCGGCAGCGTCCGCCAGCGCGGCTCGGGGGGCGAGGGCTGATCGAGCGGCGCCACCGAGAGCTCCGGCACGACGGCCGCCTCGTAGGCGAGCGCCGCCACGGTCCAGCGCTGGGCGAGGTAGGTGACCGTCAGGATCTCCTCGTCGACGATGCGCGCGGCGAGGACGCCGGGGAGCCCGGCGAGGTGGCGCTCGACCCGGCGCGAGCGGGCGCCGCTGAGGAGCCCCTCGAGGCGAAAGCGCGCGCGGGCGGCCACCCCGTGGGTGGAGCTGGCCGGCACCTCGTCCGGGAGCGCCGGCGCGGGCTCGTCGGGCGGCGCCAGGCGCAGCGTGAGCGGCCGCGGACCGGGCCCTCGGGAGGTGGGCTCAGACACCATCGCGACCACCGGCGTCGGTGCTTCTTCCCTGGATCATGGCGACGACCTCGGACATCTGGCGGGCGTCGACGCGCCGGACCGCGGAGCTCGGGAAGCGCGCCCGGAAGGCGGCCTCGTCCAACCCCGAGAGCGACGCCAGCTTCGGCCGGACGTTCTCCGGCCGCGGGCGCAGGGCCTCGTGGCGCGTCGGCTCGGCGCGGCGGTTCCAGGGGCAGACCTCCTGGCAGAGATCGCAGCCGAAGACGTGCTGCCCGAGCGCGCTCGCGTCGGCCACCCGCGCCGGCTCCGGCGACTCGATGGTCCAGGTCGCGATGCAGCGGCGGGCGTCCAGGACATACGGACGCGGGAAGGCGGCGGTCGGGCAGACGTCGAGGCAGCGGGTGCAGCTGCCGCAGTGGTCGGTCTCCGGGGTGTCGAAGGCGAGCTCGAGGGGCGTCAGGACGACCCCCAGGAAGTACCAGGAGCCGCGCGCGCCCGCAGCCGCGCCCGCGGCGTCGGTGTCGCCCGCGCGCCCACGATGAATCAGCAGCGTGTTCTTGCCGATCCACCCGATCCCCGCCGCCTGGGCGAACGCCTTCTCGAGGACCGGGCCGGTGTCGACGAAGACCCGGTGGGCGGTGCTCGGGCCGCCGAGCTCCGGATCGCCGGCGAAGCGCCCGGCCAGCGTGATCAGAAGCTTCCGCACGTCGCGGTGGTAGTCGCGGCCCTGGGCGTAGCGGGCGATCCAGCCCTCGTCCTCGGCCGGCGGCTTCGCGAGGTAGCCGGGCACCTCCGAGGCGTAGCTGACGCCCAGCGCGACCACCGCGCGCGCCTCGGGCCACACCTCGCGGACGTCGCGCCGGAGCGGGGCGTTGTCGGTCAGCCAGCCCATCTCGGCGCCGTAGCCGGCCTCCATCTGGGCGACGTAGCGCTCCCAGGCCACCCCGGCGCCGGGCGGCGCGATGCCCACGAGGTCGAACCCCACGTCCCTCGCATGCTGTTTAACGCGGGCGGACCGCTCGGCTGGCGTCGTCACGGCGCGGTTATAGCAGGTCCCCCTGCCGAGTTGGAGCGCCGTCCTCGCCGTCGCCCGCGGGGAGCTTCGGCCTTGACCGACGCGCGCCGCGGGCAGTAGCTACGACCCATGCCCGACGTGGACCCGGCCTGCGCCCTCCCCTCGCTCCGGCCGCGTCCTCGGGGGCGCGGGCGCGCGCGGCGGCTCGCCGTGGCGGGGGGGCTGGCGCTCGCGACGCTCTTCGGCGGCTGCGGCGACGATCCCGAGGTCGCGTGCGGCGGGGCCTACGAGCACCTCCTGACGATCGGCCAGCGGACCCACGACGCCGGGCTCCGCGCCCGGTTCGTCAAGGCCTGCGTCGAGGCGTGGGACGAGAGGAAGATCGCGTGCATCCAGCGCGCCGAGACGCCGGAAGAGGCGCTCGCCTGCAAGTGGTACAAGAAGCGACCCGGCTGACAGGAACACAATGGCGCGCAAGAGAAAGCGGACCCTCTACCTGGTCGACGGCTCGGGCTACATCTTCCGAGCCTACTACGCGATCCGCTCGCTGACGACGAGCGACGGCTTCCCGACCAACGCCCTCTACGGCTTCACCCAGATGATGGTGCGGCTGGTCGAGGACGAGCAGCCCGACTTCCTCGCGGTCGTCTTCGACGCCCCCGGGCCTGGCTTCCGCCACGAGCTCTACCCGGAGTACAAGGCCAACCGCGGCGAGAAGCCCGAGGATCTCGTCCCGCAGCTGCCGTTGGTTCGTGACATCGTCAACGCCTACAACATCCCGGCCCTCGAGCTCGACGGCTTCGAGGCCGACGACATCATCGCGACCCTGGCCCGGATGGCCGAGGACGAGGACGTCGACACCGTCATCGTGTCCTCGGACAAGGACCTCATGCAGCTCGTCGACGACGAGTGCGTGATGCTCGACACGATGAAGAACGTCCGCTACGACGCCGCCGGCGTGGCCGAGAAGATGGGCGTCCCACCCGCGCAGATCCTCGATCTGCTCGCGCTCATGGGCGACAGCTCCGACAATATCCCGGGGGTCCCCGGGGTCGGCCCGAAGACCGCCCAGAAGCTCCTCGCCGACTTCGAGAGCCTCGACGGCGTCTACGCCAACCTCGAGCGGATCAAGGGCAAGCGCAAGCAGACCCTGGCCGACAACAAGGACAACGCCTACCTGTCCAAGCGGCTCGCGACGCTGCGGACCGACGTCCCGCTCGGGCTCGGCCTCGAGGACCTCGCCCGCAAGGACCCCAACCGCGCCGCCCTCGCCGAGCTGTTCGGCCGCCTCGAGTTCAAGGCCTGGCAGCGGGAGTACCTCGACGAGCCGACCGAAGAGGAGCTGGCCGACGCGCAGCAGGTCGTCGCCGACCTGAACGACCCGGTGGTCGTCACCGTCCGGACGCCCGACGCGCTGCGGGCGATGGTCACCGAGCTCGCGGCCGCCGAGCGCATCGCCGTCGCCGTCCAGACGACCGATCCCCACCCGGTCGCCGCGCGCCTGGTCGGCCTGTCCCTGGCGACGGATCCGAAGCGGGCCTGGTACGTGCCGGTCGCCCACGGGGCGGTCGACGACGCTGCTCAGACCTCGCTCTTCTCGGCCCCGGCCACGCCCGCGCAGCTGCCCCTCGACGCGGTGCTCGACGCGCTCGGCCCGGTGCTGCGCGACGCCGAGATCCCCAAGGCGGTCTTCGACGCCAAGGACGCGCTCCAGATCTTCCGCTTCGCCGGTGTGGAGCTGGCCGGCGTGACCTTCGATCCGATGCTGGCGAGCTACCTCCTCGACGCCGGGCGCTACCAGCAGAACCTGGCGAACGTCGCGGTGACGTGGCTCGAGCACCGGGTCACCACCTACGAGGAGCTGGCCGGCCGCGGCAAGAAGCAGAAGCGCCGCGACGAGCTGACCATCGACGAGCTCGCGCCCTTCGCGTGCGAGGAGCCGCGGGTGGTGCTCGCGCTCCAGGACGCGCTCGCGCCGCGCCTCGAGAGCGAGGGCCTCGACGGGCTCCTCCGGGACATGGAGCTGCCGCTCTCGGCGGTGCTCGCCGACATGGAGGCGACCGGCATCCGGATCGACAAGGAGCTGATGCGGCGCCTGTCCATCGAGCTCGGCGCCCGCGCGGACGAGCTCGAGCGGCAGGCCCACGAGGCGGCCGGGCGACCGTTCTCCGTGGGCTCGCCCAAGCAGCTCGCCGAGGTCCTCTTCGAGGAGCTGGGCCTGCCGGTCATCAAGCGCACCAAGACCGGCGCCTCGACCGACAGCTCGGTCCTCGAGGAGCTGGAGGAGCAGCACCCGCTCCCGGCGCTGGTCCTCGAGTGGCGGCGCGTGTCGAAGCTCAAGTCGACCTACACCGACGTCCTGCCGACCCTGATCCGCCCCGAGACCGGGCGCATCCACACCATCTTCAACCAGGCGGTCGCGGCGACCGGGCGCCTGTCGAGCGAGGCGCCGAACCTCCAGAACATCCCGGTGCGGACCGAGGACGGCCGCAAGATCCGCGAGGCCTTCGTCGCCGACGACGGCAACGTCATCGTCAGCGCCGACTACAGCCAGATCGAGCTGCGGATCCTGGCGCACCTGGCCGGCGACGAGCGGATGCAGCAGGGCTTCCACGACGGGGTCGACATCCACCGCCGGACCGCCTCGGAGGTCCTGCAGATCCCCTTCGACGACGTGTCCAACGAGCAGCGGAGCATGGCCAAGGCCATCAACTTCGGGATCCTCTACGGGATGAGCGCCTTCCGCCTGTCCCGGGAGCAGGGCATCAGCCGCGGCGAGGCCCAGCAGTACATCGACGACTACTACGCGCGTTACCCCAAGATCCGGCAGTGGAAGGACGGGGTGTTGCAGCGCGGCAGGGCGAGCGGTTACGTATCGACTATGTTCGGCCGCATCCGCGGGGTGGGCGACCTCGCGTCTCGAAACGGCATCGCCCGGCGCGCTGCTGAGCGCGTCGCCATCAACACACCGGTCCAGGGCACGGCCGCCGACATCATCAAGGCGGCGATGGTGAAGCTCCACGCGCGCCTGGGCCGAGAGCTCCCGAGCGCGCGGCTCCTGCTACAGGTCCACGACGAGCTCGTCTTCGAGGTCCCCGAGGGCGACGCCGAGGCGCTCATCGCGCTCAGCCGCGAGGAGATGTCCTCGGTCATCACCCTCGACGTGCCGCTCGAGGTGAACGCCGCCCCGGGCCAGAACTGGCTGCAGGCCCACTGACGACAGAGGCCCCTTGAGTCACCCCCCCACGATCGTGGACGACGAGGTCAGCGCGCTCTCCCGCGAGGCGCTCGAGGCCGAGGTGCGGAGCCTCCGCGAGCAGGCGCGGCTGACGAACCGGAAGCTCCGCGGGATCCAGGAGATCGGGCAGCTCCTCGCCAGCGAGCAGAACCACGACCGGATGCTCGCCGAGATCATCAAGCGGACGACGGCGCTGATGGGCGCCGACCGGGCGACCCTCTTCATCCTGTCCGACGACCACAAGACGATGTGGTCGAAGAGCACCCACGGCGGCGAGATCAAGACCATCGAGCTGCAGGTCGGCCAGGGGATCGCCGGCTGGGTCGCGCGCTACAAGCGCCAGGTCAACGTCAAGGACGCCTACAAGGACGCCCGCTTCGACGCCGAGGTCGACCGCGCCAGCGGCTATCGGACCAAGTCGATCCTGTGTCAGCCGCTGCAGGACATGCAGGGCAACACCATCGGCGTCATCCAGGTGCTCAACAAGCACGAGGGCTACTTCACGACCGCCGACGAGCAGCTCCTGCGCGCCATCGGCGGCCAGGCCTCGGTCTGCATCCTCAACTCGCACCTCTACATCGACGTCGTCACCAAGAACATCGATCTCCTGGACACCCAGCTGAAGCTCGAGGAGCGGACCGACGAGGTCGAGCTCCTCTTCCGGGTCGAGCGCGCGGCGGCGCTGGCGATGAGCCAGGAGCAGGCCCTCGGCGGGGTCCTCGACGCGACCCTCGCCGAGTACCCCAGCGACGGGGCGGTGGTGCTCCTCCACGACGCGCGGCGACAGGCCCTCGTCGCCGAGCACGCCGTGGGCACCGCGGCCGAGTGGCTGAGCGGGGCGCGGATCGCCCTCGAGGGGACCCTGGCCGGCGAGGTGTTCGGCGCGCGAACGGCGCGGTGCCTCCGCCAGTCGGATCAGCAGCTCCTCGACGGGCTCGACCTGCCCGTCCCGGCCGGCCTGCAGCTCAGGACCGCGGTGTGCGTCCCGATCACGCACAACGAGGACACCTTCGGCGTGCTGATCGTCGTCAACCGCCGGGACGACCCGCGCGGCTTCGAGGATCGCGACGTCCGCATCCTGGGGGTCATCGCCAGCCGGATCGCGCTGTCGCTGATGCTGGCGCGCGCGATGGACGAGGAGCGCAAGGCCGAGCGCCTCGCGGCCATCGGCAAGACGCTCAGCGGCGTGGTCCACGACCTGAAGACGCCGCTGACCATCATCTCGGGCTACGCGAGGGCGCTGGCGCGGGAAGACGACGCCGACAAGCGGCAGGAGTACCGGGCCCTCATCAAGGGGCAGATCGACTCGATCACCGCGATGATCCAGGAGCTCCTGCGCTTCTCCCGAGGCGAGAGCCAGCTGCTCGCGCGCAAGGTCTGGGTGAAGGACTTCGTGGCCGAGCTCGCCGTGGCGCTCCGCGAGGAGTTCGGCGGCTCCGGCGTCGAGCTGGTGATCGAGACGCCCTATCGCGGGGCGGTCAAGATGGACGCCCAGAAGATGCGCCGGGCGGCGTTCAACCTGGCGCGCAACGCCAAAGAGGCGATGAGCGAGCGCGGCCACGGGACGTTCACCGTGAAGGTCGACAAGGTCGACGAGCGCGTGCGCTTCTCGTTCTCCGACGACGGCCCGGGGATCCCGGCCGAGATGGAGGGGCGGCTCTTCGACTCCTTCGCGACCCACGGCAAGAAGAACGGCACGGGCCTCGGGTTGGCCATCGTCAAGCGGATCGTGGACGAGCACGAGGGGACGCTCGATCTCACCTCGATCCCGGGCCGGGGCACGACCTTCACGATCGGGCTCGCGCCGGCGTGACGGGGCTCAGCGGCTGATCGGCAGAGAAGACGACCGCGACGGCGGCTCCCCGATGGGGGTGACTGAGGCCGCCGTCCGTGCATATACCGATCGCTCACTCCCGAGCGGGACGAGGTAGACGGCAGATGGATCTTGGAGAGCTCTTCGAACGCGGCGGCCCGCTCATGTGGGTCATCCTGGGGGCGTCCATCGTCGCCGCCGCGGCGTTCATCGACCGGCTGCTCGCGCTGCGACGCGGGCTCATCGTCCCGGCGCCGCTCTTCGAGAGCCTGCGCGCGCACCTCGACGCGAAGGACACGGCCCGCGCGCGCCAGCTCTGCCGCGAGAGCCCGACCGTCCTCGCGCGGGTGATCGCCGCCGGGCTCGACCGCAGCGGCGCCGGCCGCGCGGCCGCCAAAGAGGCCATGGAAGAGGCCGGGACCGTGGCCGTCGGTCGGCTCGAGCGCTGGGTGGGCGTGCTCTCGACGGTCGCGGCGATCGCGCCTCTGCTGGGCCTCCTCGGCACCGTCACCGGCATGATCGAGGTCTTCTATCAGATCCAGGGGGCGACGAACCCGGACATCGGGCGGCTCTCGGGCGGCATCAAGGAGGCGCTCTACACGACCGGGGCGGGCCTGACCGTCGGCATCCCGGTCTTCGTGGCCTACCGCTTCATCGAGGCCAAGATCGACCGCTACGCCCAGGAGCTCGAGGAGCGCGGCCTGGCGCTGCTCGATCGGATGACGGCCGGCGACGGGGCGCCCGGGCCAGCGGCGGAGCCGGCCGAGTGAACTTTCGGGACTCCCGAAAGCGCGGCCGGCGCGCAGAGGTCACCCTCGAGGTCACGTCCCTTGTCGACGTCGTCTTCCTGCTGATCATCTTCCTGCTGGTCACGACGACGTTCAAACAGAACGAGTACGCCTTCGTCATCGATCTCCCGACCTCGGGCGTGCAGGAGATCACGGTCTCGAGCGACAAGACCACGGTCTTCGTGACGGCGACCGGCGACATGTACCTGCTCGAGGTGCCCGCCGACCGCCCGGTGGAGGGCGCGGTCGACCCGTCGAAGAAGGTCGACCGGAAGGAGCTCGAGCGTCGCCTGAAGGCGCTCCAGGAGCGTCGCCCCGACGCCTCGATCGCGATCCGTGGCGAGCGCTCGACGAGCTACCAGTCGATGATGGACGTGGTCAGCGTGCTGCAGGACATCGGCTTCCGAAACATCTGGTTCCCCTACGAGTTCGACGGCAAGAGCGGCCCCCCCGCCCCTCCCGGCCCCTGACACAGGGTCTTGACGCGATGCCTGTGTCCTAGTCGCAAGCTACCGATACGGTGGGATTCTTGCCACGGAGACACCGAGGCACGGAGGGAACACGGAGGAGCGTCTACGGCGTCACGCGCATCCTCCTCGCGAGCTTCGCTCCGTGTCGTCTCAGTGTCTCCGTGCCTCGGCGGTCAACAAAGCGGTGTCAGTTCAGGGCATTGGACCCAGAGTGTAGGCATTGGGTCGAGACGGGCGGTGCGATCGGCGTTGCGCCAGGTGAGCGTCAGTTCACCCAGCCGGAGGCGCCGACGTCGATGACGGAGCGCTCGACCTCGACCTCGCGGGTGGCGCCGCCGAGGCTCCGGAGGCGCAGGCGGATGGCGCTCCCTGGCGGCCCGCGCAGCACGCGGACGGCGTCGAGGGCGGGCAGGAAGCCGCTCGCGGCCTCGTCGATGGCGATGATGACCTCGCCGGCCTCGACCCCGGCGAGGTCGAGCGGGCCGCCCTTGACGACGCGGCCGATGCGGATCCCGTCGTCGACGGCGTCGATCTGCGCCCCGAGCCCGCCGAAGCGCTCGCGACTCCGGAGCCCGGGGAAGTCCTCGACCCGGTCGACGCGCAGATCGCCGACGTCGGTCGTCTCCCCGGGCGAGAGCGGGACGTTCCGGCGCCGGGTCGGCAGGTAGAAGTCGCCGATGGTCGAGACCTCCAGGAACACGCCGACGGTCTGGTTCGCGGCGACCTCGAGCAGGAACTCGCCGTTCCAGCTCGCCGCCGCGGAGCGCTCGACCGCGCCGTCGGCAGAGCGGACGGTGATGGTCGCGCCCGGCACCGGCACGCCGTCTCGGTCGATGATCCGCCCGACGATCGACGCCGGGCGCGCCTCGCCGCACTTCACCGTGGCGACCTCGCCCGGGGTCAGGAGGACTTCGCCGCACAGGGTCTGCTCCTCGCCGTACCGCACCCAGTACTTCCGCGGAGCCGGCAGGATCGCCACGTCACCGTAGCCGCTCAGGCTGGCCACGCGACCCGTGATCGCCTCGTCCGAGCCGCCGACCAGGGCGATGACGTCGAACGGCCCTCGGTAGGGGCCGCGATAGTCGACCGCGATCCGCCCCGCGGGCTGCAGGGTGACGACGAGGTCGTCGTGGCCCTCGCTCGCCTCGACGTAGAGCGAGCCGACGCCGCCGTCACCGTCGTCGGCGACCACGGTCACCGGCGTGAAGGGGACCTCCTTCAGCCAGAAGCGCCCGTGGCGGTCCGACCGCGCGCGAGCGACCTCGGTGTCCGAGAAGTCCGTCGCGGTCAGGGTCGCGTAGGGGACGGCCTCACCGTGCGGGTCGAGGACGACGCCGACGAGCCGGCGCCCGGTCTCGAGGACGAGCTCGACCCGCCGCACCTCGAAGGGCTCGAGGGGCGTCAGCTCGCGCTCGGCCCCCGAAGCCTCGGCGGTCGCGCTGACGTAGTCCGCGACGAGGTCGACGTCGGTGAGCACGAACTCGCCGCGCGCGTCGGTCACCGCGACGTCGAGGCCATCCCCGAGGGTCACCGTGACGTCCGCGACCGGGTCACCCCGGCGGTCGAGGACCCGCCCCTCGACGGTGCCCCCCGGGCAGATACCGACGGTCATCGCGGGGTCCGTCGACGGCCCGGCGCCGCCCTCGTGGTCCTCGACGCCCGCGACCACCGTGACGGCGCCGTCCTTCGGGACCCTCGCCTCGAAGCGCCCGGCGTCGTCCGCGATCCCCGACGCGAGCGGCCGCCCGTCGGCCCCCAGGACCGTCACGTCGGCGCCTCTCGCGACGGCACCGCGACAGTCCAGGACGCTCACGGTCAGCGGGCGCCGCTCGCCCTCGATGTGGCGCGACAGGCGGGCGAGGGCTCGACGGCGGCGGGCGGCGATGGCCGCGGCGTCGGGCCGCTCCCTGACGGTCTCGCGCGTCGTGCTCGGCGGCGGCGTCGCCTCGCTGGGCTCACCTCCCTCGAGGGAGACGCCCAGCAGCACGCCGCCCACGAGCAGCACCGCTACGACCGTAAGCCGTCGTCGCCCCATCGCAGTCCATCCCCTCTCGCGCCGACCGGACGGCGCGCCGAGCATGGTCGCACAACGCCTCCATCCTGAGACCGATTCCCGCCCGCCGCGGTGTCCTGACGGGCCGTCCGACCAGAATGCGAGATCGCGGGGCGTCACACCCCGGCTGACTCCTCGGTCAATCGACTCGCCAGGCAAGACGGGGCGGAGCGTGAGCTGGTGCGGGGCGGAGCGCAGAAGCGGAAGCGTGTGCGTGAGCGGCGCGTGTGCGTATGCGTGAGCGTGACCGGCGCGGGGGCGTGTGCGTGAGCGGAGCGGGCGCGGGGGCGTGTGCGTGAGCGGTGCGGGGAGCGTGTGCGTGCGTGTGCGTGAGCGGCGCGTGTGCGTATGCGTGAGCGTGAGCGTGAGCGTGAGCGGCGCGGGGGCGTGTGCGCGAGCACACGCGAACGCACACCGCTCCGCTCCACCGCCACGCACACGCACCCCGCTCCGCTCGCTCGCGCACACGCCCCGCGCCCCGCTCCGCTCACGCCCACACTGGTCAAAGTGCGAGATCGCGGGGTCAGACCCCACGCTCTAACATTTTGCTCGCGGACCCAACCGATCGAAAACACGGCACTTCGGCGCGGTCGCTGCGCTCGCGTGCCTGAGAAGGGGCCGAGAAACTGGCCGCGCGGATCGCCATCCCCTACGATCGATCGGCCGAGGCGCCGATGCGCCCGCGGACCGCTCACCCTTGACCGCGCGCCCCCCCCGAGTCGATGTTCGAAGCGACCAGTACCAGGTTCATCAAGGCGGCCTTCGTCACGCTCCTCCTGGGCGCGGCGCTGTTCGTCGTGACGATGAACCTGTTCGACCCGGCCCGCGCCGAGCGGATGTCGATGCTCGAGCGCGACCACGCCCGGATGGGCCGCCTCATCGACCGCGCCGCCCGGGACAACCGCCGCCTCGAGCAGGAGCTCGAGTCCCTGCAGACCGGCCTCGAGGGCTGGCACGAGACGGCCCGCCGCGAGGACGGGATGATCCTCGACGGCGAGGTCATCTTCCACTTCCCGGACGACCCGAACTGAGGGCTGAGCGGGCTCAGCGGTGACGCAGCGCCCGCGCCTCGAACATCAGCAGGTCCCCGAGGCAGGCGCGCTTCTGCCTAGCGTGGAGGAGCCGCGAGATGATCCGCGTGGCGCGCTGGCAGGCCTCGGTCTCGCGGCCGAGCTCGCGGCACACCCGCCGCGCGTAGCGCCGACACGGGTTGTAGCGGCTCTCCGCCTCCTCCCCGCCCGGGCCGAACCGCTCCACCAGCCCCTCGCAGGCGATGCGCGTCTCGGGGTCGTCACCGTCCGGCTCGCGGGTGCGCGCCTCGTGGCACTCGTCGCTGAACTCGCCGTAGAAGCGGCACGCCAGCTCCACGACCGCGGCGCACGGCTCCGCCGGGAGCGCGTCGGGATCGTACGGGGCCGTGTCCTCGGGCTCGGGCTCCACCGTGTCGGGCGGCTCCCAGGTGTCCGGCTCCGGCAGCGTGTCGCGGAAGGCGCTCGACGGCGGAGGCCACCCGCGGATCTTGTCCTCGGGTGACCGACCGCAGCCGGCCGCGGCGAGCACCGCCGCGGCCAAGAGAGCGCGTCGCATCAGTGGCCGGCGCTGGCGGCCTTCGGCTTGGCGTTCCAGATGCGGGTCGCCAGCAGGAGCCCGATGACGGCCATCGGGATCATCGCGACGGGCCAGGAGATCCAGTTGTCGGCGACGACCTTGTCGGCGGCCGTGTCCGGCAGCGTGATGCTGTAGGTCAGCGACATCAGGCCCGTGCCCAGGTACACGAAGCCGTCGATGATGCCCACGGCGATGCCGACGTTCTTCCGGCCGCCGAAGTCCATCGACGCCGTCCCCGAGAGCATCCCGTGTACGCCGATGACGGCCAGGGACATCACCAGCGCGATGATCCCGATGCCGGGCCCGGTGTAGAAGGCCAGCGCGAGGATGGCGCCAGCTACCATGACCCCGTACAGGATGCTCGCGACGGGCCCTCGGCGTGAGTCGAAGACGTGGTCACTGATGATGCCGGCGACCATGCCGCCCAGGATGCCGGCGGTGCACAGGAACATCCCCCAGTGCTCGAAGATGAAGGGCTTCTCCCCGGGCACGGTCGCCGCGACGTACTTCGGATAGAACTGCATCACCGCCTGGCGCAGGAAGCCGCTGCAGAACTCGATGATCGCGATGGTCATGATGACCTTGCTCGTGAACATCTTCTTGAAGACCTCGACCACCGGCAGCCGCGGGCCGTCGTCGCCGGACGAGGCGTCGGCGGTGTCGAAGTCCTCGAGCCCGGCCTCACCGGGGGTGTCGCGGACCCACATGACGTCGAGCACGAAGAAGATGACGAGCAGCCCCGCCGGCAGGAAGAAGACCCACTCGAGCGGGACGTTCTCGACGATGATCTTGCCCCAGTCGTAGGCGAAGTAGACGCCGAGCGAGATGAGGATGCCGAAGATGGCCCCGAAGACGCCGCGCTCGCGGACGTGGAACCACGACGAGTTGACCTTGACGATGGCGACCGCACCGAAGCTCTGGAAGTACATGTTGAAGGCGTAGAGCACTGCGAAGATCGGCGTCAGCGGGACGTCGCCCGGAGGCGCGTTCATCGCCATGATCGTCACGAAGCCCATGATGACGTTCGCGACCGCGGCGCCGCCCGCGCCGATGAGGATGGCCTTCTTGCCGCCGATCCGGTCGGTGATCGGGCCGTTGACGACGAAGGAGAAGCCGTAGGTGATGGTCCCGACCATGAAGATGATGGCGAAGTCGGTCGTGTCCATCAGCGGCGCGTGGCCCGTCCCCCACTCGAAGGCTTCGGTCGCCTTGTTGAGGTTGTAGCGCGCCATGTAGAGGAACGAGTAGGTGAGCCCTAGCGGGAGCCAGTTCATCACGCGCCGCTTGCGGAAGGCCCTGCTGTGCCCGAGGTCGATCTTCGGCAGCCTCAGGATGACGAGCAGGATGACGAGGAGCAGCGCGACGATCGCCCCGAGCTCCGGCAGGAGCTTGGTCGTGAGGCTCTCGGTGCTCTTCTTCTTGGGCTGCTTGCGGGCGACCGGGGCCGCCTGATCCCCCGCCGGCACGGGGACGTCGACCCCACCCTCGGGGTCGGCCGCCGCGACGAGCACGTCCCCCGATTCCCCGGGCGCGCCGTCGACCTGTACCACCGCGGGCTGTTCGGCCGGCGCGCTGGTCGAGATCATCGTGGGTAGCCCGAGGGCGAACATGACCGCCATGGCGCCGAAGATGCGCCACGGAGAGAGGCGGGACCCGGAGTCGGGGCGAGGCATCAGGCTTCTCCTCTGTGCGAAGCTCGGGGAGGGAGCAGCTCGGTGAAGTGCCGAACGGCGGTGATTTCGGGGTCGAGCGAGGGGGCGCCGGGGGCGTGGGAGCTGTCGACCCAGACCACGGCGGCGTTCGGGAAGGCGCGCTTGAAGAGGTTGCACAGCCCGGGCTCGTTGTCGAACGCGCCCACGACGTCGCCGGTCTTGTGGAGGTGCTCGATGACCGCGGCCTTGTACTCGGCGTCCGACGTCGACGGGTCGGGCTTGAGGATGGTCCGCGTGTCGACGGTCCCCACCGGGAACCCGTCGCGCTGCAGCGCCGCGACGGTCCCGACCAGCATCGCCGGCGCGTCCCGCCCGGTCAGGTAGCACGGCACGCCGCCCGCCTCGTACACGAGGTTGACGAGCTCGACGGCGCCGGAGCGCGCGAGGTCGACCTGCACGTAGGCGTTGGTGAAGAAGCGCTCGGCCCAGAAGGCCTGTACGTCGGCGATGAGCCCGTCGTCCTGCACGCCCGCGGCGCGCAGCGTCGTCGCCACGCCGTAGTGGACGTCCCCCGGGGACAGGCGCCCCATCAGCTCGTAGAAGCCGCCGAGCCGCGCGGCGTGCGTGTGCGCGTACTCCTGCAGGATCCGCAGCGTCCGGTGATCGTTCGAGTAGAGCGTCTCGTCGAGGTCGAACACGACGAGCGGGTCGTGCCCGCGCGCCTCGGCCGCCTGGATGTTGTCGAGCAGCGCCCGCGTCGCCGCGGGGAGATCGTGGGCGTTGAGCGAAGTCACGCGGCGGAGCCTCCGAGGGTGCCGCCGGATGCAGGTCGGGAGCGGCGGAGCAGAGGCTTGCACGGGGGGCCCGCCTTTTCAACCGAGCCCGGCCGTCGCCACCAAGCCGTCACGGAGGCTCCACGGGTTCGTCACGCTGGCCGGCCGACGGGCCGGAAGCCCCGTGTCTCGCGGACGATCCGCCGGGCGCCTACAGGCGCCCGGCGGACTCGGCTACGCCTTCACCTGCTTGCGCGCGCGCTCGATCGTCTCGCTGTACGAGGCGTTGTGGACGAGGTCCGCGAGGCGCTGGGTGTACTTCTCGGCCAGGTCCGGCCGGGAGCGCCGCTTGGCGTCCTCGATCCAGCTGACGATCTTGAGGACCGCGAGCTCGGCGTTGACGAAGTGCTCGACGCCCTTGACGACCACGGCGACGGAGCTCGCCGACACCGACGGCGACGTGTTCTCGAAGGTGAACTCGCGGCCGGTGGCGTTCTCGATGACCAGGCGGACGGTCCCCGGGACCTCGCTGTGCGAGCCGTTGTCACCGCGGGCCTTCTTGAAGTCCCCGCTCACCACGAAGTCGACGAAGTGGATGTGGCCCAGCGACGGATAGTCGCTGACGAGCCCCCGCTTGAGACCGTTGAACAGGGCGTCGATGAAGCCGACGCCCTTGCCCTCGACGGCGAAGAGCGGGCCCTTGCCGACCTGGGAGAGCTGACAGACGATCCAGGCCGTGCCGGCCTCGATGTCCTCGGTCAGGGTGTATTTGGAAACGTAGTACCCGATGTAGTCCTCACCGAGCACTTCGAGGGTCAGTCGCTCCAGCTCGTCCTGCGTCCTCATAGGTCCTCCCGAGCCCCGTGGCTCTCAACGCTGGATGGGCGCGCTCGACTCGGGAGTTCCACCGAGCGCGCCACACCCTCTCCCACAGTACGCTCTACGTGACGTCAACACACGTTCTTGAATGCAACATCCCGCCGCCACGACGGCCGCCTGCGCGCGCCTTCACCCGCCCGCGGGCGGCGGCCACGGCATCCCCAGCCGCGCCAGAACCGACAGCAGGTCGACGGGCACCGAGGCCTCGATGAGCAGCGGCTCGCGGCGGACCGGGTGCTCGAGGCCGAGACGCCAGGCGTGGAGCGCCGGTCGCGCCAGGAGCGGCGAGCGCTGCCCGTAGCGGGGATCCCCGAGGAGCGGGTGGCCATCGGCCGCGAGCTGCGCCCGGATCTGGTGCTTGCGGCCGGTCATCAGGGTCACCTCGAGGAGGCTGTGGTCGCCGCCGGTAGCGAGGCGCCGGTAGCCGAGCCGAGCGGGCTTGCCCTCCGGCGCCACGACGACCCCCCGGTCCCGCTCCGCGAGGCGGTGCTCGAGGGTCCGGGCGCCCGGGGTCTCGCCGACCACGAGCGCGAGATACACCTTGTCGGTGACCCGCCGGCGAAACGCGTCGGAGAGCCTGGACGCGGCCTTCGACGTGCGTCCGAACAGGACGACCCCGCTGACGTTCCGATCGAGGCGGTGCACGAGGCCCATGTAGACGTTGCCGGGCTTGTCGTACTCGGCCTTGACCCAGGCCCGGGCGCGATCGAGGAGGTTGTCGTCTCCGGGCGCCGCCGACTGGGTCAGGAGACCGGCCGGCTTGTTCACGGCGAGCAGGTGGTTGTCCACGAAGAGGACGTCGAGGCCCGGCGGGGCGACGGGGGGCGTCGTGCGCATCGCCGCGCATGGTAGTCCGCGGCGCGCCCGCCTGCACCCCCTGCCGACGTCGCCCGTGTACTCCGGCGGCCCGTAGCAGATCCGGTACACTCGTCGATCACGATGTTTGACAGCCGATCCTGGCCGGATCATGCTGCGTCCCGTCCCTGCCAGGACCAGGAGCCCCCATGCGCACGAACCCGACCAGCAGCGGCCCCTCGGCGCGGGTCGAGCAGGCCATCCAGGAGGCCGCCGCGGCGCGCCAGGCCGGCCGCTACCGCGAGGCCCTCGAGCGCGTGAGGGCGGCCTCGGCGCTGCTCGCCGCGGGCCCGGTGCGGCGCGAGCTGCGCGTCTCCCTCGAGCGCGAGGCGGGCCTCGCCTGTATCGGCCTCGACCGCCCCCGAGAGGCGCGCGACCGGCTGATGCTGGCGCTCGAGCGGGCGGGCAGCGAGGGCGCCCTGGCCGACCCCGTCCGCGCGGCGCTCGCCGCCCTCGAGCTGATGGGCGGAGAGCTCCGCGAGGCGCGCCGCTGGCTGAGCGAGCGCGGGCGCGACCGGCGGGCGACGCTCCTGGCCCAGGCGCGGTTGGAGCTGGCCGAGGGTCACGTCGCCGTCGCCGAGCAGGCGCTCCAGGCCTGCGAGCAGGCGCCCGGCGGGACCAGCGGCGTGGCGCCGCCGTCGTCGGCGCTCCGGAGCCTCGCCGCCATCTGGCAGGGGCGCCCCGACCAGGCACGGATGCTCCTCGACGGGGTCGCCAGCACCGGCAACGCCCACTGGGAGCTGGCTCGACTCCTCTCGCTACGCGCCGTCTGGGTCCAGGGCGGCGACGGCCGCTACCTCGACGTGGCGCTGAGCACCACCGAGGAGCTCCGCTTCGGCGACCGCGTGGAGGTCCGCCCCCCGGGGCTGGCGGCGCTCATCGCGTCGCAGCACGCGCTGCTGCTCCACCTCCGCGGGGAGACCGAGCTGGCCCTCGACGCCGCCCACACCGCCGAGGCGCAGCTCGGCACCCTGATGATCCCCGAGTGGCCGCTCCCGGCCATCCTGCACGACCTCGCGGTCGTCTATCGGGCCGCTGGCGACGACGAGCGCTGGCAGGCGGTCGCCGACCGCTACGCCGACCTCGACCCCGGGCCGTGGCCGGCGCGCGCGCGCCTGGTCACCGGCCCCCGCGCGGACGACGCCCTGTCGCCCCGGCGGCGTGACGGCGTCGACAGCGGCGCGGGTCACGGCGGCGCCCTGGCGCGGGTCGCGCTCGCCGTCCTCGAAGGCGGGGCCGACCCGTGCGGCGCGCTCCTCGGCGGGCTGGCCGAGACCGTCGGCGCCCACGGCGGGCGCTGGCACGGCGCGGACGGGCGCGTCCTGGCCCGGCTCGGTACGGCGCTCCTCCCGGGGACGCCGGCCGGACCGCCGGTCGTCCTGGAGGTCGGCCAGGCGGGCGCCATCGAGCTCTTCGGCGCGGCCCCGCCGGCGGTCGCGCGGCTCGACCGAGGGTATCTGGAGGGCGTGGCGAGGGCGGCGCGCGAGCGCCTCTCCGAGCGCCGCGCCTCCCGCGCCCTGGCGGACGCGGTCCGCGTGGCCGAGACCGGGCGCGCCGCGGCCGAGGAGGCCCTCGAGCGCTCCCGTCGCCCCGGCAGCGCGGTGGTCGTCGGCGGGCGCTTCCGCTCCGTGGTCGGCCGCTCCGAGCGCCTGCGCGAGGTCCTCGACCAGCTCGGCGTCCTGGCCGGGATGCCGGGCCCCATCCTGCTCGACGGGCCGACCGGGTCGGGTCGTCGCCACCTCGCCCGGGCGCTGCACGCGGTCGAGCACGAGGGCGTCGAGCTCCCCGTGGTGGACGTGTCGCTCGTCCCGCTCGGCGAGCAGACGGCGACGCTCCAGCGCCTCCGCGCCGGGGCCCTCTCCGGCGACTGGCTCGTCGCCAACGCCGAGAACCTCTCCCCCGAGGCCTGCAGCTGGCTCATCCAGGCGACCTCGGAGGTCCTCGACGGCGGCGGGCGCGCGCTCGTGACCCTCGACGCCGGGACCGAGGGCCAGGTCCCCGACGCGCTCCGCAGCGCGCTCGCCCCCGGGCGAGTCGCGATCCCCGGCCTCGACGAGCGGCTCGAGGACCTGCCGCTCCTGCTCGACGCCTTCGCCCGCGAGGTCGGCCGCCGCCCCGACGACGTCAGCACGGCGGCCCGGGCGCTGCTGGCCCGCCGCGCGTGGGTCGGCCACGTGGCCGAGCTCCGGACCGCGGTGCACCAGGCGGCGGTCCGCGCGGAGAAGGCGACGCTGCTGCCCGAGCACTTCGAGGCGGCGCTCCCCGACGCCGGCGTCCACCTGAGCGAGTCCGTCGAACTCGGCTATCACGACGCCGTCCGCTCGTTCCGGCGCGAGCTCCTCGTCCACGCCCTCGAGGTCTGTGGCGGCAACCGCACCCGCGCGGCCGAGCTCCTCGGGCTGCAGCGGACCTACTTCATGCGCCTCATCCGCGATCTCGGCGCGACCGAGGGCGAGACGAGCGCCTGAACGCCCGAGCCGGGCGCCGGACGAGGTCGCCCGCGCCCGCTCACGGCGCCGTGAAGCGCGCCTGCGGGGCCGCCGCGCGAAAACCCACGGCCGGCGTCCCGGCCCTCGGTTTTCGCTTGAAATCGACCAGACCCGGTGATAGCAACCCTCCTCACCGGTCGGCGCGAGCTGCCGAACACGGGGCCATAGCTCAGCTGGTAGAGCGCTTGAATCGCACTCAAGAGGTCGACGGTTCGACTCCGTTTGGCTCCACTAGAAAGGCGGGTTGAGGTAACTCCTCAACCCGCCTTTTCCTTTTTGGGCGGTTCTTCGGAGGATATCCAGCCGGCCCGCGGCGGGGGCACGGCCCTGTTGTCTTCGGGCCGCGAGAGGGCCCCGCGTTCCCACGGGGCCCTCCGCCAGCTCGCTCAGTGCGCCCGGACGTGCGCGACGCGGTGGAGCTCCGCCGTTCGGCCGCACATCACGTGCGCGACCGGCCGGCCCTGGAAGTCGTCGCCCGGCTCGCCGACGAACACCTGGTAGACCCCGGGCCCCGGAGGCACCTCGAGGACGCAGGTCCCGTCGCCGTCGGTCTGACACAGGTCCGCCGGCGGCGTCGCCGGTAGCTCGCCGAGCGCCCCACAGGCCCCCTGGTCACAGGGGTACGCGCGGACCACCACGCCGGACGCCGGGAGCTTCTTGAAGCTGCAGCCACGCCCGACGCACTGCAGCGTGGCCGTCACTGCGATGTAGCCCTCGTCGACGACGCCGTCGCAGTCGTCGTCGGCCCCGTCACACAGCTCGAGCGCGGCGGGGTGGACCGAGGGGTCGTCATCGTCGCAGTCGCCCGCGAAGGCTCCATCTCCATCGGTGTCGAGGGCCTCCGCCAGCGCGTAGGTCGAGAAGTGGTCGAGCCAGACGCTGCAGTAGTTCGCGGCGAGATCGCAGCTCGCCGACTGCGGCTCCCAGGTCCCCGTGGCGGGGTTCAACCAGTAGATGTCGAGCTTGTCCTCTCGCTGTCCGCCGTCGTCCACCCGGCCGTCGTCGTCCGCGTCCTCCCAGTACAGCGTGAGGAGCACCGGCGCGACGAAGGACTGCCCCTCGGGAGTGAACGCGTAGCTCAGGACCGGACCGGCCTTGCCTCCGCCCTTGGTCTGGAGGGCGATCGCGGGATCGAGCTCGCTCCGCTCCGCCGTGACGACGGTGTCCTGCGCCAGGGCGCCCGGCGGGAGGTCGAGGGCCAGCTCGCCGCTCGTCGGCGCGAGCAGCCCACCCTCGTCGACGGTCACGAGCTGCTGCGCGACGTCCGGATCGCAGGCGTTCCAGGTGTCCCCCGGGCAGACGTCGAAGCCGTCGGGGACACCGTCGCCGTCCTCGTCCGGACCACAGTCGAGCCCGCCGTCCACGAACCCGTCGCAGTCGTCGTCGACGCCGTTACAGACCTCGACGCCACCGGGGAGGACGCTCGCGTCGGCGTCGTTGCAGTCGGCCGGCGGCGACACCCCGTCGCCGTCTCCGTCGCAGCCGTCGTTGGCCACACCGTCGCAGTCGTCGTCGTAGGGCGTGTCGCAGCGCTCGCTCTGGCGCGGGCTCACCCTCGCGTCACCGTCGTCGCAGTCGGCGCCGGGCCGCTTGCAGCTCGCGAGGGGCTCGACCCCGAAGCCGTCGTGGTCGAGGTCCACGCAGGCGTCACCGCAGGCGCCGTCCTCGTCCCGGAGCCCATCGCAGTCGTCGTCCGCCGCGTTGCACAGCTCGACCGCGCCGGGGAACACCCAGCCCGCGCCGTCGTCGCAGTCGCCGCCACAGGAGGTGACGCCGTCGCCGTCCTCGTCGTAGCCGTCGTCGACGACGCCGTCACAGTCGTCGTCGAGCCCGTCGCAGCGCTCGACCGCGCTCGGGTTCACGAGCTGCCGCGTGTCGTCGCAGTCGTCCGAGTCGGCGACGTAGCCGGCCGGCGCGTCGCAGGCCCGGTGGGCAACCGCCGCGTTCCCGTAGCCGTCGCCGTCACCGTCCATCCACACCAGGCTCGTACAATCATCCACGCAGCTCGCGACCGCGTCGTCGCAGTCACCGTCGTCGCCGACGTATCCCGACGGCGCGTCGCAGGACCGGTGGGGGACCGCCGCGTCGCCGTAGCCGTCGCCGTCACTGTCCATCCACACCTGGCTCGTACAGTCATCCACGCAGCTAGCGACCGCGTCGTCGCAGTCGCGGTCATTGGCGACGTATCCCGACGGCGCGTCGCAAGCCCGATGGACCATGGCGGCGTCGCCATAGCCATCGCCGTCGCCGTCGCGCCACGCGACGCTCGCGCAGTCGGACGCGCAGCTCGCGACCGCGTCGTCGCAGTCGCCGTCGTTGACGACGAACCCCGACGGCGCGTCGCAGGCCCGATGGGTCACGGCGACGTCGCCAAAGCCATCGCCGTCGCCGTCACGCCACGCGACGCTCGCGCAGTCGGTCGTGCAGCTCGCGACCGCGTCATCGCAGTCGCCCGAGTCGGCGACGTAGCCCGCGGGAGCGTCACAGGCCCGGTGGGGCATGGTGACGTCGCCGTGGCCATCGGCGTCGCCGTCACGCCAGAGAACGCTGACGCAGTCGCCCGAACAGGCCGCCGTCGAGTCATCGCAGTCGCTGGCGTCGGGGACGAAGCCCGCGGGCGCGTCGCACGCGCGGTGCGACACGGCGAGGTCGCCGTAGCCGTCGCCATCACCGTCACGCCAGAGGACCGCGGTGCAGTCCACCGCGCACGAGGCGACCGCGTCGTCGCAATCGCGGCCCAGGCACTCGTCCCCAGCGACTGTCGCGGCGCCGTAGCCGTCGCCATCGGCGTCGAGGCACAGGTCACGGCAGTCGGGGATCCCGTCGCCGTCCTCGTCGACCCCGCAGTCCACGCCGCAGAACGGAGCGTCGTCGTCGCAGTCCCCCGGCTCCGCGACGTAGCCGTCGGGCGCGTCACACGCCCGGTGGGACACGGCGGGGTCGCCCAGCCCGTCACCGTCACCGTCGGCCCAGGCGAGGCTGTCGCAGTCGGCGCCGCATGCCGCTTCGGTGTCGTCGCAGTCGGGGCCGCAGCCCGCCGGCGTCCCGGTCAGCCCATCGCCGTCGGCGTCGAAGCACGGCGGCAGCGCCCTCAGCACCGGATCGACGACGTCGACCCACGCGCGCCCCTCGAGGTGGAGCCACACACCGACGGCGCCGCTCACGTCGATGTCGAACGACCGCGGAGCGCCCTTGACGATCTCCCCAGAGTCCCACACCGGGCGCCACACGTTCTCGCCCGTGACGTCGACCAGCAGCGTCGCGCGCACCGCGTCATCGGTCTCGTAGCGGTACAGCACCGTTCCCCACTGATCGGCGTAGGACCACGCGGCCTCCGGGCTCTCGTCGTCGATCCCGATCACGCCCGCGAAGGCGACGTAGCCGCCGTCGAGGCCGCTCGTCCAGACGAGGTCGGCGTCCCCGTGCACGCCCCAGCCGCTCGTGTACGCCACGCCGTCGAGCGCCATCGGGCCCCCGCCGATCGGCGGCATATCGGCGCAGTCGGCGCCGCACATGGCCGGGCAGTGACCCGAGAGCTGACACGGGCGGTTGGAGGTGAACCCCGGGTGGGACATCTGCGTCCCGAGCCCGACCCGGGCCGCCACCCACGGCGTGTTCCCGTCCCAGTCGTCGGTCCCCCACGCGTAGCTCGCGCTCCAGTCCGGGAGCCCCAGCGCCTCGTCCGCCGGCGTGACCTCGAGGGCCGAGGGATCGACCGGCCCGACGAGGGCGTCGAAGGCGTCGACGACCCCGTCCCCGTCCGCGTCCGCGCAGCGCCCGGGGTCGAAGGCGTGGTCGAAGGCGCTCGGACACACGTCGCAAGCGTCCCCACGGCCGTCGCCCGTGAGCACGGGCTCGAGGATGTTCACCCACTCCCCGCAGGTGCTGCCGGCCGCCGTGAAGACGAAGCGCACCCCGTCTACCCCGCGGATCGGGACGTCGAAGGGCTCGACCACCGTCTGGTTCGGGCCGAGGAAGCGCGTCCAGCGCTTGACCCAGGTGACGCCGTCCTCGGCGGTGTACAGGGTCGCCTGGTAGCCGCCGCCGCACGAGGGGTTCTTGCCGATGGCGCCGCGAAGCCGCGAGTACCGGCTGCCGTCGATGGCCCACCGCACCTCGCCGGACGCGTGGAGCCCGACGCCGTGAAGGTAGGTGCGGCCGCCGATGACGATGGGCTCGGCTGGGGTCCACATGTTGCACCCGCTGGCGTCGACCCCACAGCGCCCCTCGACGTGCCGGTCGACCATGACCGTCCCCCAGCCGCTCACCGCGTAGCTGAACGGCATGTGCGAGAGCTGGGCGCCCGCGACGCGTCCTTCGTCCGCGTCGACCTGATCGCCGTTCACGACGTCGGGACAGCTATCGCACGCGTCGCCGACGCCGTCGCCGTCGCTATCGCCGGTCGCCCCAGGGAGGTATCCGCAGCCGTCGTGCGCGTCGTCGGCACCGTCGCCGTCCGTATCCGGGTCGAAGGGATCGAGGCCGAGCGTGACCTCGATGAGCGTCGGGATACCGTCGCCGTCAGCGTCGAGCGGATCGGTCCCGGCGAGGATCTCCTCGTCGTCCGGGACGCCGTCCCAGTCGGTGTCCGCGGAGCCGGGCTCGGTGCCGTAGACGAAGACCTCTTCACCGTCGCTCAGGCCGTCGCCGTCGGTGTCCGGGTCGAAGGGGTCGGCGCCGTGCGCGAGCTCGTCGTCGTACAGGAGGCCATCGGCGTCGATGTCGGGGTCGCACTCGCCGAGCGGCTGCTGGTAGGTCGGGGCGGGGACATAGCTCGCGCCTGCCTCGTAGCGAGCGCAGGCGACGGAGATGTCCAGGCTGGCGGCGGTGACGCTGCTGTCCTGGCACTTGTAGTCCGTCGCCTCGAAGGCGAGCGCCGTGTCCGGGGCGGCGACGGTCGCGCCGACGATGATGAGGCGGTCGGCCGCGAGCAGCACGCTCGGCGCGGTGGCGCGCGCGACGACGTGGTCGAGCACGATGGTCCCGAACGCGTAGACCGCCGCGCCGAAGTCGAAGTCGCCGACGACCGTCAGGACGTCGTCGTCGCGGTCGACGAAGGCGACCGTACCCGGCAGACCGGGGCTGGCGTACGGCCCGTGGCCGCCGCCGACGACGCTGGTCTCGGCCGCGCCGGTGAAGTCCGTGGTGTCGAAGTAGACCGCGACGCGGCCGCCGCCACCGCCGCCGCCGCCGCAGTTCCAGCTGCCGAGCCCTCCCTCGCCGCCGTCGGCCGCGAGGGAGCCGTCGCCCACGAACGACGCGGCGTGGACCGTGACGCCACCGCCGCTGCCGCCGCCACCGCCGCACCGGTTCCACCCCGCGTCGCCACCGTCGGCGCCGTTGGCCGAGATGATCCCGTCGAGCGTGAGGGTGCCCGCGACGCGCAGGTCGAGCACGCCGCCGCCTGCGCCGCCCGCGCCGGTCGCGTTCCCGCCGCCGCTGCCGAGCTCCGTCGGCGCGAGCGCGTCTCCGTAGACCGGGCCGCCGATCGAGGTCCCGTAGGTCGACCCGTCCCCGCCGGCGCCACCGTAGCCGCCCCCGCTCCCGCCGGTGCCCCCGGTCCCAGCTCCGGGGCCGGTCTCAGCGACGAAGCCGCGACCGTCCGCCGTGAGCGCCGAGGTCGGGTCGACGAACAGGTCGAGGAGGTCGGCGTCGAGGTTCGCGTCGATCTCGGAGCCCAGCAGGGTGAGCCCGCTGCAGGGCAGCGAGAGCCACCGCTCGGGGGCCAGGACGAGGTGACTGTCGACCAGAGTCAGGTTGCCCTCCGTCACGTCGAGGACGAGCTCGCCGGCGGTCAGAGTCACGGCGTCCAGCTGCTCGAGCGCGGGGTTCGCGAGGACGAGGGTGTCGGCCGTCGTCACGGTCAGGCCCGCCATCAGCGCCGACGCCGGGGTGTCTTCCGTGAACGTCACGGCCGTGAACCCCTCGAAGGTCAGGTCGTCGGCGCTGAGCTCCCCTGCGACGCGCAGGACGAGCTCGGCGCCGGTCGCCGGGGCGTTGCCGCCGACCAGCTCCAGGGTCGCGAGGCCGCCCCCGGAGCGGACGACCTGCTCCGGCTCGGCGATGAGCGCTCCGATGTCAAAGACACCCGCGCCACGGAGCTCGACGTCGGAGGCGAGCGAGACGCTGGTGTAGACCGGCGCGCTCGGGTCGACGAGATCGAAGGCCTCGACGATGGTCAGCGCGGCGTCATCGCGGTCGACGAAGGCCGCGGTCCCGCGCGCTCCGGGGCTCGCGTACGGACCCGGTCCGCCTCCCGCGAGGCTCGTGGCGGTGGTCCCGGTGAAGGTGCTGGTGTCGTAGTACACCGCGACGCGCCCGCCGGCGCCTCCTCCGCCGCCGGTGTTCCAGCCGCCCAGGCCGCCCTTGCCGCCGTCGGCGGTGATGAGCCCGTCGCCCGCGAGGGTCCCGGCCCGGATCCAGACGCTGCCGCCGCTCCCGCCACCGCCGCCGCGGCGGTTCCAACCGGCGTCACCGCCCGCGACACCGTTGGCGGTGACGAGTCCGTCGAGGACCAGGACGCCGGCCACGTTGAAGGCCACCTGCCCACCGCCGGCGCCGCCGGGTGCGTCGGCCCCGGCCCCGCCGCTCCCCCACGCGATCGGGGTGAGCGCGTCGCCGTAGGCCGGTCCTCCGGGCGGTCCGTGATAGGTCGTCGCGTCGCCGCCGGCGCCACCATGTCCGGCGCCCGCGCCGCCATACCCGGTCGCGTTGGCGCCGGGCCCCTCGCCCTCCGGGAAGCCCGTGCCGTCCGCGCTGACGAGGGCGCCCGCCTCGATGGTCACGTCCTGTGCGGTGATCGTGACCGGCCCGCTCCCGTCACCAGCGATGACGAGGGTCGCGCCGGCCGTCACGACGACGGTCGTGCAGTCGACCGTATGGTCGAGCGTGTGGGTGTCGACGACCGTCCACGCCCCGCTCGGATCCGGGCAGTCCGCCCGGGCGCTCGAGAACGGCAAGATGAGCACGACCATCGCCAGGCAAGCGCTTCGGGCGGCGCGCGACACGCGCCCCCGGCCCACAACGAGACCGTTCGCACGGTTGACGGTCGGCATCGGAGTCCTCCCACGCAGACGAGCGTCGGCGCCCGGCGCCGCTCTGCGTCAGATCAATGAATGAATTCAGGGAGATGGGGCCTGTTGACCCGTATTCCGATGCTGCATCACGGACCTCCCCCGCACAACCGTCCACGGACCGGCAAACGACCGATGTTCATGGGCTTACATCGTGCTGGCGCGGATCCCGAGGCCGCCTGAGGATCGCCTCCGAGGAGTCGCTATTGTGCACTAGCGCAAAGCACGGGTGGAGGCTGTCGCGCGTCCACGGATCAGGCGGCAGCTGGAGCGGATCGTTTCTTGATTCGAGGCATATCCGGCGCCATATCGCCGCGCCGAGACGTCGCTCGCCGAGCCGACAGCGGTAGCCCCGGGCCGTGATCCCGCGCCGCGTTGACGGCGCGGACACACGACGGGGCGTTCGGTCGCTGACGGCACCTCGAACCACGCGAGGCGCGCCGTCGCCGCGGCGCTCAGGATCGATCCTGACAGTCTCAGCGACGCGGCTACCAGGTCGTCCCGTCGGCGCGGAGCCCTGGCGACGTCGGCAGCGAGGAGAGCTCGGTGTGGAGGACGATCTCGCCGTCCGCCGCGCCGTCCGGAGAGCGGTTGAACGACACGCCCTCGGTGCTGTCGGTCCAGGTCACCGTCGACACCGTGACGTCGCCGGGCGCGACCAGCGTCAGCGTGTCGCCCGAGTTGTTGAGGCTGAGGAGCCCCGACGACGCGACGACGGCGCCGGGCACGTCGCCGTGCTCACCTCCGTCGAAGATCACGACGGCGCCGCCGGCGGGGATGAAGGCCTCGGTCGGGAAGGTGTGGCGGACGTCGAGGTCGTCCGAGAGCTCCCAGCCCGCGAGCCCGACGGCGTAGTCGTTCGGGTTGACCAGCTCGACGAGCTCCTGGTCCGTGTCGGATCCGGCGGGATCCGGGAGCCACTCGTTGATGACGATGGGCGGCGGCGGCCCGGCCGGCGTCCAGAAGTGTCCGGTCGCCGTGAACCCCGGCGAGGCGTTTCCGCCGAGCTGCGCGTGGGGGACCAGCTCGGCCACCGGGCCGGCGTCGACGATACGGTTGAGCGCCATCCCGCTGTCGCACGAGGTCCACACCACGGCGTCCGCCACGGTCCCGTCGGGGTGCGCCAGGACGAGCTTGTCGCCGGTGTTGTTGAGGCCGAGGGCGCCGCTCGACGCGACGATCGCGTTGGGGACGTCGTCGTGCACGCCGCCGCTGTAGATGACCACGGCCTGGTTGGGCAGGAGCGTCGCGCCCTCGGGGAAGACGTGGCGGACGGCGACGGCGTCGGACAGCGTCCAGCCGGACATGTCCACCGGGGCGTCGCTCAGCGCGACCAGCTCGACGTACTCGGCGTCCGTGTCGTACCCGTCCGGGTTCGGCATCACCTCGTTGATCGCGACGAGGGGGATCGGGACGCTCGTCGGCCACGGCTCCCCTGCCGCGGTCATCCCCGGCGAGCTGGCGAGCGTGTCCGACAGCGTCTCGTGCAACACGTAGGCGCCGTCCGATCCCCCGTCGTTCGCGCGGTTGAAGCTGACCCCCGACGGCGCGTCTCGCCACGCCGCCGAGTCGACGACGGCCCCATCGGGCCCATAGAGGCTCAGCTCCTCGGCGTTGTTGTTGAGCGACAGCGCCCCGCTCGAGGCGACCAGGCGCTCGCCTCCCCCATCGGGGTCGGCGCCCGACCACACCACGATCGCGGCGCGCGGCGGTAGCCATTGCGGCTCGAAGACATGACGGTGGTCGTCGATGATGTCGCCGAGGCGCCAGCCCGCGAGGTTCACCCCGGCCGAGCCGGCGTTGACGATCTCGACGAACTCGCGCGGCCCGTCGGCGCCGTCGGGGTTCGGGAGGAACTCGTTGATCCGGATGGGCGTCACGAGGTTCGCGCACGGATCGACGGCCTCGCCCGTGAAGTCCGGGTGGGGCGTCGCCACCGCGAGCACCCGGCAGAACTCCTCCACGTACGGCGCGGCGAGGTCCCCGCCGCGCATCAGGACGCTGTTCTCGTCGTTGTAGTCCGAGGCGGAGTTCGACCAGTTGTACGAGCCCGTGACGGTCACCGGATCCGAGCTCGTCACGGGATCGATCAGCATGACCTTGTGGTGGAGCTTGCCGCCGGCGAACCCCAGGGAGTGGTGATTGCCGTCGATGTAGACCGGTACCCCGGCGGCGGCGAGCTCCTCGTCGACCGAGTAGCGCCCGCGGGCCTGGGACTCGTCGAAGACGCCGATGACCTCGACGCCCTGCTCGTGCAGGGCGATGAGCTTGTCCCTGATGTCGGCATGCGTGAAGCTGAAGATCATGAAGTAGACGCGCTCGTCGGCGGTATCGAGGGCGTCGAGCATCGTCCCGACCATGTCGTCCGCCGGGCTGAAGCGGACCTCGAGCTGCTGCTCGGCGAGCTCGACCACCGGCTTGTCGGGCACGACCAGCTTCTTTCGACCGAACGCGCGGTCGACGTACATCTGCTCGAACTCCCGCACGTAGGTCGCGGCGAGGGCGGGGCTCTGGAGCATGACCACGTTGTTGTTGTTCTTCAGCACGCCGTTTTCGGAGAAGTTCATCGAGCCGCTGACGACCCAGGTGTCGTCCACGACCACGAACTTGTTGTGCATGATCCGGTCGGCGGGCTTGCGCAGCGCGAGCTCGAGCCCGGCGTCGAGGAGCTCGACGTAGCCCTCGTCCTCGACCTCGTCACCGTCTCCGGCGAAGCGCACCGTGACCCCTCGCGCCAGCGCGTCGAGCGCCGCGTCGATCAACGTCGGCCGGTTGAACTCGTAGAGGGCGAGGTCGATCCGCTCGGTGGCCGTCGCGAAGAGGGCGGCGAGGTCGTCGTCGACCTCGGGGTCCTCGCCGGTCTCCTCCGAGACGCCGGGCCGCGTGAAGTACACCGCGATACCCCCGTCCCCGAGGACATACGGCGCGCGCGCCGTCTGCCACGCGCTCGGGTCGAGCCCGTCGTCCGGCGTCGACCCGGAGGGGTCCCCGAGGTCGATCGTCGGCACCTCACAGCCAGCGAGCGGAGCGACGACGAACGCGAAGACGAACACGCCACGCAGGCGAACACGAAGCTCGTCGAGCGTCATCGGCTGACCTCCAGGCTCAGGTCCACGATCGTCGACAACCCGTCGGCGAAGGCCTCGACGGCGACATAGACGGTGCTCGCCTCGGCGGGCCCGGTCCAGGTGACGTACTCGGGCCACTCGGTCGTACCGAGATCGCTGCAGCGCGCGGCCACGGTCGGCGCCTCACACGTCAGGAGCAGCTGGACACGGGTGTCCTCTCCCGGGCCGCTCACGGTAGCGTGGAGGGTCTCGCCGGGGCCGAGGCGTACGGGGACCACGGCGCCGAGCGCCAGATAATCCGGGCAGGGGGTCTCGTCGACGATGTCCGAACCGACGAGGATGACGTGGTACTCCCCGGGAGGCACCGGGTCCGTCTGGATGGCACCGCCGCAGTCGATCGCCGGGACGAGGGTCGGGATCACGGTGAACACCCCGGAGGTCGTGAAGGGCTGACCGCCCGCCGTCACGGTGAGGTCGACGGCGCGCGGCGTGTCGACCGACGGGACCGCCAGGTCGAGCACGGCCCAGTCGCTCTCGACCACCTCGACCGCCTCGACGGTGACGCCGTCGCTGAACGCGTAGGCGTCCGGGCTCGACGGGACCGTGAACCCGCCGGTAGCGAAGACGTCGACCGCGGGCTCGCTCGACGCGTCGACGCGGGTCGGGACGACGACGACCGAGGCGGGGGCCGTGCGCCGGAGATCGAGCCGCATCTCCCGGGCCGGCCCGTCGATGCTCATGTGGCTGTCGGCCACCAGCAGCACCTCCATGTCGGTGTCGGCGACGAGCTCCACCTCGGCCGGCCGCTCCGGCCCCGCGCTCACCTCGCACCCCCAGGGCGTGCCGCCGCACGTGTCCGCGAAGTACAGGACCGGATACGCGTCCGTCGCCCACAGGCGCGCCCGCAGGCGCTCACCGGCTTGGAGCGAGACCGGAATGACCTGCTCGCGTCCCGGTGGCTCCAGCGGGCAGTCGCTCGGGGAGAACTCGCTCACCTCGGCGCCCGCGTCCGAGAACGTCCAGGTGCCGTCGGGTATCGCCCCCTCGTCGAGGGTGCTGGTGCAGTCACCGGCGCTCTCGAGTGGGCGCGTGACCCAGAACGCCTCGGCGACCTCGAGGAGCGTCGTGTCCCCGTCGCTCACGACGAGGGTTCTTGGCCCGCTCGACGCCGTCGGGTCGACTTCGGCGACGAAGCTCACGACGTGTCCGACCGCGTCGGCCACCGCGACCTGGCTGACCGTCACGCCGTCGCCGAGCGAGACGGTGACCGCGTCGCTGACGACGAAGTCGAAGAGCCGTACCCGTACCGACGCGCTGCGACCGACGCCGACCTGACTCGGCGTGATGTCCCAGGAGCCGACGACCTGGGGGTAGAACCACTGCTTGCGCGCGGTGGTCACCCGCACCGCCCCCGTCGCGGCGTCGACCGTCTCGTCGCGGAGGCGCTCGAAGGCGAGCGAGAGGAGCTCCCCCTCGGTCGAGAGGTCGCCGAAGAGGGCGTCGAGCGAGAGCTCACCGTCATCCTCGACGCGGGCGACCCGCAGGGAGTCCTCGGACTCGACCATCAGGACCAGGCTGTCGCCCGGTCGGACGTCGTCCGGCGGGTCCCAGGTGAAGTCGAGGGGCTGCCCGTAGCGGATCGGCAGCGGCTCGAAGGGATCGTGACTCGAGAAGCCGAACGGCACCGGGAGGCTCGCCACGTCCTCGAGCGCGATGGCGGGGATGTCCCCACCGCCGTCGACCCGGAGGTCGAGAGGACCGTCGATCGCCCCCTGAGCGAGCAGGAAGCCCTCCTCGAGGAACGAAGCGTAGACGTAGGGGCCACCTGCCTCCACCAGGTCCGCGCGCAGCACGGCCGCCGCGTCCCCGAGCGCCACGAAGGCGCCAGCGTCGAGGGTGTCGTCGACGAACGGACCGCCGCCGCTCTCGTCGACCGTGACGGCGGTGTCCAGCTCTGCCGGCAGGGCCCAGAAGTCGTCGGCGATGGCGGCGGGGAGCTCGTGCCACGCGGCGAGCCAGCCGGCGGGATCGATCACGTCGAGGGCCCCGAGGGACTCGCTGAAGACGCCATGTACGTACAGGTCCGCGAGGTCGTAGTGCGCGTCGGCTTCCCAGATGATGGCGTTCACGCGCCCGATGACCGGCGCGGCCACGGTGTCGGGCTCGCTCGTGTCATCGACGGCGTCGCCCGCGTCCCCGGCCACCGTATCGTCGGTCAGACCCGTGTCCGGCGCCGAGCTGTCTACCGATGACGTGTCGTCGACGACGTCCTCGGCGACGTCCTCGACGACGTCGGCGTCGGGCTCGGGCCGGTTCTCCGTTGACGGGCACCCCGCGAGCACCAAGGCTGCGATCGACCCGACGAGTGAAAGAGACTCACGAAATCCGCACATAGGGACTGCCTAGTCGAGCCCTACCCTCATCGCAACTCCGACCGCCGTGCAGCCGGCCATCGAGTCAGCGCTCGACCCCGGCCCAGGCAGACCACAGCGCCACCTCGGGGGTCGGTCTACGCGCGGCTCGAACATCGATCACAGCTGCGTCCGCGATCATCGGGGTTGAATAGGCTCCGGCTCGACGCGTCTCTCCGCTATCGCCCGGAGGCCGCCATGAAGAAGCTCCGCCTTGCCCTCATCGCCCTGCTGCTCACCCTCTTCGCCGCCCAGTCGGCCGGGTGCAACCGCTACGGCTGGCACGTCGCGGGCGAGGTCATCGAGGCCGCCGTGACCGTCGCCGCCATCGCCTACGTGCTCTCGTACCACGACCCGGCGCAGTGCAGCCGCCGCACCTACTGGGTCCACGGCCGCGAGTGCTACCGCTGTGGCGACCGCTGGGAGTACTACGACGAGTACGAAGACCAGTGGTACTACTACGAGGATGTCCGCTGAACGCCCAGCGCCTCGCGCCACCGTCCTCGTCCCGAGCGTCCTCGCCGACTACGCCTGCGGCAGGACGCTCGTCTGTTGTAAGCCCCCGTGGCGCGTCTACCTCGGCCCCCACGAGGACGACGTGCTGCTGGGCCGGGTCGGGCGGGCCGGCGACCGGCGCCTGACCGCGCGCGTCCGCGCCGCCATCGAGCGGCCGGCCCCCGGCGTGACCCTCCTCGCGCAGCCCGAGGAGGGCTGCCCGCTCCTCGACGACGAGGAGCCCGGCTGCGCCGTCCACCGCGTGGCCGGCATGTCGGCGCTCCCGGCGACGTGCCGGAACTTCCCGCGCTCGGTGGTGCGGACACCGGAAGGCCTCGAGGTGGCGTTCCTCCTCCAGTGCCCGACCGCCGCCGGCATGGTGGCGCGAGCGCCAGCGCCCTTCTCCTGGGTCGAGCGCGACCTCGACGGCTGGCCCTACGACGACCGGCGCACCGCCGCCCGCGACCTGTGGTGGGACGCCCGTACGCCGCTGTCGTGGGACGACCTGGCCGGCCTCCGGGCCCGCTGGTGGCGCCGCCTGGGCGCCGACGGCGAGGAGCCGCCGTCGGCTGCCGCGCTGAACGCCCTCCGGACCCGGCCCGACGCTCCCGAGGCCGAAGCCCCATCGACCCTCGCCCCTCTCGAGCCGGACGAGGTCCTCGCCGACGCGGAGCGCCGCTTCCTCGAACGCCTCGCCGCCCGCGGCGCCCGCTACGCCGAGCTCGGCAACGACCTCACCGACGCGCTCGTGACGCCGACCGACGAGGCCTCGCTCGCCCACGCCTGGGCGCTCTCTCCTCACGCCTGGCTCTGCGCCGCGGGCCTCGCGCTCCAGCACGCCGGCGTCCACACCCGCCAGCCCGTGTCGGACGTCTTCTCCGGCGCCGCCTGGCAGGGGATCGAGGCCGTTCAGCTCGCCGCCCGCCTCCTACCGCTCGCGATCGGCGACCCGCACGAGATGATCGAGGACGCGCTCTGCACCGCCGCCCACGTGGTCCGCTGGCTCGCGCACAGCCAGTCGCAGCGCGGCTGATCAGGCACCGTAGGGAGCCGCCACCCGCGACCGCGCGCCGCCCGAGACAACCGCCGCGTCCTTCGGTATGAGAGCGCCATGGTCACTCTCCGCTCGCTGCTCTCCCGCCCGCCGCGGCTCGTCTTCCTCGACTGCGACGGGGTCATCTACGACACCAACCGCCTCAAGTGCGACGCCTTCCGCCACGCCCTCGCCGGCTACCCGGAGGACGCCGTGGACGCGCTCGTCGACTACCACAAGAAGACCGGCGGCGTGTCGCGCTTCGTGAAGCTGCGGCGCTTCTTCACCGAGATGTGCCCGGTCGACGACGTCGAGGCCGCCATCGCGCCGGCCCTCGAGGCCTTCGGCGACTACTCGCGCGAGGGCTACGCCCACCTCGCCCCGCGCCCGGAGGCCCTCGCCTTTGCCGCCCACCACGGCGGCGCCGAGCGCGTATACGTGGTCTCGGGCGGCGCCCAGGCCGAGCTCCGCCAGGTCTTCGCGGCGGCGGGCGTCGCTGACCGCTTCGCCGCCGTCCTCGGCTCGCCCCAGACCAAGCGCGAGCACCTCGAGGCGGTCCTCGCGACCCGCGGCGTCTCCCCGCGCGACGCGCTCTTCGTCGGGGACGGTTGGGGCGACTGGGACGTCACCCAGGGCCTCGAGATGCCCTTCGTCTTCCTCGCCGAGATGTCCGAGTGGCACGACGGGCCCGAGATCGTCGCCGACTCGCCCCACACCGCCGTCGCCCCGACCTGGGAGGCGCTCTTGACCGCGGCCGGGGTGACCGCGGGCTAAGAGGGTGTTGGGATATTCTCCCGTCGCCAGGCTTGCTCTTGTGGTCCCAGGCGGTTCCGCTCCTCGGTCACGTACGGTGTACGCTCCCTCGTCGCGTAACCACCTGGAACCACGACGCGGCGCCCGGCTCGGTCCGAATAACCCAACACCCTCTGACGAGCGCGGCGCCTGGACCCTGCCGCTCGCCTCCGGCAGAGTCGAGGCCGCGGCCGTCGCCCCCCGCCGGACGGCCCGCGCCAAGGAGCCGTCATGCGCCTCGCCGCCGCCCGGACCGCCCGATTCATCTTCGCCGCGCTCGTCCTCACCGCGTGCCGCCCGACGGACGACGCCGGTACGGAGGGCGACACGACCACGGACACGTCGGTCGCCGACACGTCGGTCGCCGATACCGCGGTGGCCGACATCGCCGACTCGACCGGCGCGGACACCGACGCCGAGGCCCCCTGCGGCACCGCCCGGGTCCGAGAGGACCTGGCCATCCCGACCCTCGACGACCAGCGCCTCCACGGCTGGCTGGACCGCCCGGCCCGAGAGGGCTGCCCCCTCCCCACCATCCTCATCCAGACGCCGTACTCCGCCGACGCGGCCTACGACACGTTCATCGGCGACCGCGCCAACCGCCCGCTTGCGAGCTCGCCCCACTACAACCTCGTGGCCGTGGACTGGCGGGGCCGCTTCGGCTCGGCGGGCCTGCCCGAGGCCAACGACGGCGCGCGCCGGCTCCAGGACTCCTGGGACATCGTCGAGTGGATCGCCGCCCAGCCCTGGTCCGACGGCAACGTCGGCACCTGGGGCGTCTCCGCCCTGTGCGGCGTCCAGTACCGGACGGCGACCGGCCCGACGCCGACCGCGGCGCACCCCGACTTCGCGACCGGCCCGCCGCCGCATCTCCGCGCGATGGTCCCGATCATGTGCTCGATCCGCACCGAGTTCGCGCACTCCTACGTCAACGGAGTCGCTCGGCTCGAGGGCACGCTCGCCCTCGACGTCCTCGGCTTCGGCGTCGGCGCCATCTACCTCGCGAACCCGCGCCACAACCTCGCCTGGACCCTCGTCGAGAGCGGCGTCGACAGCTCGCGGATCACCGTCCCCGCGCTCGTCGTCGGCGGCTTCTGGGACCTCCGGCCGAACACCACCCGCGCCGCCTTCCGGGAGCTCGTCGAGGAGAGCGCCCCGAGCGTCCGGGGCGAGCACCGTCTGCTGCTGGGCCCGTGGATCCACTTCGCGACCGGCGGCGCGGTCCAGGCCGGCGCCCTCCGCCCCCTCGAGCCCGCCGAGCAGGTCTTCGTCGACACCGATCGCGTCATCGACCGCGACAGCATCGCGTTCTTCGACAAGCACCTGCGCGGTGTCCCCAGCACCGCCGACGACTGGGAGGTCGTCCGCTACCACCAGGAGAACGAGGGCTGGGCCTCGGCCGCGACCTGGCCACCGCCCGAGTCCGAGCCGGCGACCTTCTACCTGACGGACGCCCTGACCCTCGACGAGACCGCGCCGAGCTCGGGGACGGTCGATGTCCCCTACGACCCGGCGGATCCCTCGCCAACCGTCGGCGGCGGGACGCTCTCGCCCTACAACTGCGTCCTCGCCGACAGCCCGCTGGCCTGCACCCTCGCGGCGGACCCGGCGAAGATCCTCCTGCATGGCGCCCTCCCCCAGGACGCCCTGCTCGCGCGTGGCGACCAGAAGACCTTCGTGACCGCGCCCAGGACCGAGCCGCTCCGGCTCTGCGGCGAGGCGCGGGTCGTCGTCGACGTCGCGACCACCGGCCAGGACGCCGACGTCGCCGTGCGGCTCCTCGACGTCGACGCCGAAGGCAGCCCCCGCCTCATCGGCGAGGGGATCGCCCGGGTCAGCGCCCGAAGCGGCGACGACCGCTACGACTTCGTGGCGCCGGGCACGCGCACCACCCTGACGGTCCCCCTCGACAACGGCTTCGCCTACACGATCCCCGCCGGCCACCGCCTCGGCGTGATGCTGAGCGGGAGCAACTGGCCGCTCTACGCCCGAAACCCTGGCGACGGAGCCGTCTACGTGTCCGAGGACCTGCCCGACGGCGTCGCCGACGAGTTCACCTTCGGCGTCCCCTCGACGACGGTGCCGCTGCGCGGGGCGCCCCAGGCCGTGACCCACACCTTCTACGTCGACGGCTCCTGCCGGCTCGAGGTCGACGTCGCGCCCTGAGCGACGTTGAGCGTGCCCTGCCGCGCGACCCGGTGACGAGCCTCGCGGTGGCACGCGGCGACCGCCAGCAGCCCGGCGCCGAGGACGACCGGGCGGACCAGATCCTCGCCGAGGTCCAGGCCGCCCGCCGCGACGACCCACGCGAGGGCGACGACGAAGCCCACCGTGAGCCGCGGCCGGCGCAGCGCCACGAAGGACAGGACCGCGCCGACGAGCGCCAGCGCGACGCCCACGACCACCGAGCCGGTCACCAGCGCGCCCGAGACGAGCCCGGGCGCCTCGAGCGCCTGCGAGACGCCGGCGAGCACCGGCCGCAGGAGGACATAGCCAGCCACGACGACCGCGACGAGGCCGCCGAGCCACGACGCCTGCAGCGTCCGCGGCGTCAGCGCCCCCGAGGCGCCGGGCGCGAGACGTACCGGCAGGGTCGGGACGCGCCGAACCGCCTCTCCGAGCAGCACGAAGGCGGCGACCACCAGGGTCTGCGAGGCGCCGACTGGCAGATCGTGGAGGAACGCCAAGAGATAGCCGTAGAAGCCGGCCACGGCGCCGACGGCGGCGCTGGCTCCGAGCGCCATCGGCAGGTGCGTCGCCAGCCGGGCCCCGACGACCGCGGGCAGGACGCTCAGCGCGAAGACCGGGAGCGCCCCGATGACCCGCGTCCCGAGCGAGATCACCAGCGCCAGGGTCGCGAAGAGCGTGAGCTCCAGAAAGCTCACCGGGAGTCGGCGGACCAGCGCCCCGGGCAAGTCGAAGGACACCGCGGCGAAGCCCCGCCACCACAGGAGATGCACCACCAGGACGCCGCCGAAGACCCAGGCGACGATCTCGAAGTCCTCGGGTAGGACCGCCACGGCGCTGCCGAAGAGCAGCGAGTCGATGTCGGTCAGCTCCTGCACGATGCGCGAGCCGAGGGCCAGGGTCCCGGCCGCGCCGACCAGGAAGACGAGCCCCAGCGCCGCGTCCCGCCACGCGGTCGAGCGCCCGTGCCGGCCGGCGACGACGAGGGTCGCCAGGAACGTCAGGATGAGCGCCCCGACGCTCGGCGCGGGGACGTACCAGGTGTCCGCGCCGAGGGTGATGGCGGCGAAGAACGAGAGCGCGACGCCCAGGCTCGCGGCCTGGCTGACCGCGGCCGACAGGAAGACGAGGCGCCGCAGCACCACGTAGACCCCGAGGAGCCCCAGGACCAGCCCGATGACCGCGCCGGTCAGGGCCGGCGTGCCGAAGAGCTCCCACGCGGCGTAGAAGTCGGTGAGGCTGAGGCCGTCCACGTCAGGCCTCCCCGTCATCGGCGTAGTGTTTTCGGTAGGTGCTCGACGCCAGCACCTCGGCGATGGGCCCGGCCAGCGCCACGTGGTCGTCGCGGTCGACCAGCACGGCGTGGGTCGCGAAGCGCGGGACGAAGGCCATGTGGTGGCTCGCCATCACGAACGCCAGCCCGCGCTCGCGGCGCAGGTGGTCGAGGAGCTCGAACGCCTCGCGCTCGGCGACGGCGTCCAGGGCGCTCGTCGGCTCGTCGAGCAGGATGACGTCGGGGCGGGACGCCAACGCCCGCGCGAGCCACACGCGCTGCTTCTGCCCCTCGGAGAGGGTGGCGAAGGGCTCCAGGGACAGGCCGGTCGCCCCGGTCTCGGCGAGCGCCTCGCGGATGGCCTCCCGGCGCCGCGCGACGAAGAGCGGGTCGACGAAGGACCAGCCGCGGTCGACCCCGCTCCGCACCATGTCGATGGCGCGCGCGGGCATCGCGGGCTCGTGCTCGCCGCGCTGGGGGACGAAGGCGACCCGAGCGCTCCTGGCCCAGGACAGCCGCCCGCCCACCGGCGGAAGGAGCCCCAGCAGGGTCCGGAGCAGCGTCGACTTGCCGCTACCGTTACGGCCGATGAGCGCCCAGAGCTCTCCGGGCCGGACCGCCGCGTCCAGCCGTGGCAGCAGCGGCCGCCCGAGGTAGCCGACGACGAGGCCGTCGAGGGTCAGTACCGGCGCGTTGTCGTCCAGGTCGTCTCCCAGGTCGTCAGGCGATCCCGCCGACGAGACAGCGCGCGTCGGGCGGAGCTGTCAAGCCGCGCCCGGCGCCGCGTCGCGTCTACTCGTGCTCGTGGTCGTGGCCGGGCTCGAGGTAGACGAGCTGGACGGTGGTCTCCGAGGTCGGGCCGATCTCGATCGTGTAGGTCCCGACCGCGAGGTCGACGTGGTAGCTCGCCCCGATCGCCACGCACACCTCACTGCCGACGAACATCTCCTCCGGGGTCACCGCCGCGCCCGACGCGTCGGTCACGGTGACGTCGGTGTTCGTCCCGACGAAGATCGCGTACTCCGTCGCCTCGTCGATCGCGATCGAGACGAAGCCTCCCTTGCCTCCGTCGACGTCGACGAGGGCGATGTCCCACCGGGTGTGCCCGCCGGTGATGTCCACCGCCGACGCGGCGTCGGCGCCCGCGGTCGCGGCCTCGATCGGCCCCTCGGCGAAGTGCTCGCAGACGTCCGCCTCGAGCTCGGCGAGCTCATCGGGCTCCGCCTCGCCGCCATCATCCGCGCAACCCGTGAACGCCAGCGCGGCGACGGTGAAGAGAGCCCCGAACGATATTGCGCAACGCATAGCTATCCCCTTTCTCCCGCTGCGGGAGATCCGTGTGGGTCAGAAGTCAGAACCAGAGCGCCGCCCCCGGGCGCTCAATCGAAGGAGGTACGCTCCAGGGCGAGCTCGGCGTGCTCTCCGAAGCTCGCGCTCAGGGCCGCGGGGAGCTCGCCGTCGTCGACCGTCGCCCAGTCGACGCCGTCGAACAGCGCCGCCGGGACGCTCAGCGTGACGCCGAGCCGCATCCCGACCGGCTCGCCCTTGTCGAAGGCGCCGCCGAGCGACGCGGTCACCACCGCGGACGGCAAGACGACGTCGAAGGCCCGCCCGTCGGCGGTGAGCCGGGCCGCGTCGCCCTGCAGCCGGTCGTGGACGACGCCCGTCAGGTGGAGCTCGGTCACGGCGACCGCCACCGAGTCGAGGTCCCCGCGCCCGAAGGCGCAGTCGCCGGGGCAATCCTCGAGCGGGACGGGCACGGGAGCGCCCAGAGTCGCAGGCGCGGTCGGGAGCGAGATGGTGTCGGCGGCCTCGACGGTGACCGAGGGCCCGGCCCCGGCGCCCTGCCCGGCGAGCTCCGCCGCGATGTCTTCGTAGGCGACCAGGCGACCGTCGTCCGCGTGGCAGTGCCCGTTGTGGCAGAGCGAGTAGCCCTCGGGCGGGTCCGCCGGGTCGAAGCTCGCGGCCGCGCCCGCCGCGCGCTGGGCGATGACCACGTGCTCGACCGTCAGATCCGCGAGCTCCAGGGTCACGAGATAGTCCCTCGCCGTCTTGAGCGCCCCGTCCTCGACACGGTCCGCGGGCGCCTCGAGCCGGGCCTCGACGATGAGCTCGAGGCGACCCCAGGGATCGCCGTCCGCGAAGGCGCACGCGGAGAGCGCGAGCCCGCCGAGGGCCAGGAGAGCCAGGTATCTACTTGGTGAGCGCGTCATGGAGCAGATCCGCGATCTCTTGGGTGTGCTCGCCGTAGGTCTCGCCTCGCTCGAAGTGGACCCCGCCGCGGAGGACCGTCAGCTCGCCCTTGGCCAGCTTGGACAGGGTCGCGCTGGTGCTCCGCGGGTAGTACTCCTCCTGCAGGATGAGGCGCGCCGACTGGGACTTCATCGTCGACAGGACCCGCGCCACGTGCGCCGGGCTCGGCGCGATACCCGGCTTCTCCTCGACGGTGGCGACCTGATCGAGGCCGAGCCAGTCCACCAGGTAGACCCACGAGTCGTGGTAGACGACCACGCGCCGCTTGGCCGCCGGGAGGTCCGCGAACCGCTTCCGCTGGGCCGCCGCCAGCCGCCGGAGCCCCGTGGCCACACGCGCCGCGTTCTGCTGGTAGGTCGCCGCGTGATCGGGGTCGACCAACGCGAGCCGCTCGCCGATCCCGACGGCGATCTCGGCCGCGCGGCGAGGGTCGTGGGTGAAGTGCGGGTTGCCTCCGGGGTGGATGTCCCCCTGGGCGCGATCGATGCGGCCCGCGGGGACCTGCAGCTTCGTCTGCACCAGGGTCGAGGCGTCGAGGTAGCCACGGCCGCCGGGCTGGATCTCGCCGTTGCGGGCGTTGACGAGCAGCGGCGGGAGCCAGCCGACCTCGAGCTCGAGCCCATTGAGGATCAGCATGTCCGCCCGCGACAGCGGCAGGAGCAGGCTCGGCTTCGGGTCGACGTAGTGCGGGTCCTCGGTGGGGCGCGCGAGGGCGGTGACGTCGACCAGCTCGCCGCCGACCTCGGCGGCGAGCGCGGCGAGGTCCGGCAACGTCGCGACGATCTCGACCTTGGCGACCGCCGGCTCGGCGAGCGCGGCCAGGGTCAGGAGCGACAACGTGAGGCGTGGAATCATCGGCGGCTCCTCTTCTTCGACTCAGTAGCTGTGGGCGCCGTGGGCGCCGATCAACACCTCGAGGGCGAGCGTGGTCGTCCAGATCGGGTCGTCCCGCCAGGACGGCGCGTCCCAGGCGCCCTGGAGGCGCACCCGGGAGAAGTGGGACGGGTAGTAGGTCGCCGCGACCGCGACGCGGTGGCGCTCACTGTCCTCGGCGGGGTCGAGGTAGTCGTCGGCGACGCCGCTGACGTAGTCGTAGCGGGAGCCGAGCTCCCACTCGCTGTCGATCTGCCAGACGAGCTGGGCGTACATCCCCCAGTCACGCAGCGCGTCGTCGGGGACCTGGCGGCTCCGGTACATGCCCTCGACGGTGAGCTCGACGCTCGTCCGGCCGGCGTGCTCGAGCGGCCGATAGCGCAGGTGGAGGTCCGAGCCGTAGAGCGCGGTGCGGTTGCCGTTGCCGGTCGGGTTGGGTCCGAGCTGCGTCGAGAGGCCCCACAGCAGCGACCAGTCGTCGTCGAGCGAGAAGAACTGCTTGACCGCCAGCGTGTAGAGGATGTCCTCGAAGCCGTCGATCCCGAGGTCCTGGCCGCCGTAGAAGCTCCGCGCGGTGGCGGCGCCGGCGGGGTCGTTGGCCGACGCGACGAGCTCGACGTACCACGGCAGGGGTGTCAGCCACGAGACCTCGAGGCCCAGGCCGCGGCTCCCCTCGCCGCCGAGCATCTTGCCGTTGACGATGGGCTGGTCGACGAAGTGCCAGCTGTGCGGGTGGGTGTTGTTGACGCGCCCGAAGCGCGTCAGGAACTGCCCGGCGCGGAGCTGCAGCCCAGCAGGGAGATCGAGGCTGGTCGCGTAGGCCTCCTCGACCTCGACCCCGAAGGGCGAGAAGACGATGTTCGCGTCGAGCCGAAAGTAGGGATCGACGTTGGAGTCGAGGTGCATCTCGAGCTGCTGGAAGGTGAACCCGGTCCGACTCGGATCATGAGCGCCCACCTGCAACGGCTCGGCGGAGAAGTAGGACGCCGCGACGTCGAGGATGAGGGAGATGTTCGGGTTGAGGCTCTGCAGCACCGCGGCCACGCCCGTCGGGCGCGTCGTCGCGGGGGTGACGTCCTCGCGCGCCTCGGCGTCGGCCCCGAGGGCCGCATCGAGGGCCGCGCGCTCCTCGGGGGTGAGGTCGTCGGGCGCAGCCGGATCGGCCGGCGTGGCCGCCCACGCGGAGGGGGCCGCCATGAGCGAGAGCACGAGCAGCGCTGCGATTCGTCGGCACGGCAAGGGTTGGACTCCGAACTTAGAGGCACCTCAGACCTAGCACCTGGAACACGCTAACGCAATCAACTTGCAAAACGGTCACGATGGCGAACACGACTCGGGTGCGTCGTCATTCCATCTCGCGAGGTGGGTCCTGAAGCCGCTCCCCGCGATCCCGGTTGCCGGCGGTCAGCCGCGGTGTCAGATTGCGTTCGCCGATCCCCCTGAACACGAGGATGTTCCCCATGAATCGACCGCTCACGCTCGTCATCTCCCTCGTCGTCGGCGCCACGCTGCTCGCCTGCGGCGGCTCCGCCAAGCTCGACTACCCCGGTACCGAGGAGGGCGCGCGCGCGCTCCTGACCGATCTGATGAAGCCCGACGCCGATCGCGCGGCCATGACCAAGGCCCTCGAGCCCACCGACGCGCAGTACAAGGCCTACTTCGTGGGCGACGCCGCCGCGAAGGCCCAGGAGACCTACAAGGGTCTCTGGGGCGGCGCGAACATGGTCATCGCGCCCAAGGACGGGCAGACCGAGCTCCTCCTCGAGTCGGCGACGACCGAGGATCTGCAGGCTTGGAACGACAAGGCCGGCCCGTTCCCCGGCGGCTACAAGGACGTCGCTGCCCAGCTGAAGCCCGGCGTGACGGTCTACCGGTTCAAGTTCGTCAAGCCGGGCGAGACCCTCGGGATGGCCTTCGACGGCCTCGCCTTCGTCGAAGGGCGCTGGGCGATCTTCCCGAAGCCCTGGCGCGCGCTCCGCTGAAGCCTGCGTCGGCGCGTCGCCATACGCCTGGCGGCGCGCCGACGATCCCTCACCCCGGCCCGTCGTCGGGGTGATGATGATCGCCGTGGTGATGACCGTGGTGATCGTGATCGCCGTGGCCGTGGTGGTCGTGGAGATCGTGGGCGTCTTCGCCGTGCCCCGTGATCTGGGCGATGAACCCGCGCGGCCCCTGCCGGATCAGCGCCACGACCGTCAGGAGCGCCAACACCGCGGCCGCGACCAGGGCGACGCTCGCCGGCTCCAGGGCCGCCTCGGCGTGGAGGGCCGGCGCCGTGGTCGTCTCGAGGAGGCCGTCGACGATCCACGCGCTGGCGAGCGCGAGCACGATCGCGAGCGCGCCGTCCCGACGGAGCTCGAAGCGGTGGTCGCGATCGTCGCAGGTCGGCGCCCACAGCGCGCACCCGGCGCCCACGATCAGGAAGGCGACCACCGCGCCCGGCGCGGCTCCCTTGTGCAGCAGGACCGCGGCGAGCGGCGTCATGCCGGCCGCCGACAGGTACCACGGAGCGGCGACCACCACCGCGATCGCGGCTTGCCACGCGGCCGGGATCGACTCGAAGAGCGAGCACGAGAGCACGGGCTCGAGCATCGCCGCGAGCGCGACCCCGGCGACGAGCCAGGGTGCCTCGTGATCGAGGGTCGCGACGAAGCGGTCGCGCCAGTCGCCCCCGGCGTGGCGCTCGTCGCGTGAAGCGTGACGCAGGAGAGACAGACCCACGAGCACGAGGAGCGCCACGCCGACGCGGACCGCGCTGACCTCCGGCCCGAGGAGCGGGAGCGAGATCAGCAGCGCCAGCGGCCCGATCATCGGGCGCGGAGCGATGTCCGGGGCGTCGTCCCCCGGCGCGCTCAGGCCGAGGACCCCGGCGCCGGCCCGTCGGAACGCACGCGCGACCGGGCGGGTCGCGCTCTTCAGCGCCGCGGCGAACCGCGCAGACGCCCACGCGCCCCCGGCCACCAGGGCGAAGCCCCCGAGGACGGCGGGCGCCGCGAGGAGCGCCAGGGTCGAGAAGGTCTCTGCGGCCGGTAGCCCCGCGTCGGGCTCCGGGATCGCGTGGTCGTCGAGCAGGACGACGTGCACGACGACGCCCAGGATCGCGCCGATCGCCGCGGTGATCCGGTGCGGTGACGACGACGCCAGCGCCGGGAGTCGATGCCCCGCGACGACGTGCAGCAGGGAGCCGGCGACCAGCGCCTCGAACGCCCCGAGGAACGGTCCGGTGAGAGCGCCGAGCACGGCCTCGCCGGCGCCGAAGCCGAGGGCCGTCGCGCCGGCCACGACGGCGACGAGCACCATCGCGCCCCGCCCGCCCCAGACCGGGCGGGCGGCCCCCCAGATGGCGAGCCCCACCGGGATCCGGTGGAGGATGACGCCGAAGGCGAGCAGGACCTCGGACTCGTGGTGGTGGTGGTCGTGATCGCCGGGCAGCGCGAGGGCGGCGCCGTCGAGCAGCGCGTGGATCGCGAGCCCGATGACGACGAGGGCGATGACTCCGCGGCTGGCGTTGCGGGCGCCGCGCCCGTGGAGGCGACGCTCGACGACGCTCGGCAGCAGCAGGCCCGCCACGGCGGCGGCCATCACGGCCAGGCCCCCACCGGCGACCGCGTGCGGCAGGATGTGCAGGGTGACCAGGCCGACGATGGCGGCGATCACGAAGCCGTCCAGCCCGGCGAGGACCCGATCGCTCCCGCGGAAGGCCGTGGCGAGCGCAGGGCCTAGGAGCAACGCGGCGAGGCTGGTGAGCAGGAACTCCATGACCAGGGCCGTCGAGCTAGCACAGATGCAACACCCTTGCAATCGTTACGATGGGGCAGCAAGCGACATCAACGTTTGCATGCCGGGCGAAATGCGTTATGGGCGGCTCGATGAATACGGAGGTACGAGACGTCTGCGGGGACGCCGACCCCTGGACACGGGGACTGAGCATCGTCGGGCCAGCGGCCAACGACAACGCTCCGAGCGACCTCTCCGGCACGCGGGGGGGGCGCGCGGGCCGGCGCCGGCACCGGCCCGCGCGTCCGCTCGCGGCCTGTGTCTTCGTGGTGCTCGGGGTGCTCTCGTCGACCGGCTCCGCGGAGGCGACCCCGCCGCTCATCGGCCCCCTCTCTGCGCCCGACGGGCTCGAGATCATCGTCCCGAACGTCCCGCCCGAGGTGCGCGAGGAGGCCTACAGGATCGTCCTGGTGCGCACCATCGACACCTGGACCGACGGCGACGCGAAGGCGCTCCGCGCGAGCCTCCCCGAGGTCGCCAAGGCCGGCCCCCGCGCCCCGCTCTACGACCCACCCACCGAGGAGGAGCGGCGGATCGTAGAATACGCCGTCAACAACTGCGACAACGCCGCTGCGCGTTACGCCAAGCCGTTCGTCATGCTCGAGCTCGTCCGGGTCGAGGAGGACTACGGCATCCCCGAGGAGCTCCGCGGGGTCACGCTCGCCGCGTGGTGCGGCGAGGCCGCCTACCAGCTCGACGCGGTCGTCGGTGACGGCGGCGCGGCCATCGGGATCCTCCAGCTCCACCGTCACCTCGCGAGCCTCTGCGGAGACCCGGAGCTGCGCCACGACCCGATCGCCTCGGCGCAGTGCTGGCTGCACCACCTGCGACGCATCCACAAGAAGTCGAGCCGCATGTGCCGCCCGAAGAACGCCTGGAAGGCCGCCGAGCTGTGGCTCTCCCAGGGCGGCCAGAAGTCGGGCTACAGCTGTAAGCGCGTCAGCTCCCACGTCGCGCGGCTCGAGCTCTGGCACCGCGCCCTCGCCCGCGAGCAGCAGGTGGCATCCGCGCGCGCCAAGCGGTAGAAAGGTCGCCTCCCACGAACGGCAACAACGTCACGGAGGCCGCATGGTGCGTGTGCTCGCGCTCTCTTCGTCCCTTCTCCTCGCCTTCGGCGCCTTCTCCGGCTGTGATCTCGTCAAGTCCGGCGACGAGGGCAACCTCGAGTTCGAGCTGGTCTCGACCGACCGCGTCGTCCCCTTCGCCTTCGGGACGCCGCTCGCGTCCGGGCTCTCGGTGGACGTGAAGGTCTACGTCGCCGGCGGCGATCGAACCCCGGCTTCGATCAACCTGGCGCAGCCCACCGACCAGAGCGTCGCGGTCGTGACCGGGACGAACAGCGACCGGTTCACGCTCCTCGGAAAGACCGCCGGGGGCACGAAGGTCGAGCTCGTCAGCGCCTCGGGCAACGACAGCTTCGACCTGACCGTCAGCGCGATCTCCGAGATCACGCTGCTCCAGCCGGGGCGCGTCCTCGTGCCCCTCACGCCGCCCGTCCGGGTGGCCCAGGGCGGGACCGCCCGCTTCCCGTTCACCTTGAAGAGCTCCGACGGGCGACAGCTCGTGGGCTACGGCCAGCTCCCGATCGACGTCACCCCCGAGAGCGCCGCCCAGGCCGTCGACACCGACAGCACCGGCCTCCTCTCGGTCCTCTTCTCAGAGCTCGGCGCCGTCACGCTGACGCCGTCGGTGGGCGGCGGCGCCGTCGAGGTCACGGTGGTCGCGGCGACCGACATCACAGGCCTCGACTTCGCCGCGCCCGACGCCGGCGCCACGCGCACGGTCGAGGTCGGCAAGACCACGGCCCTCGCGCTCGAGGCCGAAAACGATCTGGCCGAGCCCGTCGTCGGTTTGACCGGCCTCGTGACGGTGACGACGAGCACCCCGAGCGTCTGCAGCGTCGCCCAGTCCGAGATCCTCGGCGACGCGGTCTTCCAGGTCACGGGGCTCGCCGCGGGGACCTGCGAGGTCGAGGCCGGCCTCGGCGAGCTGTCCGCCACGGCGAGCGTGACCGTCCAGTGACCGACCGCCTGACCCACCTCGACGAGACCGGCGCGGCGCGCATGGTCGACGTCTCCGACAAGCAGGTGACCGGCCGCCTCGCCCGCGCCCGCGCCGTCATCGAGATGGCGCCGGCCACCGCGGCAGCGATCCGCGAGGCCGCGCTGGCCAAGGGTGACGCCCTCGGCGTCGCCCGCATCGCGGGGATCCTGGCCGCGAAGCGGACCGACGAGCTGATCCCCCTCTGTCACCCCCTGCCCCTCGACCACGTCGACGTCGAGCTCCGCGTCGAGGACGACCGCGTGGTCATCGAGACGATCGCGCGCACGGCGTCGCGCACCGGGGTGGAGATGGAGGCGATGATGGCCGCCAGCGTCGCGGCGCTGACCATCTACGACATGGCCAAGGCGATCGACCGAGGGATGCGGGTCTCCGCCGTCGAGCTGCTCGAGAAGTCCGGCGGCAAGAGCGGGACCTGGCGCCGCGAGGGCTGAGCCCGATGGGCCGCCCCAGCCGTGCGCTCGCGAGGCACCTCGCCGCGGCGCTCTCGCGAGCGCTCGTTGGCCAGCGCCTCGACAAGCTCTGGCGCCCCGGCGAGCGACAGCTCCTCTTCAAGGCGCGCGGCCTCGATGGCCGCGTCCTGATCGACCTCGAGCACGGCCACCCGCGCGTCGTCGTGACCTCGGACTGGCCCGACACGCCGGCCGCGCCGGACCGCCAGACGCTCATCCTGCGAAACCACCTCGAGAACCGCCGCGTCACCCGGGTCGAGGCGACGGATCGGTCCCTCGTCTGGGGGTTCGTGGGGCCCGACGGCGACCTCACGCTGACCGTGCAGCTCGCCGGCCGCTACCCGAACGCCGCCCTGTTCTCGGCCGACGGCGCCGAGATCGTGCGCCTCATCGACCGGATCCCGGCGCACGATCCGGACTCGCCGCCGCTGCCGGACGGCCCCGATCCGTACTCCGGCCTCGAGGACGCCGACCTCTTCGCCGCCTACGACACCCGGACCCGCGGCGACGCCGAACGCCGCGCCCTCGACCGTCGCGCGGCGGGGCTCCGCCGCGCAGCGAGGACCGAGGAGCGTCGCCTCGATCGGACCATCTCGGCGCTCGAGCGGGATCTCGCGAAGGCCGAGGCCGCCGAGCGCGACCGTCATCACGGCGAGCTCCTCAAGACCGTCATCGGGCGGGTCCCCCGCGGGGCCACGGAGGTCGCGATCTCCGATTGGGAACGCGGCGGCGAGCCCACCGTCGTCGCCCTGTCCCCCGAGCTCGACGTCGTCGCCAACATGGAGCGCTGCTTCAAGCGCTACCGAAAGTACGCCAACGCCCAGGCCGGCATCGAGCAGCGGCTCCTCGAGGCGATGACGACGCGCGACCAGATCACCGCCATCATCGCGCGCTGCGACGCCCTCGACTCCGGCTTCGACGGCCCTCCCGAGAACCGGGCGGTCGGGCTCGACGGTGTCGAGCGGGACCTCCATACGATCGCGCAGCCCCGCGCCAAGCAGGCGCCTCCAGGGCGAAAGGACGCCGCCCCCGCCCTGCCCTATCGCCGCTTCGTCTCCCGGGACGGGGTCGAGATCCTCGTCGGCAAGGGCGCGCGCGACAACGACCGCCTGACCTTTCAGGTCGCCCGAGGCCATGACGTGTGGCTCCACGCGCGCGACGTCGCCGGCTCCCACGTCGTCATCCGCGCCGGGGGCGCTGCGCCGTCTTCGGAGACCTTGATCGACGCGGCGCTGCTCGCCGCGTGGAACTCGAAGGCCCGGGGCGACGCGGTCATCGACGTGATGTGGACCGAGCGCAAGCACGTCCGGAAGGCCAAGGGCGGCGCGCCCGGTCTGGTCACCACGTCGGCGACCAAGAACCTCGCCGTCCGCGAGGATCCCGAGCGGCTCGCGCGCCTCTACAGCAGCTCACAGCCGAGCTGACCGCGCGGAGGTCGGGCCGCGGTGCCACGATCGAGCCGTCGTCCGTGATCCTCCCCCCGGTGGCCGGCGCTCGGCCGCGGCGCGATCGGGCGCGACGGCGGCGCCGACCGGAGCGAGGCCGCTCGACCGCGGACCCGCCGGACGCACTCCTTGACGCCCAGACCCTCGTGCGGATAGTCCGACATCGCTCGTCGGCGCCGAGGTTGCCAGCGCTGACCCGAGCGGCGATGATCCGTCCTTCGGCAGGCTTTTGGGGGAGAGATGAAGCGCGTCGACTGGCATCTCATCCGTCCCCCGCGGGCAGACGCCCGTGAGGTGGCGACCCTCGAGCGACGTATCGACGAGCTCGTGCAGCGGGCGACCGAGAAGGTGCTCGACGCCGAGGAGCTCGCGGTCCTGCTCGACCTCGAGGAGCTCCACGAGGAGCGCACGATCGCCGCGTGCGAGGCGGTGGGCGCCCCAAAGGTCGAAGACGACCCGGACTGGGAGAGCCGGGCGATCGACGAGTACGCCGACACCGACACCGACCTCGATCTCGAGGAGTACCTCGACGCGCGCCGCGTCGAGCCGGACTGCGAGCGCTGCCCCTTCGCCTCGCCGTACAGCCTCTTCCCGCTCGATCCGTGCGAGTTCTCGGCCGGCGCGCTGCTCCGCATCATTAGCGACCCCCGTGTGCGCCGTCAGGTCGTGGACACCATGAACGCGCGCGAGATGGTCGCGCTCGCCGACGCGCTCGACGAGGTGCTCGTCGAGCGCCGGTGGGAGGAGATCGTCGAGCTCGACGCCGAGGACTACCTGAAGAAGGCCGTCTTCTTCCTCAGGCTCTGGGCCCGGCACGGTTTCCGGGTACGCCCGGTCGCGACGGACGACGAGGCGCCCATCCTCACCCCGGGCGGGCCGGTCGGTGGCTCTCCCGACGACGGCGAGCCGTCACCCGTCCTCCACTGACGGGTCCTCCGGGCTGAACGCGCGCGCGTAGCTCCTCAGGGCGCCGCGTCGGGTGACGTCGGCGTGGCGGGCGCGGCGTCAGGCTCCGCGGTCGCGGCGTCGGTATCGGTCTCGGCCGGCGACGGCGTAGAGCCCGCGTCTTCGGGCGGCGCGTCGTCGGCGTCGGCGGGTTCCGTGCCCGCGTCGGAGCCGTCGGTAGCGTCGGCCTCGTCGCCAGCCTCGCCGTCGTCGCCGGGATCGGCCGCGCCGTCCTCGTCCGGTGGCGGCGCTGAATCCTCGTCGAGATCGAGATCCTCGAGATCCATGTCCTCGAGATCCATGTTCTCGAGGTCCTCGAGGAGCTTCTTCGTCTCGGGGTCGTCGTCGAGGGAGTCGAGGAGCTCCTGCACGTCCTCGTCCTCCATCATGTCCTTCATCGTCTCTTCCTGCTCGTCGATCGCGTCCTCGGTCGGGAGCTCCGTGGGGAAGTCGACCCAGAACGGCAGGCCCTGCTGGACGCGAACGACGCCGAGGGAGATGGAGGGCACGTAGGTGATGAGGCCCACGCTGAGCAGCATGACGGCGAGGAACGGCGCGACCGAGCGCACGATGAAGCCGAGGGGCTTCTGGAAGTAGGTCGCGGCGACGAAGAGGTTGATCCCGAGGGGCGGCGTCAGATAGCCGATCTCGAGGTTCACGATGAAGATGAGGCCGACGTGGATCGGATCGAGCCCCATCTCCGCGGCGATCGGGACCACGAGCGGCACGAACAGCACGATGGCGCTGATGATGTCGAGGAAGCAGCCGACGAGGAGCAGCAGCACGTTCAGCAGCAGCGCGAAGGTCAGCGGCGTGAGGTCGAAGCTGTGGAGCCACGCGGCGACGGCCTCGGGGACGTGCTTCTCCTCCATGAACAGCGCCAGCCCCAGGGACACCGTGATGATGAGCAGGAGCGAGCCCATCAAGACCGCCGTCTCGCGGAGCAGCGCGGGGAGCTCGTAGAGCTTGAGGCTCCGGTGGATGAAGACCTCGATGACGACGGCCAGGACGACGCTGACGGCCGAGGCCTCGATGGCGTTGAAGATCCCGGAGTAGATGCCGGCGATGATGACGATGGGCATCAGCACCGACCAGATGCCCTCGACCCCCATCACCCGGATCGCCAGGCCGAAGACGGCGAGCAGCGCGGCCACCACGACGACGGTGCTCCCGAGCTCGCTCACGAGGAAGGCGAAGGCCGCGATGGCCGCCGCGGAGCCGACGACGAAGAGCAGCGCGAAGAGCGCGCGCTTGGAGAGCGGGACGGGCTTGTCCTCGGAGGTCGCGGCGAGGATGCAGTACACCGCGAGCAGGAGCCCGATGAGCGCGCCGGGGCCGAGGCCGGCGATGAAGATGTCGTCGAGCTTGACCTTGCTGCCCGACATCGTCGCGTAGATGGCGAAGACCACCATCGGGATGGACGGCGGGATGACGATGCCGAGCCCGCCGGCGGCGGTGACGACGCCGTGGCTGAGCTTGTCGGAGTAGCCCGCGGACTTCAGCGCCGGGACCATGATCGCGCCGATCGTCACGACGGTGACCGGCGATGATCCGGAGATCGCCGCGAAGAAGATGCAGGCGCCGATCGCGCTGACGGCGAGCCCGCCGGGGAGCCAGCCGAGGAGGGCTGAGGCGAGGCGTACCAGGCGGGTCGCGATCTCGCCGCGCCCCATCACGGTCCCCGCGACCATGAAGAAGGGGATGGCCACGAGCTCGGGGGTGTTGATGAGGTCCACCATCGACCCGGTCAGGTCGAAGTTCTGGTGGAAGTCCACGCCGAAGGGATCGGGGTGACCGGGGAAGACCGCGAAGAGCGAGACCACCAGGCCGCCGATGACGACGTAGAGCGGAGCGCCCAGGAGCAGGAGGCCCAGGGCGACGATGGGCACGAGGGGCCAGCCGAGTCCGACGTCGGGGTACTGCGTCAGCTCGGCGATGACCGGGGCGTGAGCGAGTCCGGCGGCGATCAATGGAGCTCCACCTGTGGTGCGGGGGCAGGCTCGCGGCGGCGCCAGGCGCCGATCGCGTAGACGAGCTGCGCCGAGAACCGGATCATGATGAGGAGGAACGCCAGCGTGATGGGCAGCGCCACGATCCACTGGGGCAGGCCGCTGTCAGCGTGGGTGACGCCCGTCTCGTGCAGGAGGCCCGTGTAGTCGAGGGCCATCCAGAACAGGAACGCGGTGAACAGGATGGTCACGACGAGGCTGGTCGCCTCGTAGAGGTGGTAGCCCGGCCCCTTGATCGCCTTTCGGACCGCATCCACACGGATGTGCCGCCCCTCGCGGGTCGCCATCGAGGCCCCCAGGAACGCGACGTACATGAGGAGGACGGCCGAGAACCCCGCGTTCCAGCCGTAGGTGTCGTTGGTCTTGAGCGCGAAGTAGACGGCGACGAGGACCGCGCCGACGAACCCGGAGGTCAGCCGCACGTAAGCGCGGATCGCCCGAGCGTAGTACGCCGTGACGCCCATGAGCAGCGCCACCGAGGCGAGCCCCATGTAGCGCGCGGGCACGAGCTCGATGATCTTGAGGCCGACGTAGATGCCCGCTGTGACGAGCACCCCGCCCAGGACGAGCCGCAGCCAGCGAATCGGCGGGACGGCGCTATCCTTCGGGCGGCCGAGCTTCTCGCGGGTCCGCAGGGCCAGCATCGCGAGCACGAAGGTCAGGGCGCCGGCGACCACCGGCGTGTAGACGTGCTTGATGGCCTCGAGGAGCGCGTCCGGTGCCGACTGCGTGTCCGCGTAGCCCGCGAGCCGGACGAGCGCCTGGTCGACCTTGTTGTACGGCAGCTTCATGTTCGAGAAGACCACCGTCAGGAAGTAGGTGCACGTCATGACGAGCAGCCCACCGACGACGAAGGCCTGCTCGATGTCGTAGACGACGCGGTCGACGCGGTTCCAGCGCCGCCGGAGGCTCCCCACCGGCGGCGCCTCGGGCGCGGGCTGTTCGGATGACGGTTCGGTCACGGGCGGTCGATGGCCTGTTGCGGGTCGAGGGCAGGCGAGCGGCCACCGGCTGCGCGGCGGCGGCGCGCGTTCAGCGGGAGGACTCGAGGAGGTCGAGGAGCTTTCGTCCGTCCGCCGAGGTCTCGCGGCGGAAGTCGGTGGAGACCGAAGCGGTCGCGGCCTTGAAGGCGGCCTTCTGAGCGGCCGACAGCTTCTTCACCTGGATCCCGTCCTTGTCGTACTTCTCCGGCATCTTCTTGTCGTTGAAGATGCGGACGAGCCCGAGGCCGACCTTCTCGAGCTTGGGGCGGGCCTCGGTCAGGACGGCCTGCAGGTCGGCCGGGAGCCGCTCGAACCACGGCTTGCACCAGGCGACGGTCGCGCCCTGGTAGATGTGGTCGCTGATCGTGACGTACTTGATCTCGGCGGCCCACCCGGCGAGGTCGGCGAACAGGAGCGTGTTGTCGTAGCCGGTCACGGTGTTGTTGCCGAGGCTGCCCGGCACCTCGGCGACCTGGATCGGGTTCGGCGTCGCGCCGAGCGCCTTGTACATCGCCAGGTGGTGCTTGGCCGGCTGCGACCGCATGGCCTTGCCGGCCAGATCCGCCGGCGAGGTGATGAACTGGTCCTTGGCCGCGAACGCGCGGAAGCCGTTCTCGCCGCGCAGCGCGTAGATGAAGCCGGCCTTGCCCATGATCTCGGTCAGCAGCGGGCGGGCCGCGTCGAGGGCCTTGTCGGCCTGGGCGTAGTTGTCGAAGAGGTAGGGGAGCTCGGTGGCCGTCATCTCGGGCACGGCGCTGGCGAGCGCCCCGTTGGAGACGGCGATCCCGCCGATCTTTCCGGCGAGACACTGGCGCACCGCGGACGGCTCGCTCTTCGACTGCCAGTAGATGGTCAGGGCGAGGCGCCCCTTCGACTCTTCCTTGACGGCCTTGGACATCAGCGTGAGCAGCTTGCCCCACGGTGACGCCTTCGGCGCGACCGTCCGCACGCGCAGGATGCACGGCGCGTCGCTGGTGCAGGTCAGGGGCTCGACCGCGAAGGACGCGGGCGCGGTGAAGCTGGTGAGGGCGAAGGCGGCGCCCGCGAGCGCGAGAGCGATGCGTCGGTTCACGATAGGCTCCTGGAGTCGTTCTTGAGGTGGGGTGCCGTCCGGCGGGGCTCGCGCGCGTCAGTTCAGTACCGCGGCGTGCTGCGGTGACATCAAGCCCACACCGGGCGTCACCATTCCGAGCGCGGTCGGCCCGCCGTCGGCGGCGACCAGCGTCGGGTCGGCCGCGGGGCCGCCCCGACGCCCGGGCTCACTCCTCCTCGACGAGGAAGTCGATCTGGTCGAGGTAGTACTTCGCCTTCTTCTGCTCGGCCGCGTTCTCCGCCTGGATCTCGGGCGCCTCGGACAGATCGAAGGCGATGACCTCGTCGAGCATGGTCTTGAACTTCGCGCGGTCGCCCTGCTTGGCCAGGTTCATCGTCGCGTAGATGACCTTGCTCGCGAGGTACTGCGGCGCCTTCCCGATGGTCTTCTCGAAGTAGGCCGCGCTCTTGGGGAGGTCGCCGCTCGGGAACGGGATCTTGGTGTAGTACGCGCCGAAGTAGCGATCCGAGGCGTAGTACCAGTAGCCGGGGTCGAGCCGCTGGATGGCGTCCATCATCGCCTTGATGCGGTCCTTGTGGTTGAGGACCTCCACGAGCGACTTCTGGAGCGCGTAGCGGCCGAGGTTCGTCGCGTACCAGTACATGGCCGGCACGGCGTCCTTGTCGAGCTGCTGCAGCGCGGCGTCGAAGGGCTGTCGGGCGCAGAACTTGGTCCGGTACCCCTTGTACTGCTGCCCCAGGGCCATCTCGGCCTGGAACTGCCCCTCCTGATAGTGGTCGAGCATCTCCGCGGCGGCCTTCTCGTCGCGCTGCACCTCCTTCTTGAAGAAGAGGTGGCTGTCCGCGATGAAGTAGTGCGCCTGGGCCAGCTTGACCCGGATGTCCGCGCGGGACGGGTCGACCTTGAGCAGCTGATCCCACTTCGCCACCGCGGCCTGCGCCTGGGCGAGGTCGCCGCGCTGCGCCCAGGCGGCGTCGGCCTCCTGCTCGAGCGCGGTGGCGTCCCCCGTCGCCGTGGCGGCGGGGTTGATGTCACCGCAGATGCCCGACTGACGGCTCGCGCCACACCCCATGACGACCATCGCCGAGACGATCACTCCGAGCTCCAGGAAACGCCGCATGCTCCCTCCGACTAAGGCACTACAGTGAAGCCACCACACGGAGCCGCGCTGGACCGGAACGCGCGTCTCTGAGAAACGAACCGCGTGAGCCTCGCGACGGGTCGGCTCACGGGTGGCCCGGGGCGCTCCGCCCAGCGAGCCGGTGTGATGAAATGAGTCCGCGCGGTACCACGCGGCGCGGGCAGGTGTCAACGCGGCCTCGGCCGCGGCGGACGTGTCTCAGCGGTGTGTCACGGGTGTCCCGCGCGGGACACTCGGAGGCCGCGTCGGCCGCGGGGATCGGCACCTGGTGTTCCACTGTGTCGCTCGACGACTCGCTCCACACCGCTCGAGACAGCCCGCGACGGACGCGCTCGGCTCCGACCGGACAGGCTGGGGACCCGCGTAGCTCGCGACCGATCGGCGACTTGCCGTCGCGAGCCGAGCCGCCTGGGTGCTCCGTCGCCACCTGGCACGCCGGTTGCTCAGCCGACCGCCATGGACCCTCTCACCACTGCGCTGGCTGCCCTGCTCGACCCCGACGGCCACTCCCGGGCCGCCGACCTGCTCGCCCTTCTCGTGGACCCGCGGTCGCTCGCCCAGCTCGCTCCCGAAGAGCTCGTCGCGACCAGGCTGGTCTCGCCCGCCGAGGCTGGCCGGATCGCGGCCGCCTTCGCGCTCGTGAACCACGCCCTCGAGCCAGACGCGACAGCGGCCCTCGACCGCCCGGCCCGAGTGGCGCGGCTCGTGCCGGAGCTCCGCTGGTCGCGGTACGAGGAGCTCTGGGTCGTAGCGGTCGACACTCGGCTCCGACCGCTCGCGCGGGAGCGGGTCGCCATCGGCAGCTCGGACCGGTGCGCGGTCAGCGCGCCGGCGCTCCTGAGGCGCGCGCTGCTCGCCGGGGCGGCCGGGCTCTTCATGCTCCACAACCACCCGAGCGGCGACCCCGCGCCGTCGCAGCTCGACCGCCGCTTCACCGCCGACGTCGCGCGACGCGCGGCCGAGCTCGACCTCGTGCTCCACGACCACCTGGTCGTCGCGGGCCTCCGATGGGCGAGCTGCACCCGCGACGCCAGCGGCTCTCTTCTGGAGAAAGCTCCCGAGCCCCGCGACGAGCGAGGGGCAGCGTGAGCGCGGTTCAGCGCTCCTCGACGGCGAGGACCCGCCAGCCCGCGCCCTGCGGCAGGGGCTCTCCGTCCATCCCGAGCGGCGCCGAGGCCCCGCGCGCGGGAGGGTGGCCCTTCGTCCACACCACACGAACGCGAACGTCTCGGCCGGCGAGCGCGATCAGGCGCTCCCGGCTCACGGCCTCGGTCGGGCGCAGCGTGATCCGCTCGCCGCCGGTGTCGAGGAAGAGCTCGGCGCCCGTGTACGCTCGGACCGACTTGGTCGGGGGGATCTCCTCGAAGACGACCGTCCCCTCTCTCATGACGTCGGCCGCCGGCGTCGCGACGCTCTCCACGCCGTCGCCGCTCGAGACGGTGACCAGCGCTGGCCCCCGGGGCTCCTGCTCGGCGGGCGGTGACGAGCCACATGCGACGAAGAACGAGACGATCGCGACGAACGACAGCGGACGGTACATGGTGCCTCCTTGGCGACAGATGTGCCCTTGGACGGCGCCGGGTAGGCGTTCACTGAAAAGCGTCGGTAAAACCGCTCGCGGGCCGCCGAGACCGAGCCCCCGGGGCGGGTGGCGAGCTGAGGCGTCGGATCAGCGGCCGATGCTGAGCGGGATGGTCACTCGCCGATCGCCACCGGCGTAGACCGGGACGGCGACGCGGTTCAGCGCGCTCTTGACGCAGGCCTTGAAGGCGGCGTTGCGCTTGACCTCGTCGCTGACGGTGATCTGCGTCAGCGCGCCCGGCGTGATCGTGAAGCTGATGCGCGTGCCCGTGAACGCCTTGTCGCGTCGCCACGCGTCCATCGCGCAGGGCTTGAGGCCCTTCCTCACGGTGTCGAGGACCCGCTTGAGCTCGGCGGCCGGGATCCCCTGCACCTCACCGCTCTCGGTGAAGGTCATCTTCCGGACCGTCGGCTTCGTCGGGACCTCGCCCTCCATCGCGATGCCAGCGGTGTCGTAGGTCTCGGGCTCGGACAGCTTCGGGACGACGGTCCCGGCGACGATCTCGACCTTCGGCGCGTCCGGCCGGGTCTCCTCGGTGACGGCCAGCGGCTCGACGTGGGGGATCCGCGCGAGACGATTCATCCCCAGGGGCTGCGCCTGCCCCAGCCGCCAGATGATGTAGCCCGCGAGCCCGGCCGCGACGACCACACCGACGACGAGCAGGGTGAAGAGCCGTCGCCGCCGCTGCCGCGCCCGCGCGAGGCGCCGGACGTGCGACTCGGCCTCGCTGTCGAGGGCCTCGGCCCGCCATCGGATCTGGCACTTCTCGTAGTAGTCGCGGAGGAGGGCATGCTCGGCCGCCGGTCCCCAACGCTGCGAGCGCAACTGAAACACCGGCGTCGTGAGATCGACCGACTTCTTGGCGATGGCCTCGAGGAGATCATCCGTCGAGATCGGGCCGTAGTCGTTGCCGTCCCTGCGGTACAGCCAACGGTCGACGGCGACCACGGGCTTCATCCGTCGGGTCGACGGGTTCACGGCGCCGTCCCCGGGGTCGTCGGAGGCGAGCCGCCGGAGTCGGGGGTCGAGCCCGAGGGGACCGCCGGGGCGACGTCGGGCGCCGCATCGAGCTTCGGGCCGCTCGGACTCGGCTCCTCGACCAACGACGCCCCTCGCGGCGCCAGCGGCAGCGCGACCTTCCAGCCATCCTCGGTTCGGGTGAGCGTGATCTCGGTCTGCCCAGGCGCGTCCGCCGGCCCACCGGCCGACTTCGGGACGCCCCAGCCCAGTCCTACCGCGACCGTCGCGCGGTCATCTTCGAGGGTGACGGTCTCGAAGCTCAGCGCGCGGTCGCCGCGAGCCAGCCCCTCGTATCGCATCATCGTCCACGGCTCGACCTTGACGCCGAGCGACGCGGTCGCCGCCTCCGCCCGGGCCTCGAAGGGCGCTCGGCTGGCGTCGTCGAGCAGCGCCCAGGCCCGCTCCAGGCGCGCGTCCGACGGGCTCGCGCGGTAGGCCTGGAGGGTCTGGACGAACTCCTGCGCGACCTCCTCGGGATCGCGCTCGCGACAACCGGACAGGAGGGTCAGGGCCAGAAGAATCGCGATCGTTCGTCCCATCGCCCTCAGGATACCGCCAAGCCCCGGCGGGGTGTCAACGGTCACGCTCGCGGCACCAGCATACACACGCTGCCTATGGTCGTCGGCGCGGGAGACGCCTCCGCTCCGCGATCCCGCACCGCGTCCGCCGCTTGCTGGCCGACCCGGCTCGTTGCTATCAAGGGAAGGTGACACGTGCCCCCATCGGACTGCTGATCGTCGCCCTCCTCACCCTCTCCTCGTGTGCCTCCGAGCACACCGAGGAGCCCGGCGTCGTCGAGGCGCTCGACGCGACCGTCGCCGCGCTACAGCAGAGCGACTGGGATGCGCTCTGGGCGCTGACGGACGCCGACTCGCAGACGGCGCTCCTGACGCTCGTGCGCGAGCTCCACGACGCACTCAAGCGAGTACCCGCGGTCTACGGCGAACAGGGCGACGCGCGCGTCGCCGCTGCCCGCGCAGCGCTCGGCGAGTCGCTGGTGGACACGATCTTCCCGGACGAAGATCGCGCCGGACCCAGGCTACTCGAGCGCGTGCTCAGCCCGGAGGCCCTGCGATTCGACAGCCACGCGATGGACGGGGTGAACCACCACGAGATCACCCTCGACGCGAGCCACGATCCGGTGAAGGCGATCGTCCACACCAACGCCGGTGAGACCTTCGCCTTCACGAAGACCGACGCCGGCTGGCGCTCGCTGCTCGTGCGCGACGTGATCCTCGACAGCGCGACCTTCCGGACCCTCGCCGACAACGTCGACAAGCTCGCCCAGGCCGCTCAGGCCAAGCGGGACGCGTGGCGGCGAACGCGCGATCCCAGAACACCGCAGGGGGCCTACAACATCGCCCGCGCGGCCCAGGGTGAGCAGCCCGCGAACGCGAAGCTCCTCTACAGCCTGCTCGACAGCGAGGCCCACGCCGTCGTGATCGACGCGCTCGAGCGAAGCCGGCAGGTCCAGCGGGGTGTTCAGCGCAAGACGACCCGTAGACAGCGCCCAAAAGCCTACGAAGACGCAGGGCTGACGATGTACGTGAGCGCCAAGAGCGATCTCGAGCTCTACGCCCGCTGGGCCCGGACCGAGGGCTGGAAGGCGCCGCTCGCCGCGACCGACGCTCCCGAGCGAATCGCCGGCGACCCCGCGAGCGGTCGCGTCCAGGTCGTCACGGCCTCCGGCGTCGAGATCCCGATGCGGCGCGGCGACGACGGCACCTGGCGTATCGCCGACCAGGCGCCCATCCTGAAGAAAGCCCTGCGCGACCCCTTCGACGAAGAGGCGCCCTGATCCGAGCGGGTCGCGGACGCTCGCTCTACGCCGACGCTTCGACCTCGTCGAGCCCGAAAGCCTGGTGCAGGACGCGCACCGCGAGCTCGGTGTACGCCTCGTCGATGACGACGCTGATCTTGATCTCCGAGGTCGAGATCATCTGGATGTTCATCCCAGCGCCGCTGAGGACGCGGAACATCTGCGCGGCGACGCCGGAGTGGCTCCGCATGCCGACGCCGACGACGCTGACCTTCGCGATGTTCTCGTCGGCCCGCACCTCCGCGGCGCCGAGCTCTCCGGCGAGCGTGTTCATGAGCTCCACGGCGCCGGCGGCGTTCTCCTTCGGCACCGTGAAGGTCAGATCCGTGTGCCCGTCGCGCTCGTGTGACGCGTTCTGGATGATCATGTCGACGACGATCTCGGCGTTCGCAAGGTCGTCGAAGACCTTGGCCGCGATGCCGGGCCGGTCCGGCACGCCGAGTACCGAGATGCGCGCCTCGTTCTTGTCGTAGGTGACAGCGCGGACGACCACTTGCTCCATCGTCTCTTCCTCCGGCACGACCCACGACCCCTCGCTCTCGTCGAAGCTCGAGCGGACGTGGATCGGGACCTCGTACTTCATGCCGAACTCGACCGAGCGGGTCTGCAGGACCTTGGCGCCCAGCGAGGCCAGCTCGAGCATCTCCTCGTAGGAGATGCGCGGGATCTTTCGGGCTCCGCGGACGAGCCTCGGGTCCGCGGTGTAGACGCCGTCGACGTCGGTGTAGATCTCGCAGACGTCGGCCTTCAGCGCCGCCGCGAGCGCCACCGCGGTGGTGTCACTACCGCCGCGGCCGAGCGTCGTGATGTTGCCGGCGCTGTCGGTCCCCTGGAACCCGGCGACGACGGCGATCTCGCCGCGGTCGAGGGTCGCGCGGAGGACGTCCGAGCCGACGCTCTCGATGCGAGCGCGACCGTGGGTCGTGTCGGTGATCATCGAGATCTGGTGACCCAGGAACGATCGCGCTGGGACCCCGGCGCGATCGAGCGCCAAGGCGAGGAGCGCGATGGAGACCTGCTCGCCCGACGACACGAGGACGTCGTACTCGCGACCGATGGGCTGCGCGTCGATCTCGTAGGCGAGCTTGACGAGGCGGTTGGTCTCGCCGGCCATCGCGCTGACGACGACCACGACGTCGTGGCCCTGAGCGCGCGTGCGAGCGACCCGCGCCGCGACGTTCTTGATCCGCTCGGTGGTGCCGACCGAGGTCCCGCCGTACTTCTGAACGATCAGGGCCATCGCCCATCCTCCGCGAGCGCGTTCTGCCCGAGATCCGGGCCCGGGCTCAGTGGGGGGTGTAAACGCTCGCGGGCAGGACGTCAAAGACCTTCCAGCCACCGTCCTCCCGCACCAGGACGATCGTCGAATCGCCCACGCGCGCCCGCACACGCCCGCGATCGATCCACGTGAGCTGCGCCGCGTCTCCACGGATCTCCGTCGCCAGAGTCACCCATTGCGGTCGGATACCGGGCGCGTCGAGCGCCGCGGCCAGCCCGTCCGCCGTCCAAGCTGGGCGCTCTCGATCCGGGAGGAGACCCAGGAGCGCACGGTAGTCGCGGGACAAGACCGCGAGGGCGAAGCTCGTCAACGCTTCCTCGGGCGTCCCGGCGCGCATCAGCCCCAGGACGCCGGTGGTGATGCGCCAACCGTTCGCCGTCCGCTCGAGGGCGAGCGCCGAAGCCCCCTCCCCCCAGCGTGCCGTCCTGCCCACCTCGCCGGGATCGAGGGGCGCCGAGAGGACCGACGCGCGCGGCCACTGAGGCGCCTCGACCTGAGCCGCCGGCGTCAACAGCCCGTGCGCGGTCGCCAGATCCCCCTCCCGAATCGCGTCGGCCTGCGCCTCGACGACCTCGACCGGCGAGCGCGGGCCCTGTGTCGCGCACGCGACAAGGGTAAGTGACGCGGTTGTGAGAACGGGGACGATACGAGCCACGACCGAGGTATACTACGCGCGTCGCTTCCGCGGCACCGCAGTAATGTGATATCGGCCCGATAACGCGATCAGCCAGGAGTGAACCGACACGATGCCGGAGACGACCGAGCCTTGGGAGGAGCGACTCGAGCAGTACCTGCACGAGAAGGGCCTCCGGATGACGCGCCAGCGGATGGTCATCGCGCGTGAGTTCTTCGCCATCACGGGCCACCCGAACATAGACGAGCTGTGCGACCGCGTCCGACGCGCCGATCCGAGCATCGGCCAGGCGACCGTCTATCGGACGCTCAAGCTGTTCGTGGACTCGGGTCTGGCCAACCAGTCGCGGTTCGGCGACGGGCCGGCTCGGTACGAGTCCGCCGACGTCGACCACCACGACCACCTCATCTGCGTCGACTGTGGCCGCATCGTGGAGTTCCGCAACGACACGATCGAGAAGCTGCAGGAGAAGATCGCGGCGTCCCAGGGCTTCGAGATGACCGATCACGAGATGGTCATCTACGGGCACTGCAACGCCCCGGCGTGCGTCGCGCGTCGCAACAGCCGGAAGTCCGGCGCCGACAGCTGAGCCGAACAGCCACCACACGAGCAGGTCGTGTCACACGTGGGCACGGCCCCCCGAGGAGGGGCGGGATGGGACACGACAAGGGTCCACGGGTCATCAAGCGTTACGCCAACCGCAAGCTCTACGACATGTCGGAGAGCTGCTACATCACCCACGACGAGATCGCGGCGCTGGTGGAGGAGGGCGAGGAGGTGCGGATCATCGACAACCGCACCAAGGAGGATCTCACCAGCGCGACGCTGACCCAGATCCTGTTCGACAAGGAGCGCCGCGCTCGGAAGCTCCCCATCGACACGCTTCGAAACCTCTTTCAGCACTCGAACGAGTTCATCCAGCGCCACATCACCCAGCCCGTGACGAACCTCCGCGACGAGGCCGAGAAGAAGGTCAGCAAGGTCTTTCGGGGTCGTCAGGGTGACAAGGACGGAGAGCACGAGCCGGAGCCGGAGCCCGAGCCCATCCCGGAGCCCCGCGCCAAGGCCACCGACGCCCTGCGCGAGTGGGTGAACAGCACGCAGTCGGCCTACGAGAACCTCCAGCGCAACGTCGAAGACCGCTGGACGGTGGTCACGAAGTACCTCGGCCAGTTCGACGTCAACCATCGCCGGATCCTCGCGCTCGAGCGGCGGGTCCACGCTCTCGAGACGCAGCTCTCGCGCCTGACCGGCGTCCCCGTCCCCGATCCCCCGGAGCCCGAGGCCGAGCCGACCTCCGCCCCCTCGCCGGAAGCAGAGGCCGAGGCCTGAGCCCATGAGCAGGACCCAAGGCGCCGCAGGGGCGTTGACGCTCACCCGGCGCACGGTCGTCGCGGTGACCCTCGTCGCCGCCACGTTGGGGCCAGCCGCCGGTTTCGAGATAGCACCGCTCGTCAGCCGGACGGCCACCGGGCTCGACTACGACGAGGCCGCGCTCGACACGCTCGTCGGCGATCTAGGCGCCGCAGCGCGTCCCGGTCTCGGCGGCCCGTCGAGCACCGTCGGCGCGCTCGGCTTCACCTTCGGCTATCAGCTCGCCCACACCCCGCTCGGCGACTCGGACGCGTGGAGCCGCGCGTCCCGCGGCGACGCCCCTCGCAGCCTGACGGCCTCGGAGCTCTTCGTCCGGAAGGGCCTCCCGATGTCCCTCGAGCTGGGGGCGGCCGTCGCGTTCTTCCACGACCTCGACATCCAGGTCGCGTCCTTCGAGCTCAAGTGGGCCTTCGTCGAAGGACTCGGCGGCGCGCCAGACATCGGCGCGCGTCTTCACCTCTCCGGCGTTCTGGGTCACCCCGATCTCACCGTCGTGTCGACCGGAGCCGACCTCACCATCGGCAAGGGCTTCGGGCTCGGCGGCGCGCTGCGTCTATCGCCCTACGCTGGCTACGCGTTCGCCTTTCACCACGGCATCCCGCGCCCCGTCGGCGTGGTGCTCCCCGGCGACGTCGGCCCGACGACGGCCATCCTCCCGGCGTCGAACCTCGTCACGCACCGCGGCCTGATCGGTCTCGAGATCGCCTTCACGTACACGTCTCTGGCTTTCGAGGCCTCCCTGGGGGAGGTCAGCACCCTGACGCTCCGGATCGGCGCGGCGCTCTGACCCCTTCGCCCGGACCGCGGTCGTCTCGCCGCGTCCCTGCGCATGGTCATCCGCGGTCCGCGGTCACCTCGACCAGCTCGGCTTCAGACGTCCACAAGAGCGCGTCGACACCAGCGGCCACGCCGCCACCTTGCCGAACGCGTTCAGACACCTTCGAGCCCGCGAGCGATGACGCGTCCCCATCATGACGCGCGCCCATGTCACCACCGCCGTCGCCCAATCGAACGCGCCGCGCAGGACCTCACGCAGCCCAAACGCAGAACCGCCCGCGAACCGAGAGGTCGCAGGCGGTTGCTGTCGTCAGGCTGTCGAGCGCTACTTCAGCGTGAACTTGAGCTCGCACTCCCCGATACGGATCTTGTCCTGATCGCGCAGGAACTGCTTGGTGATCTTGTTGCCGTTGACGTAGGTCCCGTTGGTCGAGCCGAAGTCCGCGAGCTCGAAGCGCATCTCCTCGATCTTGATGCCCGCGTGGCGCTTCGAGACCCCCGCCTCCTGGATGACGATGGTGTTGCCGTCGATGGCGCCGATCGTCGTGACCTCTTCGGTCAGATAGAACTCGGCGCCGGCGTACCCGCCGCCAATGCAGGTCAGCTTGCCCTTGTATGGCCCGACCGGCCCCTCGTCCTCCTCCACGTACTCCACCGGGCGGTTGGCGCGCCGCGCCGCGATCCCCTTGAAGATCTTGATGAGGAGGAAGATGCCCAACAGCGAGCCGAGGACGATGAGCACGATGATGATGATACCCATCGGATCGAAGGGCTTCTCGGGCCACTTGATGGGATTGGGGCTCGTGTACTTGCCCGGCCCCGCCGTGGTCATCATCTCGATCCGGAAGTCGACCGGCTTCTCGCTGCCGCCGTACTCCTTCGGCTTGAAGGTCAGCACGTACTGGTTCTTGATCTCGCGGGACAGCTTCTCGAGCTCGGTAGCGATACCGTCCTCGGTGTCGACCTCGCTGATGTTGCGGTAGATGCCGCCGGTCTTCTGCGCCACGGTGTTCAGGTTCACCAGCGGGTCCGGCAGGTCGAGCGTGTACCCGAGCGCGTAGACCTTCGCGTTGCCCGCCGTCGTCGCGGTCTCGACGATGTCCGTGATGCGGCGGTCGAGCAGGCTCGAGTTCTCGAGGTACCGGTCCTTGCCGTCGCTCATCACGATGATGAGGCGCCGACGCGGCAGGGTCGCCGAGTTCTCGTTGACGTCCTCGACCACCTTCTTGATGGCGTTGTAGAGGCCCGGCGGAGTCATGTCGCCCTTCTCGCCCGGCTTGATGCGGTCGAGCTGATCGGCGGCCTGGCTCATGTTCTGGCCCCACGACTGGACCTTCTTCATGCCCTCCTCGTTGTAGTACCAGATCGTCGTCCAGTCCTGGTCGCTGAGGTTGCCGAGGAAGGCCTTGTAGCCACGCTTGCTCGCCTCCAGGATATCCGGGGACTGCGTCCCTTCGATCTTGTAGGCGTAGCTCTGGTGGGCCGCGACGAGCAGCGCGATGGCCACGGGCTCGTTCGCGTCCTTGACCGTCTCGATATTGAGATCGCCCGGAATCTCGGTGTCCTCGACGAATACCCTGACCTCCTGGATGCCGTCCTTGGGCACCACGAGGTAGTTGTCGTCGAGCACGTCGACGAAGAAGCGGACGAAGCCCTTGTCTTCCTTGAGCCAATCCGAATCGTCGAAGTAGTCGAAAGACACCTTCGCGGCCATCGCCTGCGAAGACAGCCCCACCAGCGCCAGGGCAACGAACAGGCGTCCAGGACGCAACGCAGCACTCAGCGACACAGCTCGCCTCCAGAAGTTTCCGAATCCCGGTTGGATTATGCCCGGGCTACGGCCAGATGCAACCGCGCCTGGCCCGCGCGCCGGAAAGGTCAGCCAAGGTCACCCACGAGACGCATGCCTCAGGGCAAAAAGAATACGGGGCGCGCTTGCTGGTCACGCACCCCGACCGACACGAGTCCGAAGACCCGCCAGGCGTCTCAATAGAGAGACTTGAACTTGAGCTCGGTACGGCCGAGCCGCACCTTGTCGTTGTCGATCAGCTCTTCTTTGCTGACCCGCTGGTCGTTCACGTAGGTCCCGTTCGTCGAGTCGAGATCGACCAGCACGAACATCCCCTCCTCGTGACGCAAGACGGCGTGACGGGAGGACATGTACTGGTCTGTGAGCACGATGTCGGCGTCCGCGGCGGTGCCGATCATGTTCTTCCCATCGACGATCCGGAAGTCCTGCCCCTTGAGAGCCCCATTGAGCGCGACGAGCCAGCCCACGCACGCTTTGGTGCCGGGCTCCTCCATCACTTGGATGAACTGCGTCTTGTCTCCGAAGCTCGCCGCCTCGGGCTCGACCGCCGCCATCGCAGGCTGAGACTGCGCCTGCTTCTTACCCTTGCCGAACAGCCCCATACCCTCGTCCTTCTTCTTCGCCGCTGGCTGGTCCTTCTCCTGCTTACCGCCGCCGCCCTTCATCTTGCCCTTGGCCGCCCCCTTCGCTTTGTTGGTGGCGCCCTTGATGCCTTTGTTGATCTTGGCGTTGGCCTTCATCTTGGCCTTCGCCTGGGCACCCATGACCTTGCCCTTCGCTTGGGCCTGGATGCCGGTCATCTTCTGGCGAGCGATGTTTTTGAAGAAGTCCCAAACCATATCCGACCACTGACCCGTTGAGCGGGCCTCCCGAGACGAACCTGAGATCAAGAGATCCTGAGGTCGCGCAAGATGACAAGCGCTCTGTGACGCGCCCAATCCCGAGGGCGCGACGTGCGGTCATCATCGCACCGGCAGAGCGCGCATGCAAACGTGGCTCCCGACCGAGGGCCGCGGTATCCCGGACGCTGACAGGGACCGCGAGTCGCGCTAGAGGCGCCTCGCCAGTCGACCTCCCGCACGGGCCGAACGCAATGCACAACCGCTCGCACCCGCACCACAAAAAGCCATTCGGGTCACCGATCTCGTCACGCGTCGAAACGCTTCACCCTCCCAACGCGCCACGGCCCGACCATCCGCGTGGAGCGGAGGATCGGGCCGTGCCGTCGACAGGGGTTCCTGGCGGGCTACGCCGGCTGGTAGAACCAGACGCGGTAGAGGTTGAGGTCACGCTCGGCCGTGACCGGCGCCTGCCGGATGGTCAAGAAGGTGTCGGTGACGTACTCGGCCGGGATGCGGTACGGCCAGTTGCGCCAGCGGAACTTGCGGTCGTCCCCGGAGCACACCATGGTGCCGGTCTTCTTGCCGTTGGCGAGGATCTCGGCCTCCCAGTCGCCCTTGACGTAGTCCATCCGGATGAACATCAGGATGTCCTTGTTGGGCGTGATGTTCGAGATCTCCCACTCCGCGTAGCCGCCCTCGTACGCCACGCCCGTATCCTCGACGATCACGCCGTCGGGGTACTTCAGCTTCTGGCGCGTGCGGTACTTGTCCTTCGAGTCGACGATGCGGAACTTGTGGGCGGACTCCGACTGCTTGTCGAGGACGTTGATCTCGTCGGCGCGCCGCAGCTTGACGCCGTCGATCTCCATGGTCTCGCCGAAGTCGTCGCTCTTGACCTTGATCTTCTCGAGCACCTCCTCGTCGGCCGCCTTGGAGGCCGCCTCGACCTTCTTCTTGACGACCTTGCCGCCGAAGATCGTCTGGAGGTTTTCGGTGCTCTTCTTCTGGTAGCCCATGACGTTCGTCAGGGTCTCCTGGTTGAACTGCCCCTCCTGGTACATGCCCTGGAGCAGCTCGACGTGCTTCTTGAAGGAGGCGAACTCCTTCTTCTGGGAGTACTGCGGGTAGTTCTCCTCGACGTCGGTGATGAGCTCCTCCTGCATCCCGAAGACCGTCGAGAACAGCTCATAGAGGTTGCGCTCGTCGACGAGGTTGCAGCGAAGCAGCATGTCGAGGTTGTTCATGGCCCCGTTGACGTTGCCCGCCGACAGGATGCGCATCTTGCTGTACATGTGCGAGTAGACACCCTTCGCGTTGACGAGGATGTCCGCCAGCTCGTTGAGCGCCTTCGGGTCCATCGTGCTGCCCACGACACCCGCGACCGGCACGTACCGCAGATCGATCTCGTTCGGCTTCGGCTCGAGCGGGTCTTTCGCGTCCGTGATGCGCTTGACGTCCTTCGTCATGAAGACGCGGCAGAGCTCGATCTCGCGCGTGATGTCCGGCTCCGTGATGATGGCCTCGACCTTGAAGCCCTCGGCGATACGTCGGTGCCCCTTGTACTCGAGGTTGGCGCGGTAGCTGACGAAGTCCGTCAGCTCCTCGACGTACTTCGCGACGACGTAGACGGTCTGCGGGAGCTTGAAGTCTCCTGGGTCGATCGTCTTGATCGTGGGCTCGGCGATGTAGATCTCATTGCCGTCCCCATCGACCGCGTACCCCGGCGCGACCTCGACCGACATGTCCGCGCGGCCGCGGGCGGAGACCTTCAAGCCGCCCATCACCCGCGGCACGACACCGGGCCCGTGCATGAGACGGTTGTGGAGCTTGTGCTTCTCCACCTGGTACTTCACCAGGTCGTTCCAGTCATCGGCCGTCGTCTGGAAGCCGGTGAAGAAGTTGATCCGCTTGTAGCCCTTTGAATCCTCGGCCATCACCTACTCCTTGGGCGTCTCACGCTTTTTTCTGGTCGTCCTGGATTTGCCCGCCGTCTTGCTGGTGCTGCTCGTGCGCGGGGTCTTCTTCACGCTGGTCTTGGGCTTCTTCGCCGAGCCTTCGGCCTTCGCCGCTTCCTCGTCCTCTTCGTCCTGCTCGTCCGCGTCGGCGTAGAGCAAGCCGCTCGACTCCTTGCCCGGCTCGATGCCCCCGATGGGCGTCCCGTCGAGCCCGATACCGATGCCCATGCCCATGCCTTCCTCGGCGTCCGGCCCGGCGAGGCCGATGGACATGAACGTCCCCATCACACCCGACTCCGCCTCGTCGCTAAACGCGAGGAAGTAGCTCGTGTGGGCGGGCTTCTGCGTCTGGATGATCTGGTGGATCTTGATGATCTCGTCTTCTTTGGTCCCCGACGCCGGCTTGTCCAGCCTCACCACGAAGCAGTGGGCCAGGTTCATCGGGGGCAGGATCACCGTGTCGTCGCCGACGGTCGAGTTGACGCCGATCCGGAACCCCTGGAACGGCCAGGAGTTCTCCTCGATCTCGACGTTCGCCCCGGCGTAGATCCGCACGAACTCGCGGATGGCCTTGGCCGTCCCTCGATCAGGGAACAGCCGCGCGGCCGCCATCAGCATCTGTCGCCGCTGGAGCGTCGACCAATCCGGGTTCAGCGAGATCGCCAACCAGCTCGCCAGCCACGGCAGGAAGTCGGGGTCCGTCGTCCTCGGATCGAACAGCTGATGGATCTCGTTCAGCCGGCTCGAGACACCGTCATAGACGCTCTGGACGATGTAGAGGAAGCCCTTCAACCACGACGCGCCATCGAGCGCCTGCTGCTGGTAGGCCTGCGGCAGGTACTGGACGAGGCTCGAGCGGTTGACCTGGAGCTGCACCTCCGTGTCCCGGGCGATGAGCATCCCAGGCCGAGGGAACTGATCGACGACGGCGAACTCGTCGGCGTAGTCCTCGGTGTAGTGCACACGTGCCCTCTCGAACCCGGCGTTCGAGAGGACGACCCGGGCGTTGTCGACGTGCAGGCCGACGACCTCCGGGATAGCGACGCGGCGGGTGACGCCGCGCCCTCGTGAGTCAGACGATACGGTCATGCGCCTTCTCGACCACGTCCACGTTCACGAGGTGGATGAGCTGGTCATCGCCCACCCGCAGCTGCTCGACCTCGATCCCGCCGCGTGCCTCGTCATAGATCCTGATCTTGTCCACCAGATCGACGCCATCGACGCTCTCGACGACCTGATAGAGGTCGACCTTGAGCAGCGAGCGTCCGAACGGCCAGCCCTTGCCGCCGCGCCACCCGTGGAGCGGATGGAGGAACCGGAGCACCTCGCGCTCGATCCCCTTCTTGATGCGATCGGTCGCGCCGCTCTGGGCGCACACGATCTCGATCCGAAGCGAGCACTCCGCGTAGGACGGGCGCACGACGTTGACGACCGTCGAGACGAGCCGCCGCTGGTTGAGATACTGGCGAACCCGCTTGAGCAGCTCGACCGTCGGGACCGGCTTCTCGGTGAGGTCGTCGCTACCCGCGCGAGGCACGACGATGACCGTGACCTCGCCCTCGCGTGAGGACGACGGGAGGCACTTCACCCGCGCGACGGAGTTCGACGCCTCACGGGCAAGCCACTCGAAGTCGTCCACCGTCACGGCGCGGTTGCGCGCCTTGATCATGTGCGGCGCCCGCGTCTTCGCCTCGTCGACGGTCTCCATGTCGCAGCCACCCTGGGCCGCGTAGGGGTTGCTCACCTCCTCGATGAAGGCGAGGGAGTGGAGCATGTCACAGATGGCGCCGGGTGGTACGTTGCCCGCCGTGCCACCGCCGATCTGGTACATCTGCGCTCGGACGTTCTTGTCGCCCTTCGGCGGGATCATCCCGTTGACGCCGTCACCGAACTTCACCTCGCCCGTGACGATGTCCTTGATGTAGACGCGGTCGCGGTGCCCCTTGTCGTAGAAGCTGTCTACCGGCTGCCAACGGACCCAGTAGCCGCCCCAGTCCAGATCCTCCTGGACCGCGTCGCTACCCCAGAGATCCTTGAGCGCCTCCATCTCGGCAGGCGACGGCTTGTCCTTTTCGCGGACGACGAGGACCTCGCCGTCCAGGACCGGCCCCTGCGGGAAGTGGAAGAACTGGTTCGGCGTGCCCTGGCTGGTCCCGATGTGCGTGTTACCGAACGTCGTCACGTTCTTCACGTGGACCGCGTTGAGCATGATGCGGTTACACCGCGGCGGCTCGTCGTAGCCGCCCATCTCCAGGCGCGCCCGCATCCAGTACACGCTCTCACCGAAGCGCCGTGAGCTCCGGAAGTCCGTCGGCCCGACGAACTCGACAAAACCGGCCTGGGTGAAGTTCTCCGTCGTGTCGCGGGGTGTCAGGAGCCCCCACTGGCGTCCGTTCCAGTACTCCCAGACGACGCGCTGCTCGATGTAGTTGTCACTCCGATCGTCGAAGGAGCGGAGCGCCGCGCGCCCGCCCGTCCCCTCGAGCTCCAGCATGTTGAAGTAGACGCTGCACCGCTCGTTCGGGAAGGGGTTCTCCCAGCCGAGGTACATCGTCGGCGACTCCTCGGCCACCGGCTGGAACACTTGGAAGGGCTTGTACTCCTGAGCCGCGAGCTTCGAATGGTCGGTGAAGACGAAGTCGTTGTAGACGAGCACGCTCTTCAGGCTGTGGGGGAGCTCCTGGAACTTGAAGACGACCTCCTTGAACCATGGCGGCCGCAAGGGGTTCTCGTCCTTCCACACCCAGGTGTCGTCCTCGAGCACGTAGGTTCCCGGCGTGCCGAAGTTCCCGTTCTCGATCCGACACCGAATGAAGAGCGCCTCGTTACCCTCCACGTCCGTCTCACCCAAGTCCTTGGGACGCTGGAACGTGATGTCACCGCTCTCGGTGAAGCAACGGGTGCCATCGTGGAAGTCGAACTCGGTCTCGGGACTGTCGGGCTCCGACCACTTCACGCGGCCGAGGACCTTCCAGCGCTTGCCGGTGTGGTACTCCCAGCGCAACACCAGATCGTGCGACGGCCGTGACACGTCCGCGAGGGCCTGATCGGACAGGGTGACCTCGAGCTTCACGATCGAGTCGGGCTGCGAGAGCGCCTCGTTCGATCCGAAGTAGAAGGTCGAGTCGATCTGCGGCTCTTTGCCGAACGGCGCGAAGTTCTTGTCGAGATCGAGGTTCGTGAAGATGTCGCCTTCCGAGTTCGTGATCGCGTACTCCGGCACGATGCCTTCGCCGAGCACCTCGATCCGCGCCGTGATCGTGTCGACCACGGTCTCCTCGTCGTTGTGCGGGACCTCGAAGAGGCGCCCACGCACCCAGTACGTCTCGACGTCGTTGACCTCGACCACGTCGAAGTCCGGCGCGCCGGCGAACGCACAGTTGTTCCGCTCGAGGTCCATCGACGCTCGAGAGAGCTCCTTCCAGCGGCTACCGTCCCAGTACTCCCACTCGAGGAGCTCGTGGAACTCACGATCGCCGCCGCCCTGGGCCTCGAAGCGCATGATGAGGATCGAGTCCTCGTTGAACGCACCCAGGCGGTCGTCACCGAGGTAGATGTATCGCTCGATGCTGCGCGCGCCGCCGAAGATCTCGAACGCACCACCCTCGCCGTTCGCGGCCATGGTGTTGTCGTCGAACATCTTCTCGTGCTGGCTCATGCAGCGCAGGAGCTTGTTGTTCAGCCCGATCAGATCACGTTCGGTCTCGAACACCAGCGGAGGCAGGTCGCCGTCCGGCTTCGTCGCGACTCGCGTACCCGCCTCGACGACGACCACGTCCGTCTTCTCGCTGATCGTGAACTGCACGATCGTGCGCGCGGGCTGCGGCGGTCGCAGGCGAATCCCCATCATGTTGAGGAACGCCAGGTAGTTGTTGTCCGGGACGCGATTCAGCCGATAGATGACGAGCTCGGTCATCCAGGCGAAGAGCTCGAGCAGCGTGATGCCCGGATCGCTCTTGTTGAAGTTGGTCCAATCCGGGCAGTACTGCGGGATCAGCCGAATCGCTTCTTCGACGATGTCTTCGAACTTGCGATCGTCGAGGTTCGGAGTCGGAATCATAGGTCTTGTTCCCTACGCAGGTAGAACGGATAGACCAGGTTCTGGAGGTTGTTGGTCGACCGCACGCGGTAGTCGATGATGATGAGGATGGTGTTCTCCGCCGTCGGGTCCGGATACGACCGGACGTCGACCTCATCGATCCGCGGCTCCCACTTCAGGAGCGCCTGCTTCACGTAGAACGACACCATCGAGCATGTGTTCGCGTTCACCGGATGGAAGACGAGCTCGTGGAGCTGGCAACCGAACTCCGGGTTCATCACCCGTTCACCGATCGCGGTCCCCAAGATGAGGCGGACCGCCTCGGCGACACTCTTCTCGCCTGTCGAGGTCTCGACCATGCCACGGCCGTCGACTCTCATCGGGAAGGCGAAGCCCTTTCCGAGAAAGTTTTTCATCTGAGCTAGGCTCCGCTGCAGGGCGACCCCGCCTACCTGAACTTGCCTTCGAAGAACTTGCCGCAGCTCGGACACTCGACGCGGATTCCGCCTTCGTCGAACTCGGGGACCTCCAGCGGTCCCCCACCGCAGAAGGGGCAGTCATGCCCCTCAGTTCGGCCGCTCAGTATCTCGTCGAGGACATCCTGCAACAGGGCGTACTCGTCGGATTGGGATTCGTGCATGGACCCTCCCTGATGGGCGACCGAGGTGCGTGCAGCCGAAAGGCATCATAGAGAAGCCACGGGGCCTGTCAACCGCCCCCCAGACGGTTCCCAAGCCATTGATCCAACTCGGAAACTTGGCTTCGCAGAGGCGGTTCGCCGGCCACCTTTCTGCCATTCCTCAAGGTTGCCCGGCCGAGACATCGACGACGCCCGCGTGGGCACGCCACGCGGCCTTCAGCCGACGACGTGCCGGAACGCACGGCACGGCGTCGCGTCCGCCTCGAGGGAAACGACTCCGAGGGCGTGAGGACGCCGTGGGAGCGGGCTTCGCCGTGCGCGAGCGTTCGCCTCGGCCAACGGATCGGCCCGCCTCTTCCCCACAAAAAAGGGAGCGTGCTCGATGGCCGAGCACGCTCCCTGGAGAGGATCGTCGAGTCGCGCGATCAGGTAGGAGAGGAGTTTCGCGCGAGCTTGAGGTAGCTCCGGTACGGCTTCGGAGCTCCGGCGATGTACACGTGCTGGCAGGCCTCGACGAGGTACTCGCCGCTGAACCAGGTCCCGAAGTCTTCCATCTTGACCTTGCATCCGGCGTGGATCTTGGGTCGTCCCTCGATCACGACGTCCGCGGTCATCCAGTCCATGGCGAGCTTGTTGAGGATCGACTTCGCGATCTCCTCGGCCTCGCCGTTGTTGAGCACCGGCAGATCCACGATGGACAGCACGCGTCCACCCTGGGCCGAGCTCGTCTGCTCGACGCCCGTCTTGCCGCCGCCGATCTTCGGCTCGACCTTGCTCTTGTCCGCGACGCCCTTGATCGGCTCCTTCTTGGACATGTGCCAGCCGTGGACCTCGACCTTCGAGCACTGACGAACCGTCGACAGCCGGAAGTCGGCCGAGACGGCTACCGCATGCTCCGATGGCTTGCCCGGTGGCTTGTCGCGGTACACCGTCAAGACGACGTCCTCGATCTTCGCGTTCAGCGCGACCTTCTTCGGGTCCAGATGGGACTGCGCGTCCCACCCCATCCCGAAGCTGCCGACCACCTGCTGGATGAACTGGTAGTCGTTGAGGTTGTACTGCGCGATGTACTCGAGCTTGGAGGTCGCATTCTTCGTGTCGGCCGACAGCCCATCGCTGCCGCCACCGACCTTGCCGGAATCGCTCACCACCGAGCTCAGCACGTTGCCCGGGTTCTGGTCGGTCGCGTGACCGTCACCGAAGGTCCGAGAACCAGTGCCGCGGGTCATCCGGTGCGTGAAGTCGTAGCCCGAGAACGAGATGTGCAGCTTCGAGGCCGAGAAGTGCGGCTCGACGTAGCTCACCTCGCCCTTCGCGACGGTCTCCTTCGTCCCGTAGCCCAGCGCGATCTCGACCTCGGTACCCGGCTTGATCGCGTCCAGCGCCTTGACCTCGTTGAACTCCGAGGCTTGGAGCTGAACCGAGAAGAAGTCCGGGCTATCGAGACGCTGGTCGACCTGGACCCGCTGAATGTAGCGCCCGTGCTTCGACTCGAGCCCGCCGATATTGGTCGCGCCGCCGACCTTGACCTCGATCTGGAGTTCTGCTTGTTCTCCCATTGGTCACCCTCTTGCGAACTCGGCCAGCAGGCCTACTTCAGGATCGGCGGCACGAGGAGCTTCATCCCGGGCTTGAGGCTCATCGGGTCGTCGATGTTGTTCGTTTTCGCGATGCGCCGCCACTCGCCGGCGTCTTCGTACTCACGCACGGCGATCGCCTGCAGCGTGTCACCGCGACGAACCGTGTAGAGCTTCGCGTGGTCCGGCGACTGCTTGTCGTTGATCCGGGCCTCTTCGTCCTTCGTGAACGCCTGCTCGAGCCCGAGCGAGACCTTCGCCCGCACGGGCGTCGCGTCGGGCAGGAACATCGTGTAGTCCACCGTGAGCTTGGTCACGTAGAACTTGTACTCCTGCGACAGGCCCGTCTCCTGGGTGAACTGTCCCCAGACGAAGGTGCACACCGGCAGGTAGTGGGTCTCCTTGACGTAGTCGAGGAGCTTCTCGAGCTTGTCGATGTACTTCTTCCGGACGGAAACCCGGTCGTCGTACGTGTCGAACCACATCTCCCCGAGCTTGACGCAGAGCGGGTACGTCATGACGTACTTCGCCTCCGCCTTGCCCTGGTTCGACTCGTCCTTCTCGAGCTTGGCTTCCTTCTCGACCGTGATGGTCGAGGGGTTCAGGAAGAACTCCATCTCGCCGAGCTTGGACGAGCAGGCGACTTCTTTGTACCAAACGAGCTTGGCCTTAACCAGCTCGGCCCCGAACAGGGCGCCGCTGAACTGGTCGATGACCTTGATCGCGGCCTTCGCTGCTGTATCACTCAGTGCCATACGCCGATCCTCTCCTTATTGCGCCCCATGATCTGCGCGACCCGTGACGCCATCTCGATGGCCAGCTGCTCCAACGCTTGCTCGCTCAGTCCAGCCTGCGGCTGCTTCTGAGCGCCATCACCGCCCGGCTTCGCCGAGCTCTTCGTCTGCCCGCCTGGACGGGCCTCGGTGTTCGCGCTCCGAAGCGCGGTCTGCGCCACCGCCTTCGCCGCGGGGGCGATGAGCGGGAGCGGTGCTCTCGACGCTGCCTGGCTGTTGCTCACGATGGCAGAAGCCAGCTTGCCGAGGTCTGCATGGGCGGTCTGCGCCCGCGAGCCGGTCTCGACGAAGCGCCAGTCTGTCCGGCGCAGCGCCGCGGAGGCTCCGTGACGCGGCTGCCCGCCCTGGGTCCGTCCACCGCGCCCGGCGTGCGCCGCCAGGCTCCGGAGACCACTACGATCCGTGCGGCTCGGTCCGTCGCTCGGGCCGACGAAGCTCGCCTGATGAATCGGCGACTCCCCCGCGACCCGAGTCGAGGTCCGCGACCCGAAGGTCTTGCCCATCTCGGTACGCGCACCGCCGAGGCCGATGTCGAGCCCGCTCCGGGTCCCGTCGACTCGCGACAGCCACGAGAACGCGAAGTCGGACGCGCCAGCCTGCTGGAAGAGCGAGGCGACCTCGCGCTGATCCGCGCCGCGCATGATCGCGCTGAAGAGCCCAGCGCGACCGCGACGGGTCAGCCCGGTGTCACCACCGCTGAAGATCTGTTCCGCCGACGCCGAGTCTCGCCCGACCAGCTGGAGCAGAACCTGAACCGGGTCGCTGGAGAACGCCCCACCACGACTCCGTGTGGGTCGCACCGTGGTCGCCGTCGCCGCCGTCGCCGCCGACGCGGCGTCGCGACCACGGGACCCGACCATCGCCCTTCGCTCCGTGCTCGTCGCACGACGCGTCGCCGCCGGGTCACCGAGCACGGTCGCCGTCGGAGACGCCATGTCCACGCCGCTGTCGGCGAGCGTCGCGAAGACGCCGGGCGCCTCACCGCGGAAGCTCCGCGCGGACCCGAGCTCCGCCATCGCCTGGCGAAGCTCGTGAGAACGAAGCCCACCCAACATCGCCTCGGGCGCCATGACACTCGCGAGGTCGGTCGGGACCGAAGCCTCGGACAGCGCCAGGCTCCGGCGCCCCGCCGCGCGAAGCGCACGAGCCTGCTTGGGCTCCGTCGCTTGGGGGAGGGGCTGCAGGAGCCGTCGTGCACCGGCCGGGCCATGCGTCGAAGCGTGGAGCGCTGTGCTGATTCGGCTCCCGAGACCGCCCTCGAACCCGAGCCGCTCGCTCGGCTCGACACCCTCGACCGCTTCCAGAGCGGGCTCGACATACGTCGCGTCCAGCGCCCCGGAAGCCAGGCGCGAGGGACGCGTCGAGACGGCCGTCCCCTCGGTCGTGGCATCGATGCCCAGCGTGGGCAGCGCGCGACCGGCGATCAGCTCCGCCAGACCGCCCTCGAAGGTCGTCGCGCCGTCGGCGACCGCCTGCTCGAGGCGGGCAATGACCTGCGGAGCGTTCGCTCGAGCCAGCGCCAACGCCTCACGGCGCTCGGCGACCGGCACCCGGGCCAGCGCCGTCACGAGCTCGCGCTCGTTCGACCCGGCCGCGAGGACGCGGGCGACCGACGCTCGCACCGCCGGGTGGCGGCTCTCGAGCCGGGCGCGCCCCGAAGTCAGTCGACTCAGGACCCGCTGACCAGCCTGCCCCTCGACGGCGGTGTCGCCGACCTCCGCGCTCTCACGCGCCATGGCGACCAGCTCGCCGACCGCGTCACGCAGCCCGCTGACCTGAGCGAGCCGCCCGGTGGTCCGCTCCGGCGCCGTAGCACCGAAGTAGCCATCACGGCTCGCGTTCGCGAGGATGGGCATGAAGGAAGGAGCCTGAACGCTCGCAACCGCGGACAGGGCATCGGGCGACAGCTTGCCAGCCTCGACCGGAGCGCCCAGCGCCTCGGTACCAGAGATGGCACGAGCGAGGTTGCGACCCATACGAGACGCCGTCGCCGCCTCCGCACCGGCCCTGCCCATCGTCGTATCGACTCCGGTGACGCTCGGCTCGCCCGTCAGGCTCGCCGCGATCGGCGTCATCGTCGACGCCCCGAGCTCCGGAGCGACGACCGTCACGAAGCGCGCGGCCTCGCCGGCTTCGTCTTCGACCGGGCGCCCCGGCTCCGAAGTCGCCGTCGAGCGCGAGCGGGCGATCTCGACCGCACGTCGCACGGCTCGGAGCTGCGCGACGGCGTCCTGGCGCGTCACCGGCGCCGACTCGACGCCGGTCGCGTCGATCGCGCCCTCGTTGGACAGGGTCAGCATCTCGAGCTCGGCTCCGGTCCAGCCGGCCGAGCGCAGCGTCTGCATCACCGCGCGAGTCTCGCTCGCACCGAGCCCGGAGAGCTGCTCGAGGACCGTCGCGACCGGCGCGTCGACGGCCCCGCCGACGAAGGCGTCGGTTCGAGTCTCGGCGAGCGCGTGAATGCGCCGCGACAGGGTCGGCTCGAACGCTGCCATGGTATCGTGCGACGTGGCAGCCGCGTGCTGGAGAACCGACACCAGCGGGGCGACCGCGCGCGTCTCTCGCGCCGTCGCGATGGGGCGACGCAGCGCGTGGCGCGCTTCCGCAGCCATCTGGACGATCGCCCGCCGGGCGCCCGGGGCGCTCTGCAGCATGGGCGTGTCGCCCGCAGTAGCCGCGATGGTATCGCGAGCAGCGAGCTCGGGCATGACTCGAGCGAGGCGGCCGGCGAGTCCACGCTGCGCCCGCGCAGCAGCCCGCGTGGACGCACGGCGAGTCGCCGCTTCGGTGCGCGTGCCGGCGGTAGACGGCACGAGCGTCGCGGCCGCCGAGGCCGGCCTCCGCTGACGGTCGCTCGTGACCGCTCGCCACCCGCCGGAGGTCTGCGCTCCCTGCTCGGCGCCAGCCTCAGGGGCCGCCGCGTCGAAGAGGGCGAGCATCTCCTGGGGAGTGTCGAAGCGCGCGTACGCACCGGGCCCGAAGCCCGTAGGAGTCGAGGTGGTGCTCTGCGTCACCGCCTCCGCCCAGCGGGAGATCAGACCGCCAGCACGCGTGCTGACCGGAGCCTGCTCGCCGAGCGTAGCCGACACTGGCGAACGGTCGGTAGCCACCGCGAGCTGCTCGGCTCGAGCACCAATGATCTGCTCGAAACCCGGAGCGGCGAGGGCCATGTCCGTAGCGCCGGTACCCATCGCGTTCGGTGTCGAAGCGAGAGTGGTCGGTCCGATCGGAGCGTTCGAGGCGAGGGGCGCCTCTGCCGCGACCTGCGTGCGCGGGACGGCGCCGCTCTGGAGCGCCTGTCCGACGCGGGTCTCGAAATCAAACGCCGTCGCGAGCTGCGGCGCCGAGACGCTCGGCACCGCGGCGCTCGACGCCGCACGGGAGCTCTCCGCTCGCCGGGTCGTCGCCGCGAGGGTTCCGAGCTCCATCGCGACCGACGCCGGCACCATCGCCGCCGCGCGACCGCGCGGGACCAGCGACAGCGGCATCCGAGACGTCGCCGCCTCGATGGGGCTCACGGCGTCCTGCGTCACCTCATCGTGCTCGGGGGTCACCCAGACGACGCCGTCCACCGCCGAGGTGAAGGCGCGGGACGCGAAGCCGGGCGAGACCTCGCCGCCGCGCGCCACGGCCGGCGCGAAGTCGCTCCGCTCGAATACGGTCTGAGGTGCGAGGTAGGCGCCAGCAGCCGCTCCGAAGATCTCGCTGCGACCTAGGGTCGCGCCGAGGGGGAGGTCAGGACCGAGGTCGGACGCGAGGCGCCACTGCGCCGCAGCACCGGGGCTCTCGAGCGTCCGAGGCGCGATCGCCGCCGCGGCAGCCTCCGCCTCCGGCGTCATCCCGGCCGCGGGTGCACGAGCCGCCGCATCGGCCTCGGCGAAAGGCCCGACGCCAGACCTTGGGTCGAGGCTCAGAGGGAGGTTGGCGGCCGCGCCACCGATCTCTCGCGCGCTAGCGCGCGAGAGGGCGCGAGCGACGCCAGTCGGCGTCGCCGTCGTGACCGCAGCCCGCGGAGCGCCGCTGCTGGCGCGCTGGACCTGCGCCTGGGGCGCTCCGCCGCGGGTGTACGTGATGTGGGTGGCGAAATGGAGCGCGGGCGCGAGCGCGGTCGACACCGTAGCGGCGCCGGGGCGGGTCGTCGCAGCGTGAACAGGAGCGGGAACGCTCGTCGTGCTCGGTGCCCCCGCCATCGGAGCGGCCTGAGGCATCGTCCGCGCGGCCCGCGGATTCATCGTCGTCGGGAAGACTCCGCCAGTGTAGGGCCGGACCGAAGTGCTCGAGCCTCCGCTCGCGCGAACCAGCCGATCCAGGCTCGTCACCGCGGGCGCATCCGTCTGACGCCGCGAGGGCTGGCGCGGCGCGCTCGTCGTCGCCGGAGCGCTCGTCGTCGCGAAGAGCGATGGACGCGTGGTCGAAGCGGCTGCCTGAACGGGCTGCGCGACGGTGGCGGTCGTCGAGGTCTCGGGCTCGAGGTTGAGGAAGTCCCCCTGGACCGAGTCGAAGAAGCCGAAGACCGGACGCTGGAGCGCACCGAAGCCTCGGTCGATCGGAGCCGCAGTCGCCTTCGTCATCGCGGCGATGCGGTCGGTGTTCACCGCGAGGCCATCGCTCGCGGTGCTCTGCCCATAGACCGCCTCGGCCCAACGGAGAGCCGAGGAGAGCGCCGGAGTCCGCTCATCGACCAGGACGCCGTCGAGGAGTGCGGGGCGTCGAGACGTCTGACGAGCCGGACGGGCGTCCTGCCCGAGGATCTGATCGCCGAGGAAGAGGCCGCCGCGCTCGAGCGCTTCGATCGTCTCGAGCTCGACGAGGCCACCGTCGATCCAGCGCGCCGGGCTCGCGGTACTCGCGCCGGCGCGCCGGCTCGACGGCGCCCCTGCGAGGGCGGCCTTGCGAACGGCGTTCGGACCACGGCGGCGAACTCCACCACCATCGTGCTTGCGCCCGAAGAGCGAGCCACGGCGGCGGCGCGTGGGAGCCGGGGCGGCGCCGGCGACGACCTCCGGAGCGTCGTCGTAGAGCTCCAGCTCGACGCGCTCGAAGTCGAAGTCGGCGAAGTCATAGCCTGAGCCGAAGCCCTGGGCTGCGACCTGCCACCACCCGCTCCAATCCGAGGACAGGAGCTGTTCGGAGATCCCGAGCCCCTGCTCCCAGCGCGTGCTGGTCTCGGCCCCGAGCCGCCCACCGATCGAGGAGGCGAAGGTGTCGGTGTGGGCGGTCAGGGAGTCGCTCGCCACGGTGCCGTGGAGGTAGCGCCCGTACATCGCCGCCACGAAGGCGCCGAGCTCGGAGAGCTGTTCGGCCTCTTCTCGGGACGGCTTGGCTCCAGCCTGGAGCAGCTCGCCAATCTGGTGGATTTCACTCATCGCTCACGCACTCCATGAGCCGGTGGTCCGCGTTGGCTCTAGTTCCGTCGACCCGTCCTGTGACGCGTCGGCGCGTGGTTTCTCTATCGAGTGGTTCGCTCTCAGCCGAGGCCGAGCGAACCCGTCGCCGCGTTGACCGCGGCGTCGATGAGCCCGGTCACGGCGTCGCCGGGGTGGTACTCGAAGTAGTCGTAGTGGATCTTGACCGACTCGAAGGCGATGTCCTTCGCCGTCGAGTTGAACGCCGGCCCCTCGTACTCGACGGGGAAGGCGTTGTAGAGGTTGAAGCGCCCGGTCTCCTCGAACTTGTCGTTGAGGATGATGAGCGAGATGTCCTTACGCTCGATCTTCATCGTCTTCACATGGAGCTTCTTCATCCAGTGGAAGAACTCGCTTCCGGCCGAGTAGAAGCCCTTCTTGATGACGACGTCTTCGAACTTGTTGCCCTCGATCATCGCGTACTCGTGGACGTTGTTGCCGCCCTCTCGTACGGAGTTGACCGACGTCGACGACTTCAGCCCCGAGACCTCGGTGAAGCGGACGGTCTGGATACCGTCGATCTCGAGCTTGTATCGGTAAGGAACGTCGGGATCGTTGCGCTGAGCCATTCGGTTGCCTCCTCTACTATTCCGGAACGACCGTGGAGGTGCGTACGCGGTACTCTACCTGATTACCATCGGACTGCACGCGTCCGGCCACGGATCTGAGTGGGTGCTGGTGCGGGTGGAGTGGGACCGTCCTGGCGAGGACAGCAGACCCCACTACCGTCGATTGACCCCAGATGAGCTCGGAGCGGTCACTCCTCACCGGGACCGATCTGATCGACCTCCGCAGAGACGCGGAAGATGAGGTACTCCGCGGGTCGGACGGGTGCGACGCCGCACTCCACGACCACGATACCGGCATCTCTCGCTTCACTGGGGTTCGTCTCTTCATCACACTTGACGTAGAAGGCCTCTTCGGGGCTGTTCCCGCGGAAGAACCCCTGGTCGAACAGGTCTTTGAGGAACGAGGTGACTTGCCTCGTCAACGTCTTCCAGAGGAAGGGCGTATTGTTCTCGAATACAGCCCACTGCAAGCCCTGTTCCACACTCGCGATGACCGCGTTGACGACGCGGCGAACGTTCACGTACCGCCACTGTGGGTCGCTGGAGACCGTGCGAGCGCCCCAGACGCGAATCCCGCGCCCACCGGTGAACGGCTTGAGGCAGTTGATGCCCTCGGAGTTCAGCATGCCGATGTCGTTCGAGAAGAGCTCGCGGCCCAGATCTACGATGCCCTTGATCTCTTCGTTCGCAGGAGCGCGATAGGGGCCCATCTCGCGATCACATCGCGAGTAGATCCCCGCGACGTGCCCGGACGGCGGCACCAGCCGCTCGCTCCCATCGTGGGTCTCGACCTGGATCCACGGGAAGTAGAACGCGGCGTAGGGGGAGTCGAAGAGGAGGCGCCATTGACTGGCGCGCCGGTGGTCGACGGGGTCGGGGAAGTCGAGGATGGCGAAGCGCGTCTTCAGCCGCTCACACTGGCTGACCATCGCCTGTTGGACGACCTCGACGTCCTTCTCGGTCCGAAAACCGACACTGTTCTCGAGGGTCCACATGAGGTCTGGGGCTACCAAGAGGTCGACCTCGTCGACCGCCTCGAAGGCCGCGATGCCGAAACGCTCCTCGGGTCCGATATTCGCCCCGATGAAGTCCTCTGGGGTCACGGTGAGGAGTCCGTCAGCGCCGCTCTCGAGGGTCCTCGTCTCGATCGTGATCGGGAGGTTCTCCGGCATCGCGGTCTGCGTGCGCTGGTCCTCGATCTGGATGATCTCGGAGCGCGCATTGATGACGCGCTCGACGTACTGATCCGATTGCGGTGACAGCGTCACGTTCGGGTAGAACTCGACCTTGTCCTTCCAGGAGACGTTGATCGTGAACTCGACCGGCTCGATGTAGGTCGGCGCCCCGGAGCGGAACGGATGCTCGAGGGGCTCGTCGCTCGACCACATGATGGTCTTTCCTGAGAGGTCCTGGACCGTCCGGAAGGACTCCTTCTCGCCGTCGTACAAGCGCACGATCGTGCCACGGGAGAGCCCGTGGGTGCTCTTGATCACCGCGGAGGTGTCGCCGGCGCTCAGGTCGAGCGTCAGGAACGTCGACACCCGGGGTTTCTGCCTGATCGCCGCGAGCTTGATCTCGTTGCCCCAGACGCCCTCGTTCGCGGCGAAGACCGTCAGAGTGGTGCGGCCGTCGCCATCCTTGAGCTTCAGCTGCGCCATCCTGGCGGTGTCTTCGCCGCGGCGGCGCACCATGTGCGCGACGCGAAGCACGTAGCAGAACTTCCCACCATTATCGAAGAACCCACGGATGGCGTCCCGCAGGTATCCGCCCTGCTCGAGCTCGCCATAGACGTCGAGGAAGTGGAGCTCGGAGGTGATCCTGACCGGAGCGTTGGTCGGCCCCTTCTGGGTCACGCCGACGAAGCCGGGGACCCCGGTCCGACCGAGCGCGAGGGTCACATAGCGTTGCTCGTCGGGCGCCTGATAGACACCGGGTGCACGGAGCGTGGTCGACACGGCTGAACCTCCGGCGGGCGATGACGCCCCACCTGGCTGACTATGGGTGAACCGTCCGGCCGCGCATCCGGCCGGACAAGCCGTTAGCGCTTACGGGACTGGTTGATCTCCTTGTTGATCTCGGAGATCTCACGGACCCAGATCTGGCGCTCGCGGTGCTCCATCGACAGCACGTCGTCGATGGACCAATGGAAGTGGTAGGCGATGTACGCTACCTCCTGGTAGATGCGTTCCAGGGGGTAGCTCACGATTCCCCCATCTCGCTCCCCAGGTCGACCTCGAAGTCATGCCCGCACGCGGGGCACTTGACCTTGACCGCCGAGGTCCCCTCCTCGTTGATGCGACGGTAGAAGTCCTGCAGGTACGCGAGATCCGTCGAGAACAACGACTCGATGATCGAGGGGTTGATCGACTTGACGTCGCCGAGCTTCTCGATGACGCGGCTCAGGAGGATGATGACCAGGTACGCCCGGTTGTTCTGAACTCGATAGTCCTGCAGCGGCAGGATCTCGTCCTTGGCTGTCGCCAGCCGCATGACGCCCTTCTTGTGAACGTTGCCGTCCTTGTCGACGTACCCCTTGGGTAGCGCGAACTCGAACTCGGTCTTGAAAGCCATTCCTGCTCCACCTGGATGTCTGGATGGGGTCGCTGTCGCGGGTACGAATAACCCGGTGCGGACGGCCTGACAAGGCCACCCGGGGCCGTTCCATCGGTGTGCTGATGCCCCTCCGCCGTCAGCGTTCGCGCGGTCTCCGACGAGCCGGTCGGAGCCGGTGAGCTACCGCCCGAGGCCGCAGCTGCGTGAAGGGCACGAAAAAGGGGCGAGCCTCGCGACCCGCCCCTCTCTCACCACGTATTGTGGCAGCGGCTTAGATCAGCCCTTCTCGAGCTTCTCGACCGCCAGCTCGATCTCCTCGACGTTGACGTCGGTGCCCTTGCCGTCGAGGGTGAAGCCCTTCCACTTGCTCGGCCAGGCCTCGAAGAAGTTGTAGCGCATGATCTCGGTGCCGTCGTCGGCGCAGAGGATCACGGAGCCGGCCTTGCGCTCGACCTTGCCGTCGATGACGGCCTTGCGCCAGTCCCACAGCTCGGTCGTGTTGATGTAGCCGCGCTTCAGGACGATGTTCGAGTACTTGGTGCGACCCGGGCGCTTGCGGAGGATGATGTCCTCGCCGTCCTGGTACTCGACGATCTCGGTCTCGCTGTCGAGGCCCTCGACGTTGCGGAAGGCACCCTGAGTGACGCCCTCGATCTCCACCTTGAAGTTGAAGTTACCAATGTGGTCATGGGGCCGACGGTTCGGCATAGGTCATCCTCCAAAGATGGACTCGGCGGGGAACCCGGGACCTCCCCAGGTCCCCGCGAGCCTTGCTACGAAAGTTGTTACTCGCTGACGTCGCCGCCGGACGGCATCTGGCCGATACGGAAGACGACGAACTCGGCCGGCTTCACCGGGCACATGCCGATCTCGCAGATCAGCTGACCGGCGTCGATGACCTCGGGCGGGTTGGTCTCCTCGTCGCACTTGACGTAGAAGGCCTCCTCCGGGGTCTTGCCGAAGAGCGCGCCCTGGCGCCACAGGCGCATGAGGAACGCGGTGAGGTCACGGGTGATGCGCTTCCAGAGGCGCTGGTCGTTCGGCTCGAAGACGGCCCACTGGGTGCCGATCTCGATGGACTGCTCGACCATGTTGAACAGACGGCGGACGTTGATGTAGCGCCAGCTCGCGTCCGAGGAGATGGTCCGGGCGCCCCACACGCGGATGCCGCGGTTGGTGAACGAACGGATGCAGTTGATCCCCTTCGGGTTGAGGATGTCCTGCTCGCCCTTGGTGATGTTGTAGCGGAGGCCGAGCGCGCCGCGCACGAGCTCGTTCGCCGGCGCCTTGTGGACACCGCGCTCTCCATCGCTGCGGGCGTAGACGCCGCACATGTAGCCGCTCGGCGGCTGGAAGACGTTGCCCTTGTAGGGGTCGTAGACCTCGACCCACGGGAAGTAGTAGGCGCCGTACTTCGAGTCGCGCGGCTTCGGCAGCTTGTCGACGCCGCCCTTCTCGATGACCTCGGGGCTGTCGAGCACCGCGAAGCGGTAGCGCATGTTCTCGCAGTGCGAGAGCACGGCGTCCTGGATGGCCGGATCGGTCTGGCCGGGGGCGCAGACGATGTTGATCTCCTCGACGTCCTCGAAGGACTTGAGGCCGGTACGGGTGCCGGGGCCGTTGTCGGTGCCGATGTAGAGGGCGGCCTTCGAGGCGACCTTCTTCTCCGGATCGCCGGTACCGACGTTCAGGACGAAGCAGCGGCCGCCGCCGTTGTTGAAGAAGCCGTAGACCGCGTGCGCGAGGTACTCGCTGTGCTGGAAGTCACCGAAGTGCTTCGTGAACTGGCTCCAGTTCGTGCAGAAGACCGGCTCGTTGACCGGACCCACGCTCGCCTCACCGATGAAGCCCACGGTGCTCGTGCCGACCATCTCGAGCGGCTTGGTTCCGCGATCGACCTCTTCAACGTAAACACCAGGGGACAGGTAGCTCGTCGCCATGTGTAGTTCCTTCCAGTGTGGATGACGCTCGCGCGTCGCGTTACCCCTCGCGGGGCGGTTTCACACCGGCCTGGACTCCGTCAGTCAAGACGATGGGAGTGAGGGTTGTGGCTCGCTGGACCCGAAGGTCCGGTCTCGCTGCCAGGGCACGTTGTCGTTCAACGCGTCCGGGTCACAGCAAGATCCTTGCCAGTCACGCGCCGCACCTCCGGAGACTTCCGATCGGACTCGATACGGAAGCGCACGAAGTAATAGACGGCAGGCCGGATCTCCTCGTTCATGCTGCGCCAGAAGCTCAGCACGTCGTTAAAGTCGTATTGCAGGTTCGGATAGACGTTGAGCTTGTCGTCGGGGAAGAAGCTATCGCCCTTGAGCAGCTCGTGCGTCAGGATCGGGTTCTCGAGCAGGGTCTTGACCGCCAGGCCCGTGAGGAGGTTCTCCTCGGCCGGCGAGTTGCCCCACACGCTGATGATGTAGTGGGCCATCATGTGGACCGGGGCGTCCCGGTAGTACTCCACGATGCGCCCATCCTTCATATAGGAGGACACGAGGGTCTGGGTGCGCTCACGGTACCGCTGGTCGAACGCCAGGTGGTACATGTAGCAGTTCACCGTAGGCAGGTTCTTGATGTTGTCCTTCTTGGGCTTGTCCACGGAGATGTTGACCGTGGTGAAGCCCGCGCTCTTGAAGGACTCTTCGAACAGCGCCTTGAGCGTCTCGCCGATGTCCTTGATGACTTCGAACTGGCTCATCCAGAACCCGTTTTGTGACCAGCCGTCGTCGGTCGCACCGTCGCTCCCGAGTCTGGCCGTCCGTGTCGAGTGCGCGCACGGTAGCAAGCGCTTTTTGGGGTGTCAAACGACCACAACCACGTGCAATTAAACAAAAAACAGCGCTTTCGGCTGGGGTTCGTGGACGGGCCTGGTGTTTTTTTTCGTGCATGGCTGTGCGACGCGGCGCGTCAGAGCTGCGTTATCGCGCCGCGGACCGGTCGAAGGAACACCTGGCCTGGTGTCGTGTGGCCCCACCTGGGGTTCGTTGACCCCGGAACGGTTCCATCCGCACGCGAGCTTCGTGGGGCCCTAACACGACGAGAGCCCGGTCGCAGATGCGAACGGGCTCCAGTTGGATCCGACGAGCGCGTCGCCCAGCGACGCTCTCGTCATCAGAAGTCCGGTGTCGGCGTTCCGCCGCTGGCCCCGGTCTGGATCTCGAAGGTGTAGACGCTCGCGCCGTCGGTCGCGGAGACCTCCAGGAAGTAGGCGCCGGCCTTGAGCTTGACGGGACCCAGCGCCTCCTCGCGCTGCCCGCTCCCGTGCTTCATGGCGATCAGCTTCTGACCGAGCTCGTCCCGGATGGTCATCGAGACACCGACCCCCGGCTCGTCCCACCAGAAATGGATCGTGACCTTCGCGTCGTCGTCGAGCTCGAACTTCTTCCAGTCGGTGTTGTCGCCGTCGATGGCGCTGACGCGGTCGTCGACCGGGCCATCGACGCGCACCTCTCGCGCCTCACCTCGGGTTCCGTCGCCACCGGTGTTCTCGTCGAAGCCGGGACCGCAGGCGACGAGCAGGGTCGCCAACGTGAGGAGCAGCAAGGTCGAGCGCGTTCGCATGGTTCCTCCGAAGTGGGCCAACGCGGGCTGTTGTACATTGGTAAGGAACTTTTTGCGACCGGTGTGGTCGCAAGAAGAACGCAGAGCCGAGGCGGCCCTGACGCCTGTCGCGTGTTGACGGTGAGAGGAGGATTGGAGTGAGGGACGCGGACGCCCGAGCTGAGGACAGACGGCTGGTCGACCGCTGCTTTGCCCATGATCGCGCCGCGTGGGACTCGTTCGTCGAGCGCTTCAACCGCCTGATCTACGGCGTGGTCCACGAGACGCTGAGGCGCCATGGGGGCCGCCGGGACGAGGAGACGGTCGACGACCTCTTCCACGCGGCGTTCCTGGCGCTCTACGACAACAACTACCGCCGCCTCCGGCAGTGGAGTGGTCGCTGCTCGCTCGCGAGCTGGGTGCGGCTCGTGACCTCGTCGATCGTCATCGACGAGCTGCGGCGGCGCCGGTCGACCACCCCGATAGACACGGTAGGGGTCGACGGCCCGACCCCGGAGTCCCTCGTCGACGGCGGCCGGGCGCCCTTCGAGCTGCTCGCGGACGCGGAGCGGGCGATGCACGTTCGGAAGGCGCTGCTCTCACTGGGTGCGGCGGATCGCGAGCTGCTGCTCCTGCTGTTTCGGGACGACCACAGTCCCGCAGAGGCCGCGCGGCTGCTCGGCGTGGCACCGGGCGCGCTCTACACCCGCAAGAACCGGGCTCTACAGCGCCTGAGAGAGGCCTACGAGGCGCTGCCCGAGGAGGGAGTCGTCGCCGCCCGCGGCCGAATGGGTGAGATCGAGCGGCCTCGTGCGTCAATGGACACGACGGAGGCGAGCCGACGCGTCGACTCGCCCAACACCCCGACGGAGGGAGCCGATGGCCACTCACGACGATGAGGTCGGACGTCACGACACCACTGAGCGGGACCTCGTTCACGCCCTCGACGCCGATCGTGAGAGGCCGCGCACGCCGGTCGGACGCCTGCTCGCCCGCGGGTTCGCCGGCGAGCACCCGTTCCCGGAGGGCGCTCGCGGGGAGAGGCTCGTGGCGCGCGCGAGAGAGATCTTCCAGCCCAAGCGCCCGGGCGTGCTCAAGCTCGTCCTGCGCCAGCTGCGCGGAGCCCTCGAGGTGGTCGAGGCGGTGGGCGATCTGCTCGAACCGGTGCCTGCGCGCGGAGAGCGAGGTGAAGGGGTCCTCGTGCGTCACCGGTTTGGCGACCGCGAGGTCACGGCACACGTGAGCTCGTCGGAGAGCCCGCGCTTCGTCGTCACGCTCGACCTCTGGGGCGAGCCGACTCCCAGCCGGACCCGGGTCAGCCTCTTTCGCGACGGCAGGGAGCTGGCGAGCGAGCTACCTCGCACAGGTCGCGTGATGCTGCCGGAGCTGCCCGCCGGGAGCTATCGTGTCGTGCTCACCGAGGCCGGGGAATACGTCGGCGAGCTTGACCTCACTTTCGCCTCGGCGGCAGCATGAACGGTGCGTAGGAGCGAACAGCGATGCCGCACGCCTCACACCGCCTCGTCCTCGATCTGAGCTACGCCAGCGGCGAGCTCCGGGCGACGGTCACCCATTCCGGCCCGAGCCTCTCCCCGGTCCAGACCTGGGCTGCGCGGCCCGTGGACCTCGATGATGTGCGTGCCCAGTACGGTCGCGTGACCGCGGTCCTCAACCGCGCCAATCGCTGGGGCGACATGGACCAGGGGTCGCGGGACCTGCTGCGACAGCGTGGGCGCCTGCTCTTCGACACGGTCTTCCCCGGGACGATCAAGGATCTGCTGCGGCAGCTCGGTGGGGGCGAGCTCACGCTCGTCCTCGACGAGGCGCTGGTCTTCCTCCCGTGGGAGCTGATGCACAGCGGAGGCGGGTTCCTCGGGCTGGACTGGGCGATCGGCCGGGTGGTCAGGACGCCGCGGGCGGTGGTCGGCGGCGCCCGACCGGAGCCGAGCGAGGCCTGGCGGATGCTGGTCTTGTGCGATCCGCGGGGCGACCTGATGGGCTCGTACTACGAGGGCATCACGCTCCGGGACGAGCTCGACCGCGAGCGGGCCCACCTCGCCATCGATCTGCGGAGCTCCGAGGTCGGTGTCGGAGAGGTCAAGCAGCTCATTCGTGAATACGATCTCATCCACTACGCCGGCCACGCGGAGATCCACCCTGGCCGGCCCGCCGACAGTGGCTGGCTCCTCTCCGATGGCGTGCTGTGTCCCAACGATCTGCTCGACCTCGCTGGTGGTCCGTCGTTCCCGCGCATCGTGTTCTCGAACGCGTGCCGCTCGGGCCGCGTGGACGGGCCGCTCGTCCCGAGTGATCACGGCGAGGCGATCTACAGCGTCGCCAACGCGTTCCTGCTCTCGGGCGTCCATCATTATATAGGGACCCTCTGGGACGTCCCGGACGAGCCCGCGTGCCACTTCGCCCTCGCCTTCTACGAGGCGCTCTCCCACGGCGCACCGCTCGGCGCGGCCGCAAGGGACGCGCGACAGGCCCTGTGCCAGCGGTACGGCGGCGACACCGTCCTCTGGGCGAGCTACGTCCTCTACGGGGACCCGTCCGTCCGCTCCTTCTCACCCGAGGTCCGCGAGGAGGGCGTCTCCGAGCGGGTAGCCGTGCTCTCGCCGCCCGAGCCGCTCGAGATCCAGGCGCCAGCGCCTGCTGCGCGGCCCACGGGCGCTCCCAAACCTCGGCCTGCGGCGACGCGGATTCGCGGCGGCGCCGTCACGGACCGCGCGAACCAGGACTTCGCCGGCGACCTCGCTGAAGGGCTCGCCGGGCACGTCCGCCGCGTGTGGACCTGGCTCGCGCTCCTACTCGTGATCCCGGTCGGCCTCGCCATCCTCGACAGCGCCCTGACCCGAGTGGACGCGCCGGGGGTCACGGACGGCCCGTACGTACGCGATCGCGGTGTCGAGACCTACGAGGTCCCGCGCGATCCGTCCGGCGACCAGGCCCCCCTGCCGCCGCTGCACCCCACGGTCGCGGCGGTCGACGATGGCGGCCCGAGCCTGGAGCTCAAGGTCGTGGCGCAGCGGCCGAACGCCGACGGCGACTTCCACGAAGAGACCATCGCGGGCGAGGCCACGCTGCACTCCTGGGACAACTTCCAGATCCGCTTCAAGACCGATCGGCCGGGTCAGGTCGCCCTGTGGCACGTCGAGTCCCAGGGCTCCATCCAGCGTGTCTTCCCAGCCGAGGGAGACGCCGCTCGGGTTCAGGCGGACCAGTGGATCGCGCTGCCCGAGCAGGGACGGTGGTTCTACCTCGACGATCAGCGGGGCGAGGAGCGCTTCATCCTCGGCTGGACCAGCGGCCCGGCCCCGGCGGTGGCGACCCTCGAGGGCGAGCTCGCCGGGCTCTCCGACACGCTGGCCGACGCCCGACGGCCCGCGCCGGTCGATCCGAACGCCGGATTGAACCTCCGCGGGCTCGGCGGAACACGGGCGCCCCAGCCCGGTGCCAAGAGGTCCGACGAGGCGACGCTGATGACCGCGATCGATGGGGTCTTCTCGGCCCACTACGACGTCGTCCGAGCGGTGGAGTTCAAGCACCGGTGACGACGCTGTTCCCCGTGTGGCTCGGCGCAATCACGGCGCTGGCGCTGGCCGCGCCCGCGGCGGCGTCACCGACCCGCGTGGAGCTGGCCGACCGGATGGCGGCCGCCGATCGCGCGCTCCACCAGGGCGCCTATCGCCACGCCCTCGAGCTCATCGGCGGCATCAACGCCGACGCCCCCCGGGAGGACCAGCAGACCCAGAGCGCGGCGCTCACCCTGCGAGGTCGTGTGCTCATGGGGCTCGGCCAGTTCGACGAGGCCGGCGAGGCGCTCGACGCGGCGCTCGCGCTGCTCGCGAACACGCCACACGTCGACCAGCTCCTCGAGATCCTGGTCGCCCGGGGCGAGCTCTACTGGACCCAGGGTCGTGTCGAGGAGGCCAGAGCGTCGTTCGACGAGGCATCGGCCTGGAACCGAGCGCTCCCGAGCCGGCCTCTGGCCGCGCGTATCGAGCGTGCGCGGGCTCGCCTGGCGCGCTTCCACCACCGCTACAACGAAGCGCTGGCCCGCTACGACGTGGCGCGCCGAGCCTGCTCCGGGGACGACCGCGACGTGTGCGTCGCGCGCGCGGACATCGGCGCCGGCTTCGTAGACGTCGCGCTCGGACACGCCGAGCGTGCGCGGCGCGCCTTCACCTCGGCGTGGAGCGCGGCCGCCACCCGCGCGCTCTCGCGCGACGAGGCGGAGGCGCTCTGGGGTCTGGCCGTCGCCCATCGCACCCTCGGCGAAGGGCAGCCAGCGGTCGCCCAGTGCGAGCGCGCCCTGGCGGTCGCCAGGCGGATCAAGGACCGGCCTCAGCTCGCCGGCCTCCACGCGCTGCGCGGCGAGCTCGCGCTCGACGCTGGTGACCACGCCCTCGCCCTCGCCCACCTCGAGGCTGCCCACGAGCACTTCGCCGCCATGCGCTCGGTCCCCGGAGTCGCCTCGAGCCGCTTGGTCCTCGCCCGCCTCGCGGTCGCCCGCTCTCGCGAGGCCGAGGCTCGAATCCACGCCTCGGCGGCGCGAGACGCGTACCTCGCGATGGGGGACGCCGACGGCCTCGTGGCCGCCGACCGAGTACTCGCGACGGTCGCCGCTGCCAGCGGCGACCATCACCGAGAAGAGCGCTGGCTCACGGACGCTCTGGCGCGCGGTCCGGCGGCTGCGGACGCCATGACCCTCTGGAGCCGGCTCGGCACCCTCGCCCGCGCCGACGGCCGACTCGATCTCGCGCGACAGCGCTTCGAGCGCGCCGTCGCCGAGGCGGAGCGGGTGCCGCCGGGACGCGGCCTGGACGGGGGACGAGACGCCGTCGGCGCCGCCCGTCTCGCGGCCTATGACGAGCTGCTGCGCGCGGTCGTCGAACAGCGCCCGGACGCCGTCGACGCCGCCCTCGAGATCTCGGAGCGGAGCGTCGCGCGGGCGTTCATGGACGTGCTCGAACGAGCCCGACTCCTGCGCGAGAACCCTCGCGCCGCAGAGCTCCTCGAGGAGCTCGAGGAGCTCGATCGCCGAGAGCAGGAGCTGATCGAAGGCGCTGGCGCGATAGACGACGAGGCGCCTCGCCGCGTGTCGGAGCTGGCGGAGCGCCGGGCCCAGGTCGAGCGCGAGCTCCTCGGGCTCTCGCCTCGCTGGCTGTCACCGACCTCACCGGACGCGACGCGCCGGATCGCGAAGGCGTTGTCCCGCGCCCGCGAGGATCTACGGGATGGCGTCGCGGTGCTGAAGTACCACCTCGCCGATCCCCAGAGCTACGCCTTCGTCATCACCACGGATGGCGCCACGCTCATCCAGCTCCCGAGCCGCGAGAAGATCGCCGACCTGGTACAGCGCTACACCGCGACCCTCCAGCGCCCCAGCGTGAGCGGGGCCGACCGGGGCAAGCAGCGGCGCCTGGGTCAGGCCCTGTACGACGTGCTCGTCGCCCCGGCCCGCGACGCGATCGGCGCCCGGCGACGGCTCGTCGTGATCCCACACCTCGAGCTCCGTCTGGTCCCGTTCGACGCCCTCGTGCTCCCGAGGCGCGCGACCGACGAGTCCGAGCGCGCGCTCGCGCAGACGGCGCGGACGCCGGCCTACCTCCTCTTCCGCTACACGATCAGCTACGCCCCGTCCCTCGCGGCGCTCGCCGAGCTCAACGGCGACGCGCGGCGACGCGCGCGGACCCCGCGCTACCCTTTCGTCGCCTTCGCCGACCCGGTGTACTCGGGCAAGGCCGCCGACCTGCCCCGACTCGTACGCGCCGGCGGCGAGGTCGAGAACGCCAACGCCCACGTAGCCTCCGGCCCGCTCACCCCGGGAACGCTCTTCCTCCGCGAGGAGGCCACCGAAGAGCGGCTCAAGCACCTCGCCCTGAGCCGCTACCGCATCGTCCACCTCGCGACCCATGGATTCGCGCCCGACACGGTGACGCGCGAGCAGCAGCCCGCGCTCTTTCTGGGCGCGAGCGAGCGGGATGACGGGATGCTGCGGCTCGACGAGGTCCTCGACCTGCGCCTCGACGCCGATCTCGTCGTGCTGAGCGCCTGCTCGAGCGGCCGCGGCTCCCTCGACCCCGGCGACGGCCTCGGGGGCCTGACCCGGGCGTTCCTGTACGCGGGGAGCTCTTCGGTGATGGCGACCCTTTGGGCGGTCGAGGACAAGCACGCGGCCGAGATGATGGACGTCTTCTACGACCGGTTCGCACAGGGGGCGCCTACCTCGGAGTCCCTCCGCGCGGCGCGCATCGCTCAAGCCACCGGCGGAGCGGTCACGAGCCCGCTCGGGACGCTCCGAGGGATCGGAGGGATCGTCGACCCCGACGGAACGCCGCCGCGGCGCAAGGGGCACACCGCGCCCCGGCACCGGTCCTCGGACCCGTTTTTCTGGGCCTCGTATATCTTGGTGGGTGAGAGCGGCGACATTTTGCGGTAGGGGTCGCTCTTCATGACCGACTCCGGCGCCAACGGCGGCTCGCCGCCCGGGCTCATGCCCCGTCCCCTCGCCATCCTCCTCGCCCTGGGCGCGGTGACCACGAGCCTCGCCGCGCTCGCCGCCGACTCCGGTCAGCGAGAGCGCGTATCGGGCGACGCGGCCGTCGAGCGCGCCGTCGAGACCGTGCGCGAACGATTCGCTGGTGGCGACGCGGTCATCACGACCCCCTTCTGGGACCGCTCCGCGTGGCAGCGCCTCGTCGGCGCGGGGCCCGGCGCGGAGCGCTTCCCCTTCCCAGCGCTCCTGCGCAGCGACCGACCGGATCCGCTGGCAATCCTGGAGCACGACCGCCTCTGGGTCCTCGGCCTCGACGGCCGCCCGCCGGCGGCTCCACCGAGCGTGGCAGAGGCCGCCCGCCTCGTCGAGGAGGTGGAGATCGACGGGATGACGGGCCTCGCGCTCTACGATCTCGAGGAGATTCGCCCGCTACGGACCCTGACCGGTGACTTCGACGACCTCGTCGTTCGACGTCGGCCGCCGGGTGCCGAGGCCAAGCCGTGCCCGCGCAAGGGCGACCGCCACCGCTGCGGCCGCGAGCCGTGGTTCGACGTGGAGATCCAGGACCGAGACGTCTACCACCAGGACGTCTCCTGGCTGTTCGCCCACCCGGGACCAGGTGACATCGCCCTGGAGATCGACTGGCCGAAGCTCCCCGCCGGAGCGTGGCTCGTGCTCCGTGCGGGCTTCAATCAGGCGGCGGTCCGCCACGAGGAGGGCAGCGAGGTCACGGTCACGGTGCTCTTCGACGGCGTCGAGGCGGGGCGCTTGAACCTTCCTCCCTACGCCTACGCGCTGGAGCGGGCCTACTACCTCATCCCTCAGGGGGGACCTGGACGCACCGCGCGGATCGTCGTCCAGGCCGCCGACCACGACTGGCGTCAGGTGATGCTCGAGGGGACGGTCCTCAACGAGGTACCCGAGGTCCTTCGCCGGTGGGTGGACGAGGCCCCCTGAGGATCGGAGCGCGCCTGCGCTCCGGCTCGGAGGGGGTGTCCGCCGCAGGGGGAGCGTCGGGATCGACGGGAGCGGGTACGGCCTCATGCTCGGGAACGGAATCGCCCGGAGCGGGCTCGGGCCAATCGCGCCCGCGCCGTTCGCCCTCGACGAGCAGCTTGGGTCGCACGTAGATCTCGAGGAACGGGACCCCGTGGTAGCGGACCTCTCGGTACGGGCCGGCGACGCCGAAGATCTTGCGGACGTCGAGGTCGAGCTCGCCGAAGGCCTTCTGAGGCTCGATGAGCGCGATCTGCGCGCCGTGTGCACCGTGAACGTAGCGGATATCGCTGCGGAGGAGGCCCTCGCTCTGGTACATGGCGTAGGCGTCCCAGGTCGTGTTCTGGAAGAACACCCGGGCGTTCCGCGGGGCGAAGCGGTTGAGCCAGTCGAAGCTCTGGAGCGTCGTGTGCCCCCAGAACATGCGCATCATCTGCTTGTCCGCCGCCCCCTGGATGCCGCCGGCGACGAGCGTGTTGTAGTAGCCGGTCCCATAGGGGGCCGCGTCGACGGACGCCGTGACCGGGTGCGCGAAGACGGCGACGGCGACCAGCGCGCCGGCGAGACGCGGGGCCGGCAGCGCGCGGACCACCTGCTGGAGCGCGAAGCCGGCGAGCAGCAAGAGCAGCGGCATCCCGGTCATCCAGTGCTTGACGCCGCCGAAGATCGGCGTCGAGGGGAGCGCGATGACGACGATGGGGATGAGGCCGTTGAAGAGCGCGAAGGCGACCGCCCGCTCACGCTCGGTCACGGCGCGCCCCTTGAAGATCCCGCGGAACCAGGCTCCCCAGCCCCCCGGCGGCGCGGCGAGCAGGAAGCCGACCACGCCGAGCGCGAGGAAGACCAGGGGCACGGTCGTCGCGGTCATCGTGAAGGGGAAGCTGACCGGGAAGGGCGGGACCTGGAGCGGCTGACCGAAGAACCACTGCATGTAGTGCTCGTGGTCCAGGTGGAAGGCGAAGTAGTCCCGGATCGCCCGCATCGGGTCGTACCAGAGCTTCGGCCAGAGCGAGAACAGCATCGGCAGCGCGACCACGGGCATGGCCAAGAACGCCAGCGGGAGCGGCGGTAGCGCGACGTCGATCCCGAAGCGGCCGCGCCGGCGGACGCCGAGCCGGTCGCGCCCGGTCCACAGCCACCACAGCACCAGGGCGAAGGGGATGAAGAAGGCGTTGTGCTTGGTCAGGAGCGCGACGCCCCACGCGAGCCCCGCCGCGAGCGCCCAGCGTCGGTCCTCGCGCGCCCGCCAGAACGCGTAGAGCGTCCCCAGCGTGGCGGCGACGATCGGCATGTCGAAGGCGCACATGTGAGCGTGGAAGAAGTGTCGCGGCACGAACAGGAAGGCGACGGCGCCGAAGAGCCCGGCGAGCCAGCCGAAGAGCTCGACCCCGAGCAGGAACGTGAAGACGACGGCGAGCCCGGCGAAGACCAGCGCCGGAAACCGCATCGCGGTAGCCTCGCTCATCACGTCGAGGGCCCGATCCTCACGGGCCTGGCAACCCGTGATCCACCGCGCGGGCGCGTCGACGCCGGCGGCTCGGTCGTCGCCCCCGTCCTCACGCTCTCCCGCCCGGACGCGGCAGCGCTCGGCGGCGGCGGCGACGTCGGTCCCGGGGTCGAGCGCGACGATGGCGTCGTGCTTCTGACGTTCCCTGACGACGCCCGAGGCGATGACCCGAGCCGAGTCGGTCGGGGACTGTTCGGCCCCCAGCGGAGCGAGCAGGTCCACCCGCGTCCCGACCGCGAACCCGTCGGCGGGCCGCGCCGCCACCCGGAAGGTCCCGGCGCCATTGCCCCGGTCTCGTCGCACGTCGGTCGCGTCGCGGTCCTTCCGCGCGAGCGCCCGCCACGAGAACCCGAACAGGGTCTTCATCAGCGGCGGGTGCTCGAAGTTGCCGATCCAGGTCGTGACGACGGGATCCCGTGAGAAGACGTGCTCGACGGCGGCCGGAGTGTCGGCCTCCTCGAGGTCGACGAACCACTCCTGGTAGGCCATCGCGTAGCGGAAGTAGAAGGACTCGTCCCGGGTGTAGCCGATGTCGAGGGTCGCGAGCAGGACGGCCATCGTCGAGACGAAGAGACCGAGCGCGACGAGGCGCACCCGCCGCGGCGACAGCGGCATCACCTCGCGACCATGGGCGCTCATGCAGGCCCCGCGCGACCCGCGAAGATCTCCGAGAGGAACTGGCCGGTGTAGCTCGCCGGGACGGCCGCGACCTGCTCGGGCGTGCCCGCCGCGATGACGCGCCCACCCCCGCCGCCGCCCTCGGGCCCGAGATCGACCAGGTAGTCGGCCGACTTGATGAGGTCGAGGTTGTGCTCGATCATCAAGACCGTGTTGCCGGCGTCGACGAGGCGCTGAACGACGGTCAGCAAGCGCTCGATGTCCTGAAAGTGGAGCCCGGTCGTCGGCTCGTCGAGGATGTAGAGGGTCCGGCCGGTCTGCACCTTCGCCAGCTCGCGCGACAGCTTCACGCGCTGCGCCTCGCCGCCCGAGAGCGTCGTCGAGGACTGGCCGAGCTGGACGTAGCCGAGCCCCACGTCGTCGAGGGTCTCCAGGATCCGCTTGATGCGCTTGTGGTTGTCGAAGAACTCGATGGCGTCGCTGATGGTCAGGTCGAGGACGTCGGCGATGTCGAGACCCTTGTAGCGGACCCTGAGGGTCGCCTCGTTGAACCGCCGGCCGCCGCACACCTCGCAGGTGATGTAGACGTCGGCCAGAAAGTGCATCTCGACCTTCTTGACGCCGTCTCCGGCGCAGGCCTCGCAGCGGCCGCCCTTCACGTTGAAGGAGAAGCGCCCGCGCGTGTAGCCGTACATCTTGGACTCGCGTGTCGACGCGTAGAGCGCGCGGATGTCATCGAAGACCTTGGTGTAGGTCGCCGGGTTCGAGCGCGGTGTCCGCCCGATCGGCTGCTGGTCGATGGTGACGACCTTGTCGAGCTGCTCGAGGCCGACGATCGCGTCGTGATCGCCAGGGTGGAGGGCGGAGTTGTAGAGCTTTCTGCGGAGAGCGGGCTCGAGGATGTTGTTGACCAGGCTCGACTTGCCCGCGCCCGAGACCCCTGTGACGACCGCGAAGACCCCGAGGGGCAGCTTCACGTCGATGTCCTGGAGGTTGTTCTCTCGCGCGCCGGTGACCGTCAGCCAACCCCGGGGCTCGCGCCGCCGCTCGGGCACGGCGATCCCGGCGCGCCCGGCGAGGTACGCGCCGGTCGGTGACGCCTCGTCCTTCACGAGGTCGTCGGCGGTCCCCTGGCTGACGACCGCGCCGCCGTGCCGTCCGGCGCCGGGGCCCATGTCGATGATCCAGTCGGCCGCGCGCATGATCGCCTCGTCGTGTTCGACGACGAGCACGGAGTTGCCGATGTCGCGGAGGCGCGCGAGCGCTTCGATGAGGCGCTGATTGTCGCGTTGGTGGAGGCCGATCGAGGGCTCGTCCAGGATGTACAGGACGCCGGTGAGCTCGGTCCCGATCTGGCTCGCGAGGCGGATTCGCTGGCTCTCGCCGCCGCTGAGGGTGCCCGCCGCGCGGGAGAGGCTCAGGTACCCGAGGCCGACGCCGGTCAGGAAGCGGAGCCGCGAGCCGATCTCACGGACGGCGTCTCCGGCCACGATGGCGGCGTTGCCCTCGAGCTCGAGCCCTTCGAAGTGGGCGTGGAGCGCGTCGACCGGCAGGACCGCGAGCTCGGCGAGGGTGCGGTCGGCGAACCGCACGTGCCGGGCGGTCAGGTTCAGGCGGCTCCCGGCGCACTCGCGGCACGGCGACGAGGACATGTACTCCATGTAGACCTGCCGCATCGCGTCGCTCTTCGTCTCCTTGTAGCGGCGCTCGATGATGCGGGCCACCCCCTCGAAGGGCATCTCGTAGTTGAACGTCCCGTGGGCGCGCTTCGTGGTGAACGCGACGGGCGCGTCGCTCCCGTACAGCAGGACCTCGCGCTGCTTGTCGGTCAGCCGACTCCACGACGCGTCCCGCTTGATCCGATAGTGGTCGCAGACCGCCCCGATGAGCTCGCCGGTCAGCGACGAGCGCGTCGGGTCGAGCAGCGACGCCCAGGGCTGGATCGCGCCGGCGTCGAGGCTCAGCTCGGGGTTCGGCACGAGCTTGACCGGGTCGACCTCGAAAGCCGTCCCGAGGCCCTTGCACGCCGGGCACATGCCGAGGGGAGAGTTGAAGGAGAAGAGCTGAGGGCTCAGCTCGTCGAGGTCGACGTCGCACGTGTCGCAGCGATTCCGCTCGCTGAAACGCAGGTCGGCGGAGCCGTCGGACGGCGCGGCGACGAGGACGCCCTTGCCGTAGCGGAGCGCGGTCTCGACCGAGTCGGTGAGCCGGGGCCGCATGTCGTCGCGGACGACGACGCGGTCGATGACGACCTCGACGGTGTGGCCCGGCGAGTCGGGGCCGAGCTCCGGCAGCGGCTGCCCATCGAGGGCGACCACGCGGCCGTCGACGCGGAGCCTCGCGAAGCCGTCTTTTCGGGCCGCCTCGGCGATCTTCGCCAGGGAACCGACCTCTCCGGTCGCCAGCGGCGCGAGGAGGGACCAGCGGCTCCCCTCGGGCAGCGCGAGGAGCTGGGCGACGATCTCGGGTGCGGTGTAGGCGCGGACCACGGCGCCGCAGCTCGGGCAGTGGGGCGTACCGGCGCGGGCGTACAGGACGCGCAGGTAGTCGTAGATCTCGGTGACGGTGCCGACCGTCGAGCGCGGGTTCATCGACGCGCTCTTCTGCTCGATGGCGATGGTCGGGGACAGCCCCCGGATCGCGTCGTAGCCGGGCTTCGAGAGCTGGCCCAGGAACTGGCGCGCGTAGGCCGAGAGCGACTCGACGTAGCGGCGCTGCCCCTCGGCGAAGAGCGTGTCGAAGGCGAGCGAGCTCTTGCCCGAGCCGGAGACGCCCGTGATGACGACCAGCTTGTGCTTGGGGATGTCGACGTCGACGTGCTTGAGGTTGTGCTCTCGCGCGCCGCGGACGCTGATGATGTCTGGTTCCATGCAGCCGGGATCGCCGTCGAGGGGAGGCTCGCGTGCCGTGGTCAGGGCGTATAGCCGAGGGGCCTCCGGGATACAATGGTGCAGGCGGTCGGGGGGCCGCCGAGAGCGCCTGGATGGCGCGGTGGACGCGAGGCGCGTGGAGAAGTTTGCGCCCGACGTCGGCCCGGCCGACACTGTGCCGCGACCCGTAGCGGTTGCGGGGCATGGTGACTAATGACATGCTCCACGAACCTATCTCGGGAGGAGAAAGCCTCCCCGACCTGCGCGACGGCGCGCAGGGAACACAGCAGGGCGACTCGGAAGAGGTTCGCCGCTCGTGCAAGGCGCGACGATTCATCACTCGCGCGAAGCGTGTCATCGAGGCCAGGATGAAGCTGCAGTACGCTGGTGCCACCCACGTCGGGATGAAGCGCGACCACAACGAGGACAACCTCCTGCTCCTCCCGGAGCAGAACCTGTTCATCGTCGCCGACGGGATGGGGGGCCACAGCTCGGGTGAGGTCGCGAGCAAGATCGCGGTCGACACGCTCAAGGCGTTCTTCGAGGACACCCTCAACGACGACGACGTCACGTGGCCGTTCAAGATGGACCGCGCCGTCAGCTACGACGAGAACCGGCTGAACGCCGGCATCAAGCTGGCCAACCGCAACATCTTCGAGGCCTCGCAGTCGGACGCGCGCTACAAGGGCATGGGGACGACCTGCGTCGGGATGCTGTGGGTCGACGAGAAGGCCATCATCGGGCACGTCGGCGACAGCCGCTGCTACCGAATCCGCGGTGACGAGATCAAGCAGATCACCGAGGACCACAGCCTCCTCAACGATTACAAGAAGATCCAGGCGCTGACCCCCGAGGAAGAGGCGGCGTTCCAGTACAAGAACATCATCGTCCGCGCTCTCGGCATGAAAGAGGCGGTGGCCGTCGACATCGAGCACGACGCCCCCGAGGCCGGCGACATCCTCTTGATCTGCTCCGATGGGCTCAGCGGCGAGGTCACCGACCCGAAGATGCTCGAGCTCGTCAAGAAGCACAAAGACGACCTCGACGGCGGCGTCCAGGCCCTCATCAAGGCCGCGTGCGACAACGGCGGCAAGGACAACGTCACCGTCATCCTGGTGAAGTACCTCGGCAAGTAGCCCGGGGCGCTCTCAGCCCGCGAGGATCTGCTCCCTCTCGAGCAGGGGCCGAGCGCGAGCGATCGCGTCCGCCAGCCGCTCCGCGGTCCCGGTGTCGGCCCAGTAGCGCGTGGTCTCCAGGGTCGCGACGCGGAGCCCATCGGCGAGGAACGGAAGGTAGCCCTGACGGAGGCTACAGGACGGACCGTCCGGCAGGCGCTCGAGGAGCGACGGCTCGGCCAGTTGTACGCCGCAGAAGACCGCGCCGTCTGCGTCCCACGGCTCTCTGAGACCGGTCACGAGCCCCTCGGCGTCGCGGAGCAGCCGGCGCAGCTCTACGAAGGCGGGATCTCTCGTGACGAGCAGCGTCGCCGCCGCGCCCAGCTCGCGATGCCGCTCCCAGAGCGCGCCCAGGGGCTCCGCGTAGACGTTGTCGGCGTTCGCCACATAGAAGGGAGCGTCATCGAGCCAGGGCGCGAGCCGCTTCAGCGCCCCGCCCGTCCCGAGGAGCTCCTCCTCGAGCGAGACGTGAAACGCCACGTCGGGATGTCGAGGCGCCAGCCGCTCCTCGACGTGACGCGCGACCTGGTCGGCGAGGTAGCAGGCGTTGATCGCCACGCGAGTGACCCCGGCCCGGACCAGGTGCGCCACGGCGTGGTCGAGGAGCGGGCGTCCGTGGAACGGGACCAGCGCCTTGGGGAGCGTCTCCGTGAGGGGGCGAAGCCGCCGCCCCTCGCCCGCCGCCAGGACGACGCCCTGACGCGGTAGATCATCGGCCGAGCGGGTCGAGCTGCGCATGGCGCCGACCCTACCAGCGGTCGCAGGGCCCCGCGAGATCCGTGAGCCGCCCCATGGCGCCGCGGGCCTTGACGCAGTGCAACATCAACGACCGTGCCCCGCCGACTCCCGGTCCATCTCCAGGCCGCAACTCCCCGGTCTGTACGAATCCCAGGAGGACGGCGTCAGCGCAAGGTGCTCCTTGCACTTTTGCCCTCTATCTCCTAGTCTCGCCCCAGCTCGCGGGAGTTGAGACCCGAAGGTTTCGAAATTATTGAGGATATGAGCATGGCGCAGGCCTTCAGCCCTCAAGCGGACGCCGAGATCGAGGCGATCCTCCAGCGATATCCCAACCGCCTCGCGGCGCTGATCCCCACTCTGTGGGTCGCGCAGCGCGAGTTCGGTTGGCTCGCCGAGGAGACGATGGAGCTCGTGGCAACACGGCTCGACCTTCCACCAGCGAAGGTCATCTCGACCGCGACGTTCTACACGATGTTCCACAAGAAGCCCGTGGGCCGCTACCACGTGCAGGTGTGCAAGAACATCTCCTGCTACCTCCGCGGCTCGGACGAGGTGACCGCGGCGGTCAAGGAGAAGCTCGGCGTACGCGCCGGCGAGACCACCGCCGACGGCAACTTCACCCTCGAGGAGGTCGAGTGCCTCGCGGCCTGCGGGCGGGGCCCGGTCGTGCAGGTCAACGCCGACTACCACGAGTGGCAGACCGCCGAGACGGTCGCCGCGCTCCTCGACCGGCTCGCCGCCGGCGGCACCAGCGGAGGCGAGTGATGGCGGTCCAGACCTACGACTTCCTGCTCCGCGACAAGCAGGGCAAGGACTACCGCGACCTCGCGACCTACCGGGCGGCGGGCGGCTACAAGGCCGTCCTCAAGGCCAAGGAGATGGGCAGCGAGGCGATCATCGCCGAGGTCAAGACCGCGTCGGTCCGCGGCCGCGGCGGCGCCGGCTTCCCCGCCGGCATCAAGTGGGGGTTCGTCCCCAAGGAGACGAACAAGCCGAAGTACCTCGTGGTCAACGCCGACGAGGGCGAGCCGGGGACGTTCAAGGACAACTACTTCCTGTCCCACGACCCGCACCGGCTGCTCGAGGGCTGCATCATCACGGCGCTCGCCCTCGACATCCACACGGTCTACATCTACATCCGCGGCGAGTTCATCAACCAGATCGCCACGGTGGACAAGGCCATCGCCGACGCCCGCAAGGCGGGGATCCTGGGCAAGAACGTCCTCGGGACCGGCTACGAGCTCGAGATCTACACGCACTCCGGCGCCGGCGCCTACATCTGCGGCGAGGAGACGGCGCTGCTCGAGTCCCTCGAGGGCAAGCCCGGCCAGCCGCGGCTCAAGCCGCCCTTCCCGGCCGTGGTCGGCGCCTTCGGCTGCCCGACCGTCGTCAACAACGTCGAGACCATCGCCTCGGTCCCCCTCATCATCGAGCACAGCGGCGACTGGTTCCTCAAGCTCGGCGTCGAGCGTGACGGCGGCAGCCGCATCGTCGGCGTGAGCGGGCACGTGAAGCGCCCCGGCCTCTACGAGGTCGGCGTCGGCGCGAACATGAAGGAGATCATCTACGACCTCTGCGGCGGGATCCTCGAGGACCGCGAGCTGAAGGCCGTCATCCCCGGCGGCTCCTCGTGCCCGGTCATGACCCCCGACGAGATCGACGTCCCGATGACCGTGGACGCCATCCGCGACACCGGGTCGATGCTGGGCACCTGCGGCATCATCGTCATGGCCGAGGGGACCTGCATGGTTCGCGCCCTCGGCCGCCTGTCGCACTTCTACGCCCACGAGTCCTGTGGCCAGTGCACGCCGTGCCGCGAGGGCACCGGCTGGATGGCCCGCATCATCGACGACATCGAGGCCGGGCGCGCGCGCCAGGAAGACCTCGACACCCTCGTGGACATCGCCGATCAGATCGGCGGCAACACCATCTGCGCCCTCGGTGACGCGGCCAGCCTGCCGGTGCAGAGCTTCCTCGCGAAGTTCCGCGCCGACTTCCAGGCCCACATCGACCACGGTGGCTGCCCCTTCGACGGCCCGATGCCGCGCTGGACGCGCCCTTAGGCCCCCAAGAAAGCGAGTCCGCTCACATGGAACTCGAACAGATCTTCTTCTGGCTGCTCGCCTTCGGCGCCGTGTTCACCTCGATCCTGGTGGTGCTCCCGCCGGGCGGGAAGAACCCCATCTACGGGGCGCTGGCGCTCATCCTGAGCTTCTTCTTCGTCGCCGGCATCTACGTCTTGTTGGTGGCGCACCTGATGGCGGCGCTCCAGATCATGGTGTACGCCGGCGCCATCATGGTGCTCTTCCTCTTCGTCATCATGCTCTTGAACCTGTCGAAACGAGAGCTCGGCGAAGAGTCGAAGACCATCGCCCAGGGCCTCGGCGCGGTGGCGATGCTGTTCATCAGCGTCAAGGCGATCTTGCTGGTCGAGGCCAGCGCCGACGGCATCTCGAAGCGCGACATGGTGCTCAGCGACGGCTTCGGCACCGTCGAGTCCGTCGCCAACATGCTCTTCCACGACTACCTCTTCCCGTTCGAGCTGGCCGCCGTGCTGCTGCTCGTCGCCATCATCGGCGCCGTCGTGCTCGCCAAGAGGACCCTGTGATGGACAACCTCGCCACCGTCGTCGCGCAGGCCGCGAATCAGCCTTCTATCCCACTCAGCTGGTACCTCTACGTCGCGCTCACGCTGTTCGCGATCGGCGCCATCGGCGTGCTGGTCCGACGCAACGCGCTGACCGTGCTGATGTCCGTGGAGATCATGCTCAACGCCGTGAACCTCTCGTTCCTGGCGTTCGCGCGGTTCCACAACGACATGAACGGTCACCTCGTGACCTTCTTCGTCATCGCCGTCGCGGCCGCGGAGGCCGCCGTCGGTCTGGCCCTCGTGCTCGGCATCTTCCGCCACAAGAAGGTGGTGAACGTCGACACGATGAGCGCGCTCAGGAACTAGGAAGGCCCTCATGGAAGCAAGGACCCCGCACCCGAGCGAGCTACTGGCGATCATCGTCCTGTTGCCGCTCATCGGCGCCTTCATCAACGGCGTCTTCGGTCGCCACCTGTCGAAGCGCACGGTCGCCTTCTTCGGCGTCGGCAGCGTCGCGGCCAGCTTCGGCCTGTCCGTCGTGGCCGTGATCCAGCTCATGGGCATGCCGAAGGAGGACTTCCTCTTCGCGGACCTGTGGCGGTGGTTCTCGAGCGGCGAGGTCACGATCGAGCTGTCGCTGCTCCTCGACCACCTCTCCGCGGTCATGCTCCTCGTCGTGACCGGCGTGGGCGGCGTCATCCACGTCTTCTCGCTCGGCTACATGCGGGACGACCCGAGCTTCCACCGCTACTTCTCGTACTTGAACCTCTTCATGTTCAGCATGCTCCTGCTGATCCTCGGCAAGAACCTGCTGGTCATGTTCGTCGGCTGGGAGGGCGTGGGCCTCTGCTCCTACCTCCTCATCGGCTTCTGGTTCACCGACATGCAGAAGGCGGAGGCCGGGCAGAAGGCCTTCATCACCAACCGCGTCGGTGACCTGGCCTTCCTGATCGGGACCTTCATCCTGCTCTTCTACAGCTGGGGCAGCCTCGACTTCATCGGCTCCGACGGGATGTCCGGCCTCCAGACGACCGCCGAGCAGCTCGCCGCCGCCCCGCACGGCGTCACCGTCATCACCATCGTGACGATGCTCTTCTTCATCGGCGCGACCGGTAAATCCGCGCAGATCCCGCTGTATGTGTGGCTACCCGACGCGATGGCCGGCCCGACCCCGGTCTCGGCCCTCATCCACGCCGCGACGATGGTCACGGCGGGCGTCTACATGATGGCGCGCCTCAACTACATGTTCGCGCTCAGCGAGGTGACGATGACCGTCGTCGCCATCGTCGGCGCGGTCACCGCCTTCGTGTCGGCGTCCATCGCCCTCGTACAGAACGACATCAAGAAGGTCCTGGCGTACTCCACGGTCTCGCAGATCGGCTTCATGGTCGTCGGCATCGGCGTCGGCGCGTTCACCGGCGCCATCTTCCACCTGATGACCCACGCCTTCTTCAAGGCGACCCTGTTCCTGGGCTCCGGCTCGGTCATCCACGCCCTGCACCACGAGCAGGACATCCGCAAGATGGGCGGCCTCAAGAAGAAGCTCCCGGTCACGCGCTGGACCTTCCTCATCGCGTGCCTGGCCATCGCCGGCATCCCGGTCTTCGCCGGCTTCTTCTCGAAGGACGAGATCCTCTTCTTCGCCGCGACGGCACACCGCAGCGGCGCCGCCCCGCTGACCCTCGTCTACATCGTCTCCGCGCTCGCGGCGCTGATGACGGCCTTCTACATGTTCCGCCTCTACTTCCTCACCTTCGAGGGCGAGTACCGCGGCGACAAGCACACCTGGGATCACGCCCACGAAGAGGGCGTGATGAACTGGCCGCTCATCATCCTGGCCTTCCTGTCGACCGTCGGCGGGTTCCTGGGGCTGCCGCACTTCCTGCACGCCCACGTCCTCGACGGCTGGTTCGAGCCGCTGTTCGGCTGGCTCTACGGCGGTCATGGCGGCCATGACCACGCCCTCTACGTGCTGAGCCACGACGCCGGGACGGAGATCGGGCTGATGGCGGTCAGCGTGGTGCTCGCCCTGGTCGGCATCGGCCTCGCCTGGCGCCTCTACATGAGCGGCAAGCTCCCCGTCGCCCCGGTCGAGGCCGGCTGGCACAAGGTGCTGACGAACAAGTACTACGTCGACGAGTTCTACGACCTCGTCCTCATCCGCCCGCTGCGCGCCGTCGCGCGCTTCCTCTACCGCATCTTCGACGTGAAGTTCATCGACGGTCTCTTCGTTCGCGGCTCGGCGCAGCTCGTGAGCAAGATCGGCGACGGCCTCCGCGTCCTGCAGAACGGCGACGTCCAGGCCTATGTCACGGCCATCGTCGTCGGCCTCGCTGCGGTCCTCATCCTCGTCGGCGCGCTGAAGTAGGGAGCCGGTTCACATGGACATGGCGACGACACTCGCGAACCCGGAGAGCAGCGGCTCGATCCTGCTGGCCGCCCTCGTCGTGCTGCCCACCCTGGGCGCTATCCTGCTCGCCTTCATACCTGGTGAGCAGACCGCGGCCCACAGGGGGATCGGCGCGACCATCGCCTCCATCGTCTTCTTCCTGTCGATCCCGCTCATCACGGGCTTCGACGCGACCCAGTCGTTCCAGCCCCAGTGGCACATGGACATCGGCTGGATCGACGCGATCGGCGCGTCCTTCACCCTGAGCATCGACGGCATCAGCCTCTGGATCGTCGTGCTCACGACGTTCCTGACGCCGATCATCCTCATCGGCGCCCAGAAGGCCATCGAGCACCGCGTCCGCGAGTTCGTCATCTCGATGCTGGTGCTCGAGTCCGCGATGCTCGGGACCCTGCTGGCGACGGATCTGCTGCTCTTCTACCTCTTCTGGGAGATGATGCTCATCCCGATGTACCTGCTCATCGGGATCTGGGGCGGCAAGGACCGCCTCTACGCCACGGTGAAGTTCGTCGTGTACACCGTGGTCGGCTCGCTCCTGATGCTGGTCGGCATCATCTACCTCTACGTGAAGACGGGCGACACGGGCCCGGCCAGCTTCGCCTTCGACCGCATCCTGGCGGTCCAGCTCGACCACGGCGAGCAGATGTGGCTCTTCGCCGCCTTCGCCCTGGCCTTCTGCATCAAGGTCCCGCTCTTCCCGTTCCACACCTGGCTCCCCGACGCCCACACCCAGGCGCCGACCGCCGGCTCCGTGGTCCTGGCGGGCATCCTGCTCAAGATGGGCACCTACGGGCTCCTCCGCTTCGCCGTCCCGCTCTTTCCCGAGGCGATGGGCGAGTTCTCCCCCCTCATCCTGATCCTGAGCGTCGTCGGCATCGTCTACGGCGCGCTGGTCGCCTACGCCCAGCACGACGTGAAGAAGCTCGTCGCGTACTCCTCGGTGAGCCACCTCGGCTTCGTGATGCTCGGCATCGTCGCGATGAACTACCAGGGGCTCGAGGGCGCCATCCTCCAGATGGTCAACCACGGCATCTCGACCGGCGCGCTCTTCATCCTCGTCGGCGTCGTCTACGAGCGCCGGCACACCCGCGAGATGACCGACTACGGCGGCATCGCGGCGTCGATGCCGGTCTTCGCGACGGTGTTCCTGATCGTCACCCTGAGCTCGATCGGGCTCCCCGGCACCAACGGCTTCGCCGGCGAGTTCCTGATCCTCTCCGGCGCCTTCAAGGACGCCCTGCCCGTCACCGGCAGCTGGGGGATGCTCGCGACGATCATGGCGACGGTGGCCGTCACCGGCGTGGTCCTCGGCGCCATCTACATGCTCTCCATGGTGCGCCGGGTCTTCTTCGGCCCGATCACCCACGAGGCGAACAAGAACCTCGAGGACCTGAGCATCCGCGAGCACCTCGTGCTGCAGCCGCTCATCGTCCTCATCTTCGTCATCGGCCTGTTCCCGACGCTCTTCACGAGCCAGATGACGGCGTCGGTCAAGCCGCTCGTCGACAACGTCCGGCCCATCGTGCTGCAGGTCCGCGACGCGGACCGCCTCGAGAAGCGCTTCCAGGCCGACGCGTCCGACACGCACGGCACCAACGCCGCGGATCCCACGGCGCCGCGCATCGCCACCTCGACGCAGGAGTAGTCACGTGGTCGACGATCTCGTGCTCCTATCGCCGCTCATCATCGTGCTCATCATGGGCCTCGTGGCGCTCTTGGTCGCGGTGTTCACGCCTCGCGAGTCCCCCAAGGGGTGGCTGGCGTACGTCGTGACCTTCGGCTTCATCGTGGCCTTCGGCGCGTGCGTGTGGCTCTGGTCCAAGGCCCCGCAGCAGTTCGAGCTCGAGAGCTTGCGCAACGCTCTGGTGATGGACCACTTCGGGCTCGCGCTGAGCGGCATCATCCTTCTCGGTGCCGCCCTGGTGACCCTCACCGCGGTCCACTACCTCCCCAGCCAGAAGTCCGACCACGGCGAGTTCTACGCCCTCGTCGCGTTCAGCGTCCTCGGCATGATCTCGCTGGTGCTGGCCGCCGACATGATGACCTTCTTCATCGGCCTCGAGCTGATGTCCATCAGCATCTACGTCCTCGCCGGCTTCAAGCGCCAGAGCCGGTTCTCGGTCGAGGCGTCGATGAAGTACTTCATCCTCGGCTCGTTCGCCTCGGCGCTGCTGCTGCTCGGCATCTCCTTCACCTACGGGGCCACCGGGGCGGTGACGTTCTCGGGCATCGGGCACGCCCTCCACGAGATGAGCGACGTCCCGATGGACATCGCCCAGTTCGGCATGGTGCTGCTCCTCGTCGCCTTCTTCTTCAAGATCGCCGCGGCGCCGTTCCACATGTGGACACCGGACGTCTACGAGGGCGCGCCGGCGGCCGCCACCGGCTTCATGGCCGTGGGCGTCAAGATCGCGGCCTTCGGCGGCTTCGCCCGCCTGATGCTGACCTGCTTCGGTGACGCCCAGTTCCGAACCGGCGCCGTCCCGTGGGAGACCATCGTCGCCGGCGTGGCCGTCGTCAGCATGTTCGGCGGGAACCTGATGGCGCTGGCCCAGAAGAACCTCAAACGGATGCTGGCCTACTCGGCCGTCGCCCACACCGGCTACATCATGGTCGCGCTGCTCGTGACCCCGGTCGCGCCCGACAGCAGCCTCGCCCTCAACGCCCTCGGCGGCGGGCTCGTCTTCTACCTCCTGGCCTACACCCTGGCCTCGGCAGCGGCCTTCGGCGTCGCCGCGGCGGTGAGCGGAAACGACGTCGAGGACGTCAGCGACGTCGCTTACGCCGGCCTCGGTAAGCGGAGCCCGGGTCTCGCCCTGGCGCTGGCCATCGCGATGCTCTCGCTGCTCGGGATCCCGCTCACGGCGGGCTTCATGGGCAAGCTGACGATCTTCCAGGAGGTGCTGGACACGACGGGGAACCAGTGGCTGTGGCTCATCGTCATCGCCATCATCAACTCGATCATCAGCGCCTTCTACTACCTCCGGGTCATCCTCGTGGCCTACATGCGCGACGAGGCCGAGGCGCGCCCGATCCAGATCATCAAGAGCCGCCCGCTGGCCGTGAGCCTGGCCGCCGCCTCGATCCTCACCCTCGTCGTCGGCGTCCTCCCGAGCCGCGCGCTCAACGCGTCCACCCGGGCCGGCCACAGCCTCGCCGAGACCACGGTCCCCGGCATCCTCGGCCCCGCGGCCGACAAGCACACGGACGCCGCCGCCAGGCCCGCGCCGCGCGTCGCCGCGCGCCCCGACGAGACCGAGGTCCGCTGACCGTCCCCGCCGGCGGTGTGCCCTCGAGAAGGGCGCCGCCAGCGCGTGAGTCCCCGAGGGCAGAGGAGACCGGAGTCGGAAACTCCGAGTCTCCCCTGCCCTCGTCGCTTCATGCTTGCGTTCTGCGGCCTACCAGAGCCGAGGCGCGCGCCGGATCAGGGCCTCAGAGCTTGCCCACCAGCAAGCGCCCGAGGTGCTTCGACTCCCAGGCGATGGCCTCGTCGTAGCGATGGTGCAGGGCCTCGCGGCGGCGGAACTCGGGGGTGTGGACCCCGCGGCGACCGGCGGAGTCGAGCTGGGCGCCGAGCTCCGCGTGCAGGAGCTCGTGGTAGATGATGAAGCCGATGAACCAGTTGGGTACGCCCGGGTGGTCCAGCCAGCGGTGGATCCGGACGAGGTGCCGCTTGAAGTCGTAGCTCCCGAGGCGCACGGAGCGCTGCCCGCGCCGTCGTCGGTACCGGGCCCCCCAGGTCACCGGGATGGGCCCGAGCTCGGGGAAGTAGCGCTCTCGCTCGGCGGCAGCGATCGCGCCCAGATCGTGATACGTCCCGCGAGGCTGAATCCGGACCGGCCGGGGTGAAGCGTCCTCCGAACGTGGCGGCGCACCGACCTCGGCGAGGAGCCGACGCACCTCCTGGGAGGCGCCCTCGTGACCGATGACCCAGCCGAGCACCGCGTCGCAGGCGTCGTCGCCGAGCTGCGCCAGGTGATGCGCCACCCGCACGTGGACCTCGTCCGAGACCCTGCGGGCCGAGAGCATACGGACGCGGTTATCGGTCACGGTCACCCGCGCCGACACCCCGCGCTCCGCGAGCGCACCCTCGAGCCGATCAGAGAACGTCGCCATCATCCCTGTGATAGCGCGTCACGACCAGCCAATGAAAGAGAAGCCACGCCAGCTCGACGGCGAGGAGCGCGACGACGATGACGAGAGCCCCCGCCTCGGGGCGCTGCCTGACGACCGGGCCCAAGACGACCTCGCCGGTCCCCCGCGTTATCTGGCCCTCGACGACCTCGAGCCGCGGATCGACCAGATCGAGGAGGACCCACATGAAGAAGCCCGTCAGCGCCGCGGCGATCAGCGCGTACACCGCACGCGCGAGTCGGCGCCGCAGCTGATGGGCGCGCAGGTAGAACATGATGAAGATGAACAGCACGGCGTACATCGCCGTGTGCATGTACCAATCCCGCATCGGGGTGGTCGCGGCGACGATCGTGCCGGCCGCCGCGGTCAGGGCCATCAGCACGATGCCGGCCCAGACGTAGCGGGAGTGGATCGAGTGGAAGAAGCTCGAGATGCGGCCGACGTCCGACCGCACCTGGGCCATGGGGGCGGGCACCTCGAAGCCGTCGTCGGTCATCGCGGTCGGGAGCCGATGCGGCCCCGAACCGCGCGTGGTCCCCGTCTCTCCGGCATCCAGCTCCTGCGCCTGCCGGTCGCCGTCGGGGAGGTCGGTTCGGGTCGTCGAGTCCTCCGGTGGAGGTGGAGGCGAGCTGCCCATGAGGCGGACCTTAGCAACCCGCCGATCGCTGTCAATGCGGCGTCCAGCGGGCGTTTCCGGCGGTTGGGGACGCACGCCAAAAAGCGTTGACAAGGGCCCCGCTTTCCATGACAGTCCCCACCTGCCGTCGGCGGCCGCTGAGCGCCTGTAGCTCAGTCGGATAGAGCAACGGCCTTCTAAGCCGTGGGTCAGAGGTTCGAGTCCTCTCAGGCGCGCGCTCCTTAACATCACGATCGCTTCTGGTGGATGTAGCTCAGTTGGTTAGAGCGTCGGATTGTGGCTCCGAAGGTCGGGGGTTCAAATCCCCTCATCCACCCCACCACGACGCGGCCGGGGGCTCGCCAGACGAGCCCCCGGCCGCGTCACCCCGTCGCCCCCGCGTCTCCGATGTCGAGATGATGCGCCCGTAGCTCAGTTGGATAGAGCGTCGGACTTCGAATCCGCAGGTCGCAGGTTCGAATCCTGCCGGGCGCAGGCCGCACGCAGCGGGACGCGGGCAGCACCCACGGCGACCGAGAGCGGGCCGCACAAAACGGTTGACAAGGCGACCAAAGCCGGGCAAATCACGCGGCCGGTGGTCGCACCCACTACGCGGGCGCGTAGCTCAATTGGCAGAGCACCGGACTCTTAATCCGTAGGTTGAAGGTTCGATTCCTTCCGCGCCCACCACAAACAGGTCGCCCCCAGGGGCGGCCTGTTTTCGTTTTGACCGACGCGAACCGTGACGGCGTGGTCGGTCAGGCCCGAGGGACCTCCCCTCGTCCAACCTCGAGACGCGTCGCCCGGTGCCCAAGGCGGCTCCCGCGGCTGCGAGAGTGGCGGAACTGGTAGACGCGCTGGGTTTAGGTTCCAGTGGCCACGGCCGTGGGGGTTCGAGTCCCCCCTCTCGCACCCCCCGCCCCCTGTCACCGGCGATACCGACCGCACAGCAACAAGTTGAGCTCATGAAAACCAACGTCGAAGCCCTCAGCGAGGTCGAGATCAAGGTCGAGGTCGAGATCCCGGCCGAGACCGTCGACCGCGAGTACTCCCGCCAGGTCTCCCGCTTCGGCAAGCGCTCGCGGATCAAGGGCTTCCGCGCCGGCAAGGCGCCGAAGGCGCTCATCCGCAAGCAGTTCGGGTCGAGCATCGCCGCGGAGACCGCGCGGAACCTCATCTCCAAGACGATCGGAGAGGTCCTCGAGGGGCTCGAGCAGACGCCCCTCGGCGAACCGGCGATCGAGCCCGGGCTGGCCCAGGAGGGCGCTCCGCTGACCTACGCGCTCCGCGTGCAGGTCAAGCCGTCGCTCGAGATCCACTCCTGGGAGGACATCGAGGTGTCGGTCCCGCCGATCGTCGTCGACGACGCCACGGTCAGCGAGCGCCTCACGGAGCTCCAGAACCGCCACAAAGAGCGCGTCCCCGTCGAGGATCGCGCGACGGACACCGGCGACATCGTCATCGTCGATCTCGAGGGCTTCCTCGAGGGCGCGCCGGATCCCCGCCTCGGGGGCTCGGACGTCGAGGTCCGGATCGGCGCGGGCCGGATGATCCCCGGCTTCGAGGATCAGCTGATCGGCGCCCGCGTCGGCGAGACGGTCGAGGTCTCGGCCGCGTTCCCCGACGACTACGGCCCGGCCGACCTCTCCGGCAAGGAGGCCAGCTGGAACGTCACCATCAACCAGCACTTCGTCGAGGAGGTCCCCGAGGCCGACGACGACTTCGCGGTGGATCTCGGGCACGACGACCTGAACGCGCTCCTCGCCGACCTCCGCGAGAAGCTCCACGCCGAGCAGCTGGCCACCCGCAAGGGTGATCTCGAGCGCCGCGTCATCGAGGTCCTCCTCGAGCGCAACGAGTTCAAGGTCCCGCCGGTCCTGCAGCAGGCCGCGATGGAGGAGCGCGCGCGTCACATGCTCCAGCTCCTGCGGATGCAGGGCGCGGATCAGGAGACCGCCATCGAGATCATCAACTCCAACCTCGAGGGGCTGAGCAGGACCGCGGAGACGTCGGTCCGCCGTCAGCTCGCGCTCGAGGCGTTCGCCCTCGCCCAGGGGCTCGAGGCGGACGACGAGGCCCTCTCGGCGGAGATCGCGCGCCTCATCGAGGAGCAGGGCGAGCAGACCGCCAGGCTTTACGAGAAGGAGGAGATGCGCGAAACCCTCCGCATGGAGATGACGCAGCGCGCCGCCCTCGCCAAGATCGTGGAGGCGGCGCACGTCATCGAAGAGAAGCCGGCCAAGAAGAAGCCCGAGCCGGAGACCGAGGCCGAGCCCGCCGCGGAGGACGACGCATGACCCTGACCCCGACCGTCATCGAGCAGACCCACCGCGGTGAGCGTGAGTGGAGCCTCTTCTCCCGCCTCCTCAAGGACCGGATCATCTTCCTCGGCGGCGAGATCAACGATCTCGTGGCCAACGTGGTGATCGCGCAGCTCCTGTTCCTGGAGAGCGAGGATCCGGAGAAGGAGATCCACCTCTACATCAACTCACCGGGCGGCTCGATCACGGCTGGGATGGCGATCTACGACACGATGCAGTTCGTCGGCTGCGAGATCTCGACCATCTGCATCGGTCAGGCGGCCAGCATGGCCGCCGTGCTGCTCTCGGCCGGGGCGAAGGGCAAGCGCTTCGCCCTGCCCCACGCCCGGCTCCTCCTCCACCAGCCGATGGGGGGGCTCGGCGGTCAGGCGACCGACATCGACATCGCCGCCCGCGAGATCCTGTTCATCAAGCAGCAGATCCTCGAGGTCCTCGGCAAGCACACCGGCAAGGACGTCGAGACGCTGCGGCAGGACACCGATCGCGACTTCTTCCTGCGCCCATCGCAGGCGGTCGAGTACGGCCTCATCGACCAGATCGTCGAGCGCAAGCTCTGAGCGTCGGCTGGCGGCCACGTCGCCGCGACCGCCGCCCGGACCGCGGGCGGCTCGGCCCGTCGGCGGGTGACGCGGGCGCCGGCTCATGACGCGACGGGGTGTGGACGCGGTCTCGACCGTGCCTATAGACTAGCGACTGTTCGCCGGCGCGAGCGCGGACGCTCCCGCCGACGACCACATTCCCCCTCATCTCCCCACGGACCACGGACGAGATCGGTCCGGAAGCGAACGGAGTCACGGTTGGACAGACGGCGCGACACCAACAACCTCTGCTGCTCGTTCTGCGGAAAGAGCCAAAAAGAGGTCAAGAAGCTCATCGCAGGCCCGACTGTCTACATCTGTGATGAGTGCATCGGTCTGTGTAACGACATCATCGCCGAGGAGATCCAGAAGGACGAGTCCTACACCGGGCTCACCTCGATCCCGAAGCCGCGCGAGATCCGGAAGGTCCTCGACGAGTACGTCATCGGGCAGGACCGGGCGAAGAAGATCCTGAGCGTGGCGGTGTACAACCACTACAAGCGGATCGACGCCACGGACGGCGCCCGCGACGACATCGACCTGCAGAAGTCGAACATCCTCGTCCTCGGCCCGACCGGCAGCGGCAAGACGCTGCTCGCGCAGACCCTCGCGCGTCTGCTCAAGGTCCCGTTCACCATCGTGGACGCGACGACCCTGACCGAGGCGGGCTACGTCGGCGAGGACGTCGAGAACATCATCGTCAACCTGCTCCAGAACGCCGACCACGACGTCGAGAAGGCGCTCCGCGGCATCATCTACATCGACGAGATCGACAAGATCAGCCGCAAGTCGGACAACCCCTCGATCACCCGGGACGTCTCGGGCGAGGGCGTGCAGCAGGCGCTGCTGAAGATCATCGAAGGGACCATCGCCTCGGTCCCACCGAAGGGTGGCCGGAAGCACCCGCAGCAGGAGTTCCTGCAGATCGACACGACGAACATGTTGTTCATCGTGGGGGGAGCGTTCACCGGGCTCGAGAAGATCATCGAGCGCCGCATCGGCAAGAAGGCGCTCGGCTTCGGGGCCGAGAAGCAGGCCGCGCGGACGGTGAACAAGCTCGGCGAGATCCTGAGCCGGGTCGAGCCCGAGGATCTCATCAAGTACGGGCTCATCCCCGAGTTCGTCGGCCGCCTGCCGGTCATCGCGACCCTTCACGAGCTCACCGAGGACGCCCTCATCCGGATCCTCGTCGAGCCGAAGAACGCGCTCGTCAAGCAGTACCGCCGCCTCCTGGAGATGGACGGCGTGCGGCTGACCTTCACCGACGCCGCGCTGAAGGCCATCGCTCGGAAGGCCATCGATCGAAAGACCGGCGCGCGCGGGCTCCGCGCCATCATCGAGGACGTGACCCTCGACGTGATGTACGACGTCCCCTCCATCGACAACGTGAAGGAGGTCGTCATCAACGAGGACGTCATCGGCGGTAGCGGACGCCCGATCATCGTGTACGACAAGGAGGCGGCGACCGCCTGAGGGCGCGCGCAGCTCCAGCCTCCGAGGACGAAGAGAGCACCATGTTCGGCAAAGACAAGCGTGGCGGCCGCTCGCGGCTCGTGCCCCTGCTCCCGCTACGTGACATCATCGTTTTCCCCTACATGGTCGTGCCGCTCTTCGTGGGGCGCGACAAGTCCATCGCCGCGCTCGAAGAGGCGATGCAGGGGGACAAGGAGATCCTGCTCTCCGCCCAGAAGAAGGCGAAGACCAACGATCCCACCCCCGACGACATCTTCCGGGTCGGCACGCTCGGGACGATCATACAGCTGCTGAGGCTGCCCGACGGGACCATCAAGGTCCTCGTAGAGGGCAAGCAGCGCGCGAAGATCAAGCGCTTCGTCCCGCACGAGCAGTACTTCCTGTGCGAGGTCGAGGACATCCAGGAGAAGCGGGACAGCTCGGTCGAGGTGGAGGCGCTGATGCGCCAGATCCAGTCGACCTTCGAGAGCTACGTGAAGCTCAACAAGCGCATCCCGCCCGAGATGCTGATGAGCGTCTCGACCATCGACGACCCGGCGCGCCTCGCCGACACCATCGTCGCCCACCTGTCGCTGAAGCTGAACGACAAGCAGTCGATTCTCGAGATCGACGACCCGGTCAAGCGCCTGGAGAGGCTCTACGAGCTGATGCAGGCGGAGATCGAGATCCTTCTGGTGGAAAAGAAGATCCGCACGCGGGTCAAAAAGCAGATGGAGAAGAGCCAGAAGGAGTACTACCTCAACGAGCAGATGCAGGCGATCCAGAAGGAGCTCGGCGAGCGCGACGAGTTCAAGAACGAGATCCAGGAGCTCGAGGAGAAGATCAGCAACAAGCGGATGTCCAAGGAGGCCACGCTCAAGCTCAAGCGCGAGCTCAAGAAGCTCAAGATGATGAGCCCGATGAGCGCCGAGGCCACGGTCGTCCGAAACTACATCGACTGGGTGCTGTCCCTGCCGTGGTTCCACACCACCAAGGACAAGCTCGACATGGCCGAGGCGGAGTCGATCCTCGACGCCGACCACTACGGCCTGAAGAAGGCCAAAGAGCGCATCCTCGAGTACCTGGCCGTCCAGCACCTGGTGCAGAAGCTCAACGGCCCGATCCTGTGCTTCGTGGGCCCGCCGGGCGTCGGCAAGACCTCGCTCGCCAAGTCCATCGCGCGGGCGACCGGGCGTAAGTACGTCCGGATGAGCCTCGGCGGGATGCGCGATGAGGCCGAGATCCGCGGTCACCGTCGGACGTACATCGGCGCGCTCCCGGGCAAGATCATCCAGAGCGTGAAGAAGGCCGGCTCGTCCAACCCGGTGTTCCTGCTCGACGAGATCGACAAGATGTCGATGGACTTCCGCGGGGACCCGTCGAGCGCGCTGCTCGAGGTGCTCGACCCCGAGCAGAACCACACCTTCAACGACCACTACCTCGACCTCGACTACGACCTGTCGAAGGTCATGTTCATCGCGACGGCGAACAACCTCCACGGGATCCCGATCCCGCTGCAGGACCGCATGGAGATCATCGAGATCTCCGGCTACACCGAGTACGACAAGCTCAACATCGCGCGCCGCTACCTCATCCCGAAGCAGCGCGAGGCGAACGGCATCGCCGAGCTCGACGCGAAGTGGACCGACTCGGCGGTCCGGACCCTCATCCACCGCTACACGCGGGAGGCCGGCGTCCGCAGCCTCGAGCGCGAGGTCGCCAGCGTCTGTCGGAAGATGGCCAAAGAGGTCATCAAGTTCCGCGAGGACGGCAAGCACGACGACGACATCAAGTTCCGGGTGAACGCGAGCAAGGTCCAGAGCTACCTGGGGCCGCCGCGCTACCGCTCGGGGCAGGCCGAGGAGACCGACGAGGTCGGCGTCACGAACGGCCTGGCGGTGACCATGGCCGGCGGCGATCTGCTGACGACCGAGGTCTCGCTGATGCCAGGCTCGGGTCAGCTGAAGCTCACGGGCAACCTGGCCAAGGTCATGGAGGAGTCCGCCCACGCGGCGCTGTCGTACGTGCGGTCGAAGGCCTACCAGTGGGGGCTCGGGAAGAACTTCCACAAGCACATCGACATCCACATCCACTTCCCCGAGGGCGCCATCCCGAAGGACGGCCCGTCCGCCGGCATCACCATGGCGACGAGCCTGGTGAGCGCCATCACGCGCACGCCGGTCCGAAAGGACGTGGCGATGACCGGTGAGATCACGCTGCGCGGGCGCGTGCTGCCGATCGGCGGCCTCAAGGAGAAGGTCCTCGCGGCGCACCGGGCCGGCATCAAGCTCGTGATCCTCCCCGAGGAGAACAAGAAGCACATTCGGGACATCCCGAAGACCGTGCGCAACGCCATCAAGCTGGTGACCGTCCGCCACATGGACGAGGTCATCCCGCAGGCGCTGACCCGCGACATCACGGCGACCCCGGTGGACGAGGTCGTCGACGAGCGAATCGACCCGCTCGTCGGGATCCTGCTGGGCGAGGGTGACGAGAAGTCGTCGAGCCCGCCGTCCAACCCTCCGCCGGTGCACTGAGCACGCCCGAGCGGCAGGTCATCACGACGCCCCGCAGGCCCGGCCTGCGGGGCGTCGACGTTCTCGCGCCGTGAGCGCGCACCCCGCGCCTATCCCGACCGCCATGCGCAGGTCGCCACCGGACCGTCCGCGACGGCCTCGGGACCTCACGAGCTCGACGCGTGGGCGCCGTGACGCCTGTCAGTCGAACTTCGTGTCGATGCCGAAGATGCGATCGATGTCTTCGACCACGCCGCTGTCGCGGAGCTTGTCGACGCCGGCGACCTCGACCTGACGGACGCGCTCGCGGGTGAGGTTCAGGATGTGTCCGACCTCTTCGAGGGTCAGGCCACCGTTCTCGGCCACGTCGAGGGCACAGGTGTGCTCCATCTCCCAGACCTCGAGGTGCGGGAAGTTGAGCTTGATGGAGCGCGTCTCGACCTTCACGTCGAGGTACAGGTGGTACTTGCAGCTCACGAAGGGACACGGGCGGATGCCGTCGACGCAATCCGACCGCGACTTCGGGCGGTCGTACCACATGTCGTCGACGAGCTCGATGCCCTCCTGGATCTCGGCGCGGGTCAGCCGGCGGCCGGCGATGGTGCGCGGCCGCATCCGGCTCCGGCGCTGCCGACGCTCCGCGGGCGCGGAGCCGTCTTCGCGGGTGGAGCCCATGGCGTCCTCGTCGCTGGCAGCGTCCATGGCGTCCTCGTCCCTCGGGCTACCATCAGGATGATGGCCGCCCCGCTTACGCGTTATCGGAGGAGATCCGCTGTCCGTCAACTTTCGACCCATGCGACCTGCGGCCGCGATCGGTGCCGCGGCGATGCCCGCGTTCGCGAGCGTGTGGGGGAACCCCGGGCCGTACCCGGCGGCCGGAACTTCGGTCCCGTCGAGTCGAATAGATCAAACCCGGGATCGGGCGTCAAGCCGGCAGCGGGAGCCGGACGCGCAAGTCCCCGTGCTCACAGCGGTCCGCGATTCACCGTTGTCGCCGCAATCACGCTCGCGCTCGCCCTCGCCCTCGGCGTCGCGAGTCGCGCCGACCATCGGTGGCGGCCGCCGCCCCCCCGCCCGACAGGTTCGCCCCTCAGGGAGCGACAGGCGCCATCTTGATGACCTTGTCCCCGATGTTGAGCGCCATCACGCCGGTCAGCTCCTTGCCGCCGTCCTGGTAGGTGATCCACGCCGCGACCGGGAGTTTGTGCTGGAGCCCGACGGCGTGGAGCTCGACCTTCAGGCCGTCCTTCGCGGGGACCGAACCGATGCGCTCGGCCTTGCCGAAGGTCTCGCGCCAGACGACCTCTTCGCCGTCTTCTATCTTGCCCTCACGCAGGCTGACCGAGCCGCTCACCCGGCCGAAGTCGATTGCGCAGGTCTTTCCCTTGCACGCGACCCACCACGGCGCGTCCGCTGGCGGCTCCTCGGGGACGTCGACCTCGGCACCCGGGTCGTCCCCCCCGGGGTCGTCGGCCTCGGGCGGATCCGACTCGGCTCCGGGGTCTCCCCCGGGCGTCCCGGCCTCGGTCCCGCCGTCATCCACGCGCTCGTCACCGCCGTCGCTCGGGGCGACTTCGACGCGGGGCTCCTCGTCACCACCCGGGTCGGGATCGACGGGGATCGTGCCGCTGACCTCGTCACGGGATCCTCCAGCCGGGGACACACCGTTGGTCGGGATCCCATCGGCCTTCGCCGCCGCCGCGACCGCGGGCGAGCCCGCCGCCGGGTCCGCGGGCGAGGGGTTGCTGACCAACAGCCACGTCAGCGCGTAGCCGAGGCCGAAGCCGCCCGCGAAGACACCCACAATCACCAGTAGCCGTTTGTTCATCGCCGCCATAATAGTCGGTAGTCCTCGGTCGACAACTTCCATGGTCGACCGGCCCCGATCGGCGCCTCGGACCCGCCCGTCGGCGGCGCTCGGAGCACCCCGGAGCGCCGTTCCAACGGTTTGCCCAGCCTGAATAATTCTGCTACCCGGAAGTCGACGGCTCTCGCGTCGACCTCTCGCTCGAACGGAGAACCCATGTCGCTCAAGTCCCGCACCATCGCGCTGCTGTCCGTCCTCGCCCTCAGCGCGCCGTCGCTCGGCGCCCTGGCGTGCTCGGGTGCCAACGCCACCGAGCCGACGGCGAGCGACGCCCCGACCGAGTACACCATCGAGGCGACCGCCGCGCCGGTGAAGGTCGGCTCCGAGGGCTTCGCCGTCGTCACGATCAAGATCCGCGGTGAGTACCACTGGAACAAGGAGTACCCCGCGAAGGCGACGGTCGCGAACAGCGGCTTCAGCGCCATCGACGTGAAGAAGACGGAGTTCAAGCAGACCTCGGGCGACTTCGAGGCCGAGGAGACCGTGGCGACCGTCAAGATCCCGGTGACCGGCAAGGCCACGGGCAAAGAGACGCTCAAGGTGGACACGCGGTTCAGCGTGTGCAGCGACAAGGTGTGCCTCATCAAGAAGGCGTCGGCCGACGTCACGGTAGTCGTCGCGGACTGACGGGAGGGTCGCCCCCCTGCCCCGCCCGCCGCCGGGCGGGGCCCGCGCTCGACGCCGCGCCGCGCCGTCGCCCGTCCCCCTGGCCGAGGTGTGGTGATGGAAGATCTCGAGCTCCTTCGCGATGTCGAGCGCGCGCTCAGCACCCAGTTCGCCGAGAAGCGTCAGGTGCTCAGCTTCGACGAGTACTTCGCGCTGTTCTGTCAGCAGCCCCGGCAGCACAGCCGGATCGCTGCGCAGTACGTGCGCGACGCCATGGTTCACTTCGGCACCTACGAGGTCGAGCGCCCGGAGGGGCCGGTCACGCGCTACCGCGTCTTCGACTGCCCGTGGAGCGACGGCAAGGACCGCGTGGTCGGCCAGGAGGCCGCCCAGAACGCGCTGTTCCGCATCATCAACGGGTTCGCGCGGGAGCGGCGGGTCACGCGCCTGCTGCTCCTCCACGGGCCCAACGGCTCGGCCAAGAGCTCGCTCATCGACTGCGTGAGCCAGGCCATCGAGCACTACAGCGCCGAGCCCGAGGGCGCGATCTACCGCTTCAACTGGATCTTCCCGTCGACCAACGTCGCGAAGAAGCGGCTGGGCTTCGGCGCGTCGACCATGCGCGGGGCGCTGGAGAGCTACGCGAAGCTCGATGACGTCGACGTGGACGCCCGGCTCCCCGCCGACCTCCGCGACCACCCGCTGCTGCTCCTGCCGAAGGCACAGCGACGCGAGCTCATCGAGCGGCTCCGCGAGGAGCGGCGCCTGCCCGAGGACGAGCCGCTCGGCGAGTACCTCGTCGAGGGCGATCTCTCGCCGCGCTCGCGACAGATCGCCGACTCCCTGCTCGCCGCCTACCACGGCGACATGCAGCGGGTGCTGCAGCACGTCCAGGTCGAGCGCTTCTACTTCTCGCGCCGCTACCGGACCGGCGTCGTCACGATCGAGCCGCAGCTCCACGTCGACGCCAGCATGCGCCAGGTCACGATGGACCAGGGGCTGAGCGCGCTCCCGAGCTCGCTCAAGTACCTCAGCATGTACGAGCCCTTCGGCGATCTCATCGACGCCAACCGCGGGATCCTGAACTACAACGACCTGCTGAAGAAGCCCGTCGACGCCTTCAAGTACCTGCTCGCGACCTGTGAGCGGGGGACCGTGTCCCTGCCCAACGCGATCCTGCACCTCGACGTCATCTTCCTGGCGAGCTCGAACGAGGTGCACCTGCGGGCGTTCAAGGAGTACCCGGACTGGCCGTCGTTCAAGGGGCGGATGGATCTGGTCAAGATGCCGTACCTGCGCGACTTCACGGTCGAGCAGGCCATCTACGACGAGCAGGTCGCCAGGAGCGACCTCGCCGACAAGGTCGTGCCGCACACGACCTGGATGCTCGCGCTGTGGGCGGTCCTGACCCGACTCCACCGCCCGCGCTCGGAGAACTACCCGACGCAGATCCGCGACGTCATCGCGCGCCTCTCGCCCGTCGAGAAGGCCGAGCTCTACGCCGGCATCCGGGCGCCCCGGGACCTCAACGCCGCGCAGACGCGGGAGCTCCTCGCGACGCTGCCGGATCTCCTCGCCGAGGGTCAGGAGAACGCCATCTACGAGGGGTCGCTCGGCGCGTCTCCGCGCGAGATGAAGCAGACCATCGTGAACGCGCTCCAGGACCGCCGCTACTGGGGGATCTCGCCCCTCGGCGTCCTCGCGGAGCTGCGCGAGCTGGTGAAGCAGAAGAGCGTCTACGAGTACCTGCAGCTCAAGCCCGACGGTGGCTACCACGACCCGTCGAGCTTCATCGAGCAGGTCGAGGAGCGCTGGCTCGAGCGGGTCGACGCCGAGCTGCGCGGAGCGATGGGCCTCGTCAGCGAGCAGCAGTACGAGGACCTGTTCACGCGCTACATCCTCCACGTCTCGTACGCGCTGAAGGGCGAGAAGCTCTACAACGAGACGACCAAGCGCTACGAGCCGCCCGACACGCAGCTCATGGCGCAGCTCGAGAAGGTCTGGGAGGTCGGCGACGCGCCCGAAGGCTTCCGGCGGGATCTGGTGTCTCGGGTGGGCGCCTGGCGGGTCGCGCACCAGGGCGACGACATCAACTACCGCAAGCTCTTCCCCAAGCTCATCGGGACCCTCGAGGACGACTACTTCAAGAGCCAGCGGGTCAAGGTCCGCCGGCAGTGTGAGCAGCTGGTGACCGTGCTCATCGCCGACGACATCGGCGAGAACCCGACCCACCACGGCCTCCAGGACGCCGACGTCACCCGCTCCCGCGAGGTCCTCGGGCACCTGACGACGACCTACGGCTACAAGGTACCCGCGCTGCGGGAGATCCTCGGGGCGGTGCTCAAGACCCGGTACTGAGGGCGGCCATCGGGCGGTCGAGGCGACCGCCCGCCACCACGGCGGCATCGAGACGATCGCAGGCCACGGCAGGAGCGCGAGTGGTCAGGGGCGCTCGGAGACCCACTCGGCGCCGTCGGGGCCGACCTCGCGCTTCCAGATCGGGACGTCCTGCTTGAGGCGGTCGATCAGCATCCTGCAGGCGTCGAAGGCCTCGGCGCGGTGGGCGCTGCCGGCCGCGACGATGACGGCGGTGTCGCCGATCTCCAACACGCCGACCCGGTGGTGAACGGCGCAGCGCGTCCCGGGCACCGCCGCCTCGACCTCGGAGACGAGGCGCTCGAGCTGGCGTCGCGCCATGGTGCCATAGGCCTCGTACTCCAGACGGACCACCGAGCGACCGCGCGCGTGATCCCGGACGACACCGACGAAGGTCACGACACCGCCGTGGGCCGCGTCCGACACGAACGCCGTCAGCGCCGCGTGGCGCGCCTCGTCGAGGGGCTCGGACGTCAGGTCGACCGCCGGTGTGCCGGTGTCGGCCTCACCTGGCGGCGTCCCGGCGCCGCCCGCGACCGGCGGGATGAGCACGAGCTCGGCGCCGTCGTGAAGCGCGTCCTCCGGGCGGGCGAACTCGCCGTCCACGGCCACCCGGACGACGCTCATGAGCTCCTCGAGGGCGGGGTAGCGCGCGACCAGCGCTGTCACGGCGTCGGCGACCGTGGCGCCGTCGGCGACCTCCAGCCGCTCCTCGGATCGGCCTACGCGTTCGCGGACGTGAGCGAAATAGAGCACGTTGAGATACATCACGGTGGCGGATACTATCGGCAGCCCGACTGCCTTGGAAGCACGACGTCCGGAGCCCACCATGCACGAAGGCCACGAAGGCCTCGCCGCCTTCCGCCGCCTCGCGGTTTCCCACGATCTCATCCCCGTCTCGCGCGCGGTCTTCAGTGACCTCGAGACCCCCGTAGCCGCCTTCTGGAAGCTCCGCCGCGGGGCGTGGAGTTTCTTGCTGGAGTCGGTCGAGGGTGGCGAGAACTGGGCACGCTACACCATGATGGGGACCGAGCCCCGCGCCATCTACCGCGCCCGCGGCGAGCGGCTGACGATCGAGCGCCCTGGCCAGGGCGACGAGGTGATCGCGACCCCGGACCCGCTCGGGGTCGTCGCCGCGCGCTTCGTCGACAGCCGCCCCTACGTCGATCCCGCCCTGCCCCGCTTCGTCGGCGGGCTCGTCGGCGCCCTGGCGCACGACGCCGTCCGCTGGATCGAGCGGCTGCCCGACCGCCACGCCGATCCCGAAGACACCGCGCCGGAGCTCGTCTTCATCGAGACCCGGCTGGTGCTCGTCTGGGACAACCTCAAGCACCACGCGGTCCTCGTCTATCTCGCGCAGGTCGACGGCCCCGACGACGCGGACGCCGCGTGGGCCGACGCGCACGCCGCCCTCGACGCCGCGGAGGAGCGCCTCGCCGGGCCGCTCCCGCCGCTGCCGAGCAGCCCCTCCGCCGCGCCCGTCCCGGCGTCCGTGTCGATGGACGACGCCGCGTACGGCCGCGTGGTCGACGAGGCGCGCCGCTTCATCGTGGCCGGAGACATCATCCAGGTGGTGCTCAGCCGCCGGTTCGACCAGGCGGCCGGTGGGCTCCACCCGTTTCTGGTGTATCGCGCGCTCCGCGGCGTCAACCCGTCGCCGTACATGTTCTACCTCGAGCTCGGCGACACGACCCTCGTCGGCGCCTCGCCGGAGGTCCTCGTCCGCCACACCGACGGGCTCGTCGAGGTCCGTCCCATCGCCGGGACGCGCCCGCGCGGCGCCACGCCCGAAGAGGACGCGGCCCTGGCCGAGGAGCTGCTGGCCGACCCCAAGGAGCGCGCCGAGCACGTGATGCTCGTCGACCTCGGCCGTAACGACGTCGGCCGCGTCGCCGAGATCGGCACGGTCGCCATCCCCGAGCAGATGGTCATCGAGCGCTACAGCCACGTCATGCACCTCGTCAGCCACGTGACGGGCCAGGTCCGCCCCGGGCTCGGCCCGGCCGAGATCATCCGCGCGACGTTCCCCGCCGGGACGCTCTCCGGCGCGCCGAAGATCCGGGCGATGGAGATCATCGACGCCCTCGAGGGGAGCCGGCGCGGCTTCTACGGTGGCGCCGTGGGTACCATCGGCGTCGACGGCAACCTCGACCTGTGCATCGCGATCCGTACGCTCGTCGCATCGGGCGAGACGTTCAGCGTGCAGGCCGGGGCCGGCCTGGTGTACGACAGCGAGCCGCAGCGCGAGGCGGACGAGACCCGAAACAAGGCGCGCGCGGTGCTACGCGCCATCGATCAGGCGCGCCAGCTGTTCTACCGGCGAAGTCTGTGAGCCGCGAGGAGTCGACCGTGCGCGTCCTGATGATCGACAACTACGACAGCTTCACGTTCAACCTCGTGCAGTACCTGGGCGAGCTCGGGGCCGAGGTCGACACCGTGCGGAACGACGCGATCGACGTCGACGCCGCGCTCGACCGGGGCGCCGACGCCATCGTCATCTCGCCGGGGCCGTGCACGCCCACCGAGGCCGGCATCTCGGTGCCCCTCATCCAGGCGGCCAGCGGCAAGGTCCCGCTCCTCGGCGTCTGCCTCGGGCATCAGTCCCTCGCTCAGGCCTTCGGGGGGACCATCATCCGGACGACCGCCGTGATGCACGGCAAGACCTCGCCGGTCCACCACGAGGACAGCGACGTCTTCGCCGGGCTGCCCAACCCCTTCGACGCCACCCGCTACCACAGCTTGATGGCGAACCCGGTGGACCTGCCGAGCTGCCTGAAGGTAACAGCCTGGTCCGACGAGGCGACCCCGCGCGGAGGGCGCGTCATCATGGGCCTCGCCCACCGAGAGCACCCGAGCTGGGGCGTCCAGTTCCACCCCGAGTCCATCCTGACCCTCGCCGGCAAGCGTCTGCTCCAGAACTTCCTGACGCTCGCCGCCGCCGCCTCCCCGGAGACCTCCCCGTGACCCAGCCCGACCGCGGCCCGAGCGCCCTCGCCATCGCCCTGCGCAACGTCGTCGCCGGCCAGGACCTCGACGCCGATCTGTCCCAGCGCGCCCTCGAGGTAATCATGGACGGCGGCGCCCCCGAGGCGCAGATCGCGGGGTTGTTGACCGCGCTCCGCATGAAGGGAGAGACCGTCGACGAGATCACCGGCGCCGTCCGCGCCATGCGGTCGCGGGTCGTGCCCATCCACGTCGGCCGCGACGTGGTCCTCGACACCTGCGGGACCGGCGGCGACGGCGCCGGGACCTTCAACATCTCGACCGCGGTCAGCTTCGTCTGCGCCGCCGCCGGCGTGACGGTAGCCAAGCACGGCAACCGCGCGATCTCGTCGCGGGTGGGCAGCGCCGACGTCCTCGAGCGCCTCGGCGTCCGAATCGACCTCGGCCCGGACGCGGTCGTCCGCTGCATCCGCGAGGTGGGCGTCGGCTTCATGTTCGCGCCGCTCCACCACGCGGCCCTGCGTCACGCCGGCCCGACCCGCCGCACCCTCGGCTTCCGCACGATGCTCAACCTCCTCGGGCCGATGACGAACCCGGCCGGCGCGACCCACCAGCTCGTCGGGATCTACGATCCCGAGCGGCTCGACACGGTCGCCCGGGTGCTGCAGCGCCTCGGCGCGCGGCGCGCCATGGTCGTCCACGGCGATGACGGCCTCGACGAGGTCTCCATCGCCGCGCCGACCCAGGCGGCCGTGCTGTTCGACGGTCGCATCGAGCGCTGGGTGCTCGCCCCCGAGGAGCTCGGCGTCAAGCGCGCGCCGCTCAGCGAGGTCGCGGGGGGCGACGGCGCCGAGAACGCCGCCCTCATTCGCCGCGTCCTGAGCGGCGGGGAGACGGGGGCCCCCGCCGATATCGTTCGACTCAACGCCGGCTGCGCCCTGTGGGTCGGCGAGCGCGTGGACAGCCTCGCCAAGGGGGTAGAGCTGGCGACCACGCTCCTGCGCGAGGGCGCGGCGCTCACCAAGCTCGACGCCCTCGCGAAGCTCAGCCAGGAGCTCGGCGCGTGAGCTCGACCGCCCGAACGTCGGGGGTCGACATCCTCGACCGCATCGTCCGCGAGACCCGCGCGCGCCTCGAGGCCACCCCGGTCGACCTCGACGCGCTCGCCGCGCGGGCCGCGGCCACCCCGCCCGCCCCCGACGGGCTCGCCTCGCTGTCGGCGCCCGGCGTCCGCCTCATCGCGGAGGTGAAACGGCGGAGCCCGAGCGCCGGCGACATCCAGGCCGGCGCGGACCCCGTAGCCCAGGCGACCGCCTACGCGGCGGGCGGCGCAGCCGCGATCAGCGTCCTCACCGAGCCCGCCCACTTCGGCGGGGCGCTGTCCGACCTCGAGGCCGTGGCCTCCGCCGTGGCGGCGCCGTGCCTCCGGAAGGACTTCATCGTCTCGCGCCGCCAGCTCCTCGAGGCGCGAGCGGCCGGGGCGTCCCTCGTGCTGCTCATCGCGGCGGTCCTCGAGGACGGCGAGCTCCGGGCGCTGCGCGAGGCGAGCGAGGCGCTGGGCATGCACGCCCTCGTCGAGGCCCACGACGCCGAGGAGGTCGACCGCGCCGTCGCCTCCGGCGCCCGCATCGTCGGTGTGAACAACCGGGATCTCCGGACCTTCGAGATCGATCTCGCGACCTGCGAGCGGCTCCGCTCGCGGATCCCCTCGGGGCTCGTGGCCGTCGCCGAGAGCGGCGTCCACACCCCCGACGACGTGAGCCGCCTGCGCGCCTCCGGCTACGACGTCTTCCTGGTGGGGACGGCGCTGATGAAGGCGGCCGACCCGAGAGCCGCGCTCGCCGCGCTCATCGCCGCGGAGGCGAGCGCATGAGGATGCCCTACATCAAGATGTGCGGCTTCACGCGCCCGGAGGAGGCGCGGGCGGCGGTGCTGCTCGGGGCGGATCTCATCGGCATCAACTTCTACGCCGAGTCCCCGCGGGCGGTCAGCTTCGGGCTGGCGAGCAAGATCCAGGACGCGGTCCACCGGGCGTCCGCCGAGCGCGGCTCGAAGCGCCCGGCGCGGACCGTCGCCGTGCTCGTCAACCCCGACGTCGAGCACGTGCTCGGCGTGCTGAGCCACGTCGAGCCGGACATCCTGCAGTTCCATGGCGACGAGCCGCCCCACTTCTGCCGCTACTTCCGCCACCCCTTCATCAAGGCGTTCCGGATGGGCTCGGTCGCCGACGCCAAACCGATCCCCGACTTCATGGGAGGCTACGCGGTGGGGTTTCTGGTCGAGGCGTTCAGCCCGACCGACTACGGCGGGACCGGCAAGGTCTTGAGCTACTCCTTCGCCAAGGCGGCGCTCGCCAACCCGCGCGGCTTCCTCGCCGGGGGGCTCGCGCCGGGGAACGTCCGGGAGGCCATCCGGATGCTCTCGCCCTACGGCGTCGACGTCGCCAGCGGGATCGAGGTCCGCCCCGGGCACAAGAACCGGGAGCTCATGGTCGAGTTCGTCCGCGAGGTGCGGGCCGCGGCGCGCGAGGCGGGCTGAGCTCGCGCCGGCGTCAGCGGGAACGCTGACGCATCAGGACCTTCCCCAGGTACATCACCCCGATGCCGCCGAGCAGCGCGACCCCGGCCACGAGCAGCCCCGCGGCGACGACGCGACGGTAGGCGAAGGGCGCGGTGCTCGCGAGGATGAAGTAGCCCATCCCCAGCACGAAGGGCCACCACAGCGTGCGCCCGGCCGGCGGGTACGAAGACCGCGCTCCCGGCTCGCGCGCGCCGAGCCGACCGCCGACGAAGTAGAAGGGGATCCCTGCGAGGACCGCCACGGCGGAGAGCGCGAACCCTCGGTCCCAGGCGTCGGAGAAGAGGAGCGGCGAGGCGATCGCGAGCGCGAGGCAGGCCAGGCTCACGATCAGGGGCCACCACACCGTCTTTCCGTCACGACTCGCCATCGAGGGACCGTCCGCGTCCGAGGGGAGCCGGAGCCTACTGCCCGCAGGCGCGGCCGCCAAGCCCGACGGGCGGCGCGCGGGTTTCGAGGCGGCGGCCCCCGAGGTGACGAGCCTTTTGCTCGCCTGCTATGAGTAGACGCGGCGGGAGGCGCGTCCCAGCCGGCACAGGCCGCGGGCGACGCCGCCGCGGTGTCAGGCAGGGAGACGAAGCAAATGCACATCGGCTTGATCGCGCTCGTCGCGCTCGGGATCACCGGCTCCGACAAGGGGACCGAGGCCGACATCCTCATCGATCAGCTCGGCTCCTGCCACAGCGTCTCGAACCAGGCCTGCCTCGTCGCCGCGGCGCGCCTCACCCTGCTCAAGCACGAGGCGCTCCCCCGGCTCGAGCGCCGCTTCTGGACCTTCCCGCCCGAGGGGCAGCTGCTCGCGCTCGGCGTCGTCGGCGGCAACGAGGAGGAGCGGGCGACCGAGCTGCTCGCGAAGATCGCCACGGATCGCCGTCCCCACCCGAGCGTCCGGGCGCTGGCGCTCGACGATCTCGGCTCGCGGCGCTACGCCAGCTACCTGAAGCTGCTGTTCCGCTCGACCCGCGACGAGGCCAACATCGTCCGCGCCGCCGCGGCGCGCGGCCTGTCGAATCACCTGTACGCCAACGACACGAAGGTGCTCGCGCGGCTGATGGCCCTGGCTCGCGACGAGGCCCCGAACGTGCGGGTCGAGGCCCTCTTCGGGCTCGGGTTCTCCGGACACGCGAAGGCCGGCAAGCCCTTGACGCGCGGGCTCCGCGACGAGGACGTCGAGGTGCGCCGCGCCGCCGCCGAGGGGCTCGGGCTCATCAAGCATCCCCCCGCGGTCGCTGAGCTCGTGAAGCTCCTCGACGACAAGGACGAGCGCCTCGTGCGCACGGTCGTGCGGGCGCTGCGCCACCAGACCGACCAGGAGTTCGGCCGGGACGGCGACCGCTGGCGGCAGTGGCTGGCGGAGCAGAAGAAGTCGCGCTGACGAAGGCCGGCGCAGCTCGCGCTCGTCGGCGCCTCTGGCAGCGTTCGGCGAAAAGCGCGCACGCGCGCTTTTTCCCTCGCTGCCAGAGTGACTGATCCGGTGGCTTCGCCGCGTTCTCCAGGGCCGCTGCGCGGCCAAGTCGAGTTCGGTGAAATGGCGCTTCGCTGCCATTTCACCGAGCTCTCCCAGGCGGGCCGCCGGTTGCCGCGCGCGCGCTTTTTCGGCATCGTCGCGGCCATGCAGACCGGCCTAGACAAGATCGCCCTCGGCTTCGACCACGGGCTCGCGGGTAAGCGCGTCGCGCTCCTCGTGAACCACACCGCCGTCGACCGCTGGGGTCGCCACGCCGTGCAGGTCTTCCGCGGGCTCCGCGGGGTGTCCGTCGTCCGGCTCCTCGGTCCGGAGCACGGCGTCTGGGGGACCCACCAGGACATGGAGGCCGTCGCGGGCGGCGCGCCGGACCCGGTCTTCGGTGTCCCGACGCTGAGCCTCTACGGCGGCGATCGCCAGAGCCTCGACCCCAGGCCCGAGGCCTTCGACGACGTCGACGCCGTCGTCTACGACATCCAGGACATCGGCGCCCGCTACTACACCTACGGCGCGACGCTGGCCTTCGTGATGGAGGCCGCCGCGGAGCGCGGCGTCCCGGTCTGGGTGCTCGACCGTCCCAACCCGCTCGGCCCGGCGGTCGAGGGGCCGCTGCTGAAGCCCGGCTTCGAGAGCTTCTGCGGGATCGTCCCCGGGCTCCCGATTCGACACGGGATGAACGTGGGCGATCTGGCGCGCTGGTACCGGGAGCGCGTCGCCCCGGGCTGTGAGCTCCACGTCGTGCCCTGCGACCGACACGGGCGACCGCCGTGGGTCCCGCCGAGCCCGAACATGCCGACCCTCGAGACGGCGCTCGTCTACCCGGGGCTCTGCCTGCTCGAGGGGACGACCGTCAGCGAGGGGCGCGGGACGACCACGCCGTTTCTGAGCTTCGGCGCCCCGGGCGTCGACCCGGTGGCGCTCGTCGACGCGCTGCGGGCCCGCGAGTGCCCCGGGGTCGACTTCGTCCCGACGCGCTTCCGGCCGGCCTTCGGCAAGCACGCGGGCGAGGTCTGTGGCGGCGTCTACCTGCGGGTCTTCGACGCCACCGCGCTGAGCTCGGTCACGCTCGGCGTCTACGTCCTCCACGCGCTGCGGCAGGTCGCCCCCGACGCCTTCGGCTGGCGGACGGACGCCTACGAGTTCGTCACCGACGTGCCGGCCATCGACCTGCTTTGGGGATCCGCGGACCTACGCGAGACCCTCGACCGCGGCGACGACGTCGGCGGGCTGATGACCAAGGCGCGCGCCGAGACCCGTGGGTGGAGCAGCGGCGTTGGCTCCGCGTGAGGCCTCGCGGCGGGTCCTGATCTACGGCGGGAGCTTCGACCCACCGCACCTCGGCCACGTGATGGCGACGACGTGGGCGCTGGCGCTCGGGCGCTTCGACGAGATCCGGCTCGTCCCGGCGCTCGGGCATCCCTTCGGGAAGAAGCGTCTGACCGACTTCGCGCTGCGCTGCGCGATGGTGCGCGCGGCCGTCGCCCACCTGGGCGAGCGCGTACGCGTCGACCCCATCGAGGGGGCGCTGCCGCCGCCCAGCTACACCGTGGACACCGTCCGCGCGCTGTCGGAGCGCGAGCCCGACGTCGCCTGGACGCTGATGATGGGCGCCGACTCGTGGGTGAGCCGGCGCCAGTGGCGCGAGTGGGACGAGCTCGAGCGGCGCGTGGACTTCGTCGTCATCGGCCGGGCGGGCTCGCCCGACCCGGAGGGCGTCAGCGTCGAGACGAAGCTCCCGAACGTCTCGTCGACCGAGATCCGGCGGCGGGTGGCGGCCGATGAGCCCATCGACACCATGGTCTGCGCCGAGGTCGCGGTGATGGTGCGGGAGCACGGGCTGTACTCGGGTGGGAGCGGAAGCGGACGCGGAAGCGGAGGCGAGAGCGGAAGCGGGAGCGGAGGCGAAGGCGGAAGCGGAGGCGGGAGCGGAAGTGAGAGCTGGCGGATTGGGGTGCTCGGGCGGGGGCGCGCGGCGATGTCGATCGTGCCCGTGCTCGAGGCCGCCGGGGTCGAGATCGGCTGGTGGTGGAGCCTGGGAGACGCAGGGGAGCCCGGGGCGCTCGGGGCCGTGGACGCCGTGATCCTCGCGGTCCCGGACGGCGAGATCGAGGCCGCGGCAGGATCGCTGGGCGAGCGGGCCTCGGCGAGCGAGGAGATATGGCTCCACCTGTCGGGTTCGCGTCCGGGCGGGGCCGCGCGCGTTTCACCCGAGATCCCGCGCGCCGCGGGCTGTCTGCACCCGCTCGTCGCGCTCACCGGGCGGCCCGACGCCGCTCACCTGCGCGGGGCCACCGCCGGGATCGACGGCGACGACGACGCTCGGGACCTCGCGACGACGCTCGCCGGCGCGCTCGGGCTCCGTCCACGCCGGCTCACCCCCGGGACCAAGGCCCTCTATCACGCCGCGGCGGTCACCGCGGCGGGCCACACCGTCGCCCTCTTCTCTCACGCGACCGCGCTCCTCGAGGCCTGCGGCTTCTCCGCCGCCGACGCCCGCGAGGCCCTTCACCCGCTGGCGCGGGGGGCGCTGGACAACCTCACCGACGCGGCCCCGGCCGAGGCGATCACCGGGCCCATCGCGCGCGGCGACGTCCAGACCATCCTCGCCCACCTCGCAGCGCTCGACACACTCGATGACACGCGGGCGCGGACGGCCTACCTGGTGCTCGCGCGGCGTGCGCTGGAGCTCTCCGCGCCGACCCTGCCCGAAGGCACGGTCGCCGACCTCCGCTTCCTGCTCGCCGAGTAGCGGGGGGTCAGGTGCCCTGGAGCAGCGCCGCCTTGCCGCCAAGCTCCTTGATGCGCCGATAGATCGTCGGCCTGGACATCCCCAACGCCCGCGCCGCCTGGGGGACGTTGCCGTCCGACAGCTTCAGCGCGCGGGTGATCAGCGCCGCCTCGAGGTGCTCGATCGACGGCAGCTCCTCGAGGGTCTGGAACATCATCTCGAAGACCTGGTCGACCGACTGCGTGGGCTCGACGCCGTTGCGCTCGTCGCGTCCGTCGGGCGGGAGCCGCCGCACCGCCTCGACCACGCTCAGCGGCAGATCGGAGATGCTGACGACCGGCCCCGTCCCCACCACCACGGCGTGGCTCACGATGTTCTCGAGCTCGCGCACGTTGCCCGGGAACGAGTAGCGCTCCAGGATCCGCATCGCCGCGGGCGACATGGTCATGATCGGCTTCTTCTCTTCCTGGCACGCCTTCTCGAGGAAGTGCGAGGTCAAGAGCGCCGTGTCCCCGGTGCGCTCGCGCAGCGGCGGGAGGTGCACCGGGAAGACGGCGAGCCGGTAGTAGAGGTCGTCGCGGAACCGCTTCTCGTGGACCATCTCCAAGAGGTTTCGGTGCGTCGCGCTGATGATGCGCACGTCCACCGAGCGCCCCGTGGTGCTGCCGACGCGCTCGACCCGCCGCTCCTGGATGACGCGCAGGATCTTGGCCTGGAGGTGAAACGGCATCTCGCCGATCTCGTCGAGGAAGATCGTGCCGCCGTCGGCGAGCTCGAACTTGCCCTTCTTGGCGGCGATCGCGCCGGTGAACGCCCCGCGCTCGTGGCCGAAGAGCTCGCTCTCGAGGAGCGACTCCGGGATGCCGGCGCAGTTGAGCGCCACGAACGGCCCCGACTGCCTCGGCCCCTCGTAGTGGAGCGCGCGGGCGACCAGCTCCTTACCGGTTCCGCTCTCGCCCTGCAGCAGCACCGTCACCTTCGAGTCGCGCACGTGGTGGAGCGTCTCGAAGAGCTTCTGCATCTCCGGCGAGCGGGCGACGATGCGCCCGAACTGATACTTGTTGGTGACCTGGTCCTGGAGCGCCTTGACCCGAGACGACATGTCCCGGTTGTCGAAGGCGTTCTTCACCGCCACGGCGATACGGCGCGAGACGTCCTCGGACTTCTCGACGAAGTCGTAGGCCCCGCGGCGCGTCGCCTCGACCGCGGCGTCCACCGAGCCGTGGGCGGTCATGATGATGATGCGGATGTCCGGGTTGGTCCGCATGAAGGGCTCGACGAGGTCGAGCCCATCGACGTCGGGCAGGCGCAGATCGAGGAGCACGATGCCGTCGAAGCCATCGTCGACCTCGTGTCGCCCTTGCGCACCATCGCTGGCCGTGACCACACTGTAACCCTGCTTCCGCAAACGGTACGCGAGCAGGTTCGTGAGCTCGGGCTCGTCGTCGATGATCAGGATGTGCCGGTCAGGCAATCCGATTCTCCAGGGGGACGGAGTGGACACGTTGGGTCGTGATGGACAACCCCGATGGACGAAAGCGCTCCCCGAGCAGGTCGCGTACGTGGCCGAGGCGTTGGCCCTGATGGGCGGCCTCGGAGGCGTACGCGCGGCGGTCGTGGACCTCGCCGGCGATGATGGCGACGGCGACCCGAGCGTGTGGGCGACGCACCCCGATGGTGCTCTTTCCAATGCGGAACATGACGATGAAACCGACCTCCGAGGCGAGAGTATAGACCTGGTTCGCGCCAGGTTTGAAGGCCACCCCGGGGGATCTCCCGAGAGCGACACCTGGCGGATCGTCCCTTGGCGGGTCGGAGGCAGCACCGGGGCGGTCCTCGTGAGTCGCGACGGTCCGAACGCCGACCGGATCGCCGACTGGGCCGAGGGCGCGCTCAGCTCGGGGTCGGCCGAGCGAGAGGCCGTCGAAGCGCTCGCCGGCGGCCTCGTCGTCGCGAGCCCCGACGGGACCATCGAGGCGGTGACCGCCGGGGCCGCGGCGCTCCTCGGCAAGGCGGCGGCGGAGCTCGTCGGGGCGCAGCTCGACGCCCTGTGCGGTGATCGCGTGGCCACGGACCTGGCCGCGATCGAGCCATCGGAGGTGCTGCGCCTGCCGCTCTTCGGCGCCGGCGGGCGAGCGCTCCACGGGCGGGCCGAGCGGAACCCCGAAGGCCGCGTCGTGCTGCGCCTGGAGACCGCTGAGGACCACGCCCCCCACGCGCTCGAGCGGGACCAGCTCGTCGCCGCGATCCGGCACGAGATCCGCACTCCCCTGACCGTGCTCCGCGGCGTCACCTCGATGCTCGAGGAGGAGCCGGAGATGGAGCTCGAGGACCGCGTCGGCTTCCTCGCCTCGCTGAAGAAGGAGACCAACCGGGTCATCACCCTGGTCGAGGACATCCTGACCGCGGCGCGCATGGACGCTGGGCGCGAGCTCACGCGGCTGCAGGCGGTGGACCTGGTCGTCGTCGCCTCGGAGCTCGTCACCGAGGTGCGCCCCTTCTGCGAGCGTAGCGGCGTGACCCTCCACGTCGAGATCACCCACGACCCGCTCATCATCGAGGCCGACCGCCAGCTCCTCGAGCAGCTCACGCGGAGCGTCATGGGCCACGTCCTCCGCGCGGCGCCGCGCGGCCTCCAGGTCTGGATCCGGGCGGACCGCACGGACGACATCGCTCGGCTCGAGATCGTCGACGACGGCCCCGCGAACGAGGAGCACGTGTTCACGAGCTTTCGGCGCTCGACCGCGTCGGGCAAGTACGCTCCCGGGGTCGGCGTCGGTCTCGCGGTCGCCAAGCGCATCGCGAACGCCCACGGCTGGGGCCTCGGGCATGCGCGGAGCGACGCCGGGAACCACCTGGTCCTGCGGGCGCCCATCGACGATTCTAAACTCTGAATCAATTCCGCCCTTTCGTCGCGAACGTCGTTCAGGCAAACTCCTGGCCTCCGAGAGACAAGCCCTGAACCGGCGGCCCCAGCACCGCCCGCCTCACAGACCGTGGTGACGCGATGATCGACGCGCTCCGTCCCCGCCTGACCACCGCCCTCGCGCTGCTCCTCGTGCTCGCGGGCGGCTGTAGCGACACCAACGCCGGTGGCGCCGCCGACGACACGGCGACCTCGCCCGACACCGAGGCCGCCGACACTGGCGCCGACGCTGATGAGGGCCCGGACACGGCGGCCCCCGACGCCGGGGACCCCGTCAATACGTTCGCCTACCTCGTCGTCGACCCCGAGGTGCTCGCCTTCGGCGCCTGGACCGTCGGCCAGGAGAACACCCGCGACGTCGTGCTCGAGAACGCCGGCAACCTCCCGCTCGCCCTGAACGCGATCCACTTCGTCGAGGGGCTGGAGGTCTTCGCGACCAACGCCCAGCAGACCGTCATCCCGCCAGGCGAGAAGAAGACCATCAAGGTCACGTTCTACGCGCTCGAGGCCGGCGCCTTCGCCGACATCCTGCGCTTCGAGTCCAACGCCGTGAACGACGCCCGCCTCGACGTCCCGGTGACCGCCGTCGCCGCCGAGGGCGTGTGCGAGGACGCCGACGGCGACGGCCACGGGGTCGGGTGCGCCCAGGGCGGCGACTGCAACGACAGCGACGCGGACGTCTACGTCGGCGCGCCCGAGCGCTGTAACACTCTGGACGACGACTGCGACGGTCTCCACGACGAGGACTTCGTCGGCCTCGGCCAGGGCTGCGAGGTCGGCTTCGGCGCCTGCACCGCCGACGGCTTCAAGATCTGCGCCTCCGACGAGGTGAGCCTCGTCTGCTCGGTCAACCCTGTCACCGGCGGCGACGAGCTCTGCAACGACCTCGACGACGACTGCGACGGCGTCACCGACGAGGACTTCCCGTCGAAGAACAGCCTCTGCTCCGTGGGCGTCGGGGCCTGCCGCGTCGTCGACAAGTACGTCTGCAGCGCCGACCACACGACCACCGTCTGCAACGTCACGCCGCTCGAGCCCGGGCTCGAGATCTGCGGTGACGGCATCGACAACGACTGCGACGGCATCACCGACGAGGGCGAGCTCGAGGTCTGCGGTGACGGCGTCGACAACGACTGCGACGGCCTGATGGACGAGTCGGGCTCGAGCTGGGGCGAGGTCTTCTTCGCCCGGAGCTGGTACGGGCAGACCGTCGCCATCTACCCGTCCCACGGCGACGGCAGCTTCGGCGACCCGGTGCCCCTCGAGTTCCCGGCCGGCGACGACGGCGAGGTCGATCACTACGGCGTCGTCGCGGTGGGCGACTTCGACGGTGACCGCTGGCTCGACCTGATCGTCAGCGAGATCGAGGTGGCCGGCAAGACCCTGTGCGCGGCCAACACCGACTGCCCGAGCGGAAACCGGTGCTGGGGCGGGATCTGCCAGGCCCTCTGCACCACCGACGCCCAGTGCCCCCTCGACGACGAGATCTGCGTCGACTGGAACCCCCAGACCGGCGACGTCAACGACAAGTTCTGCACCCCGCCGCGCCGGATGCTGCTGGCTCGCTCGAGCTGCGACGGCGAGGGCGACATCTCGCTGACGCCGCTCTTCGACCTCCAGCCCGGCGAGCGCCTCGGCCCGGTCATCGACACCGACGGCAACGGGCACCTCGACTTCGTCGGCCTCCACTCGTGGCACACGCATCTCGGCTTCGTCTGGCTCAACGACGGCCAAGGCGGCTTCACGAAGCTCAGCCCCTCCTTCGACTTCTCGCCGTGGGCGAGCCACGGCTCCTACAGCGGCTTCGACTGGGTCTGGGGCCTGGCCAAGACGGTCAAGGACCTCAACGGAGACGGGATCGTCGACCTCATCGGCCGGACGCTGTCGAGCGGCGGCTCCCCGCCCACGGTGATGTGGGTCTTCACCGGCCACGGCGACGGGACCTTCGACCCGCCGGCGCAGCTCTCGAGCAACATCCCGATGCCGTCGAACCTCATCACCGCCAACGACTTCGACGGCGACGGCGACCAGGACATCGTCGGCGGGCTCGACGACGACGGGCAGCCCGGCGGGGCGTGGATGCTCCTCAACCGCGGCGCCTCCGACGGCAAGAGCTGGGTCAGCGCCTACGAGGTCTTCGACGTCGCGCCGACCTACAACAGCGGTGGCGAGCACCCGGGGACCGGCTGGGGGACGAGCTTCGACTTCGACGGCGACCATCAGCCCGACGTGCTCGCGGCGTGGACGCCCGAGGAGTGCGGCAGCTACATCTGGGGCTGCACCCAGGTGAACCAGCCGAACAACGTCTGCTACGGCGGCAACTGCCGCAAGATCGCGCTCATCCGGAACAAGACGCGCGACGCCTGCCTGCCGGGCACGAGCTGCATCGACGGCGCGTGCGTGGCCGGCTGCACGCCCGACTGCAGCGGCAAGCTCTGCGGGAGCGACGGCTGCGGCGGGACCTGCGGTGTCTGCGGTGGCGGCCAGATATGCACCAGCAGCGGTCAGTGCGTGGTCGACTGTGTCCCCCAGTGCGACGGCCGATCCTGCGGCGACAACGGCTGCGGCGGGGTCTGCGGCGACTGCGCCCAGGGCGAGTCGTGCATCGCCGGCGCCTGCGTCACCGGCTGCGTCCCGAACTGCAGCGGGCGCCAGTGCGGGGACGACGGCTGCGGAGGGCGGTGCGCGGTCTTCGGCGATCCCGAGATCATCACCTTCGACGCGAACTCGGCGACCAACGTGGAGGCGCCGACCAACGTCCCGCCGACGCGCCCGACCATCGCCATCGAGCCGGACGAGCCGACGACCGAGGACGCCTTGACCTGTGCGATCGCGAACCCTAGCTATGATCTGGACCCGGTGACCTACCGTTACCGGTGGTTCCGCGAGGGCGTGTTCGCCAAGGACGTCGGGAACGACCCGGTGGTCCCCGCGGGCGTCGCCCAGGTCGGCGAGCGTTGGACCTGCCGTGTCCGCGCCACCGACGGGATCGAGTGGTCGATCCCCACCGAGGCCGAGACGACCGTGAGCGCGCCATGATGTTGACGCTATTGAGCCTGACCGCCGCCCAGCTGCTCGGCGCGCCGACCATCAGCGACGTCCAGCCGGTGCCGCTGGCGATCGGCGGCGTTGCCGAGGTCGACGGCGCCGACTTCGTCGCCGACGCGACGAGCGTGACGATCGGCGGCGTGGCCCAGGCGGTCGCGAACGTGCAGCCGCAGAAGGTCCGCTTCGTGGTGGCCGCCGACACGCCGCTGGGGTCTCAGACCCTGGTCGTGACGACCGACTCGGGCAGCGCCGACACCACGGTGACGGTCGCCCCTCCGGCGCCGAAGATCACCGCGGTGGTGCCCGAGGTCCTGACCCTCGGGGAGCTCGCCACGGTGCAGGGGACGGACCTCGACGCCGTGACCGGGGTGCGCCTGGGCGACGTGCCCGCGACGATCCACGAAAAGACCGCCTTCGTCCTGAGCTTCGACGTCCCCTTCGACGCCACGATCCTGGGGACCTCCCAGCTGGTGCTCGAGTCCGACCGGGGCGACGCCACCCGGATGGTGGACGTGAAGCCGCCGACGCCCGACATCGACAGCATCGGGCCGAACCCGGCGCGCCAGGGGGACCTGGTGACCATCCGCGGGAGCATCGTCCCGGTCGGCGTCAAGGCGAAGATCGGGCTGGTCGAGGCGCCCATCGTCGAGGCGAAGGAGGAGGCGGTGACGGTCCTCGTCCCCGACGAGGTCAGCGAGGGGCCGCACGACGTGACGGTCTCGGTCGGCCAGCAGACCTCGGCACCGGCGGGGCCCTTGTACATCCAGGCCGGAGACGCGGCGCGGCCGCGGGTCGACGGCGTGTACCCGGTGAACGTGGCCGCGGGCGGGACCCTGTGGCTGGTCGGGAGCCAGCTCCAGGACGTGAACGCCGCGACCCACGGGCTCGAGGTCCTGAGCTGCGACAAGCGCGCCTGCCGACTCGACGCCTCGGGAGCGGCGGTCGCGACGCCGTTCACCGCGGCCGTCACGAGCCCGGCCGGCTCGGCCATCTTCTCGATGCAGGTGACCGAGGACGCGCTCATCGTCCCGAAGATCACGAGCGTCGACCCCAACCCCGCCTTCCGCGGGCAGCCGTTGACCCTCGAGGGGACCGAGATGGGCGCCACGCGCACCGTCGTCATCGGGGGACGCACGCAGAGCATCACCTTCTTCGACGCGACCTCCGTCACCATCGACGTCCACCCCGACACGCCGCTGGGCTCGCAGCGGCTCTTCATCGCGGGCTCCGGCGGGAGCGACCCGGTGATGGTCACGGTCCTCGACCCGTTCCCGAACGCCGACGAGGATGACGCCGACGTCATCGGGGACACCAGCGAGGACGCGAGCGACGGCGACACGGCGCCGCCGAAGAAGAAGGACGACGACTGCTCGGCCGGCGGCGGGACCGCGACCTGGCTCGGCGTCCTCGGGGCCATGTTGGCGCTGCTGCGGCGGCGCCGTCGGCGCCTGGCCTGACCCGGCTCGGACCGCGCCGGGCCGTCCTGCGGCTGGACAGCGTGGGGGGCCAGCCCTACCTTTCAAGCGTGTGCGCGCGGCGCACCCAGGAGGTTTGGTGCTCGGAGCGGCCCAGCGAAAGCCAGTGTGGATGACCCTGCGGGGGGCGCGAGACCCTGCGGCGGCGATCCTGTCGCGCTTCGAGGTGAAGCGCGCGCCGGTGCCGGTCTACGAGATCGCCGAGGCGATGGGCATCACCGTCGTCGAAGAGGAGCTCCCGGTCACGGGGATCCTCGACGCCGAGGACCGCGACGAAGTCCGGATCCACGTCAACGTCTTCGACCCGCCGACCCGGCGTCGGTTCACGGTGGCCCACGAGCTCGGCCACCTCATGTTGCACCCCCTCGGGGTCGAGTACCGCGACTTCGTGACCAGCTGGAACGGCGGCAAGAAGGAGCGGCAGGCCAACCACTTCGCCGTCGACCTGCTGATGCCCGAGTGGCTCGTCCGCCCGGCGTTCCGCTGGTTCAAGGGCGACCTCGCCGGGATGGCCGAGTATTTCGAGGTCTCCCAGCCGGCGATGGAGATCCGCTTCCAGGAGCTCTATGGCCGCGCCGACCGGTAGCGAAGCCGAAGCCCCGGCGCCGCCGCCGGCCGAGGAGTCGCCCCCGGCCGGGGCGGGCGCCGACCCACGCGCCCTGAACGAGCTCCGCGAGCGGCTGGCCGCCCTCGACGAGCAGACCGAGTCGCTCAGCGCGAAGACCATGGGGGTCGAGCCGCAGGCCGCCCAGCGCGCGCAGCTCGCCCGCCGGATCTATGGCGGCGTGGCGTTCTCGGTGTCGATCCTCATCGGAGTCGGCGGCCCGCTCGGGCTCATCCTGAGCATCGCACCGGACGCGCCGATCACGGCAGCGAAGTCGCTGCTCGTGGTCGGCATGCTGGGCTTCGCCTACGCCCTGCTGCGCGCCGCGGACCGCTTCAGCCTCGACGAGCGCATCATCGAGAAGATCGAGATCGCCCGGGCGAGCCGGAAGTCCGAAGACAAGGCCGCCGAAGAGGAGAGCCCCGAGCAGGCCGTCCTGTCGGTCCTCAACGGCGCCGTGGACGTCGTCGCCAAGCTCGACGAGCTGCGCGGGGGCTCTAGCAAGCCCGACTGACTCGAGCCGCGCAGCTCGGTCGGCTTGTCACTCGGCCTTCGTGCCCCACAGCGCGGCGGCGAGGGCCTTCCCCTCGGGTCCGCGGGCGGCGGTCTCAGCGGCGGCGACCTCGGCGCGGGGGGTGCCTTCGGCGACCTTCTGCTTGGCCTGGGTCAGCGCCCGGGCGACCTGGGAGCGGATGCCGAAGTAGCTGCCCCAGCCGACGCTCTTCTGGCCGTTGATGAAGAAGCTCGGGGTGCCGCGGGCCTCGAGGGACTCGGCGAGCGCCCGCTCGTAGGCGATCTGGTCCTTGATCTTCGGGTCCGCGATGTCCTTCTCGAAGCGGGCGACGTCGAGCCCGATCTGCGCGGCGTAGGCCAGCAGATCGCTGGACTCGAGGCTCCTGGAGTTCTCGAAGAGGACGTCGTGGTACTCCCAGAACTTGCCCTGGCGCTGGGCCGCGGCGGCCGCGATGGCCGCCGGCTCGGCGTTTCGGTGCGTGGTGAGCGCGTTGTGCTTCCAGATGACCTGGACGTCGCCCTCGAACTCGCGCTCGAGGTGCTTGACCGGCTCGGCCGCCCGACGACAGACCGGGCACTGGAAGTCGCTGAAGACGACGACCTTGACCAGGGCGTCGTCCGGACCCGACGCCGGGGACGGACCGGGGGCGCCGGCGAGGCCATCGACCGGCGCGGCCGCCGGGACCTCGCGCTGCTTCAGCGCCGGGGTCGCACCGGGGCGACGCTCGAGCTCTTTCAGCTCGTCGGCGCTCATCTTCTTGGGAGCGGTCTCGGAGTCCACGACCTCGATGGCCGGGGCGGCGGGCTTGGCGACGGGGTCGGCTGCCTTCGGTCTCGGCTCGGAGGGCTCGGCGGTAGGCTCGGCCTTCGGCGTCGGCTCGGCCGACTTCGCGGCGGGATCCGCGGCCTCGGACGCCTCGGCGGCGGGGGCGGGATCCGGCGATCCCTCGGGGGTCTCCTTGGAGCAGGCCGCGACGAGGGCGGCGACGGCGACGAGCGTGAAGACGATGCGCACCGGATCTCCTTTTTCCTGGCGTGTGGGTCGGCTGGGCAACCTACCACACCGCGGCCGGGCGACGGAGCGACGATCGTCCCGCCGGCCGGTTCGAGGCGAGGACATCGGACGTCCGTCGACATGTGATCGGCGCTGGCGTCGAGCCGAGTCCTGCGATACACGTCCGGCGCTCTCCACCACCCCACCGCGCGCGCCGCTCGGGCTGCCCCGAGGCGACAGGGCGCGCAGCCTCGGGGCGAGACGAGATCAGGAAGGACCCATGTTCACGAACGTCGTCAAGTACCAGAACATCCTGTGCCCCGTGGACTTCTCGGAGACGAGCCGGAAGGCCTTCTACCGCGCCGTCGGATACGCCCGCCTCTTCGGGGCCAAGCTGACGGTCCTGCACGTCCGGGAGGGCGGGCCGCCGGCGTCGGTCGACGCGGTCGAGTCCGGCCACAACGAGCTGACCCGCCTCGAGGAGGGCCTCGTCCGCCGCCTCGACGAGCTCGAGGAGGACGGCAAGGTCACCCGCGAGGAGCGTGACCGGATGGTCCTCGAGATCCGCGGCGGCAAGCCCTGGCTCGAGATCCTCCGGGTGGCGATCGAGGAGTCCTGCGATCTGATCGTCATGGGCACCCACGGCCACACCGGCTTCCGCCACATCTTCATGGGCAGCCAGGCGGACCGCGTCATCCGCCGCGCGCCGTGCGACGTCCTTACGGTCAAGCCGGACGACTACGACCCGAAGCTCGACCTCAGCTGAGCGGGTGTCGGCCAGCGCGGACACGGCCGCGAGCCCCGCGGCCATCGAAGCGGCCCTCGCGGCCTACTCTCCGGCGCCGGCGCAGCGCGCCCGACTCCGGGAGGCGGCCGTGCTGGTGCCGCTGGTCGCCACTCCGACCGGCGTCGAGCTGCAGCTCATCCTGCGGCCGAACACGATGCCCACCCACCCGGGTCAGGTGGCCTTCCCCGGAGGTGCCGTCGACCCCGGCGACGCCGACAGCTGGGCGGCGGCGCTGCGCGAGGCTGACGAGGAGCTCGGGATCCCGGCCAACGCGGTCACGCGCGTCGGCCGCCTCGACGACCTGCCGACGATCACGAGCTTCCACGTCACGCCGTGGGTGGGCTGGATCCCGCCAGACCTCGCCCTACGCCCGAGCCCCCGCGAGGTCGACGAGGCCTTCCGCGTGCCCCTGTCCACGCTGCTCGACCCGAGCCGGCGCCGCACGATGGTCGGGCGTTGGCGCGGTCGACCGCGGCGCATGTACTTCTATCTGACCGAGCGCCACGTCGTCTGGGGCGCGACCGCCGAGATGCTCACGAACTTCCTGAGCATCATCCGCCCGGCCTGACCCACGACGGTCGGGGACGAGCGCAGGCCACGCGAGGCTGTCGCGCCCGGTCACTCGATGTCGACGACCAGCGTGTAGGGCGCGCTGGCGCCCTGGAAGCCGGCGACGCGGATGAGGAAGGTCGTCTCGAGCGGCACGGCGTAGACGATCGTCTCGCCGTCGTCGTCGGTGGCGCTCGACGCGACCGGGACCGAGGTCGAGTAGGTCGGATCGTAGAGCCGGAGATCGAGGTCGCCGTCCTCCTGGCTGAAGAGCGCGCTGACCGTCAGGGTCGAGCCGGCCGGCGCGGTCACGGCGAACCAGTCCAGATCCCCGGGGCAGATCTCGAGGGTCTCCGACGCGGGCGCGGAGACCTCGGGGGCGTCGGTCGGCGAGACGATGTAGTCGTTGGGCTCGAAGGCGTCGGGCAGGCACAGGCGCTCGACCCTCAGGGCGGCGGCGCTGACGTTGTTCTGCTCGTTGGACTCCGGCACGACGTTCAGGCTGTCCGCCTCGACGAGCACGAAGTAGTCCCCCTCGAGGGTCGACAGCGGGACCGTCACCTTCTTCGTCACCGCCGCGGACTCCCCGGCCAGGACGCCGTCCGCGAGATCCACGTGCGCCATCTCGACGTCGGCGCCGTCGAGGAACGGGTCCTGGGAGAGCCACACCGTGGCCATGAACGGCTCGGCGCTCTCGGTGCAGCCGTTGACGACGCTGAAGTCGACGAGCACGTCCTCACCCTGGAGCACCGACGGCGTCCCGGTCGCGACGCCCTCCACGCTCAGATCGATGCCCGCGATGCCCTCGATGGTCAGATCGTAGGTGAACTCGGTCATCGAGAGCGGCCCGCTCTTGGGGTCCACCTCGATGTAGAGGAGGCCGTCCTGGAGCGGCGTGTAGGTCAGGAGCCCGTTGCCCGAGCGGGTCTTGACCGCCGTCCCCTCGGGGTCCGTGTAGAGCCGCGTCCGCGCCTCGCTCTTCGGGTGGTCCATCGTGAGGCTCACCTCGACGCCCTCGTCGGCCTCGATGACGTAGACGTCGCGGTCGACCGCGCAGAGCGTCGCCGAGAGCACGCCGCAGCCCGCCGGCTTGGCGCGCGTGAAGCTGTTGTTGTCCTCGTAGCTGTCGGCGATGCACATCACGGCGTCGTCGCCGGGCGCGACCTCCACCTCGAGGGTGTAGGTATAGGGCGCCAGGTTGGACCCCTGGGCCTTGTTGGCGACGCTCACGTACCAGGTACCGGGGAGCCAGGCCCACGGGACCGAGACCGAGGGGTCGTTGGCGCTCGCGACGCTCATGAGCTGCGACTCGCCCGACGGGTCCCAGAGCTCGAGCTGCAGGAGCCCGTGAGAACCCACGTAGTCGTAGACGGTCTGGACGCTGAGGGAGTCGCCGGCCGCGAGCTCGATGGCGTACCAGTCCGGGAGCCCCGGGCAGACGACGCTGCCCTCGAGGGTGGCGACGCCGTCGACCAGGGTGATCGGCGACGCGATGCGGAGCTCGTCGTTCGGCTCGAGGCTGTCGTCGTCGCAGGTCTTGGTCGCGTCGAGCTCGACGGAGGTCCCCCAGTCGACGTTGTTGTCCTCGGCGACCTCGATCACGTCGTCGTCGGCGTCGACCTCGACGAGCATGAACCAGGTGCCGCCCGGGAGCGCCGAGGGCACCACGAAGTCCACCGATCCGGCGCGGCTCGTCAGGGGCTCGAGCGCGTCGACCGCGAGCTGCGCCACCGGGACGTCCGTCGCGAGGTCGAGGGACCGATCGAGGGAGGCCCAGACCCGCACCTGGTGCGGCCCGGCGGCCGTGAGCCCGGTGTTCGTCTCCTCCCAGCCGACGTTCATGAGGCCGCCCGGGTAGAGCGACTCGGGGGAGGTGTCGACCTCGCCGACCACGAGGTCCACCCCTTCGGGGGCCGCGACGACCTGCACGTCCAGGTCGTAGGCGGCGCGGACGCCGTTGTCGCGGCCGCGGACCGTCAGCGACCAGGCGCCGCCCTCGGTCACGGCGTAGGCGCGCACCCGCTCGACCCCGGAGCCCGTGTCGCTCGTGGCGACCAGGGTGTTGCCGGGATCCCGGAGCTCGAGGACGAGCTCGCTGTCCACCGGCTGCATCGACAGGATCGGCGTCCCGACCAGCTCGACCAGGAGGCTCGACCCCTCGGGGACGTCGACGGTGAACCAGTCCGCGTTGCCGCACGATCCGAGGCCTGACGTCAGCCCGGGCTCGAGCGCGGCGGCGGACCCGCGGCTGTCGTTGTCCTCGTAGCCGTCCTCGTAGCAGCCGCCCTGGGCGTTCTCGACGGTGAGGAGCTGGGAGGCGACCTCGATGTTGTTCGCGGGGTTGGTGTCCTGGCCGACGGACAGCGGCTCGGCGATGTCGGCGACGACGGCCACGTAGTAGCTCTCGACGGTGTGGTCGAGGGCGAGCGGGATGACGATCTCGTCGACCCGGGAGACGGTGGTCGAGCCCGCGATGCTGGAGACGATGGCGGAGCCGACGAGCAGGTCCGCGCCCGACTTGATCCCCGAGCGCGTGACCGTGGGGTCGGGGCTGAGCACGAAGCCCACCTCGAACGCCGTCGCGCCGGTCACCCCGTTGTTCGCGATGTCGTACTCGAGCTTGACGACGCCCTCGGCGGACACCGTCGACGGGTGGTAGACGATGGTCCCGACGTCGAGGTCGACCGACGCCTGCGGGTTGATCGTGATCGGCGTGCCGAACTGCACGGCGTTGTTGGACTCGCTGCACTCCTCGAGCTCACCGTCGGGGTCGAGGATGACGCCCACGTAGTGGGGCAGGATCGGCAGGTCGTCGGAGATCGGGATGATCGCGTCGAAGGTCCGCGACTCGCCCGGCGGCACCACCGGCATCGTGAACGTGCCGACCGCCTGCGCCGTCGCCGGGTTCAGCGACTGCTGTTGAGACAGGTACGCCCGCGCCTGCCAGTCCTCGGGGGTCGCGACGGTGCCGGGGTTCGAGACCGTGATGGTGACCAGCACGCTCCCGTCCCAGTAGGTCGCCAGCGGCTCGACGTTCAGCGACTGGGCGGCGAGGTCGAAGCAGGTCGGCTCCTCGTACTCCATCACCAGCGGGGTGTCGCTCACCAGGATGTTGTTGGTCTCGTCGGACTCGGAGAGCTGGTCGAGGGCGTCCACCTGCCCGATGAGCCAGTACTGGCCGTTCGGCAGGTCCTCGGGGATCTGGTAGCTCTTGAAGAAGCTCGGCAGCGTCACCCCCGGGCCGATGTTGTTGATCTTCGAGTTGTCGGCGGTCGGCGCGGCGACCACCCGGTCGGTGTCGAGCGACAGCACCGGGTCCTCGGAGAGCCAGAAGCCCACCCGGAACTGGGTCGCGTCGCCGAGGCCCAGGTTGGCGATGGTGAACGAGTAGTTGATGATCTGGCCCTGATGGACCGTGAGCCCTGCCGGGAGCGACACGTCGGTGAGCGTCACGTCGGGCTTGAGGCCGGCCTCCTCGTCGATCGTGAGGTTGTTGGTCGAACGGGCGGAGTTGTTGGTCTCCTGACACTCGTTCACGACGTTGTCGGGATCGGCGACGACGAAGACGTAGAAGAAGCCCTCGGGCGCGTCGTCGGCGAGGGTGATCTCGCGGCCGGCGTAGTCGATGACCACGTCGGTGAAGAGCCCGGACTCCATCCCCTCGATCGTCCAGCGATCGACCTCGTAGTCCTCGGGATCCCACGTCTCGTCGGCGCTCAGCGCCACCACGACGTCGAAGTCGTCCTCGATGGTGTCGCCGTCGTTGAAGAGCTTGGACGCCTGGAAGGTGATCGTGTCGCCGGGCGCGACCTCGACGGGCGGCTCGAGGGTCAGGCGGTCGAAGGTCAGGTCGGCGCAGCCCTGGACGCGGATGACGACGCTGTCCTCGGCGAAGGCCGCGGCGCCCCCGGCCCCGAGGTACTCGGCGTGGAGCCCGACCGAGAACGAGCCGCTGCGGTAGAAGGGGTTCGAGAAGGTCTTCTCGGTGGACGTCTCGACGTCGTCGACGGTCCAGCTGTAGGCGAGGTCCGCGGGGTCGACGTCACCCTCGACGGTCACGTCGAACTCGACCGTCAGCGGGGCGTTGCCCGAGAGCTTCGAGGCCTCGATGGTGACGCTGAACTCGGGCAGCGGCGGGACGTCGCTCTCCGCCGTGTCGGTCGAGCCGGTGTCGGTCGCGTCCGACGTCCCCCCGTCACCGCCGCAAGCGGCCACGAGCGCGAAGGCGAGAGAGGCGACCAGGAGCGCCGGGACCGGCGGACGCGCCAGAGATGGGTGACGTACGATCATCGGTCGCTCCAACGAGGACGCGAGGGCCAGGAGTGCTTGCGCTATGCTGGGGGCGCGGCGTACCGCGGGCCGAACACCCCGGGAGTCGAGAGAGCTTAGCCGAAGCGGAGCCCCAGAGAAAGTTGGACCACGCGACCATGCCGACGCCCCTGAGAGACGACCCCATCGCCGCCGGCGCGCGCGCCGTCGTGGCCCGCCTGCGCGGCGCCGGTTACCAAGCGCTCTGGGCGGGGGGCGCGGTCCGCGACCGCCTGCTCGGTCTCGCGCCCAAGGACTACGACATCGCGACGGACGCCGAGCCGGACGAGGTCGCGGAGCTGTTCGACCGCTCGGTGCCGGTGGGCGCGCAGTTCGGGATCACGCGCGTCATCCACGACGGCCGGGAGTACGAGATCGCGCGCTTTCGCGCCGAGGGCCCGCGCGAGGACGCCCTCCACCGCGACTTCACCATCAACGGGCTCCTCTACGATCCTATGGAGGACGACCTCATCGACCATGTCGGTGGCCGGGCCGACATCACCGCGCGGCGGCTCCGAGCCTGTGGCGACGACCCCGAGGGCCGATTCTCCGAGGACTGGCTGCGCGTCCTGCGCGGGGTCCGCTTCGCCGCCCAGCTCGACCTCGAGATCGAGGCCGGGACCTGGGCGGCGATGCGACGACACGCGGCGCGCGTCCTGGAGACGAGCGCGGAGCGACGCCGCGACGAGCTGGCGCGGATCCTGACCGGTCCGGCGCCGGCCCGCGCCTTCGCGATGCTCACCGAGCTGGGCCTGACGTGCGCGCTCCTGCCCGAGGTCGTGGATCTCGACCGCGCGACGAGCCGGCTCGCCCACCTTCGAGGCGCCGAGGAGGGCGCAGCTTGGGCCGCCCTCGGCTTCGACTGGGAGGCGCCGACCGAGACCGCGCAGACGCTCGGCAGGCGCCTACGGCTCCCGACCCGCCTCGCGCGTCAGCTCGGCGCGGCGGCGGAGCTGGCCCGGAGCGCGACCTCCTACACGGGCTTCGGCGTGGCCGAACGCAAGCGCTGGACCCGCGACGACGCGGCGCCCTGGGCGCGCGAGGCGCTCCGGACGGCGGTCGCGGCCGGCCAGGTCGAGGCCGCCCAGCTCGACGCCGCGATGGCGGACGCCGACCGCTGGACCCCGGAGGATCTGCGCCCCGCGGCGCTCGTCGACGGACGCGACCTCGCGCGGGCCGGCCACCGCCCGGGCCCGGCGTTTCGCGTGCTGCTCGAGGCGATCGAGGACGCCCAGCTCGAGGGGCGCGTCACCGACCGGGAAGCGGCCCTCGCGCTGATCCCGCCGCCCACGGAGTAGTTGCGGTCGCGAGGACGGCCGGCGGGCTCTACTCGAAGCGCCGCCGGTCGCGCGCGGTCAGAGCTCGAACCGGTCGCGGAGCACCTCGACGACGCGGTCCACGTCCGCAGGGAGCGCCGTCGGTGGGTTGGCGTGGTGGCTCGCGATACCGTCCAGGGTCCGCGAGTGGTAGGCGACCTTCGAGTCGGTGAACTTGAGCCCGTGGGCGGTCGAGACGACGACCACGCGCTCGTCTTTGCCGATGACCTGCTGCGCGACGAGCTTCTCGAGCGCCGCGAGGGCGACGCCCGTGTGCGGGCAGGTGAAGAGGCCGTGGCGGTCGGCCCGGGCGCAGGCGTCCATCAGCTCCTGCTCACTGGCCTCCTCGACGACGCCGTCGTGCTCGCGCAGGGCGCGGATGGCGCGGTGGATCGAGACGGGATCACCGATCTGGATGGCCGAGGCGAGGGTCTTCTTCGCGGTGACCGGAGCGTAGCCCTCCCAGCCCCCCTTGTACGCCTGGTAGAGCGGGTTGGCGTGGCTCGCCTGGGCCACGACGAGGCGCGGCAGCCGGTCGATGAGGCCGAGGGCCTTCATCATCGTGAAGCCCTTGCCGAGGGCGTAGACGTTGCCGAGGTTCCCGCCGGGGACGACGACCCACTCGGGCGCCTCCCAGCCGAGCTGCTGGGCGATCTCGATGGCGACCGTCTTCTGCCCCTCGAGGCGGAGGCTGTTCATCGAGTTGGCGAGGTAGATCGGGTAGGCCTCGACGACCTCCTGGATGAGCTTCATGCAGCCGTCGAAGTCGGTGTCGAGGCTGAGCACCGTGGCGCCGTTCGCGATGGGCTGGACGAGCTGGGCGACCGAGATCTTGTCCGCCGGCAGGAACACGACCGACGGGATGTCGGCGAGGGCGCAGTAGGCGCTGACGGCCGCCGACGTGTCGCCGGTCGAGGCGCAGCCGACGGCGACGATGGGCTTGCCGAGCGCCCGCATCCGGTTGACCTGGCTGACGAGCACGGTCATGCCGAGGTCCTTGAAGGACCCGGTGTGGCTGTGGCCGCACTGCTTGATCCAGAGGTGCTCGAGCCCGAGGGAGCGCGCGTAGCGCGGCATCGGCAGGAGGTGCGAGCTGCCCTCGCCGAGGCTCAGGATGTGCTCGTCGGCGATCTCCGGGAGCACCCACTCGCGCTTGCCCCAGACGCCGGAGCGGTCGGGCCAGGTCCGGGCGCCGGCGCGCTCGTCGAAGAGCGCCTTCCAGTCGGCCGCCGAGCGCTCGCCGAGCGCCTCCAGGTCGTGCTCGACGTCGAGGAGCCCCCCGTTCGAGCAGCGGTAGACGACCTCGTCGAGGGAGTAGCTCTCACCCTCGCAACCCTCGAAGCAAACGTAGCGTGCTCTGAAACCCATGTTCTCTCCTGCTCACCGTCGTATACTGACGGCGGTTCCGAGAGGCAAGACAGACCAACTGGGGTCAACTGTCCTCGGCTGGCGTTGCGGATTTTCCCGTGATACCGTCCTCGAACCTGGTCCCGGGCGTGGAGATTCGCGCCTGCTGTCACCGAACCTCCTGATTCGGCAAAGACTTTTTTATGGCGACACAGAACCTCCCCCGGCAGTTCGGCAAGTACGTGCTGATGCGGAAGATCGCCATGGGTGGCATGGCGGAGATCTTCAAGGCCAAGACGGCAGGCGCCGAGGGCTTCGAGAAAGACATCGTCATCAAGCGCATCCTGCCGCACTTCACGGAGGATGAAGCCTTCGTGAAGATGTTCATCGATGAGGCTTCGATCACGTCGAAGCTCCAACACGCCAACATCGTTCAGATCTTCGACTTCGATCTGTGCGAGGGCACGTACTTCATCGCCATGGAGTACGTCGAGGGCGTGGACCTCAAGAAGGTCATCGACGAAGGCGTCAAGAACGGCAAGCCCCTGTCGATCGCCCAGTGCGCGTGGATCATGATGGAGCTCTCGAAGGGCCTCCACTACGCGCACGTCAAGGAGGTCAAGGGCAAGCCGCTGAACATCGTCCACCGCGACATCTCGCCCCACAACGCGATGGTGTCGTTCACGGGCGAGGTGAAGCTGATGGACTTCGGCATCGCCAAGGCGGCCCAGCGGTCGACCAAGACGATGGCCGGGACCGTCAAGGGCAAGGTCGCCTACATGAGCCCCGAGCAGGCGCGCGGCAAGCCCCTCGACGGGCGCTCCGACCTGTTCGCGCTCGGCATCATGATGTGGGAGATGCTGACCCACAAGCGGCTCTTCCTCGGCGACAGCGACTTCGAGACGCTGACCAACGTCCTCAAGAGCGAGGCCCCGCCGCCGTCGTCGATCAACCCGAAGGTGCCGAAGGAGATCGACGACATCGTCCTCAAGGCCCTCGCGAAGGACCGCGACGAGCGGCACCCGACGGTCGAGGCGTTCAACCGCGACCTGACGCGCTGGTACTACTCCAACGTGACGGACCTCGAGGGCGAGGCGCTCAAGCCCTTCATGCAGAAGCTCTTCTCGGAGGACATCGAGAAGATCAAGGCGCTGTCCGCCGAGGAGAAGGGGCTCCCGCGGCCGACCGCCGGCGCGGACGAGGCGCCCGCCGACGCCGACCGCACGGTCGCGCTCCCGGCCGGCGGCTACGACCCGCAGCAGGCGCAGACCCTGCTCGACGACGGCAGCATCAGCCAGCAGCAGCTCCAGCAGGCGCTTCAGCAGCAGCAGGCGCAGGCCGGCGGGACCGGCGCCGAGCGCACGATGGCGATGCCGGTCGGCACCGGGACCTACACCCAGCAGGGGTTCACCGGAACCTACAGCGGCCAGGAGATCCCGCAGAAGAAGGGCAAGGGGCTGCTCATCGCGCTCGCGGCGTTGATCCTCCTGGGCGGCGGCGGGTTCGCGGCGTGGTACTTCCTCACGCAGAACAAGGCGCCCGACAACCCGGACATCGTCGAGACGAACGGCACCAAGACCCCCGTCGCGGACGCCGAGCTCGTCCTGATGGTGAACCCGCGCGAGGCGCTGGTGAAGGTCAACGGCAACCCCGTCGACGGCCGCGCCACCGGGCTCGAGATCGGCAAGCGCGCGCGGGTCGAGGCGGTCGCCCCCGGCTACGAGCCGTACGAAGAGCTCGTGATGATCGAGGAGAAGAGCCAGCCCCTCGAGATCAACCTCGAGAAGCAGGCCGAGGAGGTCACGCTGGTCATCGAGGCGACCGGCGACGACAAGGCGATAATCGAGGTGAACGGGGTCGCCAAACCCACGCCCTACACGCTCAAGGGCAAGAAGGGCGACACCATCGAGATCAAGGTCACGCCGTCGCAGGGCGCCGAGCCCATCACCGAGAAGCTCACCCTCGACGGGTCCTCGCCGATTCACAAGATCGCCGTCGGGCCGCCGCCGTCGACCGAGGTGAAGATGCTCGTGAGCCTCTCACCGGCGGGCGCCAAGGTCACCTCCTCGGCGGGCGAGGTCACCTTCACCGACAACGGTGCGCAGGCCATCGTCGCCGGGCTGAAGATCGACGACGAGGTCACCCTCGAGGTCTCGCAGTCGAACTACGAGACGAAGAAGGAGACGTTCAAGGTCACCGGTGACAACCAGGTCGTCTCCATCAGCCTCGACAAGAAGAAGACCGGCGGCGGCAACGGCCACACCGGCGGCGGGAGCGGGACGGTGACCATCAACGCCAAGCCCTGGGCGCAGATCGCGGTCGACGGCCGACCGGTCGGCACGACGCCGAAGACGATCACCCTGCCCGCGGGTCGCCACACCATCACGCTGACCAAGGGCTCCCAGAAGACGACGAAGTCCGTCACGGTCCGCGGCGGTAAGAAGTCGACGGTCACCCACGACTTCACGATGTAGCTCCGGCTACAAACGAAACGGTCTCGCAGCGTTCGGGGAAAAGCGCGCACGCGCGCTTTTCCCCTTGCTGCTAGATTGACTTATCCGGCGGCTTCGCCGCCTCCACCGGCCGCTGCGCGGCCAAGTCGAGCTCAGGGAAATGGCGCTTCGCTGCCATTTCCCCGAGCTCTCCTAGAGGCCCCCTTCGCCGCGCTGGCGAAGGGGGCCTCGCCGCTTCGGGGCTGCGCGTCAGCAGACGGCGACGAGCCGGTCACGAGGTCGAGCGGCTCACGCTCGCGGTGAGCGCCGCGGGCCCGAGCCGCGCGACTTTCCCGTCGCGAATTGGGGGCACGATTCGCGTTGACAACGCCAGGGACCTGCAATAGCTTTCGCTCCCGTCGCGGCGCTGGCCGCCGCGGACTTTGAAAATGCGGGAGTAGCTCAGTGGTAGAGCGCGACCTTGCCAAGGTCGAAGTCGCGGGTTCAAATCCCGTCTCCCGCTCCAGATATCCCCGAAGAGCCGCCCCAGGGTGGCTCTTCCCGGTTCGCCCCCACGCCGACACGTCGTTGGTGGGCAGACTGCGGGAGTAGCTCAGTGGTAGAGCGCGACCTTGCCAAGGTCGAAGTCGCGGGTTCAAATCCCGTCTCCCGCTCCAGACGATGACCGAGAGCCGCCTCAATCGAGGCGGCTCTCGTCGTTTTTGGCCCGATGACTCCGGCTATCCGAGCGGCCGGCGGTGGACGACGCAGCGGCGGACGGGACGTCCGCGGGCCCGGTGAAACGCGGTCGTCTCGAACGCCCAGCACCAACGGAGGACCGTAGGCGCACGTGGCGGACGGGACGTGCGTGGGGCCACTGGCGCGTGCGGTCGTCCGGACCGCGCTGATGCCAATGAAGGACCGTGGATGCGCGGACCGACGCAGCGGCCGCGGGTCCGAGTCAGATCCTCTCGGCGTTCGGTCGACTCGACCGCCCAGACGCCATGCTCACGGCGTCGCTCGTCCCAATGACGACGACCTGGATACGGCCTCGCGCGCCGACAGAGCCGGCCCGAGGACGGTCACAGCGCGGCGTCTCCGGCCGGCGGCGCCGGGTCGTGGGCGCTCGGCGAGCCTCGTCAGTTGGCCGCGGCGGCGGCCTCGGGCTCGGCGGCGACCGGGTCGCTCATACCGTGCTTCTTCACGAGCTCCGCGAGCTCCGGGATGCCGTCCTCGACGTTGGCGAGGGCGCTCGGGCGGAAGCGGTTGTAGAGCTTCTTGGCCGTCTTGTGCTTGGTCGTCTCGGCCCGCGCGTCGGTGACCGAGATGAGCGCCTCGGCGACTCGCGCGCGCTCCGCCACCAGGAAGTCGGGGACCGTCTCCACCGTCCCGCCGGCCGCGACGTGCTCACGCTCGAAGTCGGCCAGCTTCTCCACCCACTCGTCGAGCAGCGCGTCGACGACGCCCGACACGAAGCCACGCTTGATCGCCTTGACCGTCTTGTAGGCGCCCTTGATCGCGATCCCCGACAGGCCCTTCTTGGCCGAGACCTGGTGGTCGATGATGGTGCAGCAGTCCTTGATGACCGCGGGGCGGACCGTTTCGGCCAGGAGTCGGGCGGCGATGATGCTCATGGGGGGCGGACCTCCGTCAGGCGAGACGTCGGCTGTCTCGCATATCACGGCCCACAATTCCAGAATTGTTCGACGAGTCAGCGGCGAGGTCCCTTGGTCGTCCGCCGGCTCGCGACCGCCGTCGTGGGATCCTCGGGCCACCGGTGCTTCGGGTAGCGGCTCCGCATCTCGGCGCGGACCTCGGGCCAGGTCCGCGTCCAGAAGCTCGCCAGGTCCGAGGTGACCTGGAGCGGCCGCCCGGCCGGGTTCAGCAGGTGGACGACGCAGGGGATCCTCCCGTCCGCCACGCGCGGTGTCTCGTCGAGCCCGAAGAGCTCCTGCACCTTGACCGCGAGCACCGGCGCCCCGTCGAGCTGGTAGCTCACGGCGATACGGCTCCCGCTCGGGACCTCGAGCCGCTCAGGGAGCGCCGCGTCCAGGCGGCGACGATCGTCCCACGCCAACGCGTCCATCAACGCGCCGCGGAGCGAGGCGCGGCGCAGGTCCTCGAAGCCCGCGCGCCCGCTGCAGAGGATCGGCAGCGCCGAGGCGATCCACGCCTCCCGGGTCTCCGGGAGCTCGCGCTCGGGGTAGGCCCGCGCGAAGGTCACGAGCCGCGCCAGCAGGACCTCGTCCTTGTCGCTCGGCGTCCCGACGGCGCCCGCCGGATCCCGGCTCGCGTGCTCGAGGAGCAGCTCCTGAGCGGTCACGCGGTCGGTCAGGGGGACGGGGTCGCGCGCGAGCACCAGATCGCCGAAGCGCGCGACGCGCTCGGCCACAGCGCGGCTCCTCGCCTCGTCCCAGCGGACCCGGTCCTCCTCGACCCAGTCCCGGTGAGCGCGGAGGTGCGCCTCGTCGATGGCGACCCAGGTGCGTACGAGGCTCGCCGCCTGCTCTCCGCGACGGCCGCCGTCGACGTCGAGGGCGACGATGAGCTCATGGTGGCCCGGATCTCCGATGATCCGCGCCCCGCGCCCGCCCACCAGCTGCACCCGGTCGCTCCCCGGGGTCCGCCGCCGCGCGACCCGGTCGGCATAGCCAGCGAGCAATAGCCCCGCGAGCGCCTCGTCGCTGGTGTCACCGGAGTCCCGACCGCCACGGGACACCGCCCGAGCGAGCTGCGAGGCCAGGCGGTCCGCGCCTCGGTGCCGCTCTCGGTCGAGCGTCCGCGCGCGCGCCGCGAGGTCGCCCTCCCCTGCCCCTCGGAGCTCGAGCGCGGCCGCCCACCGGCTCGCCGCGTGGAGAGCGCCAGCGTCGGCGGCGGCGACGAGGAAGGCCGCCACCCGTGGCGACGCCGGGACGCGGCGGATGCGCCGGCCGAGCGCCGAGAGCCCGCCGAGGGCGTCGATCGCGCCGAGCGTGGCCAGGGTCGCCTCGGCGGCGGCCAGGCGCTCGGGCTCGGGCGCTTCGAAGTAGGGAAAGGCCGCGGCGTCGGTCACGCCCCAGGCTCGAAGCTCCAGCGCCATCCCAGTGAGGTCGACGCGCCGGATCTCCGGGTCGTCGAAGGCCGCCATCGTCCGCTCGTCGTGGACCGTCCAGAGCCGCAGCGCGCGTCCCGGACCGAGCCGCCCGGCCCGCCCCGCCCGCTGCTCGGCGGACGCTCGCGAGATCCGCTCGGTGGTCAGGCGTCCGCTCGCGAGCGAGGGCTCGAAGCGCATGACCTTGGCGAGCCCGCTGTCGACGACCGCCGCCACCCCGCTGATGGTCAGCGAGGTCTCGGCGATATTGGTCGCCAGGATGACCCGTGGCCGCGGGCCAGGGTCGAGCGCGGCGTCCTGGGCCGCCGGGTCGAGGCGCCCGTGCAGGACCGCGACGTCCCATCCCCGTTCGCCGGCGCGCTCCACCAGCGCCCGTCGGGCCGCCTCGATCTCGCGCACACCCGGCAGAAAGGTCAGGATATCGCCGCCCGGAGACCCGTCGATGACCGCGAGCACGCCGGCCACCACCGTATCCTCGAGGCGCCCTTCGGGAGCGCGCTCGAGGTGCGAGATCGCGACCGGGTGGAGGCGCCCGTCGCTCGAGACCACGGGGCAGCCGTCGAGATAGGCGGCGACCGGCTCGGCGTCCAGGGTCGCCGACATCACGACGAGCAGGAGGTCGTCCCGGAGCGCCTCCTGGACCTCCTTCACCAACGCCAGGGCCAGGTCCGCGTGGAGGCTCCGCTCGTGGAGCTCGTCGAGGACCACCGCGGCGACGCCCGTCAGCTCGGGGTCGCGCTGGAGCCACGCCGTGAGGATGCCCTCGGTGACGACGCGGATCCGGGTCCGGTCCGACGTCTTCTTGTCGAAGCGGACCTGATAGCCGACCCGCCCGCCGACCGCCTCGCCGAGCCCCGCCGCGATACGGCGCGCGACGGTCCGGGCCGCCACCCGGCGCGGCTGCAGGACGACGATCTCGCCCGACGGGCAGAGGCCGCTCGTCAGCAGGAACGGCGGGACGAGGGTGGTCTTGCCCGAGCCCGGCGGCGCGACGAGCACCGCCCGGCGATGCCTCCGCAGCGCCGCCGCGACGTCGTCGAGGACCTCGGCGACCGGGAGTTGGCTGACGGCGGTGGTTCGGAGCGGCATGGATGAGCGGTGACGGTAGACGCGTCGGCCGGGCCACTGTTGTGACCCGGCCGACGGTGTCGAGAGACGGAAACGCTGGTCCGTTCAGCCGAGGCTCAGTGGGCCTTCTTGAAGGCGGCCATGAACTCGACGAGGCGCTCGACCCCGGCCAGCGGCAGCTGGTTGTAGATCGAGGCGCGGATCCCGCCGGCGCTCCGGTGCCCCTTGAGGTTGTTGAGGCCCTTGTCCGTGGCGGCGGCGACGAAGGCCTTGTCGAGGTCGGCGTCCGGGAGGCGCCAGGTGACGTTCATCCGGGAGCGGTGCTCCCAGGCCGCCACGTTGGCGGTGTAGAAGCCGTCGGAGCCGTCGATGGCGTCGTAGAGGAGGCGCGCCTTCTTCTCGTTGATCGCGGCGATGCCGGCGACCCCGCCCTGCGCCTCCAGCCACTGGGTCACGAGACCCACGGCGAAGATGGCGAAGGTCGGCGGGGTGTTGAACATCGAGCCCTTCTTGGCCTGGATCCGGTACTGCCAGATCTTCGGGATGTCCGCCCGCGCCGACTCCATGAACTCACGGTCGATGACGACGAGGGTCACGCCGCTCGGCCCGGCGTTCTTCTGCGCGCCGGCGTAGATCATCTTGAAGCGCGAGACGTCCACCGGCCGGGACATGATGTCCGACGACATGTCGGAGATGTGCGGGACGTCTCCGAAGTCGGGCAGCTCCTGGAACTGCGTGCCGTAGATGGTGTTGTTCGACGTCGTGTGGACGTAGCGCGTGCCGGCGCGAGGCGTCAGGCCGGCGAGCGGCGGCAGCACGCCGTAACCCTGCTCCTTGCTCGACGCCAGGGCGTATGCCTCGCCGAGGGTGGCGGCCTCCTCGATGGCGTAGCGGGACCAGGCGCCGGTGTCGACGTAGGCGCCGGGGGCGCCGGGCGTCAGGAAGTTGAGCGCGAGCTGCGCGAACTGGCCGCGGGCGCCACCCTGCAGGAACAGGATCTCGTGGGTGTCCGGCACCCCCATCAGCCGGCGGATGCCCGCGCGGGCGTCGGCGATGATCTTCTCGAAGGTCGCAGAGCGGTGACTGATCTCGAGGATCGAGAGCCCGACGTCGTCGAGGGCGAGCACCGCTTTCGCGGCCTGCTCGAGCACGGACGGCGCGAGGATCGCGGGACCTGGGCTGAAGTTCACGGGACGAGTGGCCATCGGTAACCTCCAGGCTGGCGTTGAACGCCGAGTCATGGGGCCAGCGATACGGGCCTGGGAGCTCGGTCCAACGCTCGTTCTTGGGTGCTACCACTTCCACGACGGCGGTACAACGCGCATCGTCACGGCCTGAGCGCTGCATCCGCTGGGGGCGTGCGCGGCCCCGGCCGGCCGGACGAAGTTTGATCCCGGGCGCGCCGACGTGCGATAGAACGGCGCGCGGCGTCCAGCGTCGCCGCAGCCCAGAACACGACGGAGGACCCATGGCGCGCTCGGCCGAGCTCGGTATCAAGCGACTCGAAGACATCGTCTTCTATGTCAACGACATCGCACGCAGCGAGGCGTTCTATCGCGACAAGGTCGACTTCGGCCTCGTCGGGCGCTCCGAGGCCGGCTGGGAGGACCGCACCCGCGAGACGACCCGCGTGTTCGAGGCCGGCGACTGCCGCGTCACCGTCGTCCAGCCGCTGTCGCCCGAGAGCACCTCCGGCCGCTACCTCCGTCGCCACCCCGACGGCATCGCGACGCTCGTCTTCGAGGTCGACGACGTCGCCGCCACCTTCGGCGTCCTCGACGCGCGCGGCGCCACGATGGTCGACGACGTGCGCTGGTACGACGCCCCCGAGGGCGGTCGGCTGGGCTGGTTCGACATCACCACCGCCTTCGGCGAGGGGCGCTTCCGCTTCGTCGAGCGGGACGGCTACGACGGGCTCGGCGAGGGCGTCGCGGCGCTGACCCCGGACGGTCCGACCAACCGCTTCGGCTTCGAGGCCTTCGACCACGTCACGTCGAACTTCCTGACGCTCAAGCCCATGGTGCTCTGGTGCAAGGAGGTCCTGGGCCTCGAAGAGTACTGGGACATCGCGTTCCACACCGACGACGTCGCCCCGGAGAACGACCACGGCTCGGGGCTCAAGTCGATCGTCCTGTGGGATCCCCACTCGGGCGTGAAGTTCGCCAACAACGAGCCGATGCGCCCCCACTTCGAGGCGTCGCAGATCTATACGTTCGTCGTCGACAACCTCGGGGCCGGCTTCCAGCACGTCGCCCTGACCACGGCGGACATCATCGCGACCGTCGAGGGGCTCCGCGACCACGGCGTCGTCTTCATGCCGACCCCGGGGACCTACTACGACGCCCTGCCCGACCGGATGGAGCAGCTCGGCGTCGGCCGCATCGAGGAGGACATCGAGACCCTGCGCCGCCACCAGATCCTCGTCGACGGCAAGGGCCCCGGCCACTACCTGCTCCAGATCTTCCTGCAGGAGGCCTCGGGGCTCTACCGCGACGACAAGGCCGGCCCCTTCTTCTTCGAGATCATCCAGCGCAAGGGCGACCGCGGCTTCGGCGGCGGCAACTTCCGGGCGCTCTTCGAGTCCATCGAGCTCGAGCAGAAGTCGCGCGCGGGCAAGGCCTGACCCCATGATCGACCGGATGACCGCCGGCGCCGTCCCGGCCAAGCCCCACACCGCCCTCTACGGCCCCGACGGATCGCTGCGCCACGAGCACTGCCTGACGCGTCAGGGCTTCGACGGGCCCTTCACCATCGCCTACCGTTTGAACGCGCCCCACGTGCATCAGGCGTGGGACCGCTCCGAGCACGGCTGGCCCGCCCCCACGCCGGCGAGTGACGCCGACGAGGCGCTGCTCCTGCGGCGGCACTACCACTCCGGACAGCTCGCCGAGGGCGGGGGCCCGCCCATCGACGCCCGGGTCCCGCTCCTCTTCTCGAGCAAGGTCGTCCTCTCGGTCGCCCGGCCCGACGCCGACGACCCGGTCTACCTCGCCAACGGCGACGGCGACGACCTCTACTACATCCACGCCGGTAGCGGCGTGCTGCGGACGCTCCTCGGCGACGTCCGCTTCGGGCCCGAGGACTACCTCTTCGTCCCGCGGGGCCTCACCCACCGATTCGTCCTCGACCCCGGCGTCCCGCAGCACTGGTTCGTCATCGAGGCCCTCGACGATCTCCACGTCCCGCGGCAGTTCCGAAACGACATCGGGCAGCTGCGCATGGACGCCCCGTTCACTCACCGCGACTTCCGACGCCCGAGCTTCGACGGGCCGGTCGACGAGGGGATCCGCGGGGTGGTCGCCAAGCGCGGCCACCGCTTCACCCGCTACCAGCTCGACCACGCGCCCCTCGACGCGGTCGGCTGGGACGGGACCGTCTGGCCCTGGGCGTTCCCGATCCGGGCGTTCCAGCCGAAGACCTCGACGGTGCACCTGCCGCCGACGATCCACGGGACCTTCGCCATCGGGGGCGGGCTCGTCTGCTCCTTCGTGCCACGGCTCGTCGACTACCACGAGGGCGCCATCCCGTGCCCCTACCCCCACGCCTCGGTCCACTGCGACGAGGTCATCTTCTACGCGCACGGCAACTTCACCTCGCGCAAGGGCGTCGGGCCCGGCTCGATCTCCTACCACCCGATGGGGACCTCCCACGGCCCCCACCCGGGCGCGTACGAGGGCAGCATCGGCCACGCCCGGACCGACGAGCTGGCGGTCATGCTCGACGTCTTCGAGCCGCTGACCGCGACGGCCTTCGCCGCGTCCGTCGAGGATCCGGGCTACCACATGAGCTTCCGCCCCGGCGCGTGACGAGCGCCCGACGACAACGAGCGAGCCAATGAGCGAAGCAACCACCCGCGGCGTCCACGTGAGCGTGGAGTCGGTCTACGTCCCCGAGCGCTCGGATCCCGAGCACGGCTACTACTTCTTCGCCTACCAGGTGCGTATCGCGAACGTCGGCGACGAGGTCGTCCAGCTCGTGTCGCGCCACTGGATCATCACCGACGCCAACGGCCGCGAGGACCACGTCCGCGGACCGGGCGTCGTCGGCGAGACCCCGGTGCTGAAGCCCGGGCAGAGCTTCACCTACACCAGCGCCTGCCCGCTCCGGACGCCAGTCGGCGCCATGTACGGCACCTACCAGATGATCTACCCGGCCGAGGACGCGCGCGAGGGCTTCGACGCCGAGATCGCGCCGTTCACCCTGGCGCTGCCCGACACGCTGAACTGACGCCCCAGCCGAGCGTCAGCGGGTGCAGTCCCAGACCCGGAACGCCGGGGCGTGGTGGGCGACCTCGACCTCGCGGAAGTTGCGCTCGAGGGCCTCGGTGACGGTCTTCGCGTGGTTCGCCACGCAGATGAAGCGCCCGCCGCGGCCGAGGCGCCAGGCCGCGTCGTCGATGACCCGTGCGGTGAGCTGGTGGGCGTGCTCGCGGCCGGTGTGGCGCGGGGGATTGGAGACGACCAGGTCCCAGGACGCCTTCGGCAGGTCGCCGACCTCGCGGAGGTGTACCTCGCCCACGAGCCCGTTGACCGCGAAGGTCCGGCGGGTGGCGGCGCACGCGACCGCGGAGACGTCGAGCAGGTCGACCTGCGCCCGGGACCGCTTCTTCGCGAGCCACGCCCCGAGGAGCCCACCGCCACATCCCACGTCGAGCGCCCGGCGGTAGCCTGGCTCGCGGGCGTCGAGGACCTCGAGGAGCGCCGCGCTCGCGGCGTCCACGCGGCCGTGGCCGAAGACGCCCGGGAGCGTCACGAGGTCGTAGGCGCCCGCGGCGGTCGACACGGCGACCCGCTGCTCGAAGCGCTCGAGATCCGGCGCCTGACGCTCGCGCCCCGGGTCGAGGGTCGTCGCGACCACACGGCAGCGGCGCTTGAGGTGGATGACGTGGGTCGTCCCCGGGACCCCGACGGCGTCGAGGAGCCCCTCGGCGCTCTTGACCCCGTCCTGCTGGTGGCCCGCCACCCAGAGCTCGCCCTCGGGCGGCAGGAGCCCGGCGCTCAGCGCGACGCGCATCTCGAGCAGCGCCTTCGCGCGCGGCATCACCAGCGCGACCCGGCTCTCGCCCGCGAGCTCGGGCACGACCCCGATGGGGCAGCCGAGCTCACGGCCGGTCAGCAGGTCGTCGGTGAAGTAGCGCGCCGGATAGCCGGCGGGGAGGAGCTCGCGGAGCGGCGCCGTCCGCTCTCCCCAGACGAGGGTCGGACGCGGGTCGTCGACCAGCGCCTCGGCCAGGGTGTGGAGCTCGGGGTCGCTGACGTGCTTGGCCATCAGCGGCGAGCCCGCGCGATCCGGGCGGCGCGCCGCTCGAGGGTGCGCTTGGCCAGGCGGGCGCGCGGGGAGTCCTCCTCGGTGAGGCGCGACAGGAGACGCTCGGCGGCCGGGTGGTCGACCCAGCGGAGGCCGCGCAGCGCGTGCTCGCGGACGTCGGCGTCAGCGTCCGCGAGGTAGACCTCGACGGCGTCGACGAGCGCCTCGTCGCCGGGCGCGCCGAAGGTCCGCGCGACCGTGTAGATGGCCGTCTTGCGCACGTCACGGCGGGTGTCCGCGGCGAGCTCCAGCAGCGCGGCGCGCACCTCGGCGTCCGGGTAGAGCGTGAGGATGCTGGTCGCGCGGAGGCGGAACCAGTCGTCCCGCGACGTGTCCCGGGCGGCGGCCAGGAGCCGAGCGCGCGCGTCGGGCCAGGCGTCGTCGAGCTGCGCGCGGGTGGGCGCGACGTCGATCGAGCGAAGCATGAGCTCGAAGCGGCGGGTCGCGTCGTCGGGCTGGGCGGCGGCGGCGGCAGGCGCGGCCAGCGCCAGGCTGAGGGCGAGCAGGATCGCCCTGGTCAGCGAGCGGCGGGTTCGGTCGATGAGGCTGGCCATCACTGCATATCCTCGGCTTCGTAGCGGACGAAGGGGTTCGAGCGCATCACCCGGCCCTGCCACTCGGAGAGCGTGTCACCGGCGCCGGTGTAGAACATCAGGTAGCTCTCGTCGTTCTGGGGCGTATCGGGCAGCGGGTCGTGGATCTGGGCGCCGAAGCCGAAGTCCTGCTCGCTGGTGTGGAAGAGCCCCAGGAAGTGCCCCGCCTCGTGGGCGACGGTCGTGTCGACCCCCGCCGGCGCGCCCTCCACCTCCTTGACCGAGATGGCGACGCCGCTACGCCAGGTACCGGGGACGAGGGGCGGGCCGGGGATACCGCCCGCGACGCCGAGGATCACGCCCGCTCCGCCGAACTGCCCCGAGGAGATCTCGTCCACGAAGAAGAGGTTCAGCGCGTTGGCGGTCGCCCCCTCGGACTGGGCGAAGAGCTGCATGAGGTCGCTGTCGGGGCCCTGGACGGTCTCGATGATGTGGAACGAGGGATCGATGTCCCGGTAGGTGATCTCACCGAGGCGGATCCCGACCGACTTCTGCCCATAGATGGTGCGGACGCGCTCGAGGATCTCCTGGAACTCCTCGTCGGTCGGCGCCGTCGCGGCGGTCCAGCCCTTGGCGCCCGTGAAGTGCAGGTTCAGGTCGAGGACGCCGCTCGTCGGGGCCGCCTCGCCCGGCGCGACCTTGGCGTAGACGCTGACCGCGACGTCGCCGTCGACCGGGGTCGCGGCGCAGTCCTGTGGGCACTGGAACTGGTCGAGGATCGTGCACTCGCCGTCGCCGCACGGCCCCTGGAAGTTCTGGGAGACCGGCTTGGGGATCATCCCGAAGGCGACGAAGGTGTGGGTCCCGGCGACGAGGGTCGACTCGGGGTTGTTGGGAGCGAGCGCCGCGAAGTCGCCCTCGGAGAGCGCGATGCGGTTCGGGCAGTCGAGGCAGAGCCCCTGCATCGCGCCGTTGCCGTCGAGCCAGCCGTCGGTGACCAGCACCGTCTCCTCGGGGCCGAGCCACGACGCCAGCCCGTACATGCCGTCACTGGCGCCGAGGACGCTGATCGTCATCGAGGTCACCCCGTCGGGGACCTCGACGGTGATGGGCGCCGACTCACCGGCGCTCAGGGTGACGATCTCCTCTTCCAGGAGCGTGACCACGCTGGGATCGACCGGCGAGGACGTGTCCGGGGCGACGCTCGTGTCTTCCGCGGCGTCCGCGACGGTGTCGTCGGTGACGGCGCCGTCACCGTCCTCGGTCGTGTCGGCGTCGACCGCGAGGGTGTCGGTGGTGCCTTGGGTGCCGTCATCGCCACAGGCGAGCAGCGTCGAGGCCGACAGCGCGGCCAGGGTGGCTAGGGCAGCGACCGGGAGCCGGCGCATCGTCATGGGAACCTCCGCAAAGCGGCCCATACGCTAAGGCCCGGTCCGATCCCAATCAATGCTTACGGTTTCGCTCGAGGTTCGGGTTCGCGAACCGGCCTCATATTGCGGGTGCGAACGTGACCGGGGATCAGGCCAGGGGGCTCCGGTTCTCGAGGTAGGAGACGAGCGAGCAGCCGTCCGGCGGGCGGAGATCGCGAGGGAAGGCGAGGATCACGCCCTCGAGCAGCTCCTCGACGGCCGCCGCGGAGTCCGGCAGGCGCTTTCGCGGGGGGACCCGGAGCTCGGCCGGCGGCAGCTTCGGGACGTGCCAGGCGACCTCGTGGTCCGGGTCCTCGCCGTCCTTCCAGCGCGGCGCCCCGCCGACGAGGAACTTCGCGACGGGCTCGCCGCCGCGGAACCGGCGCCACGCGACGAGCAGCTCGTCGGGCCAGGCGGCGCTCAGCCAGGTGGCGAGGTCGAAGACCGCCCCGGGATCGTTGGGGACGAACGCGACCGCGTCGATGGCCGGGAGCGGCGCGACGACGAAGGCCAGCCACTCCATCGGCGCGGCCGGGTAGCCTCGCGGCAGGGGCTGATCCCAGCGCTTGTAGCGGCGCTCGCGCAGGGCGTGGTCCAGGCGCCGGGTCGCCTCGGCGGGATCCGGCTCGGCGATCAGCACCGCCGAGACGCTGGGGAGGTCGTCGCGATCGTACATGTCGGGATGATGGACCGCCCCGAACGAACCCACAAGGCGACGCGCCCGGGACGAACGCCGCCGCGACCTCGCCTCCGAGTCCGTGTTCACCTCGGCTTCTGCCCGCTCGCCCGCCTCCGCCTTTGCCCCGACGCTCGCCGGGCTACCGCGCGTCGGCGCAGCAGCGATAGCCGACGTAGGGGTGTCCGCCGGCGCGCCGGCTCGACTGGTAGCAGGTGCCGTTCTCGCCGTGCTTGTACGCACCACCGCCGTTGACGGTCCCGTCCGAGGTCCACTCGGCGACGTTGCCGACCATGTCGTAGACGCCCCAGCCGCTCTTGCAGCGGGCCTTGGTCCCGCTGGTCAACACCGGCCTCGGCATCCCGTCGCTGCCGACGGAGTTGCAGGCGTCCGGGTCGTAGGTCTTCCCGTAGGGGTACTTCCCGCCACAGCCGCGGCGCCACTCGGTCCGCGAGCAGAGGCGCTTGCCGGCCGCGCGACAGGCCGACTTCGCGCCGGCCAGATCGATGTCGACCGACGGCGGCTGGCCCTGGCCGGGCGCCTCGTAACGGTCGATGCAGAAGACCTCCCAGTCGGTCACCTCTTCGCCGCTGTCGAGGGTGACCTTCAGCCGCTTGCGGATCTTCGCCATCCCGCCCGGGCACTTGAGCTTGCGCCAGTCCGTCGGGACGAAGGCCGTGGCCGGGCGCTTCGTGTCCTCCTCGGGGGCGACCGTGTCCTCCACCGCTGCGACGGGCTCGGCGGTGTCCGCCGCGGGCGCCTCGACCGTGTCCTGCGCGGCGACGACGGCCGTGTCGATGGGGGTGACCGTGTCCCTCTCGGGCTCGGCGGTGTCCTCCTCAGGCGCGGCGGTGTCCTCGCCCGGGTCCGGCACCTCGGCGTCCTCCGGTGCGATCGTATCGGCCTCGTCCCCTACGTCGGGGCCGGGCTCGCCGCCGTCGACACCCGCCATCGCCAGCACGCCGCCGTCCTCGCCGGCGTCCCGGCTCGCGGCCAGGGCGGTGTCCGCCCCCGCCGTGTCCGTCCTGCCGGCGTCCGCCAGGGCCACCGCCCCGACGTCCGCCGATCCACCGGCGTCGGCCGGGCCGACCCAGGCGTCTCCGCCGTCCGGCGTCGTTCCGTTCGAGGCGCCGTCCCCCCCGAAGAGGAGCGCGGCTGCCACGCCGCCGAGGATCAGGAACGCCGCCGCGGCGATCCACAGGCCGCGGCGAGACCCGGAGCGCTCGGTCGGCGGGGGGACGACGGGGCGAACGCCCGTCCGGGTGAGCGGGCCATCCGCCGTGGGCGGCCGCGCAGCGGGGCCGGTCCGCGGGCCGATCGACTCGGTCGAGCCGGACGCGACCTCGATGGTCAGGCTCGGGGGGACGATCGGCGCGTCGGGTCGCGACCGACGGCCCGTCGCGCGGCTCGACGGCGCGGGTATCGGCGGTGGCAGCACGGGCGGCTCGTCGGCCGCAGCGGCGTCCGGAGCGTCGACCGCGGCCCCTGCGGGCGCGATCCCGAGGGCTACGGCTGGCTCCTCGACCTCCACGACGTCGGCGCCGGCGGTCTCGGTCGCGTCGCTCGGCAGCCGCGTGATCCCGGCCTCGATGGGCGCCCCGGTGCGGACGGCTTCCGAGAGCTTGCGGGCCTCGAGGACCCAGCTCTCGCCCCCCGCGGCGAGCGCCAGCCGCTCTCCCGTGTCCTCGGTCGTCGGGCCGGCGAGCTCTGGCGGGACGTCGGAGGTCAGGGTGTCATGCGGCCCCGGGGGACCTACCCAGTCTGCGTCCGCGGGCAGCGGCGGGGCCGGCTCCGGCGCGGTGTCCCCGAGCCTGGGCTCGACCCAGCCGTCCTCCGTGGCGGCGATGTCGACCGGCGGCGTGTCCGAAGGCACGGTGTCGCCCGGCGTGGGCGGGCCGACCCACTCGGCGTCGACCGGCAGCGGTGGCGGCGCCCCGCCTTCGGACGACGGCAGCTGCGGCGCGATCTCGTCCACCGCCTCGAGCACCTCGGCCGTGACGATCGCCTCGTCGGCCGCGGCCATCGCCTCGTCGGCGTCCACGGGCAGCGGCGGCGGCGGCAGCTCGAGCGCCACGTCGAGCTCGCGGGCGTCCACGATCCCGGACGGATCGAGCGGGACGGCGAGCGCCTCCGCGGTCGCCGTGACGTCGTGGATCTCGGCCGGGATGGCCTCCTCCTCGACGGTCCGGTCGACGTCCGGCTCGCCGTCGACGAGGGTCCGCGCCAGGATCGGGATCCCCTCGAAGGGCGTGTCGTCGGTCGACGGGTGGGCCGCGGGCGCGTCTGCCGAGGCCCCGACGAAGACCGCGCCGGCCGCCTCGGGCTGCGCGCTCTGCGCCAGGACCCGCTCGTAGACGGGGCCCTCGAGCGCGGCCTGGGCGGCGCTCCACGGCGCACCGAGCGCGTCCTCGAGGGCGCGCCGGAGCTCGTCGACGTTGGTGTAGCGGAGCTCGGGCTGGCGCGCGGTGGCGTTGACGTACACCTCGTCGAGGGCCGGAGCCACGTCGAGCCCCTGCACCATCAGCGAGTGCCCCGGCTCCGTCAGCCCGCGCGCGAGGAGGTAGCCCAGCACGAGCCCCGCCGCGTAGATGTCGGTCGCCGGCCCCTCGGGGGCGACGTCGTAGAGCTGCTCGGGCGCGAGCCAGACGGCTCGGAGCGACGGCAGCTCACCCGGAGGCAGCTCGGCCGGCGGGTCGAGGTGCCACGGGTTCGTCATCCACAGGTCGTCGCCAGCGATGCGCACGGTGGACGGCCCGATGGCGCCGTGGATCCCGTGCCGATGGACGTCCTCGAGCGCACCCAGGAGCTGCCCGACGATGCGGTAGGTGGACTCCGGCGCGCTGGCCGGGTCGCGGCCGTCGCGGCGCCACAGCGTGAGCGGCTGCCCGACGAGGGGATCGGCGACGACGTAGACCGGGTCGTGGGCGTCGACCACCGCCCGCACCGTGGCCAGGTTGGGGTGGCGGTAGCGGAGCGTCTTGGTCAGCCGGGCGAGGTTTCGCTTCCGGTGCGGCGCCGCGAAGAACGCCGGGTGGAAGACGGTGAGGGACACGGCCTCGTCGGCCTCGAGGTCCCGGCCGGCGTAGAGGACGCCGTACGCGAGCGCCTCGATCTCGGCCTCGATCGCGTAGCGTCCGTCCAGGGTCGATGGCACGTCGGGCCGCCAGGCTCCTGCTTGTCGCGTCGTGCTCATCGTCCTCCGCCGCGTCGCGGGGGCCAGGCCCCCCGGGAGTCGACGCCCCCACGCCCCCCCGTCGACCGCGAAAGCTAGCACCCGCGCCACCACGACGGCAACTCTACTCGCGCTTCTCGGCCCTTACGGACGACTCAGGGACCTATGCGAGCGCGAACGAGGGCGGGGGCGCCTACCCCAGGAGCCCCGCCCGTTCGCGCGAACATCGTTCACCCCACCGCGCGGTCAGCCGATCGGCTCTTCCTCGGCGACCTCGCTCGCCGGCTGCTCCTCGGCGGCCTCGTCCGGGTCCCCGTCCATGTCGACGGGGGCCTGCTCGTCCGCGGCGGCCTTGGCCTCGGCCAGCGCCTCGGCGACGTCCGGCCGCTTGGCGACCGGCGCGTGGGCGGTGTCGTAGCTGAACGCCGGCTCGTCGTCCGTGACGTCGACCGTCACCGTTCCGCCGTCGACGAGCGCGCCGTAGAGGATCTCCTCGGACAGCGGCTCGGCGATGACGTTCTGGATGAGCCGCCGCATGGGACGCGCGCCGTTCGCCGGGTCGTAGCCCTTCAGGGCGATCCAGGCGCGCGCCGCGTCCGTGAGGGCGATCTTGACGTCCTTGTCGCTGAGGCGCTCCTCGAGCTCCTTCATCATCTTCGCGGCGATGCTCTCCATGACGACCATGGGCAGCGCGTTGAAGTCGATCTTGGCGTCGAGGCGGTTACGGAACTCGGGCGAGAACGCCCGCTTGTAGGCCTCGTTGTTGTCGCCGAGCTCGATGTGGTCGGAGAAGCCGAGCTTGCGCTTCGACAGCGCGTCGGCCCCGACGTTGGACGTCATGATGAGGATGACGTTGCGGAAGTCCGACTTCCGGCCGTTGTTGTCGGTCAGCGTCCCGTGGTCCATGACCTGGAGCAGGACGTTGTAGATAGACGGGTGGGCCTTCTCGATCTCGTCGAGCAGCAGCACCACGTGGGGCTGCTTCGAGACGGCGTCGGTCAGGAGCCCCCCCTGGTCGAAGCCGACGTAGCCCGGCGGGGCGCCGATGAGGCGCGAGACGGTGTGGGCCTCCATGTACTCGGACATGTCGAAGCGCACGAAGCCCATCCGCAGGACGTCGGCGAGCTGCTTGGCGAGCTCGGTCTTGCCGACGCCGGTCGGCCCGGTGAACATGAACGAGCCGATCGGCCGCTCGACCGCGCGCATCCCGGCCCGCGCGAGCTTGACGGCCCGGGCGACCTTCTTGATGGCCGCCTCCTGACCGAAGACCCGCTCCTGGAGCCGCTCCTCGAGGTCGCGGAGGCTGTCGCGCTCCTTCTCGTTGACCTTCTCGGCCGGCACCCGGGCGATGGCCGAGACGATGGCCTCGATGTGGTCGAGCTCGACGGAGCTGTCGCCCTTGAGGCGCTGCCGCGCGCCGGCTTCGTCCATCACGTCGATGGCCTTGTCGGGCAGGCGCCGGTCGGTGATGTAGCGCTGGGACAGGTCCACCGACGCCTCGATGGCGTCGGGGGTGTAGCGCACGTGGTGGAAGCGCTCGTACTCGCCCTTGAGGCCCTCGAGGATCTTCACCGCGTCGTCCCGGGACGGCTCGCCGACCTCGACGACCTGGAAGCGGCGCGAGAACGCCCGGTCCTTCTCGATGTACTGGCGGTGCTCGGCGAAGGTCGTGGCGCCGATGCAGCGGAGCTTGCCCGCGGCGAGCGCCGGCTTGATCATGTTCGACGCGTCCAGCGACCCGCCGCTCGTGGCGCCGGCCCCGAGGATCGTGTGGAGCTCGTCGATGAAGAGGATCGCCTGCCCCTCTTGATCGGTCAGGGCCTTCATGACGGCCTTGAGCCGCTCCTCGAAGTCGCCCCGATAGCGGGTCCCGGCGATGACCGCGCCCATGTCGAGGCCGTAGATCGTCACGTCCTTGAGGAGATCCGGCACCTCGCCGTCGACGATCTTCTTGGCGAGCCCCTCGACGATGGCGGTCTTGCCGACGCCGGCGTCGCCGACGAGCAGCGGGTTGTTCTTTCGCCGCCGGGCGAGCACGTGGATGACGCGGTCGACCTCGGTCTGGCGGCCGACGAGCGGGTCGATGTCGTTCTGGCGCGCCCGCTCGTTGAGGTTCGAGGTGTAGGCCTCGAGCGGGTCGGCGGCGGCACCGGCGGCCTCCTCCTCGTCGGCGGCGTACTCGGTCCGCGCGCCCTCGGGCATCCCGCCGCCAGACCCGGACGAGGTCGTGCCCTTGCTGATCCCGTGGGACAGGAAGCGCACCACGTCGAGGCGAGCCGCGCCGGCCTCGGTCAAGAGATACGCGGCGTGGCTGTCGGGCTCCGAGTAGATGGCGACGAGGACGTTCGACGGGTTGACCTCGTCCTTGCCGCTGCCCTGCACGTGGAGCGCGGCCCGCTGAACGACCCGGGAGAAGCCCAGCGACGGGTGCACCCGCAGGGCGACCGTGTCGGGGACGCGCGGGAGCTCGCTGTCGAGGTGCTCCTCGAGGCTCGCCTTGAGGAGCTCGGTGTCACCACCCGACCGCTTGATGACGTTGCGGGTCTCGTCGTCATGGAGGAACGCGTACAGCAGGTGCTCGACGGTGCTGAACTCGTGGCGACGCTGGCGCGCCTCGGACAGGGCGAGGTCCATGCACACGCGGAGATCGGCGCTGAGTTTCATCTGACTCCTCGTCGGCGGGGGCGTACCCGGGCCGTTCCTACTCGTCCGGCTCGGTCGTGCACTGGAGCGGCATCCCGTTCTCCTCCGCCAGCTCCATCACCTGGGCGGCCTTGGTCTCGGCGACGTCGCGCGTATACACGCCCGCAACCCCGTGGCCCTTGTGATGAATCGCCAGCATGAGGTGGTTCGCCGCCGACTCGTCCTTGTGGAACACTACTTGAAGCACCCACACCACGAATTCCATAGTGGTGTAGTCGTCGTTGTGCAGGATGACCCGCCAGAGCTTCGGTCGCTTCAGCTTGGGGTCGCGCTCGAGGACGGTCTGTTGACCACCTCCCGGCTTTCCCTTGCCAGGCTCTTCGGGGCGTTTCGGGTCCGACATCGGGTATCCTCTCGTGAGTCGGCGCTCTCACTTCGCGATGGTGGCAGGAAGCGCACCTCGGGCCAAGTCGCTGGCCGCCGGCGCGCCGCCCGACGAGCGCCGCCTCAGCGGGGCAGCGCGTCGAAGGCCGCCGCGAGCTCGCGCGCTTCGATGATGTTGTCCTCGATGGAGCAGTAGGTCCACGAGCCGTAGCGCCCGATGGAGTGGACGCCGCGGAGGCCGAGGACGCGCTTCTTGTCGGCGACGTCCCGGAGCGAGTCGCGGGTGATGTGGACGTAGGCCGGGTCGAGCACGACGTGGTGGTGGGAGACGAGCTCGTGGCCGTCGACCACGCCAACCTTCGCCAGATCCGCGAGCACGCGCTCACGCATCGACGCGACCGTCGCGTCGTCGACGATCGCGTCGCCCGGGTAGCCGATCTCGACGTAGAGGCTCATACGATCGGTGTCGAAGATGTTGTCGTAGAAGCCTATCCGATAGAAGGCCAGCTCGCGGGCGGCGAAGTAGATCCAGTGGATCCCGTCGAGGCCCTTTCGATCGAAGCCGAGGTTGAAGACGAGGACCTTGTTCCAGCTGTAGACGCTCGGGTCGTGGGCGAGCCCGGTCAGCGCGAGGAGCTTGATGAAGGGCGCCGAGCTGATGACGTAGTCGAAGGCGTAGCGCTCTCCGCTGGCGGTCGTCGCGACCTTCTCCGCCAGGTCGATCCCCGTCACCCGCTGATTGAAGCGGATCCGCGCCGGGTCGAGGTCCCGCGCCAGGGCGTGGATGTACTGGATGGCCCCGCCCTCGGGGTAGGTGAACGTGCTGTTGTAGCTGGAGTTGTCGGCCTTCCTGAAGTTGCCGATGACGTCCGCCGGGTCCGCCCACGGGAAGAAGCGCCCCATGGCGTCGACGTCGAGGGCGGCGAGATCCGTCGCGTAGAGCTTCTCGTTGTAGGGGATGAGGAACTTGTCGGCGATGGACCGCCCGAACTTCGCGTAGAGCATGTCGCGGAAGTTGTCCGGCGTGCCCTCGCTGTCGCGGAAGTAGAGGTCGTAGAGGCAGTCGAGGAGCTCGGCCTTGTCGAGCTGGTGGATGTTCTTCTGGAACGGGAAGTCGATGAGCGCGCCGCCGTGGTGGATGCGGCTGTCCTTGTCGACCACCCGGACCTGCTGATCCCCCATCCGCGAGACGAGGTACTGCTCGATCTCCGGGCGCTTGAAGTGGAAGAAGTGCCCCGAGTAGTCCCACACGAAGCCGTCCTGCCGGACGGTCTTGCAGTAGCCGCCGAGCTCGGCGTCGGCCTCGAGGATCAGGTAGTCGTCGCTGTCCACCCAGTTGGCGAAGGACAGGCCGCTCACGCCGGCTCCGATGACCAGAAAACGAGTCTTCTCCACGCGCCTCTCCAGATCTCGCGATGCCGAGCCCGCTCCCGCGCCGATGGTGGGCGCTGAGGCTCGAAGGGGCGGCACCTTAGCAAGGGCCACCGGCGTCGGGAAGCGCCGGACCGGGAACGGCCCACGCCAATCGTTGCTTGACCCGGTCCACCCGGTCGGGCAAGCACCGAGGCAGACCGACGCGCGCGCCCCCTGACCCGGAGGTCTGAAGTGAAAACCACGTCGATTACAGCGGTCTTCGCGGCCCTCGCGCTCGCCGCCGGCGCCTGCGGAGGCGGAAGCTCCGGGCCCTGCGCCGAGGGGGCGACCCGCTGCGCCGGCACGAGTCTCCAGACCTGTACCGACGGGGCGTTCACCGCCACCGCCGACTGCTCGGAGACCGGGCAGGTATGCGCGACCGACCCGGCGAGCGGCGCCTCGCAGTGCGCGCTGCCCCCGACCCCGGAGTGCGAGGTCGGCGCCCAGGGCTGCCTCGTCGACATCCAGCGGGAGTGCGGCGCCGACGGCTGGAGCGAGGTGACCGACTGCGCCCTCGACGGCCAGACCTGCGTCCAGCTCTCGGCCACGGCCGCGACCTGCCTGCCCCAGTGCCAGGAGGACGACCAGCGCTGTGTCCCCGACGAGAACACCGTCCAGACCTGCGTCCAGGGCGGCTGGGTCGAGACCGACCGCTGCACCGTGTCCGACCGCCTGTGCATCCCGTCGTCGTTCTCGACCGCCGAGTGCCGCCGCGACTGCGACGAGGGGCTCCTCCGCTGCAACGACGACACCGTCGAGGAGTGCCACTACGTCTGGACCCCCAAGACCGTGTGCGGCGCCGATCAGCTCTGCCACGACGACGGCGCCGGCGCCGTCGCCTGCCTCGACAAGGAGTGCGACAGCGGTGACACCCGCTGCTCCGGGGCGCTCCGCCAGCGCTGCGAGGACGCCCTCTGGGTCACCGACGTCGACTGCGCCGCCGAGCTCGGGGCCGAGGGCGTCTGCCGCCCGGCCGAGAGCGGCGGCCTCGAGTGCGCGCTCCGCGAGTGCAGCGGCACCGCCGGCCGCTGCGCCGACAACGCCGTCGAGGTCTGCACCAACGGCTTCTGGCAGGAGACCGAGGCCTGCGGCGACGCCATCTGCGTCGTCGACGGCGAGACCGCCTCGTGCAAGACCCGCGAGTGCGACAACGGCGACACCCGCTGTGACGGCGCCGACCTCCAGACCTGCGTCGACGCGTTCTGGGGCGCGCCCAGCGGCTGCGGCACCGGCAACGCCTGCCGCGTCGAGGGCGAGACGGCCGCGTGCACGCCCTTCGAGTGCGAGGGCAGCGGAGCGCGGTGCGGCGGCACCGCGACGGTGGAGCGCTGCACGGGCGGCTTCTGGGAGCCCGAGGACACCTGCGACGGCGCCGAGCGCTGCCTCGTCCCGACCGGCGGCGAGCCCCTGTGCGCGGTCCCGTGCACGCCGAACGAGGAGCGCTGCGGCGATACCGGCGTCGAGTCATGCGGCGCCGACAAGCTGTGGAGCGTCGTCGAGGCCTGCACCGACAGCTGCGGGACCATCACCTGCAACGACTCCCCCGCCTGCATCGGCGGGAGCGGCTGCTACGACAGCTGCTCCGCCGATGGCGAGTGCGCGAGCGGGGAGTGCCTGCCCTTCTACGAGGCCTGTCGCCCGGCCGACACCCTGCCCGTCTGCGAGCCGTGCACCTCGGACGCCGACTGCGGCCTCTTCGGCGACGCCTGCATCGACATCTACGCCGACGGCGATCAGGTGGTCGAGCGCGCCTGCTCCACCGCCTGCGGCAGCTCCGCGGACTGCCCGCGGGCCTTCTTCTGCGACGGCGGCCAGTGCCGGCCGTCCGACGGGGTCGTCGCCTACCACACCTGCGCCGCCATCCGGGACACGCTCGCGGAGAAGAGCTGCATCCCCGGCTTCGACCAGTGCGGCCTCCCCGACGTCAGCGACGGCACCTGCAACATCACCACGTGCTCGATCGGCTGCTTCAGCGACGACGACTGCCCCGAGGGGACGACCTGCAGCGGCAGCACCCTGAAGTTCTGCAAGGTCGACTGACGACGCCACCGCGCGGCCGTCTTTACGACGCCCCCGCCTTTGCGCATGATGCCGCCCGTCGGCCGGGCGGACCGGTCCACCCATCCCCCCTCCGAGAGGTACTCGTGACGAACAGCTCCGTCCTCGCGCGCCGCCCGCGCGGCAAGGCCCCCGTTGCCCTCATCGCCATCATCGCGGTCGTCGCGATCGCGGTCGTGCTCTTCTTCCTCCTGCGTGGTGGGGGCGGCGGCGCCGCCGCGGACCTCGCCTCCGCGCACATCCCGGCCGAGGCCGACTACGTCGGCGGCGTCGACGTCCAGGGCATGCTCAAGAGCGACCTGGTCAAGGGGCTGCTGACCGAAAACGGCATGTCGATCGACGCCGTCAGCGCCAAGCTCGCCGAGCAGGGCATCAAGCTCGAGGATCTCAAGACCCTCGCCTTCGGCGCGGTCCTGGGCGAGGGCGGCGTGCCGAGCGGCATCATCGCCGTCGGCAAGGGCACCTTCGACGCCACCAAGGTCAAGGGCGCCATCGACGGCGCCAAGATGGCCGAGCTCGCCGCGATGGGCGACATGCCGGTCAAGTTCGAGCAGATCGAGGTCGCCGATCCCCAGACCGTGGTCCTCGGCAGCGGCGATCTGGTCGCCAAGTCGATGGGGATCGCCGGCGGCTCGAGCAAGTCCGTCGACTCCCGCGAGGAGCTGAAGGCGCTGCGCGCGGCCATCGACCAGGGCGCGACCTTCTGGTTCGCCGGCCCGGTGCCCGCGGGCATGGGCGGCATGGGGGGCCTGAGCGGCCTCGGGATGCTCGCCGGCCCGGGCAACGACCTCGGCGATCCGACCCACATCGCCGTGTCGGCCAACATCGGCTCGACCCTCGACGTCCGCCTCGCCGTCCGCTTCTCCAGCGGCGACGTCGGCGCGGTCGCCTCGCAGATGGACTCGGCCCTCGGCATGATGAGCGGCCTGATGTCCGGCCCCGAGGCCGAGCTCCTCGACAGCCTCGACATCTCCGGCTCGGGCCAGGTCCTGACCATCTCGGCGTCGCTGTCGAAGGACCTCATCGAGAAGGCCGCCAAGGGCGAGCTCGGCGGGATGGGCCTGCCCTTCTGATCCACGACCCCGGCCACACGGGCAGATGATGCACAGTCACCTCGACCGCGCCGAGCTGATCAGCCGCCTCCTCAACGAGCTGGCGGCCCCCGAGCCGGGCGCCGATCCGAGCTGTGCTCATCTGCTCTCGCCGTTCGCCCGCGCCGTGCTGCGGCGCGTGGACGACAGCTACCTCTTCCGGCACAACATGACGACCCTCGGGCGGCAGCTGCGCGACAGCTTCCGCTGGGCGACCGGCGTCATGACCGAGCGGGGGGTCGCGGTGCGGGCCTTCGACCCGCGGGTCGCGACCCACGGGTATCGCCTCGACGGCGGCGTCCTCGAGACGCTGATGCCGGACCAACCGTTCATCTACGACACGCTCAAGCTCTTCATGGAGCACCTGAGCGTGCGGGTGCACAACGTCCTCCACATCATCCTGCCCATCAAGATCGCCGAGGACGACACCCTCGAGGCCATCGACTCGAGCGCCGAGGGCGCCGAGAACGTCAGCTACACCCGCTGGTACGTCGACTGGCCGAGCCGCTACAAGGCCGCGACCGCCCAGCGCGAGGTCCTGCGACGCCTCACCCTCGCCCGTCAGATGGTGGCCGACTTCCACCGGATGAACCGGGAGGCCAAGGCGGTCGCCAACGAGTTCGACTACCTCGCGACCCTCGAGGGGGCCCCCGAGGCCGCCTGCAGCGAGGTCCGGGACTTCCTCGCGTGGCTCGTCCGCGACCACTTCGTCTTCATGGGGGTCAGCTACTACGCCAAGCGCGACGACGGGTACGCCGTCTTGCCGAAGCGGGGCCTCGGGAGCGTGCGTCTCGACGCCGCGCCGGCGGGCGACGGGACGGCGTCGGTGCTGGAGTTCCTGGCCGAGAGCGCGACCCTGACCTCGCCCCTGGCGCGGATCCGGAAGTCGTCCGAGGACAGCGTCCTCCACCGCCGGGGCAAGGTCGACGAGATCATCGTCCGGACCTTCGACCACACCGGCCAGGCCGTCGGCGGCTTCGTCATCCACGGGATGTTCACGTTCAAGGGGCTCGGTGAGCCGGGCGGCGGCATCCCGATCCTGCGCCGCAAGCTCCAGCGCGTGCTCGACGCCGCGGGAACCGTCCGCACGAGCTACGAGCACAAGGCGATGGTGCACGCGTTCAACGCCCTGCCGGTCGAGTACCTGTTCGAGGCGGACGACGAGTCGGTCCGGAGCCTCATCCGGATGACCCTGAGCGCGGCCGACAGCCACGAGATCGCGACCCACATCGCGACCGCCCCGGATCGGCGGAGCGCCTACGCCTTCATCGTGGTCCCCAAGGAGAACTACTCCGACGATCTGCGGCACCTGCTCCAGATGGTGCTCCAGGTCGAGCTCGGCGCGAGCTACGCCGACCACCGAGTGCACCTCGGCAAGTTCGGCTCGGTCGGCCTGCACTTCTACCTGACCGGCGCCCCGGGCTTCACCGACGTCGACCTCGCCGCCATCGAGGCGAAGCTCGAGGAGGTCGGCACGCCCTGGGGGATGCGCCTGCGCCGCGCCCTCGAGGAGAAGCTCGGCCCGGACGCGGGGGCGCACCTCTACGACGCCTACGCCGACGCCTTCAGCGAGGGCTACACCGACATCACCGACCCGCACGAGGCCCTCGCCGACGTCCTCCACCTCGAGGGCGTCATCGAGGCCGGGGTCCGGCGCTTCGAGCTCCTGCCGAACCGCGCCGCCGGCGACGAGGCGCTGCTGCGGATCTACGGCACGACGGGCCTGCTCCTGACGGAGATCCTGCCCATCGTCGACAACTTCGGCGTCGTCGTCATCGAGCAATACGCCTTCGAGGTCCAGCCGGACCACGTGCCGCACAAGATGACGGTCAACACGCTCCGGGTCCGACGTGGCGAGCCGGACCTGATGCTCCAGCGAGACGAGCTCCTCCATGCGCTCGAGGCCGTCTTCGACCGCCGGATGCGGAGCGACCGCCTCAACCGCGTGCTGCTCCCCGGGCGTCTGCGCTGGCAGGAGGTGGACGTGCTCCGCGCCTACTTCCACTACGCTCGCCAGCTCGGCAGCCAGCTGACCATCGAGATCGTCCAGAAGACGCTCATCGCCCACAAGGGCTACGTCCACACCCTCGCGCGGCTCTTCCGGACGCGGTTCGACCCCGACCTCGGGCTCCTGCCCGCCGCCCGCGCGAGCGCCGTCGCCGCCATCGAGCGCGAGCTCCTCGACGCCCTCGACGCCGTCTCGGGCTTCGAGGAGGACCGGATCCTCCGGACGTTCCTGAACCTCGTCCAGGCGACCCTCCGCACCAACACCTACCGCCGCTCGAGCGACGGCGAGCACTACCTGAGCTTCAAGCTCCAGTGCGACCTCGTCACCGACATGCCGACGCCGCGGCCGCTCTACGAGATCTACGTCCATCACGCCCGCCTCGAGGGCACCCACCTCCGCTCCGGCGCCGTCGCCCGCGGCGGCATCCGCTGGAGCGACCGCCTCGACGATTACCGCTCCGAGGTCCTCGGGCTCCTGACCACCCAGGTCATCAAGAACGCCTTCATCGTCCCGACCGGCGCCAAGGGCGGCTTCGTCCTGACGGCCCCGCCGGAGGATCCGACCGAGGCGCGGCGCCTGGCGGACACGCTCTACACCGTCTACATCCGGGGGCTCCTCGACCTGACCGACAACGTCGTCGACGGCGAGGTGGTCCCCCCGCCGCGTGTCATCCGCTACGACGAGGACGATCCCTACTTCGTCGTCGCGCCCGACAAGGGAACGGCGCACTTGAGCGACGCCGCCAACGCCGTCGCGCTCGAGCGCGGCTTCTGGCTCGGTGACGCCTTCGCCTCGGGCGGCTCGACCGGCTTCGACCACCGCGCCATGGCCATCGCCACCCGGGGCGCCTGGGTCGCGGTGCGGCGTCACCTGCTCGAGGTCGGCCGCGACCCCGAGCGCGACCCGGTCAAGGTCATCGGCATCGGCGACATGTCGGGCGACGTGTTCGGAAACGGGCTCCTGTCGAGCCGCACGCTGCGGCTCATCGGGGCGTTCAACCACCGCTGGGTCTTCGTGGACCCGAACCCCGATCCGGCGCGCTCCTATCAAGAGCGCGCCCGCCTGTTCGCCCTCCCCCACTCGGACTGGGACGACTACGACGCGACGGCCATCTCGCCCGGCGGCGGGGTCTTCGCGCGGGGAGCCAAGGCGATCCCGCTATCGCGCGAGGTCCGCCGCCGCCTCGGGACCGACCTCGTCGAGGCCAGCGGCGAGGGGCTCATCCGCCTGATCCTGCAGGCGGACGTCGATCTGATGTGGAGCGCCGGGGTCGGGACCTACGTCAAGAGCTCGCAAGAGAGCCACGCCGACGTCGGCGACGCCGCCAACGACCGCGTCCGGGTGGACGCGAACACGCTCCGCTGCCGGGTCATCGGCGAGCCGGGCAACCGCGGGCTGACCATGCGCGCGCGGATCGAGTTCGCCACCCGGGGCGGGCGGGTGAACACCGACGCCGTCGACAACGCGGCCGGCGTCGACCTCTCGGACCACGAGGTGAACCTCAAGGTCCTCCTCGCCCACGGGGTCGGTGGCGGGTCCCTGTCGACCGAGGCGCGCGACGAGCTGCTCGCGAGCGTCGCGGGCGAGGTCTGCGACCAGGTCCTCGAAGACTGCGCGCGGCAGAGCCTCGCGATCTCCCTCGACGAGCTCCGGAGCCGCCAGGACGTCTGGACCTTCTTCCACGCGATGATGTTCCTGCGCGAGCGGGTCGGCTACTCGCCGCGCGTCACCCGGATGCCGCGAGGCGCCGACGTGATCGAGCAGCGGGCGATGCTGGACAAGGGCCTCGTCCGGCCCGAGCTGGCGATGCTCCTGTCCTACGCCAAGATGTTCGCCCACGCCGGGCTCGAGGAGCACCCGATCGGGGACACCAGGACGCTCCTCCCGTACGTGGCGACGTACTTCCCCGACGCCATCGTCGCGACGTGCGACGAGGGGCTCGACGGCCACCTCCTGTTCGACCGGATCGCGGCCACCGTTCAGACCAACCGGGTCATCGACATGGCCGGAGCGACGCTCCTGCCGACCCTCGCGATCGCGAGCGAGCGGCCCACCTACGAGCTGATCGCGGCCTATCTGCTGACCGACGAGCTGCTCGGGACCGCGGCGCTCCGCGACGCCATCGCCGCGACCTCGAGCGCCGTCGCCACCGATGACGCCTACGGCGCGCGCGTGCGGCTCGAGGACGTCGTCGCGAAGGGCGCGCGCGCCCTGCTCTGGGGCTGGCAGGCCCCCCTCGACCTCACCTGCCTCGAGGCGCTGTCGCCGGTGCGCGAGGCCGCCCACGTCATCTCCCACGAGCTCGAGTCCGTGGTGCCCGACCCCATCCGGCGCGCGCTCCGCGAAGGGACCAGCGAGCTGGTGGCCCGCGGCTTCGACCGGGGGCTCTCCGCGCGGCTCTCCCGGGCGCGCTGGCTCGAGCACGCGGTCCCGATCGCGCGGGTGGTGATGGCCACCGGCGCCGAGGTCCACGCCGTCGCGAACGCCTGGTTCGGCCTCGGCGCCTGCTGCGGTCTGCTCGAGCTCATGGAGACCATCGCTGGCCAGAGCTACCAGGACCGCTGGGACTTCGTGGCCGTGCAGTCGATCCAGCGGGGCCTGCTCGCGAACCTCGACCGGCTGGTGCGCCTGCGCCTCACCCAGGACGACGGCGCCACCGCGGCCGTCGGCTCGCTCGCCGCGACCTCGAACGAGCGCTGGGTGGCCGCCCGGGAGCTCGACGAGATCGCCGGCCAGATCCGCGAGCTGCTGCGTGAGCGCGTCCCGATCAGCGCCATGCTCGTCGTCAACGAGCGCTTGAAGCACCGCCTCACGGCGTGAGGGCGTAGCCCGAGCGTCTTCAGGGCTCGCGGACGTACACCAGGCCCTGCGCCGGCGCCGCGGCCGAGGTCCGCCCCGCGCCGACGATCATCCAGGCGTCGCCGCTCCCGGTGACGTCGAAGAGCCCGCTGGTGCTGCCGCTCTCGGTCCCGAGCTCGTAGCGTCGCCAGGCCTCCGACGACGAGAGGTCGCCGCTGACGTCGCCGACGAGCAGCTCGAGCCGCCGCTGCCCGGCGCCGACCGCCCGCCAGCCGACGACCACGACGACGCCGTCACCGGACCAGACCCCCTCGAAGTGTCGCTGGTCCTGATCCTCGATGACCATCTGCGGGTTGAGGACCCACAGGTCGGCGACGGCGTTCGTCCGCATGTAGCCGTACCCGCCGACGACGATGAAGCCCCCGCCGTCGACCGGGGCCGCGTCGTTGGAGGTCATCAGCGACTGCCCCGGATCATAGGCGGCGATCTGCCAGGTCCCGCCCGCGGTCCCGTTCTGGGCGTAGACGTCGTTGAACCAGCGGGGGAGCCCGTCGAAGCCGGTCGCCTCGAAGAGATCCGCGGCCGCGACGAGCGACGGGGTACAGACCTCGCCGACACAGGCGAGCCGGCCGGTGACAGCGCGCAGCACCGGGTCCTCGGAGGTGATGACGCTCTGGACGTTGCAGCTGGCGTCCTGCGCGGTCGGTGACGACGCCACGCAGCGCCGGACCCACGCCCCGCCGAAGACCGCCTCGCCGACCGCCCACAGGCGCACGCCGCCGCCCTCGGTCCGATAGGTCCAGAGCCCGTGCGGCTCACCGTAGCCGGTGTCCTCGAGGGCCCATCGAAGCGGCTGATCGTCGCTCCATTGCCCTTCGTCGCGGACCCAGAGGACGCCGCCATCGTCGATGGCGAAGACGCCGTGAACGTCGGCGAACGCGGCCTCCTGCCGCGTCCCCGGGAACGTCGCGACGACGCCCGCGGTGGAGACGTCGGCGAGGATCCCGGTCGCGTCGTCCGCCGTGTCGCTCAGTGACATCGCGGCGGTCCACTCCCCGCCCGCGTACGTGACCCGGGTCAGACGCCGATGCTCGCCCGAGGCGGCGACCGGCGCGCGGACCAGGGTGAACCCACGGCAGACCGAGGCGGCGCAGAGGTCGGCGATCGTCGACACGTCGCCGTCGTCGCAGGGCGCCCCGTCGGCCTTGCCGTCACAGCCCGGGCTGGGCGGCTCGCAGCCCTCGATCGGGGTGAACTTGCACTGGCCGCCGAAGCAGGCGTCGGCCGTGCACGGGTCGTCGTCGTCGCAAGGCATGAGGGTCCCGACGCACTCGCCCTCGGAGCAGACGTCTCCGGAGGTGCACGCGTCGCCGTCGTCACAGGGGCCCGGGACGGCGTTGTGGCCGCAGCCCTCGGCGGCGCAGAAGTCGACCGTGCAGGGGTTGTCGTCGTCGCACTCGGGGCCGACGAACCCGACGCAGGCGCCGTCGTGACAGGTCGCGCCGACGCTGCACGCCAGGCCGTCGTCGCACGCCTCCCCCTCAGCTCGCGGCGCGGTCACGCAGTCGCCGGTGTCCGAGTCGCAGACCCCGCGCTCGCAGGGGTGGTCCTCCGGATCCGGGCAGGTCCGCGCGGTGCCGGCGCAGCCGACCCCGGGCTCGCAGAAGTCGTCGGTGCACGGATCTCCGTCATCGCACGCGATGACGCCTTCGCCGACGCACGCGCCCTCGGCGCAGGTGCTCTGCGGCGTGCACGGGTCGGCGTCGTCGCAGCTCCCGGCCTGCGGATCGCCAGCGACGCACGCGCCCGCGACACAGCGGTCGGGGCCGGTGCACGGGTTTCCGTCGTCGCAGCTCGCGCCGTCGTCGGCGGCCACGGCGCCGCAGGTCCCGTCGGGCAGGCACGCCGCCACCTCGCAGGGCGCGAGCTCGACGTCGGCACACTCCGAGGAGTCCTCGCAGCGCTTCGGCCCGGTGCTGCTCAGGTCGGGTGCGTCGAGCCCGTCCACGAGCCCGTTGACGGTGATCTCCGGGTCTTCTCCGGTGCACGCGCACAACCACAGCGAGACCAGGCCAATTGTTCCGACGCGCATCATTCGAGCCGCCCCCACGCGCACCCCTCCCCCGCGCTGCGACTGCGCGGGCCGGGTTCAGCATAGCAGAAATGCGGTGGAAGACAGCGCCCCCACGTCGATCACGCTCGCGCGAGAGCCCGCGGCCCGCCGAACGCGCCGGAGGGATCGTTCGATCGAGCCGATCTGCGCCGTGCCGGGCGCGACGCGAGGTCAGCCCTCGCGGGTCCAGCTCCGCTCGCTCCAGACGACCCGGCGGGGGCGCGCGACCTCGGCCGCCGGTGCCGGGTGGAGCGGGTCGCCCGGGAGGGCGACGCAGAGGGCGTCACCGACCGGCACGATGGCCGGGAGAATCGGCGGGACGTCTCGGGCGGCGGCCCAGCCGAGCGCGCTCTCCGCGTCTGTATGCCGCGCGAGCTCGCCCAGGATCCAGAAGGTCGGGGGGGCCAACCCGAGCTCACCGCTCGCGTGCCGCTCGAGCGCGGCGCTGGCCGAGAGCCAGGTCGAGGCCGTCGTCTCGCCCTCGTCATGGCGGGGCGACTGGCCGCTCGGCGTCCGCGCGACGAAGAAGCGGGTGTCGAAGCGGCGCTTCTCGAGGGGCGGCGTGATCCAGTGGTCGAAGTAGACCAGGCCGCCGCCGTCGAGCCGGAGGTCGAGGTCCGCCAGGAGCCTCGGGAACGAGATCTCACCGGCGAGCAGCTCCGCCCGCGCGCTGGCGAGCGCGGTGACGCGCTCCTCGTCGAGCGGCGAGCCGTCGGCCATCGTCCCGAGCAGCACGCCGGCCTCCTCGAAGGTCTCCCGGAGCGCGCAGACGACCAGGGCGCGGGCGACGTCGACCTCGCTGACCCCGTGCATCCGCGCGACGAGACGCGCCGCGTCGACGCCGTCGAGGCGCGCGAAGGCCCGCTGGTCGAAGTCGAGCACGTCCAGCCGCCCTCCGGGGAACACCCAGGCGTTGGCCATGAAGGCGCTCTTCGCGTGGCGACGGACGAGGAAGATGTCCGGGGGCGGCGCGTCCTCGGCGAGCAACACGATGGTCGCCGCGGGATCGACCGTGGGAGCGGTCTCTGGCGAGCTCATGTCCGCCCGCCGCTCAACAGCCGTCCTCCGGCTCTCCCTCCATCGTGACCCAGCCGACGATCTCGATGCCGTGGCCGCTGAGCCCCTTGAAGGGCCGCTTGTGGCTGGTGACGACGCGGATCTTGGAGAGCCCGAGATCCCCCAGGATCTGCGCGCCGATCCCGAAGTCGTGGAAGCCCATCCGCGGGCGCCCGCTGCCGTCGTCCCGCTCGCCCCGGGCGATCGATCCGTAGGCGCGGAGCCGATCGGCCAGCGGGTCGTCGTCGCCGTCCGGGCGCATGTAGACGACCACCCCGGCGCCCTCGGCGACCATCCGCCGGAGCGCCCAGGCGAGCCGCGAGCGCGAGGGCATGAAGTCGAGGCCGAACACGTCCCCGAGCGGGTCGGCGCGGTGGACCCGGACGAGGGTCGGCTCGCGCGAGATGTCGCCGTGAATGAGCGCGAGGTGGGTCTGCCCGTTGACCGTGTCCTCGTAGACGCGGACGTCGAACTCGCCGAAGTCCGTCGGAAGGCGCGCCTCGCTGACGCAGTGGACGAGGCGCTCATGCTCGAGGCGGTAACGGATGAGGTCGGCCACGGTGGTCACGAGGATGTCGTGCTTCTCACCGAACTCGAGCAGCCGCGGAAGGCGCATCATGGCGCCGTCCTCGCCCATGACCTCGCAGATGACACCGGCCGGCGCGCGGCCCGCGAGGCGCGCGAGATCGACCGATCCCTCGGTCTGCCCCGACCGCACGAGCACGCCGCCGCGGCGCGCGCGGAGCGGGAAGACGTGCCCCGGCGCGATGAAGTCGTCCGGGCGCGACGCGGGGTCGACGGCGGCGCGGATCGTCTCGGCGCGGCCGACCGCCCCGATCCCACCGCGCGCGCGGTGGTCGATGCTCCGGGTGAACGCGGTGCCGAGCGGCGCGAGGTTGTGCTCGACCATCGGCTCGAGCCTGAGCGCGTCGCAGCGCTCGCCCGACAGCGCGAGGCAGATGAGCCCACGCCCCTCCCGGGCCATGAAGCTGATCTGCTCGGGGGTCACGGTGTCCGCGGCCGCGACGAGATCCCCTTCGTTCTCACGGTCCTCGTCATCCACCAGGATGACCATCCGCCCCTCCGCGATGGCGGCGATGGCGGCTTCGACAGGGGCGATCTCGGGCACGTAGGGCTCCTCCGGCAACGACCGGGAGCGAATACCACACACCTCCGCGAGCCACCGACCAAAAATCACCGGTCCCGCCTCCCCGATGCGCGGCGTCCAGGGCGCCGGCTCCCTCCCCCTGGGGGCGCTCGGTCGGCCTCCCTCGCGGCGTCGCGGTCCGACGGACCACCGCTCGCCGAGCTCCACCAAGAGAGCGCCGCTCGGTGTCGACAACTTGACTGGCCGCCGCCACTTCGGACACCGTGTGGCGCGCCGCCCGGGCGACGGGTGGCGGAACCTCGCACTGCACACAAGCCGACTAGCGACACTTGGTGCAGCAATAGGAGGCCACTCCAAGTGACGTGGCCAGGGAGATTTCGCAGATGAAAACAGTGGCGATCGTAGGCGCGACAGGCGCCGTCGGAGGAGAGCTGTTGGCGGTCCTCGAGCATCGCCAGTTCCCGGTGGGACGCCTCATACCGCTCGCGTCGGCCCGCTCGGCCGGACAGACCGTGACCTTCCGCGGCGAGGAGCTGACCGTCCAGGAGGCGACCCCGGAGTCCTTCGCGGGCGTCGACATCGCCTTCTTCTCGGCGGGAGCGACGCGCAGCCGCGCGCTCGTCCCGGCCGCCCGCGCCGCCGGCGCCGTGGTCGTGGACAACTCTTCGGCCTTCCGCATGGTCGACAACGTCCCGCTCGTCGTGCCCGAGGTGAACCCCGACGCGATGGCCGGCCACGACGGCCTCATCGCCAACCCGAACTGCGTCGCGGCGATCCTCACCGTCGCGATCGCCCCGCTCGCGCGCCTCGCCAAGCTGAAGCGCCTGGTGGTGTCGACCTACCAGTCGGCCAGCGGCGCCGGGGCCCGCGCGATGGAGGACCTCCTCGTCCAGACCCGCGCCTACCTCGCGGGTGAGGAGGTCGTGCCGAAGGTCCTCAAGCACCCCTTCGCCTTCAACCTCTTCAGCCACGACAGCGCGATGGAGGACAACGGCTACAACGGCGAGGAGAACAAGGTCGTCGCCGAGGTGAAGAAGATCCTCGGGGCCCCGGAGCTGGGCGTGAGCGTGACCTGCGTCCGCGTCCCGATCCCGCGCGCCCACTCGGCGAGCGTCAACCTGGAGTTCGACCGCGAGGTCACTCCCGAGGAGGCGAAGGCCGCCCTCGAGGGCGCCGACGGCGTCATCGTCGTCGACGACGCCGCGAACAACCACTACCCGATGCCGAACGAGGCGTCGGGCAAGGACGAGGTCCTCGTCGGCCGCATCCGCCGCGACCCGTCCCTCGCGACGGCCCTCAACCTGTGGGTCTCCGGCGACCAGCTCCTCAAGGGCGCGGCCCTCAACGCCGTGCAGATCGCCGAGACGCTCTGACCCGCCCCACCGCCCCGGCGCACGCCGCGCGCCGGGGCCCGCGGGTGCGCCGCGCGCCCGCCCCGACCGCGAGGCCACCATGGCACGACTCCAGCCGCTGTGGACCCGAGACGAGACGACCGACCCCGGCGCGATCGCGGCGTTTCTCGCCGAGCGCGACATCGTCTACGAGCGCTGGCCCCTGCCCGACGACGTGCGCGCTCTGGCAGCGAAGCCGCGCCTCGACGAAGACGACAAGGCCGCGCTCCTCGCGTCCTTTCGCGCCGAGCTCGACCAGAAGTCGGCCGACGCCGGGTACGGCAGCGCCGACATCGTCGCGATCCGCGCGGACCTGCCGGGCGTCGACGACGCGCTCGCGAAGTTCGACCGCGTCCACTACCACGACGACGACGAGGTCCGGGCCATCGTCGGCGGGGAGGGCGTCTTCGGCTTCGTCGGCGATGACGGCCGCCAGTTCCTGTTGACCGTCGAGGCCGGCGACTACATCAGCGTCCCGGCCGGCATCTGGCACTGGTTCTATTGCGGAGCGGACAAGGAGATCACCGCGCTCCGGCTCTTCCGCGACACCGCCGGCTGGGTCCCGCGCTACCGGGCGACCGATCGCGGCGTCCCCTCGGCCGCGACGTGAGCCCGCCACCGGCGCTGCTGTCCGACGACAGCCTCGAGCTGCGGGGCCTGCTCGCCGAGCTCGGCCGCCGCTACCACGCCGCCGGCTGGCTGATGGGGACCAGCGGGAACCTCAGCGCGCGACTCCCGGTCACCGACCGAGACCCGGGCGAGCGCGTCCTGGTCACCGCCAGCGGACGCCACAAGGGGCGCCTGGGGACCGGCGACTTCGTCATCGTCGACCTCGACGGCGCGGTGGTCGCGGCCGGCCCGAACGCGCGCCCTAGCGCCGAGACGAGCCTGCACACGGCAGTCTACCGGCGTGTCCCTGAAGCGACGGTCGCGCTCCACGTCCACACCGTGGCCTCGACGCTCCTCGCGCCGGACCTGCCTGGCGACTCGGGCGCCGTCGGGCACGCCGAGTTCCGGGACATCGAGATGATCAAGGGCCTCGACCTCTGGCGCTCGGACGCGCGGGCCGCTCTGCCTCTCTTCGCGAACCACGCCCACGTGCCGGACATCGCGGCCGACGTCGAGCGCTACTACGCTCGAGAGCGCGACGTGCCGTCCTTCGTCATCCGTGGGCACGGGATCACCGCCTGGGGCGACAGCCCGTTCACCGCGGACCGGCACCTCGAGGTGACCGAGTTCCTCTGCCGCGTCGCGCTCGCGCGGCGCTGAAGCCCGACGCCACGCGGCCCCGCGACCCTCGCGGACACGGCACGCCCCGCGCCGTCCCCGCCGGCCCTCCGGAGAGACCGGACGACGCCTCCGGAGAGACCGGACGACGCCTCCGGAGAGACCGGACGACGCCTCACACGGCGCGCGGCAGCGGCACCGACGAGCCGACCTCCAGGCACACCACGCCGTCACCTCGCAGAAAACGCGAAGATTCGAGCGCGGTCGGTGTCATCGCTGGATGGACACCACGCCGCCTGCGGCGGGTCGCGACGCGACCTCGCCCGCGGCGACGCAACGTTCACGTCCACAAGGGCCGGCGCGGTCCCGGGTGGGCTCCGCGCGCCGAGGCGACGCTACTTCTTCTTGGCGGGCGCCTTCTTGTCGTCGGCCTTGTCGTCGGCCTTGTCGTCGGCCTTCTTGTCGTCGGCCTTCTTGTCGTCGGCCTTCTTGTCGTCGGCCTTCTTGTCGTCGGCCTTCTTGTCGTCGGCCTTCTTGTCGTCGGCGGCCTTCTTGTCGTCGGCGGCCTTCTTGTCGTCGGCGGCCTTCTTGTCGTCGGCCTTCGCCGCCCCCTTCCCGTCGTCGGCAGGCGCCGCAGGCGCCTCCTCTCCGGTGGGGCTCACGCCGAGGATCGACCAGACGCCGTCGAGCTGAGTGCCGACCTGCGCCAGCCCATCGACGAACTTCTGGAGCTCATCACTGGAGTACTTGGCTTGCTCCTTGAGGCTCGCTACCGAGAGCGCCTCACGGGCCATCGTCCGCGCGGACTGGAAGTCGTAGCGGCTCTCCAGGGCGGTGACCAGTTGCTCGAACCCGTTGCTCATTACGCGCTCCTCGTCGCAGCAGGGCGCGCCAACCCGGCGCGCCGCGTAAGTGCCTGAAATGTATTTACAAACGGCCCATTGGCTGAACGCAGCGCGATTATAGCAGCGGCTTTCGAGCGGTCAACCGCACCCACCCGGGTTTCCTCCGCGCCGTGAGCGCGGCCTCCTCTGCGGCTGTGGGAGGATCCGGCCGGATCACGCCGGCGAGAGGACGCGCGGCGCTCGAGCGCCGCGCGTCCTCTCGCCGGGTTACTGCAGCACATCCAGCGACAATTCGGTTCAATACGCGATGATTGTGATGGCGTCGGCCAATCCCTATACTCGCTGCGCACGATAAGGAAGGCCCAGCATGATGACGACTCCCACGCCGAAAGCGCCGCGAAGCCTCGACGGGGTCCATCGGACGCGCGCGCTCCTGCCCATGGTGCTGCCGTTCGCCCTCGCGGCGGCCCTCGTCGTCGGCGCGGGGACGCTCGCCGGATGTGGGGACGAGAAGATCGTCGCCGTTGGCGGTGGGCCGCTCCCCGACACGATCCTGGGTGGCAGCGACGTTCCGGACGCCACGCTCCCGGACGGCGCCATCGACCCCAGCGCGCTCGGACGCGAGATCGTCATCCTGCACGACACGACGCACCCGATGTCGATCACCGTCACCCAGAACCAGCTCCTGCGCGCCAAGGTCATCGATTACGCTCAGGGCGGGCCGGCGTCAGACATCTCGGTCCGCTTCGCGGTCGTCGAGGGCGCGGACGCGAGCGACGCGAGCCTGTCGAGCCTGTCGGCATACACCGACGACGCCGGCGTCGCCGCGGTGACCTTCCGCTCCGGGACCACCGCAGACCGCACCTATACGATTCAGGTCTCTGCCGACGGCGCCGATCCGGTGCGCTTCGACGTCTACGTGACCGACTCGCCGCGCGGGGATCTCCGGGTCGCCCTGTCCTACGAGGGCCCCATCGCGGTCAAGAACGTCCACCTCCGCCTGGTGAACGGCCAGTTCACCTGCGGTCAGTTCAGCGCCATCAACCCGCCCCTCGACGTCGTCGGAGAGAAGACGCTCCTCGGCGTCGGGCAGGGCGACGTAGTCTGGGAGCACCTGCCGGCCTCCGAGCGGTTCACCGTCGTCGCGACCGCGGAGTCCCAGGAGGGCCACCTCGCGGCGGCCGGATGCATCGACGGGGTCGTCATCGTCGGCGAGCAGGAGAACAAGGTCACGCTGACCATGTACCTCCTGACGCTCAACCCCACGGGCATCTACGACTCGACGAACATCTTCGACTTCACCGGCGCCATCCCGGGGCAGCTCGGCGAGCTCGTGACCCAGATATCGCTGCTGTTCAACAGCCCGGGGCAGTTCCTGATCGACCAGGTGAAGGCGATCGCCGCCGCCTACGTCGGCGAGCTCATCACCGACGCGGTCTTCGGCCTCTTCGAGGACGCCGTCGTCGATGTCATCGACGACTGGATGTTCAACAACTCGCCCCAGTGGATCCAGGACATCCTGCAGGTCGGTCAGGACCTGACCCAGGTCGTCAACAACCTCGAGATGCAGGCCGAGCTCCGCATCTCGAAGCTCAGCAACGACTACTACGTGCAGGGCGCGCTGCTCTGGCAGGGCATCGTCCTCTACTGGCACTGGGGCTGCCCCGACCAGGGCGAGCCGGGCTACGACCCCGAGTGCGGCCGCTACGTCTTCAACCTGCAGGCGTTCCAGGACACGCAGTTCCCGATGGACATCGTCGAGGGGCACTTCACCGGGACGATTCAGAACTTCGACCAGCTCGACATCGACAACCACGTCATCAAGATCAACTACGGCAAGCTCATCATCTTCGTCCTCAACGAGATGATCCTGCCGGCGCTGTCGGGCGAGCACACCCTGCTGGACGCAGTCCTGTCGTTCATCGACTGCCACTCGATCGGCCAGTCCATCGGCGGCTTCGGCGCGCTCGGCATCGACGAGGAGGACGTCGAGGACTTCTGCGTCGACGCGGTCACGACGATCGTCTCACCGGTCCAGTTCGTCATCGGCGGGCTCGCCATCGACTCCCAGCTCCGGATGAGCGGCAACGCCACGCTCCGAGACGACGACGACGATCTGGTGGTCGACCGCATCGACGACGGGAACTACCTCGGACATTTCGAGAGCGACGGCCAGGAAGGTTCTCCCTTTACAGGCACCTGGGAAGCGGTCAAAAACGCCCTACCCTGAGCGGCCGGCGTCGACGCCGCCGCCACAGCCCAGCTGGAGCCCATGAAGCGCCTCGTCCTCCCCGCGCTCCTCGTCGCCGCCGTCTCATTGGGGGCCTGCCCCGAGCAGCAGATCATGCCCCTCATCGGCGAGGGCCCGGAGGTCTACGCGCTCCTCGAGACCGAGGCCCCGGACGACCCGGCGCGCTCTCCCCTCGCCGCCGCGCGTCGGCTACACCAGTCGCTGATGCAGGACGACGCCGAGATGGTGTGGACCCTGCTCGCCGCGCCGACGCGGCAGGCCCTCGACGAGCGGGCGGCGACCATCAGCGCCAGCGGCCGCGAGCTCATCGACGCCTCGTCCCTGCCGGGACCGGGCGGGACCGTTCGGAAGGTCCGCTACGAGAGCATCTTCTTCGGCCCCCACGTCATCGACCTCCAGGACAGCAAGAAGACCTCGGCGACGCCCTTCGGTGACGCCCGCGTCATCCTGGCGACGGCGCGGGACGCGACCGAGACGGAGCTCCTGTTCGTCCGGGAGGAAGACGGCTGGAAGCTCCTCAAGACGGGTTTCTAGCGGCATTCGGGACACGCAAGCACGCACCCCGCTTCTCTCGCGATGGCCGCGGGCCCGGATCGCGCTCGAAGTCGCCACGTCAGTCACTCGATCCGCCCGCTTGTGCGACGCACAAATCGCGATCCAGTCTCGGGGCGCGAGGTGATGCGCCAGAGCGGCTCTCGAGGCGCGCGGGCGGTGCGCCAGGGCCAGCCCCGGATCGCCCCTGGTTGGCGAGTTTGACGACCCGAGGGCGGCCGGATACTCTTCGCGCCGAGTCTGCCTCCGCTCGGATCGTCGCCCGTCCGGCCACGCTGACGCGGCAGCTCTCTACGCGGAACGCTCGGGGCACACCGGATGATTATTACGCAGACGCACAAGCGTCGGACCTTCGTCGGCAGCATGAACGTCGGCACGGACCTCGTCGCTGCCCTCAAGACCATCTGCGTCGACAACTCCATCTTCTGCGCCGGGTTCACCGCGACCGGCTACCTCGAGGACGTGACCCTCGTCCGCTTCGACGGCCGCACGAGCCGCTACGGAGAGCCAACCCAGTACTCCGGGACGTTCCACGCGGTGGGCCTCCACGGCAACATCTCCCTGGCCGAGCGCCAGACCGTCGTCCGCTGCCACGCCGTCGGGACGATCAGCCCCAGCGAGGGAGAGTTGCACCTCGTCAGCGGCGAGCTCACCGCCGGCAAGGTGGTGGCGGTCGAGTTCAGCCTGACCACCCACGACGACATCCGGCTCTACCGTGAGCGCGACGAGCGAACCGGGCTCGACGCCTGGCTCCGGGTCGAGTTCGGCGACGGCCCTCCCATCGCCCGGGACGACGACTCCCTCGAGGTCCTCGCCTCGGCCGCCACGCCGCAGCCGACCGCCAAGCCAGCGCGCGCCGCCGAGGAGAGCAGCGTCCCCCACGACGTCGACATCGCCGAGGGCGACTACCTCAACCACCCCGCCCTCGGACTCGGCGAGGTCGTCGGCACCGACGCCGAGGAGCGGGTCTCCATCCGCCTCGAGAGTGGTCGCGTCGTCGAGCTGCACCTCGGGCTCCTCGAGGTCACCCAGGTGACCACCGAGGGCAAGCACCGCGTCTTCAAGGTTACGATCAAGCGCCGCCCCAAGCGCGTCTGACCGACTCGGCAGGCAGACACCGCCGCTCGCCGTGGTCGCCACGGACAGGCAACTCGACCGAGCGGCCGGACTGCAGCGTAGCGACTCCGAATGGAGCCGTCGCGTCGTGGATGTTCCCGCTCGAGCGGTCGAGACGACCGCGAGCCGAGATGCGCTCGCCCTGATCGCAGCGCTCATCTTGTGACTGTCGCGTTGGCGACGGGCGCCCAGTTCGGAACGCGTTGAACCACACAGAGCACGGGGACTGGATGCCTCACGTCATCCGTGCTCGGTGGCTCGAGTCAGGCGCTGCGGCGCGCGAGTGGCCGGGTCGAGATGGGCGCGTGCGGTGGCTTCCACGACCACCGCGTCCGGACCGCCTGTCGAACGTCCCGTGGCACCCGGTCGCGCGCGTCGACCGCGCGCCAGTTCAGTCCATGCGCCGGTAGACCCCGACGACGACGCCGAGGATCTGCGTGTCCCGGAACTCGTTCGCCGCGACGTAGATGGGCTCCATCGCGTCGTTGGCCGGCTGGAACCGGATCCGGTCACCCTCGGGGTAGTACCGCTTGACCGTCGCGTCGCCGTCGATCATCGCGACGACGATCGTCCCTCGCGACGCCGTGCGCTGCTTGCGGACGAAGATGAAGTCGCCGTCGTGGATACCGTCGTTGATCATCGACTCGCCGACCACGCGGAGGCCGAAGACCTCCTTCGTCTTGCCGAGCAGGAAGCGGTCGATCTTGACGGTGTCCTCGGCGTTCTCGACCGCGAGGATCGGCTCGCCGGCGGCGATTCGACCCAGGATCGGGATCTCGACGAGGTTGTCGTCCGCGAGGTCGACCGGCACCAACGTGCGGCTCTTCGCGCCGTCACGGTTGATGTAGCCCTTCCGCTCGAGCGCCTTGAGATGATCGTTCACACCGTTGGTGGAGCGGATCCCGAGCTCGGCGCCGATCTCACGGATCGTCGGCGGGTAGCCGTCCCGTTCGATCTTCGTGGAGATGAAGTCGAGCACCTCTTGTTGGCGCTCCGTGAGCTTGGCACGTCCTGTCATGGCGGTCTCCGAGTGCGACGATTCCCCGACGGCCCATCCTCACTGAACACCTGTAACGACGTCAAGTTTGTTCAGCGATTTTCCGTCGTGAGATGTCGCCCCGGCGCGCGCTCAGCTCCGCCAGTTCGCCCGCCGCTCGATGGCCAGCCGCGCCAGCTCGTCGGCGCGCTCGTTGCCGGGCACGCCGGCGTGTCCCGGGACCTTCACCAGCTGGATATCGGTGAACCGCGAGAGCGCTGCCTGCACCTCGGCGATGAGCTCCTTGTTCTTCTTCGCCTTGTACTGCCCGGTCACGACCTTGAGGCCGTAGTCGCTGTCGCTCATCAGATCGACCGGGACCGACGGGTCGGGCACCATCTCGAGGCCGCGCAGCATGGCCGTCAGCTCGGCGATGTTGTTCGTCCCCTGTCCGAGATACTCGGAGACCTCGCGGACCTCGCCGCCGGCGCTGTAGTGGACGCCGGATCCGGCGGGCCCGGGGTTGCCCGAGCAAGCGCCGTCGGTCCAGATCTGGATGCTCTCGGACTCCGGGCGGCGGCCCGCCATGCCGACGAGCACGACTCCTTTGCCGACGCGCACGGGCGGCCCGCCGGTCTTGCTCCGCGACGCGCTGCGCCCGCCCCGCGCCGGCGCCGGCTCACCCGCCGGGAGCGCCTTCGGGGTGCCGCCGGTGACCGTGAACTTGTCTGCATGCGACCGATAGACCTTGCCACCGGGCTTGTAGCAGAAGTCCACCAGCCCGCCCCGTCCCGGGACCGCCCGCCCCTGCGCATCGCTACGCACGAGGACGGTGTCGTCCCGGAACTTCGCCTCGATCCAGAGCTCCTCGGCCAAGGCTACTGCGCGCCCACGGTGATCGTGACCGACGCCGGGTCGCTGTAGAGGTAGACGTCGCTGCTCTGCGAGAAGACGACGAGCTCGACGGTGTAGTCCCCCGCCACGTCGGGGCGGAAGGACGGCGTGGAGCTTCCCTGGGTGTTGAGGCGGGCGAGCGACCCGGCCGGCTTGGCCGTCAGGTACCAGATGTGGCTGCCACTACCGAAGACCCCGCCGCCCGGAGTCGACGCCAGGCCGTTGAGGGTGACCGTGTCCCCGACGACCGCGCCGGCGTAGTCCGAGGCGCTGCCGAGGTTGGCGACGGGGTTCGAGAGCCCCTTGGCGTCGGCGGCGATGAGGCCGAGGGTCTTCTCCTCGTTGGCCATGGTGAAGTCGTTGTAATAGGTCACGGTGAAGATCTCGGAGACCGTCGTGCTCTCGTTGGGCACGCCGCCGAGGTCGTAGCTGACCTCCACCGGGAAGACACCGCCCGGTGGTACGCTGGTCTCGGTGAAGGCGTTCTTGAGCGAGTAGACCTCGGGCGGGAGGTCGAAGTTGGCCTTCACCTCGATGTTCTTCAGCTGGAGCGGGCCGTTGCCGTCGTTGTAGATGACGACGTTGCGGGTCCCGGTCGTCCCCGCGCTGCTGCTGCCCGTCACGAAGACGTTGCCGCTCGCCGGGGCGAGCGCGATCTTGGACTTCGGATCACCGCTGAAGAGATCGATGTAGATGGTGTCCGGGTCGGGCGACTCGTAGGGGATGACGAGCTGTCCGTTGGCCGTGTCGGAGCCGTCGTTCGCCGGCGAGAACTCGACGTCGAAGCGGAGCGACTTGCCGGCCGCCAGCGCGCGCGGCCAGCTGGTGACCTCAGTGTCCTGTTGCTCGGCGCTCGTCGCCGGGATCCAGGCGGTGAGCGTGTAGTCGTCCCGGGCCTCGACCGGGTCGATGCGCGGGGTCTTGATGGTGATCGGCGCCGGGCCCTCGCTGTAGACGACGACGCTGCGCGTCTCCTTCTGGGTCACGTTGGTGAAGTCGAACTCGTTCTGGTTCGAGTAGCTGAGGCTGTAGCCGCCCGAGGAGAAGGCCGAGGACAGCGCGACCCGGAGCTGCGCGAAGCCGCTCGCGTCGGTCTCGATGATGACGGCGTTGGTGTCGGTGGTCTCGTCCTTCGGCTGGTACTGGACGGTGAAGACGAGGTCCTCGTAGCCGGCGTTGTTCGGCTCGAGCACCTGGGCCGGCATCGACGGCAGGTCGAGGAGCGTGAACTCGTCCGACGGGGTCTCGAGGTAGATGTTGACCACGTTGAACGGGGCGGTCCCGAGCTGGTCGTCGTTGTAGACGTGGATGTCCTGGCGCTCGGGGCGGGCGATGGTCGCGTTGGTGAACTTGTAGCTGGTCGGCGTGACTTTCGGGACCGGGTTCTCGGTGTCCATCTTGAAGGTGATGCGGAGCTTCTCGACCTTGGCGTGCCCGTCCTCGGACCGCGAGTCCGAGGTGATGACGAGCACCGAGTCGCTGAAGTCGTCGAGGGAGAACCCGAGCGGCGGGCTGAAGGCGACGTTGAACTCGAGCCCGGGGAAGGCCGCCTCACCCTCGGCGATGACGAACGGGAACGAGTCGGCCCCGATGGCGCCGCCCCACTCGATGTCGACGTAGGTGTTCTTGAGCTGGTGACCGGTGTCATCGGTGTCCCAATCGATCCCGGTGATCGTCAGCGGCTCGGTCCCGACGTTGTAGATCTCGACCTTCTTCTGGGTCTTGATCTGGACCGCCTGGCTGAAGCCGACGTCGCCGCCGTCGTCGGGGATGACGCTGCCCGCGACCTCGACCTGCATCCGGGGGAAGGACCCGATGGTGAAGTCGTCGCCGCAGCCGGCCATCGCCAGCGCCCCCAGAAAGACCATCGCGGCCGCGAGGTTCAAGCGCTGTGCCATCTCGTGTCGCCTCCGTGCTGCGCGCCGTGCGCGTCGTGTCGTGCGGGGTCGCTCGTCGTTCCCCGGGGCTCGCGGCTGACGCCGAGACGAGCCGTTCTCCACCATCCCGTTCGGGACGCCGGAGTCTATCGAGACGGCCGGCGCGACTCAACGCCGAATCCGCCCCCAGCCGGCCGATATCGGCCCGACGAGAGGAGATCTCCGAGGGCCCCGGAACGACGAAGGGCGCGGCCATCGGCCACGCCCTTCGTCAGCGAACGAGGCGCCCGGCGGCTACTCGAGCAGGCACAGCGTCTCGTAGTAGATCGAGATGTGCTGGTCGACCTGCGGCATGCAGCCGCCACTCTCGTTGAAGATGACGGAGTTGCTGGGCGCGTCGTAGAGCCAGTTCGAGCCGCCGTTGCTCATACAGCCGGCGCCGGCGACGGTCACCTCGACGGTGTTCGGGTCGGCGAGGCGCGTGAGGAAGAACTGCTTGCGGAGCCCGAAGGCGATGTTGCCGATACCGCTCAGGCTCTGCGCGAAGCTCGAGTCGCAGATGCTGCCGACGCTACCCCCGGTGGCCTGGGCGACGTCCCGGTAGCGGAGGCCCGCGGCGGCGTCTCCGGCGCTTGACGAGCAGCCGCCGGGAGGGCCGACGATGGCGTGGGCGTGGAAGAGGTTGTCGTTGTAGAACCCCTTGATATTCTTGAAGAAATTGATGTAGAAGTTCAGGTCCGCCGGCGACGAGTCCTCCTCGTCCGAGACGAAGACGACCTCGAGGGCGGCGTCCTGTCGGACGAAGGCGCGGTTGGTGCCACCGCAGAACCCATCGTAGCAGCGGTCGGGCGCCGTGCAGTCCTCGTCGACGGTGCAGGAGATGGTCGAGTTCGACGTGAGCGGCAGGCTCAGGGCCGCCTGCGCTGCGGCGAGCCCCTGCTCCGTGCCGGAGCCGTTGCTGCCGACCTTCACGTTGTTCTTGAAGTCCTGCCAGTCCGTGTTGTTCACGAAGCGGGGGCTGCCCACGAGGCGGCCGGCCTCGGCGTCCATGTCCGTCGTCGTCACGCCGATCTGGTAGTCGATGCTCCAGGTCTGGGCACCCTGGATGAACGTGTCGAAGTTCGAGGCCAGGTTCGACTGCTCCTCACCCATCGAGCCGGAGTTGTCGACCACGAAGAGGACGTCGACCTGGGTCCCGGCGGTCTGGACGAACTCGTCGGTCTGCTCGGACTCGTAGGTCCCGGCGCCGTCGAGCGGCACCACGACGGTCGGCGTGTCGGTGTCGGTGTAGAAAGCGAGACCACAGGAGTCGCCGCCCGGGTCCTGCGGCACGTAGACGACCTTGACCTCGGCGCTGCCGTTGGGGTCGAGGGTCAGCGGGAGCCCCGGCGACGCCTTGATCTGGAACTCGGGCGAGCAGCCCTGGAGCTCGACGTTGGTCACGTCGAGGGGGGCCGTCCCGATGTTGTAGGCCGTCACGGTGATGGTCTGGCTGTGGCAGCCGATGGTGATCGTCCCGAAGTCGACCTCCTGGGGCAGGACCGCGAGGTTCGCGACGCCGGACTTCGCGTGGAGGTTCGGCGTGTACGGCGAGAGCCCGCCGGTCTGGGCCTGGGGCCACAGGACCGGCGTCGTGGTGCCGCTGTAGGGATCGATGTACCGGATGCCGAGGAGGGCGCCGTAGTCGACCAGCTCGTCGCCGAAGATGGGCGCCGAGTCCGGCGGCGTGAACGTGATCTCGATGTCGTAGGCCTGCCCGGGCTTGAGCCCGTTCTGAATCGCGGGAGGCGTCTGCGTAACGCGGTAGTACTGGCTGTTGCCCGACTGCTGGGGGGTGTTGTTCGGGTCATCGCAGCTCCCGCCGAAGAAGCCGACGAAGGACGCGCAGTCGTTGACCAGGGCCGAGTGGAAGGAGCACTCGCCGGAGCCGGTGTTCACCAGCGACGCCTTGAGGGTCTTCTTGAAGCCGCGCGGCACGATGCCGAAGTCCAGCTCGCTCGGGACCACGGTGACCTCGCAGGTCGCCGAGTCGGTCCGCTGCGCCTTGAGGTCCACCTCCCAGGCGGGGCGCTGACCATCGTTGGACTCGACGAGGAGCTTGCCGAACTGGGTCCCGGTCGGAGCACCCTCGTTGGTGAAGACGAGCTTCACTTCGCGGTACTCGCCGGGAGCGAGGACGCCCGCCGTCGGCGGATCGGACAGCGGGCCCCAGGACGAGTCGGTCTTGATGCGGAACTCCCCGGTGGGGTTGTCGCTGAGGCTGATCCCGTCGACCTGGAGGTCGGCGCTACCGGCGTTGTAGAGCGCGACGTTGCGCTGAATCCCGAGGTTCTGCGCGACGAAGCCGAAGTCGACCGACGACGGAGGGTTGACCTGCAGCACCGGCGCCTCCGCGCGGCCGAACACGTAGATCGGGTACTCGCCGCCCTCCTGCGAGTCGTTGCTCGAGACGATCAGGGTCGCGATCGGCCCCGTGGTCTGAACCATGTCGGACCTCGGGGTGAAGCGGACCGTGAAGGTGAACACGTCGCTGCTGGCCGGCTCGACGACGGTCTCCTCGGTGGGAGCGCCGATGATCTCCACCGTGTCGCTGCTGTCCTCGGTCAGGTGGATGGAGGTGATCCGCAGGTCACGCGAGCCCTGGTTCGAGATGGCGAGGGGCCGCTCGACCGGGACGTCGATGGTCTGCCAGCCGAAGTCGACCGGGTTCGGGAAGGCCACGAGCTTCGGGCCCACCTCACGCCCCTTCAAGAGCGTCTCGACGTACTTCGCCTCGCCCTGCACCTCGTACTCGACCGTCAGCGAGCCGGTGTCGGCGCCGCCGTTCGTCGGGCTGTAGGCGACCTGGACCGAGAAGTTGTCGTTGTGGGCGTAGGTGTCGGGCTCGGGCGCGCTCACGATCGAGAAGTCGCCGTCGTTGCCGGCCTGGATCGAGATCCCCGTGACCTTGACCTCGTCCGCGCCGATGTTGATGTAGCTGACGTTCTTCGTCGCGACCTGCTGCGACTCCACCTCGTCGAAGTTCACCGGGTCGGGGATGACCTGGAGCGTCCCCGCCTGGCTCAGGGTCTCGATCGGCACCTCGACCGTGAGCGCCCCGCCCGCCGCGGCGACGTTCGTCTCGATCATGAGCACGCCGGAGTCCCGGTTCGTGTCGGTCGGGTCGTAGTTGACCATCAGGGTCGTGGATTCGCCGACGGCGAGCTCGGTGAGGCCGGGCTGGGTGACGCTGAGGTCGCCGCTCTCGCTGTCGAGCCAGACGCGCTTGAGCTTGAGCGTACCGTTGTCGCCGGCATGGCGGATGGTGACGACCTGCTCGGCGTGCGAGTTGACGACCACGGTCCCGAAGGTCACCGGGTTCGGGGCGACCGTGATGACCAGGTCGTCGCCGATCTGGAAGCCCGGTCCATCGCCACCGTCATCGCTGCAGGCCGTCCCGAAGAGAATTGCCGAGCTCGCCATTAGCGCGAGCGAGCTGCGGATCAACTGATGACGTACTCGGCGTCGGAGCATCCTATTCTTCCCCCGGGGTCGTGTCGTGCGGGCAGTGATCGCCGGCGCAGGTCGAGCCAGCGTGGCGGGAGACTACACCAAAGCACAGCGCCGATCCTAGAGCCCTGATCGATCCGCCCACGCGGAGCGCCCCATCGCCGCCAGAATCGGGGGTCCCGCGGCCGTGCACGACGCCGTCGAGGGCCCGGATAGGAGGGTCGACCGCAACGCAGCGCGGGGCTCTCTCGCGAGCCGCACAGCGAGACGCTGGTCCGCTACTGCGCCCGGGACGGTGGCACCATCGAACCGATGATGCACCGCCGGTCCCCATCGCTGCGCTCCGAAACGCGGAGACCCCGCTCGGCCGGACCGAGCGGGGTCTCCGTCGTGAACTCCGCGGGCGCTACTCGTTCGGGAAGAACGGGTGGTTGTAGCCACGCGCGATGCGGAGGCCGCAGGTCCCGCCGCCGCACTCGGAGTCGCTCTCGCAGGTCGTCGTCGTCCCGGCGCAGACGCGGGACAGCTTCACCGTCCCGGCCGGCCAGTCGATGGTCGAGACCGTCCACATGTCGTGGTTGAGCAGCTCCACGTCCTCGAGCTCGAACACGGGGTTCGAGAAGATGTAGACCCGGATCGTCGCGTTGCTGGGCCCGTAGCCGTGGTCGTTCCAGTAGTGGACGCCCACCTTGTACGTCAGGCCGTTCTCCGGGGTGTTGAGGTTGACGTTCTCGGGACCGGCGCCGTCGGTGTCATCGCGGTCGAGGCCGGGATCATCGTCGATGGCCGGATCCAGCGAGCCCCAGTTCGGGTGATGGTTGAACCAGAAGCAGTCGAACTGGCCGTCGAACCAGCCGTCGGGCTTGCCGTCGTTGTCGCCGTCGTACCCGCCGGTCGCGAAGGGGTGAGCGAAGTGGAGATCCATGTCGGCGCCGGCGACCGGGCCCTCGTCGGTCTGGTCGGGATCGTTCGGGGTATCCCAGAGGAGCTCGATGTGGATGGCCTCGTCCGGGTTCACGTAGACCGTCGCCTCGGCCGGCACGCAGGAGTCCACGCCACCCGAGTCGGTCACGGTCAGACGGAAGACGTAGGTGCCGGCGACGTTCGCCTCGAAGGTCGGGTCGGGCGCGGCAGCGCTGGGGAGGAACACCGACTGGGAGCCCACGGGCTGCTGGACCTCCCACTTGTAGGCCTCGATGTTGCCCGTCGCAGCGTAGCTCTGGGAGCCCACGATGTGGAGCTTGGTCTGCGGGATGACCTCTTCGCCCTCCTGGACGATGATCACCGCCGTCGGACACTCGACCGGCACGCCGAACCCGCGCACGTCGACGTTCAGCTCCGCGATGAACGCGTTCGACTTGATCGAGATCTGCCCGAGGTCGGGGATCGGCTGCCCACTTCCGTCGAGCGGGTTGATCTCGTCGGGGATGTAGACGACCTGGAAGGTGCCGGTCTGGTTCGGCTCGAGGACCACCGGGGGATCCGCCGGCCCGATCGCTCCGACCGTGCCGCTCGCGCTGACGCCGGGCAGGGTCTCGAGGGCGAGGGTGAAGTCGGCGCTGGCGTCGTCGGACAGCAGGATCTCGTTGATCTCGAGGGCCTGATCACCGCACGAGGTGATCTCGACGTCGACGGTCGCCGGCTTGCCGACGAGCTTGCCACCGAAGTCGACCTTCTTGGGGTTCACCGCGATGCACGGGCCCCCGACGTTGCCCTGCAGCGGGACGACGGTGCCGCTCGCCTGCAGCGGGTCGTTCGAGTAGAGGATGAGCGTGCCCTCGGCGGGCTCGGGCCCCTTCGGCTCGAACAGCCCGGCGATGCTCACCGAGGTGCCTGGCTCCACCTCGATCGGGTTCTCGAGGATCACGCCCTGGGAGGCGTTCTCCACCGACCAGACCTCCGCGCCCACCGCGAGCGAGAACGCCGGGTGCCCCTGGAGCACGAACTCGTCGATGATGAGCGTGTCGGTGCCGGCGTTCAGCAGCGAGATGCTCTTCTGCTCCTTCTCGTTCTGCGCGACGTTGCCGAAGTTCACCTGCGCCGGGACGACCTGCAGCCGCGGGCGGGCGGCGTCGACCTCGACGTTGATGTTCACCTCGGGCACCGACTCACCGCCGACGACCGCGTTCGACTTGATCGTGATGACCGCGGTCGGCGACTGGCCGGCGCCGGCCGCCGGGTCGTACTTCAGGAGGAAGTTGTAGATCCGGGGCAGCCCCGAGTCGAAGTCGTCGTCGTAGGTGACCACGATCGGGCTCGGGAACGCCGAGCCGTCCGTCGTCGCGAGGCTGAACGCCCCCGGCGGCGTCGAAGCGATCGAGAGCTCGTCGATCTCGAGCGCGCCGTTTCCGGTGTTCGTGATCGTCAGGGTCTCGCTGACCGACGCGGTCCCGGCGCCCGGAGAGACGGTGAGCGTCGAGCCGAACGACACGACGGCGCCCCGGTTGGTGATCTCGAGGTTGGCGACCTGACCGATCGTCGTGCTGCCACCATCGTCGTCACCACACGCGGCGGCGAGCAGCGTTGCGCTCGCGAGCATCGTTCCCAGTGCGACGCCCATGCCCCAGTTCTTCATGCGATTCCACCCCTGTCCGAATCGAGCGCGGCGCCCGCGTTTGTCCCCTGAGTTCACGACTCGGTTGCTGCGAAATCCGAATCCACAGCGCCTGCTGAGCCCCGAGCGGTCGCATGCTAGTGGCGCCCCTACAACGAGTCAATGTTGGATCGCTGCGCAATCTCAGCAGAACACCGCCGCGACGGGTCCTCCTCACCTCGCGGATCCCACCATGCTGCGCTGCGTCACCCCCGACCCGCGTAGCGAGCCCGTGCGCGGGTGACCGCTTCGGCCAGGCGGACCGTCGATCGAGAGTTGCGGCGACGGCAACGAAGCTCCACCGCGTCGCAGAACCACCTTGACAACTGTGTCTCGCCTACCAACTATGACGCTCCTCTGGCGGCCGAATAGCGTTGACCATTGGGGACTTGCGACGCGGCGCAGAGCCGCTGAGGGCGGCCGGTAGATCGCAGCGGCGTCGTTGAGGCACCAGGCCCACGGAGTGAATCGAGTGAGTTTCAAGCACTGCACCCAAGACCACCACCCCCGCCGCGCCCGCACCCTGGCGGCCCGCGCCTTGGGCCTGTCGCTGCTCGTCGGCGGCCTGGCGGTCGGCACCGGTTGTGACTCCACCGCCACCCTCTTCCCGCAGAAGGTCAACTTCCAGCGCGCGATGATCGTGAGCGCGTACCCGGGCCTCAAGAAAAACGATGGAACCTGGGCACGCCAATGCGGCCCGGGGCAGGTCTCCGGGATCATCACCAACGTCGCCCTGCTCTCCACCCAGCGAAAGACCGCGGACGGCGCCTCGGGCGGCGTCGACAGCGATCTGAGCATCCGGCCCGGCGACGTCATCGACACGCGCGTGGTGCAGGGCGGCCTGCCCGACGACATCAACCTGACCAACGAGGGCCACCTCGAGTACGACCTCGACTGCCTCGAGCCCCAGCCGGCGCGCGGCACGGGCGACAGCTGTCAGGCCCGCGGCGGCACCGTACCGTCGGCCCAGCTCGACGAGGTCACCTACGTCGACTACGCCGAGCGCCGCGCCGGCCACGACATCATGATCCTCGTCGACCAGAGCGGCTCCACCAGCGGTCTCGTCGACGCCACGGCCGGAAACATCGAGGCGCGGACCGGCGACTTCGAGATCCCGCCCAACTTCGGCTCCCTCGCCTCGGACGCGACCAACATCCGCCTCACCGCGGCGCGTCGCCTCATCCGCACCCTGAACTCCGAGGATCGCTTCGGCGTCCTGGCGTTTGGTGAGGACATCAACCTCGACGTCCCGTGCCAGGACGCCCAGGGCGACGTCGCCGGCGACCTCGAGCTCTGCTTCGGCGCCCGCAACACCGACATCTGGTTCGGCCAGACCGGCCTCGACGGCCTCGCCGGCTCCGGCAAGGGCCGTTCGAACCTGTGGGTGGCCGTCGACCGCGCCTACGACTTCCTGAAGAACCGCGACCTCTCGGCCGACGAGAAGAAGCGCGGGATGCACATCGTCGTCCTCACGGACGGCCCCGACACGTGCTCCCAGAGCGAGAACCGCGGCGCCTGCCAGGCCGCCTGCAGCAACACCTCGGCGCAGGACGTGTTGAGCAAGATCGAGTCCGACTTCGGCGACCCGAACGCGCTGAAGATCCACGTCCACTTCATCCAGTTCGAGTCCCGGGGCTACGCCGGCCGCGACCCACGTCAGATCGAGGTCGCCTGCTACTCCGGCGGCCAGTACCAGTACCTCAACTCCAACCAGTTCTCGTCCGTCCAGACCACGGCGCTCCAGGAGGCCCTCGAGACCGCGGTCATCAACGTCCGCTACATGCTCATGGGCTACTGGCAGCTCGCCTCCGAGGTCCCCGCCTACCAGAACAACGCGGCCCCGCCGACCGGCACCCTGCCCGGCTCGCTCTACGCGATGAGCGGTCTCCTGAAGGTCAAGCCGTCGAGCAACATGGTGAAGACCGAGCGGCCCTTCCCGTTCGACGTCGGCCAGGGCGAGCTCGCCGAGACGGCGACCAACTGGGACCGCCGCCCCGTCGTCCGCAAGCCCTGCACGGGCGCCACCGACTGCGGCGCGGCCGCTGGCGCTGGCGGGCCCTGCACCATCATCTGCTCGGAAGAGACCCTCGTGTGCCCCGGCAGCGACCCCGCCGCCGGCATCACCGCGCCGGACACCTTCGCCTGTGTCCAGAGCTCCGGCGATGACGGCTACTGCTGCGCCGGTGACTGCATCGGCCTCGGCCAGACCTGCGCGAGCTGCGACAACTAGTCGACCACAGCGGGCCGCCCGCTCCGCCGCCCAGCCCCGTGACTTGCCCCGACCTGCCAAGGATGAAACGACGATGACGACCTTCAAGTGGCGCACCCTCGCACTGAGCGTGGTGATGACGTTGGCCGCGGGTCCCGCGTTTGCCGCCGAGCCGATCGACTCCGACGTCCCGGAGGACACCCAGGCTCTCGACCAGCGCCTGCTGGACTACTGGGGCACCGAGATGCGCGAGGTGCAGACGCTGCAGAAGCGGATCTACCGTAAGGAAGACCGCCACGAGTTCAGCCTCCTGTTCGGCGTCATCCCGAACGACGAGTTCTTCAGCTACTACCCCATCGGGGCGCGCTGGGACTTCTACTTCGCGGAGGACTTCGGCACCGAGCTCTGGGGGAGCTACCTCATCCGGACCGCGTCCGGCCTCGAGAGCTTCCTGGAGTCGAACTTCAACGAGTCCCTGCTCGTGGACGTCCCGCAGAGCCTCCAGTGGCTCGCGGGGGCGAACTTCCTGTGGAGCCCGATCCACGGCAAGTTCGGCATGTTCACCGACAAGCTCGCCCACTTCGACATGCACCTCGCCTTCGGCGTCGGCGCCATCGGCACGACGGTCCGTCAGCTCGGCGCGGAGAAGGGCAAGGTCGACATCTCGGGCAACATCGGCCTGGGGATGCGCTTCTACCTGACCCAGGACATCTCGGTCCGCTTCGACTACCGGCAGTTCTTCTACCCGGCCGAGGGCGGCGGGCTGTCGCACCCGGCGGAGCTGACCCTGGGCGTCAGCTTCTGGACGGCCGCGCCCGAGTAGTCCGCTTGGACCCCCGCGCCGCCTCGAGTCCCCACCCGCCCCTCTCCGCTACGGAACGCTGATGCGACTGAACGCCCACAAGCTGACGAAGCACCTGCTGGTGGCCCTCGCGGGAGTGACAGCGCTCCTCGCGATGAGCCCGCTGGCGAGCGCGGTCTCCAAAGAGGAGATCATGACCCTGTCGAAGCTGAAGATCGGCGATGACGAGATCATCGCCGCGATCGACCGCGACAGGACGATCTTCAACCTCTCGGTGGCCGAGATCCTCGAGCTCAAGCAGGCCAACGTCTCCGAGAAGGTCATCAAGTACATGCTCCAGACCCCGAAGAAGTTCGGGACTACGGACACGACCGGCCCGGGCGACACCACCGGTCCGACGGGCCCTGGTGACACGACCGGCCCGGCCGAGCCGCAGGAGACCGAGGAAGAGCGTAAGGCCCGCGAGGAGCGGATGCGCCAGGAGGCGCAGAAGCTGCTCGAGGAGAAGCGCCGCGCCGAAGAGGCCCAGCGCGAGGCCTACGCCCAGGGCGTCCTCGCCCGGTGCCGGGACCTCGGCGACACCGGTGACTGGGTCGGCGCGATTCAGGCCGCCCAGCAGTTCGTCGAGCAGGGCGGCTTCGCCCAGGACTCGGAGGAGGCCTACTTCGCGAAGTTCTGCGAGGCCAACGCGCTGGTGAAGGCCGGGCTCCTCCAGAGCGCGGCGAGCACCCTGGTCGAGATCGTCCTCGACGGCCCGGACAAGCCCTTCTTCCAGACGGCCTTCAAGCAGCTCCGCACGCTCCGCAAGAAGATCGACTACTCGCCCCCGCAGCTCGAGCGCCTCTCCGACTTCTCCGGCAAGCTGGGCAACTTCTCGCAGGCCTTCCAGGACGAGTTCAACTACGTCCTCGGCGAGTTCTTCCACGAGGGCACCGAGTGGACGACGGCCGTCGCCTTCCTCGACGCGGTGACCCCGCAGGCCAAGGACTACGGCAAGGCCGCGTACCTGAAGGGCTTCATGGAGGTACAGAACGACCTCTACAAGTCGGCGGTCGAGTCCTTCCAGCGCGCCATCATCGCCACCGAGGAGAACGAGTCCGACACCGACGTCAAGGACCTCGCCTACCTCGCGCTCGCCCGTATCGCCTACCGGATCGGCGACTACGACGCGGCCATCTACTACTACCGCAAGGTCCCCGCCGGCTCGTACAAGCAGGCGACCGCCTTCTACGAGAGCTCCTGGGTGTACTTCCTCAAGGGCGACTACTCGCGCGCCCTGGGCACGTTCCACACCCTCGACAGCCCCTACTTCTCCCACTACTTCTACCCGGAGATGTGGATCCTCGAGGCGACGGCGTACCTCAACACCTGCCACTTCGACCGGACCGAGCTCGCGCTCAAGCGCTTCGAGAAGGAAGTCCTGCCGCTCATCACGCCGCTCGAGAGCTTCCTGAAGAAGACGACCCGGCCGTCGGAGTTCTACCGCGCCGTCATCGCGACGGCCGAGAAGAAGACGGTCTACGAGCTGCCGCCGACGCTCATCTCGCCGATCCTCGCGAACGTCGAGTTCTACAACCTCTACCGGACGATCAAGCAGATCGAGAAGGAGATCCGGCTGCTCGAGAAAGACGGCTCGCAGCTGTCCACCTACGGCGCCGATCTCCTGAGCCGCCTCCGCAAGCTCCGCGGGGATCGCATCCGGCAGATTGGCCTCACGGTCCGGCTCATCCTCAGCGACACCCTCAAGGAGCTCCAGAAGTTCCGGACGAAGTTCATCGAGCTCGGCATCGACCTCGAGGACATCAAGCTCGAGGAGGCCTCCCGCCGGGAGCTCGAGGGCGACACCGCGGACAAGCCGCAGCAGGACCAGGCCGAGCAGAGCGGAACCTCGGCCATCGTCGGCTCCGACACGTGGCGTTGGCCCTTCGAGAACGAGTACTGGATCGACGAGGTCGGCTCCTACCGCTCGTCCATCAAGGATCTGTGCGTCAAGGAACCCACGGAATAACGAAGGCTCCGCGCGGGGTTCGCTCGGCTGGGGTGAATCCGACGACGACGCGGGCGAAGCATCCCGAAGCGTGACAAGACGTCGAGCGGCTGACAACGTCTGCCGCCGACGTGCTTTGAGCCCACCGACAGCCTCCCCCCGCGAGGCGACGGCAACTCGGTCAGGAGATAGGCGGATATGCGGAAGTGGAACGGACTGGCCTTGCGCACGGCGCTGCTCGCTGCGGCTTCCGTCGTGCTCCTCGGCGGGAGCGTCGCCCTCGCGGCCGACCCCGGCGGCGCGCCCCCGGGCGACACGGGCGGAGCAACCCCCGGTGAAGGCAAGCCGCTCGCCGGCAAAGACGCCTTCTCGATGGACAAGTACCAGGACAGCCTCTGGACCCCCGAGAAGCGGGAGATCGAGAAGCGCAAGAGCGAGGCACGCAAGCGCAAGATCGAGGGCCTGCTGTCCCTGGTGAACGACCCGTCGTACCCGAACAAGGCAGACGCCTACTTCCGCCTCGCCGAGACTCACTGGTCGGAGGCGAAGTACGAGTACTTCCTGGCCCGGGAGAAGTACGACGCGGCCTACACCTGCTTCGAGGAGAAGCGCTGTAGCCAGGAGCCCATCGAGCCGACCGAGGACTACAGCACCGCGATCGACTACTACCGCAAGGTCCTGCTCGCCGACCCGAACTACAAGCGCCTCGACCAGGTGACCTACTACCTGGGCCGCGCCGCCATCGAGGCGGGCAAGGCCAAAAAAGATCGGCAGCTCCAGAAGGAGGGCGAGAAGTACCTCCAGGACGTCATCCAGAAGTACCCCGAGTCGCCGCGCGTACCCGAGAGCCACCTGACCCTCGCGGAGTACTACTTCGACAAGGACTCGCTGTACTACGCGAAGACGAACTACGAGAAGATCATCCAGAACTACCCGAACCACGCGATGTTCAACTACGCGCTGTACAAGCTCGGGTGGGTCTACTTCAACCTCGCGGAGTTCAACAAGACCATCGACACGTTCAAGCGTGTCATCGCGTCCATCAAGGGCGGCGGCGGCGGTGGCGTCATCGAGTTCCGCGCCCAGGCGCTCAAAGACCTCATCCAGGCCTACGCCGAGCTGGACAACGGCTGGCAGATGGCCCGCGACTACTTCATGAGCGAGGTCGGCGAAGAGGACACCTACCAGAAGCTCGACCAGATGGCGGGGCTCCTGGTCACCAAAGACCGGGACGAGGAGGCGATCGACCTCTACAACCACCTGATCAAGCACGACAAGACCTCGACCAAGGTCGTCGAGTACTACGACGCGCTGCTCGAGGTGCGCCGCAAGATCGGGGACATGGGCGACATCGAGCGCCAGATCGACGAGATCGCGGACGTCTTCGCGCCCAACGGCGCCTGGATGACGGCCAACAAGAGCGACGCGGAGATCACCAAGCGGGCGCACGAGCTGGTCGCCACCAACCTGATGGTGATGGCCAACCACCACCACCGCACCGCGCAGAAGGCCGAGGAGAAGCGCCGCAAGGCCGAGGCGGAGACCCACTACGCCGACGCCACGCGCTACTACAAGCTCTTCCTCGACCGCTACCCGGAGCACCCCGAGAGCTACAAGCTCAACTTCTACTACGCCGAGATCCTCTTCGATAACATCTCGAACGAGCAGGACCCCGAGCACTACCTCAAGGCGGCCGCCCAGTACGAGAAGGTCCTCGCCAAGGACACCAAGGGTGAGTTCGTCGAGGACGCTGCCCTCGGCGTCGTCTACGCGATGGAGGAGGAGCTCGACCGCCAGGGCATTCGGAAGAAGGTCGAGGGCGGCGAGGTCAAGGTCGTCAAGCTCGACCAGGACGTGAAGCGCGAGGCGGAAAAAGAGATCGAGCGGACCGACCTGCACGAGCTCGAGAAGCGGATGATCGCCGCCGCCGACCGGTACGTCGAGGTCATGAAGGTCGCGCTCCAGGACGAGGACTTCGTCAAGAAGTACCCGAACCGCGGCAAGAAGATCCCGACGATGATGTACATCGCCGCGGAGATGTTCTACGCGCACGGCCAGTTCGCCGAGGCGGTCAACCGCCTCCAGGTCATCTTCGACCTGTTCCCGGAGGACAAGCTCGCCGGCTACGCCGTCAACCTCATCATCGACGCGTACAAGCGCCTCAAGCGCTGGGAGCAGATCGAGTACTGGGCGCGTGAGCTCATCCGCAAGCGCAACTTCAAGGTCAAGACCAAGGCCGAGCTCGAGACGATCATCGCCATCGCGAAGACCGAGCACGCCACCGACCTGACCCGTCAGCGCCGCTACGACGAGGCCGTCAAGGTCCAGAAGGAGATCGTCGAGGAGTTCCGGCGCAAGAACCGTGAGGTCGCCTCCAAGGCGCTCTTCAACATCGGCGCCATCCACGAGATCGCCCGCCGCTTCCCGCAGGCCGTCGAGGCCTACGAGGACGTCATCAAGAGCTACAAGGACATGGAGGTCGCGGTCGCCGCCCAGGCCGCCATCGGCATCCTCTACGAGAACCAGACCGAGTTCGAGAAGGCCGCCGAGGCCTTCGTCGGGATGCAGCAGTTCAAGAAGTCCTTCCGCAAGCACCCGAAGGTCGCCGAGCGCGCCGCCGACGCCTACCGCGACGCGGGCGTCCTCTACGAGGCCCTCGAGCAGTACGACAAGGCCCGCGAGGTCTTCGACAACTACGTCAAGCTCTACCCGACGCGCGAGGACGTCCCCGTCGTCGCCTTCCAGACCGGTCGCGTGCTCGAGGAGAAGGACACCCCCGAGTCCAACTACGACGCCGGCAAGCACTACGAGAAGCTGACGCGCTCGAAGTGGGCGCGCAAGGACGCCGAGTACAAGCTCCGCGCCTACGCCGCCGCCGGCATGGCCTACAAGAAGGCCGACAAGGACAAGAACCGCCGAAAGGTCGAGAAGCTCCTCAAGTCCGCCGTCCGCGAGTGGGGCAAGTTCGTCAAGGCCGCCACGAAGGAGGGCCTCGATCAGCCCAAGGTCGACCCGGCCACCAAGTACTACGCCGCGAGCGCCCAGCTCGAGCTCGCCGAGTACAAGTACGACGACTACAGCAAGCTCAAGATCGACGCGGTCAACAACCGCGGCGACTTCGACATGGGCCGTCTCGGCAAGACGCTGAAGGCCAAGGCCGAGGCGCTCATCGAGGCCAAGAAGGCCTTCGAGCTCGTCCTCGACTACAAGGACAAGGGGATGGCGGCCGCGGCCGCGTTCCGGATGGGCCAGGTCCTCTACGAGTTCGCCCAGAACCTCTTCGACGCGCCGGCTCCGCCGAGCCTGAGCCCGGAGGAGGTCGAGGAGTACCAGTTCGCGCTGCAGGACACCGCGGCCCCGATTCAGGAGCAGGCCCTCGCGGCCTTCACCGCGGCGCTCCGTCAGGCCGTCCACGACGGCGTCTACAACAAGTGGTCCCGCCTGTCGGCCATCTACGCCGCGAAGGTCAACAAGGACGAGTTCCCGATCGCCGAGTTCTCCGTCCAGCCCGACAAGACCCGCGACACGCTGCAGTCCACGAGCTTCATCAAGGCCGCCCGACGCGGCTCCGTCGTCGTCGACTACCTGCGACAGACGGCGACCGACAAGGACAAGGGTGAGGGCGAGGGCGAGGGCGAGAAGTCCGAGGAGACCAAGGAGGACGGCCAGTGAGGCGCTTCAACATCGGTATCATCGCCGCGCTGTCCTGCGGCCTCGCCGTCGGGGCCTGCGGCTCCTCCACCGGCCAGGTCAAAAAGGACGACGAGTCCGGCCACACCACGGTCACCGACGACGACGGCGCGCCCGATGACGGGACCGACGGCGGACGCGACAAGCTGACCGACGACGACTTCACCAAGAAGGTCGTCGAAGAGGTCAAGGCGCCGGTCTACCTCGAGGAGATCGATCACGACGCCCAGGACGACTTCCGTGATGGCGTGAAGATCGTCGCCTCGGAGACCCCGGACTACGGCAAGGCCCTCGAGAAGTTCAAGGCCGCCGCCGAGAAGGACCCGACGTTCCTGGAGGCGTTCTTCAACTGGGGCATGGTGCTCGAGCGGACCGGTCACGCGGACCAGGCGCTCGACATCTACCAGCGCGCGCTCCAGAAGAACCCGGGCGACGCGTCCGCGCAGGCCTACATCGCCAAGATCTACCTCGCGAAGGCGCGGGAGGCCTACTACAAGGGCCTCTCGGCGGAGAAGGACCAGTGGCTCGTCAAGGCCAAGTCGCTCCTCGACGAGCTCCTCGCGAAGGAGGCGGAGAACGTCGCGGTCAACAACGCCATGGCGCTCTACTACCTCTTCAAGGACGACCTCGACACCGCCGAGCGGTACGTCAAAGAGGTCCTCTACGTGCAGCCGTCGAACGTCACCGGGCTGAACACCCGCGGTCTCATCAACCTCAAGCGCGGCAAGTACCTCATCGCGCGCTGGATCTTCGAGAACAAGGTCCTCAAGGAGGACCCGACCTCGACGGAGGCCCTGACCAACCTCGGCTACACCTACATCAAGCTCGATCAGCGCCCGCTGGCCATGCGCTTCTTCAAGAAGGCGCTCGAGGCGGATCCGGAGAACATGGCGGTCCGCATGGACATCGCGGCCATGCTCCTCGAGCACCTCGACTACTCGAGCGCCCTCGAGCACTACGAGAAGGTCCTCGGCGCCCAGCCGACGAACCTCGAGGCCAAGATCGGTCGCTGCGACGCCATGTACGGCCTCGGCGGCACCGCCAAGGACAAGAAGGCGCAGTACGAGGAGGCCATCGCCTGCTACGTCGCTTACATGAAGGAGGCGCCCGACCGCACCGACCTCTACAAGCGCATCGCCGAGACCTACCAGAACAAGCTCCAGAACTACGAGAAGACGGTCGAGTACCTCGAGCTCTACGGCCAGCACGCCAAGCTGACCCCGGCCGAGCTTGAGCAGAACCAGAAGACCATCAAGACCCTCAAGGACATCATCGCCTCCGGTGGGTTCGACACCATGGGCTTCCCCGAGGAGAACCCCGACGGCGCCAACCCCGACGGCGGCGACGGAATGCAGCCGATGGATGACGGTTTCCAGCCCATGGACGACGGAGCCGGCGGCGCCGAGGGTGCCGACGGCGACGGGTCCGGCGAAGAGGGCGTCGACGGCGCCGGCGAGTAATACGTGGCGCGCGGCGTGAGTCCTGGCCGCGCGCTCCTTGACCTCCCCGATGGATTGACGGCATCGTTGGACCGCTGACGAGCCACGCGAGAGAAGGAGACCGAGAACATGAAGAAGCTGCTGCTGGTCGTGACCCTGGGTGTTTCTCTCGCCGGCTTCTCGTCGTACGCGACGACCAGCGCCCAGGCCGCCGAGCCGAAGTCGAAGTTCTACGACTTCTCGGATCAGCTCATCGACGGCGAGATCCGCAAGCCGACGACGCTCTACTCGAACGTGCGCCAGGCCGCGAAGTTCACGCGCATGCTGAGCCTGAAGAAGGAGCTCCTGCCCCTCATCTTCCAGGCCCGCAAGGAGCGCGTCTTCAAGTAGCGGCCGCCCGCCAGAGACGTAACGCGCGAGGCGTCGACCCACGGTCGGCGCCTCGCGTCTTTCTGGCCCCCTGTATCCGCCCCTCCTGATCCACGCGGGCCGCCCACCAGCGCCAAGGCGATCGCCGCTCCGACCCGACCGCACGGGTTTTCAGTGAACAGATGTTGCCTGACGGTGCGTTCAGGCCCATCCTGCCCGACATGCTGTTCCCACGCCCAGACCTCGACGACGTCATCCGCGACCTGTCCAGCGGTCGCCTGCTCGCCGGTGACGCCACCGCGCACCACGTGCGGCCCGCGCGCGAAGCGAGCTTCGGGGACTTCCCGGCGGACCTCGACCCACGCTTGCTCGGGGCCCTCGCGGCGCGCGGCATCACCCGCCCGTACACGCACCAGGCGCAGGCCGTCGAGGCGGTCGCCGCGGGCGCGCACGTGGTGTTGACGACGCCGACCGCGTCGGGAAAGACCCTCTGCTACAACCTCCCGGTGCTCGACCGGATCCTCAAGGAGCCGGACACCCGGGCGCTGTACGTCTTCCCGACCAAAGCCCTCGCCCAGGACCAGTACAACGGGCTCAAGCGCCTCATCGACGCCGCTGGAGCGGACGTCTCGACGTACACCTTCGACGGCGACACGCCGAACGACGCGCGCCGCGCCGTCCGTGACCACGGGCACGTGGTCATCACGAACCCGGACATGCTCCACAGCGGGGTCCTGCCGCAGCACACCAAGTGGCTCAAGCTCTTCGAGAACCTCCGCTACGTCGTCATCGACGAGCTCCACTCCTACCGCGGCATCTTCGGGAGCCACATCGCTCACCTCTTGCGCCGGCTCCGCCGCATCTGCGAGTTCCACGGCAGCGACCCACAGTTCATCACCTGCTCGGCCACCATCCACAACCCCGACGAGCTGGCGAAGAACCTCATCGGCAGCGAGGGGGACGGCGCCCGCCCCTTCGTCCACGTCAAGGAGTCCGGCGCGCCGCGCGGCGAGCACCACGTCGTGACCTACAACCCGCCGGTGGTGAACGCGCAGCTCGGGATCCGCAAGGGCGCGGTGCGGTCCGCCTTCGAGGTCGCCCGCTCGCTGGTCGAGGCCGGGGTGACGACCATCGTGTTCGCGGGTAGCCGCCTCCACGTCGAGCTCATCCTCAAGTACATGCGCGAGGCGATGGTCCGGGCGAAGCTCCCGCCCGACCTCGTACAGGGCTATCGCGGCGGGTATCTGCCGAACCACCGGCGCCGCATCGAGGCCGGGCTCCGTTCGGGGACCATCCGGTGCGTCGTCGCGACCAACGCGCTGGAGGCCGGGGTCGACATCGGCAGCCTCGAGGCGTCGGTCCTGTGTGGCTTCCCGGGCTCGATCGCGAGCTTCTGGCAGCAGAGCGGCCGCGCCGGCCGCCGTAACGGCAAGGCGCTGACCGTCATGGTGGCGAGCTCCTCGTCCATCGACCAGTACCTCGTCAATCACCCGGACGTCCTGCTCGGGGCCTCCCCGGAGCACGCGCGCATCAACCCGAAGAACCTCTTCGTCCTCGTCGACCACGCCAAGTGCGCCGCCTTCGAGCTCCCCTTCGAGCCCGACGAGCCCTTCGGCGTCCTCGACCGCGGCGAGACCCGCGAGGTCCTCGAGTATCTCGAGAGCCACGGCGTGCTGAACGAGAGCGCCGGCCGCTTCCACTGGATGGAGCGGGTCTTCCCCGCACACCACGTGAACCTCCGCGGGGTCCCGGAGGAGAACTTCGTCGTCATCGAGCTCGACCACGACAAGGTCATCGCCGAGGTCGACTTCCGGAGCACCCACACGACGCTCCACGAGCACGCCATCTATCACGTCGACGGGCGCCAATATCAGGTCGAGCGCCTCGACTACGACGACCACAAGGCCTACGTCCGGCGGGTCGAGCCCGACTACTACACGACCGCCCAGACCTACAGTCAGGTCGCGGTCCTCGACGAAGCCGCGGTCGTTCAACACGGCCCCCTGGCGCTGGCCCACGGCGAGGTCCTGGTCACCCGGAAGTTCGTCGGCTTCAAGAAGATCCGCTTCCACACCAACGAGACCATCGGCTACGGAGAGATCCACCTGCCCGACCTCGAGATGCACACCACCGCGTGCTGGTTCGAGGTCCCCGAGGTCATCCTCGCCGCCCTCCCCTTCGACCGCGAGACGCTCATCGATGGTCTGAAGGGGCTCTCCCACGCGCTCGAGATCACCGCATGCGTGACGCTGATGTGCGCCGAGCGCGACATCGGGCGAGCGGTCGGTGACTCCAGCGCCGGCGCGACGCCTGCCCGCGGGCCCAAGGGCTCCCGGCAGCTCGACCCGACGGTCTACCTCTACGACGCGATGCCAGGCGGCGTCGGCCTCGCCCCCGAGCTCCACAAGCGCTTCGGCGAGGTACTGGGCCGCGGACTCGAGCTGATCCGCGACTGCCCGTGCCCCAGCGGCTGCCCCTCGTGCCTCGGCCCGATGCCCAGCTACGACGCGCGGTCCCGGGCGGCGGCCCTGGCTCTTGGCGCCGCGATCGACGCGACCATCACGAAGGCGCCCGCCGGAGCGCCTGTCCCCGACGCGCCCCCGACGGCATCGGCCGCCGCCGGCGCGGCCTGAGGGAGGGCCGCCCCCGATGGGACTGCTCGGCTCCAAGCTGCGGCGTGCGCTCGGCGAGGCCCCGGAGGCCACGGCGCCCGCCCCACCGCCGCGCCGGCTCGACACGCAGCTCGCCGGCTACGACCGAGCGCAGGAGCGGATGGCGCGTTGGATCCAGCCGCCGACCGAGCCGACGGTCCCGCTCGAGGAGGTGCTCCCGGGGGTCGAACGTCAGACCGAGAGCGGCCCGACCTGGATCGTCGAGGAGCGTCGCGCCCTCGACAGCCTCCACGGCGCCCGCCCCCTCTCGGGGCTCTTCGGGCGAGACTGCGCCCACCTCGAACGGGTCGTCGGCGACACCCGCCTCGCTGGCTTCGACGCGGACAGAGCGCTCTTCCTCGACATCGAGGCGACGGGCCTCGACCACGGCGCCGGTACCGTCGCCTTCGTCGTCGGGCTCGGCTTCCGCGAAGGAGACGAGGTCGTCGTGCGCCAGCTCTGCCTCCGCGAGCCGAGCGAGGAGCGCGCGATGCTCCTCGTCCTGCAGGAGCACCTCGAGCGCTTCCCCTACCTCGTGAGCTTCAACGGCAAGAGCTACGACCTCAGCGTCCTCCAGAACCGGCTGGTGATGCAGCGCCTCTACACGCGGGAGCGGTCCGAGCTGAAGCTCCGGCCCCACCTCGATCTGCTGCACCTCTCGAAGAACCTCTACCGCGGGCTCTGGGCCGACACGCGGCTCCAGACCCTCGAAGCCAACGCCCTCGGGCTCGAGCGCGTGGACGACATCCCCGGTCACCTCGTCCCGACCTGCTGGTTCTCGTGGCTCAGGTACGCCCGGGCCGAGCCGCTCGCCGCCGTGGCGGAGCACAACCTCGACGACGTGCTGTCGATGGTGACCCTCGCCGATCTCCTCATCCAGGACGCGCGCCCGACGGTCGACGCCTCGCGACCGCCGGTGGTCACGATGAACCTCGGCCGGGTCCTGCTCCGCCGGCGGTGCTTCGAGGAAGCTCGCGCCGTCGCGCTCGCGGCGGCGGAAGAGCTCGAGACGGCCGAGGAGCTGGCGACCGTCCACCGGATCGTCGCGGACGCGTCCCGGCGCCTCAAGGACGGTGGCAGCCGCGCGGAGGCGCTCGAGGCCATCGTCCACCACGCGCCGGAGGACGACGACGCCCGGCGCGAGCTGACCTCGGTGCTGGCACGTCTGGGTCGACTCGACCGGGCGCTCCTCCACGCCAATGAGCTCGATCGCCGCGGGGCCGGGGAGGCGCCTCCCGTACGTCGCCTCATCGATCGGGTTCGGGACCGACACTCGCGTCGCAGCGCCAGCTCGCCGTCACGGGGCGGCGGGCCCCGCCCTGGACCGGACGCCGGCGGGCGCCGCTCGTCCGATGACGCCGCTCTCCTGTCGGACGAGACTGGCTGAGCCAGCGCTGGCCGAGGCTCCGACGCCCACGTGGGTTCGGCCGCTCCCCGAGGCCCTGTGCGAAATCGACCGCGCGTCTCGCTTGGGACTCCACGTACCGGGCAGGCGGATTGCCCGTCCTCCAGCCGGGACGTAGAGTACCGCGCATGGACACCACGACGCGCGCCGACAGCCCCGCCTCCCGTCCTCGGATCCTGGCGATCACCGCCGCGGGCGACGCCCTCCCGCGCAGCTTCGCGCGGCTCGTGCACGCGCTGCGCGACGCCGGCGCCGAGGTGATCCCGCTCCCGATGCCGAGCCACGCCCCCGATGACAACCGCGACGCCATCCCGAGCGTCGCGGAGCTCAAGCGCATGGCCTCGAACTTCGTGAACACCCTGCGAGGGGCCGAGGTGGCGCCGGCGGAGAGCTGGATCGTCTCGCAGCTCCGGGCGATTCAGGGCCGGGTCGACGCGGTGGTCGCGACCGACCCGCTGGTAGCGCGCTCGGTCTTCCCCTACGTGACCACCGCGTGGCCCGAGGCCGTCTGTGTCGCCGTCGACGGCGACTATCACCTCGACCCTGAGTGGCGCGACGTCTCCTTCGACGACCTCGTCGTCGCCCACGCCTCGGTCGGCCAGGACGCGCTCAGGATCCGCGACGGGCGCGCGCGGCTCCGGACCGGCGGTCCGCTGGTCACTCGCGACGCGACCGCGAAGCGCGTAGACGACGCGCGGCCGCAGCTGGTGGTCAGCTTCGCCCGGCTCGACCCGGGCGACGTCGATCCGCTCCTCTTTCAGCTCTCTCTCGCGCGCCCCGAGCGCTTCGACCTGCTGTTCCTGCCGTCGGGACGCTCTGGCGTGGACGAGCTGGTCCGCACCCGCGCCGGCGGCTACGGGCTCCGGGGCAAGCGTACGAAGCCGGGCGCCGACGCGGAGCCCTGGATCCGCGGCGCGGCGGCGCTCGTCGGCCACCCCGCCCCCGAAGAGGCGGTGGTCGCCGTGACCGCGGGCGTCCCGATGATGCTCTTCTCGCCGGAGAGCCGCCTGAGCTCTGGGGACCGGCTCCTGCTCGATCGCGGCGCGGCGGTCCGCGCCGACGTCCCGCTGACCATCGCCGTCGCGACCGAGGCGATCCTGCCCGGCGGCGCGGACCGCGAGCGCGCGCTGCAGGCCCTGGCCGAGCTCGAGCCCGGGAGCAGCGCCAGCGCGGCGGAGGCCGTCCTCGAGGCGGTCGCGGAGGGTCGACCACCCGAGGTCGTCCATAGGGCGGAGAGCGCCGCGCCTACGGCCGGGTCCCTCGACGACGAGCTCGAGGACATCGGCGCGGGCACGGCCTCCAGCTCGAGCCCGGTCAATATGCCGCTTCGGCTCCGGCGCACGTACCTGAGCGAGATCATCCTCCAGCAGGGCCAGGTCCAGAAGCAGCTCACCAAGGCCAGCGCTGGGCTCGCGACCTGGCAGCGACGGGTCGCCCTCGCGCGCACGGCGGGCGACGCCCTCCTCGCGGACAAGGCCGCCCAGCGGGTCGCGGGGCTCTCGCGAATGGTCGAGCGCCTGGGCGCCCGGGAGCAGGAGCTCGCCCGCCTGCGCGACCGCTTCGCTGGCACCCAGCCCCTCACCGAGGCCGACCGGACGGCGGCTGCCGGGTTCATGAGCGCGTCCACCGCCGCCATGCTCGACCGCGGCGACGCTCCCGAGAGCGCCTTCACGCGCCTCGAGATCGAGGATCAGCTCGCGGCCCTGAAGCGAAAGCTCGATCCCTGAGACGAGCGGTCTCACGGGCTGCCGCGACGTGAAGTGAGCCGCTCCGTGAGGCTCGCGCGGCCCCCGATGGCCGCCATCAGCCGCTCCTTGACCCGGCGAACGGGCCTGAGTAGGTTGGCGGGCCGTCTGAGCTGGGAGGCATGCATCGGTGGCGCATCGGAACCTGATCAAGACGCTGATCGGCATCGGAATCGGCGTCTTCTTCATCTGGTTGTCGGCGCGCAACTGGCCGTTTCATCAGCTCCTCGGGTCGGTGAGCTTCACCGAGGGGCACCTCGTCGTCGGCGGCGGCTTCGTCCCGCACGACGCGGCGGAGAGCCAGGCGCTGCTCTCAGCGGCGGGCTGGTCGATGGAGCTCGTCTGGCTCCTCCCTTATCTGGGCGTGCTCATCGCCATCCACGTGCTGCGGGTCGTCCGCTACAAGCCGCTGCTCGACCCCATCGCGAAGCTCTCGTTCAAGGAGCACAACCGCATCGGCGCGGTCGGCTTCATGGCGATGTTCCTGTTCCCGCTCCGCCTCGGTGAGCTGGTCCGGCCCTATCTGGTCAAGAAGGGGAGCCAGGGCGTGCGGATGAGCGAGGTGCTGGCCACCGTCGTGGTCGAGCGGGTCGTGGACGGCCTCATCGTGGCGCTGGTCTTGTTCGGGATCCTGAGCCTGCTCCCCCACACCGACCCCGACGTCGCCACCAAGCTCCAGGTGGGCGCCGCGGTGGCGTTGGCGATCTTCGCCGGCGCGACCCTGCTCCTCGCGGGCGCGCGCTGGCAGCACGCCCGCACGCGGCGCTTCGTCCAGCTGACCGCAGGGCTGGTCTCGAAGCGCCTCGCCAGCTTCATCGATCACATCCTCGAGGCGTTCCTCCGCGGGCTCCGCCGCCTGCCGAACGCCCGCGCGTTCACGCTGTTCGTCGTCCTGACGCTCGTCTACTGGGCCATCAACGGCGTCGGCGTCTGGTTCATGGCGCGCGCGTTCCACCTACCGGTCGACATGGTCGGCTCGTACGCCATGATGGCCTGCGTCGTGGTCGGGATGATGATCCCCAACTCGCCCGGCAACGTCGGCAGCTTCTGGTACTTCCTGCTGCTGCCGATCCTGCTCTACGGCGTCAGCCACGAGAGCACCCAGGCCATCGCCTTCGGCCTCGCCGTCTGGCTGATGCAGCTCATCCAGCAGACCGCCTTCGGGGCGTGGTTCATCCTCCGCCGTCAGGTCAGCTGGAAGGGGGTCGTCGAGGCGACCTACGAGGACGAGGAGAGCCTGACCGCCGAGACCGAGGTCGCCCGCGTCTGAGCCGACGTGCTCCACCGACGCGGTCGTCCAGCCCCAGGAACCAGGAGGAAGACTCCCATGCGCATCGCCCACCTGAGCGACGTCCACGTGCTCGACCTGACCGGTGTGCGCGCCTGGCGGTACCTGAACAAGCGCCTCACCGGGCTCGCGAACCTCGTTGGGAGCCGACGTGACGCGCACCCGGTCCGGATCCTCGAGGCCGCGGTCGAGAGCCTCACCGCGGCCCCGGTGGACCACGTGGTCATCACCGGCGATCTGTCGAACCTGGCGCTCGAGAGCGAGTTCACGCGCGCCCGGGACCTCATCGCTCCCCTCGGCGGCTACGACCGCCTGTCGGTCATCCCCGGCAACCACGACATCTACACCCGGGGCTCGGCGCGGAGCCGGCGCTTCGAGAGCTTCTTCGGAGAGCTCATGTGGCGCGACGGCGAGCCCCAGGTCTACCCCTGGTTCAAGGACCTCGGCGACGCCAAGCTGGTCGGCTTCAACTCCGCGTTCCCGACCGCCCCGCTGATGGCCGTCGGCGGCGTCGATCCGGAGCAGCTCGGGCGGCTCGCGGAGCTGAGCGACCGCGGCGCCCTCACCGGAGGCGCGGCCGTCGCGCTCGTGCACCACAACCTCCACCCCCGGGGCTGGCGTAAGGACCGCATGCACGGTCTCCAGAACCGTGACGAGTTCGCCCGGGCGTGCTCGGAGGCGGGCGTCGACGTCATCCTCCACGGCCACACCCACAAAGCCCACCGCTTCACGCGGGACGGGATCACCGTGATCGGGTGCGGCTCGTCGACGTGGAGCCACACGGACCCGGGCCACCTCGCCCGCTACAACGTCTACGATTTCGCCGACGGCGAGCTGATCTCCACCGAGATCCGACGCTACGACCCGGAGACGGGCGGCTTCACCGGGCGCGAGGCCGCGTAGCGCGCACTACCGCGTCTCCGGCTGCCGAGAGCGCCCGCGCTCCAGCCACGCACCGCCGACGAGCGAGCGGGGACGTCCGCGGGCCGGTCGGCGAGACGATCTGCGGACACCGGAGCGCCCTACGAGAGTCGAGCGTCCGGCGCTGGATGCCTGCCGCTTCTCGATACACGAATGAGCGCCGGCGCAGGCGTGGCGATCCGGGTTCGGATCGCCGTGCCAGGCGTCGGGGGCTCGGACGGCTCCCTCAGGGTGGGGAGCCCGCCAGATCGGGCGCTCGTGAGAGCGCCAGCCACCTAGAACTCGCGGCGACGCGCCTTGCGGAGGCGACGCTCGGCCTCGCGCTGCTTGCGCTTGCGGCGCTCGGACGGCTTCTCGTAGAAGCGGCGCTTCTTGAGCTCCTTGTAGATGCCCTCGTTGGCCATCTTGCGCTTGAGCTGGTTTATCGCCCGGTTGATGTTCTCGCCCTCGACGCGAACCTCTAGGGGCCGCAGGTCAGCCGCCCTGTCGTTCCTGGCCATGTAGGATCACCTTCGTGTTTTCTCGAGCTATCGGGTCGCCGGCGCGGCGGCGCCACCCGCGGGGTTCTTTCGACGAAGTCGATGCACGCCGGGCGCCTGTCCCGACGGGCCGCGGGAAGCTAACGGATCACCTGGGGCGTGTCAACGCTCCGGTTTGGCCCGCGACGCAGGTTCCGCTTGTTTTCTTGCGCCTCTCGGCCGCTGCCGCACCATGCGCCCCATGGTCGCCCGCGCCCACAGCTCGAGACGCGCACCCCCGCGTCGCACGCGGTCGGCTCCCTCGGCGCCAGCGTCGCGCCTGGGCTGGCTCGGTGACTACCTGCGCACGACCCGCGATCCCGCCACGAACGCGCTCGCGGTCCTGCCGCTGCTCCTGCTCTACGGCGTGGGCCTCCTCTTCGCCTCCGAACACGCGCGCTCCGGAGTCGACCCGGTATCGGGCCCGCTCCGGGCGTCGTTGTCGCGGGACGGCTACCTGGCCGTTCAGCTCGCGCTCGCCACCCTCGTCGCGGCCTGGGCGCTCTACCGCCTCCGCCGGTCGTTCCCCCGCCGCCTCGCCCTGACCGCCCCGATGATCGCGGAGGCGTCCCTCTACGGCGTGGGCCTCGGCGGGGTGATCCTCTTCGTGCTCGACAAGGCGCACCTCCTGGCCGTCGACGGCGGCGCGGGTACGCTCCTCGATCGCGCGGTCGCCGCCTCGGGCTCCGGGCTCTACGAGGAGCTCCTCTTCCGGCTGCTGCTCCTGACGCTCATCGCCGTGGCGCTCGAGCGCGCCTTCGCGATCCCCCGCTGGCTCGGGGTGACCGCCGCCGTCTGCGTCTCCAGCCTCGTCTTCGCCGCTGCCCACCACCTCGCCGGAGAGCCGCTCGACCTCTACGCCTTCTCGTACCGGACGGTCGCCGGCGCGCTCTTCGCGGGCCTCTACCTCGGGCGCGGCTTCGCCGTGGCGGCGTGGACCCACACCGCCTACGACTTCTACGTCCTCGGGCTGTGAGCCCGCGCGAGCTGCGTCAGCGAGCGACGCGGCGACGGCGGATCGCGAGCAGCGCCAGGAGCCCGGCGAGGAGCCACGGCGCCCCGCTCGACGTCCCTCCGGCGCAGCCGTCGCTGTCGCCGTTGCCGTTTCCGCCGACGCCCCCGAGCACGCACTGCCCGGCATAGGGGTTCCACACCTGACCGCTCGGGCACTCCGGCGACGAGGTGTCGTCTCCGCCGACGGTGTCCGGGGTCGGCGCGGTCTTGTCGACGCACAGCTGGCTCGTGGGGTTGCACTCCTTGTCGGGCCCGCAGTAGCCGCAGATGCGGCCGCAGCCGTCATCGCCGCACTGGCGTCCGACGCAGGTGCACTCCTCGGTGACGCACTCTCCGTCCTCGCAGGTCGCCCCGGCAGCGCAGGCGCCACAGGTCCCGCCGCAGCCGTCGTCGCCGCAGACCTTGCCGGAGCACTGCGGCGTGCAGCCCGTCAGGCACTGCCCGGCGTTGCACGTCGCCCCCGCCGGGCAGCTCCCGCACGTCCCGCCGCACCCGTCGTCGCCGCAGACTTTGCCGGCGCAGCTCGGCGTGCACTCGGCGACACACAGTCCGTCGCTGCACAGGAGCCCCTGGGCGCAGCTCCCGCAGAGCCCGCCGCAGCCGTTGTCACCGCACACCCTGCCGTCGCAGCTGGGGATGCACTGTGTCTCGCACTGGCCGCCGGCCGTGCAGATCTGACCCGCCCCGCAGCTCCCGCAGAGGCCACCGCAGCCATCGGCGCCACAGACCTTGCCAGCGCAGTCCGGCGTGCACGTCGCGACGCAGAGACCCGAGGCGTTGCAGGACATCCCCGCGGAGCACGTGCCGCAGCTCCCGCCACAGCCGTCGCCCCCACAGGTCTTGCCGAGACAGCTCGGGGTGCAGGACGAGACGCAGATCCCCGAGGCGTTGCAGGTCGTCCCGGCTGAGCATGTGCCGCAGCTCCCACCGCAGCCGTCACTGCCGCAGGTCTTGCCGGCGCAGTTGGGGACGCAGCTGCTGCCGCAGGCCATCGGGTTGACCCCGCTCGGATCGGCCGAGGGGTACGGCGAGCAGTCGTAGTAGCCCTGGTCGCTCCAGCCGCAGCTCGTCGATGGCGAGGGACAGGCCGTGCAGCCACCGCAGTCGGTCTGAGCCTCGGAGACGCAGAGCGAATCCCAGCCCCAGTCTGCGTCGCAGCAGAAGGGATCGAGGGTGCAGACGCACTCCATCACGGCCGCGTCGCAGCACCCGGCGTTGTACGAGGTCTCACAGCACGAGTTCTGCGGCGCGCCGCTGTTGCCCGAGCAGTCGATCTCACAGAGGACGCCGGACTCGCACCAGTTCACGACGGTCGAGGAGTCGCAGCACCCCTCGAAGGTCACCCCCGACGGGCAGCTGCCCATCGCGGTGCCGGCCCCCGAGCACTGCGCCGCCGCGTCCGATGTCCAGGCCCCCGCCACAGCGACGCCCGCGAACACCAGGAGCCCCATCCATCGCGCCATCACGTCCTCACCTTCGCGTCTTCGCCCGCCAATCGCGAGCGCCATATCTTATAGGGGGGCGCCGCGGAGGATCAAAAACCATTTCTGTATCCGTCACATGGGCGCACGGGCCCGGCTCGGCGGGCTCGGGCGGGCGCCCGAGCCGGGGAGGGTTACCCGGCTCCGCTTGATCCGCGCCAGCGGTGACTGTGAAATACGGGCCCGAGCTCGCCCGTTGCCACGCGAGCAGCGCCCCGTGGCGCCCCTCCCAACCCGGAGCCTTCAGCCTTGCAGACCTCCCGCGCCGCCTCCGCGCCGCGGCCCGACCTCGAGCTGGCCGGACGCATCGACGACGCAGCGCCGGGCCGTCCCCGCCGCTGGCTCAGGTGGTCCTTCACGATCGCGCTGGCCCTCGCCGCGATCGGCGCCCTCGCCGCCGTGCTGGTGTCTTTCGTCGCCCGCGAGATGGTCGCCGACCGCCTCGTCGCGCTCGGAGCGGAGCGCGGGCTGACGCTGTCGTGGCAGAGCATCGTTCTACCCCTCACCGAGGGCGCGACGGTCCACGGGCTCCAGGTGGCGAGCGCCCAGGACGGCCGCGTGATCGCGACGATCGGCGCGGTCGAGACCGACGTGTCCCTGCTCGCCGCCCTCGGCGGGAAGCGGCGCCCGGACGCGTTGACCCTCCGCGACGTCGACGCCCACCTCGCCGTCGTCGACGGTCGGCTCGTCGGGCTCGACGGCCTGCGCGGCGACGGCGACGGCGACGCCAGCGAGGACGCCGGCCCGACCCGACCGCTCCGCGTCACGATCGCCGGCGGCGGCGCGACCCTCGACGTGGACGCCTTCGGCTTCGCCGTCGAGCGGGTTCGCCTCGACGCCCTCGCGGGTGAGCTCAGGCGGGACGCCGAGCGCCGGGTGACCTTCGACGGGACCGCCACGGTCCACGCGGGCGGCCGCGCGACCCACGGGGCGCTGTCCGTCGGCGCCGACGGCTCGGTCGGCGTGAGCCTCGACGACGGCCTGCAGGTCGGGGCGCAGACCCCGCACGGCGCGCTCTGGGTCGCGCTGCGCGGCGCTCGGCGCGACCCGAGCGCGGGGCGGACCGAGCTCCTCGGCGTCGGCCTCCGGGTGGGCGACGACCAGGCGAGCGCCGGCCGCGTGGTGCTCGCCGACCACGGGGGCGGTCTGATCCCGTCCCCGCGCATGCTCGACGAGGTGTCCTTCGAGGGGGCCGCCGCCGAGCACGGCGGATCGCGGATCGTCGCCGGCCGCGCGGTGGTCCGTCTGGGCGCTCCGGGCGCCGACGGGCTCCCCGTTCCCCGGGAGATCCGCGCCCACGATATCGGCGTGGAGACCCGCCACCGCAGCGTGAAAGGGACCTTCGGCGAGGCGACCGTGACCCTTACCGACCCCTTCGCCGCGATCCGGGCCGGGCGGCCGTTCGACGCCATCGAGCGGCTCACCCTCGCGCGCCCGCGGCTGACCGCCACGGTCGGCGGCGACGGGGAGCAGCTGGCCAACGGGCCCGGCGGGCTGGTCGCGCGCCTCCTCGGCAACGGGAACGGCGAGGCCGACAAGAGCGCCGGCGAAGTCGCGGCGGTCCCCGCGAAGGACGAAGGCGGGACCCGCGGGCGGGTGAAGGAGCTCCTCGAGCGGCTCCGCACCTGGCAGCTCGCGGTCGAGGACGGCGTCATCGACGTCCACGCCGAGGACGGCACGCCGCTGCTCGTCCTCGAGGACTTCGGGCTCACGACCCGCGCGGTGGGCGAGGGGCTCCTCGAGGTCGGCGTGCAGGCAGCCGTCGAACGCGGAGGCGAGGAGACGGGCAAGCTCGACGCCGCGGTCGGCTTCGACGAGGACGGCGGCGTCGCGTACGCCAACGGCAACATCAGCGGCAAGGACCTCGCCCACCAGATCGCCCGCTTCGCGCCGCGGGTGACGGTCCAGCCCGAGGCCTTCGTCGACATCCACTTCAACTACCAGCGCCCCATCGACCCGGAGGCGCCCCACCGGGTGACCGGGCGCGCGAAGCTGAGCCACTTCACCTTCCAGTATTGGCGCGTCGCGGACGCCGAGGTGAAGGACCTCGAGGCCGACGTGACCTTCGATCTGTCCGTTTACAGGAAAGACCGACGCGCCGTGCTCGAGCTGTCTCAGCTCGCGTTCGGGGAGGCCCGCTTCGAGGCGTCTCTCGACGTGACTCTCCCCAAAGGCGGGCTCCCGCGCTTCGACGCCCGGCTGAAGATGCCGACCCAGGACTGCGGCGCGGTGGCCCGCTCCATCCCTCGGGCGCTGATCCCGCGGCTCTCGACCCTGCGGGCCCACGGGCGCGCCTGGTTCGACGCGCGGCTGACCCTCGACCTCGCCGACCCCTACGGCCTCGAGCTGAAGGTCAAGGGCGACCTCGACGCCTGCGAGGTCCTGAGCCTCGGCCCGCGGGTCGACCTCGGGGCGCTCCGTCGGAACTTCGTGCACCACCCCGTCGAGCCCGAGCGCGGCCGGCTCGACAAGATCCGCGTGGGTCGAGGTACCCGCGAGTGGATCGGCTCCGAGGAGCTCCCGGAGCTCGTCAAGGCGACGGCGTGGGTGACCGAGGACCGCCGCTACTTCGACCACGGCGGCGTCCGCTGGGACCTCATCGAGCGCGCGCTGAAGATGGACCTCGAGCACGAGCGCTTCGTCTACGGCGGCAGCACGGTGACGCAGCAGCTCGTGAAGAACCTCTACCTCGACCGCGGCAAGAGCCTCGCCCGCAAGCTCGAGGAGGCGATCATCGCGTGGCAGATGGAGAAGGTCCTGAGCAAGGACGAGATCCTCACGATCTACGTCAACGTCATCGAATACGGCCCCGACATCTACGGCGTCCGCCACGCGGCGAGCTTCTACTTCGGCAAGCGGGTCGAGGACCTCGACGCCCTCGAGGTCGCCTTCATCATGGGGCTCAAGCCCTACCCCGCGCAGGGCTACAAGCAGTGGCTCGCGGGCTCGCTCAAGCCGTGGTGGGTGCGGCGCGTCAAGCACGTGCTGGGTATGGTCGCGGCCCGGAGCGAGGTCGTGACCCAGGACATGATCGACGTGTTCGCCGCCGTCGACTTCCAGCCCCACTTCCGTCGCCCGAACGGCTCGGAGGTCCCGCCGCCACCGATCGGCGGGCGTTCGAGCGACGACGACGACGACGACGGCAGCGACGAGGCCTGGGATCCCTGGCGCTGACGGCGCGCACGGCGTGATCGTGGCCCGTGCCCGTGGCGACACGCCCCGCCCCCTGTGATAATCCTCGGGCGTGCGCCTCCGGAGCGGGGCGCGGCCGACGCCGGAGGTTTCATGACCCGTCAGAGCCCATCGTTGACGCCCTCGCCCCTTCGCGGCGGCTTCCTCGTCGCGCTCGCGGTCCTGACGCCGCTGCTGTTGGCCTGCAAGGGGGGCTCGTCCAAGCCCGGCTTCACCGCCGCTCCCCCGCCGGAGACCCTGGCCCCGGAGCCTGAGGATACGTCCCTCGCCCCCTCCGTCGAGGACGCCGCGCCGGCCCGAGCCGACGAGGTCACCACCGCGACCGACACCGCCAGCTCAGACCAACCCCGCGGGCTGGCCCACGTCTACGGCGAGGACGGCGGCTGGCCCTGCACCGGTCACCCCGTCTGCGAGGAGGGCTCGCCGGCCGACGGGATGCTCGGGGCCGACATCACCGACCTCGAGACCCTCGACCCCGCGATGGTCGTCGACACCGAGGGGCTGATGGTCGCTCAGTCGCTATTCGAGGGGCTCGTGAACGCGCCGCGGCGCTCGGGGCTCCCGATCCAGCCCGGCGTCGCGAAGGCGTGGCGGGTCTCGGAAGACGGCCTCGCCTACACCTTCGAGCTGCGCGACGACGCGAAGTGGAGCGACGGGCGCCCGGTGACCGCGGGGGACTTCGTCTGGGCGTGGCGGCGAAAGCTCGATCCCAAGACGGGCTCCACCGGCGTCGAGCCGCTCTTCCGGATCAAGAACGCCAAGGCCTTCAACGCCGGGACGCTGTCGGATCCCGAGGCGGTCGGCGTCGCGGCCGAGGACGACCACACCCTGGTCGTGACCCTCGAGACCCCGGCGCCGTTCTTCCTCGAGTACCTGACGATGGGGCACTTCCTGCCGGCGCCCGAGCCGACCGTCACCGCCCACGGCAAGGCCTGGACCCGCCCCGAGAACATCGTCTCCAACGGCGCGTTCACCCTGGCCGAGTGGACGCCCCGGACGCGCATCGTCCTGAAGAAGAGCCCGACCTACTGGGACGCCGAGAACGTGCGCTTGGCGGGCGCGGTCCTCTACATCTCCGAGAGCCACGCCCAGGGGATGACCCGCTACCGGACCGGCGCGACCCAGTGGGGGCGGCAGGCCGTCATCACGTCGGACATCCCGGGCTTCATCGCGGACAAGCGTCCGGATCTCTTCATCGATCCGTACCTCTGCTACTACTCCTACATCTTCCGGACCGACCGAAAGCCCTTCGACGACGTCCGCGTCCGCCGCGCGGTGAACATGGCCATCGACAAGCAGGGGCTGGTCGACCACGTCACCGAGGGGATGCAGCAGCCGGCCGACGGCGCCGTGCCGCAGTACCTCGTCGAGACCCTCGGCTACCCGAAGCCGAAGGGGGACGGCTACGACCCGAAGCAGGCGCGGGCGCTGCTCGCCCAGGCGGGCTACCCGGGCGGCGCCGGGTTCCCGAAGGTCACGCTGCTCTACAACAACTTCGAGAGCCACCGCCTCATCGCCGAGTTCGTCCAGCGCAACATCGAGGAGAACCTCGGCGTCCACTTCGAGCTCGCCAACATGGAGTGGAAGGCGTTCCTCGCGCAGCTCCGCACCGGCGACTTCCAGATCGCCCGCTTCGGCTCCTGCGGGATCAACCACCCGTATTCGCTCCTGACCGACTTCAGCTCGGACTACCCGGAGAACCACACCGGCTGGCAGGACGACGCTTACGACGCGCTCCTCCAGAAGGCGCTCCGGACCCCTGAGCGCGACGCCGAGATGAAGCTCTACGCGGAGGCGGAGGCGATGCTCCAGCGCGACATGCCCTTCGCGCCGCTCTACTATTACACCCGCATCTACCTGAAAAAGCCGGTGCTCCAGGGGCTCGAGCCCGAGCTCACCAACAACCACCTGCTCAAGTACATGTACTGGGCCGACGAGCCCGAGGGGGGCCAGTGACGCGTGGGCTCGTGCTGGGGGTGGCCGCCGTCACCACGGTGACCGCGCTGGCGGCGTGCGTGGACGACGGGGCGGTGACCCTGCCCGCGAACCGCAACACGCTGAAGTCGCGCGAGATCGTCGTCGACCTCTACGCCGAGGTGCCCGCGCCGGCCGACCGCGTCCACGCCTACAACGGCATCCAGGGCGCCCCTGCCCCGCTCCACCCGGAGCTGCCCGATCTGCGGGTCGCCTACTGGCGCAAGAGCGGCGGCGGCGATGAGCCCGACGGCGCGCACGTCGAGCGGGTACGCGTCAGCGGCGAGGCCGCCTGCGCGCTGACCCTCGACGGCATCTTCGCCGGCCCGTCGGAAGAGCTCCCCACCCCCTCGAACTACCGCTTCGCGACCCTCGACGCCCAGCTCGCGAGCGTCGCGGCGCTCAACGGGGCCCGCGCCACCTGGAGCCCGACCCGCGCCGCGCCGCCCTGCACCGTCAACACCGCCCTGGACGCCGGCGGTCCACGGGCCAGCCTGGTGTCGAACGTGCTCCGTCACCTCCTCGGCGGCGCGAGCTGGGACCCGGCCGGGCTCACCGGCGCCGTCGACACCGTCGACCTGCCGCTCGCGCTCGTCGCCGCCGACGGTGACGAGGAGGCGAGCTTCGCCTACTGGGCGGCGCTCGCGACCTCTGTGCGGAACGTCTTCCCCGAAGACGGCGAGGTCCCGCTCCGGGTGATCGGGCCCGACCTGACCCTCACCGACGCAGACGCCGACGCCCTCGAGACCGGCGAGGCGACGACCATTGGCGGCTTCATCAGCTACGTGGCGGGCCACAGGGCGCCGCTCGATCAGCTCAGCTACCGCACGGTGACGGAGCACGCCGCGGGGGCCCGCCGGATCAGCGCCGCGCTGCGCGCGCGGCTGGACGCCGCTGGGCTCGAGGACGTCGGCCTCGTCGTCAACGCCCTGGAGCCGGCGAGCGACGCCCCCTGGGACGACGAGGACCTCGTCGCGGCCAGGCTCGGCGCCTTCGAGACCGCCGCCCGCGTCTTCCTCCAGGACGTCCCGGTGGACGCGGCGCTCTCCGGCCGCGGGCCGCTCGGCTTCAGCGACGGCGACGCCCACGCGGACGAGCCGCTGTCCGAGCTCACCGACCTGCTCGTCCCGAGCGCCTACTTCAGCGCCGACGGCGCGCCGACCCCGGCGTTCATGGCGCGTTTCCCGCTCCGTCAGATCCCGGGGCAGATCCGCTTGACCGTCGTGGAGGGGCAGGACGACCGCGATCTGGCCGTCCTCGCGAGCCGCCCCGAGGAGCGGCAGGGCGCGCTGCGGGTGGTCATCGCCGACGCCGACGTCGACAGCGGCACGGGCAGCGTGATCTGGCAGCTCCGGGTCCCGGCCTTCGTCGCCCCGGCGGTCCGGCAGGTCGACTTCCGGATCGCGACCCTCGACCGCAAGAACATGAGCCTCCCGAGCTTCTTCTTCAGCGAGGTCGGGACCCTCGAGCCCGACGCCCGCACCGGCGACGTGGTGCTCTCACGTGAGCTCCCCGTCCCCGGCGTCCACTACGTCGAGATCGACCGGCCCCAGCTCCAATGACCCGATGACGCAGCCCCCCGCCACCGCGGCCGGCTCCCCGCACCGCCCGCGCTTCCGCTTCGCCCCGACGCCGTCCCGCTGGCTCCACCTCGGCAACGGCCTCGCGGCGCTCGTCGGCTGGGGGATGGCGCGCGCGTCGGGCGGGGCCTTCGTCCTGCGCGTCGAGGACATCGATCGGAGCCGGTGCCGGGCCGACTTCGAGGACGGGGCGCTCGCGGACCTCGCCTGGCTCGGGCTCGACTGGGACGAGGGGCCCGACGTAGGCGGCCCCCATGGGCCCTACCGGCAGTCCGAGCGGCTCCGCCGTTACGACGCCGTCGCCGAGGCCCTCGTCGCGGACGGCCTGGCCTACCCGTGCCGGTGCAGCCGAGCCGACGTCCGCGCGGCGGCGTCCGCCCCTCACCACACCGACACCCACGGCGAGCTCCCCTACCCCGGCACCTGCCGTCCCGAAGGCGGCGTCCCCCAGCCGCTCCTCGACGACCGCGGCGGAGTCCGTCTCTGGGTCGATCGGCTCGGCGCCGACGCCTGCGTGACCTGGCGTGACGGGCTCCTCGGCGAGCTCCGTGAGGACGTTCGGTCGACCTGCGGCGACTTCCTGCTCGGTCGACCCGGGCAGCCGACCTACCAGCTCGCGGTCGTCGCCGACGACCGCGACATGGGCATCACCGACGTCGTGCGCGGCCGCGACCTCGTCGGCTCGACGGCGCGGCAGCTCGTCCTCCACCGCGTCCTCGCCGAACGAGACGGCGCCCCCCGGGAGCCGCGCTTTCACCATCACCCTCTCGTCGTGGACGAGCTCGGCCGCAAGCTCTCCAAGCGCGACGACGACATCGCGCTGCGCACGCTCCGTCGCGGCGGCGCGGACCCGGCCCCGGTCATCGCCGCCCTCGGCCGCGCGATCGGGCTCTTCCCGCCGAGCGTCGCGCGGGCGCACCCGCGCGACCTGGCCGACGCGCTGAGCGGCCCTGTCGATCTCCACGACGGGACCCTCGACCACCTGGCCGAGCGCGGGATCTGGTGAGCGACGCCCCCCCGCCGACGCTCCGCGGCGCCGGCTGGCGGATGCCGGCCGCCCGGCCCGGCGCCCGACGGATCGCGCCCCACCGGCTGATCCTCATCGAGATGGCGATCGCGGTGCTGCTGGTGTTCGCGGTCAGCGGGATCCTCTACCTCGAGCTCTGGCGGGGCGCGGCCCAGGACCTGACGCGGATCCTGCCGGCGACGACCCTGACCTGGGCGACGAGCCCACCGCCGCGCCTCGCGGTAGACCAGGTCGCGAGCCTCGACCGCTGGCGCGACGGCTCCGCGGTCACGGAGGGGCGGGCGGGCTACCTCGACTCGGCCGTCGACAGCGAGGTCTTCGGCCTCCCGATCGAGCAGATCCGCCAACTCTATCGGAGCGCCGACTCGGTGAGCTTCGCGGTCGTCCCGACCGGAGACGGCCCGGCCCCGATGGTCTTCGCGGAGGTGCGGGACTTGTTGGCGCGAAAGCGGGTCACCGCCCGGCTCGCCCCGTTCCTCGAGCCCGTGGACCGACACGTGGGCTTCCGCATCGACGCCGCTCACCGCTCGCCCTGGCTTCGGTTCGCCGGGGTCGAGCGGGGAGCGCTCCGCGTGGTGTCGATGGACCCGTACCTCGTGTTCTCCTGGGGGCCGCCCGAGGGGCTCGAGGAGCTGCTCGACGCGCGCGTCGGCGGCGAGAGCCAGTCGCTCCAGACCCGCGCCGGGTTCTGGCCACGGCGGTCGAACGCGGACGACGGGGGCGCCCTCCGCGCCTACCTCGATCCGGGCGCGCTCTGGGCGCTGGTCGCGGGCGACGACGAGCGGGAAGAGGACGCCCGCAGGCTCATCGACGACCTGGAGCTCGTGACCGCGACGTCGCGCCTCACCGACGACGACGAGGTGGTCGACCTGCGAGCGCTCGTGCGAGACCAGGAGGACGCCGAGCGCCTCGAGCTGTCGCTGGTCAACCGTCGCCACGAGCTCATCGACCTCGCCCCGAGCGACGCCCCGTGGGTGGTCAGCCTCATCACGGAGCGCCCCCTGGCGACGCTGTCGGCGGTGCGCGAGCTGGTCCTCCGCCTCGGACAGGATCTCGGCGCGGCGGGCGACGAGCTCCGCGGGCTCGCCGATGGGCTCAGCTCGATCGAGATCGAGGCGATCGTGCGCCTGGACTGGGAGGTCGCGGCCGCGTTCGCCGGTGAGGTCGCCTACATTCGCCTGCCCCCGGCCCCGGGCCGCGACGCCGCCGAGGGCGACGCGCCCGAGGACGACTGGGCGATCATCGCGCGGCTCGCCCGCCCGCGGGTCGTCGAGCAGACCCTCGACCGGCTCCTGCCGTTCATCCTCGGTGACGCCTGGGCGTACGGCGAGGTGGTCGAGGACGGCGGGCGGCTCCACGTGGTGCGCGCCGCCGACGCCGGCGAAGAGGGCGCGGTCGCGACCCCGGAGGCCCTGGCGTGGCGCGTGGACGGGCCGCTGCTCGAGCTCGCCCCCCGGGTGGAGCACCTCGAGCGGCTGCGGCTCTTCCGGCAGAGCGGCCAGACCTACGGCGACACCGGGCTCGCGCGCCGGGCCCTCGAGGCCCTGCCCGACGAGAGCGCGGCGGTGGTCGTGGCTCGGCCGGACGCGGTCGCGGGCCCAGACACGCCGCTGCTCACGACCATCGCGAGCCGCCTGTCACCGGACTTCCGGGTCGCGGTGACCCTCCGCGCCGAGGTCCCGTGGCTCCGGGCCACGTCGAACGTCGGGCCCTGGTCGGTCGCCGCCGCCGTGGCGAGCGCGAGCCGGGACGAGGTGAACGCCTTCACCCTGCGCGACCTCGACCCGCGGTGTCGCGAGGCGCAGATGGCGATGTGCCGACTCTACCCGGACGCGGTGCCGTGCCAGCCGCTCAGCCTCGGCCGCGGCGAGCGGATTCGGCGCGCCTGCGAGGCGCTCTTTCCGAAATGACCCCGGCCGCTTGGCGTCCGACCGCCGAAGCTCGACCGCCGACTGGCCACAGCGCTGTGCGGGGACCGCGGCACGCGCTAATGGTCCGTGCAGGAATAGGTCAGCTGGATGGCCAAGGAGGCCGCCGGCTGGGTGGCTCGACGAAAGTGCAGTCAGACCGGGCGTCTTACAAGCTCTCCTCGGGCCGCCCAGTGGGTCGGATCCGCCGGCCAGGCGGTTGAGCTATTTCTGCACGGACCCTAACATGGCGCTTGGGCCGCGGGGCCGAGGAGCGACGTCGACCGAAGGGAGCGTGATGCGTAGAGAGAGGCGCCAGCACGCGCGCCGCGCGAAGAGCATCCGCCTGCGGTTCGAGGCCGACGGCGAGGAGCACCGCGCGGTGACTGCCACGGTCAGCCCCACCGGGGCGTTCGTGAAGGCCGCCTACGTGCCGCCGGCGGGGACGACGATCACCTTTCGCGAGGTCTACAACCACGGGGCGCGCATCCAGCTCCGGGGCGAGGTGAGCTGGGTACTGGCGGAAGCCAGCCTGGTGCAGCCGGACACCGGCTTCGGCCTGCGCCTCATCGAGGTCTTCACCCAGGACGATCCCGCGGCGCTGGAGGAGTTCCTGCGGTACTTCGACCCCGATCTGCCGGCCCCCCTCGACATCCAGTTCGAGGAGCGCCCGAGCGGCGTGTGCGCCGTCTACCGCTTCGACGAGCGCGCGGGTAACGAACCGCCGGGGTCCTCGAGCCGGCCCAACGAGGAGAGCGAGAACGGGGAGCTCGAGGAGCTGGCGACGGTGGATCTCTCGAGCGAGCTGGCGCGCCTCGACCGCGAGCAGGCGCGACGCGCGCCGACCACCGCGCCGAAGGTCGAGTCCCCGCCCCCCAGCGACGAGGCGACGCCGAAGGACGCACCGCCGCCGAAGCCGCGCGACCGGTCGCGGCGCCGCATGGTGACCGGGATCTTCACCGCGCTCTTCAGCCGCCGACGGGAGCAAGCGGACGAAGGCTTCGGCCCCGATCGCCAGTCCACGCCTCCCATCGACGAGCGCCCGACCCGGGCCGTCCACGACGCGCGGCTGCCGCGGGTGACCCTCCTCTGGGACGGCGGGACGCTCGACGCCGGGGTCAAGACCGTGGGAGGCGAGCTCGCCGTCCTTCGCGCGCGGGGCGCCGGGCCTCCCGTCGAGGCCGACGTGATCCTCAGCCCGGTCGACGGGGGCGACGCGGTGAGCGGGCTGGAGCTGGGTGGGCGCGTGCTGTCGTTCGCTGCGGGCGCTGGAGATCGCGGAGACGAGTACACGCTGCTCCTCGACCCGCCGGACGGGCCGACCCAGGCCGAGCGCCTGACGGCCTGGCTCGTTCACGTCAACGGTCCCGCGGTCGATCGTTGACGCTTGGGTCGCGGCGTTGCTATCCCGCCGACCATGACGACGCCCGACCGAGCGGGGCTAACGACCCGCGTGACGATCGCCCACCGCTTCCGCTTCGAGGCCGCGCGGCGGCTGCCCACGCTGCCGGCGGATCACCCGTGCGCGCGGGTTCACGGCCACGGCTTCGAGGTGGAGCTCGAGGTGGAGGGGACGATCGACCCGGAGATCGGGTGGGTCGCCGACTACGCCGAGCTCGGCCAGGCGTGGCGGCAGGTGATGCCGGAGCTCGACCACGCCTACCTCAACGACGTGGCCGGGCTTGAAAACCCGACGAGCGAGCTTATTGCCGTGTGGCTCTGGCGCCGGCTGGACCCGCTCCTGCCCGGGTTGGCCGCCGTGAGCGTGATGGAGACCCCGACCACCCGGGTGACCATCCGGGCCGACAGACGAGCGACCGAGGCGTGAAGGGGGCCGACATGCGCGAGCAGTTCTCGATTCGGGTCTACAAAGAGTACTTCAACTTCGGATCGGCGCACTTCCTGATCTTCGGCGACGGGACCCGCGAGGAGCTGCACGGCCACAACTACCGGGTGCGGGTGCAGGCCCGAGGCGAGACCATCGCCGGCGACCTGGTGCTGGACTTCATCCAGTTCAAGCCCCTGGTGAAGAGCATCTGCGACGAGCTCGACCACCGGACGCTGCTCCCCCTGTCGAACCCGCACCTCGACGTCACGGTGGACGAGGACCGGGTCGAGGCGCGCCACGAGGACGGGAGCTGGTTCTGCTTCCCGCGCCGTGACGTGTGTCTCCTCACGCTCCCGAACACCTCGACCGAGATGCTGGCGCGCTACATCTGCCGGCGTATCCTGGAGCAGCTCCCCGAGCGGGTGCCGGACGCGAAGCTGCGCTCACTCGAGGTCGAGGTCGAGGAGAGCCCCGGTCAGTGCGGGGCCTACCGGGTCGAGCTCGACGGCTGATCGCGGCGGTCGACGTCGTCCTGGCCGAGCTGGGGCAGGGGTGCTCCGGGGTGCGGTGAGGTACTCCACACCTGCATAGCAGGTATGCGCTCCCGGCGTGGGTGACGGCGAGCCGAACGGGCGTGATCGCGCGCTGGCGGCCGTCGGGCTGCCGTGGCGCGGTTCTTGCTTTTGATCCAGCGCAAAGACCCAAGCCGCCGGGGCGTTGACTCGACACCCGGACCAGCTACGATTCGTGTTCTGCGGGTCCAGCTCGACCGCACCGGAACCACACGCCAATTCGGTTCAGGAGGCCTCCTCATGGAACGGCACCTCACCCTCACGCGCAGCCTACTCGCCGCCCCCGCTCGGGCCGCGCGCCTCGCCGCGCTGACCTGCCTCGGCCTCGGCACGCTGGCCTGCGGCAAAGGACCGAACGTCCACCCGACGGTGGTCCTGGAGTTCCCGAGCTCGGCGCCGACGGCCCCCCGCGCGGTGACCCAGAACCAGGCGCCGGCCTGGACCAGCGGCCACGGTTTGGCGGTCGACGGGGCGCGGCTCCTCATCGTCGACCGCGACAACGGCGACCTCGTCGAGATGGACCGGGGCTCGCTGGCGGTGACCGGACGGCTGGCCGTCGGCGGTCGGCCGGAGCAGATCGTGGTCGGGCCAGACGGCGCGGCGCTGGTGACGGTCCGGCGGACGGGCGAGGTCGTGCGCGTCTCGCCGGGCCTGGAGGTCACCGGGCGGGTCGCGCTGGGCGGTGAGACCTTCGGCGTCGCGCTGGGCGGCGAAGCGGGCGAGACGGCGTACGTCACGCTGCCGCACAACGACGAGCTGGTGGTGCTGGACTCGGCGTCCCTCGAGGAGCTGGACCGCGTCGCGACGGGCGACCTGCCGCGCGGGGTCGCGGTGTCTCCGAAGGGATGGGTGCTGGTCGTACACCAGAACGGCCCGGCGCAGCGGTTCACGATACTGGACGGCGGTGTGCTCGCGGATGAGCCGAACGAGCCGGTCCAGCTCCGGTTCGCCAACCCCGCGGACCTGCTGACGGGCGAGCGTATCCAGCAGCTCCACCAGGTGCGGGCGCTCGCCGCGGCCATCGACGTCGAGAGCGGCGGCGCGCTCGTGGCCCACGTCCAGGCGGCGCCTGGGGACGAGCTCTCCTTCGAGATGTCGATCCGCGGGCAGGGCGTCGCCCCGGACGGCACGCCGATCCCCGACAGCGGCGGCGGCGGCTACGGCGGCTCTTCCGGCGGCAGCGGCGGGGCCTTCGACATCCCGGTCCGCCCCATCGAGGTCTCGGTCACCGGCGTGCAGGGCGACGGCGCGCCGCGCGACGTCACGGCCCGGCACCCCGTCCAGGACCCGCTCACCGGCGAGCCGATGACGCACCTGGTGGACCAGCCGTCGGACATCGCCCACTCGCCGACGCAGACGATAGCGCTCATGACCGGCTACGGAACGGACAACGTGCTGGTGCTGAACACCGCGGCGCTGGATCCGATGTCGTCGCCGGTGGCGATCATCACGGTCGGGCGTGGCCCGCGCGCGGTGGCCTTCTCGCCCGAAGGAGACCTCGCCTATGTCCTCAACGACCACGACCTGAGCGTTAGCGTGGTCGACCTGGCGCCGCTGGTCGACATGCCGGCGCTGGTCGACGAGGGGGACGCGAGCGGCGTCCCGGAGACGGACGTCTTCTTCGAGGAGCCGCCGTTCGCGACCCAGCTCGGGCCGAGCACCTACTTCACCCGCGCCATCCGCCTGAAGTCGCGCGAGACGGTCTCCTTCGGGACCGACCCACTCCCGGCGGCCGTGCGGCGGGGCGCCCGGGTCTTCAGCTTCAGCCGGAACGACCGGATGAGCCACGCCGGGCAGTTCGCGTGCGCCTCGTGCCACTTCGAGGGGACCGAGGACAAGCTGACCTGGTTCATCACGAACGGCCCGCGGCAGACGCCGTCGCTGGCCGGGCGCCTCATCGACACGGCGCCGTACAACTGGAACGGATCGGAGGACGCGCTGCAGGGCAACATGAACCAGACGGTAGAGCGCATGGGCGGCGAGGGTCTGTCGAAGGGCGAGCTCGCCGACCTCGAGCAGTTCCTGCTGTACGGCCTCGAGGCGCCGGTCAACCCGAACGTCGCGCCGAGCGGGGCGCTCAACGCCAAGCAGTCGTGGGGCAAGGACATCTTCAACCGCGCAGACACCGGCTGCGTCAGCTGTCACCGGGGCGAGGCCTTCACCGACGGCTTCTCCCACGACGTCGGCACCATGAGCGACAGCGAGGGGCGGATCCGGGAGATGGAGGAGGCCATGGGCATCGTCCCCGAGGGACAGCCGGGCCGCTACAACACGCCGACCCTGCGCGGCCTCTTCTACACCGCCCCCTACCTGCACGACGGCAGCGCGCCGACACTTCGGGACGCCCTCGCGCGCACCGCGGACACCATGGGGCACACCTCGCAGCTCAGCGAGGACGAGCTCGACGCGCTCATCGCGTACCTGCTGACGCTGTAGCGCGCCGGCACGGGGAGGAGGGAGACGGCGGGGCCCGGCGGCCCCGCCGTTTCTTTTTGGGGCGTGGGCGTGGGCGTGGGCGTGGGCGGTCGCGTGGGCGTGGGCGTGGGCGGCCACGTGGGCGTGGGCGGTCGCGTGGGCGTGGGCGGGCGCGTGGGCGTGGGCGTGGGCGGGGGCGGGGGCGTGGGCGTGGGCGGGGGCGTGGGCGTGGGCGGGGGCGTGGGCGTGGGCGTGGGCGGTCGCGTGGGCGTGGGCGGTCGCGTGGGCGTGGGCGGTCGCGTGGGCGGCCGGGTGAGGGTGAGGGTGAGGATGAGGCTGAGGCTGGGGTGAGGGTGAGGGTGAGGGTGAGGGTGAGGCTGAGGCTGAGGCTGAGGTGAGGTGAGGGTGAGGGTGAGGGTGAGGGTGAGGGTGAGGGTCGGCGGGCGGCAGGCGGTCTTGGGGGCTTGGGGCTTGGGGGCTTGGGGGATGTGTCGTTCGTGGGACTCCCCAGGCTAGCCGCGTGCTCGCGCCGCGCAAGGCCGAGCCGAAAATCTGCCATGCTCGCCATGCTCGTGGGCCGGAGGCCGCTGGCGCGTCCTCCGACCCACTGCGCGTGGCTGCGGGCGGCGAAATGACGGTGGTGAAGGCCCGGAGCCGGCGGGCGCCGGCTCCGGGCCTTCACCAGCCTTGCGCGACGCTGCGCGCGCGGCTGGGGGAAGGAGTCCCCCGCTCGGCACAGGGCCGGACGGGCGATCAGACTCTCGAACCAGGAGACGCTCCCATGCTTCGCATCTACCCCGTCGCGCTCGAGCTCGCCGCGGACGCCGCCGCGGCGGCCACCCAGATCAGCCGCAAGGACCCGGACCTCGCCCGGCAGCTCAGGCGCGCGTCGGTCAGCGTCCCGCTCAACATCGCTGAAGGCTCCGGGAGCCGTGGCCGCAATCGAACCGCGCGCTACTCGGACGCCCTCGGGTCGGCCCGCGAGACCCGGGCTTGCATCGATGTCGCGGCCGCCATCGGATACACCGCCAACCCGGCTCAGGAGGTACTCGACCGCCTCGACCACGTCATCGGGACGCTGACGAAGCTCGTCCGGTGACGCCCAGAGGTATCGCGCGCATCGGCGCGTGATGCCTCACCATCCTAGAGGTAGAGGAGGCGGAAGAGGCCCGGGCGCTGGCGCCCGGGCCCGCGCCGTCGGTCACCGCGTGAGCTTCACGAGCGTACCGATGATGTGGCGGAGCCGCTCGCGGACGGCGGCGTCCGGCTCGGGGATGTAGCGCATGGCGACGGCGACATCGAGGCAGGCGTCGACCTCGTAGGCCGAGCCGAGGGCGTCCGCGTAGCGTGCGGTACGCGTCTTGCCGAGGCCGGCGGTGCCCTCGGCGATGTTGAGCGGAACGCTGGCGGCGGCGCGTCGGAGCTGCCGAGCGAGGTCCGGGTCCTTGCGCCCGATGCGATTGACGGCGGCCGCCGCGTCCGCGGCCATACGGAGAGAGACAGGGTAGATACGCAGCATACGTGCTCTCGGTTCGAGGTGACGTCCGTTGCCGGCCCCGTGCCGACGTGGACATCTCCCCCCAGCCGCGCGCGCAGCGCCGCGCAAGGCTGGAGCCTCGTCCCGGAGCCGGCTCGCCGGCTCCGGGACGAGGCGCCACCGAAAATCTGCCACGCGCAGCCACGCGCAGCGGGTCGGAGGACGCGCCAGCGGCCTCCGGCCCGCGAGCATGGCGAGCATGGCAGGTTTTCGGCTCGGCCTTGCGCGGCGCGAGCACGCGGCTAGCCTGGGATGTCCACGCGCGCACCCTCTTCCGCCGCTTCACACCACCATCCGGCGTCACGCGCAGCCGGTCGGAGGACGCGCCAGCGGCCTCCGGCCCGCGAGCATGGCGAGCACCTTCGCTGGGGCGGGGCGCAGCATCCCGGGGCTCGGCCTTGCGCGGCGCGAGCACGCGGCTAGCCTGGGATGTCCACGCGCGCACCCTCTTCCGCCGCTTCACACCACCATCCGGCGTCACGCGCAGCCGGTCGGAGGACGCGCCAGCGGCCTCCGGCCGGCGAGCATGGCAGATTTTCGGCTCGGCCTTGCGCGGCGCGAGCACGCGGCTAGCCTGGGATGTCCACGCGCGCGCCCTCTTCCTCTTCCCCTTCCTCTTCCCCTTCCTCTTCCTCTTCCTCTTCCTCTTCCTCTTCCTCTTCCTCTTCCTCTTCCTCTTCCTCTTCCTCTTCCTCGTCCCCGTCCTCTTCCTCGTCCCCGTCCTCGTCCTTGTCCCCTTCCTCGTCCCCTTCCTCGTCCCCTTCCTCGTTCTCGTCCTCGTTCTCGTCCTCGTCCTCGTCCCCGTCCCCTTCCTCTTCCTCTTCCTCTTCCTCGTCCCCGTGCTCGTCCGCACGCGCTTCGGCCCTCACTGCCTCGATCGGGGACGGGGAGGCAGAGGACGCGAGCACCGTTCGCCTCGGCTCAGTATCCGTGTGAGACCGTGGCGGTGAAGGTCCAGAGGGCGCCGCCGTGGCTGAGGTCGCCGACGGGGTCACGCGGGTCTGTGCGGACCACGGTTCGGCGCGGGAGGTAGGTCATCTGGGCGGCGAGGTTGAGCTGGACGATGGTCTCGGTGCTCTTGAAGGGGTGGAGGAAGGCGAAGCCGGCGCCGAGGGAGAGGACGTGGGCGTCGTTGTCCAGATACGCCGTGACGCCGGTCTGGCGCGGCGCGGGCGTCGGGCGGAAGAAGTAGCCGCCGCGCAGGACCAGCCAGTCGTCGAGCTGCCACTCGGCCCCGACGCGGGCGATGATCGTGTCGGAGAAGTCCATCGCGATGGGCGCGGAGCGCGTCGACAGGTCCAGCGCGTCCGACAGGCCGAAGGCGTCGAGGAGGCGCCCGCCGACGTCCACCGAGAGCCGCGGGGACGGGTCCGGGGCGCGCGACCAGAGGGCCCAGGTGGCGTCGAGAGCGAGGAGCAGGTCCGGATCCTCGAGCTGCCACGACATCCCGAGCGACAGCTGGTGAGGCGTCCAGAGGACCGTCTGCGAGACGTCGATCTCGAGCGACAGCGCCTCCCCCTCCCGGACGTCCACCGGCAGCGTGAACTGCAGCGAGCTCTCCCCCCGGTACGAGAGCCCCACGCTGACGCCGGGCGCCGGCTGGATCAGCACGCCCGCGAACAGCGACGCCGTCGGCGAGAGCGCCACCGACAGGTCCGTCCGCTCGAAGGACCCGCTCACGATGTTCATGTCGAGGGCGACCGTCCCGCCGAGGTCGGCCAGGATCTGGACGCCGAGCCCGAAGGACAGCCAGTCGAGCGGCTCGACCGACGCCCCGGCGTGGACGAGGAGCTTATCCTGGAGGTTCTGGTACAGGTAGAACTGTGGCGACTGGGGATCGTCGCCCTGCACCCGGACGAGCCGGTCCGCCGGCAGGTAGATGCCGACCCCCAGCGCCAGCTTCTCCTCGAAGATCCCCGGGACCGGCTTCACCCACCCGAGGTGAAAGCCGAAGTGCGGGTCCGGCGACACGGTCGGGCGGTCGCTGGCCGCGTTCGAGCGATCCACGTAGAGCGACGGCAACGTCAGCGCCAGGCCGAGCCCGATTCGCTGCTGCTTCACCGCGCCCAGCGCCGCCGGGTTGTAGTACAGCGCGCTGTAGCCGCGGGTCGCGGCGGTCATCGCGCCGCCGAGGCCAACGTCCCGCGCGGTGAACCCGAACGTGTCGTACGTGCTCGCGCTCGTCGGCGCCGACAGGACCGTCACCACGACCGCGACGCAGAGCGCGATGACGCGATCCCGGCTCACAGGGTGCACGTCCGGGTCGCGAGGGTCGCCAGCAGCCGCAGGATGTCACCGACGACGTCCGCCTCCAGCAGCGCCGCGACGTCGGTGAGGACGCCCGGCGCGACGTCGTTCCGGAGCATGACGAGCAACACGCTGACGAGCGCGCGCTCCGCCTCCGGATCCTCGGCCACGAATCGGAGCGCCGTGGTCAAGACGTACACGACCTCCGGTGAGGCGACCGGCTCGCCCGGCGGCGGGAGCGCCCCGACCGCGCCGGCGAGGTCGAGGGTCTCCGAGGTGATGATGTCGAACAGCGGCGGCCCGAGGCTCGCCTCCGGATCGACCTCGAGGAAGCACACCAGGAGCCCCTGCAGCGCCTCCAGCGACGGGCCGGGCGCCAGGAAGCGCTCGACCCCGGCGACCAGCGCCGGCCAGGGCTCTTCCTCCAGGTTCACCACGAAGCCGAGGAGATCGATGAGCGTCCGGGCGTCGAAGTCCGGGCTCGACGCGCTGACCAGCAGGTTCCGCACGAGGAGCCTCAGCGCCTCGCGCCCCTCGATCTCGTCGACCTCGAGCCCGCCGAGCGCCTCCGGGAGGCCGCCCTCGGCGAGCACGTCCACGACCGCCCTCAGCAGGGCGTCGTCCTCCAGCACGTCGGCGACGAGCTCGAGCGTCGGACCCAGCTCGCAGCTGGCCAGCGTCCCGCGGAGCGCCGCGAGCGCGTCGGGGTACGGCGCGCCGGGGCCGTCACTCGCCAAGAGCCGCACGACCGCCGCCAGGGCGTCCACGAGACCGGGCTTGTCGACGCTGTCGACCTGACCCGCGAGGTTCTCGAAGGTCCCGGGCTCGAAGCGGCGGATGAGCCGCAGGAACATGTCCACGACGTCGCGCCGCGCGTCCTCCGGGACGACGACGGACATCGTGTGCTGGATGTGCGCCAGCTGCCCGGTGTCGAGGAGGCCGTAGAGCCCCTCCAGCCGCTCGTCCACCCCGGGGCAGTCCGGCGGCGGCTCTTGCCTCGGGGCGACGACGCCATCCCCCCCGCAGGCCTGGAGCACGACCGACGGCGCCACGACGAAGAGGGCCACGGAGGTGGCGACGGCGACGGCGTTCATCGCGGCATCCTCGCAGGCGCCGGCGGGGTTTTCAACCGCCCAGGGCCGCCAGCCCGGCGCGCGCGAGGACCCGGGGCAGCTCGCGCTCGGCCGCCGCCACGACGGCCGCGTGGTCGCGCCGGACGAGGCGCCCGTCGGAGACCAGCCGATGGCCGTCCACGAAGACGTGGCGAACGTGCTGGGGGCCCGCTGCGTAGACCAGGCGCGACGCCAGCGTCCCGCCCGGCCCGACGCCGAGGCCGCGGACGTCCACGACCTGGAGATCGGCGACGAAGCCGGGCCTCACCTGACCGAGGTCGTCACCCCGACCGAGGACCTCCGCGCCGCCGCGGGTCGCCATCCGGAGCACCTCGCGCGCGGGCATCGCCGTCGGCCCGCGGCGCGGCTTCTGGACCAACGCCGCGAGGCGCATCTCGGTGAAGGCGTCGAGGCGGTTGTTGCACGGTGCACCGTCGGCCCCGAGGGACACGTGGACACCCGCCTCGACCATACCCGGTACATCGGCCACTCCGCTGCCGAGCTTGAGGTTCGATGACACGCAGTGTGCGACCCGCGTCCCGGCGCGCGCGAGCTCGGCGACCTCGCCCGGATCGAGGTGGACGCAGTGCGCGAGCACGGTCCTGGGCCCGCGGATGCCGAGGGACGCGTAGTACGCCACGTTGCCCGGTCCACCGCTCCGGGCGCGCACGACGTCCATCTCGTCGGTGTTCTCGCTGGCGTGGGTGTGGATCCAGATGCCTCGCGCCGCCGCGTCCCGCGCGACCTCGCCGAGCAGCGCGTCGGTGCACGACAGGACGAAGCGCGGCGCGTAGCCGTAGCGGATACGTCCGCCCTCCGCGCCGTCCCAGCGATCCGCGAGGGCGCGGCTCTCGGCGAGGCTGTCCTCGGTCGCCTCGCGGAGCCCCTCGGGCCCTCCCGGGGCGTCCATCATGCACTTGCCGGCGATCGCCCGGAGCCCGGTCGCCGCGAGCGCCTCGAAGATGACCTCGGTGTGGTGGACCGTCCCCATGTCGACGATGGCCGTCGTCCCGCCGAGCAGCAGCTCGGCGATCCCGAGCTCGGCGCTCGCCGCGAGCGAGGCTGGATCGTGGGCGGCCTCGAGGGGCCAGACTCGGTCGCGCAGCCAGTCGAGCAGCGCGAGATCGTCGGCGAGGTTCCTGAACAGGGTCTGGCAGAGGTGGACGTGGGTCTGCACGAAGCCGGGCAAGACCGCCATGCCCGTCGCGTCGAGGACCACCTCGCCGTCCGCGGGGACCAGCCCCGGGGCGACCTCGGAGATGCGCCCGTCGCGCAGCCGGACGTCCGCCGGGAGCTCGCTCCCGGCGTCGTCCATCGTGATGACCGTCGCGCCTCGGACCAGGAAGGCCCGCTCGCTCAACGATCCGCCTCGGCGAGCTGCCGCGCCAGGGTCCGGATGATGCTGAGCAGGCGCGGGCCGGCCTCGTTCGCGACCTCGGCGACCTCGGAGTGGTCGAGCGGCGCCGACGAGACCCCGGCGGCGAAGTTCGACACCACGCTGATGCCGCCGACCTTCACCCCCATGTGGCTCAGCGCGATGCACTCCTGCACCGTCGACATGCCGACCAGGGACGCGCCGATGACCCGGAGCATCCGGATCTCGGCCGGCGTCTCGTAGCTCGGCCCCGACATGGCCGCGTAGACCCCGGAGTAGAGCGGGACCCCCGCGGTCGCGGCGGCGCGCGCGATGGCTGCCCCGAGCTCGGGGCAGTACGCGGTGCTCATGTCCGGAAAGCGCGGCCCGAGCTCGGCGACGTTGGGCCCGATGAGCGGGTTCCGGCCGCTGAGGTTCAGGTGGTCGACGATGCGGCAGAGGCTCCCTGGGGAGAGCCAGGGCTGGACGCCCCCGGCCGCGTTCGTCAGGACGACCCGCGGGGCTCCGAGGCGCGCGAGGAGGCGCACCCCGAAGACCACGTCGTCCATCCCGTGCCCCTCGTAGGCGTGGACGCGGCCGCTCAGGATCGCCACCGGCAGCCCCGAGAGGGTCCCGAGCAGGAGCTTGCCGGCGTGGCCGACCACGGTCGGCGCGTACATGTGCGGGATCTCGCCGTAGGGGATCGCGACGGCGTCGTCGACGAGGTCGCCGATGGCCCCGAGGCCGCTGCCAGCGACGATCCCGAGCGCGGGCGTGAGCTCGCTGCGGCCGCGGACGACCGCGACCGCCTCGTCGAGCTTGGTGATGATCGCTGGAGTGTTGTCGCTCATCGTGTCCTCATCCGATCCGCTCGATGATGAGCGGGCTCTCGGCGGTTTGTGTATCGCGCAACGTGAAAGCGCGGCGCAAGCGCTCGATGGCCTCGGCCGGCGGCGCCCCGGCGGCGCCGTGCAGGATCGTGGCGAGCGGGGCGCCCGCCGCGACCTCTCGACCCACAGGCGCCTCGACGCGGATACCGACGACCGGGTCGATGACGTCCTCGCGTCGACGCCGCCCGGCGCCGAGGCTCATCGCCGTCAGCCCGACCTCGTGGCCGTCGATCATCGCGACGAAGCCGTCGCGCGGGGCGGTGACGACCGTCTCGCCGACCGGCCGCGGCAGGGCCTCGAGATCACCCCCCTGCGCCGCGATCGACGCGCGGAAGCGCGCGAGCGCCGTCCCGTCGTTCAGCGCCGCGCGAATGCGAGCGCGCCCCACGTCGGAGGAGACGCCCTTGGCGACCTCGACCATCGCGCCGCCGAGGACCTCGACGAGCTCGACGACGTCCGGGGGCCCGCCGCCGCGCAGGACGTCGAGGGACTCCTCGACCTCGCAGGCGTTGCCGACCATGCGGCCGAGGGGCGCGTCCATCCGCGTCAGGAACGCGATGACCCGCTTGCCCATCTCGCCGCCGACCGCGACCATCCGCTCGGCCAGCTCGCGGGCGCGGTCGCGGGTCTTCATGAAGGCGCCGGGGCCGACCTTGACGTCGAGGACGAGCCCCTCGATCCCCTCGGCGAGCTTCTTGCTCATGATGCTCGCCGTGATGAGGGGGATGGACTCGACCGTGCCGGTCACGTCGCGGAGCGCGTAGAGGCGCTTGTCCGCCGGCGCGATGTCCTCGGTCTGCCCCATGATGCAGAAGCCGTGCTCACGCACGATGGCCGTGAAGGTCTCCACGTCGAGGGCCGCCCGGTAGCCGGGGATGGCCTCGAGCTTGTCGATGGTCCCGCCCGTGTGACCGAGACCGCGCCCGGCCACCATCGGGACGATGACGCCGCACGCGGCGGCCGCCGGGGCGAGCGGCAGCGATATCTTGTCGCCCACGCCGCCGGTCGAGTGCTTGTCGACGCGCCCGGCGCCCAGCGCCGCGAGGTCGAGCACCCGCCCGCTCTCGAGCATCGCCTGGGTCCAAGTGCGGGTCTCGCGGTCATCGAGCCCGTTGTAGTAGATGGCCATCGCGAGGGCCGACATCTGGTAGGCCGGCAGCCGGTCCTCGGCGAACTCGTCGATGATCCAGCGGATCTCGTCGTCGGCGAGCCGCTTGCCGTCACGCTTGGCGGCGATCAGCTCCACTGCAGTGCGCACGTGCGCCTCCTTGGGGTCGAGCGTCGACGGGGACGTCCCGTGACGCGGCGCCGGCTACGCGAGCAGCTGCCCCAGGAAGCTCGTCCCGGGGGTGCCAGCGGCGGCGCCGAAGACGTCTGCGGCGGTAGCGCCAACGTCGGCGAGCGTCAAGCGCGTTCCGAGGTCGACGCCCGAAGGCACGCTCGCGGCGTAGGCCAGCACCGGCGCGTACTCGCGGGTCAGCCCGTCGCGGGTGGGGAGCGTCGCGTCGTTGCCGCTGACGCCGGCGATGATGAGGAGGCTGTGGCTGTCGAGCTGGTCGAGCAGCGCCGTGAGCCCAGCGTCGAAGCGGGTGAGCGCTCGCGCCGCGCCGACGGGCCCGGCGCCGGCGACCCCGCGCTCGGCCTCGGGGCTCGCCACGACGACCCCGGTCGGGTGACGGTGCATCATCGTCGCGACCGCCTCGAGCAGCTCCTCCCGGGCGCCGATCTCGTGCGGCTCGACCCCCGGGATATCGAGGAAGGCGTGCGCCGCGGCGCCGATGGCGTGCACCTCGACGCCCCTGTCCACGATCGCGCGGAGGGCGTCACCGGCGAGCTCGTCGAGCCCCGCCGGGACCTCACGGCCGGACGTCGCGCGCGCGGCCTTGGCGACGCTCGCCGCCGGGGGGCTGGCCGGCGCGATGGCGTTATTCGGGACGACGTTGCCGACCCCGAGCCACGAGAGGTTCGGGATCTGGAGGCCGCCGACGTAGCGCGCCACGTGCTCGAGGGTGCTCGCCCCGCGGTCGTGATAGTCGCCCGCGTCGGGCTGCGCGCCCGCGCCGAGGCCCGGCAGGGCCACGATGATGACCTGTCGAAACGCGCCGTTGGATCCGTCCGCCATGAGGTCGCCTCCAGAACGAGAGCACCGACCGTAGTATTGGGCTCCTCGAGCGCCGAGGGCTCCACGGGGTGTCGTCGGTCCGGCGATCTTTCGGCGCGACCTGGCGGCGTGTCAAAAAAAGCCGAGGCTCGGCGCCGACTTCCCGCTCAGCCGCCCGGCTCGTCCTCCCCGGGAGCCGGGCCGACCGCCACGTTGAAGGGTGACGGGCCGCGGGTCGGCGGCGGGACCGTCGGCCGCGCCTCGACGCCGGCGTCCGGGCGGGCGTTCGCCCAGCGCTCCGGGTCGCGCTTGAAGGCGAGGCGACAGCCGCGCTCGGGGTCGTCGCAGAAATACCAGCGCCGCCCCCGAAAGCTCAGGCCGAGGCGCCGCGGATCGGGCTCGAGCTCCCGCCCGCAGACGGGATCGATGACCGGGTGGGAGTGGCGCTCTGGCGGCTCGACGGGAGACATGCGGCCCGTGTACCGCCGCCGACCGGGCTGGCGCAAGGAGGACGACGCTCCAAGCCGGTCGCCGTTTCGCGCGCGATCTACTAAAAGACGGGCGTCCACCACGGAGGGAGCCCGACCATCGACGCCCGCCGCCTGCTCAGATACCGCTCCCGGGCGCTCGGCCGCCGCCTCGCTGGCGGATCGTGGCTCGCCCGGGTGGCGCTCCTGCTCGTCTTCGGCCTGGCTCTCGCCGCGATCTGGCTGGGCGTCGACGCGCTGGCCGCCGCCGATCTCCTGAGCCCCGATCCCGCCGCGCGCGAGACCGCGATCCGCGAGCGGACCTTCTGGCTCACGACGCTGGCCGCGCTGATCTTCGCGTACTCGACCTTCGAGGTCTTCTTCCGCGCCTCGGACACGCGCCTCGTCGGCACGCTGCCGATCCGCGGGCGCACCCGCTACCTCGATCTCATGAGCCGCGCGGCGCTCCTGCACGCCCCGCTCTTCCTGCCGCTCGCGGCCTACGGCGCGGCGCTGGCCGTGCGCGGCGCGGGCGAGGCCGGGCTCTACAGCGTCCTCGTGTCGGCCGTCGTCTTCGTGGTCGGGATCCCGCTCTGCGTCTGGCTCCACCTCCTCGCGGGCCACTCGCTCCTGTCCGACGCCTCGCCGCTCAAGCGCCAGCTTTCCGGGGGCGTCGTGGCCGACGAAGCCGCGCTCCTCGTCTACGCGCCGGCGGTCGGGCTCCTCGGGACGCTCCTGCTCGGGATCGCCGCGGACTTCGCGCTGCGCGACGCCATCATCCGCGGGCGCGGCGGCGTCCTCGCGCCGGTCCTCGCCGGTGGCCTGGGGATCGCGGCCCTCGCGGTGGCCAAGTCGATGTCGCTGTGCGATCGGTCGCTCCACCTCATCATGCCGCGCTTCGCCGAGTTCGACGTTCCGCCGCCCTTCCGAGACGACGGCGTCCGCCGCCGCGTCCCGGGCGAGGGGGTGGCGCGGCTGCTGCCGGTCAAGGCCCGCCCCTTCTTCCTGCGCGACCTGCGCCAGCTCCGGCGCCGCTTCCGCCTCGACCGGATCCTGCTCTGGGTCTACGCGGCCGTGCTGCTCCGGCTGGACCTCGGCGGCGACGCTCCGGCGTCCCTGGCCGGTCACCTCGTCGCGCTCGGCCTGTTCGCCGGGGTCTTCCTCGGCTCGGCCTTCCGCCTCCGCGGCCGCGAGCTGGCGTCGCCATGGCTCGACCGTGCGCTCCCCTCGGACCCGCGCGGCGCGCTCTGGGGTCGCGTCGCCGCGGACGCGCTGCTCCCCGCCTGGGCGCTGCTCATCACCGCCATAGCGCCGGCCCTCACCGGAGACGTGGCCCTCGCGGCCGCGGTGCTGGGCCTCGGCCTCGCGCTCGTCTCGGCGCTCCTCGCCGGCTCCCACGCGCTCGCCGCGCGCGCCTTCCCCGACCGGGTGCTCGCCGCCGCCGCCGCCTGGCGCGGCCTCCTCCTCGCCGCGACCGGAGCGGTCCTATGGCAACTCCCATGACGACACCGCCCCCCATCCTGACCGTCTCCGGCCTCGAGAAGCGGTTCCGGAAGACCATCGCCGTCGCCGGGCTCGACCTCGCGGTCCACCGCGGCGAGCTCCTCGGGCTCATCGGCCCCAACGGCGCCGGCAAGTCCACGACCGTCAAGATGGTCACCGGGCAGCTCCTCGCCGACGCCGGTCGGATCGAGGTCGACGGCCACGACGTCATCGCCGAGCCGCTCGCGGCAAAGCGCCTCATCGGGTACGTCCCCCAGGACGTCGCGCTCTACCCCTTCCTGACGGGGCGCGAGCTCCTCGAGTTCGTCGCCGAGGTGCGCGACGTGCCGGCCGCCGAAGCGAAGCGGACCATCGACGAGATGCTGGAGCGCTTCCACATCGCCGACGCGCAGAACCGCATGACGCGCGAGTACAGCGAGGGGATGGCGAGGAAGCTCGCGATCGCGACGGCGCTCATCGGGCGACCGCCGCTGCTGCTCCTCGACGAGTCGCTCAACGGCCTCGACCCACGCGCTGCGGCCGAGGTCAAGGCGATCCTCAAGGAAGAGCTCGCCCGCGGGACGGCGGTGGTCCTGGTGTCGCACATCCTCGACGTGCTCGAGCGGCTCTGCACGCACGTCGTCCTGATCAACCGGGGGAAGGTCGTCGAGACCCTCGATCGCCCGTCCCTCGACCGCCTCGTCGCCGACGGGACGACCCTCGAGGACTTCTTCATCACCCACACCAACGACCGACCGACGGGCTGAGCCGGGAAGCGCCGGCGGCGCTCCTCTGTTGGTGGAAGTCGCCGAGCCTACGAGGTTCTTGCGTCGCGCGAGGCTTGCGGCAGGATGACCGGGAGCCGGAGCCACGTCATGAAGCCCTCCCCCACCGTCCCGAGACTCCCGCGGCGCGCGACCCTCGCGTTGGCCGCGCTGACCTGTGTCGCTATCGGCGCGGGCTGCGCGACGGCCGACTACTACGACGAAGGGGGCGGCTCGCGGGTCGACTACGAGCCGTGGTCGGGGACGGGCCGCGGCGGGCACACGGTCCACATCCCCGACGATCCCGGTGGTCTCGCTCCCGCGCGCTGGGAGGGCGTGGTCACCGAGCGCTGCCGCGAGGTCGAGCCGCTGATGCGCGTGGCAGCGATGGAGCACCGGGTCGACATCGGGCTCATCGCCGGGATCATCCACGTCGAATCCCACTTCAACGCGACGGCGAAGAGCCGCTCCGGAGCGCGCGGGCTGATGCAGGTCATGCCGTCGGTCGGGCGCCGTCTCAAGTGCGGTAACCTCACGGATCCGAAACGAAACATCCAGTGCGGCGTGACGATCCTCAAGCGCTTCCTCGCGCGCTACGACGACCGCGTCATCTTCGGCCTGAGCGCCTACAACGCCGGCTACAAGATCCCCAATGACGCCCTCGAGGACGGGGAGCTGCCGGCCAACTACAGCTACGTCGAGAAGGTCCTCGCCTCGCGCGTGAGCTACCTCCGCTACGGGTGCGGCCATTGAGCGCCCCGGTCCTGGTGACCCTGGGCCTCGTCGAGCACGGCGATCGCGCCGGTGAGCCGACCTACGTCGTCGCCCGGAGGCGACCCGACGACTTCCTCGGCGGGACGTGGGAGCTCCCGGGAGGCAAGGTCGAGCCGGGAGAGGCCCCCGACGAGGCCCTGCGGCGCGAGCTGCGCGAGGAGCTCGGGGTCGAGGTCGGCGCGATCACCCCGATGACGTTCTCATGGCACGCTTACGCCGACAGGGTGGTACTGTTGCTCTTCCATCGGACCGCGACGCTGCCGGACAGCCCGGCCCCGCGGCCCTTCGCGGCGACGGAGCTGCGCCTCGTCACCCGCGCCGAGCTCCTCGCGATGGAGCTCCCGCCCGCCAACGCCCCCTTCGTCGCGGCCCTCGCCGCCAGGAGTCCCGGATGAAGCTCGTCGCCTCGGTCACCGCCAGTGCCCTCGGTGTGTTTCTGCTCGCCTGCCCGTCCCCGGAGGTCCGCCCGGCGCCGACCCCGGACGAGACGGCGGTGGCGGGCGAGCCCACCCCGGACACGACGCCGAAGCCGAAGCCGAAGCACGAGGTCGACCCGGCGGAGAAGGCCAAGGTCCAGCAGGAGTACCGAAAGCTCGCGCTGAAGAACGACTGCAGCCGCGGGTTCAAGAACCTCGACGGGACCTGGCGCTTCATCGGGCAGTCCCGGACGCCGAACCACGAGGACATCCTGACCATCAAGGGCACGCGCTTCACCGAGAAGCTGACCGGCGACCCCGACGGCAAGCACCTCGAGGCCGACCTGAGCGGCGAGATCCGCTGCCTCTTCAAGAACCGCGTCCTGGTCATGATCGACAAGGTCGTCCCCGAGGGCGCGTACGGGAACACCAGCGGCGATCAGTACCCCTGTGACCTGCTCGGCGACATCGCCATGAGCGGCAACAAGATGCTGATGATCTGCTACTACGACTGGGATCTCCGGACCGCCGCCGGGATCGAGACCGAGTTCGAGCGCGTCGTAGAGTAGCGCCGAGCCCCCGCCCACGCCCCCGCGCGTCCACGCCCCCACGCGTCCGCCTGCGCTCGCGCGTCCGCCTACGCTCGCGCGTCCGCCTACGCTCGCGCGTCCGCCCACGCCTACGCGTCCGCCCACGCCTGCGCGTCCGCCCACGCCCACGCCCACGCGTCCGCCCACGCCCACGCGTCCGCCCACGCCCACGCCCACGCGTCCGCCTACGCCTACGCCCACGCCCACGCGTCCGCCTACGCCCACGCTCACGCGTCCGCCCACGCCCACGCGTCCGCTCACGCCCAGGCGCACGCCCGCGCGTCCCCTCCGCTCACGCCCGCGCGTCCGCCCACGCCCAACAACGAAGACGCCCCCGAGGCCGGCGGCGTCGGGGGCGTCCTGATCGCAGAGGTTGGCCGAGCTAGAACGTAAACGTCGCCCCGAGCCCGACGTCGCCCTGCGGCGTCACGATCGGGTTGATGCGGGTCGTCTTGATGCCCGTGCCCGGCAGAACCGGCTTCACCTCGGCGTCCGGATCCTCTTCCTTGTCGAAGATGAAGAGGAGGATGCCGCCGACGAGGCCCGCCGCGCCGACGCCCCACGAGACGTACGCCGCGGTGCGGCTCCCCTCGGCGGAGTCGGCCTTGTCCTGCCGCCCCTGCTCGTCGAAGCGGCAAGGGTAGTGGTCGGGCTCACCCGCCGGCGGGCTGCCGTCGGGCTGGCAGGTCGCGAGCTCCTCGTCGGACTTGTACATCGAGTAGAAGAGCCCGCCGAGGGCGCCGCCAGCCACGCCGACGCCGGTCAGGATCCAGGCCTTGGTGTTCTCGTACCAGGGCAGATATGAGGTCCCGAACTCGGTGATGCCGTACATGACGTAGTACGCCATCTCACCGATGCGCCGCTTGGACACGACGTTGGGGTTGGCGTTCATACCGGTGCCACGCAGGACCTTGTCGGTCTCGACCTGGATCAGGTGCCCCTCGAGCTTGGACTCGCCCTCCTCCTCGCCGAGGCCGATGACCGCGACGTAGTCGACGCCGACCAGCTCGCCGAGCCGGGCGGCGAAGGCCCCGAGGTTGCGCTTGCGGTCGAGGACGTCCACGAAGGACAGGCCGTAGCGATCGTTGCCGAAGGCGAGCGCCGACTCGAAGGCGAGATCGACGTCGAACTCCTGCACCGTGCCGGTCTCGATGAGGACGCGGCGCACGTGGGACTCGCGGTCCCCCTTCTTCACCTGGATCCGGACCTCACCGGGGAAGAGCCCCTCGAAGACCGCCGGCGTCGACTTCTCCTGCTTGATGCCGTTGATGTAGACGTCCGCTCCGGGCGGGTTCGAGCGCACGCTGATCTTGCCGACCCGCTGCTCGCTCATCCGCCGGTAGACATCGCGGTACAACGCCACGGCGTCCGGGTGGTAGTTGTCGGTGTTGATGGAGGCGTCCTGGCCGACCTGGCGCACCAGCGTCCGCATCACCTCCTCGGCCTTGTCCTGGGCGTCACCCTTCAGATAGATGAGCGCCAGCAGCATCTGGGTGTCGATGTAGCCCTTCTTCATCTCCTCGGAGAGGCTCATCGAGTCGACGATGCGCTGCAGCTTCTCGCGCGCCTCGCGGAGCTTCTCGATCGCCGCCGGGCCGCCCTTCTCGAAGAAGATGCGCGAGGCCTCCTCGACGATGACCTTGACCTCGTCGGCCGACTCCTCGAGGGAGGTCGTCTGCGACTTCGGGTACTTGGCGTAGACGAGCTTTTCTGCGTCGATCCGGTTGATGACGTCGAAGCCACCCTCCTTGACGATGCGCTGCTCGATCTTCGCCGCGTACTCGGCCGTCTTCCCCGAGGGCTTGCCCCGGTAGTAGATCTCGAAGACCGCGAGCGTCGGGTCCTCGGCGGGCGCGCCAGCCAGCGCAGCGCCGCTCGGGAGCGCGCAGACGAGGAGCGCGGCGGAGACCATCAGGGCCCCGAGACCAACGCGACGAGCTCGGGTTCGCGGGGACGTTCGACTCGTGAACATGAACACTCCTGAGTTCGCTCACGCAATGCAGCGCTAGCGATTCGCCTGACCGCGGGGACGCGTGGACGCTCGAACGGCGTCGGACTAGCGGCCATGTTAGCTGGCGCCCGGGGCATGTCAACCGGCCCCGGGGCGGTCCCGAGGCGGCCGGCAGGGGCCCCGACGACTGTCCCACGAAGTGGGGCTGGGACGTCGCATCGCGGCGCAGCGCGACGGCGGACTCCGGCCTCCGATGATGGGCCAGCGGGATGGTGCGTCGCATGATGTCTCACCCCGGTGTCCCACCCGAGACGATCGCGCTCGGGCGGACGGGCCCGAAACCCGCGTCGGAGGCCAACCGGCGCACACCGACGTCCTGGCACGGAGCTTGATTGCCGACCGACCGCGCTGCGCCACGTCCACCTGCGCGGCGCCGGAGGTCCGATGCCCGTAGCCCACGTGTTTTCTCTGCTCGCCGTCGCGACCGTGCCGGTCGCGCTCCTCTGGCCCCGCGGATACGCCGCTGAGGCCCCACCCTTCGATCCGGCGTCCGTGCCCCGGGTCGCGACGCTCACTGCCCTCGATGACCCGGAGCTCCTCCTCCCGCGCGGCCCCGCCCCGCTCTGCGGCGCGCCGGTCACCATCCGCGCCGCCCTCGTCGATCCGGACGACCGGCCCGACCGCGACGGCGAGGTGGTGGTGCTCACCAACCTCGGGGCGACCGCCGTCGACCTCGCCGGATGGCGCCTCGCCGCCGGCCGGCGGAGCCTCGTTCTACCTCCGACGACGGTCGAGCCAGGCGCCTCGGTCGAGCTCACCCGGGACGCCGACGCGGTCTACGCGCTCCGCCCGCTGCGCCTGTCGAACCGCGGCGGTAGCCTGGTCCTGCGCGACCCGTGCGGGCTCGTGCGCGCGCGCCTGACCTGGGGCGACGGCTGCCCGGCGGCCCGCCCCGGCTGGTGGGTCGAGCACCGGTGGCTGAAACGAGTCGGCCCCGCGCGGTCGGTGACCGGCGGGGCCGATGGTGGCTGTGGACAGACTTGAACTGTCGACCTAACGATTATGAGTCGTTCGCTCTGACCAACTGAGCTACACAGCCGAACGGTGGAGCGAAGTACCAGCGAACGCGGGCCCGGTCAAGACGGAATGCGCGTGTCGCCCGACGCCCCCCGACGAGGCCGGCTCAGGCGTCGTCCCAGCGGGTCTCGAGCCTCGCCTTCACGGCGTCGGTCTCGACCCGGCGACGATGCTCCTCGAGCTCCTCCACCTCGTGGACCAGGCGCCAGTAGTGCTCGACGAGCCCCGGCATGTAGAGCCCCTTCACGAAGTAGCTCGGGAGCTTGTAGTGGACCGGCTCGGCGTCGGCGAGGCCGAAGGCGTCGAGGGTCTCCTGGAGCGCCGCCTCGACACGGGTGACCTGGGCCCAGACCGGAGTCGCGGCGCGGAGGTCCCGCGCGTTCTCCGGCACCGTCGTCACCTCGTGCCACAGCGCCTCGTCGGCGAGGGCCTCGGAGACCGACTTCGCGATCGCCTGGCCGTCCGCCTGGGCGCGCCGCTTGAGATCGGCCACCTGGCTGTCGCTCAGCCCCTCGGAGACCGCCGCCTTGGTCAGGAACGCGCGCTTGGTCTCACGGGCGAAGAACTGCGCCAGATCCTCTTCGAGGACAGCGCGGATGTCCGCGATGACCTGCTTGAAGCGGTTGTTCCGGAGCGCGATCTGCGCCTCGAGCTCTTCGACGGTCTGCGCCTCGCTCATGCTGTCCTCCTGTCGCGGTCCGGCTGGTCATAGCGCGGACCCGAGGCGGAGGGCAAGGGCACCCACGCCGCTCCGCCGCCCGCGGGTGCCGGGCCGGTGAGCGCGCGCTCGAGGTCGCGCGCAGGCGTGGCTGTCGCGACGCGCCCCTGAACCCGACGGCCGAGTCGAGCGGTCGGGATCGCGGGTCGAGCAGGGGGGCGCGTCGAGGGGGCCGGCGCGACGCCACCGGCCCGTCGACGACCTCGTCACGCCCAGCGGACGGGCGCGGCGGCGGCGGGCTTCAGCTCGCTGGCGCGCTGCCCTCTTCCTCGTCGTCCTCGTCGTCGTCGCTCTCCCCGTCGTCGCTGTCGGGGTCGGCCTCGACGATCAGCTCCTCGTCGTCGACGACGACGTCCGCGTCGATGTCGTCCTCGTCGTCCTCGTCGTCGTCGTCGTCGTCGTCGCTGACGACCTCGGCGTCGTCGCTGTCGTCCTCTTCCTCGTCGTCCTCTTCCTCGTCGTCGTCGTCGTCATCGTCGTCGTCGAGGTCGATGTCGATGTCGTCCTCGTCGATGTCGATGTCGATGTCGAGATCGTCGTCGACGTCGTCCTTCGAGCGCGCGTCCTCGCTGGCCTTCTTGCGGAGCTTCTCGGCGATACGCCGCCGCCGCGCCTCGGGATCGTCGTCCGCCGGGCGGGCCCGCCGGAACGACTGCTGGGGCACGAGCTCGCCGGCCTGCCGGAGCACCATCTTCTCGAGCGACATGATGAGCTCGAACTCACCGTCGACGTCGAGCTTCGCCTCCTCGAGGTGCTTGACGTGCAAGAAGAAGCGCTTGGACTTCGGCACCGCCCGCTTGCCGGGGTAGGTGATCGTGATCTGCCCGTCGACGATGTCCATGTGGTAGCCGGACTGGTCGCGAATGAAGTCCCGGAACTGCTGAATCTCGAAGCGACCGTCGCGACGCGGCTTCACGCGGAAGCGCGTCGTCGGCGGGTTCTGCTCGAGGGTGTAGCGGCGACACTCCGCGCTCTGCGAGCACCCGTCGAGGGGGTCGTCCACCTCCGGGATGGGCGCACAGGTCTTGGCGTTCTCCCACGTCCCGAAGCAGGCGAACGCGCTGGGCGAGCCGGGCTCGAGAATGTAGGGCTGGAAGCGTCCCGACGTCGGCGTCGTTGCCATGCTCTCCCTTCCGAACCGGGGTGGACCAAACCCGCGGGTGGTCAGCCCGCGCGGCGCGGCACACTGCCACGCCCCCTGGTGGGACGCAAGGATTGTTCCGGCGCTGCGCCGGTCAAGTCCGTGGCGCGTCGGGTTGCGCAGCGCGATCGGCGAGCGGCGTCGCCGCGCCGGGCGGCGCCCCCCCGCCCGAAGACTACTCGGTGACGAGCGGGAACTCGCCGCAGAGATCGCGCGAGAACGCGTCGTAGCGCACCAGCGACGCGTCCTCGGCGAGGGTCGTCTGGGTGATCGTCTCGATCCCGCCGGTGAAGAGCCACGAGCCGTCGTGCAGGTCGACGGCCCGCGCGCCGAGGGGGCCGACGCTCAGCTCGAGCCGCGGGGTGACCTCGGTGACGGTCAGGTTGGCGCTCCCGAGCCCCTCGACGCCGAAGCGCAGGATCCCCGACTGGATGCAGTCGTTGCCCGAGCCGCAGATCGGGTTGGACTGGAAGGCCGTGAAGCCGCCGTACCAGAGCAGGGTCCCGTCGGCTTGCACTGCGAGGGTCGCCGCGGCGCGCGTGAAGGTCCCGGCGAGCTCGCCGAGGGTCACGGGCGTGACCGTGACGGCGCCGGTGCCCACGTCCACGGTGAGGACGTCGAGGCGCGCGGCGGCGACGTCGCGCGGGAACAGCGGGCCGGCGTTGATCACGTTGCCGCCGGCGATCACGACCTGGTAGCGACCGCTCAGGTCCTTGCCGACCATCGCGCCCGAGGCGAAGATCGGCACGTCGGTCGCGCCGCTGACGGTGAGATCGGCGAAGGCGGCGGGGACCAGGTCGGCGCCCGCGTCGATGAGGACGCCGTTGCTGGCCGGGTCACCATCGGCGTTGCCGCCCCAGACCAACACCACCGTGTCGGTCAGCGCGACGACCGTCGCGCCGAAGCGGCCGACGGACATGTTGGCGCTCGAGGCCCCGGCGGCGGAGAAGCGGGTGACGTTGGTCGAGAACTGGTCGCTGTTGCCGACCCCGCCCTCGGCGACGCCGCCGACCGCGAGGGCCATATCCCCGAGGACGACGCCTGCCGGGAGCGCCGGGAGCGCCGCGACCTCTTCGACGGTCGAGACGCCGGTGGAGGGATCGTAGATCTCCGAGGCCGAGCTCGGCGCGGCCGACGCCGGGGCGTAGAGCGCCGGCTTCGAGGTACCGCCCTGAGCGACGAGGAGCTCGGTCGTCCCGCCGAAGACGCGGACCCGCCCGTCCGAGAGCACGTGGGCGTGGGCCATGCCGCGCTCGGCCTTGAGGCCGCCGCCGGCGGAGAACTCGCTGGCGACGCGGTCGTAGCGATCGATGGACATCGAGGCCGTGGCGCCGCTCGAGACGGCGTAGCTGTTGAATCCGCCGATGACGTAGGCGTAGTCGGCGTCGGCGGCGAGGGCCGCGAAGGCTCGCGGCTCGCTCAGGTGCGTGGCCTTGTCGGCGCTGACCGCGGTCCCGGTGCACGCCACGGTCCCCGGCGGGGTGAGGAAGACCGACGGGAAGCTCTTGAGGCTCTCGTAGATGTCGACGCCGTGGGTCTCGCCGGCCCACACCGTCTCGGCGCCATCGCAGGCGACCACCCGCAGGGTCATCCCCTCGCCGAGGGGGACCGACGTCACGATGACCTCTCCGGCCGCGGTCTCCGTCTCCTTGGCGGCGGTCGCGACGAAGGGCTCGGTGTAGGTCCCGCCGCTGAGCTCGAGGACCACCCGATCGCTGTCGCTCGGGAACTGGCGATCCCGGTTCTCGGTGTCACCGCACGAGCCGATGGCCGCGGTGTGGAGCGAGAGCCCCTCGCCGTCGCTCGGCGCGGCGAGATCCTGGGCGCACGCGCCGAAGGCGAGGGCGCAGGCGGCGGAGAGCGCGATGGCGACGGGTCGTTTCATGGCTTGCAGCACTCCACGGGGGCGGGTCGCGAGGCGATGAGGAGAGGGCGCCCGAGGGGCCCGAGCTGCGCCGCGCCCGCGTCGGTCACGGGCCGGACCCGGGCCTCTCGCCCGGCTCCAACACGGCGAATCCTGCCGCTGCGCCGCGGGAGGGTCAAGCGGACTGGCGCGCGCGCCGACGTCGCCCGGCCGCGGCCGGGGCGACGGCCGGTTGTTTTCGTTCCGCCCCGTGATATGTCAGGGGCATGGACACGCCTGCCGCCGCCGCCGCCACGGGGGTGCCCCAGGTGGTCGGAACGGTCACGCCGATGATGCGGCAGTTCCTGGCTGCCAAGGCCGAGCACCCCGACGCGCTCCTGCTCTTCCGCATGGGCGACTTCTACGAGACCTTCTACGACGACGCCGTGGAGGCCTCGCGGATCCTGGAGCTGACGCTCACGAGCCGCAACAAGAAGGACGCCGACCCGATCCCGATGGCCGGGATCCCGCACCACGCCCTCGCCGCGTACCTGCCGCGCCTCGTCGACGCGGGCAAGAAGGTCGCGATCTGCGAGCAGCTCGAGGACCCGAAAGAGGCCAAGGGCATCGTCAAGCGCGCGGTCGTGCGGGTCATCACGCCGGGCGTGGTCCTCGACGAGAACATCCTCGACCGGCGGACCCACAACTACCTGGCGAGCATCGCGCGCCTCCCCAAGCGGACCGAGGTCGGGATCTGCTGGGTCGACGTTTCGACCGGCGACCGGCGCGGCGCGACCCTGCCGGATCTCGCCCAGGCCCTCGACGAGCTCGGCCGCATCGAGCCGCGCGAGCTCCTCGTCGCCGCCACGGACGACGCCCTCGACCACGCCGTGCGCCACGCGGTGCAGGGGGCCATCGTCAGCCGTGTACCCGAGGTCGAGGCGCCACGGACGCTCCTCGAGGCCGCGGCGCGGATGGCCGCCGACTACATCGGCGACACCCAGAAGGGCGGCGCGCTCCTGCTCCGCGAGCTCGAAGAGGTCGAGCTCGCCCGGACGCTGCGGATCGGGCCGGCCACGGTCCGAAACCTGGAGCTCGTCAGGACCCTCGCCGACGGGCGCCGCAAGGGCTCGCTCCTCGGCCTGCTCGATCACACCCGGACCGCGATGGGGAGCCGCCGCCTCAAGCAGTGGATCCTCTATCCGCTGTGCGATCTCGAGCCCATCCGGCAGCGCCACGACGTCGTCGGCGCCCTCGTCGACGATCCCATGACCCGCGGGCTCCTGCGGGACGCCCTCGACGGAGTGTACGACCTCGAACGCCTCGTCAGCCGGGTCAGCGCGGGGAGCGCCGGTCCGCGCGACCTGCTCGCGCTCGCCGACTCCCTCGAGCGCCTGCCGCAGCTCGCCGAGACCTTGACCGTGAGCGGGCACCCAGCCCTCACCAACCTCGCCGCGCGCCTCGACCCGGTCGCCCCGGCGAGCGCCGAGATCCGCCGCAGCCTCGTCGACGAGCCCCCGGCGACCCTCAAGGACGGCGGCGTCATCCGCGAGGGCTTCGATCCCGAGCTCGACGAGCTCATCCAGATCGCCCGCGACGGCAAGACCTGGTTCGCGAACTACGCCAAGCAGCTCCGCGAGGCCACCGGCATCGGCAGCCTCAAGATCAAGTTCAACAACGTCTTCGGCTACTTCATCGAGGTCACCAAGGCGAACCTCGGGAGCGTCCCCGACACCTGGCTCCGCAAGCAGACCCTCGCCAACGCCGAGCGCTACTACACGCCGGACCTCAAAGACCGCGAGGAGAAGATCCTGGGCGCCGACGAGCGGCGGCTCGCCCTCGAGCAGCGCTTCTTCGACGCGCTCCGCGACCGGGTCGCGACCTACGGCGCCCGCGTTCAGGCCGTCGCAGCCGAGGTCGCCGCCGTCGACGTGCTCGCGACCCTCGCCGAGATCGCCCAGAAGCGCGGCTACATCCGCCCCGAGCTGGTGGAGGCGCCGGTCGTGGACGTGCGCGGCGGCCGCCACCCGGTGATCGAGGCGCTGCTCCCGGTGGGCGAGTTCGTCCCCAACGACATCGCCCTCGACGGCGAGACGTCGCGGATGCTCATCATCACGGGCCCCAACATGGCCGGCAAATCGACGGTCATGCGCCAGCTCGCGCTGATCGCGCTGCTCGCCCAGATGGGAGGCTTCGTCCCTGCCGACTCCGCGACCCTCGGCCTCGTCGACCGCATCTTCACCCGGGTTGGGGCCTCCGACGACCTCGCCCGGGGCCAGTCGACCTTCATGGTCGAGATGACCGAGACCGCGCGGATCCTGGCCGAGGCGACCCGCCACAGCCTCGTCGTGCTCGACGAGATCGGCCGCGGGACCTCGACCTTCGACGGCGTCTCGATCGCGTGGTCCGTCGCCGAGCACCTCCACGACACGATCGGGGCGCGGACCCTCTTCGCGACCCACTACCACGAGCTGACGGAGCTCGCGCTGACCCGCGAGGGCGTCGCGAACATGTCCATCGCCGTCAAGGAGTGGAAGGACGAGATCGTCTTCCTGAGGCGCCTCGTGCCTGGGGGCACCAACCGGAGCTACGGGATCCAGGTGGCGCGCCTCGCCGGGCTCCCGCGGCCGGTCATCGAGCGCGCGCGCGAGGTCCTGGCCAACCTCGAGGCGAACGCCCTCGATCCGGACAGCCGCCCCAAGCTCGCCCGCGGCAAGCCCGGGCAGCGCCACGGCGCAAACCAGTGGCAGCTCGACCTCTTCGCGCCTCCGGCGGCGCCCTCGCCGCTGCTCGAGGCCCTCGCCGCGGTCGACCCGGACGAGCTGAGCCCCCGGGCCGCCCTCGACCTGATCTTCGAGCTGAAGGCCCTCGCCGAGCGCGAGGCCCCCCGATGACCGCCAAGTCCCCGCTGGTCGTGGGGTTGACCGGCGACGGCCTCGCCCGAGACCGCCCCGGCGCCCGCACGACGAGCTTCGTCGACACCTGGCGCGACCCGATCGTGGCGATGCTCGCCGAGGATCCGCGGATCGCCGGCCAGGCGCTCTGCGACGTCACGACCTACGCCGTCGACAGCATCGTGGTCGACGCCTGCGAGCGGGCGCTCCGCGCGGCCCCGCCCGAGGGGGACGAGACCGCCGGCCCGCCGCGCCTCCCCGAGCGCTGGGCGGTCACCGCCCTCGGCGGCTACGGCCGAAACCAGATGTGCCTGCGCTCGGACGTGGACGTGCAGCTCGTCATCCCCGACGACGCGTCGGATCCGGCCCCGTTCATGCGCGCCTTCCTCGATCACCTGACGGCCTCGCGCTTCAAGATCGGCCACGGCGTCAGGACCGTCACCGAGAGCCTCATGCTCGCGCGCGACGAGCCGACCTTCGCGACCGCCGTCCTGACCAGCCGCCACGTGCTCGGCGACCCGACCATCACCGAGTCGGTGCGCGGGCCGGTGTACCGCTACCTGGCCGGCGAAGGGCTCGCGGCGCTGGTCGACGCCCTCGGCGCGGACCGCAAGCGGCGCGCCGAGCGCCTCGGCGACACCGTGTTCGTGCTCGAGCCGGACCTCAAGAACGGCATCGGCGGGCTCCGTGACGCGAACATCGCAGGCTGGCTCGCGTTGGTGACCGGCCGGCCCTACGACCGGCGCGTGATGTTCGCCGAGGACTTTCTCCTCAAGGTCCGGATGGCGCTCCACGCGGTCGCGACCTTCAAGTGCGACCGCCTCGCCTTCGAGTACCAGGACGAGGTCGCGGCCGCGCTGAAGCTCCGCTCGTCGGTGCCGGAGCAGCCCCCGGCGATCGAGCTGATGCGGCGCGTCCACCGCGCGATGCGCGTCATCGCCAGCCGCGCGCGGCGACAGCTCGAGTACGCCGGCGACCGCCTCGACTTCCCGAGCCGCGTCCCGGTGCCGGGGCTCCCGGGCTTCGTGCGGCTCCATCACCGCCTCGCCCGCGCCGACGGCGCCCCGCCGCGCTCGATCCCCGAGGTCGTCGCCGCGATGACCGCCGTCGTCGAGGCCGACATGCCCCTCGACGCGAGCCTCGAGGACGGCTTCGAGTCCCTCGCCTCGCACCTCGGCGAGAGCGCCGCCCAGGATCCCGAGCTCAACCGGCTCCTGCTGCACCTGCTGACCGATCCGCGCCCGGGCTCGAGCACCGCCATCCACATGATGCACCGGACCGGGCTCCTGACCGCCGTCGTGCCGGAGTTCGACAAGGTCATCGGGCGCATTCAGCGCGACCTCTACCACGTCTACACCGTCGACGAGCACATCCTGCGCGCCGTCGACAAGCTCAAGAGCCTCGCCCGGGGAGAGCACGCCGAGCTGCTCCCCCTCGCGGACTCCTGCCTCGCCGAGCTCCCCTCGCTCCAGTCGTTGGCGGTGGCCCTGCTGCTGCACGATCTGGGCAAGGGCTACGGCCGCGGGCACCACGACCGCGGGGCGGCGCTGGCCGCGAACATCGCCCCGCGCCTCGGCCTCGCCCCCAAGGAGGTCGAGACCACGCGCCTGCTGATCCGCCACCAGGCCGACATGGCGATGATCTGCATGCGGCGGGACCTCGGGGACCCGCGCCCGATCCGCGCCCTCGCCCGCGCGGTCGGCGACGTGCAGACGCTCAACGCCCTCTACGTCCTGACCGTCTGCGACTGGTCCTCGGTCGGCCCGGACACGTTCAACAGCTGGAACCGGACCCTGCTGCGAAACCTCTACGAGCGGACTCGCGAGCTCCTCGAGCACCCCGGCCTGTTCTCCGACCCCCTCCGGATCATCGACGAGCGGCGGCGCGAGCTCATGCGCGCCGAGCTGGGCGAGGTGCCCGAGGTCCCGGGCAGCGACTCCGACCCGATCGACGACTTCCTGAGCGCGCTCCCGACGCGCTACTTCAACACCGTCCCGGCGGAGCGGGTGCGCGACCACTACCACCTCTGGCGCCGCTTTCAGGCCGACCGGGAGATGGTCGTCGACGTGTCCCACCCGCGCGAGTCGTCGATGGCCGAAGTGGCGGTGGTCTGCCACCACCGCCCCGGGCTCCTCGCGCTCCTGACCGGCGGCCTCGCCACGGCGCGCCTCGGGGTCGTGGGTGCCGAGATCTACTCCCTCGACGACGGCGTCGTGCTCGATCTCTTTCACATCAACGACCCCCACGGGCGGCTCGCCGAGCCGCGAAACGCCGAGCACCTGAGCGCCACCCTCGCGCACGCCGCCGACGCGACGCCCGCCAGCTTCAAGCGCGCGGCCGCCGTCCCCAGCGCGGCCGACGCGCTGCCCCCGCTGCCGACCCGGGTGACCTACTCGAACGAGGCGGCCAGCGAGCACACCGTCCTCGACGTCGTGACGACCGACCGCGACGGCCTGCTCCTCGACATCGCCAGCTTCTTCCGCGACCACGGCCTGTCGGTCGAGGTCGCCTTCATCACGACCGAGGGCCGGGTCGCCCACGACAGCTTCTACGTCGTCGACGAGGACAGGAAGAAGCTCACGCCGAGGCGCGCCCAGGCCATCGTCCGCGACCTCTCGAGAGGCGTCGGCGGCTGACCTTCTGCTGAAACGGTCAGCGCTCGCCCGGCTCGGACGCCTCGTCGCGCGCAGGCGTCGCTCGCGCCAGCGGGTGCCCCTCGTCGTAGGCCTCCCGGAGGGCGCGTCGGGTCACGTGGGTGTAGATCTGGGTCGTGGAGATGTCGGCGTGGCCGAGCATCGCCTGCACGCTCCGGAGATCGGCGCCGTGGTCGAGCAGGTGCGTCGCGAAGCTGTGGCGGAGCTTGTGCGGCGAGACCTTCGGGTCGACGCCGACCTTGGCCGCGTAGCGCTTGAGGTTCTTCCACATCCCCTGGCGGGTCATCCCGCGGCCGCGCGCGGTCACGAAGAGCGCGCTGGGGAGGCGCCGGAGGCCGCGCCGCGTCGCGCGGTCGATGAGCTCCGCTCGCGGGCCCGCGAGCCAGGCCTGGAGCGCGGCGAGCGCCTCCTCCCCGATGGGGACGAGCCGGGTCTTGTCGCCCTTGCCCCGGGCCCGCACGATTCCGCTGTCGAGGGAGACGTCGCCGACCTCGAGGGTCACGAGCTCGCTCACCCGGAGCCCGGCGCCGTACAGCAGCTCGAGCATGGCGCGGTCGCGCACGGCGCGGGGATCGGAGCCCTCGGGCGCGGTGGCCAGCTCGGCTGCGCTGTCCTCGTTCAGGACGACCGGGAGCGGCCGCGACGGGCGTGGCGACGGCACCATGGCCGTCGGATCGTCGCTGCGGTGGTGCTCGCGGAGGAGGTATTTGCAGAAGCTCCGGAGCGCGGACAGCGCGCGGGCCGCCGACCGGGCGCTCAGCGATATCTCGTCCCGAAGCCAGGCGACCCACGCCTCGACCTCGGCCTGGCCGAAGCCGGTCACGGTCGCGTCGTCCCCCACGAACTCCGCGAAGCGGCGCAGATCCCGCGCGTACGCCTCGACCGTGTGGCGCGAGTGGCCGCGCTCGAGCGCGAGGTGCATCAGGAAGTCGTCGAGGGCCGCGTCCATCGCCGGAGTATCCAGTCGCCGGCGGCGCCGCGCCAGAAAACCGCGGGCCGAGGGCCGCGTCAGATCTCGTCGGGGTCGACCCCGAGCGCGGCCAGCCTGGCGGCGAGTCGCTCGGCCCGCAGCGCCTCCTGCTCGGCCCGCCGCGCCTCCTGCTCGGCCCGCCGCGCCTCCTGCTCGGCCCGCCGCGCCTCCTGCTCGGCCCGCCGCGCCTCCTGCTCGGCGCGGCTCCGCGCCGCGGCCGTCTCGGCCTCGGCGTCGCCGAGGTCCTTGAAGCGCGTTCCGTCGGGGCGATAGACGCGCAGCTCGCCGTCCTCGCGGGAGAAACGAACGCCGAGCGCGGGCGAGACCCAGCCGTCGATCTCCTCGACGACCTCGTTGTCGCCGTCGTCGTTGCGGACGACGGCCCAGCCCGTCCCCTCGTCGGGATCGATCACGATGAACTCGCGCGCCCCATAGGAGAGGTAGAACGCGGACTTCGCCGACATCTGGGCGACGGTGTTGCTCGGTGAGAGGATCTCGAAGACGACCGTCGGCGGGACGCCGTCCTCGCGGAACTGCATGTACGAGCCGCGGTAGCCCTTCGGCCGCTCGAGGGCGACCAGGACGTCGGGGGCGAGGCGGATCTTCGGCTTCCCCTCGACCGGGTACCACAGCAGGTCCGCGGCGACGAACCAGGGACAGATCGCGTCCAGGTTCGCGTAGAGGAGGACGATCCACGCGAGCTGGAGCGTGTTGTCCGACAAGGGCTCACCGTCACTGTCCGGATAGACGACGGCGTCGTCCCCCGCGGCGGGCTCTTCGGCGGCCAGGGGAGCGACGACGTGCGGTCCAGGGATGACCGCGCGCTTTTCGAGGGCGACCATGACGTGATCCTAGCGCCGTGGGCCGGGAGGGGACAAGGGCTGGGCGCGGTCGCCGGGGGGCCCGGCGACCGCGCCGCTCAGATGTCGTAGCTCAGCGGGCGGAGCTCGGCCGCCAGCGCCCGACGGCGCTCGTAGAAGCCGCGGAGCCCGGCCTCGACCTTGCCGTTGACCGAGTCCGGCGGGTAGTGCCCGTCGGCGTCCCGCTCGCCGGCCTCGAGCCCGGTCAGCAGCGCGAGCGCCGGCCCGACGTCGTCGATGGCCCAGACGGAGAACTGGCCCGCGCGGCACGCCTCGACGACGTCCGAGCGGAGCATCAGGTTCTTCACGTTCGCGGCCGGGACGATGACGCCCTGATCGCCCGTCAGCCCGCGGAAGCGGCACACGTCGAAGAAGCCCTCGACCTTCTCGTTCACCCCGCCGATCGCCTGGACCTGACCGTGCTGGTTGATCGAGCCCGTCACCGCGCGGGACTGCTTGATCGGGACCTTGCCGATGGCCGACAGCAGCGCGCAGAACTCGCTCAGCGAGGCGCTGTCACCCTCGACGAGGCCGTAGGACTGCTCGAAGACGAGGCTGGCGGTCAGCGACAGCGGGACGTCGGTGGCGTAGCGGCTCCCGAGCAGGGACTGCAGGATGAGCACGCCCTTCGAGTGGATGCTGCCGGCGAGCTCGGCCTCGCGCTCGATGTCGATGACTTCACCGGTGCCCATGCGCGCGGTGGCCGTGATCCGGGTCGTCCGCCCGAAGCTGACGTTGCCGAACCCCATCACCGCGAGCCCGTTGATCTGGCCGATGGCCTCGCCCTCGGTCGCGACCATGAGGGTCCCGCGCTCGATCGACTCGTGGAGCTCGTCCCGCGGGCGGCTCGAGCGCCGGATGAACGCCTCGAGCGCGTGCCTCACGTCCTCGCGGGTGACGATCTGGTGGCCGGCCTTGTCGGCCCAGTAGTCGGCCTCGTCCATGAGGTTGAAGAGCCCCGAGAGGTTGGCCGAGAGCTGCTCGGCGTCCTCGGCCTCGCGGGCGCTGTACTCGATGATCTCGGCGACCGCGTCGCTGGCGAAGGGCTTGAGCCCCTCCTCGGCGGCCTTCGTCCCGATGAGCCGCGCGTAGAGCCGCGTGTTGTCGACGTTCCGCGGGATCTGGTCCTCGAAGGCGGCCAGGATCTTGAAGTGACGCTCGAACTCGGGGTCGCCGTCGCAGAGCTCGTAGTAGAGCCCCGGCGAGCCCATCAGCACGACCTTCACGTCGATGGGCAGCGGCTCGGGGGCCAGCGACACCGTCGTCATCAGCGAGCCCTGCTGCCCCGGCGAGTCCATGCGCAGCAGGCGCGAGCGGAGCGCCCGCTTGAGCGCCGACCAGGCGTAGGGCTCGACGAGGAGGCGGTGGGCGTCGAGGATCAGGTAGCCGCCGCTCGCCTGATGAAGCGCGCCGGGCTTGATGAGCGTGTGATCGGTCGTCAGCGCGCCGTACTCCGCGACGTGCTCGATGCGACCGATGATGTTGGTGAAGACGGGGTTGTCCTCGTAGACGACCGGCGCGCCCTCGCTCTTACCGTGGTCGACGAGCACGTTGACGGCGTAGCGCTTGATGCTCACCGGCTCCTGCGCGACGATCTGGTGGACGTCGCCGTCCTCGTCCTCCTCGTCGTCGCGGAAGAGGTGGACCTGCTCGACCACGTCATCGCGCACCGCCTCGAGCCAGCGCCGGACCTCGCCGCCCTCGGGGTAGAGCTTGAGGAGCGGCTCCATCAGCCGGGACACCTCCTCGCGGGAGACCTCCTGATCGAGAGCCTTGAGGCGCTCCCGCGTCTCCTTTCGCCAACGCGGGACGCCGGCCGCGAAGCCCTGGAGCTGCTCCTGCATGTCGTCCATCGCGTCGGCGAGCGCCTTCTGCTCGTCCGCGGGGAGCTTGGTGAACTCCTCGGGCTCGAGGATCTCGTCGCTCCCCTTGGCCGGGCCGAAGGTCAGGCCGTCCTCGCTCTCCTTCATGAGGAGCCCGCGGTTCGACGCCGCCGTCCGGAGCGCCGCGAGGGCCTGATCCTGCACCTTCTCCATCGCCTCGGCGATCCTGCGCGCCCGCGCCGTGTACCGGTCGCTCGTGAAGACCGCGGGCAGCAGCGAGCCGAGGTCCTCCACGAGCCGGTCCATCCGCTCGCGGAGCTTCACCCCCTCGCCGGGCTCGAGCAGCAGCGCGTTCGGGCGGTGCTGGTCCTCGAAGTTCGCGACGTAGACCAGGTCCGGCGGCACGCGCTCACCGGCGGCGCGCCGCTTGAGCGCCTCGTTGGCGACGGTGTGCTTGCCCACCCCGGTCGAGCCGAGGATGAAGATGTTGTAGCCCTCGCGCCGGATGCCGATGCCCACCTCGAGGGCCTCGAGCGCGCGGGCCTGACCGACGGTACCGATGAGCGGCTCGAGGTCGCGCGTGGTCTCGAAGTCCAGCGCCTCGGCCGGGCACGCGGTGCGGAGCTTGTCTGCCGGGATCGGGGTCGGGATCGGTCGCGACATCGCATCCTCTCTCGGAAAGGGGCGGCGGTACGTGCGGGTTGGCGCGTCGGCGTCGCTGCGGCCAGAGTGGCGCCGTGGAGCGGGCGCAGAGCCCTGTCAGACCTGGACACCGAAGTCGCGCAGCGCCTGGTTGAGGCTCGTCTTCCGGTCGGTCGACGCGGTCCGCTGGCCGATGACGAGGGCCACCGGCACGTGATACGTCCCGGCCGGGAAGGCTTTGGGCACGCTGCCCGGGATGACGACCGAGCGCGGCGGCACGTAGCCGCGGTGCTCCACCGGCTCGGCGCCGGTGACGTCGATGATCCGCGTCGTCGCGGCGATCACCACGCCGGCGCCGAGGACCGCCTCGCGGCCGACGCGTACGCCCTCGACCACGATGCAGCGGCTACCGATGAAGGCGCCGTCCTCGATGATGACCGGGGTCGCCCCGGGAGGCTCGAGCACGCCGCCGATCCCGACGCCGCCGGAGAGGTGGACGTTGCGGCCGATCTGCGCGCAGGAGCCGACGGTCGCCCAGGTGTCGACCATGGAGCCGGACCCGACGTAGGCGCCGATGTTGACGTAGCTCGGCATCAGGACGGCGCCGCGCTCGACGTGGGCGCCGTAGCGCAGGACCGCCGGCGGCACGACGCGGACGCCGGCGTCGGCGTGGCCCGTCTTGAGCGGGATCTTGTCGTGGAACTCGAAGGGGCCCACCTCGACGGTGTCCATCTTCTTGAGCCCGAAGTAGAGGAGGACGGCCTCCTTGACCCACGCGTTGACGACCCACTCGCCCTCGGGGTCGTCGCTGGACGGCGGGTTCGCGACGCGGAGGAAGCCGCCGTCGAGGGCGGCGATCGTCTTCTCGACGGCGTCGACGGTCGCGCGGTCGGTCAGGCGGGCGCGATCCTCGAAGGCGGCGTGGACGAGGTCCCGGTCGTCGCTGCTGATCATCCGATACACCTCGGCTCTGGCGGTGTGGGGCAGTGGGCGCGACACCTAACACACGCGGACCCGCGGCGCCAAGCCGATGCCACGGCGCTGACCGGGGCGCGCTTTCCGCGGCCGCCGTGCAACGCAACATTGCGGCGAGCGGGCTCCGTCGGTATGCACCGGTCGTGCACGGAGGCGAGATATGAGGCAGCCGGGACGGGCGTGGGGGATCCTCGTAGGGATGACGGCATGGGCCGTCGTGGCCGGGACGGCATGCGGGGGCGACCCGAGCGGCGGCGAAGACACCGCCGAGGCGGACACCGCGCCGGCGGACACCGCGGACGCCGTGGTCGACACCCAGTGCGTGGGCGTGCGCACGGGCGACCCGTGTGACGACGGCAACCCGTGCACCAGCGGCGACAAGTGCATCGACGAGGTGTGCCGGGGGGCCCTCGTCCAGTGCAACGACGACGACCCGTGCACCGACGACAGCTGCGACCCGGTCGACGGCTGCGTCTACACCCCGAACACCGCGACCTGCGACGACGGCAACGCCTGCACGACCTCCGACAAGTGCGAGGCCGGGACCTGCGCCGGCCGACCGGCGAGCAACCTCGCCTGTAACGACGGCGACCCGTGCACGCTCCAGGACGTCTGCACCGAGGGCGTCTGCGCGGGCGAGCTCAACGACTGTAACGATCTGAACCCGTGCACCCAGGACTACTGCGACATCGGGCACCCCGACGCCGTCCAGGGGACCGGCTGCGTCCACGAGGCCCTGACCGGGAGCTGTGACGACTCCAACCCGTGCACCGTCAACGACACGTGCGCCGACGGGCAGTGTACGGGCGACGTCAACGTCGGCGGCTCCTGCACCGACGGTGACCTCTGCACCACCGGCGAGACCTGCCAGGAGGACGGGAGCTGCGGTGCCGGCGCCGCGGTCGACTGCGTCGACTCGAACCCCTGCACCGAGGACCTGTGCGACCCGCTCCAGGGTTGCCGGTTCCCACCAGACATCGGCAAGAGCTGCGACGACGAGGACAAGTGCACGATCACCGACGTCTGCGACGCGGACGGGCGCTGCGCCGGGACGCCGAAGGAGTGTCAGCCCGCCGACCTGTGCAAGGACGGGACCTGCGACGAGGACACCGGCGAGTGCGTCGTCGTGACCCGCGACTGCGACGACCACAACCCGTGTACGGACGACTCGTGCGACTCGGCCGTCGGCTGCGGCTACGTCAACAACACCGGCGGCTGCGACGACCAGAGCCTGTGTACCACCGGCGACCACTGCGCCGGCGGGCTCTGCGTCGGAGACGCGGTGACCTGCGACGTCTCGAACGACACGATCTGCCGGGAGAACACCTGCGATCCGACGACCGGCCAGTGCGCGATGGAGTTCTTCAACGGGACCCTCTGCGACGACGGCGACCTGTGCACCTCGACGGACGTCTGCGCGTCGGGCGAGTGCGTCGGGATCCCGGTCTCCTGCGCCGACGGCGACCCGTGCACCCTCAACTACTGCGACGCCAACAGCGGGACCTGCGACTTCGACCAGCTGAGCGAGGAGGAGTGCGGGGACCTGGCGCTCGAGCGAGCGAACGAGTACCGGACGCTGCTCGAGCTGCCGCTGCTGCTCAACCACGAGCTCATCATCGCGGCGGCCGAGGCGCACTGCGTCTACTACGTCAACAACGAGGCGCCCTACGCGAGCGGGCTGTCGCCGCACAACGAGCAGCCCGGCCTCGACGGCTACACCGGTGAGGGCTTCGGCGAGCGCCTCGCGACCGCGGGCTACGATGGCATCCCGATGTTCGAGGTGATGGCCTTCATCAACGACCCGGTGCGCTCGGTCGACGAATGGATGGCGACCCTGTATCACCGGATTCCGTTCATCGTGCCCCAGGCCCTGGAGATGGGCTACGGCGCTGCACAGAAGGGCCCACGCGAGTGCGACACCATCGACTTCGGCGCGAACCCCGACAGCGATCCCAGCTGGGAGGGGCTCATCATCCCGTTCCCGTACGACGGGATGACCGGGGTGCCGACGGACTGGGACGGCGCCGAGAGCCCGCAGCCGCCGCTGCCGGGGAGCTACCCGTCGGGGCCGATCCTGACCGTGACCTTCGCCTCGTCGGGGAGCTACCCCGGGGTCAGCATCACCGACAGCGACATCCACTCGCCGAGCGGGCCGCTCGCTCACGTGGCGAACAGCCCCGGCACGGACTCGGACCTGTGCTGCGGCGTCATCACGCTGTACCCGATCGAGCCGCTCGAGACCTTCACGACCTACGAGGTCGTGGTGGACTACTCCCGCAACGGCGTCCCCGGGACCTTCGAGTGGTCGTTCACCACCGGCGCCGGGACGAGCCAGCTCTTCCTGCCGTGAGCCGCGCGCCGCGCCCGCGAGGGAACATGTTCTTGCACCGCACAATCCTGCTCGCCGCCGGGCTGGCGCTCCTGGGCTCCCTCGGGCCGGCCTGCGGCGCCCCGCGGGACCCGGACCTCGAGAAGCGGGCCTTCAACGCGGTCGCCAAGCTCGAGGCCGAGCGCGCCGCCGAGCCGCAGCCGAACGCGAACGTCACCACGCCGCCTCGCAAGGAGGCCGCCCTCAAGTCGTACTCCAACGCGGAGACGCGGCGGATCCTCAACGCCGTCCCCGGGACCGGCAACCGCCTCTGGGCCGAGCTGCGGACCCAGCAGGGCACGATCAAGTGCGCGCTGAACGACGTCGACGCCCCGCAGACCGTCGCCAACTTCGTCGGTCTGGCCACCGGTCAGCTCGAGTGGCGGGACGGCTCGCGCGGGCCGATGGTGCGGCGGCCGTTCTACGACGGGCTGACCTTCCACCGGGTCGTCGCCAACTTCGTCATCCAGACGGGCAACCCCGGGCGCGAGACCGGCGGCGGTCCGGGCTGGACCATCGCCCGGGAGACGCGCGCCTCGGCGGCCTTCGACAAGGCCGGCGCCATCGCGATGATCGACAGCGGGGCCGACAGCCACGGCAGCCAGTTCTTCATCACCGTGCGCCCCGACACCACGCTCAAGGCGCGCTACGCCGCCTTCGGCGTGTGCCAGGACCTGGAGATCGTCCGCGCCATCTCGAACGGGGCCCAGGTCCCGAGCCAGAGCGGCAAGCCGTCGTCGATCCCGCGGGACCCGGTCAAGATCTTCAGCGTCAAGGTGACGCGCGGCGACTGACCCTGGTGCGCGCGAGCGTGAGGGCGCGGGTGAGCGTGGGCGTGAGGGCGAGCGGACGCGTGAGGGCGCGCGGAAGCGTGAGCGCGAGGGCGAGCGGACGCGTGAGCGCGAGGGCGAGCGGAAGCGTGAGGGCGAGCGGACGCGGAAGCGCGAGGGCGAGCGGACGCGTGAGCGCGAGGGCGAGCGGAAGCGTGAGGGCGAGCGGACGCGGAAGCGCAGGCGTGAGCGGACGCGAAAGCGGAAGCGCAGGCGTGAGCGGAAGCGGACGCGTGAGGTGCGAGCGGAGGCTGGAGGCATCGGGCTGGTCGCCCGCCGCGCCTACTCCTCGGGCTCTTCCGCCGGGCGGCCGCCGCGATCGGAGCGCTTGGCGCGGGCGCGGACCTTGATGTCGGGCTTCACCTTCTGATCGTTCGGGATGAAGCGGACCTCGGTCTTCACCTCGAAGCTCAGCGCGGTCAGGATCTTCTGGACCTCGCCGCTGACGTCGATGCCCTCGAAGAAGCGCTTGGTCTGCGCGCCGATGATGCGCACGACCTCGTCTCGCGCCGAGTCGGCCTGGCGCTTCATGTAGGTGACGAGCTCCTTCGGGAGGACCTCGCGGATCGTGCTGCGGACCCACTCCTCGGAGCCGAGGACGCCGCGGATACCCGAGGTCACGGCCTTGCGCACGGCGTCGGACATCCCGCGCAGGGTCGGGCGCTCGTCGCCCTGTGCCTCCGGGCCTCCCTCTTGGTCCTGATCGTCGGCCATTGGCGTCCCCTCGTCGTGTCAGCGCCGGTCGTTCGTCGGTGCGCGCCGCCGTGGGCCCGGCGCCCGACCGCGGCGCCGTCCAGCCCGACCCGGCGACAATGCGCACTCGCCCTGGAGTTGGCAACCGCTTTCACCCCGGCGGCGGCTCACGCCGCGGCCCCCGACGCGCTCTGCTGGTGCCGCCGCGCGACCTCGGGTATGCGTGGGCGGACCGTCCGAAGGAGTCGCCGCCCCATGCCCGAGGCTACCGTCAGCCCGCCGAGCGCCGCCCGCCAGGCCGCCCTGGCCCGGGCGACACGGCCGCTCCCCCTCGGGCGCGCCGGCCAGGGCCTCCGGCGCCGCCTCCGCGAGGCGACCGAGTCCAGCCGCGCGCGCCTCCTCGCCAGCTGGGCCAGCGCCCTGGATGACCTCCACGCCGCGGGCTGGGGCACCGAGGACCCGGTCGCCGCCGCCATCGTGACCGTGCACGACCGCGTGCAGCTGCTGCCCGATCTCGTCTGGCCCCTGGGCACCCTCACCGCGCGGCGCCCGGTCGCCGCCTGGCTCGACACCGCCGACGCGATCGCCTGGCTCGAGCTCGCGGGGCTCGATCGGGCCAGCATGGGACGCCTCGCCAACCAGCCACCACCCTGGCCGGAGTGGCCGCGCCTGCCCGGCCCGGGGCCCGTCGCCGTCATCGGCCCGCCAGCCGAGACCGCCGCCCTGGCCGTCGCCGCGCGGATCCCCTGGCTCCCGGCGTCGGATCTCGCGACGGACACCGGCCGCGCCTGGGCCCTCGAGGCCATCGAGGCGCGCGCGGTGTGGATCGTCCCCGTCGCCTCCCGCGACTGGCTCGAGCGCCTCCCCACCCTGCCCCGCCAGGTCACCCGGGCACGATCGGTAGGCGCGTCCGTGTCCCTCGCCCGCGACGAGCTCGACGCCCTCGGGATCGCCCCGAGCCTCCTCTCTCCGGCGACGCTCGGGCGCTCCCTTGCGCTCGACCGGCGTGCGCTCCAGTCGCGGCTCGAGCGCGCGGCGCTCGCGCCGGACGCGACCGGGCGCGCGCGCGCCGAGGCCGCCGCCCTGCTCGACGCCCTCGCCGCCGAGGGCCAGGCCGGGACCGCGCCCGCCGACGCCACCGAGCGCTACGGCGCCGTCATCGACCTCGCCCGCGCCGCCGGCGCCCGCGACCTCCAGCTCCGAGCCGCCCAGGGACGCGGCCTCTCCCTGGCCGCCGACGCCGACCCCGAACGACAGCGCGCCGGGCGCGCCGATCTCGTCGAAGCCCGCCGCCTCGCCGCGGCCATCGGCGAGGACGCCGAGCTCGTCCGGGCGGACGCCGCCGCGCTCCTCGCGACCGCCCTCGACGGCGAGCTCCGCGCCACCCCGGACCCTCGCCCGGTCGACGACGTCCTGGCGCGGACCTGGCGCCGCCACGCCCAGCTCGCGGCCGAGGCGACCCTCGACGAGGGCGGCGCGCTCCTCGGCGGCGCGACCGAGCTCTTCGCCGCCGCGATGACCACCGGCTCGACCTTCCTCGTCGGCGCCACCGTCGAGCTCACCGGCGGCGCGGCCATCGCCCACGGTCGCGAGGCCGAAGGCGAGCGCCTCCTCACGGCGGCGCTCGAGGCCGGCCACCCACCGGCGCTGACCCCGCTGCTGCGCGCCTGGAGCGCGCTCCTCGCGGCCCGGCGCGGGGCGACGACGACCGCCCGCGAGCGCCTCCTCGAGGTCGCCACCGCCGTCGACGTCCGAGACGGCCTCGGGACCTCGGGCTGGCTCACCCGTGCGGCCGCCCTCGGCGCCCTGGCCGCCGCCGCGATCGCGAGCGACGGGCTGGCGGCACACCTCGCCCGTCACGCGCCGACGTCGCTCCGAGCGCGCCTCGCGCTCCGCGAGGATCTGCTCGACGGGCTCACCGGTCACCCGAGCTGGCTCCTCGTCATCGCCGCGGACGCCGCGCTGGCGCTCCCGGAGGCCCGCCAGAGGGTCGCCCGTCAGCTGCTGCTGGCGCGCCTCGGCCGCGCGGCGGCCGACGCCTGGCCGGCTGGCCTGGCGCTGTCCTTCGGGCGCCTGTCCGCCGCGACCTTCTTCCCCGACGACGCCCGGCGCGGTCTCGAGCTGGCGGCCGCGCGCGGCGAGCGCCACGTGGAGCGGCGCGCGCTCGAGGCCCTGGTGCCGCTCCTCGACGGCGCTCCACCCGAGACCTCCGGGGCCGCCACGCGACGCCTGGCGCAGCTCCGAGCGTTCGAGCTCCCGCCCGCGCCCGAGGACGCGCCGCCCCTACCGCTGACCCCCGACGCCGCGGCCCGCGCCCAGGCCGCCCTGGTTCACCGAGCGGCGGAGGCCAGCGCCCACGCCGCCCCCGCGGAGCGCTGGCGCGCGGCGGTCGAGTCCCTGTGCGGGCCGATCGCCGCGGCCCCGCCGCCGCCAGAGCACGCCGCGGACGGCCTCACCCTGACCCTCGCCGAGGACGGACGCTGGACCCTCCGGACCCCCGACGGGCACGAGACCCGGCTCGACGCCGCGCCCCGGGAGCAGCCGGGCCCGATCGCCCGGGCGCTCACGGCGCTGGCGCCCGCGATGACGACCGAGGCCGGGCCCGAGGACGGGCCGGATCCACGACAGGCTTGGGGCCAGCGCACCCACGCGGCCCTGGTCGCCGGCGAGATCGGATTCGAGGAAGCCGTGATCACGCCGTTCAAGCGCCACGACATCACCCGGGACCAGGTCCGGGCCCTCCTTCACATCGGCCTGATCGAGGTCGGCGGGCTCTACACGGCGCTGGCCGACCGGTGGGGCGTGGAGCCCGGCGCCTACCAGCGCGCCCTCGATTTTTTGCGGCGCGCCAACGTCTCGCTCGACTACCGCCCCTATCGCCGCGGTTCGCCGCCACCTGCCCCGTGGGAGTGAACACCGCACCGCAACACCAACGCGGCGGCAAGCCCGAGCGACGGCCGCTCCGGGCGGTAGCGCGCCGCGCGACCGTGAAATCCCCTTGCAGGACACGGGCACACGGATAAGGATGCGCGCGCTATGGCCATCCTACCGAACGTCGTCAAGTCCGCTGGTCGTTACGTGACCCGCCACCCGAAGGTGGTCGGGGAGATCGCGCGCTACGCGCTCAAGCGCCGCCTCGCGATCCCGCTCGACAGCCTCCGCTACTTCGCCAACCAGCCCGGCGGCAAGGGCCCGAAGGACATCGTCCTGTCGGCTCAGACCCCGGCCCTCGGCGTCGGCGCGACCCTCGACGCGATGGGTACGCTGGTGCGCGTCGACGCGAACGTGTTCATCGATCACGTCCACGCCGGGCCGGGCGAGCTGCGGGTGACCATCCGGGTGAAGGACCTCAAGGCGTCGGTCCTGAACAACCTCGACGGCAACCTCGCGAAGCTCCTCAAGTCGGGGGTCCTGAACCTCGGCAAGCCCGCGAGCCTGCTGTCGATGATGGGCAACAAGAAGCCCGCCCTGATCGTCGAGGCGAAGGACGACATGTTCGTCCTCGACCTGATGCAGGTGAAGTCGATCGCCAACGACGCCAAGATCGGCAAGGCGCTCGCGACCGTGACGCCGGTCCTGGCGATCAGCGACACGCGCACCGAGGGCGACAACCTCGTGCTGTCGCTCAAGGCCAGCCCCCGCGGGTTCCGCGAGAGCCTGGCGGCGCTCCGCTCGTAGCCGACACCCACCGCCCTGGGCCCCGGCGGGACGACGCGTCCCCCGGGGCCTCTTCGTGTCCGGCTGGCGTCAGACGCTCGTCTCGAGATGTGCGAGGCGTACTTGATGAGCCGATGTCGCCGGCCGGCGAGTGCGTCGAGGTCGGTGCCACGAGACCGCAGGACTGCCGGGCGCAATTCAAGGTCTCGTGGTGCCGAGATCGGCGTGCTCGCCAGGCGAGATCGGTTCATCAAGTGCGCCGAGGACATCTAGGAGCCCGTCGGTGACGAGCTCGTCCACGAGCTCAACGGCCTCGGCCCCGTCGAGCCCGGCCTCGCCGAGGTACCCGATGAGGGCCGCGCGCGTCGCGCCGTCAGCCGCCACGCGGAGCAAGCCGGCGAGCTCCTCCGACTGGAAGGAGAGCGAGGCCCCAGCGTCGCCGCGGTCGCTCGCCGCCTCGATCAGGACGTGCTCGACGCCCGCGGGGTCGACCGGCGTGCGCGGCAGGCGCAGGTTCCCCCCGAGGAGCGCCTCGAGCGGCGCCCTCCCGCCCTCGCCGAGCGCCTGTGAGATGCGCGCGTACGCCTCGAGGGTCCCGCTCGGGCACGCGACGATCCGCGCCGTCCCGGCGAGGCGGACCTCGACGCCGGGCCCGAAGGCGGCCGCTCGCCCGCGCCGCGCCGCCGCCATCCCGCGCTCGAGCGCGACCAGCCCGCGCTGAAGCGGGGTCTGCGCCAGGGCCGCGAGGCGCTCGCCGAAGGCGGTCGCCAGGGAGCGACGCTCCTCGATGGCTCGGTGGAAGCGCTCGCCGGAGAAGAACGCGTCGTGCCCACGCACCGGCGCTCCGCCCGCGGCGAGCGCGGCCACGCTGACCGGGTGCTCCTCGATGAGCGCGCGGAGCGAGCGGTGCCGACGCATCGGGTCCACCCGGTAGGCGCGTCGGTCCGGCGCGATCAGCCAGCCCCGCTCCGCCTCGCTCAGGGCCAGCCCGTCGAGGGCCGCGGCCGGGTTCGCGTAGACCTGGTCCGCGAAGGCCGCGTCGAACAGCATCCGCACGACCACGCGCTGTAGCGCCGCGTGTCCCATCAGCTCACCCTCCCGGCGACCGGCCTTCCGTCGACGATCTCGCTGATCCTGGCGAAACCCGGCAGGGTCGCCTCGAGGGTGTTTCGCTCGCACTCGAAGACCACGGCCCGGAGGTTGTCCGCCCGGGCCGCCGCGGCCTCGAAGATCGCCCAGGTCGCCGGCAGGACGTTCACGTCGTGGTCGTCCTCCACCCAGGGCCAGCCCTCGTGGTGCCGCTCGCGGCCACCGGCGACGTGCATCTCGACGATCCGCTCGCACGGGAAGCCGTCGAGGCCGGTCAGCGGCCCGTGCCCACACGCCCGCTGGTAGATCGCCAGGTGGGCGGTGTCGAGGAGCATCCCGGTGTCCGCGCGCTCGCAGACCCGGGCGAAGAAGTCGAGCAGGTGGAGGTCGCCGACGAAGACCTGGCCGGGCGGGTTCTCGGGGAGCACCTCGCGCCCGGTCGCCTCCCGGAGCCGGATGATCCCCTCGGCCAGGGCGCTGGCCGAGTCGTCGGTCAGGATCGGCGGCAGGAGCAGCATGTGACCGCGCTCCCGCGGCCCGAAATGCCAGAGCCCGGCGTCCCCACAGAGCCACGCCGGATCCGCCTCGGCGACCAGGTCGCGCACCCGCTCGAGCCAGGCAGCGTCGAAGTCCTCGGGCTCGTCGAGGTTGATGTCGAGGAAGTGATAGGTGACCGGCGCGCCGCTCGCGATCCAGCGCCGCGCGTCCTCGTCGAGCCCCTTGTCGACCTCGACCCCGAGCTCGAGGAAGCCGGCGTACTCGGGATGGCGCTCGCGGAGCGCGGTGACGTCGAGGGCGCCGGCCGACGAGCCCGCCCCGTACTCGGTCGAGACGCCCACGCCGAGCCGCGGGAGCGCCTCGACGCGCTTGGTGAAGTCCATCGCTCGCACCGCCTGTTTCTGCTCCGGGCGCCCGCGCGCCCGCCTCGTTGGCGGCGCGCCCGAGACCGACTCCGGAGCCCCGCCGGGGGCGGATTTTATTCGTTGACCGCCTCGGGGGGCATCCCTATCATCCCCGCGCTCTCGGAGCCAGCGGTGCGTCATCCGTGTCGCTCGCTCGCACCCGCAGAAACCAAGCCCGCGCGACGCAGGACGCACAGGGCGCTCGCCGAGGCGAGGCGCCACCTCGAAGCGATGAAGACCACCGACCTCCAGCAACACGTCGCGTCGATCCCCGACGCCGGGCTCGTCCTCGAGGGCGAGCTGCCCGGCGACTGGGTCGCGACCTCGTTGCTCGACGCCTATCGGGCGCTCGGGGGGTTGAAGGTTCGCCTCGAGGTGCGGCGGGTCAACGAGAACGTGCTGGTCATCGGCGAGGCGGCGATTCGGCTCGGCTTCTCCTGTAGCCGTACGCTCGAGCCCTCCGAGACCACCCTCGAGTTCGAGCTCAGCGAGCTCTACGTCCCCGAGGGACGCCACGACTTCAACCTGGGCGCCGGTATCGACGTCAGCGACGTCGACGAGCTCGACGACGAGCCGTACGTGATCACGAACGGCACCGTCGACCTCGAGCAGCTCCTCCGCGAGGAGCTCGTGCTCGCCCAGGATCCCTACCCGGTCGCCGACGCGGACAGCCGCGACGGCGAGACGGACGAGACGCCCGCGTGGTCCAGCGCTCCGGTCGAGATCGACCCGCGCTGGGAGGCGTTGGCGAAGGTGAAGCTGGACTGACGGCGATCGCCGGTCCGAAACGAACGATCGAGACTATCGGAGGCTCCCGTGGCCGTACCCCCGCGCAAGAAGAGCAAGGCGAAGCGACGCTCCCGCCGCGCCCAGCACGACCGCATCTCGCTGCCGAACATCGCCATCTGCGAGAACTGCGGCGCCGACATGCTGTCGCATCACGCCTGCCCGAGCTGCGGTTACTACCGCGGCCGCCCGGCGGTCGCCATCGCCGTCGAGACCGAGGCCGCCGAAGAGCTGGACGAGTAGGCGCGATGCCGACCATCGCCGTCGGCAGCGACCACGCCGCGATCGCGCTCCGGAGCGCGATCGCGTCGCACCTCGCCGAGCGCGGGTTCGACGTCGTCGAGCACGGCCCGGCCGAGGGCGAGAAGTCCGACTACCCCGACCAGGCCCGCCTGGTCGCGACCGCCGTGGTGCGCGAAGAGGCGGACCTCGGCGTCCTGTGCTGCGGCACGGGCATCGGGGTGTCGATCGCGGCCAACAAGGTCGACGGGATCCGGGCTGCCCTGGTCCACGACCCGGTGACCGCGCGCCTGGCCGCGCAGCACAACCGGGCCAACGTGCTGTGCCTCGGCGGCCGGCTCCTCGCCCGCGAGTACGCCCTCGAGCTGGTCGACCTGTGGCTCGACACCGCCTTCGAGGAGCGGCATCAGCGGCGCCTCGACCTGATCGCGGCGCTCGAGCGCGACGGGGGCTGAGGTGCGCTGCCCGTTCTGCTCCGCGGTCGAGAATCGCGTGATCGACTCGCGGATGGCGCGGGACGGTCGGGCGATCCGGCGTCGCCGCCACTGCGACGGCTGCGGCGGCCGATTCACGACCTACGAAGAGGCCGAGTCCGCGCTCGCGGACGTCGCCAAGCGCGGCGGCCTCACCGAGCCGTTCTCGACCGACAAGCTCACCAAGAGCCTGCGCCTCGCCTGCAAGAAGCGCCCGGTGGCGTTGACGACCATCACCGCCTTCGCCGAGCAGCTCGAGGCCAAGATCTCCGCCCGCTCCAAGAAGACGATCACGTCTCAGGAGATCGGCGAGGAGGTCCTCGCCTACCTGCGCGATCTCGATCCGGTCGCGTACGTGCGCTACGCCTCGGTCTACCGGTCGTTCGCGACCATCGACGAGTTCACCTCCGAGCTCCGGACCTTCCGGCCGAGCGCGCCCGCCCTCGAGGAGGGTGAGGACGAGCCTGCGATCGACGGGCGCGGCACTGACCTCGAGGCCGCGAGCGAGCCGACTGAGGACGCGGTCCCCCGCCACGAGAGCGGTTTCGGGCTCGTCGAGCCGCTGTGAACGGGCGGACGCCGAGCGGGCGATGAGCGGTCCGGGAACCGAGGCCGATCGCGCCTGGATGACGCGCGCCCTGGCCCTCGCGGAGAAGGGCCGCGGCCGAACCAGCCCCAACCCGATGGTCGGCGCCGTCATCGTCAAGGACGGCGAGGTGGTCGGCGAGGGCTTCCACCCCCAGGCCGGCGAACCCCACGCCGAGGTCTTCGCCCTGCGCGAGGCCGGCGGGCGCGGCAGGGGCGCGACGGCCTACGTCACCCTCGAGCCGTGCAACCACCACGGGCGCACGCCGCCGTGTACCGAGGCCCTGATCCAGGCCGGCGTCAGCCGGGTCGTGGTCGGGGCGACGGATCCGAACCCGCTCGTCAGCGGGCGCGGCCTCGACCGCCTCTCCGTCGCCGGCGTCGCGGTGATCCACGGGGTCCTCGCCGACGAGGCCCACCGCCTGAACGAGGCGTTCGACCACTGGATCACGACGCGCCGCCCGTTCGTCACGCTGAAGCTCGCGACCTCGCTCGACGGGCGCATCGCGGCCGGCACCGGCAAGAGCCAGTGGATCACCGGGGCGCCGGCGCGCGCGCGGGTCCACCAGCTGCGCGCGGCGTCCGACGCGGTCGCGGTGGGGAGCCGGACCGCGCTCACGGACGATCCCCGGCTGACGGCGAGGGACGTGCCGGGGACGTGGAACCCGCCGCTCCGCGTGGTCATCGACTCCACGCTCCGTGTCTCGCCCTACGCCAAGGCCTACGACGCCAAGGCTCCGGGCGGCGCGCTGGTCGCGACCGCGGCCCCCGAGGACGCGCCGGCGGCGCAGGTCCTCGCGGCGCGGGGCGTAGCCGTGTGGTCCGTGCCCGGCGACGACGGGCGGATCGATCTCGCCGCGCTCATGACGCGACTCGGCGCCCGTGACCCGGGGCCCGTGACCTCGCTCCTCGTCGAAGGCGGCGGGGTCCTCGCGGGCGCGCTGCTCGCGGCGGGGCTGGTCGACAAGCTCGTCACCCACGTCGCCCCGGTCATCATCGGCGGCGACGGCCTGCCCGCCTTCGGCCCGCTCGGGCTCACGGCCCCCGCCGACGGACCGCGGTTCCGCTTCGAGCCGCCGGTCCCCCTCGGCGACGACGTCGAGCTCGTCGCCTATCCCGCTCTCTAGACTCAGACCGATGGCTTTGGGCCCAAGGCCCTGCCCTGACACGACTTTCTCAACCACAGAGGCACGGAGACACGGAGACTGCACGGAGCAGAGTTCTTGTGGAGGAGGCGCGTGACGCCGTAGACGCGTCTCGTGTCCCCTCAGTGTCTCCGTGGTAAAAGCCTCACCGTTCCGGCAACTTACCACGACACGACTGGCATTGTCGCCAGGCCGCAGGAGGAGCGCATGTTCACCGGGCTCATCGAAGACGTCGGCGTCCTCCGCACGCGCTCGCTGCACTCGGGTGGCGCGCGGCTGGCCATCGAGACCTCGCTGCCCCTGTCGGAGATCGCGATCGGCGATAGCGTCGCGGTCAACGGAGCGTGCCTGACCGCCGTCACGCTCGAGGCGCGGCGCTTCTGGATCGACGCCTCCACCGAGACCCTGCGCCGGACGAACCTCGGCGCGCTGGCCCTCGGCGCGCCGGTGAACCTCGAGCGCGCGCTCAGGATCGGCGACCGCCTCGACGGCCACCTCGTGCAGGGGCACGTCGACGGCGTCGGGCGCTACGTCGGCCGCAAGAGCGACGGCGACGGCTGGGAGCTGAGCTTCGAGCTCCCCGAGGCGCTCCTGCCCCAGGTCGTCGAGAAGGGCTCCATCTGTATCGACGGCGTGAGCCTCACCGTCGCGACCCTGACCGATCCCCGGATCACGGTCGCGGTCATCCCTCACACCGCCGCGAAGACGACCCTGGCGACCCTGTCCCCGGGCGCCTCGGTGAACGTTGAAACCGACGTGATCGGCAAGTATGTTCAGCGCGTCCTCGGCCTGACCCGAGGCGGGCCCGGGGGCCTCAGCCGAGAGACCCTCGCCGCCTTCGGCTTCGACCGATAGGCCAGCGACCCGCGCGCCCTCGTCCCCCTCGCCTCCGGAGCCTCGAACATGGCCCTTCGTCGCCTCTTCCACGCGCTCGCCGCGACCGCGCTCGTCTGTGCCCCGGCCTGTGGGGGCGACGGCGGCGGTGACGGCACGGTCGTCCCCGACGGACCGGAGCTCCCCGAAGCGGTCGTGACCGTCCAGGAGCGGATCGCCACCACGGACTACGAGGCCGCCGCCCAGGACGACGCCCAGCTGATGGCGATCACCGCCTTCACCGTGCCCGAGCTCGCCGGCACCCTCGAGGACTCCGCCGGCGTCAGCGTCCTGTGGGGCGAGGGCGAGGGCAAGGCCGCCGTCCGGCGCTGCCAGGACGGCGTCTGCGCCTACGCGATCGCCACCCGGGACGCCTCGGGGACCCTGCAGTGGAACGACTCCGGCGGCGCCACCGTCGCGGCGCCGACCGTCGGGCGCCCGAGCCTGGCCAAGGACCTCCAGGGCTTCGAGCTCGACGGCCCGACGGTCTTGCCGGCGGCGCTCTCGACGAGCACGTCGGTCCAGCTCGACAAGGGTGACCTGCCCAGCGTCGACTTCGAGCGGCGGCAGCTCGTCGGCCTCAACACCTTCGGGCCCGCCTACGGGACGACCCTGGACTACGTGACCTCGCGCCTGTCCGCAGACTTCGACGCCGTCACGAACATCGACTACGCCCGCGAGGCCGACGTCACCGCGACGCTCCGTGACCTCGACGTGCTCGACGCCGTGATCTGGCTCAGCCAGAGCGTCCGCCAGGAGACCCAGGGCGGCGGCCGCACCTACAAGACCGTCGGCCTGACGGTCAACCGCGGCGTCTTCGGCGACCTGACCTTCGACCGCGGTGCCCTGGCCGCGCCGCTATCCGGCAACGTGGGCGGCGGCCCGGGGCTCCTCTTCCTGGCCGCCAGCGGCAGCTACGGCGACGGCAGCGCCGACCAGATCGGCTCGGGCAGCGTCTGGGACGCGCTCGACGGGCTCGGCTCGGTGATCGTCGGGATCGAGGGCGAGGCCGACGTCGCCGACGTCCTCCGCGCCGCCGCGGCCTTCGTCGACGCCTGGAAGGACGGCGCCACGCCCCTGTCCGAGGCGCTCGCCGCTGGCGACGCGGCCCTGACCGCGACGGGCGCGCGCCTCCGCTCGAACCAGGACGACGAGAGCCTGACCTGGAACCGCCCTGACGCCGATATCGCCGCCGAGATGCCCATCAGCTTCAGCCAGGCGCGCCTGACCGCGCCGTTCACGGCGACGCCGTACTGCGGCCCTCCCGGCGGGCAGAAGCAGCCCGGGACCAGCACCTTCACGACCGCCTGGGCCGACGTGACCTTCGACGGCGCCTACTTCGAGGGCCACCGCGAGCTCGACTCCAGCGATCTGACCGTCGACACCACGCTCCGCGGCGTCTTCACCGGCTTCACGGTCGGCAGCCGCGTGCAGCTCGAGGCGATCGGGGACTTCGACAAGAACTTCCGCGACTTCCACGGCTTCGGCGAGGCGGTCGTGGAGTCGGTGGAGACCGACGACAACGGCAAGGTCACGATCTCCTTCACCGGCGTCGCGCACGCCACCGAGTACAGCGACGGCGACGGCAACGCGTGCGTCCTCAACAACCCGCGCCTCGCGACCACCACGAGCGGCCTCGGCAAGCTCGAGTTGACCCCCTGACGGCGGCTCCGTATAAAGCCGAGCCCGCACACCGGAGGATGGGATGGCGCGCATCATCGAAGGCCACCTCGAGGCACGGGGCGCACGCTTCGCGCTCGTCGTGAGCCGCTTCAACGCCTTCATCACCGAGCGCCTCCTCGAGGGGGCGATCGACACCCTCGTGCGTCACGGCGCGGATCCCGACGCCCTCACGGTGATCAAGGTCCCCGGGGCCTTCGAGGTCCCGACGGCGGTACGCTGGCTGACCGACGCCGGCGAGCACGACGCGGTGATCGCGCTGTCGTGCGTCATCCGCGGATCGACGCCGCACTTCGACTACGTCGCCAACGAGGTCTCGAAGGGCATCGGCCTCATCGCCCTCGACACGCGGCTCCCGGTGGCCTTCGGCGTCCTGACGACCGACACCATCGAGCAGGCGGTCGAGCGGGCGGGCACCAAGGCAGGCAACAAGGGTGCCGACGCCGCGATGACCGCCATCGAGATGGTCAGCTTGAAGAAGGCGCTGGCCGGTGGGTAGCCGCCGCAAAGCGAGGGAGCTCGCGCTCCAGGGCCTGTACGCGCTCGAGTTCGGGGCGCCGACCGTCGACGGCGTCGTGCGCGAGCTGCGCCGCCTGGCCCACGAGCCGGCGAGCAGCGACGAGGATCTCGCGACCCTCGTCCGCGCCGAGGGGGCGACCCTCGACTTCGCCGAGAAGCTCGTCCGCGGCGTCGCGGCGCACAGAGACGAGATCGACCAGCTGCTCGGCGAATGCTCGACCAACTGGAAGGTCCCGCGGATGGCGATGGTCGACCGCAACATCCTGCGGATGGCGACCTTCGAGCTCCGCTGGCTCGAGGACATCCCGCCGAAGGTCACGCTGAACGAGGCGATCGAGATCGCCAAGCGATACGGGACCGCCGACTCCGGCGCGTTCATCAACGGCATCCTCGACCGGGTCGCGGCCGTCAGCAAGACCCCCTGACGGTGGCCGCTCTCGAGCTCATCGGACCGGAGCTGCGCGCCCTCGACGACGCCCCCGGTGACGTGCTCGTGGTCGCGGCGTTCTCCGACGAGCGCCCGCTCGAGGGGCTCGCGGGCCTGGTCGACTGGCGCCTCTGCGGCGCGTTGAGCCAGTGGCGGATCGGCGGCTTCTCCACCGGCGAGCTCGGCGAGCAGGTCCTCTACCCGACCGGCCGGCGCCTGAGCCACCCGCGGCTGCTCTTCGTCGGCCTCGGGCGCAGGGACGACTACCGACCCGACCGGGCCTTCGCCGTGGCCCGCGCGACCCGTGACGCGGTCATTCGCCTCGGCGCCGAGCGCCTGACCACCGGCCTCTTCGGCCTCGACCGCCTCCCGAGCCCCCTCGAGCGCACGGCGCTCAAGCTCGTCGAGCTGCTCGGTGAGGCCCCGGACCGCCCCGAGGACGGGCCGGCGCTCAGCCGCATCACCGTCGTCGCCGACCACGGGACCCAGGGGCGCATCAAGGACGGGATCCACATCTTCGGGACGTCGCCGGACTGACCGACTCGGGCGAGAGGACGCGGAGGCGAGGGCGAGGGCGCACGCGGGAGCGGAGCGGAGGCGCAGGCGGGAGCGGAAGTGCGCGCGCAGCCGTACGCGGAAGCGGGAAGCGCGGGCACGCGCGGAGACGGGGTGCAGGGCGCGTCCATCGCGGGTCGCAGGCGCCCCGTCAGGGCACGCACTCCAGCGGGTAGAGCCAGGTCGCGCCGACGACGGCGGCGCCGACGCGCCCTCCGAAGGCGATCAGCCCGCGCTCGGGAAGCAGGCCCCAGCCCGCCCGAGCCGGCGCGCCCGGGGGCGCCAGGACGACCTCGAACGAGGACGGGCTCACGGGGTCGATCCGGATGACGCGGGGAGCGCCCGAGGCGCTCGCGGCGACGAACACCGCGGCGCCGCCCGCGACGTCCCAGAGCGCCGAGCCCTCGCGATCGAAGCCTGGCTCGAGCTCGACCCGGGACGGCGCCGACCAGGCGGCAGCGTCGGCGGTCAGGCTCCACACCGAGACCCCGCCGCCGTCCGCCAGGGCGAGCCGCAGCGTCCCCTCCGCGAAGCCGACGGTGAGCGGACCGGCGGCGACGCTCGGCCCAGCGGCGTTCGGCCCGGGGTCGACCGCGTGTGGCGCCCAGCTCAGCCCGCCCAGCGCGAGCTTCCACAGCCCGATCTCGCCGGTCGCGCCGGGCGCGGCGAGCCACGCGTGGGATCCGCTCGGATCCAGTGCGAGCGCGCCGCGATCGAAGCGAGGCGGCGTGACCGTGGCCGCCGAGGCCGGCGCGAACCCCTCACCGGGCGTATAGATCGTGAGCGTCGTGTCGTCACCGCTGGCCTTGGCGCCGCCGACCAGCACCGCGCGGTCCCCGACGGCGTCCCACACGGCGAGGGCGCCGGCCACGCCCGGCCCGGCGGTCGTCCCGTCCTCCGGCGCGACCTCGACCGACCACGTCGTCCCCTCGGGCTCGAGCCGCCAGGCGTCGGCGAGGAGGACCCCCGCGCCGTTCGCGCCGCCGAGGATCCGCACGACGCCGGTGTCCGGGGCCACCACGACCGTCGCGCCGGTCCTCGGCGCGGGCCCCGCCCAGCGTCCGTCGAGCGCCCACGCGTCGGCGGCGGCGGCGAGGCTGAGCGTGCGCCGATGAGGAGCGTCGGCGGCGTTCGCCACCAGGAGGCGACCGGTCCCCGCGTCGTCGAAGAGAGGCCCGGACGGGGCGCTCGGCGCGCCGACCAGCTGGGTCCACCCCTGGCCATCGCGGCGCCACGACTCCGACGCGCCGGCGATGACGAGGGTGTCCCCCACGAAGGCCGCCGGGGGTGTCGTGCCGAGGGGCTCCGCGTCCGCCGGCCCGCTGAGCTCGCTCCAGGCGCCGTCGCTCGCCCCGCGCTCGAAGCCCCAGGGCGCGGCGAGACCCAGGCCGCCGCCGGCCACCGCGCCGAGGCCATAGCCGCCGATCAGCGCGGCGGCGCCGGTCTCGGCGTCCGCCACCAGGGTCGCCCCGGCCCGCCACGGGGGCGGCTCGGGGACCGGCGTCCAGACGCACCGCCAGACGACGCCGTCGGCGCCCGTCTCTGACGTGAGCGCGCCGCGCAGGGCAGCCGCGCCACCAATATCGGGCCCCACGCCGAGACCGCCGACGAGCAGGAGCTCTCCGGCCCCGACGGCCGCGAGGGCGTGGCGCCGCCGGGCGAGCCCGCCCTCCGCGGTGTCGTCCAGCTCGGGCGGCGCTCCGGAGCCGTGCTCTTGAACGACTGGCGACCACGACTCGGCGGCGGGGTCGAAGACCCACATCTTCGCCTCCGCAGGTCCGTCCGAGGTCCACGGGCCGAGGTCGGCGCCGAGCCCGGAGCCGACCTCGCCGAAGCCACCATGAACGACGAGCACCCCCGGCTCGGGCAGCCACGCGACCGCGTGCCCCGCGCGCGGAGGCGGCCCTCCGGAGACGACGATCCTGGTCCACGCCCGGGTCGTCGGATCGTAACGCCACAGGTCGTCGAGCGTGTTCACTCCGTCATCCTCGGTTCGCGCCAGGCCGCCGAAGAGCCAGATCGCGCCGCCGCCCACCGCCGCGGGCCAGCGCTCGCGCTCGGGCGGTTGGGCGCCGGACCACGTGATCACCTCGCCGGTCGGCGCGTGGGGGAGGCCGGAGTCGGTCTCGCCATCGCAGTCGTTGTCGAGCCCGTCGCAGCGGGTCTCGAGCGCCTCCCAGTCGCCGTTGTACTCGTAGGCGCAGACCCAGCCGCCGTTGACGCAGGCCGGGAGCGTCGAGGTCTGGGCGCAGACCCCGAGAGTCTCGCAGACGCCGCCGCCGGGCAGGCTCGCGGGCTCGTCGGTGACCCCGTCGCAGTCCTCGTCGGTGCCGTCGCAGGTCTCTGGTGTGCCGACCGTGTCCGCCGAGCACATGGCCCCGCCCGGGTGGTCGCTGGAGTTGTCCGCGCAGACCACGATCCCGCTGCCGCCCGCGCACGCGCCCTGCCCTTCGCAGGGCTCGCCGAGCGCCAGGCCGGAGCTGGTCACGAACCCCTCGTCGACCTCCCCGTCGCAGTCGTCGTCGAGCCCGTCGCAGGCGGCCTCCTCGGGGCCGGCGTAGGTGCCGGGTGGGTCGAAGTCGCAGCGGAGCTCGCCGTCCTCGCTGCACGACGCGCCGAGCAGGGTCGCCTCGGCGCAGGCGCCGAGGCTCGGGCACCCGGCCACGAGCCCGTCCGGCTCGTCGGTCACGCCGTCACAGTCCTCGTCCACGCCGTCGCAGCGCTCGGCGCCGCCCGACGACAGCCCCGCGGTCGAGCACACGGGCTTACCAGCCGAGCCGCAGACCACCTCGCCGCCGTCGCAGGCGCCGGTCCCGCAGGCCGCGCCGAGGGGCAGCAGGACGCCGCCGCCGAGGTCGAGCCGGAGCTCCTCGTCGGTCAGCCCGTCGCAGTCGTTGTCGGCGCCGTCGCACACCTCGGCGGCGCTGCGGTCGTCGCTGGCGCCGGGCTCGGTCGAGCAGATGCCGTCGCTGGTGCCGGGCGCGCACTCCACGACGCCGTTGGCGAGGCCGCAGACCCCACGCGCGACGCACGACTGGCCGAAGAGCCGGACCCCGCCGGTGCTGGGGTTGGTCCAGGTGACGCCCTCGTCGGTCTGCCCGTCGCAGTCGTTGTCGACGGCGTCGCACTCGAGGTCGCTCGCGGCGCCGGCGAAGGCGGTCCCCTCGTGGTTGACCGAGCAGACCGCCCGCGCGCTCGGCCCGCACTCGACCACGCCCTCGAAGACCGCGCACGCCCCGGTCCCGACGCAGCTCTCGCCCAGGGCGCGGAGGGTCTCGCCGGCCTCCAGGTAGCCGACGTCCTCGTCGATCTTGCCGTCACAGTCGTTGTCGAGCCCGTCGCAGTGGGTCTCGACGCTGCCGTCGAAGTCCGGGACCTGCGCGTAGTCGCAGGCGGCCTGAGACGACAGCACGCCGTCGATCGAGAGCTGGAGACAGGCGACGGTGACGAGCCCCTCCCCCGAGCAGACGCCCCGGGTTCGGCACACGGCCCTGGCGACCACGTCGAGGTCGGTCTCGCGGGTGTCGTCGTCGGGGTCGATCTGGTCGGAGAGGCAGTCGAGGTCGGCGTCGGCGAGGGCGCTCTCGAGGAGATCCGGGACGCCGTCGCCGTCGCTGTCGCGCGGGGCGCTCGGGTCGGCCCCGACCTCGGCCGAGTCTCCGGCGCCGTCGCCGTCGCTGTCCGCGCGCGCCGGGTCGCTCCGGAGGTCGCGCTCGACGACGTTGGTGAGGCCGTCACCGTCGTCGTCACCGTCGGGGGCGAGGCACCGGCCGGGGTAGCAGAGGCGGCTGTCGCACTGGGCGTCGCTCGAGCAAGCGGCGCCGTTCGGGCGGGACGCGTCGTCCGAGCAGGAGACGACCGCGGGCGCGATGAGCAGGCCGGCGGCGACGAGGAGGAGCTTGGCGAGGTGACGCCGCATTCGGCTCCCGAGTCTGCCGATCGGAGATGCCCGGCGCAAGGCGGGCCGGCGCGAGCGAAGCGCTCGCGAGAGCAGCTCCGGGGAGACCTCGCGCGCCGTCCGAACAGCGTCGTGGGCTGGGCCGAGGGACGTCAGTCGTCGGCCTTCTGACCGAGGTGAATGAGGCCCGAGATCAGGAGCCAGAGCCCCATGCCCAGAGACGCCGCCGCGCCGATCCAGACCTTGGCGACCCGCGAGCCGCCCATGTTGGCCGCGAGTACGCCGACCACGATGCCGAGGATGATGAGGCCGACCCCGATGGCGATCTCGCGGCCCGGGTTGGTCGTGGCGGGCCCCGAGATGGCGGTGGCCGGCACGGCCCCGGCGGCGGCGGCGACCGGCTCCGGTCGCTCGGCGCGGGGGCGCAGGACCAGCACCAGGATCCCGAAGAGCAGCAGCGGCAGCGTCAGCGCGATGGAGCCTGGCCCCACGCTGGCGATGGGCCCTGGGACGGCGAGGAGGAGCAGGACCCCCGACCAGATGGTCGACATCGGCCCCGCCTTCACGGCGAGGAGCGCTCCGAGGAGCCCGAGGGCGAGGATCCCGACGAGGAGCCACGTCATCTCCCCGAGGACGATGTGATAGACGTAGACCGTCCCGGCGACGCCGCGGGGGTCGCGCACGCGGGTCCCAGCGTCGCGGACGGCGCGCTCGAGGCGGCGGTGCTCGTAGGGCACCATGAGGGCGCCGAAGGGGTGGCTCTCGACGGCGTCGTGGGCGGCGGCGAGCGCCAGGGCGGGGGGCGCGTCGTCCATCCACCGCGGAGGCCCCTGCGGGCGGAGCGCGATGAGCGCGACGATCATCCCGAGGGTGTACAGCGACGCCAGGACGCCGACGATGCGGGTCCGCTTGGCGCGCTGGGCGTTGAGGGCGTTCATGGCCGGGGCCTATCACGCCATAGGGCGAGGATCCAGCACCGTTCAGGGCCGCTCGGGCCGGATGACGTCGTAGGCGCCGTGGCGCTCCGAGACGAGGCCGTTCGACCGCAGGAGCGCCGCCCACAGGTCACGCAGGCCGCGCCCGTCCACCGGCCGCACGCTGTACACGGTGACCTGACGGCCACCGAGGGAGGTCGGCGCGAACAGGACGTTCCTCCCGACCGCGCAGGAGACGAGCCGCGCGACGTCGCTCAGCGGGGCGTCGCGAAGGTCCACGAGCACGGTCTGCCCGGGGGCGAGCAGCTCGCACGGGCGCTCGCCCCGATCCGAGGCCGGCTCGGACCTCTCCGGCGGCTCGGGGGGCGGGGCGGCCCACCCGGGGACGCCCAGCGAGACGGCGAGGAGCGCGCCGACGACGGTCGCGAAGGCCCTCACCGCGGAGGCTGCTGCTGTTGCGGGCGCCGGACGCTGCCCCAGAGGAGCTCCCGATACTCCTCCATCGAGGCGTACGCCTGCTCCCAGGGCTTCTTCGCGACCTTCGGGGAGACGTCGAGCCCGGCCCGCTCCAGGAAATAGTCGAGCCGCTCGTAAGCCTTGTCGGCGCGCGCCAGGTAGCGCTCGAAGGTCCGCGAGATGCGGAGGTGGTCCACCGCCCCTCGGATCTTGATCGGGTCGTAGGCCCACACCACGGCGAGGCGCCCGTCGCGATAGAACTGCGCGACGAAGGGCTTCCGCCCGCGGAGCTCGGCGGCGATGGCCTCGAGCTCCCGGGCCAGGCGCAGGCGGTCCCGGAGCGTCGCGTCGTCGCTGTTGACGACCCGGTAGATCGACTCCATCACCCGCCGTACGCGCCGGTTGACCTCGCGCGGCGCCCGCTTCTGCACCAGGCGCCAGAAGGTCGCGACCTCGGAGGCGGCCTCCTCGAGGGCCGCGTCGGAGACCGGGGAATCGTGGGTTTCGCTCACCCCTGCGAATGTATCAGACCGCGCGCCCGGACGCGCGCTGGGCGAGGGCGCGCGGGTCACGGATGGAGGAGCTCGAGGGTCGCCATCCCGTCGCCGTCGACGCCGCACTTCCAGGCGAGCTGCTGCTTCTGGGGGGCGCCCTCGCCGTCGAGCACGTCGAGGGCGTTGGGATCGCACAGCCCGTCGTGGCCGCCGCCGAAGCGGAACCCGCCGGCTCGCGCGTGGACGAGGCGGGACAGGAGCAGATCCTCGGCGGCGTAGAAGTCGGTCGATCCCACGACCACCTGGACGCCCCAGTCCTTCGGCGGCCGCTTGCCGAACGCCCGACGCGGCAGCGTCAGCACGATGGTGTCCCCGTCGACGGCGATCTGCTTGGCGTCGGGCACGATGATGTCGCCCTTGCCGTATCCCTTCAGCCGCTTGACGCGCTTCTGCGCGGCGCGCGGCTCCTCGGCGCTGAGGAAGATGGCGCGGTCCCAGCGCTCCGCGTCGGCGAAGCGCGCGTGGATCCCCGGCAGCGCCGCGTCGTGACCGCTCGGCTTCCGGCGGCGCTTCTTCCGGACCTTGTCGGTCGCCAGGTAGACGTGAACCAGCTGCAGCGAGAAGCCCGGCCCCCCCCAGGTCGACGACCCCCAGGGGTCGGTGAGCGGGTGGGCGAAGGTCAGGCGGACGGTGACGGTGCGCCGGCTGACGTCGATCGTCACGCCGCGCAGATCGAAGGCGCCGGCCTTGAACGCGCGATCGGTCGGGTAGGAGTAACCACCCGGGCCGTGGTCGTCGCCGGCAGGGTCGGTGAAGCTCAGCGTCGGGGCCTTCGGCTTTTTCGGGCGCGCGAAGGACGGCGAGGCCACCCCGAACGTCGCCGCCAGGAACAAGGCGCTGGCCATCAGCAGCGCCGGGCGAGCCGCGGTGCGCATCAAGAGCGTTCGATCCCGTTCAGGAGGTTCTTCTTCGCGACCGGGAGCTTCGGGCGGCGCTCGGCCTGGGCGTCGTGGTCGCAGCCGGTCGCGTCGACCCCCTGGCCGAGGACGGCGGCGCGGTTGTCGTCGACGTGGGCGATCCAGCGGGCGACGACGTCGTCGGGGACGCCGTGGTCGCGCAGGGTGTCGAGCAGGATCTTGCGCCGCCGCTGGAAGTGCCCGCCCATGATCGGCGAGCGCCGGTGCGCCTCGGCCATGGTCCGGCCGTTGTAGGTGACCGGCCCGCCGAGGTGCTCTGCGGCAAAGCGGAACTCCATCTCGGTGATGCGCTTGCGGGGTTTTCCCTCGAACAGAAAGCCGATCATGACGTCGCCGAACACCCGCGCCGTGAAGTCCTCGATGATGCGGCGAAGCCCGGCCTCACCGCCCACGCGCTCGTAGTCGCTCGGGTGCAACGTCTCCACCTCAGAACTCCATCCCTTCGCCGCGCACCCTCGCCACGGTGTGCGTGTCCTTGTCGCCGCGGCCGCTGAGGTTGACGACGATGTCCTTGCCGGCGCCGAGCTCGCGCGCGAGCGGGAAGGCGTGGGCGATGGCGTGGCTCGACTCGAGGGCCGGGATGATCCCCTCGAGCTCGCTGCACTTCGCGAAGGCGTCGAGGGCCTCGGCGTCGGTGACCGAGACGTACTCGACGCGCCCGGTGTCCTTGAGGTGGGCGTGCTCCGGGCCGACGCCGGGGTAGTCGAGCCCGGCGGAGACCGAGTGGGTCTCGGTGATCTGCCCCTCGACGTCCTGCAGGAGATACGTCTTGGAGCCGTGGAGCACGCCGACGGAGCCGGCCACCAGGGTCGCCGCGTGGCGCGGGGTGTCGACGCCGTCGCCGGCCGCCTCGACCCCGACGATGCGGACCGACGCGTCGTCGAGGAAGGGGTGGAACAGCCCGATGGCGTTGGATCCGCCGCCGACACAGGCCACCAGGGCGTCGGGGAGGCGGCCGTCGTTGCGCTCGGCGAACTGCCGGCGGGCCTCGCGGCCGATCACGGTCTGGAAGTCGCGGACCATGGACGGGTACGGGTGGGGCCCGGCGGCCGAGCCGATGACGTAGAAGGTGTCGTCGACGTGGCGCACCCAGTCGCGCATCGCCTCGTTCATCGCGTCCTTGAGGGTCTTCGAGCCCCCGCTCACCGGGAAGACCTGCGCGCCGAGGAGCTTCATGCGGAAGACGTTCAGCTTCTGGCGCTCGATGTCCTCCTCGCCCATGAAGACGACGCACGGCATCCCGAAGCGCGCGGCGACCGTGGCCGTCGCGACGCCGTGCTGGCCGGCGCCGGTCTCGGCGATGATGCGGGTCTTGCCCATGTGGCGGGCGAGGAGCACCTGGCCGACGCAGTTGTTGATCTTGTGCGCGCCGGTGTGGTTCAGGTCCTCGCGCTTGAGCCAGATACGCGCGCCACCGGCGTGCTCGGTGAGGCGCTCGGCGAAGTAGAGCGGCGAGGGGCGGCCGACGTAATGGGTGAGGAGGTCGTCGAGGTCGCGCTGGAAGGGCTCGCTCGGGACGACCTCACGCCAGGCCCGCTCGAGCTCGAGCAGGTTCGGCATCAGGATCTCGGAGACGTAGCGTCCGCCGTACTCTCCGAAGCGTCCGGAGTCCTGCGTGGTCGTCATCGCTGGCTGGTCCTGGCGTTGGGTTGGCGGCCCGGCGGGCCGCGCGCGTTCGAGCCGGCGGTCAGCAGGACCGCGCGGCCGGCGCGGAGCATAGGTCCTTCGCCGGAGCCCGGGCAACTCCGGAGGTGCGCGCGGCTGGCTCGGAAGGGCTCAAGCCCGGTCGCGGAACGACCGATGGGTGGGTGGCGCGCCCGTGTACCAGCAGCGGGCGAAGGGAAGAGACGATGAAGAAGGGGCTCGGCGCTCTCGCGCTCACTCTCGTGATCCTCGGTGCGTTGGACCGTGACGCCGCGGCGCGCGTCACCATCGACCGGGTGGTCCTCGACTTCGGTCCCGGCGCGACGAAGAGCCAGGACCTCATCCTCCACAACGACGGCGACCAGCGGGAGTACGTCCTGGTCGGGCCTCGCGAGATCGTCGGGCCGGGGACGCCGTCGGCCCACGCCGAGACCTCACCGGATCCGGGCCAGCTCGGGCTCCTCGTCACGCCGCGGAAGCTGGTCCTCGACCCGGGGCAGCGGCGGGTCGTGCGGGTGGTCACGGTCGGCCCGCGGCCCGCGCGCGACCGGATCTATCGCCTCCACGTGCGCCCGGTGGTCGGCGCCATCGACAGCGACGCCCCGGTGGCGCTGAAGGTCCTGCTGGCCTACGACGTGCTGGTGATCGTCCGCCCCGACGAGGCCGTCGCGCGCCCCCACGTCGAGCGCCGCGGCCGGACCCTCGTCTTCACCAACGACGGCAACACCAACGCCCTGGCCTCGCCGGAGCCGCAGTGCGACGAGCGAGGCGGCGCCTGCGTCGTCCCCCAGGCCGTGCGCGTCTACGCCGGGTCGACCCAGGAGGTCCAGCTGCCGCACGAGGGCCCGGCGACGTACACCTTCACGTGGCTCGACCAGCGCGACGAGGTGGTCGTGGAGCCGGGCGGGGAGTAGGCGGGCGCTCTCGCTGAGGTGAGCGGATGCGGAAGCGGAAGCGGAAGCGGAAGCGGGGCGTAGGCGGAAGCGGGGCGTAGGCGGAAGCGGAAGCGGGGCGGGGCGGGGCGGGGCGTAGGCGGTAGCGGAAGCGGAAGCGGAAGCGGAAGCGGAAGCGGAGCGTAGGCGGAAGCGGAGCGTAGGCGGAAGCGGAGCGGATGCGGATGCGGATGCGGATGCGGAAGCGGATGCGGATGCGGATGCGGAAGCTGAGGCGTAGGCGTTGGCGTAGGTGTAGGCGCGGACGCGGCGCAGGCGTCGGCGTGAGCGGAGGCGTGGGCGTGGGCGGAAGCGCAAGCGCGAGCCTGAGCGTGGGCGGAGGCGCAAGCGTGGGCGGAGGCGCAAGCGTGGGCGGAGGCGCAAGCGTGGGCGGAGACGGAGCGCGGGCGCTACGATTCCGCGAGTTGGCGGACGAGGCCGGCGCTGGGGTCAGCGGCAGACCGCCTCGCCGAGGGCCATGACGCCGTCGTCGCTGGGTGGCCCCGTCAGTCGGATCCGGCAGACCTCGCCGCCGGCGCGGAGCGAGAGCTCTCGAGCGTGGCCGACCTCGACCTGGAACCATCCGGCGGGATCCGTCGTAGCGTCGTAGCCGAGCACCGTCGCCCCCGACACCGCCGAGCCGTCCGGCGTCACCGCCCGCCCGTAGACGACGAGGATCGGCGAGACGTCCCAGACCAGGCTCTCGACGTTGCCGGGGAACAGCGTCACGTGACGCGGCGTCGGATCGACCTCGACCAGCGCGCCCTCGGCCGGGACCACCGAGACCTCGTAGCGGCGGAACGCCCGCAGGTGGAAGACCCGGTGAGCCCCCACCTCGACCTCGGGGGTCCCGCCGGCCACGGCCCCGCCGAGCTGGTCCTTGATGAGAATCCGGAGGCGCGGCGCCGCGCCGCCCCGTCCGTCACCGCGAACCCGGACGACCAGCGCCGCGTCGCCTCCGGCGCGGCGCCCGCCGATGATCGGGCCGTCCTGGGTCACCGCGACGCTCAAACCCAGATCCGCCGAGTAGCTCGTCCGGCCGCCACGCCCCGGATCGGCGCGGTGGTCCACCGCCGCCTCCAGCTCACCGAGCACGCCGCGATAGCTGGCCCCCGCGTGCCCGGTCGTCTCACCATCGTGTCGCGCGAGACTGGCGACCGCCCGCACCTGGTCCGCCGACCAGCGCCCGTCGTCGAAGACGGCGTCGACCCGTCCGCGCTCCACCGGCTGGGTCCCCTCCGGCGACGGCGCCGCGACCACGCCCCCCGTGACCCCGACCCGCAGGTGCTCGAGGCGCAGCGCGAGCCGCAGGAAGGTCGACGCGCCGAATCCGTCCCGGCTCCACTCCCCATCCGCCGTCCACGCCACGTCCACCGCGTCGCTCCGGAGCAGCGTCCACCGCGCCGAGAGCGCACCGTTGACGTGATCCGTCACCCCGAGCCGCTGCCAACCGCCGCGCACCGAGACGTCGAAGCTCCCCAGCCCCAGGCCGACCGACCCCGAGAGCCGACTCCCCGCCAACGGCAGGAGCGGGCCACGCCGCTCGGGACCACCGCGATGGACGTGCCCGGCCGTGGCCGACGCGTAGAGCCTCCCGGTCCGGACGGTCCCGACGACGCTCGCGCCGACGTCCAGGTCCGTCGAGGTGAACGCCGTCGCCCGGAGCTCCCACCCCGGGCCGACGAGCACGGCGCTCCCCTCCGCCAGGGCGATGTCCGGACGCAGCGTGAGCCCGCCGCCCAGACCGAGCCCCGCCCCGACGCGGTGCAGCGTCTCCGCGCGGAGAACCGGCCGGGTCGGGCCCGGATCCACCAGCGCCCCGGCGGCGACGTACCACCACGGGTGACCCGAGGGCGGCAGCGCCACGCTCTTGACGAAGAACCGGCGCTCGGTCCGCGTCACCCCGCCCTCCTCACGGATCTCGATGTCCACCGGATACGCGCCGAAGGGCAGCGCCCGCGTATCGAGCTCGCGCAGCCCACGATCGTAGCGCGCCCCGGTCAGGAGCCGGCCGTCGCGCGACAGCGTGACGCGGGACGGCCGGTCGAGGAACACGACGATCGGCGTCCCGGCGTCCTGGCGCGCGTCGTACAGCGTGTCCCGCGGCGTCGACACGACCACGCCGACGAGCCTGGGTAGGCGCAGGAACGCCCCCCGGTGGACGTCGAAGAGCCCGGCCGCGAGATGCACGCCCCCGCCGTCGTGCTCGGCGGTCACGCTGTCGAAGCGGAGCCCGTCGTACGGGGTCTGCGACACCGTCGTCCGCACACGCCCCTGATCGTAGGCCAGGGTGGCGTCGCCGACCAGACGGACCCGCGCCGGTTCGCCGACCGCGCCCGCCACCGCCGCGCGCAGGTGCGCCAGGAACGACCCGCCGATGTCCGGGCTCGCCAGGTACAGCGGGCGGTCGGCCCGGCGCGTCGAGAAATAGACGGGGGCCACGAACACGTCGACGCGGAAGCGCTCCGGGTCGAAGATCACGCCGGCGACCGACGGCTGCAGCGTCCCGCAGCCCGGCTTCGGCGGGTCCCCGCACACGCGCTCACGGTGGCCGTTCAGCGGACCGCTGAGCGCCTCGCGGACGCGCTCCTCGTTGATGAGCCCGGGGATCGCGTCGACGACCGCGTCGGGGTCCGAGAAGGTCAGCCGGGTCTCGATGAAGCGGGCCTCGAACTGACCGAGCTTCCCCCCGGCCCAGTACGCGTCGACCCAGGTGACGCCGACCTCGACGTCCTCGAAGCCGTCGGGCGGGGCCGCGCGGACCTCTGGTCCGGCCGCTGAGGCGGCGCGATCCGTCAGGGCGAGCGCGCAGACGAGCGCGCAGACGAGCGCGCGCCGCCGCCGCTCGAGCTGGGCGGTTGCGATCATGGCTGGCGGGGACAGCCTCGGTCGAAGGGATCCCGGCGAACGCTGGACGGGCCGGGTCGGGACTCGTGTGGCGGCGGGGTGCGCCCCGCGAGGACGGGCGCCATGCCGGCACCCGGTGATCAGGCCTCGTCGACGGCGACGGCGCGTCAGCTACCTGCGACGCGCCGTCGCCTCGGAGGTTCAGAGCGGAGAGACGGTCAGCGTGATCTGCTGGGAGTAGCTGCCGGCGTCCGCCGCGATGAGGTCGTCGTTCTGGATCGTGAGCGTCAGGGTCGCGGTGCGATCGAGCAGACACGCCAGGATTCGGGCTGCGAGGAAGTTCGTCGCCATCGTCCCGGTCGCCGTGACGGACTCGCTGTTCGTCCCGTCGTCCCACTCGAAGGCGTAGGGGATCGTCGTCGACGTCCCCCCGTCGAGGGCGAGGCTGCCGCTGGTCGTGCTGACCGCGAGGGTGTACTGGCCGCTGAGCCCGTTCGAGAAGACGCAGATGTCGGAGACCGACGCCGTCTGGGCGCCACCCGGGGTGAGCGACCCGACGCTGATGTTCCCGAGGGCGACGTCCTGCATACCGCTGATCCGCACGGCGTCGAGCAGATCGAGGGTGAGGTCGAACGAGCCCACCGAGGTCGAACCGAGGCTGCCGTCGCTGGCGGCCCAGGACGGCGCGGTGAACAAGCACGCGAGGGCGCAAGGCACGACGAAGAGAGAGGCGAAACGCTGCATGTGCTGGACTCCTGCAAGGGCTCTCGCAGAACTCCATCGTCGGCCAACCCGGACTCCTTGAGTCCTATTTGGCGAGCGCGGGCGCTCCCCGCGCCATCGTCGGTGCGCGGCGACGGTTGCGCAGGCGCGGTGAGCGAGGCATCGTGCCCGAGTGAGATCGCACGTCCTCGCCATCGCTCTCTTCCTCGCCGCCGCCCCGGCGGCCCACGCCGCGGATCCCACGCCACCGGCCGAGCCCGCGCCGGCGGTCGACGAGGCCGCCCCCCCGACCGACGAGGCCGCCCCCCCGACCGACGAGGCCGCTCCTGAAGAGGCGTCCGCCGATCCCGTCATGGACGAGGCGCTCGCGAAGCAGCGGAGCCGGGCGATGGGGCTCGCGGCGCGGGGTCGAGAGATGCTCCGCGCGGGCCTGGTCGACGAAGCCGTCACGGCCTACGCCGAGGCGCTCCAGGTCTGGCCCGCCTACCCGCTGGTGCTGAACGAGCTGGGGGCGATCTACGCCAACAAGAAGGAGCTGGCCCGCGCCGAGGCGCTGCTCCAGCGCGCGGTCGAGCTCGATCCCGAGATGGTCGCCGCCTGGGCCAACCTGGCCGAGGTGCAGCGCCGCATGGGCCGCTTCGCCGTCGCGGTCGACAGCTACAAGCGGGTCCTCGACCGCGAGCCCGACGACGCCGACGCCTTCTACGGCCTCGCGGCGTCGTTTGCCCGCACCGGCGACCGCCCCGCCTCGCGCTGGGCAATGGAGCGCTTCCTCGCGCTCTCCGGCGAGGACGCCGAGGGCCCGCGGATCGCCGAGGTCCAAGACCAGCTCGAGCGCCTCGACGACGACGACGTCGAGGCGAAGGCCCCGTGGAAGATCGCCAGCGCCACCACCAAGCCGCCCCCGACCGATCCGAAGGACGAGACGCCCGACGATCCGAAGGACGGGGCCGACGAGCCCCAGGTGGCCGTCGCGCCGGGAGAGCCCGGTCCCCTCCCGCGCCACGCCGGGGACGACAAGTACTATCTCCGCCGCTACGTCGAGGCGCTCGCGCTCTACCAGGAGCAGCTCGCCGCGACCGAGGGCGACGACGTCGTGCTGCTCTACAAGATCGGCGCGACCCACGCGGTCATGAACGACTACCGCTCGGCGCTGCGCGTCTGGCGCCGCGCGCTCCTGATCGAGCCCGATCGCGAGCTGATCGTGCGCCACGTCGGCCTCGCGACGATGAAGCTCGCCGAGCAGGCGCCGCCGCCCGCCCCGACGATCACCGATCCCCTCGAGGCCGCGCGGATCGCGCTCATCGCCGGCGACCCCGCCCAGGCCGTCGCGCGCCTGTCGGAGGCCGAGGGCGCCGTGGCCGCGCAGCTCCGCGGCGAGGCGCTCCTGCTCCTCGGGGACCTCGCCGGCGCCCGGGCCAGCTTCGAGGCCATCCTCGCGGCCCACCCCGACGACCTCGACGCCACCGGCGGCCTGGCCGAGGCCCTCGCCCGCCAGGGCGCGACGGCCCCGGCCGAGGCCGCGATGCGGACCTGGCTCGGTGACCGTCAGGCCCCCCTCGAGACCTTCCTCGTGCTCCGCAGCGACGACTTCGTGACGCGCCTCACCTCCGAGCCCGAGGAGTAGGGCCGGCCTCGAGGCCCGCGCCGATCGCGATGAAGCACTGCGCCGCGCCTGCCTGTCCCTTCGCCACTCGCTACGGCCGCGCCGCCGAGTACGCCGACAGCGTCGCGCGCTGCGTGGACTGCGGCGCCCTGCTGCACGACGGCCCGGCGCCCGAGCCGACTCCTGCGCCGAACGCCGAGCCCCTGCCCCGCGCCTCACGCGGCCTCTGGCTCCGAGGCGGGCTCACGCTGCTCATCGCCGCCCTCGCGGTGCTGCTGCAGCAGCTGGACCTCCCGACGATCCGCGATCCCGGCTTCGAGGTGCCGAGCGGCGCGCTCGGTCCGCTCGCGGTCGGCCTCGGGCCTCTGATCCTGGGCTTCGGGCTCGTCGAGCTCGTCGCCGCGCTGATCCCGCAGCTCCGACCGTCGCGCTACGCCGGGCCGCGCGGCCGCTCGCGGCTCGTGGCGATGTCGATCGCCATCGGGCTCGGGCTCACCCTGATCACCACGACGCTGACGACCCCCACCCTCAGCTACCTCGTCGACCTCGACATCCGCCTCGTCTCACTGCTGCTCGCCGCCACGCCGCTCCTCCTCTACTACGTCTCCCGCGGCGTCGACCGTTTTGGCGTGGGCAGCGGCCTGGCGGTGATCCTCGCCGCCCTCGTGGTCCCGGACCTGGTCTCGCACCTCCGCAGCCTCTTCGACACGGGAGGGCCCGAGACCAGCGCCGCCGGGGAGGCCGCGCTGCTGCTCGCGACCGCCGCGCTGGCGCTGCCCGTCTGGTGGACCTGCGGTCCGGCGGGAAGCACGCCGGGCTGGGTCCGCCGGGTCGTCCCCAGCGGGCCCATGACCCTGCCGCTGTCCGGCGGCTCCCCGCTCCTCGACCTGCTGCTCCCGCTGACGGTCGTGACCCCGCTCCTTTCGTTCTTCGGCTACTGGCTCGATCTGCCGGCCTTCCTCTACACCCACCTGCCGGTCGCCACCCCGCACCTCCTGGCCGTCGGTGCCGCCGCCCTGCTCGTCGGCTGGCTGTACAACCAGCCGGCTCGGGTCGCGGCGGTCCTCCGCGGGCTGAGCCTCCACGTAGGCGCTGGCTCGGCCGAGACCCCACTGCGGCGAGCGCTCTGGCGCGCCGTCCCGCTCTCGGCGCTGCTGGTCGTCGCGGCCGTCGGGCTATGGGCCTACGGCGCCGACCACGTCGCCGAGGTTCCCCCGACCGTGCTCGAGCTCGCGATGCTGGTCGTCGTCACCCTCGACCTCCGCGCCGAGTGGCGCGCGCGCCGAGCGCTCGGGCGGCTCGGCCGCGCCTGGTGCCTCCACCGGAGCTACGCCGTCGCGCCAGTGCTCACCGCCCTCGAGCGCGAGGGGATCGACGCCTTCGCCAGAAACCGCCACCTGCGGGCGCTGCTGCCCTTCCTCGCGAGCTGGGCGCCCATCGACATCCTGGTCCGACCGGGAGACGTCGCGCGCGCCCAGGCGTTCCTGGCGGCGCGCCTCGGCGCCTCGGGCAAGCTCTCCCGGGACGCCATCCTCGACGCGCTGTCCTGAAGCTCGACCGTCGAACGGCGACGCCCCGCCCGGAGCAGCTCCGAGCGGGGCGTCAGTCGATCGGCTCGACCCCGGGATCAGTACATCGACTCGATCTGGTTCGAGTACTTGTCGCGTACGATCTTGCGCTTGATCTTCATCGTCGGCGTCAGCTCGCCGCCCTCGATGGAGAAGTCGCTCGGGATGATGGTCACCTTCTTGATCGTCTGGACCCGGGCGAGGCGCCCGTTGATGCCCTCGACCTGCTTCATCAGCCAGGCGTTGAAGGTCGGGCACGCCGCCGCGGCGGCCGCGTCCTTCGCCGGGCTGCCCGCCTCCTGGGCGTCCTGGGCGACCCGGTCGGGATCGAGGGTCAGGAGCGCCGTCAGGTACTTCCGCTTGTCGCCGATGACGACCGCCTGGCTGACGACCGGGATCCCCTTGAGCATCCCCTCGATGAGCTGCGGCGCGATGTTCTCGCCGCCGGCGGTGATGATGAGGTCCTTCTTCCGGTCGGTGATCTGCAGGAAGCCGTCGGCGTCGATGACCCCGATGTCGCCCGAGTGCAGCCAGCCGTCGCTGTCGAGGGCCTCGGCCGTCGCCGCCTCGTTCTTGAAGTAGCCCTTGAAGACGTGGCGGCCGCGCATGCAGACCTCGCCGTCCTCGGCGATCTTCAGCTCGGCGCCGGGCAGGCACCACCCGGCCTTGCCGGTGCGGTAGCGGTCCGGGGTGGACAGCGTCGCGGGCCCCGTGCACTCGCTCATCCCGTAGACCTCGAAGATCGGGACGCCGAGGCTCAGGAAGAAGTCGAGGGTGTCGCGGCCGATGGGCGCCGCCGAGGTGATCTGCACCCGGCAGCGGTCGAGGCCGAGGCGCTCGCGCACCTTCGAGAAGACGAGCTTCTCGGCGAGCCCGTAGCCGAAGGGCAGCGACTTGCCGTGCTGCTCGGCCATCCCGCCGGCGAGGCCCTTCTTGCGGGCCCACTTGGCGATCATCTTCTTCAGCCCGCTGTTCTGCGCGCCGGCCTGCATGACCTTGGCCTGGATCTTCTCCCACACGCGCGGGACGCCCAGGAACAGGTGCGGACGGACCTCGCGGAGGTTGTCGCCGAGCTGATCCATCCCCTCGGCGAACCAGGTGGTCGCGCCGACCGCGATCGGCCCGTGGACGCTGACGACCTGCTCGGCGATGTGGGACAGCGGGAGGTAGCTCAGGACCGACTCGCCCGGGGTCAGGTCGATGGTGCTCAGGGCCTGCTGCGCGGTCCACGTGATGTTGTCGTGGCTGATCATCACGGCCTTCGGCGGCCCCGTGGTCCCCGAGGTGTAGATGAGCGTGCAGACGTCGTCGGCGTCCTGCGCCGCGATCCGCGCCTCGAGGTCGGCCTCCGGCACGCCGTCGCCGAGCTTGAGCAGCTCGGCCCAGCTGTGGACGCCCTCCTCGTCCGAGGAGCCCTCGATGATCACGATGCCCTTCAGCGTCGGGAGCTGGTCGCGGATCTCGAGGAACTTCGCGAGGTGCTCGGCGTTCTGCACGACGGCGACCGCGGCCTCCGAGTGGGACGCGATGTACTGGCACTGCTCGGCGGTGCTCGTGGTGTAGATGCCCGCGGGGACGCCGCCGGCATGGATCGCGCCGATGTCGGCCATGAACCACTCGGGGCTGTTGAACCCGATGATGGCCACACCCTGGCCGGGCTCGAGCCCGATCGCCATCATCCCGCGGGCGGCGCGCCGCGTCTCCGCTACGTACTCGCTCCACGTCCAGGTCTTCCATGCGCCCTGGCGCTTCTGCTTCAACGCCGGCTGTCCGCCCCACGCCTTCGCGGCGTCGGCGAACACCTCCATGACGGTCCGTCGCATCTGGCCTCCCGTTCCTACGGCTGGTTGTCGGTTGGGGCGGAATCCAAACACGTTCCGGCCGGTTGGGGAAGCGCCGGGGCGCCACAATGGTCGCGGACCGACGACCGTGGCGCCCGGGGCGATGGGCTGCTAGCCTTCGCCGCCGGGGGCAGAGCGCGCTCGAGCACCGCCCCGCCGCGCGCCCCCAACGCCTCATGACGCCGGAGAACGACCATCAAGCGCCGGACCTTCCTCATCTCCTCTGCCGCCGCGCTCGCGACCGCGCCGTCGCTGATGCGTGAGGCCCTCGCCGGGCGTGGCAGCGACACCCCGGTCAAGGGCACGAAGAAGTCGCGCGACCTGCCGGAGGAGACCCACGGCGGGCCGCTCGACCTGAAGCCCTGGCGCTACGGCGACAGCTCCGCCGCGACCGACGCGATGCTGACCTTCCGCGGAAACCCCACCCACACCTTCTACGGGACCGGCCCGGTCCCCGAGAAGGAGCCCGAGATCCTCTGGAAATACCGGATGGAGGACTTCGAGTCGCTCTACTACGGCACGCCCCACGTCTGGGCCGGCACCGGCTGGACCGGTCAGGCCGCCTACCTCGACGGCTACGTCTTCATCGGGAGCCAGGGCCGCAGCTTCTACGCCTTCGAGGCCGAGACCGGAAAGCTCCGCTGGCGCTTCCAGTCGAGCCGCCAGATCAAGTCCAGCGTCTGCCTCTACGACAACAAGCTCTACTTCGGGAGCGTCGACGACTGGCTCCGCTGCCTCGACGCCCGCACCGGCGAGGTCGTCTGGCGCGTCAACACCGGGCGCGACCTCGACTCCTCGGCCTGCGTCGTCGGCGGCAAGCTCTACATCGCCGGCGAGAACGGTCACGCGCGCTGCCTCGATCCGCAGACCGGCGAGCTGCACTGGAAGTACTTCGTCGGCGCCATCAACCGCGGCAGGAAGACCGGCTCCTACGGCAGCGAGACCTCGCCCGCCGTCATCGGCGACGAGTACTACACCGCGACCTACGACGGGGAGCTCTTCAGGCTGAACGCCCAGACCGGCGAGAAGGTCTGGGTCGCCAAGACCGGCGGCGACACCGACTCCTCCCCGGTCATCTGGGAGGACTTCGTCTACACGGCCGCGGAGGAGGAGTCCCCGAAGATCTTCTGCTTCGCCCGCGAGGACGGCAAGAAGGTCTGGGAGTACAAGAGCCGCCGCGGGTTCTGGGCGACCCCGGCGATCGTCGACGGCACGCTCTACATGCCGGGTGACTTCAACCGCTGCTACGCCCTCGACGCGCGCACCGGCGAGGAGAAGTGGGTCACCCACATCGAGACCAAGAGCTGGTCGAGCCCCGCCGCGGTCGACGGCAAGCTCATCTTCGGCGACTTCCGCGGCCGCCTCTGGTGCCTCGACCAGAAGACCGGCGCCGAGGTCTGGAAGAAGAAGCTCGGCGGCCACCTGCACAGCGCGCCGATCGTCATGAACGGGCGGATCTACGTGGGCACCGCGGCCGGGACGTTCTACTGCCTGGGCTGACCCTCGGCCGAGGGAGCGCGACCGAGACGCCTCCTCCGAGGCGTCCGCCACGAGCGCGTCCCGCTCAGTGGTGCGAGATGGTCCCCTGCTCGAAGGTCCCGCCCTCCCACCGGAAGTTGTCGATGACCACGTGGCTGTCCCAGACGTCGTCGGCGGTGTCGTGGATGTGGAAGGTCAGCTCGAACTGCTCGTTCGACTCGATGGGCCACGAGGTCGAGAGCCACCCGGTGGAGCTGCCGTAGGGGCACTCGTGCCAGGTCCCGGCGATGTTGGTCTGCACGTTGTGGCAGGGCTCGCTGAAGGCCGTGTTGATGGCGATGTAGCACCACGGCTGCCCGTCGAGCATGAAGTCGTGGTAGCTGCTCGGCGCCGAGCAGTTCGTGTAGTTGATGATCTTCTTCTGATTCGCGGTCGTCTGCGGCGCCTTCAGCACGATGTAGAACTTGTCGTTGTACTGGCTGCCGATGAACTCCTCGTACTCCGCCGACATGAAGATGTAGTCGAGGGAGAAGCCCGTCGCCCCCGCCGGCGCCTTCAGGATGAGGCGGAGCTCGACCGCGTCGAACATCGTCTCGCCGGAGCTCGAGTAGGGGTCCGGGATGCCGTTGAACGACTGGAAGCTCCCCTCGTGATCGGTGGCGCTCCAGAGCCCGGTCCCGAGGATGGTGTAGGAGTTGCCCGCATACGGCACGAGGTCGTTGAACGAGGCGCCCCAGTGCGCCAGCGCCGTCCAGTACCCGGTGACGTTGTCGCCGGTCGGGCTGGTGACGGCCGCCGACAGGAGGTTGTCCGGGTAGCACATCTCCATCGCGCACAGCATCGCGTCCACCGTGCTGCCCGTGCACGCCCCGGTGCAGTTGGGCTCGATGGGCGTCCCGCTGCCGTCGCCCTCGGCGACCCCGTCGCAGTCGTTGTCGAGCCCGTCACCCGGCACCTCGGTCATCGCCGGGCTGACCAGCGACGAGTAGTCGTAGCAGTCGCCGCCCCCGTTCGGGCACGCCGCCGGCGTCCCGACCATCGCCAGGGCCGAGTCGCAGTAGCCGTCCGCGTCGTCGTCGCAGCCCTCGTCGACGAGGAGGTTGCAGTTGTCGTCCTGGTCGTTGCAGACCTCGGGCAACAGCGGCGAGATCAGCGTGTTCGCGTCGTCGCAGTCCCCGGCGACGAGAACGCGGTTGTCGCCCTCGGGAGCGCACAGGCAGCGCTTGGTCGCCGGATCTCCGGCGCCGTCGCGGTCCCCGTCCACGAAGTAGTCCGTGCAGTCGGAGGCGCCCTCGTCGTCGGTCTCGCCGTCGCAGTCGTTGTCGACGCCGTCGCCGCAGAGCTCGGGCGCGTCGCGCGAGATCGACGGGTTCGTCGGCGCGCAGTCGGCGACGTTGTCGACCCCGTCGCCGTCGATGTCGTTGTCGCACGGGTCGCCCAGCCGATCCTCGTCCGCGTCGGCCTGGTCGGGGTTGAACACGCCGACGCAGTTGTCGACGCTGTCGTCGATCCCGTCCTGGTCACCGTCCGTCGGCGTCACGACCGCGGTGTCCGTCCCGCCGCCGCTGGTGTCGACGTCGGTCCCGGGGTTGCTCCCGACGCACTGCCCGACGTTGCACTGATAGCCGCCGGGGCAGCTCCCGCAGGTCCCGCCGCAGCCGTCGTCACCGCACGCCTTGAACGCGCAGCTCGGCAGGCACTGCTGCCCGGGGTCGGTCCCGGCGTCGCCGCAGCCGCTCGCCCCGAGGACCAGCAACGCGCCCAGCGCGACCCCGACGCCCTGTATCGTCCGTACCGACCCGTTCATGGCGAGAACTCCTGGAAGCCCTGCAGCCGGAGCCCGCCCGGGTAGGCGTAGCTGACGTCGCAGTCGTATCCGTAGGCGGTCAGCCCGAACTCGCTCGAGCCCGTGACCTGGTGAACCCCCGGCGACACCCGCTGCCGCGCGACCGCCCAGCCGCTGTCGCCGACCGGCGTGAGCGGCGCCGTCAGCGGCTGGCCGTCCACCTGAATCGTCGCGTCGGCGCGCGCCACGACGTTGAGGTAGTCCTCCTCGTAGCCGTTGGGCGTCAGCACCGCGTAGCGCTTCAGGAAGCGGTTCGTCGGCGCCGGCAGCGTGAAGGCCGGGTCCCCGAGCGCCGCCTCGGCCCCGAAGCCGTTGTCCGAGCAGACCTTCTCCGCGCCGGGGTAGCCCGAGCCGGTCAGGTAGTGACCGACCAGGATGGGGCCGTCCGCCGAGATCTCGAAGTCCGCGCTCGACGCGAACTGCACCCAGGTGCCGCGCTGCAGCTCGAACGTCCCGTAGCCCGGGACCGGCGGGTTCGTCGTGACCGTCACGCCGTTGTCGCCGCCCATCACGCGCCAGACGTCGATCTGCGTGCTGCTCCGCGGCGAGAACGCGTCGGCGATGTAGCGGTTGCCCCAGGTGTCGACCGAGAAGAGCTGCGACTCGATGTGGTCGCAGGCGCTGATGCCGACGGGCACGTTGGCGCACTCGTGGCCGGCGATGACCGTCGCCTGGCGGTTGGCGTGGACGATGGTCCCGGTCAAGTCACCGTGGTCGCTGCCCTCGGTCTCTAGGTTGATGGCCTGCCCCTGCGCGAGCTGGAAGACCCGCGTGGTGCCGGCGGGGATCGCCGCCACGCCCGGGCCGCCGACGACCGCCGCCGTCGGGGTCACCTGGACCTCGGTCGTCCCGGGCATCGTCGCGATGATGGTGGCGAAGCCGCGCAGGGTCGCGATGTTGTCCTTTCTGTGCGGCCACGACATCACGACGTAGTCGCTGCCGACGACCTGGGACGGCAGCAGCAGCGAGGCGTCGTTCGAGTAGACCGCGTCGCCGTTGAGGGGATTGAACTGGTGGACCGTCACCGGCGAGGTGGTCACCAGGTGGAACGTGTTGGTCGTGAGCCCGGTCCCGTCGATGTCGAAGCCGGTCGGCAGCCGCAGGATCTCGACCTCGCCCGGGGACACGAAGAGGTCCGGCACGCCGAGGGTCGCCGCGTCGAGGAGCGCGCCGGTCGCCGTGTTGGTGATCTTCACCTCGGTCTGAGCGCCGTCCGCGGGGACGCTGACCACGAGCCCGACGATCTGATCGGCCGCCTCCTGGACGTTGTCGAGATCGACCGCCCAGTACTCGCAGCCGAGGTAGGAGCCGTCCTTGAGGTTCACCTGGCACGGGCTCAGGCAGACGCCGTCAGCGCAGGCGCTGCCCTGGGAGCAGGTCTGGACCTGGGTCCACCCGGCGCCCTCGGCGTCGCACTCGTTGACGATGGTGAAGCCCGCGCAGATGCGCTGGCCCGGCGTGCAGATCTGGCCCGCGCAGACGCCGGCCCGGCACGTCGTCCCGTTCTGACAGGTCACGAGCTCCCAGCCCGTACCGCCGGCGTTGCAGCGCTCGTGGGTCGTCGCGCTCGCGCAGACGCCGGTGGAGGCGCCGGCAGAGCACACCTGCGCTCGACACACGCCGTCCTGGCAGCCCTGGCCGTTGCCGCACGGGACCTGAGTCGACACGCCATCGTGGTCGCAGACGAGCCGGGTCGACCCATCGAGGCAGACGCTCTGGTCGGGCTCGCAGGTCGAGGTGAACGTGTCGGTCGCGACGACGATATCGGCGTCGCCGGTCGCGTCCGCGTCGGGGAAGGGCGTGCCCGAGCTGCCAGGGCTTCCGCACCCCCACAGCCCCGCGATCGCGACGAGGGCGGACGTTGTCAGGCGCCGAGGCGAGGCGCCCGGTTCGCGCGGTGAGGCCAACATGGTCGTGAAGCTCCGGGGGAGACGCGAGGGAGCCCGAGATTAGCCACTCAGCCACGCGAAGATCAAAGGTTTAGACGCTATAGGGCCTGGCCAAGCACAAGTGGGCCAGATGACCAAGGAGGCGGCCCGCTGAGTGGTTCGGCGGAAGCGCAGTCAGACCGGGCGTCTTTCAAGCTTCCGCCGGGCCGCTCAGTGGGCCGGATCCAACGGTCAGGTGGTTCACTTGTTCTTGGACAGGTCCTATAGCTCGTGGGGGGAATACGTCCGGTAGGGCTGCCCGGGCTCGACGTCGAAGTCGAAGCTGGCCGTGAAGCCTTCCCCGAGGAGGCCGCCGTCGCGCGCGTCGAGGACGTCGAAGGTGAGCTCACCCGCGACGCGCTGCCCTCCGCTGGAGCCGAGGGCGGTGAACGTGGCGGAGCCGCTGGCGATGAGCGACGCCGAGCTGTAGCGACAGCGCCCGACGAGCGCCAGGGACGCCCGCACCTGAGGCGCGCCGGGGGGCAGCGCCGACGCGCGTCCCAGGGCCGGCGGTCCCCCGAGCACCCAGCTCGCCATCCCCGCGCTGGCGATCTCGCCCCGCGCCGCGTCCACGCCCTCGACGACCACGACGAGCTGGTCGGTCAGGCCCGTCCGCTGCCCGTCGTGGGCGAAGCGCAGCACCATGACGTCCGCCTCCCGCTCGGCGCCCATCGCCCCGAGGTGGAGGTGGAACGGCTCGAAGCGGCGGCTCGTCTCCGGCCCGTCGCAGCCGGGGACCTCGAGCCAGCTGCCCGACACCTCCCCCGCGCCCTGATCGCAACCGGCCACGGCGAGCGCACAGATGAGCGTCAGCGTTCGTCCCGATCCCACGGCCCGTATCTCCTTTCTCGCCAGGCACAGCCGGCTCTCGACGGGGCCCATCTTCGGGCCCGCGGCGCCTCGCGGCAAGCGCGCCGCCACCGTTGCTGACAGCAGGGGCCGGGGTGTGGTAAGCGCCGCCTTCCGAGGGACCGCTGCCGCGCTGACAGCGGTCCGTTCCAGACCGCCCCGGAGGCCCACCGTGCGGATCTATCGCGAGCGCATCCCCGCCATCGCGCGCACCATCGTGAAAGCGCTCCTCGCCAAGGAGCTCATCGAGGTCCTCCAGGAGGACATCCCGGAGGTCGAGCTCGACGTCGAGAGCGTCCTCAAAGAGTACCGCCGCATGGACTACGAGCTGACCGAGCAGGCGCGCGACCTCGTCGAGCAGCGCGGACTCGACTACTCGAAGACCTTCCGCCTCAAGTCCCGCCTCGCCTCCGACCGCAAGTTCGGCCTCGGCGAGGACGGCCTCGACTGGATCTGCCAGCAGATCGTCGAGATCCTGCTCCAGAGCCGCAACGTCGACGAGGTCTTCGGCGAGGACCACGAGCTGCGCGCGGTCGTGACCCCCATCCTCAAGAAGGAGCTCGCCGTCGAGGACAACCTCGACCGCGAGGTGCGCAAGCGCATCAAGAACCTCCAGGAGGGGACCAGCGACTTCGAGGTCGAGTACCAGAAGACCCTGGAGCGGCTCCGGAACCGCGGGCAATAGTCGCGGGCCCGCGGAGCCGGGCGATCCCGAGACGACCCCGGGCCGACCGAGCGCGATCCCGACGGCCCGCGATTGTATCGACCGCCCGAGCCTGCCCCCCAACGACGGTGGCGTGAGCCGCCGAGACGAACGAGGCGGCGTCGATGGGACGCCGCCTCGTCGCGTTCTCGGCCGAGCCGCTCGTCAGTCGAGTCGCTCGATCAGCGCGTCGACCATGCCATCGGTCGTGACCTGGCCGCCGACGTCGCGGGTGCGGATCCCGTCGGCCAGCGCCCGCCCGATGGCGACGTCGATGCGGTGGGCCGCGGCGCCCTCCCCCACGTGCCGGAGCATCGCCACCGCCGGGCGCACGAAGGGGAGCGGGTTGGCGATCCCCTGCCCTACAAGCGCGTCCTCGCCCGCGCTGACCGCCTCGAAGACGACGACGTCGGTCTCTCCGCGGAGGGAGCCCCAGACGTTCGAGACGCCGCCGACGAGGCCGGCGCCCAGATCGGCGAGGAGATCGCCGAAGAGGTTCATCGCGACGATGACGTCGTAGCGCGACGGATCGCGGACGAGCTGCATCGACGCGTTGTCGGCGATCAGCGCCTCGAAGGCGACGCCCGGGTAGCTCGGGGCGATCTCGCGGCCACACCGCAGGAAGAGCCCGTCGGACTGCTTCATGATGTTGGCCTTGTGGACCAGCGTCAGCTTCTTGCGGTCGTGGGAGACGGCGTACTCGAAGGCGAACTTGATGATGCGCTCGCAGGCGGCGCGGGTCGTGACCTTGATCGACTGGACGACGCCGGGGACGACCTGGTGCTCGATCCCCGAGTACACGTCCTCGGTGGACTCGCGGATGACGACGCAGTCGACCGCCTCGTAGCGCCCGCGGAGGCCGGGATGGAGCCGCACGGGGCGGACGGCCGCGAACAGGTCGAGCTCCTTGCGGAGGCGCACGTTCGGGCTCTCGTAGCCGTAGCCGACCGGGGTCCCGATGAGCCCCTTGAGGGCGGTCCGGTTCTTGCGGACCGAGGCGATGACCTCGGCGGGGACGGGGTCGCCGGTGGCCTCGTAGGCCTTGCGGCCGGCGGTGACCTCCTCGAAGACGACGTCGGCGCCGGCGGCGGTGACGAGGCGACGGGTGGCCCGAGCGAGCTCCGGCCCGACGCCGTCGCCGGGGATGAGGGTGACGGTAGCGGTCATGGCTCAGAGCTCCGCGATGATGGCGTCGGTGATCTCTTTGGTGGTGGCGCGCCCGCCCAGGTCGCCCGTGAGGTGCTCGCCCTGGGTCAGGACGGCCCGGACGGCGCGGTCGACGCGGGCGGCGGCCGCGCGCTCGCCGATATGGTCGAGCATCATCGCCGCCGACCGGATGAGCGCGATCGGGTTGGCGACGCCCTTGCCGGCGATGTCCGGGGCGCTCCCGTGGACCGCCTCGAAGACGGCGTACTTGTCGCCGATGTTGGCGCCGGGCACGACGCCGAGCCCGCCGACGAGGCCGGCGCCGAGGTCGCTGATGAGGTCGCCGAAGAGGTTGTCCGTCACGAGCACGTCGAAGGGCGTCGGGTCGAGCACCAGGTCCATGAAGAGCTGGTCGGTCAGGATCTCCTTCGTCGCGATGAAGGGGTAGTCGCTGGCGATCTCGCGCGCGATGTCGAGGAAGAGCCCATCGCTCAGCTTCATGATGCTCGCCTTGTGCACCAGGTGGACCTGGCGGCGGCCGTTGTAGCGGCACCACTCGTAGGCGAAGCGGACGAAGCGGCTCCACGCGGCCGAGGTCGCGATGCGCAGGCTCTCGACCACGCCGGGGACCGGCTCGTGCTCGATGCCGGCGTAGAGGCCCTCGGTGTTCTCGCGGAAGATGACGAGATCGACGTCCTCGTGGTGCGTCTTCACCGCCGGCAGGGTGTCGACGGGCCGCAGGCTCACGTAGAGCTCGAGCGCCTTTCGGATCCCGACGTTGACGCTCGCGAAGCCCTTGCCGACCGGCGTCGTCAGCGGGCCCTTGAGCGCGATGCGGTTCTTGCGGACGCTCTCGAGCACCGCGTCGGGCAGCGGCGTTCCGTACTTCTCGTAGGCGGCCGCGCCGGCCTCCACGCGCTCCCAGCGGATGCGTGGGCAGACCGCGTCGACGACGCGCACGGTCGCCTCGGTCACCTCGGGTCCGATCCCGTCCCCCGGGATCAGGGTCGCGCCATACTCCATCTTGTCCCCCAGGCTGTCGTCGAAGCGGCGCGCTCGTAACCCGGCGGGGAACGCTCTCGGCGGAGGTCCCGGCGGGGCGGTGACGCTCGGCCGTTGGTCGCCGGGCGTCGCGCGCCGCGTGGGGCGGCGCAGGCGCCGCGGATTCGATGCCCCGCTGTGCGGGTCGCTGGCCCCGGCTCCTAGCATGGGGATCGGCTGGCAACAAGCATCAGAGGACCCGCACGACGCGCGGCTCCGGGCGTCTTCGACCGGCCTGGGTCGGATTGGCGGAACGTCTCTTATGTGTTAATGCTCTGCGTCCCGACGACGTGCCCTCAACAAGCCGATTCCAGGAGCGAGCGAGTCATGCGGAGACTGTCGACGTTCATGACCGTGGCGATGGCAGCGACCCTGATGATGGGTTGCCCACCGAGCACCGTGCCCGACACGGACGACAACCCGGCCAGCGCGGATCTCCCGCGGCTGCCGCCCGACCTCGAGGTCCAGGACTCACTCGAGCCCGCTCGCGGTGACAAGGTCGACTTCAAGCAGGTGACCGCGTTCGACGACGGCAAGGGCAAGATCACCCTCATCGTCGGCAACCCCTTCGGCGGGCCGCACAGCCTCGTCGGCGAGGCGGGCGTCTACACGACCGGCGCCGAGCTCGTCAGCAACAAGGCCGCGATCACGCCCGACGAGCACAGCTACGACCTCGAGTTCGAGGTCACGGGCGGCGAGCACTACCTCCTCAAGGTCATGGCGACCAAGGGTAAGGCGCCCTACAAGCTGAACTTCAGCGTCGAGGTCCCGCCCAAGGACCCGTGCGAGGAGGTCGAGTGCGACGAGGACTCCGAGTGCGTCGACGGCAAGTGCGTCGAGATCGAGGTCTCCGACGAGTGCGACCCGAAGTGTCCGCGCAACCGCACCTGCGTCGAGGGCAAGTGCGAGCGCTGGTGTGGCGGCGGCTGCGAGCGCGGCGAGTACTGCTCGCGCTCGAAGAACAAGTGCTTCAAGGACCCCTGCTACAAGAAGAAGTGCGGGTCCAACCAGAAGTGCAAGTACGGGCGCTGCGTCGACGTCAAGCCGACCCCCGCCGGCTGCAACCCGCCGTGCGCCTCGGGCGAGGTCTGCCAGGGCACGAGCTGCGTGAAGAAGACCGCCCCCGACGCCCCGAAGGACGGGCCGATCTCCGGCCGCATCATCCAGCTCATCCCCCAGGGCAAGAAGACCTTCATCGTGCTCGACAAGGGCTCCAAGCAGGGCGTGAAGACCGGCGCGACCGGGTCCATCGCCGGCGTCCCGGGTCAGTTCAAGATCACCGAGGTCTACACCTTCCGGTCGAAGGCCGTCATCGCGGTCGATGACAAGGCCATCGGCGGCAACCGCAGCGTGACCATCAACCGGTAGCTCCGGCACCGGGAAGAATCGACGAGGCCCCGCCGACCAGCTGGTCGGCGGGGCTTCGTTCGTCTGAGCCAGCGCCCACCAGCCCTCACGCCCGCCGGCGCCTACGCATCCGCCGACGCCTGCGCGTCCGCCTACGCCTGCGCGTCCGTCCGCCTACGCCTGCGCGTCCGCCTACGCCTCCGCTTCCCTCAGCCTCCCCTTCCCCTTCCGCACACGCACACGCCTGCGCGCTCGCCTCCGCCCACGCGCTCGCCTCCGCCTGCGCGTTCGCCTAGGTCTACGTGCTCGCGCTCGCTCCGCATGCACCTACGCGCTCGCGCTCGCCTCCGCCTGCGCGTTCGCCTCGGCCTACGCGCCTGCGCGTCCGCCAACGCGCTCGCGTTCGCCTCGGCCTACGCGCGCTCCCACGCGCTCGCTTCCGCCTGCGCGTCCGCGCTCGCGTTCGCCTCGGCCTACGCGCGCTCCCACGCGCTCGCTTCCGCCTGCGCGTCCGCGCTCGCGTTCGCCTCGGCCTGCGCGTTCGCCTCCGCGTGCGCCAACGCGCTCGCCTCCGCCCCTGCCGGCGCCCGGCTCAGCCGGCCAGGAACCGCGCCGGGTCGAAGGCCCGCCCGAAGGGCTCGGGGACGGCGCCGTCGACGACGCCGCGGGCGGCGATCTCGCCGACGCCGGCCGACGTCGTCATCCCGTGACCGCCGAGCCCGGCGACCCAGAAGAAGCCCGCGAGGCGCGGGTCGGGCCCGATGACGAAGCGGTGGTCCGGGGTCATCACCCGGAGCCCGGCCCAGCCTCGGGTGGGGCGCACCTCGTGCAGGCCCGGGACGGCGGCGTCGAACTTGGCCGCGAGGGCCTCGCGCGCGCCCGGATCCGCCGGCGGGTCCTCCGGCGGCCACGGGGTCTCGTCGCAGGCACAGAGCAGGAGCCCCTCGCCCTCGGGCCGGAAGTAGTAGCCGCGGCTCACGTTCCAGACGAACGGGGCCCCGCGGTCGACCTCGCTCCACGGCGCGGTGACGAACAGGTGCCTGCGGACCGGGACCATGGGCAGCGGCGCGAGCCCCGCCAGCGCCGCGACCGGGTTGGCGCCGAACCCCGCGGCGTCCACCAGCAGCTCGGTGGCGATGACGCCGTGCGGGGTCACCGCCCCGACGACCCGCCCCGCCTCGAGGCGGACACCGGTCAGCGGCGTCCTCAGGAACGTGGTCGCGCCGCCGGCCCGCGCGCGCTCGGCGAAGGCGCTGAGCAGCGCGTGGATATCGGTGACGCCGCAGCTCGGCGTGAACAGCCCGCCCGCGAGGTCCGCCCCGGCGAGCGTGGGCGCGAGGGCTCTCACCGCGTCGGGATCCAGCCGGCGCGCCTCGCTCGCCAGCTCCGGGACCGCCCCGGCGATGGCCTCGAGGCGCTCGAGCGCCGGGGCGTCGCCGACGAGGAGGCCGCCTACCCGGCGCAGGATCGGCTGACCGTTGCCCAACGCCGCCATCCGCTCGACGCTCCGCACGGCGAGGCGCGACAGGATCTCGTCCTCGATGAGCCGGCGCGCCATCGCGGCGTTCCGCCCCGATCCGTGCTTGCCCGGGATCGGCTCGGCCTCGAGGACGACGACCCGCTTCACGCCGAGCTCCACGAGGGACGCTGCCGTCGAGAGACCCGCGAAGCCGGCGCCGACGATGACGACGTCGGCGCGCTGGGGGAGGGGCGTTGTCATCGCGGGGATCCATACCGGCTCGGATCCGCATCAGCAAGGTGTTCGGCCGCCGCGCGGCCCGTTTTTGCCGGGCGGGCGAGCGTCGACGTCAGCAGGCGTTGGCGAAGGCCGCCAGCGCTCCGCTGAGGCGGCGGCTCCGGCCGCCCGCCGGGCCTCGCTCGTCGATGTCCGCGATGGCGCCGAGGACGGCCCCCGCGGTGGGCGCCAGCGATGGGCGCGTCCGGCCGAGGTGCTCGAGCTCGCTGGTGGCGGAGGCGAACTGCCCCGCCTGGGCCAGCGCCCGGGCCAGGAGGCCACGGAGCTCCACGTCGCCGGGATCCGAGGCCACCGCGCGCCGCAGATGCGCGATCGCCTCGACCGGGTTCGCCAGGGCGAGCAGCGCGGCGCCCCGAACGCCGTCGAGCGCCTGGGAGGGGACCCTCCGCCCCTCCGCCCGCGCGGCGTAGACCAGCGCGCGCCGGGGATCGCCGGCGTAGAGGGCGAGCCAGGCGTGGGCCGCACCGGGATCCGGGGTCTCGACGTCAGCCCCGGCGCCGCACGCGGGGCAGCTCAGGACCAGCGGGCCCGCGCCTCGCGCCCGCGCGGCGGCGAGCTGCAGCTCCGGAGCGAGCGGCGTGTCGCACCCGGCGCAGTGATAGACGTCCTCGAGCTCGCGCGCCGCGGCGTCGAGGTCGCCGAGCAACGCGTCAGGCTCGCTGACCCAGCCCGGGACCGGGCGCTGAGCGATCCGGGCCATCGCGAGCCCGCGCGCGAGCAGCGTCCTCGCCTCATCGAGCGGGCACGGGCCGAGCTCGACGCCCTCCGGGGTCGCGGCGGCGATCAGCTCCGCCCGCGCCTCGGCGTCGAGGTCGGTGACCCGGTAGGTGGCCATGAGACCTCGCCCCTGGCGCGCGACGATCGCCGACACCAGCGTGCCTCCGCCCTCGAGGAGGATGACGGTGGTCGGGCCGGCGTCGGCCCGCAGTGCGGTGATCTCGGAGTTGGCGGCGCTCATGTCGGACCTCGTACGTGCGCTGTGGCGTTCGAGGGCCGAGCTTCGGGCGGACCGGCGATCCTGTCCAAAATTCCAGGCGTCTCTGAACGCCCCGAGCCTGCGCCTCACCGACTCCGGGTCGCGACGACCACCAGCTCGCGCGGCGTCGGCGTCACCGGCCCGCGGTCGTAGTCACCGTAGACGCGGGCGTCGTCGAAGCCCGCCCGCGCCAACAGGTGCGCGAGCTCGTGCGGGAACGTGTAGCGGATGGCGTAGCTCGCGCGCACGTCCTCGAGCACCCGCTGGCCGCTGCGCGCCCGCCACCGGAACGTGACGTCCACGCGCTGGGCGACCCGGTCGACCCGGCGCGCGTCCCACCGCTCGACGATCGCGCCGTCCGCCCGACGATAGCGCGTCACCAGCTCCGGCTCGGTGTCGTGGAGCGCGCCGTAGTCCGGATCGAAGAGGTCGATCGCCAGCGTCCCCCCCACCCGGAGGACCCGGCGGCACTCCCCGAGGGCCGCGAGCTGCGCCGGCACCTCGAGCACGTGCTGAAACGATCGGAACGCGCTGTAGACCAGCGCCTGCGACCCCTCGGCCAGCGGGATCTCCTCGAAGCTCCCAGCGCGCACGGCCACCCGCGCCGCCACCCGGGGATCGGCAGCGGCCACTCGGGCCAGGAGCGCCTCCCGCATCCCGTCCGACGGCTCCACCCCGACCACCGGCGCGCTCGTCGCCGCCGCGACGGGCAGGAGCACACGCCCGGTCCCTGCGCCCACCTCGCAGACGGGGCCGTCGGCCTGGGCCGCCAGGCCGGTGAAGAACTCGAGGTCTCCGCGATCGGGGCCACCGAAGATCGCGTCGAAGTCGGAGTCGTAACGCGCGCTCATCGCAGGCGGGTAAAGGTTCATCCCGAGGTCCATCCCTACTCCGTCCGGGCGGCTCCGCGATCTCCCGTTCGATCGGTTCACACGGCTGACCGACCCCGCCGCCGGTTTTCGTTCTGCGCATCGCCCGCGGAGTTGTCCCGGCGCTGGGCAGATCGTATCATGGGCTGCAAATAGACACCCTCGTCTCGACCGATGCACACCTCTGGTACTCAGCCACCCGCAGGCGGCGTCGACCGAGCGTCCCGAGCACCGAGACCCCACGCACCGGTATGCCCACTCCAACTACCATCTCCAGGGGCCGCCTGATCGACCACGACCGCATCCGCGTACTCGTCGTGGACGACGAGGCCTCGGTCGCCTACTTCATCGCCCGCATCCTTCGGCCGTGGGACGTCACCGTCGTCTCCGACGGCGCGACCGCCGAGGCGCGCATCGAGGAAGGCGGCTGGGACGTCATCCTGTGCGACCTCTCGCTGCCGGGCGGGATCGACGGCGCCGACCTCTACCGCGACGCCGACGACGAGCAGCGCCGCCGCTTCCTCTTCATGACCGGCGGCGCCTACACGCCGGAGAGCGAGGCGTTCCTGGCCTCGTGCCACGAGCCACCGCTCTACAAGCCCTTCGATCCGGTCGAGCTCCGCGCGCGCATCGAGCGCCTCGTCTCCGACCTGGACGGGCCCCTGAGCGCCTGACGGCGGCGCGCGATGCTGCACTTCGCCGTCCTCCTGGGCCCGAACGCCGACCTGGCGAAGAGCTTCACCGTCCGCGCCGACGCCCACGAGACGCGCGGCGACGCGCTGGTCTTCGTCCGCGACGGCGGCGTCGTCCATCAGGTCCCGCGGGCCTGGGTCGCCACCGTCGAGCCCTACGAGGACGCCCGCGCCGCGAGCGACGCGGTCGCCGCGCACCGTGAGTCCAGAGTCGGCGGGGCCACGATCCACGTGCAGGAGAGCGCCGCCGCCGCGCCGCGCGGTCGGCGACGGGGAGGCAGCCCTACGGCGGTGCCTGCCGAGGGCATCGCCATCCGCATCGAGGAGCGCTGACCTCAACGCCGCGCCCGCTTGCTGCGACGCACCGAGCGCCGGAACACCGTCCCAGGGGTGGCGCCGACCCGCGTCGCGCCTCGCCCCGTCGCTATCGCGTGATAGAAGACGGCTCACCCCTTGAGAAGCTCTTGTCGATCCGCCGGGAACGTGGGATGGGTTCGGCAGCGACGTTCTTCACAGCGGCCACACGCTCGGAAGCGTCACGACATCGTCTTGAACCGCTCCGCAGAGGAGAAGCGCGTTGAGTTGGCTGACCCGCTCGCTATCGTCGTCCAGCGGCCGCAAGCTGCTGGCCGCCGTCACGGGCCTGGGGCTGGTGCTCTTCCTGATCATCCACCTCCTGGGCAACCTCCAGATCTTCAGCAGCAGCGACGCGTTCAACAATTACGCGAAGTCGCTGCACGACAGCCCGCTCATCGTGCTGGCGGACGTCGGGCTACCGATCCTCTTCGTCGTGCACATGACGATGGTGATCTGGCTGGCGCTGGACAACAAGAAGGCCCGCGGCCCCGTCGGCTACAAGGCCCGCGGTAACAAGCAGACCCGCGGCATCGCGGCGGTGCTCGCGAGCAAGTCCGCCCTCTACGGCGGCATCGTGCTCATCGCCTTCGTGCTGATCCACGTCTGGCACATGCGCCTGCAGCACGACGAGATGGCCGGCCAGGCCCGCGAGTACGTCATCGCCCAGCTGACGAACCCCGGCTGGGGGCTGCTCTACATCGTCGGGAGCCTCGTGACGGGCTGGCACCTGTTCCACGGCGTTCAGGCGGCGTTCCGCTCGATGGGCGTGAACCACCCGCGCTACACGCCGCTCATCGTGAAGACCGGGATGGGCCTCGCCACCGTGCTGGCGCTGGGCTTCGCCGCCATCCCCGTCTGGATCCTCCTGAACGCCTGACGCTGGAGCGCAACGCCATGACCCAAACGACCGCGCAGCTCCTCGACGGCAAGTGCCCGACCGGCCCCCTCGCGGAGCGCTGGACCAAGCACAAGGGCTCGATTCAGCTCGTCGGGCCGATCAACAAGCGCAAGTACCACGTCATCGTCGTCGGAACCGGCCTCGCCGGCGCGTCCGCCGCCGCCACCCTGGGCGAGCTCGGCTACCGCGTCACGGCCGTGACCTATCACGACAGCCCGCGCCGCGCGCACAGCGTCGCCGCCCAGGGCGGCATCAACGCCGCGAAGAACTACCAGAACGACGGCGACAGCGACTTCCGCCTCTTCTACGACACCATCAAGGGTGGCGACTACCGGGCGCGCGAGTCGAACGTCTACCGCCTGGCCGAGGTCAGCGCGAGCATCATCGACCAGGCCGTCGCCCAGGGCGTCCCCTTCGCCCGCGAGTACGGCGGCGCGCTCACCAACCGGACCTTCGGCGGCGTGCTCGTCTCGCGGACCTTCTACGCCCGCGGGCAGACCGGCCAGCAGCTCCTCTACGGCGCCTACTCGAGCCTCATGCGCCAGGTCAACGCCGGCAGCGTGAAGCTGCTGACCTACAAGGACATGCTCGACGTCATCGTCGACGACGGCTCGGCCCGCGGCGTGGTCCTGCGCGACCTCAAGACCGGCAAGCTCAGCGCCGTGACCGCCGACGCCGTAGTCCTCGCGACCGGTGGCTACTCGAACGTCTTCTACCTGTCGACGAACGCCAAGAAGTGCAACGTCACGGCGACCTGGCGCGCCCACAAGAAGGGCGCCTTCTTCGCCAACCCCTGCTACACGCAGATCCACCCGACCTGCATCCCCCAGGAGGGCGAGGACCAGTCGAAGCTGACGCTGATGAGCGAGTCGCTCAGAAACGACGGCCGCGTCTGGGTGCCGCGCAAGGGTGGGGACTCGCGCCGCCCCGAGGACATCCCCGAGGCCGAGCGGTACTACTACCTCGAAGAGAAGTACCCGACCTTCGGCAACATGGTCCCGCGCGACGTCGCGAGCCGTAACGCCAAGTACGTCTGCGACGAAGGGCTCGGCGTGGGGACGACCCGGCGCGCGGTCTATCTGGACTTCAAGGACGCCATCGCGCGGCTCGGCGAGGACACCATCGCCGCCCGCTACGGCAACCTCTTCCAGATGTACGAGAAGATCGTCGACGACAACCCCTACAAGACGCCGATGAAGATCTACCCGGCGCCGCACTACACGATGGGCGGCCTCTGGGTGGACTACGACCTGATGAGCAACCTCCCCGGGCTCTTCGTCATCGGCGAGGCGAACTTCTCCGACCACGGCGCGAATCGACTGGGCGCGAGCGCGCTGATGCAGGGGCTCGCCGACGGCTACTTCGTGCTGCCCTATACGATCGGGCCGTACCTGCACGCCAACCGGACCCGCGAGCCTCTCGCCGCCGACTCCGCCGTCGTTCGCGGCACGATGGAGGCGGTCGACGAGAAGACGAAGAAGCTCCTCGGCATCAACGGCAAGCGCTCGGTGGACAGCTTCCACCGCGAGCTCGGCCTGATGATGCTCGACAAGGTGGGCATGTCGCGGTCCGGCGCCGGGCTGAAGGAAGCCATCGAGAAGATCCGCGGCCTCCGCTCGGAGTTCTGGGAGAACGTGCGGATCCTCCCGACCTCCGCCGACAACCTCAACATGGAGCTCGAGAAGGCGCACCGCGTCGCCGACTTCCTCGAGTTCGCCGAGACGATGTGCTTCGACGCGCTCGACCGCGAGGAGAGCTGCGGCGGGCACTTCCGCGAGGAGCATCAGACCCCGGAGGGCGAGGCCAAGCGCGACGACGAGAACTACCGCTACGCGGCTGCGTGGGGCTTCAACGGCGTCGGTGAGACCCCGACCCTCAACAAGGAGCCGCTCGAGTTCGAGTTCGTGAAGCTGACGCAGAGGAGCTACAAGTAGCCATGGGCGACACGATCAGCCTGACCCTCGAGGTGTGGCGCCAGCCGGGTCCCCTGGCGAAGGGCCGCTTCGAGAAGTACGAGGTCAAGGACGTCTCCACCAACATCTCGTTTCTGGAGATGCTCGACCTCCTCAACCAGCGCCTCCTCACCGAGGGCACCGAGCCGATTCACTTCGAGCACGACTGCCGCGAGGGGATCTGCGGGAGCTGCGGCTTCATGATCAACGGTCAGGCCCACGGGCCCGACCGGGGGACGACCGTCTGCCAGCTCCACATGCGCCGGTTCAAGGACGGCGACAAGCTCGTCGTCGAGCCGTGGCGCGCCCGGGCCTTCCCGGTGATCCGCGACCTCGTCGTCGAGCGGGCGCCGATGGACGCCATCATCGCCGCCGGCGGCTACAACTCCATCAACTGCGGCAACGCCCCCGACGCCAACGCCATGCCGATCGGGCGTGACACGGCCGAGGAGGCCTTCGACGCCGCCGCGTGCATCGGCTGTGGGGCCTGCGTCGCCGCATGCAAGAACGCCTCGGCGATGCTCTTCACCTCGGCGAAGGTCGGCCAGCTCGCGATGCTCCCCCAGGGGCAGCCCGAGCGCTCCCAGCGCGTCGTCGCGATGTACGACGAGATGGAGAAGCAGGGCTTCGGCGCATGCTCGTGGACCCAGGACTGCGAGGCCGCGTGCCCCAAGGAGATCTCGGTCAAGTGGATCTCCCGCGGCAAGCGTGACTACCTCAAGGCCCGCTTCAAAGAAGGCCGCTAGATGTCCTCGGCGCACTTGATGAACCGCTCTCGCCTGGCGAGCACGCCGATCTCGGCACCACGAGACCTTGAATTGCGCCCGGCAGTCCTGCGGTCTCGTGGCACCGACCTCGACGCACTCGCCGGCCGGCGACATCGGCTCATCAAGCACGCCTCGCACATCTAGATGTCCTGATGGGCGCGGGCACCCCCGTGGCAGAGCGGCGCCGGCTCATCAGGCTGGAGCTGGCCGCCGATGACGCGCTGCCAGGCGAGTTCGCGCCCTTCCGCCCGCCGCGCACCCTCGCCGTGCACACCTCCGGGGTGGACGGCGCGCTGCTGCGAACCCTCGAGCTGACCCTCGACGGGTCGCTCGCGCCTGGTCACCACGCGATCCCCGTCGGGCGCGAGGTCGCGCTCGAGGCCGAGCTGCCCGAGGGCGCCGGCTTCAGCCTCGAGCTCCGGGTCGGTGAGGAGGCGGGGCACCCCGTGCTCCTCGCCGGTGAGCTGCGCTTCACCCACCCGGTCGTCCTCGGCAACGTCCCGGGGGTCCTCGCCGCGCTGCCCTCGCTCTTCGAGGACAAGCGCCTCGCCGTCGTGACCGGGTGGCTCGAGCGCCTCGCCTCCCAGGACGTCCCCGGCGGGCTCGCCTCCGTCCTCCGGAAGGTCGTGGCCCGGGCCACGCCCTGGGGTCACACCGAAGCTGGAGAGGAGCCCCGAGGGCTCGCGCGCGTGCTCGCGACCGGGGAGCAGCTCGCGCGCATCCACCTCAAGCGCGTGCAGCTGCGCCCGACCGCGCGCGGCGCCCGGTGCGAGCTGGCCTTCGACGGCTACGTGAGCTGGGTCGACCAGCTCCCCCTGCCGTTCTCCCGCGTGAGCCTGCCGAGCGCCGTCATCCCCGCGCTCCATCGCCGGCTCGACCGGCTCGTCGCCGCTCCCGCCGGGCCTGGCCGCGCCGGTGGGGGGCGCACCGCGGAGATCGATCCGCTGGCCACGGCTCGCCTGAACCTCGACCGCGTCGCCACGCCCGAGGCCCTGGCCGGGGCCTTCGGGCGGCTCGTCGAGCGGGCGCGGGGCCACGTCGCCTACACCCTCGACCCGGCGACCCTCGAGCTCGCGCTCCGGCTCGCCGATGGCACCCGCCTCCACGCGGAGATCCCGCCCCTCGGCCGCGCCTCGGGCCACGCCCACGTCGCCGTCGAGCGCGACGGCGACGCCATGACCCTCGCGCTCGAGGACGCCTCGGTCAGCGTGAACGGCGGCGAGCTCCATGGGCGCCTGGCGTGGACCGGGCCGCTCCCCGACGCCCCTGCGCCGCGACCGCCGCACCGCGTGGCGATCACCGCCGCGCCCGGCACGCGCCTCGATCGGCTCGAGCTCCTCGTCGGCCTCGACCACCCGTGGGTCCGCGGCGAGACCCGCGCCACGGTCGCGCTGACCGACGTCGTCGCCAGCGGCGGCGGAGAGCTCGGTGAGGGCGCCCTCGGCCTGGACCTGACGGCGTCGGCGGCCTGGGCCCTCGCCGGTGAGCACCGCGACGCCCGTGGTCGGCTCGTCCCGCGGGGCCAGGGTCACGCCCGCGCGCACGCGGTGAGCGGCGACGGCCAGACCCTGGACGTCACCTGCGCGCTGTCGGGCGCGGCGACGATCGACGCCGAGGTCCGCCACGCCCCGGTCCCCGAGATCGGGCTCCACTCGGGGGTGACCCAGGTCGCGGCCAACGCCGACTTCGCCGCCGAGGGCGGTGTCCGCGTCGAGCGACGGCGCGACGGTCAGCGCTGCGTGACCTCCGACTCCGGCGCTGGCGAGGTGACCTTGCGACGGGCGCGGATCACGAGCGACGCGCTCACCGTGACCCTCCCGGCGGGCGCGCGGGCGGCCTTCACGCTGCACGACGCCCGGTTGAGCGACGACGGCCTCGGCCACGCCGAGGCGACGGTCCGCTGGGAGCTCGGCGAGGCACCCATCGAGGTCGCCAACGGAGCTCGCGCGGTCAGCGTACCGACCGACCTGCTGCGCGCCGACGTGCGACGGCTCGCGCTCAGCGCCGGCGGCGGGCTCGAGCTCTGGACCCCAGAGGGCGCGCAGGTCCGGCCCGATCCGTGGCGCGTCGTGACCGACGAGGCGCTCGGCCGCGCGCTCGACGAGGCCGCGGCGCTCGTCGATCCGCGCCTCGGCCGCGCCATCTCCGGGCTCCGGCGCTTTGCGCTGCGGGCGCGCAGGATCCTGGACGAGGAGGGAATCCGTGAGCCGCGTCACGCCGTGCCCAGGACGCGCCTCGCGACGCTGAGCGGGCGTCTCCTCGGCGACGACCCGACCCTGCCCGACCGCGCCCTCCCGATCGTCACGGCGGTCACCGACGCGGACGGCCTCGACCGCGAGGCCCTGCGGACGCTCCTCGACGAGGTGCTCCCCGACGATCACGGCTGGGAGCCCGCCCTCGACCGCGCGCTCGAGTGGCTCGAGATCCTGCTGTCTCCGACCGAGCGCCTGCCCGCGCGCGAGCCCGTGGAGGCGACGCCGCTGGGCGCGGACCCGCAATACGCCGACGTCCTCGCCCCCACGCCGACGGCGGCGGCGCTCTACGCGGCCGCCGAGGGGGCCCGCCTGCCGACCGGCGAGCCCCTCGGGACGGCGCTGCCCCGGCTCGCGCCCTACCTCACCGAGCGCCAGCTCGACGCGCTCCTCGACGCCTGCGGCGCGGCGCTCCCGTCGGCCGCGCGCGCCCGGGTCCGCTACGTCCGTGAGCTGTCGCGGCGCGCCCGGATCGTGGCCCGGTCCTATGGCGGGTTCACCCACCTGCTCCAGGCCCTGGCCATCGGCATCTTCCTCGGGGACGCCACGATGGTGGCGCGCGCGGCCTGCGTACGGGCGAGCGACGACGGCGTGCGCGATCCGCTCGCGGCGGCCATCCCCTGCGATACGCTCCTGGGTCCGCGGGACGTGGCGATCCTGCTGCAGGCGGGGCTGACCCCGGTCTGGCAGGGGCGCACCGTCCAGCTGAACCAGCGCCTGCTCCTCGACTACGTGCTCGACCGCCCCCCGGCGTTTCTGCTCCAGGTCCTCGTCGAGCTGTCGGACGGGTCCCAGCGGGTCCTCGCCAGCGCGCTGAACGCCTTGCTCGACCTCGAGCAGACGCTGCTCCGCGAGCCCCTCGACATCCGAGCGCTGCTCACCCAGCGCCTCGGGCTGGCGCTCCCGTGCCGCGCCGACTTCATGGCGGGCGGGCCGCGGGCCCACGAGAGCTACTACCTGGCCCTCCACGGGGCCGCCGGCGAGATCCTGCGCCTCGGCCGGCCCTACCGTGCCCTTCGCCAGCACCTCCAGCGCGCCTACGCGCCACCACTTCGAGGGGTACCCGCCTCGCGACCGGCCGACGGCGCGCTCGAGAGCGCTGCGAAGGACGCCGTCTCCCACGCCGACGCCCTGGCCGGCGGGCTCGACCTCCGGGACGTCGGTGACGACACGCGAGCCGCCGCCGTCCGCGCTTACGAGGCCGCCTTCTCGCGCTGTCGAGCCCTCCTCGAGGCCGCGCCCGACGCCCTGACCGAGCCCTGGCTGCGGGACTTCATCGCGCGAAACCACGAGGCGCTGGTCGTCCGCACGGCGGTCCACAACCACCTCGACGACGTCGACGACGTGCGCCGCTGGCTCGCGGTCCGTGAGGCGGGGCGCCCGGCGCCGTCCCTCGACGGCAGCGCTCAGGCTTCCCAGGCCCTCGTCGAGCGGTACGTCGCCGCCCTCTATCACCATCCGGACGACCGCGAGGCGCTCCTGGCCGACCCGCTGGTGCGCCTCCTCCTCGCGCCACCGCGCGCGCCGCTCGACTTCACCATCGTGAGCTGCATGGGGGTCATCACCGACGGCGCGAGGGGCCGCGAGCTCGAGGGGACCTTCGCCCGCCTCCGCGACGCCTACGGGGTGCGGGTCATCCGCGCCGACACCGCGACGTTCCGGTCTCTCGAGGAGAACGCGCGCCGGGTCGTGGCGGCGATCTCCGAGGTCAGGACCCCCTGGGGCTGGCTGGGCTACAGCCAGGGCTGCGCGAACGGGCTCGCGGCCGAGACGCGCCTGTCCACCGGGACGCCTGCCGAGCGGCGCCTGCTCGCCGGGCTCCGCTGTCGCCACCTCCTCTTCAGCGCGGCCAACGGCTCGGCGCACGGGACCGGCGCGGACCTGAAGTTCCTCCGCGCCATGGTCACCGGCGACCTCGCGCTCAAGCACTACGAGCGCGAGCTCAGCCCGCCGATCGTCGAGGCGGCGCTCTGGGCGCTCCGCCTCGGCCTCGACTCCGAAGCCTTCGTCAAGACCCTCGGGGGCGCCCGCTCGCTCGGCCACGAGGGGGTCGTCGCGCTCGCGCGCGACGGGCGCTTCCTCCCGTACGTCCCGACGACCTCGACCCGCGGCCGCGTCAGCCCCGAGACCGTCCCCGAGGCGCTCGAGATGCTCTCGAACCTCCTGACCCGTCAGACCGGGAGCCCCGATCACGACACCCAGGTCGCGGTCGACGAGGCGGTCGCCTGGCCGGTCCACGTCCGCAGCGCCGGGGCCGCCGTGCTCGAGGCCTCGGCGATCCCGTCGCGCGTGCAGGCGACGCACCACTGGGCGCCGCTGTCCCACGACGAGATCGGCTTCGTCATGACCGAGCGCGACCGCGAGCGCGCGATCTACGACTCCCCGCGCGATCGACTGGTCTTCCCCTGGATCGAGGTCAACGCGCGCTTCGGCTTGATCCGCTGATCAGCGCGGAGGCGGCTCGACGCCGTCGGACGAGACTGACAGGGGTCGAGGGATCGGCGTTCGGGCGGCCGGGACGACCGCGGGCCACGGGGAGCTCGACGACTCGGTCCGCGATCGTCTCGACCGCCGAGCGCAGCGCGTGCCGGGTCAGGAGCGGCTGAGCTTGTCGCGCAGGCGCTGGTTCTCACGCAGGACGTCGTGGTGCTGGAAGGCCTCGGCGAGGCTGGCCTTGAGCGTGTCCTCGGAGCACGGCTTGAGCAGGTACTTGTAGATGGCGCCCTGGTTGATGGCTTCCTGGATCGTCTCGTAGTCGCCCTGACCGCTGAGGATGATGCGTACGGTGAGCGGGTGGAGGTCTTTGACCCGACGCATCAGCTCGGTGCCGCGCATCCCGGGCATCCGCTGGTCGGAGACGACGACGCCGATGGGGCGTGAGGCCAGGAGCTCGAGCGCCTCGGCTCCGGAGCTCGCCGCCACGACCTCGTAGCCGGAGAGCACCAGGATCCGGCCGATGGCGCGGCTGACGAGGGGCTCGTCGTCGACCAGCAGCACGGTCCGCTCGCCCTCGCCGGAGCTGGTCGAGAACAGCGGCTCCGCCCGCTCGAGGAACGCCTCGAGGTCGCGCGCCGGCATCGGCCGCGCGAACAGGTAGCCCTGCAAGATGTCGCACATGTTGCGGCGCAAGAAGGCCGCCTGGGTCTCGGTCTCGACCCCCTCGGCGACGACCGCGAGGCCGAGGTTGTGGGCCATCGCGATGATCGACCGCGCGAGCCCGGCGTCGCCTGGATCCGTGTGGACCTCGCGGACGAAGGTCCGGTCGATCTTGAGGCGGCTCACCGGCAGCCGGCGCAGGTAGTTCAGGCTCGAGTAGCCCGTCCCGAAGTCGTCGATCGCGATGTGCACGCCGAGGCGGCGCAGGTCCAGGAGCGTCGAGATGAAGGCGTCGGCGTTGTCGATGCCGATCGACTCCGTGAGCTCGAGCTCGAGCATCCGCGGCGAGAGCCCGGTCTCCGCCAGGACCTCGGCGACCGTCGCGACCAGGTCCGAGCGCCGGAACTGCGCCACCGACACGTTGACCGCGACCGGGAAGTTCGACAGCCCCGCAGCCTGCCAGGCCCGGTTCTGACGACACGCCTCTTCGAGCGCCCAGCGCCCGATCGGCACGATGAGGCCGGTCTCCTCGGCGGCCGGGATGAACTGCAGCGGCGGCACCAGCCCACGCTCCGGGTGGCGCCAGCGGATGAGCGCCTCAGCGGCGCAGACGCGGCCGCTCCGGGCGTCGATCTGGGGCTGGTAGTAGAGCTCGAACTCGCCGTTCTCGAGGGCGTCCCTGAGCCGGGCGTCGAGGCTGAACCGCGCGGCGAGCCGCTCGTTCATCTCCGGCGCGAATCGACGCACGACGTTGCGCCCATCGGCCTTCGCCCGATACATCGCGATGTCGGCGCTCTTGAGCAGATCCTCGGGATCGTCGCCGTCGCTCGGGAACGCGGAGACGCCGAGGCTCGCCGTGACGTAGCGGCTCTGCTCGCCGATGGTGAAGGACGGCTCGAGCGCCATGACCAGGCGCTCGCTGACCAGCTCCAGCTCGCCCTCGTCACAGAGGTTCGGGCACAGGACGACGAACTCGTCCCCGCCGAGCCGCGCGACGGTGTCCCCGCGCCGCACCGCGGCCCTCAGCCGCCGTGAGACCTGCCGGAGCAGCGAGTCCCCGGCGGCGTGACCGGCGGTGTCGTTGAAGACCTTGAACTCGTCGAGGTCGAGGACGATGACGCCGACCGTGCGCTCGAGGCGCGCGGCCAGGTCGACCGCCTGGCGCAGGCGATCGAGCGCGAGGTCGCGGTTCGGGAGCCCGGTGAGCGCGTCGTGCGAGGCCTGGTGCGCCAGCTGGAGCTCGAAGCTGCGCCGGTCGCTGACGTCGGTCATGATCCCGACCGCGTGCGTCAACACCCCGGCGGCGTTCTTGACCGGCGCCAGGCGTAGCTCGCACCAGTAGCCGCTGCCGTCCTTGCGCCAGCCCTGGAAGGTGTGGGTGCTCTCGCGGCCCTTGCTGACCGCGAGGTCGAGCTCGTTGATGAGGGAGCGCTCGGGGAGCCCCCCCATCAGGACGCTGAAGCCGCGCCCTCGGACCTCGTCCTCCGAGAACCCCGTCAGCCGCGTGAAGGCCGGGTTGACGGAGACGAAGGTGACGGCGTCGCCGGCCGCGATGACCGCGACGCCGTTGCTCGACGTCTGCAGCGCGCGGTCGCTGACCATCAGCGAGTCCGCCACCCGGCGCTGGTCGGTGACGTCTCGCAGGATCACCAGGTGCGCCGCGGCGTTCTCCCACGTCGTGTCGGTCACGCGGAGCTCGATGACCCGCGTGCCCCCGTCCTCGCCCGGGACCTCGACGTCGATCACGCTGCCGTCGTCGATCGACCACGGGAAGAGCTCGCCCATCACCCCGGAGTCTCCTCGGCCGAGGAGACGAGAAGCCGCCGGGTTGCCGTACCGGATGCAGCCGTCGATGTCGACGACCACCGTGGCGTCGGCGCTCCCCGCGAGGACGCTCTCGAGCTGCCGCGCCTGCCGCTCGGCGGCGACGAGGCGGGTCACGTCCTGATTGACGACGAGGGCCGCCGGGCCGCTGCTGTCCCCCTCGAGCGGCACCGCGTCGACGATGAGCGTCCGACGGCGGCCGTCGAGGGTCGTGACGTCGACCATCGCGCCGCGGGTCGTTCGGCCCTCTATCGCCGCGCGCGAGGCGTACCCGAGCTTGGGGATCGCCTCACCGTTCGTGCCCCGGATGACGACGCGGTCCTGCCAGTCGTCACCGCTCGCCCCGTCGTCGCCCCAGATGGCCCGCGCGGCGGCGTTGCCGTGGTTCGGTCGGCCGTCCTTGTCGAAGAGCCAGACGCCGACCGGCAACGCGTCGAGGATGCGGTGGAGGTTCCGCTCGACCCGCTCGACCTGCGCCAACTCGCCGTCGTCACCCGCCGGCGCGCGGATGGCGACCAGCCTCGCCGCGCCGCCCGCGCCGTCGTCGACGATCTCGGTGCAGCAGTCCACCTCCAGCCGCTCGCCGCCGGCGCGCCGATGCACGCCACGAGCCGGGGGGCGGTCCGCGTCGCTCCCCAGGAGGTCGCGCGCGGTCAGCGCGAGGAACTCGGCCCGGGGATAACCGTAGGACGCGAGCGCCGCCTCGTTGACGTCGATGACACGACCGCTGGTCAGGTCGTGAATCCACATGGGGACCGGGCTACGCTCGAAATAGAGCCGGTAGCGCTCGATCTCCGTGTGGCTGCCGGTCTGGTCGCGTCGCATCCAATCCCCCCGGCGCCCAAGCCTTCCTCAAACGGGGCTGCCCACGAGCGTGAGCCGGCACCGGGAGGCCGAGCTTAACACGGCCCCGATGGAGCGCCAACACCCCTGGAGTCAGGCGCCAAGCGGCTTCGCGCGCTGGATCGCGCAGCGCTGGAGGCAGCGACACATCAGAGCGACAGGGTCTCGAGGAGCTCCTCGACCCGCCGGCTCTGGCGAAGGACCGCCAGGACGTCGTCGCTCGACATCCCCAGGACGTTCAGCGCCGCGTGCGACTGCAGCTCGGGCCGCTCCTCCTCGGTGCTCGCCGCCAGCCATCGACCGAGGCCGACGACGAGCACGAGGTCCCGATAGCGCCCGGCGGCGTGCGGCCTCGGGGCAAAGGTCACGACGGCGCGGAGCTGCTCGGGCAGCTCCCACGCCTCCACGATGAGCGTACCGACCGCGGTCGAGAGGCTCTCCGCAGTGCCCAACGCCGCGCCGGGGTCGACACGTCGTCCATGGTCGAGGGCCGTCTCCACGGCCATCCGAAAGGCCACCGCGCGCCCCACGTCGACGAGCATCCCGGACAGGAAGGCCTCCTCGTCGTCGTCGCCGCGGACCTTCGCGACCTCCTTGGTCCACAGGGCCGTTCGGAGCGCGTGCCGCCACAGCGCGCGGAGCTCGGCGTCATAGCCCGGCAGGCGTATGACGTTGTCCGCCACAGCGGCGACGATGGCGACCTCGCGCAGGAGCCGCATCCCGAGGCGAACGAGGGCCTGGCGCAGCGAGAGCACCTGCACGCGCCCGGCGAGTGCGACCGAGTTGGCGATCCGCATGACGTGCGCCGCGAGGGCGTGGTCCGCGTAGACCAGCGACTCGAAGCTCCGAACGTCGGCGTCGGTCGGCAGCGTCAGGAGCTTCCACGCGACCTGCGGCAGCATCGGGACGCGCACCGCGCCGGCGGCGATCCGTGACTGAACGAGGTCGGTGAGGGACGCTGACACGGTGGCCCACCCGGACGCAGACAGAGAACACTGGCGCCGGTCTCGCCGACGCACTCCCCGAAGAACCAGCTCTCTACATCGGGGGAGATCGACGATGCCTTGAGGCCTTTCCCGATCGGCGCGGCCCGACTCGGCGACGAGCCACCCAGCCACGCGATCGACTCGACGGGACGCCGACCGCGGCCTCGCTGGCGGTCAGGCGCCACGCGGACGCGTCCCGTGGCGTTCGGCGCTTGCACGAATCGCTCGCGCGCGATAGCCGCGACCCATCCCGAACGCCGGAGCAGGCATGAAGCTGACGATCCAGAACGACCATGTCGCCACCATCAACTTCGTCCTCAAGGACGACGAGGGCGAGGTCATCGACGCCTCCGAGGCCAACGATCCGCTCGTCTACCTCCACGGCCACGAGAACGTGGTCCCGGGGCTCGAGGCGGCGCTGCTCGGCAAGGCTCCGGGCGACCGCGTGCAGGTCGTCGTCGAGCCGGCCGACGGTTACGGCGAGACGACCACCGACGAGCTCGTCGCCATCCCCCGTGAGGCCTTCGAGGGCGACGACATCGAGCCGGGCATGCTGGTCGAGCTCGAGGACGAGGACGGCGACCTGATCCCGGTCTGGATCGCCGAGATCGACGACGACGCGGTCCACGTCGACGTCGACCACCCCCTCGCCGGCCTGCGGCTGCACTTCGACTGCGAGATCCTCGAGGTGCGCAAGGCCACCGCCGACGAGCTCGAGCACGGTCACCCGCACTTCGACGACGACGAGGACGAGGAGTAGCGGCTCCTCGGAGGGCTCGGGCGCCGGCCGAAGGCGGCGGCGCCCGCTCCCCTCACTCGTCGAGGCAGCCGGTCGAGAACGTCGGCGCCTCGACACACACGCCGCCGTCACACTGCCCGTCGGCGCACGGGATCGCCTCGCTGCACGGCTCGCCGAGCAGCACCGTCTCCACGCACACTCCGGAGACACACGCGGCCTTGTAGGGACAGCGATGCGCCTGATCGCACGCGTCGCCGACGGCGACCACCTCGGGGGCCACGCACACGCGGTCGACGCAGCTCGCGCCGACCCGACACGGCAACGAGTCGCTGCACGCCTCGGTCGGCCGCGCCCGGGCGACGCACTCCCCTGAGACACAGGCGCCGTCGTCGTGGCAGCGCGGGCCATCCTCGACGTCGCAGGGCTCGCCGACGTCCGCCGCGGGGACGCAGGTGCCGCAGAAGTCGATGCCGAGGACGCACGCGCTGTCGGCGTCGCAGACCAGGCTCTCGATACCGTAGCTGCAGTCCGCACCGGCCGGCGCGAGGCCACGCCACATGCCCGCACAGGGCCCGTCGAGGTCTCCAGGCTGAAGCGGACAGGCCACCGTCTCCAGGTGGGCCTGACAGGCCGGAACAGCCTCGGCGTCGAGGCGCAGGAGGCCGCGGTCCTCGAGCGCGACGTACTGAGGCTCGTAGACGGCGTTACAGACCTCGGCGAAGACCGTCAGGCAGGTCGCCACGTCATCCACGGCCATGCGGTCGCAGCGCAGATAGAAGCCGCAGTAGGCCTCTACCATCGTCTCGCAGTAGTCCGCGGCGGTCAGCGGCGCCACCGTATCGGCCGCCTGGGTGTCGACGGCGTCCACGACATCGTCCCCGAGCGTGTCGGAGCTCTCCTCTGTGTCCGTGACGGCGCTGTCTGTGGCGGCGTCGGTCGCGGCGCCCCCGCCGTCGTCACCGCAGGCGGGTAGCGAGAGGAGCCCCACCAACAGGGCGACGAAGATCGGTCGGCGCGACATGCTCATGGCGAGGCGTTATAGATCGTCACCATGCTGATCCGCACCCTCAAAGGGCTCGGCCTCGCGGTCGGGCTGGTCGTCCTGGCGGCGGTCCTGTTCATCTGGTGGGCCTCCGGCGGTCAGACCGACACGGCCCCGGTCTCGGACGCCCATGTCACCAACGTCTCCGGGGCGCCCCACGGGGCGGACCCGGCGACGCCCCCGATTGCTTTGACGGCGATGAGCTTCAACATCGGCTACGGGCGCGGCCCCGCCGGCGACTACTCGGGCCCCTGGACCCGCGAGCACATCGTCCGCCATCTCGACGGGATCGCGACGCAGATCACCGAGAGCGGCGCCGACCTCGTCGCGATGCAGGAGGTCGACCTCGAGAGCGCGCGGAGTCATGACATCGACCAGGGGCGCTACCTGCTCGACCGCCTCGGCTGGGCGGGCCTGAGCTGCAGCGTCACCTGGGAGAACAACTACGTCCCGTTCCCGTACTGGCCGCCGTCGCGTCACTACGGGCGCATGAAAAGCGGCCAGTGCGTCCTGTCCCGGTGGCCCATCGCCAGCGCGACCCGCTACCGGATGGACAAGCCCGAGAACAACCCGTTCTGGCGCAACTGGTTCTATCTCGACCGCGCTATCGACCACGTCGTCATCCCCATCGGGGGGCGTCAGCTCCACGTCTTCAACGTCCACCTCGAGGCCTTCGACGCCCCGGCGCGCCTCGTCCAGGCGGACCGACTCGTCGCCCTGGTCGAGGCGGAAGGGAGCCCGCTGACCCTGGTCCTCGGCGACTTCAACGCGCTCCCGCCGAAGGCGTCGCCGCGGAGCGGCTTCCCGGACGAGCCCGAGATCGACTACGCCGACGACACCATCGCCCGCGTCGCCGCCGTCTCCGGCCTGCACGAGGTCCTCCTCGACGACCCCGCCGCGCTGACCCACCCAGCCGACCCGCCGAACCGACGCCTCGACTATATCTTCCACCGAGACGGCCTCCGTCTCGAGCGCTCGAGCGTGCTCTCCGAGGCCCCGGTCTGGTCCGACCACCTGCCGGTCGTCGCGCGCTTCACGGTCAGCGCCCCCCGCTGACCACCGTGATGAGCGAGCCTGAACGCGAACGACCCGCGGTGGCACCCCACCGCGGGTCGTCGACGTACTGGTTCAGCCGGCGCTACTCGGCGGAGGAGGCGGCCATCGCCTCGGGAGCGGCGCCCTCGCCCGCGCCGCCGCTACGGCGCCGGCGCCGACGCCGGCGCTTCTTCTTGTCCCCGTCCCCCGACGCCGCCGACGCGCTGTCGTCGTCATCGTCGTCGTCGTCCTTCTGCTGACCGAGCGAGGCCGGCGGCCAGCCGGTGTAGACCTGCTTGGTCCGCCGGAAGCGGCCAGCGCGGTCGGGAATGTAGAGGTCGTCGCCCGCGAAGACGACGGGGACCTTGCCCTCGAGCAGCTCCTCGACCGCGGGCAGGCTCATCACCGTCTCCTCGCAGGCGAGGGTGATCGCCTTGCCCTTCGCCCCGGCGCGCGCGGTGCGGCCGATGCGGTGGACGTAGTCCTCGGGGTCCTGCGGGACGTCGTAGTTGAAGACGTGGGTGATGTCGTCGACGTGGATCCCGCGGCTCGCGACGTCCGTCGCGACGAGGATCTCGATCTTGCCAGCCTTCATGCCGTCGATGATCTTGAGCCGCTTCTTCTGCGGCAGATCGCCCGACAGGTAGACCGACTCATAGCCGTTGTGGTTGAGGCGCCAGGTCAGCGCCTCCCCGTCGACCTTGCGGTTGACGAAGATCATCGCCCGGTGGGGCTGCTCCTTCTGGAGGAGCCCCAGGAGCAGGCTGACCTTCTCGCGGTTCGCCACGTGGTAGAGGCTCTGCTCGATCTCCTCGACCACGAGCTGCTCGGGGGCGACGTTGACCTCGATGGGGTTGTTCATGTGGCGGCGCGCGAGCCGCATGACCTCCGCGCTCAGCGTCGCGCTGAAGAGCATCGACTGGCGCTCGCTCTTCCGCGGCATGTACCGGAAGAGGTGGTTGATGTCCTGGATGAAGCCCATGTCGAACATGCGGTCGGCCTCGTCCACGACCACGATCTGGAGCTTCTTCAGCTTCAGGATGCGCTTGCGCTCGTAGTCCATGAGGCGACCGGGGGTGCCGACGACGAGGTCGGTCCCCTCCTGCAGCGCCCGGGCCTGCTTGTCCCAGCTCAACCCACCGCAGACGATGGTCGTCTTGATGTCGGTGTAGGTCGTGAGCGACTCGGCGTCGGCGGCGATCTGAATCGCCAGCTCGCGCGTCGGCGCGATGACCAGGGCCCGCGGGCTCCCGTCGGCGGGACGCTCGGTCTGGAGCATCGTGTTGAGGGTCCCGAGCAAAAAGCACGCGGTCTTGCCGGTGCCCGTCTGGGCTTGTCCGGCGACGTCTTTCCCCTCGAGGACCAGCGGGAGCGCGTGCTCCTGGATCTCGGTCGGCTGCTCGAATCCGAGATCACGGACGGCGGCGAGCAGCGGCTCGAGGAGGTTCAACTCATCGAATTTCAAAGATTGTCTCTCTTTTGGGTGGGAGGCCCGGAGGATCGACGGCCAGGTGCCGCGTCTCGACTTCGGGCGGGCGCGACGTCTCGTCATCTCTCACGTCGCAACTTCTACGCTGCGCGGACTGTTTTCCACAGACCGTCTCAAGTCAAGGCAACGTCCCTCTCCCACCCCCACGATGGCCGCCCGCGACGGGGCCGACGGACGGCCTCCGAGCCCTCCGCTGGCGTCGAACGCTGGCGCATCGGCGACCCCAGGAGATCTCACGAGACGCCCCGGACCAGCAGGTGAGACACCTCCGGCCCGCGGTCGTCCCGACGGCCCACGCGCGCTCAGCCCCCCGCGGCGTCGAGCAGCTGCTTGGCGATGGTCATCCGCTGCATGTTGCTCGTGCCCTCGTAGATCTGGCCGATCTTGGCGTCTCGGAAGAACTTCTCGACCGGGTACTCCTTGGTGAAGCCCACGCCGCCGAGGAACTCGACCGCCTTCGAGGCGGCCTTCTCCGCCACGATGGAGCTGTAGAGCTTGGCCATCGCCGCCTCCTTCAGGAAGGGCTGGCCGGCGTCCTTGAGACGCGCCGCGTTGTAGACCAGGAGCCGGGCCGCCTCGATCTCGGTCGCCAGGTCCGCGTACTGGAACTGCATCCCCTGGAAGTCGGCGATCCGCTTGCCGAACTGCTTGCGCTCGCGCATGTAGCTCATCGCGTAGTCGAAGGCGCCCTGGGCGATGCCGATCATCTGCGCACCGATGCCGATGCGCCCCTCGTTGAGGGTCTCGATGGCGACCTTGTAGCCCTTGCCCACCTCCCCGAGGACGTTGTCCTTCGGGACGACGCAGTCGTCGAAGATGAGCTCGCAGGTCGAGCTGGCGCGGATGCCGAGCTTGTCTTCCTTCTTGCCGACCGAGAACCCTTCGAAGCCCTCCTCGACGAGGAACGCCGTGATCCCGCGATACCCCTTCGACGGGTCGACGTTGGCCATCACGATGAAGAGCCCGGCCTCCTTGCCGTTGGTGATCCAGAGCTTCGAGCCGTTGAGCACCCAGTGGTCGCCCTTGTCGGTCGCGGTCGTCTTCAGCGCGAAGGCGTCCGACCCGCTCGACGCCTCGCTGAGCGCGTACGCGCCGACCAGCTCCGTCGCCATCCGCGGGAGGTAGCGCTCCTTCTGGGCGTCGGTCGCCCACCGCAGCATGGCGTTGAGGACGAGGGTGTTCTGAACGTCGACGAAGACCGCGAGGCTCGCGTCCACGCGCGCGAGGGACTCGATGATGAGGATGGCGTCGAAGAAGCTCCCGCCCGCGCCGCCATACTGCTCCGGCACCTCGATGGCCATGAAGCCGAGGTCGAAGCACGCCTCGATCAAGCCCTTGTCGAGCTGCTGCTTCTCGTCCATGGCGAGCGCCAGGGGCGCGACCTGCTCACGCGCGAACGCGAGCGCGGCGTCCTGGAACATCTTCTCTTCGTCGTTGAGCCGAGTCAGCGGGCGAACCGTCATCACGCACCTCCTCCAAGGATAGGGCGCCCGGACTACACGGCACGGGGACGACCGCGTCAAGGGTCTTCCGGACCCCGCGCGGGTGCCTCTCGGGCCGCGCGACTGATGATCCTTGATATTGCGGTCGTATCGCTCCTGCACACGCGCTATGGTGCCCGATGATCGAGGCCAGGACTGCCTCACAGCCACATTCTGGAGTCCCCCAAATGACGCGATTGCTCACAGCTCTCTCCCTCGTCGCGCTCCTCGCATCCCCGGCCGCCGCCTATCGCGCCACCCCGGTGGGCGCGACCCAGCACGACTTGCACGACGTCGCCATCACCATCTCGCCCATCCACCTGATCCTCCCCGTCTTCGAGCTCCAGGGCGAGTTCCGCGTCGGCGAGCAGGTCAGCGTCTCCGCCATCCTCGGCTTCGGGTCCGTCTCGGTGACCGACAGCTTCGACACCGACCGCTTCTCGGTCTTCGAGATCGGCGGGCAGTTCGCCTACTACGCCCTCGGCGACTTCGACCACGGCCTGCAGCTCGGCCTCGAGCTGCTCTACCTCGGCGTCAGCGCCGACGCCGACAGCGAGTTCGGCGGCGTCTTCGGGCGCGGCCTCGCCGCGTCGCCCTTCGTCGGCTACAAGGTCGCCGCCGACTTCGGCCTGACCTTCTGCGCCCAGCTCGGGCCTGCGCTGTTCCTGGTCTCCGCCGAGAGCGACGAGACCACCGAGTCCGAGTCGGCGGTCGGCGTCATGCTGAACCTCAACCTCGGCTGGAGCTTCTGACCAACGTCGGAGCCCGAACGTACAGCGGCCGGGTGTCCCGTCGGGACACCCGGCCGCTGTGTTTCGTAGGCGCGCCGCGGTGCGCGAGTCAGCTCACTCTGCGGCGGCCAGCGACACCATGCCCTTGCCCTCGTCGAGGCGGACGATGCCCTTCTTCACGCCGTCGAAGTGCTCGACCAGCCCGCTCTGCCAGCGGACCTCGAGGGACTCGACCGCCTCGTGCTCGCCGAGGCCGAAGTAGGCCACCGGCTCGCCCTGGATGGCGCCGTTGGTCGACTCGACCGTGCGGACGAGCTTCTTGCCGCCGATGGTCGCGGTGACGACGGCGCCGATGCCGTCGCGGTTGCTCTTCGAGCCGCGCGCGAAGACGGTCAGGGTGTTGTCCTGCCGGCGCTGGTTCTGGAGCAGGGTCACGGTCCCGAAGGTGACGCCCGGGGCCGGGTCGCAGTTCCGCAGCATCAGGTCCTGCTGGCCGTCGCCGTCGAAGTCCGCCGCCGCCACGACGTAGCCGTCCTCGATGCGGTCGGCGGCCTCGAGGTAGCCGACCTCGGTGAAGGTCCCGTCGCCGTTGTTGCGGAAGAGGCGGTTACGCTCGTGACCGGCCATGGTCACCGTGGGCTGCTCGCTGACCGCGCCGGCGCGCAGATCCCCGAGGTCGCCCCGGAACTCGCGGAGGATGTCGAGCACCGGGTTCGGCCCGGCGAGGTTGCCCACGTCGGCCTTGGCGTCGGCGAAGACGGGGTCGGTATCGGTCCGCAGCATCGTGCGGACGAAGGTGCTCGTCAGGTCCTGCTCGCCAGCGCCGGTCCAGAGCCCGTTCGACACGTAGATGTCGAGGTTGCCGTCGGCGTTGTAGTCGATGAAGTTGACGCCCGCGGGCGCCTCGCCGGCGAAGCCCAGGCCGACCTTCTCGCCGACCTCGACGAACTTGCCGCCCTCGTTGTGGTAGAGGAGGCTGCCGACGATCGAGCGGGACATGTCGGCGAGGCTCGCCCGGAGGCGACCGGTCGACCGCTCGAGCCAGGAGTTCACGAGCCGGCGCCCGGCGACGAAGTCGATGGCGGTCATCGTGACGTCGACGAGGCCGTCGTTGTCGAAGTCGCCCTGGGCGGCGGCCATGCCGAAGCCGTGCAGGTGGATGCCGGTCGCGGCGTTGCCCCGGGCGAACTGGCCGCCGCCGTCGTTGAGGTACACCGGGCTCTCGAGGCCGCTGTCGTCGACCACGACGAGATCCGAGTCGCCGTCCATGTCGAGGTCGGCGACCATCGCCGCGTGGGGGAAGCCCTCGGACTCGGTCGGGACCTGGGTGAAGTTCCACTTCCCGTCGTTCAGCCACACGCCGTTGACGATGAGCTCACCCTCGCGCGGGTTGTTGGCGAGGTCGTTGGTGAAGTCGCGGACGCCGGGGAAGCCGATGTAGATGTCGAGGAAGCCGTTCTTGTCGAAGTCGGCGATGGCCATCGGCATGGCGCGGTCGAACTCGTCGTAACGCGTGAGGATGTCCCCCTCGAAGGCGAAGGTCCCGTCGCCGTTGTTGCGGTAGGCGACGAGGTCGCGGTGGCAGGTGCCGGCGTTGTCGGTGCACGGCTCCTGCGGCAGCGCAGGGTCGGTCCCGTCCGGGATGAAGCGGATGAGCACCAGGTCGCGGTGGCCGTCGTTGTCGAGGTCCGCGAAGGCCGCCGCCTTGACGAGGCTCTCGCCGCGGAGGCCCGCCTTCTCGGTGACGTCCTCGAAGCCGTCGCCGGTGTTACGGAGCAGCTGCGAGCGCCCGAAGTGCCCGAGCAGCACATCGGGGCGGCGATCGCCGTCGTAGTCGGCCACGGCCATGGCGTAGCCGCCGCGGCGGATGGCCTCCGAGCGGCTCGTGACGGGGATCGCGTCGAGGCCCGCGGTGGTGGTGGCGTCGGCGAAGGACGGGACGCGGTCGGTGGCGAGGGTCAGGCGCTCGGCGGAGGTGGCGCTGACCTCGGCGATCCGCCAGCCGGCGTCACCGCGCGCGACCTTCAGGGTCAGCTCGCCCCGGTCGTTGCGACGCTGGTCCTTCGCGGTCAGGCCGCGGACGTCGTAGCGCACGGTCAGCTCGGCCCGATCACCGGTCGGGACGAAGCGGAAGACGTACAGGGCCACGTCCTCGACCTTCGCGAAGCCCTTCAGGTAGCTCGCGATATCGGCGCGGAGGTCCGTCGCCGGGGTGGCCGCGAGCCGCTCCTCCACGATGCCGTCCTGGTCGCGCTGGGACGCCGCGCTGGCGTTTGCCCAGCTGGTGCCGGTAGCGCCGTCGCCGAGCAGCGCGCCGAAGGCCTCGGCGTCGCGCGCGACCCAGGCCGCCGACCACGGGCGCAGGACCTCGCGCTCGATCGCCTCGAAGAGGCGCTCGTCGGCGTTCACTCCCGCGAGCCCCTCGTCACGGACGAGCGCCGCCTGCATCGATTGAACGAGCCGGGCCGCCGCCTCGGGCTTGGTCATCTCTCGCTCGGCAGCCGCGCTCGCTGGCGCAGCCTCCACCTGAGCGGGCGCGGCCGCAGCCGCGGTCTGAGCCGGTGCCGCCACCTGAGGCGCAGGGGCCTCCGATGGAGCGCTGTCTCCCTTACATCCCGCTGGTGCGATCGCGATGATACCCAACGCAGCCAGCCACCCGTAGCGACGCATGTCTCCCTCCTGATGCCGGAATGGAGGGAGTATGCCGCGCTTTGTTGATTTATCGCAAACCCTCGGTCCGGAAGCCGAGTGGCTGCGGTCGCGCGCGGTCTTGCAGCCCGCGGTCTCCGTACAGCGTGAGCCGGCGAGCCCCAGGGCGCCGTGACTCACGGCGCCCAACGGGACCGTCGGCAGGCTCGAGCTCCGCCCCGCTCAGCGGGCGCGGGAGGCGCTCGCTCTGCGTCGGCGCCAGAGGGCGGTCGAGAGCGCCGCGAGAAGCCCCGCGAGCCCGCCGGCAGCGCCGCCCGAACAGCCGCCGTCGCGCCCTGCGTGACCGCCCACCTCGGCGCTGCTCAGCGTCGTGTCCCCCGACTCGGCGTCGACGGTCCCGACCACCTCGCCTCCGGTGACGTCGGCGTCCGGATCGCCGACCGACGGCTGCGCCGCGCACGCCTCTTTCGGCTGACACGCGAGCCAGTGCCCGTCGTCGCCGCAGGTGTGGGTCCCGACGGTGCAGCCGGCCGGAACCCACTCGAGGGCGCACGTCCCGACGGCACCCGGGAGGCACGTCGCGCACACCAGGAGCTCGTCGACCTTGCCGTCGCAGTCGTCGTCCACGCCGTTGCACACTTCGCCGTTGACGGCGGTCGGGTCCTCGGCCGCGCAGACGAAGGTCGCGTTGGGCCCGCAGGCCCATACTCCGGGAGCCGCGCACGCGCCGAGCCCGGCCTCGCACGCGTCGCCGAGCGGGACGTCCTCGTCGACCTCGCCGTCGCAGTCGTCGTCCGCCCCGTTGCAGCGCTCGGGGCCACATGGGTCACACTCGGGATCGGTCGCCGGGTCGCAGACCGCGCAGCCCTCGTCCGTGTCGCCGTCGCAGTCGTCGTCGGCCCCGTTGCAGATCTCCTCGGACGGCTCGCAGGTCGCGCAGCCCTCGTCGGTGTCGCCGTCGCAGTCGTCGTCCACGCCGTTGCAGATCTCGTCGGGCACGGCGCCGCAGCCACCGCAGGCGTTGGTCAGCCCCTCGTCGGTCGCGCCGTCACAGTCGTCGTCCACGCCGTTGCAGCTCTCCTCGCCGACGGCCCCGCAGCCGCCGCACGCGTTGGCGACGCCCTCGTCGGTGTCGCCGTCGCAGTCGTCGTCCGCGCCGTTGCAGACCTCGTCGGCGCCGGGGTGCACGGCGGCCGCCCCGTCGTCGCAGTCGGGGCCGGGGGCGCTCAGGTAGCCGTCACCGTCGCCGTCGCCGCTCGTGGTCCCGCTCGCGACCGCGCGGATCCGATCGACCCGGAAGGCGTCGGTCCCCTCGGTAGCCGGATCGAGCCGGAGTCCGGTGACGGTCCCGGTCCACTTGGGGTTGGCCGAGAGGTCGACGTGCAGGACCTTCATCTCGCCGCCGCCCGGGGCGATGAAGCGCTCCGACTTGGCCTCGCTCCAGCTGCTCTCGGCGGTGGTCTTGAAGAACACCTGCGCCATCCGGGGCGCGCCGTTGGACTTCAGGGTCAGCTCGAGCGCCTTCTTCGCCCCGGCGTCGACGCGCGCGCGGCTGTTGACGATGTGCGGATCGCCGCCGGCGAGCTGGATCTTCAGCTGGTCGTCGGCCGGGACGACGGCGAGGGACGAGACGCCGTTGGCGGCCGTCCAGCCCTCGGTGTCGGCGGCGTTCGGCCCGTCGAAGTCCCAGCGGTCCCGCTGGAAGACGTCGTGCTGCTTGTAGGCGCGCAGGATCGTCCCGGCGTGGTTCGTCTCGACGGCGTCGTTCCACCCGGTCTGCTCGCCGTAGTAGCCGGCGACGTGCTGGATCCACGCCCGCACGTCCGGGTGGTCGGCCTTGCCGATCGAGTAGCCCGTCGCGCGGGTCACGAAGGCGATCTTCTTGCCCTCACCCGGGGCGAACTGCTCGATGTAGTACTTGCCGTTGGCCGGGGGGTTCGACTTGTCGGGGTTCTGGCTGTAGCCGTCGGCGACCGACAGCTTCCAGGTCTGGAGGTCGAACTTCGGGTAGTCGGTGTAGATGTGGTAGCTGACCGGCTCGAGGTAGGGTGACTCGAACCAGACCCAGGCGATGGCGCTGTCCGTGGTGCTGGTCGCGGCCCCGCTCGGGTCGTTTCGGATGATGACCTCCGTCACGAACTCCTGGCCCTTCCACAGGTCCATGACCCCGCTCGAGCTGCCCTCGCTGGCGAAGTCCTCCCCCTGCCCCGACGGCGGGTAGGTCTTCACCTGGATCGACATCTTCGGGTACTGCGGCCCGCACGGCCCGCCCCCGGGGCCGCCGCCCCACCACTCCCAGTGCCAGGCCTCGCTCGGCACCGTCCGGCTGAAGCCGTAGCTCGCGCCGTGGGCGTTGAGCCAGCTGAGCACGCCCGGAGAGCTGGTGTTGAGATCCAGAGCGTGCCCGCTCTGGTGGTTCGAGTAGCCGGGGTAGGCGGCGAGGTTGCAGTTGTTGCAGTTGCAGTTGATGTAGCAGTTGTACAGGTACTGCTGCTGCGCCATCGTCCGGAAACCGCTGACGACCTGGATGTTCACGCCGGCCTGCGCCGCGGCCTGCGCCATCACGTAGTAGGCGTTCGCGGTGTCCTTCTCGACCTTCTTGCCGTCCACGGTGACGACCTTGATCTGGAAGGGGTTGCCGCTGGTGTAGCCGGTGTCGGTGCTCTCGGTGCAGTTGATGCTCGACAGCGCGGCGGCCACGGTCGCGACCTCGTCCGGCGGCGCCTCCGTCTGCCCCGGCTCGTCGACGGCGCAGGAGACGGTGAAGAGGGCCAGCACCAACAGGGGGAGGCGGTGTACGGGGCTCATTGCGAAACCATAATCGATGAGTGACGGAGCGCCTACAGGCGTGCATGAGACGAACGAGCGACCGACGTCTGAAGAGACAGCGCAGGACCGAATCACCCGAGACCCTCCGTGAGGTCGGTTCGGCGCGCATCGACGGCCCCGTCGGCCCGTGCGCCCCATCGCCGCGTCGGCCTGCGGACCACGGGTTCGAGGAACCTTCACGGGGAGCGATTCAGCCGTAAAGGAACGCGTCGGATGACCGATTCAACAAGGTCAGGAGGCCCTCTCTTGCCCGAAGCTCGCGCAACGTCACCGGTGGCGCACGCCGCCCCACCGCCGCCCCGGTTCGACGCGGACCAGCTGTCGCTGCCGTCGCCGCCGCTCGGGCTCGCGCTCGTCCTGGAGGCCGCGGAGAACGAGGACACCTCGCTCCAGCGCCTCGGCTGGCTCATCAACCGCGAGCCGAGCCTGACCTCCCACGTCCTGAAGCTCTCGAACAGCGCCGCCTACAGCGTGGGCCGGCCGGTCGGCTCGGTCAGCCAGGCGACGGTGTACCTGGGCGCCCGGACGATCCGGAACATGACGCTCAGTCATATCGTCCGGACGGTCTCGCTCGGCGTGGACGTGGGCACCTTCGACACGACCCTCTTCTGGGAGCACTCCCTCCGGCGGGCGGGAGCGGCGCACTTCCTCGCCACGCGGCTCGCCTTCGACGATCCCGGCGAGGCGTTCACCGCCGGGCTCATCCAGGACCTGGGGCTGCTGGTCATGGCGGTGCAGTGGCCCGAGCTGGCGCCGGAGATCGAGGCCGCGATGGGCCTCCCGGTCGACGAGCGGCGCGCGCGAGAGCGAGCCCTCACCGGGACCACCCACGACGTCATCTTCGCCGGTGTCGCGAAGGCCTGGGGGGTCCCCGAGAGCATCACCCGGGCCATCGCGGCCCACCACGAGGAGCAGCTCAAGCTCCCGGACCGGCGAACCCAGGTGCTGACGGAGATCCTGCGCCTCGGCGACGCGGTCGCCGACCTCACCCAGGCCGCGCCGACCCCGGACGCCCTGGCCCGCGCCCGCGGCTACCTCGACGGTCTCCGAGGGGGCAAGCGCCTGCCGCTGGAGACGGTCATCGACGAGACCGCGCAGGCGATGCGCGAGATGTCGACGGCGCTCGAGATCCGGATTCGCCCTCAGCCGACCTATGAGGAGCTCATCCGAGCGGCCCACCGCGCGGTCGCCAAGGTCAGCTCCCAGTACGAGGAGGAGACCCGGCGGCTGGAGACGCTGCTGGCCCAGCAGGAAGAGCTGCGGCGCGACCTGGAGTCCAAGAACCAGCAGCTCACCCGGCTCGCGACCACCGACCCGCTGACCGGCGTCGCCAATCGGCGAGCGCTCTGCGACCGCATCGACCAGGCCCTCCGCGACGCCCGCGACCGCGGCCAGGCCGCGACGCTCTTGATGATCGACCTCGATCACTTCAAGCAGGTCAACGACCGCCACGGCCACGACGCCGGCGACGCCGTGCTCAAGGAGGTCGCCGCGCGGCTCCAGGGCTCGCTCCGCACCGGAGACGTCCTCGGTCGCCTGGGCGGCGAGGAGTTCGGCGTCATCCTCGCCGGCTGCCCGCCGGAGCACGGGCCCTACGTGGCCGAGCGCATCCGGATCATGCTCGCCCTGCGCCCCATCCGCCTGCCGAGCGGCGAGACGCTGAAGGTCACCGCGTCCATCGGCGGCGCGTCGGTGTCGCCCGGCGAGGAGATCAGCCTCGAGGACCTGCTGAAGCGCAGTGACCTCGCGCTATACGCCGGCAAACACTCGGGGCGGAACTGCGTCCGCTGGTTCAGCGCCGAGCTCGACGCCTCCTGATCCACGCTCACGTGGCCCGCGCGAGTAGCGGTCAGCTCGAGGCGCCGTGGGCCTCGAGCTCGGCCCGGGCCTCGCGCATCGTCGGGAGGTCCGCGCCCTCGGTAATGGCGCCGATACAGTCGGCGAGCACCGACGCGGTCGACAGGTCACCGCGGCGCCGACGCAGCCTGGCGAGGGTCGTCAGGAGACGCACCTCGTGCCATCGAGCGCCCTGATCACGGGCTACGGCGAGGCCCTCGATGAGGCGCTCCTCGGCCTCGGGCACCTCATCGGTGCGGCCGTGGGCGAGGACCAGCGCCCGGAGCCGAAAGTGCTCGGGGGCGAAGTACACCTCTCCCGTCGCCTGGAAGAGCTCTGACGCCCGCGCGAGCGCCGCCCGCGCCTCGTCGAGCGCGCCTGCCTGAAGATGCAGCTCGGCGAGGAGCGTCGTGTCCGCCACCCGCGAGATCCGCGCGTTGAGCGTGGCGACCCGGGCCATCGCCATCTCGCAGACCTCGACCCCGGCCTCGTAGAAGCCGAGGCTCGCGATGGACCAGCCCAGGAATATCCGGCCCATCATGTCGAACTGCCGGAAGCCAAACCGCGCGCACATCGCGAGCAGCTCCTGGGCGGCCTCGTTCGCCGCCTGCGGCTCGCGCCGATACTGGTGGGCCATGGTCTTGTTGAACATGGCGAACGCGTGGCTGAAGGGGTGCTCGCGGCCGAGCTCGGAGGCCTCGTGTATGAGCGCCAGCGCGGAGTCCGGCCGCCCGATCATCAGGTAGGAGCGCGCGAGGTCGCAGCGACAGGTGACACGCGGGTCCTGAGCCTGGCGCGAGGCGCTGCGCGCGGTCGGCGCCGCGTCGGCGAGGGCGACCCCGCGCTCGAGGGTCGCGATCGCCTGCGCGTGACGCCCTTGAAAGGACAGGACCGCGCCCAGCGCCTGGGCCGCGGCCGCCTCGAGCGGGGGGATGCCGAGGGACGCCGCGAGCGTGACCAGCTCGGTCGCCAGGACGTGAGCGTCGTCGAGCCGCGCCTTGATGAGCGCCGGCACCCAGCGCATGAACTGGAGCGCGAATCGGTCCGGGGCGAAGACCATACGAGGCGCGATGTGCGCGGCGCGGGCGAGCACCGGCGCCCCCTCGTTTGCGGCGTACCCGTGGAGCTGCATCACGAGGTCCCCTTCCCAGGTCAGGAGCTCGGCCTCGACGGGGTGCCGGCGTTCGCGGAAGGGTAGCGACGTAGCCAGCTCTCGAGCACGCGAGACATGAGGCAGCAGCGCCGACTCCCCCGGGTGCCGCCGCGTGAGCGCCGCGAGCTCGACGAGGTAGGCGTCGACGATCTCCTCGCGGTGCGCGGCGGGGATGTCACCCGCGAAGAAGCGGCCCGGCAGGGCGTGAACGTCGACCTCGCGGTGGTCGCCGCGGACGAGGGAGCGTCGCTCGAGGGCGCCGATCGCCTCGTCGATCGCGCTGGAGGAGACGCTCCCGGCGCTCAGCCCGAGGACGGTCGCCACGACGAGGCTCCTCGGCGCGGGCGCCGGCGCGAGCAGCCCGCACACCCAGGCGACGACCCGCGGAAGAGACGCGCCGAGCACGCGCGGGGCCAGCATCTCGCCGTCGAGCTGCGTGAATGGCAACGCGAAGACCTCGGCGAGGTTCCGCGAATATCCCGCCACATCCGTCCCCGATTCGGAAATGACCGTCGGCCCGCGATCGCCGATCTTCTCGAGCAGCTCCTGCGGCCGGAGCCCCAGGCGTCCCATGTGTACGCCCGCGACGTGCAGGGCGAAGGGCGAGCCTCCGAAGTAGTCGCACACGGCCTGCACGGCGCTTCGCTCGCCGTCGTCGCCGCCGACCTCCGGCGCCAGGTGCCAGGTCAGAAGCTCCGCGGCCTCGTCCGGCCGCAGCGGCGCGAGCTGGATGGGTCGCGCGCCGTCGACGATCGGCAACTGACTGGTCATCAACACCCGGCACGGGCCGCGACGCGGTAGCCAGGCGGTCGCCGCCCGCTCGTCGGTGACGTCGTCGAGGACGAGCAGGGACGGCTTTGCGCGCTCGAGCACCTCGCGCACGCGCTCGGCGCTCTGGAGCGGGGTCCGAACGGTCGGTGTGCCGCCGTCGAGGAGACTGGCCCAGCGCCCAATTGACGCTGTCAAATCGGCCCCGCTCCCGTGCACCACGAGGATATGCTCGAAGCGAGCCGCGTGATGGGCGAGGAAGGCCGCCACGAGCTGGGTCTTCCCGATCCCGCTCGGGCCGCAGACGACCACCGGTGGCGGGGTCGGCGCGCTCGCCGTCAGCAGGCGCTCGCGCAGGAGCGTCAGCTCGCGCTCCCGGCCAGTGAAGTCCGGCACCATTCGAAGGTCGGCGGCCCCATAGAGCCGCGGCCAGTCCGGGCTCTCGCGGAGCCACGGATCCCGCGTCGCCTCGACCGCGCGCCCCATCGCGATGGCGAGCCCGCGGGCGTACGCCACCTCGGCGCCGTCCGGCTCGACCCGGACGCGGTCGACGTCGAACTCCGGCGCGACGAGGGGGCCGAGCTCGCAATCGGTGAGGCAAACAGAGTCAGACCCCTTGTTCCGGATCCACGCGACGGCGTTCTGCTCCGGGTCTCCTTTGGCCTTGTGGGTGTTCCACGACGGGAGCATGACCAGCTCGGCGACGAGCACGCCGTAGGGGCCGCCGGGCCGGAGTCGGCGCGACGCGAGGAACCACAGATCGAAGAGGCGGAGGCTGAGCTTCTTCGGGAGGGCGTCGTAGTAACCGGCCCAGGGCGGCGGCTCGGGGAGACGGCCCCGATGCTTCTGGTTCATCGCCCAGAAGACGTCGCCGAAACGCACACCACAGGGGTCCTCTCCGTCAAAGACGAAGATCAGCGGCGTCGTGGTTTCGTTCCCCCGTGTCATCGCCCCCCCGGGCGGGCCAAAGGATCGGCCCAACTGAAACGATCTCGAATCGATCTGCGGCCTGTCAACGCCGAAACGAAAGGATACCTTGGCCGCACTACGTCGACGACACAGAGAACACGACTCGACCAGCGTTCTCGGCAGGACGACTTTCTCCCCCCCTGCCGAGACCGCCGTTGCGGGTTCTGCAAAGCGACCTCCGGTCATCGGATCCGGAATACGACGAAGCGAGAGGAGGAGCGACGGGATGCGTTATCTCGACACGATCAGGAAGCGAGAGGTCTCACGCCGCGTAGCCGCGGACGAGCTGAGGAGGCTCGGCATACAGCGACCGGAGAACGCGCTCCGGCGGCTGCAAATCGGCGAGTCCCTGGGGCCGTTCAAGGCGCTGGCCGACCGCCCCCCCAGCGTGCGGGAGATCACCGAGATCACCGGCGCGAGCTACGCGGCGGCCTATCGCTGGACCACCGGCCGGGCGCGGTTCCCGCTGCAGGAGTTCCTCCAGGTGGTCATCGCCCGCGGCGCCGACACCAAGACGGCCATCGCGTGGGCCGAGCGCTGGCTCGGGACCGAGATCCTCGAGGTCCCCGACACCGCGAGCTCCATCGCCGAGGCCTGAGCGTCGCACAGGGCCGCCGCGACATCGCCCAGGTCGCCGCGGGGGCTCGCGAGGAGGACCGCCCGCCTCCTCGCGAGCCCCCGCGCATCGGGCGTCCCCCTGCACACGCGGCCCCTCCCACGCGCCGGGGGTAGACCTCGGGCTTGCCCTCGCGGCGAGGGCGTGGCAAGCGGTGCCGTCATGCGCGCCGCCCACCGCCCAGAAGTGCTCGCCCCGGCCGGAGACCACGACGCCCTGCGGGCCGCGCTGTCGGCCGGCGCCGACGCCGTCTATTTCGGGCTCGACGACGGGTTCAACGCCCGCGCTCGCGCGAAGAACATCGCGGTCGAGGACCTCGACGGCATCGTGCGCGCCTGCCACCGCGCCGGCGCGCGAGCCTACCTGACCCTCAACACCCTCGTCTTCGAGGAGGAGCTCCCCCTCGTCGAGGAGATCCTGCGCCGCGTCGGCGCCAGCGGTGTCGACGCCCTCATCGTCCAGGATCCGGCGGTCGCGCTCCTCGCCGCGCGAGTGTGTCCCGAGCTGGAGCTCCACGCCTCGACCCAGATGACCATCTCGAGCCCGGAAGCCGCGCGCTTCGCGGAGGGGCTGGGGGTGACCCGGATCGTCCTGCCGCGCGAGCTGTCCATCGAGCAGATTCGGACCTTCCGCGCGGGCTCCGAGCTCGAGCTGGAGGTCTTCGCCCACGGCGCCCTGTGCATGTCCTGGTCGGGGCAGTGCCTGACCTCCGAGGCCTGGGGCGGCCGGAGCGCCAACCGCGGCCAGTGCGCGCAGTCGTGCCGCCTCCCCTACGGGCTCGTCATCGACGGCGCCGCGCGCGACCTCGGCGAGGTGCGCTACCTGCTCTCCCCCAGCGATCTCGCCGCCCACGAGCTCCTCGACGAGCTCGTCGAGGCGGGCGTCCACACCCTCAAGGTCGAGGGGCGGCTCAAGGGACCGGCCTACGTCGAGACGGCCGTCACGTCCCTCCGCCGACAGCTCGACGCGATCGGCGGCGGACACGGCACGTCTCCCGAGGCTCGCGCCGCCCTCGCCGACGACCTCGCGGTCATGCACCGGGTGTTCTCGCGCGGGTTCACGACGGGCTTCCTCGGCGGGACGGACCACCAGCGCCTCGTCGACGGGCGGCACCCCAAGCACCGCGGGAGCTTCCTCGGGCGGGTGGTCGCGATCCGCGACGGCGCGGACGGCGGCGCGGAGGTCGCGGTGCGCGCCGCCCCCGACTTCCCGATCGTCGGCAGACCGGGCGTCCCTGCCGAGACGCCGCTAACGCCGGCGCGAGGTATGGGCGTGGTCTTCGACCTCGGGGACCCCCAGGATCCGGCCGAGCCCGGCGGCGCGATCTTCGCGGTCCGATCCGGCGACGAGCCAGGCGAGCGCTGGGTCCTCGGCTTCTCTCGCGACCCGGCGCTGGCGCCCGACCTGAGCCGGGTGCGCCCGGGTCACCGGGTCTGGGTGAACTCCGACCCGACCGCCGAGGCCCACGCCCAGCGCGCCATCAAGGCGCCGGAGCCCCAGGGCCGGGTCCCCGCTCGGCTCATCGTCGGCGGCGAGCAGGACGGGCCCCTCCGGGCGACCCTCGAGGCACGGGGGGTCGCGATCACGGGACAGACCGACCGGCCCCTCACCGGCGCCCGCGGGGACGGCCTCACCGACGCGCTGCTCGAGAGCAAGCTCGGCGCCCTCGGCGGGACCCCCTTCCACCTCGCGGGGCTCGACCGGACGGCGCTGCCCGCCGGGCTCTTCGTGCCACCCGGGGCGCTGAAGTCCCTCCGGCGGGACCTCGTCACCCGACTCGAAGCGGCCATCGAGCGCGGGCGCGTCCGTCACATCGACCCGACGCCCGCGCTCGGTCCGGTCCGGACCGGCTTGCGGAGCGCCGCCCGGCAGACGACGACCCCCGCCGGCCCCACGCTCGTCCCGCTCTGCCGCCTCGACGCGCAGCTCGACGCGGCTATCGCCCTCGGCTTCGAGGAGGTCGAGCTCGACTGGATGGAGATGGTCGGCCTGGGCCGCGCGGTCGCCCGCGCCCGCGCCGCCGGGGTCCGCGTGACCCTGGCGACGACCCGGGTCCAGAAGCCCGGCGAGGAGCAGCTCGATCAGCGCATCGCGCGCCTCACCCCCGACGCCGTCCTGGTCCGCCACTGGGGCGGGCTCATGTACTTCGCCGACGGCGGCGGGCGCGAGCTGGGCGAGACCCCGGTCGTCCACGGCGACTTCAGCCTCAACGTCACCAACTCGCTGACCTTCTGGCGCCTGCTCGGCCTCGGCCTGGACACGGTCACGGCCTCCCACGACCTCGACGAGCGCCAGCTGATGCAGCTCGTCGCCAACGTCGACGCCTCACGGCTGGCGATCGTCCTCCACCACCACATCCCGACCTTCCACACCGAGCACTGCGTCTACGCCCACACCCTGAGCGACGGCGCCGACCACAAGAGCTGCGGCCGGCCGTGCGAGCGCCACACCGTCAGCCTCCGCGACCCGAAGGGCCTCGAGCACCCGGTCATCGTCGACGTCTTCTGCAGAAACACGGTCTTCGAGGCGCGGGCCCAGTCGGCGGCGAGCCTCGCGCCCCGGCTCGTCGACGCCGGCGTGCGCCGCTTCCGGGTCGAGCTCGTCCGCGAGAGCGCGGAGGAGACGACGACCGTCCTGACGGCCTATCGGGACCTCCTCGCCGGTCGCGTGACCCCGCGCGAGGCCGTCCGCCGGATCGGCGTCCACGAGCAGTTCGGCGTCGTCCGCGGGGTGGCCCGCTCTGCCCGCGACGAGGTGTCGGCGTGAACGATCCCAACCCGCCGAACCCGCTCCTCCGCTACACCTCGCTCCTCGGGGACGAGGCGGCGGACGCGTTCCTGAGCGCCTGCGCGCGCCCGCTCCCCCGAGCGGTCTGGGTCAACACCGTCCGGGCCGACGACCCGGACGCGGTAGCCGAGACCATCCTCGCTCGCTGCCCGGAAGCCCGACCGGTCCCGTGGTGGCCCTACGCGTTTCGCCTGCCGGCGGACACCAGCCCCGGCTCCTGGATCGAGCACCGTCTCGGCCTCATCCACGTCCAGGAGGAGGCGACCCTGTGGCCGGCGGCGCTGCTCGACCTCGCCCCGGAGCCCGACCCCGAGCGACCCGAGCGCGTCCTCGACCTCTGCGCCGCCCCAGGCAACAAGACGGCCCAGATCGCGCTCCGGATGCGGGACCGCGGGCTCGTCGTCGCCAACGAGAAGATCCGCGGCAGACTCTCGCAGCTCCGCTACAACCTCGAGCGGCTCGGGCTCGCCTCGGTCGTCGTCACCCGCGGCGACGGCGTCCGCTACCCGACGCCCGAGCGCCTCTTCGACCACGCGCTCGTCGACGCCCCCTGCACCTGCGAGGGGACGACCCGCAAGCGCGGCCAGCGCGAGACGACCGAGCGCTTCCGCAAGACGGTCCAGTCGATCCAGATCGCGCTCCTCCGCCGCGCGCTGAAGTGCGTCCGCCCCGGCGGCACCGTGGTCTACGCGACCTGCACCTACGACCCCGAGGAGAACGAGCGCGTGCTCGACGCCATCTGGGAGCGCGAGGCCACCATCGAGCCGCTGACCCCGCCGCCCGGGGTCACCCTCGGCGCCGGCGTGCCCGAGTGGAACGGCCGCCGCTTTCGGCCCGACGTGGTCCACGCGGCGCGGCTGTGGCCGCACCTCAACGACACCGGCGGCTTCTTCGTCGCGCGCCTGCGGGTGTGCCGCGATGAGTGAGCGTCTCCCCGAGGGCTGGGAGGAGCTCGACCCGGCGCCGCTGCTCGCCCTCTGGGAGGCGCACTTTGGCGTGCCGCCAGAGACCTTCGACGGCCTCGCCTTCTTCCGCCGCCGCGAGATCGGCGTCCCGGCCCGGACGTCGCAGTCCGGGTCGCTCTGGGTCCGCCCTGCCGGCGTTCCGGTCCCGCTCGCGCCCACCCCGCAGACCGTGGGCCTGCGCGTCCGCCGCGGCGACAAGCCCGACACCCAGCTGTCGAACGCCTTCGCCCGGCGCTACTTCGCCGGCGCGACCCGGCACGTCGTCCGCCTCGAGGACCACGACGAGATCTCGGGGTACTTCACCGCGGGCGATCTTTCGCGGCACACGCCGATCGACGGCGACGGCTACTACCTCGTGCTGAGCCCCTGGGGCGTGCTGGGCCGGGCCCGGGCCTGGGACGGCGAGCTGCGCGGCGAGGCATCCAAGAACGAGCGCAGGCCGCCGATCTTGTGAGCCCGCGGGCGCCAGCAGCGAGGCGCGCGTGCGCGCTTTCCCCCGAACGCTGCCAGGACGTCGCGCCGACCGGCGTGCGCCGCACACAGACGCCCTCGCGAGCGGCGGAAGGAGACGCGATCCGCCGCAATATTCTTCGCCCCGGCGTCGGCGAGCCGCTATCCTGCCGCGCGCCGCCGTCCAACCGAAGAGTCGCCCCGCAGCCTCGAACGAGCGGCCGCAGCCCCGAGGGAGAGTCCGCCATGTCGCGCCGCGCGTCCGTGATCGCATCGTCCGCCCTGTTCATCGCCCTGTCCCTGCCAGTGGTCGGCTGCTCCGACACCAACGAAGGTGGGCTCCGAGACGGCAACGGCTCGGACGGCGTCGCGAACCAGGACTCCGCGGGCGGGGACGTCGCCGACACGTCGACCGAGGGCGACGGCACGACGGAGGACACGGCCGGCACGCCCGACGGGGTGACGGACACGGGCACGGCGACCGGCGACACGGCGACGCCCAGCGACACGACGACGCCGAGCGACACCGGCCCGACCACCTTCTGCGAGCCGGGCGAGCGCGTCTGTGACTCCGCCGCCGCCTACCGCGTGTGCCTCTCCGACGGGAGCGACTACGGCCCGCCGACCGACTGCGACACCGAGGAGGAGTGCCGCGAGGGTCTGTGCAAGGTCCGCTGTCCGAACGATCCCAAGTTCGGCTCCTACGTCGGCTGCGAGTTCTGGTCGACGGATCTCCCGAACTACCCCGACTGGACGCTCAACCCGACCCCCGAGAACCTGCCGTGGGCGCTGGTGGTCTCGAACCCGGGCACCTTCAACGTCCGCGTGGCCTTCGAGATGCCGCCGCTCTTCACCTACGTGCCCGCGGACGACGTCGTCCCGCCGCGCGAGTCGCGGGTCTTCCAGCTCCCGAACATCAACGTCGAGGGCACGTCGCTGCGGCCGAAGGGCGTCCACCTGACGGCCACGGGCGCCATCCTCGTCCACCAGTTCAACCCCTGGGACAACACGTTCTCGAACGACGCGTCGCTGCTGCTGCCCGACCCGATGCTGGGGACCGACTACGTGGTCATGACGAACCAGTCCAGCGCCACCGAGATCGAGGTCATCCCGGGGGTGAGCTTCCCGAACCAGAACGGCTACTTCACCATCGTCGCGGCCTTCGACAACACCGACGTGACCTTCCAGGTGACGGGCCCCGTGCGCGCGAGCGGCCCCATCCCCAAGCTGAACCCGGGCGACGTCCATACCATCCGGATCAACCGCGGCGACGTCCTGAGCATCCAGTCGGATCCCGAGTCGATCGGGCAGGCGGCAGACCTCACCGGGAGCCGGGTGACGGCGACCAAGCCCGTCGCCGTCTGGGGAGGCCACGAGGAGGCGGTCCTCGGCAACGAGTACTCCTACGAGACGCACTCCGTCACCAACGAGTCGTCGTGCTGCGCCGACCACCTCGAGGATCAGATGCTGCCGCTCGAGCTGCTGTCGAACCGCTACCTCGCGGTCCACTCGCCGCCGCGCGGGACGACCTACAAGGAGCCCGACATCTGGCGCATCGCCGCCGCTGAGCCCGGCGTGACGGTCAACACCAACCCGCCCCAGGCCGGCGCCAACAACGTGACCCTGTCCCAGGTCGGCAAGTGGGTCGAGGTGAAGACGACCGAGTCCTTCGAGGTCACCGCGACGGGCAAGGTCCAGGTCGGCCAGTACCTCGTCGGCCAGACGGCGACCGAGAGCTACACCGGTGACCCGTCGCTGGTGCTGATGGTCCCGACCGCGCGCTTCCGTAAGGACTACATCATCTCGATGCCCGAGAACTACGCCCACAACGAGCTCGTCGTCGTGAAGCCGAACGGCGCCTCCGTCACCCTCGACGACAACCCCATCACCGAGACCTTCACGATGCTCGGCGCGACCGGCTACAGCTATGCCTACGTCTCGACGACCGCGGGGGTCCACGTGCTCAGCGGCGACGACAAGTTCGGCCTGACCGTCTACGGCTACAACGGCGCCGTCAGCTTCAGCTACATCGGCGGGCTCGCCGGCCCGGGCGAGTGAGAGTTTGAGCGGAAACCCTCGCTCCAGGCCGTCCAGGCCGGCTTGGGGACGAGGATGTCGCCCTCCCAGCGGAAGAGCCCCCACTGCCCCTCCATCTGGAGGAGGATGTCGGCGGCGCACCCGACGCGGCTCAGAAACCACGTGTCGCAGGGCCGGACGTCCCCGGTGATCGGGTCGGCGCCCTCGGTCCAGGTCGGATACGAGGGCGGCAGCCGGTCGCTGTCCTTGAACCAGATGAAGCCGGAGAAGCTCGGATCCCTCGCCGCGAGCTCGCCCACCCGAGCGAAGAAGCGGCGGACGAACCGCGCGTGCGCGGCCTCGTCTCGGTCGAAGGTCGCCCAACCAGTCTCGCCGAGCACGTAGCGCGGGCGCGTCCCGAAGCGCGCCTCGAAGGCGTCGGTCGCCTCGGCGGCGCGCTCGGTGACGCGGTCGGCCGCGCGCACAGCCTCGTAGCGCATCGCGACCCCGGCGACCGGGTCGAAGTGGTGGACGACCTCGTCATCGGTGACGAACCACGGCGGACCCCAGCTCCCCGGGTAGGTGTCGACGAAGATCCACGACGACGCCCAGGCGCTCGGGTCCTGCCCGCCGCCTGGGGTCGCGGCGAGGGCCTCGGCCAGCTGCGCGAAGAACCGGGGCGCCGGGGTGACCACGCTCGGGTGCTCGCCCTCGGCGTCGGTCGCGAGGGGGTCGACCTGCTCGCTGTCGAGGTAGACGCTCATCCCGATCACCGGGGCGAGGGCCGCGTCGGGGCCGGCCGCGACCTCGAGCTCCCACTCGCGCGCCGCGACCAGGGCGGCGGCGAGCAGCGCCACCGAGTCCGGATCCTCGACGAGGTAGCGGTCCTTGACGCAGCAGCCGTCCTCGTCGCAGGACTGCTGCTCGATGAGGTCGACGTAGGGCAGGCCGACGCCGTCACCGCCCAGGGCCAGCATCCCGACGGCGTTGCGGTGGCGACCGTCCTGAAGCGGGTGATTCGACTCGTTCTGGGGCGACATGGCCGCGATGAGCGGGAAGCCGAGCGAGACGTTGACCCGGTGGGCGGCCTCGAGCGCCGCGCGGAAGAAGGCCGCGTAGGTGGTCGGGTCGACGTCGACCTCGCCGTTGTCGTCACAGCTCGAGGTCCCGCCGAGGCTCCGCTTGAAGACGTAGTGGACCCGGGCCGCCGACAGCGCCTCGTTCGGGGCGTCGCCCCCATACACCTGGCGCGCGGCGCCCAGGGCGTGGGCGCGCAGCGTCGCCTCGAGCGCCGAGAAGTCACAGTCGCACGCGTCCGCGTCGCAGTGACAGGCGCAGGTCGACACGCAGGGGTAGCTCTCACCGCCGGGCGCGCACTGGGCGTCGCTGTCGCACCCCGGACGCAGCAGCCAGCGGCGCGCGCCCGCGTACTGCTTGAGCGTCAGCGGTCGCCCCGCGGCCTCGGCCACGAAGGCGTCGACGTGCCCGCGCAGGCCGGGTCGGTTGCCGTTGAGCAGGGCGCCCATCATGAGCCCGTCGGGCAGCGGAGCGACGCCGGCCTCGGCGCGGAGCCAGACCCGGACCGGGCTCTCGGCGGGCATCACCTGGCGCAGCTCGGCGCCCTCGCCCGCCCTGATCGTCAGCGTTCCCTCGGCGAGCAAGGCGTCTCCCGCGTCGTCCCGCCGGTAGGCGCGGACCGTCAGCTCGAGCGCCCGGGTCTTTGGTTGGCGCGCCAGGAGCCACGGCGGGCCGTCGAGGAGCGCCGGCTCACCCGGGGCGATCGACCAGGTCGCGACGGTGTCCAGGACCGGCGGCCCCTCGCTCGCGGGCGGCACGCGCCACAGCGGTGGGGATGTCGGGTCTGCTCCCACCGGGAAGCGATCGCCGCCCACCTCGACCTCGAGCCAGACGCCGACGATCGGCGCCGGCGCGTCGATCCGAGCGAGCCACACGGCCAGCCCGTCCGCGTCGGCCAGCGGGCTGCCGACGTCGACGTAGCCGTCGTGCCCCTCGTCGGCGTCGGTGTCGTCGGGCGTCACCGTGTCGACCGCGTCCACCTCCGGCGCGTCGACGACGTCTACGTCGGCGACATCGACCTCGGCGTCCGCCGGCACGACGCCGGTGTCGGCGCCGCCGGTCGACCCGCCCCCGCAGGCCGCGAAGGCTGACAGGGCAGCGAGCGCGGCCGCACACCGCGCCCGCCGCCAAAGCTCACTTGTCCTTGGACTTCGTCTCCGGGGCCGTGATCGGCGTCCCGTACACGCTGAGGATCTTGAACTCGACACGCCGGTTCCTCGAACGCCCATAGGGCGTCATGTTGGTCGCGATCGGCGCCTCCTCACCGAAGCCCTTCGCCTCGAGCCGCTCGGCGTCGATACCCTTCGACACGAGGTAGGCGATGACCGACTCGGCGCGCCGCTGTGACAGCTCGAGGTTGAAGTCGTTCGGGCCCTCGCTGTCGGTGTGGCCCTCGACCCGGATCTTCGTGATGAAGGGGTTGTCGGCGAGCACCTCGGCCACCGAGTCGAGGATCTTGTGGCTGCTGGCCAGGATCGTGTCCCGATCCTTGGCGAAGTAGACCTTCTTCTTGATCCGGATGGCCTCGGCGGTCAGCTCGACGTCCCGGTTCTTGGTGTCGGGGCAGCCGTCGTCGTCCTTGACGCCGTTTTTGGTCTCGGGGCGGTCGGGACACTTGTCGGTGGTGTCCGGGATGCCGTCCTCGTCGGCGTCGGTCTCGGGGCAGCCGTCGCTGTCGGCGAGGCCGTCGACGTCCTCCGCCTCGTCGGGGCACTTGTCGAGCTCGTCCTGCACGCCGTCGCCGTCGTTGTCGGGATCGGGGCAGCCGTCCTCGTCCTCGAAGCCGTCACCGTCCTCCTTCTCCGTGGGGCACTCGTCGGCGCCGTCGAGCACGCCGTCCTGGTCGTTGTCGGGCTCGGGGCAGCCGTCCTCGTCCTCGAAGCCGTCGGCGTCCTCGGCCTCGCGCGGGCAGCCGTCGGCGTTGTCCGGGATCCCGTCGGCGTCGTCGTCGAGGTCGGGGCAGCCGTCCTCGTCCTCGAAGCCGTCCTTGTCCTCGGCCTCGTTCGGGCACTTGTCGTCGGGATCGAGGATGAGATCGAGGTCGCTGTCCTGGGGGCCCACGCCGGACGCCCAGTCGAGGGCGAAGAAGGCCCGGAAGTCCGGCGAGCCGACGCCGCGCACGGCCGCGCCGCCCGCGCCAGCGGTGATCGTCAGCCCCGGGACCACCTGGACCTGGAGCCCCAGCGCCCCCTCGACGGTGAGGCCGCTGTTGTCGGACTCCGAGGTGAAGTCGGTCGGGTCGAGGCTCTTGGCGGTGTCGACCGTGCCGAAGGCGGTCCCGACGACGGCGAGGGTCTCCTCGACGACGGGGACCCGCACGCCGACGCCCCACTCGAGGGAGTCGTCGCTGACGTAGTTGTAGACGACCCGCTTCGGGCGGATGCGGAAGCCGAGGTTGAAGGCGACGACCACGTCGGACGCCGTCCGGTAGTCGAAGCCGAGGGTCGGGATGGCGCTGACGCCGCCGTCGCTCAGGAAGCTGTCCTCGTCGCCGATGGGGATGAAGACCGGGCACGTCAGGTGGAGGCCGAAGCCGCCGAAGTCCTCGGGATCCAGGATGAGCACCTTCGGCAGCACGCGCAGCTCGCCCGGGGCCGTGCCGCCCACGGACTCGTCCGGGCGCCCGAAGAGCTCGAGGTCGTCACCGCCCTGGGTCAGGACGACGGGCATCGTGACGGCGAGGCTGACGCGGTCGAAGAGGCCGATGCCGAGCGCGACCTCGCCCACGAGGCGCTGGTCGACGGCGCGGGAGACGACCTCGCCGTGGTCGCCGTCCTGGACGACCGTCAGCGGATCGTCCTCGTAGACGAAGAACAGCCCGGCGCCGAAGGACAGGTGCCCGAGGAGCTGGCTCGTCGACACGTTGAGGATATCGTAGTTCTGGAAGGGCTGCGCCTCGAAGCGACCGTAGTCGAAGGCGTCGGTGCCCTGCGCGAGCGCGCCCCCGGAGACGAGCAGCGCGGTCAGCGCGGCCGCCAGCCACGCCGCGCCACGTCCGAGGCTCTCGATGACACCGCGGCTCTCGCCGCCTCTCGTCCACGTGCCGTTGTTCACGTCCACCCTCCGCGCGTGGCCGGGATCATCCCCCTCCGACGCCGACAGTGTCCGCCAGGAGAGCGGAGAATTCAACGGCACCCGGCCGCACCGCGGCAACAGCGAGCGCCGCGGCCCGCGGTCGACCCCAACACCTCGACCGGTGTGGCCGCGAGCGCCTCGGCTCGCGGTCGTCCCGACCGCCCTACTCCTTGACGGGCCCCCTCAGCTTCTTCTTGTCACCGCGCCGGCGCTTGGCGTCGAGGCGGCGCCGCTTGGAGGCCAGGCTCGGCCGGGTCTTCTTGCGATTCTTCGGCGGCTTCAGCGCGGCGCGGACGAGGGCCGCGAGGCGATCGCGCGCGTCCTCCATGTTGCGGTGCTGGCTCCGGGTGGCCTGGCTGACGACGACCAGCATCCCGTCGGCGTCGATGCGTCGCGCCGCGAGCTTCTCGAGGCGCGCCTTCACCGCGTCGCTGAGGGCGCTGCACGCCTGGAGGTCGAAGCGCAGCTCGACCTTCGTCGCGGACGTGTTCACGTGCTGGCCGCCGGGGCCAGACGAACGCACGGCGCTGAAGCTCAGATCGGCGCCGTCGATGACCACGCTGTCGGTCACTCGGAGGTCGGTGGACATGGCGGGCAGCGTCTGCCACGTTTCTCGACCGATGTGAAGGATGCGCGAACATCCGGCGCCGGAATCCCGGCGGGGAGGAGCGGTATGGCCAGCCACGACGACACGATCCTCAACCCCCAGAGCCGCGAGGTCACCGCCGGCGACCACCGCGCCCCGAACCGCGCGATGCTGCGCGCCGTAGGCTTCGGCGACGGCGACTTCGGCAAGCCCATCATCGGGTTGGCCAACGCCCACAGCACGGTCACCCCGTGCAACTCGGGGCTCGCGACCCTCGCCGCGGCCGCCGAGGCCGGGATCCGCGAGGCCGGCGGGATGCCCCAGACCTTCGGGACCATCACCGTCAGCGACGGCATCTCGATGGGCACCGAGGGGATGAAGCTCTCGCTCGTCAGCCGCGAGGTCATCGCCGACTCCATCGAGACCGTCGCCCGCGGCCAGAGCCACGACGGCGTCCTCGCGGTCGGCGGCTGCGACAAGAACATGCCCGGCGCCATGATCGCCATGGCGCGCCTCGATCTGCCGGCGGTCTTCGTCTACGGCGGGACCATCAAGCCCGGTCACGTCGACGGCGACGACGTCGACATCGCCAGCGTCTTCGAGGCCGTGGGCCAGCTGAAGGCCGACCGCATCGACCGCGATCGGTTCTCCCGCATCGAGAAGAGCGCCTGCCCCGGCCACGGCGCCTGCGGCGGTATGTACACCGCCAACACCATGTCGAGCGTGTTCGAGGCGATGGGCATGAGCCTGCCCGGCTCGTCGACCATGGCCGCCGTCGACGAGGAGAAGACCGAGAGCGCCGCGGCCAGCGGGCGGGCGCTCGTCGAGCTCGTGAAGCGCGGGATCACCGCGCGCCAGATCCTGACCCGCGAGGCCTTCGAGAACGGGATCGCCGTCGCCATGGCCATCGGCGGCTCGACCAACGTGGTGCTGCACCTCCTGGCCATCGCCCACGCCGCCGAGGTCCCCCTGACCCTCGAGGACTTCCGGGCGATCCGCGACAAGATCCCCCAGCTGACGGATCTCAAGCCGGCCGGGCGCTTCGTCACCACCTGGTTCCACCGGGCCGGCGGCGTCCCCCAGGTGATGCGGATGCTGCTCGACCGCGGCCTCCTTCACGGGGACTGCCTGACGGTCACCGGCAAGACCATCGCCGAGAACCTCGCCGATGTACCGGCCGATCCCCCGCAGGCCCAGCGCGTCATCCGCCCCTTCGACGACCCTCAGTACGACCGGGGACACCTGGTCATCCTCGAGGGGAGCCTCGCCCCCGAGGGCGCCGTGGCCAAGGTCGGCGGGCTGAAGCAGCTCACGATGCGCGGTCGCGCTCGGGTCTTCGACTCCGAGGGCGAGGCGATGCAGGCCATCCTCGCCCGGGAGATCGTCGCCGGCGACGTCGTCGTCATCCGCTACGAGGGCCCGCGCGGCGGCCCGGGCATGCGCGAGATGCTCGGCCCGACCAGCGCCATCGTCGGTCAGGGGCTCGGCGGGGCGGTCGGCCTCATCACCGACGGCCGCTTCTCGGGCGCGAGCCACGGCCTCGTCGTCGGCCACGTCGCCCCCGAGGCCCAGGTCGGCGGCCCCATCGCCCTCGTCGAGGACGGCGACCCGATCCTCATCGACGCCGAGCGTGGCGTGCTCGAGCTCGAGGTGGACGAGGCCACCCTCGACGCCCGGCGCGAGGGCTGGACCGCGCCCGAGCCGCGCTACACCCGCGGCGTGCTGGCGAAGTTCGCCACCCTCGTCGGCAGCGCCTCCCTGGGCGCGGTCACGGACTGAAGCCGCCGGCCCCGGACGGAACGCCGAGAATCGACCGCGTGCGAGGCTATTTCACCAATCTCTGCGGGTCTGTTGGCGAAAACCCAAGAAGAAAGCGGCCCGAAGCTTGTGGAAAAACCCTCAAGCGATCCCGGGTCCCGTCGATTGGCTTGAGCATGAGGCGCTGACGTCGCCGGGCCCGCGAGGCCCGATGAGGACGGCGTGTGCGCGAGGCCACGTCCAGGGGGGCGAGGGCCACCACGCAATCGACGACACCCACGCGAGAAGGGGGGTGGGGATCGCCGACGCGCCTCGACCAGACAGGACCGCCCGGCGTCCGGCGCCCCGCGGTCCGACCAGCTTCGCCCCGGGGCGGCCCGGGTCGAAGGGATGACGCGGTCAGGCACTGCTGCGGGGCTCGTGCCACCGACCTGGTCGTCCTGAGTGCGCGACTCCGCGGATTCTTCTGCGGCTCTTCGTCCTCCGTTACGAGCCGGCGTCCCTCAACGATGTTCCCCCGGGGTTGGACGCCGGCTCTTCTTCGGAGACGCGCGCTCGCTTCAGTAGTCGATCCCCGAGTAGGGGCACTGCGCGATCTCGTCCTCGTCACAGGGCGCGGGCGGCATGCAGTTGAACCACTCGGGGCACGCGTCGCTCTGCTCGCACCCGCAGCCGCACTCGTTGCCGAAGTACTCGGTGTGCTCGGGACAGGCGAAGTCGATGAGGTGGCAGACGTCGCCGAGGCCGACGTAGTCGCGCCACCACTCCGCCTCCGGGTCGCAGGCGCAGGCCTTCTCGGTGCAGACGACCTGACCTCCCTCGATGCAGCTGCAGGTGTTGCAGCCGTCGGAGCTCGGGAAGCTCTCGCCCGGCCCGTAGGTCCCGCCCTCGTAGTGACACGGGGCGCAGGGCGTCCCGACGCAGCTGATCTCGCCGTCGGGCTCGCACACACAGACCTCGCACGGGCCACTCGGCACCGGGTCTCCGGCGCCGAAGCTCTGACCGTCCGCGGTGCAAGTCGGCTCGCAAGGCACGTGGGTACAGGCGACGAGCCCCGTCCCGGCCGGATCACAGGTGCAGCTGTTACAGCCGTCGGCCGCCGGGAAGGCGCTCCCCGGGGCCCAGTCGTAGCCCGCGTAGGCGCAGGTCCCCTCACAGCCGACCTTGGTGCAGCCCACCAGGCCGTCCTCACTGCAGGCGCAGGTGTTGCAGCCGTCGGTGGCCGGGAAGCTCTGCCCGGAAGCGTAGGTCTGGCCCGCGTACTCGCACGTCCCGGCGCAGGCCTTCGCGGTGCAGACGACCTCGCCGTCCTCGCGGCAGGTGCAGGTGTTGCAGCCGTCGTCGCTCGGGAACGCCTCACCCGGCGCGTAGCTCGCCCCGTCGTAGGTGCAGGCGTCGCACGTCGACGTGCAGCCGACAGTACCGTTCGGCAAGCAGGTACAGGACTCGCACGAGCCACCCGGGACGTCGTCCCCCGGCGCGTAGACCGCGTCGCCGACGACGCAGCTCACGCATCCCATGGTGGTGCAGCTCACGACCCCGTCGTCCCCACAGGTGCAGGTGTTGCAGCCGTCGCTCGCCGGGAAGGTCTGACCGGGGTTGTAGCCCTGGCCGCCATAGACGCAGGTCGGGACGCAGGCCATCGCGGTGCACAGGACCTGGCCGTCCGCCTCACAGCTGCAGGTGTTGCAGCCGTCGGTCGACGGGAAGGTCGCCCCGGCCGGATAGCCCTGGTCGCCGTAGGTGCACGTCGCGCAGGCCATGAGCGTGCAGGCGACGCTCCCGTCCTCGTCGCACTGACACGTGTTGCAGCCGTCGCTGGCAGGGAACGACTCGCCGGCCGCGTAGGTCTCGCCGTCGACCGTGCAGACGGCGGAGCCACCGCCGCCGCACTCGTCGACGCCGCCGACGACGGGGATGAGAGCGAGCGCCAGGAGCCACGCGAGGGCGCGCATGGCGGGACCCGGCTGGACGCTGTGACGGACTGCGCTCTTGGGGGACATGCTCTTCTCCGTAGCTGGGGCCGCCCACGCTGCTCGCTGCGCGGGCGTGGTTCGCGAGGTCCTGAATCACCGCATGAATCGTGCCACCTCGCAGCGCCCACAGAGCCCTGACATTCCATGACGTTACCTGATCCGCACCGGCGACTCCAGGGGTCCCGATGTCAGGCGGTGGGAAAAATTTCTACACTGTTGGTGCCGAACCAGGACGCGCTCCGCGGCGTCCGGCCGGTCCACCGGCCTCGACGGGTGTCCCGAAGATGGGACGACAGGACGGTATGACCAACCGATTGGTGAGGGGTCCGTCGTCCCCGGCCCGGGGTCCGCAGACCCGGTCCCGCGCGGCTCTCGCGACGCCGCGACACCGCCCAAGACGAGCACAAGCAGGGCAAACGCCAACAATTACAGGAAACTTCAGCTTGAAACAGGGTGACACAGCCTGGGACAGATCGGCCTGGAACGCCGACTGCACAGGTGCCGCGGCCGCCCCGGGCCTCGCCCGGTCCCGTCAGGAGCCGCCCCATGCTGCAGAACCTCGCCGCGTTCGTCGTCGCCCTCGCGCTCTCCGCCGGTTGCGTGGTCCCTCCGCCGGACCCCGCGCCCCCGCCGTCGGGTCCTCGGTTGGTCATCCTGGGCGCGAACGGAGCCCGGCTGACCCCGGACCGCCCGTACTGGATCCCGTTCGGCGCGAGCGAGCGCGCGCTCCCGCTCCACGAGGGTTTCCGCGAGGCCCTGGCGATCCGGAACGACGGGGATGAGCCGGCGACCCTCACCGCGGTGACCCTCACACCGCTGGGCGGCGCGCTCCCGTGCGAGCTCGCCCTGCTCGCCCCGACCCGCGCCAGCGAGACCCCGCTCGCCGTCGGCCTCGACCCCCTCGCCCCCGGCGAACAGCTCGACCTCGACGTCGCCGTGCGGCTCGAGAGCGCCGGGCTCCGCCGAGCCGCGCTCACCGTGCGGTGGCTCGAGGGGCCGGACGTCGCCGTCGAGCTCCGCGCCCTGGGCGACGCCGAGGCCCACGAGCACGCTCCGCGGCCTCGGACACCCCGGTCAGCGGCCTCCGACGGAGCGGAAGCGGACGATCCGGACCTCGCCGAAGCTCTCCGGGTCGGTCTTGTCGAAGGGCCGGTCGGCGTGGCGAACCGCGGCCAACACCCCGCGCCCGAGGGGCCCCTCGACGGCGACGAGGGTGTAGCTGGTGCCGCCCAGCTCGTAGATGGGCAGGAGGCTCTCGGCGTCGACCACCGTCAGCTTGTCACGGCCGCGGAGGGCGATCGCGCTGTCGCCGAGGAGGAACCCGTCGCTCCCTGCCACGCGGCGCTCGGCGACGGCGCGCCCCGCGGTGTCGAACCGGCCAACGTACCCGTCGCCGCCCACGAGCCAGCCGCTCTCGAGCGACTTCACCCGGCGGCGACCGCGAGCTCCCGGCAGGGGTATCGAGGCGACCGCGGCGCCGTTCGCCGGATCGACCAGCCTGAACCCGTCGCCGCGCAGCACCTCGACGTCCCCCCGCCAGCCCGACGGGACGACCCGCTCGGTGGGGGCGTGGATCGTCCAGACGACGCGGCCGTCCCCTATCCGTCGGCGCTGAATCCGCTCGCCGGCCCGCACGAGGAGCCCGGGCTGCCCATCGGCTTCGTTGCCAGCGACGGGCACGGCCTGGGGCTCGGCGGTCTTCGGGGCCTTCTGGTCGGCGGACCAGCGGACGGCGCCGGTCTGGGCGTCGAAGACGTCGACGTGACCGCCCGCGCCGCCGATCCACGCGCTCCGGCCGTCGGGCGCGACGCCCGTGAGCCCGGCGGTCGGCCAGGTCTTCCCCAGGGGCTCCGAGGTCCAGCGGAGCTCGCCGGTGCCTCGGTCGACGGCGGCGAGGACGTACGGGACGAAGAAGGTCGTCCGGGCCGCCCGGGGGCCCGGCACCGAGGCGAGGAGCAGGTCGCCGGCGCGCCCGACGACCGCGCCTCGGCGGCCGGAGCAGCGGGTCGAGTCCGGATCGTCGGCGGCGTCGCGGCTCGCGGAGGGGAGCGCCCAGCGCGGCCCGATGGGGGCGAGGGTGTCGCAGGCGACCAGCTGGAAGCCGCACGGGCAGCTGACGGCGCAGGCGCCGGCGCGCTGCTCCAGCTCGCAGCCCGGGCGGGTCGTGGCGGAGAAGCGACCGGTCTCACGAGGCTCGTCGGCCCCGCCGGTCTTCGGGTCGACGACGACGACGCGGTCTCCGAGCACGACGGCGACGCGCCCGTCACGGCCGCTCAGCGCGCGCAGCGCGAAGGGACCTTCGTCGTCCGGCGGGGCGAGAGCCACGTGCCAGCGCCGCTCGCCGCCGAGGCTCAGGCCCGAGACGCCGCGGTGGTCCGGGGCGAGGACCACCAGGGTGTCCCCCCACAGGAGCGCGTCGCTCGCCGGACGACCGAGCAGGACGTCGGGATCCGCGGCAGCGCTCGCCGTCGAGGGCGCGGCGAACACCGAGAGCAGGGTCAGCAGCGACGTGAACGCCGCCCGCCAGGCGAGGCTCGGATCGCTCATCTACTCGATCTCGACCGGGGCTCCGATCCGGAGGTGACCGCGGTTCCGGTGGACCATGTTCTGGCCGAAGAGGACCTTCGTCTCGACCTTCCGGAAGGTCGAGAGCGTCTTGAGCGGCTCCTTGCCGATGGCGCCGGTCTCCTGGTCGACCGTCGTGATGACGCAGCGCGCGCAGGGCTTGACCACGTCGAAGCGGATCGTCCCGAGGCGGATGCGCTCCCAGCCGTCCTCGGCCCAGGGCTCGCCGCCGCTGATGACGATGTTCGGCCGAAAGCGGTCCATCGGCACCGGCGAGGCCAGCCGCGCGTTGAGGTCGGCCAACGACGCCTCGGTCGCCAGCAGGAACGGGAAACCGTCGGCGAAGGACACCCGCTTGCCCGGCGCCGCGTAGGTCTGGTCGACCTCGCGGAAGCTCGTGTGGGGCATGTAGGCGAGGCGCACGTCGCGACCGAGGAGCTGGCTGAACCAGCGGTCGGCGGCCCGGTCGATGCGGATGGCGTCGACCCAGTCCCCCCACACGACGACCTTCAGCGGCTCGCCCTCCTCGCGGCGCCGCGGGATCCGGAGCTCCGGCATCCCGGTGGCCGTGACGACGACCTCGTCCCCCTCGAAGCGCGGCCGCACCAGCGCCATCGTCGGGACGCTGCGCTGGGTGACCATGCGGCCGGACTTGTCGACCACCATGAGGCGGCGGTCACCGGCGAAGCCGAGCTCGTCGATCTCGGCCGAGTCCAGGGCGACGGCGCCGGCGGACTTGATGGGGTAGAGGTAGAGGGCGCTGACGTTCATGCGGCGGGCTGGTCGAGGCGGGAGTGCAGGATCGACTCCGCGCGCTCGTCGTCGGCGAGGTCGCTGTGACAGGCCGCCTTGCCGTGGTCGGCGCCGACCACCGAGCGGGTCCGCGAGGCGAGCTTGTGGATCTCCTCGGGCGGCAGGACGCCGCGCGCCTCGAGGGTGGCGCGCGCGTCAGGGCTCAGCCCGGGCGACCGCATCACGCGCTCGCGGGCGAAGCCGTCGGCCTTGCCGCTGGCGAACTCGACGATCTCCTTGGAGATTCGGACCGAGCACCAGTCGTGGCCGCACATCGCGCAGAAGTCGGTGTCGACGTCGAGGTCCTCGTCGTGAAGCGCCCGGGCGAAGTCGGGGTCGAAGGACAGCTCGAAGTGGCGCTCCCAGTTGAGCGCCGCGCGGGCCTTGGTGAGCTCGTCGTCGCGGTCGCGGGTGCCCGGGATCCCGAGGGCGATATCCGCCGCGTGCGCCGCGATCTTGTAGGCGATGCAGCCCTGCTTGACGTCGTCCTTCTTGGGCAGCCCCAGGTGCTCCTTCGGCGTCACGTAGCAGAGCATCGACGCCCCGTGCCAGGCGGCCGCGGTCGCGCCGATGCAGCTCGTGATGTGGTCGTAGCCGGGGAAGATGTCGGTCACGAGCGGCCCGAGGACGTAGAAGGGGGCGCCGTGGCAGAGGCGCCGCTGGACCTTCATGTTGTACTCGATCTGATCGAAGGGCATGTGACCGGGGCCCTCGATCATGACCTGGACGCCCTTGCGCCAGGCGCGCTCGGTCAGCTCGCCCAGGGTCTGCAGCTCCGCCAGCTGCGCCACGTCCGAGGCGTCGGCCAGGCCGCCCGGCCGGAGTCCGTCACCGAGCGAGAACGAGACGTCGTAGCGGCGCATGACGTCGCACATGTCCTCGAAGATGGTGTACATCGGGTTCTCGGCCCGATGGTGGAGCATCCACTTGGCCAGCAGCGACCCGCCGCGGCTGACGATCCCGATGAGGCGCTCCTTGACCATCGGCAGGTGCGCCCGCAGGACGCCGGCGTGGACGGTGAAGTAGTCGACCCCCTGCTGGGCCTGGTGGAGCAGCGTCTCGAGGATGTGCTCGTAGCCGAGGTCCTCGATCTTTCGGCCGAGGATCATCGAGTAGATCGGCACGGTCCCGATCGGCACCGTGCTGTTCTTCAGGATCGCCTCGCGGCAGGCGTCGAGGTCCCCGCCGGTCGAGAGATCCATGACGGTGTCGGCGCCCCAGCGCTCGGCCCACTCGAGCTTCTCGACCTCGTCCGAGGTCCCGGAGCTGATGGGCGAGGCGCCCATGTTGGCGTTGACCTTGGTGCGCGACGCGCGGCCGATCGCCATCGGGTCGAGGCGGTAGCCGAGGTGGACCCGGTTGGCCGGGATGATCATCCGCCCGGCGGCGACCTCGTCGCGGACCTGCTCGGCGGTGAGGTGGGGCTCGCGCTCGGCAACGCGGCGCATCTCCGGGGTGACGACCCCGAGGCGCGCGTGCTCGAGCTGGGTGATGGGCTCGAAGCCCTCGGGGGCGTGCCAGCGGCCATCGGCGTCGCAGGTCCAGTCCTCGGGCATGAAATCCCAGGCGGTCTTGCTGCTCGGCTCCGGCATCCCTGGCGTGTCCGGGGACGAATAGGCGCGCGGGCCCCCGACGTCCGGACGCGCGGCGAAGGAGCCGGGGCTCGTTCCCTCACCCCGGCTGGAGGGGTTCGCGGCGCCATGCGTCGGGAGGTTCAGGTCGAAGTCTGGATGGGCGGCCATGCGGTGTGCTCCTCGGGGGACCGGCGAGCCAGCGCATGGTTGCTTGGACCATCGCTTCCCTCCGCCGGTCCGAACCGGATCAGGTTCCACGGGTGCTTCTCAGCGAGGCCACTCTGGGCCCCGCGCCCCGGCGATTTCGCGCACCATAACGCCATCCCCGACCCTTTGCTACTGCGCAGCTGTCGCAGGCACGACGCTGATGGGGAGCAGGCCAGCAGCCGGCCGCGGGCGGTAGAGCGAGCGCTGACGCCGCAGCGAACGCTTCGGGTCGCGGCCGAGCCGGCACCTCCGTCCGCGACGATCCCCCGCTCAGGGAGACGCGGTCACCGTGATCCAGGCCTTGGGGACGTAGTCCATCCGGCCCTCGTCGTAGGGGACGTCGGCCTTGCGGACCGCGACGTGGACGCCGAGGGCGTCGCCCTCTTCGCCGTCCTTGAGGCGGAGCCGACCGCTCTTCTGCCCCTTCTCGACGACCAGGTACGCGGTCCCCTCGACGGCCTCGCCGCCGCCGGGCGGGTACCAGGTCGACGTCGTGACCTTCTCGACCCGCACCACCGCCTCGACGCCGCGGACGCCGCGGCCGACCCCGTCGACCTCGAACTCGACGCCGGCGTCGACCTTGTCGCCCGAGAACTCGCGGAACGCGTCGGGGGCCGGGGGAGCCTCCACCACCTTGGGCGGCGGAGTCTCCTCGGGTTGGAGGATCCGCCCCCCCCCGCCGCACGCCGTCGCGAACGGCAGGCTCAGCACGAGGACGATTCCGGGGCCCAGAAGACGACAGAGGTTCGCACGCATGCCGACACGCTAACGCATCGGCCACGGCGAATCACTGCTGTGGCTCAAGGACGACGAGGTCCGCTCGCGCGTCCGCTACTCGCCCCGGATCGCGCCCATGAACTCGCGCTTGAGGTCGCGCGGGGTCATCGTCGGCCGCCCCAGGTCGGCCCGAGCGCCGATCTTGACCCGCACCTCGAGGAGCACGGGGCCGTCGGTCGCGAAGAACTCGGGCAGGGCGGCGTCGAGCTCGGCCGGGTTCGTCGCGAGCCAGGTCTTCGCGTAGCCGCAGGCGTCCGCGACCTTGGTCAGGTCGATCGAGAACGCGCAGGTCGGCTGCCCCCCGACGCTGTCGTGCGCGCCGTTGTTGAGCACGACGTGCTTGTAGTTGGCGCCCCCGACGCTGCCGATGGTCGCCATGCCGCCCATGTGCATGATCGCGGCGCCGTCACCGTCGAGGCACATCACCTGGCGATCCTCGCGCGCCAGGGCGACGCCGAGCGCGATCTGCGAGGAGTGGCCCATCGAGCCGACCGTCAGGAAGTCCGTCTGATGCGACTCGCCGCGCTGCTCGCGGAGCTCGAAGAGCTCGCGCGAGGGCTTGCCGGTCGTCGAGACGATGAGGATGTCCTTCGGGAGGTGCGCGACGATGGCGCCGATCGCCTGCTCCCGGGTCATCTCGTAGGGGGACGTCGTCTTGTTGACGAGCTTGTACTTGTCGAAGGTGCCCTTCTTGACCACCAGCGCGTAGGGGCGCTGCTCGCGCTCCATCGCGGCCAGGGCGTCGGCGACCGCCGCGCGGGCGCCGTCGAGGTCCTCGGGCAGCACGACGTGCGGGACGTCGATCGCGTCGAGCACGCCGCGGGTCACCTCGCCCATCTTCACGTGCTGCGGCTCGTCCTTCTTGCCCGGCTCGCCCCGCCAGCCGACGACGATCAGCATCGGGATCCCGTACACGGCCGGGTCGGCCAGGGACGTCAGCGGGTTGACCGTGTTCCCGAGGCCGGAGTTCTGCATGTAGACGAGCGCGGGCTTGCCGGTGGCCAGGAAGTGGCCGGCGGCGAGCCCGATGGCCGCGCCCTCGTTGGCGGTGATGTGGTTTCGCTCCGGGGGCGTGTGGTCGGTGACGAAGGCGCAGAAGTCCTTCAGCAGCGAGTCGGGCACCCCGGCGAAGAAGTCCACGCCAGAGCCGGTCAGGACCTCGTAGAACGCTTTGCAGTCGAGCATTTCGGCCTCCGGACGGCGCGCTCGATGCGCGCCTCGTCGCCGCGATGCGTTATGTCATCCCCCAGGCGCCGTCAACCGGATTCCGAGCGCTCGCCCGGGGCCCCGGCACAGCTCCGCGAGGCACCGCCCGCCACGCGACAGCGACCCACGACCGGCGTATCCTCGCCCGCGTTCCCTCGACCCGAAGCGGCTGTGGAGCGACGGACACGCATCGTGTCAGCCGTGACACGCGTCCCCGCGCTCGCGGCGCCCGAGAAGCGCTGCGGGTACGCCCGCCCGAGGTGGCACGCTCCTTGCGACGCCACCCGCGAATCCACCCGGAGGCCAAGGCCATGTCGTGCATCCCGTCTCGCGTCCCGCGCCTCGCGCTCGCGCTCGTCGCCGCCGCCCTCGTCGCCGCTTGTGGCTCGGACGAGTCGGCGCCGAGCACCCCGGACGCCCCCAGCATCCCCGAGGACAAGCTCACGAGCGTCGACAGCTTCCCCGATCCGGCCGGTCTCGTGCGGACCATCGAGTCGGTCCCCCTCACGCCGACCCCGGGGACCCCGGACGACCAGCCCGGCCTCCCCGAGACCGTCGAGGTCGCCTCGATCGAGGCGATCGGCACCAGTAGCGAGCGCCCGCCGACCTCGGTCGAGATCGGCTTCAACCAGCCCATGAAGACCTTCGACGGCGCGCGCCCGCTGACCGCCGACGGCCCGATCGTCCTGACGCCCTCGGTCGCCGGGAAGCTCTCGTGGGTCAACGACTCCACGCTGTCCTTCCGGCCGGACGCGCCGTTGCCGCTCGCGACCCGGATCGCCGTCTCGGTACCGACCGGGCGCGGGCTCACGGCGGCGACCGGTGAGGCCCTCGACAAGGGCGCCGAGGACCACTTCGAGACCCCGCGCCTCGAGGTGACCTGGGCGCCCTACAGCAGCTGGGACTACCCCGCCGCGCGCGAGGGGACGGACACGATCCCGGTCGAGCTGAACCAGCCGGTCGCCCTGAAGGACGTCGAGAAGCTCGTCCGGGTGCTCCGGGCGGACTCCAGGGACGCGCTCCGCTCCGGGCGTGGCCGCCTCGTCAGCTTCACCGCGAGCGCGCTCCCGACGAACGAAGGGCAGGCGGCGCGCAACGGCTTCGTCCTCATCCCCGAGGGCGGCTGGGGCGTCGGCGCGTGGTACGCGATGACGATCCCGACGAGCCTCCACGGCCCGGGCCCCCTCGGGCTCGCCGAAGACAAGGAGATCATCGTCCGCGGCCCCGAGCGCCTGCGCGTCAGCTACGCCTCCTGCGGCTACGACGCCTGCACCCCGGACGCCGAGTGGTCGCTCTCCTTCGCCAACGCCCTCGTCCCCGAGACCGTGGAGGGCTGCGTCTCCGTCACGCCCGGCCAGGTCGAAGACCTCCACGTCGAGGGCAGCTACGTGACCTTCTCCGTCCGCGGCGTCCGCGCCGGGACCAAGGCCACCGTGCGCGTCGACGGCGGCTGCCGGGACACCTTCGGGACGCACCTCGCGGCCACCTACACCCAGACCTTCGACGTCGAGCAGCCCCCCGCGCGGCTCCGGATGAGCGAGGGTAGCGGCTACCTCGAGCCCGCGCCCGTGGGCGAGCCGGTCGCCCTCGAGCTCGGCGCCCAGGCCACGGGCAAGCTCACCGTGCGGCGGCTCCGGATCCAGCCCGACGACCTCGGCGCGTTCCTCGCCGGAGCGCTCGGCGAGTACGGCGGGCTCAACCTCGGCGACGTCGCCGGGGGGACCGAGACGACCCTCGCCGGGCCGAAGCCCGAGGACACCGACGGCCTGCGGACGATCCCGATCGCCATCGACGACCTCCTCGGCGAGGGCAACCGCGGCGTCGTCTTCGTCGAGGTGACCGCCGAGCGCGAGGGCAGCTGGGGCGACCCGCCGAGCCGACGCGCGCTCGTCCAGGTCACCGACACCGGCGTGACCGCGAAGACCTCGGCCCAGGACACCCTGGTCTGGACGACCTCCCTCGCCACCGGCGCCCCGATCGCCGGCGCCCGGGTCAGCCTGATCGACGCCCAGGGCAAGGCGCTGTGGAGCGGTGAGACCGACGCCTCGGGGCTCGCCAAGGCCCCGAGCCAGGCCGAGCTCGGCAGCAAGCCCCGGATCGCCATCGCCCGGACAGCGGCGGACGACCTCGCCTTCGTCGACCTCGACGACTGGGCGACCCGGATCGATCCCTACCGCTTCGACCTGCCCTACGCCTGGGAGCCGCAGGCGGACGTGGTCCGCGGCTTCGTCTTCACCGAGCGCGGCGTCTACCGCTCGGGCGAGAAGGTCTACGTGAAGGGCTACCTGCGGATGGACCGCGGTCAGACCCTCGAGCTCCTGCCCGGAGGGCGGGTCGCCGTCGACGTCAGCGACCCGATGGGCGAGACGGCCTTCACCTCCGAGGTCGACCTCGACGACCTCGGGGGCTTCGACGTCGCCTTCGACCTCGACCAGGGGGCTCCGCTCGGCGGCTACACCATCCACGCCCGACCGGTCGGCTCCGGGGACGACGCCGACGACTCCGGGGACAGCGGCGGCCGCGGGAGCTTCCGGGTCGAGGCCTACCGCCCGAACCGCTTCGAGGTGAAGGTCGGCGACGCGGAGCGGAGCGGCGACGCCGTGACCGCGACGGTCACCGGGCGCTACCTGTACGGCGCGCCGATGAACGGGGCGAAGGTCCGCTGGTGGGCGACCCGCGTCGGCGACAGCTTCTCCCCGACGGGGCTGTCCGACTACGCCTTCAGCCGTGCGTCCGACAGCTGGTGGTGGGAGCCCGACGAGCGCTCCTCGGCGACGCTGGGCTCTGGCGAGGCCGTCCTGAGCGCCGACGGCACCTTCGCGCTCACCGCCCCGCTCGGAGAACTGGACTTCTCCGACGGGCCGCTCGGCGTCATCGTCGAGGCCGAGGTCACCGACGTCGATGAGCAGGTCGTCGCCGGGCGCGCGCGGGTTCGCCTCGACCCAGGCGCCTTCTACGTCGGCGTCTCCCGCAGCACGTCGCTCACCGAGGCCGGCAAGGCGTTCGAGGCGTCGGTGGTCGCGGTCAGCCCCGACGGTGCTCAGCTCCCGGGCAACGCGATCACCGTGACGCTGAAGAAGCGGACCTGGGAGAGCGTGAAGAAGGCCGCGGCCGGCGGCGGGACCACCTGGGTCAGCGAGGCGCGGGACGTCGTGGTCTCGACCGCGGCCCTCGAGAGCCTCGCCCGCGGGCCCGCGAAGACGACGCTCACGGCGCCCACCCCCGGCACCTACCTGGTCGAGGCCAGCGCCGACGACGGCGCCGGCAACCAGATCGTCAGCTCGCAGGAGCTCTGGGTCTGGGGCAGCGGCGACGGCTGGTGGGCTCGCTCGGACGACGAGCGTCTGACCGTGGTCGCCGAGGCCGACAGCTACCGGGTCGGCGACGTCGCGCGGTTCCTCGTTCAGTCTCCCTTCGAGTCCGCCCACGCGCTGGTCACCGTGGAGCGCCAGGGCGTCATCTGGCGGAAGGCGGTCGCGATCGAGGGCGGCGCGCCGCTCATCGAGGTGCCGGTCACCGAGGCCATGCAGCCCAACGCCTTCGTGTCCTTCACCCTCGTCCGTGGCCGGGTCGAGGCCGCCGCCGCCGACCCCGACAAGGGGCGCCCCGCCGCCAAGATCGGCTACGCGAAGATCGCCGTGGACCTCGCCGACAAGGCGCTCACCGTGGGCGTCACGCCGCAGAATCCCAGCTACCGCCCGGGCGACACGGTCAAGACCACGCTGAGCCTCCAGGACGCCGAGGGGCGCCCGGTCGCCGGCCGCGTGACCTTCTACGCGGTGGACGAGGGCGTCCTGCAGCTCACCGGCTACCGGACCCCGAACGGGCTGGCGTCGTTCTACGCCCCGCAGCCCCTGTCGGTCTCGACCGTCGAGAGCCGGCGCCGCCTGTGGGCCCGGATCGACCCGACCGACGACGGCATGAAGAGCGACTGGGGCGGCGGCGGCGACGAGGAGGCCGGCACCAACTACCGCTCGGCCTTCGCCACGACGGCCGTCTTCCTGCCGTCGGTCGAGATCGGCGCCGACGGCAAGGCCGACGTCGCCTTCACCCTGCCCGACAACCTCGGGGCCTTCAGGCTGATGGCCGTCGCGGCCGCCGACGGAAACCGCTTCGGGCGGGGCGACACGCGGGTCGAGGTCAACAAACCCATCCTGGTCCGCCCGGGCCTGCCGCGCTTCGTGTCGAGCGGTGATACCTTCGAGGCGCGCGCCATCGTGCAGGCTCTGAAGGACACAGGCTCTGGCGAGGTCGTCGTCGAGCTCGCGACCAGCGGCCCGGTCGAGCTCCTCGAGGCGAGCTCGGTCACGGCGACCCTGTCTCGCAACAAGGCCCAGGACATCACGTTCCGAGCGCGCGCGACGGCCCCGGGGACGGCGACCTTCGCGTTCAAGGTGACACCGGTGGGCGGCGGAGCGGTCGCCGACGCGGTCCAGGTCGAGATCCCGGTCCAGTTCCCCGCCTCGATGCGGAGCGCCATCGCGTCCGGCCACGTCACCTCCGAGCACGGGGTCGATGACCTGGCGGCGCGAAAGATCGCCGTCCCCGACTGGGTGCGCGAGGACGTCGGCGGCCTCGACGTCGAGATCGCGGCCAGCCAGCTCGGCGAGCTCCTCCCGGGCCTCCGCTACCTGGTGCACTACCCCTATGGCTGCGTGGAGCAGACCACCGGAGCGACCCTGCCGCTGCTCGTTCTGTCGACGATGAGCGAGGACTTCGCGCTGCCGGGCATCGACCGCCAGGCGGTCATCGCCCGGGCTCAGGCCGGGGTCGATCGCCTGCGCACGATGCAGCTCTACAACGGGGGGCTCAGCTACTGGCCCGGCGGCGACGAGCCGCACCCGTGGGGCTCGGCCTACGGCGGCCTGGCGCTGGTGCGCGCGTCGAAGATCGACGGCGTCGAGGTGCCGCAGTCCGCCCTCGACGGCGTCAAGAGCTTCCTCCACAGCATGCTGGCCGGCCAGGTCACCCCGTCGCAGTCCGAGTGGGCCGCGGAGATGCACCCCGTCGAGCCCTTCGCCGCCTACGTCCTCGCCCTCGCCGGCGACCCCGACGCCGGCGCGATGAGCCGCCTCTACGAGCAGCGCGAGACCCTGCCGACCTTCGGCAAGGCGCTCCTCGCCATGGCCATCGCCGAGGCCGACGGCGACGCCGGCATGGTGAAGACCCTGACGGACGAGCTCCTCGCCGCCGTGCGGGTCGACGGCGACAGCGCGCTCCTGAAGCGCCAGGACCAGCAGCGCTACTACTGGTCGACCATGGACTCCGACGTGCGCTCGTCGGCGCTCGCCATGATGGCGCTCCTGAGAAACCGCCCCGACGACGCCATGATCCCCAAGCTCTCCAAGGGGCTCCTCGGCGAGCGCCGGCACGGCCGCTGGATGTCCACCCAGGACAACGCCATGGCGATCCTGGCCCTCGGCGAGTTCTTCGAGAAGACCGAGAAGCCCGGCCAGAGCTACCTCGCGACCGTCCGCCTCGACGGCGAGATCCTGCTCAACCAGCGGATGAAGAGCGCCTCGCTCACGCCGCAGCGGGTGCGGATCCCGATGAGCGCGCTGCGCGCCGCGGACGGCAAGCTCCTGACCATCACCCGCGAGGGCGACGACGCGCCGCTCTACTACACGCTGACCTTCGACTACGCGCCGAAGGACATCCCGAAGATCCCGATCCAGCGGGGCTTCGACCTCCAGCGCGAGTACGTGATGGCGTCAGGGCCGCGCGCCGGCGAGAAGGTCACGAAGCTCGAGGCCGGCGACCTCGTCGAGGTCCGCCTGAAGGTGACCACCCCCGAGCAGCGGCGCTACGTCGCCATCGACGACCCGCTCCCGGCCGGCCTCGAGCCCGTGAACACCGGCTTCGACACCACCGGGAGCCGCGGCGCGAGCGAGCTCGCGACGAGCTGGATCTTCAGCCACGCCGAGCAGAAGGACGACCGCGTCGCGATCTTCGCCAACGCGATGCCCTCGGGGACCTACCGCCACAGCTATCTCGCGCGGGCGACGACCGCCGGCGCGTTCATCGCCCCGGCGGCGCGGGTCCACGAGATGTACCACCCCGACGTCTTCGGCCAGGCCGCGGCGCTCGACATCACGGTGGAGTGAGATGGCCGTGGACCTCCTCGGGGTGGCGACGCGGGTCGGCCGGTGGGCCGCGCGGGTGACGGCGTGGGGCGCCGTCACCCTGTCCTTCGTCGTCATCGGCGTGGCGATCTGGATCGCCGCCGTCCCCTTCCCCGAGGAGGCCCTCGCGCCCGGCGACGTCACCAGCACCGCCATCGTCGACCGTGACGGGCGCCTCCTCCGCGAGGTGCTGAGCGGCGACGAGGGGCGGGGGCGCTGGATCCCCCTGGGCGAGATCTCGCCCCACCTGGTCGCGGCGACGATCCACGCCGAGGACAAGCGATTCCGGGACCATCACGGAGTCGACGGGATCGCCATCCTGCGGTCGCTGGTCGCGAACGCCCGGGCCGGCCACGCGGTCACCGGGGCGTCGACCCTGACCCAGCAGGTCGTCAAGATGACCCTGCACACCGGCCGCGAGCGGAACCTCGGGACGAAGCTCATGGAGGCGGTCTGGGCGCTCCGGCTCGAGGCGGCGCTCGACAAGGACGAGATCCTCGAGCAGTACCTCAACCGCGCGCCCTACGGGAACCAGCTCTACGGCGTCGAGGCGGCCTCGTGGATGTACTTCGGCAAGCCCGCCTCGCGCCTGTCGCTTGCCGAGTCGGCCCTCCTCGCGGGGATCCCGCAGTCGCCGTCACGACAGAACCCGTACCGCGACCTCGCCCGGACGACCCGGCGTCAGCGCTACATCCTCGCGGCCATGGCCGAGCGGGGCGCCATCTCGACGGAGGACCTCCGCATCGCCGAGCGCGAGGAGCTCCGCCTGCTCCCGCGCCGAGACCGGCTGGTCGCGCCGCACCTGACCGAGCGTATCGTCGCCGCGCTCCCCGACGACTTGGCCGCACGCCCGGCGGTCGTCACGACGACCCTGCGGCTCCCGCTCCAGGAGGACGTCGAGGCGGTGCTCGCCCGACAGCAGGCCGACGAGCTGACCCACGGCGCGTTCCAGGCCGCGGCCGTCGTGCTCGACACCCGGACCAGCGCGGTCCTGGCGTGGGTGGGCTCGCGGGACTACTTCGACGCCGGGGACCTCGGCGCCAACGACGGGGTGACGGCGCTCCGGCAGCCCGGCTCGGCGCTGAAGCCGTTCGTCTACGGCGCGTGGCTGGACCGCGGCGGCTCGGCGGCGACGATCCTCGCGGATCTGCCGACGGAGTTCCGGACCCCGGACGGCATGTACCGGCCGCAGAACTACGACCGCCGGTTCCACGGCCCGGTCACGGTGCGCGAGGCGCTCGCCAGCTCGCTGAACATCCCGGCGGTCCTCGTGGCCGAGCGGGTCGGCGTCGCCCGCGTCCTCGAGACCCTGCGCGCCGCGGGGCTCGACACCCTGACCGAGACCGCCGAGCACTACGGCCTCGGCCTCGCCCTCGGCAACGGCGAGGTGCGCCTCGTCGACCTCGCCGGGGCCTACGCCGCCCTCGGCCGCCTCGGCGAGTGGCGACCGGTGAGCTGGACCCGCGACGCGGCCGCCGGTCCAGGTCGTCGGGTCCTCGGCGAGGGGACGGCCTTCACCCTGCTCGAGATGCTCACCGACGACCACGCGCGCGGCATCGGCTTCGGCGAGGGCGGGCCGCTCGCCCTGCCCTACCGCGTCGCGGCGAAGACCGGGACGTCGAGCGACTTCCGAGACAACTGGGCCGTCGGCGTCACGCCCGACTACACGGTGGCCGTCTGGGTCGGCAACTTCGACGGCCGCCCGATGAACCGCGTCAGCGGGACGGTCGGCGCTGCGCCGACCCTGCGCCAGGTCTTTCAGCTCCTCTACCCGGGCGCCGCCGGGAGGGCGGACGTCGCCTGGTACCGGCCGCCGGCCGGGATCCGGGAGGCGCGGCTCTGCCGGGTCAACGGTCGCCTGGCCAGCCCGCGCTGCGAGCGGACCTACGACGAGTGGCTGACGACCGCGGCCTACGCGCGGGCCGGCGAGGGCGACGACGGGTACGCCGAGGTGCGGATCGACCGGCGAAACGGGCTCCGCGCCGGGCCGGGGTGCCCCCCTGACGAGGTCGAGTCGCGCGCGTTCGCGCGGATACCCGCGACGTGGCGTACCTGGGCCCTCGACAACCGGATCCGCGTCCTGCCCGAGCGTTGGTCGCCGCGCTGCCCGGGAGACGGCCCGGCCGTGGCGGCGCTCGCCCCCCAGCTCGTGAGCCCGCTCGCTGGCGACCGCTTCTTCATCGACCGCGGCCAGACCCGCGAGGTCCAGCGCGTCCGCCTCCACGCCGTCGCCGACGGTGGCGCGCCCGTGACCTTCTACGTCGACGGGGCGCCGGTCGCGACCGTGGGCCCGCCGTTCGCGACCAGCTGGGCCCTCGCTCCCGGCGACCACGAGGTCGCCGTCGGACGAGGCCGCCCCGAGGACGGGGTACGCATCAGCGTGCGCTGAGCCCGGTGGTCGTCGGTTACAAACGCTCGGAGACCGTTCGACCTCCGGGCCGTGAGTGGTTAGCGTGCCTCCTGCGCCAGCACCCAGGAGGAATCCTCATGGCCCCTCGTACTACGACGCACCTCTTCACCCGCGGGACGACGCGCGCCGTCGTGTCCCTCGCCACGGTCTCCCTCGTGGCGCTCGCCGCCGGCTGCGGCGGCGGGCTCAGCCACACCGTCCCGGACAAAGAGGTCCGGACCCTCTCCGGGCCCGAGGCCGAGAAGGTCGCCGCGGCGAAGGCCGAGGTGACGAAGGCGAAGACCGCCTACGACGACAGCAAGCTCGCCATCCAGACGACCTCGAAGGACGTCACCGCGGCGGAGAAGGCCACCGAGAAGGCCGAGCGCGACATCGACGCCGCCGAGACCAGGGTCGACAAGGCCGAGAGCGGCCTCGAGGGCGCCCTCGAGAAGGCCGAGCGCAAGCGCGACAAGGCTTACGCCGTGGCCAAGGCGGCTTACGAGGCCGCCATCGCCGCCGCCAAGGGCGCTTACGGTAAGGAGGTCGCCGAGGCGCGGACGAAGTTCGGCGCCGAGAAGAAGGAGGGCGTCGGCGAGCTGAAGTCCGCCGAGAAGCGCCGCGAGATCGAGGAGGCCCGGACGGCGTACCAGGAGGCCCTGCTCGAGGAGCGGAAGGCCCGCGAGGAGGAGGCGGACGCCGCGCTCTGGGTGGCGAAGGCCAACTACGAGCTCGCGAAGTTCGACGCCCTGATGGCGTCCCGCTCGAAGGCCGGCGCCAGCGTCAACGAGGAGCGCCTCGCCTTCAAGGAGCAGGCGGCCGAGCGCCAGAGCATCCTGCTCGACCGGCAGCGCGAGGTCGTCGCCTACGAGAAGGAGACGGAGAAGGCGAAGAAGCGCCTCGACAAGCTCGAGGGGCGCAAGCCCGCGCCGCCGACACCGGCCGCGCCGGAGAAGACCGAGCCCGCGCCGCCGAAGGCCGAGACGACGCCGCCGTCCCCGCCGGAGACGCCGCCGACCCCGCCGACCCCGACGCCCGACGCCGGCGAGACGCAGTCAGAGTAGGCCGCCACCTGGCAGCCACGCTCACGACGGGGCGTGAAGGGGCTACCCTTCGCGCCCCGTTTTTTCGTGACCTGCAGGAAGCGTCTCGCGGTCGAAACACGGCGGGTGTAGTGAGGGAGCTGCCCCCGAGCCGAAGGAGCGCCCGTGGCTACCGCGTACAAGACCATCGCCCTCGTCGCCCACGACAACAGAAAGCGCGATCTGCTCGAGTGGGTCCGCTACAACGCCGCGCGGCTGGCCGGTCACCACCTGGTGTGCACCGGGACGACCGGGCGCCTCGTCCGCGAGGAGCTCGAGCGAGAGGCCCTCGCCGACGACGGCCCGGCGCCGTCTCCCCTCGAGCTGACCGTCCTCAAGTCCGGCCCGCTCGGCGGCGATCAGCAGCTCGGCGCCAAGATCGCCGAGGGCGAGATCGACCTGATGATCTTCCTGTGGGACCCGATGCAGCCCCACCCTCACGACGTGGACGTCAAGGCGCTCTTGCGGATCGCGGTGCTCTACAACATCCCCATCGCCTGCAACCGCTCGTCGGCCGACTTCCTCATCACCTCGCCGCTGCTCCAGGCGCCCTACGAGCGGGCCCAGACCGACTACAGCGCCTACATCCGGCGCGAGTTCGAGGACCACTGACAGCCACGCCGGCGTGACGGCCGACGCACGTTGATCAATGCATGATCAACCAATTGCTCAGGCGGCGATGGCGGCCGCCTCGCCGGCGAGCAGGTCCTCGGCGGTGACCTCGTCGGCGGCGCGGCCGTCGTAGAAGCGCATCAGCCCCACCCGCTCCCAGTGGGGTCGGATGCGGTCCGACAGGAGCCCGATCTCGCGCAGGTTCGGCACCAGGCGGCTGAACATGAGCGTCCGGAACTCCTCCATCCCGGGGGAGCGCCCGATGAACTGACGCCAGCTCGCGCGGCTGACCTTGTGCGAGAACCACTCGTCGTAGACCTCGTACGCGAAGAAGCGGTTGCGCATCAGCATCGCGACCTCGAAGGCCCAGTCCTCGCGCTCCCGGCGCTCGCGCTCGGTGAGCTGGCCGGTGATGTGCTCGCGGAGCGCCACGACGCCGTAGTGGACGTGCCGGGCCTCGTCCTGGATGACGTTCTTCAGGAGCTCCTTGAGGAGCGGCTCGCGGGTCTTGTTGTACATGGTGCCGAAGGCACCCAGGGCGAGCCCCTCGACCATGATCTGCATGCCGAGGAACTTCAGATCCCAGCGCCCGTCCGACATCAGCGCGTCGATGATGGTGAAGAGGTTGTCGTTGATCTGGTAGAGCTTGCCGGCCTTCGTCTCGAGGTAGCGCGAGAACACCTCGACGTGGCGCGCCTCGTCCACGACCTGGGTGGCGCCGTAGAGCTTGCCGTCCATGAACTGGACCGCCTCGGTCACCTGGGCGGCGGCCAGGAGCGCGCCCTGCTCGCCGTGGAGGAACTGGCTCAGCGACCAGACGCCCATGTCGGTGATGAGGCGGATCTTCTCGGCCTCGCTCAGCTTGATGCCGAGCTCCTCGCCGAGCTCCCAGTCGAGGAAGTCCATCGGAAACATGCCCCGGTCGGCGTTGTCGAAGTCGACGTCGATGTGCCACGGGAGGTCGTCGCCGTCCCACTGCCCCTGCTTGGCGCGGGTGTAGAGCTCGGCCATCTCGGGCTGATCGCCGGGGTAGGTCCAGTCGAAGTAGGCGCTGTGGCGAGACTCGGTCAGGGTCGGCCGCCCCTGCTTGCCGCGCTTGAGAACGAGGCCGCGGAGCGCCGACGGGCCGAGGCTGCTCATCACCTTCGGGTCGCGCATCTCCGCGAGCACCGAGACCATCTCGCCGAGCTGGTCCATGGCGCGCTGGACGCGGTCGGGGAGGAGGCGCTGGGCGTAGCCCTTGAGGGTCGACATCGGCATGGGATCACTCCATCGCCGCGAAGAAGCGGCGGATCTTGGCCTCGTGGAAGCGCATGATGAAGCGGTGGACGAGGGGCAGGACGCGCTCGACCATCTCGGCGGCCTCGTCGGCGTCGAAGGCGGTGAGGCGCTCGGAGAGGAGCTCGGTCTCGGCGTCGAAGAGGGTGCTGACGAAGCGCTCGTAGAGCGCGATCTCGGCGACGCCGAAGCCGCGGGCGGCGGTGAAGCCGAGGCGGCGCAGCTCGCCGAGGGCCTCCAGGGTCCAGGCGTCGTCCGCGGAGATGACGCGCCGGCCGGCGGCGTCCCGGTTGACCGGGACCACCCCGAGGTCGTCGAGCTGGGCGAGCTCCGCGTCGGTCACCCCGTGGGCCGCGAGGTGCGGCTCGACCGGGACCGACTCCGGGGCGTCGGAGCCGCGGGCCAGGGTCGTCGCCACCCGGCGCTTGAGCTCTCGGAGCCAGGTGCGCTGCTCGGTCGTGTACTGCCCATCGCGCCCGTCGAGCATCGCCTTGATGGCCTTCAGCGGCAGGAAGCGCTCGGTCTGCAACCGGCGAACGAGCTCGAGGCGCTCGACGTGGACCGGGCCGTAGTAGGCCATGTTCCTGCCGGTCTTGCGGCCCGGCGGGAGGAGCCCCTCTTTGATGTAGAAGTGGATCGCCTGCCGCTGGAGGCCCGAGGCCTCGCAGAGGTCCTTCATCCGGAGGGTCCACTCCGCCTCGGCCTGCTCGGAGGTCGGGTCCGGCGCCGGGGCCAGGGCGAGAGCGCTCACTCGGCGACCTCCACCGTCACCGGGCCGAGGGGCCGGGAGACGCAGGCCAGCACGTAGCCCGCGGCGGCCTCGGCGGCGGTCAGGCAGTTCGGCTCGTCCATCGCGACCTCGCCCTCGACGAGCTTGACGCGGCAGGCGGCGCAGCCCCCCATCGCGCACGAGAACGGCAGCGGGACGTGGGCGACGAGCCCCGCCTCGAGCAGGGTCTGCCCGGGAGCGACGACCAGCTCGTGCTCGCGGCCGCCGACCCGCACGCGGAAGAGCTGAGGTCCGACGGCGCGGTCGAGCTTCTTCTGGCCGAGGCTGCGGAAGCGCTCTTCGCTGCGGCGACCGGCCGGGACCCCGCGGGCGTCGAGCACCGCGCGGGCGGCCTCGAGCATCGGCGCCGGGCCGCACAGAAGCCAGCGGGTGTCGGCGTCGTCGCGGAGGTCGAGGGCCTCGAGCTCGACCGTGAGGGCGTCGGCGGCGAGGGGCCCCGCGCCGCAGGGGATGGCGTCCGTCGGCGTGTCGAGGACGTGGCGAACGACGAGGCGATCGGGGTGCTCGGCGACGAGCGCGTCGAGGCGCTCGCGGAACAGGACGTGGGCGAGGTCACGGTTGCCGTAGATCAGGGTGAAGCGAGAGCGCGGCTCGCCGGCGAGCCCGGCCTGCAGGATCGCGAGGAGCGGGGTGATCCCGCTGCCCCCGGCGAGCATGACGTAGTGGCGCTCGCGCTCGGCGACCGGGGTGACGACGAAGCTGCCGCTCGGGCCGCGGGCGGCGAGGCGCTGGCCGACCGACAGCCGATCGACGAGGTGGTTCGAGACCAGCCCGCCGGCGACACGCTTGACCGCGACGCCAGCGCCGCGGGGGTCGTCGGCCTCGGTCCAGATGGAGTAGGCCCGCGGGTGCTCGACCCCGTCGATGGGGACGAGCAGGGTCAGGAACTCGCCCGGGGCGTGGCGGATCGGGGCGCCGTCCGCTGCCCGGAAGAAGGCGACCACGGTGTCCGGGGTCGAGCGGTCGACCGAGGCGACCACCAGCTCTCGCGCGGCGATCGGCCGCTTCGGCGCGGGCCACGCCTTCGGCTGGGTCCGGGTGACGAGCGGCGGCGGCGCCGTCCCCCCGAAGGTGTGGAGCATCATCGCGAGGTCGCGTCGCGCGGTGGCGAGGCGCCCCTCGACGAACCGACCGAGGCGGGTGCGCCCGAGCGCTTTGCCTTTGCGTAGTGAGGCCATGCTGATCTTGATACAGATCAAGCCACCAAGTGTCAATAAGCACTTGACACTTTACACAGCGGCTCGCGCGCGGCGACGCCTCCACGCGAGCGCCGCGGCGACGCCCCACAGCAGGAGGCCGAGACCGAGCATGATGAACGCCCGGACATCTCGGGGCGCCTCGTCCGGATCCCCGGCGACGAAGGTCGCGCCGAGGTCGCCGGCCCGCGGGCGGGGTGGCGGCAGGGTGAAGGCGCTCGGCTCTCCCACGGCCCCGGCGGTCGGGACCTGAACCCGCTGCCCGGCGGCGAGCAGTCGCTGCCCGGCGCCGCGCCCGTCGACCCTGACGTGCCCCGACAGGACGGAGAGCTCGCTCCCCCCGTCATCGGCGACCCGCGCCGAGAAGACCGTCCCGGTGGCCTGGGCCAGGCTCGACGGGGTGACGATGGAGACCGGGCCGACCGCGGTCGCGCCCCCGGCGACCAGCGCGACCAGCCCCGGGCCGCGCACGACGACGACCGCGCCGGTCTCGAGCCGGACCATCATGCGTGTCTTGGCGCTCGACACGTCGAGGGTGACCGGCCCGCGCAGGACCCGGACCCGAACGCCGGGATCGACCGGCAGGACGGGCGTCTTCGAGAGCTCGCGCTCCGCGCCGCCCACCTCCACGGCGACGTCGGCCGGGCTCTCGCCGAGCACCCCCAGGGTCGGCGCCGGGTCCCCCTCGGGGATGAGGCGGTAGCGGGCCGCGACCGCGTACGGGTCGCCGGTCACCCGCACCCCCAGGTGGGACGGAAAGCTCGCCTTGGTCCAGATCCACCGGTCGATGGTCCGGGCGGGCGCGGCGTGGATCCCGCCCTCCCAGTTGTCGGGGTCGTCGGTGAACTGGATCATCGTCGCCAGGATGTCGGCGAAGACCCGCGCCGGCCGCCGCTTCGTCTCGGCGCCGTAGAGCGCGATCCAGTAGCGGGTGTGCAGCCCCTCGACCTGGTCGCCACGGCGGACCTGCTTCAGCGCCGCGATCGCCGCGCTGTCGTCCGCGAAGCCGTCGAGGTAGCCGCGCACGTGGTACGGGCTCTCCAGGAGCTCAGGGACCCGGCGCTCCCAGTGGGCGAACGCCAGGTACGCGAAGGCCTCGGCGGTCGCCTCCATCCACGCGACGAAGGGCCGCTTGAACGCGGCGGTCGAGGCGTCGACCTCCCAGGTCTTGTGCGCGCCGGCCCGGAGCTTGGCGTGGACGACGTGGAGCCAGGGGTGGCGCTCGACGACGCGCTTGTGCAGCCAGTGCCCCAGCTCGTGGAGGACGTTGGCGTAGAGCTCGTCGTCCACCGCGCGGGCCCAGTAGGCCTCGGCGGCGTACGGGATCGAGATCCGCCCGCCGCCGTTCAGCCCGTCCTTGAAGAGGGTGTCGCCCCCCGACGCGTTGGGGTCGTACTCGAAGCGGACGCTGGCGAGGTCGTCGAGGACGTCCTTCTTCCACGCCGCGCTCAGCCCCATGTCCCCGACGAAGGCCCGGACGGCAGCGCGGAGCCGCTCCTCGTGCTCGCTCGCGCTGAGCGCGTCGGCCACGCCGACATCGAACCGCGCGCCGTACTTCGGCGCGGCGACGGGCAGCCGCAGGAGGAGCTCGTCCGGCCACACCAGGAAGAGGTACGAGAGCTTCCGCTCGGACAGCGTCGGGTCCTTGGCCAGGTCGCGGTTCAGCGACGGCGACACGAGGACGGCGAAGGCCCCGTCCTCGTAGGACTCGGCGGCGAGCTGTAGCGGACGCATCTCGAAGGCCGGCGGGCCGCCGACGTCGCGCGGCTCCATGTCGGGGCCGACGGTGACGCCGTGATAGAGGGCCAGGTTGAAGGGCCGCTCCCAGCGGCGCTGCGCGAGCCGTGTGCCGTCGTCACGCTTCAGCGAGACCTCGAGCGGGAGCGTCAGCGGGAGCTCGTTCAGTCGCAGATAGTCGTCGTACCGTCGCGGCGCCCGGACGATGAGCTTGGTGACGTAGCGCCCGGAGTCGTCGAGCCGGCTCCAAGCGAGCTTCTTTCCATCGTCGACCCGCGCGAAGGGGACCCGGGCGTCACCGAAGGAGACGTCGACGTTCACGAGGCGCGCGGGCTCGCCGGTGTCGGCGTCGACGCCCGTCACGACCAGCTCCAGCTCCGCCGGGACCGGGATCGCGGTCAGCGTGCCCGGATCGCGGCCCGCCAGGGTGACGCGCAGCTGCACCCGCTGCGGCACGGGCGGGCTTTTCGGGTCGGGCGTCGTGACCGTTGGCGGCGGCGCGTCGCCAGGCGGGCCCCCACCGCCGGTCGCGGCGCCGTCTCCGATCAGGTCCTCGAGGCTCGGTCCGCCCGAACCGCCGGGCTTCCGGTCCGGAAAGATCGTCGGGTCGAGCGCAAAAGCCGCGAGGTCCGGTGCCGCGCACCGCTTGGCCCACTCCTCGCTCTTGAGCGCGCCGTACTCGGGCGGCCCGTGCTTGGCGAGGGACCGACACAGCCGATGGGCGCGGCTCGCGTAGCGTTGGTATGGATACCACCAGGACGCCGCGTCGCCGGGCGCCATCCGCCGCAGCTTCCGATAGACCGCCTCGGCGATCGTCGCGTCCATCGGCTCGTGGTTCATGGACGTCGATCCCTTGTTCCAGGTGAAGAGGTTGCTCGCGCGCGCCGCTCCGCGGTCCGTCCACGAGCAGAGCTCGACCCACAGGCGGAACTCGGTCTGCTTCATCTTCAGCGCGTCGAACTCATCCGAGTCCCAGGACCGCTTCGTGGTCTGGGTGAACGGATCGACACGCGGCAGGGGGCGCGTGCAGAGGCTGCGACGCCGCGCCTCGTAATCGTCGTAGGCCCGCTGGAGCGCGTCGCGATCACAGCCCGCGATGACGGTGTCGAAGCTGTCACGGAGGTTGAAGCAGCTCCGCCAGGCGCGCTCGTAGGCGTCTTCGGCGGCGCGCAGCGGGAGGATGACGCCGTCGATGTCGATCGCCCGTGCCCGCGAGGGCGCGACGAGCGTCGCCAGCGCCACCGCGACGAGGAGCCACGCGCCGCGCACGATCATGTCCCGTCCCCCTCACCGAGCTGGCACGGCGACCAGCGGATCTCCAGCCGGTCGACCTCGTGCACATGGCCCATGCCGAGCCCGCTCGCCGCGAGGCCCACCCGCACCGGCCCCGACGCCGGCCGCTGCTCGTGAACGACCGGCGGCTCGCCGTCCACCGACAAGAACAGCGCGCCGGTCAGCGGATCCCACGTCACGACCTCGTCGAACCACGCGTCCCAGGTCGCCGCGCGCCGGACGTGTTCGTGCTCGTCCCCGACCAGGAAGCCCTCAATCGACGGAGCGCGGACATACATCACCGCGCCCAGGCGCTCGCCCTCGTCGGCGCTGAGCACGGTCGTCTCGGCCGCGGACAGCTGCCGCCCCGGGTGGATCCGCGTCCGCTTCCTCACCACCAGGCAGTGGCCGCGCACCGGTGTGAGCGGCCGGGTGACCACGGCACCTCCGCGCCCCTCCAGCATGCTCATCAAGCGGAGCCGCTCGAAGGACAGCCCCACCCGGTCGCCGACGCCGGCCGCGAAGCCTGAACCCCGGCCAGTCGCCACGCGCTGCTCGAGCCACTCCGGCAGCCGCCCCTCTTCGAAGGTCGCCACCCACGGGGCCGGTGGCGCGTCGAGCCAGGTCGTGGCGCTCCGAGGCTTGGCCGCAGGTGGGTCGAGTGTCTCTCTCGGCGGCTCCGGCGGCCGGGTCCGCCTGGGCGGCCGCGCGTCGGCGACCAGCGTCAGCGGCTCCGGGAAGTCCACCTCGTCGACCGTCAGGAGCTCCCGGGACGACGACACCTCCGCCGGCCCACCCACGACGGGCGACGACGACAGGAGCCAGACGCCGACCGCGAGGGCGCCGGCGCCGGCGACCAGGAGCAAGCTCGTGGCGATGCGCATAGATGACCTCTCGACCGCGCGAGCAGGCAAGATCCGCGCCGCCGAGGGACCACTTCGCGCCGCACGATGAATACGGCGTTCGCCGCGCTCCGACCCGCGCGGCGGCTGTTGCATATCGCCCACCCCAGCGTTGCGGCTCGCCCACCGTGCCGCGCCGTCCTTCGCGCTCCCGAGGCTCCCCGAATACAAAGTCGTGACAGCCGCGTCGTGAATCGTTTCGCGGACTCGCGCGTATTCCCACCTACCGCCCTCGCCTCGCCCTGGCCCAGGAGACGCCGATGTCCCCGCCACGCTTCGCAGCCCCAGCGCTCCTCCCCCTCCTCGCGCTCGTCCTCGGCGGCGTCCCGGCGGCGGCCTCCGGAGGCGCCGGCCCCGAGCGCATCGCCCGGCTCGACGTCCGCGCCCTCGTCTCCGCACAGCGCCCCGACGGGCTGTGGCGCGCCCTCGTCGTCGACGACGACGGGATCCCGGCCCTCGTCGTCGAGCAGGTCCGCGCGGCCGGGCTCGCGACCGCCACGGGCCTCCCGACCCAGCAGCGCCGTATCGACGGCTTCGACTACGGCCCGGGCTTTCTGACCTTCGCCGGCCAGGCCGAGGCCATCGACGGCCTCGCCTTCGGCCGCCACGCCCTCCGCTTCGACGTGGTCACCAGCTCCGAGCGCCTCGTCTGCGAGGTCCCGCTGCGAGGCGCCCGGGCCTTCACCGCCCGCTGCGCCGCCGACCTCGACGTCGGGGCGAGCCGCGGGACCCCGAGCTGGGCCTCCCGCCCGACCGTCATCGCGGCCTGCGAGGGCGCCTTCTTCACCCACGCCAACGAGGCGCGCTGCCTCGACACCGTCGCGGGCTTCAGCTACCCGCCGGCCGCGATCATCGCCGCCTGCGACGCCCACACCTTCGGCGACGCCAGCGCCCTCGCCTGCCTCGAGGCCGCCGCCGGCGCCGTGGCCGACCCGTCTCGCACCCTCGCGGCCTGCGACGACGCCATGTACGGCGACACCAACGCCATCCGCTGCGTCGGCCTGGCCCTCCGCGCTCGCTGGGACCCGGCCCCGACCATCGCCGCCTGCGACGCCGCGATGTACGGCGACGCCCACGCCCTGCGCTGCGTCGAGACCGCCGTCCGCGCCCCCATCGCCATGGACCGGACGATCGCCGCCTGCGACCGCGCCAGCTACGGCGACGACGAGGCCCTGAGCTGCATCGGCCGCGGCGCCTCGCTCTGATCCTCGCCGGGCTTGTGCGCTCACCGGGCGCCGGTACAATCCCGCGCCATGCGAGTCGCCCTGGTCACCTGTACCGCGATGCCCGAGCCGGACCCCGATCGGGGGCCGCTCGCCGACGCCCTCGCCGACGCCGGGGTGGACGCGACCTGGGTGGCCTGGAACGACGGCCTGCCCCTCGACGGCTGGGCCGGCTACGACCTCGCGGTGCTGCGGGCCACCTGGGACTACCACCTCGAGATCGACCGCTTCCTGACCTGGGTGAGCGAGGTCTCGACGCGGGTGCCGCTCCTCAACCCGGCCGAGGTCGTCCGCGCCAACGCGCACAAGAGCTACCTGACCGCCCTCGCGGCCCGCGGGGTAGCGACCGTCCCGACGCTGCTGATCTCGCGCGATCGGCCCGCGCGGGTCGCCGAGCTCGCCACCGATCGCGGCTGGCGCGACCTGGTCATCAAGCCGGCCGTATCCGGCGGGTCCTTTCGGACCTGGCGGGTCACCGCCGACGCGCCCGACGCGGAAGCGCGCCTCGCCGCCGTGCTCGCCGGCGGGGACGCCCTCGTGCAGCCCTACGTGCACGACGTCGACGCCGCCGGAGAGCGCGCGCTCGTCTGGATCGACGGCGCCTTCACCCACGCCGTCCGGAAGTCCCCGCGCTTCACCGGCGACGACGAGCGCGTGACCGGGCCCCTGCCCATCGCCGACGACGAGCGCGCCGTCGCCACCGCCGCCCTCGCCCCCATCGCCGAGCGCCTGCTCTACGCACGGGTCGACCTGTGCCGGGACGCGAGCGGGCGCCCCCAGGTGATGGAGCTCGAGCTCATCGAGCCCTCGCTCTTCCTCCTCCAGCACCCGCCGGCGCTGGCGCGGCTGGTCCGGGCCATCACGCGCCACGCCAGCAGCGCGGAGCGGCGACCATGAGCGACGCCGGGAAGGCGCTCCTCAGCACCCTCCGCGCCCGCTTCGCCGCCGCGGGCGACCCCGAGCGCGCCGCCCAGCAGCAGGCGTACCTGAAGTCGACGATGCCCCACCACGGCCTCGTCAACGCCGAGGTGAAGCAGGTCTGCCGCGACGTGTTCGCCACGCTCTCGGTCGACGACCCCGCGGTCTGGCGCGAGCTCGTCGCGGCGCTCTGGGACGGCGCGACCCACCGGGAGGAGCGCTACGCCGCGCTCCACCTCGGCTCCGATCGCCGCGCGCGCCCGCTCCGGGGACTGCCGCGCACTCCGAGGGCCGACCTCCCGGTGGACGCCGAGGCCCGGGCTCTCGCCGCGCTCGACCTGTACGAGCGCTTCATCGTCAGCGGCGCGTGGTGGGATCTGGTCGACGAGCTGGCGGTCAACCACGTCGGGGCGCTCCTGCCGGCGCACACCGCGCCGGTCACCGCGCGGCTCCGGCGCTGGATCGACAGCGACGATCTCTGGCTCCGCCGGACCGCGATCATCGCCCAGCTCAAACGCGGCGAGGACACCGATCTGGCCTTGCTCTCCGACGCGATCGAGGCGGCGCTGGAGTCGCGGACCTTCTGGCTCCGCAAGGCCATCGGCTGGGCGCTGCGGCAGTACGCAAAGACCGATCCCGACTGGGTCCGCGCCTTCGTCGACCGCGCCGGCGAGAGGATGAGCGGGCTCTCCCGCCGCGAAGCGCTGAAACACATCGGATGATCGGCTCCACGACCTGACGCGAGGCAACCGCGAGCGCGTTGCTGCGCCGCAGCGTAGCTCCCGCCGGACGACCTGTGATTTCGGGGACCTCACCGCGCTCTGGTACCCTGGCCGGGAGGAATCGGCCGGCGCGAACGGCGCCGTCCACGAAGGGGGGGAACATGACCGACCGCAGGTCCGCGGGCGACGCGTCGTCGCGTCCAGAGCTCGCGCTCGATTCGCACGTGGCGCCCGAACCGCCGCCGCTACCGCCACCCCCGCCGCTCTCGACCACCGAGCTGAGAGCGAGGCTGCGCGCCCGACGGGAGGCCGAGCGCGCGCGCGTCGCTACGCCGCGCCCGTCGATCATCCTCGCCGACGGGGTCGAGGCGGCGACGGACGACGGACCGCCGATGGCCTCCCCCTTCGACGACGACGCGGACGACGACGCGCTCGAAGCGCGCCGGGAGCGCGCCGACCACGAGCACGACGTCGAGGCCCTCGCCCTCACGGTCCACCGGGCGCGGCTCCGACGCCGCCTCACCACCGGCGCGGTGGTCGTCGCCGGCGCGGTCGCGGCGTTCGTGATCGCGCAGCCACCCGACCGCGCGCCCCGACTCGAGGCCCCGCAGACCGCGGAGACCGGGACACGCCCCGCGGAGCCCGGCCCCACGCCGGGCACGCCGACGGCCGCCGAGCCGGGCCCGGTCCCGAGCAGCGAGCCCGCCCCCGCGGGTGGCGGTCCGGCGGCGACGCCGACCGATGACGTCGCCCCGGCGGAGCCCGAGCCGCCGCTCCCGGAGCCGGTGGCCGCGGCCCCGGCCGACCCGGTCGCGATGGCCACCACCGAGCCTCGCGCGGCGCCACCCGTCGCCGCCGCGGCGCCCGAAACCGAGGAGTCGGCGGCGCTCGTGGCGCCACCTGCAGAGGCCACGCGGGGGCCAGAGCCCAGCGACCCGCTCGGGCCGCCCGACCCGGTGGTCGTTGCCGCCGCGACCTCCCCCCCGGCGCCGGAGATCGGGGACCCCGGCTCGGTCGCGGGGTCATCGGAAGGCGTCACGCCCGCGCCAGCGCCCGCCGAGCCCGGCCCGCTCGGGCCGCCCGAGCCGGTGGTCGTCGCCGGGCCGGGCAACGCTCCGGCCCCCTCGGCCGCGACCGAGGCCAACGAGGACCTCACGGCGACCGCCCACGAGCTCGCGAGCGCCGCGTCGAGCGCCTTGACGGCCGCGACCACGCCGGACGACGACGCCGATCCCGAGCCGACGGCCGAGACCGAGGGCCCCAGCCTCACGCGCTCCGCCGCACCGCCGGCCGGAGCGGAGCGCGGGCGTCGTGGGCACGCGAACCCGACGAGCGCCGCCGACTGGTATGCCGCCGGGCGACGGCTGTCGACCACCTCGCCGCGCGACGCGCTGTACGCCTTCCGACGGGCCGCTACCCGCGGCTACGCCGTCGCCTACCGCGAGATCGGCCGGCTCGAGGCGGCCCGGGGACGCAGCGCCGCGGCCGTGGCGGCCTACCGGCGCTACCTCCGCAGCTACCCCCGCGCGCGCGACGCCGAGCGGGTCCGAGAGCGCATCGTCGCCCTCGGCGGCCGCTGACGCGTGGCCCACGACCCGCGCCGAGCGGGTGGGGACGACGCTGGCGCGTCGACCGTGAGCGCACAGAGCGGTCGAGACGACCACGGGCCGCAGGGCGCTCGCCCAGGGCCCGCGGACGTCTCGAGGCTGTCGCGTTGACGGTGAGCACCAGTGATGACTGGGGTTGAGAGCAGCGGCCACGTCCAAGCGCCCCGTGCGGGCGGGGACGCCCACACTCCAGGGTGCCCAGGCGACTCGCCAGCGGGGTGTGGGCGTCCCGCCCGCACCGACCGTCACCGCGCTCCGGCGCCCGTTCTGGCCCTTCGCGACAACCTCGTCCCGTCCGCCGTCCGGAGGTCAGGGCGCGGTGCCCTCGCCGAGGGTGTAGACGTAGATGTCGTCGTCGCGCGGGACCGCCACGTCGAGGCGGCCGTCCCCCTGCCAGTCGAAGACCAGCGGGGTGCTGCAGTTGTCGCCGAGGTCCATCGGCCAGCCGGGGAGGGTCGCGCCGCGGCCGTCGCGGGCGAAGACCATGCAGGTCCAGCTCGTCGAGACGATGTCCAGCACGCCGTCGGCGTCCACGTCGGCGAGGGTCGGCGAGGCGATGTGGTGATCCTGGCTCCAGGCCGGCCAGCCGGCGAGGTCGTGACCGTCGCCGTCGATGGCGTAGAGGAACCCGTCGCGCGAGCCGACGACGATGTCGAGGACGCCGTCGTCGTCGATGTCCGCGAGCACCGGTGAGGCGTACACGGCGCCGCCCGTCGACCGCGGCCAGCCGAAGGGGATCTGCCCGCCGGGCTCGATGACGTAGATGTTGCCGTTGTTGCCGCCGACCACGACCTCGTTCTGGCCGTCGGCGTCGACGTCACCGATGGCCGGCGACGAGTAGTCCACGGCGCCCGTCGACGCCTGCCAGAGCACCGTCCCGTCGGGATCGAGCGCCGTCACGCCGCCCGAGTGGGCGACGACGATCTCGAGCGCCGCGTCGCCGTCGAGCTGACCGGCCGTCGGCGAGGCGAAGCGCGGCTCGCCGCCCGGCGCCACCGGCCACCCGGCCCGCGCCTGACCGTCCGGCGCGAGCACGTAGACCTTGTCGTCGTAGCTGCCGGCGAGGATCTCCGGGACGCCGTCTCCGTCGAGGTCGGCGACGGTCACCCCGGCGCGCACCGCGCCCCCCGTCTCGACCGGCCACCCGGGGGCGACCGCGCCGGTCGCCAGCCAGGCGTGGATCTTGCCGTCATCGGAGCCCGCGACGACCCTCACGCCGCCGTGGCGGAAGACCACCGGGCGGCTCCGGACGTCGCCCCCGGTCGCGACGGGCCAGCCGGTGGGCTCGCCGCCGTCGGGCCGCCGGGCGTGGACCCTGTTGTCGTCCGAGCCGTAGACGAGCTCGTCCGCGCCGTCGTCGTCGACGTCCGCGCTCGAGAGATCCGTGTAGTACACCGGCCCGCCGGCCCCCTTCGGCCAGCCGGGCAGCGCCGTCCGGCAGCTCGGGTCGACGCGGCCGTCACAGTCGTTGTCGCGCCCGTCGCACACCTCGGCCCGGGGCTCTGCCGGGCAGCCCGCGGCCGGCCCGGCGTGGCAGCTGGGGGCGGCGTCGCTGCACACCTCGACGGGCTCGCCCTCGGAGGCCCCGGCCGCGGCCGTCGCCCCGTTGTCCCGCCGCAGCATCGGCCACGGCGCGCGGGACGGGTCCCAGCTCGCGTCGCCGAGGGTATAGGCGTAGATGTCGTCGTCGCGCGGGAACACCACGTCGATCCGGCCGTCGCCCTGCCAGTCGAAGACGAGCGGCGTCCCGCAGTTGTCGCCGAGATCGACGGGCCAGCCGGCCAGGGTCCCGCCGCGGGCGTCGCGCGCCGCGAAGACGCAGCCCCAGTCACCGACGAGCACGTCGAGCGCCCCGTCCCGGTCGAGGTCGGCCACGACCGGCGACGACACGTGGGCGTCCCCGGTCCAGATGGGCCAGCCCGGGAGCTCCTCGCCGTCACCGTTCAGGACGTGGAGCCAGCCGTCGCGGCTCCCGACCACCACGTCGAGCGCGCCGTCGCGATCGAGGTCGGCGAGCGCCGGCGAGGCGTTGATGGCGCCGCCGGTCGTGACCGGCCAGCCGAACGGGGTCAGGCCGTTGGCGTTGATACGCTGGATGGCGCCGCCGTTCGTCCCGACGATGACCTCGCGGACGCCGTCGCCGTCGAGGTCGCCGATGGCCGGGGACGACCAGTCGATGGCGCCGACGCTGGCCTGCCAGACGATGGCTCCGCCCTCGGTCATGAGCGTCACGCCGCCGGAGTGGGCGACGACGACCTCGAGCTGGCCGTCGTCCTGCAGATCCCCGACCGCCGGGGCGGCGTAGCGCGGCTCGCCGCCGGGGGCCGCGGGCCAGCCGCTGACGTAGCTGCCGTCGGCGTGGAAGGCGTGGACGCGGTCGTCGTAGGACCCGATGATCACGTCGAGGCCGCCGTCGTGGTCGAGGTCGGCCAGCACCGCTCCCGCCCGGGCGGCGTTGCCCGTCAGCCGCGGCCAGCCGTGGGCGACGTTGCCGTCCTCGTCGATGAGCCAGACCAGCCCGGCGTCGTCGCCGACCGCGACCTCGAGCGAGCCGTCGCCGTCGACGTCACCGACCGCCGGCATCGACCGGACGTCGCCCCAGACCGAGACCGGCCAGCCGGGGACCTCGTCGCCGTTGGTGCGGCGGGCATGCACCTTGTTGTCGTCGGAGCCATAGACCAGGGCGCGCGCCCCGTCGCCGGCCAGATCGCCCCAGGCGAGGCGCGAGTAGTAGAGGTAGCCGCCGGCGCCCTTGGGCCAGCCGGCGGTCGCCGTCCGGCAGCTCGGGTCGACGAGCCCGTCGCAGTCGTTGTCGTAGCCGTCGCAGACCTCCTCGCGCGGGTCGCCCGGGCAGCCGCGCCAGCCCCCGCCGCTGCAGCTCGTGGCCGCGCCGTCGCAGGGCGGCGCCCAGACGCCGGCACCGTAGGCGCCAGTGTTCGCGGCGTCGCGGTGGAGCGCCGGCCACGGGGCCCTCGCCGCGTTCCACGCGCCGTCGCCGAGGGTATAGACGTAGATGTCGTCGTCGCGGGGGATGGCGACCTCGACCCGGCCGTCGCCCAGCCAGTCGAAGAGGTGCGGGGTCCCGCAGTTGTCGCCGAGATCGACGGGCCAGCCCGGGAGCTCGGCGCCGCCCTGATCGTAGGCCGCCGTGTAGCAGGTCCAGGTCGACTCGAGGACGTCGAGCTTCCCGTCGCCGTCGAGGTCGGCGATGACCGGCGAGGCGACGTGGTGATCGCCCGCCCAGACCGGCCAGCCCGGGAGATCCTGGCCGCGGTCGTCGAGGCCGTAGAGCCAGCCGTCCCGGGAGCCGACGAAGATCTCGAGGTCGCCGTCGCCGTCGAGGTCGGCGAGCGCGGGGGACGCGTGCACGGAGCTCCCGGTCGCGCGCGGCCAGCCGATCGGGACGACGCCGTTGCGCTCGATGAGCGTGATGTTGCCGTTGTTGCCGCCCACGACGATCTCGAGCTTCCCGTCGCCGTCGACGTCGCCGACCGCCGGGGCGGAGTGATCGATGGCGCCGATCTGCGCCTGCCACTTCACCGCGCCGTCGTGCTCGAGGACGGTCACGCCCCCGGAGTGCGCGACGATGAGCTCGTTCTTGCCGTCGGCGTCGAGGTCGGCGGCGGCCGGCGGGGCGTAGCGAGGCTCGCCCAACGGGCTCGCCGGGAAGCCCGGGAGGAGCCCGCCGTCGCCGTCGAAGGCGTAGACCCGGTCGTCGTAGCTCCCGACGACGACGTCGAGGTGGCCGTCGCCGTCGAGGTCGGTCAGTACGACCCCGGCGTAGGCGCTGCTACCGGTCTGCCGCGGCCAGCCGCGGGCGGGCGTCCCGTCCTCGTTGACGACCCAGACGAGCCCGGCGGCGTCGGCCGCGACGACCTCGAGCGAGCCGTCCCCGTCGACGTCGCCGATCGCCGGCTTGGACCGGACGTCGCCCCAGAGCGACACCGGCCAGCCCGGGAGCTCGCCGCCGTTGGCGCGGCGGGCGTGCAGCTTGTCGTCGTCGGCGCCGTAGATGAGCTCGACGTCGCCGTCGCCGTCGAGGTCCCCGGAGATGAGGCGCGTGTAGTAGACGTAGCCGCCGGCGCCCTTCGGCCAGCCGGGCGTCGTCGTCCGACACGCGGGGTCGACGAGCCCGTCGCAGTCGTTGTCGATCCCGTCGCAGACCTCGGCGTCCGGGTGGTCCGGGCAGCCCGCCGCCGGCGGGCCGTCACAGCTCGTCACGCCCTCCGAGCAGGCGTCCCCGGGCGCCGCGACCCCACCGTAGAGGCCGGTGTTCGCGGCGTCGTGGCTGTACATCGGCCACGGCATCCGCGCCTCGACCCAGGTGTTCGCGCCGAGGGCGTACACGTAGAGGTCGTCGTCCCGCGGCAGCACCACGTCGGTCCGCCCGTCGCCCTGCCAGTCGAGCAACAGCGGCGTCGCGCAGTTGTCGCCCAGGTCGATGGGCCAGCCGGGGAGGACGCTCCCGTCGGCGTGATAGGCGACCGTGAGGCAGCCCCAGGCCGGGCTCAGGATGTCGAGGCCGCCGTCGCCGTCGAGGTCGGCGATGAGCGGCGAGGCGATGTGGAGCTCCTGCTGCGCGGCGGGCCAGCCGGGCGCGTCGCTGCCGTCGGCGCGGAGCACGTACAGGCGGCCGTCGCGGCTCCCGACCACGATCTCCAGGGCGCCGTCGCCGTCGAGGTCGGCCAGCGCCGGCGACGCGCTGATCCCGCCGCCGGTCGCCCGCGGCCAGCCGTTGACGACCAGGCCGTTGGCCTCGACGAGGTAGACGTTGCTGTTGGACGAGCCGGCGACGACCTCGAGCTTGCCGTCGTGGTCGACGTCGCCGATGGCCGGCGACGACCAGTCGATGTTGCCCGCCGCGACCTGCCACTTCACGGAGCCGTCGTGCTCGAGGCAGGTCAGCCCGCCCGAGTGGCCGACGACGACCTCGATCCTGCCGTCGCCGTCGAGGTCCGCCACCGCCGGGGTCGCGTATCGGGGCTCGCCGCCGGGAGCGGCCGGCCAACCGGCGATGGTCCGGCCGTCGCCGGTCCACGCGTAGACGCGGTCGTCGTAGCTGCCGGCGAGGACGTCGAGGTCGCCGTCGTCGTCGAGATCCGTCAGGACCACGCCGGCCCGCACGGCGCCGCCGGTGAGGCGGGGCCAGCCGGGAGCGACCGCGCCGCTCGCCTCTATCACCCAGACCATCCCGGCGTCGTCGCCGGCCACGACCTCGAGGCGGCCGTCACCGTCGACGTCGCCCACCGCGGGCTTCGAGCGGACGTCACCCCAGAGCGACACCGGCCAACCGGGGAGCTCCGTCCCGTCGGCGCGGCGGGCGTGGACCTTGTCGTCGTCGGCGCCGTAGATCAGCTCCGGCAGGCCGTCGCCATCGAGGTCACCCCGGGTCAGCGCGCCGTAGTACAGGTAGCCGCCGGCGCCCTTCGGCCAGCCGGGCAGCGCGAGGCCACAGCTCGGATCGGTCTGCCCATCGCAGTCGTCGTCGATGGCGTTGCAGACCTCGAGCCGGGTGTCGTCGGGGCAGGCCGCCGCCGGGTCGCCGTGGCACCCATCGACGCCCTCGGAGCAGGGCTCGGCCGGCTCGGCGTAGCCGTCGGCGCGCCCGGTGTTCGCGAGGTCGTGAGACGGCATCGGCCACGGCATCCGCGTCGGATCCCAGGTCCCGCCGCCGAGGTCGAGGGCCACGATGTGCTGGTTTCGCGGGGCGAAGAGCTCGAGCCGCCCGTCGCGGTCGAGATCCACGAGGGTCGGCGAGCCGAGGTTGCTGCCGACGTTGACCGGCCAGCCGGCGGCCTCGGTCCCGTCCCGCTCGAAGAGGTGGATCGGACCGGCCCAGGTGCCGGCCACGATCTCGAGCTCGCCGTCTCCGTCCACGTCGGCCACGGCGGGCGATCCGGTGTTCACGTCGCCGATCGACACCGGCCAGCCGAGGACGTCCGTCCCATCCGGGCCCAGGACGTAGAGCTTGCCACCTCGGGAGCCGACGATGACCTCGTAGACCCCGTCGTCGTCGAGGTCCGCGAGGGCCGGCGACGCGGCCACGTCACCGGTCGCGCGCGGCCAGCCGTAGAGCGGCGCGCCGGCCGCCGAGAACGCGTTGGTCTTGCCGCTCTGGGTCCCGAAGATCACGTCGGGGAGGTGGTCGCCGTCGATGTCGCCGACCGCCGGCGAGGACCAGTCGGCGTTGCCCGCGCTCTGCTGCCAGCGCGCCGTGCCGTCGACGTCGAAGACCGTCACGCCGCCCGAGTGGGTCACGATGATCTCGGGCACGTCGTCGCCGTCGAGGTCGGCGATGGCCGGGCAGCCCTGACGCGGCTCGCCGCCCGGGGCCACCGGCCAGCCGCTGAGCGCCGTCCCGTCGCCGTGGAAGGCGTAGACCCGGTCGTCGTAGGAGCCAGCGACGATCTCGAGGTCCCCGTCGCCATCGAGGTCGCCGAGGCTCACCCCGGCGCGGACCTTGTCGAGGGTCACCCGCGGCCAGCCGTGGGCGACGGTGCCGTCGCCGTTGATGACGTAGATGAAGCCGCTGTCGGTCCCGACCGCGATCTCGAGCGCGCCGTCGCCGTCGACGTCACCGACCGCCGGGCGCGAGTAGATGGCCCCGGAGACCGCGACCGGGAAGCCGAGGAGCTCGGTCCGATCCATCTTCAGGGCGTGTACCCGGGCGCTCTCGTCGGCGTAGACGAGCTCGCGGGCCCCGTCGCCGTCGAGGTCGCCATAGGCGATCTTGGTGTAACGGACGTATGCCCCGACGCCGACCGGGAAGCCCTCGGTGACCGAGGGGCAGCCAGGGTCCACGAGGCCATCACAGTCGTCGTCCAGGTCGTTGCAGACCTCGACCTCGGGCAGGACGGCGCCGACGCAGTCGGACCAGCCACCGTCGGTGCACGTCCGGGTCCCGGCGCGGCAGAGGGCGACGCCCTCGGTCTCGGGGTCGGCGTCGTAGCAGGCGGCGTCGAAGGCGTCGACGACGCCGTCGCAGTCGTTGTCGTAGCCGTCGCAGGCGGTCTCCTCGGGCTCCCAGCCGACGACGCCCGTGTAGTCGCAGGTCCAGGCGCCGCCGACGCAGGTCGCGACGACGTTGCTGGCGTTGCAGACGCCGTCGATCAGACAGTCGCTGTCGGTGACGTCGGTCAGCGGCGCGTGGGTGCAGGTCGCCTGGCAGCCGGCGCCGACCAGGGCGTCGGCGGTGCAGAGGTCCCCGTCGTCACAGCCGCTCGGGCAGGCGCCGTCGTCGCCGGGCGCGATCGCCGTGTCACAGAGCTCACCGTCCTCGACCGCGCCGTTGCCGCAGCTGACCGGGCAGTCGGCGTCGAGGTTGTGGTCGCCGCCGTCCGGGCAGCAGCCGTCGCCGGCGACCCCGGGGGTCTTGTCGGTGTAGACGCACCTGGCCGCGCACCCGTCGCCGTCGAGGGTCGCGTCGACGCAGCTGTCGGTGTTCGGGCAGCTGTCCGGGCACGAGCCCGGGATGGCCGTGTCGCAGGACTCGCCGGGCTCGACGACGCCGTCGCCGCAGGTGGCCGGGCAGTCGTCGTCCAGGATCGCGTTGCCGCCGCTCGGGCAGCAGCCGTCCTGGTTGACGAAGGCGGTGATGGTCCCGGTCTCGACGCAGGCCGCGGCGCAGCCCTCGCCGGTCAGGGTCCGGGTGGCGCAGCCCGCGCTCTCGCAGACGAGCGGGCAGGCCCCGGGGAGCGTCGGCGCGATGGCGACGTCGCAGGCTTCGCCCGGCTCGCGGGCGCCGTTTCCGCAGATGACCGGACAGTCGCCGTCGCGGTTGGCGTTGCCCCCCGGCGGGCAGCAGCCGTCGCCGACCACGAAGGCGAGGATGTCGTCGTGGGTGCAGCGGGCCGCGCAGGCGTCGCCGACGAGCGCGTCGGCCGTGCAAGCGGCGCCGTCGTCGCAGGCGTCGAGATCGGCCGGGCAGGCGCCCTCCCCGCCCGCGGTGATCGCGGTGTCGCAGGCCTCGTCGCCGGAGACCACGCCGTCCCCGCAGACGCTGCCACAGTCATCATCCTCGAGCAGCGTCGCTCCGACCGGACAGCAGCCGTCACCGTCGGTCCGCTCGGTGATCGCGTCGTGGGTGCAGTGGGCGTCGCAGCCTGCACCGACGAGCGCGTCGTCGGTGCAGGGGTCGGAGTCGTCGCAGCCGTCGGGGCACGAGCCCTCGAGCCCCGTGTCGCACGCCTCGCCCGGCTCGACCACGCCGTTGCCGCAGGCCGTCCCGCAGTCGTTGTCGAGGAGCGCGGTGACGCCGCCCGGGCAGCAGCCGTCGTCGTCGAGGGCGTCGGTGGTGATGGCGACCAGGGCGCAGCGCGCGTCGCAGCCGCTACCATCGAGGTCGTAGCGCTCGCAGCCGTCGTCCTCGCAGATCTCCGGGCAGGCGCCGGTCGCGCCCGCGGGGACGGCGACGTCACAGGCCTCGCTCGGCTCGACCACGCCGTTGCCGCAGACGGCCGCGCAGTCGCTGTCGGTCCCCGCGGTCTCGCCGCTGGGGCAGCAGCCGTCGTCGTCCTCGGCGCCGGTGATCGGCGTGAAGACGCAGCGGGCGTCGCAGCCCTCGCCGACGAGGGTGTCGCTCGTGCACGCGATGCGGTCGTCGCACATCGTCGGGCAGGCGCCGTCGTCGTCCTCGGCGATGGCGGTGTCGCAGCGCTCGCCGGGCTCGAGGACGCCGTTGCCGCAGACCCGGGCGCAGTCGCCGTCGGTGCTGGCGTCGGCGCCGTCGGGGCAGCAGCCGTCGCCGGGCAGGGGGAGCGTGATCGGCGTCAGCTCGCAGCGCTGTCCGCAGGTGCTGCCGACGAGCTCGGCCGCGGTGCAGTCGTTCGGCGCGTCGCACGTCAGCGGGCACGCGCCCTCCGCGCCGGCCTCGATGGCCGTGTCGCAGGACTCGTCGTCGTCGACGACGCCGTTTCCGCAGATCAGGCAGTCGCTGTCGTCCTCCGGGGCCGTGCCGGCGAGGCAGCAGCCGTCGTCGTCGACGGGCTCCGGCAGCGGCGTCGCGACGCACACGACGTCGCACAGCTCGCCCGACAGGACCTCGGTGGTGCACGGGTCGCCGTCGTCGCACGCGCTCGGGCAGCTCCCGGTCAGGTTGATGTCGCAGGCCTCGCCGGGCTCGACCACGCCGTTTCCGCAGATCGCGTCGCAGTCGGCGTCGAGCAGGCCATTGCCGCCGCCGGGGCAGCACCCGTCGCCGTCCTCGAAGACCTCCACGACCTCGCTCAGGACGCAGCGCGCCTCGCAGGCCTCGCCCTCGAGAGCGTAGCGGACGCAGCCGTCGGGCTGGCACGCCTCGGGGCACGCCCCGGCGAGGCCGGCCGGGACCCCGATGTCGCAGCGCTCGGCCGCCTCGAGCACGCCGTTACCGCAGACGGCGGGACAGTCGTCGTCGCGCTCGGCGTCGCCGCCGGGCGGGCAGCAGCCGTCACCGGGCAGCGGGGCGGTGATGTCGGTGTGCTCGCAGCGCTGGTCGCAGCCGGTCCCGACGAGCTCGTCCGCGGTACACGGGACGCCGTCGTCGCAGTCGGTCGGGCACGCGCCGTGGCTGCCGGCGGGGATGGCCGGATCGCAGCGCTCACCCTCCTGCAGGATCCCGTTGCCGCAGGCGCCGGGCTTGTCACCGGTGTCCGGGGCGTCGACCGCGCCGGTGTCCTCGACGCTGCCGTCGACGTCGGCCTCGGCGTCCTCGCCGCCCACGTCGGCGTCGACGTCGCTGGGGACGTCCTTGTCCCCGTGGGTGGTGTCCGTGTCCGGGCAGGCGACGAGCGCCAGGGCGAGACACGCGGAAACGACGACGAGAACGGGGCGCGTCACCGACACGGCGACCTCCTGCACGATGGCATCGAGCTCGACTCGAGTTCGACCGCGTGGGAGGCGCGCACGGCGCGATACACGGCCGTCCGGCGACGATAGTCCGGTCGCGCCGCCGCGGCAACCCGCCGGGGGTGCGGCGCAACGTCACACGAGACAAAGGCGCGAGGCCCCTCCCCGCGCCTTCGTCTCAGGCTGCTCTCGGCGTTGCGTTTTGCGTCAGGCGGCGTCCGCCGGGGGGCCGATCAGGGCTGGAGGAGCGGAGATGATGTGCAGGTCGCGCTGCGGGAACGGGATGCCGATGCCGGCCTCCTCGAAGGCGTCCTTGATGCGGCGGTTGAACGCCCGCTCGGCGGCCCACTGCTCGAAGATCTGGGTCTTGAAGGTCACCCGGACGGTGAGCGCGCTGTCGCCGAACTGGGTCAGCCCGATGTAGCGAGGAGGCTCGGTGAGCTTCGACGCCCACTCCGGATCGGCGAACATCTTGTCGCCCTCACGGTTGACGACCTCCTCGACGAGGTCGAGGTCGGTCCCGTAGGCGACGCCGATGTGGATGAGGACCCCGGAGAAGCCCTGGGTGTTGTTCGTCACGTTGGTGATGGAGCCGTTGGGGATGTTCCGGACCTTTCCGGCGAGGTCGCGCAGGACCGTGCGGCGCAGGGTGATGCTCTGGACGGTGCCGGCCTCACCGCCGATCTCGACGACGTCGCCGACGGCGTACTGGTTCTCGAGCAGGATGAAGAAGCCGGTCACGAAGTCCTTCACCAGGCTCTGGGAGCCGAAGGAGATGGCGAGGCCGAAGATCGCGGCGCCGCCCAGGATCGGGCCGGTGTCGACGCCGATCGCCTCGAGGCACAGGAGCCCGGTCGCGATGTAGACGACGAGCCTCACCGCGCCGCGGGCGACGGCCGCGAGGGTCTCGACCCGCTGGACCTCGTCGCGGCTCTCGGCCTCCTCCTCCGCGCTCTTGACGACGCGCGCCGCGACCTTTCGCGAGGCGCGGAGCAGGAGCCACGCGATGAGCAGGTAGAGCGGCACCATGTAGGCGTGGCGGATGAAGTACCAGGCGCTCCCGGCGAGGGCGGACATGAAGTTGCCGAAGCCGGTGCGCTCGTCGAGGGCGGACTGGAGCGAGGCGAGGCGCTTCGCGAGCGACTCCTGCTCGGAGGCGAAGAAGGCCTTGTTCACCGTCAGCGTGCGCTTGGTGTCCTTGGTGCTCGTGACGGCCCCGGCGAGGGAGTCGACCTTGGCGCGGGCGCGCTCCGCGTAGGTGTCCCACGCCGCGAGCCACTCCTCGGTCTCGCTCACGCGCTGGCTCCGCGCCGCCTCTCCGGTGGCGATCGCCAGCTCGCGCTCGAGGAGGGCGACGTCGGTGTTCTGCGCCTCGAGCAGGGTGTCGAGGGAGCCGACGCCGCGCTCGTTCAGGAGCGCCGCGGCCTTGACGTCCTCGAGCTGCGCCTCGACGTCGCGGACCTCCTCCTTGGTCGTGCGGCTGCACTCCTCGTACTTCTCGAGGGGCGTGACGCTCGGCTTCCGCTCGGCCTCGCAGATGGCCTGGGACTTCCCGGCAGCGCCGCCGGGGGGGCTCCCGGCCATACCGGCGATGCGCTCCTCGACCGCGGCGATGTCGGTGTCGATGGCGACGAGGTACTTGTCCTGGTTGACCATCTTGTCGCCGGCGAGGGCGGCCCAGGCCTCGAGCGCCGGGCGGCGGTCGTGGAACCCCCGGACGAGCTTCTCGATCCGCGCCGCCTTGCCCGCGGCCGCCTCGGCGACCTCGGTGGCGGCCTTCGCCGCGACCGACGCCTCCGCCGCAGCGCGCTTGGCCTCGCCGAGGGCGTCGATGCGGCTCTTCAGCTCGGGGTCGGCGGTCGGCGGCGCCTCGGGGACCGGCCCGTCGCCGAGGCCCTCGAGGAAGGTCACGAGCTTCTTCGTCTGCTCCAGGGCGGTGTGGGCCTCGGAGAGCCCCTCCTCGGCCGCCTTCCGGACCGTGCGCGCGGTGTCGAGCGCGGCCTGGGCGGCGGCCTTCGCGGCGTCGGCCTCCGCGGCGGCGAGCTGCGCCTCGAGGGCGGCGATGGGTTCGCTGGCGGCGGCGAAGGCCGCCTTCTTCCCTTCGAGCTCGGCCTCGAGCAGCGGCTGGCGCGCCTTCAGCTCGTCGAGGGCCTTGTCGAGCGCCTGCTTCGCGGCGTCGACGGCGTCGTTGGCGGCGCGGGCCTTACCGGTGGCCTCGGCGGCGAGGTCCGTCACGCGCTTCGCCTCGGCCCGGGCGGCGGAGAGCTCGGCGTCGAGGGGACCACCTCCGCCCGGCGGGGCGACCTCGACGTAGGCGGCGAGGAGCCGCTTCGCGAAGCCCTGCTCGCCCTCCCAGTAGCCCTTCCACTCGCGGTTCGAGCGCTTCTTCGTCAGCAGCGACTTGAGCCGCTCCTGGAGCTGCTCGGTGGTCTTCGGCGCCGAGGAGACCTCGAGGCCGGCGATGTTCTTGACGCGGATGGTCTGGGCGCGGTGCTCGGCCCAGGCGTCCATCAGGCCGTCGATGCGGGCGAGCGCGTCGGCCTCGGCGGGGGCCGCGGCGTCGGCCTCCCCCGGGAGCGCCATCACCGCGCAGGCGCCGGCGGCGAGCAGTGCGATCGAGAGCTTTCTCATGGGTGCCTCCACGGTGTTCATCTGGGTTCGCTCGCGCCTTAATAGCACAGTCTGAGCGGCCTGTTTTGCGGTCCCGGGCGCGCTCGCGTCGCGTAGGCGGGCGCGCGGGAGCCGACCCCGAGCCGCGCCGCTGCAGCGCACACCGTGGCAACGAAGGACCGCTGAACCCCTACGCCTCCGAGCTTCCGCGAGCGCACAGAGACGTGGTAGGATCCCGGCGCTGCTCCGAGCGCCTCGGAGCCACACGACCACAGCCGCTCCCCCTGCCCATCCTCGGAGGTCCCCTTGCGACGGCACCACCTCGCCGTGATCGCGCTCGGCTGGACGCTCGCCGCGTGCGCCGGCGCCGAGTCCCCGATCGACGGGGGCCGCGTCGCCGTGTCGGTCGCGCCCCTGTCCCTGCCGGGCGTCACCGACGCCGAGTACACCGTGACCGTCCGCGACGCGCCGAACGGCGGCGGCGAGGTCGTGTGGACCAAGGACGTGACGTCGTCGGCCTACGGTGACGGAGGCGGCTCACTGAGCCTCGTGGGCCCGTGCGACGCGGACGCCGGGATCAACACGATCACCCTCGAGCTGACGGCGCTCCGCGACGGAGCGGGGATCCTCCCGACGAGCGACTACATGAACCCGACGCCGGTCTCTCTCGAGGCGGCCTGCGCGCCCAACGCGGACGTCGCCGTCACCTTCGATCTGACCGTCGCGCGGCGCGCCCAGCAGGGCTTCTTCGACGTCGCGGTGTCCTTCGGAGACGTCTTCTGCTCGGCGAAGCTCGACTGCCTCGACGACGACGGCGGCGACCTCGAGCTCCTCCACGATCCGGACAGCCACGCCCGCGACCTGACCGCCGTCATCGGCTTCGCGTGTACGGGCTCCGTGACCGGCGCGACCTGGCTCTACATGAACGACCCGGTCGTGTCGTGCACCGGGCTCGCGCCCGACCTCGTCACCGTCGACGCCTCGGGTCAGGGCAACCTCGATCTCGACGCGGCGCCGAACGCCAACCCCGGCGGCTACCTCTTCGCCGCGAGCGTCTTCAAGGGCGCCGAGGGCCTGGCGAACACCGCCTACTGGAACATCAGCCTCGGCCTGCGCGAGGCGGCCTTCGGCGCCGCCGGGGACTGCACGCTGACGCTCCGTGCGACGGCCTCGGACCAGGAGCTACCCCAGGAGCCGGGCGGCTTCCCGCTGCCGGCGGGCAGCGTCTACCCGGTCATCGACTGGAGCGTGCCGCTGAGCTCGGCGACCGGCCGCGAGTGCGAGCGCCACGAGGTCAACGCGACCGACAGCGGCGTGGAGACTCACTACGTCGGCTACCTGCCGGCGCTGAACACGCTGACCTGGAGCCCGACGCCGATCGCCTTCAAGCACCGCCTCGAGCAGTCGACCGGCGAGCTCGTCACCGCCTGCGGCGTCGGCTGCCCGGCCGGCTGGTGCGATCTCGACGGCGTCTGCGCGACCTGCTCGGACGGGGCCGCCAACGGGGACGAGACCGACGTCGACTGTGGCGGGAGCGCCTGCGCGGGGTGCGCCGACGGGCTCGGCTGCGACGTCCACGGCGACTGCGCGAGCGCCTTCTGCGGCGCCGGGGTGTGCGGCGAGCCGAGCTGCAGCGACGGCTTCGCCAACGGGGACGAGACCGACGTCGACTGCGGCGGCCCCGACTGCGACCCGTGCGGCGTGGGCCTGGCCTGCGACACCGTGACGGACTGCGTCGGGGGGCTCTGCGGCGTGGGCACGGGCGGGACCTGCGCGACCTCGACCTGCTTCGACGGCGCGCCGATCGCCGGCGGCGCGGTCCTGACCTGCGTCCGCGACGGCGGCTCCACCTACGAGGTCCAGACCTTCACCAGCGTCGGCTCGTCGACCTTCGTGGCGCCAGCGGGCGTGAGCGCCGTCGACGTGCTCGTCGTCGCGGGCGGCGGGGGCGGCGGCGGCAGCGCCTACGCGTTGGGCGGCGGCGGCGGCGGTGGCGCGGGCGGGCTCCGCTACGCGACAGGGGTCGCGGTCACCGGCGGGCAGAGCTACGCGGTGACCGTCGGGGGGGGCGGCGGCGCGGGCAGCGGCGGCCCGGGCGGCAACGGCGCCGGCTCCTCGGCCCTCGGCTACGCGGCCACCGGCGGGGGCGGCGGCGGCAGCGGCAACACCGGCGGCGTTCCGTCGAGCGGCGGCTCGGGCGGCGGCGCGGGCTACAACGGCTACTACTACCGGGCTGGCGCCTCGGGGATCGCCGGGCAGGGCCACGCCGGCGGCTACAACAACTGCTCGAACTGGGCCGCGGGTGGCGGCGGCGCGGGAGGCGCCGGGGAGAACCAGCTCTCCGGGAGCTGCGGCGTCGGCGGCGGGCGGCCGGTCAACGGCGGGCTCGGCGGGGTCGGCCTGAGCTACGACATCACGGGCGTCTCGCGCACCTACGCGACCGGCGGGAACGGCTCGATCGGCGGGCCGACCGACGGAACGGCGGGCGCGGCGGCGACGGGCGACGGCGGCTGCGGCATCTACGCGGCGAGCAACGGCGGGGTCGGCGGCGCCGGCGGCTCGGGGATCGTCGTCATCCGCTACCCGGCCCCCTGACGCCAGCGTTCCCGGGCCAACGATCAGGGGCGAACGATCCCCTTGGAGCTACTCGGTCGGCGCGGCTATCGTAGCGCCATGTCGCGCCCCCTCATCGGTCTGGCCGCCGCGCTCCTGGTCTTCGTCTCCGCCTGCTCGGACGACGCGGGCACGGACGGGCTGCCGTCGCTCCGGGTCAACGGGCAGCTCCTCGGGGCGTCCGGCGACCTGTCGTTCCCCGCGATCAAGGTCGGCGACGTGACGAGCGTCGGCCTCGAGCTCGTGAACCTCGGCGACGGGCCGCTGCGCCTCATCGGCGACCCGCCGGTCCGGGTGATCGAGGACTCGGCGCTGGCGTTCTCGGCGACCCAGCCGTCGCTCCGCGAGCTGCCTCCCGGGGCGGCGACGTCCTTCGTGACCACGTTCTCGCCCCGCGCGGTCGGCGAGGCGACCGCGATCCTGGTCATCGAGACCGACTCGGTCGAGGCGCCGGAGACGGCGCTGACGCTGAGCGGCGACGGGCTCGCCGGCGGCCTCCCGACCCTGAGCCTGACCGTCGCCGGCGTGAGCGAGCCCGAGGTCTGGGCCTTCGGGCGCAAGGAGGCCGACACCGAGACCAAGGTGGCCGTGCGCCTGACGAACGACGGCGCGGGGACGCTGACCTTCGGCCCCGCGTCGGTCTCGGTGGTCGGCACGGACGCCGATCAGTTCGGCGTGGTGGGGCCGGACAAGCTCGCGCTGGGACCCGAGGAGTCCGCGACGGCGACGCTGACCTTCGCGCCGACCCGCTGCGGCGAGTTCGACGCGCGCCTCTCGATCGCGACCAACGCGTCGGGCGATCCCCGGGTGCTGCCGCTCACCGGCGAGGCCATCGTCTCGCCGCTGGCGCTCGCCGGGGTCACCGACACCTCGCTCATCCAGATCCCGGACCTGACGGTCGCGGCCAGCAGCGACGGGGCCGTCATCGCCATCGCGAACCCCTCGGCCGAGAGCTACGACGGCGTCCTGACCCTCGCGGGATTCGAGGGGTGCGGGCTGATGGAGATCGACCGGATCACCGCCGACGACGTCGGCTACGGCGGGGCGCTCTTCGCGGCGGCCGCGGCGCTGACGGCGGACGGCGAGACCCTGCTCGTGACCGCCCGGGACCACACGACGGGCTGGCTCTTCGACCTGACGACACCCGGGGCGGCTCCCCTGACCCTGGCGACGAAGGACGCGGGCGCCGGCCACGGGCGGGCGGCGACGCTTTCGGACGACGGCTCGCTTGCGGTGGTCGGCCAGCCGCTCGCGGCAGGGGCCGGCGACGCTCATGGCGCGGCCTTCGTCTGGGCGCGCCCGGCGGGCGGCTGGGCGTCGGCGAGCGAGTCGACGGTCAAGCTCCTACCGACGGAGGTCACGCTGACGACGCGGCTCGGCCAGAGCGTGGACGCCACGACGGACGGCTCGGTGGTCGTCGCCGGAGCGCTGGTGCGGCGGGCGGACCAGGCGCTGGCCCCGGCGGCCTTCGCCTACGTCGCCCACGACGGCACCTGGGGCGAGGAGCGGCTCCCGACCAACGGCTACGTGCGCAACCCGACGGTGACCCTCGTGGGGAGCGGCACCGCGGCGACCAACGCGACGGTGCACGCGGCGATCTCCGGGGACGGCTCGACGGTGGCCCTGGCTGTCGCCCAGAGCGGCGGCTCCGTGGATCTCTTGCTCTTCGAGAGTTCGTCGGTCGGCTGGGGGACGCCCGACATCGCCGAGGGCGTCGCCCACGAGACCGCGCACCTGCGGCTCGCCGGCTCGACGGGCTGGCGCTTCGCCCTCGCCGCAGACGGGAGCTACCTCGTCGGCGGCGACGCCACGGGGCTGGTCCAGCTCGACCGCCCGGAGGCGGGCTGGACCGACGAGGTCCAGCCCGCACGCCAGTGGGACGTCGAGGCGTTCGGGGACATCCTCCTGCTCGAGGGCGGGGCGATCCTCGGGGTCCTGACGCCGAGCGGGGCGCTGGAGATCCTCTGGCGCTGACGGAGCGCGGGCGCGGGCGCGGGCGGAGGCGGACGCGTAGGCGCAAGCGTGGGCGGACGCGTAGGCGCAGGCGTGGGCGGAAGCGTAGGCGCGGGCGGAGGCGGACGCGTAGGCGTAGGCGTTGGCGTTGGCGGACGCGTGGGCGCAGGCGTGGGCGGAGGCGTGGGCGGAGGCGTGGGGGGAGGCGCGCGCGCAGGCGCAGGCGTAGGCGTTGGCGGAGGCGGAGCGGAAGCGGAAGCGCGGGCGGAGCGGAGGCGGAGGCGGAGGCGGAGGCGGAGCGGAAGCGGAGGCGGAGGCGGAGCGGAAGCGGAAGCGCAGGCGGAGCGGAGGCGGAGCGGAGGCGGAGCGGAGGCGGAGCGGAGGCGGAGGCGCAGGCGTGTCGCGGAGGCGAGAGCGGGTCTGCCGAAGCGCGTTGCGGGGGCGGTGGAAAGCCCGCATCATCGGGTGATGCAGGGCACCAGCACCGTCGTCGCCTACCGGGGCGAGCACATCGAGACCGAGCACGCCGCCTCCGTCGCCGTCGTCGCGCCCGACGGGAGGCTCCTGCTCTCGGCCGGAGATCCTCGGCGCCCGGTGCCGCTGCGCTCCACCGCCAAGCCGTTTCAGGCCCAGGCGATGTTCGCGAGCGGCGCCATCGCCCGGTTCGGCGTGACCCTCGAGGAGCTCGCCCTCGCGTGCGCCTCGCACCAGGCGACCCCGCGCCACGTCGCCCTCGCCGAGGGGCTCCTCTCACGGCTCGGGCTGTCCGAGGCGGACCTCCGCTGCGGCGCCCACGAGCCCGGGGACGAGGCCGCCCGCCACGCGCTCCTCGGCCGAGGCGACCACCCGAACGCGCTCCACAACAACTGCAGCGGCAAGCACGCGGGGATGCTCGCGGCGGCGCTCGCCTTCGACGCACCGACGGCGGACTACCTCGCCCTCGACCACCCCGTGCAGCGGGACATCCAGGCGCTCCACCAGCAGCTCTCGGGCTCGCCGCGGCTCAGCTGGGTCATCGACGGCTGCAGCGCCCCGTGCGCCGTGATGCCGCTGTCGCGCCTCGCCCGCATGTACGCGGCGCTGGCCGATCCCGACGCCGCCGGACCCGAGCGCGGCCCCGGCCTCCACGCCGCCTTCGAGGCGATGCGCGCCCACCCGGATCTGGTCGCCGGCGACGGCGTACCCGACACCCTGCTCATGCGCGCCCTCCCCGGCCTCGTCGCTAAACGCGGCGCTGACGGCGCCTACACCATGGCCCTTCGCGAGACGCACCTCGGCCCGGTCGGGGTCGCCGTCAAGATCCACGACGGCAGCGGCGACGCCCGCACGGCGCTGGTCATCGCGGTCCTCGACGCCCTCGGCGTGACCGACGCGCCGATGGCGGCGGCCCTCGGCCCGCTCCGCGACGCCCCGCGCGTCAACTGGCGCGGCCTCGTCGTCGGCCGCTGGGAGGCCCGGCTGACCCTCGCCTGACCCGCCTCCGCCCTCGCCCTCGCTTCCACCTTCGCCCCCGCCTGCGCTGCGCCTGCGCTCACGCTCGCGCCTCCGCCAACGCCCACGCCTCCGCTCGCGCCTCCGCCGACGCCCTCGCCTCCGCCTTCACCTCCGCTCGCGCCTCCGCCGACGCCTGCGCCTTCGCCTTCGCCCACGCTCGCGCCTCCGCCGACACCTGCGCCCACGCTCGCGCCTGCGCCACTGCCCACGCCCACGCCCACGCCTGCGCCCACGCCTGCGCCCACTCCCACGCCTGCGCTCACGCCCACGCCTGCGCCCACGCTCGCGCCGCCGCCCACGCCTGCGCCTCCGCTCACCCCTGCGCCGCCGCCCACGCCGCCGCCCACGCCCGCCCCGAACCGGGGTGCCGGGACGCTACTCGGCGGGGGCCGGCGCCTCGACCTCGGACCAGCCACGCTTGATGTTGCCCGCGATCCACGACTCGACGGCGGCGAGCGCCTTCTCCTCGCTCGAGGCGACCCGGAGCGCCGTCTGGAGCGGCTCCTTGCGGCCCGCCGAGAAGTCCGTGAAGAAGGTCACGTACGGCGGCCAGCGCGCGTCGAGCTCGGCCTTGTGGGTCGCGACGACGACCGCCTTTCGGACCGCCGTCTTGCCCTTGGTGACCTTGGTCCAGACCCGGCGATAGACGACCTCCCCGGCGGGCCGCGTCGGGCGCACCGGCGCCGTCGACCGGCCCTCGAAGGGCAGATACGACCAGATCTGCGTCAGCCCGCAGTTCTCCGCGTCGGGCGTCTTGTCGGCCCGCTCGCGCACGAACACCGGGTGAATCAGCGACGGCAGCGGCAGCACCTGCAGCGGCGACCAGCCCTCGTCCCCCGACCACGCGAGGGTCATCTGCGTCGCCGGGTTGTCCGCCACGTCGCTGGCGAGCAGGTCCGAGACCTTGATCGTCACGACGATCTCGGGGCGGACGAAGCGCGCCAGCGTCCCCTCGCGGTTGGCCATACGGTAGCTCGACGGCGCCTCGAGGGGCGCCAGCCGCTGATGCCACGCGACGCGATCGCTCTCGCTGAAGCCGCCGCCCACCGGGCCGAGCACGTGATAGCTGCCGTCGTCGCGCACCAGCGCCAGGTGGAGCTCGCGCACCTCCGGCCCGGTCAGGGCGTCACGCTCGCCGAACCCGATGACCACGGCGTCCAGCTCGAGCTCGGGCTTGACCTTGAACGTCAGCCCCTGCTCGCTCCGGACGACCATCCCCTCGAAGCGCCCCGACACGACCCAGTCCGCGTAGCGCCGGATCGCCTCGTCCCCCTCGCCGACCACCGTCGTCACCGGCGCGCAGCGGCGCCCCCGACCGAAGAGCTCGGTCAGCTTCACGAAGCGGTCGGCGTAGGTCTTGCCCTGCCAATCCACGCCGTCGATCTCGACGATGTCGAAGGGCTTGAAGGCGACCTTCGGCACGGCGCTCCCGTCCTTGAGCGCCCGCGCCACGTCGTGGACCCGCGGGCGACCGCCGCCCTTGGGGTTCAGCACCGCGAAGAGCTCGCCCGGGATGACCGCGTCCGAGACACCCTCGAGCTGGCTGGCCGCCTCCTCGGTGACCGGCGCCCCCTCGATGACGCGCCCGTTGTATGCGCAGAGCGCGACGGCGCCCTCCAGCTTGACCAGAAACCACAGCTCGCCGTCGACCTTGGTCGAGATGTGGAGCTGCCCGGCCGGCAGGAGCTGATCGAGGCGGTCGGGGAAGATGACGCGGTAGCGCTTGGCGACCGTGCGCTTGTAGCGCTCGAGCTTGGCCTTGAGGCGCGCGTCGGAGAGCGAGCGGACCGGCGCCAGGCGGGCGTCCCCCCAAGGCTCGAAGCGATCCGAGAACGGCGAGGTCATGCGGGCCTCTTGAGCTCGAAGTTGGACAGGTGCAGGACCAGCCGGAAGCGCTCGCCGTCGACGCGCCCCTCCAGAAAGCCCCGGTACGGCGTGCCGTTCGCCTGGAAGATGAGCGGCTTGGTGCCCCGGGCGCCGCTGCCGACCAGGGCCATCTTGTCGGCCTCGGCGAGGGTCGTGGCGATGTCGCGCAGGAAGTCGAAGGTCAGCCCGTCGACGTGGTGGAGCATGACCTTGCGGACCAGGGCGAAGCGCCGGACGACCTCGGCCTTCGGGAAGAGGCGCCCGGTCCACGGCAGCGGCGCGTCCTCGTTGACCGTCGCCTCGATGGTCACGAAGTCCTCGCGGCTCACCTCCTCTCCGCTCGGATCGCTCGTCACCCGCAGGTAGCGCGCGCTGTACAGCACCGAGCCATCGGGCTTGACCCAGACGCGGTCACTGTCCTCGGTGTGGAGGCGGCGGCCGACCATGTCGAGGTCGAGCTCGGGGTCACCGGCGACGAGCGCCTCGCTCAGCGCGTCGTCGTCGCCGAAGCGCGCGAGCAGCGCCTCGTAGTCGCGCCCCTCGGTCGCCTTGACCACCGTCGCGTAGGAGACCTCGCCGCCGCTCGGCCCGACGAGGCGCCAGCTCGGCGCGCGTCGGACGCGCTCCATGACGACGGAGGTGTCCCGGCGGGCGGGATCGGTGATGCGGATGAGTCGCGGCATGGGGTCCTCGCGGCGTGCCTCGGTTCGGGCGGGCCGATCGGGTCGATCGGCTCGGGGGGCAAGGGCTCAGAACATCGAGAAGTCGAGCTCGTCGTCGTCGAAGGGATCGTCCTCCTCGTCCGGCGCGGGGAGCTCGCGCTCGAGCCAGCCGAAGGGCGCCTCCTCGGCGACGAGGGCGAAGAGGCCGTCCTCGTTCTGCAACAGGAACACGGGGTTGTCGTCGTAGCCCCCGCGGTAGCTGAAGCGGGTCTCGAAGATCTGCCCGTCGGCGAGCCCGTCGGCGAGGTCGTCGCCGACTTCCATGGGCTCGAGGGCGTAGACGGCGGTCGTCGCGGTGTCGAGGACCCGCTCGGGCGGCACCGGGCCGACGAGGGGCTGCTCCACCCCGAGGGTGCTCGGCACCTTCTCGACCGGCTGTCCGTCGGCGTCCACGGCCTGGAGCTCGTCGCGCTCCACCACGTCGAAGGCGTCGTCGACGTACAGCTGAGCGACCGCCCCCTGCAGGAGCAGCGCGCTGCCGTCCCGGAGCAGCGTGCCCGGCTGGCACTCGTTGCCCTCGTCGTCGACGACGATCCGGCGGCGCTTGCCGTAGAGCTTGTCCCGGCTCACTCGCGTGATGCCGAAGCGGCTGGTGGCGCCGTCGAAGCCCACCACGATCTCGCGTGCCATCGCTCTCTCCTCGCCTGCTGGGAGACCCGCTGACCCGGAGGAGCACGCGCGCACCTCCGGACGCTGTCAGGAGCGCTTCTCGGATGGCACGCGCTCCCGCCCTTCGTCAAACCCGAGACACCTGGCCCGAGGTCACCGGGGCACCCGGCCCGCGCTCAGAAGACGGACATCCACGGGGTCTCGCCGTTCGCCAGGCGGTCCTCGATGTCCGCGATCACCGGCGGGAGGTCCCGCAGATCGTCGATGACGTAGTGGGCGGCGCTCTCCCGAGCCAGCTTCTCCTTGGCGGCGCGCTCGCGCTCGGCGAGCTCCTCGGGGGTCATCGCGTCGGCCTGCGCCGCGCTGTCGACCACGTAGTTGCCCCAACGCGACACCGCGACCGACCAGCAGAGCGGCGACCCCTCGGCGACGCCGCTGACGGTGTCGTCGACCTTCACCGTCAGGCGCATCCCGTTGCCGATGTTGCCGACCCCCATCCGCTCGAGGTTCTTGATGACCATGTAGGGCCGCGGGCGCGGGCTCTCGACCTCGTCGCCAGCGACGGAGGTGTCGGGGGAGAAGCCCTGGGCGCGCCCGCCCTCGAGCAGGATGTCGAGCATCGACCGGGTGAAGCCGGTGGTGATGCCGATCTTGACCCCGCGCTCCTGGAGATCGCGCGCGACCTCGGCCACGCCGGGCAGGAGCTTCGAGTAGGGCCCCGAGCGCAGGAGCGCGAGCTGCTTGGGGACGAAGACCTCGAACATCGCCTCGACGTCGGCCGGACCGGGGTCGCTCCCGTGGGCCTCCCGCCAGCGCTCGCGGATCGCGGACTGCCTGGTCAGCGCCTCGATGTGCAGGTCCTTCCGGAGCCCCATCGGCACCCGCGCCTCGGCCATCGAGATCTCGACCCCGAAGTCGCGGAAGACCTCGACGAAGACCAGGGCCGGAGCGTCGACGTAGCGATCCATCGTGGTCCCGCTGCAGTCGAGGATCACGTAGCGGATCGCGTCGCCCCGGTGGTCGCGATGGATGCTCTGGTACTGCGGCGAGCGGGTCCGGATGAAGTCCGGGACGCGGCCGATCTCGGAGAGCTTGGCCAGGGTGGGCTGGTCGTCGGTCATGGGAGCTCCTGTGCGCGGTGCACCCGATTCTACATCCTCCGACCGTGACAGGGCGAAACCCCCGTGGGGCCGAATCGAGTATGCTGCCGCCATGAACGGATCGCCCCGCCGGCTCGCGCTCTCCGCGCTGTCCGCGCTGCTCTGTGCCGCGCACCTCGTCGTGTTCACCGCGCCATCCCAGGCCGCGGCGCCCTCGAAGCGGCCCGACTACCGCATCGCGGTGATGGACTTCGCCCCGGCCGCCGACGGCGAGGCCCTCGCGAGCCTCGGCAAGGGGCTGGCCTCGATGCTGACGACGGACCTGACCGGGGTGCAGGGCTTCGAGCTCATCGAGCGGGCGCGCCTCGAGGACGTCGTGGGCGAGCTCGAGCTCGGCAAGAGCGGCCTGGTCGACGCCAAGACGGCGGCCAAGCTCGGCAAGCTCGTCGCGGCCTCGCACCTGGTGGTCGGGACGTTCACGGTGGTCGGCGGCACGATGCGCATCGACGCGCGCCTGGTCAGCGTGAAGGACGGCAAGGTCGCGCTCACCGCGCAGATCGAGGGGGAGAAGGACGCCTTCTTCGAGCTTGAGAAGGGCCTCGTCCGCCGCCTCGTGGGCGCCCTCGGGGTGGAGCTCGCGCCCAAGGAGCGGGCGGCGCTGGCCAGGATCCACACCGCCGACTTCGAGGCCTTCCGCGACTACTCCAAAGGCATCGACGCCTTCGATCGCAAGGACTACGACGCCGCGGTCGCGGCGCTGCAGGCCGCGACGAAGCGGGACAGCGAGTTCCAGCTCGCGGCGCTCACCCTCGGCGAGTACGAGCGCATCATCGGCGAGCTCCGGACCCGCGCCGAGACCATCGGCCAGGCGCGCGAGGAGGCCGAGCGGCTGAAGAAGCTCGCCGCCCGCTCGGCCGAGGCGGCCTTCGTCCAGCGGATGTTCGAGGTCGCGGGGAAGACCGGCAAGGCGGACCAGCGCCCGCGCCTGGCGGTCCTGCACGCGCTCGCCGTCGCGTACCTGAACCTCGGCTCGAACCTCGGCAAGCTCTCGAAGCTGCGGCAGGCCGAGGACCGCTTCACGATGGAGCGCACCGGCGAGGGCCTCGCCGCCCGCTACTTCGCCGAGGCGCGCGGGCTCTTCCCCGACGTCCCGGCGTGCCTCGACGAGGACTTCTTCGCGCGCCTGCCCGACCCGCGCCGCGAGCCCGACGCCGACAAGGCGTGGGACAAGTGGCTCGCCTGGCAGGTGAAGAAGGTCTGGGGCGACCCGAAGGATCACCCGCAGAACCGGACGAACGACCTCGTCAACAACGCCCGGAGCCACAACGTCCGGACGATGGCGCGGGTGCTCCACCTCGATCGGGTGGCCGCGATGCAGCTCCAGGACGATCTGTGGGCGGCGGTGAAGGCCGGCGCGGGCGACTTCACGACGAACGAGATGGAGGAGCACCTCGCCGAGGGGTGGCGCGGGGTGCTCGACCTCGACCGATCGACCGGCTACTGGCGGCAGCAGGCGGCGCACACGACCCGCGAGCACAAGCTGAAGCAGATCGCCGACGAGATCGAGCTCAACCGCGACATCGCGAAGGCGCTCTCGGCGACGACGACGCTGCGCCCCTGGCTGGAGGAGATGCTCGCCCTGCTCGGAACCAAGCACTGGATCTGGCGCAAGCACGGCGCGAGAGCCTTCGCCGGGGACACGCTGTCGGCCGACGTCCTGCGCGAGCTGAACCGCGACCGCAAGCTCGACGCCTACTCGTTTTCCGGCTCGCGGGGGCGCGACGAGCCCGCGCTCATCGGCGACCACCCGGTGTGGCTCGTCCAGACCGGCGGCGGCGTCGTGACCGGCCGGCGGGGCGTCGACGGCCGAAGCGACGAGCTGCGGAGCTATCAGGAGAAGGTCGAGGAGGGGCGCCTCGCCTTCCTCGTCGTCGACGGGGTCTTGAAGGACAGCTTCACGATGAGCTTTCGGGTCGGCTACCGCCCTGCGGCCGACTGGTGGCCCCTCCACGGCGTACCGCGGGAGGCGAAGACCCTCGCGGACATCGACCTCGTCGACGGCCGGCCGACCGTGGCGGTCGCCTTCGGGATCCGCGACATCGACGTGGCCAAGCAGGAGCGCAAGGGCGAGGACGAGCGCGTCGTGACCCGGCCGCTCGGCTTCTACGCGGTGATCCTGGGCGAGGACCGGGTGCGGCTCGTCCGCGCCGTCGAGTCCGGCCGCGTGACCTTCGGGCGCAAGGCCGGCTTCGTCACCGAGACCCTGGGCGAGGCGCGGCTCTCGGGGGCGCAGCAGGACGGCGCGCGGATCTCGGTCACCGTCGACGCGGACGCCACCCGGGTGAAGGTCGGCGGGAGCAGCGCCAAGCTCCCAGCGATCGCCGACACCGGCGCGCGGACCGGCTTCTATGGATTCTGGCTCGACGGCGCGGGCTACGTCTCCGTGGGCGACCTGACGGTCAAGTGAGCTGCCCCCAGTCCTGACTGCGCGGGTCGAAAGGCAGAACGAAGACGCGCCTCGTGCGTAGACGGAGCCCATGAAGACGCTCACCCGCCTCAGCCTCCTGCTGGTCCTGCTGGCCATCGCGGCGCCCGCGGCCGCCTGGTCTCCCGAGCGCCGCGACGAGGCCGCGCTGAAGAAGGACTTCGCCGCCGCCTTCGGGGTCGCCCCGGAGCTGGTCGTCGAGGCGCGGTATTACGAGATCCGCGGGACGCCGAAGCAGCCCGGCTTCATCCTCGGGCGCTTTCGCGAGAAGCCCGACGCCAAGTGGGTCTTCCCGGGGATCGCCGTCTACTTCAAGAAGCCCGGTGACCCCCAGCAGGACCGCTTCTACCTGGGACGCACGTGGCTCGGCTCGGCGGCGAAGGCGCTGACTCCGATCGCGCTGGTCGACCTGGACGCCGAGCGGAAGCTCCTCGACGTGTCCAGCCGCAAGTGGCAGCACGCCGACCGCCCGGCGACGAGCCTGAAGCCGCGCTGGCCGGCGCTGCTCGTGGCCGCCGAGCGCGACGAGAGCGGCGACGTCACCGAGATCGACCTCGTGATCGTCTCGCTGAAGGACCCGGCGGCGCCCCGGGTGCTCCTCGACCGCGGCCTCCTGAGCCGCCAACCGGAGCCGACCCGCGAGGAGATGGAGCGCGAGCGCTACCCGCCGTACATGCTCGTCGGTCATACCGTCGAGCGCATCCGGTTCGAGCGCGACGGGGAGACCCGCAAGATGACGCTGACCGAGCGCGGCATCGACACCCGCTGGAACGGCTGCCTCGCCCCCGGGCGCTACGACCGGATCTTCGTGCTCGGCGACGGCGAGCACGCGCGCTTCGTGGAGCCCCCCGGCGCCGAGCCGCCGCCGCTCCCCTGCCACTGAGGCCGCCGACAAGGGTCGCGACCGCTCGGCCCGCGGTCGTCTCGACCGCCCCGCGCTCGCACGCTCGACGCGACGGTCCCCTGCCACTGACCGGGCAACAGCGTCCTCGACGCCACGCACCGTGCGGCCTATGCTCCCGCCCGATGCGCCTCGTCCCCCCAGAGACCAAGCCCCACACCTCGGTCGCCCGGCTCGAGCACCACTGGTTCCCGGTGTGCTTCTCCCACGAGCTGAAGGCGCGCGAACCCCTGGCGCGGACGCTCTCCGGGACGCCGCTGGTCGTCTTCCGGACCGCCTCGGGCGAGCCGGCCGCGCTGCTCGACCGCTGCGCGCACCGGAACGTCCCGCTGGTCCCGGGCAAGGTCGTCGGCGAGCACATCGCCTGCTCGTACCACGGCTGGGAGTTCGACCGGAGCGGCCGCTGCCAGCACGTCCCGGGGCTGTGCGGCACCCTCGACGCCGAGCGCGGGCGCCGCGTCCCGGCCTACGCCGCGCGCGATCAGGACGGGCTGGTCTGGGTCTACAGCACCGCCGACGCCGAGCCCCGCCGCGAGCCCTTCCGCTTCCCCGAGGTCGGCCGCGGCTACACCGTCGCCCGGCGCGAGGTCTTCGCCCCCGGGACGATGCACGCGACCCTCGAGAACGCCCTCGACGTGCCCCACACGGCGTTCCTGCACGGCGGGCTCTTCCGGACGGCCAAGAAGCGCAACGAGATCCGCGCCGTCCTGCGCCGCTTCGGCGATCGCGCGGAGGTCGAGTACATCGGCGAGCCGCGCCCGTCGGGGCTGGTCGGGCGGCTCCTGTCGCCGAGCGGCGGCGTGGTCACCCACTTCGACCGCTTCTTCCTGCCCGGCGTCGCGCAGGTCGAGTACCGCATCGGCGACGAGAACCACTTCCTGGTGACGAGCGCCTGCTGCCCGGTGACCGACTTCGAGACGCGGATGTTCGCGGTCATCCAGTTTCGCCTGCGGATCCCCGGCTTCATCGTCAAGCCGATCCTCGAGCCCTTCGCCCGCCGCATCTTCGCCCAGGACGTGCGCGCCCTCGCCCAGCAGAGCGACGTCATCCAGCGCTTCGGCGGCGAGCAGTTCGAGTCGACCGAGCTCGACCTCATCGGCCCGCAGATCTGGCGCCTCCTGAAGGCCGCCGAGGCCGGCGACGACCCGGGCGACCCCGACACCCTCGAGTACGAGAAGGAGATCCGGCTCCTCGCCTGATCCCCGCCGCCCCCCGCGCCCGACGAGAACGCCCGTGTCCGTGCCCGACAGCTCCCCGGCGACGCCCCGCGACGACCTCGTCGCCGGCCGCGTCCTCTCCCTCCACCCCGACGGCGACGCCCGCGGCGAGCTCGACGGCGGCGCGCCGGTCCGCGTCCACGGCGGCGTCCCCGGCGACGTGGGCGAGCTCGCCATCACCCACCGCGGCAAGAACGCCACCTGGGCGAAGGTCCACGCGCTGTCCACGCCGTCCCCCGACCGGGTCGAGGCGCCGTGCCCGCTGGTCCTGTCGTGCGGCGGCTGCCCGTGGCAGATGGTCGCCCCCGAGGCGCAGCGCGCGGCGCGGCTCACGATGCTCCGGGACGCCCTCGGGGAGACCCTCGGCGACGCCGTGGTCCACCCGACCGTCGCCGCCGAGCCGCCCTTCGGCTACCGGACCCGCGCGATGATGATGGCGCGCCACGTCGGCGGCGCGCTCCAGCTCGGCTTCTACGCGCCGCGGACCAACGATCTCGTCCCCGTCGACGCCTGCCCGGTCCAGGATCCGCGGGTCGACGCGGCGCTGCTCGCCGCGCGCGACGTCTTCGCGGGGACCGAGCTCGCGACCTGGCGCAACCCCGAGCGCCCGGGACACCTGCGCGCGCTGGCGATGAAGCTCGACCCGACGACCGGCGACGGGCTCCTGACGATCATCGCGACCCGGGACGACCCGCGCTTCGACCGCCTCGCGCCGGCGCTCCAGGCCATCGAGGGCGTCGCCGGGGTCCACCTCTGCCGCAACGACGCCCCGGGCGGGCAGCTCCTCCGAGGCTCGGTCCGCCGGCTCTCGGGCGCGAGCCGCCTGACGCTGCACCTCGGCCCGGTCACGGTCCAGGTCGGCCCCCTCGCCTTCGTCCAGACCCACCACGCCATGGCGGTCGCGATGGTCGAGGCGGTCCTCGGCCTCGCGCCGGAGCGGGTCGGCCACGTGGCCGATCTCTACGCTGGCGTCGGCATCTTCGGCCTCGCGCTCCGCGACCGCGCCGACGCCGTGACCCTGGTCGAGGCCAGCCCGGACGCCACCCGCGACGCCCGCGCCAACGCCTCGCGCCTGCCGAACGTCGACCACGTCACGGTCGTCGAGGGCGACGCCGGCGAGCACGCCTCCGCGGTCCTGCGCGGCGGCCCGGACGAGCTGGTCGTCCTCGACCCGCCCCGCGCCGGCTGCCGCCCGCCGGTCCTCGCCGCGGTCGCCGACAAACACCCCGGGACGGTGATCTACGCCTCGTGCAGCCCCCGGAGCCTCGCCCGCGACCTGCGGGCCCTGGAGAAGGCCGGCTACGCCCTCCGCGACCTCGTCCCCCTCGAGATGTTCCCCCACACCCCCCACCTCGAGGTCGTCGCGAAGCTCACCCCGACCTGACCCGTCCGCCTTCGCGTCCGCATCCGCCTGCCCCTGCGCCCACGCCTCCGCGTCCGCCTTCGCCGACGCTTCTGCGTCCGCCCACGCGTCCCCATCCGCCTGCGCCCACGCCTACGCGTCCGCCCACGCGTCCCCATCCGCCTGCGCCCACGCCTACGCTCACGCCTACGCGTCCGCCCACGCTCCGCGTCCGCCCACGCTCCGCGTCCGCCCACGCTCCGCGTCCGCCCACGCCTCCGCGCTCGCCCACGCCTCCGCGTGCCCCCACGCTCCGCGCCCGCTCAGGCTCCGCGCCCGCCCACGCCCACGCTCCGCGCCCGCTAACGCTCCGCGCCCGCTAACGCTCCGCGCCCGCCCACGCTCCGCGCCCGCTCCGCACCCGCTAACGCTCCGCGCCCGCTAACGCTCCGCGCCCGCTAACGCTCCGCGCCCGCTAACGCTCCGCGCCCGCTCACGCTCCGCGCCCGCCCACGCTCCGCGCCCGCCCACGCCTGCGCCCGCGCCCACGCCCACGCCCACGCCCACGCCCACGCCTGCGCCCTCAACCAGGCTCAGGTCCCCTGGGGCGTCGAGTCGACCGGGTCGCAGACGCCGTCGCCGTCGTCGTCGAAGTCGCAGGCGTCACCGAGCCCGTCGCCGTCGGTGTCGGTCTGGTCGGGGTTCACGATGAGCGGGCAGTTGTCGTCCATCCCCTCGACCCCGTCGCCGTCGGCGTCGGGCTCGAGCACGTGGATCTGCAGCGTCTGGTCGTCGGCCCGCCCCGCGTCGTCGGTCGCCGCGAGCGTAATAACGTGGACGCCAGGCGTGGTCAGCGACGCCGACAGCGGCACGCCCGTCCCGAGCGCGCCGTCGATGCTCGAGGTCCAGGTCCAGGTGATGGGCGCGCTGCCGCCGGTCTGGGTCGCGTCGAAGGTCAGCGTGTCGCCCGGGAAGACGCGGGAGAGCTGCGCTGGCGAGGTGATGTCGACGTGGAAGCCGATGAGCCCCTCGACCGTCGTCGTGATGGCCGGGGTGTCCGTGTTCCCGCCGTACCAGGCCAGGCTGTACAGGATGGCTCCGCTGGGCTGGGGGCCATACGGGACAGCCCCGGTGCTGGAGTCGTTGTAGAGCAGGGTGATGACGTTGGGGTAGGTCATCAGGATGTTGGCGGTGTCGAACGGGAGCGCGTCGCCGAAGTTCCCCGAGCAGCCGTTGTAGCCGATCGCGGCCATCAAGTGGTCGAAGAGGTAGTCGCAGTAGTCGTTGTGGTCGGTGATGTAGACCGCGCCGCCGCTCCGCTCCTTGAGCACGGTGTAGTAGTTCTCGATGACCGGTCCCGAGTGGTAGTTCCACAGGTCGCCGGTCATGCGACCGTCGAGGATGACGTTCTCTACCGGCATCGCGTCGTGGAACGCCGCCATCGCCGCGACGTCCGTCGGCTTGTTCGTGGACGTCGAGTCCAGATCGTAGAGCCAGAGCTGCTGGAAGGTGCTGCCCTGCAGCGTGCTCGCCACCACGCCGTCCGCCGGGTTGAAGAGGTAGGTCACGTTGGCCCCGGCGTTGATCACCTGGTTCTTCAGCTCGGTCCCCCACTGGTAGTAGCCGCTACTGTTGATGTAGGCGACCACGAGCACGTCCTGCTCACCGCTCGACTCGGCGTAGCAGGTGGGCGTGCAGCCGTCGCCCGGGGTGGTGTTTCCGTCGTCGCAGTCCTCGCCGGGGTCGAGGACGCCGTTGCCGCAGACGATGCAGGCGTTGGACTGGGGGTTACAGCCGTGCGCGCACACGGCGCCGCCGTCGAGGTCGTCCACGAGCCCGTCGCAGTCGTCGTCGAGCCCGTTGCACAGCTCGGTCGTGCTGCCGGCGCAGCTCGGGTCGTTGGGCGCCGGGTCGGTGTTGTCGCCCGCGCCGTCGCAGTCGGCGTCGTCCCACTCGGTCGGGTCGGTCGGGAAGACGTCGACGTCGTTGTCGTAGCCGTCGTCGTCCTGGTCGTTGTCGGCGAAGATCTGGCACGCCCCGGAGACGCAGTAGTAGCCCGACGGGCACGGGTTCTGGACGCCGCACAGGTCGAGGGTCGGCGCGTAGCGGCTGTCGAACTCGAGGCCGCCCTGGCCGGTGCCGGTGTAGGCGGTCGTGACCGAGGTCCCGCCGGAGTCGAGGCCCTCGGCCTGGCAGGTCCCGAGGTCCACGTCGAAGCTGACGTAGGGGTAGACCGTCCCCGCCGCGATGGTCCCGAGCTCGGCGTGGTCCGTCGCGTCGTTGGCGTCGTCGGCGGTCGCCAGGGTCCGGAGGCGACAGTCCCCGATGGCGTCGCGGACGCCGAGGGCGACGTTCCAGTAGCGCTTGTTGGCCGCGAGCCCGCCCGAGGTCAGCTGCTCCTCGCCGCGATAGACGGCGGCCTGGAAGAGGTAGGGGTTGGCGTCGGCACCGGTGGCGATGGTGACGGGCGCGCAGCCGTTCATGTGCCCGGCGGCGCAGAGGTTGCCCGGCTGGGCCGAGCCGGCGTCGATGGTGATGTCGGCGACGAAGGACTCGCCGTCGTTCGGGGCGCTGCAGTCGAGGCGGATCTGGTCCATCCACAGCTGGGTGTCGACCTCGTCGCCGGTGCCCGCGGTGCACGCGAAGGCCAGGACGAAGGTCCGGGAGCGCCCGCCGCCGTTGTCCTCGAAGAGCAGCTCGAGGTCCTCGCAGCCGCTCTGGGTCTGGCGGCAGCAGTCGAACTTGGCCGAGCAGAAGATGTTGTTGAAGTTGATGGCGATGTCGAAGAAGCCCTGCCGCGCCGGGCGCATGAGGGTCACGTCGAAGACGACGGCGTTGTCCGCGTTCTCGACGCAGGCGACCTCGCGGCTCAGGGGGCCGGTCGTCGGGGTCGTCGGGTTCTGAAGCTCGAGCGCCGTCCCGGTCACGGTGTTCGCGCCGGCCGCGTAGCTCCCGACGTCACCGCTGGCCACCGGCGACGCGTAGGCCCCGACCACCCAGAGGTTGACCGTGTTGGGCGAGCTGTCGGCGTCACAGGGCCCGACGTAGCTGAAGGAGCCCGCGCCGTCGCCGTACCCCGTCGACGTCAGCCGCCGCTGCCAGACGACCTCGTCGGCGTCGTTGAGGACCTCGACGTCCCACACGACGTCCCCCACGCCGGGCAGATCGAGGGCGGCCACCGCGACCTCGACGCCGGGGCCGTCGAAGCCCTCGTCCGGCGGGGCCTCGGCGCAGGCGGCGAGCCCGGCGGCGAGGGCGGAGAAGGCCAGATACTGAGCGGCTCGGCTTCGGAGGTACCGCATGGACTGCACTCGGTCTTTTCTTGCTGAGGTGACGCGGGACGCGTCCGGTGCGAACGGCAGATAGCCCGTTCGGCCTGATTTTCTGGGGCGCAGCCGCCCGGTGTCAAACCTCGCGCGCGTCGACAGTGACGCCTGTGCAAGCGCAGCAGCGTCGCGCGCCGTCCCCCGAGATCCCCAAAGTGCGATGCCGGCAAACGACCGCTTGGGAGATTATCGCAATCGCACGATCAGCGGGCTCGCCGGGGGACCTGGGCGCGACCGTGAATCTGTCGAGAGTCGCGTCGCGCGACCTGAGACCGTGACGCGGCTCGACCTATCCGGTATATCGCGCGCATGGCTCACCGGATCCTGATCATCGAGGACGAGGAAGATCTCGTCGCGACCCTCGCCTACAACCTCGAGCGCGAGGGCTTCGAGACCCTGACGGCGACCCTCGGCCACGAAGGCGTCGAGCTCGCGGTGGGGACCCCGACGCCGGATCTGATCCTGCTCGACCTGATGCTCCCGGATATGCCCGGGACCGAGGCGTGCCGCCAGATCCGCTCCGACGCGCGGACCCGGAAGGTCCCGATCATCATGGTCACGGCGAAGAGCGACGAGATCGACCGCGTCGTCGGCTTCGAGGTCGGCGCCGACGACTACGTGGTCAAGCCGTTCAGCGTCCGTGAGCTCCTCCTGCGGATCCGCGCCGTGCTGCGGCGCGCCCAGCCCGTCGCCCAGCGCGAGGACACGCTGACCCTCGGGCGCCTCCGCATCGACATCCCCGGGCACAAGGTGTGGGTCGACGAGGAGGCCGTCCGGCTGACGGCGCTGGAGTTCAAGCTGCTCCAGACCTTCGTGGAGCGGAAGGGGCGCGTTCAGACCCGGGACTCGCTGCTCAGCGACGTCTGGGGGATGGAGGCGGACATCACGACGCGGACCGTCGACACCCACGTCAAGCGGCTCCGCGACAAGCTCGGATCCGCCGGGGCCTACATCGAGACCATCCGCGGGGTCGGCTACCGGCTCCAGACCGAGCCCGGCGAGGACTGAACGATCATGCCGACGTGGCTGCGGATGGCGCTGTTCGCGGGCGCGCCCGTGGCGCTCGCCCTGATCGGGCTCTGGCTGTGGCTCGGCGGGTTCTTCGCGAGCTTCGGCGCCCAGGGCCTCGTCGGTGAGCTCGCCCCGGTGTTCCTGCTGACCCTGGTCGGAGCCGTCGGGATGGCGGTGACCCTGGCCCTGGTCTTCGGGCCCGGACGCCGGGTCTCGGATCGGCTGGCGCGCGCCATCGCGCGGGCCGAGCAGCGCGCGATCCCCGCCGGAGCGGTCGAGCAGCGCCCCCCGGTGGCCCTCGACGCCGACCTCGACCGGCTGACCGACCGCCTGGCGCGGGCCGTCGGCCGGCTGGCGGAGCAGCGCGACCGCTACGAGTCGGTGCTGCGCGGGATGGACGCCGCGGTCTTCGCCATCGACGAGGACGAGCGCATCACCGTCACCAACCCGGCGATGCTCGAGCTCTTCGGGCTCGCCTCGGACCCCATCGGCGCGCGCTACCTCGAGGTCGTCCCGCCGGCGGTCGAGGACTGCGTGGTCGAGGCCCAGGAGGGGCGCGCGGCCCGCGTCGAGCTGGAGCTCCCGGGCGACGAGCGGCGCCACGTGGTCGCCTACGGCTCGCCGCTGGGCGAGGGCCCGGGCGTGGCGGTGGTCCTCCGGGACGTCACCGCGGTCCGCCACCTCGAGCGCATTCGTCGGGACTTCGTCGCCAACGTGTCCCACGAGCTCCGGACCCCGGTGAGCGTCATCCAGGCGAGCGCCGAGACGCTCCTCGGCGGCGCCCTCGACGACCCGCGGCACGCGCGCAACTTCGTGGCCGCCATCGAGCGCCACGCCTCCCGCCTGACCCGGATCATCGCCGGGCTCCTCGATCTCGCGCGGCTCGAGGCCGGCCAGCGGGGGCTCGCGAAGGAGCGGGTCAACGTCCGCGCGGCCGCGCTCCGCGCGCTGGATCTGGTCGTCGGCCCCGCCGACGTCAAGGACATCGAGGTCGAGGTCGAGCTGCACGAGGAGCTGGCGATCCTGGGAGACACCAAGGGGCTCGATCAGGTGCTCTCGAACCTGCTCGAGAACGCCGTCAAGTACAGCGAGATCCACGGGCACGTGCTCGTCAGCTCGACGATCGAGGACGGCTGGGTCCGGGTCTCCGTGGCGGACGACGGCCCGGGCATCAAGGAGAAGCATCGAAAGCGCGTCTTCGAGCGCTTCTACCGTGTCGACAAGGGCCGCTCGCGCGAGCAGGGCGGTACCGGGCTCGGGCTCGCGATCGTCAAGCACCTCGTCCTCGCGATGGGGGGATCGGTCGGCGTGGACCCGGGGACGCCCAAGGGGTGCGTGTTCTGGCTCCGACTCCCGCTGGCGAAGGATCCGCCGGCAGCGGCCTGAGCCAATGCGCCTGGCGACGTCACCTGCGGGTTGTGTCGCAACCGCGCCTGAGCGACGATGCGACCCGCCTGTCGCGGGAGGGTGTATGTCGACGCCAGAAGACCCGGTCGTTACGCAGCTCCTCGCCATCGCCGACCTGCTGCTGGGCGCGGCCCACGCGGACGGTCACGTCGGCTGGCCCGAGCGGAGCGCGATCGCCCGCGTGCTGGCCGGCTTCGTCCACACCGAGGACCTGCCCCCGGCCGTCCGCGACCGCGTCCAGGAGTTCGACCCCACCCGCCTCGACGTCGAGCGCGCGGTCTCCCGCCTGACCGTCAAGACGAGCCGCGACCGGCGCGAGCTGCTCGCCCTGGTCAGCCGCGTCGTCGACGCCGACGCCGAGCTCGTCCCCGACGAGGTCGGCTACCTGCGCCGCGTCGCCGCCGCCATCGGCGCTACCGAGGACGAGCTGGCCGACTTCCTCGAGCCGGACTGAGGGTCCGCCGAGGCGCTCAGAGCGCGGCGAGCCAGGCGTCGAGAGCGTCGCCGTCCAGGGCTACCAGGGCGTTGCCGGAGCTCGCCCAGGTCAGGCCCGAGGCCTCGGACAGCGCGTTCACGAGGGCGGCGACCAGGGCCGGCGCGCTGCGCTCGGTCCGCTGGAGCGTGACGTAGGCGGCGCCGTCCAGCGACTGGCCGATCAGCCAGACGCCGCCTGGATCCTCGGCCGGCGCGTCGGCCGCCGTGACCCGCCAGGCACCCCGCAACGGGACGTCGCCCGTGACCGCCTTGGGCGCGATGGCGTCCTTGATCAGCGCGGCGCCGAAACGCTGTCCGCTCCCGACCCAGTTGTGATGGAGCGCGAGCGGGCTGCCCGAAGCCTCCAGCGCCGCTGTGAGCGGCCCCGAGCTGAGGGGGCCGGACCCGTGGAAGGTCAGCTCGAGCGGATCGAGCGCGCGGCGGACCGGGAGCTCCACCTCGGCGCCGACCTCGGCCTCCCACGCGGTCGCGGGGACCTCCACGACGGCGGATCCGAGATCGAAGGCCAGCCCGGCGCCCTCGCCGAGGGGCCAGAGCCCGCCGACCTCCGCTGGCAGATCGAGCACGGGCGCGGGACCGGCGGCGACCGGCGTCAGGGTCCAGCCGCGGGCCGGGACCGTCGCGGCGGCGAAACCGGCGCGACGGTCGTCCGAGGGCTCCGACGGGAGCGGGGCCGCCATCACCATGCGCCAGCCTTCGCCATCGGGCTCGACGGCGATCCACACCGCCTCGTCGAGGAGGCCCCCCTCGTCCTCGGCCCACCGGGCCAGCGCGTCCAGATCCTCGCAGCGCATCTCGTCGCCCTCCTCGGTCGGCCGCGGAGCCTACACCCCGCGGCGCCTCACGCCTACCATCCGAGCGCGCGCACCGCGGCAGAAGGGATGGCGGCCAGGCGGGATTCCAGGTACCCCTGGATCAATGCGAGCGCTCGTATGCATCGGCCTCGCCGCCGTCCTCGCCGCGGCGGCCCTGGGCTCCGGGTGCGGCGAGGCGGTCCCCGGGGACACCGTGGACGCCGCCGTCGTCGACACCGCGGCCCGTCCCGACACCGCGGAGCCGGACTCCGCGGCCCCGGACACCGGCCCCGGCGACACGTCCGGGCCGGACTCCGCCTTGGACGTCACGGCGGACGCCGAGCAGGACACCTCGCCCGTGGACACCGGCGACGACGCCGAGCAGACCGACGTGCCGGCCAGCCACGACGCCGGCGATGCCGAGGTGGACACCGGGCCGCCGGTCGAGGACTGCACCAACGGGATCGACGACGACGGCGACGGCGACACGGACTGCGACGACTACGGCTGCGCCGCCGACCCGCGCTGCGACGAGGGCGACCACGTCGTCTACGGCGCCGACAGCTGCCGGCCCGACGACGGTCACGACGACGACGGCGACGGGCTGACCGACTGCGCCGACCCCGACTGCGCCGCCGAGCCCGGCTGCGACGAGTCCGATCCCCACGACTACCCGAGCGGCTGCGCCCCCGACGACCCGGTCGACGACGACGGCGACGGCCTCGTCAGCTGCGCCGATCCCGACTGCGAGGGCTCGCCGGGCTGCGACGAGGGCAACGCCGCGACCTACCCCGACGGCTGCGCCCCCGACGACGGCGTGGACGACGACGGCGACGGCCTGACGGACTGCGCCGACCCCGACTGCGCCGACGCGGCCGGCTGCGACGAGGCCGACGGTGACCTGTACCCCGACGGCTGCGCGGACGGCGCCGACAACGACGGCGACGGTCGGACCGACTGCGAGGACGACGACTGCCAGGCGACCCCCGCCTGCCTGAGCGGTGGCGACGCCTGTGACGAGCCGTACGAGCTCCTGCTGGACACGCCGTTCCTCGGCGACACCAGCTATCACCTGCCCACCTGGGGCTTCGACCGCGGCCGCTGCCCGGGACGCGACGACGGCATCATGACCGATCCCGGCGAGGGCGCCCCCGACGCCGTTCACCGCTTCGTCGCGCCGGCGGCCGGCCACTACGCGTTCAAGGTCCACGGCAGCTTCGCCGCCGCCCTCTACCTCGCGACCGACTGCGAGGACATCGACCACAGCTGCCTCGGCGCCCGCTCGTCGGCGGACTGGATCGTCGTCCGCCTGGACGGCGGCGACGTCGTCTACGCCTTCGTCGACAGCATCTCCGACGGCTTCTTCCTGTCGAACCAGGGCAGCTACACCCTCGAGGTGACCGTGGCCGACCCCGCCGAGCTCGAGACCGCCTGCACCGACGGGCTCGACAGCGACGGCGACGGCGACACGGACTGCGACGACTTCGACTGCGTGACCGAGCCGGCCTGTGACGAGATCTGCGACAACGGCGCCGACGACGACGGCGACGGGCGGGCCGACTGCGACGACTACTACTGCCTCCACCAGGCCGCGTGTAACGAGGGGGTCGACGACGGCGCGAGCTGCGGCAACGGGGCGGACGACGACCACGACGGCCTCAGTGACTGCTACGACCCGAACTGCGCCGGCACGCCGGCCTGCCCGACGCCCCTCGGCGGCTCTTGCGAGAACCCCATCGTCATCGACACCGTCCCCGCGTCGATCCTGACCGACACCTGCCCGTACGAGGACGACTTCCGGACGCTGTGGGGCGGGCCTGGATGCAAGACCCTGACCGACCCGTTCGTGGCCGGCCGCGACGTGATCATCCGCTTCGTCGCCCCCGCGGCCGGGGACTACCTGCTCCGCGGCGACGCCAACGTCGACAAGGACTACTTCGGCGGCTGGTACCCCGACGTCAACGTCGTCGCCGGAGCCGAGGGCTGCCCGTCGCGGGACTTCTCGAGCTGCCTGACCCACCTCGACTTCTTCGGCTTCGAGGTCATCGATCGCGTCGTCGTCACCGCCGAGGCGGCCGGCGACGTCTTCTACATCGTCGTCGACTCGGACATCACCGCCGTCTGCGACCGCTTCGCCCTCTTCGTGACCGAGTGGGCGCCCGAGGCCGGCCGCTGCGCCGACGGCGTCGACGACGACGGCGACGACCGGGTGGACTGCGCCGATCCCGACTGCCTCGGCGATCCGGCCTGTGACGAGGCCGGCGCCAGCGCGTCTACGCGCTGCCACAACGGGATCGACGACGAGGGAGACGGGGCCACCGACTGCGAGGACCTCGACTGCCGCCAGGGCGACCCCAGCGGCTGCGACGTCGTCGAGGGCGACCTGTGCGAGACCGCCACGCTGGCCACTGCCGTCCCGTTCACCCGCGACGTCAGCACCTGCACCTTGACCAACAGCGCCGGCGGGCGGGCGGGCGACCGCTGCGTGTCGAGCTACGACGGCCAGGAGCTGATCACCCGCTTCGAGGTCCCGGAGACCGGCTGGTACAACCTCACCGCCACCCTCGCGGAGTCTGCCACGGTCACCCTCGACGTCGTCTCCGAGGCCGCCGGCTGCCCGGCGCGGGACTACCGGAGCTGCGTCGACGGCGCCGCCGGGACCGGCGTGGCCAGCGTCGCCCTCCACGCCATGGCCGGCGAGGTCTACTTCGTCGTCGCGGGCCCGCGCAACGCCACCTGCACGGAGCTCTCGCTGTCGATCACGGCCACCGACGGCGAGGACACCCGTGAGGCCTGTCTGGACGGGGTCGACAACGACGGGGACGGCGCCACCGACGGCGAGGACTGGCGCGGCTGCTCCGGCCCGCTGAGCGAGGCCCAGAGCGGGGTCGGCGCCTGCCACGACCTGATCGACAACGACGGCAACCACAAGGGCGACTGCGAGGACGGCTCGTGCATCGCGGCCGGCGCGGTCTGCCCCCTCGTGTACCCCGGCGACTCCTGTGCGGACCCGATCCCCTTGACCGCGGGCGTCGCGACCGAGGTCGACCTCTGCCTGCGGCGCGACGTCTTCACCTCCCACGGCGGCTCCGGGTGCGGACCGTCCCTGGCCGAGGACTACCGCAGCGACGCCGTCGCCAGCTTCGACGTCCCGGCCGCGGGCGGCTACCGCCTCGACGTCCGGTGGTCGGCGCCGAACGCCATGGTCAACCTCCGCTCCGAGGCGCAGGGCTGCACCAACGGCCACTTCGACACCTGCCTCGGGACCATCCCCTACTCCGGCGGCAGCCACCGTCAGGTCACCGACTTCGAGGCCGCGGCCGGCGAGCGCTACTTCGTCGTGCTCGACAGCCCCAACGACACCTGCGCGACGGCGCTCGTCGCCATCTACGAGCTCCGCGAGGACGAGACCGGGCGCTGCGCCGACGGCCTCGACGGGGACGGCGACGGCCGCGCGGACTGCCTCGACGACGACTGCTTCGACGATCCGGCGTGCGACGAGGCCCTGTCCGCCGGCGGCTGCGGGGACGGCGTCGACGGCGACGGCGACGGCGCGACCGACTGCGTGGACCTCGACTGTGCGGGCGCCACAGGCTGCGACGAGGCCGAGGCGGGCTCCGGCTCGTGCGACGACGGCGTGGACCAGGACGGGGACGGCCGGACCGACTGCGATGACGCGCAGTGCCGGCTGGCCGCGGGCGCCTGCCCTGCCCCGCCGGCGGGCGATCTGTGCGGCGCGCCCGTCGAGGTCCCGTCCCTCCCGTACACCGACGCGACCCGCACCACCTGCGACTTCGCCGCCGACTACGGGCCGCTCGACGGCGACCGCTGCCTGAACGGCACCCGCGGTATCGACGTGGTGTACCGCGTCGTCCCGGACTTCACCGGGGTGCTCGGCGTGACGGTGACCCCGCTCGGCGAGCCGGTCGAGCAGATGACCCTCGAGGTCTCCGAGACGTGCACCGACCAGAACACGCTCCAGCGGTGCGTCCTGGCGAACGGCGCGGGCGCCTTCACCTCCACGGTCAAGAGGCGCGGCGTCGCGGCCACCGCCGGCGTCCCGCTCTACGTGGTCCTGAGCCACGCCACCGTCGACGGCTGCGGCCCCTACGAGGTCGATCTGCGCCAGGTTCCGTGAGGTGACGCGGAGACCGACGGCCGGGACCGTGACGTTGGATGATCAATAAAGATCAACCTCATGATCAACCCATCAACACTTTGTCGTTCGGCGCCCGGGCGGCTACGGTCGCCGCCATGGTGAACGGACTCCGAGTAGGCGTGGCGGGCGCGGGATCGATCGGCTGCTACGTCGGCGGGGCGCTGGCGATCGGTGGCGCGGACGTCGTCTTCCTGGGGCGCCAGCGGCTGGTCGGCGAGGCGGCTCGAGGCGGGTTCCGGATCACGGCGATGGGGGCCCGCCAGGGGGCGCTGGCGCCGGGGACGCCAAAGGTCGTGACGAGCCCGGACGGGCTCACGGATCGGGACCTCGTGCTGGTCTGCGTCAAGAGCGGCCAGACCGCCGAGATGGCGGCGGCGCTGGCGCCCGTACTCCGCCCGGAGGCGGTCGTCGTCAGCCTCCAGAACGGCGTCCGGAACCCCGAGACGCTGCGCGACGCCCTCCCAGGCCACCGGGTCGTCCCCGGGATCGTCGAGTTCAACGTCGTGTCGCGCGGCGAGGGCCACTACGACCGCACGACCGACGGCCCCATCGTCCTCGAGAGCCCGCGCACCGACGCCGAGCGTTGGCTCGCCGACGCGCTGCGGGAGTCGGCCCTGACCCTCCGCCACGAGGACGACCTGCGCCCGGCGCAGTGGTCGAAGCTCCTCGTGAACCTGAACAACGCCATCAGCGCGCTCTCCGGGGCGCCGACCCGTGAGCTCCTCCTGACCCGCGGCTACCGCCGCTGCATCGCGGACGTGATCGCCGAGGCGATCGCCGTCCTGAAGGCCGCGGGGATCCGACCCGCACGCCTCCGCGGGGCCCCCGTCGGCCTGATGCCCCACGTCCTGCGCCTCCCGACGCCGCTCGCGCGGCTCGTGCTCGGGGCGCAGATCAAAGTCGGCGACGACTCCCGCTCCTCGATGTGGGAGGACCTCACGCGGCGCCGCGCCACCGAGGTCGACTACCTCAACGGCGAGATCGTCCGCCTCGCCGAGGCCCAGGGGCGCGACGCCCCGCTGAACCGCCGCCTCGTCGCCCTCGTGCACGAAGCCGAGGCCGCCGCCGCGGGCCCGCCCGGACTCGACCACCGCGCGCTGCGAGCGGCGCTCCTCGGCGGTCCGAGCGGCTGACTCGAGCGACTGAGGCGTTCTGCCCCACTCGCGGCGTCCGCGACAGAACGCCCGCGGGTGGTCGCCCTTGCACCTCCGGCTGACCTGGTCTAGGCTCGATCACTGAACACCCGTTCACGCGGAGCCCACCTTGTCCGACCTCGTCGTCGCCTACCTGTCCGCGCGCCCCGACGGCGCCGACGCCCTGGCCATCGGTCGCGAGGCGCTCGCGCTGAGCGGGCCGGAGACCGTCGTCGCCGAGGTCGCCGCGCGCATCGCCCGCACCGTCCCCGGCGTCGCGGAGCAGGACGGCCGCTTCGTCCTCGCGGGATCGCGCCCTGGGGGTCCCAGGCCGCGAGGGCTGCCGGGGCTGCTCGTCCCCGACCCGTCGATCGTCGCGCTCGAGGCGCGGGTCACCGGCCGCTACCCGCCCCTCGACGAGCTCCTCGAGGTCGCCGCCGTCCGCGTCGACCGGGCGGCTCGCGACCGGGGCTTCCACGCCTTCGTGCGCCCGACCCGCCCGGTGTCCGACGAGCTGGCCCGGAGCCGCGGGGTCCCGCCCGAGCAGCTCGCCGAGGGCCAGCCTCTCGACGAGGTCATCGACATGCTGGCCCTGACCCTGGCGGGCCGGAGGGTCGTCGTCTTCGCCTCCGACGCAGGCGCGGCCTGGGTGATCTCGGCACTCGCCGAGCGGGATCGCGGGTACCCGACCGAGGTGCTCCGGTTGCGCCCGGCCCTGACGGCGGCGGGCCTCTTGCCGGGACGCGCGACGCTCCACGCGGCGGCCGCCGAGCTCGGCGCCCCGGCGCCGCTGGTCCACGACGCCCTGACCAGCGCCCGGACCCTGGCGCTGATGACCGCCGAGGCCTTGGCCCGGGAGATCCCGCTGACGGTCCCGGAGGAGCCGCCCTACGACTTCTCCCGGCGCGGCTTCGACGCCGCCACCCTCGCGGCGCTGCCGGCCGAGCCGGGCGTCTATCGCTTCTACGACCGGGACGGGGCGCTCCTCTACGTCGGCAAGGCCCACGACCTGCGCGCCCGGGTGTCGAGCTACTTCGCGCGGCCGGCCAGCGACGGGCGCCGCCACGCCGCCGAGCTGCGCGAGCGGGTCCACCGCCTGGAGGTCGAGCGGACCGGCAGCGAGCTGACGGCGCTGCTGACCGAGCAGGCCCAGATCCGCGAGCTGCGCCCCGAGCTCAACATCCAGCGCGAGGTGTCCCGGCGCCGCGAGGTCTCTGGGGACTTCGCGCTGCTGCTGCCGGCGGCCGACCCGACGCGCGTGGACATCCTGCTCATCCGCGACGGCCACGTCGCCGAGCGGACCGGGGCGACCCGCCGCGGCGTCGGGATGCGCGAGGTTCGGCGCGCCCTGAAGCGCGCCTTCTTCGGGCCGCAGCGGGCCGCCGACCGCGAGGCGAGCGGGGCCGACGACGCCGAGGCGCAGATCGTCGCCTCCTGGCTTCGGGACGAGCGCGCCTGTCGCGCTCACAACGTGGTCGATCTATCGGCATGCGGCGGTGTCTCCGGCGCCGCGCGCCTCTTGAAGGCCTCGCTGACCGATCCCGACCTCTTCCGCGAGAGGATACGACACCGCTGACCGGAGGCCGACGGCGAGCACCTGCGGCGTTATGCCCCAGTCGCCCCACTTCGCCTCGGATCCAGCCGCCGCCCGGCCCCGAGCGCGGACGACAGACCGCGGATCGAGCGCTGGCACGAACGCTGCACCCCACCGCGAACGATTCACACGTTCGAGATGGAGGTGACCCATGAACGCCCGCATCCTCATCGGACTGATCGCCCTGCCCCTCGCGATCGGCACCCTGGCGCTGAGCGGGTGCGAAAGCGGCGGGGCCGGAGGCGACTCCACGCTCACGCTGGAGTTGACCGACGCGCCCGGCGACGACATCGCCAAGGCGATCGTCCAGATCGACGAGATCTATCTCCAGAGCGAGACCGAGGGGCGCCTCGTCCTTCGCGACTCGCCGATCACGGTCGACCTCGTCGAGCTCCGAAACGACACGCGGACCCTCGTCGACGCCGTCGTGGTACCCGAGGGCACCTACGCTCAGCTCCGCTTCGTCATCAGCGGCGCGGCGATCGAGGTCGACGACGGCGCGCACGCGCCGACCTGGTACGTGACCGCGGGCGACGAGCACCTCGCCGAGGGGAACGTCACCGGCGAGCTCAAGACGCCCAGCTGGGACGCGAGCGGGCTGAAGATCAAGCTCCCTGACCAGGGCGGGCTGACCGTGGACACGGAGTCCCGGATCCTGCTCGTCGACTTCGACGTCGCGCAGAGCTTCCAGACCCAGACGGGCAACGGCGCCTGGGTGATGTCGCCGGTGGTCGACGCCGTCGATATCGGGCTGACCACGACCGTCGACATCGAGGTCCGGCTCGGCGCTGGCGTGATCCTCGACAGCACCATCACCGACCTCCACCTCGAGCTGCTCAACGCCGACGGCGTCCGCGTCGGGCTGCTCGCGCTCGCCGACCCGGATGACGACGGCGTCTACGAGGTGACCTTCCTCTATGTCGACCCGCGCGAAGGCCCGTTCAGCGTGCGCCTCGTCGGGCCGCACGGCGACCTGATGCCCTTCGGCTTCGACGGGGCAGGTCAAGGGATCGTGGGCGCGTCGGGCGCGACCGTCGAGGTGACGCTCACGATCCAGGGACCCCAGTGAAGGAGTGGTCCCTCCTCACGGGGCATTCTCTCCCCTCGAGCAGGCCCGGCTGAGTGCCTCGATCTTGGGGAGAGCCGGCCGCACCCTCGCCCACACCGGGGTGCGACCACGCAGCCGCGGCGTGGCGTCAACTGGTAGGCGCCGCGCCGCGGACTCTTGACATGGTGCGCGGCGGGCTCGGAAGATCCGGCCCGCGAGCGCCGCTCATCCATGGCCCGGCGCCCGCGACGAGGGAGCTTGGACGCGAACACCGGACGGCGCTGGCGGGCGCTGCTTGTCGTCTCGACGCTGGCTGCCACGGTCTCGCTCTCGGCCTGTGACGCGGCCGGACCCGACCTCGGCCCGGGCTGCGACGACGGACTCGACACCGACGGCGACGGGTACTGCGACCGCCTGTCCGCCGACTGGAGCCGCGAGGCCACCCTGCCGGCCTCGGGCCAGCGCCGCGACGTCTTCGGCCTCGGCGACGCCCTCCCGGGAGTCGCGAGCCGAGGGCTCGAGCACACCCTCGTCTGGCCGGTCACGGTCTCCGGCGTCCTGCTCCCGTGGCGGCCCCTGACGACGCTCTTCGCCAACGAGACGAGCGACGAGCAGACGCGCTCGCTCCAGGCGGTGGCCCGGCACACCCTCGGGTTCGGGACCCTCGACGAGATGTACGCGTGGCTCGGCCTCGCGACCGCGGACGGGAGCCCCGAGGCCCTCCCGGGGGTGGCGTGGCCAGACTCCGTCAGGGCCGGAGACTACCTGGGCGCCGGCCGCGTGGGCACGCCCTCCGGAGACGCGCTGAGCTTCTCATGCGCGACCTGCCACACCGCCAACCTCTTCGGCCGCACCGTCGTCGGGCTGACGAACCGCCGCGCTCAGGCGAACGAGTTCTTCCACCTGGCGGCCGGCTTCTTCCCGAGCCTCACGACCGAGCTCTTCGTCGACATCACGGGCGCGGACGAGGCCGAGGTCGCGCTGTTCGAGCGCGCCCAGGCGAACCTGCGGGCCATCGGCACGCGGGCCCCGCAGGTGCTCGGGCTCGACACGTCGCTGGCGCAGGTCTCGCTGAGCCTGTCCAAGCGCGCGGACGACCCGTGGGCGAGCCGGGACGAGGCCCTCGAGGCGAGCCCCCCGGCCAACGCGCTCGAGACCTACGTCGCCGACAGCAAGCCCGCGGTCTGGTGGTCACTGAAGTACAAGACGCGGTGGCTGGCGGACGGCTCGATCGTGTCCGGCAACCCCGTCTTCACGAACTTCCTCTGGAACGAGCTCGGCCGCGGGGTCGACCTCCACGAGCTCGCCGCGTGGCTCGAGGACAATATGCGCGTCGTCGACGAGCTGACCGCGCTGGTCTTCGCCACCGAGCCCCCGCGCTGGGAGGACTTCTTCGGCGCCGAGACGATCGACCTGGCCGCGGCCGAGCGCGGCAAGGCCCTGTTCGACGCCACCTGCGCGAGCTGCCACGGGACCTACGACAAGGGGTGGGAGGCGACGGACGCCGCGACGCTGTCAGCGGCGGAGCGCCTCCGGACGACGCGCGTCCGCTACCACGATCGGACGCCGGTCCTCGACGTCGGGACCGATCCCCAGCGCGCGCAGGGCATGGCGAGCTTCGCGGACCGCCTGAACGGGCTGGCGATCTCCCAGCAGATGGGGACGGTCGTCGAGGTCCAGAGCGGCTACGTCCCGCCGCCGCTCGAGGGGATCTGGGCCCGCTACCCTTATCTGCACAACCAGAGCGTCCCGACCCTGTGCGCGATGCTGCTCCCGGCGAGCGAGCGCCCGACGAGCTTCTGGATGGGCCCTTCCGACGACCCCGAGACGGACTTCGACGCCGACTGCGTCGGCTACCCGGTCGGCGACGCGATCCCCGAGAGCTGGAAGGCCAACCCGCACGCCCACTTCGACGCGACGCTGCCCGGCCTCACCAACACTGGCCACGACGCCTGGCTCGTCGACGACGACGGCCAGCCCCGCTACGACGCCGCCGAGCGCGCGGACCTCATCGCGTTCCTGAAGACCCTCTGACCGACGCAGGCGCGGAAGCGGACGGGCAAGCGGACGGGGACGAGGAAGCGAAAGCGGACGGAGAAGCGGAAGCGGACGGGACGGGGACGAGGAAGCGAAAGCGGAAGAGGAGGCGGAAGAGCTCAGCGGCCCGCGGTCGTCTCGACCGCCTGCGCGGATAGGAGCGACGTCCGCGGGCCGAGGTCATCGGCCCGCGGTCGTCTCGACCGCTGCGATGCTCGAAGACCGTCAGGCGATGACGGTCTCGAGGCGGTCGATGGCGTGGACCGGGGCGTCGGGGCCGTTCATGAAGGGCGCGATCGCCCGGTAGACCATCCGCTGCTTCTCGAGCAGCGACTTGCCGGCGAAGGTCGCGGAGACCACCCGCAGGGCGTAGTGCCCGCCGCTGCCGTGGGTGACCTCGACCGCGGCGCCGGGGATGGCCTCGACGATGGCCGTCTCCATCCCCTTCGTCACCGCGTCGTCAATCGTCGTGAATCCCATCGGGACCTCAGTAGGGCTCGAGGGAGGGGTCGTACTCGCGGCCCCAGGCGAGGATCCCGCCCTGGACGTTGTGGACCGTCGTGAAGCCCGCCGCGATGAAGTCCTCGCCCGCGCGGTTGCTGCGCGCGCCGCTGCGGCACGTGAAGTAGAGCGGCGTGTCCTTCGGGAGCTGCATCAGCTCCTCGACGAGCGCCGGCGTCAGGCGGACCGAGCCGGGGATGATGCCCCGAGCGCGCTCGTCCTCCTCGCGGACGTCGTAGAGCCGGATGTCCGGATCGGCGTCCATCGCCGCCTTGAGCTCGTGGACGGTGATCTGCTTGACCGTCGGCGGCTCGTTGGGGTTGTCGATGTGGAAGCCGTTGCGGGACGTGTCGTAGTCGAGCGTCATCCCGTTGGTGCGCTTCGCCGTCCCGCGGTCGATCAGGAAGGTCAGCCCGGCGGCCTCGACGACGAGATCCCCCGGCTGCTGGGGGCCGAAGCTCAGGCCGTACTGGAAGCTCGGGCTCACCTGGAGCCGGAGCCCCTTGTGCTGCTCGTTGGCCGCCGCCTCGAGGAGGACTGATGCCGCCGCCTCGGTGACCGTCAGGTTGGGCGGCTCGACCGGCTCGGCCTTCACGCCGAGCTTGTCGTGCAGCTCGCCCGAGGCGTAGAGCGACCGGACGATGTCCGATCCGCCGATGAACTCGCCCCGGACGTAGACCTGCGGGATCGTCGGCCAGTCGCTGTAGGCCTTGATGCCCGACCGGATGTCCTGATCGGCGAGCACGTTGATCGTCTCGTAGTCCTCGACGAGCTCATCGAGGATCTGGACGACCGTCGCGGAGAAGCCGCACTGCGGAAAACGACGCGTGCCCTTCATGAACACGATGACGTCGTTGGACTTCACGAGCTGATCGATCTGCTGGTGGATGGCTGTCTCTGCGCTCATGCGCTCCCTCCGAGCGGTTTAATAGGACTGCTGGAGTCCGATTTGTCGCGGCCTCGTGTTTTGCACCAATCGGCGCCGTTTGTGAAGCACCGGGGCGAAGGTCTCCGCGACGACCCGCCCCAGATCAGGCGCCGCGCGGGCGATCACTCGCCCGACTTCGCCCCCGTCTCTTTGCCGTTCTCGTAGCGCGCCTCGCGCCAGACGCGGCCGTCCTCGCGCCACCAGGTCCAGGGCCCGGTGCGCTCACCGGCCTCGTAGCGGCCCTCGCTCTTCTTGGCGCCGCTCTCGTAGAAGCTCCGCCAGACCCCGATCTCCTCGCCGGCGCTCATCTCGCCGCGCTCGCGCTCCTGGCCGCCAGGGTAGTACCAGATCCAGACGCCGTCCTTCTTGCCGTCGGCGTCGTAGCCCCCGGAGATCCGAGCGTTGCCGGCCTTGTCCCAGACCTTCCACTCACCGGTCTCGGTCCCCATCGCGTAGTGGCCGGCGAAGCGCTTCTTGCCGCCCTTGTACCAGCCGGTCCACTCGCCGTCGGGCTGCCCCTCGACGAACTGCCCCTCGAGCATCGGCGTCCCGTCGTCGAACCAGTAGGTCCACGGCCCGGAGAGCTCGCCGTCGAGGAGGCGCCCCTCCTTCTCCTTCTGGCCGTTGGCGTGCCAGAAGGTCCAGACGCGCTCGCCCTCCTTGACCACCTCGCCCTTCGGCGCCTCGTCGGCGGGCGGGAGCTCGCCGGCGACCGGCTCCGGCTCGCGCCAGCGGCAGACCTGACACCCCGTGAAGCGCCCCTCGCTGTTGACGAGCCACTCGCCCCGGATCTGGTCGCACTCGGAGCGCCCGGTACCGACCTCGACGCCGTCGACGTACTCGACCTCACGCCAGAACTCCCCGGAGCGCCACCACATCCTCCAGACGCCGTTCTTGCGCCCGCCGCGGTACGGCCCGACGCCGAGCTTCTGTCCGTTGTCGTAGTACTCGGTCCACTCGCCCTCTTCGAGGTCCGCCACGTGCGGCCCGGTCGACTTCAGCGGCCCCTCCCAATAGTAGTTCTTCCACACGCCGACCCGGTCGCCGTTGTCGTACTCGCCCTCCCAGGCCTTTCGCCCGTTCGTGTAGTACGCGATCCAGTACCCGCTGCGGTTGTTCATCGCGTAGGCCCCGACGACCTTGGGCTCGCCGGTCTCGAACCACTTCTTGACCGGCCCGTTGCGGACGCCGAGCGAGTACTCGATGGACGTGTCCTTGTTCCCGTTGTCGAACCAGGTCGTCCACAGACCGTCGGGCACGCCGCCTCGATAGACGCCCTCCTCGCGCCGGTTCCCGCCGGCCCAGAACATCACCCAGCGCCCGTTGCCCTCGTGGACCTCCGAGCGCCCGTACTCGCGCCCGTCGGGGCCGACGAACACGTGGAGCCCCTCGGGCACGCCGCCCCTGTAGACGCCCTCGCGCATCAGCTCGCCCGTGGGGTGCCAGTCCTTTGCCGGCCCCTCCTCGCGGTCGTCGACGAAGGTCCGCGTCCACATCCGCGCGCCGTCCTCGAAGTAGCCGGTCCACTCGCCGGTCCGCTGCGGGAAGCCCGACTCCACGCCGAGCGCGCAGCCCTCTTCCCGCGCCTTGAAGTCGACCTGCCACTGCCCGCCGAGCTCACGACACCGCGCTGGCCCCTCGCCGACCCGCTCGCCCTCGACGTACTCGACCTTCCGGAGCTCCTGACCGTTGGTGAACCACTCCGTCCACTGCCCGTGGCGCTTACCGGCGACGTAGGGCCCCTGCTCTACCTTGGGGCCGTCCGGGTGATAGAAGGACCACTCGCCCGTCTCGAGCCCGTCCTCGAAGCTGCCCTCGGAGGCGAGGAGCCCCTTGTCGGTCCAGGTGCTCCATGGCCCGACCTTCTTGCCCTTCGCGTAGTCGCCCTCGGACTCCTTGAAGCAGCTCGGGTGGAACGCGAGGTAGTGCCCGTCGAGCTCGCCCTGGGCGTAGCGCGCCTCGAGCTGGATCTGCCCGCTCGCGAACCACCGCTTCACCTCGCCGTCGAGCTGGTCGTCGGTGTAGGTCTCTTCGAAGCGCGGGGCGCCCGACTCGTACACGCCCTGCCAGAGCCCCGTCCGCGCGCCGTCGGCGAAGCTGCCCTTCTGCGAGACCGTCCCGTCGCTCCGGAAGAAGTAGGCCGGGCCGTGGAGGACGTTCGCCTTCCAGGTGACCGCCGCGTCCAGGTCCCCGCTCTCGCCGTAGATACGCCAGACGCCCTCGTTCTTGTGCTTGATGACGCAGCCCTCGCCCTTGGCGCGCTTGGTCCAGCGACCGCCCGCCTCGCGGCAGCCGGCGGCGTCGAGGATCTCGCCCGGGAAGAGCAGCGCGAGGTCCGGCGCCTCTCCTCCCGCGCGGGCCTGCCCGCCGAGGGCGAGCGCGCCGAGCAGGACCACCACCAGGGCCGCACCGGATCCGCGCACCATCACTCGTCCTCCTCGTCCTTGTCCGGCCGACCCAGCAGGTCGTCGAGCACGCGGTCGGCGTTCACCCGCACCGTGCTGCCGTCGAGGCTGTTGATGTCGCTGGACGTCAGCTCGACCTTCGGCGTGAAGAGCTCCTTGTGAAACGCGTCGCAGGCCGCCACGACGTCCTCCTCGCCGGCCTTGTCGACCTCGCTGGTGGCGCAGCCGAAGCGGAACCCGTCCGCCGTGGTCAGGCAGATCCGCAGCTCTGCGTCGCCGAACGCGACGTTCACCCGGAAGGCGTCGTCCCCGCCGGTCTCGAGCCGCCGCGACCGCTCGAGGCGCTCGGCGACCCGGCGCGACAGCGGCTGGTCGTCGTGGAAGATCGCCACCGGGACCCGCAGATCGAGCTGCTTGAAGGCCGACGGGTACTGCTGCAGCGCCTCTCGCAGGTGGGCGACGCCCGCGGCCGTCTCCCCGGCCGCGATCTCGTCCACCCCGAGCCACGCCACGGTCCGCCAGCGGAGGAGCCGCGTCTCCTTCGGCATCTCGGCGAGGGCCTTGTTCCCGAGCCGGATGGCCTCGGCGCGGTCACCGGCGAGGTGGCGGAGCTCGCCGAGCAGCGCGTCGTAGTAGCCGGCCGCCTCGGCGCCGACCGCCGGCGCGTCGAGCTTGCGCGCCCGCTGGAGCGCCGCCTCGACCAGCCCGGTCCCGAGGATCCGCGCGAGGTTGCCGGCGTACCAGGGCTTCACCCCGCGCAGGTACGGCCGGAGGTTCGTCACCAGGATGTCGTCCCGGAGGCTCAGCGTCAGGAGTATCCGCTCGAGCTCCCACTGCTGGAGCCGCAGATCCCGGGCGTCCATCACGAGGTCGCCGGCGGCGAAGACCCCGCGGGTCGACGACTCCTCGCGGAGCTCCTCGATCCGGACGGCCAGCATCTGCCACAGCGCCACGGCGTGCCCGAAGCGGATGTCTTCTTTGGAGACGCTCGTCATGCCGGTCCGGTCCGGCGCCGAGAACACCTGCTCGGCGAAGGGCAGCCCGTCCTCGCCGCGCCCGAGGGCGTAGAGCAGCTCGACCAGGATCGCCCGGTTGCCCATCACGAACTGCGTCCGGTAGCGCCGGTCGATGGGCGCCCGCACGAGCTTCTTGAAGGCCGAGATGGTCTTCTGGAACTCGCCCTCGACCAGATAGAGGTTCGCGAGGTGCTCGTAGCTCGAGTTCGGGCAGTCGTTCGGCAGCGGCACCTGGATGGCCTTTCGCGCCAGCTCCTCGGCCTCCTGGAAGCGGAAGCGCGCGAAGGCCGCCTGGGCGGTGTTGTGAAAGAGGATGCAGCTCTGCCCCTGAACGCTCTCGATGCCGGCCTGGCCCCACTCGTAGCTGGCGTTGCGGTCGAGGAGCTCGTCTTCGAGCGCCATCAGCCCGTTGTAGGCCGATACGCGCTCGTTGGCGTCGGACGAGCGCGTCAGCTCGAGGCCGACCTCGCGCGCCTCGTCGTAGCGCCCGAGTTTCATCAGCGGCCAGATGCGGAGCCGCGTCAGCTTCGGCGAGTAGAGCCGGTCGTAGGCGTCGATGGCGCGGAGCTGGACGTCCTTCTTGTCCATCTCGCCGAGGAGCCAGATCTCCTTCATCATGATGCGCTTGTGCCAGATCTGCGCCTGGGCGTCGGTCGGCGCCTCGCCGTACGTCTCGGTCAAGAGGCGCCGGGCCTTGCGCACCAGGAACAGCGCCCGCGCGTGGTTGACCTCCTCCTCGTGGAAGACGTCGGCGAGCACGTAGGTCGCGATGATCGAGCGAGGGTCGCGCGCCAGGATCTTCTCCGCCTGCTCCCGGGCGCGGATGTACTTGCCCGCCTCGTCGCTCTGGAGCGCCTCCTGCTCCTCGGGCGTGCCGAGGAGCCGCCCGTCGGCGAACGCCCCCGGATCGAGCCCGAGCTGGAGCGGCTCGGCGGCCCACACCCCGGCGCCCCCGAGCGCCACCGCGGTCACGAGCGCCGCGCCGCACGCGGTCCTGGCGAGTCGGCCCCTCATGCGCCCCGCAGCGTCGCCCGGGCCAGCGCGTCGAGCGGCGCCTTGACGCACTCGCGGATGACGAGCTCGACGTCCTCGACGCCGGGGACGAGCTCCATCCGGTGCTGGAAGATGGGGACCACCAGCCGCGAGATGTCCTCCGGCGTCACGAAGTCGCGCCCACGCAGCATCGCCAGGGTCTGGAGCGCCGGGATGGCGAGCACCAGCGAGCGCGTCGACACCCCCTGCAGGACCCGCCGGTCCTCGCGCAGCGCCCGGGCGATGTCGACGAGGCACTCCTGGACCTGCGGGGACACGAAGACCTGATCACGCAGGATCCGACGCGACGCCAGGATGTCCGAGCGGCTGACCTTCGGCAGCTCCGCCCGCTCCTGCGGCAGGCCCCAGGTCCTCAGGACCTCGAGCTCGCTGTCCCGGTCGATGTGCCGCATCCGGATCTTGAACAGGAAGCGGTCGAGCTGGGCGAGGGGCAGCGGGTAGGTCCCGACCGCGTCGAGCGGGTTCTGCGTCGCGATGACGAAGAAGAGCTTGTCGAGCCGGTGCGAGACGTTGTCGACCGTGACCTGCTTCTCGGCCATCGCCTCGAGGAGCGCGGCCTGGACCTTCGGCGTCGTGCGGTTGATCTCGTCGACGAGCACGACGTGGGCGAAGATCGGGCCGCGCCGGAAGTGGAAGCTGTTGGTCTCGACGTCGAAGATCATGACGCCGGTCACATCGGACGGCAGCAGATCCGGGGTGAACTGGAGGCGCCGGAACTCGGGGATGTCGTTGTCGACCATGTCGTCGACGATGCTGTTGCCGAGGGCGTTGGCCAGGGTGGTCTTGCCGCTGCCCGGGTAGTCCTCGAGCAGCACGTGGCCGTCGCCGAGGACCGCGATGAGCACCAGCTCGATGACGTCGTCCCGGCCCATGACCGAGGCGCGCATCCAGGCGCGCAGCCGCTCGGCGAGGGCGCGCACCTCGGCGAGGCCGTGGATGCCGCCGTCGGCGGTGGCGGGGGCGACGGCGCCGACCGGGCTCTCCGGGTGTGGGATCGCGTCGGGAGCGGGGTCGGGTTCGGGGACGAAGGACACAGGGCTCTCCTTGGTCGAAGGCGGCTCAGCGCACCAGCAGCCAGCCGATGGGGTTCATGGCGCCGAACAGGCGGCGGTGGATCGGGATCTTCGCGCGGTACTCGGCGCGGACCCGACCGTACAGGTCGCGGATCTGCTCGCCCGGCGCGGCGGCGCTCCCCGGTCGCCCGAGGGTCGCGCGGAGGTGCGCCATGGTCAGGGCGTCGAAGCTCGGGGTCACGTCGGCGACCCGGCGCGCGAACTCCTCGCGGGTCTCGCCGCGCTGCCGGACGACGCCGACGTCGGCGAAGGTATCGAGCACCGCCCGCATCGCCCAGCGGTGCTTGCCGGCGTCGCCGGCGACGAGGGGGGCCGCGCGGCGGAAGGCCTTGACGCCGTAGAGCGCGGCGACGCCCGCGGCGATGAGCAGCCCGAGTACGATGAGGATGGCCCCGAAGGGGAAGGTCGCGGCGTCGGGGTCGTCGGCGCGACCGCCGGTCGGGTCCTTCCGGGCGATCTCCCCGAGCATCGACTCGAGGCTCTGGTCGATGATCTGCTGCGGGGGCTCGTCGCTCTGCTCCGGGTAGACGTCGAAGGTGATCCAGCCGACCCCGTCGAGGTGAATCTCGGGCCAGGCGTGGGCCATGTTGCCGAGGATCAGCAGGTTCGAGCCGCCCGAGCGCTTCGACGTGTCGACGCCGTAGCCGACCGCGACACGGGAGGCGATGCCCTGGCTCCGGAACAGGAAGACCGCGGCGTTGGCGAAGTGGACGCAGTAGCCGCGGAGCGAGCCGAACAGGAACGAGGCCGTCGGGTCCGTCTCGTCCGTGTGCGTCTCCTTGAGCGTGTAGTAGCCGTTCTTCTCGAGCCACTCCTTGATGAGGAGCGCCTTCATCAGGTCGTCGTCGTAGAAGCGGAGATCGATGTCGCGCAGGACCTCGTCCGAGAGCGCCCGGTAGCGCGGGTCGTCGGGGATCTCCGTGTAGTGCTCGCGGGTCGCCTCGTCCCAGTCGTCGGGGATGGAGCTCCGCCCGAGCAGGCGGTCGAGCTTCTCCGGCAGCACGTACGAGCTGACGTCGTAGGCCGCCACGAAGAGGTCGGGGTTGGGGTTTTCGAGCGGGCGCAGCTCGGCCGCCTGGCCCAGCGAGATGGGCTGCGGGTGATCGGCGAGCAGGTAGACCGAGGTCGGGAGCGTCGTGAAGAAGTCCGGGTTCTCGCCCGGCCCGGCGACCACCGGGCCGACGGTCGGGTACGTCGTGATGACGTCCTGGTCGTACTTGCCGCTGGTGTCGACCGACAGGTGGGTCTGGTCGAAGCGCGACTGGACCTGCTGGCGGAAGTAGAGGACCTGGTTCTGGGCGTCGTAGTCGTCGTGGAAGGCCACGACCGCGACCGGCTGAGGGCTGTTCGGCGGGGGCTTGCCGTAGGGGCTCTGGCCGTCGCCGCCGCCGCCGCCCTGGGGCCCGTCGCGCCCGTCGCCCTGGCCCTGCCCCTTGCCGTCCTTGTCGGGCTGGCCGCCGTTGCCCTTGCCGTCCCCGTCCTGCTCGTCGTCGGGCTTGCCGTCGCCGTCCTTGTCCTCGCCCTTCTGCCCCTGCCCGTCGCCGTCTTCGTCCTCGGAGGCGGGCTCCTCCTTGTCGCCAGGAGGGTTCTGCGCCCACGGCGGCGGCTTGGGCGAGTCGCAGAGGTTGTCCGTCTCGATGAAGAAGAAGACGCTGACGCCGACCCCGATGGCGACGACCATCGAGAAGAGGGTCTTCCACGCCGTCTGCCGCCGCATGAACATGACGATGGCCAGGAGCATCACCGTCGTCCCGATGGCGTAGAAGACCGGCTGCGGGTCGCTGACGCCGTGCTCGAGGAGCCAGTCCACCAGCGAGCGCGGCTGATTGAGCTGGCAGTAGCGGTGCGAGGCGAAGGTGTAGACCACGCTGAAGACCGCGATCAGCGCCTCGATCACGCTGAAGACGCGGCTCCGCTGGGCGAGGTAGCGGACGGTGAAGAGCGCGCCGAGGAACGCGACGCCGAAGAACAGGATCTCCGAGGTCCAGACCGTGCCCTCGACCCCGAGGGCGCCGGCGATCGCGGTGTTGTCCCGGACGACCGCGGAGGTCAGCCAGCCGAAGAGGAACGCGCCGGCCCCCAGTATCAGCGCCGCGCGCGGCCGGAGGCGCTTGCGGATGGCCACGGCGGCCAGGACGCAGGCGAGCACCACGGCGACGCTGGCCGTGACGAGCCCGATCGTTGTCGCGAGCGCCGGCTCGCCGTCGACGCCGGAGCGGGTCGACGGCAGGAGGCTCTGCATGATCGTCGACGGATCGAGCAGGAGCCAGGCGGCGCCGAGGTAGACGAGGGCCTTGACCACCTGGACCGGGACGGCCTCGGGGTGGACGACCCGCGCGTCGTCGCGCGGCGGCCCGCTCACAGCGACCTCAGCGCGTCGATCTGGGCGGCCTCGAGGCGGCGACCCGAGCGCCGATGGATGACCCGGACGTCCGCCTGGGCCGCGCGCAGGCGGTCCCAGACACGAGGCAGCGCGCGGAGCGTTGGATCGCTCTGGTCGTCGTGCTCCCAGAGGAACCGCCTCAAGCGGCCGCGGGGCCCGTCGGGCTCGAGCTCGCCGTCGACGGTCATCACCAGCATCGGGGGGATCGGCAGGCGCCTCGCCGCGGACAGGACCTTGTCGATCCACGGCCCCTCGCTGGCCGGGACGAAGATGACGAGGTTGTCGAGCCGCGCGCGGTCGACGGCGCGGAAGAGCGCCCCGAGCCCGTCGGCCTGGCTGTCCCGGTGGGCGCGGGAGCGGATGACCTGCTCGAGGGCCTCCCCGCGGTCGTGGGTCGGGCGCGGCGCCCCCTCGGCGGCGAACACGAAGTCCGCGCCGAGGAGCCCCTGCTCGAGGAAGACCCGCGCGGTCGAGGCCGAGGGCTCGTCGTGCTCGCCGGCGACGAAGAACGCGACCATCGCCGGCCGCGGGGCGATGGCGCGCTCGGGCTCGCGGACCATCAGCTGGCGGTCGCGGGCGAAGGTCTTCCAGATGACGTGGCGCATCGGGTCGCCGTAGACGTAGCGCCGCATCTCGACCATCTCGCCGATGGGCTGCCCCGAGGGGTGCGAGTAGCCGTCGCTGGTCGCCCGGCGGACCGCCAGCGTCGTATCGGCGCGCCCGACCGCCGGGACCACGCGGAGCGGCTGCTCCCAGGTCTTGGTGAAGGTCAGCGAGGCGAAGCCGAAGATGTCGCGCACGGTGAAGCGGCGACTCACGTGGTCGTAGCGGCCGCGCTCGCTCGGGGTGGCGCGCTCGACGAGGTTCGCCCCGTCGGGCTCGAGGGTCGTCCGGACGGTGTCGGGGTCGCCCCAGGCGAGGTCGACCTGAACGAGGGGCCAGAAGCGCAGCGACGGGCAGGCGAAGTGGGTCGTCGCCTCGGTCCCGGCCATCAGGGTCTCGGGGACGCCGCTCGGCCGCGAGCGGACCGCCCGCCACAGGAAGAAGGCCGCCGCCCCGACGATGAGGTTCGAGACCGCTACGAGCGCGAGGGCGACCGCGCTGAGGGCGTAGACGATGTGGTCGGCGTCCCCCTCGCCGACGGCGAAGAAAGCCCAGAGCGCGACGGCGACGAGGGTCAGCCCCAGAAACGTCGGCGGCACCGGCGCCCACAGCCGGACGAGCGGGGAGACGGCCTCGCGGAGGTCGCGCAGGGCGCCGATGGGACGCCCCCCGGGCCGACGCCCCCTCGGTCGCCGCTTGCTGGCTGCTACGTTCATCTCACCCCACGTCGCTGGTCCTGCGCACGGCCCTCGAGCCGCGAGCATTCCGCGCCTTCAGCACCAACGCAACCCGTGCGCTGGCGACGTTCTTCCGAGGCTGGGACGGTCTGGATCATGGGCCCTGGGGGTGACGTTCGACGAACTCGATTATGAACCAACCCGCGCGGGGACAAGGCCCGGCGCGGCCGCTCCCGGGTTCAACGCAGAAGCCCGCCCGCGGGTTCTCCTCTGGGATCGGTGGACGATACCCGCTGGGTCGGGGTGCGCCGCGCGCCGACCTGTGCGAACCTGGACGGTGTCCTCACGCGCTGGCGCCGATTGGCGCCGTTCCAAACGCTCACGGCGACGATCGCCGCGAGCCACTCACCCCGTGTTTCGGAGCCAGCCCGTGAAACGACACCCTCGCGCCCTCACCATCGCGCTGTCCGTGACCCTCGCCGTCACGCTCTCTTCCACCGTCGTCGGCTGCGACGAGCTCACGAGCAGCCTCGGGGGTGGCGGCGGCGACGACTTCAGCGACGGGCGCACCAACTCGGCCGCGACCCTCGTGACGTCGCTGCCGAGCAAAGACGCCGTGCGCGCCGCGTACAACCAGAGCGCGACCACCCCCGAGGGCGCGGTGAAGGTCTGGCTGACGGTCGTGATGATGGCGACCAGCGGCAACCTGTCCGAGCACCTCCGCGGGCGCGAGCTCCTGACCGAGCTGACGCCCGACCTCCAGGGGGACCCGTCGCCGTGGTGGGAGCGCACCAGCACCGACCGCTTCGTCGAGCGCATCAACACCAAGGCCTACATCTTCGGGAGCTACGCGGTCGGCGCGACGCCCGCCAACGGCTACGCCCTCGACCCGAACGGCTGGCAGCTGAACGTCGAGTCCTCGGCCCAGGACGGCTACGGCCGCGGCTGGCGGGTGTCGATCCGCTCTGGGGGCGCCGACACGTCGCGCCCGGTCTACCTGCAGCAGATCGACGGCCTCTGGTACATCGACGAGTTCGCCAACGTCTACGTCGACATCCGCCCGCCGGAGTAGCGCCGGGCTCGGCTCAGCGCACGTAGATCCAGAACGGGTTGCCGCTCGACGATCCCCCCGTGTGGTAGGGCGTCATGTAGCGCGTCCCCCCGGCGAACACCGTCAGACAGACGGTGTAAGGCGTGTCGTCCCAGGTCGAGAAGCCGCGGTTGTTCCAGTGGCCGTTGCACTCGTCGGGGTGCCACGTCCCACCGCTGTCCTTCACGTCGACCGGCGTGTTGGTCCAGCCGTTGGTCGCGTAGGCCGCCCACTCGGCGTCGCTCGCCCGCATGACGTAGGTCGAAGCGCCGCCGGTGTGGGTGATCATGAGCTCCCGCTGCCCCGCCAGGGCGAGGGCGCGGATGTCGGCGTCGGCCAGCTTGGCGCTGCCCGCGGAGCCGTCGACGAGGAGGGAGGCGACCGAGATGGCGGCCGTCGAGGTGACCGGCGCCGTCGTCTTGACCTGGAAGACTCGCGTCCAGCCGCCGCCGTCGGTGGTCATGTCGCAGTAGACGTCGTAGGCGTCGGCCGCGGCGCCGCCGTCGGGATCGACGGTGTACACGCCGGAGACCGTGGCCGGCTCGAAGCCGTCGCCGGGGTGGCGATAGCCGTCACAGGTCGCGGCGACGGTCCCGTTCGCGTAGCGCCCGGGGAGGCCCGGCGCGAAGCTGCCGGCGAGCTCGACGGTGAAGACGCTCGCCTCGGAGCCATCGTAGTAGAACTCGAAGCTCGTCCCCGGCGGCCTCGCGTAGCGCGTCTCGACCACGCCGTCCCCGCTGTCGAGCGCGTGGCGGGTGCAGGTCGCGAGGGGGGCGGTCCACGCGAGATAGGGCCAGGTCCCGTCCGCCGGCGTCTCGCCCTCGGGGAAGGGCCCGTCGGACGCCGTCCCGGTGGCCGAGAGGGTGCACCCGGCGACGTCGTCCAGCCCGAGGGCCAGGTTCCAGTACAGCTTGTTCCAGGCGCCGAGCTGCTCGGCCCCGCGCGTCACGAGGACGTCGAAGACGTGGCTCGTGGGCAGGCCCGCGGCGGGGTTCGGGGCGAGGCGACCGGGGCCCAGGGTGGGGTCGATGCTCAGGGTGCCGTCGCCGCACGCCACGTCGACGCTCGACAGGTAGAGGTGCGTATCGGCGCCGGTCCCGGCGGTGCACGCGAAGGCGAGGACCGCGGTCGGGGCGCGGTCGCCGTCCGCGTCGTGGAGGAGCTCGAGGGGCTGACCGGCGTCGTCCTGGCAGTCGAGCTTGGCGGCGCAGAAGATGTCGTCGAAGGTGACGGCGACGTCGAAGAAGCCTTGCTGAGCGGCTCTCGCGAAGGTCACGTCGAAGTGGACCGGGGTGTCGGCGTCGGCGACGCAGGCCGTGGAGAGGCTGAGCGGGCTCCCGGCCGGCGCCGGGTTCATGTAGTCGCTCCCCGCGACCAGCGGCGCGCCGGCGGTGAGCGAGAGGACCTCGAGCTCGACGCGGTTCGGGGTGGAGTCCGCGTCACAAGGGCCGACGTAGGCGACGGCGCCGGCGCCATCGCCGTAGCCGCTCGAGGTGACGTCGCGCTCCCAGACGACCTCGTCGGCGCTGTTGACGACGCGCAGGCGATAGCTGGCGTCGGTCAGCCCGGGCAGCGACAGCGGCGCCGCGGTGATGGCGACGCGCGGCCCGGTCGCGGGCGCGCCCTGCGCACACGCAAAGAGCGTGACCACCGCGACGGCGGCGAGGTGCTTCATCAGCCTCCGTGGATTGCCCGCACCGGACGGTGCAGGCCCAATGTGCACCGCACACCGGTGGCGCGCAACACGCGAGTCACTGCATGGAGGGGGGCTCACGGCGGTGCGGAGGCGCGTGGCTCGGGTCGGCGCTCGTCGTCGTCCTCGGCCCAGCGCATCCAGCGGATGGCGAGGAGGCTCACGGCGACGCCGCCCACGGCGACCGCGCTCGCCCCGAGGGCGGCCGTGGTGTGGCCGAGGAGCGCGAGCCCGATCGCCAGCGTCGCGCCGAGGACCGCCGCGACGCCGCCGACCCAGCCGACGAGGGCGTGGCTCAGGCGATCGTCGACCCGGACGTCCTCGGCGAGGCGGCGGACGCGGCGCCAGCCGGGCCCAGGCGGGCGAACGCGGCGGTAGAAGGCGACGAGCGTCGCGTCGTCCGCGGGCCGCGTGAAGAGGGTGACGACGACCCAGACGATGGTCGAGCCGACGAGGACGACGAGGAGGTGGGCCGGGCGCGCGTCCTCGGGGGCGCCGAGGGCCGCCGCGATGGGCGGGGCGAGCAGGGTCAGGGCGCCCGAGGCGATCATCGCCGAGATCTCGGTCCAGGCGTTCACCCGCCACCACAGCCAGCGCGCGACGCCGGCGAGGCCGACGCCGCTGAAGAGCAGCAGGACGTCGTAGAAGGCGTCGACGATGGAGCTGGCGCTCAGCGCGATGACGACGCCGCCGGCCATCAGGAGCACCGTGGTCACGCGGGCGACGAGGACGTAGTGGCGCTGCTCGGCGTCAGGTTTGACGAAGCGCTTGTAGACGTCGTTGACGACGTAGCTCGCGCCCCAGTTGAGGTGGGTGTCGACGGTCGACATGAAGGCGGCGAAGAAGGACGCGATCATGAGCCCGGCGATGCCGGCCGGGGCGAGCTCGAGGATCATCCGTGGGTAGGCGCGTTCGTGGTCGATGACGCCGGCGGCGTCGGTCACCGTCGGCAGCACGATGAGCGAGGCGAGCGCGACCAGGATCCACGGCCACGCGCGGACCGCGTAGTGCAGCACGTTGAACCAGATCATCGCGTAGAAGGCGTGGCGCTCGTTCTTGCAGGCCGAGAGGCGCTGGACCGCGACGCCGTCGCCCTCGAAGCCGCGCGCCCACCACTGCACCAGGATGAGCGAGAGGAAGAAGACCCACGGCGAGTGCCAGAGATCGGTCGGGGTGTGCTCGGGCAGCAGCTGGGTCGCCTGGGGGAGGCTCGCGACGGCGTCCAGGCCGCCGGCCGCGTCGACGGCGAGGACGGCGAGGATCACGGCGCCGAGGAGCGCCACGATGAGCTGGATGAAGTCGGTGACGACCACGCCCCAGAGGCCGCTCGTCAGGCAGTAGGCCAGCGCGAGGCCGGAGCAGCTCAGCACCGCGGCGACCTTGGACAGGCTCGTCACCTCCTCGAGCACCTTGGAGAGGCCGAGCACCGGCCAGGCGCCGAGGGCGTAGACGTTGAAGACGACACCGAGGAAGACGGCTTTCACCGCCCTGAGCGCGCTGCCGGCGCCCCGGCCGTAGCGGATCTCGATGAGCTCGACGTCGGTCACGACCTTGGCGCGCCGCCACAGCCGGGCGAAGACGAAGAGCGAGGCGACGGACGCCAGCGCCATGAACCACCAGTGCCAGTTCCCGGCGAGGCCGTGCTCGCGGACGAGGCCGGTCACGAACAGCGGCGTGTCCGAGGCGAAGGCGGTCGCGACCAGGGACGTCCCGGCCAGCCACCACGGGAGCTTTCGGCCGGACAGGAAGAAGTCGTCCACGCCGGAGGACGCGCGCTTCTTGAAGCCCAGGCCGATGGCCGTGACGAGGAGCGCGTAGCCGACGACGACCGCCCAGTCGAGCCCGGTCAACTCCCCTTCGCCCCGGCGAAGGTCCGCCGGATCCGGGCGCGGCTCGTGGCGAAGCGCGCGGTCAGGGCGGCGCTCTTCGCGATGGCCTCGGCGACGGCCGCGACGCAGGCCTCGTGGCGGTCGTGGTGCTCGCAGACGAGGAGCTGGTCGCAGCCGGCGGCGAAGGCCTCGACGCAGCAGTCCACGAGGTCGCCGAAGCTGAGCGCGCCCGCCATCCCGAGGTCGTCGGTCAGCGCCACGCCGGTGAAGCCGAGCTCGCGGCGGAGCACGCCCTCGAGGACGAGGCTCGAGTAGGTCGCCGGGCGGTCGGGGTCGAGGGCCGGGTAGACGACGTGGGCGGGCATCACGCAGGAGAGCTGCCCGTCGGCGATGACCTCGCGGAAGGGGTGGAGCTCGACGGCGTCGAGGCGCTCGCGGACGTGGTCGACCCGCGGCAGGTCGAGGTGCGAGTCGAGCGCCGTGTCCCCGTGGCCCGGGAAGTGCTTGCCGCAGGCGTGGACGCCGTGGCGCTTCAGCCCCCGCACGAAGGCCTTGCCGGCCGTGGCGACGGCGCTGGGGTCGGGCGAGAAGCTCCGGACGTTGATGATGGGGTTGTCGGGGTTGGTGTGGGTGTCGAGGACCGGCGCGAGGTCGAGGGAGACGCCGAGCCCGGCGAGCTCCCTGCCCATCCGCTCGCCGACCGTGAAGGCGTCGGCGGGGTCGACGTCGCAGGCGGCCGGATAGGTCCCGAAGGCCGGCGGCGGGAGACGCTGGAAGCGGCCACCCTCCTGGTCGGTCGAGACGTGGAACCACGGCTCGGGGGCCATGGCGCGGAGCGCGGCGGTGAGCCCGCGGACCTGGTCGGGCGCCTCGACGTTCCGGGCGAAGAGGATGGCGCCGCCGAGCCCCCAGCGCTCGTGGAGGCGGACCAGCGACGGCGGCGGGGCGTGGAGCCCGTCGAAGCCGAGGACGAAGAGCTCTCCTGCGCACACGTCGATCATCGCGGTCTCCAGCTGCGGGTGCGATCCTCAACGGTCGTTCGATTGCGAATCTGCAGTCATTCCGAGACCGATTCGGTCGTCGCCTCGGCTGCGTCCCGCGCGCGGTCCCCATGGGGCAGCCGAGGCTGGTAGGGTGGCGCTATGAAGATCCACCTCGTCGACGGCACCTACGAGCTCTTCCGCGCCTTCTACGGCGCCCCCAAGCGCACCGGCCCCGACGGCCGCGAGGTCGGCGCGACCCGGGCGCTGGTGCGCTCGATGGCGTCGCTCCTGTCCGAGGACGAGGTGAGCCACGTCGCGGTCGCCTTCGACCACGTGATCGAGTCCTTCCGAAACGACCTGTTCGACGGCTACAAGACCGGCGACGGCATCGACCCGCTGCTCCGGGGGCAGTTCGAGCTCGCCGAGGCGGGCTGCCGCGCGCTGGGGCTGGTGATCTGGCCGATGGTCGAGTTCGAGGCGGACGACGCGATGGCGGCCGGCGCCGCGCGCTACGCCGACGACGACCGGGTCGAGCAGATCGTGCTGTGCTCGCCGGACAAGGACCTCGGCCAGGCGGTCGTCGGGACGCGGATCATCCAGCGCGACCGGATGCGCAAGAAGGACTACGACGCCGACGGGGTGCGCGAGAAGATGGGCGTCTCGCCGGCGTCGATCCCCGACTACCTGGCGCTCGTCGGGGACAGCGCCGACGGGATCCCCGGCCTCCAGCGCTGGGGCGCGAAGTCCACCGCGGCGGTGCTCACGCGTTACCCCCACCTCGAGGACATCCCCGACGACGTCGCCGCCTGGGACCTCGAGGTCCGCGGCGCGGCCAGCCTGGCCAGGGTCCTCGCCGAGCAGCGCGCCGACGCCGAGCTCTACCGCACCCTCGCGACGCTCCGGACCGACGTCCCGCTCGCCGAGTCCGTCGACGACCTCCGCTGGCGCGGCCCCGACGCCGCGGCCCTCGCCGCCCTGGAGCGCGACACCCTCGGCGACCTGAGGCTCCGGCTGCCTTCGATGTAGGCTACCGAGCCGAGGTCACGAGATCGCGAGGACGAGGCGCAGGACGACGTGAGCGCGTGGTAGGGTGGAGGCATGCGCTCCACATCACGACTGACCCGCCTCCTCACGTGGCCCCTCTGCGCCGCCCTCCTCGCCGCCTGCTCGTCGAGCTCCGGCGATGACACCCCGCCGCGCGAGGCCGCGCTGGCCGCCATCGACTGGACGCGCATGAAGGCCACCGTCGACGTGCTCGCCGACGACGCGCTGGGCGGGCGTATCCCGGGATCGCCGGGGCACGCCGCCGCGCGCGAGCATCTCCTGACCGAGCTCGACGCCCTCGGCCTCGAGCCCTTCGGCGACGACGGCACCTACCTCCAGACCTTCGAGGGGGCGGGCACCACCGACCGACACATGCTCGACGCCGACGGCGCCGTGGTCCCCAGCGTCAAGGCCACCGGCTACAACGTCGTGGCGGTGCTGCGCGGCGCCGACGACGCGCTCGCCGACGAGTACGTCGTCCTGATGGGCCACTACGACCACATCGGCGTCGAGGCCGACGGTGACGTCTTCAACGGCGCGTTCGACAACGCCGGCGGGGCGGCCGCGCTGCTCGAGCTCGCGCGCGTCATGACGAGCCACGAGGTCGCACCGGGCCGCTCCATCGTCTTCCTGTGGAGCGACGACGAGGAGAGCGGCCTGAGCGGCGCCGAGCACTGGATCGAGAACCCGCCCGTCCCGAAGGAGCGGATCGTCGCCGGCATCTCGGCCGACCCCGTCGGGCGCGGGGTCCTTCCCGACTACGCCCCCATCGTGCTCATGGGGCTCGAGCGGAGTCCCGAGCTCGCGGAGGTCTTCCGCGACACGATCCCCCTCGCGGACACCACCGTCGCGTTCCTGCACCGCGACGTCATCATCGGCTTCGCGAGCGACCAGGACACCTTCCACCGCGCCGGCGTCCCCGGGGTCTGGTTCGTCACGCCCGGGATGTCGTTTTACCACACGGTCAAGGACACGGCGGAGACCCTCGACTATCGCGTCATGCAGTCCGCGACCCGCTACCTGCTGCGCGCGACCCTCGCCGTGGCCGACGCCCCGGGCCCCTTCTCGTACCGTGACGCGCCGGCCATCGACGCCGGTGACGTGGCGAACACGCGGCCGCTGCTCGCCGGCCTCCTCGGATCGAGCGCGCTGACCGCCGACGAGCGCGCGCAGGTCGAGAGCCACCTCGCCGCGGTCGACCAGATCATCGCAGACGGGAACCTCAGCAGCGTCGATGACGATCCGACGTCGTTCTTCCTGCCGATCGTGCTCTTCACCGCCTTCCAGCTCCCCGCGGCGCACCCCGGGACGATCCCGCCCCCGACGCCCTGACCGCCGCTGGAAGTCGGCGACGTGAGGCCCGCTGGCGTCCCTCGTGTGGAGCCCCCTTCCGAGCCGGTCCAGCGCTTGGTAGTCTCGCGCTGAATCGGAGGCGCGGGAGCAGGCGGTCATGCCGACAGGACTGTGGACGGTTCGAGCTACGGGTAGCTCGGTCAGGCGCGCGCGCTGGGGCATCCTGGCCGCGCTGATGGTGATCGTGGGCGCGCAGGACGCCCGGGCGAAGCCGCCGGAGCCGCGGATGCGCTGCGACGGGACCCTCGTCGAGGTGGGCACGTTGTCTCTGACGGTGCGGTCCCGCTGCGGCCCCCCGGACCACGTCTTCACCGTCGCGCAGCTGTTGACGGGTCCCGCGGCCGTCGTCGCGGGACGATCGGGCTACGTTCGTCAGGACGTCGAGCGGTGGACGTACCTCGGCGACCCGGGCAACCGCGTGCAAGTAGTCGAGATCAGAGGCGGACGCGTGACCAACATCGAGGTCCTCGACTGGCGGACCGCCGAGGGGTGCACCTCGCGCCGGATCAAGCCGGGGGTGCCGCTGGGGATCGTCGTCTTGAGCTGCGGTCGGCCGGCGCAGTCCGACCGGACGGAGCTGATGAGCCCGGAACGAACGACGTCGTCGACGATGCATGGCGACGACCTGCCGAGGACAGAGTATTGGCCCCCTCGACTGATCGTCACCGACACGCTCGTGTACGACCCGGGACCGGGGAGCTTCCTGCAGATCTACACCTTCGAGAACGGCGTCTTGAAGACCATCGAGACCGGCGAGCGGAGCCGCTGAGCCGGACTCGGGGACGTAGCGTGCGGCGTCGCGAGACCGCGGCGGCGAGCGCGACCGCCATGGGGCCTGAGCTGGTCGGCGACGTCGAGACGCTGGAGTCCTCGATCAAGTGACGTGGAAAGGGGCGACCCCGGGCGCCGTTCGCGCCCGGGGCCGCCCCCCGCTCGTTCCCCACTCGGGGCTGACTCAGGCCGCTTCGCTCCGCGCGACCGGCGCCGGCTCGGGCTCGACCGCGACCTCGGCGGGGCGCTTGCGGCCCTTGAGCCAGAGGCGCAGGGCGAAGAGCCCCAGGCCGACGACGCCGACCGAGAAGATGACGTCGCCCGGGACGCGGAGCCAACGCAGCGTCTGCATGTAGGGCTCCTGGAGGAGCTCGGCGGAGCGCGCGAACCACAGGCCGTGCTCGACGCTGGCCGAGGCCTGGATGATGCCGATGGGCAGGAGGCTCAGGAGCACCATCACCAGCAGCCCGCTGTTGAGTGACCAGAACGAGACCTTGAGCAGGCGGTCGCTCCAGGCGTGGCGCTGGGTGAGCCCGCGGAAGCAGAAGAGCATGAGCCCGATGCCGAGCATCCCGTACACGCCGAAGAGCGCGGTGTGGCCGTGGACCGGCGTCGTGTTGAGGCCCTGCATGTAGTAGAGCGCGATCGGCGGGTTGATGAGGAAGCCGAAGACGCCGGCGCCGACGAGGTTCCAGAAGGCGACCGCGACGAAGAAGAGGATGGGCCATTTGTAGGTCCGGACCCAGGGCCTCGCCGAGCTGTGGCGGAAGGTCTCGAGGGCCTCGAAGCCGACCAGCACCAGCGGGACGATCTCGAGCGCGGAGAAGACCGAGCCGAGGGCGAGCACGCTGACCGGGGTGCCGGTGAAGTAGAGGTGGTGCGCCGTGCCGATGATGCCGCCGGCGAGGAAGATGATGGTCGAGAACAGCACGGCCGAGGTCGCGGTGCCGCTCCGCACGAGGCCGAGGCGAACGAAGAGGAAGGCGATGACGGCGGTCGCGAAGACCTCGAAGAAGCCCTCGACCCAGAGGTGGACGACCCACCAGCGCCAGTACTCGGCGACGGCCAGGTGCGTGCCCTTCCCCCACATGAGCCCGGCGCCGTAGAAGAGGCCGATGGCGATGGTCGACAGGAAGAGCAGGATCGTGATCTGGCGGTTGTCGTCCTTCTTCTTGAGCGCCGGCCACAGCGCACGCCCGACCATGACGAGCCAGAGGAGGAGGCCGACGAAGAGGAAGATCTGCCAGAAGCGGCCGAGGTCGACGTACTCGAAGCCCTGGTGGCCGAACCAGAAGGTCGCGTCGAGCTCCATCTGCTGCTGGACGCTGAGGTACTCGCCGGTCATCGAGCCGACCACGATGATGAGCAGACAGACGTAGAGCACGTTCACGCCGAGACGCTGAAAGCGCGGCTCGTGGCCGCTGACGGCGGGCGCGATGTACAGGCCGGTGGCCACCCAGGTCGTCGCGATCCAGAAGATGCCGAGCTGGGTGTGCCAGGTCCGGGCGACGGTGTACGGCAGATACTGGTCGAGGGGGACGCCGAAGAAGCCGTCGCCCTCGACGCCGTAGTGGGCGGTGACGGCGCCGAGCCCGACCTGGGCCAGAAACAGCGCGATGGCGGTCCAGAAGTACTTCTTGGTGGCCTTCATCGACGGCGTCGCGACCAGGCCCAGGAGCGGGTCGCGGTTCGGGACGGCGAGCTTCGGCTCCTCCTTGCGCTTGGCGGCCATGAACCAGACCAGCGCGCCGACGCCGAGCAGCAGGATGACGACGCTGATGATGGACCAGAGCACGCTGGCGGAGGTCGGGGCGTTGCCGATGAGGGGCTCGGGCGGCCAGTTGTTGGTGTAGCTGATGTCGGCCCCGGGTCGCTCGGCGGCGCAGGCCCAGGCGGTCCAGAAGAAGAAGGCGTTCATCGCCTCCCGGCGCTCGGGATCGCGGACGCTGTCGACGGGGATGGCGTAGGCGACGCGCAGGTCGTCGAGGGCCGGGTCGTGTCCGAAGAGGCCGTCGTAGTGGGCCGCGACCTCGCGGACGGCGCGGGCGCGGTCGACGGACAGCCGCAGGGTCCCGGTCTGGGCGTCGTAGGTGTTGGTTCGGAGCTCGCGGCGCAGGCGCTCGCGGAGCGCGGCCTGGGTGTCGGCGGGCAAGGTGTCATAGGCCGCGCCGTGTTCCGCGCGCGCCCAGATGTCGAGCAGGGCCACGGCCTCGCGGTGGAGCCAGTCGGCCGACCAGTCGGGGGCCTGATAGGCGCCGTGCCCCCAGATGGAGCCGATCTCCTGGCCGCCCATCGCCTGCCAGGAGGTCTTGCCGAGGTCGAGCTGCTCGCCGGTGAAGACGACGCTGCCGTCGGCGGCGACGATCTGTTGGGGGATCGGCGGCGCCTCGCGATAGATCTCGCGGCCCATCATCCCCAGGACGATGAACGAGCCCGCCATCACGATGGTCAGGGCGACCCACAAACGCTTGTTCTTCATGTCCGTGTCCTTCCGTGGCTGCCGCGCGGGGACGGAGAGGCCCGCGCTGGCCGCCGCATAAAGCAAAGAGCGTTCCAACGCCGCATACCATTGAAAATAGGCGCTTCCGCCCGCCGACGATGTCACTGCGACACAGGCGCCGGCGATGTCTCGACGACATTGCGTGTCGGTAGGACAACACCCGGCACCGGTGGCGGCGCTGTGACCCGTGCCCGTTCGTGCTACGGTCGCGCTACTCGGACAGGAGCGATGAGATGGAGGCCGCCCCGCGCGTGTTGGTTCACGACGAGTCTCCCGCCCCGCGACCGCGTCGCGGGCCCTGGCTTCGCGCTGCGCTGGTGGGCACCTTCGCGCTCGCCACGCTCGGCTGCCCGAGCGAGCGCGAGGGCGACCCGAGCGGCAGGGGCGCCGGGACCGCGACCGCGGACACGGCGCTCCGCCTCTACACCTACCCCGACGGCGGGACGGGGTCGGCGACCGGTGGGGCGGCGACCGACGGCGGGCCCGGGTTCACCATCGGGGCCGACGGGAGCCGCTGCGAGCCGGCGTGCACCCGCGGCGAGAGCTGCGTCCAGACGAGCTGCGTCCGAGAGGCCACGCTCGACGAGACGCGGACCGATCCGATCTCGGGGCACATCGTCCAGCTCGTCCCGGACGGCGCCCGCACGCGCCTCGTGCTCGACGTCGGCGCCAAGGCCGGCGTCAAGACCGGCGCGAAGGGCACGATCGCCAAGGTGCGTGGCGAGTTCACGGTCGACGAGGTCTTCCCGTTCCGCTCGACGGCGATCATCGAGCTCGACGACAAGGCCATCGGGGACCGCCGGGACGTGACCATCACGCGTTGAGAGGGCGTTCGGCGCCACACCAGCGCGTCGGCTGTGTCACGTCGGCCACACGGCGACGGGTCGGCGTGGCCACGACGCCACAGCCGCGGCGCGGATGGGAGCGGCCGCGATCCGACAATATCCCAGGAATAACCGAGCTCTCCGCGACCGGACCAGGAGTTGGCAGCGCGTTTGCACAGCGACCCGGGGTGCGTGACGACACGCCCCCGCTTCGTTCGACCCTGGAGACGCGCCGTGACCAACCCCTGCCTCAGCGACACCCTCGACGCGCCCCTGGCCGCCGTCCGCCGGACCGCGACGACCTCCCGCAACCACTGCCGGCTCGACCTCCGCGTCGTCCCCGCGCCCGCGCCGCCGACCCCGAAGGCCGAGCCGAAGAAGCGCAGCATCGGCAGGCGCACCTGGATCCGCCTCGGGGTCAGCATCGTCGCCCTCGAGCTGCTGGTCGCCGGCGGCCTCCGCGTCGGCGTCGGTGCCCCGGAGAGCAAGACGGTCGCGCCGGCGGACGCCGCGATCTCGGCGCCGGTGACGGCCCGCTCACTCTCGACCTTCGAGGCGCCGACCGCGCGCCCCTCGGTCGCCGCCGTCATCCGTGAGCGCGCCGAGCAGATCGCGTCGGCCGAGCTCGCCCCGGCGCACCTCGCCGAGCGGCCCTCCGGCTTCGGCACCTTCTGAGGGCGCTCCGGGTCGGCGGGACACCGCGGGACAGGGTGAGGCGCGACGCCCCATCCGCTTCGGTCGGGGCGACGGGCGAGGCCGGCGATGGTACCCTCGCGACGCCGCGTCACGAGGAGCTCAGCCATGTTCCATGCCCGCGTCGTGTCCGTCTGCTGCGTCGCTCTCGCCACCTCCGCCGTCGGCTGCGCCGACACCGAGACGGAGACCCCGACCGTGACCCTCTCGGGCACGGCCTATACCTTCGTGTCGCCGACCCCGGTCGAGGGCGCCACGGTCCGGATCGACGAGCTACCGGAGCTGATGACGACCACCGACGCCGACGGCTACTGGGAGCTCGAGGTCCCGGTGGGCGCGACGGTCACGCCGTGGGTCTCCGACGGGGGTACCCACGTCGACATGCACGGCCAGACCTGGGTCGACGTGCAGGAGCCCATCGGCGACATCTACTTCCAGATGGTCTCGCGCTTCATGTTCGAGGCCCTCGCGGGGGTCCTCGAGATCACCCCGGACCCGGAGAAGTGCCAGATCGCCTCGACGGTCAGCGAGAAGGCCGTCCAGGGCGTGACCTTCGCGGAGTTCGTGGCGCACGGGGCCCACGGGGTCGCCGGCGCGACCGTCACGATCGACCCGCCGGCGCTCGACGTCGTCTACTTCAACGAGAACGTCATCCCGGACCGCTCGCTCACCGAGTCCTCGCGGGACGGCGGCGTCGTGTGGACGAACCTCGACCCCGGCGTCTACACCCTGCGCGCCACCCACCCGGACACGGCGTTCGCCGAGGTGACGGTCACCTGCACCGCCGGCCGCTTCGTGAACCCCAGCCCGCCCAACGGCCTCGCCGAGCTGTGAGGGTCGTCGGCCGCCCGAAGGATCGTGAAGGAGACCTGATGCTGCGCCCGCTGCTGCTGCTCGTCGCCGTGACGCTGACCGCCTCGTCGTGCGGGGCCATCTCCCGCACCCTCGTCGAGGACGACATGAGCACGGCCGGCGCGCAGGAGTTCGCCGCGCCGCCGGAGACGGTCTCGAAGGCCGCCATCGGCGCCCTGCGGACCGCGGGGTTCGAGATCGCCATGACCAGCGCGGACGGGCTGGTCATCAAGACCGGCCGGCGCCCGGTCGCGATCGAGCAGGGCGTCCCGTGGTCTCACCAGTGGGTCCTCCAGATCCTGCCGAACAGCGCCGGAGCGACCGTTCAGGCGACGCCTCACGCGTACTGGGGCGCCGAGGAGGCCCACGACCTGTCCTACGACTACTGGGAGGCGCGCTGGGCGGAGCTCTTCGCCGAGATCGCGGACAACATCGAGCTCCTGCGCCCCGCCCCGACGCCGGCACGCCTCCCGGATCCGGTCTGATCGACGGGAGCGCCGAGCGCGAGCAGGAACCTGCCCAGGACGGCGGCCAGGCTGAACCGACCCGTCCGCTCAGTCCTTGCGCTTGAGGACGCGAACGGCGTCGCGCACGGCGTAGTGGACCGACGGGCGCGGCTCGTTCATCAGGTGCTCGGTCAGGGTCTTGCAGACCTCGGGGCCCGGCGTGGCGGCGCCCTTCGCGAGGGCGTGGATGGCCTTGACCGAGATCATCCCCTGCATGTCGACGAGCAAGCCCAGGAGCGCCTCCTCGGCCTTTCGGGCGCCGACGCCGAGATCTCCGAGGATGCTGACGGCGTTCTCGCGCTCGACGAGGTTCCGTCCCTGGTCGGCGGCGACCTTGGCCAGCGCCGGCACAAAGGCCTTGGCCATCGCGTGGGCCGCGCGGCCGATGGACGCGACGACGATCTCCTCGCGCCCGGCGAGGTGCGCGCCCGTGAGCTCGGCCACCACCGCCTTGTCGCCGAAGGCCGCCAGCGCCTCGAGCGCCGCGCCGCCCAGCTCCTCGTCCGCCTCGCGGAGCGCCGCGGCGAGGGCCGGGACCGCCACGTCGGGGTCGGCCTTGAGGGCGCCGAGGCTCATCGCCGCGGCGACCCGCACCGGGCCGTGGCTGTCCTTGAGCCCGCGCGCCAGCGCCGCGACGACGCCGTCCTCGGCCTTGCCGAGGCCCAGGGTCCGCGCGGCGTTCTCGCGGACGAAGGGGCGCCCGTCGCCGAGCGCGCCGACGACCCAGGCGCCGTCGAGGTCCTTGGCGACCTTCTTCAGGGCCTTGTCGTCGAGGGACTCCGTGTCGAAGCCGGCCGGGATCGGGACCGCGTCGAGCGCGACCGCCCCGGGCCCCTTTCCGTCCACCCGATCGAGCACCAGCTGCGCGGTCCGGCGAATCGCGTCCAGCGGGTCGACGAGCGTCGCCTCGACGGCGTCGCGATGAGCGTCCACGCCGTCTTTGGCGAGCTTCACCAGCGCGCCGAGCGCGTTCAGGCGCACGAAGGGTGACACGTGGTCGAGGACCGCGACCAGCGGCCCGACGGACGACGCGCCGGCCTCGACGAGCACCGGAATCACCGTCCGGATGGCCACGTCCGGCGAGACCCGCAGCCCCTCGAGGAGCGCCTCGTGCGCGGCGGCGGCGACCTTCTTCGCCTTCGCGCCCGCGAGCGCCACGAGCACGTCGCGAGCCACGCGACGGACGCCCATGTCCCGATCGGCCAGCGCCCCGACCAGGGCCCGCGCCGAGTCCGCCCCGGCGTCTCCAGCGCTGGCGATCGCCTCGCCAGCCGCCAGGCGCACCTCGGGGACGCCGTCCTTGAGCAGCATCGCGAGCGCCGGCGGCGCCGCCCCGAGGACACCGAGCGCGCGGGCCGCGTTCTCGCGGACCACGCGGCGGCCGTCGAGGAGCAGCGCCTCGAGCGCCGCTGCGTCGAGAGACTTCTTGGCCTTCTTCAGGGTCTCGACGTCCATCGGCCCGACGTCGAAGCCGTCGACCGGCAGCGCCATGGGCTCCCGGACCAGGACCCGCGCGGGCACCTCGTCGATGTAGTCGAGGGTGCGGAAGCTCTCGAGCCGCACGTCCCGGACCGGGTCGAAGCGGAGGGTGGAGACCGCCGCCCGCGCCCCGGCCGCGACCTTCGGGGCCAGGAGCCGGAGGCCGATGAGCGCGTTCTGACGGACCAGCGACACGTCGTGGGCGAGGGCCGCGACCAGCGGATCGACCGCCTTCTTCTCGAGGCGGGCCAGCATCGGGAGGACCGACCGCGCCGCCAGGGACGGCAGGTTGTCGAGGGCGTACAGGTACGCCGGGATCGCCGCGTCCTTGGCCGCGACGAGGGCCTCCTCGACCGCCTCGACCACGTGCGGGCTCGGGTCGTCGAGCGCGATGACCAGGTCGAAGCACTGCGCCCGGTCGGCGCCCACGGCGGCGAAGGCCAGCGCGGCCCGGCGGCGCACGTCGGCCTTGTCGTCCTTGAGCGCGAGCACCAGGTGTGCCCCGGCCCCGTCGAGCTGCTTGTCGTCCAGCACCGCGAGCGCCTGGGCGGCGTTCGCGCGGACGAGCCAGCGGCCGTCGTAGAGGGCGTGGAACATCCGCGCCGGCTCGATGGCCGCCTTCACCTCGGCGAGGAGCTCCGGCGTCAGGAGGGTGGTCTCGAACTGCTCGTGGGGCAGCGGCTGCGGCTCGAGCGCGACGATCGGCTTGGGCCGCCCGCCGGCGATCTCGTCGAGCGCGTCCTTCGCCGCCACCCGCACCATCTTGATGGGGTCTTCGAGGGCGTCCTCGAGCTCCTTCTGCGCCCCGGTCCCGCCCTTGCGGGCGATGGCCCCCACGGTCATCGCGGCGTTGACGCGGATGAGGCCGGAGCTGCTCGCGAGGCCCGCCTTGAGGGCGTCCACGCCCTTGCCCTCGAGCTTCACGAAGACGCGGCGGATCCCGCGCTCGGCGGCCTCGGGGTCGACCCGGAGGCCCTCGACCAGCGCGTCGACGATCCGCTCGTGGATCGCGACGAGGGCCTCGACGGCGGTGTCGCGGACCTGATCGTCGTCGTCGGTCAGCGCGAGGACCATCGCCGTCGCCGCCGACACCGCGTTCTCGCCGAGGGCATGGAGCGCCGTGAGCGTGGCGCGCCGCACCTCGACGTCCTCGTCTCGGACCAGGATCCCGAGCCAGTCGGCGGCCTGCGCGCCCTCGTCGCCGCGGGCGCCCAGGGCCAGGGCGGCGTTTCGGCGCACGACCGCGCGGCCGTCGCGGAGCTTCGCGACGAGCACGTCGAGGGGGACGTCACCGAGCGCCTTCGCGAGCGCCTCGGCGCTGAGCGGCCCATCCTCGAAGCCGTCGATCGGGACGGGGACGGGCTCGAGGGCGACGACGGGCTTCGGGCGGCCGCCGGCGATCTCGTCGATCGCGAGCTGGGCGGCGCTCCGCACGTCCTTGACCGGGTCGTCGAGGGCGTCCTCGAGCTCGGTCTGAGCGCCGGTCCCGCCGACCCTGGCGATGGCGGCGACCGTCAGGGCCGCGTTGACGCGGATGAGCCCCGAGCTGTTCTTCAGGGCGGCCTTCAGGAGGTCGACGCCCGCCCCCTCGAGGGTGACGAAGACCCGCTGGATCGTCTTCTGTCCGACCTCCGGGTCGACCCGGAGCGCCTCGACCAGGACGTCGCCGAGCTGCGCGTGGAGCGCCGCCAGCGCCGCCACGGCGCCGTCCGAGACCTGGGCGTCGCGATCGCTGAGCGCCCCGACCAGCGCCGGTCCCGCCGGGACCGCGGCCTCGCCGAGCGCGGTGATCGCCGCCATCGCGGCGCGGCGGACGTCGACGTCGTCGTCTTTCAGGAGGACGCCGAGCCACTCGACGGCGGCGCCGGCGGCGTCACCGAAGGTCCCGATCGCGCGAGCGGCGTTCGCCCGGACGACCGCGCGGCCGTCGCGGAGCTTCGCCACGAAGTCGGCCAGCGGGGTCTTCTTCTTCGCCTCGCCGATCACCTCGGCGGCGAGCGCCTTCTCCTCGAAGCCGGGGATCGGGATCGGCGTCGACTCGATGGCCTTCGGCGCCTCGTCCTTCCGGTCGAGGTGGTCCATCACCCGACGCGCCTCGAGACGCACCGCCCGGTCCGCGTCCTTCAGCGCGGCGTCGACCTCGGCGCGCGAGGGCTCGGCGACGTCGCGCCCGAGCATCAGGAGACCGCGGGCGGCGGCCGCGCGGACCGTCGGCGAAGGATCGGCGAGCGCGTCGCCGAGGAGCTTGCGCGCCGCCTCGCCGTGTCGCGCGAGGATCGGCAGCACCGTCCGGGCGGCGACCTCGAGCGGCCGCCCGAGCCCGGCGACGAGCGCGGGCAGCGCTCGCTCGCCGAGGCCGACGAGCGCCTCCTGGGCGGCGGCCGCGACGGCGGGAGCGGGATCGCTCAGGGCGCCGATGAGGATGTCGGGGGCGGGACCCGGGCAGCTCGCGGCCAGGGTGCCGAGCGCCGCGACGGCGGCGACGCGCACGGAGATGAGGCCGTCCTTCAGGGCGACCGCGAGGGGGCCGACCGCGGCGGCGCCGGCCTCGCCGTAGCCGGAGAGCACCGCGGCCGCGTTCTCGCGGACGTAGCCTCGGCCATCGCGGAGCGCGCGGACCATGCGCTCGACGGTGGTCTTGCCGGCCTGCTCGGCGAGCACCTCGGCCGGGAGCGCCGTGTCGAAGAAGCCGTCGATGTCGACCGGCTCCGGCTCGAGCACCTTCGGCGGCTTCGGGATCCCGCCCTTGATGGCGTCGATGGCGTCGCTGGCCGCGCTGCGCACGTCGCCGACGGGGTCGGCCAGGCGCGCCTCGAGGGCGTCGAGGGCGGAGTCGCCGCCCTTCTTCGCGATGATCTCCAGCGCTCGCGCCGCGTTTCGCCGGATGAGCGCGGAGCCGTTCTTCAGCGCCGCCACGAGGATCGGGACGCCCTTCGCCTCGAGTCGGGCGAAGACGCGGTGGATCGTGGCCTCGGCGACCGTGGCGTCCACCCGGAGGGCCTCGATCAGGAACTCGTCGATGGTCGCGTGCAGCCCGGCGAGGACCTCGACGCCGAGCTCGGAGCACTCGGGGTCGGCGTCGGCGGGCGCCACGAGGAGCCAGTAGGCGGCGGGCTCGGCCGCGGGGCCGAGGGCACGGAAGGCCTCCAGCACCGCGCGGCGGACCGTGACGGCGCCGTCGCGCAGCAGCGCCGCGAGCGGCTCGGCGGCCTCGCCCCCCTCGGTCCCGAAGGTCCCGATCGCGGTGGCAGCGTTGGCGCGCACGACGTCGCGGCCGTCGGTGAGCTTGGCGACGAAGGCCGCGAGGGGCAGCTCGCCGCGGGCGGCGGCCAGCGCGTCGGCGGTGAGGAGCTCCGTCTCGAAGCCGTCGATGGGGATCGGGGCCGACTCGCGGGCGCCGCGATCGTCGAGCGGGCGCCCGGAGATACGCGAGGCGGCGATCGCGGCGGCGCGGCGGACGGCCGGGGCCTCGTCGTTCAGCGCCTGCCGGAGCGCCGTCAGGATGGTCGGATCGACCACGCCGACGAACCCGAGGGCGCGCGCCGAGGCCTGGCGGACCTCGGCGGAGGCGGGGTCCGCGAGCCCGCGCAGGAGCGCGGCGATGCCGTCCTCGGCGGCCTTCCCGATGCCGCCCAGGGCGCGCGCCGAGGCGACGCGGGCGGCGGACGAGGGAGACTCGGACAGCGCGTCGGCGAGGGCGGCGGTCGCGGCCGCCCCGGCCCGGGTCATGAGCTCGACGACGGCGTCGTGGACGACCTCGGGGAGGTCGCGCGAGAGCGCCGCGAGCATGGGGGAGACGCCGTCGACGCCGAGGTTGGCCAGGGCGTCGCGGGCGGCCTGGCCGACCTCGGCGAGCGGATCGCCGAGGGCGCGGACGAGGGGGCGCGCGGCGCGTGGACCGGCGACCGCGCCCAGGGCCTCACAGGCGGCGCGGCGGACGCCGCGGGAGCCGTCCTTGGCCAGCGGGGTCAAGGCGCCGAGGGCGTCGACGGCCTCGTCCTTCGCGTCGGCCCGGCGGCCGATGAGCGCGACGGCGTTCTGGCGGACGTGGTCCCGGCCATCACGGAGCGCGTAGAAGAGCTCGGAGAGCGGGACATCGACGCCGGCGGCGGCGTCGAGCGCGGCGGCGTCGAGGGGACCGGCGAGGAAGCCGTCGATCGGGACGTCCAGGGGTGCTGTGCGCGGCGGCGCGGCCCTGGGTCTCCGGGACTCGAGGAGGACGCGGCCCGCGGCCTCGGCCAAGGCGGGATCGGGGTCCGCGGCGAGCTTCTCCAGGGCCTCGACCGACGGGGCCGGGAGCTCGCCGACGGCGCCGAGGAGACGCGCCGCGAGCGGGCGCGCGATGGCGTCGTGGAGCGCGCGGACGAGCTGAGGGATCGCGCTCCAGCGGATGTCCTCCAGGACGTCGTAGGCGCTCCGTCGGACGCCCGGGTCGCCGTCGCCGAGCAGCGGGACGAGGGTGTCGACGCTGGCGTCGGCGGACTTGACCAGGGTGGCCGCGCAGGCCTTCGAGACCAGCGGGTGCGCGGCGCGGAGCCCGGCGGCGAGGTGCGGCAGGACCTCGTCCTTCGCGCGGGTGAGGCGGAGCTCGATGCCCTCGAGGGCGGTCTCCGCGATCTCCTCGACGCTGTCGAGGAGCCCGTCGAAGAGGATGCCCATCGCCAGGTCGACGGGGTAGTCCCCCTGGGCCATCGCGGTGACGATCGCGCGGCGGACGTCCTCGTCGCTGTCCTTGGCGCTCATGCGCAGGAGCGCGCGCCCCGGATCGGGCAGGTCGGCGACGAGGGACGCCCCGATCGCGGCGTTCCGGCGCACCACGGCCTGACCATGGTAGAGGCCCTCGACGATCTCGTTGAGCGTGACCTCGTCGCTGGCCAAGAGCGCGGCGAGATCGTCTCGATCGAGCGCCTGGTCGTAGAAACTCGCGGCGGTGGCGGCCATCCTGCTCCCTCGCGATCCTCCGGCGGAGCCACGGAAGTATCACGGGACCCTTGGAGCGACAACCGCACCCGGGGTCCCAGCGGCACGGAAAAGAGTGGGGGACGGGGAAGCAGGGGGGACGCGGGAGCGCAGGCGGGCGCGGAGCGAGGGCGAGGGCGAGGGCGGAGCGCAAGCGGGCGCGGGAGCGAAGCGCGGGCGGACGCGGGGAGCGCAGGCGGGCGCGCAAGCGGGCGCGGACGCGGAGCGCAGGCGGGCGCGGAACGAGGGCGAGGGCGGGCGCGGAGCGCAGACGGACGCGGGCGCGCAGGCGGAGGCGGGCGCGGGCGCGTAGGCGGAGGCGGGCGCGGGAGCGCAGGCGGAGGCGGGCGCGGGAGCGCAGGCGGAGGCGGGCGCGGGAGCACAGGCGGACGCGGAGCGCAGACGGACGCGGGCGCGCAGGCGGAGGCGGGCGCGGGCGCGCAGGCGGAGGCGGGCGCGGGAGCGCAGGCGGAGGCGGGCGCGGGAGCGCAGGCGGACGCTAGAGCGCAGGCGGAGGCGGGCGCGCAGCCGCGCTGGGCGGTCGAGACGTCCTCGGGCTGAGCGGGCGAGAGCGCTCTGGTCTGCGACCTTCTCGGCGGAACGTCAGTCGGCTTCGATGAGCTTCTTCAGGCCCAGCGCGATGACCACGGCCAGCAGCAGCGTCCCGCCGGCGGCGTAGAAGGGGATGTCGCGACCAGCCTCGAAGAGGAGGCCGGAGAAGGCCGGGCCGACCGTGCGGCCGAGGGCCGACAGCGACTGGCTGAGGCCGAGGGCGGCGCCCTGGACGTCGGATGAGACCGAGCGGGACAGGAACGAGTTCAGCGACGGGTTGAGCATCCCCGAGCCGATGGCGAGCAGGACACCGCAGCCGATGAGCCCGGCGAAGCTGTCGGCGCTGCCCGCGAGCGGCATCAGCGCCAGGGACACGGCCATGAAGAAGCTGCCGACGCGGATGAGCGTCCGCTCGCCGTACCGCTTGGTGAGGCGCCCGATGAGGCCGCCCTGCACGACCGTGGCCGTCACGCCCACCGCGACCAGCACGTAGGCGGTCAGCGCCGCCGCCCGGGCGTGGGCGTCGGGCGAGCCCATCGCGTAGTCGGCGATGGGCACGAAGATCCGCTCGATGAAGAGCGGCAGCGCCTGCTCCATCAAGGCCATGCCGGTGACGCTGACCAGCACGATGAGCAGCAGGCGCCCGACGTTGACGCGGCCGGCGATGTCGCCGATCGCGCGGAAGGAGATGATCGACCGGCGCCCGTGGGCGGGAGCTCGGGCGCCAGGCTGCCGCGTCTCGGGCAGGTAGCGGATGGCGAGGAGCAGGTTCATCGCGCCCAGGATCGCCGCGCCGTACGCCGGCGCCTCGGGGCCGAGCTGACCGAGGAGCCCGCCCATCGCCGGGCCGATGATGAAGCCGATGCCGAAGGCCGCGCCGATGAGCCCCATGCCCTTGGCGCGGTCAGCGCCGCTGGTCGTGTCGGCGACGATCGCCTGGGCGGCGCCGATGTTCGCGGCGCCGAAACCGGCGAGCATCCGCGAGGCGAACAGCACCCCGAGGCTGCCCGCGGCGCCGAAGATCACGTAGCCGACGATGCCGATCGAGATGCTCGTCAGCATCACCGGCCGCCGCCCGATGCGGTCCGAGAGCCGCCCCCACATCGGCGCGAACAGGAACTGCATCAGCGAGTAGCTCGCGCCGAGCAGCGTCACCAGCGTCGGAGAGGCGCCGAGGTGCTCGGCGTAGAAGGGCTGGATCGGGATGATGATGCCGAAGCCGAGCAGATCCAGCAGCACCGTCACGAAGGCGACGAGCATCGGGCGCGACGCCCGCTTCGACGCCGGGGTCTTCGTCTCGGCCATGTCCGTCCTTGAGCGGGTGAAGGGCTCGGGGCGCCGGGGGTGGCTGCGCCGCGCCGGACGGTATCCCCCCGCGGCGACGAGGACAAAGGGTTTTCCTCGCTCCTCGCCGTCGGCTCACCGCCTCAGGCCGGGGGCTCCAGCTCCGAGAGGCGCAGCTCGTGGGCCAGCACGACGTCGCCGGCGAGATCGTGGATCGACACGCGGATGGACGGCGCGTCACCCCAGCTGAGATCGACGAGGCCGAACTTCCCGCCGACCCCGTTGTAGAGCGGGCCGACCCGGCGGGAGTTCGCCCAGGTGCCGTTCTCGTGCTGGTCGAGGCCGCAGCTCGTGAAGTCCCACGCGGGGTAGCCGAAGGCGCCGTCCGCCCGGGAGATCTCGGCGTGGTGCATGTCTCCGCTGAGGATGACCACGTGGGGCAGGCGCCGGGATCGCACCTCGCGGAACAGGCGCTCGCGCTCGTGGGGGAACTGGCCCCAGCGCTCCCAGCCGGCGTAGTCGGTGTTGACGACCTGGATGCCCGAGACGATGAAGCGCACGTCGGCCGGGCGATCGAGGACCTTTCCGAGCCAGCGCCACTGGGCCTCCCCGAGCATCGTCCCGCGCCGCCGCGCGCCCAGGGACGGGTCGCTCCGGTGGTAGCGCCCGTCGAGGAAGATGAGCTGCACCCGGCGCCCGGGGGGCCCGACCTCGTGGACGAAGTAGACGCCCTCACGGAGCCAGCGCGGGTCGCTCCGCGGGATCTTCCAGAAGCCCAGGAAGACGCGCTGGGACTCGACCTTGGTCGGGTGCTCCCGGCCCTCGTTGTTGTCGCCGTAGTCGTGGTCGTCCCAGACGGCGAGGTTGGGGCAGTGGGCCCTGAGCCTGCGGAAGCGCGGGTTTCGCCCGAGGACGTCGTACTTCTCCGCCAGCTCCACCGGGTCGTGGGTGTTGGCGTAGATGTTGTCGCCCTGCCAGAGCATCAGCTCGGGCTTCGCGGCGACGATCCGGTCGAGGATCTCCCCGCCGGCGCTGCCCACGAGGCAGCCCCCGAAGGCGAAGCGGCTCAGCGGCGCCTCGCTCGGGACCCCGGCGCTCGCGCCCTTCGCCAGCCCCGTCGCGACACACCCGCCGACGCCCAGGGCGACCGCGCCCGCCGCGCCGCGAGCCAGCAGCTCGCGGCGCGACATGCGATCGTCGGGCGCCTCGGACATGAGATGCCCTAGTCGGCGCGGAGGAGCTTCTCGATCTCCTCGACGGCGCCGTCGATCGAGATGCGGCGCTGCTCCATCGTGTCGCGGTCACGAATCGTCAGCGTCCCGTCCGTCAGCGACTCGTGGTCGACGGTCAGCGCCCAGGGGGTGCCGATCTCGTCGTGCCGGCGGTAGCGCTTCCCGATGGCGTGCTGCTCGTCGTACTTGGCGTTGATGCCGCGGGCGAAGAAGCGGTCGACGACCTTGCGGGCCAGCTCCGGCATCCCGTCCTTCTTGGTCAGCGGCAGGACCGCGACCTTGATGGGGGCGAGCTGCGGGTGGAGCTTGAGGACCACGCGCGTCTCGGTGGTGCCGCGCGGGGTCGCGACCTCCTCCTCGGTGTAGGCGTCGATGAGGTAGACGAGCACGCCGCGGGTCGCGCCGGCGGCCGGCTCGATGACGTAGGGCACGTAGCGCTTCTGCTCGACCGGATCGAAGTACTCGAGCTTGGTGCCGGAGTACTTCGCGTGCTTCTGCAGGTCGTAGTCGGTCCGGTTGGCGATGCCCTCGAGCTCGCCCCAGCCCCAGGGGTAGTCGTACTCGATGTCGAAGCAGCCCTTGGCGTAGTGGGCCAGCTCCTCGGGCTCGTGGGCGCGGAGCTTGAACTTGTCGGGGTCGTTGGCGAACTTCTGCCACCACGCGATCCGGGCGTTCTTCCAGTAGGTCAGCCACTCGTCGTCGGTGCCGGGCTCGCAGAAGAACTCCATCTCCATCTGCTCGAACTCGGTCGACCGGAAGATGAAGTGCTCGACGGTGATCTCGTTTCGGAACGACTTGCCCATCTGCGCGATGCCGAAGGGCAGCTTGATCGCCATCGACTGCAGCACGTTCTGGAACTGGACGAACATCGCCTGGGCGGTCTCGGGGCGCAGGTAGACGGCGCTCGGCTTGGTCAGCTCCTCGAGCTTCTGGCGCAGCTCGCGGCCGGCGAGCCCCTCGAGGGCGCCGCCCTCGATCGCCGAGGCGACGTCGCCGAGCGGGTCGGTCGCGCCGAGGGAGCTCTTGAACATCAGGTTGAACTGACGCTCGTCCGAGAGCCACGGCGAGCCGCAGTTCGGGCAGACGTAGCCGCGGTCCCCGGCGACCGCGCCGTGGAGCTCCTTGCCCTTGCGCTCGAGGGTCTCGCCGAGCTGGGCGGCGATCTGATCGACCATCCGCTTGGCGACGCCCTTGTCGGGGAAGCTCAGGACGAGCGCCTCGCCGGCGGCGACCTGGGGCGCCGTGTCGGCGCGGAAGCGCTCCTTGCAGACGTGGCAATCGACGAGCGGATCCGAGAACCCGGCGAGGTGACCGGAGGCCTCCCACACGCGCGGGTGCATGATGATCGACGCGTCGAGGCCGACGACGTCCTCGCGGCGGTGGACCATGTCCCGCCACCACGCGTTCATCAGGTTCCGCTTCAGCTCGACGCCGAGGGGACCGTAGTCGTACGCGCTCTTGAGACCACCGTAGATCTCGGACGACTGGTAGACGAAGCCCCGCCGCTTGCACAGCGAGACGACCTTCTTCATGAGCTCCTGGGACACGCGCGCCTCCGAACCGACGACCCGGCCGCGTGACCCCGAGTTGCTGGGGGCCCACCGACGCCGAGGGGCCCGGAATGTACTCGGGGGTCGCGCGACCGGCAAGCAGCCTTCGCTCGGGGGCCGCTCAGGGGGCTGGCGCGCCGGGGCGCGGGCCGGTCGCGAGCGGGACGCGCCGACCGACGACCGTCCGATCGCCTTGCTGCCAGGGCGAGACCGTGTCGCCGCGCGCGACGTCGAGGGCGCGCGCCTCGACGGGGAGGCCGACCGTCTCGTCGCCGACCCAGACGCTCTCCTCGCCGGGGGCCGGCCGGAGGTAGACGACCAGGGGCCAATGACCGTCGGGCGCGACCCGGTGGATCACGCAATCGCCCCCGCGCAGGAGCCCGGGAGAGCGCGTCCCGTCGTCGAGGCCGACCTCGCCGCGGGTGCACAGGATCGCCCCGTCGGCGTCGCGCCAGCTCGAGATGGTCAACGTCTGGAGCCCCTCGGTCGCGGTGACGGTGACTTCCGGGGCCAGGGCCGACAGTGTGGGCAGCGGCGCCGAGCCGTCCACCGGCAGGTCGAGGGGGCCGCCCGACGGCCCGGCGACCTGCTCGAAGGCGTCGATGAAGGGCGCCGGCAGCGTGTCCGCCGCACCGCGGAACGCCGTCGGGAGCTGGAGGTGCGCCCAGGCGCCCGTCTCCGCCTCGTCCTGGATCACGAGGACGTTGGCGTGGGCCGGCCGGTCGACCGTCGCGCGCGGGCTGGCCACGGTCCACGCCAGGCCGAGCACGACCAGGGCACCGGCGGCGTAGAGCGCGAGCGCGCGGGCGTGGCGCGTGCCGCGGCGCGCCATCAGCGGGGCCAGCGGGACGGCGAGCACGGCCAGGGGGACGATCCAGGCGGCGTTGGCGTGCGGGAGCGCGACCGGGAAGGCCTCCGCGAGGGGGAGCCAGGCGGTCCACACGAAGGCGATGGGCAGCGCCAGCGGCGGTGGATCGTCGCCGCCCCGCCACGCGAGGCTGACGATCCCGCCCAGCGTATAGCCTAGCGCCGGGAAGAGGGCGATCGGGGTCGCGCCGGGGAGCCACACCGCGGCCACGGCCGCCAGGACGATCCAGACGACGCCCGCGCCCAGGAACGTCCCCCAGGTCCCGGCCCGGAACCCGGCGACCGCCGCCACGAGCAGCATCCCGGCGAGCGCCACCGCCGCCGACAGCGCCCCGTAGGCGGTCGTCGCGGCCCACCACGGCGCCGGGTGCCCCGCCAGCGCGGCGGCCGCGGCGGCGACGAGCATCCCGAGGGCGACCGACGCCGTCACCCCGGCGAGGATCCACGAGAACCCGACCGCGGCCTCGGCGAGGCGCGCCCGGCGGCGACGCAGCGCCACGGCGAAGACGACCATCCAGCCGAAGGCCACGAGCACCACCAGGGTGGCGTTGGCGCCGACCGGCCAGCGGAGCAGCGCCAGGCCGAAGAGATCGAAGTAGACGGCGTCACCCGGGCGGATGGTCCCCAGGTCCGCGTCCCCGAAGCCCCGCGCCAGGGCGAGGGCGTTGTCCCCCTGGTGCTGGAGCGTGCCGCGGTCGAGGTGCTCGAGGTCGTCGCGCGCGGTGTGGTAGCGGACGACGGGGTCGATGAAGGCGAGGTTGCCGCCCTCGGCGCCCAGCGCGCGGTGGACGGCGAAGTCGGTCCCGTTGGGCAGGAGCCGGTAGATCGCCTCGTAGAGGCTGTGCGCCGACGGGTCGGGCGCGTGCTCGGCGTAGCGGTCGACGACCCAGGCGTTGGCCGACCCGGTCTCGAAGAGGTAGCTCCGCCCGCCGGTGCCGCGAGCGTCGAGGTTGACGACCAGGGCGACCTCTCGGGAGAGCGGGTTCGCCCCGAAGAGCTTGGCGCCGAGGAGGCCGTCCTCCTCGCCGTCGGTGACCAGCAGGACGACCCGGTTTCGGGTCGGGGCCACCCGGAGCGCGCGCACCACCTCGACCAGCGCGGCGACGCCCGACAGGTCGTCGGCGACGCCCGGTCCGGCGCCCACCGAGTCGTAGTGGCAGGTGAGCAGCACCACCGGGCCCTCGGTCGGCCCGGAGACGGGCGCGACGATGTTGGTGAGCCAGGCGCAGGTGCCGCCGCAGGCGTAGCCGGACTGCAGCGTGGGCCGCACGCCGACGGCCTCGAGCTCGGTCAGGACCCGCTCTCGGACGGCGGCGTTCGCCACGCTGCCGGCGGGGTGCGGGGCCCCGTCTCCGACCAGGCGGGTGAGGACCGCCTCGGCGCGGGCGGCCGAGAAGGCGTCGCCCGGGGCGCCCGCGGGCGCGGGTGACGGCGGCCCCCCCGCGGTCAGCCAGACGAGCAGGACGAGGGCGGCGACGAGAGGGACGGCCAGCCGGTCAGGGGCGCGCCACAGCGTGGAGGTGGTGGTGTTCGCCGGTGAGGACGAACCTGCTGACGACATCCGCGCTCTCCCCGATCAGGTGGACTCGACCTTCGGGGTCGACGCCCTCGACGACCCCGAAGCGTACGGTAGCATCGCCAGGCCCGCTGAAGAACACGACATCACCGAAGGCCAGGTCCCGGAGCCCGGCGCCGACGACCTTGCGGCCGGCGGTGACGAGCGCTACCAGGGCCACGTCGTTGGTCACGCCCACCTCGGGGAGAGGCAGCGGGACGCCGGCGCTGGTCAGGACGTGCGCGACGATCGGCCGGTCGGCGCGGCCCCGGAGCCCGACGACGCGCTGGGCGGCGGCGACCAGCTCGGCGGCGTTGCTGCCGTCGCCGAGGATGGGGCGGCGGCGGGACGCACCCCAGGCCCCCGCCGTGGTGGCGCGGAGCGGGGGCGCGGGGCGGGAGGCGGCGGGCCGAGGCGCGGCGGTCGACGGGGTGGCGGGGGTAGGACGAGCCGGCGCGGGCGCGGGGCGATCGACCGGCGGCGCCGCCTCGCGGACGGTCTGGATCGGCCGCCCGGCGCCGTCGAGGAAGATGATCTCGACCTTGGAGCCGGTCGGCGTGCCCGGCGGGGGCGCGGCCTTCGCCCGAGGCGACGCCGTGGCCGCGACGACGAGAGCGCCCAGGATTCCCAGGAGCGCGGTGACGCACCGCACCGCGCGGCGGTTGACTCGTTCCGACATGCTCTAAATAGTGTCCTCCGCGCGCCGCCGACCTGGCAACGAAAACGACCACCGGCCGGCGCCATTCCATCCCCGCCCGCGTTCGTACAGGAGAGACCCGCATGCGACGCACCCTCCTCCTCCTCGTGGCCGCCCTCTTCCTCTTCGGAGCCTGCGGCGACGACGCCGTGAAGCCCGGCGGCCTGCTCGTCCGCTGGACCCAGGGCCCGCTGGCGACCTGTGGCTCGCGCCACCTCGTGAAGGTCGAGGCGCGCGCGTACCTGAAGAACGAGCTCCAGGGGACCTCCGAGTCGAGCTGCCCCGCGGCCGACCGCACCGGCGCGCTGGTCATCGAGGAGCTGACCCCGGGCAACTACACGGTCATCGTCGAGGCCTTCGACGCCGACGACCAGGGCGTCTACCAGGGCACCGCCGAGAAGGTCGGCGTGAAGGAGGGCAAGTCGACGACGACCAGCGAGATCAACCTCGTCCAGAAGCCGGTCCGCCTGAACGTGACCTGGACCCCGCCCACCGGGCGCTGCGCCGGCGACGACGTGGACGACGTCGAGGTCAACGTCTACATGGACGCCGGCACCGACACCCAGCTCGCCGACGCCATCACCGACGTCTGTGAGGCGGAGAGCGCCGACCCCGACGATCCCTCGCAGACCCTCGCCGGGGTCGTGTTCGACGGCCTCGATCCCAACGACGACGTCGTGGTCATCGCGTACGGCCTCGACGACAAGGGTAACAAGATCGCCAAGGGGCAGACCGACGCCTTCATCTTGAGCCCCGGCGACTTCGACACGCTGAACGTGGAGCTCGAGACCTGCCCCGGGGACCCGCCCGCCTGCGATTGAGGGCGAATCCGGGACCGCGGGTGGTCCCGGCCCCCCCGCGCCCCGGCGCTTGCGTCCCGGGCTCGGCTGCCGGCATGGTTCCGATCGGGGGCGGCCCCACGGGGCCGAGAAGACAGACTTGGGGGATCGGAATGCTCAGAGCTGCGCTGTGGCTTGGGACCTTGGGCGTCGTGGGGATCATCGGAGCGTGCGGTAGCGACGGCACCTCCGCGGTCGGGGACACCGGCGACGCGGACTTCGACACCGGCTCGCTGTCGGACGTGGTCATCACGTACGACACGAGCCCGGCCGACACCGGCGGGTCACCGGACGGCGATACGCCGGTCGACACCGCGGACGGCAGCGGCGACTTCGGCGAGCCCTGCAACCGCAACACCGACTGCGACAGCGGCTGGTGCGTCCAGGGGCCGGGGGGCTACGTCTGCACGAAGCTCTGCGAGGAGATCTGCCCCTCGGGCTACGACTGCAAGTCCATCAGCGCCGGGGGCGCGGACATCGCCTTCGTCTGCGTGCCCGACCTGACCTGCACCCCCGTGGAGGGGCCGGACTACCCGGGGGACGGCCTCGACACGAACTGCGACGGCATCGACGGCGAGGTCGACAACGGCGTCTTCGTCGCGCGCAACGGCGACGACGAGGCGAGCGGGACCATCACCACCCCGCTCCAGACCATCTCGGCCGCCATCGCCCGCGCCGTCGCGACCGACAAGCGGGACGTCTACGTCGCGAGCGGCGTCTACTCCGAGAGCGTCGTCCTGGCCGAGGGCAAGGGCGTCTACGGGGGCTACTCGGGCGACTACGCGGTGCGCGAGCCCGAGGTCCTCGAGACGGCGATCCTCGGCGACCCGCCCACCACCGAGGCGCCGGCGGCGATCAGCTGCGTCGGGCTCGGCGCGCCGGGGGCCGAGGAGCGGACGGTCGTCCACGGCTTCACGATCTTCGGGGCGAACGCGGCGAACACGCCGGGGGCGAACAGCTACGCCGTCTACCTCAGGGACTGCGGGCCCTCGGTCGAGCTCCGCGAGAACCGCATCCTCGGCGGCGCCGGCGGCAACGGCCAGCCCGGAGCGTCGGGCGACGACGGCCAGGACGGCGTCAGCGGCCAGGACGGCGCGGGCGCCTACGACGTCGGCGAGTTCACCGGCGCCGGCGCGCGCATCTGCAACGCCGGCCACGCGCTCATCGGCGGCGCCGGGGCCGCGCTCGTGTGCTCCGACGGCACCAATGTCTCGGGCGGCAGCGGCGGCGACTCGGCCTGCCCGAGCTTCGGCACCGCGCCCGAGGGCGCGGCCAGCGGCGATCCCGGCGCGGGACCTGCCCCCGGGGACGGCGGGACGCCGGGCTGGGATCTCCGGATCGACACCAGCAACACCAACAACTGCGCGCGCTGCCTCGCGCCGCCGGACAACCACCCCTTCAGCGCCGGCCTCGGGCAGCAGGGCACCCCGGGCGACGACGGCGACGCCGGCCAGGGCTGCGACGTCGAAGGCGGCGGCGTGGTGGACGGCCACTGGGTCGGTGATCCCGGCGCGGGGGGCGGCGACGGCGTCCACGGGGCGGGCGGCGGCGGCGGCGGCTCCGGCGGCGGCGTGCAGGTGGACGGGACCAACTGCCGGGTCCTCGACTCGGCCTACGGGACCGACGTCGGCGGCTCCGGTGGCGGCGGCGGCTCCGGCGGCTGCCTCGGCCACGGGGGCGACGGCGGGCGCTCCGGAGGCGGCAGCTTCGGCATCTTCGTGACCTTCTCGAGCGAGTCCAACGCCCTCCCCGTCCTGGTCGACAACGTCATCCGGCGCGGCACCGGCGGCTTCGGCGGGGCCGGCGGACCGGGCGGCGCGGGCGGCGTGCCGGGGCTCGGCGCGCCAGGCGGCGCCTCGGGCGAGGGCGCGTCCAACACCTTCTGCGCCTTCGCGGGCGGCACCGGCGGCGACGGCGGGCGCGGCGGCCATGGCGGCGGCGGCGGCGGTGGCTGCGGAGGCGCGAGCTACGGGATCTACGTCTGGGGGACCGGCGCGCAGGCGGATCTCGACCCCCTCGAGGCGATGAACGCCTTCGAGGCCGGCGGCTCCGGTGGCGATGGGGGCGCGGGCGGCGCGTCCCTGGGCCTCAGCGGCTCGGACGGCGCGACGGGCGCCTCGGCGGACACCAACTTCTGACCCCGATGAGCGTCGGCACCCCGAGACGGGTGCTGGCGCTACCCCACGTCGACCGCGACGGAGAGCAACGCTGCCTCGGGAGACCGTGCGTGGCTCTCGCCGTGGTCCCGGACACCCTCGCGGCCGCGCAGCGCGCGCTTCGGACGCTCCTCGACAGCGACGTCGCCCGCGGCGCGCGGGGCTACGGCGTCCTCTACCAGCGGGTGGGGCTCGTCGAGACCCGGACGCCGAGACCTTCGCGTTCGCGGCGGAGCGCTCCTCGGGCCGGCGAGCTGGCCGCGACCTCGGGGACCGGGCCCTCCTCTGGGGCGCGGCCGAAGGGCCCTCCGCGCTACGACCCGAGGTCCGCCGTCATGGCGTGAATCCAGCCGTCCCACAGCGCCGGCTTGCCGTCGCCCCGGAGCGGCTGACACCCGTCGGGGCCCATGGCTTGGTGCTCGCTGCAATCACCTCGCGGCGTCAGCGCGGTGCTGAACAGGCGCGCGTCGGCGGCGAAGGGCGGGGTCGCGCTGTCCGCGTCGATGAAGTCCTCCCGGCTGCCCATGCCCCACTCCTCGAAGCTGACCGGCGCGTACTCCCAGGCGAACTCGTCGCGGTGCACGAAGGCGAACTGGCGGTCGCCGGGCGTCGCCCGGGTCTCGACACCGCCGTCCCCGGTGCCGTCGCGGTCCACGTCCCGGCCGTGATGGGTCCACACGGCGGGGACCACGTCCAGGCAGATCCCGCCCTCGGCAGGCGTGGCCTCGCAGTTCGCCGCGTCGATGGGACAGCACACGCTGGTGTCTGTTCGACACTCCGAGGCGTCGCCGCACTCCTGGTACACGCTGGGATCGACGAGGACGTCCAGGGTCGAGCCCGACCCGAGCGAGAAGTACACCGCGCGGTCGACGGGGTGGTCGCGCGCGATCATGGCCGCCATCCCGCCGCCCTGAGAGAAGCCGGACACCGCGATGCTCGACCACCGGGGCGAGCCGTCGGCCTCGAGGAAGGCCCCCCAGCCGCCCTGGGGCTGCTCGGTGGCGAGCCACTCCAACAACGCCTCGAGACGGGGCACGATGGCCTCGTCCGCCTCCATGTTGAAGGACGAGGTGTAGTCCCCTCCGTAGAGGATCTCGCCGCGCACCAGGCCCTCGCAGGAGGGATCCCGGTAGCTCGTGCCACACCTGCAGCGGGCACCGACGCTGGGCTCGTTGGTGTAGGCCAGGGCGATGTAGCGGTACCCCTGGCTGATGGCGGCCTTGCCGAGGTTCTTTGTGTTCGTGGGGGTGCCGCCCGACCCCACCAGGTGTAGCCACAGCACGTCTCGCGTGACGGTCTCGGGGACCATGACGACGTGGGGTTTGTCGCCCATCATCGTGATGCTCGGATCGGTGCAGGCGGCCCGGACGACCGCCATGCTTCCCCCGCCGATGGCCTGCGACGTGACGCAGTCGCCCCCATCGGAGGGCGGCGCGCCGGGCTCGACATCGATGGCCTCGCACTCGGCGACGAGGTTCGGGACCTCCGTGTCGGAGCCGTCGGCCCCACAGCCCACGCCGACGGTGAGACAGAACGCCAATATCGTACGCATGGACCGAGGTCTCCTGTGCTGGCTGGCAGATGACCTCACGCGGCGGGGGTGCCGGAGCCGCTGAGGTCCGCCCATGGTCTTTCGAACGCACGCGCGAGACAAGTCGCCGGCCCGGGCCTGGTCCGGCGGCGCGCGACGGCCATGTTGCTCGTCCCGCTTCGCGGCGACCGCTCCGGACGCGCCGGCGCGAGGTCAGCCCCCAGCAGCGCGGCGGCGAGCCCGACCGCCGCCGCGTGGACGGGGGGATGGCACCATGTCGACGGCGACGAAGCGCCTGCCGCCCGCGGCCCCGACCTGGCTCGAGCGAGAGCGTCCCGGCGGCCATCTCGAAGACGACCGCGGGCCGGCTGACCTCGCGAGCTCCGAGGGGGCCGGCGGCGCCGGTCGAGGACACGACGAAGCGCGGCTCGAGGCGGCTCACGCCGGCTCGCCAGGGGCGACCGAGGAGCCCGAGCGCCGCGCGGGCCCCTCTCCGCGCGAGATCCGGGTGAGCGGCGATCGTAGCGGCGACGGCCTGGTCGCCCAGGTCGCCAGTCGCGCTGGCCGCGTGGGCGCCGCTCGTCGTCCACTCGGCGGCGGTGGTCTCGGAGGTCATCGCGGTGCCCGGAGGATAGCCCGTCCACGACGGTGTCATCGCCGCCGCGCTCGTCAGGCGGGTAACCACGGCCGACGAGGGGACCGTCGCCCCTCGGAGACGCGGTGCCCGTCGAGGCCCACGCGGGTGCGGAGCATGCTTGCTTGTGGGGTGCGCCGGACCTATGTTTGCCCGAATTAGCTCCGACCGAATGGAGGGTCATGTGCGCCCTGACAACTACGATGACCGCCCCGCGCTGAAGCCGAGCGAGGCGTTCCTGCGCAAGCTCCCGAAGACGGACCTCCACGTCCACCTCGACGGGTCGCTGCGTCTCGACACCATCATCGCGCTCGCCGAGGAGCAGGGGGTCAAGCTCCCCGCCAACGAGCCGGACCGCCTCGCCAAGGCGATCCACATGGGTGAGATCTGTGACGACCTGAACGACTACCTGAAGGCCTTCGACGTCACGCTGAGCGTGCTGCAGACCGAGAAGGCGCTCTTTCGGGCGGCCTACGAGCTCGCCGCCGACGCCGCCGCCGAGAACGTCCGCCTGATGGAGGTCCGCTACGCGCCGAACCTCCACGTCCGCAAGGGGCTCGCCCTGACGCGCATCGTGGAGTGCGTGCTCGACGGCCTCAACGCGGCCCGGCAGGACCACGGGATCATCAGCAACGTCATCATCTCCGGGATCCGCCACATCGCGGCGGACCAGTCCCTGCGGCTCGCCGAGCTGTCCGTCGCCTACAAGAACAAGGGCGTCGTCGGCTTCGACCTCGCCGGCGCGGAGTACGACTACCCGGCCAAGGCCCACCGCGACGCGTTCTACCTGGTGCGCAACAACAACGTGAACTCGACCTGCCACGCCGGCGAGGCGTACGGGCCCGAGAGCATCCACCAGGCGATCCACGTGTGCGGCGCCCACCGCATCGGCCACGGCACGCGGCTGCGCGAAGACGGCGACCTCCTCAACTACGTCAACGACCACCGGATCCCGCTCGAGGTCTGCCTGACCTCGAACGTCCAGACCCGCGCGGTGACGGACTACCGGTCGCACCCGCTGAAGTTCTACTACGACTTCGGCATCCGGGTGACGATCAACACCGACAACCGCCTCATCACCGACACGACCGTCACGACCGAGCTCGTGCGCGCCGTCGACCACTTCAACCTCGACATCTACGACGCCCGCCAGCTGGTGCTGAACGGCTTCAAGTCGGCGTTCCTGCCGTTCCACGAGCGGCAGAGCCTGCTCCGCCGCATCTCCCTCGAGCTCGACGACTGCGTCAACGAGGAGCTGCACTCCCACGGCCACCTGGCCGACGCGTCCATCCGGACCGCGACCGACGGCTCGAAGCGCCGCACCCGCGTCGAGGACGACAAGGGAGACGGCAAGGCCGCCAAGACCGGTAAAGCCGCCAACAAGGCCGAGCCCGTCGCCGCCGCCAGCTGAGAGGGGTCAGGGCAAGGACGAGAGCCCCGCTCACCAGCCGGTGAGCGGGGCTCTTCCGTTTCAGGGCCCGCTCGGCCGCCGTCGACCCGCGTGGGTCAGTTGCCCTCGCCGGTGCCGCCGACCGGGTCGATCCAGCACTGCCGGATGCAGAGGAACTGGGTCTGGCCCTCCTCCACCTCGACCTCGTTGCACTGGTAGCCCGCGGGGCACTTGTCGATGGGGTCGTCCTTGCACGGCAGCAGGCAGAAGTCGCCGAGGGGGTTCTCGTCCTCGTCCTGGAACGACGCGCACAGCTCGCCGTCACCCTCGCAGGCGTACTCGCCGGTGTCGCCGCAGGTCGCGCAGTGCGGATCCGGGGTCGGGTCGCAGACGCCCGTCGCCTGGGTGCACTCGTGGGAGAACTGGCACTGGTAGTTGTGCTCGCAGCCCTTGGCGACGCAGCTCTTGTTCTCGCAGATCTTGGCGGCGTCCCCGCAGTCGTTGTCGACGAGGCAGCCGTCGGCGCACATCCCGGTGACCTTGTCGCAGTAGGTCTCGGGCTCGGGGCAGTCGGCCTTCACCTCGCAGGCCCCGGGGATCTTGCAGTGGCCGGTGTCGTCGCACTCCGCCGGGGCGGTGCACTCGTCGTTGGACGTGCACGGATCCACGCAGCGCGCGGCGGTGCAGACCTTGCCGCTCGGGCAGGCGATGTCCTCGGTGCAGCCGGGGGCGCACTCGCCGAGCTGGGTGTTGCAGACCTCGCCCGTCGGGCAGTCCTCGTCGCCCTCGCAGACGCCGAGATCCTCGCACCGGCTCGACTTGGCGACGCACTGCTTGTCGTCGACGCCGTTGACGCTGAGGCAGGCGTAGCCGGTCGGGCAGCCGACGTCGGTCACGCAGGCCTTGCCGCAGAAGGTCCCGCCGCTGACGTAGGGCAGGCACGCGCCGTTGTCCTGGCAGCCCCGGGCGTCGCTGCACGGCTCGCACAGGACGGCCTGCTCGGCGCAGTGCCCGGTGCAGTCGTCGCACCAGTTCGGTACGCCGCAGTTCTTGTCCTCGGTGCAGGCGTTGCCGGTCGGGACGACGCAGGCGCCGTGGCAGTCGCAGAGGGCGCCCGTGGCGGTGCAGTCGCTGTCTTCCTGACACTCGAAGCTCGACGTCTGGCCGGTGTCGGTCCCGCCGGTGGTGTCCTCGCCGACCTGACCGTCGCCGCCACCGGTGGTGTCCTCGGTGACGTGGGTGTCCTGGGTCGTGCCCGTGTCACCGTCGCCCGAGCCGTCGCTACCACACGCGCCCAGCGCGAGCGCGAGCCCCAGGCCGATCACCCTGACTTCCTGCCACCGCATGGCGAACCTCCCAATCCCGGGATCCGCCGGATCCCTGTTGTGTCGCCGCGGGCCCCGCCCCGGCCGCGCCGGGAGGCCGCGCGGGCTCAGTAGACGCCGAGGGCGTAGAGCGTGCCGCTGTTGCCGAGGACGAACGCGGTGCCGTAGGCCATCTCGGGGGTGGCGTCCACGCCGCGCGCGTCGTCGTAGCGGGTGAGAGTGCGCCCGGAGCCGCGATCGATGAGCGCGAGCGACTCGCCGAAGGGCGCGAGCACGTACTTGTGGCTGACCGCCGGGGTCCGCGCGCGGTCGCTGAACGACTTCGCCACCCAGCGGACGGCGCCGTCCGCCGCGCGCACCGCGACGACGCGGCCCGACGCCTGGGGCACGTAGAGCATCCCCTCGATGGCCGCCGGGGTCCCGTAGCCCTCGCCCTTGACGAGCCAGGTGACCGTCCCGGTCGCGGCGTCCAGCCCGTAGAGCCCCTGGCGGTAGCTCGACGCCACCACGAGGTCCTCGACCACGACCGGGGTGGAGTCGACGTCCACGAACTCGGTCCGGCCGCCGGCGAGGTCGGCCGACCACAGCGTCGCCCCGTCCTCGGCGCCGAAGGCGACCAGGTGGCCGTCGCTGAAGCCGGTGATGACGCTCTCGCCGAAGAGGGTGACGCCGGCCTGCCCGGTGATCGTGAACTCGGACGCGTGGGGGCGCTTCTTGTCCCACAGGCGCGAGCCGTCCTCCCAGGACAGGGCGGTCAGGCGGTTGTCGATGCTGGTCACGTAGACGCGCCCGTCGGCGACGACCGGCGCCGAGACGATGCTCTTGCCCGGGTAGTCGCTGGTCCACAGCACGCGACCGTTGCGCTGGTTGGCCCGGTAGACGTGGCCGTCCGTCGAGCCGATGACGAGCTCCTCCTCGACGGCGGCGGGCTGCGCGACGTTGGCGCCGCTGGTCGTGAACGACCACAGCTCCTCGCCGGTCGCCGCGTTCACCCCGCGGATCTCGCGATCCTTCGACGGGACCACGAGGAGCCCGGTCGGCGGGGTCGCGTCGCTCTGGACGAAGAGCGGACGGCCGAGCTCGAGCGGGTGATAGGCGAAGGCCTCGAGCTCGTAGAGGGGCAGCGCCCAGTCGACGTCGAGGCGATCGGGGGGGAGGTCTCCGATCGGCCGGAACACGCCGCACGCGCCGAGCGCGAGGACCACCACGGCGACGAGCCCGCCACCCCGGAGCGCGCGGGCTCGCCTGTGGCTGGCCGCGGCGGGCGCGCCGGCGTCGGGCTTGGCCGTCACTGAGGCAGCAGGTCCAGGCGGTTCTTCAGGTCGCCCTCGATGCCCTGGGGCGCGAACTGGAAGGCGTCGTCCTCCTGCCCGCCGCCGAGCGCGGCGAGGGCCTCGTCGTAGGCCGCTTTCGCCTTCGCGGCGTCACCGCCGTCGGTGAAGACGGGGTTGTCGAGGTCGCCGGCGTGGCGCAGGGCGTCGGCCTTGAGCTCGCCGGTGGAGGCGGCCGCGAGGGCCTTCCACGCGTCGATGGCCGCGGCGCGGTCACCCTTGGCGGTCAGCGCGCGCGCCTTGAGCTCGAGCGCGACGACCATCGCGGGAGACTCGGGGTACTTCGCGATCCACTGGTCGACCGCGGACACGGCGCCGGCGGCGTCGCCCGCCTCGAGCTTCAGGTTCGCGTCGGTCAGCGACACGAGCTGCATCGAGTCGTCCGAGCCGTACTCGCCCATGTAGGCCGCGAGGCTCTTCTGGGCCTCGGCCACCTGGGCCTCCTCGGTCGCGAACTGCGGCGGCTTCGGCCCCGGCAGCGTGGCCAGCGAGGGGTCGGGCTCACCGACGGACCCGCGCAGCGGCGCGACCGCGGCCCGCATCGCGTCGGCCCGGCTCTCGGCGCTGCTCTGGGCGGTGCTGTTCACGATCCAGAGGACGATCGCGATGGCGACCAGCGCGCCCACGGCCCCGAGGATCGGCGTCTTGAACTTGACGAGCTTGTTCCAGAACTTCGAGAGCGCGACCTCGATCTCGTCGGGAGCGTTGAGCTCCTCCTTGGACATCCGCTTGCGGCTAGCCTTGGCCACGGGGCCTCCTGTCTCGACGACCGGGGTTCGCGGGCCGGGACGCCCGACAAGTGTGGGCGCGCCGGAGCGCGTGTTCATCCGACCGCGCGCCGAAAACCCGACTCGGGCGCGCGCGACCGGCCGCTGTGATTAGCCAACGGGGCCTTTCGTGTCAATGGTTCCGGGCGCCCGGGCCGCCGCTCGCGAGCGGCCTTGACGCCCGGACGGCGAGGCGGTTCGCTAGCGGCCATGCCTACGTTCCTCCGCCACGCGGCGTTCCTGCTGTCCCTCACCTCCGCGGTAGCGCTCACCTCCTCGGCGCACGCCGAGGAAGGCGAGCTCGCGCTGTCACTGGGCGCCGGAGCTTGGCTGGGCTCGGTCACCATCGACGACGCCGAGGTCTTCAGCGTCGCGCCCACCGGGATGGTCACGATCCGCTACGGCCTCGACGACTTCTGGCAGATCGGCGGATCGCTCGCCGGCGGCGTGGCGCTCTCCGGCGACCACGATCCGGGCTTCCTGGGGATGGCCCACGTCGAGGTCTACTACTTCCTCGACGTCGTGACCTGGGTCCTCTGGGGCGTCGCCGGGGTCGGCGCCGTGGCCCGCGATGCGCACCCGGACGTCCTCGCGGGAGACTCCTCGGGGCCGGTCTTCGACGCCTCGGCGGTCGTCGGCCTCGGGCTCGACTATCGCCCGGCGCGCGAGTGGAGCGTCGGCGCGCAGTTTCGCTATCAGTTCGTCGTGACGGACCTCGACCGGACCGCGCCCACCGCCCACGTCGCGCTGATGTACACGCTGTACTTCCAGTGATTGCAGCCGGTTGACAGCGACGCCGCGGTCGCCAACAGTCGGCGCTCCCGCAGCCCACCGCGAAGTCACCAACGGAGCGCCCCCGATGAGCGACCCGAACCTCGAGTATTCCCCGGACCGCGGCCAGTGGGGGTCGCGCCTCGGCTTCATCCTCGCCGCCGCCGGCTCGGCCGTGGGCCTCGGCAACATCTGGAAGTTCCCGTACGTGACCGGCGAGAACGGCGGCGGGCTCTTCGTCCTCGTCTACCTCGTCTGCATCGCCCTGGTGGGCCTGCCGATCATGGTGGGCGAGCTGATGATCGGCCGCGCGGCGCGCAAACAGCCCGTGGGCGCCTTCACCGCGCTGAGCGGGCCGTCGAGCGGCTGGCGGATCGTCGGCTGGCTCGGGATCATCACCGGCTTCATCATCCTGTCCTACTACATCGTCGTCGCCGGCTGGGCGATGGACTACACCCTCAAGTCCGTCGCGAACTTCACGGCCCCCATCGCCGAGAAGGCGACCGCGGAGGCCAAGGCGCACCGCGCGTCGACGCCCCTCGACGACATGCGCGTCGCCCTCGTCGCCGACGCGACCAACCGCGGGACCATCGAGAAGGCCGCCGAGATCCGCGGCGAGGCCCCGCGCTCGGCGTGGAAGGCCTGGGATACCTACGAGCACGCCCTCGCCGCGGCCCGAGGGAACGGCGCGGTCGAGTCGGCGGAGGCGAAGGCGGCGGTCGCGGAGGCGGAGGCCGCGCTGCTCGAGGACCCCGAGTTCGAGGCCCAGATCGACAAGGTCCGCCCGCTGGCGGCGCGGATCGACGAGCTGAAGGCCCGCGCGACCGCCGAGGCGACCGCGCACTACGCGAGCCTGCCCGCCAAAGACGTCCGCGACGAGGCCGAGACCCTCGACCGCCGCCACCACATCGCGGACGCGGTGGGCGAGGCCTTCGGGACCGTCGTCACCGACGGCTGGACCGGGACCTTCTGGGCCCTGCTCTTCATGCTCATCACCGTGTTGGTCGTCGCCGGCGGGGTGTCGAGCGGCATCGAGCGCGTGTCGCGGGTCTTGATGCCGCTGCTGGTCGGGATCCTGGTCGTGATGGTCGTCTACTCGGCCTTCCAGCCCGGCTTCGGCCCGGCGCTGTCCTTCGTCTTCGAGCCCAACCCGTCGCGCCTCAAGGCCAGCGGGGTGCTCGAGGCGCTGGGGCACGCCTTCTTCACGCTCTCGCTCGGCATGGGCGCGATGATCACCTACGGGTCCTACCAGGCGAAGAAGGAGAACCTCCTCAAGCAGTCGGTCCTCATCGCGGGGCTCGACACCGCCATCGCGCTGCTGGCGTGCATGATGCTCTTCCCGATCATCTTCTCGTACGGCCAGGAGCCGGCGGCCGGCCCGGGGCTCGTCTTCAAGAGCATGCCGCTGGCCTTCGCCGAGATCGGCAGCGGCGGGATGCTGCTGGCGATCCTCTTCTTCGCGCTGCTGGTGGTCGCCGCGCTGACCTCGGCCATCTCGCTGCTCGAGGTCGTCGCGAGCTACTTCATCGACCAGCGCAACTGGAGCCGCCAGAAGGCCGCCTGGATCATCGGCGCGGTCATCTTCCTCTTCGGCGTCCCCTCGGCCTTCTCCTTCGACCCGGACTTCGCGCTGTCCTCGTGGGAGCCGACCTTCGGCAAGAGCTTCTTCGACACGATGGACTACCTGGCGTCGAACTGGCTCCTGCCCATCGGCGGCCTCCTCGTGGCGGTCTACGCCGGCTGGTTCATGCCCAAACGCATCCGCGACGCCGAGCTCGAGGGGCTCGGCGCCGGGCTCGTGAAGGGGTGGCTCGCGCTCATCCGCTTCGTCGCCCCGGCGCTCGTCACCCTCGTCGTCCTGCAGAAGGTCGGCATCCTCACCCTCGATTAGACAGGGGCGCCCCGTGCCGACCGCGACCATCGACGACATCCAGCTCCACTACGACGTCGCGGGCGCCGGCACACCGGTCCTGCTCATCATGGGGCTCTCGGTGCCGGGCTCGGCCTGGCGCTTCCAGCACCGCGCGATCGCCGAGCGCCACCGGGTCGCCTGGTTCGACAACCGCGGCGCCGGGCGCACCGACGCCCCGCCGCCGCCGTACACGATGGCGCGCCTCGCCCAGGACGCCCTCGGCCTGATGGACCACCTCGGCTGGGCCGACGCCCACGTGGTCGGGATCTCCATGGGCGGCATGGTCGCGCAACACGTCGCCCTCGATCACCGCGACCGCGTCCGCTCGCTGAGCCTCATCGCGACCTCCGCCGGCGGGACGATGGCGCGCCTGCCCACGGCCGCCGGGACCTGGCACTTCATGAAGGCGCTCCTCGGCCCGAAGCAGGGGCGCATCGACGCGACCGCGCGCCTCCTCTTCCCGCCGAGCTACAGGACGACCGCGGACATGGCGAAGATCTGTGAGATCCTGCGCGAGGACTTCGGCAAGCCGCCGAAGAAGGACGGCCGGCGCGGGCAGCTCCGCGCGGTGTTCGGTCACGACACGCGCCGGCGCCTCGGCGAGCTTGTGGGGCTCCCGACGCTGGTCATCAAGCCGGGCCGGGACATCCTGGTCCGCCCGGTCCAGGCCGAGCGCCTCCACGCCGCCATCCCGGGCTCGACCATCCTGCGCCTCCCCGAGGCGGGCCACGGCCTGCTCCGTCAGGAGCCGGACGCCATCAACGCGGCGCTGCTCTCCCACTTCGCGACGACCGACGCCGCCCGCGCGGACGCCCGACCGGTCGCGGCGACGGCGGACACCTGATCGAACCGACGCCGTCAGCGCGTCAGTCGTCCTGCTCGTCGTCCCACTCGTCCCAGCTGATCTCGGCGGCGTCGTCCTGCCAGGCGGCCTCGGCCTCCTCGTCGACCTCCTCGCCGATCCACACCGGCTCGTCGTGCACGTCGCCGTCGACGAGCTCCGGGCGGACCTTCATCGCCCGAGCCTCGAGGCGCTCCTCGGGGCGCTTGCCCTTGCGGACCCGGGCGACGAGCTTCACCGGCGTGCCCTCGAAGTCCCACTGCTCGCGCATCCGGTTCAGCAGGAACCGCTGGTAGCTGGGCGACAGCGCGTGGGCGTCGTTGACCCACAGGACGAAGATGGGCGGCGCCGCGCTGACCTGGGTGCCGTAGTAGACCTTGAGGCGGCGGTTCTTGTGGACGGGCGGCGTGTGCTTCTGGAGCACCTGGGACAGGAAGCGGTTCAGCGCCCCCGTACCGATGCGCAGGTGGCGCTTCTCCGCGACCTTGTCGACGAGCGCCATGATCTTGTGGGTCCGCTGACCGGAGAGCGCCGAGATCGACAGGATCGGCGCCCAGCCGATGAAGTTCAGGTCCTCGCGGAGCTGCTTGACGACGGTGCCGAAGCTGCGATCGTCTTTGTCCGGCACGGCGTCCCACTTGTTGACCAGGATGACGCAGCTCCGCCCCTTGTCGGCGATGAGGCGCGCGATCTTCTGGTCCTGATCGGTCACCCCCTCGAGGGCGTCGAGCACCAGCAGGCACACGTCGGCGCGGTCGATGCTCTTGAAGGTCCGGACGATGCTGATCTTCTCGACGGTCGTCCTGATCCACTTCCGCCGCCGGACACCCGCGGTGTCGATGATGACGTAGCGGCGGGTCCGGCCCTCCTCGTCGACGCGCTCTAGACGCGTGTCGATGCTGTCCCGGGTCGTGCCCGGGATGTCGCTGACCAACATCCGCTCCTCGCCGAGGAGCGTGTTGAGGAGGGTCGACTTGCCGGCGTTGGGCTTGCCGACCACGGCGACCTTGGTCAGGTCCTCGTCCTCGTCCTCGTCGACGGCCTCGGGCAGATCCTCGGCCAGCGCCTCGAACAGGTCGTACACACCACCGCCGTGCTGGGCGCTGATGGGCCACAGCATGTCGACCCCGAGCTCCCAGAACTCGGCGACCAACGGGTCGTGACGGACGCCGTCGATCTTGTTGACCGCGAAGTGCACGGGCTTGCCCGAGCGCTGGATCATCCGCGCGATCTCGCGGTCGGCCGGCACGAGCCCGGCCTGCCCGTCGAAGACGACGAGGATGACGTCCGCCTCCGCGATGGCGATGTTCGCCTGCTCGCGCATCCCGACGAGGATCTTGTCCTCGGTCACGGGCTCGAAGCCGCCGGTGTCGACGGCGACGAAGTGCTTGCCGAGCACCTCGCCCTCGCCGTACTGGCGGTCGCGGGTGACCCCGGGGAGGTCCTCGACGATGGCGTTGCGGCGCCCGACGAGGCGGTTGAACAGGGTGGACTTGCCGACGTTCGGCCGGCCCACGATCGCGAGGATGGGCTTCGACATGCGCGGCCTTATACCCGAAAGCCACCGCCGGGCGACAACTTCCTGCGCAGACGACCGCTACTCGTCGTAGCCGAGCTCCCGGAGCACGTCGGCGCGGTCGAGCCAGCCCTCCTGCACCTTCACGCGCAGGTCGAGGTAGATCGAGCGCTCGAGGAAGCGCTCGATGCGGTGGCGAGACGCCTGGCCGATCGCCTTGATGCGCGAGCCGGCGCGGCCGACGACGATGGGCTTGTGGCTCTTACGGTTCACGACCACCGTCGCGAAGATCGCCACGACGCCGTTGGGGCGCTCCTCCCAGGCGTCGACGCGGACCGCCGTGTGGTACGGGAGCTCCTGGCCGAGCTGCATGATGAGCTGCTCGCGCACCAGCTCGGCGGCCAGGAAGCGCAGCGGGCGGTCGGTCAGCTCGTCGGCGTCGAACATCGGCGGCGACTCGGGGAGCCGGCCGCGGGTCAGCTCGAGGAGCGACGCCACGCCGTCGCCCTTTCGGGCGCTGATGGGGATCACCTCGGCGAAGGGGTGCAGCCCCGAGAGGTGCTCGATCATCGGCAGGAGCTGCGCCTTGTCCTTGACCAGGTCGACCTTGTTGACCAGCAGGAACGCCGGCGTCTTGGCCTCGGCGAGGTGGCTGATGATGCGCTCGTTCTCTGCCTCGTTCTTCGCCTGTCGCGCGATCAGCGCCGGCGCGTCGACCAGCAGGTAGACGAGGTCCACCTCGGCCAGGGTCCCGACCGCGATGTCGACCATGTAGCGGTTGAGCTTCGTTCGCGGCTCGTGGATCCCGGGCGTATCGACGAAGACCGCCTGCCAGTCGTCCCAGGTGCGGATCCCGCGGATCCGGTCCCGGGTCGTCTGCGGCTTGGGCGTCGCGATCGCGACCTTCTCACCGACCAGCTTGTTCAGGAGCGTCGACTTGCCGACGTTCGGCCGCCCCACGATCCCGACGAAGCCCGTCCGATACCCGCTCCCGCCCTCACCCGCAACGTCGTCGCTCACAGCTCGCTCACCGCCTCGCAGACGGCGGCTACGTCGCGGTCGTCCACGTCCAGATGGGTCACCAGGCGCCCCGTCTGGGCCCCGGTCGCGGCGAGCAGTACCCCGCGGGCCGCCAGCTCGTCCACGAATCTCTGCGCCGTGCCCCACGCCGGCTCCACGCGGAAGACCACGAGGTTCGTCTGGACCTCGTGGGTCGGTCGCGCCACGCCGCCCGCGACCAGCGCCTCCGCGATCCGCTGCGCCCGCGCGTGGTCGTCGGCCAGGCGCGCGACGTGATGGTCGAGGGCGTAGAGCGCCGCCGCGGCCAGGATCCCGGCCTGCCGCCACGCGCCACCCAGGCGATGCCGCTGGCGGTCCGCCTCCGCGAGGAGCGCGCGCGGCCCGGTCAGCGCGCTCCCCACCGGGGCCCCGAGCCCCTTCGAGAAGCAGACGTTCACGGTGTCGAAGCACGCCGCCAGCTCCGACACCTCGACCCCACACGCGACCGCCGCGTTGAAGACCCGCGCGCCGTCGAGGTGCCGCCCGAACCCACGCGCCGCCGCCCAGTCCGTGCGCTGGCGGAGCGCCTCGACCCCGTGGGCCAGGCCGCCCGCGGCGTTGTGGGTGTTCTCCAGGGCCAGGAGCCGCACCCGAGGCGCCTTCGGGTGGTCCGGCGGCAGCGCCGCCTCGAGGTCGGCGACCGTCGGGAGCCCGTCCTCCGCCGCGACGGTCATGAGCTGGACGCCGAAGGTCGCGGCGCCTCCCGCGCCCTCCCAGCGGGCGACGTGCGCCCGCTCGTGACACAGGACGGCGTCGCCGGGGCGGGTCTGACACCCGAGCCCCAGCTGGTTGCCCATCGTCCCGCTCGGCACGAAGAGCGCCGCCTCCTTACCGAGCCGCTCGGCGATGACCCGCTCGAGCCGATTGACCGTCGGGTCCTCACCGTAGACGGCGTCGCCGACCGGCGCGGCGACCATCGCGGCCAGCATCGCCGCGGGCGGCCGGGTGACCGTGTCCGAGCGCAGGTCGACCGGGGCCCTCATCCGAAGAAGACCGACTGCCGCTCGCTCAGGCGCTGATCGATCATGTCCTGGATGGACCGCCGCACCTGCTCGTTGAGGCGGTTCACCAGGACGCGGTCGCTCGCGGCGTCGGGCCCGAAGGACGCGATGTCGATGGGGGCGCCGAAGTCGATGGTCCACTTGGTCGGGTACGGGATGAGCCCGAGCGGCCCGAGCAGCGGCAGGGTCGGCGTGACCGGGATGTACGGCAGCCCCAGCGGCCGCGCCAGCCAGCCGACCTTGGACAAGAGCGGCATCGCCTCCTCGGCGCCGACGATGGCGCACGGGACGATCGGCGCCTTCGCCTTCATCGCCAGCCGGATGGCGCCGCCGCGACCGAAGCGCTGGAGCCGATAGCGCTTTCGGAAGAGCTTGCCGATGCCCTTGACCCCCTCGGGGAAGACCAGGGTCGCCTGGTCGTGCTCGAGGAGCCGCACGGCGTTCTCCTGACACGCGCGGACCGCGCCGAGCCGGGTCATCATCGTGCCCAGGTAGGGCACGTGATAGATGAAGTCCTCGACGAGCGCCCGCACGCGCCGATGCGACGGGTGCTGCTGGCGAATGGCCGTCACGACCATGGCGCCGTCGTACGGCAGCGTCCCCGAGTGGTTCGCGACGATGAGGACCCGGCCCTCGTCCGGGACGTGCTCGAGCCCGCGGGACTCGACCCGGAAGTAGTTGTCGTGGAACCACTTCCCGACCGCCTCGAGGGGCTCGATGAAGGCCGGCTCGAAGCCGAACTCGTCGATCTCGCGGACCTCGCGCGAGGCGAGCCAGCGCGCCACGAGCCGCTCGAGCCGGACCACCCCGACGTCCCGGACGAAGCGTACGATCTCGCGGATGCCCGGCTGGTCGCCGAGCTGCGCGATGCGCTCGCGCAGCTCCTCGAGGGACAGGATCTCGCTCTTCGACTCGAAGACGCCGCTGTCGATGCGGATGGCGTCCGCCCAGCGGTTCATCTCGGGGTCGCGGTGCTCCTCGGGGTCGTCGAACGGATCCACCACGTCGTCGTCGGGCGGCGCCACCACCTCGGCGACCTCGGCCGGCTCCTCGACCTTTTTCTTCTTGCGTCCAGTCGCCATCACACCGCTCCTCGGGCGCTCACCGCGGGGGCCTGCTGCTGTTTGCGCGCCAGCGACAGGTAGAAGGACTCGATCGCCTCGCGCGAGCCGTGCCGCGGCGAGAACCCCATCACCTGACGCATCCGCCGGTCGTCGGCGACCCAGGTGTAGCGCAGGTAGTTGAGGAAGGTCCCGGGGGCGTCGGCGAGCTGCAGGTTGAAGAGGACGTTGCCGAACGCGTAGCCCATGAGGTGGGGCACCGGGATCCCGACCCGGCCGCCGAGCTTCAGCACGTCCGAATAGTAGAGGGTACCCGGGCCGACGATGTTGAAGTCGCCGGGGTGATCCTCCTTGACCGCCTTCACCAGGGCCGCGACCGCGTCATCCTCGTGGAGGAACTGCATCAGGGGGTCGTAGCCCATCAGGCGCATCACGCTCTGCCGCGAGAGCATCCGCGACCACCAGGTCCGGATCGTCGGCCCGACGGTCATCCCGAAGCGCAGGGACGTGCAGACGATCTTCGGGCAGTCCCGCCGGAGCCGCGCCAGCTCGCGCTCGGCGGCGACCTTGTCCATGACCCAGCGGCTCGTCTTCTCGCCGCGGAGGCGGTGGGACTCGGTCAGGAACGCCGGGTTCATGGGGTGCGCGCCGTAGACCGCCGTGGTCGAGCGCAGGACGACCTTCGGGACCTTCGCCGTGGCCGCCGCGTTCATGATGTAGAGCGAGCCGATGGCCTCGAGCTCGTGGGCCCAGCTCGACGAGTGCGACGGGTGCGCCAGGAACGCCAGGTGGCACAGCACGTCGATCCCGTCGTCGGCCAGGATCTTGGCCGCCTGCTCGTCGGAGGTCGGGTCGGTCAGGTCGAGTCGCGAGAACCGCGTCTTGGTCCGCCCGCTCTCCGGTGGGCGGATGTCCAGGGCCGCGATGTGCTCACACGCCGGATCCTCCTCGAGGGCGGCGATCAGCCGCTCGCCGAAGAAGGTCCTGGCTCCCGTCAGGGCGACCCGATAGGGGCGTTCGGGGCCCGCGCCGCTCGCTGTGCTCATGTCGCGATGCTCGCTCGCTACGGGCCGCCACGGCGACCCAGGGATGTCCAGATCGATGTGGCGCTAGCATCGTCGACGGACCCCCGCCCCGTCCAGCCGCGTCAGCACCGCCCGGCGCCGAGAGCTCGGCGAGGCGCGCCCCTACTGCTTCTTCTTCGCGTCATCCTCGGGCGTGACGATCCTGGTGTCCTTCTGGGTCGTGATGACCTTGACCTCGGTCTTGACCTTCGGGAGCTCCGTCAGGCTGAGGCTCTCGACCACGGCGTAGGCGACCTTCTTCGAGACCGCCTCGGTCGGGCTCATCATCAGCCCGCCGCCGTCGATCGCGGTGGTCAGCGCGCCGGACTTCATGTCGAGGCGCTTGGCGAGGCGCCCGTAGAAGCGCTCGAGGAACTGCGCGCGGGCCTTCTGGAGCGTCACCTCGGTCGGCGTCGGCTCCTTGACCTTCGGCGCGGGCTTGCCCTCCTCGGGCTCCGGCGGCGGCTCGGGCTTCTTGACTCCCTCGTATTCGACCTCGGTGAAGACGAGCCCGGACGACGGGAACATCAGCACGCGATCGGTGAACGGGGCGAGGGCCGCGCCGGCGTCGTGGACCTGGGTCACGACCACGCCGACCACCGGGCTCTTCACCGAGCGGATGGTGTCGGCGAGGATCATCACGCCCTGAGCCGAGCCCTCGGTGGCGGTGATCATCAGATAGATCGGCCGATCGTTGTCCGCGTCGAGCTTCAGCAGCTGGTCCGAGAGCTTGCTCGCCGCCTTCACGTCGAGCTTGCCCGCCACGTCGACGTTGCGGTCGGTCAGCTCGAGGGCGAGCGCCGAGCTCGAGAGCGCGAGCGTGAGGGCCACGGCGAGGGCGAGACGGAGTCGGGGCATCGGTTCACTTCCAGACCAATAGGGAGCGCGACACGGTCAACGAGGGCGACACAGTTACGCGCCCACGCGAGCAAATCAAGCGGGCACGCCGCTCGGGAGCGCTACTTCCGCTTGGCGGCGAGGCGGGCCTTGAGCTCCTCGAAGCGGCGGATGGTCTCGCTCTTGTCGACCTCGCCGGCGGTCCGCACGCGGTCGACGTCCTCGCGGTGGGTCGCCGGGATCTCGCGCAGGAAGCGCGACGGGCGGGTCGGCCCGGTCCCGTGGAAACGCTGCCGCACCTTCGCCAACGTCAGGAACGCCGTGCGCCTCGCCCGGGTCAGCCCGACGTAGAAGAGGCGCCGCTCCTCCGAGACGTCCCCGCGCGAGTCCTCGAGGGTCCGCTGGTGGGGGATGAGCCCCTCCTGGCAGCCGATGACGAAGCAGACCGGCCACTCGAGCCCCTTGGCCGCGTGGAGCGTCATCAGCGCCACCTCGTCGCGGTCGTCCTCCTCGCCGGTGGACTTCGCGTCGAGGGCGACCAGCCGCAGGTAGTCCCGGAGCTCGCCGCCGGGCGTCCGCTCCTGCCAGTTCTTCATGCTCCGAAAGAGCATCTCGACGTTCTTCCAGCGGCGCTCGCCGCCGGGCCCCTCGGTCGGGTCGCGGATCCAGGCCTCGCGCGCGCCGGTGACCTCGCAGAGCCACTCGGCCAGCCCGCCGAGGTCGTGGGCGTCGGCGTTGCGGCGCCGCGCCTCGCGGAGGACCCGCACCAGCTCCGCCAGCTTCGCCTGCTGCGAGTCCTTCACCCCCGGGACCTCGTCGGCGCGCTCGACGGCGCTCCACAGGCTCCCCTTGATGTGCTGGGCGTGGTCGTGGAGCAGCTCGAGGGTCTTCGGCCCGACGCCCCGCTGCGGGAAGTTGATGATCCGCAGGAGGCTCACCTCGTCGTGCGGGTTCACCAGGAGCCGTAGGTAGGAGAGGACGTCCTTGACCTCTTTGCGCTCGAAGAAGGCGTAGGCGCCCACGAGGCGATAGGGGATCCCGGCGAGCCGGAAGGCCTCCTCGATGGGGCGGGTCTGCGCCGAGGTCCGAAACAGCACGCCGAAGTCGCTGTAGCGCCGGTGGTCGAGCTCGCGGCGGCGGCGGATCTCTGCGGCCACGAAGGACGCCTCGCCCTGCGGGTTGCGGCACGTCACGACGCGCACCCGCTCGCCCTCGCCGACGTCGGTCCAGAGCGACTTCTCCCGGCGCTCGGCGTTGTGGTGGATGATGGCGTTGGCCGCGTCGAGGATGTGCCCGGTCGAGCGGTAGTTCTGCGTCAGCGCGATGGCCGTCGCGTCGGGGAAGTGCTCCTCGAAGTTCAGGATGTTCCTGAAGTCCGCCCCGCGCCAGCCGTAGATGCTCTGGTCGTCGTCGCCGACCACGCACAGCTGGCGGTGCTCCTGGGCGAGCAGGCTCACGAGCTTCAGCTGCGCGCCGTTGGTGTCCTGGTACTCGTCGACGAGGATCGTCCGGAAGCGGTCGCGCCAGCGGTCACGGACGTCCGGGTGCTCCTCGAGCAGGCGGATGGCCTGGAGGATCAGGTCGTCGAAGTCCATCGCGTGGTAGGCGGCGAGCCAGTCCAGGTAGGCCTGATAGACCTTCGCGAGCAGGCGTCGGGACGGCGAGACGGCCATGTCCTGCGGGGTGACGCCGGAGTTCCGGGCGTTGGAGATGGCCATCAGGAAGAGCTGCGGGTCGTGGCGCCGCGGGTCCATGCGCAGCTGCTTGAGGCACTGCCGGACCGCGCCCGCCTGGTCGGCCGCGTCGAGCAGCGAGATCCCGCGCCGATAGCCGAGCCGCTTGGCGTCGTGCTCGAGCATCCGCAGGCCCAGCGAGTGGAAGGTCCCGATGGTCATGGCGCGCGCGGCGTCGGCGCCGACGAAGTGCCCCACGCGCTCGGCCATCTCGCCGGCCGCCTTGTTGGTGAAGGTCAGCGCCAGGACGTTGTCGGGCGCGATGCCGCCGGAGACGAGGTGCGCGATCCGGACCGTGATGACCCGGGTCTTGCCGGTGCCGGCCCCGGCGAGCACGAGCACCGGCCCGCCGGCGTGCAGGACGGCCGCCCGCTGCTGCGGGTTCAGCTCGTCGACGAGGCGCGCGACCGTGGCCTGGAGGGACATCGGGCGAACGCTAATCGTCCGGCGTCGGGTTGACCAGCGAAAGTCCTGCGGCCCCGCGCGCCCGGATCAGTCCTCGATGAGCGCCTCGGGCGGCTCGCCGGCCAGGATCTGGAAGAAGGCCGGCGTCTGCGCCCACTTCAGCCCATGGTGGACCCGCCACACCGGCAGCGGGTGGGTCCGCTGGTTGCTGCTGAGGAGCTCCATCACCCACAGCAGCACGTCGCCCTCGCGGAGCTGCTCGGCCTCGTGGGCCTGGTCGACGAAGGCGGCGACGTTCAGCTCCGGCAGCCACTTCCCCCCGCCGCCGGCGAGGATCATGTGGGTGCGGATGAACGTCTCGAGCGACCCCGTGGTCAGGAGCTCTCCCCGATCGGCCGACAGCTCCGACATCTGGTACCAGCGGTAGAGCGCGATCTGGATCGGCTTGATGACCAGCGCCGCGAGCCCGAACATGTCGAGGATCTTCAGCGCGCCCGCCAGGATGAGCCAGACGAGCGTCCGGTAGGTGACGTGGCCCAGCCGAACGTGGGTCAGCTCGTGGCCGAGGACGCCGAGGATGCACTGGTCGTCGGCGATCTCGAGGAGGCCCGAGGTGATGCCCACCTGGGGCTTGCCGGCGCCCATCGCGAAGGCGTTCGGGCGTGGGTCCTGCACGGTGAAGAGCGGCGGCGGGTCGACGCCGATGCGGCCGGCGGCCTCGAGATAGAGCTTCCAGAGGCGCGGCGCCTGCTCGGGGCCGATACGGACGGCGCCGGCCATCAGCTGGAAGTGGGTGAGCTTGTCGAGGGTGGAGCCGAGGAGCTTGTTGATGACCGTGTCGGCCATCGGGATCGACTTGAGCTTGTCGAGGGCCGCGCGGTCCCACGGGTGGGAGAGGTCCTCGTCGCGCAGCTCGGTCAGCGGCTCGCCGGCGACGCGAAGCAGCGCCGATCCGCAGCTCCCGCAGCGGACCTTGGTGAGGTCCTCGAGGGCCCGGCTGACCGGGACGCGGTTCTTCGCCTTGCAGAAGCGGCAGCGCAGGGTGACGGCTTCGGCGGACGTCTCGGGCATGATCGGCTCCTCGGCGAGGGCGCGCTGCGGCGCTCATGGCACGGCGTATTGGACGCGCGCCACGCTACGGCAGGGCAGCCGGCTTGTCGACGCCGGCCGGCGGTCAGCGAGAGGTCAGCGTCGTGAGCGTGATCGTCGGCGGATCCGGGAGGTACTTCCAGACGCGGACGTCGTCGTAGTCGAAGGCCTGCGGCGACGGGTAGTTGCTGTGCGCCCCGAGGGCGATGGTCCCGGCGCTGATCTGATGCGGGGCGGTGACGTTGACGCCGTCGTGCAGCACCGTCCCGTTGAACCAGGACCAGATCCGCTGGCCGACGACCTGATACCGCGTCGTGATCCAGGTGTTGGACGGGTAGGCCTGCGGCAGCGTCACGTCGTCGTAGAACCAGCTGTAGTCGGTGTCGTTGACAAACGGCCGCATCGTGGCCTGGGTCGTGTTGCGGTAGAACTCGAACCACCACAGCGTCGTGCTGTTGATCCCCGCGTTGGCCACGCGGACGGCGGGGCCCTGGTAGCTCGCGCCGCCGGTCGACGCGTCGCGCATCCGCACGCTGAGGACGTAGTCGGTCCAGGCGTAGCCGCCGTTGTAGACGAGGCCCGCCTCGTAGCTGTCGGTGCTGGACGGGTCGTGCAGGCGCACGTACCCGTCGGTCGCCTGCCACTGACCGAAGTTGTTGGTCCAGGAGTTGCCGTTGGTCCAGTCGCCGTCGTCGAAGTCCTCCCACAGCCAGTAGACGTCGCGGCCGTCGGCCGGCGGCGCGCCGGCCGACGGGTTGCCCCAGGCCAGGACGTAGTCGCCGTCGGTGGTGTTGGCCGGGATGGCGACCGCCGGTGAGAAGGCGATCGTCACGCTGCCCGTGTTCCAGCCGTCGAGCGCGACCCGGTCGAGCTCGTCGTAGCCGGCGCCGTTCCAGCGCAGGAGCCTCACGTCGTCGCCGCTGGCCAGGGACTGCCCGGCCGTCACGAGCGCCGCGTGGTCGAGGGTGAACGTGAAGGTCGAGTCGGCGGTCAGGGCGGTCGGCCCGGCGGCGATCTCGAGGACCCGCTGGTGGTGCCAGGCGGTGTCCCACCAGGTCGCGTCGTAGAAGGTCCCGGCCGAGCTGAACTGGGCCGCGAACTGGATGCCGGCGAGGCCCGTGTACTCGGTGTAGACGACGCCGTCGCCTTGGTTCAGCTCGTGGCGCGTGCAGGTGTCGAAGTCGCCGTCCCAGATGACGTAGGGCCAGGTCGTCCCGGGCGGGGTCCAGCCGTCGGTGAAGTCGCCGTCGGAGGCGGTCGCCTCGGCGGAGAGCGTGCAGCCGGTGACGTCCTCGAGCCCGAGCGCGACGTTCCAGTAGCGCTTGCCGTACGTCCCGAGCTGCTCGGCGCCGCGGTAGACGGCCGCCTCGAAGAGGGTGGCGTTCGGGACCACCGGGGAGTCCTCGTTGCTGAGGTTCCCGGGGCCGCCGGTCGGATCGATGACGAGGTCGGGCAGGCTCGGGCAGCTGATGACGACGTTGGACATGTGCAGCACCGTGTCGGCCCCCTCGCCGCCGGTGCAGGCGAAGGCCATGACGGCCGTCGGCGAGCGCACGCCCTCATCGTTCGAGAGCAGGCGGATGGGGTTGCCGCCGCTGTCCTCGCAGTCGAGCTTGGCCGAGCAGAAGATGTCCTCGAAGCTGACGGCGACGTCGAAGAAGCCCTGGGTCGCCATGCGCATGACGGTGAGATCGAAGGAGACCGGGACGTCACCGTCGGCGACGCAGGTGGCGACCTGGGTCACCGGGCCCGAGGCCGTGGGGTTGTCGTAGGAGCCGTCGGGGAGCTCCACGCCGCCGGCGTAGAGCGCGTCGAGGGTCAGCGCGACGGTGTTCTGCTCGGCGCCCGCCGAGGCGTCGCAGGTCCCGACGTAGGCGACGTCGCCGGAACCGTCGCCGTAGTCGTCGGCGCAGAGGTTCGAGCGCGTCCAGACCTGCTGGCTCTGTCCGTTCGTGACGGTCAGCGTGTAGCAGGCGTTCGTGACGCCCGGCAGCGTGATCGGGGCGATGGCGATCGCCACCTGGCCCCCGCCGGGCACCACGTCCTGGGCCTCGGAGCCGCAGGCCGGAGCCAGGGCGCTCCCCAGGAGCGCTGCGATCGACAGTGCGCGGCGTACCATGAGCATCCTCGTCTGATGAACGCGCCACACGGCAGTGCAGCGCTTTCGCAGCATACGCTTCGCAGGCTGCGCTGGTCAACGTCGTGACCCAACTCGTGTGCACCGCACGATGACCTCGCGCGCACCGCAAGCGAGGCGCGGCGTCAGTGGGTGATGGGGACCTCGACGTCGAAGAAGACGTCGCCGTAGACCGCCTTGAAGCCGATCGACTGGACGTCCGTGGGGACACCGTCGCTGGCGAAGCAGGGGTTGCCGTCGGGATCGCGGACCCACTCGCCGTCGACGAAGAGCGGCGTCACCGGGACGCTGAAGAACTGAAACGAGCTCTGCCACAGAGGGCCGGGCTCTCGCTGACGTCGGCGGTCGCGCCGTCGTCTCCGCGGGCCACGGCCGCCAGGCCCAGCGCGGCCAGCGCGCCCGTGAGACCACGAAGACCCAGGCCGTTGCTGCCTCGTCGAACCATCCCGTCACCTCGTCCGTGAGGTGACGTCGTTGCAGCGTCGCCGGGCCCCGATCGAATCCGAGCCCGCGGGGCGGTCAGAAGAAGAAGCGATACCCGAGGAGCGCGTTCAGCGCGCCGACGTTGGTGTCGCGCAGGATGAAGCCGTCGACGGTCGCGTAGCCGATCTGGAGCTCGAGGGTCAGCGCCCCCGGGCCCACGAAGAGCTCGCCGCCGATCGCCCCCAGGAAGCCGAAGCGGGTGTCCGTCTCCTCGTTGGCGCCGAAGGGCTCGCCCCCGCCCGCCCCCGAGACCTCGGTGCGGAGCAGGTACGCCCGCGCGCCCAGGCTGACGTGCGGTCGGAAGAGCCGGCTCTCGATGGGGATCCGGAGCCGGAGCCCGAGGGTCAGGGCGAGCTCCTGCTGGGTGACGCTGTAGGTCATCATCTGGTCCCCGGGCAGGCGCTCGTCCGGGCCGGCGGTGCCGTCGAGGGTCGGCGCGGCCCACTGACCGGAGAAGAAGACCTCGAGCATCCGCTCGGCGAACGGGAGGGTCACGCCGAGCTCGACCTCGGGCGTGAAGGCCGCGCCGAGCTCGCTGAAGGCCTGGCTGAACGAGCCGCCGACCTTCAGCGCGGCGGTCAGCCCCGTCCCGAAGAGGCCACCGTGAACGTAGATCGGCCCCGCCTCCTCCTCTGCCGGAGCGTCCGCCGCAGCGGTGCCCTCCAGGGCGGGCTCGGCGGTGGGCTCGATGGCGAGCGCCGGCACCTCCGGCGCCGGGGCCTCCTCAGCGGGTGGGGGCGGGGGTGCGGCCAGAGCCGGGGCTGTGAGCAGGCCGAGGAGGGAGGTCGCGACGATGACGTGGCGGGTGTACATGGCGGGCCTCCTCACTGAACCGTCGTGCCGACGTCGGACTTGACCTCGAGCCCCCCGCCCGCGGCGGGTCCGACGCCGCCCGCGGAGAAGAAGAATGCGCTCTCCTGGGTGAGCCCGAGGAAGATCCGCGCCGCGGTCATCACGCCGCCTCCCTGGGGGGTCCAGTTGCGGAGCTGCGGCAGCCGATCGAGCCCGCCGCAGGTCCCGGCGCCGACGCAGAGCTCTGCGGAGCGCACCCGGTTGTCCGGGGAGCTCGCGCCGCTGCCTCCGCCGGCGATGAACAGGAAGCCGTTGGCCACCCCGGGCCCGTAGCCGAAGACCGCCGGCGGGCTCTGCCCCGGGTCCATCAGCGGCGGATCGCTCGCCTGGGCGGGGTCGTCCGCCGGGTACCCGAGGGCCCCGTCCCCCTGGACGACGCCGACGTCCATGACACCCTCAGCGCCGGACGCTCCGAGCCCGGGGCCGAAGAAGACCCAGGTCTCGCCGCGCACGCCCCCGAACGCGCCGCCGGGCTCGGCGACGTCTCCGCCGGCGACGACGTAGCCCGAGAGCCAGGCCCGCGGGGCCGCGAGCTGCGCCGAGTGGGCCGTCCACGCCGAGACGTCCTGGGTCTGGCGCCCCTTCGCCGCGACCGGCGCGACGACGTCGATCCGCGCGACCTCATAATCGTCGAGGTAGGCGTCGACCCCCGGCCCGACCCCGTCGGGCACCACGCCACCAGCGGCGTAGAGGAAGTGGACGCCGGCGCTGCTCGGGTGCGGCGCGGCGACCAGCGCGTGACCCTCACGCGCAGTCTGGAGCCCGACGGGCAGCGTCCGCCACACGCCGAGTGATCCCGCCGGCAGCGGCGGGTCGCCGTCGGCCACCGCGCCCGCGTCGGCGAAGGAGGTCCCGTCGCCGCCGACCGTGGACGCGACGAGCGCGACCTGATCGACGCCCTGCCCGGCCTCGGAGGTCCGATACACGCGGTATCCGGACGCGCCGGGGATGGCGTCCCAGCGCACCGTGACGGTCAACCCGGGCAGCTCGGGCAGCTGCACGACGATGGGCTCGCCCGGGAGCGACTCGCCGCCGGGGTTGTTCGGATCGTCGCCGGGGAAGGTCGCCGCGACCCGGTAGATCCAGACGCCGCCGCCCAGCCCCGGCGCCCCCTCGGACTCGTCGATGGTGATGTCGAGGTCGGCGAGCTCCGGCGTGGCCAGTGGGTCGAGGATCTCGGCCCGAAGGACCGTCGCCACGGGGGCCGAGCCATCGTCGCCGCCCACCATGTAGACGAAGCGCCCGAGCCGAACGGTCCCGGCGAAGGTCCGTGGCCCGGGCAGGGCACGGCGCTGAGGCACCCAGGAGCCCAGCCGGCCGAAGACGTCGACCCCGGCGGCCTCGACGCTGCTCTTGGCGTCAGCGAGCGCGCCGCCGTCGCCCCCTACCGCGTAGAGGAAGCGGCTCGTGTCGGTCGGGCGCCCGGCGACGAGGCCGAGCCCGCGGCGCGCCTCGGTCATCGGCACGCCGGTGTCGCGCCAGGCGTTGAGGTTCTGGGACGGGTTCTTGAGCGACACCGCCGAGAACCGAAACGACGAGCCGTCGAGGTTGGTGATGGTCACCGTGCAGACGCTGCCGGGAGCCAGGCTCCCGTCGTCCGCCGGGAAGGTCGCGGTGACCTCGGTGTCGGTGGCGCCCCCGGTGACGGTCGCCGAGAGCCCCGGTTCGTCCGCGGCGGGGTAGAGGACGTAGCTGCCCCCGCTCGGGACGAGGCACCGCATCGCGACCGTGTCGACGTCGAAGCCCGACCCGAAGAGGGTCGCCGGGAAGGGGGCGTTGCTGTCGAAGGAGGCCGGGACGATGGTCTCGATGCGCGGCGGCGGGTCGGCGGTCACCACGACGCCGTCGTAGAGGCCGACGGTCCCGTCGGGGTTGACGACGATGAGGTCGTAGCGCTCTCCGGCCTGGAGATCGGTCCCCGGGACGACGCCGGTCAGGGTGGTCGCGTCGGACCACAGGACCGCGCGGACGTTGGTCGCCGGCGTCCCCTCGGTCGCGCTCTGCGGGTTGAGGTAGGCGCGCGGCGTCTGAACGAAGTCACCGGCGTCCGAGGTGACCGTGATCGCGGTGGACGAGCCGGCCCAGACGTAGGCGGGGTCGACGTCGTCGATGGAGACGCTGAGGTCGTCGGTGACCGTCACCGCCCCGTCGAGGACGCCGACGCAGCCGATCTGGCTCGTCACCCTGACCGCCCAGGCGCCCGCCTCGAGGCCGGCGGGGATCAGCGCCTGGATGCGGTTCGGGGCGCCGGTCGCCGAGCTCCCGTCGAGGACCTCCTCCTGGCCGCTCGGCCCGATCATGACGACCTCGGCGGCGGGCTGGTCGAGCCCGGAGAGGTAGATCGTCGCCTGGACGGTGATCCCGCTGTAGACGACCGGCGGATCGACGAAGAAGACCAGCGGCGTCGGGTGGACCTTCACCGCGGCGACGAGGGTGTCGCTGCAGCCCGCGGCGTTCTCGACGGTCAGGTCGTACGTCCCCGGCGGGATGTCGGGCGGGAAGCTCGCCTCGAGGGAGGTGGCGCTCGAGAACGCCACCGTGGCGTCGTAGCGTTCACCGCCGCCGGTGAGGTAGACCTGCGAGGCGGGCGAGAAGCTCTCGCCGGTGACCGTCAGGCTGTCGCCGGTGTCGGAGCAGAACTCGGTCGGGTCGACGCCGGTCACGACCGGGACCGGGACGCTGAAGAAGACGCCGGTGGCCGTGGTCCCGCAGCCGGAAGGCGCCGGGTTGGTCACGCTGACCGGGACGTCGCCCTCGGGCAGGGCGCCGGACGGGACGACCACCGCGAGCTGGGTGCACGAGCTCACGGTGACGCCGGGCGCGGCCAGCGCGGTGCAGCCGTCGACGCTGCCGGCGACCACGGCGTAGGGCGTCTCGGCGAGGGTGACCTCGGGAACGACGCCGTCGACGACGAGGAAGCCGTCACCCATGATGGTCACGGTCGCGTCGCCAGCGGCGGTGCAGACGGCGTCGGGGACGACGGCGGAGACGACCACGTCGGGCGGCGCGAGCAGGACGTCGAGCGAGCTCGTGGCGCAGGGGATGGGCGGAGGGCTCGTGACCGCGACGGTCACCGCGCCCGGCTCCAGGGCGCCCTGGGGGACGGTGACGGTCAGCTCGGTGCAGGTCTCGACGTCGCTCAGCGGACCGATGGCGCCCGCGACGCAGCCCCCGGTGGCGGTCACCGACGCGCTCGCGCCGTTCATCGTGACGCTCGGCGGTACGCCGTCGACGACGTAGAAGGCGGCGCCGCGGACGACCACGCTACGGTCTCCGTCGTCGGTGCAGACCAGCGCCGGCTCGGCCGAGGTGATCGCCGGCGGATCGATGAGGGGGACCTCGATGTCGTAGGTGTCCGAGCAGCCGGCCGGCCCGGGGTTGGTGACCGCGAGGGTCGCGGCGTCTCCGTCGACCATGGCCGGCGACACGACGACATCGAGCAGATCACAGTCCTCGACGGTCAGCCCGGGGACGCTCAGCGCCTCGCACGCGCCGGGGGTGATGGCGCCGGCGGCGACGGTCGTCGCGTCCACCGTGACGCTCGGCGGGGCGCCGTCGACGGTGAAGAACCAGCTCCCGCTCAGCCGCAGGGTCTGCTCGCTGCCGTCGGCGCAGATGACCGGCGGCGCGACGTCGTCGACGCGGGGCGGCGGGACCAGCACGAGCTGATCCGATCGGCTGTCGGAGCAGCCCGCCGGCTCGGGGTTGGTGACGCCGATCTCGGGCTGCCGTGGGGCGGCCGTGTCCTCCTGCGGGACCGTGATGGTCAGCTCGGAGCATCGGGTCACGTCGTGATCCTGGGTCTCGAGCCCCTCACACGCGCCGAGCGGTCCCGCGCCGATCGCGTCGCCGTCGAGGGTCGCCGACGGGATCCCCGCGTCGATACCGAGGAGGTCGGACCCGACGAGGACCACGTCCCGGTCGCCCTCCGCCACGCACACCATCGGCGGGACGAAGCCGGTGATGGCCGGGGGCGGCACGACGCGGAGGCGCTTGTCGTCCTCGCTGACGCACGCGGCCGTCTCCGGGTTCTCGACGGTCACCGCCGGGTAGCCGACGGCGACGCTGTCTTGGCCCATCACCGCGTTGGCGCTGGTGCACAGCGTCGCGGTGACCCCGGGGTGGGGGATGGCGACACAGCCGTCGAAGTCGCTCAGGGAGAACGGCGCGGGTTCGCCGTCGACGGCGAGCACGGCGTCGGTGCCGTTCAGGCGGAGGAAGCTCTCGCCGGACAGGGCCAGGGTCCGAGGGCCTTCCGCGAGGCAGGTGATGCTCGGATCGACGGTGGTCAGGGTTGGCCTGTCGACGGCCGCCAGGGTCATTGAGGACGTCGCCTCGTGACCGTTGGCGTTCGTGATCCTCAGATCGTAGAGCCCGGCCGCGAGGGCCCCCGTCCCGCCGTCGGCCAGGTCGAGCGCCTGATCGACGACGAAGGTCAGCTGGGCCTGAGACTGCCACGAGAGCCGCCCCGCGTTCGGCCCCGCCGGATCACCGGACCAGTCGTATTCTGCCCCATCCCCCACGCTCCCATCGAGCGTGTGTTCTCGGACCAGCGTTACGGTCGGCAGCGCGGCCTTCGGCTCGGACGGGATGTCGAAGGGGATCGGTGAGAAGCGGTCCCCACGCGCGACGATCGCCGTGGTCAACTGCTCACGGCAGATCACGCCGGGGTCTATGGGCAGCTCCTGACCCGCCACGGGATCATCCACCTCCGGGCGCGGCCCATCGACCTCAGACGAACAACCAGAGAATACGGCTACGAACAAGGCGAGCCGCCACGCTGCTGGACCTCGGCGCATCTTCCCCCCTCCCTCAACACGTATTCTCTACGAGCAGCGAGAACAGATCAACCGGAGCGCGTCACCGACGTATCTCGGCGTCCCCGGCGCCGGGGATCAGGGCCGCGTGATGCGCCGAATCACGCCGTCTCGTACCGTCGCGGTGGGTGTCGCCCGGAGCCAGCGCGCCGGCTCGCGGCGGGGATCGGCGTCGAAGAGGGTCAGGTCCAGCGGCCGCCCGACCGCGAGCGACCCGTGGCGGTCCTCCTGGTGAGCAGCGAAGGACGCGCCGCTGGAGTAGGCGCGCACGGCCTGGGCCACGGTCAGCCGCTCCTCGGGCCGCCAGCCGCGCTCGGGCCAGCCGGCGGCGTCCTGCCGGGTGGTCGCGGCGTAGATGCCGACGGCGGGGCGCCAGGTCTCGATCGGCCCGTCGGAGCCGAAGGCCAGCGGGATGCCGCGCTCCAGCACCGTCCGCCAGGCGTACGCCCCGGCGAGGCGGTCCTGACCCAGGCGCTCCGCCACCCAGCGCATGTCCGAGGTCGCGTGGGTCGGCTGCATGGAGGCGACCACGCCGAGGGCCTCGAAGCGCGACCAGTCGGCGGGGTCGACGATCTGCGCATGCTCGATCCGGTGGCGGAGCCCAGGCGGCCCGCCAGCGTCGGCGATGACCTGGAGCGCGGCCGAGGTGGCGCGGTCGCCGATGGCGTGGATGGCCACCTGGAGCCCGCGCGAGGTGGCCCGGCGCGCCCAGCCGCGGAGCTGGTCGATGGCGATCGACGCCCCACGCTCGCCGGTGGCGTCGCTGTACGGCGCCTTCAGGGCCGCGCCGCGGCTCCCGAGGGCGCCGTCCGCGAATACCTTCACCCCGACGACGCTGACGTCGGGGTGAGGCGTGACCGGGCCGGGCGGGTGCGCGTCGAGCCAGGCGAACGCCTCGTCGCCGGCGTAGAGGTAGACCACGACGCGCACGGGGAGGCGGCCGTCGGCCTCCGCGATGCCGATCAGCGCCTCGAGCTCCGGGACCGTCGCGGCCATGAAGTGGACCTCGACCAGGCCAGCGTCGGCGCAGCTGGTCAGGCCGGCGCGGATCCAGCGCGTGTGGTCGGCCACCGTCGGGGGGACCTTCAACGCCTCGCGCAGGGCGTCGCTCGGATCGACGACGACGCCGGTGGGGCGCTCCAGGACGTCGCGGACCACGCGCCCCGCCGCGCCGGGCTCGTCGAGCATCGACGCGACCAGGGCCAGGGCGGCCTCGTTCAGCCACAGGGCGTGGCCGTCGACGCGGGTCAGGACGACGGGCCGGTCCCCCGCCGCGCCGCCGAGCTCCTCCGCGGTCGGGAAGGCGCGGTCCGGGAACTGGTTCTGGTCCCAGCCGTCACCGGCGATCAGGGCGACGTCCGGGTGCGCGGCGGCGTAGGTCTTGACCTGCGCCCGGACCTGCTCGGGCGACCGCGCCTCGGCCAGGCTCAGGGTCTCGAAGGAGCGCCCGATCCACGCCAGATGCAGGTGGGCGTCGGCGAGGCCCGGGACCGCCAGAGCGCCCGGGAGCCGGACCACGTCCAGCCCGGGCGGGATCGGCGGGACCTGCGGTAGCAGCGCGCGGACGACGCCCGCGTCGTCGACCACGACGGCGCGGTAGGTGACACCGTCGTCGCGGGCGGGCCAGAAGGTCGGGCCGACGAGGATCCGCCCCGAGGCCGGGAGCTCGTTCATGGCGGTCTCCTCCGGGGCCGTCGCGCAGGCCGTGGCGGCCGTCGCGAGGGCCGCGAGCGCGATCGCCGGCAGCGTGGGCCTCATCGGCGCCTCCTGCCCCGGGCCTCGATGCGGTCGGCGCGCAGGGCGTGGCCGGTCGAGAACATGCGGCGATAGGTCAACAGCGCCACGCCGATCGAGCCCATCGCGCAGGCGGCGGCCAGCATGAACATCACGACGATCTGATAGGCGATGGCGTCCACCGGGTCCGCTCCCTGGAGGATCTGGCCGGTCATCATGCCGGGGAGCGACACGATCCCCACGACGGTCATCGCGTTCAAGATAGGGATCATCCCGCGGCGGACCGCGTCGGTGACCGGACCGCGCGCGGCCTCCCACGACGTCGCGCCGTGAGCGAGCTCCATCTCGACGAGATCCCGCCGCAGATCGAGCGCCTCGAGGAGCCCGTCGAGGGCGAGCGAGATCCCGGTCAGGGAGTTGCCGAGGATCATGCCGAGGAGCGGGATCACGTATTGCGGCGCGTACCACGGCTCGACGCCGATGATGAGCGCGGTGACGGCGAAGGTCGTCGCGGTGCCGGTGATCACCAGGGTCAGGATCGCGCCGGGCAGGACGCCGCGGTAGCGCCGCGACGACCGACCGACCGCCGCGTGCCCGGCGGCCACCCCCATGAGCCCCATCAACCCGAGCACCACCGGCGCCGAGTCGAGGCCGAAGACCCAGGACAGGATCTGGCCGAGGAGCACCAGCTGGACGACGGTCCGCACCGTCGCCACGAGGAGCTTCGGCAGCAGCTCCAGCTTCAGCGCGACGCTGAGGGCGCCGGCTACGGCGACCAGGGACGAGGCCACCACGAGGTCGAGGGCCTCGAGTCGGATGGCGCCGGTCACCGCGTGGCCCCGCCGAGCCACGGCGAGAGCTCCACCACCCGGTGACAGAGCCGCGCCGCCTGCTCCGGGTCGTGGGTGACGATCGCGCAGGCGAGGCCTCGCTCGTCGCCCAGCTCCGTCAGCAGCGTCTCGACCCGCTCGACCCCGGCGGGATCGAGCCCGCTGGTCGGCTCGTCGAGGAGGAGCGCGGCGGGCGACAGCAGCAGCGCGCGGACGAGGGAGACGCGCTTCTGCTGACCCTCGCTGAGGCGCGCGGCGTCGTCGTCGAGGCGGCTCGGATCGAGCCCGACCCGCTCGAGCAGCGTCGCCGCCCCGTCGGCGTCGAACGCGCTGGTCGCAGACTTGTAGGAAAACGGCGCCGCGAGGTTCTCACGTACGCTGCCGGGACGCATCGCGGGCCGTTGGGCGACGAAGACGACCGCGCGTCGGACCTCCGGCCAGTCGCCGTCGGCGACCTCCTCCCCTCGAAAGCGCACCGCCCCGGCCTCGCGGCGAGCGAGCCCGACGATCGCCCTGAGCAGGGTGGTCTTGCCGGCCCCCGAGGGCGCGACCAGGGCGACCCGCTCGCCGCCGGACAGGGACAGCCCGGCGCCGTCCACGATCGCGCGTCCGCCGACCCGGACGACGACTCCCTCGGCCTCGAGCACAGGGGGGGCGCCGCTCATGGGCCGACGTTCGGCCCCCGGCCCACCGCCGTCAAGCACGTCGGACCGCGCCGTCCACATCAGCCAGCGCAGCTCCAGTCGATCGGGCGCACGCAGAGCGGTCGAGACGACCGCGAGCCGAGCGCGCGAGGCCACCGGAACCCGCGGTCGTCCCGACCGCCCGCCGCGCAGGCATACCGCCCAGCGGCCTGCGGTCCGGACCGCGCCTCGTCGCGTTGGCGTCGAGCGCCCTTTTCTCGCATCATGGTCGCCACGGTGAGCCCGGGGGCGCGCACGCCGGCCCGGTCGTCCTCCGATCGAAGGTGGGTTACGTGGTGCGTGGTTGCGACAGAGCGTGGACCATCGCGGCCGCTTGCCTGGCGGTCGCCCTGGGGGCGTGCGGCGACGACACCAGCCACGGCTCGCTGGACGACACCGGCGGCGGCGACGACGTCGCGGACACCACCGCCGGCGACACCGCGGTCGACGACACGTCCGTCGGCGACACGGCGGTCGAGGACACGAGCCCTCCAGACGTCGCCGACACGACGGACGCGGTGGACGCGGACGCGACGCTCCCACCGGGGACGATCCTCGCCGAGGGGATCGTGGCGCCGCCCGATGGGTCGTCCCCGATCGGCTGGCGGGTCATCAACCGCTTCGCCACCGTCGCCGTCAGCGATCCCGACGGCGCCTTCGCGATCCCCATCACCGCCGACGGCCTGACCCCGACCCTCGCCGCCCCGCCCGGGGCCGAGCCCGGCGACACGACGCTGCTCCTCACGGTCGCCAGCCGAATCCCCGAGCGTGATCCCGAGGCCCCGCCGCTCCTCCGCCTGGACGCGCCCGGGACAGCGGCGGCGCTGGTGGTGGCCCACCCCGCCCTCGCGGACGAGGACGCCTTCCGGACCCGCGAGGTCCTCGCGGCCGCCCGCGCCCACCGCGCCGTCGCCGCCCTCGCGAGCCGCCTGGCGAGCGCCTGGCCCGCCGGTGGGCGGCTCCTCGAGAGCGGCGACGTCGCCGACGCGTACGCCGACGCCGCCCTCGTCGTCGCTCGCGCGCTGACCCCCGCCTGGCCGGACGAGACCCGCGTCGCGACGCCCCACGACGAGGGCGAGCTGACGGTGCGCCCCCTCGACGACACCCCCGTCGCGACGGCCGCGCCCACCGCCACCGGCGACCTGCGCTTCACCCTGCCGGCGGGCGCCCCGCTCGCGGCCGTGGCGAGCGTCGCCCCCCTCGAGGTCGGCGGCGCGCACAGCCGAATCGGGCCCGACGGCGCAGCGACGCCGCTGCCCGTGGTCGACGAGACCGATCTCCTCGCGCTGCGCGACCTCCCGGCCGGCTTCGTCTCCCTGGCCACGGCCGGCGCCCCGCTCCGCCGCGCGGTCGGACCGGAGGACGCCCCCGAGCTCGCCGAGGCCCTCGCCGCCGAGAGCGCCCTGGACGACGGACCGCTGCCGCTGACCGCCGACGGGGCCTGGGTGGCCTCGCTGACCACGGGAGCCGTCGCGGGAACCGAGGCCGTGCGGGCCTGGCGCGACGCCCCGGACGACGCCTGGGCCGCCCTCCGCGCCAACCTCCTCGGCGAGGCCCGGCGGATCGTGCGCTGGGCCGCCCCGGACACCTCGCCGACCTGCGTCACCGCCCCCGTGCCGGACGCCAACGCCACCCGGGACGGCCTGCGCGCCGACGTCCTCGCCGGCCGGCCGGGCCCACGCTTCGCCGCGCTCTACGCCGGCCGCGTCGGCGCCGTCAGCAACAGCTGCCTCCCACCCGGCGATCCGGCGGCGCCGTGGCTCGCGCCGCTCGTGACCACCGCCGCCGCCGTCGCCCGCGGGCCGATCGCCGACGGGCTGACCCCGTCACCCGAGAGCCCGCTCCGCGCCCTCCGCCACGGCCGCGCCGGCTGGGCGACCGGGCGCCTCCTGATCCTGCGCGGCGCGCCGCTCGCCCCCCGCGTCGAGAGCCTCGCGACGGTGCTCACGGCCGACACGGTCGCCGAGCCGCCCCGGGTCCTGCCCGGCGAGAAGGTCACGGTCACCGGCGCGCGCCTCGACGGGACCCGGGTCGAGCTGGTCGACCCGGCCGGCCGCCTGCGAACCACCCTCATCGAGTCGAACGACGCCGGCGTCCTCACCTTCCGCGTGCCCCTGGGGATCGCCGGGATCGTCAGCGTGACCCCGGCCAGCGCCGGCGGCCGAGGCGCCCCGGCCTGGCTCGAGGTCGCGCCGCGGGTGGACCGGATCCTGCCCGAGCTCGTCTACCGGGGCGGCGGCCCGGTCACCCTCCGCGTCGAGGGCGCCGGCTTCTCCCCGGGCCAGACCCTCGCGCTGGGCCTCGCCACCACGACCGTCCCCGACGACGCCGAGCCCGACCACTTCGAGCTCGCCGTCGACCCGACGACCCTCGCGCCAGGCCTGGCTTCTGTCCTCGTCTGGCCGGCCTCCGCCGAGCCCGAGCAGGGCGACGTCACCGGAGGGACGTTGTACGTCGCGGACCCGCCCGTGGTGCTCGACGCCGCGCCGTCGCCGCTCCGACCGGGGCAGACGCTGCGCCTGAGCTGCCTGCGCGTGGGGCTCGACCCCGACGCCGTCGAGGTGACCCTGACCGTCGGCGGCGTGAGCATGGCCGCGCCGGTCCGCGCCATCGCCCCCGGGGACGGCGCGGGCGAGGTCGTCGTTACCGCGACGGCCCCGGACTTCACCGCGTCCGGCTTCGGCGTGGCGGCGGTGACCACCCCCTCGGGGACCGGCCAGCTCACCGTCGCCCTCGCCCAGGCGCCGGCGCGCATGGACCGCCAGATCCGCTTCCACGCCGTCAACCCCTCGATTCGGACCGTCCGGTCGATCGAGGCGTTCTCCGTCGCGAACGGGAGCCAGCCCGTGGGCGAGTTCACCCGCGTCGACAGCGGCTGGTCCGACGGTGGTGAGCCGTGGTGCCCGCTGGACGTCCAGCCGTCGATGTTCGCCCTGCCCGCCGCGAGCTGCAGCCACCCGAGCGGGATCTGCGACGACGGCTGGGCCTGGCAGGACCTGGCCAACCCGAACAGCTGGCTCGACGTGACGGCCCCGCCCGGCCGGCTCGCGACGGGAGCCTGCGCCCCGGTGGCCGGGATCGCCAGCTGGGAAGAGCTCGACAGCGCCGACGACGTCTACGACCGCGTGTCGACGACCGATCCCCTCGACCTCGGCGAGGCGCCCGCGCTGTGGGGTCCGGCCGCCCGCCTGGACCTGCCCGACGCGCGCGGCGGCGGCTTCTTCGTCCGGACCGCCGAGGGGGGCGTGCGCAACGACGTCACCCTCGATCTCGTCGTGAAGCAGGCTACGGGCACGGTCGTGACGCTCGACGGCGTCCGCGGGGTCCACGTGGCGCGGCTCGAGATCGTCGGCGCGCCCGGGCTGTGCGACGTCGGGCTCCGGATCACCGGCTCCGAAGACGTGCGTATCGACGACCTCGACGTCAGCGGCTGCGCGACCGGGGTGGTCGTCGTGGACAGCCAGGACGTCCGGACGACCGCCCCGATGACGCTCTTCGGCGACATCGTCGGCGTGCGCGTGACCGAGTCGACCGACGTCTCGCTCAGCGCCGAGGTCGGCTACCGCGCCCAGCCTGAGGCCCCCGGCTACGCCATCGCGACGGGCCAGACCGACGGGGTCGTGGTCGAGGACAGCGACCGCGTCTGGCTGGACCTCCCGACGGCGGTCGCGCTCGGCGGTGACGCGGTCCGCGTGAAGCGGAGCCGGGACGTCCGCGTCTCGGGCGTCTTCGGCTTCGTCCCCCTCGCCGACGGCTCGACGGTCTCCACGGGGACCGCGGTCGACGTGGGCGTCCGCCTCGGGGACGGCGTGGAGCGCGCGCGCCTCGAGGGCGTCGTGGTCCTGAACGCCCGCGACGGGATCGCCCTCGGCGCCGTGAACGACGTGCTCGTCGCCGGCGCCGAGCTGGGGATCCGGGCGCTGGTCGGCGCGTCGGAGACGCTCGCGCCCGGGAACCGCGGCGCCGGGATCCGCGTGGCGCCCTTCGCGGGGATCGACGGGGTGGTGCTCCGGGACCTCGTGGTCGGGCGCAACGCCGAGGCCGGCATCCGCGTCGAGATCGCCGAGGGGGATCTGCGGGTCGAGCGGGTGACCTCCGGCGGCGACCGCGACGGCGGCGGGCTCGTCCCGGGCGCGCAGCCGTGCCTCCTCTCGGCGGTCTACACGACCGGTCTCCGGGCTCGAAACCTCAGCTCCCGGGGAGACGTGAGCGGGCTCTGCGTCGTCGGCTCCGAGGACGTCATCCTCGACGGCGTGGTCGTCGACGCCGCGTCGGCCGAGGGCGCCCTCGTCAGCCAGTCGAGCGCCGTCCTCCTCCGCGACCTCACCGTGGACGCCCCCGGGACCGACGGCGTCCGGCTCGAGTCGATCGGCTCGGTGGCGCTCGAGCAGGCCTCGATCACGGCGCCGAACGGCGACGGCGTGCGCGTCACGGGGACGGTGTCGCCAGCGGGGCACGTGGATCTCCTGGGCCTCACCATCGAGCGCCCGCTCGGTAACGGGGTCGACAGCCGCGCGACCGGTGGGCTCGTGCGGCTCCACGAGGTCGAGGTTCGCGACCCCGGCCTCCCCGGGATCCGCGCCGAGTCGGGCGCCTTGCGCATCGACGACGCCCTGGTGACGGTCAGCCCCGGCGCCGCGCCCGCCGCCGCCTCCTCGGGGCTCGACGTGTCCGGGACCGCGCGGGTGGACGCCGAGGGGCTGATCGCGGACGGCCTCGCCGGCGCCGGGGTCCGCGCGGTAGGCCCGGTCGCGGTCCGGCTCGGCGCGGCGACCCGGCTCCGGGACAACGGCGGCGTCGGGATCGCCCTCACCGGGGCTGCACGCGCCGTGATCGACGGCGCCCGGGTCTACGACAACGCCCTGGGCGCGCTGCGCGCGGACGACCTCGAAGCAGGCTCCAGGCTCGTCACACGCGACGCCGAGCTCGACGGCGGCGACACCTCGCTCAGCGTCAACCGCTGCGCCGGGGACGACGGCGTCATCGACCTCCGCGGCGGCGCGCTCGGCGGCCTCGACGTCGCGCGCTGCGAGCACCCGGTTCGCGTCGAGGGTGCGGACGTCGGCGGCGACCTCAGCCTCGACCGGGTCACCGCGTCCGCCATCGGCCGCGCCGTGGTCCACGGAGCGCTGCTCCTGCGCGGGGGCGGCGACCACCGCCTCGACGCGACCCAGCTCGTCGACGCAGAGCTCCACCTCGCCGGCGCCGCCGACCGCGGAGCCCGGCTCACGGCCATGCCTGGCGTGATCCCGGTCGCCGATGACGCCGTCAGCGAAGCCCACGTCCCCAGCGCGCGTGTCGACGAGGTCCTCGCGGGTCCGGGCGGGGCGACCCTGGCCGTCTCCAGCGGCTCCCCGCACGCACGCATCGAGGTGGGCTGGCGGTCCAACGCGGTCACCGCGGCCCTCGCGAGCGTCTCGAGCTCAGCCAGCGGAGCGGCGCTCGCCCGTGGCGTCAGCGCCCCCGCCGGTCAGGGCGAGTGGCGGGCGCGGCCGGTTCTCCCCGACGGGAGCGCCGGCGGCGGGGACGCCGACGCGGCCTGCCGCGCGCCCGACGCCGCGCCCTCGGGGACCGCGGCCGGCGTCGCCTGGCTGGACGGCTCGGGCGGGGTCGGGGGGACCACCCTCGCGCTCCCGGGCGCGCTCGCCGCCTCGGCCTGCGGCGCCAAGGCGGTCTGGAGCGCCGCGCCCGGCGGTCAGGGAGGTGATCTCTGGCTCCTCGACGTGGCGAGCGGCGACGTGACGCCGCTGACCAACGGCGGCGACGACGATCGCGAACCGACCCTCGGCCCCGGCTGCGACGCGGTCGCCTGGGTCGCGAGCGGCAGCGGCGGCGTGGACCTGATGATCGCCGACGTCACCGACGACGGGGTCGGCGCGCCGACGGCGCTGACCTCGGACGTCGCGATCGAGCGCTCGCCGCTCCTGACAGCGGCCGCGCTCTACTACGCGCGGCGCGCCCCGGGAGACCAGGACTTCATCCTGATGCGGCGCGACCGGGCGGACCTGTCCGCGCCGGCGGAGGTCGTCTACGACGGCCCGGGTGACGACCTCTGGCCGGCGGCGAGCGCTGACGGCGCCTGGCTCGCCTGGACCCGCTGCCCGGCGGGCGAGGCGGCGCCCTGTGGCCTCGCCGTGATGGGCCCCGGCGGCGGCGCGACGGCGCTGGTCGGCGCCGACGGGCGCTGCGACGACCGGCGGCCCGCCTTCTGGACCGACGCCGACGGCGCGACCGCCCTGGTCGCCGTTCGCCGCCCGGTCGCCCACGACGACACCCTCGGCGCCGCGCGGCTCGTGACCCTGACGCGCTTCGGCCGCGCCACCTGGGCCCTCACCGACGGGACCACGCCGGTCCTCGCGCCGTTCGTCACCGGCGGCCCCTGAGGAACGCGTGGGCGTGGGCGTGGGCGCGGGCGCGGGCGCATAGTGAGGGCGGCGCGGAGGCGGAAGCGAGGGCCGCGCGGAGGCGAGGGCGAGGGCGAGGGCGAGCGCGGAAGCAGAAGCGGAAGCGAGGGCGAGCGCCGAGGCGGAAGCGAGGGCGGCGCGGAGGCGGAAGCGAGGGCGGCGCGGAGGCGGACGCGAGGGCGAGCGCGGAGGCGGAAGCGAGGGCCGCGCGGAGGCGGAAGCGAGGGCGGCGCAGAGGCGGACGCGAGGGCGAGCGCGGAGGCGGAAGCGAGGGCGGCGCGGAGGCGGAAGCGAGGGCGGCGCGGAGGCGGACGCGAGGGCGAGCGCGGAGGCGGAAGCGGAACCGGAAGCGGAAGCGAGGGCGGCGCGGAGGCGGAAGCGAGGGCGGCGCGGAGGCGGACGCGAGGGCGGCGCTGAGGGAAGCGGGTCAGCGGGCGGTGGCCTTCGCCGACCACCCGTCACCGTCGGCGGGTAGGCGTCCGGCGCTGATGGCGTTGGCGACGTCACCCACGGCCTCGACCGGTAGCGGCGTGATCTCGATCCGCGAGACGCCGTCGCTCCGCAGCCGGGCGGCGATGGGCGGTGGGCACAGGACCCGGAGCGGCGCGGGCTCGAGGGGGTGCTTCGGCCCGGAGACGCGGACCTCGCACGCGTCGGCGTCGACGATGACCGGGGCGCGGGCATCACCGCAGCGGACCCGCCAGGTCTGCTCCGCCAGGACGGGCTCGAGGCAGGTCGCGTGCAGCGCCGCCGCCAGCCGCTCCACGTCGCCGTCATCGGGATCGCCCGTCGGCACCTCGGCCCACGGGATCGCCTCCAGCGTGGCCGCGTCCGCGCGCTCGGGGAGCGCCCCCGCCGCCGCCAGGAACAACGCCTTCAGCCACGGGTCCGGGCAGAACGCCTCCCCCAGGAAGTGGACCCCGCGGGTCGCGACGTAGGCGTCCCAGCCGAGGGCCTCCCAGACCGCGCCCAGCCCGTCGGGCAGGACCTCCGCCCACGGCACCAGCCCGGCGTGGGCCCGGATTACGGCGCCGATCCCGAGGACCCCGGCGATGGCGCGCCCCACCTGGGCGAACCAAGGCGCCATGAAGAGGCCACCGCGCTCACCGCGCGCCGGGAGCTCCAGCGACGGCAGCGCGCAGCACCCCAGGAACCCGGCGACGCACTCGTCGAGGTAGGGCGGCGAGAGCGGTTGACGATGGCGCGAGAGGTGCGAGAGCTCGTGGACGATCGGGGCCGCGAGCCAGCGGTCGATCACCGCGTGGAGGTCCTCGCCGGCGTCGAGCTCCGCGGCGTAGGCGGCCAGGTCCGGCGGCATCCCGTAGACGATTGGCATGACCCCGGCGAAGTAGGTCCCGGCGTACAGATCGGCCAGCGTCGGGCGCGCCTCGGCGAAGGCCTCGGGGGTCGGCGAGCCGAAGGCCCGCTCGCGAGAGACCCCCGCCGCCTCGACCAGCGCAAAGAAGCGCGCGATCCCGCCGCGCAGGCGCGGGAGCCGCGACCAGTCCAGGGGCGTGTGGAACAGCGCCGCCTGGGGCTCGTCCGAGGTCAGCACCTGCTCGACGCGGAGGCCGGGCATGATCTCGAGGTAGTGGGTCAGCAGCACGGAGACCCGCCCCTCCCAGCCCTCGCCCTGCTCGCGCGCCTCGAGGTCGAGCGCGCGCTCGAGCAGCGCCCCGAAGTCCGGTGGCAGCGCCATCTCCGGAAGCCGCGCCCCCGGGTGCCTCCGCCCCTCGCCCACGAGACGCGCTACGACCTCCGCCGCGGTCTGGCGGAGCCTCGCGTCGAGCGCCTCGCGGGACAACCGCTCCGAATCGAACCCGAAGCGCCGCCAGTCCACCGTGCCCATGGCGACGAAGCTAGATGCCCGCGCCGAGAAAGACAACGCGGCCGCTCGCCCGGATCAACGGCTGCGGACCGTCCGCGGGCGCTTGCAAATGGGGCGGGTTGTGCGCAGTCTCGGCTGCGTGTCCGCTGGTCGCACGAGCCTCATCGCCCTCACCTGCCTGCTGATCTCGTCGGCGGCGTGCGGCGGCTCGTCCGGGACCACCGACCGCCCCCCGGCCTCGAGCGCGGCCGTCTGCACACCACGCGAGGACCCGGCGGTCGCCGATGACACCGCCGCGCGCGCCCACGCCCTCGGCCGCGAGCTCGGCCAGACCCGAGGCCGCCAGGAGGCCGACGAGCACATCACGCTCCGGACCCGGGACGGCTACCGCCTCCGCCGCCTGACCAGCACGATCCTGATGGCCATCGGGCTCTTCCTCGCGGGCTCGCTCCTCGGCGGGCTGATCCTCGGCTTCCTGTCCCGGCGACCGACCCTGCGCTACGCGCGACGGCTCGACGACACCATCGACCAGCGCCTGAACGCCCTCCGCGCGCTCGCCGCGGGCACGGGCGGCAGCGCCGGCCGGCTCATGGCTCGGCTCGAGAAGCCCCTCCTCATCGCCGAGCGGCGCGCCGAGCGCCTCCTCGATCTCGCCGCTCCGCTGGAGGAGCAGCCCGAGAGCGAGCTCGCGCGCGGCCAGCTCACCGGCCTCTACGCCAAGCTCGAGGCGCTCGCCGACGCGGTCGAGCGGCTCCACCTCCGCGCGACCGGCTGGCGCGACACCCTCAACGACGTCGACGACGAGGTCGCCGAGGACGCCGCCGGCCGCCACGTCGAGGCCTTCACCGCCACCCTGGAGGGGCTCGCGTGACGCGGACGCTCCTCGCCGCGCTGTCGCTTTTCGTCGCCCTGGCGACCGCGCCGGCGTGCACGCCCGAGCCGCCCCCCCCGGCCGAGCCCACCGCGCCGAGCTCGCTCCTCATCGACAGCGAGACCCTCGCCAACGCCCACCGCCGCGCCGCGACGGAGGCGCTCCGCCGCGACAACATCGAGCGAGGCTGGCGCTGCGGCTACGGCGAGGCCTGGGAGGCCGCCCTCGTCGACGCCCGGGACAAGGCGCCGCTCCGCTGGCGGAGCACCACCTTCGGCGCGGTCCTTACCGTCGGCCTCGTCGCCTTCGCCATCGGCATCGTGGGCCTGCTGCTGCTGGCCCTGGTGCTGCCGCGCCTGCGCCCCCGCAGCGTCGTGGACGACGACGAAGAGCCGAAGCACGGCTTCGTCGCCTTCGTGAAGGCGACGTTCACGCGCTTCCTGAACGGCCTGGCGCGACTCCTGCGGGTCGAGGTCTTCGACCGCCACGCCGCCGATCAGCGGCTGACCGCGATCCACGAGGCCCGGGACGCGCGGCGACTCCTGACGGCGACGCGGGCCAGCGTAACGGCGCTCGCCGTCGAGGGCTCCACCCGCGCGGCCGAGCTCGTCGAGGCCATCGACGACTGGCGCGCAGATCTCGCCGTGCTCACCGAGCGCCTCGAGGCTCACGGGCCGTGGGCCGCGAGGGTCGAGGTGGCCCCCCTGGTCGCGCGTCTCGTGAAGACCCGGAGGACGGCGCAGCAGCTCCGCCTCGAGTGCACGCGCGCCGAGCTGACGGCGAAGCTCGAGCCGGCCCAGCGCGAGCCCGGGCCCGACGACGCGGAGCCCCCGGACGACGAGGACGTGCCGGCCGAGGACGAGGTCGCGGCGCGAAAGACCGTCGCGAAGGGGCCTCGCCCCGACGACACGACCTGGGCCACCTGGCGACAGCTCGTCGACGGCCGCCCGACCCTCCCGGTCGACCGCGCCAAGGACGCCCGCCGCGGGCCGCTCCCGAGCTGGGTCCGCCCGACCGGGTGGGCGGGGATCGCCGCGCTCGCCCTCGCCGTCCCGATGAGCGCCGCGTGGACCGCCGCGGGCGCCTTCCCGCTCTTCTTCGTGCTGCTCTTCTCGCTCGGCGGGCTGGGCGCGACCTTCGCGGCGCGGATCTGGCTCTTCCAGCACGGTCGCCGGCCGCTCCTGCCGGGCCTCGCCGATCGCATCGCCCGCACCCTGACCTGGGTGGCGCTCCTCACGACGCTGCTCGTCGGCGCCTCGAGCATGACCGCGACCGAGAGCGGCCTCGACCTCGGCGATCCGCCGCCGGTCGAGCTGCCCGCCGAGCGGGTCACCCCGCCCCTGCCGCCGATGCTCGGGACCGTGCCGTCCGGGCCCGAGGCGTCGAAGCCACCGGCGGAGAAGGCGCCCGCCGCCCCGTGAGGACGCGCAGCCCCCTGTATGCGTTGGCGCTGGCGCTCGCGGCCGCGTCGGCGCTGGGGGGGTGCACGAGCCTCCCACCCGAGCCGGAGCCCGGCTGGCTCGACGATCCGGTCTACGCCCGCCACGAGCGCGCCATCACGGCCTTCCAGCGGCTCCGCGACCACCGCACGGGCGAGCCGGCCTGGAGCTGCGGCGAGCTCTGCCGCGCCAGCGACGAAGCTTGCCAGACCGCGCTCGAGGTGTGTACGCAGAGCGGGCCCGGGCGCCGCTGTGAGCGCGCGCAGCAGGGCTGCAGCTGGACCCGGACGATGCTCCCGCGCGAGTGCGACTACTGCTCTCCGCGAGGCCCGTGACGCCATGACACCCGACTCGCCCGTCCCCGATCCCGTGCTCGCCGAGCGCCCCATCACCCACCGCTACGAGGATCCCGTCGACGCGGTCTGGATCGCGTGCGCCGAGCGAGTCGGCTACCGGATCCATCGGGCCGACGACGTCTTCGCCGGCTTCGACGGCGTCGACACGATCACGATCGCGACGGGCGCGGAGCTCGACCCCGACGACAGCCTGGCGCAGATCATCTTCCACGAGCTCTGCCACGCCCTGGTCGCCGACGACTCCGCCCGTCGCCAGCCGGACTGGGGGCTCGACAACACCGGCGAGCGAGACCTCGTCGACGAGCATGCCTGTCACCGCGTCCAGGCCGCCCTGGCCGATCCGCACGGGCTCCGCGCCTTCATGGCCGCCACGACCCAGTGGCGCCAACACTGGGACGCGCTGCCGCCGGACCCGCTGGCCGACGAGGGGCTCGAGGGTGACGCCCTGCGCGCCGTCGAGCTGGCGCGGCTCGCCTGGACCCGCGCCCGCAAGTCCCCGTGGCGGGAGGCCCTGGACGATGCCCTCGCCGCGACCGCGGCGATCGCCCGCGCCATCGCGCCGTCCGCGGCGCCGGACAGCCTCTGGGCCACCTGGACCCCACTCCACCCCCTCGGCTCCCCGCTCGGCCCCGAGGCCTCGCGCTGCGGCGACTGCGCCTGGCGGCACACCGCCGGCCCGGGCTACCCCGTCGAGCGCTGCCGCCAGCACCGCCCCCCGGGGGGCCCCGTCGCGCCCCGGATCGAGCCCGAGTGGCGAGGCTGCGACCGCTTCGAGCCGGCCATCGACGAAGCCCGGTGCGCGACCTGCGGCGCGTGCTGTCGCGAGGCCTTTCACCTCGTCCCCGTGGCGCCGCGATCGCGCTTCGCGAGGCGCCACCCCGACTGGGTCGTCCGAGACGACCACGGCGCCCACGTCCCGCGCCCCGACGGCCTCTGCGTCGCCCTCGCCCCCGCGAACGGCGCCGCGCCGCGCTACCTCTGCTCGGACTACGACCACCGCCCTCGGAGCTGCCGCGACTTCCCGGTCGCCGGCGACCAGTGCCTCCTCGCCCGCCAGCGCGTCGGGCTCAGCGCAAAGCCCCCCTGGGGCCGCTGAACGACCTGGGCTCTGCCCTGACCACCCCGCTAGGACGGATACGGATCGAGCCGCCGCGCCGTCAGCTCCTTCTTGTGCGCCAGCCCCCAGCCGAAGCCGATGAAGGCGTACACGAGCACGCCGCCGAGCAGATACTCGGGCCAGAAGCGGAAGACGCCGCAGGCGTAGCCGAGGACGACGTTGACCAGCTGCAGCGCGTTGAGGGCGTTGTTCTTCCGCCACGCGAGCTTCGGCAGCGGCCAGTTCGACACCATCAGCGCCGCCAGGGCCACGCCGAGGAGCGGGAGCCAGCGGATCACCGGCTCGAGGCCGTACTTCTCGCCGATGATGAAGACGATCGCGAAGAGCCCCCCGGCGAAGGTCGTCGGGAGGCCGTAGAACACCTTCGGACCGTCGTCCGGCAGGATGTCGTTGAGGACGTTGAACTTCGCCAGGCGGATGCACGCGCTCAGCACATAGGTCGCGACCAGGGCGATCAGGACGAGCTGCAAGACCTCGCCGGACCAGGCCGGATCGTTGGCGAGGCGCGCGAAGACGATGGCGCCCGGGGCGATGCCGAAGGTCACGAAGTCGCTGAAGCTGTCGAGCTGGAGGCCAATCCGCGAGGTGGCGTGGAGGAGCCGCGCGGCGGTGCCGTCGAGCTTGTCGAGCAGCACGCACAGAACGACGAGCCAGGCCGCGTCGCCGGGACGACCGGCGAAGGCGGTCACGGCCGCGATCAGGCCGAGCATCATGCTGACCAGCGTGATGGCGTTCGGGACCACGTATCGCCAGCGAGCGACGGGCCTGCGTGGAACTGCGGGGGCGGCCGGCATAGGCGGAAGTTAGGCCACCCGCCGGAGGAGGGCAAGCGCCGCTCGCGCCCGCGGCGACGCACGAGCGCTCCTCGCCCGCTCCACGGTAGCTCCTCGCGCCCGGTTCGGCCTGCCGCCACGCATGCCCTGGAATCGCCGGGCCACCTTGGGGCATGATGCGGCGCACTCGACGATGAGGGGTGGCGCATGACGCGGCGAGGGATGATGCCGGTGGCGGCGATCGTGGGAGGCCTGGCGCTCGCGCTCACGGCCTGCGGTGGCGGCGGCACGACGAGCGGCGGTCAGGACGTCGAGATCGACGGGACGGTGGACACCGGCCTCGTGAACGACGACGTCGTGATCACGATCGACACCGTCCAGCCGGACACGGCCAGCCCCGACACCGTCGGGACCGACACGACGCCCCTCGAGGGCGGCTTCGGCGCGCCCTGCAACGGCAACGGTGACTGCGACTCCGGTTGGTGCGTGGAGGGCCAGGCAGGCTACGTCTGCACCAAGGAGTGCCTCGAGGAGTGCCCGGACGACTTCGACTGCAAGTCGATCCAGAACTCCGGCGGCGACGTCACGTTCCTGTGCCTGCCGCGGCTGAAGAAGCTCTGTACGCCGTGCCTCGAGGACTTCCAGTGCTCCGGCGGCGCGTGCCTCGAGATCGACGGCACGACCCAGTGCACCTTCGCATGCGCCGACGAGAGCGAGTGCCCCGAAGGCTACACCTGCGCCGCCGACGCCGACGGCGAGCACACCGGGACGTGGTGCCAGCCGAAGAGCGGGAGCTGCTCGTGCACCGCCACCGTCGACGGCGTCCAGCGCACCTGCGTCATCGAGAACGCCGTCGGCACCTGCTACGGCGTCGAGACCTGCGACGCGGAGGCGGGCTGGACCGGCTGCACCGCACATGCGGCCACCAACGAGGACTGCAACGGCCTCGACGACGACTGCAACGGCCTCGTCGACGACGGCCTGCCGGTCGATCGCCCCTGCACCAACGACGAGCCCGGCGTCGGGAGCTGTGACGGCGTGTCCGTCTGCTTCGGCCCGGCGGGCTGGGTCTGCCAGGGGCCGACGCCGACCGAGGACGTCTGCGACTACAAGGACAACGACTGCGACGGCGAGACCGACGAAGACTACGCCGAGGGCGGCCTCTACAACGGCTTCGAGAGCTGCGGCAGCTGCAACACCAGCTGCGCGGTGGGCTTCCCCAACGCCGCCTCGACCCGCTGCCAGGTCACCGGCGAATCGGCCCAGTGCGTCGTCGACGCCTGCGAGACCGGCTACACCAAGCTCAACGACTTCCAGTGCGTCCCCGACATCGGCAGCGTCTGCCAACCCTGCACCGCCGACGAGCAGTGCATCGGCGAGGGCTCGGCCTGCGTCGAGCTCGACGACGGCAAGTTCTGCGCGAAGGCCTGCACCTCGGGCGAGGACTGCAACACCGGCTTCGAGTGTGCCGAGATCGACGGCAGCGGCCGCCAGTGCGTGCCCGCCTCCGGCTCCTGCACCTGCGACGGGACCAACACGAGCCTGTCGCGCTCGTGCTCGGTCACCTACACGCCACCCGACCCCACGCAGCCCAGCGTCACCTGCAACGGCCTCGAGCAATGCACCGCCGACGGCTGGGGCGACTGCACCCTGCCGGTCGAGGTCTGCGACAACATCGACAACGACTGTAACGGCGTCATCGACGACCCCTTCCGCGAGGGCGACCGCTACGTCTCCCTCGAGCACTGCGGCAGCTGCGCCATCAGCTGCCTCGCCCTCGACCCCGACAACGCCCAGCCGATCTGCCGCGACGACACGGCCGTGCCGACCTGCGGCTACGCCTGCACCGGCGACGCCGTCGACGTTGACGGCCTCGGCGACAACGGCTGCGAGTGCGTGCCCCTCGGCGACGAGGATCTCGCCGGCGACGGGGTCGACGCCAACTGCGACGGCATCGACGGGGACGTGGACCTGGGCGTCTTCGTGGCCAAGGACGGCGACGACGGCTGGCCGGGGACGCGCGACCAGCCGGTCCTGACGATCTCCCGCGGGATCGCCCTGGCCTCGGACGTCGGGGCGCGCGACGTCTACGTCGCCACCGGGGTCTACTCCGAGAACATCCGCCTCGAGGCCGGCGTCGGCGTCTTCGGCGGCTACAGCTCGAGCTTCTTCCAGCGCGATCCGCTCCTGCTCGAGACGGCCATCATCGGCGTCGCGACCGACTCGACCCACCTCGGGACCGTGACCGGTATCAACGTCGGCGCCAGCGGTCAGGGGACCGCGGCCCTCGTGGGGTTCACGATCTTCGGGGTGAACAAGGCCAACGAGCCCGGCGCCAACAGCTACGCGGTGTACCTGCGGAACTGCGGCACGGGGCTGACCGTCTCCCACAACCGCGTCTTCGGCGGCCCGGGCGGCAGCGGCGCACCGGGCACCCCGGGCGACAGCCGCTCTCCGGGCGCCAACGGGAGCCCCGGCGCGGCGGCCCACGACACCGGCATCTACGCGGACCCCTTCGCCGACTGCAAGCCCGCGAGCGAGCGCGTCGGCGGCGCGGCCGGCAGCGGCACCTGCGGAGCGGTCAACGTGTCCGGTGGCCTGGGGGGCTACGCCGACTGCCCGGCCTACGGGTCGACCCCCGCCTCGGCGAGCGCCGGACAGGCCGGCAAGGGACCGAGCCCGGGTAGCGGCGGCGCGGCCGGGTGGGACTCGAAGTTCTGCACCGACTCGGTCACCGCGGGCTGCCCGAACTGCAACTCCTGCTTCACCCCGCCCGACGACAACCCCGGCAGCGGCGGCCCCGGCGCCGACGGCGGCGACGGCCAGAGCGGCACCGCGGGCCAGGGCTGCAGCAGCGCGGCCGGGAGCGTGATCGGTGGTCACTGGTTCGGCGGCTCCGGCCAGGCCGGCGGCGGCGGCTCGGACGGCGGCGGTGGTGGCGGCGGCGGCGCCGGCGGTGGCGTCTACCTGACGGGCACCTACTGCCTCGGCCCGGACTCCCTCGGCAGCGATGACGTCGGCGGCTCCGGCGGTGGCGGGGGCGCCGGCGGCTGCGGCGCGACCGGCGGCACCGGCGGCCACCCGGGGGGCGGCAGCTTCGGCATCTTCGTCGTCAACGATCACGCGGGCGCCAAGCCGATCATCAGCGACAACGTCGTCGTCGCGGGCGTCGGCGGCGCGGGTGGCGCCGGCGGGCCCGGCGGCGCGGGCGGCGCGGGCGGCTCGGGCGGGCTCGGCGGCGCGCCGGGCGAGGTCCTGACCGGCCAGGCCTACCAGAACACCTGGTGCGCGAACGCCGGCGGCGTCGGCGGTGACGGTGGCGCCGGCGGCCACGGCGGCGGCGGAGGCGGCGGCTGCGGCGGCGCCAGCTACGGCATCTTCGTGTGGTCGAGCGACACACCGCCCAGCGCCTACAAGGACGACAACGCCTTCACCGCCGGCCAGGGCGGCGTCGGCGGCCTGCCCGGGGCCTCCCTCGGCCACGGCCAGACCCCGAGCATGTTCGGCGCCAACGGCGCGGCACAGAACACGAACTTCTGATCCCGGAGCCCGACTCGATCAGCGCGCGACCGGCGCGAAGGTCCCTCGGGCGTCCTCCATCAGCGAGCGCTCCGGGACCGCCCGGTCCGGCGCGAGGGCCTGGAAGGCCGCGACCATCGGCAAGCTGCGATAGATCTCGGTCAGCCGCCAGGCGCGCCAGAAGCGATCGAAGGGGACCTCCGAGCGGCTCCCGTCGGCCGGATCGTTGTAGATGACGGTCCCGCCCTCGATGCCGCGCACGACGACCCAGTGGAGTCCGGCGGTCCGCACGTTCCAGAGCGTCGCGCTGTGAACGAGGGTGAGGAGCGGCCGGCGCTCGACGACCGCGCGCTTGAGCGCCACGATCGACCACAGCTCCCCCGGGAGCCACGCGTGCTCGACCGGCTCGAAGGCGACGTCCCGCGCGAAGTGGTCGAGGGTCGCCCGCAGCATCCCCAGGGTCGTCATCCCGGCGTCGTAGCCCGGCAGGCTCAGCTGGCGCAGGGGGAAGGTGTCCCAGGACCAGTAGCCGAGCGCCTCGCGGAGCGCCGACAGCTCGCCCTCGTCGCGTGCGCCGTCGTAGGCCGCGAGCAGCATGGCGGCAGCCGTCGGCCCGCAGTTCGTGACGTCCCCGACCTGGGGCAGGCCCGGGAGCGCGGTGTCGGCCCAGAGCTGCGAGAGGGGGACCTCGATGGACGACGGCGGAGACTCGTCGGGCCAGGACGCGAGCTCGTCCGGCTCGCTGGACATCGGGAGCTCGAGGGACTCGGTCGCGCGCACGACGGGCTCGAGCGCCAACCCGACGCCACCGGTGGGCGTCGCTCCCCCCGGCCTCGCCTGGGCGACCGCGACCGGCGCCGTCAGGACCATCATCATCACCACGAGCTTTCCAGAAATCCGAACCATCCGTACCTCGTCTCCGCGGTGCGGCGGCTCGCTCCCTACCTGGCATGTTCCGGCTGGCGGCTCGTCCTGACGCGGAGGCGCGAAATCCATCCAATTGCGCCCTCACCAGTGGGTAACGGGCGAAAACGCGCCTCTCTTCAACGAAGTTGGGCACGAGCGGCGCTCGCGTCCAGTTATTGGGTGCGTTGCGTGGGTCGCCGAGGACTGATCAAACGCAAGGTCCATAGGCTTCTCCCCGAGGTCGGCGGCGACCGTCTCGCGACCGCTCACGAATGTAACTCAGCCGGGGATCCCCGAGCGCCCTCCGGAGGGCCGCGCGGGCCGCGCATCTGCGTGAGGCGGCCCACGGAGCGCCTTGACACCCCCGGTGATCCGGGGCACGTTCCCGTCACTCTCGCGGGAAGGCCCGCCCCCGGGTCGGAGGAGCCCTTGGACAACGTCGTCACGGTCGTGAGCCCAGGCATCGTCATCGCTGGTTCGGTCACCGGGAAGGGTCCCCTGGCCGTCAGCGGTCGCGTGGACGGCCGCATCACGGTCGAGGGCGACGTCCGGATCGCGCAGAAGGCACGAGTCGTCGCGAGCATCGCCGCCGACACCGTCGAGGTCGCCGGGGCGGTCCAGGGCGACGTCAAGGCCACGACTGCCATCCTCCTCGCGCCAGGCGCGCAGGTCGAGGGGACGGTGGACGCCAAGCGCGTCGAGATCGACCCGCAAGCCCGTATCAAAGGGCGGCTGGTGATGCCGATCACCCTGCCCCGGGGCGTCAAGCCGCCCCAAACGCGCAGCTCGTCGGGCTGGTAGCCCCGAGCCGTAGCCCCCAGGCGTCCGACGGCGGTTCACGCCGGCGCGCCACCGCAGGTGGAGACAGAGGAACTCATGGCCGAGACCATCATCGGGAACAACATCGCCATCGAGGGCGAGATCACCGGCAGCGACTCCCTGACGATCTTCGGGGTCGTCCGCGGCCGCATCCAGGTCAAGGAGCACGTCACGGTCTCGACCTCGGCGCGGGTCGAGGCGGACATCGAGTCGGCCTCGGTCGAGCTCGCCGGGCACGTCCAGGGCAACATCACGGCCATCGACAAGGTCGAGATCAAGTCCGGTGGCAAGCTCGTCGGCGACGTCAAGGCGCCGCGCATCCTCATCGCCGATGGTGCCTCGTTCAAGGGCAACATCAACATGCAAGGGTAGCTCGAGTGAGTACCCCGACCCACATCGCGCTCGGTCAGACGATCACCGGTGTCTTGCGCGCCGGCGAAGACCTGACGGTGTCGGGCCACGTGAAAGGCCGCATCGAGTCCGAGGGCGTGGTCATCGTCGACGCCGGTGGGATCGTCGAGGCCGACATTCGGGCGCGAGAGCTCATCGTCAGGGGCGTCGTCGTGGGCGACGTGGCGACGGTGGACAGCGTCGAGGTCACCGCCAACGGGCAGGTGCTCGGCTCCATCACGACCCGCCGGGTCGTGATGCGCGCCGGCGGCCGGATCCTCGGCGACGTCTCGACGGGGACCGAGGTGCAGCCGTTCCTCTACCCCGAGCGACGCGCTGCGATGTCCCCGCGGCGCGTGGCGCCCAGCGGTCTGACGAACGGTCGCTCGCCGTTCTCCAGCCAGCCCGAGCGGCCCTCTCGGCCGAGCACCGAGGAAGGCGCGCGGAGCTGGATGGCCGACCACGTGACGACGGCCCCCGCGACGGCGCCTACCCGCCGACCTGAGCGGCCCCCGACACCGCAGCCCGCCCAGGAGACCCAGCCCGCCGAGCCGGTGGGTGAGCAGGGCTGAGATCAGCCGGGGTCGAGCGAAGGCGCCGCTGCTGCGGTGCTTTCGGGCGACGTTCGTCATCGGCCTCGCCGCGCTCGCGCTGACCAGCGTCGGCTGCGCGTCGTCGCCGTACCGCGGAACCCTCGACTCGTGGACGCGCTCCGACGAGTCCTATCGCCAGACCGAGGTCCTCGCCTCGGCCGACGCGACCCTCCAGACGACCGCGTTCCGCCGGGCGTACGTCGCCGAATACGCCCGCGTCTTCGCGCTGACCGACGACCAGCGCGAGGCCCTGCTCGAGGCACAGCTCGAGGAGGACCGTACCGGGTGGACCGTCATCGTCGCGTTCTATGCCGCAGACACGGCCTGGAACAACCTCGACCCGCGCCACGGCATCTGGGAGGTCCGGCTCGAGGGCCCCAACGGCTGGCTCCCGCCTCGACGGGTGCGCCGCCTCGACCCGAAGAACCCCACCTGGCGCGAGCTCTACCCGTTCTTCGGCCCTCACGAGCGCCTCTACGAGCTGCGCTTCGACCGCGGCGTCGGCGGCCCGGGTGACCCCCTGGCCCGCTCGGGCGAGGAGCTCGCCCTGGTCATCGCCGGCGCGCCGGCCCGCATCCGGCTGTCCTGGCCCCTGCCGTGACCCCGTGAGGCAGACCCACGCCGCCGACGGGACTCGCCTCGCTTATCGCCTCTTCGGCCCCCGCGAGGCGCCGCCGGTCGCGCTCCTCGACGGGATCTCCTGCGACGGCTTCATCTTCCGCGACCTGGACCCGTGGCTGGCCGAGCGCGCTCGGGTCCTACACCTTCACTACCGCGGCCACGGACGCTCCGGCCTCCCCCGGGACCCCGAGGCCTGCACCCTGCCGGACCTCGCGGGCGACGTCGCGGAGCTCCTCGACCGCTCACGGTTGGGCCCGGCCGTCCTCATCGGCCACTCGATGGGGGTCCAGGTGGCGCTGGAGGCCGCGCTCCGCCACCCCGAGCGCGTGCGCGGGCTGGTCCTCATGTGCGGCGCCCACGGGCGCGTGCTCGACACGTTCAAGCACACCGACCTGGGCCGCCGGGTCCTCCCATGGCTCGAGCGGACGGCCCGGGGCGGCTGGCGCGAGCCCCTCGCCCGCGCGGTCCGCGCGCTGCTGCCGACCCGGATGAGCTACGCGCTCGCCGCCTGGAGTGAGGTCAAGGGCGACCGCCTCAGCGAGGACGACCTGATGCCGTACCTCGAGCACTTCGCGCGGATGCCGCTGGATCTCTTCAGCAAAGTCTTGACCGACGCCGCCGAGCGGACGAGCGAGGCGTGGCTCGGGCGCGTCTCGCAGCCGACGCTGATCCTCGCCGGCGAGGACGACGGCTTCACCCCGGTCCACCTGAGCCGCGCCTTGGCGGCGGCGCTCCCCGACGCGCGCCTCGAGGTCGTCCCGGGGGCGAGCCACACCGGCCCCCTCGAGCGGCCGGACGCCTTCCGCGCGGCGATCGCGGCGTTCCTCGATGGCCTCAGCGCAGAGCCCTCAGGCCCTTCAACGCCACGCCCGCCCCTCGCCGAGACCTGGCGCGCAAACCGCCTCCGTTGACGCGGGCCGTCAGAGGGTGTTGGGTTATTCGGGCCGAGCCAGGCGCCGCGTCGTGGTTCCAGGTGGTTACGCGACGAGGGAGCGTACACCCACCGTACGTGACCGAGGAGCGGAACCGCCTGGGACCACAAGAGCAAGCCTGGCGACGGGAGAACATCCCAACACCCTCTCAGTGCTCGACGCGGAAGAGCTGCTGGCCGGCGAGGACCAGGGCGCCGCGTCGGAGCGGCATGGCGCGCGACAGCCGATAGTAGGTCCCGTTGGACGAGCCGAGGTCCTTCAGGAAGTAGCGGTCGTCGCGCTGCATGATCACGGCGTGCAGCCCGGAGACGAAGCCGTCGCCCGGGAAGGTGATGTCGCCCCGCTCGCGGCCGAGGTAGATGTCGCTGCCGCCGAGCAGGTACACCGCCCCCCAGGTCTCCGGCGCGATGAGCTGGCCGAGGCGCCCCCAGGCGCCCTCCGGGATCGGGCTGCCGAGGCGGAGCGCGTCGTCGACGCCGGTCCGCGGATCCTTGATCACCTGGGCGAGCAGCTCGAAGCAGAGGAGCTCCTGCCCGATCCGGAAGACGTCGCCGTTGCGCAGCTCGACCTCGTGGCTGACCTGCATGAAGACGCCGTTGGTCGACGGCAGCGGGGTCAAGACGAGCTGGTTGCCCGAGAACGCGAACTGGGCGTGTCGCGGAGCCAGGAAGTCGTCGTGCGGGAAGCAGATGTCGGCGTCCTCGCGCCCGATGACGGTCTGATCCGGGGCGAGGTCGTAGACGGCGCCGTCGGTCCCATCCTCGAGGATGAGCACGAGGCGCCCGGCGGCCGCCCCCACGCGCCGCGACGCGGGCTCGCGCTTGGCGCGGGGGCGCTGCGTCGTGTCCGTCGTCCCGGGGCCCTTACGCTTGACCAGCGTCGACGGCAGGGGCTCGGCGGTCGTCGGCGGCGCGGTCGGCATCACCGCCGGCTCGGCGGCGTCCGCCTCGGCCGCGCTCGGCGCGTCCTCGACGACGGGCGCGGCGGACGCTGGTTCAGCGGTGGGCGCGGGCTCGGCGACGGGCGCCGGCTCGGCGTCAGCCGACCCGAGGGCGTCGTCTAGATCCGCCCCACAGCCGAGGCAGAACTTGAAGAAGACCTCGTTCTCGGTCCCGCAGAAGGGGCAAACTCTCACCGCTGTCGCCTCCAGAGCGGCCGTGCGACGGCGTGGACACGTCGCCTCCGACTCCCTTCCTACTACCGCCCCCGAGGGCGGTCAACACGGTCCGCCGCGGGGAGATACCCCCGGGCCCCCCGCTCAGTCCCGAACCCCGAGGGCCCGCATCTTCTTGTAGAGGTGACTCCGCTCGAGCTGAAGCGACGCCGCGGTCTGCGTGACGTGCCCGCCGTGGGCGTTCAGCGCCGCCAGGATGATCGCCCGCTCGGCCTCGGCCACGAGCTCGCGCATCGAGGCGCCGGCCCGGTAGATGGCGCCGGCGACGCTCTTGCCCTCGCCGAGGAGGCGCCGCACCGCCGCGGCGTCGACGACCGCCGCCGGAGTGAGGATCACGAGGCGCTCGCAGGCGTTGCGCAGCTCGCGGACGTTGCCCGGCCAGTCATGCCGCGCGATGAGCTCGAGGGCCTCCGGGGTGACGTCCTTGCGCTTCATCCCGTTCTCTTCGCAGACCCGCTCGACGAAGGTCGCCACCAGCTCCGGCACGTCCTCCTTGTGCGCGCGCAGCGGCGGCGCCTCGATCGGGATGACGTTGAGCCGATAGAAGAGGTCCTCACGGAAGTCACCGGCCTCGATCGCGGCCTCGAGGTCCTTGTTGGTCGCGGCCACGACCCGGACGTCGACCCGGATCGGCTTCGCGCCGCCGACCCGCTCGATCTCGCCCTCCTGGAGCGCACGGAGGAGCTTCGCCTGCACGTCGAGGCGCATATCGCCTATCTCGTCGAGGAAGAGCGTGCCGCCGTGGGCCAGCTCGAACTTGCCCTTGCGGGCCTGATGCGCGCCGGTGAAGGCGCCGCGCTCGTGCCCGAAGAGCTCGCTCTCGATGAGCTCGCTGGGGATGGCCGCGCAGTTCAGCTTCACGAAGGGCTTGTCCGCGCGGTCCGACTGCTCGTGGACCGCCCGGGCGATGAGCTCCTTGCCGGTCCCGCTCTCGCCGGTGATGAGGACCCGCCCCCGCGACGGCGCGGCCAGGGCGATGCGCTCTCGCACCTCGCTCATCACGCGCGACTGACCGACCAGCTCGCTGCCGCCACGCGCGAGCTTGCGCAGGGTCTCGAGCTCTCGGCGCTGGTTGGCGAACTCGAGGGCGTTCTTCAGCGTGATGAGGATCTTGTCGATGGACAGCGGCTTCTCGATGAAGTCGTGGGCGCCGAGCCGGATGGCCTCCTTGGCCATCTCGATGGTGCCGTGCCCGCTCATCACGACGACCGGCGTCTCCGGCGCCCTGCCCTTCAGCTCCGCGAGCACGTCGAGGCCGCTCCCGTCGGGGAGCTGCACGTCGAGCATCACCAGGTCGTGGGACTGCGGCTCGAAGGTCGAGAGCGCCGAGGCCACGCTGTCGGCGTCCGCGCACCGATACCCCTCGATCGACAGCGACCGCGCGAGGGATACGCGGATGTTCTTCTCGTCGTCGACGATGAGGATGGTCGCGCTCACGCTCGTTGCCTCCCTGCGACAGGGCTCTGGGGGTCCAGGGCGGACAAGGATCCATGCCCGGGAGCCATTCCGATCCCGCCCCGCCGAGCGGGCGGCTCGGTGGCCGGCGACACCATGCGACGGGCGGCCCCGGAACGCAACGTTGACCGCCCCCGAGGCGCCCAAGGCTGGGCTTGACAGCGACGGGATCGCGAGCGAAGGTGCGCCATTGTCAATGGGCCCGCTCCCGTCGACCCTCGCCCGCCCCCCGCCGATACCTTCCGCGCCGGGCGGGGCCGTTCGTCCAAACGCAGGACCCCACGCATGAAGTCAGCTCGTAACGGTTCCCGACCGACGGCGAAAGCCCTCATGAGCCACATGAGACTGTTGGGACTCGTGCTCGGTGGTCTCCTCCTGACCACGCTCCTGTCGGGTTGCCCGAAGTCCTACCCGGACTGCGACGAAGACGGGACCTGCGCCTCCCACGGCGAGGTCTGCGTCCAGAACAAGTGTCGCCAGTGCCGCGACGACTCGCAGTGCACCAAGCTCGACGCCTGCCTGACCTGCCAGGCCAACGAGTGCGTCAAGCGCCCGGGCTGCTGCAAGTCGGCCCTCGACTGCCCGAACGGCAAGTGCTGGCGCGACCCGGCGAACCCGTCGGCGCCCGGCACCTGCGGCGGCCAGTGTCAGACCGCCAGCGACTGCCCGGCGGGTCAGCGCTGCGCGAACGGCAGCTGCGTGCCCGACATCGCCTGCACCGACGACGCGTTCTGCCCGGAGGGCCAACGCTGCATCGACGGCCGCTGCGCCATCGTCCCGTGCACGCCGCAGCCGATCTACTTCGACTTCAACGAGTACGTCATCCGCCTCGACCAGGAGCAGGCGGTCGCCGACAACGCGGCCTGCCTCAAGCAGCGCACGACCGAGCGCTTCGTCACCGAGGGCCACTGCGACGAGCGCGGCTCCGACGAGTACAACCTCGCCCTCGGCCAGCGACGCGCCGCCACGGTCGTCCGCCAGTACCAGACCCTCGGCGCCAACCGCGCTCACATCAACGTGATCTCCTACGGCGAGGAGAAGCCGGTCTGCACCGACGCGCGCGAGTCGTGCTGGAGCCAGAACCGCCGGGTGGAGACGAACCCGAAGTGATGTCTCCCGCAAGGTTGCTGACCGCGCGGACCGTCCCGCACCTCGGGCTGCTCTCGCTGCTCCTGTTCGCCGCCACCGCGGCGACCGGCTGCGCGACCACCGGGGACCTCGAGAAGGTCGAGGCCCGGGTGGTCGAGCTCGAGAAGTACAATTCGGCCCTGAAGCAGTCGATGGCCGAGGACATCGAGCGGCTCGAGAAGCTCCGCGCGAAGCTCGCCGAGGCTGAAGAGACCCTGCGGAAGAACGGCGCGAACCTCGGGATCCGCCTCGAGCGGGTCGAGGAGTCGGTCCCCAAGCTCACCGGCAACCAGGAGGCGCTGAAGGTCCAGCTGTCGCGCATCGAGGCCGACATCGAGACCATCAAGCGCGTCCTCGCCGAGCGCCTCGGCACGACCGAGTTCTTCCTCCCCTCGGACCTGCCGAAGGACAAGGACGGTATGTGGGCGGCCGCGGAGTCCGCCGCCAAGGCCAGGAAGGTCAAGGAAGCCCAGGCGATCTACGAGCTCTACGCCGCGAGCTTCCCCGACGACGTCCGGGCGCCGGCGGCCTTCTTCGCCGTCGCCAAGGTCATGGAGTCCGCCGGCGACCCCGAGGCGGCCATCCGCTTCTATCAGAAGGTCTTCGACAAGTACCGCGACAACCCCCTGGCCGCCCAGGCGGTCATGCGTATCGCCGAGCTCTACTACGCCAAGGGCGACTGCGACCGGGCGAAGAACATCTACAAGTTCGTCGGCGACGAGTTCAAAGGCACCGCGGACGGGGATGAGGCGAAGAAGCGCGCCAAGGCCCTCCGGAAGGACAAGAGCTGCAAGTAGTGACGCGGCTCGCGAGCATGACGGCGTAGTCCAGCGCGCCAAGCAGGTCCAACGTGTTCACCCATGACCAGAGCTTCGACGTCATCGTCGTCGGCGCCGGTCACGCCGGGGTCGAGGCCGCCCTCGCGGCCGCGCGCGCCGGGGCGCGGGTCCTCGTCATCACCATGAACCTCGATCGGGTCGGCTGGATGAGCTGCAACCCGGCCATCGGCGGCCTGGGCAAGGGCCACCTGGTCAAGGAGATCGACGCCCTCGGCGGCGCGATGGCGAGGGCTATCGACGGCGCTGGCATCCAGTTCCGGCGGCTGAACCTGTCCAAGGGACCCGCCGTCCGCGGGAGCCGCGCCCAGGCCGACAAGTGGGAGTACGCGCGGGTCGTCCGCGGGCTCCTCGAGGCCTCCCCGAGCGTCCGCCTCCTCCAGGCCTCGGTCGAAGACCTGCTGCTCGACGAGACCGGCCCGCGGCCGCTCGTCCGCGGGGTGACGACCCACCTCGGCGTGCGCTACCTCGCGACGACCGTCGTGCTGACCACCGGGACCTTCCTCCGCGGGCTCCTCCACTACGGTGAGGCCAAGATCGCCGGCGGCCGGGCCGGGGACCACGCCAGCCACGGCCTGAGCGCGACCTTCGAGCGCCTCGGCTTCCCCGTCGGCCGCCTCAAGACCGGCACCGTCCCGCGCCTCGACGGGCGGACCATCGACTTCAGCAGCCTCACCGAGCAGCGCGGCGAGGATCCACCCCGGCCCTTCGCGCTCTACGGCGGCCGCGTCGCCCTCCCCCAGGTCAGCTGCCACGTCACCTACACGACGCCGACGACCCACGACATCATCCGCGCCAACCTCCACCGGGCGCCGATGTACTCCGGCGACATCGAGAGCGCCGGCCCGCGCTACTGCCCCTCCATCGAGGACAAGATCGTCCGCTTCGCCGACCGCGAGCGACACCAGATCTTCCTCGAGCCCGAGGGGCTGTCGACCCACGAGTACTACCCGAACGGGATCTCCACGAGCCTGCCCCTCGATGTGCAGCTGGCCATGGTGCGCAGCATCCCTGGCCTCGAGCGGGCCGAGATCACCCGCCCCGGCTACGCGGTCGAGTACGACTACGTCGACCCGCGGGAGCTGACCCACGCCCTCGAGACCCGGCGCGTCTCGGGCCTGTTCCTCGCCGGCCAGATCAACGGGACGACGGGCTACGAGGAGGCCGCCGCCCAGGGGCTCGTCGCCGGGCTCAACGCGGCCCGTGCCGCCCGCGCGGAACCCCCGGTCGTCCTCGACCGCGCCGACGGCTACGCCGGCGTCCTGGTGGACGACCTCGTGACCCGGGGCGTGGACGAGCCCTACCGGATGTTCACCTCCCGCGCCGAGTATCGCCTGGTGCTCCGGGAAGACAACGCCGATGAGCGCCTGATGCCGCTCGGCCGCGCCCTCGGCCTCGTCGACGACGGCGTCTGGGCCGCCTTCGAGGCGCGCCAGGCCGCGGTCGCGTCGACCCTCGAGCGCCTCCGCGCCACCCGCCTCACCCCGGGCGTCTCCACCAACGAGCGCGTCCGTGCGCTCGGCTGGGCGCCGCTCGCGCAGCCGATGACCCTCGAGGACCTGCTCAAGCGGCCCGAGGTCGCCATCGACCGCCTCGCCGAGCTCGACGGCGCCTGGCTCTCCGAGCTCGAGCCCGAGGTGCGCGAGAAGGTCGAGGTGCGGGTCAAGTACGCCGGCTACATCGCCCGCCAGGACACCCAGGTCGCGCGGTTCAAGCGGCTCGAGGGCATCACCCTGCCGCCGGACCTCACCTACGACGCCATCGGCGGCCTCACCAGCGAGGCCGTCGAGAAGCTCACGCGGGCGCGACCACGCAACGTCGGCCAGGCGACGCGCATCCAGGGGGTCACGCCGGCGCACATCAGCGCGCTGCTGGTCCACCTGCGAAAGCGTGGCGCTGCCGCCGAGCAGACCGCCTGACCCGCGCCCCTCGCCGCCTCACTTCATCAAGATGTCGATGTGGCTGAACACCATCGGGAAATCGGCATCCTTGATCGAGATCGCCGGCGGATCGTTGTCCCGCCCCCGCGGGTCGAACAGGGCGATCGTCGGGTTCTTGAAGGACCGCATCGCGTAGCAGTGGTTCGGGCTGATGCCGCGACCATGCGCGACCATCGCCATGCGCTTGTTGTTGGTCGGGCTCAGGTACTTGAAGATCGACGGGTTCTCGGAGCGGGTCGTCGCGGTGACGGCCCAACCCTTCTGCTGCGCCTTCGTCAGTAGCCCGGGGAGCTGCTTGTCCGACGGGCTCAGGGTCTTGGAGCCGGTCCCGGTCAGCATCTTGAACGCGTCGGCGGAGTCCCCGCCCTCGATTCTGGCGTATCCCCCCTGCTTCTGGGCGACCGCCTTCTCGATGAGCGCGACCCAGAGCTCGGTTCCTCCCCCGCCCGGTGAGGTCGAGGCGTAGACGGTGTCCCACACCGACGGCGAGAGGTGCTCGATCTGCTTGCGCTTCGCGGCGATCTGGCCCGCGAGCGCGCTCGCTTTGTCGTGCTTGCCGGCGGCGATGAGCTCCGCACGCTTGCTCTGGAGGAGGTTCATCTGCAGCTCGTAGGCGTGGAGCGCGACCGGGAGCTCATCGGTCACCGAGACCCAGCGGCCATTGAGCAGCACCCCATAGGTGCCGTCCTTGCCGGGGATCTCCTTCACCAGTCCCTTCACGAGCTCCGGCCGGCTGTGCGCCAGCGCGGCGAGGGTCCCCATGAGCCAGCAATCGCCGAGCCCCTGCTGCTTGACGTCGTCGACGTCGACCGCGCTCCGGTCCCCGGCCTGCTTGATGTAGGGCGTACCGCCGACCGACTTCCGGTGGCTCGGGTCGCCGGTCCCCGCGCCCTTCTTCTGGACCCCGCTGCGGCCGCCGCCACCTGCGCTCGGCCGACCGAGGAGCGACTCGGCGCTCTTGCCTTGCACGACGAGGTCCGCGACGGCGTCTGCGTGCCGCTCGTAGGCGTCACCCTGTCGCCCGACGCCGCCGGCCAGCTGCACGCCCGCGCGCTGCTGAACGACGTGAGCGGCCTCGTGGGCCGCGGTGTGGAGGTCGGGCCGCCTGCCGAAGGCCACGGCGCCGCCGCTCGCGTAGGCTTGCGCCCCCATGCTGGCGCACGCCTCGCCCGCCTTGCCGCCGACGTGAGCCCTGACGCCGCTCACGTCGTGCACGCCGAAGGACCGCTGAATCGCCGCGAGGTGCGGGAGCGCTCCACCGCCCCCCGAGGTACCGTGGGCAGCCGCCGCGTGGACCTCCGCACCGTCACCGTCCCCCTGCCCCTGAACGGGAGCGAGGCGCTGAACCGCCTGGTCATAGGTCAGGCCAGCGACCGCCTCGCGCCAGGGCTCGCCCGCCTCCGTGCGCGTCTCGGTAGTCGGGCGAGCCGCGCCGTCGCGCGCGCGCCGCTGCACGTGTCCTCGCATGTGCCCCGTCCTCGGCCGCGTCGGCGGCCCTGCTGTCGTGGTGTGGGACGAAGGTAACGAGGAACCTGGCCCATCTCCGAGCCGAAACCTGCGCGGGCGCAAAAAGGAGTAGGACTACTCAGGCGCGGGTGGGCGCCGCCGAGGCGCCAGAACATGCACGGAGCCTACGTCTTCATCACACCGAGCCCGCGAGACGCCAGACACTGAACACGAGACCCGTCAGTCGCTGATGTTCAACCACGGCGGCGGGACGATCTCCCGCAGCGGGTCGGGCCGGAAGAGGAACTTCAAGAGCCGTCGGATGTCGCGGTAGTGCGGGATGCGCTCCTCGAGCTCCCACCGCATCCGACGGCGCTGCATCTCGAAGGTCCGGTGCGAGGTGTCCGTGAGGTCGAGGACCTCCTGGAAGTAGTTCGCCTCGGTCTGAATCTGGACCTCGAAGACCTGATTTCCCCACCGATAGACGTTCTTGATCGCCTCCCAGCCGGTCCGCTTCTTCTGGTCGGCCGGGAGCGCGAGGTAGTCCTTGTGCTCGATGAGGTCGAGGTGCTCGACCGACGGGTCCCAGGCGAGGCCGAGGCCCTCGATCTCGCTACGCCCGAAGCGCATCGCGCGGAGCGAAGCGTCGACTCGGTAGCTGTCGGAGCGGCGCGGCGTGAGGACCTTCACGCCGAAGACGTCCTTGATGTACTTCGAGCGCTGGTTGAGGATCTTGTCGCGCTGGATGAACGAGTCGATCTCGAAGAGCGCGTCGCAGACCTTGTTCCAGATCTGCTCGTTGGCCTTCACCCGGGTCAGGACGCGCGTCGCGACGGCGTCGTCCGCCATGTCGAGCGGTCGCATCTCGAGGAAGCTCGCGCGCGGATAGAGCTTGCCGAAGGGGTCCTCGTAGCGCGGCCTGTAGCGATAGTGCCGCGCGATGCGCTGCGCCATGCTGTAGTCGGTGACCCGCTTGAGCTCCTCGCGGGTGATGCGCTCCTCGATGACGATACGCGGCGACTGCGCGGACTCCTCCTCTTCCTTGGGGCCGACGAGGACGCGGGCGACGACCTCTACCCGGCGCGTACCGGTAATGCGCCAGGCCATCAGCGTCGCCAGGTCGTAGAGCCGATGCTCCCCTTCGAGGACCCCCGCCTCCCACTGGTCGCGGCAGTAGTCGATCTCGGAGCGCTGGAGGTTGAGGACCGGCGGCTCGGTGCCGAGCGCCGCCGCCGAGCGCAGCGCTGTGACCTGGGTCGCGAGCATCTCCAGCAGCCGATTCGTCCTCTGGTCGCCTATCAGCAGAGCGAGCGGCGAGAACTCGCGCGCGCTTCGCTCGAGCGCCTGGGCGTTCACCGGCTCTCCGGGGAGGATGACGGGGAGCGCGCCTGCTTCGGCAGCTCGGGCACGCGGAAGGTGCGCGCCTTCATCCGGCCCTGTAGAGACGGCAGGTTGGCGTTCAGCTCGGCGAGCGTCGGCGTACGCCCCAGCTGCTTCGCCAGGTGCCTCACCGCCATCGGATAGAACGCCGTGGTGTCGCTCCTGAGCGGACCGCTCAGGTACTCCCGCTGCGTGATGCGCCAGCCCGCCTCCAGCTGCGTGACGCGATAGGTCCAGGTGAAGCTCGGACGGCCGTCGCCGCTGGCGAGGGCCTCGACCCACACGTGCGCTCCCTCCCGCTTCACGATCCGAAGGGTCGTCGGGCGGCCGGCGTAGTGTGTCTTCCACAGTGTCTCCGTGGTGTTGGCGAACATCTGCTCAGCCAGCTCGACAGCGGCGCTCTTGTCCGCCTCCGGAGCTCCGTCGAAGACGTCTCCGAGGACCTCACGCAATCGATATCGATAGTCTACCAGCGCGCTCGCGGACGTGATGTCGCCGTTGGCGACCGCTCGGTGGAGCTCTTCGACGGTGTCTTCCGCGTCGGGCCCACCCAGCGCCAGACCTACGGCGAGCAACGCCCCCGCGACGACGAGCGCGACGACGAGATATCTTGGTCTCAACAGATGTCGTATCCTTTCGTTCCCGTCGGCGTGTTTACACCAAAGGGGGGACGAGCACCAGCCGCGGCCCGGCAAACGTCGCCCAAAGACGCTGAATTCCCTTGCCAGGGAGGTTCTTCGCGGTTCGGATTGAACATCGCCGAGAGCGTCGCGTCTCAGGCCATGTCAACGGCTTCCACACGGGGCAAGAGGAGAGAAACCATGACGAAGCTCTACGCACTGACCTTGGGACTCGGTTTGACGGCCATGGCCTTCACCGGCTGCTACATCGAAGGCGGCGTCTACACCTGCTTCGACGACTACGATTGCCCGGTCGGCGACTACTGCGGCGCCGACGGCATCTGCTACACCCCGGTGGTCGTCGCGCCCGGCTGCTACGACGACTACGACTGCGCCAACGGCTACTACTGCGGCTCTGACGGCGCCTGCTACGCCGAGTACGAGTGCGTCACGGACGCCCAGTGCGGCCCGTACGACTACTGCGCGACCGACGGCTTCTGCTACGCCCGCCCCGGCTGCGTCAGCAACGCCCAGTGCGGCGCCGGCTACTACTGCGCCTCGGACGGCGTCTGCTACACCGAGCCGAACTGCAGCTCGGACTACGACTGCGCCGGCAACGAGTACTGCGACGCCGGGTACTGCGAGAACCTGCCGGCCTGCAACCAGCACCTCGACTGCCCCGCCGGCACGTACTGCGCGGTGGACGGCTGGTGCTGGGTCGGTGAGCTCTGCTACGAGGACCTCGACTGCGCCTACGAGGACTACTGCTCCGCCGACGGCCTCTGCGAGGCGTCGCCCGGGTGCCACGACGACTACGACTGTGGCCCCAACCAGATCTGCGCCGCCGACGGCTTCTGCGCCGACGTCCTGACCTGCTACGACGACTACGACTGCCCGGTCGGGAGCTACTGCGACGCCTACGGATACTGCGTCGCCTACTGACCCTGAACCCGTGTGACAGCCAGGGGGCCTGGCGACCGAGAGGTCGCCAGGCCTTTTTCGTGCTCCTACGGCAACGCCGCGAGCAGGTCCGCCATCGTGCGATCGAGGCGAGGATGCCGGAGCTGCGGATCCAGCTCGCAGAGCGGGGCGAGGGCGAAGCGACGCTCGTGCATCCTCGGGTGTGGCAGCCTCAGGACCGGATCGTCGCAGATCCGGTCTCCGTACATCAGCAGGTCGAGGTCGAGGGTCCGCGGGCCCCAGCGGAGGGTCCTCACTCGACCGGCGGCGCTCTCGAGGCGCTGCAGCGCCAAGAGCAACGCGCGCGGCGGGAGGCGCGTCTCTACGCGCAGCACGGCGTTGAGGTACGGGGGTTGGGGGGGCCCGACCGGCGCGGTCAGGTGAACCCTCGAGCTCGCGGTCACCCGGACGCCAGGGATCGCGGCGATCCAGCGGCGCGCGCGCGTGAGGGCGGCGCGCGCGTCCCCGAGGTTCGCGCCGAGCGCCACCCACGCCGACTCCGGACGGGGGGCCGGTATGGAATGTCGGCCCGAGCTGTGGTAGGGGCGTCGGTTCCGATCAGGAGGCGAGATGGGCTCTCGAGACACGCTGTTCCTCCACCGCGCCGCGGTCTACGCCGTCGTCCTCGTGGGGACGATGTTGAGCCAATGTACGTGTCAGAACAACCGCCCCGACGAGCCGTCCGTGAGCGCACCGACCACGGCCCCTCCGGGCCCCCCCGCCCGCGACACCGCGAAGGCGCCGGCCGATGGTGGGACGATCGTCCTGCCAGCCTCACTCGACACCGGGGATCTCGACGCCGACGAGAAGCGGATCCTCGGCGAGGTGCTGAGCGAGCAGTACGATCCCTGCGGCAAGCCCAAGAGCTTCCTGGAGAGCCTGAAGGACCCGGAGACCTGTGATCTCGCGAAGACCCTCGGAGGGATGGCGGTGACCAAGGTCGCCCAGGGGCTCTCCAAGCGCCAGATCGCGCGCGCGCTCCTCGAGGAGCAGGCCAGGCGCGCGGCGCGCGTGACCTTCAGGACCGACGACACCCCGTCCTGGGGCGACTCGGACGGCGCCCGACACGTCGTCATCGAGTTCTTCGACTTCGAGTGCCCGCACTGCAAGGTCGCCAGCAAGCCCGTCAAGGCGCTCGTCACGAAGTACGACTCCGTGCTCTACGCGAAGGTCTTTCCGCTCACGACCATCCACAAGCACGCCCAGACCTCGGCGCTCGCGGCCGTCGCCGCCTTCCGCCAGGGAAAGTTCTGGGAGGCCTACGAGGCGCTCTTCGACCACCAGGAGGAGCTCCACGCGGCCCCGGCGGAGAGCGACATCGTCCGGCGAATCATGGCGAAGGTCGGCCTCGACATGGAGCAGTACGACCGCGACCTCCACGCCCCGGAGACGGCCGCGCGCGTGGCTCGCGACGTCGACGAGGCCGAGCAGGCCCAGGTCGACGGCACGCCCACGTTCTTCGTCGACGGCGTGATGGTCGACTACGAGGGGCTCGAGGCCGCGCTGAAGGCACCGCCGAAGGCCAACTGACGACGGTGACCTCGCCAGCGCCGTGCCCTCGGCGCCCCTGTTTGTCAACAGAGTTGACATCATCGGTCAGCGCCAGCTACCCGCGCCGACCGGCGTGGCGTGCGGCTCTTCGCATTGGGAACATTGTTGACTTACAAAGTCACCTTTAGCTAGGCTCGCCCCTGCTTCACCTCTCGTGGGCGCGCCAGCCCCAGCCATCGAGGAGCGGACCTCATGTCGACCGTCGTCATAGCAGGCCTCGGGGGGCTCGGTTGCCCCGCCGCCCTCTCCCTCGCCGAGGGTGGGGTCACGCGCCTCGTCCTGGTCGACGACGACACCGTGGACCTCTCGAACCTGGCGCGTCAGGTGCTCTACACGACCGAGGACGTCGGGCGCCCCAAGATCGAGGTCGCCGCCGAGCGCCTCCGCCACGTCGCCCCCAAGCTCGACGTCGAGCTCGTCTCCGGGCGGGTCGACGCCACGTCCGTCGACGGCCTCCTGGCCGACGCGGACCTCATCCTCGACGCCACCGACGACCCGGCCGCGCGCTTCGTCATCAACGACGCCGCCCTCGCCCATCGGCTCCCGGCCGTGCTCGGCGGAATCCACCGCTTCGAGGGCCTGGTCATGGGCCTCGGGCCAGGCTTCGGGCCCTGCTTCCGCTGCCTCTTCGAGGACGTCCCCGCCGCCGACGAGGTCACGACCTGCGCCCAGGCCGGCGTCCTCGGCCCGATCGCGGGCATCGTCGGCCACCTCCAGGCCCGGCGGGCCCTGGGGCTGCTGGCCGGCGACTTCGCTCGGCACACCGGCTTCATCACCACCGTTGACGGCCTCCGGGGCCGCCTCCGCGACGTCGCGCTGCCCGAGGCGACGGACTGCCCGGCCTGCGGCGGGCTCGCGCAGCGCCTCGACATCCGCAGCGACCAGTGCCCGATCACCTACGTCCGCACCAAGCTCGCCCTCGAGGCCCTCGCCCCCGGCGCGGTCCTCGACGTCGTGATGCGCGGCGGAGACCCCGCCCGAAACGTCCCGCGGAGCCTGGTCGAGGACGGCCACGACGTCCTGTGCCAGGGCACCCTGGCGAACGCCGACTACCGCGTCGTCGTCCGACGCGCCTCCTGAACGCTCGTCGAGAGCAAGCAGGTCCAGCCTTGCCCGTGTCCATCCAGCTCCCCGACACCCTCGCGCGCCTCGCCGGCGGTCTCCGGACGGTCCGCGTCGACGCAGACAGCGTCCTCGGAGCCCTCGAGGGCCTCGAAGCCGCCTTCCCGACGCTGCGGGCCCGGCTCCGCGACGAGCGTGGCAACGTCCGCCGCTTCCTCAACGTCCTCGCCGACGCCGAGGATATCCGCTTCCTCGACAACCTCGCGACGGCGCTCCCCGACGGGGCCGAGCTGCGTATCGTCCCGGCGGTCACCGCCGGCTGGTACGGGACCCGCGATGTTGCGTGAGGACCAGATCCAGCGCTACGCGCGCCAGATCCTGCTGCGCGAGGTCGGCGGCGGCGGTCAGACCCGGCTCCTGGCCAGCCGAACGCGAGTCGTCGGGACCGGCCGCGCCGCGGAGGAGGCCGCGACCTACCTGGCCGCGGCGGGCGTCGGCGTCGTGGAGCTCGACGGTGAGCTCATCGACCGCGCTGGCGAGCGGCTCGTCCGCCTGAACCCGGACTGCCGCGTCGTGCGTGCCGCCCCGACGCTGATCGACCTGACCTCCGGGGTCGCCGCGACCGCCGAGGTCACCCCCACCCCGGCCGACGATCGCCTCGCCGGCGCCCTCGCCGCGCACCAGGCCTTGATGCGCCTGACCGGGGCGGCCAACGGGTTCTCGTGGACGGCTTCGCCCGGCGTCCTGCCGACAGCCGAGCCGCTCCCGTGACCGTCGGCGCCGTCGGCCGGGCGCTCGCCGATCCTGCGCTCTTCGACGCCCTCGCGGACCACGCCATGGCGTGGTACCCGCGCGAGTGTTGCGCCCTGGTCGTGGCGGGGCCCGGCGGACCGGAGGCGATCCTCGCCGACAACCTCGCGGACACGTGGCACGCCCGCGATCCCGAGGGCTTCCCGCGGACCGCGCGGGAGGCCTATCTGCTCGACCCCATGCTGCTCGTCCGCGCGGAGGCCGCGGGCAAGCCGGTCCTCGCCGTCGTGCACAGCCACGTCGAGGTCGGCGCCTACTTCTCGGACGAGGACGCACGCCTGGCGACGGCCCCGGGCGGGGACGCGCCGCTCTTTCCGGGCGTCGAGTACGTCGTGCTCGACGCCCGCGCCGACGGGGTCCACGGCTTCACCGCCTTCGCGTGGTCCGACGCCGAGCGCGCCTTCGTCCCGACCGCCGAGGTGACGCCATGAGCCTCGTCGATCACGTCCTGAAGAACCCCGGGCTCCTGAAGCTCGAGCTCATGCGCCGCGGGCTCCGGGTCGCGCCCGAGGAGCTCTCCGCGGTCCGGACCGGCGGCAGCGACGCCGCTGGGCACGCGCTCTTCGGCAACACCTGGGACCTCGACGTGGTCCTCCCGCACGGCACCTGGGCGAGCGTCCCGGTCCACCCGCGCCTGGCGTCGCGCTCGCCCTACGTCCTCGTCCGCGACGGCGACGGCCACCGCGTCACCACCGACGGTTCGGACGCCCCGAAGACCCCGGTGACCGTCATGCCGCGGGCGCGCTTCTTCGACCACGCGACCTCGGCGGGCGTCCCGTTCGGCCGCATCGGCACCGTCCACGGTCCCTACCTCGCGCTCTCGCCCACCAATCACTGCGGCTTCCTCGACACCCCCGACCGCTGCCGCTTCTGCGGCGTCACCCCGTCGGGCGCCCACGACGCACTGCCGGTCGACGACGTCGTCGAGGCCGTCCGGGTCGCCCGGGGCGAGCATGCCGTCAACATGGTCCACCTCTCCGTGGGCTGGCTCGGCGGCGACGACGGGGGCGTGACCCTGCTCGAGCCCTACGTCGCGGCCATCAAGAAGCACTTCGACATCCTGGTCGCCGTGGACACCCTGCCGCCCCGGACCGACGCCTGGATCGACCGGGCCTACGCCATGGGCGCCGACGCGGTGAGCTATAACCTCGAGCTCTGGGACCCGGAGCGCTTCGCGCGGGTCTGTCCGGGCCCCGCCCGGGCCATCGGGCGCGAGCGCTTCCTCGAGGCGCTGAGCTACGCGACCACCGTCTTCCCGTCCGGCGGCGTCATCTGCCACCTCATCGTGGGGCTCGAGCCCCTCGCGTCGACCCGCGAGGGCATGACCGCGCTCGCCGAGGCCGGGGTCGTCCCGGTGCTCCCGGTCTATCGCCCGTTCAAGGGCCGTGACATGCGCGCCGACGCCGACGTCGAGCGCTTCCCGCCGACCCTCGAGGAGCTGAGCGAGCTCTACCGCGACCTCTGGACCCTGGTGCGCCGACACAAGCTCGGCGTCCACCTCGTCCGCGACCTCGCGACGGTGACGACGCCCGTCGAGGGCCGCTTCTTCGCGGGCCAGGACGGACTCCTGCGGCGGATCGGGCACAAGCTCACCGGCAGCCGCCTCGGCCGACGCACCTCGGCCCGCCTCAGCGACCTCCGGCGCGCGCTCCGCGTTCGCGAGGTCGGCGCCGTCGAGCCCTGAGCTGGACCCGTGGCCCAATCACCACCAGCCGAGCCGCCTCGCGGCGACCCGCAGCGCTACGCCGACTCGGGGCGCTTCCTCACGCGCCTCGAGATCGACCGCCGCCCCATCGGCGTGGTCCTGCTCGACCGGCTGTGGAAGCAGCTGGTCCTCGGCGCGCTCCTGATCGCGTTCGCGATCGTCGTCGCGCTCGAGCCCCCAGCGGGCCTCACGCCCGCCGGCTGGAAGAGCCTCTGCGTGTTCGGCCTCAGCGCCATCCTGTGGGGGACGGCGCTGCTGCCGCTCGCCATCACGAGCCTGCTGGCGATGAGCCTGGTGCCGCTGCTCGGCATCATGAGCGCCTCGCAGGCCTACGGCTTCTTCGGCTCGAAGGTCGTCTTCTTCATGCTCGGGGCGCTGATGCTCTCGGCCGCGATGATCCGCTCGGGCCTGTCGAGCCGCCTGGCCACCACCGTGGTCCGGCGCTTCGGAGCCACGCCGCGGCGCCTGGTGATGGCGATCTTCTTCCTGTGCGCCGGCGGCTCGATGGTGATGAACGAGCACGCCGTCGCCGTCATGGTCCTGCCCATCGTCGTCGACACCGCGCGCGCCCTGGGCTTGAAGCCGCTCCACTCGGCCCTCGGCCGGGCGCTGTGCTTCGCGCTGGCCTGGGGCTGCATCATCGGCGGCAGCCTCACCGTCCTCGGCGGGAGCCGCGGGCCCCTCGCCATCGGCATCCTCGAAGAAGCGACCCACCACGCGACGACCATCAGCTTCCTCGACTACATCGCGTTCGGGGCGCCGATGGTCTTCGTGATGCTGGTCGTCGGCGCGCTGCTCCTCCGCTTCCGCTTCACGCCCGAGATCACCGACACCGCGAGCGCCATCCGGAACCTCGAGGAGCGCGCCCGGACCCTCGGCAAGGTCTCCCCGCGGGAGCTCGTCGTCGCGCTCATCATGACGGCGACCGTGCTGTCGTGGGCCATCATCGGCGACGAGGCCGGGCTCGACACCATCGCGATCTTCGCGATGGCCGCGCTCTTCGCGCTGCGGGCCGTCACCTGGGCCGAGGTCGAGTCCGAGGTCTCCTGGGGGGTCGTCCTGATGTACGGAGGCGCGATCTCGCTGGCGGCGGCGATGAGCGAGACCGGCGCGGCCCTGTGGCTGGCCGAGCGCGTCTTCAGCGGGGTCGGCGAGTCGCCGACGGCGCTGCTCATCGTGGTAGCGCTGCTGTCGGCTGTCCTGACCGAGTTCATGAGCAACGCCGCGGTCGTCGCGATGCTCCTCCCGCCGGTCTTCTCCATCGCCGCCGGTTGGGGGGTGGACCTCCGCGCGGCGACGATGGCGGTCGTCTTGCCGTCGAACTTCGCCTTCATGATGCCCATCGCGACCCCGGCGACAGCGCTCGCCTGGTCCGCCGGCTACTACACGCCGCGCGAGGTAGCCCGCAACGGGTTGCTGATGAACCTCGCAGGCTTCGGCAGCGTGCTCCTGCTCGTGCTGGTGTGGTGGCCCCTCATCGGGCTCCTCTGAGGCGCCCCGGGGTGGCGCTGGCGCCGCCTCGCCCGTCGGCCGACCGGGACCCGTTGTCGCGGTGCACGATCCGCAGCCATTCGATGTTGCGGGGCTCGCGGGGCGAGTATATGGTCGGCCCAACCAGTAGCCTGGGAGCGAGTCATGGCCTACATCGTCGCAGAACCCTGCATCAAGTGTAAGTTCACCGATTGTGTCGCGGTCTGCCCCGTCGATTGCTTCTACGAGGGCGAGAACTTCCTCGTCATCCACCCCGACGAGTGCATCGACTGCGGGGCCTGCGAGCCCGAGTGTCCGGTCAACGCCATCTACGAAGAGGACGACCTGCCGGAGAAGTGGTCGGAGTACGTCGAGCTCAACGAGCGCTTCGCCAGTGAGTGGCCGAACATCACCGAGCAGAAGGAGCCGATGGACTCGTCCGAGGAGTTCCGCAACGTCGAGAACAAGCGGGACCAGCTCAGCGAGAACGGCGCCTCCTGAGGCGCCGAGCGGGCACACGGTGCGTCGCCACCCGCACCGTGCCCGCGCCGCGCTAGCCGCGGCCTGAATCAGTCGAATCACCGCTCGCCGAGCGACGCCCGCGCGCCGCTCGGTGGGCGCGTGTTCAGCGCGTGACGGTCGGCGCCATCGGCGGTCCGCCGTAGCGGCGCTACGTCGTCGTCACGCCGGGCTAGCGCGTCGGTGCAGGTCTGCACGGCCGCCACCCATTGTGCAATGCACGATCGTCCGCGAACGGCGACCCTGCCCGCGACGCGTCGCTCCTTCGCCTGCCCTCGGGTCAGGCGTCGTGTGCCTCGCGGCTCCACGCGCTCGGCGGCTGGTCGAAGCGCCAGACCTGCTCGAGGCGCTCGAGCACGCTGGCGTCGGGGACCAGCGGCGGGCCGGCGAGGACGCCGGGCGACGAGGCGATGCGCTGCCGTCGGACGCCCAGCTCGCGCGCGATGGTCTCCATCTCGCGATGGGGCAGGGGCTCGGGGACGGGGGCCGGGCGACCCGCGACGGCGAACGGCCGCGCGCTCGACACCGGAGCTCGACGCTGCACCTGCTGGCTCGGACCGGACGGCTTGGCTGGCTCGCTCATGGCGTCACCTCCCTGACGCTCGCAAGCGTCGGGGCGGACGCCCGGCCCGTCAATTTTTGTCCCGAGCTGTCTTCCAGCGGGTCCGCTCGACCCAGTCCCGGTACTTGGCCTGCGTCCCCCCGTGCGGAGCGAGCGCCACGACCTGCTGGAAGGCTTCGCGCGCCTCGTCGAGCCGGTCGAGGTCGAACAGCGCGTGCCCGAGAAGGCGCCACGACTCGCGACGCACGAACGGGACCCACGCCCCGGCGTCGTCGGCCGGGAGCACGCCGAGGGTCGTCCGGAAGAGACGCGTGGCCTCCTCGTCGTGCCCGGCGAGGGCGTGTCGACGGGCGAGCAGGTACAACGTCAGGCCGTCCTCGGGCAGATCACCGAGGGCGCCAGCGAGGTAGGCGAGCGCCTCGTCGTCGACGCCGCCGCCGGACAGGAGGTAGGGCCCCAGGATGGGCTCACGCCGTGGATCCTCCGCGACGGCGAGCTTCACGAGGACGTTCCTCCATCGGTCTTCGGACTGCGGGGCGCCGGCGATGGCGCGGTAGCCCGCCGCCGCAGCGGAGACGTCGCCCGCGCGCCAGCGGGCGTCGCTGAGGAGCTCCGTCACGTAGGCGTCGACCACGACGTTCCGCCCTTCGAGCTCGCGGTAGCCGTCGGCGATGGCTGTCGCGGCTTCGGCGTCCCCCGACAGCGACGCGACGCGGAGCAGCGGGAGCCGCTTCTGCGGGTCGTTCGGGACGAAGTGGACCACGTCCTCGTACAGCTCGACCGCTTCGTCCTGGTCGCCGGCCGCGAGGCGCTCGGCGGCGCGTTGCTCGAGGCGCGCGACCTCGAGCGGGCAGGTCCGGTAGAAGATGCCCTTGCCGGAGAAGCGCTGGGTCGCCAGGGCCTGGCCGACGTCGTCCACCGGGACGGCGTCGACCCACGCCTCCCACTCGGCGACGAGCTCGGTGACCGACTGGCCATAGGCCGCCTGCCAGTCCGCGTCACGGTAGAGGCGCTGGAAGCGCTCGGGGCCGCGGGTCTCGATGAGCCAGCGGATGAACGAGCCGCTGAGGGTGTAGGCGATGTTGGAGGGCTGGAGGTAGAAGCCGTCGGGGCCGAGGAGCGTCGCCAGCGGCGGCGCGATACCGGCCTTCCGCATCGCCGCGCTCCACTGGTGGGGGCTCAGCTCGCCGGTGTCCCACTCGAAGGCCTCCGCCGCCCCCTCGACGAGCGCCATGTGCGGCAGGACGCACAGGGCCGTCGGGATGTCGAAGGGCGGGTCCGCGTACTGACCGAGGACGACGTGGGCGAGCTCGTGGTGGACGACCGGCGCGCCGTAGGCCACGCGGTTGAGGTGGATCTCGTCGAGCCACGGCTTGGCGATGTAGACGCGCGCGGCGCCCATGAGGAGCCGCTTCTGCTCGTTCGAGCCGTAGACATAGCTCCGGATGTGTCGCGGGAAGCGGTCGCCGAGCGCCTCGTCGAGCTGGTGGAGGCGGTAGAGGTGGTCCTCGAGCAGGAGCTGCGCCTCGTCGGGCGGGATCGTCGCGCGGTCGTAGAAGAGCGTCAGTCGATCGCTGTCGATCCGACCGCCGAGGCGCCCCTCGATGTCGTCTCGGGAGACCTCGTAGCCGATGACGCCGCGGAGCCCGAAGAAGACGGCGGCGACCGCGACGACCGACGCGAGGACGAGCCACGGCCGGCGCGGGGCGTCCCGCAGCGCCGCGACCGAGAGCCAGCCGTCGGCGCCTCGGGCCAGCCGCGCGAACGCCCAGAGGACACCGAGCTGCGCGAGGTTGTTGAGCCGATAGAGGGCGAGGCGGTCGTCGATGTGGACGACGGTGTCGTAGACCGCGCCGGAGAAGAAGCCGACGAAGGGGTCGTAGGCGAAGATGGCCGGGTGTCGGTACAGGTGCGCCAGGTCCCAGGCGACGGCGCCCACCCAGATCGCGAGCCAGATCGGGATCGCCCAGCGGCGCCGGCGACCGAGGAGCGCGGCGAAGGCCCCCACCTGGGCGGCGAGGAGGATCGACAGTCCCGCGCCGACGACGTAGAAGGCGAGCCCCTCGAGGGGGTCGCAGTTGGTCACACGGAGGCCGTTGAGCAGCAGCAGCAGCGGCGGCGGGACGGCGACCCAGAGGCCGGCCCAGAGCGCCTCGACGAAGGGAACTGCGCCGCGAGCCACCGCGCCGCGGGCGGCGCTGATGCCCGCGAAGCCCGCGAGGAGCCCGCCGACGAGGGCGACCGCGAGAGAGCTGTAGTAGTTCAGGATCCCGACGCCGGGCAGAAAGCAGAGCACGCCGGTCAGCGCGACCATCAGGATCACGACGACGAGGGTGGCTCGTGACTGCCGGAGCGGTCGGGCGAGGCGCCGGAGCCCGCCGCGGACGCGTGGGTTCATGGCACGGCTCGGAGATCAGAGGACCGGATACGAAAACGCCCGGCCGAGGCCGGGCGCTTCTGCGGTCCCCGGGGCGCGAACCCCGGGGCCTGAGCTCGCGCCTCAGCCCTTGGCGAGCTGCTTCTCGAGGCGGCTCTTGAGCCGGGAGGCGCGCTCCCGCGGGATGACGCCCTTGCCGGCCACGTGATCGAGGTACGAGACCGCGCTCTTGACCGAGTCGGCGGCGTTCGCCTCGGGATCGGCGAGATCGGTGCGAGCCTTCTTGAGGAGGGTCCGCATCGTCGCCTTGTAGTAGTTGTTGCGCTCCTGGCGCTTGAGCGACTGGCGGTGGCGCTTGAGCGCCTGCTTGTGATTGGCCATGTCGGTGCACTCCGTGGGTTGGAGGTCGACGGCTCGGCCCACGCCGCGCCGTCTCGAGGGGCGAGGGAAATATCAGGGCGCCCGCCCCGAGTCAACGGTGGTTTGGCGGCCGGCGATGTCCCACCGGTGGCGGCGTCACGACGGCGCCGCGAAGACGACGAGGTGGCCGTCGAGATCGAGGCCGTAGCCCGCTCGGTGCCCCCAGTCGCGCGGGGCGACGTCGTCGAGGTGACGCCCGCCTGCGGCGACCAGCCGCGCGAGATGCGCCTCGGGGTCGTCGACGAGGAGATAGAGCTCGCCTCGCGGGGCGGAGCGAACCGAGGCCGGATCCGGGAGCTCCGGTAGAAGCCGTCGGATCCCCGCCTCGGGCATCAGGCCGAGCACGGCGTCGGCCCCGAGGTCGTACTCGGTCATGCCGGGCACGTTCAGGCGCGGCACGGCGGCGAGGACCTCGCTGTAGAACGCCGTCGCCGCCGCCTGATCGGCGACGAAGAGGATGAAGTGAGCGGTCATCGCGATCAGCGCTCGACGAGCGTCGCGACGCCCTGACCGACGCCGACGCAGAGGGCCGCGAGGCCGCGCCGGACGTCGTTTCGGACCATCGCGTGGACGAGGGTCGTCAAGATCCGCGCGCCGGACATCCCGAGCGGGTGACCGAGGGCGATGGCGCCGCCGTGGACGTTGACCTTGTCGCCGGGGAGCTCGAGCTCGCGGATGACGGCGAGGGACTGCGCGGCGAAGGCCTCGTTCAGCTCGACGAGGTCGAGATCGCCGACGGTCCACCCGGCGCGCCGCAGCGCGGTGCGGGTCGCCGGGACCGGGCCGATGCCCATCACCCGCGGGTCGACGCCGGCCGCCGCGCCCGCCTTGATCTTGGCGAGGGGCGTCAGGCCGAGCCGCTTGACGGCGGCGCCCGAGGCGACGAGCAGCGCGACCGCGCCGTCGTTGAGGGTGGAGCTGTTGCCCGCGGTGACGGTACCGCCCTTTCGGAAGGCCGGGCGGAGGCGCGCGAGCTTGGCCAGAGAGGTCTCGGCGCGCGGCCCCTCGTCGCGGTCCACGATGATTGGCTCGCCTTTCCGCTGCGGGATCGCGACCGGGAGGATCTCGTCGCCGAAGGCGCCGGACTCCTGGGCGGCGATGGACTTCTCGTGGCTCGCCAGGGCGAAGGCGTCCTGGTCCTCGCGGGTGATCCCGTAGCGATCGACGAGGTTCTCGGCGGTCTCCCCCATCGCCTCGAGGGGGAAGAGCGCCTCGAGCTTCGGGTTCGGGTAGCGCCAGCCGAGCGACGTGTCCCACGCGGTCAGGTTCCCGACCGCCGGGCGGCCGCCGACGTGCTTCGGGACGCTGTAGGGCGCGCGCGACATCGACTCGACCCCGCCGACGAGCACGAGCTCGGCGTCGCCGGCTCGGATGGTCCGCGCGGCGAGGTTCACCGCCGTCAGGCTCGAGGCGCACAGCCGGTTGACCGTGTAGCCGGGGACGTCGTGCGGGACGCCGGCGATCAGCGCGGCCATGCGCGCGACGTTGCGGTTGTCCTCGCCGGCCTGGTTGGCGCAGCCCGCGATGACCTCGTCGAGCTCGGCCGGGTCCACGCCGGTCCGGGCGATCACCCCTGCGAACGCGTGGGCGAGCAGATCGTCGGGGCGGACGGTCGCGAGCCCCCCGCCGAGGCGACCGATCGGGGTCCGGAGAGGGCTCAGGATCAGCGCGTCACGCGCGTCGTACTGCATCATCGGCCTCCACCGCGAGCGATTCGCCCCTGGATAGACGGCCGTCCCACGCAGGTCAATAGCGTCGACGGCCGAAGCGCGGGGACGCGCACGGCGCCCACCACGCGTAGTGGAGCCGTTCCACTACCCCAAGAAAGTGCTTGCATGGTAGGCCGCATCGGCGAGTCTTCTCGCGAACCCGTCCGGCCACGACCCTGGAGGTGGTGCCATGCCGCGCCTGACCACGCTCGACATCCGCCAGATGAAGGAGAGAGGCGAGCCGATCGCGATGGTGACGGCCTACGACGCGACCTTCGCGCGGCTCCTCGACCAGTCGGGCGCCGACATGCTGCTCGTCGGCGACACCCTCGGCATGGTGGTGCAGGGGCGGGACTCGACCCTGCCGGTCACGATGGAGCACATGATCTACCACTGTCAGGCCGTCTGCCGCGGCAGCGAGCGAGCGATGGTGGTCGGCGACATGCCCTTCATGTCCTACCAGATCTCGGTCGAGCGGGCGCTCGAGAACGCCGGCCGCCTGATGTCCGAGGGCGGCTGCGGCGCCATCAAGCTCGAGGGCGGCGAGCGCTCGGTCCCAGCGGTCCGCGCCATCGTGGAGGCCGGCATCCCGGTGGTCGGCCACATCGGCCTTACCCCGCAGTCGGTGAACGCCCTCGGCGGGTTCAAGGTCCAGGGCAAGAGCGAGGAGGCCGCCAAGGGCCTCATCGACGACGCCCGACGCCTCGAGGACGCGGGCGCCTTCGCGATCGTGCTCGAGACGATCCCGGTCCCCGTCGCCGAGGCCGTCACCGCGAGCGTCGGCGTGCCGACCATCGGCATCGGCGCCGGGGTCCACTGCGACGGCCAGGTGCTGGTCTGCTACGACATGCTCGGCCTCTTCGACGAGCTCACGCCGCGCTTCGTGAAGCGCTACGAGGAGCTCGGTCAGCGCGCCCGCGGCGCCGTGAAGACGTACGTCGACGAGGTGAAGGCGCGGACCTTCCCGTCGGACGAGTACAGCTACCGCTGAGCCGATGGAGATCCTGACCGACAAGGCCGCGATGCGGGCCTGGTCTCGCGCCCAGCGCGCCGCCGGGCGGCGGGTGGCCTTGGTCCCGACCATGGGGAGCCTCCACGACGGGCACCTCTCGCTGGTCGAGGTCGCGCGCCGTCACGCGGACGCGGTCGTCGTCTCGATCTACGTGAACCCGACGCAGTTCGACCGCGCCGACGACCTCGACGCCTACCCGCGCGAGCTCGACGCCGACGTCGCCAAGCTCGGCGGGCGCGCGGAGGCGGTCTTCTCGCCCCGCGACATGTACACCCGAGGCGAGCCGGCCCACGAGACCTGGGTCTCGGTCGAGGCGCTGACCCAGACCCTGTGCGGCGCGACCCGGCCCGGCCACTTCCGGGGCGTCACGACGATCGTGACCAAGTTCTTCAACGTGGTCGAGCCCGACGTCGCGGTCTTCGGCGACAAGGACTACCAGCAGCGGCGCGTCATCGAGCGCATGGTCCGAGACCTCGACCTGCCGGTCGAGATCGTCCCGGCGCCGCTGGTGCGGGACGCCGACGGCCTCGCCCTGAGCTCTCGCAACGCCCGGCTCACCACGGAGGCCCGGACGCGGGCGCTGTCCATCTCGCGAGCGCTCCTCGCCGCGCGCACCGCCGCCGAGGCCGGCGAGACGGACGCCGTGGCGTTGGCCACCGCGGCGAGGCAGGCCATCGAGGGCGCGGGCGGTCGCGTGGACTACGTCGAGGCCGTCGACGACGCCACGCTGCTCCCGACGCCGCGCCTCGACCGCCCGGTCGTCCTCGCCGTCGCCGCCCACTTCGGCGGCGTGCGCCTCATCGACAACCTCCGGCTGTCGTAGCCTGATCAGTCCTCGAGCTCTGCGGGCTCATTGAGGTCGACGGTGAGGACGCCATCGCCGCGCCGTGGCGCCGCGGCGCGGACGACGCGGCCGTCGAGGATCGCGGACTCGCCGCGGAAGCGCGCCTCGCCCTCCCGTCCCCAGGTGTTGGCCGCGACGAGGGCCGCGCCGGTGCCGTCGATGCGCCACGCCCAGTAGCCCCAGACGCGGTGGTCCTGATCGACCCAGTTCGTCGGGAAGGCGATGACCCGCGCCCCGGAGGTCGCACACCAGGCGGTGAAGCGGTCGTCGTTGAGATCCATGCAGATCCCGACGGTGAAGCGCCCGACGTCGGTGTCGAAGGCCCGGTAGCCGGAGTCGCCGGGATCGCACCAGCTCTCGTCGAGCTCGTAGAGCAGCGTCTTTCGGTAGACGAAGGCGAGGTCGCCGGACGGGTCGATGACGAGCGCGCTGTTGAAGCGCTTGTCGCCGTCCCGCTCCGGGAAGCCGGCGACGACCCACGCCGCGTGCTCCCGCGCGACGGGGGCGAGGGCGGCGAAGGTCTCGCCGCGGGCCTCCTCGGCCACGAGGTCGAGCTCACGGCGGTCGGCGAAGACGTAGCCCGTGGCGGCCATCTCCGGCAGCACGATGAGCTCGGCGGCGCCGACCCGAGCCGCGGTGTGCGCGTGCTCGACGAGCCCCGAGAGCGCCCGGGCCTTCTCGCCCTTGGGCGGCTTGAACTGGACCGCGGCGACCTTCATCCCGACAGCATGACCGCCCGAGGGCTGCCGTCAATCACCAACGCGACCGGTTGGAGCCGACGGACGTCCAGAGCCCCGCCCCGGACGACCGTCGCCCCGGCGAATCAGTCGTCCTTCTTGCCGAAGAGCTTGTCCCCGAGGCCGCCGGGGAGCTTCTGGGCGATGTTCGACAGCGTCTCGTTCTCGTTGACCCACTCCGGGATCTTCGAGGCGTTCTCCTTCAGGAAGGCGATGACCTCCTGGGCCTTCTCCTTCGACAGTCCGACCTTGCTCATCAAGCCTTCGAGCAGCTCCATCTTCTTCCTCCGAGGTGTCGTGCGAGGTCCGGGCGACGGCCTCGCCGCGCGCCCGCCGAGAGAACCTGCCCGCACTTCCGCGCGGGGGGAAGCGGCGCCGGGCGCCAGATTTGTAACCCGCGGTTCAGGCGCCGTCGACCGCCGCGACCAACCGAGCCAGATCCGGCGGGTCAGGAGCCGCGAAGTCCAGCTCCGCGGCCGTCACCGGGTGGACGAAGCCCAGCTCCGCGGCGTGGAGCGCGAGCCGCGGCATCCGACGGGCGGCGGCGAGCTCCACCGCCGCCCGCCCCACCCCGCCCTTCGGCGCGGGGCGCCCGTAGATCGGGTCGGCGACGATGGGGTGGCCGCGCTCGCTCATGTGCACCCGGATCTGGTGTGTCCGCCCGGTCTCCAGCGTCAGCTCGAGGAGCGCGAGCGCCTCCCCGCGGACCAGGACGCGCCAGTGGGTGCAGGCCCGGCGGCCCCGTGAGACGCGGCCGGTGAAGCGCTTCCTGTCGCGCGGGTGGCGGTCGTAGAGGGTCTCGATGGTGCCCGCCTCGTCGAGCCGCGGACCAAACACGACGGCCCGGTAGCGGCGGTGCGCGGTGTGGGCCGCGAACTGTGCCTGCAGGCCCGCCATCGCCAGCCCGGTCTTCGCGACGACGAGGAGCCCGCTGGTGTCCTTGTCGATGCGGTGGACGATCCCGGGGCGGTCCGGGGCGTCCTCGGTCTCCGCGAGCTCGTCGAGGTGGTGCACGAGCGCGTTCACCAGCGTCCCGGTGGCGTGCCCGGGGGCGGGGTGGACCACGAGCCCGGCGGGCTTGTCGACCACGACGAGGTGTTCGTCCTCGAACACGATCGTCAGCGGGATGGCCTCGCCCTCCGGGCCCTCACCCGCCGTGACCTCGACGTGCTCGAGGCAGACGACGTCACCGACGCGAACGGCGACGCCCGCCTTCTTCGGCGGGCGCCCGTTCACGGTCAGGCGGCCCTCGTCGACGGCGCGCCTGACCTGGCTCCGGCTGAGCTCCGGCCAGCGCTCGGCGACGACCTGGTCGAGCCGGGCGCCGGCCACGTCGGCCGCTATGGTCCAGACGCGCTCCGACAACGGCGTTCAGAACTTGTAGAGGTCCGACAGGTCCGCGATGTCGTCGATGTCGAGCCAGTTGTCGTGGATGTACTGGACCGCGACCTCGGTGCCGCTCTCGACGATGTGGCTGATGAGCTGGGGCATCGACCAGCTCGCGACGTTCACGCCGCTCGCGATCAGGTCGTCGAGGGTCGTGGCGAGGATCTTCGAGCCCTCGCCGGTGCAGGCCAGGAGCCCCACCCACTCGCCCGAGGCGGCGGTCGCGTCGAGCTGCGGGTCGATCTTGACCAGCTTGTAGTCGAGCTTCTTGATGCCCTCGACGTGGTCCTGGTCGACGCGCGCCCAGTCGATCGAGGTGCGGGTCTTGTGGTGCGGGGTCTTGTAGTCGACGACGACGGTGAAGGGGGCGGTCGACGCGACCAGGTTCTTCAGCACGAAGGAGCGCGCCACGACGTCGCCGTAGCCGATGACCAGCTCGCCGTCGCCGGCGATCTTGTCCCGCGCGGCGAGCAGGGAGCCGACCTCGCCGGTGGCCTCCCACTCGTCGTTCTGGACGTACTTGACCGTCCCGAGGTTGAAGGCCTCCGGCTTGTAGCCGGTGACGATGGTGATGTCGCGGACGTCGCTCTTGCGGAGCGCGTTGACCGAACCGAGGATGATCGGCTGGCCCTCGACCTCGATCATGGCCTTCGGCTTGTCATCGGTGAGGCGGCCGAAGTTGGTCCCCTTCGAGGCGGCCAGCAGGATGCCGCGCCCGCCCTGGCGCTTCTTCGGCAGGTAGGCCTTCTCCCACTGCTGGTACTCGGCCATGCCCTGGAGCCGGAAGATCTCCTTGACCGTCGGCAGCTCGTTCTCGATGTGGAGCAGGCTCTGATGCTCCATGAGGTGGTTGGCCGTGTCCTGCATCGCGCGGATGCCGGAGCGCAGGATGTGGTTGGCCCAGATCACCAGCGAGATACCCAGGTCGCGGAACACCTGGGTCGGCGTGTCGAAGTACATCGTCGGGACGATGACGATGGGGCAGCGGTCGCCCCACTCCTTCATGAAGTCGACGATGTCGTCGGGCTTGCGGATCTTGCTGTGGACGAGGATCGCGTCGGCACCGGCCTCGTAGTAGGCGTTCGCGCGCTTGAGCGCCTCCTCGAGGCCCCAGCCGGCGATGAACGCCTCGGTCCGCGCGACGATGGAGAAGTCGCCGTCGCTCTGGGCGTCCTTGCCCGCCTTGATCTTGCCGCAGAACTCGTCGATCTCGGCCAGCGGCTGCGACTCTCCCTTGATGAAGGAGTTGGTCTTCGGGAAGATCTTGTCCTCGATGCAGACGGCGGCGACGCCCCGCTGCTCGAGCTTGGTGACCAGCCGGCGCATGTTGTTGAAGTTGCCGTAGCCGGTGTCGCCGTCGAGGAGGATCGGGACCTCGGTGTTGTCGCTCATGAACTCGAGGACCTCGAGGACCTGGGTCCACGACGCCTCGTTGTTGTCACGCACGCCCATCGCGGCCGAGATCGACAGGCCGCTTCCCCAGATGCCGCGGAACCCGGCCTCCTCCACAATCTTGGCCGACAAGCCATTGTGGGCCTCGCAGATGAACTCGAGCTGCTTGGACTGCAGCATCTGCTTGAACCGCGTCGTCTTCTTCATCTCGACCTCGAACGTCGCTGGGGGCCGTGTGATGCGGTGCATCGCCGTGCCCCGGTCATTGAAGGGCCCCTTCTACACCCCGCCCCAGAGGCCGGCAATAGATGAGTCCAGGCCCCCCGATCGAGCGCTCGGTGGGCGATCGCGAACAGCGCTCGCACGCGCGATCGAGGCTGAGATGAGGGGTGGAGCGTCGCGCCGTTCGCAGCGCGAATCCCCTTACGCACCGCGGCCTTCAGGCCCATCGACCCTCCCGCGAGGTGATCGAGAACGACCACTCCGTCGATCTGGATCAGACCGCGCTGGAGGTCCGCGTGTCGCGTCGCGGTGACGCGCTGCTCGACGCGTCGGCTCGTCTCGACTCGCGGTCATGTAATCGGTGAACGGCGGTCCTCGTCGCGATGAGGTCGACAGCCGCGGCGTTCCCTGTAGGCTGCGGGCATGAGCGAGCCCTCCCCCCTGCGCGCCCTCCCGAAGGTGGACCGCCTCGCGGCGTCGCCCGCCCTCGGCGCGACCGGCGCCTCCCCGACGCTGCGCACCGAGGCCGCCCGGGCCGCCATCGACGGCGCGAGAGAGGCCATCCTCGCCGGCGACCCGCCTCCGACGGCCGAGGACATCACCTCGGCGGCCGTCCGCTGGCTCGACCGCGCCACCGCGCCGTCCCTCCACCCGGTCGTGAACGCCACGGGCGTCGTCGTCCACACCAACCTGGGTCGCGCTCCGCTGGCGCCGGAGGCCGTCGCCCGGGCCCTCGGCGCATGTAATCTCGAGTACGACCTCGACCGCGGCGCCCGCGGCTCGCGGCGAGACCACGTCGAGGCGCTCCTGGTCGCGCTCTCCGGCGCCGAGGCCGCGCTGGTCGTCAACAACAACGCCGCCGCCGTCATGCTCATCCTGGGCGCGCTGTGCCGGGGCCGCGAGGTCCTCATCAGCCGGGGCGAGCTGGTCGAGATCGGCGGCAGCTTCCGGGTCCCCGACATCCTCGCCGCCTCGGGGGCGATCCTCCGAGAGGTCGGCACGACCAACCGCACCTGGCCGGCCGACTACCGCGCGGCCTACGGCGAGCAGACCGCGGCCCTGCTGCGGGTCCACCCCAGCAACTACGCCGTCTCGGGCTTCGTCCACCGCCCGACCCCGGAGGAGCTCGGCGAGGTCGCCCGCGACCTCGGCATCCTCTATATCGACGACCTCGGCAGCGGGACCTTCGGGCCGCTCCCGGCGCCCCTCGGCGGCGACGATCGCGTGCGGCGCGCGCTCGCGGCCGGAGCGGACGTCGTCAGCTTCAGCGGCGACAAGATCCTCGGCGGGCCCCAGGCCGGCATCGTCCTCGGACGGCGCGAGGTCGTCGACCGGCTCGCGCGGCACCCGCTGATGCGGGCGCTCCGCCCCGACAAGCTCGCCCTGGCCGCCCTCGAGAGCACGCTGCTGGCCTACCGCGCCGGCGACCTCGACCGGATCCCGGTCCAGCGGATGCTCCACTTGCCGGCGAGCGCGCTCCGCCAGCGGGCACGCGCGGTGGCGGCCGAGCTCCGCGATCTCCCCGCCACCGTCGAGGTCGCCGAGTGCGCCGACGCCGTCGGCGGCGGGAGCCACCCCGGCGACTCCCTGACCGGCTACGCCGTCACCGTCCGTCCCCGCTCCGGCGGCGCGAGCCGGCTCGCCGACGCCCTCCGCGCCGGGACGCCCCCCGTGATCACGGTGGTCTCCGAGGCGCGGGTGTGGCTCCACCTCCGGACGGTGCCCCTCGAGCAGGACGGGCTCCTCGTCGCCGCGATCCGCGCTGCGCTGTCGACCTGAACCCCCAACGGTCACACCGATCACGAGTACACCCGCGGCCAGCGTCGTCCTCCGCGCGAACGGTCATTGACACTCGCGGGGGGGCCCGTTAAGGTCCGCGCCCTCGCGAGGGCAGTGCGCCCTTCTCGGGACTGAACGACACTGGAACCCCACAGGGAACATCGATGGCCGTCAAGCTCCGCCTCGCCCGCCACGGCTCCAAGAAGCGCCCGTACTACCGCCTCGTGGTCGCGAACGACTCCGCCCGCCGCGACGGCCGCTTCCTCGAGCACGTCGGCTCCTACGACCCCGCCTACAACCCGCCGGCCGTCGCGCTGAAGCGCGATCGCATCAAGCACTGGCTGGGCCAGGGCGCGCAGCCGACCTACACCGTCGAGAACCTCCTCGCGAAGTTCATGGACGCCCCGGACACGGCCGTCCGCTCGACCAAGAAGGTCCGCGCGATCAAGCCGGCCGCCGAGGTCGAAGCCGCGCCGGCGCCGGCCCCCAAGGCCGAGAAGGCCGCCGAGGCCGCCCCGAAGGCCGAGACCGCCCCCAAGGCCGAGGCCGCCCCGAAGGCCGAGGCCGCCCCCGCTCCGAAGGCCGAGGCCGCCGAGGCCCCGAAGGCCGAGGCGACGAGCGAGCCGGCCGATGGCTGAGTCGGTCACCCCGCTGGTCGAGCTCATCGCCAAGCAGCTCGTCGATCATCCCGACGACGTCTCCGTCTCCGTTGGAGGCGGACGGGACGGAGAGCACTCGGATCTCTACGAGCTGTCGGTGAAGCAGGACGATCTCGGTCAGGTGATCGGGCGGCAGGGCCGCACCGCGCGAGCCATCCGCGCCGTGGTCCGCGCCGCCGCGGCCAAGGACGGCCGCCGCGCCCAGGTCGAGATCGTCGAATGACCCTGCGTCCGCGCCCTCCCGGCGCGGGCCAGGACGCGCAGCGCACCGCCGAGGTGGGGTGATGAAGCTCTTGTTGATGGGCGTCATCGGGAAGCCCCACGGCCTCGGCGGCGGCTGCTTCGTGCGCCCGTTCAACCCCGACTCGCCGCTGTGGCGGGACGGCGTCGTCTTCGACCTCGTCCCGGCGGCGCGCGTCCCGCCAGAGACGGACATCGTCGACGGTCCCGGCGCGCGCAGGGTGACCGTCGAGGCGGTGGGGCTAGGCGCCAAGGAGCGCCTCCTCTGCATGTTCCGCGAGGTGCGCCACCGGGACGGCCCGCGCGGGATCGAGGAGCTCCGCGGGAGCTACCTCGCGGTCCCGCTCGACTCGCTGCCCACCGCCGACGCGGACGAGTTCTTCTTCCACGAGGTCAAGGGCTGGGCGGTCGTCGACCCCGAGGGCGCGCCGCTCGGGACCGTCAAGCGCGTGGTCGAGACCTACGCCGAGCTGCTGGAGGTGCGCCCCACGCGAGGCGGCGCTCCGGTCCTCGTGCCGATCGTCGCGGCCATCGTGACCGAGATCGACCGCGAGGCGCAGCGGATAGTGATCGACCCACCCGAGGGGATGTTCCCGTGAGCGTCGAGGACCGAGCGGGCCCCTACCCCTTCGACGTGGTGACGCTGTTCGAGCCCCTGATGAGCGCCTACCTCGGCGGGAGCATCCTCGGGCGCGCGGCCGAGCGCGGGATCATCGACGTCGGCTACACCGATCCGCGCGACTTCACCCAGGACGTCCACCGCAGCGTCGACGACGGCCCCTTCGGTGGCGGCGCCGGGATGGTGATGCTCCCGGAGCCCCTGGCCTGTGCCATCGACGCGGTCAAGGCGCGGCGCGCGCCGGCCCGGCCTCGCGTCGTCATGCTCGGACCGGCGGGTCGCGTCTTCGACCAGACCGTCGCGGCCGAGTACGCCGCGCTCGACGGCGGGCTCTGCCTGGTCTGCGGTCGCTACGAGGGGATCGACGAGCGCATCGCCGAGCACTACGTCGACGAGGAGCTGTCGATCGGCGACTACGTCCTCACCGGCGGAGAGCTCGGCGCGATGGTCGTCATCGACGCGGTGAGCCGGCTCCTCCCCGGGGTCCTCGGCAACGCCGCCGGGGCCCACGACGAGTCGTTCACCGGCACGCCTCTCCTCGAGCACCCACAGTACACCCGCCCGCGCGACTGGCGCGGGCACGGCGTGCCCGACGTCTTGCTGAGCGGGCATCACGCCGCCATCGACCGCTGGCGCATGGAGCAGCGCGTCGCCCGGACCAGGGCGCGCCGGCCCGACCTGTACGCACGCTGGCGACGCTCACAGGAGGAGGAGTAGCGCCCGGATCGACCACCGGGTGGGCCCCGCCGCGCGCGAGCCCGCCAAGTGAAGAAAGTCCTTGCGCAATCGCCTGTCATGGATATCTATATCGCCCTCGTTCACCACCCGGTGCTGAACCGGGCGGGGGACGTCGTGACCACGGCGGTCACGAACATCGACATTCACGACCTGGCCCGAGCTGCTCGGACCTATGGCGTCAGCGGGTACTTCCTGGTGACGCCCATCGAGCAGCAGCGCGCGATGGTGAGCCGGATCGCGGCTCACTGGCAGGGGACCGGCGGCGACAGCCTCCACCCCCTGCGCGCCGAGGCCCTCTCCCTGGTCCGGGTGGTCTCCTCCCTGGCCGACGCGGAGCGGGCGATCACGGACCCCGGCGGGCGCCCGCCGCTCCTGGTGGGCACGAGCGCCCGGAGACATCAGACAACGGTCGGCTACCCCGCCCTGCGCGAGCGGCTGACCACCGAAGAAGAAGGCGCGGCGCTCCTCCTGTTCGGAACGGGTTGGGGCCTGACGAGCGAGACCCTGGAGAGGTGCTCGGTCGTCCTGCCACCGGTCGAAGCGATCGCTGGACGCGCTGGCTACAATCACCTATCAGTCCGATCCGCCGTCGCGATCATCCTCGATCGCCTCCTGGGGGCCCACGAGGCCCCAGCCGGCCCACCCAGATCGTGACCTTCTCCTTGGAGTAGACCGATGAACAGCCAGAACGCCATCGAGCACCTCGAGCGGCTCCAGCTCCGCCAGGACGTGCCGCAGTTCAAGGCCGGCGATACGCTTCGAGTCCACGTGCGAATCCGCGAGGGTGAGAAGGAGCGTATCCAGGTCTTCGAGGGGGTCTGCATCGGTCGCCACAACGACGGCCTGCGCTCCAGCTTCACCGTCCGCAAGGTCAGCTACAACGTCGGCGTCGAGCGCGTCTTCCCGCTCCACAGCCCCCGCATCGAGCGCATCGAGGTCAAGGACCGCGGTCGCGTGCGGCGCGCGAAGCTGTACTACCTGCGCGATCTCCGCGGCAAGAAGGCCCGGATCCGCTCCCTGCGCGACATCCGCGGCTAGCCATCGCGGGCAGGCAGCCGATGGCGGCGGACGCGGACCGGAGCTCGGCCCCGCGCCGGCGCCGTCGTGCATCTGATCAGCTCGGGCTCGGGCTCGACGCGGCTCCGATCTGCGGCGAGATCGAGCGCTGGGCGATCGACCAGGGCCTCGGCCCGGTCATCGGCCTCGACGAGGCTGGTCGCGGGCCCCTCGCGGGCCCCGTGGCGGCGGCTGCGTGCGCGCTGCCCTGGCCGTGCCCGGTCGACGGCCTCAACGACTCGAAGCAGCTCACGGAAGCCCGACGCGAGGCGCTCTTCGACCAGATCGTGGAGCACGCGATCGCGTTCGGGCTCGTCTTCGTGGAGCCCGACGTCGTCGACGAGCTCAATATCCTCCACGCCTCGCTCCTGGGCATGGTCCACGCCCGAGAGCAGCTGATCGGCCGGGCGCCGGAACTCGCCGGTGCGGTGGCCCTCGTCGACGGCAACCAGCGCGCGCCTTTCCCTGGGGGCGTCGACCAGCGGCCGATCGTCAAGGGCGACGCGCGCTCGCTGAACATCGCGGCGGCCTCCATCCTGGCGAAGGTGGGCCGGGACCGCTACATGGTCGACGCCGACGCCCGCTACCCGGGCTACGGCTTCGCCCAGCACAAGGGCTACCCGACGCGGGCCCACCAGCGCGCACTCAACGCCCTCGGACCCTGCCCGATCCATCGGCAGAGCTTCCGGCTCTCGTTCCCCCACCTCCTCGAGGACGGCGCCGACGCGCCTCCCGAGAGCGGGTGAGCCGGGCTCGCCAGTCCCTCGGGCGGAAGGGTGAGGCGCGAGCCCGCCGGTTCCTCCGTCGCAACGGCCTGAAGATCGTCACGCGCAACTGGCGGTGCCCCGCCGGCGAGCTCGACATCATCGCGCGCGACGGCGACGTCGCGGTCATCGTCGAGGTCCGCACGGCCTCCGGCGACGGGTTCGCCGGGGGCCCGGTCTGGACCGTCGGCCCGGAGAAGCAGCGGCGCGTCATCCGGCTCGCCCGGCTCTGGCGCAGACAGAGCGCCTGGAAGCCGCGGGCGATCCGCTTCGACGTCATCGCCGTACGGCGACGCGGCTGGATGCGCTGGAGCCTCGACTGGTATCGCCGGGCGTTCGAGTCCCCGGAGGCGTGACCCGCGAGGGAGATGCCTCGAGCGCTACGGCGTGGTGGTCACCGGGGTCGTGACCTCGGTCGGCACGCAGAAGGCGAAGTCGAGGTAGGTCTCGCAGGTGGAGCCGACGGGGCAGTCGGCGTTCACGCTGCACGCCTGGGTACAGAAGGGCTCACTGTTGCGCCACGAGGCGCAGATCTGCTCTTCGCACAGCGGGTGCTCGGTGACGACGCACGTCAGATCGGTCGTGGTCGACTCGGCTTCGCACGCGTCGACGATCGACTCCGAGAGCGGGCAGTCGTGGAAGAGCTCTGTGGTGTCGCAGGCCCCGACGCTCAAGGCGCCGAGGGCGGTCACAGCGACGACGAGGTAACGCATCGGGCCTCCATTTCACGGGGAAGCGGCGCTCCCCCGCCCCGTCGCTCGGCATTCTTCGTGGCGGGCGGGGTCCTGTCAACCACCCCCGAGCGTGACGCCCCCGGCGACGTCGCCAGGCGCCACCTCTCGAAGGGGCCCGCCGCGATCAGCCCTGCGGCACGATGATGATCGTCGTCAGCGTCTTCAGCTCGGCGTCGTCGTCGAGCACGATGTCCCCGGAGCCGTTCGCCGTCGCCGTCCCGACCAGCTCGAGCACGCCCTCGAGCTCGTTGGCCGTGTACACGTCGTACTTGGCGTCCGCCGCCACCCCGTCCGCGCCGTGGACGGTCATGGCGATGGACGTGTCGGCGCTGACCGGGAACGGGTTGATGATGAAGACGCGGGTCTCGGCCTCGACGCCCTCCCAGGGCGCGATGTCGAACGGCGGCAGGTCGTCCGCATCCATCTCCGCCGCGACCACCGACTTGTCGACCGTCCCGAGGGGGTAGTGCAGGACCCCGGCCTCCGCCACGAGGTCGAGCATCCCCCCCGCGAGGCTCACGGCGCCGCCATCGGCCGGAGCCCACGCCGTCGGCGTGTCGGTGAGCGGAACCATCACGATGTCGTCGGCGGGCTTCGTCAGGACGCCGGAGACCGTCGGCTGATAGAAGACCATCGTCGCGTAGCCCTTCAGCTGGCCGAGGACCTCCATCTTGTGCGGCGCCACCGGGACCCGGTTGATGAGGTAGTGGCCGTTGTCGTCGGTGTCGCCGATGATGCAGGTCTGCAGCGTGCACGCGCTGACCTTGAGGCCCGCGATCGGGGCGCCGTCACCGTCGACGATCTGCCCGCCGACGCAGGCGACGGCCTCGCCGTCCTGACCCGTGGTCGTGCTGCAGGCGCCGCACTCGAGCCCGGCGGAGGTGACGCTGCAGGAAGCGCTCCCGGAGGTGTCCTCGCCGACGCTCGTGTCGGCGTCCGCGGCGTCGATGGTGTCCGTCGCCTGGCTGGTGTCCCCCGTCGCGGCGGTGTCTCCGTCGCAGGCGCCGGCGAACCCGGCGGTCGCAATCAGCATCGTCATCATGAGCCGTCGCATCGTCTTTCCTCTTCCTCGGGCTGACCGGGCGTGGCAGGTCTCGGCTGGACACTATGACGAGTCCGGCGAATCGGTCACGTTCGAAGGCGCGGTCCCGCACCCGCGCGCGTCGCTCTCCGCGTGGCGGTCGCGCGGTCCCGGCCAGCTTGACCGCCTTTCCGCCGCAACGCTATAAACGCCCGGGTTTTCAGGGCTGGCCCCTGGATCCCGATTCGTGGCCCTCGGGGGACGGAGAACCGCGTGACCCACCACCTGCGCCGCTCGCTTCTGAAGCTCCTCCAGCCCTGGACCGCCGCGGCGGTGCTCGCGCTCGCGGCGCCGACCTGGGCCGCCGAGCCCGTCGACCTGCCGGCCGACCCGGTCGCCGACGAGGACGAGCCGGTCACCCTCGAGGCCGAGGTCGTCGTCTCCGACGCGGCGCTCACCCAGTGGCTGCGCGAGGGCAACTCGCTCCTCGAGGACGAGCGCTACCTCGACGCCGCGCTGCGGTTCAAGAAGCTCGTCGACACGGGGCAGGAGGCCAACCCCCTCGTCCAGGAGGCGCAGTACTCCCTCGGGGTGGCGCTCTTCGAGATGGGGCTGTACCAGTCGGCCCTGACCCGCTTCGAGCCCATCGTCGACTCGGGCAAGGACCACCCGCAGTACGCCAAGACCCTCGTCTACCTGCTGCAGATCAGCCGCGCGACGGGCTCCGACCCGAGCGTCCTCCTCAAGATCGCGGACTACCCGCCGGAGATGTACCCGCCAGCCCTCAAGGACGAGCTGCACTTCCTGGTCGGCCTCTACTTCTACGGCGAGAGCCGCCTGAGCGAGGCGCTCGCCCGCTTCCAGGAGGTCTCCGAGGGCAACGAGGACTTCTTCGTCCGCTCGAAGTACCTCGACGGCGTGATCCGCGTCGCTCAGTCGGGCCTCGGGACGGACGCCAAGGAGGTCGACGCCGACGCCCTGACCCAGGCCGGTGAGTCCTTCAAGGCGGTCCTCCGCGTCCAGCGCGACCAGGGCGGCAGCGACACCATCGACCGCGTCGCCGGCCAGGCGATCCTGGCGCTCGGCCGCCTCTTCTACTCGACCCGCCAGTACGACGTGGCGGTGCGCTACTATGACCAGATCGAGGACGAGAGCCCGCAGTGGCTGGACTCGCTGTACGAGGTCAGCTGGGTCCACTACCAGCTCAAGCACTACCCGCGCGCGCTCGGAAACCTCCACACCCTGAACTCGCCGTACTTCGCGGACCAGTACTACCCGGAGTCGCGGGTCCTGCAGGCGCTGATCCTCTTCTACAACTGCCGCTACGACGAGGCAGACGTCATCGTGAAGCAGTTCGTCCAGGACTACTTCCCGCTCATGGACCGACTCGGTAAGGAGATCAACCAGTTCGCCGACCCGAACGCGTTCTACCAGTGGCTCGCGCAGCTCTCCAAGAGCGACGACGTCGAGTACTCGGCGCGCTTCCAGCGGATCTTCAACGCGGCGCTCGCGGACAAGAAGCTCCGCCGCAAGTTCGACACCGTGGCCAAGCTCAACGCCGAGCTCGCCCGCATCGACAACCTCGCCGGCCCCCAGGGAGCCACCGACGGGCTCCTCGGGGCGCTCAAGGGCGAGATCACCGGATACCGCTTCCTCGTCGTCGGTGAGGCCGGCGGGCTCGCCCAGGCCCGCCTCATCCGCCTGCTCGGCGATCTCCGGCGCCACCTCGCCGGGGCCATCAAGATCCGCCAGGAGACGCGCAAGGCGCGCCGCGGCGACAGCTCGGACGGCGTGCTGCAGGAGCAGGCGGCGGCCGCAGCGGCGAAGCAGGAGATCGTCGTCGACGACGAGCACATCGAGTGGCCTTTCACGGGGGAATACTGGAAGGACGAACTGGGCTCCTACCTCTACGACATCGACTCGCTATGTAAGATGGAGCCCGATAGCGGCGGGGCGGCTCCGACCCCACCGGCCGAGGGCGGCGAGCAGTAGTCGATGACCGAGGCCTCGGTCATCCAAGCCCCGGGCGTCGCGCCCCGATCAAATCCGTGAGGTTTCGATGATATCCACCGCACGCTCCCTGGCGGTGCTGGGTGCGCTGGTCGCGCTCGCGGGTCACGCGCTGGCCGCCGAGCCTACGCCGACCCCAGGTCCCGACGACGGCGACAAGCGCCCCGGTCTCAGCGGTCAGACCAAGACCAAGACCCACGAGAAGCCGAAGGCGAACGCGACCGAGCGGTCGTTCCTGGCGAGCATCGACGATCAGCGGACGATCATCGAGCTCACCCCGCGGAGCGACCAGAAGTACCCGATGCAGGTCATCGCCCTGGCGGACTTCTACTGGGACCTCGCCGAGTGGTACGGCCTGCAGGCGTACAGCGAGGACATCGAGAAGCCCATGTACGAGGCCGAGCAGCGCGGCGACAAGGCGGGCGTCGAGAAGTGGAAGGCCAAGCAGCAGGCCATGCTCGACAAGAAGTCGCAGTACCAGGAGAAGACCATCCAGGTTTACAAGGACGTCATCCGCGACTTCCCGCGCAGTAAGCGCCTCGACGAGGTCCGCTACTTCCTCGCCTACAACCTCACGGAGATGGGGCGGCAGGTCGAGGGCGTCGACGTCTACACCGAGCTCATCGGCGCGCATCCCGGCTCCCCCTACGTGCCGGACGCGCTCGTCAACATCGGCGAGTACTACTTCGACATCAACGACTTCGCCAACGCCCTGCGCCTCTACCGGCAGGCCGAGAAGTTCGAGGACGCCAACATCTACGGCTACGCCCTCTACAAGCAGGCGTGGTGCTTCTACAACCTCGGCGTGACGACCCTCGAGGGCGAGCGCATCAACGGCTACAAGCTGGCGATCAACCAGTTCATCAAGGTCATCAAGCTCGCCGACGAGCAGGCGCTGACCGGCAAGAAGGGCGCCATCGTGCTCAAGCGCGAGGCCCAGAACGACATGGTGCTGCCCTACTCCAAGGTCGGCCGCGCCGATGGGGCCATCGCCTTCCTGAAGACCTACGCGCCCGAGCGCTACCTCGACCTCGCCGGAAAGCTCGCCGGCATCTACACCGAGCAGAACGAGTTCCTCCGCTCGACGAGCCTCCTGCGCCAGCTCATCACCGAGGCGCGCAAGGGCAACATCGCCGGCAAGGACAAGAGCTACATGGTCGTGCAGTTCGAGCGGCAGATCGTCGACAACGCCATGCGCTCCGGCGACAAGGCCGCGACGGTCGCCGAGATCGGCGAGCTGCTCCGCGCCTTCGCCGAGGTCGAGGCGGGCGGCCCAAAAGACTACATCGACCGGGAGCGCGACGAGATCAAGCGGACGGTGCTCGACGTCGCGGGCGCCTACCACAAGGAGTACTCGCAGACCCAGGAGCGCCAGACCCTCGAATACACGCAGGAGCTCTACGACCAGTACCTGCAGGTCTTCAAGGAGGACGAGAACGCCTACCAGATCGCGATGAACAACGCGCTCCTGATGTTCGCGACCGAGAAGTACGAGGAGGCCGCGGCGGAGTTCGAGAAGGTCATCCGGATGAAGCCGGACGGCGAGTTCGCGGACGCGGCCGCCGAGCAGGCCGTGCTCGCCTATCTGGAGCTGGTGAAGATCGAGAACAAGGCGCTCAAGAACGAGGCCACCGACGACCTCAACCCGATCGAGCTCTCCGGTGACCAGCAGCGCTTCGTGAACGCGATCGACCGCTGGATGGCGCTCATCCTGAAGAACGGCCCGAACCCGCAGACGGCGTCCAACATCCCGACGGCGCGCTTCGCCGCGGCGAAGGTCTACTACAACGCCAACCACTTCCCGGAGGCGGCGCGCCGCTTCGGCGAGTTCATCGACCTGCACCCCAAGCACAAGCTGGTCAACGACGCGCGCCGCCAGCTGCTGAGCAGCTACAACCTCGCCCACGACGTGCCGAACCTCATCAAGTACGCCAACGCCTTCGACGCCATCCCGTCGCTGCCGCCGGACCTCAAGGAGGACATCCAGGAGATCCGCAACGCGCTGAACTTCCAGGCGTGCTTCAAGGACGAGCAGGCCGGCGACCACCTCGCCGCGGCGAAGTGCTTCGAGCAGTATGCGTCCGACTTCCCGAACGCCGAGCGCACGGCGTCGGCCATCTACAACGCCGGTATCAACTACTTCGAGGCCAAGCAGGTCGAGAAGGCGCTGAAGACCCAGCTCGAGTTCTACCAGCGCTACCGGACCAACGAGCTGGCCCCGAAGGCGCTCTACTCGATGGGCGAGATGTTCACCCAGACCGCGGTCTACGACCAGGCGGCGACCATCTACGAGACCTTCGTCAAGAACCACGCGAAGCACCCGCTCGCCGAGAAGGCCCTGCGGCGCGCGTCCATCTACCGGAAGACCCTCGGCGACTACAAGAAGGCCATCGCGAACCTGAGCCTCTGGCTCCGCCGCTTCGGTGACCAGCCGAACGCCCCGCGGGTCGACCTCGACATCATCAGCATCCTCGAGAAGCAGGGTAAGCCGAGCCGCGTCCTGCGAGCGGTGTCCCAGCACATCCGCACCTACCCGGACGAGCCGGCGAGCGTGCGCCTGCAGGTGCTCGACAAGCGGGGCATCGCATATCGGGAGCTGCGCAAGTACCGCGACTCGCACAAGGCCTTCGAGGAGACCGTCGCCTACTTCAAGACGCTCAAGGAGAACGAGCTCCAGGACCTCGATCTCGCCGCCATCTCGGCCGTGGCCGAGGCGCACTTCAACCTCGGCGAGCACGAGCTCCGAAAGGCCCAGCGCATCAAGCTCGACTCGCCGAGCGACAAGCAGATGGCCAAGAACATCTCGGAGAAGATCCAGGTGATGCAGGGGGCGAAGGCCATCTACGAGCAGGTCATCGCGTACGGTCACCCCGGCTGGGAGATCGCCGCGTGGTCGCAGCTCGGCCTGGCCTACCAGGACCTCGCCGAGGCGGTCGAGAACGCCGCCGTACCGCGCAAGATCCGCCACCTCTCCGAGGTCGTCGACCAGTGGCGCCAGACCATGACCGAGCGCGCCAAGACGGTCCGCGAGAGCGCCATCGCCGCCTACAAGAGCGCGCTGAAGATCGCCAAGAAGGAGCGCTGGTTCAACGAGTACTCCGAGCGCGCCGAGGCCGCCCTGGCGCAGCTCGACCTGACCGACCGCTCCACCAAGGAGTTCCGGATGAGGCCGTCCCAGCTCGAGCCGAGCTCGGCCCACCCGAACTTCCTCAGCCACGGGGGTGCCCAGTGACCCGCTCCACGGCTCTCCTCGCCGCCGGCTTCTGCGCCCTCCTGCTGGCGCCCGCCGCCAGCGCCACGCCCCTCGACGACGCCGCGGCGATCGCCAACGACCCCGTCCAGATGGAGACACGCGCGGCCGAGGTCGCGCGGCTCCTCGAGCAGTGCACCGCCCAGACGCCGAACGACGTCACGTGTTGGTACGACCTCGGCCTCTTGAAGGCGCACAGCGGGGACTCCGCCGGGGCCGCCGAGGCGTGGCGCCGCGGGCTGGCCGCCGACGCGAAGCACGAGCCGACCCGAGCGCGCCTGGCGGAGCTCGAGATCGCCCGCGGCAACGTCGACGCCGGCGTCAAGACCCTCGAGGACATCATCGCCGCGAACCGCTTCCAGCCGGAGGCGCGGAACGCCATGGCCGCCTACGCGCTGTCGCAGGGCAAGTGGGAGGAGGCGCTCAAGCACGCGCGAAACGTGCTGCTCGGCGACCCCCGGAACGTCAACGCGGCGCTCAACGCGTCCATCGCCTACTTCAAGCAGGGGCTCTACGACCAGGCCGGCCTCATCGCCTCGAGCTTCCTCGAGAAGGACCCGAAGGCCGCCGCGCTCCACAACATCCTCGGGCTCGTCTACCTGCAGCAGGACAACACCCGCAAGGCCACCGAGCACTTCCTCGCGGCGCTCGAGGCCGACCCCGGTCACTCCGACGCGCGGCTCAACCTCGCGGCGCTCGAGCTGGGCTTCGGCAACTTCGACTCGGCGTACAAGCGCTTCAAGGAGGCGCTGACCGACCGGCCGAACGACGCGGACATCGTCCTGTCGCTCGCGGTCGCGGCGCGCGGGCTCGAGCGGTACGACGAGGCCGAGCAGGGCTACCTCAAGGCGCTGCAGCTCCGCCCGGGCTTCGCGGACGCCGAGTACAACCTGTGCGTCCTCCACCAGCAGTTCACGCAGCAGTGGCCCGACGCCAAGAAGCACTGCGACGCGTATCTGGCGATGATCGACGACAAGCACCCGAAGTACCGGGAGCTGAAGAAGCGCACCAAGGCGATCGACACCACGATCATGGTCCTCGAGCGCAAGAAGAAGGCCGAGCAGGAGAAGGGGCCCGGGGCGGACCCGGGGACGACCCCGTCACCCAACCCGTGAGGCAGACGCGACGACGCGTCGCGGCGTTTGGCGCCGCGCCACGGTCGCTGCTACCATTCGGATCGCGTTGAAGACGGCCCGGGGCGGCCGACAGGAGGGGGACGATGCGAACGTGGATCATCGGAGCGCTGGCGCTCGTGGGGTTCATGGGTGGTCCGGCGGTCGCCGGGGAGCCCGCACCGGCCGAGGGTGAGACGGGGGACAAAGAGGTCCGCGTCTTCAACTTCGAGGGCGACACCATCTCGACCGACTACCTCAAGCCGGGCGGGACGCTGATCGAGGGCCTGCGCCGCGGGCGCCGGTCCAGCCTCATCGAGGTACGCCTCGACTTCGTCGCCGAGATCCTCCGGAGCGCCGAGGACATCTGAGGGACGCCGCGGAGGTCTCGATTTTCTCGGGAACTTCCGCCGCGACCCGGTGTCGGACCAGCACACGCCGGGACGCGTCCTCACGACGGGTCCGGTGGCCACGTCGACGCGGCGGGGCTAGACTCTCCGGCGGACGAGAGGTTCGACGGGACCCACGCAGCAGCTCGGTGCATCGACACGCGCACCGCGGGACAGGAAGAGGCCAGCGTTGAAGACAAAGATCGGCTTCAGCATCTACCTGAACGGCAAGCTCATCCGCGAGGTCACGTTCGACCGCCCGATCGTGAACGTGGGGAAGCTGTCGACCTCGAACCTGCGGCTCGACGACATCAACGTGTCGCGCAAGCACGCGGTCATCGAGCAGCGCGAGAACGGCCAGTGGCGGATCACCGACCTCGGCTCGACCAACGGCACCATCGTGCGGGGCGAGCGCGTGGTGCAGGGCGATCTCCACGACGGTGATCGCCTGGTGCTCGGCACGACCACGCTGATCGTCCACCTCGACGACGAGGCCGTCGCCAACGTCGAGAAGCGCGAGGACCCGAAGATCGAGTCGGGGACGGCCGGGCAGCAGCCGGCGCCGCGCAAGACCGCGAAGCCCAAGGGGAAGGCCGCGGCGGCCACCGAGGGCCCGGTCGAGGAGATCCGCGGGCTCGGCGAGGACAGCTTCTACAAGAAGAAGGAGACCGTCGAGGCGACCTCCCACGACGCCCTCGAGGTGGCGCTCCTCTGGGGCGAGACGGTGCTCGCGGTCGAGACCTTCGACAAGCCCCAGACCATCCAGGTCGGCGAGGCCCACGGCTGCCGGTTCGCGCTGCCGCAGAGCGTCCTCGGCGGCATGTCCTACGACCTGCTCAGGGCCCGCGGCGGCCGCTTCGTGCTCGACGTCTCGAACCCGAACATCAAGGGGGACCTGCTCGTCGACGGCGGCGTCAAGTCCGTCGACGAGATCCGTGAGGGCGGCGGCGAGATCACCCTCGACAAGCCGACGCGCGCGCGCCTCCACGCCGGCAAGTTCACGCTGCTCGTCAGCTACGGGCAGACCCCGGCGAAGACGGGGGTCGGCTCGGTCGGCCGGGTCGACGTCGACGCGTGGATCTACATCTCCATCAGCGCCATCGTCCACATCGCCTTCCTCGTGGTCCTGAGCCTCCTGCCGACGGACCTCAACTTCTCCGAGCGCGATCCGCGCGCGATGGCCCAGCGCGCCATCGAGGTGCTCCGCGTCGACGTCAAGCCCGAGGAGGAGGAGGAGAAGAAGAAGGAAGAAGAGGAGGAGAAGAAAAAGGTCGGCAAGGGCGACGAGAACGAGGAGAAGGGCGAAGACAAGATGAAGGTCGACAACTCGCCCATCGAGGTCGAGCGCCCCGAGAAGGACCCCTCGAAGCTGACCAACAAGCTCACGCTGGAGCAGAAGGAGCGCAAGGCCTTCGACGCGATGTCCGAGGAGGACCGAAAGAAGCGGGCCGAGCAGATGATCCAGCAGACCTCGACCAACGAGATGCTGCAGAACACGGCCTTCAACGACCTGCTCAACACCGACCCCGACCTCGAGAACAAGAAGCCCCTGTTCCATGCGCTCGGCAGCCGCAGCGACGACCCCAACGCCGCCGGCGACTTCGCCCAGGGCTCCATCGACCCCTTCGGTGGCTCTCTCGGCGGCGTCGGGCCGGGCGGCTTCCAGACCGAGGGTGGACCGGGCGGCCCCGGCGGCCCCGGCGGCCCGGCCATCGCGGGCGTGCTCGACGGCAGCAACCGCGACCGCGGCCTCGACAAGCTCGACTTCGACAAGCGCGAGGTCGACCCGAAGATCATCCAGATGCCGGTGCGGCTGACGGGTGAGCTCGACGCGAAGACCGTCCAGCAGTACATCCGGCGCTACCTGTCGGGCATCAAGTGGTGCTACCAGGACCGGCTCCAGTCGAACCGGCGCCTCGCGGGCAAGCTGACCCTCTCCTTCACCATCCTGCCGAACGGGAGCGTGCTCGACCCGACGTGCAAGAACAGCACCCTGGGTGACGAGGCCCTGCACAGCTGCATCTCCAACAAGATGAAGCGCTGGCGCTTCCCATCGCCGAAGGACGGCGGGCTGGTCGAGGTCGCCTACCCGATCATCCTCAAGACCCAGTGACCCCCCGGGCGGCACGCCGCCCGGGTGTCCGAGTATCATCGCGCCCCGCCCCGAGCTCGCCTCGGTCGCGGGGCGCGGCGTTCGTGGGCCCGTCCCGGCGGGACCGGCCGCGTCGGTCGCCGCGGGCCGGCTTGAGGGGGGCACGGGAACGTGCGAACCTGCCCCGGATGACTACGCCACTCCGACGCTACACCGTCCTGGTCGCCTCGCTGGCCCTCGTCGCCACCCTCCCCGGCTGCGACAAGAACCGCACGGAGTCGATCAAGCTCGTCAACGCAGGCATCCAGGCGGCCAACGCCGGAAACCCGGAGTCCGCGTACGGCTACTTCACCCGCGCGGCCCGCATCGACCCGGAGAACCACCGGGCCTACTACGAGGCCGCGCTCGTCGACCTCTACGACAAGGGGCAGCACGACGAGGGGCTCGCCCGCCTCGAGACGGCCGAGAAGCTCGCGCCGCGGGACCGCGACGTGCTCTTCCAGCTCGGCCGTACCCACGTCGTGGACGGCCACCCCGACGTGGGGCTCCGCTACCTCAAGCGGGCGCTGACCGAGGATCCGAACTACGCCGGCGCGTACTACTACCAGGGCGTCGCGCTCAGGCAGCTCGGCCGCTTCGACGGCGCAGACAAGGCGTTTCGCGAGGCGATAGCCTGTGATCCGACCTACGTGCAGGCCTTCCGCGATCTCGGCCTCATGTACGAGCAGTTCGACGCGTTCGACGCCGCCCGGGCGGTCTACGAGGCCGGCCTCGAGCAGAACGAGGAGGACCCGGAGCTCCTGAACAACCTCGGGCTCCTCGCGATGCAGGAGGGCAAGACCAAGGAGGGCATCGCCTTCTTCGAGCGCGCGGTCGGCCGCACCGAGGCGCCGCTGCCGGTCTTCAACCTCGCCTTCGCCTTCGTCGAGGATGGCAACGTCCGACAGGCCTACCGACGCCTCGGCGAGTACATCAACGCCGCGGAGGCGACCGACGCCGAGCAGATCAAGGTCGCGCACATGCTCCGGACCGCGATGCTCGAGGAGCTCAAGCGCCAGAAGAACGAGGAGCTCGAGCAGGAACTCCGCGCGCAGGACGACGTCCCGCCCGCGACCCCGTGATCTGACGCCGACGCGTGGAGAACTGGTACCGGATCCAGGCGGCGCTCCTCGCCGCCATCATCTGTACGGCGCTGGCCGTCAACGTCATCCTCCGGGCCCGCAGGCACCTCCCCTTCCGGCGCTTCGCGTGGCTGAACCTGAACCTCGTCGCGTGGTTCGTCGCCGACGCGATCGTGGTGACCGACGCGACTGACGACGCGGTGACCTTCGCCACCCGCGGGCTCGTCGCGGCGCTCGTCCCCACGACCCTCGTCGGCTTCTTCGCGGCCTTCGTGAGCGACGAGGACCGGCCTTCGCGCTGGGCCACCGGGTTGGCGGCGACGGCCAGCGTCCTGCTCGTCATCGGGGTCACGTCGGTCTGGCTGGGCGCTGACCTCTTCGGCGACCACGCGGCGTGGACGCGCGCCGCCGCGATGGTCGCGTGGACGACCTTCGGTGCCATCGGCGTCGCGGTGATGCTGTCGGTCACCCTCATGTACCGGCGCTTCCGCACGGTGGAGCTCCGGGCCGAGCGCACGCGGCTGGCGTACCTGACCTTCGCCAGCGCGGCCGTCCTGGGCCTGGCGCTCTTCGCCTACGCGACGGACCTGGCCGTCGGCGTCTTCGGCAACATGGTGCCGGCCGTCTACATGTACTTCATGTTCCAGGTGCTGACGCTGCGGCGGATCCTGGACCTCTTCGAGTTCCTCGGGCGCTTCGTGGTGCTGACGGGTTTCGCCTTCGTCCTCAGCATCATCTACGCGGTGCTCGTGGCCTGGTGGCGCCACGACCTGGCGCTCTTTCTGTTCAACACCGTCATCGCGACGATCGTCATCCTGATCCTCCTCGACCCGCTCCGCGCCTTCGTCGAGGAGAAGCTCAACGAGCTGATCTTTCGGGAGAAGTTCGAGTTCACCAAGCAGGCCGAGGCGATCCGCAAGAGCCTCACCAACGTCATCGACGTCGGCGCGATGGCGGAGCTGATGCTGAGCCGGCTCGAGGCGTCGCGGCAGATCACCCACGCCTCGGTCTTCGTCCGCGACGAAGAGGGGCTCGCCTTCAACCGCCTCGGCTTCGTCGGCTCGGCCCCGCCGGCGAGCCTCGACGCCATCGTGGCCCGGCCGCTCCTGACGCGGCTCGCGACCCACAAGGTCGTCCTCATCGAGGGGCTCGAGGCGGAGCAGGCGGAGCTGCGCGAGCGCGGCGCGGTCGAGGACCAGGCGCAGGTCGAGGTGCTCGAGGCGGTGGTCAAGACGATGAGCGAGCTCGAGGCCGCGCTCGTCGTGGCGTTCGAGAGCGACGGCCAGCTCCTCGGCTTCCTCAGCGTGAAGGACGAGCGGCTCCGGGAGGCCTACAGCGCCGACCAGATCAAGTCGTTGGCCGCGCTGGCCGCCCAGGCGACGATCACCATCGAGAACTCGCGGCTCTTCGACCGGATCCGCGAGCGCGACCGCCTCGCCGCGGTGGGCGAGATGGCGGCCGGGCTCGCCCACGAGATCCGAAACCCGCTCGGGTCGATCAAGGGCGCAGCCCAGCTCCTCACCGAGGTGGACGACGACCAGCGCGCGACGTTCCTGGACATCATCACCGACGAGGTGAACCGCCTCGACGGCGTCGTGAGCCAGTTCCTGACCTACGCCCGGCCGCTCAAGGGCAAGGGCGATCTCATCGACGTCAACGAGGTCCTCAAGCGCACCCTGACGCTGCTCTCGGCGGCCGACCACAAGAGCGAGGTCGAGCTCGTCCCGGCGCCGAACCTGCCCAACATCCGGTCGGACCCCGAGCTGCTGCGCCAGATCACCCTCAACCTGTCGCGCAACGCCATCGAGGCGATGGAGCCCCAGGGCGGCGGCCGGCTCGTGATCTCCACGGCGCTGAGCTGGCGTACCCCCGAGGCGGCGGCGCGCGCAGGGGCCGCCCCCGATCAGGTCGCCTTCGTCCGGATCCGCTACGAGGACGAGGGGCCGGGGATCCCGCCAGAGGTGATGGAGCGGCTCTTCATCCCGTTCTACACCACCAAGACCCAGGGGACCGGGCTCGGGCTCGCCATCTGCCAGCGCATCGTGAAGTCGCTCGGCGGGACCATCGAGCTGTCGTCCCGGGTGGGGCGCGGGACGACCTTCGCCGTGTACTTGCCGGTGTCCGAAGCTTCTGCGCGGACGACCACGGCCTCATGATGACGAGGAATGGCCCCGGGAAGCGCCCTGTTCAGCCCGTGTAGGTGGGGAGAGCGGCCGCGATACGCGGCGCTCGCGTGATTGGAGGAGTTGAATGCGATCGATGGTCATGACGCTCGGGATCGCCGTCGCGGGGCTCACCCTGCTCGTGGGATCGACGGCGCTCGCCGCGCCCCCGGCGCAGCTCTGGACGGAGAAGACCTGGGCGACGCCGCTCGATCCCGACGCCCCGGTGAGCATGCGAGCGTTCTCGCAGCTGGCCAAGGAGCTCTCGCCGGCCGTCGTCAACATCAACGTCCACAAGAACGCGCGGCCTGCGCCGTCGTTCTTCGGGCCCCAGGGGGGCGGCACCGGTCTCGGCACCGGGTTCATCATCCACGCCGACGGCTATGTCCTGACGAACAACCACGTCGTCCGGGACACCGACGAGATCCAGATCCGGCTCTCGAACGACCACGTCTACACCGGGCGCGTCGTCGGGACGTACCCGCAGCTCGACGTGGCGCTCCTGAAGTTCGACGCGAAGGAGCCACTCACAGTCGCGCCGCTCGGCGACTCGGAGTCCCTCGAGATCGGCGAGTGGGTCATCGCCATCGGCAACCCCTTCGGGCTGAGCCACACGGTGACCGCCGGGATCGTCAGCGCCAAGGGCCGCCGTGACATCATGGCCAACGGCGAGCCGATGTACGCGCGCTTCATCCAGACCGACGCCAGCATCAACCCCGGTAACTCCGGCGGGCCGCTCATCAACATCCGGGGCGAGGTCGTGGGGATCAACACCGCCATCAACGCCGCCGGGCAGGGCATCGGCTTCGCCGTGCCGGTGAACATGGTGAAGAAGATCCTGCCGCAGCTCTCGACCGGCAAGGTCAGCCGGAGCTACCTCGGGGTCCGGGTCGGGCCCGTCGCCAGCGAGCTCGCCGACCGGCTGCGAATGGACCGGGCGACCGGCGCGCTCGTCCGCGAGGTGCTGAGCGGGACCCCCGCGGACAAGGCGGGTGTCCGCCCCGGCGACGTGATCCTCGCGTGGGACGACAAGGCCATCGACCACTGGGAGGACCTCCCCTGGCTCGCGTCGACCACCCCGAGCGGAAACCGGATCGTGATGATCGTGAACCGCTCTGGGAAGAAGCTCGAGCTCCAGGTCCAGGTGACCGACTACCCGAACGATCCGCGCGCGGCGGCGATCCGCCCCGGGTCGAAGGGGGGCGCCGAGCTCCCCGACCTGGGGATGAAGGTCGCGGCGGTCCCAGCGGCCACGCGCAAGCAGCTCGGGCTCAGCGAGGACGAGGGCGTCGTCGTCAGCGACGTCACCCCCGGGAGCACCGCCGAGCAGCTCGGGATGCGACCCGGCGACGTCATCACCCAGGTGAACTACGACCCCGTCACGGGCCCCGACGGCTTCCGCCAGATGGTGGCCCGGGTCGGCGCCGGCGACATCCTCTCGTTCACCATCCGCCGCAACGACCGCTACCTGTTCAAGGCCTTCACGCGCTGAGCCGAGCCAGGGACCAGCGGCGAAGGCGTCAGCGTGTACGCCGTCGGACGCGCGCCGTCGTAGAAGGCCAACGCAGCTGGAGAGTCACGGCGTTCGAGCGGTCGGGACGACCGCGAGCCAAGGGGACCTCCCCCGCTGACCGGTGACTGGGGGGACACTCGGCCGGCGGTCGTCTCGACCGCTCTCCGGTTGCGCACGACCAAGGTGAGGGCCTCGTCTCGACCGCCGTCCTCCGAGGCCGAACGGCCTCGAGTCGACCGACTGGCCGCGGTGTCCGCCGCGGGGCTCAGTGGATCGCGTACCGGGCCTTGTTCTGGATGTACCAGCGGTGGAACTCGTCGATCTCGTCGAGGAGCTTCCGCGTGGCCTCCACCTCGGCCTTATCGTTGCCCTCCTGATGGAGGCGCCGCACCGTCGCGAGCTGCGACTTGATCGCCGGGACGAGGGCGTCCGGGGTCCCATCACCGATGGCCGCGATCTCGCCGAAGCAGGGCGCCGCGGCAGCCGCGCGCGTCTCATCGAGGACGTGGCTGTGTGCGTCGATCGCGGCGTGGACCGACGTGACGCAGTCGTTGACCGCGATGACGTTGGCCTGCCGCTCCTGCGCGCCGTCCGCGAGCAGCATCACGACGACCGCCGTCGCGAGGGCCACGCCCATCACGATCAGGAAGACCCACGGCCCCTTGGGCAGCGTGGAGATGAGCCTGAAGCGCGGGTCGCCGGAGATGCCGAGGGTCGCCTGCTTGAGCTTGGAGGACTGTGAACCTGGGAGCATCCGCGAGTGCCTGCCTTTCCCCATCGCTTCGCGCCGGGCGGTCGGCGCCACGCGAGTATGCTTCAAGAACACTGGGTCCGCAACCGCGCCAAAACGGCCAGGGATGCGGTGATCCCGCCCTCCCTCGGTCACTCCGCCCGGGCCGCGTACGCCGTTGGCGAGCGCGACCCCGTCATCTCCGTTTCCGCCCCTGATCGGGCGGCGACATCAGCGCCCAGAGCAGCTCCGGCGACAGCGCCGCCGAGTGCACGCCGGACAGCGCGAGCTCGCCGACCTGGCGCGCGTGACGCAGGCCCTCGACGAGGAGCTGCGCCTCGAAGTCGCACTCGTCGAGGAGCGTCGCGACGTCCTCGGAGAGCTTGATCCCGTCCCCGCCGGCGGCTTCGACGGCGCTCACGTCGACGCCTATCCAGGTGGCTCCGGCCTTCGCCGCGAGCAACGCCTGGGCCACGCTCGCGCACGGCCCGACCCAGGTGGCGATGCCCTCGTCGAAGCAGGCCCGACACACCGTGAGCCCGTCCCGTGACGCCGGTAGGCGCACGGCGATCTCGTCGCCCATGGCCGCGAGCTCGCGCGCCCGCGCCAGCGCCGCGTCCACATCGCGAACGCGCAGATCGACGACCACGGGCCCGATCGCGAGGTCGAAGAACGCCGCGGCCAGCGCCGCGAGCGCCGACTTGCCCTGAGCGGACGCGCTCGCGCCGAGCACGACGCCGTCGACGGCGCCGATGTCCAGCGCGTCCTCCACCGCCTCGAGCGAGGCGCTCTCCACAAACAGCTTCACGCGTCCCCCAAAGGGCGAGTCTGGCACTGCCCGATCCCTACAGGCCGAGGACGACGGCGGCAAGCCCCTACGCGCCCACGGCTCCGCTTTGTCACCGACGCGGGTCGCGAGCGCGTCGCGCCGCCGGCGGTCACCGGCGCTGCGATGATCGCGTGGCGCCGGGGGCGGGCTTGCCGGCCCCACGGCGCGCGTTCAGAATCGTGGCGCCCGCGCGGGTCGCCGATCCGCGCCGAACGTCGGAGGGTGCTCGTGCGACAACGCCTCGTCTGGATCCGGTTCGCGGTCGCCCTCGCGCCCCTCCTCGTCGTTCATGCCCCGGTATCGAGCGCCAGCGCCAAGGACCTGAACGGTCGCCTCGGCGTCGGCCTCGAAGAGACCCTCGGCGGCGCGACCGGCCTCGCCGTGCGCTACTTCTTCAGCGAGGGCGTCGGGATCACCAGCACCCTGGGCGTGGACATCACCCTCGTCGACGGCGAGGACGGCGAGAGCGACGTCGCCACCGGGTTCGTCGGGTCCGTCGGGATCGCCGTGCACTTCGCGCGCTCCCTCCACGCCCACCTCGGCTTCGGCGTCCGCGCGACCTTCGGCTATCGAAGCCTCGCGGCCGCCCAGCTCATCGACCCGACCGTCACGTCCACCGACCTCCACGTCGCCCTCGAGCTGCCGCTCATCCTCGAGTTCTTCCTGTCGGACCACTTCAGCGTCGGAGCGTCCACCGGCTTCATCCTGAACTTCGTCCCGGACAGCGGCGGCACCCTCGCGACGTCGGGAGCCGGGGGCACGAAGGCGCCCGGTGCGATCGGTATCGGGATCGGCGCGGGCTCGATCGGGGCGACGCTGTCGGTGCTCTACTACTTCTGAGCGCGCTACTTCAGCGCGAAGAAGAGGCCGACGGCGGTGCCGGCCACGGCGAGCGCCGCGACGACCCAGATCCAGGCCTTCGAGGCCCCGCCGCCGCTCGCCGTCGCGACCGCGGGCCAGTCGAGCGCACCCGTGCTGTCGCCTTCGAGGTGGGAGACGAGCTCCGGTGCGGTCTTGATCTCCTCGAGCGCGCGTAGCGACGGCGACCGCTGGCCGTTGTCGGCCTCGGTCGAGCGCACCGGGCCGTTGCCCGCCCAGACGCCGGCGAGGTCGAACTTCGGGCTGCCGGGGAAGGTCAGCACCGACGCGTCGACCGGCTGGTTGCCCACCATCCCCCGGACGGCCGGCGAGAAGCCCAGCATCGACAGGTTGGCGATCTCCTCGTCGATCATGGTCGCGATGCGCTGCCGGCGCTCGCTCGCGTCCTCGTGCGGCACGTTGGCGCCGAAGAGGTGGTCGACCATCTGCGCGAGGTCGTAGCTCGTGGTCTTCAGGCCGTTCTTGAAGAGGTAGTCCGCCAGCGCGTCCCCGAGCTCGCGCGCCGAGGTGAAGCGCTTCTTCGGGTCGCGCGCGAGGGCGCGCATGACGATGCGCTCGAACTCGGGGGTGACGTCCTTGTTGAACTTCGACAACGGCGGGACCTCGGCCTTGCGGACGAGCTCGACCGTCTCGACGTCGGTCTTTGCGAGGAACAGGCGCCGGTTCGCGAGCAGCTCCCAGGTGACGATGCCCGCGGCGAAGAGGTCGGCGCGGTGGTCGGCCGACTTGCCCTCGGTGACCTCCGGGGAGAGGTAGCTGTACTTGCCCTTGACGATGCCCGGATCGGTCTTGGTGAGCTGCGAGGTCGCCTTCGCGAGCCCGAAGTCGGTGATCTTGACCTCGCCCGACTTGGAGATCAGGACGTTCGGGGGCGACAGGTCGCGGTGGACGATGCGGAGGGGCTTTCCGGCCGAGTCCTTCTTGGTGTGCGCGTGCTCGAGGCCCTTGCACACCTCCATCATCATGTAGCAGACGAAGGCGAGCGGGATGCGGTAGCCGACCTCGCTGGCCTTCTGGAAGATGCGCCGCAGGTTGAAGCCCTCGACGTACTCCATGACGATGAAGTACGTGCCGCCCGACTGGTTCACGTCGAAGACCTGCACGATGTTCGCGTGGTTCAACGAGATCGACAGGCGCGCCTCGTCGAGGAACATCGAGATGAACTTCTCGTTCTTCGTCAGCGAGGGGAGGACCCGCTTGATGGCCACGAGCTTCTCCATGCCCTGGATGCTCATGGCCTTGGCCAGGAAGATCTCCGCCATCCCGCCGGCGTCGATCTTCTTCACGATCTGGTAGCGCTGCCGGTTGGGATCCGCGCCGGGGCTCTCGCTACTGGTCTGCAAGGGGGTCACCTTCCTGGCCGCGGGCGACTATACTTCACCGCCCCCGGGCTGAAAACAATCGCCGAACCGTCACCGCTCCGGGTCGACGGTGGCGCCGACCGGGCGGTCGAGGCGCCACCCCGCGTCGGTCCTGACGAGCTCCACCGGCCCGAGGCGGGTCATCACCCGCGCCCGCTCCTCCGGGGCCGACGCGCGCGCCAGCGCGAGGAGCCGCTCCGCCTGCTCGACCAGGGCGTCCCGGTGCCCGCTGTAGAGCACGAGGAACCCCTCGAGGTCGAGCCCCTCGCGGGCGTCCGGATGGATGAGGACGAAGGCGTCGCGCGGCCGCCCCTCCGCGAGGGCGTCACGATAGGCGGCGACGGCCGCGACCGGGTCCGGCTCGGGCGCGCGGAGCTGCTGCGGACACCCCGCGCTGGCCATCACGACCGCGCTCGCCGCGGCGCACAGGAGCGCCCTCGCCCACCTCGTCCCCATCGTCACCTCGTCAGCGCCGCCGACGTCGGGTCGGCGGTCTCGAGCGGCGCGCCCGCGCCGCCGGTGTTGGGTACCACGTCCAGGGTCAGATGTACGACATCCGCGCGATCGACCGCGCGAACGGCGTCCTTCCAGGCCGCATACCCGCCGGGTGACACCATGCCCGGCGAGAGGCTGAAGCGCTTCCGCAGCGTCAGCCCGCGACCGTCGTCCGCCGGCGCCACGGTCCGCTCGAGGGTCATCAGAGGGTGGGTCACAGCGGCCGGCTCCGGGCGCTCCCGGAGGGTCACCCCCTCGGAGAGCCGGAGCGTCATCGCCACGTCCAGCTGGACGGACCGATTCACCAACATGGGGGCGGTCCGCTCGGAGATGAGGATCGTGCCCTGCTCGAGGCGCTCGGGCGCGAGCCCGACGGTCAGCGCGGCGCTGCCGGGCCCCTGCTCCGCCAGCGTCCCGCGCGCCTCCCAGCTGACGCGGAGCGGCTCGCCGCGGCGCTCGAGGGGGCTCGTCTCGACCCGGTCGATCCGCGCGCCGGGCAGCGACTGCTGCGCGATGGCGCCGAGCACCGCCACGCGCCGCTCCGGCGCCATGTCCACGAGGGCGTGTCGCCAGCTCATGGCGTAGACCCCGGTGATGCGCTCCTCGCCGTGCGCGGCATAGGTCTGCGCGGCCGGCCCGACCGTGAGCGTCACCTCCACGCTCCGCGTCCCCTCGCGCTCGGGCGGCGCCTCCGGGGTCGTCACCCGGAGGCCCCCGGTCGGCGTCAGGGCCAGCGCGTCACAGCCCTGCACGAGGGGCGGCAGATAGTCGAAGGGCGCGAACCGGTTGACCGTGTCGAGCCAGACCTCGCGACCGTCCACGCGTGCGCGGACGACGGGGTACAGGTAGTTGTCGGCCTCGAATCGCGTGGGGTCGACGAGCCCATAGGCGAGCGGCCGGACCAACACGAGGTCGGCGTCGAAGCCGGCGGCGCGGCACAGCGCGGTCAGGAGCGAGGCGCGCTCTCCAGCACGACGCGCGGCGGCGAAGGCCGCGCGGCCCGCCAGAGGCGACTCGTCGACGTCCCGGATCTGCGAGACCACGAAGGCGTGGAGCGCTCGCAGCTTCGCGGTGTCGCTCCCTCCGTCGAGGCCGCTCAGCGCCTCGTCGACCAGGGCGTCCAGGGCCGGCGACGGCGCCAGGGCCGTCGCCGCCTCGTCCGCCAACCGCCCCACCAGGCGCGCCGGATCGAACCGACTCGTGACGAGCGCCCCCGGGATCCGCCGGTCCGGCCGCGGGTCGAGCGGCTCGGCGAGCACCCGCGGGCGGTCCGCCGCCTCGAAGACGAGCGTCCCCGGCCCGGGACGCTCGGGCGTCGGGCCGCCGGCGATGGAGACGACGTCGAGGGGCGCGTCCGGCGGCGCCTCCAGGACCCAGCGGGCGCGTCGGGTCGGCCCGTGACCGCTCGCGAAGCTGAACACCGGCGTGCGCCAGCCCGGCGCGACCCTGGCCGCCGGGGGCTGGTACCAGAACCAGGCGATCTCGGCGATGGCGCCGCGCTCGAGGGCCGGCAGGGAGATGCTGGTCTTCTCGATGAGATCCTCGGGCTCGATGGGCTGCCAGCCGCCGCCCTCGATAGGCTTCCACGTGCGCGCGACGAGCACCTCGGCCTCGTCGGGCAGCGCGACCTCGCCAAAGGCGTCGACCGAGGTCGAGGTCAGCAGCCACAGGACGCGGTGCTGCCGATGGAGCATCCCGCCGTCCGGGTAGACGCGGGTGTGGAGATCGTCGAGGAGGACCTCGTAGCCGCCGCCCTCTTCCTCTTCGGCCGGGTCTTCCTGCTCGACCGAGCGCGCGATGGCGAGGCCGTCCGCGAGCGGGAGGCCCAGGTCGCGCGCCGGCGCGAGGGTGCTGCGCCGGCCGATCGCCGACACCCCCGGCGTCTCGCGGAGATCGGTCTTCACGCGCGCCTCGAGCGCGTCGTCGCCGGCGAGCAGCGCGACCCGCAGCAGGAGCTCGAGCGCCTGCTCGGGCTCGGCGCCGGCGAGGCGCGCCGCGCGCGCGTCGGACGCCGCCTGGTCGAGCTCGCCGCGCGCGACGGCGAGGCGGCTCCGCGCGAGGAGGGCGCGGCCGAGGTAGGCGCCGGGCGCGGCCCGAGAGACGACGTCGTCCAGGAGCGCCCTGGCCCGGTCGAGCTCCCAGGCGGCGTGGAGCAGCATCGCGCCGCGGAGCTCGAGCTCGAAGCAGCGCGGCAGCGATCCGATCGGCGCCCCACGGAGCTTCAGGGTCTCCCAGGCGGCGCCGAGCCAACGCCCGGCGGCCTCACAGGATCTCGGCAGCCGGGCGCGATGCGCTTCGGCGTCGGCCGTCGCGGTGAGGCCCGCCGCCAGCCCCAGCTGCAGCTGCACGCGATCCGCGTGGTCCCCGAGCGGGCCGGCGGAGGCCACCGCGGACGCTCGCGCCCGGGCTCCTTCGTCGAGGAGCAGCTCGGCGAGGGCCGCGCGGGCGCCACCGAGCTCGGGCGCGGCCGCGATCGCGGCCGCGAGGTGCGCCGTGGCCTGCGACCGACCGAGCGCGTCGGGGCGGTCGGGATCCGCGAGCGCAGCGCGCGCCAACCACAGCGCGTCGAGGGGAACCGAGCGGTCCAGCGCCGCTGACGTGTCCGCGATGCGCCGCGGGTCGCGATCGTGGATGGCGGCGGACAGCTCCAGGAGTCGGCCGAGGCGCGGCTCGAGCGGTCGCGGCTCGGCCTCGGGGGAGTGGGCGCGGACCCGAATGTGGATCGGCTCCGGGAAGCCGCGGCCGGCGAGCTGAACCTCGAGGAGCCCGCTCGGCGGCGCGTCGACGACCGCGCGGAGGCGCTCGCCGAGCGGAGCGGTCAGGCGCGGGTGAGACGCCGCCGGGCGACCGCCGGCGTACACACGGGCGCTGAGGTCGCCGACCACCTCGACCTCGAGCCGCCCGCGCTGGGGCGCGTCGACGATGACGGAGTAGACCCCGTGAGACGCCGGCGGGAGGCCCACCGCCCCCGAGCGCGAGCAGTCTACCCAGCGGTCTCCCGGGAGCGTCTCTCCGCCGTCGCCGCCCGGCGCAGCGACCGCGACGGCGGAGAGCGCCAGCGGTTCCGGCCGCGCCAGGGCCGGGCGATCGTCGCGAGGCCCGACCAGTCGATAACGTGAGATGGCGCCGAGCCGCTCTCGGGCCGCCGCGGCGAGGCTGTCCGAGCGCGCGGGGTCGTCGACCGCGAGGCGCGCCGCGACCGCCACGAGCGCTTCGGCGGCGAGCGCGCCCGGCGTCCCGGGTCGCGCCATCGCGCGCTGGAGCGGTGGGACGGGATCCGCCGCGTCGGGGGCCTCGGAGGTCGGCCCGAGCGGGACCCGGTCGACGAGGTCGAGGACGGCCAGCGCCGCCGCCGAGGCCAGCGCGGGCGAGGTGTCCACGGCGTCGAGGAGCCCGAGCCAGGCCTCGAAGGCCTCGGCGTCACGACCGAGGGCGTCGAACAGCAGCGCCTCCCACGCCCTGCCCTCGGCCTCTCGAACACGCCGCGCGGCGACGAGCCCGTCTTCGTAGCTGGCGGCCCGCGGCCCGTACCGCCCGACCAGCCGCGCCACCTCGAGGTCCTCCCCCGCCGCCCGCGCCTCGGCCACCGCGACGTCGGGTCGAACTGGGGCGCTCACGCAGGCCGAGAGCGCCCCCATCGCCACCATGACGAGGAGCCACGGCCAGCCCGCGTTGGCGCCGCGGGCCCGAACGGCGTGGTCCTGTCTCATCGCCCGGCCTCCCCGACCTCTGGCGCGACCGCGCCCTCCATCAAGACCAGAGGCGGCCGCACGGCGGCGTCGAACCCCTGGATGAAGCGTCGGAAGTCCGGGTAGTCCGCCGGATCGACCTGGTCGGTCGCGAGGACGAGCTCGGTGCGGACCTCCACGGCGCCGACGTCCTGCCGCCAGCGGACCGACCAGCGGCCGAAGCGCCCCTCGCGCTCGGCGCTGCGTGGCACCGACTGCGGGCCCCAGCCGATGGGGAGCTCATAGCGGAACGTCACGTCGGTGTGGGACGGGACCCCGACCACGAGCGGATGCTGGCGCGTGGGCAGGCCGGCGAGGCGCTCGGCCTGGCCGTCGCCGCCGGCGGGGCGCGGGATCCGCAGGGTGTCGCCGACGCGCTGGGCGAGCTGAGACACCTCGGCGCTGAAGCTGACGTCGAGCGGGCGGCTCCGATCACCGGGGTCGGAGACGTCGGCCCGGGTGAGGGAGAGACCTGGGTAGCGACCGTTCAGCGCACGCTCGAGGCGCTGGTCGCGAGCGTCGGGGTCGAGGAGGAGCTCGCGGTACACGGGCGCCTGTACGCCGCGGAAGGTCACCGCCCCGAGGATGTTCCCGCCGCCGTCGCGCCGCAGGCTGATCGAGTAGGTCCCCTCGAGCCCGTTCCGGTCCGGTCGGTCGACGGCGGAGCGCCGCACGTCGCGGGTCTCGGGGTCGATGACGAGGACCTGCGCGCCCTGATCCGCGGCGGGCAGCTCACCGAGCCCATAGGCGCTGGCCGTCGGGTCGACGAAACGCCCGCTCTCCGGGAGCCAAACGATCGCGTGGTCGAAGGCGGCGACGCTCGGCAGCGGGTGGGGGAGGCGGCCGTGGGGGCGGGTCCGGATGAGCGCCACCCGCGCCGACCCGCCCGCGGTCTCGAGCAGCGTCGTGAGCAGGGTCGCCTGGTCCTTGCAGTCCCCGAAGCGGCGGGTCCACACCTGATCCGTCCGATACGGCGTGTACCCGTGGACGCCGAACTCGAGGCCGACGTAGCGGACGTCGCTCGTCACGTAGTCGGCGACCCCGCGCTCGAGCAGCGCTCGGGAGAGCCCGGTCGGGCCGGTCGCGCGCTGCACCGCGCCGTCGACCCACGCCCGCATCGCGGGGGTCATCACCCGCTGCGCCTCCAGGAGCCGCCCGTACCAGGCGACCACCTCGGCCCAGCTCGCGAAGGTCGTCACCTGCCACGTCGGCGCCACCTCGGCGACGCCGGGCATGAACGGCTCGCGGACGAGCGCCGGGATGGCCCGACCGGTCACGGCGAACCGCTCGCGGCCGTCGGCCAGCTGCTCACGGGTGGCCTCGAAGCGATCCCGCGGCACCGTCGGAGGCACCTCGAGATGGGTCCGGAGCCCGAGCTCCGCCGGCGCGATGACCGACACCGACGTGCGGTGGATCGGGTAGCGGCCCTGCAGCACCTCGAGGTCGCTGAAGACCCCGGGGAAGAGCTGACCGACCGCGTCCACCCGCCAGGCTACCTCGACGATGTCGCCGTCCCGCAGATCGTCGAACGGGATGTCGAGCTCGCGCTGGTCGTAATACAGCCCATACCAGGACTCCCCGAGCGCGCGGCTACGCCGGGCGAGGTTGGGGATCGCGAGCTCGCCCCGGTGAACGCGGGCCTCGAGCACGCTGACGAGCTCGCGGCTCGGGTCGTAGCCGATGGCTACGGTCCGCGCGGCGGGGTCGTCGGGGACGTGCTGTACCCGGACGAGGCGCCGCACGTACCGGGTCGCGCTGCCGTCCACGCGGACCTCGACGACGGTCTCGTCCGCGAGGATCTCGAAGACCGCGTCCGGATCCATGGGCGGCGCGGCGACGAGCTCCGGGGTCAGCCGCTCGACGAGCGGGACGGGAGCCGGCTCCGCGGCGCGAAGCCGCTCCAACGCGCCGCGGACGTCCGGGCTGGCCGGCCGGAGCTCGAGCGAGCGCTCGAAGGCCGACACGGCGGCGTCGCGCTCGCCCAGGGCCTCGTACTGCCGGGCGCAGGCGTCCAGCAGGTCCGGGCTCCAGCGCGCGCGCTCGCGGACCCTCGCCAGGAGCGCCGAAGCCCGCGCCTCGTCAACCCCGCTCACTCCGGCGAGGCGCGCGGCCTCGAGCGCGTATCCCGGCAGGTCCGGGCGGCGCTCGGCGAGCGACGCGTACCCCTCGACCGCGGCCTCGACCTGTCCGGCGTCGATCCCCGCCTGCGCCGCGGCGGCGCGGTGCTCCACCCGACCCGGCAACAGCGCGGAGAGCCGCGTCATGACCCGCGCGGCGACGTCGGGTCGGCCGGTCTCCTGAGCCCCGCGGGCGGCCTCGACCAGCACCCGCTCGGTGGCGCCCTCCCGCGCCCGCCCTCCCGGGTCGAGGAGGCGCGTGTAGGCGGTCTCCGGACGTCCGTCGAGGCGGTCGATCCTGGCGCGCGCGACCACGAGGGCTTCGGGGTCGACGCCGGGGAGCGCCGCCACCGCGTCGACGAGGCCGCGGGCGCGGACGATCTCTCCCCGGGCGCCGGTGAGCTGGGCGAGCGCGAGCGTCTCCGCCGGCCCGAGACGCCCGAGGGTCTCCCAGCGCAGGAGGATGCTCGTGCGCGCCTCCTCCCGAGGGACCTGGCCGAGCGCCAGGAGCCGGGCGCCCACGGGCATGGCGGCGACCGCCTCGTCGAGGAGGATGTCCTCGAGGAGCGCGTGCTCCGCGTCGGCGTCGCCGTCGTCGGGGAGCCCGAGCGCGCGCCGCAGCACCGCCGCGTCGAGGGCCGCCTCGGCGCTGTCCCCCGCGCGCAACCGGAGCGGGTCGAGCGCCGCATTGTAATGAAGGGGGTGGACCACGCGGATCGGGCCCGTGGGCGCCTCGGGCGCGAAGGTCGTCGCCGGCGCGATCCCCGTGAGCGGCCGCCCACGGCCGTCCGTGAAGCGCGCGAAGACCACGGCGCGCGCGGCCCCCGTCGCCGCCACCGACACCGTGAGCCGGTGGAGGCCGCGCCCGAGGTGGAGCGTCGCCTCGAGCTGGTCCGGGGTCGCGGGTCCCAACGACCTCAGCGCCCCGACCTCCATGCCGTCGACCGCGACCGCGACGTCTCCGGTCGCCCCGAGCCGCAAGACGGCCATGCTCGACGTCGCGCACCGGACCTCGGTGACGAGGTGCACGATGGTGGGCGCCTCACGCAGGACCCAGGGCTCGGCGCTGACCCCGCCGGGCGGGCCCTCGCCGGCCTCGGCCCAGACCCGCGGCTGACCTCCGAGCGCGATCGTCGCGCCGACGTCCGCGTGGCCCGCCTCGCCGAGGGCGCGCACGAGATCCCCCTGGGCCGTCACGACGTCGGTGGCAGGATCGGGACCGACCACACGCCACCGCGTCAAGAACCCGAGCGCCGCGGCGCGAGCGTGGACCTCCGGGCCGTCGGGCGCGTGGTCGAGGAGCTCGAGCTCGGCCCGGGCCGACAGGAGCGGCGCCCCTCGGAGGTCCCGGATGCGCTCGAGCCACGCGGCACGCGCGGCCGGGGCGAGGCTGTCGGTCATCGGCAGCGCCGCGAGGAAGCGCCCATAGGCCGTCGGCGCCCGCGGCGCGCGGGCGACCTCCGCGAGCACCGCCTCGACGAGGGGGCCGGGAACGGGGAGCTCGGCGTGGGCCGGCCCGGCCGCGAGCAGCGGGACGGCGGCGAGGACGAGAGCGTTCAGCGCGAGGCGCGGGAGGCGAGGCGGATGCACCGGGGCATCCTACGTGTTCCAGCCAGGAGACGCGACGGTTTGGATGCTCCTCCGCTGCGCGCGTCTCCCGGAATGTGACCAGTCGGTGAAGAGCGGCGGTCTCGGCCCGGGACATCCGCGAGCGGGGCCGCCCAGCACGCGCCTGTGTTCGGTTGCCCTCCCCGGGCCCCTCAAGTACACTCCGTCGCGACTCTTTGAAGGCTGGTGGGAACCATGAGCGAAACCAGCGTCGACCACCTCGGGGGACGCTACCGCCTCGTCAGCGAGCGGGACTCCTTCCCGTTCGGCGAGCTCTGGGAGGCGGAGGACGAGCAGGGGGCGCGGACCCTCGTGCTGCAGTTCCACGCAGAGGTCGAGAGCCCCGAGGCCAAGGTCGCCGCCGCCATCGACGAGTCCGCTCGCGTGGACTCGGTGCAGGTCGTTCCGTGGAGCGACGGTGGCGTCGACGGCGGTCGCGGCTGGGTCGCGGCGCCGCTCTTCGGTCCTTGGTCCCTCAAGGAGCACATCGCCCGCAACGAGGGGTTGACCCCGGCGGACGCCGGCCCGGTCATGCACCAGGTCGCGCGGACCCTCGCCGCGGGCGACCAGGCCGGGCTCGTACACCACTGCCTGACGAGCGAGCTCGTCAGGCTCGTGCCCATCCCCGAGGGTGGGTATGCGGTGAAGCTCTACGGCTACGGGTTGAGCGGGATCCTCCCGCCGTACAAGCCGCTGCGCCGGAACGCCGCCTTCGTCGGGGTGCCGGACTACATGGCGCCCGAGCTGTGCGCCGGCAAGCCCGCCGACGCCCTCGCCGACGTCTACGCCGTCGGGACGATGATGTACGAGGCCATTCGCGGGCGGCCGCCCTTCGCGCCGACCTTCGCCTCGGCGAGCGCCTCGACCACGCTGAAGCGCCAGATGTACGAGAAGCCCCTGGCGCTGCACGTGCGCTACGGGTCGATGGCGCACATCAAGGCGTACGACGCCGTCGCGATGAAGGCGCTCGCGAAGACCGCCCCCAAGCGGCAGGACTCGCTCGCGGGCCTCGAGGCCGAGCTCGCGACCCTCGTCACCGACGAGATGAAGGGCGCCCTGGTCCCCGTGGCCAGCGCGGCCAGCCGCCCCGCGACGACGTCTCGACGCCTGCGGACCCAGGTCCTGCAGTCGATCCCGGCGGGCGAGGAAGAGACCGCCGCGGCCAAGAAGACCATCGACGACGGGACGGGCACGGTCGAGACCGAGGCCGAAGAGGCGAAGTCCGACGACAAGGCCAAGAGCGACAAGCGCCGCAAGGCCGACTCGACCCTGGTCTTCGCCGGGCTCGGACCGGCGGTCCGGGAGCTCGCGCGCCAGCCTCAGGACGACGAGCCCGAGGCCGAGGAGCTCGCCGGCGAGCCGGTATCCGAGGTCGAGGAGGTCGAGGAGCCCGAGGTCTCCGACGAGGTCGCGGCCGAGGCCGAGGCGCCGGAAGAGGAGCCCGAGGTCGAGGCGGCCCCGGTCGAGGAGCCCGAGGCGGAGGAGGCCCCGGCCGAGGCGGCCGACGAGCCCGACGACCGCGCAGACGAGGCGGCGGCCGCGGCAGCCGACTCTGACGCCGACTCGGACTCAGACTCCGACGATGACTCCGACTCCGACGACGACGCGAGCAGCGGTCCGCAGCGTGGCTCACGCCGCAAGCGCAAGAGCAAGAAGCGCGGCAAGCGGAAGACGGGCGCGACGCGACGCCCCGACGCGACCAAGCTCGACGTCGAGACGCCCGCCGCCGCGCGGTCGGCAGCCACCGTGCTGGACGCACCGGCGGTCAGGCCGGCGGCGGCCGCGGAGACGGCGACCAACGAGGAGCGCGCGGTCGACGCCGGGGCAGCCCCGGCCAAGGGCGCGCGGATCCGCCGCGACGAGCAGAAGACCGTCGTCGAGATGGAGGGCATCCCGGCGACGGCGACGATGGCCGGCACCGACGAGCAGGAGGACTGGTTCGTCTCCGCCGGCTCGCCCATCTCGGACCTCGCGGCCGAGGAGTCGAGCTTCGTCGTCGAGAAGAAGCCTCCGTACTTCTGGTACGCGGCCATCCCGATCGTCATCGTCATCCTGGTGCTGATCTACCTCCTGACCCAGGGGTCGACCGGCGAGGAGGCGCGCACGCGACCGCCCGAGGAGACCTCCACCCTGCCGGCGTCGAACAGCGACCCCGGCGCGGACCCCAAGCTCGACCACGAGAAGCTCGCCGCAGCTCAGGAGAAGCGCGAGGCGCTCCGGAACCTCGGCGACGAGGCGACGGCGGACGCCGGCGGCGAGGCCGCGGAGGCCGACACCGCCGTGGCCGCGGTCCCCGGGGAGAGCGACTACGAGGCTGGCGTGAAGGCGCGCGAGGACGGTGATCTCGACGCCGCGATCGCCCACTTCGAGGCGGCCAAGGAGGCTGGGTACGAGGCCGCCGGTTCGGCGCTGACCTCGGCGCAGGACGCGAAGGCGGCGGCTGACGAGAAGGCCGCAGCCGACGCCAAGGCCGCCGCTGACGAGAAGGCCGCAGCCGACGCCAAGGCCGCAGCCGACGAGAAGGCCGCCGCCGACGAGAAGGCCGCCGCCGACGCCAAGGCCGCAGCCGACGCCAAGGCCGCCGCCGACGCCAAGGCCGCAGCCGACGCCAAGGCCGCCGCCGATGCGAAGGCCGCCGCCGACCGGAAGGCGGCCACGGACTCCAAGTCTGCCGCCGACAAGAAGGCCCTGGCCGAGGCCAAGGCCGCGGCGGAGAAGTACGCCGCCGAGAAGCGCGCCGCGGAGAAGGCCGCAGCAGAGAAGCGCGCCGCGGAGAAGGCCGCAGCAGAGAAGCGCGCCGCGGAGAAGGCCGCAGCAGAGAAGGCCGCCGCCGAGAAGGCCGCCGCCGACAAGAAGGGGGCGAGCGCCGAGGACAACTTCCGCGACCAGAGCCGCCACTACATCAAGCTGGGGCTCGAGGCCTTCAAGAAAGAGAACTACAAGCTCGCGGCCGGATACTTCGGCAAGGCGCAGGAGCTCGACAGCGAGAACAAGCTGGCCGAGCGCTACCTGAAGCTCGCCCGCGAGAAGATGAACCAGTAGCCCGAGCAGCCGCATGAACCGCGTCGCGCGCCAGCCCGCGCGGGCGTCACGCGCCCTCGTCGTCGGTCGTATCCAGTGACGCGCCTCCTCCGCTGGGTCGCCTGGTCCAGCGCGCTCGCCCTGGTCGCGGTGCTCCTGGGTGAGGGCTGGGAGATCAGCACGAGCGCAGGGTTCCAGGCCGGGGTCCTCGCGGTCGGCTACGGCGCCGTCGCCCTGAGCGTCGCCTACGACCTCCTGCTGCTCGCCCAGCGCCCGCGGCGGGCACGAGACCTGCGCGCGGTCATCGTCAACGCCGCCCTCCTCGTCCCGGTGATCCTCTTCACCGAGCGGCCGTCCTTGTGGGGCCTGAGCGTCTTCCTCCGCCAGGCGATCATCCTCGGCCGCATCGTGGCGCGGACGCGCCGCTACCGCACCTATGTCGGCGCCCTCCAGAGCGACCCCGCGAAGGTCATGGTGCTGTCCTTCGTGCTCATCATCGTGGTCGGCGGGATCCTGCTCACGTTCCCGCGCGCGACCACCGACGGCCAGGGCGCGAGCGTGGTGGACGCCCTCTTCACGAGCACCTCGGCGACCTGCGTGACGGGGCTGGCCACGCTCAACACCGTGGCCGATCAGTTCGCCGACGTCGCCCGCCAGAGCTTCAGCCCCTTCGGGCAGTTCGTGATCCTGATGCTCGCGCAGATCGGCGGGCTGGGGATCATGACCATCTCGGCGGCGACCGTCGTCCTCGCCGGGGGCCGCCTCGGCCTGCGCCGCGCCGGGATGATGCAGTCGCTCCTCGACGAGGAGTCCACGGCGACGCTGAGGGCCGCCGTCCGTCAGATCCTCGTGATGACCTTCACCATCGAGGCCCTCGGGGCGGTGCTGCTCTTCCTCCGCTTCGACGACGGCGACATCGACGGCGGAGTCGCCCTCTGGCGTGCCGTCTTCACCTCTATCTCGGCCTTCTGCAACGCGGGCTTCTCGGTCTTCGGCGACTCGCTGTCGAGCTACGTCGGGGACGCCTACGTCAACGCCGTCGTCGGCGGGCTCATCATCGCCGGCGGCCTCGGGTTCACCACCATCGTCACCCTCGCCGCCCGGCGCAGCTGGCGCGGCGGACCGGCCTCGGCGTGGCGGCGCTTCCCGCTCCAGACCCGGCTCGTCGTCATCACCAGCCTGACGCTGATCGTCATCGGCGCCATCGCCTGGTACTTCTTCGAGTACGAGCACAGCCTCGACGGCCTGCCCGTGCAGGACAAGGTCGTCGCGAGCGTCTTCCAGTCGATCTCCCTGCGAACGGCGGGCTTCAACACCGTCGACATCGGCGAGATCTCGCGCGTCACCCTCATCATCTCGTGCGTGCTCATGTTCATCGGCGCGAGCCCCGGCTCCACCGGCGGCGGCGTCAAGACCACGACGGTCGCCGTCCTGATGATGTCCATCCGCGCGTCCATCCGGAGCCAGGCCAACATCGAGGTCGGTCGCCGCTCGATCAGCCCCGCCGTCGTCAACCGCGCCGTCTCCATCGTCGTCATCGCCCTGCTCGTCCTGATCCTGGGGCTCGTGCTCCTCCTCGTGACGCAGCCCGACCTCCCCTTCGACCAGCTCCTCTTCGAGGTGGTCAGCGCCCTCGGCACGGTGGGGCTCTCGATGGGCGCGACGCCGCACCTCGACGACCCCGGCAAGATCATCGTCATCGTCATCATGTTCATCGGCCGCGTCGGCCCGCTGACCATCGCCCTGGCCGTCGGTCGACGCCAGGCCGCCGGCCGCATCCGCTACCCCGAGGGCCGCGTGGTCGTCGGCTGACGGCAGGCCCCTAGGAGGAACCCCGTGGAACGCATCGCCGTCATCGGCATCGGCCGCTTCGGTGGCCGCCTCGCCCGAAGCCTCACCGAGCTCGGCGCCGAGGTGCTCGCCGTCGACGCGCGGCAGGACGCGATCGACACCGTGCGGGACCACGTCGCCCTGGCGGTCGCCCTCGACGTCACCGACGAGGACGCCTTCAGCGCGAGCGGCGTCACCGACGTCGACATCGCCGTGGTCGCCGTGGGCAAGAACCTCGAGGCCTCGATCCTGGTCGCGGCCCAGCTCGTCCGCCTGGCCGTGCCCCACATCGTCGCGCGCGCCTCGTCGGAGCTCCACGCCCAGATCCTGCGCCTCCTCGGCGTCCACGACGTCGTCAACCTCGAGGCCTCCGTCGGCGAGAGCGTCGCGCGGCGCCTGGTCAGCCCCGACCTCCATGAGCGCCAGCAGCTCCCGACCGGCCACGAGTACTCCGAGATCGTGACCCGGCCGGAGCAGTGGGGCCGAAGCCTCTCGGAGCTCGCGCTGGCCCAGAAGTTCCGCGTGACGCCCCTCGCCATCCGGCGCCAGCGCCCGGCCGTCGACGACGCCGGCAGGAGCGTCGTCCGCGCCGAGCTCATCGTCGATCCCGACCCCGCCGAGGTCCTGCGCGAGGGTGACCGTATCGGGGTCGTCGGGACCGCGATGCGCCTCCGTCAGCTCGCCCGAGCCCGCGATGAGTGAGACCCACGCCTGGCAAGGCCCGGCCGGGTTCCGGGTCCGCCTGACCCTGGCCCTCGCCGGGGTGCTCGCGCTCGTCGTCCCGCAGGTGGTCCTGACCGTCAACGCCATGATCCACCTCTACGACGGTGGCGGGGAGGTCGCTCGCCTGGGCACCCTCGGCGGCCGCGCCGAGGCGCTGGCCGCGCGGGTCGACGCCCTCCTGACGGTCACCCACGACGTGCTCCCGCCGGTGCTCGTGGACGAGGTCGATCGCGTCGCCCACGATCTGCGCGTTCAGCTCCCGGAGCACGCGGGCGCGATCGCGAAGGCGCTCGAGGAGTGGCGCGACGTCATCTCCACCGCGCCGCGCGCGGGCCTGGTCGACGGCTCCCCGGAGCTGTCGGCCTGGACCGCGGCGCTCATCGACGACCGTGAGTCGACCCTCGACCGCCTCGCGGCGTGGCACGCGCGGCACCCGTCTCCGGACGCCCGCGCCGCCGGCGATCACATCGCCTGGCTCGAAGACCGCCTCGCCAACGAGGGCGAGCGCTTGCGGCTGCTCGCCGCCCCCCACGAGATGGCCGGAGGCGCCCTCGCGTCGGCGTGGGTCGCCGGACGCGACCACGCGGCCGCGCGCGCCGCCGCGGCCGTCCGGGCCGGCTTCCGCGACCTCCGTCGCACCGTCCACACCGAGATGTCGACCCAGGCCGGCGGCATCAAGGGCGAGGTCGACTCCGCCAACCGCTACCTCGTGACGCTGGTGCTCCTGACCCTGGTCTACGTGGCGGCGCTCATCCTGGTCCTGCCCGGCCGGCTCGTGGGGCCGCTCCGCCACCTCCGCGCCGTGATGGACCGCGCCTCGGCCGGTCACGTCGACGCCGAGGCGCGCGCCCTCGGCAAGGACGAGGTCGGCCAGCTCGCCCGCGCGCTCAACTCCCTGCTGCGACGGGTGCGGACCTTCGACGCCCTCAAGCGCGACCGCATCGTCCAGGACCGCGGGCACATCCGCCGACTGATGGAGCTCGTCCCGGGCCCCTACGCCATCCTCGACCCACAGCACCGCATCGAGCACGCCAACCGGGCGTTCCGGCAGCTGTTCGGCCTCCCCGAAGACTTCGAGGATCGCTCGCTCCTCGAGCTCGTCGACGGCGCCGCGGTCGAGACCTTCGCCGAGCTCCTCGACGACGCTCTCACCCGTCGACGCGCGGTCGACCGTCTGCCCCTGACCCTCGAAGGCGCCGACGGGCCGCGAGTCTTCCACCTGACCCTCGAGCCGGCCCGCAACCGCTCCGGGCGTATCGCGACCCTGCGCGTGCACCTCGACGAGCAAGCCTGACGCGCCGATCCGAGAGGTCAGGTCACCGCTCGCCACCGGGATGACGCAGAGCTGTGACAAACGCCCCTGCCGATCGGGGGGTTGGAGCGTTTCGCCCACCTTCCCCACAGGTTTTCCACAGGGTGTCACCCACCCGGTCAGGGGCCGCAGATCCGCCAGGGGCGCGGGCGTCTAGCACGCCGAGGTCAGGTTGTCCAAGCCTCGGCCGTGGACCCTGTGGAAAGTTCTCGGCTTTTGCGCGCGCCATAACACACCGCCCCCTGCCCCACCCAGATCGCTGTGTAATCTCGGTGGGTTGGGACAGCGACGCAGCGCGTCACGCGCGAGCGCAGCCCGGGCGCGCCGCCAGCGCGGCCTCCACCGCCGCGTTCTGCAACGCGAAGAGCTCGCGGATCCCCCCCTCGGCGAGGGCGAGGAGGCGGTCGAGCTCCTCCCGCGAGAACGGCGCGCGCTCGCCGGTCCCCTGGACCTCGATGAAGCGGCCGACGCCGGTCATGACGACGTTCATGTCGACCTCAGCGCGGCTGTCGAGGGGGTAGTCCAGGTCGAGCCGCGGGACCCCGTCGATGATCCCCACGCTGATGGCGGCGATCGGGTCGAGGATCGCCGCCCGGGAGGCGAGCCCGTCGTGGATCAGGCGCTCGACGGCGATGCGCGCGGCGGCGTAGCCACCGGTGATCGCGGCGGTCCGGGTGCCGCCGTCCGCCTGCAGCACGTCGCAGTCGACCCACAGGCTCCGCGGCCCGAGCGCGTCGAGGTCGAAGCCGGCGCGCAGCGAACGCCCCACGAGGCGCTGGATCTCGGTCGCGCGGCCGTCCGGGCGGCCCTTCGACGACGCCCTTCGGATCCGGTGCGGCGAGGAGCCCGGGAGCATCGCGTACTCGGCGGTCAGCCAGCCGCCGCCAGAGTCGAGCCGGAACCCCGGCACCTTCTCTTCGACCGACACCGTGCACATGACGCGGGTAGCGCCAGAGGCGACGAGCACCGACGCGAGCGGCATCTCGGTGAAGTTGGGCGTGATCGTGGTCGGTCGCAGGGCATCGGGCGCGCGCTCGCTCATGGCACTCCTGGGGTCGTCGAGGGACGGCTCGCTTAACACACCGGACGCCCTGTCCGCGACTCGGGATCGTGCTCTGGTCCGGCGGGAGCCATGACCTCCCCGCCGACCGGAACGACTGCGACCCTACGCCGCGTCAAGGAATTGGATCCTGCGCGGGGCTTCCGGCATGGTGCCGATGTGAAGCGCTCGCTCGCCGCGTTGGGGGTCCTCGCCCTGGTCGTCGCCGCCGCCCCGGGAGAGGCGATGACGGTCGACGCCGCGCCGCTGACGGTGCTGACGCGCGAGGCGGACGCCGTCGTGCGCGGCGTGGTCACCGCGACCGCGCCGGAGGTCCGCACCTCCGGTCGACGTGAGGTCTGGACCCGGGTGACCGTCGCCATCGACGACGTCGCGAGCGGCCCGCGCGAGCTCGCCGTGATCGACACCCTCGAGCTGCTCCTGCCGGGCGGCGAGACCGAGGACCTCGGGACCTGGGTGCCCGGGGTCCCGTCGCTGCTGCCCGGTGACACCCTGGTGCTGCTCCTCGAGCGACACGGCGACGTCTGGCAGCCGCTGGGCTACAGCCTCGGGGCGCTCTTCGTCGACGAGGCCGAACGCCTCTGGCGCGCCGGCGTCCGCGGGCGCCCGACCACCCTGGTCCCGACGGCGAGCTGGGAGACCCTGAGCGAGGAGACGCTGAGCCGACCGTGACGCAGCGCCTCTCCATAGCCGCCAGGTTCGCGGCGCTCGCAGCGACCTTCGCCGTCGGCGTCGGCGCTCGCGCGTACGTCCCCGTGACGACGAAGGACGGCACACCCGTGACGTGGACGCACCGCTGCGTCGAGGTCTGGACCCACACCGACCTCGTCTCGGAGCTGACCGCCGACGAGGTGTACTCCGCGCTCGAGCAGTCGCTCGCCGAGTGGAGCGGCGTCGACTGCAGCTGGATCGAGGGCGTGGCCCGCGGCTTCACCTGCTTCGACCACGTGGGGCTCGCGTCGTGGCCGGGGCCCCAGAACGAGCTCCTGACGCGCGACACCGAGGGCACCTGGCTCCACCCCCAGCGGGTCGTGGCCCTGACCTCGCTCAGCTACGACCCCCGCGACGGCGAGATCAACGACGCCGACGTCGAGCTCAACGGCGAGGACTACCGCTTCGCGATCGACGGGACGCTCACCTCGTACGACCTCCAGCAGACCCTGACCCACGAGCTCGGCCACGTGTTCGGGCTGGACCACACCCCGGTCGCCGCCGCGACGATGTACGCGCTGTCCTACGCCGGCGAGATCTCGAAGCGGACCCTCGCCCCGGACGACATCGAGGGCATCTGCGCGACGCACCCGATGGCGTCCGCCCCGGCCACCGGCGGCTGCGAAGAGCTCGCGCCGGCGCCGGTCAGCGAGCCGTGGTGCCCGCCGCGCCCCGAGCAGGACTGCGCCGCCGGCGGAGGGCTCGCCGGGTGGTGGCTCGCGCTGGCCGCCCTGCTGGTCTGGCGCCGCCGCGTGAGAGGACCTGGACGCCGGCGCTCGCTCCCGACCACCGCCGGGAGGCGCCCATGGGCCTGAGGTGTGTACCGCTGGTCATCCTCCTGGGGATGACCGCCGCGCTCGCGCCGCAGCAAGCGGCGGCGTGGACACAGTACGTCACGTCGTCCGGCGCGCCGCTCCACTGGCCGTCGGCCGTGGTCCACTACGCGATCGCCACGGATCTGCCCGGCGAGCTGACGCAGACCGGCGTCCAGCGCGCGTTCGCCGACGCCTTCGAGGCCTGGGCGAGCCTGCCCTGTCGACCGTTCACCACGACCTTCGACGGCTACGACGGCGCCCTCGTCGCCGACGGGGGCGACGGGCAGAACGCGCTGGTCTGGATCCACGCCGAGGGCGACTGGCTGGCCCAGGGCTTCGGCGTGACCGAGCTGGCGCGGACCGGCGTCACCCACCGGGTGAACAGCGGCGAGATCATCGACGCCGACATCCAGGTGAACGTCGCCGGCTTCACCTACGCCGAGGCGCCGGTCTGCGATCCCGACGCCTACGACCTGCAGTCCACGCTCACCCACGAGGTCGGCCACCTCTTCGGCCTCGACCACGCGACCGACCCCGACTCCACGATGGCGGCACGGACCGATCCCGGCGAGTGCACCAAGCGCACGCTCAGCCAGGACGACATCGACGGCTTCTGCGCGACCTACGAGCCCTACGCGCCGGCGGACCCGGGTCCCGAGGCGAGCGGCGACGCGATCGGCTCCGACGCCGCGGGGGGCGACACCGTGGTCGGACGCCCGCCGTCGCGCGAGACGTGCGGCGCGGGCGGCGCCGGGACGGGGCTCTCCCTGATCTTCGCCGCTGCGTGGCTGCTCTTCGCCGGCCTACGTCGGCGCTCTCATCCCTGGATCTGAGAGCACGATCACGGCCGCCGGCCAGGGTTCGCCGGCCAATATCCGCCAGCTCTCCGCGACTCAGAGGCGGGAGCTGAGCCACTCCCGGACGTCGCCGAGGACCTGCTCCTGCTCCGGCTCGTTGAAGACCTCATGGAGCAAGCCCGGGTAGGTCTTGAGAGTCTTGTCCTCGGCGCCGGCCGCGGCGAAGAGCTCCCGGCCGCCGCTCGGGTCGACCAGGGCGTCGCGCTCGCCCAGCAGCATCAGGAAGGGCCGCGTCAGCTGGCTCGCGCGACCGAGCGCGTCCTGCTGGGCGGCGACGAACTCGGCGTACCAGCGCGCCGTGGCCTTGGTGGTCACGAGCGGATCGTCCACGTAGGCCTTCACCACCGCGGGATCCCGGCTGATCAGCTCGGCGGGGATCCCGGTCGGGATGGCGAGCTTCGGCCACACCTTCGACATGAGCTTGCCGAGCGCGTCCTTCCAGCCCGGGACGCGGACCGCGGCGCGGAGCCCGGGCGCGGACAGCACGTACCCCGCGACGTCGGCGCCGCGCGCGAGGGCGTGGTGAATGGCCACGAGCCCGCCCATGGAGTGCCCGACGACGAAGATCGGCGCGCCCGGTCGTCGCTCACGCGCGTGCGCGATCGCCCGGTCGACGTCGTCGAGGTAGTCGCCGAAGCGATCGACGTAGACGCGTGGCCCACCGGAGTGGCCGTGCCCCCGCAGATCGACGCCGAGCGCGTCGCAGCCGACGGCGTTGAGGGCGTCGAAGACGTGGAGGTAGCGCCCGGAGTGCTCCGCGAGCCCGTGGACGACCACGGCCGTCGCGCGCGGCTCCTCCGTCGGGTGCCAGCGGTAGTAGAGGCGCGGCGCGCCCTCCCCCTCGAGGGTTCCGGACTCGGGCTCTGGGGCTGACATCGAGGCCTCCTGTCGCCTGGTGGACGAGGCACGATCCATCCCACAAAGCGGGGCGGCCCGCCACCGCGCCGAGGCGCCGCGCCGGGGGCCGCTCAGCGCGCGCCGCTATGGCGTGGGGCGCAGAAACACGGTATGCGCGGCGCCATGCTGCTCAGCCTCGCCATCAAGGACCTCGCGATCATCGACCACGTCACTCTGGAGTTCGGCTCCGGGCTGAACGCCATCACCGGCGAGACCGGCGCGGGCAAGTCGATCATCGTCGGGGCGCTGACGCTCCTGCTGGGCGACCGCGCGCGGACGGACACGATCCGCCGGGGCGCCAAGCGCGCAGAGATCTCGGCGCTCTTCCACATCGACCCCGAGGGCCCCGCGGCGGCCGCCCTGCGCGAGCTCGACCTGATCGATCCCGAGCTGGACGGCGCGGATCCGCTCGAGCTGGTGGTCCGTCGGATCGTCGCGCCGGCGGGCCGCGGGCGGGTGTACGTCAACGGGCAGCTCGTGACCGTCACGACGCTCTCGGAGATCATGCGGCACCTCGTCGACATCTCCAGCCAGCACCAGCACACGCGCCTCCTCGACCCCGCGACCCACCTCGACGTGCTCGACCGCTTCGGCGGTCTCAGGGACCTGCGCGGCAGCTACGAGGCCGCGTGGGCGAAGCTCGTGGCGGCACGCGAGGAGCGGGACGGGCTCCGGGCGCAGGAAGGCGACCGGCTGGCGCGGGAGGACTTCGTCCGCTTCCAGCTCGACGAGATCGACGCGGTGAAGCCGAAGCCCGGCGAGGACATGGACCTCCAGGCGGAGGCGCGGCGACTCGACAACGCCGAGGCGCTGATGAACGGCGCGCTCCAGGTGTCCGACACCCTCGGCCGGGGTGGGCGCTCGGCCGGCGACCAGCTGCGCGACGCCGAGAAGACCCTCGAGAAGCTGTCGCGGATCGACGAGGCCCTCGAGCCGCTCCGAGCCCGCGTGGAGACCGCGCGCCTCGAGCTCGACGACGTGTCGATGGAGCTCTCGAGCTATGCGCACGGCGTCGACATCGACCCTCGCCGACTCCAGGCGGTCAACGAGCGTCTCGACGCCCTGAGCCGGCTCGAGCGCAAGCACGGCGGGAGCCTCGAGGCCGTGCTGCTGGCGGCCGAGGGCTACCGCAGCGAGCTCGACCGCTTCGAGTCCCTCGAGGAGGCGATCGCCGAGGCCGAGCGCGCCGTGACCGCCGCCGAGGAGGCCGCGACCAAGGCGGCCAAGGCGCTGAGCGTGGCGCGGGTGGAGGCGGCGACGAGCCTCTCGAAGAAGGTCGTCGCGGAGCTGCACGGCCTGGCGATGGCGGGCGCCGACCTGCGCTTCGAGCTGAAGGCGGCGCCGCAGCTCGGGCCGCGCGGGATGGACGCCGGCGAGATCGTCATCCGGACCAATGTCGGCGAGGGCGTCGGGCCGCTGGCCCGGGTCGCATCCGGGGGCGAGCTGTCCCGGGTCCTGCTCGCGCTCAAACGGGCGCTGGTCCGCGCCGACGCCGTCGAGACCTGCATCTTCGACGAGGTGGACGCCGGGACCGGCGGCGAGGTCGGCGACACCATCGGGCAGAAGCTCGAGGAGATCGGGGTCGAGCGCCAGGTCATCACCATCACCCACCTCGCGCCGATCGCGGCCCGCGCGGCGATGCACCTCCGGGTCGAGAAGGGCGTCGACGGCGAGCGCACGGTCACTCGGGTCGTGACCCTCGACGACAAGGGCCGAACGGACGAGATCGCCCGAATGCTGGGCGGCCTCGCGATCACCCCGAGCATCCGCGCCACGGCCGCCGAGCTCCTCGATCGCTGAGTCGCCGATCGCTGAGTCGCCGTCGTTCGAACGACCTGCGGGCGGTCGAGACGACCGCGGGAAGCTGCCGCGATCCCCTCGGCCCACGGTCGTCTCGACCGCCGCATCGCACCGCTGGTCACGGCGGCGGCCCCCTGGCGTCCGCCGTGGTGCGTGATCCGTCCGCGCGCCCCCCTTTCCTGACGCGCGCAGGTCTCGTCTCCGGGTGGACGCCGGCGTTCTGTTGACGACCCGGCTGTGGTAGCCATGGGTCATGCGAAAGCGTCTCGCGACCGTCTGGATCCTGAGCCTCGCCATGGCCGTCGCCGCGTGCGGAGACGAGGTGCAGGGGGGCGCCATCCTGCCCGACCTCGTGGTGAGCGCGGTCGGCCCGAGCCCGGTCGTCCCCGGGACGCGCCTGTCCGTCGAGGGCGGCGGCTTCGTCGTGCCCGCGGTCGCGAGCCTGGCCGTGGTCTTCCGCGGCGCGGTCGACGGTGAGGCCACGGAGTTCGCGGTCATTCCCGAGCGCGTCGACGATCAGACGCTCATCGTCGCGGTCGAGGGCGAGGTCGCCCAGGCGCTGGTCCGCCCGAACGGCCGCTTCGCCGGCACCGTCAGCGTGCTCCGGACCCCGCTCATCGACGCGCCGCAGGAGGAGATCGGTCTGCCGGTCGACCTCTTCGTCGCCGAGCGGCTGACGCCCCGTCTCGACGGCTACGCGCCGGCCACGCTGTACGTCGGCGAAGAGGTCACCCTCTCCGGCGATGGCTTTCTCCACGCGAGCGAGGGCGCCTCGCTCGTCGAGCTCGACGGCCACATGGAGATCGACCAGCCGCCGCACACCGTCGACATCAGCGGCCTCCAGCTGCCGGCGACGCCGCCCGAGGCGGGCCGCCGCGACGCGCTCGCGTTCACGCTCACGCCGGACGTCCTCGGGATCCTCCCCGGGCGCTTCAGCGGCACCCTCCGGGTCGTCAACGTCGATCGACTCGACCAGCGCGACAGCTCGGAGGCGCTGCCCGTCGCGGACCTCGCCCTCGCCGCGCCCGAGATCACGGCGATGACGCCGCTGTCGGCCTCACGGGGGCAGTGGGTGATGCTCGAGGGCCACGGCTTCACGGCCGCCGATGGCCTCCTGCAGGCGGCGACCGTCGTCGAGCTCGACGGGACGTTCACCGCCGCGGACGGGACGGTGCAGGACCTCGGCGGGCCACGCGCGCTGACCATCGTGCCCGATCTGGTGGTCGGGAACTCCACCCTCGGCGCGGTGCTGCGCGTCGACGTCGACGCCAACGGCGACCCCCGCGGGCTCGGCCTCGTCCCCGGCGTCTTCCGAGGCACGGTCTCGCCGATCGTGCTCTTCGGCGCCGACGCGACCCGGGGACGTGGGCTCCCGGTCGACTTCACCGTCCTGCCCCAGCGACAGGTCATCTATGTGAAGCTGCTCCCGGCGTTCGACCAGGCGCTCGCGGAGTTCGGCCTCCTCGCCGAGCGCGACGCGGTCATCGCCCGGGTGATGGAGGTCACCGCCCGGGACTACGCCGGCATCAGCGTCGTCTTCACCACCGAGGAGCCCGAGGACTTCGCCGAGTTCGGCGTGGTGGAGGTGGCGGGCTACGACCCCAACGGCACCCACCAGTTCGGCCTCGACAACACCAGCGGCAAGGATGTCGGCAACCTCCGCTTCAACGACGTCATCGGGGGCTACAACGCCGACACCGAGGCCGATGGCTACGCGGCCTACGGCGGCGTGTTCCCGGCGGAGTTCTTCAACCTCTCGCCGTCGCTCGCCGACAACCCCCTCGCCTCGGCGCGCTTCGACGCCATCTTCGGCCCGGTGATGCCGCGCCTCGGCGGAACCCCAGCCAGCGCCGGCGAGGCCGCGAGCGGGGCGCGCGGGGGGGCCGTGCGCGAGGCCGTGCGCGTCTTCGGCAACCTCGTCGGCAACACGATCACCCACGAGGTCGGCCACAGCCTCGGCCTCGCGGCGGTCGACGGTCAGTTCCACAACATCGGTGACAACCCGGGCTGGATCATGGACGCCGGCGCCGCCCGCCCCTTCGAGGAGCGCGCCGAGATCGACGGCGCCGGCCCCGCGGTGTTCTCGCCGCAGAACCGGGCCTACTTGGAGCGCATCCTGCCGTTGTAGCTGCAGCAGGTCAGCTCGGGAGCGGTTGCGATGAGGCTGTCGCATTGACCGTGAACGCCACTGATGACAGGGGTTGAGAGCAGCGGAGACGTCCAGGCGCCCAGTGCGGGCGAGACGCCCACACTCCGATGCCAATGGAGTGTGGGCGTCCCGCCCGCACCAACCTTCGCCGCCCGCTGAGCCCCCGGCCCGTTCTGGCCTCTTGCGGGAGCGGTCGACACGACCGCGGGCCACGAGCGTGAGAACCTTCGGCTCCCGGTCGTCCCGACGCGCCGCGGCGTCAGTCGACGACGAGGAGCGCCAGGCTGGGTCGGCCTGCGCGGACCTCGACGGTCGCGTCGTGGTCACCGGCCGTGACCGTGTAGCTGCCCGGGGGAACCGGGAGTCGGGCGACGCCGAGGCGCGCGGGGAGCGTGCTCCAGGAGCGGGTGTCGGGCGTGTCCGTCGCCTCCATCGTCCCGGCGAGGATGCCGCCGAGCAGGTGGCCGAGGCCTTGGGTCTGGCCCTGCCCGTCCGCGGACGCGACCGTCCGGCGGACCGTCTGACGGGACATCGCCCGGGTGATCGCCGCCTGCGCCAGCTTCGGCGTCAGCCGCTCGAAGTCGGCCCGCGCGGTCGTCGCCAGGTTCGCCCAGGCGACCGTCAGCGCGCGGCCATCGACCGTGACGGCGACGTCCTCGAGCGGTCGATCGGCCCCGAGCCCGACCACCCGGAGCTCCTTCACCCCGAGCTCGCGCAGGTTGCTCGCGGCCGTCGGCTGCACGGCCAGCCGCGCGGCCGTATCGACGTCGACCGGGCGCGATATCTTCGGGGGCAGGCGGCCTCCGAGCACCAACACGACGAGCTCTCCATCACGCTGGCCGCCAGATACGGTGAAGAGCCCGGGGAGCGCCTCTCGCGCCTGCTCGAGATAGAGCCGGGCGCCGCGCGCGCGCCCGTTCGCCTCGTGGACCACGCCGGCCAGGAGCCGGCCGACGGCCAGGACGCGACCCGGGTCCTCGCTGCGCTCGTTGAAGAAGCGCGCCACGACCTCGAAGCGCCGCGCCTCGACCAGCGCGCCGCGCAGATCACCGGCCGCGAGCCGCGAGCCCATCCCGAGGACGTTCACCATCAGCTTCTCCCACGCCGGCGACCGGTACGGCCGCGCCGCGTCGGCGAAGAGCCAGCTCGCCACCTCGCCGGCGTCGTCCTTCGTCAGGTCGACGACCTCGAGGAGCGGATCCGCTTGGGCCAGGGCGCCAGCGGCGACCGCCGGGAGGCCCTGATGGAGCGCGACCACGCCGACCTCGAGGCGGAGCAGGACGCCCTCCGGGCCGTCGCGACGGCCGTCGGCGAGCAGCGCCTCGAGCGACGACCGCGCTTGGTCCGGTCGCCCGGCGTCCAACGCGGCGTGGGTCGGCGCGACGTCACGCTCGTAGGGCGCGCCCGTCGCGCACGCCGAGAGCGCCGCCAGGCAGCCCGCGACCGCGACCGTCGCCGACGGGAGCCGAGGCTTCATCGCCCGGCGACGTAGGCCTTGGTGACGTCGGTCTCGCCCTGCCAGCGGACGACGCCGGTCTCGACCTCGATGACCTGCAGGAACGCCATGTACTGGACGCGCCGCATGTCGAGGGTGCGCTCGGCCGAGTCGTAGACCTTCCCGACGACGACGTAGCGCGTGCCGATGAGGGCGCCGTAGCGGACGGCCTCACCCGGGGCGAAGATGTCCTGCTGCTGGTTTCGGATCTCGTGGACGAGCTCTCGCTGGCGCTCACGGCTCACGACCGCGAAGGCGCCCTGGTTCACGAGCGTCGTCTCGATCTTCGACTGCAGCGCGTCGAGCTGCCGATCGATGTGCTCGGTGGTCTCGTTCGCGAGCGGGGCGATGGCGATGGTCGGCGCCGGCGTCGTCTGACCGGCGCTCGTGTAGAAGGGCGAGAGGACGAGGTCGTTCGCGAGGGAGACGAACATCCGGTCGAGGTCGCGCCGGTCGAGGCCGGTGGACATCGCGGGGGTGTCGAGCCAGGGGGTGTCCGCGTCCCGCGTGTAGCCGCCCACGGGGGCTTCGTGGGCGCAGGCGGGGAGCAGACAGACGAGTGCGACGGCGCTCAGGAGAACGCGCATGGGACAGACCTCCAGGGGCGTGGGGGACCGCTCGGGCGGCGGAACGTCGGTCAGAGACGAGCCGCGCTCGGACCTATTCAGGTTCTATTCCCGAGCGCCCGGACTTTCTCTCCACGGCTCCACGGCGGGTTGGAGGCGATCTCCGAATACACGAAGGCCCGGCGAGCGGGGAGCGCGCCGGGCCTCGTTTCCGTGTGCAGCTTGGCTGCCGAGCGACTAGAAGCCGGACAGCGGCAGGGTCGCCGTACCCTCGGCCTGGTCGGAGATGAAGACCATGCAGGCGTTCGGGTCGGTCTCGTTGACGCAGTCGAGGCCGGTGGCGATCGACAGGGCGTAGGGCTCGGAACCGACACAGTTCGTGTTCGGGTTCAGGCCAGCGGCCGTGCAGGCGTCGTCGTCGATCTCGTAGACCGTGATGTCGTAGCCGGACAGGATCTGCGCGGCGCCGTCGAACTCACCGATCAGCCAGCCAAAGCTCAGGCTGTAGAAGCCCTCGGTCAGCTTCGGGTTCGCCTGCGGCGCGCCCTTGGCCTCGGCGGTGTCGTCGAAGCCGTAGGTATCACAATCGGTCGGGTGGTCGGCGTCGATGGTGTCGAGGTAGCCGACGAGGGTCGAGCCGTCGAAGAGCGCGACCGCGTCGATGTCGGCACCGTGCGCACCGGAGTTGCTGGTCGCGCAGCGGACCTCGGAGAGGTCCTCGAGGTAGACCGCGTAGTACTCGGTCGCGACCGTCGTATCCTGCTCCGTGAACGTATCGGTCTCGGTGGTGTCGGTCGGCGTAAAGGTGTCGGTCGTCGCGTCCTCGTCGCCGCCCTGCACCTCGCAGGCCTGGACGCCAAGGGCCATCACGCCCATCACCACGAAGGGAAGCATCAGCTTCTTCATATGTCCCGCCTCCTTGGGCTCGTCTCGGGTAGGGCGGTTCGGGTCTGCCGATACCGCCTGGGGCACGGGGCGCAGGGACGCGTCCTGGGTGCCCGGGATTCACCGCTGGGTTTCAATCGTCGTCAGGGCCAACGAGGGACGTCGCGCGCCCTCGTGCAATGGGCGCAGTGTAGATGCCCCGATGGTCGTGTCAAATGTATACGGGGCGCGTACGAAACCTTTGCGCGGGGCTCAGCGTATGGCGTCGCCGAAGCTCTCCCAGTCGAAACCGGGGCCTGGATCGACCGCGCGAGAGAAAAGATGGAGGTGACCGACCACGCCGACGGGCTGCGCCTCGGCGCCGAGGAAGCGACGCGGAACGGCCGGCCCCGAGCCGTCGAGCGAGCGCGGCACCTGGGCCGGGATCTCCGGACACGCCGCCACGAGCGCTCGCACCAGGCGCACGAGGCTCTGCGTCTGGGCCTCGGTGTAGCCCCAGGCCTGGACCTCGCTGCCCTGGATGTGGACGAACTCGCTGAGCGGCCGGGTGATCCCGCTCTCCGTGGCCGCGTCCGGCAGCGGCGGCGACGAGGTGATGTCGACCGGGTTCACCAGATCGATGGCGACGCTCCGCCGGTCGATCGGCGTCATCTCGACGTGGTTGGCCTCCCACCCGAGGTCGAGGGTCTGGAAGACGGTCCCGTCCCAGTCGACATAGAAGTGCGTCGAGCTGGCCGTCGACCCGAGGTAGACGAAGGCCTCGCGCGCGGTGACGGTCTTCGAGTCGTGGAGCACGATGAGATCTATCGTCGAGAGGACCGCGGCCTCGTCCCGGGCGTCGACCTCGGCGCCGGCGGCGTCCGTCCGCGGACGATACCAGCGCGGGACCGGCGGCTGCTCAGGGACGAGCCCCTTGTCGTGCGCGAGCTCCAGCATCGCCGTCCGCTCCTCGAAGCGATAGCGCTCGGCGTTGACCGGGAAGTCGACCGGCACCGCCTCGCCGGCGATGTAGATCGCGCCCTTCGGGGCCGCGGGCGGAGCCTGCGGCTTGGGCCGCACGACCCGGTCCCCGCGGGTCGTCATGCGGAGCCCGAGCAGCGCCTCGGGGTGGCCGGGCTGGTCGTCGAGCAGCAGCTCGAAGGTGGCGGCGGCGGTCTCGCGATCCCCCTCGGCGAGGGCGCGGAACCCCTCCTTGAGCCGACGCTCCACCCCCAACTCCTCCTGGGGCTCGCAGCGCGGCGGCCCCGTCGGCGTCGCGGGGGCGTCGCAGCCCATCACGGTGCCGACGAGGAGACCGAGCAGGGTGGCGAAAACTCGCCGGCCAAGACTCGCCATGGGACGAATCGGTCGGCCGGGCGCGGCTCGCGTGGAGGCCTCAATCACGATCGCCCCCGACCCAGACACCCATCCCGATCAGGTCGTCGTAGCGACCGTCCCATTTCGCGTAGCGCCGCAGCACCCCCTCCTCGACGAAGCCGCGCGAGCGGTAGAGCGCCGTAGCGACGCGGTTTTCGGAGTAGACCGAGAGGCTCACCCGGGCGAGCATCGGGCTCGCTCGGGCCCAGGTCAAGGCGGCGTCCAGCAGCAGACCGCCGATCCCGCGGCCCCAGGCCGCGCGGTTGACCCCCATCGAGAGATCCGCGGCGTGGGCGATGCGCCGGGCGCGCCCGCCGATGAGGGTCACGCTGCCGATGATGGGCTGCTTCCCCGGCGCCGGCCCCGGACGCGCGGCGACGATGCAGACGCAGTTCGGGCGCCGATCGTACTCGTCGAGGATCTCCTTCTGGTCCGAGATGTCGGGCAGGGGGTCGTCGGCGCTCTGGAGCATGTACGGGGTCTCGGCCACGATGAGGGCGAGGTGCTCGAGGTAGCGCGCGGCGTCGCGTCGAACCGCTTCACGCAGCTCGAGCGGGCGGCCGGCTCGGTCAGGCCCACGCCACGGGACGTCGACGAGCATCGGCGGCGCTACTCGACGACCTCGTCGTCGCCGATGGCGGTGAACGAGAGCCGGGTCTCGGAGCCCTCGGCGGCCTCGTCCACGGCGATGCCGCTCGCCCCGGCGAAGTCCCCGGCGATCATCTTGTAGGAGAGCGGATCCTCGACGAGCTGACGGATGGCGCGCTTCACCGGGCGCGCGCCGAACGCGGGGGTGTAGCCCTCGGTCGCGAGGACGTGGAGCGCCGCGTCGGTGAAGCTGATCGTGAGGTTCTTGTCGACCAGGCGCTTGGACAGCTCCTTCAGCTGGAGCCGCGTGATCTGGACGATGTGCTCCTGGGTCAGGCGCCGGAAGATGACGGTGTCGTCGATGCGGTTGAGCATCTCCGGCCGGAAGAAGCCGTGGAGCGCCTCCATCACCTTGTCGCGCATGACCGCCTCGGGGGCGTCCGCGAGCTCGACGATCGCCTCGGAGCCGAGGTTCGAGGTCATGACGATGAGGGTGTTCTTGAACGAGACCACGCGCCCCATGGAGTCGGTGAGGCGGCCCTCGTCGAGCACCTGGAGCAGGAGATCGAAGACCTCGCTGTGGGCCTTCTCGACCTCGTCGAGGAGGACGATGGAGAACGGCCTGCGGCGGACGGCCTCGGTGAGCTGGCCGCCCTCCTCGAAGCCGACGTAGCCCGGCGGGGCGCCGACGAGGCGGGCGACCGCGTGCTTCTCCATGTACTCCGACATGTCGATGCGGATCATCGCGTTCGGGTCGTCGAAGAGCTCGGTCGCGACCCGCTGGACCAGATAGGTCTTGCCGACGCCGGTGGGCCCCAGGAACAGCAGCGAGCCCAGCGGCCGCTTCGGGTCTTGAATCCCCGAGCGCGAGCGGCGGATGACGTTGGCGACGGCGCGAACGGCCTCGTCCTGGCCGATGACCTGGCGGGACAGGCGCTCGTCGAGCTCGAGGAGCTTGGTGGCCTCGTCCTGGGCGAGCCGGGTCACGGGGATCCCGGTCCAGGCCGACACGACGCCGGCGATGTCGTCGGCGCCGACGGAGTCCTTGATCCAGCCGCCGTCCTTCTGGACGACGGCGAGCTCCCCCTCGATGGCGGCGAGCTGGCGGCGAGCGCCCGGGAGCTTGCCGAAGCGGATCTCGGCGGCCTCGTTGAGGTTGCCGGCGCGGGTCGCGGCCTCCTCGCCTCGGTGGAGGAAGTCGAGCTCCTCCTTGACCTGCCGGAGGCGCGCGACGATGTCGCGCTCGCGCTTCCAGCGCTCGGTGTAGCCGTCGAGCTGCACGCGCAGGGTCTCCATCTCCTTGTCGACCAGATCGCGCTGCAGCAGGGCGCTGGCCGAGCCCTCGCGGGTGAGCGCCTTCTGCTCGACCTCGAGCTGGGTGAGGCGACGGCGGACCTCGTCGATCTCGAGGGGCAGAGAGTCGGTCTCGAGGCGGAGGCGGCTCGCGGCCTCGTCGACGAGGTCGAGGGCCTTGTCGGGCAGGAAGCGGTCGGAGACGTAGCGCGTCGACATGCGCACGGCGGCGACGAGGGCGTCGTCGGTGATCTGGACGCCGTGGTGGACCTCGTAGCGTTCCTTGAGGCCGCGGAGGATGCTGAGGCTCTCCTGGAAGGCGGGCTCGGCGACGGCGATCGTCTGGAAGCGCCGGGCGAGGGCCGGGTCCTTGTCGACCGACTGACGATATTCGCGGACGGTCGTCGCGCCGAGGCAGTGGAGCTCGCCCCGCGCGAGCGCCGGCTTGAGGAGCGAGGCCGCGTCGATGGCGCCGCTCGTCGTGCCCCCGGCGCCGACGATGGTGTGGAGCTCGTCGATGAAGAGCAGGATCTGCCCCTCGGCCGCGCGGATCTCGGCGAGGATGTTCTTCATCCGCTCCTCGAAGTCACCGCGGAGCTTGGCGCCGGCGAGGACGCTGCCCATGTCGAGGGACATGAGGCGGCGCCCCCGGAGGGCGTCGGGGACGTCCCCGGAGGCGACGCGCTGGGCGAGGCCCTCGATGATGGCGGTCTTGCCGACCCCGGGCTCGCCGACGAGGACGGGGTTGTTCTTGCGGCGCCGGCAGAGGACCTCCATCAGGCGCCGGATCTCGTCCTCGCGCCCGATCACCGGGTCGAGGCGACCGGCGGCGGCGCGGGCCGTGAGGTCGATGGCGAAGCGGGCGAGCGCGCTGTCGTCGTCGGCCTCGGGCTGGGTATAGGCGCCGTTGCGGCGAGACCGCCCGCCGACGGTCTCGCGCGCGCTCGTCGTCGACGCTGCGCTCGCGTCACGTGGCGGCGGGGTGCTCGCGCCGGCGCCGGACGTCGGCTTGGCGCTGGGCTCCGACCGCTTCGTCGACGCCCCCGACCGGCTCCGTCCCTCCTGGCGCGTGACGCTGCGGGCCGCGCGGGCGACGGCGTCGGCGGCCACGCCGGCCGCGTTGAGGGCGGCGTGCGCGCGGGTCCCGGCGACGAACGCGAGCGCGCCCAGAAGGTGCGCCGTGCTGGTGGCTGGCGCCCCATCGGCCCGGGCGTTCGCGCGCGCCTGGTCGAAGATCCGGACCAGGATCGGGGCGATCAGCAGCCGGTCCAGCCCCTGCACCCGAGGGAGGGCCGCGACCTCGTCGGCGACGGCCTGCCGCAGGGTCGCCGTCGACGTCCCGAGGAAGCTGAAGATCCGCATCGCGTCGGTGTCCGGCGCGTCGAGGAGCGTCAGCAGCACGCGCTCGGCGGTCAGCTGCGGGTGCTTGTCCTGGATGGCCGCGCGGTTGGCGTCCTCGACTGTTCTCTTGGCGGCATCGCTGAAGTCATCGAAGCGCATGGGCTCCTCGCGGGGTGCGGCGGGATACGGATCGAAGCGCGGGTTCGCTCGCGAGCGCGGCTATCGTGGGGAAAGCGCGCGCGGTTGTCGACCGTCCAGCGCTCACTCGTCTCCGGCTCCCGTGCGACCTGACCGTGTATCACATCGTGACACACGAACGCTCGGCAGAGCCGCGGTTCACCGTGCCGACCCCGGGACCGTCGCGAATAACCTTCGGTCAATCCTGTGACGACCAGATCTCCGCGCTGGACGATATCTTCTCGAGAGGACTCGCCTTCGGCGGGATTGTGCGGTGCGGGAGGACGGGCGCCGAACGTGTGACATTGAGACACATCGTGTGACAACGTGATACGGCGACGGCGCCGTCAACGGATGTCACGCGCTTCCTGCGGGCGGGCGGTGAGCGTGACCGGCTCGCCGTCGCGGAGGACGTCGACGTCGATGTCCTTCATGGCGACGGCGCTCGCCACCCGGAGCCGGAACTCGGCGACGTCCTTCACCGGTCGACCGTCGAGCTCGACGATGATGTCCCCCGGTCGCAGCCCGGCCTTGGACGCCGGGCTCTCGTCCACCACCGCGTCGACGAGGACGCCGAACTGGGATGCGTCGCGGGGCAGGATGTAGACGCCGAGCCAGCTCCGGCTCACCTGCCCGCCCTGCATCAGCCGCGGGAGGGCCTCCTCGACCGCGCGCCACTGGATGGCGAAGCCGATCCCGTGCCCCTCGGCGTTGACCGCCGAGTTCACGCCGATGACGCGCCCGCTCATGTCGAAGAGCGGCCCGCCCGAGCTGCCCTGGTTGATCGCCGCGTCGGTCTGGATGAGGTCCAGGTAGCCCACCTTGTCGTTGACGAACTCGGCGCGCCCCTTCCCGCTGACGATGCCCTTGGTCATCGTGTGGCTCAGGCCGAAGGGGTTGCCGATCGCGACGACCCAGTCGCCGACCGAGACCTCCTCGGAGTCGCCGGGGACGACGGGCTGCAGGTCCGTCGCCCCGTCGACCTTGAGCAGCGCCAGGTCACGGATCGGATCGATGCCGACCAGGCGCGCCGGCATCTCGTCCTCGTCGTGGAAGCGGACCCGGATCTCGGCGGCGTTCTCGACCACGTGGGCGTTGGTCAGGATGAGCCCGCTCCGGTCGAGCACCATGCCGGAGCCGAGAGACGTCCCGTACTGCTCCGGGACATGGGTCAGCGGGTTGAGCTGCCGCCGCCGGCTGACGACCTCCTGGGTGTAGATGTTGACGACCGACGGTGAGAGCTCCCGGAACAGCGAGACGAAGCTCGGCACGATGTCGACAGGGGCCGGGCTGGGGGCCGGGACGGTGTCGTCCACGCGCCCCACGTCCGGGGAGACGTCGGCGATCGCGGCGTCCGGCGACGCCTCCACGACGTCGCGCCCCTCCCCGATGTCGGGGAAGAGCACGATCGGCGGCCGCGTGTGCTGGTTCGGCGGCAGGGCCGGCGGCGCGAAGTAGCCCGGCGGGTGCTCGCTCGGGCAGGCGGCGAGGGGGAGCCCGGCGAGGAGCAGGGCCAGGACCCGAGCTGCGAGGGGGCGCGACGCCATGGCCGGGGACGTTAGGCCCTGGGGCGATCGCTGGTCAATCTGCGAGCGGGAGCCCGGCGGGCGGACGGCGGGCGCCTACTTCTTGACGGCGTCGCAGTAGGCGACGCGCGTCTGGTAGAGGAGGCCGCCGAGCAGCTTGTCCTCTTCCTCGGTCAGGTTCCCGGCGGTCTTGGCCTCGAGCATCTCGAGGATGTCGATCGTCTGCTTCGCGAGCGCGACGTCGTACGCCTTGTGGCTCGGGTCGAGGTGGATGGAGACGTTGCTCGCCAGAGAGATGAGGAACGTCGAGAAGTCCATCTCACCGAAGCGATCGGCGTCGCCGCCGCCGGAGGAAGCCGCCATCTCCCTACTCCTTGGCGTCCGCGGCCTCAGCGTCGTCCGCGTCGTCTTCGCCGTCCTCGATGTCGATCCACTCGGCGCGATCCGAGACGTCGGGCAGCGCTTTCAGCATCTCGTCGACGGCGTTCTGGGAGATGAAGCCCTTCGCCAGGTTGCGCCGGAGAAGCCGGGTGTCCTTCTGCAGTTCGTCCATGTTCGCGGCTCGCTTTCAGTCGAACGGGTGCGGTCGTCCGCCGGTCGGCGGACGTGCCGGGCGCGGATACGTAACGACGCGCCCGGAAAGTGTCAAGTCCGGACACCGGGTTACGCCACCAGGGCGCGAGCTCGGCGGGCCTTCGGCGGTCAGCAGCGCGCGTTGTCGGCGACCCAGGAGATGTAGGTGTCGGCGCCCGCGGCGACGTCGAGGCTGAGGACCTCGGGGACGTCGTAGGGGTGGATCTCCTGAAGACGCTTCTCTAGGCTCGGGTAGCAGGCGCTCGGGGTCTTGAGCACGAGGAGGCTCTCGGTGTCCTCCTGCACGCCGCCGTTCCACCAGTAGAGGCTCTTGACGCCGGCGACCACGTTCACGCAGGCGACGAGCCGCTCCTCGAGCACGGTCCGCGCGATGCGCGGCGCGTCGTCAGCGGGACAGGTGCACAGCACGACACGGACGTCCTTCGAGCTCATGCGGGGCCTCACCGGTTGCTACGGGCGTGAGAAGCGGGGCGAGCGACGATCGGGGGATCGAGCGCTGTGGTAAGGCTCGCGCGGATCGGAGTCAAGGTGCGGGTCTTTAGATCGGATCGGGCGGGGCTCCGGCCCGCCCCGCGGCGCGGACGATGACCGCTCCCCCTTGCCCCTCCGCGCCAATGACGGCAGACTCCGCGACCCGCCCGCCACCCCGACCAGACATATCGCCGCCATCGCCGGGAATGCGGTCGCGAGCGCTGGGGTTCAGCGGCACGGTTCGGCACCGGAGGTCCCAAGTGCAAGGGGATGTAAGCGTCATCAACGACCTCGTTCGCTCGGAGAGCGCCTTCGTCGAAGAAGTGCTCGGCGAGGTCCACAAGGTCATCGTCGGCCAGCAGCACATGGTCGAACGGATCCTGATCGGGCTCTTCACCAACGGCCACGTCCTCCTCGAGGGCGTCCCCGGCCTGGCGAAGACCCTGACCGTCAACACCATCGCGCAGACCATCAGCGCCGGGTTCCAGCGGCTGCAGTTCACCCCCGACCTGCTCCCCGCGGACCTCATCGGCACGATGATCTACAACCAGCAGACGGGCGAGTTCTCGACCAAGAAGGGCCCGATCTTCGCCAACATCGTGCTCGCGGACGAGATCAACCGCGCGCCGGCGAAGGTCCAGTCCGCCCTGCTCGAGGCGATGCAGGAGCGCCAGGTCACCATCGGGGAGACGACCTACAAGCTCGACGACCCCTTCCTGGTGCTCGCGACCCAGAACCCCATCGAGCAGGAGGGGACCTACCCCCTGCCCGAGGCCCAGGTGGACCGCTTCATGCTGAAGATCCACGTGGGCTACCCGACCAAGGACGAGGAGCTGCGCATCCTCGAGATGATGACCGGCGACGGCGCCCGCGAGCCCCGCGAGATCATCACGCCGGAGAAGCTCCGTCGCGCGCGCGACATCGTCAGCCAGGTCTACCTCGACGAGCGCATCAAGCGGTACATCATCGACCTGGTCTTCGCGACCCGCGAGCCGAAGCTCGTCGGCAAGGGCGAGCTCGGCGACTACATCGAGTTCGGCGCCTCGCCCCGCGCGACGATATTCCTGGCCAAGGCCGCCCGCGCCCACGCGTTCCTGAAGCGGCGCGGCTTCGTCCTGCCCGAGGACGTCAAGTCCATCGGCCTCGACGTGCTGCGTCACCGGGTCATCCCGACCTACGAGGCCGAGGCGGAGGAGCTCACCAGCGAGGACATCGTCAAGCGGCTCTTCGAGCTCGTCGAGGTCCCCTAGCGGACCGCGGGCCGCGCTCCCCGAGCCCGCCCCTCGTCGGGTGACGACCTCGGGTTGAGACAGCGGCCCCGGCCCGCGCGGCGTCGGAGGCGACACCATGCGCGAAGACACCCTCGGAGCGGCGGAGCGGCGGGAGCTGCTCAAGAAGATCCGCAAGATCGAGATCGTGACCAACCGCAAGGTCAACGATCAGCTCGCGGGGCAGTACCACTCGGTCTTCAAGGGCCGCGGGATGTCCTTCGACGAGGTGCGTCAGTACCAGCCGGGCGACGAGATCCGCTTCATCGACTGGAACGTCACCGCGCGCTCCAACGACGTCTTCGTCAAGCGCTTCACCGAGGAGCGCGAGCTGACCGTGATGCTGCTCGTCGACGTGTCGGCGTCGCTCCGCTTCGGCTCGAACGCCCAGCACAAGCGTGAGGTGGCGGCCGAGCTGGCGGCGCTCCTCGCCTTCAGCGCGGTCAAGAACAACGACCGCGTGGGGCTGGTCCTCTTCACCGACCGGATCGAGCACTACGTCCCGCCGAAGAAGGGCAAGAAGCACGTCCTGCGGCTGATCTCCGAGATCCTCGCCTTCGCCCCCGAGGGCAAGGGGACCGACGTCGGCGAGGCCCTGGGCTACCTGACCCGGGTCAGCGCCCGAAAGACCATCGCCTTCGTGGTCAGCGACTTCCAGACCGACCTCGCGAGCTTCGAGAAGCCGCTCCGCATCGTCGCCCGTCGCCACGACGTCGTGCCCGTCATCGTCCGCGACGCCATGGAGGACGAGCTCCCGAACCTGGGACTCGTGCTGATGGAGGACCTCGAGAGCGGCGAGGCCGTGTGGGTCGACACCGCCTCCCGGCGCGTCCGGGAGGACTACAAGCGCCGGGCCGAGCGCTGGAGGACCCGCCTGGTCCAAGGCTTCCGGCGCCTCAAGCTCGACTCCGTCGCCGTCGAGACCGGCGGCGGCTACGTCCGCGCCCTGGTGCAGTTCTTCGAGCTGCGCGCCAGGCGCCACTGACCGGCGACGCCCGCAGGCGCCGCGCGCGGCGTCCCGAGGGCCGCACTCCAGTGAACGAGCGCAGATGAACCGAGACACCTACAACACCTTGCGCGCCGCGGCGCTGCTGCTCAGTTTGGGGGCCGCGGTCCCGGCGCTGGCGGCGGCGCCGAGCCCCGACGCCGGGTCGACGGCGCCGACGACCGGAGGAGCGGCACCCGTCGCGCCAGCGACCGTCGACCTCTCGGCGATCGCCGAGCAGGTCCACGTCGAGGCGGCCGTCGACTACGACCCGAGCACGCCGGCCGTCGACGGCGAGGGACCGGCGACCCTCGGCCGCGCGGTCGCGTTGATCATCACGGCCACCGCGCCGCGCGACGTCGAGCTCTTCGCGCCGGTTCGCCCCGCGACCGGATCGTTCCGCCTCGACGACACCCCGCCCGGGACCCGGCAGGTCAGCGGTGACCTGCGCACCGAGACCTACCGCTACGTCCTGACGCCGCTCCGCCTCGGGGTCGAGAAGCTGCCCGCCATCGAGGTCCCGTGGCGACCGACCGCGTCCACCGAAGGCGGGAGCACCCCGACCGCGCCCATCCCCGTCCGCGTGCGCGGGCACCTCGAGAACGAGCAGGACCCCAAGCTCGCCCCGGCGCCGAGCCCGGTCGCCGTCATCACCACCAACTGGGTCCTGGTCTGGTCGCTCTCGGTCGGCGCGGCGCTCATCCTCGCCGCGCTCGTGACCTGGCTGGTCCTGCGGGCCCTGGAGCAGCGCTTCCGCGTCCTCGACCCGCCGCCGCCGCCGCGCCCGGCCAACGAGGTCGCCCACGAGCGCCTCGCGAACCTCGCCGCCACCCCCGACGAGGAGGTGGACGGCGGTGAGCGCCTGGCCCGTACGATCGACGTGCTGCGCGACTATCTGGGCGCGCGCTACCGCTTCGACGCCCTGGAGATGACGAGCCGCGAGCTCCTCGCCGCCCTCGACGGCTGCGACCTGAAGTCGGTGGCCCAGGCCGAGATCGAGGGCCTGCTCGACTACGCGGACCTCGTGAAGTTCGCCCGCATCACCCCGCCGCCCGAGGAGGCGCGCGCGAGAGGCCCGGTCGTCGGCGCGATCGTCGACGCGACCTGGGAGCCCCCGGCCGAGGAGGAAGAGACCGAGGAGATCCCGAAGCTGGAGCCCGCGACCCTGCGCCAGCGCCTGTACGCCGGGGCCATCGACGGGCTCATCGCGGGCGCGGCCGGGATCCTGCTCCTGGCCGGCCTCTTCATCGCCGGCGAGCCCAGCTGGGGCTGGACCGCCATCGTCGCCATCGGGGTGCTGATGACCTTCCGTGACGCGCTCGGGCGCTCGGCGGGCAAGAAGCTCCTCGGGATCGCGATCGTCTCGCGGGCCGAGCGCCAGCCGCGCGCCGGCGTCCGGCAGCTGGTGGTCCGAAACGCGCTCCTGCTCGTGTGGCCGATGACGCTGACCCTCGAGCTCCTGGTCCTGCGGCGCCAGCCCCTGCGCCTCCGGCTCGGCGACCTGCTGGCCAACACCGAGGTCATCCAGGGAGGCGCCCGATGACGAAGTTCCTCGAGATGTGGCAGGAGCCGCTGTGGCTCCTCGCGCTCCTCGCCCTGCCGTTCCTCGTGTGGCGGGTCTGGAGCCTGAGTGGGCGCCCCCGCGTCCCCATCCCGCGCGGCGCGACGGTGAGCGCGCTGCCGAGCCTCCGGACGACCCTGTGGTGGCTCCCGGACGGGATGCGATTTCTGAGCCTGGTCGCCGTCGTGCTGGCCCTCGCGCGGCCCCAGGTCGAGGGCGAGGAGACCATCGTCGGCGAGGGCGTCGACATCATGCTCACCCTCGACATGTCGGCGTCGATGAACGCCATCGACATCTCCGAGCGGGATCTCCGGGGGCTGCTCGCCGACGAGCAGACGCCCAACAACCGCTTCGACGCCGCCCGGACGACGCTCAAGCGCTTCATCGTCCACCGCAACAAGGGGAGCCACGACCGGCTCGGGCTCGTGATCTTCGGCGAGAAGGCCTGGCTCAAGTATCCCCTCACCCACGACCACGCGCGGCTCATCCAGTCCCTCAACGAGCTCGTCCTCGACGTCGGCATCCCCGGCCGCGACGGGCGCTGCCCCAACGGCTGCACCATCGGCGGCGGTGGCACCGCCATCGGTGACGCCCTCGGCCGCGCCTTCAACCAGCTCCGGCGCTCGAAGGCCGACTCGCGGGTCATCATCCTCATCACCGACGGCAAGCAGATGGGCGGGACGCTGGACGCGCGCGCCATCGCCAAGCACATCCACGACCTCCCCGCCGGCGAGAACGTCCGCGTCTACACGTTCCTGGTCGGCGGACAGGACCAGGTCTGGCTCCCGGAGACCGACCGCTACGGGCGGCCCCTGGTCAACGCCGGCGGCGTGCCGCTCTACAACCGCCCACGGCAGCCCTTCCAGACCGATCCCGAGCTGCTGCGCGAGATCGCGTCGCTCACCGGGGGCAAGTTCTACGAGAGCTACAACGAGGAGAAGTTCAAGGAGGACGTCGCCGACCTCGAGCGCACGGTGTTCGAGTCCACCGTCGAGCGGCCGCGCCACGACCGCTTCATGATCCCGCTGCTCATCGCGCTGCTCCTGCTCGCGGGCGAGTGGCTCCTCCGCTTCACCGTCTTCAGGAGCGTCGTATGACCGGCATCGACGAGCTCGCCTGGGGCGACGAGTCCGCCTGGCTGTGGTCGCTGCTGGCGCTGGCGCTGGTGTTCGGCTTCATCTGGCTGGCGCAGTGGCGCTCGGCCCGCCTCGAGGCGCTGGCCAAGCGCGGCCCACTCCCGAGCCTCCTCGACCACAAGGGGGTCGGGGCGCTCGGCGTGCGCGCCGTCCTGGTGGTCACCGCGGCCGTGCTGCTGGTGGCGGGCCTCGCGCAGCCGCGCTGGGGCAGCAACACCACCGAGGTCAAGAGCCTCGGCATCGACGTGGTCTTCGTCGTCGACGCCTCCAAGTCGATGATGGTCGGCGACGTCGTGCCGACCCGCCTCGACGCCGCCCGGCTCGAGATCCACAAGGTGCTGAGCCGCCTCAAGGGCGGTCGCGCGGCGCTCGTGCCCTTCGCGGGCCTGGCCTTCGTGCAGACGCCGCTCACGACCGACACCGAGGTGGTCAAGAACTACCTCGACGCGCTGAGGGTCGAGGACATGCCCCGCGGGGGCACCGCGGTCGGCCGCGCGATCAAGCAGGCCCTCGACGCGCTGGCGCCGTCCGACGAGGTCGACACCCACGCCGAGGAGGACGCCTTCGAGGAGCAGATCACCCCCTTCGAGGGCGCCAAGCACAAGGCGATCGTCCTCTTCACCGACGGCGAGGACCACGAGGGCGACCCGCTCGCGGCGGCCGAGGAGGCGGCCCGACGAGGCATCCACATCTACACGGTCGGCGTCGGGACCCCGCAGGGTCGGCCGGTGCTCGACATCAACGACGAGGGGCTGTCGGTCGGGACGGTCAAGGGGCCGGACGGCAAGATGCCGCTCTTCTCGACGCTCAACGCGCGGCTCCTCAAGGACATCGCCAGGACCACCGACGGCGAGTACTTCCACCTCGGCGGCAGCGGCCTCGGCCCGGGGCTGCTCGACGCCCTCGGCGAGCTCGAGAAGGCCGAGTACGAGTCGACCTTCGAAGACCTCGGCGAGCTGCGCTACCACTGGCCCGTCGTGCCGGCGTTCCTGCTCCTCGCCTTCGAGGCGTGGCTGAGCGGCCGGCGGCGGAGGAGGGTGCAGGCATGAGCGTTTCGCGCAACGCTACGGCCGGCGTCCTGGCGCTGGCCTGGGTCGCGGCCCTCGCCTCGTGCGGCGACGGCGATCTGTTCGAGACCAGCGAGGGCGCGGTCGACGACGGCAACGAGGCGGTCCTCGCGGGCAAGGTCGACGACGCCCTGAAGAGCTACGCCGAGGCCGTCGCGTCCATCCCGGAGTCCCCGGAGCTGAACTACGACCGCGGCCTGGCCGAGAGCCTCGCGGGCAACCACGAGGCGGCGACGCAGCTCCTGCTCAAGGCCCTCGACACCCGGGAGAAGCCGCTGATGCAGAAGGTGCGCGCGGCCCTCGGGGTGGCGTACTCGCGCTGGGGCGTCGCCCTCGAGCGGACCGCGCCGGCGCCGCCCGTCGACGGCGACGACGCGGCGAAGGACGAGAAGTCACCGCAGGCCGAGGCCCTCGACAAGTGGACCCTGGCGGTCAAGCACCTCGAGGAGGCGCTGCGCCTCGACCCGGGGGACGAGGGCTCGCTGCGGAACCTGGAGGTCGCGCTGCTCCGGGTCGACCCGCCGTGCTCGAGCCGCGACGACGAGCGCGAGGACAACGACACCCGCGGCGCCGCCGCGCTGCTCGAGCCGAAGGCCGAGGAGGACCCGGCCGCGGCGCAGTCGGGCGGGACACCGCGGGCGCCGGAGATGGCGCGCGACGTCCTGAAGCTGACCGAGCAGCTCCACTCGTGCCCGGACGACGTCGACTGGTTCAAGGTCGAGCTCCAGGCCGGCGACCGGCTGTCGGGGTCGCTGACCGTGCCGGAGAAGCCGGGCGCGGTACTGTCCCTGGAGGTCGTCGGCCCCGACGGCGAGGTCCTTCACCCGGGCCGCGCGGCGGACGGGGCGGCGTCGACGAGCTTCGACCTGAGCGCCACCCCGGCGAAGACGGGGACCTACTACCTGCGCGTCGACAACCTCGAGCTCGACGAGACCTCCTACGGCATCGACCTGAAGGTCCGGCCGGCGTGCTCGGCGGTCGAGGATCGCTTCGAGGACAACGACGCGCCCGGGCAGGCCATGCTGCTCACGCCCGGGCCGCTCGACGCGCTGAAGCTCTGCCCCGACGACGACGACTGGTACGCCGTGGACCTGGCCGAGGGCGAGAGCCTCTTCCTCTACGCGCAGGAGTCCCAGGGCACGGGCGACGAGGACCAAGACGAGGCCGCCGAGGACGATGGCCCGAAGGCGCCACCGTTCCACACCGAGATCCACGGCGTCGACGGCGCGCTCCTGTCGAAGGGCGCGCCCACCGGCAAAGGCCGCGTGACGACGCTGCTGACGCCGGGGCCGGGACGTTATCTCGTGCGCGTCGCCGGGGACGACGACTACGAGGGCCGCTACGACATGAACGTGCAGGTCGTGCCGCCCTGCCCCGAGGGCGACGACCGCTTCGAGGACAACGACGTGGCCCCCGACGCCGTGGACGTGGCCGAGGCCGCCCAGGCCGAGCAGCAGGCCGCCGCGGCGCAGGCGAACGGGGGGCAGGCGCCGCCCCAACCCCAGCCCGGCGGCGGGCCGCCGACGCTGTTCGCGCGGGTCTGCCCGGGGGACGTCGACTGGTTCAGCTACACCGAGCAGGGGGACAAGCCCTCGGTGGTCTCGGCGGTCTTCGAGCACGCCAAGGGGGACCTGGCGCTGGAGCTCTACGACGAGACGGGGTTCAACCTGATCACCCGGGCAGACGACTCGACCCCCGAGCAGAACGGCGAGGCGCTGGGGCTCCCGCCCCGGGAGAAGCCACAGGATGACCCGGGCGCCGCCAACCCCGGCGGCAACGTCCCGGAGGAGGAGGCCGAGCCGCCGCCGCGGACCTTCAGGATCAAGGTCTCGGCGCCCGGTGACGCCGAGAACTTCTACCTGCTCCAGATCCAGCAGCCCTCGCCCAGCTCCGGCGGAGACAGCCAGGACCAGTCGGACTCCGACGACAAAGACGACAACCAGGACGACCAGAACCCCGACGACCAGAAGCAGGACGAGCAGAAGGACGAAGGGGACGACCAGCAGGACGAGAACGAGCAGAAGGACCAGGAGCAGGCCAAGAACGAGCCGCTCCAGGATGCCCTCGACAAGCTCGACCGCAACCCCGAGAATCTCGAGGCCGTGGAGAGCGCGAAGAAATCGCCCTTGGCCAACCGCCGCCCGGGGAAGGACTGGTGATGAGGGGCCGTGACGGGACAACGCGCGTGAGCGCGGCTTGGACACGAGCGGCGAGCGGACGCGTGGCGCGGCTGACGCTGGCGTTGGCGTGTGTCGCGGCGCTGTCGGCGCCGGCGCTCGCCCAGCGGCAGCCGCGGGTGACGGCGACGGTCGATCAGGCCCGCATCTCGCTCCACGAGGAGCTCCAGCTCTCGGTCAGCATCGAGGGGACCTACGACGACTATCAGGTCCCGCAGCTCGACGACTTCCAGGTGGTCCAGGAGGGGATGACCCAGGTCCTGACCGGCCGCCGCAGCTCGGTGACGCGCAACTACACCCTGCGCCCGAAGAAGGCGGGCGAGCTTCGGATCGGCCCCGCGCGGCTCGTCCGAGCCGGCAAGGTGGTCGCCGAGTCCCGACCGCTGGTGGTGACCGTGGCCGAGCCCGCGCCCCTCGCGCCCGTCACGGCGGCGGAGGCGGCGGACCTGTCGCGGCGGGTCAACGACGGCCTCTTCCTGCGGATGGTCGTCCCCAAAGAGACCTACTACGTCGGCGAGCCCTTTCCGCTCGCCCTCGAGGTCTACTACCAGGTCGGCTGGCAGGTCACCGGCGCCGACATGGTGACCCAGCCCAAGCTCGACGGGCTCCTCGTCGAGGACCTCCAGGACGACGAGCGAAACGCCCACGCGAAGCGGGTGCGCGTCGGCGCGACGACGCTCAACCACTACCCGCTCGTCCGCCAGCTCGCGACGCCGCTCCGGGCGGGGCGGGTGCTCATCGACTCGGCGACGCTGCGGCTCGGGCTCTCCACCGGGCTCCTCGGCTCGTCCCGCCGTTACACGCGGGCCTCCGAGCCGTATTACATCGTCGTCCGCGACGTGCCGCGAGAGGGGCGCCCCGACACCTACGACGAGGGCAACCTGGGCCGCTTCGACCTCACCGCCAGCCTGACGGACGACCGCGGGCAGCGACCCGCGACGGTGACGACCGGCCAGCGCATGGTGATGCGGGTCGAGGTGCGTGGCCGCGGGAACCTGGTGACGGTGAAGGCGCCGCGTATCGCCGCCTCCGAGGCCTTCGACGTCCAGCCGCTGCCGGGTGGGGTCGAGGACGACGTCATCAAGGACGAGGACGGGATCCGCGGGACGCGGACCTTCCAGTACATCGTGACGCCGCTCGCGCCGGGCGAGCGCACCGTACCGAAGGTCACGTTCTCGTTCTTCGATCCGTCGACCGGGAAGTACGCGACCCGCGAGGCCCTCGGCGGGCCGCTGACGGTCACCGGCGACCGCGTCACCGGCGAGCAGAACGCCGCGGCCCTGTCGGGCGAGGACGTCCGCCCCATCTTCGGGGTGGACCGGGCGACCCTCGAGCCCGGCGCGCGTGAGCCTCTGTCGTCGCAGCCGCTCTACTGGGGCTTTCTCGCGCTGCCGCTCCTCGGCTTCCTGCTGGTCGAGGCCCGCTGGCGCCTGCGCGAGCGCGACCGGCGTCACCCCGGGCAGCGGGCGTCGCGCTCGGCCCACGCGAACTCGAAGAAGCGCCTGCGCGCCGCCGAGCAGGCGATGCGCGACGCGCTGGTCAAGGACTTCTACGGCCAGATCGCGAGGACCCTGGTCGGCTACCTCGAGGAGCGCGCGAACATCCCGGCCACCGGGATGACCCACGACGAGGTGCGCGGCGCCGCGCGCGAGGCGGGTTACCCCCCAGACCTCGTGGACCGCGTCATCGTCGAGATGGAGAACTGCGACTTCGCGCGCTTCGCTCCCCACGGCTCGGCCTCGGACAGGATGCGGGAGACCCTCGACCGGACCGCCTCGCTCCTCGGCGAGCTCGACCGCGTGAACCCACGGAGGCGGCCATGACGACGAAGCAGCGGAGCTGGCGTCGCGGGCTGACCGCGCTCGCCGCGTCGACGACGATCCTGGTCTGGGCCGGGGTCGGGCTGGCCGCGGACGGTGACAGCAGCCACGCCCCGGCGCGCTCGGCGGCCCCCACGGTCGGCGCGTCGGGCTCGGCGAGCGAGCGCTTCGAGGCCGGAAACCGCCTCTATCTCCAGGGGCGCTACGCCGACGCGGTGCGCGTTTACGCCTCGCTCCACGAGGACCTGCGCATCGAGGACCCGGTCCTCTACCACAACCTCGGCGACGCGTGCTTCCGCAGCGAGGCCTACGGCTCGGCCATCCTGTACTACCAGCGCGGGCTCCGCCTCGACCCGCCGGCGGACGTGGCCGAGGCGCTCGACGCCAACCTCGACGCGGCGCGCCGGACCCTGCAGACGCGCTACCACGCGACCGGCGACAAGAACCAGTTCGTCTATGCCGAGGCGGGCGGGCTCGTCTACAAGGCGACCCACGTGCTCGGGCGGACGCCGCTGGCCATCCTCTTCGCCGGCTTCTGGACGGTGTTGATGGCGCTCCTGATGCTCCGCCGCCTCAAGCCGGAGTCCCGCGGCTTCGGCCGCGCTGCGGTGCCGGTCGCGCTCGCCACGGTGCTCATCGGGCTGATGTTCTGGGGACAGGTGTACTCCGACTCGACCTACCGGGTCGGTGTCATCGTCGTCGACGGGGCCAAGCTCCGGGACGGCAAGGACACACGGGCCCAGGGCAAGGACATCCCGGAGGGGATGGAGGTCCGCATCCTCGAAGAAGACACCGGGTGGACCCGGGTCGAGCTCAACAGCGGACGGCAGGGGTGGGTCCAGGACGACACCATCCGCCAGATCTGAGGCGCCGACCGCGGAGAATGCGGCCCCCAGCGGGTCTCCCTTGTGGCTTTTCGGGCCGGCGTGTAACGTCCGCGAGGTCATGACGCCGAACATCCTCATCGACCTCTACTTCCCTGCGCACACCGCCTCCCTCGAAGAGGTCGGGCGCGCGGCGCACGAGGCGGGCCTCGACGCCGTGGTGCTGGTCGGCGAGGACCCGGAGGAGCTGCCCGAGCAGGAAGAGCTCGAGCGCTACAACGCGGACCACGACCTGCAGGTCCACACGGCGTGCGTCATCGCGGGTCCCGGTTATCGCGCGGCGCTCTTCGTCGACGGCAACCTCGAGGACGTCAACCTCGACGCCATCGAGGCCGCCGGGGACTTCGCGCTCATTCAGGCGGCCCTCGACGAGCTCGACGGCTGCGCGCTGCCCATCTGCCCGCGCCAGGGCGCCGAGGGCGTGGTCCACCGCCAGGTGGTGCCCCTGCCCCCGCGCACGCCGGTCGGCGTGGTGGCCCTCGTCACCGGCGGCAGCCGCCTCGGGCGCGACCTCGACATCGAGGACGCCGGCGCGGACAACCGCCGCATTCTGGGGGCCACCGGTCCCTTCGGGCGTCTCGGTGATCTCGGCCTCTACGCGACCCTGCTCCCGGCGCCGGCCGACGACATCAGCGCCATCATCACGGCGCTCAACAAGGGCCTGGGCGTCGGCGTCGAGCTGGGCGGCCGCGACGACCGGGCGAGCCGCTCGTCGAAGCCCCCGGAGAAGAAGCGTCGACGCCGGCGGACTCGACGCAAGCGCTCGAAGGGCGGCGGCGACGAGCAGCCCGCCGCGAGCTAGATGTGCGAGGCGTACTTGATGAGCCGAGGACATCTAGTCGTGCTGAACCGGGGTCGCCGACTCTCCCTCGCGCTCGCGGCGCTCCTGCTGCTGAGCCTCGGTGCGGCGAGCTCCGCCCGCGCCGCCGGTGAGGGGGTCGCCTCGGGGTACGGCTGGATCTCGGCGTGGACCGGGCTCAGCTTCGGCGACACCATCCTGCTCGGCGACGCCGAGCAGACCAACGCCGTCACCCTCGACGGCGGCACCGAGGCGCCGATCTTCGGCATCGACGTCCACTACCGGACCTCGCGGCTCGACCTCGGCGTCATCCTCGAGGGCCTGGGCAGCGGGCGCTTCGACGGGCTGACCCTCACCCACCGCATCGGGAGCCAGTTCCGGGTCGCAGCCCAACTGCGCTGGCGCTACCTCGACGAGGGCTGGGGCGCGCTCTTCACGAGCCTGTCCCCGGGCCTCATGATCTTCGGGCACTCCGACGCGCTCCGTGGCCAGGTCACGGAGCTCGCCGGCGGCGACGTCCTCGGCTTCGAGGAGGCCGACGAGTTCAGCCTCGGCTTCACCCTCGGCCTCGACTTCGGCGCCCTGGTCTACCTCTCCGACCGCCTCGCGCTGTCCTTCGAGCTCGCGGTGCTCACGAACACCACGAGCGTCTCGGCGCGGGGCCAGGACATCAGCTACACCGCGGTGCGCGGTGTCTTCACGGCGGGTCTCGAATGGCGGATGTGAGCGGCTCCGCGGGTAGGAGCGTCGGGCGCGCGGCGCCCGGGCCGGCGATCGGAGTAGACGTGGGAGGGACCCGCATCAAGGCCGGCCGCGTGACCGAGTCGGGGCGCGTGGTCGATCGGAGCGTCGTCAAGGTCGGTCAGGCCCGGGACGAGGCTGACATCGTCGCGCGGATCGCCGACCTCGTCACCGCGCTCGACCCCGACGGCGGGTTGCCCGTGGGCGTCGCGGCGGCCGGCGTCATCGACCACGCCGCCGGCTGCGTCCGCGAGAGCCCGAACTTCCCCGGGTGGCGCGACTTCGAGCTCGCCGCGCGGGTGCGCGAGGCGACCCAGCGCGTCGTCGCCCTCGAGAACGACGCCAACGCGGTCGTGTTCGGCGAGGCCATCGCCGGCGCGGGGCGCGGGGCGCGGAACCTGATGGGCTACACCCTCGGCACCGGCGTGGGCGGGGGGCTCGTCCTCGACGGGCGCATCTGGCGCGGCGAGCGCGGCATGGCCGGCGAGCTCGGCCACGTCACGGTCGTGCCCGACGGGCGGCAGTGCGGCTGCGGCAACCGCGGCTGCCTCGAGCAGTACGCGGGACAGGTGGGGATCCGGCGGACGATGGCCGAGCGTGGCGGCGCCCTCGCCGAGCTCGCCGGAGACTCCTCGGCGCCCGCCCGCCTCGCGGAGCTGGCCCAGGCCGGCGACGCCGAGGCGCAGGCGGTCTTCGCCAGCCTCGGGGCGCACCTCGGGATGGCGGCGGCGGCGCTCGTCCACACCCTCGACGTGACGACGGTGCTGCTCTGCGGCGGTATCGCGGCGGCGGCAGCGCTCTTCGTCCCGGCCATGGAGTCGGAGCTCCGCGCCCGAACCTTCCGGAGCATGAGCGCCGGGGTCGAGATCCGCGTCGGGACCCTCGGGGCCGACGCCGGCATCGTCGGGGCCGCGGCGGTCGCTTGCGGGTGCAGCGCCTGACGACGGTGCGGCGACGCCTGCGTTTCGTTGCATACCGGGGGGCGCCCGGGTAGGGTTCCGCCCCGCGTCCGGCCAGCACGTTCCACCGCTCGTGTGTCAGCGTCGACGCTCGCCGTATCCCTGACCGCACGAGGAAGCCCCGATCATGATGAAAGGCGCCTTCGCGAACGTCGTCGAGGCCGTCGGACAGACCCCCATCGTCCGCCTCAACGCACTCGCCAGCCACGTCGCCGCCGACGTCTACTGCAAGCTCGAGTACCTCAACCCCGGCGGCAGCGTGAAAGACCGCCCCGCCATCCAGATGGTCGACGACTTCGAGGCCGAGGGGCGGCTCCGTCCCGGCGGGACGATCGTCGAGGCGACCAGCGGGAACACCGGGATGGGGCTCGCCATGGTCGCGGCCGTGCGCGGCTACAAGACCATCTTCGTGATGCCCGACAAGATGAGCGAGGAGAAGATCGCCGCGCTCCGCGCCTTCGGCTCCCGCGTCGTGGTCTGCCCGACCAACGTCGAGCCCGACGACCCGCGCAGCTACTACGTCGTCGCCCGGCGGCTGACCGAGGAGACGCCGAACGCGGTGCTGGCGAACCAGTACCACAACCCGTCGAACCCGAAGGCCCACTACCTCAGCACCGGCCCCGAGATCTGGGAGCAGACCGGCGGCGAGGTCGACGTGCTCGTGGCGAGCATGGGCACCGGCGGGACGATCAGCGGCGTCGCGCAGTACCTCAAGGAGAAGAAGCCCTCGCTCCGGGTCATCGGCGTCGACCCCGTCGGGAGCATCTATTACGACTACTTCCGGACCGGCAAGCTCACCCAGGCCCACAGCTACCGGGTCGAGGGCTTCGGCGAGGACTTCCTCCCCGGGACCATGGACTTCCAGTGGGTGGACGAGGTCATCCGCGTCTCGGACAAGGAGTGCTTCCAGTGGACCCGCCGCGTGGTCCGCGAGGAGGGGCTCTACGTGGGCGGGTCGGCCGGGGGCACGGTCGCCGCCGCCGTCCGCTACGCCGAGCGCGCGAAGAAGCAGGAGAACGTGCTCTGCATCCTGCCGGACAGCGCCGTCCGCTACCTGTCGAAGATCTTCAACGACACCTGGATGCGCGAGGGCGGCTACCTCGAGCCCGAGATCGGCGAGGACACCGTCGGGGACATCCTCGCGGCGCACCCGCGAGAGCTCATCACGGCTGAGCCGACCGACAGCTTCGCGAGCGTCATCGAGCGCATGAAGCGCTTCGGGATCTCGCAGCTGCCGGTGCTCGACGGCGGCCGGATGATGGGCATCATCACCGAGGTGGCGACGCTCCAGGCCCTCGTCGACGGGCGCGCCCAGCCCAACACGCCCATCGCGGAGTTCCTGAGCAACGCCTTCGCGATGGTCGAGTCCCACAACCGGGTCGGGCTCTTGTCCCACCTCTTCAACCAGAACAAGATCGTCGTGGTCGAGGACGGCGGCCGGGTCACGGGCGTCGTCACCCAGATCGACCTCATCGAGTGGATAAGCTCGCGGATCAACGGATGAGCGACAGCCCGCACGCGATCTACATCCTCAGCGACGCGACGGCCGAGACCGCCGAGCGGGTGCTGCGTGCGGGGCTCGCTCAGTTCCAGGAGGTCGCGACCGAGGTCCGTATCTTCAGCCTGCTGCGCGGCGACGAGCAGATCGAGGCCGTGCTCGAGCAGGCGGCCGAGGTCAGCGCGCTGGTCATCTACACCTTCGTCCACCCCGAGCAGCGGGTGCTGCTCGAGACCCGCGCACGGGTCTACGAGCTCGAGACCGTCGATCTGATCGGGTCGCTCATGGGGCGGCTGTCGCACTTCCTCGGCGCGACGCCGACGGGCACGCCGGGGCTGCCGAAGCTGAACCAGGCGTACTTCGATCGCATCGAGGCGGTCGAGTTCGCCGTCAAGCACGACGACGGCCAGGCGGTCCAGGGGCTCCACCTCGCCGACATCGTGCTCGTCGGCCTGTCGCGCACGAGCAAGACGCCGCTGTCGACCTACCTCGCCCAGAAGGGCCTCAAGGTCGCGAACGTCCCGGTCGTGCTGGGCCTACCGCTGCCGCGCGAGATCGAGCAGATCGACCAGGCGCGGGTGTTCGGGCTGACCATCAACGTCGGGGCGCTCATCCGCATCCGGCGAGCGCGCCTCAAGGCCCTCAACATGCCGGTGGACACGGACTACGCGCGCCGCGACCACATCGTGCGCGAGCTGTCCTACGCCCGCGACATCTTTGCCGCCCACCCGACGTGGCCGGTGATCGACGTCTCCGAGAAGGCCATCGAGGAGACCGCCGCGATCGTCCTGCGCCACCGCGAGGAGCGCCTCCGCGCGGCGCCCCTGGACCCGCTGGCGGACTGAGGCGCTGGCGGCGGACGGTCGAGCGGTCGGGACGACCGCGGGCCAAGCGAGTGGCGCCCACCCGGCCGGCGGTCGTCTCGACCACCCGACACGCTCACCATCGAAGCGACAGCCTCGTCTCGCCCGCCCTGGCCCGCGGACGTCTCGTCCGCCCTGGCCCGAGGACGTCTCGTCCGCCCTGGCTCCGGACGTCGCGCCTGCTACGACCGCGCGCTCAGCCGTCCCGGCGGGGCTGCTGACCGCGCCGCATGATGCGGGGCTGGACGAGGATCTTGCGGTTCGTCAGGTCGGACTGGCGCTCGGCGAGATCGGCGAGGGTGCGCGCGTTGAGGAGGCCCTCGATGGCCTCCTTCACCTCGACGAGGAACTCCTTGATCACGCAGTGCTGCGGACCGACGGCGATGCCGCACGGGAGGTCGAGGATCGCGTTGATGTTCGTCAGCTGCCCCTCGAGGCACTGGATGATCTCGCCGACCGAGATGTCGCGCGCGTCTCGGGCGAGCCCGTGGCCGCCGGCGGGGCCGCGAATGCTCCGGACGAGCCCGGCGGCCCGGAGGCGCGACAGGATCTGCTTGAGGTAGTGCGGCGGGATGTCCTGGGCCTCGGAGATCTCCGAGGCCTGCAGGAGATCGCCGTCCCCCGGCGACTTCATCGCGAGGTACAGCATCGCCCTCAGACCGTACTCGCCTCGGGTGGACAGCTTCACGGGGACCGGACCTCACCAAGAGACATCGACGCGCGAAACTGCGCGCCGCGGCGACATCCTAGCAGAATCCGCGGCCCGGGACCTGAGACCGGCCGGCCGGCGCGCGCCTCGGGGTCAGACCTTGCCGTCGACGTAGTCGTCGGTGACGTCGAGGACGGTCACGTCGTAGCGGAGGGACTTGCCGGCGAGCGGGTGGTTGAAGTCGGCCAGGATGCTGTCGGGCCGGATCTCCTTCACCTTGTACATCAGCTCCGCGCCCTTCTCGCCGCGGTAGCTGAAACGCTGGCCCTCGACGAGCTCGAGGTGCGCCGGGAAGCCGGCCCGCGGCAGGCTCTTGACGAGCTCCTCCTGGTGAACGCCATAGGCGTCCTCCGGCGGGACGGTGAACTGCTTGGACGCGCCTGGCTCGAGCCCGATGAGCGCGCGCTCGAGGCCGGAGATCACGTCACCCCGACCACACACGAACTCGAGCGGGAGCTCGGGATCCGAGGCGTCGATCTCGTGCCCATCGTCGTCGGTGACCCGGTACTGGACTCGGACGAGGCAGTTCTTCTTGACCTTCAACTCACGCCTCCAGGCCCTCTCCAAGAGCGCGGACCGTAATTTCCGAAAGCCGCTATCGTCAAGGACTTTCAGGGGAATCGAGCGGCCCCCTGCGGCAGGCCGACGGGGCCGTCCCGCGGGCATTCGCGAACGTCGTTCATCGCGGGATCCGCAGAGGTGCGCTGGTCTCCGCCGCGCGATACCGCTACGCTCGGAGTATCGCGGCGCATCCCGAAGCGCCGCGGTACCGCTGGGGGCATCGTGGTCGACGCGGCCGGGCCTCCGCCGGAGGGCTCCAGGGGTGGCGATGATGCGCTGCGGAATGTACGAATTGGTGGTCGATCTCCGAGGTGAGATCGTCGGCGCTGGGAGCGGCGCCGCGGCGCTCCTGCGGATACCGGTCGACCAGATCGTGGGACGCCCGGTGACGCGTTTCCTGCGCGGCCCGGCCATGGTCGCCGCCTACGGCACGGCCGCGGCCGTGACCATCAAGGCCCACGGCCGCGGGAACACCCAGGGGACGGCCTTGCGCGCCATCGACGGCGAGCGCATCCACATCACGCTCCTGCCCGGGGGGAGCGTCCCGGTCGCCGCGCCGGCCGCCCCGCGCTTGAGGACGATCGAGCGCCTCGTCGACGAGGTCGTCCGCGACGTCCAGAACCCGCTCACGGGGATCATGGGCTTCGCCGCCCTCGCGCAGCTCGCCCCGACCCCTCACCGTCGGCGCTACTATCTCGATCAGGTCGCGACCCAGGCGCAGCGCTGCCGCCGCCTCCTGCAGTCCCTCGACGCGAGCGTCCGCCCCATCACGCCGTACGCGATCAGCACCGACCTGAGCGAGCAGGCCGGACAGACGGTCAGCACCGCGCGCCTCCAGCTGGAGGGCCACGGGATCTCGGTCGAGCTGTCCCTCCCCAAGGGTCCGGTCTGGGTCGAGACCGATCCCAAGCTCCTCGGCGACGCCCTGGTCTGCTTCATCCACCGCGGGACCCTCGGCCTCCGTAAGGAGTACGCCGCTCGCGACGTCATGGTCCGAGTCACCGACGCGCCGGGCCACGCGCCGCGGCTGACCCTGGAGCTGTCGGGCTCGGACACCCCGAACTCCGCGCTGCTCGAGCGCTTCAGCAACGAGCGCCACCCCAGCGTGACCTCGCTCTCCGACATCGAGTACCAGACCGCCTGCGACGCGCTACGCGAGCAGGCCTGCGTCCTGAAGACCTCGAGCAGCGCCGACGGCGAGACCGTCCGCGTGACCGTTGATCTTCCGCGCGCCACCGCCCCGCGCCTCGTCGATCAGACCCGGACGCCGGTCCCCCTCGACATCCTCGCCATCGACGACGACGCCATGATGGGCGAGCTCTACCACGAGCTCCTCGGCGTCTCGGGACACACCGTGACCTCGTGCCGAACGCTGAGATCGGCCCGCGAGGCGCTGCGGACCCAGCGCTTCGACGCCGTCATCGCCGACTTCTTCCTGTCCGACGGGACCTTCCCCGAGCTGTGGGCGGAGGCGGCGGCCCAGCACCCGGAGCTGACCGACCGCGTGGTGCTCATCACCGGCAACCGCTCCCACGCCCAGGTGCGCGAGTGGCTCCAGCGCGGGCGGACCCCGGTGCTGCCGAAGCCGTTCACGACCCAGGCGCTCCTGTCGCAGATCACCACCCTGACCGCCTGATTCGGCGGTCGCGGAGACGACGTAGACGCGATGGCCGAACGACGAAACCTGCCGGCGAACCTCCCGCGCGCCCTCCTCGGGCGCCTGCGCTCGCGGCTGGCGCGCACCGACGTCGGGGATGGGACCGAGCCGACCGGCCGCGCGATGCGCCTCGCGGACCAGGCGGAGCGCGTGCTCGACCGGCTCGACGACACGGCCCGGATCCTCGAGCGGGTCGCCCGCGCGGAGCTCGCGCTGATGGAGCGGATGCTCCCCATCGTCGACGACCTCGGCCAGCTCGTGAAGCTCACCCTCGAGGACACCCGCCGCCGCGTGCTCGGATCCGCCGCCGACGCGGCCGAGCCCCGTGACCGCAGGCCGCCCAAGGTCATCGACGTCGAGTAGACGGCTACGCCCGCGCGTTCCAATCCGCGAAACCGACCGCGTTCTCGCGGCGCCACGGCGTCGGCCCGCCCGACCGGCTCACGACGCTCCCCGGGGCCGCCCCGGACCCGATTGACACACCGCTGCAGACCGCCTATACGGCCCCTCTGCGGCTCCGGCCGCGCCCCCGAACCAAAGCCGATTGCGGCCCTGGAGCCTTCCATGCGTCGACGCCTCCTGCGCCTGTGCGTCACCCTGCTGACCGTCGCGCTCGTCCACCAGGCGCCCAGCGCGAGCGCGCGCCCCTTCGAGAAGCCCGGCTCCATCGAGGTGGCCCTCCAGCTCGGGGGCCTCTTCTTCCTCGACTCCGGGTCGGTGCCCTTCGACTCGGCGGGCCCCGAGTTCCCGGAGGAGCTGTCGGATACGTTCGCCTACACGCTGTCGGGGACCTACAACATCACGCGGATGTTCGCGGTCGAGCTCGCGCTGGATCTGTCCCCCGCCGAGGTCAACCGCCTCAGCATCTTCAGCGCCCACGTCGACTTCATCGTGCACCCGCTGACCCACGACTGGTTCGTCCCGTTCGTCGGCATCGGCCCGAGCTTCTCGACGCTCATCCCCCAGGACTCCGACTTCGCCTCCGACGCCGATCCGGGGCTCAACGTGGTGGCCGGCCTCAAGCTCTTCCCGTGGGAGAACGTCGGCTTCCGCGCCGACGTCCGGTACCTCGCACGCTTCGCGACCGCCAGCGACGCTCCCGACGGCCACTCCGAGGTCATGGGCCACGACCTGCTCGCCAGCTTCGGCCTGCTCGTCAACTTCGGCGGCGAAGGCGAGGCGAAGCCGCTGCTGCTCGACACCGACGGCGACGGCCTGCTCGACACGGTCGACGCCTGCCCGACCGTCCCTGGCGTGGAGTCCGCCAAGGGCTGCCCGGACAAGGACGGCGACACCGTCGCCGACGCCGAGGACGCCTGCCCCGACGAGCCGGGCCTGCCGAAGTACGAGGGCTGCCCGGACAGCGACCTCGACACCATCGTCGACAAGGACGACCGCTGCCCCGACGTCGCCGGCACGCCCGAGCACAAGGGCTGCCCCGACACCGACGCGGACACCATCGCCGACCTCGACGACCGCTGCCCGAAGATCCCGGGCGAGCCGGCCTACCAGGGCTGCCCGCCGCCGCCGCCGGAGGACGTCGTCAAGAAGTTCAGCGGCGCCATCAAGGGCATCACCTTCGATCTCGACAGCGACGTCATCCGCGAGAGCTCCTTCCCCGTCCTCGACGAGGCCCTCGCGGTGCTGAACGAGTACAAGCAGCTGCGCGTGCTCATCGAGGGTCACACGTCGTCCGAGGGCACCCGCGAGCACAACCTCGACCTCTCCGCGCGCCGCGCGAAGTCGGTCAAGGCCTACCTCGTCGACAAGGGCGTCGACGCAGATCGTCTCGAGACCGAGGGCTTCGGCCCCGACCGTCCGGTCGCGAGCAACGACACCGAGGCCGGCCGCGAGCAGAACCGCCGCATCGAGTTCAAGATCCTGCGGCAGTGACGCCGGTGATGGCCCTGCCCGACGAAGAGGGGTTCGTGGTGCTCTTCCGAGAGGTCGCTCGCGCGTCCGATCGGAAGCACCGCGACTTCACCGCCGTCTCGCCGCGGAGCGAGCTCTCCGCCCTCGGCGTCGACTCGTTCACGCTGATGGAGATCCTCGGTCGGCTCGAGGAGCGGCTCGGGTGCTCGCTCACCGACGAACGGATCGCCCGCCTGAAGACCATCGCCGACGTGCGCGAGGCGTTCGCCGACGCGCGCGCTGGCCGAGGGGAGGGCTGACGGGTGGTCGCCGCCGACCACGGCACGCGCGCTCGGTCGCCGCTGGGTTCACCGACCGGATTGAGGTATGGGTAGGCGCCATGGGACGGATCAAGGGACGCAAGCCCGAAGACACCCGTGAAGCGGTCCTCGCCGCTGCGACCATCACGTTCGCCGAGCGCGGCTTCGCCAACGCCACGCTGGGGATGATCGCCTCGCGCGCGGGCGTCACCGCGGCCACGCTGCCGTACCACTTTGGCGACAAGCAGGGCCTGTACGACGCTGTCGTGGACGCGATCTACAAGGATCTCATCGCCTTCGGCCCGACCCTCGAGGGGACCCAGACCTTCCGCGACGTGGTCGACGCGGTCTACGGCTGGGCGGAGCAGCGCCGGGACGGGATCCGGGTGATGCTGCGGTCCATCATCGAGGCCGGGGGCCTCGACACGAAGGTCCGCGAGCTCCGAATGGGCCCGGTCCTGACCGGGATGAGCCAGCTCGTCGCCGGCCACTACGCCGTCCCGGTGGCGCGCGCTCGCGAGATGATCGTGGTCATGACCCACCTGGTCATGCGCTTCGTGACCAACCGCCCCGAGGACAACTGCGTCGCCTTCGGCGTCGACGCCCCGAGCGACGCGCGGCTCCGCATCGTCGACGTGATGGCCCGGGTCGGCGCCGACTTGATGGGCATCGCGCCGGACGCGCGAGGCACCAAGGCCGGCTGACCGACGACGCGGACCGAGCCGAGCCCCAGAGGGCGCGGTCGGGGGCCGGAACTGAGGCGGAACTACCGGCGGGGCCGCGAGTGCTGGTATGATTGCCGGCCGGCGTATCCCGTCGCCCACCGCCACGTCACGTCCCCCGGGAGCAGCCCTTGGGTATCACCTTCGTCCAGAAGTCGGATCTCTCCCGCCCGCGCCCCGACGCGCGACGCGCCCTGGTGCTCGCCGGCGGCGCCATCAGCGGCGGGTCGTTCAAGCTCGGTGGGCTCGCGGCGCTGAACCGCTACCTGACCAACCACAAGGTCACCGACTTCGACATCTACATGGGCATCTCCGCCGGCGCGTTCCTGGCGGCCCCGATCGCGGCCGGGGTCGAGCCCGAGGAGCTGGTCAAGGCGATCGTCGGAGAGCCCGGCAAGATCAGCCGCTTCAGGCTCTTCGACTTCTACCACCCGAACTGGCGCGAGTTCGTGCAGCGCCCGGCGTACCTGCTGCGCGACGCCGCGACCTTCGCGCCGACGATGTGGCTGCGGCTCCTCCGCGCGGTCCCGCGGACGCTGCCGGCGATGCGCAAGCGCGCCCTCGACTTCCTCGCCGATCCCAGCCTGGAGACGGCCGAGGCGGTCGTGCTGCCGTACCTGACCGAGGTGGCCAAGCACAAGGAGACGCGGCGCCACGGCTACCTCCCGTCGGGCCTCTTCGACAACTCGAAGATCGAGGCCTACATCCGCCACAACCTCGAGCGTAACGGCCTGCCCAACACGTTCAGGAAGCTCAAGCTCCTGCGCGGCAAGAGCCTCTACATCGGCGCGACCAACATCGACACGGCCCAGGGGGTCGTCTTCGGTCACGACGAGGACAACTCCGTCACGATCAGCGAGGCCGTCCAGGCGTCGACCGCCATCCCCGGCTTCTTCCGCCCGGCGCGGGTCGGCCCGCCGGGGCGCGAGCAGGACTACGTCGACGCCGCCGTGCGCAAGACGGCCAACATCTCGACCGCCGTCCACCACGGCGCCGAGCTGGTCATCTGCTACAACCCCTTCCGCCCGATCGTGAACTACCGCCACCGCCTGACCACCGGCGGCCGGAGCTCCATCTCGGACCACGGGATGCCGATGATCATCAACCAGGCGTTCCGGACGCTCCTCCACAGCCGGCTCCGCCTCGGCATCGAGAAGCTCCGGATGGACGAGTCGTTCCGCGGAGACGTCATCCTGGTCGAGCCCACCGAGACCGACGCCCGCTTCTTCCGGATGAACCCGGTCGCCTTCTGGGAGCGGAGCGCCGCCGCCGAGCACGGCTTCCAGTCGGTCAAGCAGTCGATCTCCAAGCACGACCACACGCTGAAGAAGATCCTGACGGCGTACGGCATCAACGCCGACGTCAACGCCATCGGCGACACCCTGCGCGTACCCGAGGACGAGCGCCCCGAGCGACGCGAGGACGCCCCCGCGGCCAAGAGCAAGCCGCGCCTGCGCCTCGTCGCGGGCGGGAGGCGATGAGCGCCTTCCGTCTGGTCGCGCCGGCCGGGCCGCTGCGACCGGACCGACGCGAGGCGGGGATCGCGGCGCTCTCGGCGCTCGACATCCCGGCGAGCTGGGGCGAGGACCTGAGCTTCCGCGAGCGCTTCCTGGCCGGCTCCGACGAGCAGCGGGCGACGGCGCTGCTCGACGCCGTCGCGGCGCGACCGCGCGGGGTGTGGATGATCCGCGGCGGCTACGGCTCGATCAGGACCCTCGCCGCCCTGGGCGCGCGCCTCGACGATGCCCCGCCGGTCCCGCTCTGGGGCTTCAGCGACGGGACGGTGCTCCTCGCCGCGTGGGTGGCCCGCGGCTGGCCGGCCTGGCACGCGCCGCCCGTGGTCCAGCTCCCGCGCCTCGACGAGCTCAGCCTGGCCCGGGTCCGCGCCGCCGTACACGCCGGGCACGTCGCGCCCTTCGAGGGGCTGGAGACCCTGCTCCCCGGCGAGGTCAGCGCGCCCCTCGCCGGCGGCAACCTCTGCGTCCTGACCACCGCCGTCGGGACGCCCTACGAGGCCCGCCTGGCCGGGCACATCGTCGTCCTCGAGGACACCGGGGAGCCGGCCTACAAGGTCGACCGGATGATGACCCAGCTCCGGCTCTCGGGCGCCTTCGACGGCGTCGCCGGCTTCGCCTTCGGCGCGTTCACGAAGGTCCGCCCGGCCGAGCTCGGCGCGATCCGCGAGATCGTGACGGAGCACGCGGCAGCCGTGGGCGTCCCCGCCGTCTGGGGCCTCCCGGTCGGCCACGACGTGGTGAACGCCCCCCTGCCCTTCGGCGCCGGCAGCGGCTTCACCGCGCACCTCGCCGCGACCGTCGAGGGCGGCGCGACCCTGTCGTTCACCCGGTGATCTCGGCGACGCTCCGCGATCTCCTCGCCGAGGGCGTGGACGTCGGCGCCTTCCCGGCCGGCGCGGCGTGGGTGGCGCAGGGCGGTCGCCCCGTCGCCAGCGCGGTCCTCGGGCCCGTCCACCCCGACCCGTGGTGGGACCTGGCGTCGCTGACCAAGCCGCTGGTCGTCGGGACGCTCTTCATGAGGTCGGTCGCCGCGGGCGAGGCGTCGCTGGACGACGTTGTCGAGGCGCCGGGAGGGCGGCCGCTGCCGCTGGTCGACCTGCTCGCCCACCGCGCGGGGCTCCGAGCCTGGGCCGATCTCCCCGCGGCCGTCGACGCCTGGCTCGGGCCGGCCCGCGCCGGCCGCTGGTCTCCTCGTGATCGCGCAGCCCGCGCCGCGCTCGACGACGCCCTCGCCGTCGAGCGCGCGACCGCCGACCCGGGCCGCGGCACCCGCTACAGCGATCTCGGCTACATCCTGCTCGGCCGCGCCCTCGAGCGCCGCCTCGGGCGCCCGCTCCGCGAGCTCGCCGCGGGGTTCATGGCCCTCGACCCGCCGCGCGATCCGGCCCGCTTCGCGCCGACCGGGCGCTGCTCGCGGCGCCGGCGTACGCTCCGCGGCGAGGTCCACGACGCCAACGCGTGGGCGCTGGGCGGGGCGGCGGGGCACGCGGGGGTCTTCGCGACCGCCGAGGCCGTCGGCCGCTGGGCTCTCGATCTCGCGAACGCCGCTCGGGGGCGCCCGGCGACGATCGACGGCGGGGTCGTGCGCGCCTTCTGGGACCCCGCGTGGCGCGCCCCGGACGCGACCTGGGTGCTCGGCTGGGACACGCCGAGCCCGGGAGGCAGCACCGGGGGGGCGATGATCAGCCCCAACTCGGTGGGCCACCTCGGTTTCACCGGCACCAGCGTGTGGGTCGATCGGGACGCCGACATCGTGACGGTGCTCCTGACCAATCGGGTGACCCTCGGCCCGCCCTCGGGGCCACGCATGCGCGACTTCCGACCGCGCTTCCACGACGCCGTCCGAGCCGCGCTGTAACGGGGCCGGAAGCCCTCCGGGTCCGGTTGTCCACGCGCCCGGCGCTGTGCTATATCCGCCACCTGCGTCGGCGTTCGGTGGGGGCTGTCGGCGCGCGCCTTTTTTGCACCGGGGTGAGGTCGAGACAACGTGACCAGGATGCCAAAGGAGGCGGCGGCGGATGCGCGCGCTCGAGGACGGAGGCGGCCGACCCGCCTGCCGGGCTCTCGAGGGTGGGCATGCGGCGCCGGATCCACGGGCGCCACTGGCAGTACGTCTTGACCCCTGCACAGGTCCGGGTCGGACAATCCGAGGAGCCTCATGAGCACGGCCGAGCTCTACGCCGCTTTCGAGTCGAACCCGTCGGACTACAAGGCTTTCGAGGCCTTGATAAAGCAGCTCGTCGCCGATGACGATCGCGACGAGCTCGAGCGGGTCTACTCGCGGGTCCCGGGTTGGGCCCCGGGAGACTCGCAGAACGCGCTGATCCGCGTCCTGCATCAGGTGGCGCGAACCACCAAGACGCCGATCGCCTCGCACCTGCACTACCTGAACGGGCTGATGCTCTGGAAGGAGTACGACGAGCCGCAGAAGGCGGAGATGTCGTTCCGCAAGGTCGAGGAGCCGCCGGAGGATCCGGGCGAGCTGCGGAGCTTCTACCTCGACTACTACGTCGCCCAGAACAACTGGCGGCGCCTCGAGCAGTTCCTCAGCGATCCCTCCAAGGGCGGGCTCGAGGACCCGGTGGAGGTCAAGCGGCTGCTCGGCAACCTCGCCATCCAGAACGATCAGCCCGACAAGGCCATCACGTTCTGGCAGGGCGTGCTCCAGGCGGAGCCGGACGACGCCGAGGCGGAGGGGCACCTGCGCGACCTCTTCGCGAAGGTCGGCAAGTGGCACGCCATGGTCGACCTGCTCAAGGACAAGCTCGACCGCGCCGAGGACCGCGACGCCAAGATCGCGCTGCTCCTCGAGATGATCGACCTGTACAAGCACAAGATGAACGCGGCCTCGAAGGTCGTGTCCGCCTGGCAGCAGGTCCTCGACATCGACCCGGCCAACGGGACCGCGCTCGACGCGCTCGCGGCCGAGTACACGGAGATGAAGCGCTGGCCGGACCTGGTGAAGGTCATCCAGCAGAAGATCGAGCACGAGGAGGACCCGCTCCAGCTGATCGCGCTGTACGAAGAGGTCGCGAGCATCATGCTCGAGCGCTTCTCCAACACCGGAGAGGCGATCAAGGCCTTCGAGTCCATCCTGGAGCTCGACCCCGAGAACCAGGGCGCGATCAAGCAGCTCAAGGAGATCTACGAGCAGCGCCGCGACTGGGACAACTACATCCTCATCGTCGAGCGCGAGCTGGGGCTCCTGCCCGAGGGCGACGAGAAGAACGCCCGCTTCGTCGAGCTCGCGCGCCTCGCGAGCGAGCGGATCCGCAAGCCGCAGACGCCGATCGCGCTGTGGGAGCGGGTGCTGAACTTCGACGCCGAGCACGCCGAGGCCCTCGAGCACCTCGAGCAGCTCTACGAGCGCGAGAAGAACTTCAAGAGCCTCGCCAGCATCCTCGAGATGCGCGTCTCCCTGGCCCCCGACCCGGTCACCCAGGTCGAGCTCCTCGAGAAGCTCGGCATGGTGACCTCGATCCGGCTCCACGATCAGGACCGCTCGGCCGAGGTCTGGAAGCAGATCCTCGAGCGTGACCCGGAGCACCGCAAGGCCCAGGCCGAGCTCAAGAAGAAGTTCGTCAACGAGCACGACTGGGACGGCCTCGAGTGGTTCTTCCGCCAGGACTACGGCGGCGGCGTCACCGAGTGGGTCCGGACCCTCGAGACCAACGCCAAGAGCATCGACGACGTCGCCGAGCGCACGACGCTGCTCTTCAAGTCGGCGGCCGTCTGGAAGGACGAGCTCGACGACCAGCGGCGCGCGGTCAAGAACCTCGAGAGCGTGCTCGAGCTGGCCCCCGACCACGCGGACGCGGCGCGGATGCTCATCCCGATGTACCGGGAGCTCGAGAGCTGGCGCCAGCTGCCGCCGATCTACGACATCGTCCTCGAGGCGAGCGAAGACGGAAGCGAGCGGCGCGAGATCCTGCTCGCCCAGGCCGACGTCCAGGAGCACCACCTCGGCGCCCCGGACGCGGCCTTCTTCGCGTACGTGCAGGCGGTCAGCGAGGCCCCCGGCGCGGTCGAGCTCCACCCCGAGCTGCGGCGTCTGGCCGAGGCCTCCCTGAACTGGGAGAGCTACGTCTACGTCCTGCAGGAGGCGGTCGAGCGCGTCGCCGACGAGAGCGACAAGATCGACGTCCTGCTCGAGATCGGGCGCATCTACCGGGACTTCCTCGAGGCCCCGGACACGGCGCTGACCTTCTTCAACCGCGTGCTCTCCCTCGACGAGTACAACCGCGCGGCGCTGGACGCCGCCGAGCGCGCCTGGTCGAGCACCGAGCAGTACGACCAGCTCATCCTGGTCTACGAGAAGAAGCTCCACGTCGCCGAGTCCGACGAGGAGCGCAAGGACCTCCTGTTCAAGCTCGCCCGCGTCTGGCGCGAGCGCGCGTCCGCCAACGACGAGGCCGAGGCGATCCTCCGCGAGATGCTCGAGGAGTTCGCCGACGACGTCCGCGTCCACGACGACCTCATCGCGATCTACCTCGAGGAGGAGAACTACCCGCACCTGCTCGAGGTCCTCGAGAAGAAGCGCGACGTCCTCGAGGTCACCGGCGCCTCCGGCGGCCAGCTCGCCGACATCGAGTGCCAGCTGGGTATGCTCGTCTTCGGCACCCGCGGCGAGGACGACGGCGTCGCCGCGGCGGTGGACCGCTACCAGGCGGCCCTCGAGCGCGACCCCGGCCACGCCTCCAGCGTCGAGCGGCTCGAGGAGCTGCTCGCCGACGAGGCCGAGCGCCAGCGCATCGCCCACATCCTGGAGCCGATCTACGAGAACGGCATGGCCTGGCCGAAGCTGGCCCAGGTCCTCGAGATCCAGCTCCAGCACGCGGTCGCCGACGGCTCCGAGTCCGATCAGGTGCCGCTCCTCGAGCGCCTGTCGCTGCTCTACAAGGACGCCATCGACGACCGCGAGCTCGCCTGGCGCTCCTACGCGCGGCTCTTCGAGCTCCAGCCCGAGAGCGCCGAGGTCCGCGGCGAGCTGCTCCGCTTCACGACGGCCCTCGAGCGCTGGCAGGCGCTGGTCGAGCTGTACTCGCGCCACGCCGACGAGCCCCTCGACAAGGGCGCGCGCCTGGCCATCAAGGTCGAGGTCGCCCGCGCCTGGCACAAGCGCCTGGCGTCCCTCGAAGACGCCCGCGTGTTCTACCACAAGGTCCTCGACGAGGAGCCCGAGCACCAGGAGGCGCTCGACGCCCTCGAGGGGATCTACGTCGACCTCGACCGCGCGGAGGACCTGCTCGGGGTCTACCGCCGCAAGATCGAGCTGTCCGACGACACCGAGCAGAAGCTCGACTACCTCTTCCGGACCAGCGATCTCCTGCGCGACCGCCTCGAGCGGCCCGAGGACGCCATCGCCGCCGCCCGCGAGGCCCTCGAGATCGTGCCCGGCCACCTGCCGGCGGTGCAGCGCCTCGACGAGCTCTACACCCTCTCGGAGCGCTGGGACGACCTCGGCCGCACCCTCGAGGAGACCATCGAGCTCGTCGGCGACGACACCGAGCGCGTCGTGCTCCTCAAGGTCCGCCTGGCCGGCGTCCACGAGAAGCACCTCGACGACGCCCACGGCGCCATCGCCCTCTACGCCTCGGTCTTCGAGCTCGACGCCGACAACCTCGCGACGGTCGAGGCCCTCGAGCGCCTCTTCGAGGACGACGCCCTGGCGCCGTCGATCGCCCCCATCCTGCAGCCCTACTACGACCGCCGCGGCGACTGGCAGCGCCTCATCGACGTGTACTCGGTCCGCGAGGCGGTCTCCGACGACATCGCCGAGAAGGTCGACTGGAACTACAAGATCGCCGAGCTCTACGAGCTCCTCGGGGAGATGCCCGAGAGCGCGTTCACGTACTACGAGGCCGCCGCCGCCCTCGACCCGGGCAGCGAGCGCACGGTCGACGAGCTGCTGCGCCTCGCCGACGTGCTCGACAACCACGGCGAGCTCATCCACTTCCTGACCCACGTCGTCGAGGAGATCCCCGACGACGGCCGCCGCATCGAGACGCACCGGACGATCGCTGCCCTGGCGCGGGACAAGACCCACGACGTCAAGGGCGCCGAGAAGCAGCTCCGGGCGATCCTCGACATCGACCCGGCGGACCTGCAGGCGACCGACGACCTCATCGCCCTGTACCGGAGCGCCGAGCAGCACGACAAGCTCGTCGAGATGCTGCTGCACAAGGCGCCGATGAACATCGACGCCGAGCTGCGCCAGGAGCTCTACGCCGAGGCCGGCAACATCAGCGCCGAGGTGCTCGACGCGCCGGAGCAGGCGATCGAGATCTTCGAGACCCTGCACAGCCTCGACCCGAACCTCTCGCGCGCGCTCGACGCCCTCGAGGGGCTCTACGAGCGGGTCGAGGACTGGGACAACCTCGTCCGCATCTACCGCGAGAAGATCGACCGCACCGAGGACATCGAGACCAAGAAGCTCTACGCGGGCCTCATGGGGCACGTGCAGGCGGACAAGCTCGAGTCCCCGGACGACGCCGTCTTCACCTGGCACCGCGTGCTGGAGTGGGATCCGCAGGAGCTCGACGCCCTCGCCCAGCTCGACCGCCTCTACACGCAGCAGGCCGACTGGTACAACCTGCTCGACACCCTGCGCAAGACCCAGGAGCTCGTCGAGCAGCCCGGCTGGGAGGACGCGCAGTTCCGGATCGCCAAGCTCTTCGAGAACGACGAGCAGCTCGGTGACGTCGCCCAGGCCATCGACGCCTACGGGGCGCTGCTCTCGCGCAACCCGGCGCACCCCGGGGCGACGGCCTCGCTCAAGGCCATCCTGGCCGAGCGCGACGCCTACGAGCACGCCTTCGCGGTCCTGCGGCCCATCCTCGCCGACCGCGGCGAGTTCGAGGACCTCTGGCAGCAGTACGAGGTCCTCGCCGGCCACCTCGTCGACGACCCGATCAAGTACGTCGAGACCCTCCACGACATGGCGCAGCTCGCCGAGCTCCAGCTCAGCGACGCCACCCGCGCGCTCGAGGCGCAGTCCCGCGCCTTCGTGCAGGACCCGCGCAACGAGCTGACGATCAGCGAGCTCGAGCGCCTCGCCGAGGACAACGGCTTCTGGGAGGATCTCGTCCGGATCTACACCCAGGGCGCCGAGGACACCGAGGACGACTTCCTCGGGCTGAAGCTCCGGCTCAAGGCCGGCGCGATCCTGATGGACCGGATCGGCGACCCGACCCGCGCCATCGCCGCCTACGCCAAGGTCTACGGGGAGTTCCCGGACAACGCCGAGGCGCTCTCGCGGCTCCACAGCCTCTACGAGTCCCAGGGCATGGCGACGGAGCTCGCCGGGATCCTGCGCCAGCAGATCGACATCGCGATGGACCTCGAGCCGAAGCTCGAGCTCATCGAGAAGCTCGCCCGGGTCTCCGAGGAGCAGCTCCAGAACAACGACGCGGCCTACGAGGCGTGGCTCGAGATGCTCGACTTCCAGCGGAGCTCCCCGCTGGCCGTGGGCGAGCTGCGGCGCCTCTTCGACGGCGGGGTCCATCGCCTCGACATCGGCGAGCGGCTCGAACCGATCTACCGCGAGCAGGAGCGCTGGGACGAGCTCGACTCGATGCTCCAGCTCAAGCTCGAGGTCATCGCCGATCCGGTCGACCGGATGCAGCTCCTGCGCGACATCGCGGTGCTGAACCTCGAGATGCTCGGCAAGCGCCAGGAGGCCCTCGGCTGGTACGGCGAGGCCTTCCGCCTCGACCCCGAGGACGAGGGGCTCCACATGCAGCTCCGGAGCCTGGCCGAGGAGACCGGGCGCTGGGACGACCTGCTCATCATCCTCATCGAGAGCGCCGAGGTCTGTGAGGACCAGGACCGCAAGATCCAGCTCTGGCACGCGGCGGCCGAGGTCGCGCGCGACCAGCTCGAGATGCCGGACGAGGCCGAGCGCATCTACCGCGTCGTCCTCGACGCCGACGAGGCGAACCTCAAGGCGCTCCAGGCGCTCGACGCGCTCTACACGAAGGCCGAGCGTTGGCAGGACCTCGAGCCGGTGCTGGTGCGCGAGACGGCCAACGACGACCTCTTCGACGACGAGCGGGTGCGCCTCTTCGTGCGCCTCGCCGAGCTGTACCGGGACCGCCTCGACGACCTCGACAAGAGCGTCGCGGCGTGGCGCTCGGTGCTCGAGCTCAACGACATCCACGAGCAGGCGCTCAAGGCGCTCCAGGCCATCTACTCCCAGGCCGACCAGCTCCCCGAGCTCTTCGAGATCCTGCAGCGCCTCTACGACATCGCCCGCGAGGACCGCGAGCGCGTCGAGTACGCCTCCGACATGGCGGTCATCGCCGAGGCGGCGCTCGACGACCCGGACAAGGCCATCGAGCTGTGGGAGGACGTGCTCATCATCGCGCCGAACGACCACGACGCGGTGCACGAGCTGCAGCGGCTGCTGCTGACCCACGAGAAGTGGCCGTCGCTGGCCGAGGCCTACGAGCGCGAGCTCCGGATGGGGGTCGAGGACGCCGACCGGCGCCTCGAGCTCCACAAGCTCGCGGGCCGCCTCTGGCAGGAGACCCTCGACGATCCCTTCCAGGCGCAGACCTCCTGGCAGAACGCGCTGCAGGAGGACGCCCACGACAAGGACGCCCTCGACGCCCTGCGCGTCCTCCACAAGGAGTCCGGCAACGACGTCGCGCTCGCCGAGATCATCGAGGCGTCGCTGGCCAGCCCGCACTACGGCGTCGAGCAGCAGCTCGACCTGTGGCGCCAGCTGGCCAACCTCCGCACCGAGGTCTTCGCCGACGCCAACGGCGCCATCGAGGCGTGGCGCGCGGTGCTGGAGCTGTCGCTCGGCGACACCCAGGCGATCGAGCAGCTCGAGCAGCTCTACGAGATGGAGGGCCGCTGGGACGACGCGGTCGCCCTGTACCGCATCAAGCTCGACGTCATGGAGGACGACGAGGCGCGGCTCGAGACGTGGATCTCGCTGGGCGCCATCCAGCAGGAGAACCTCGGCGACATCGAGGCCGCGGCGGACACCTACCGCGAGGTCCTGACCTGGCGCCCGGAGAACCTGGAGGCCAGCCAGCGCCTCGAGGCGATCTACGAGCAGACCGGCAACTGGCAGAACCTGGCGACGCTGCTCCTCGAACGCAACGACTACCTCGGCCACGCCGAGGAGCGGCTGAGCAACCTCCAGCGGCTGGCCTCGATCTACGAGGACCGCCTCGAGCAGCCCGACAGCGCGTTCCTGGTCCTGCAGAAGGCCAACGACGAGATGCCCGAGGACACCGCCGTCATCGGCGAGCTCGAGCGGATCGCCGGGATCACGGGCCAGTGGCAGGACCTCTACGAGGTGTACGAGGCGACGCTGCCGCACCTCGAGGGGGACGCGGCGCTGGACCTGATGCTCAAGTCGGCGCGGGTCGTCCGCGACGAGCTGGCCAACCCCGCCGGGGCCATCGGCCTCTACGAGCGGGTGCTGCAGCACAACGAGGAGAACGAGACGGCGCTCCGCGCGCTGGTCGACCTCAACCTGCAGGCCGAGCGCTGGGCGCCGCTGGTCGACGCCCTCGCCGGGCTCGCCGAGGTCACGCCGGACTACGGCGAGAAGATCACGCTCATCAAGCAGATGGCCGGGGTCTGGGAGAACCAGCTCGGCAACCGCGACAAGGCCGTCGACGCCTGGAACCAGCTGCTCGAGCTCGACGAGATGGACCGGGAGGCGCTCGCCGCGCTCCAGCGTCTGCACGTCGAGCGCGAGGACTGGGAGGCCCTCATCGACATCCTCGACCGGATCGCGGTGCTCGAGCCCGAGCGCGAGGGTGAGATCCGGCTCGAGGTCGCCGGGATCCTCGAGGCGCACCTCGGTCGAGCGGACGAGGCGATCGACGTCTACGAGGACGTGCTCGCGTACGACATGAGCAACGAGATCGCCATGGAGCGGCTCGAGGGGCTCTACGGCGAGCGCGAGGACTGGACGAAGCTGGTCGATCTGTACGACCGGTCGTTCAACGCGGCGCAGGACGACGAGCAGCGCGTCAAGATGGCGCGGAACATCGCGCTGCTGCACGAGGCGGTCTTCGACGACCCGATCGCGGCCGCGGAGGGCTTCCACCGGATCCTGCTCATCGAGCCGAACGACGAGGCGGCCTTCGAGTCGCTGCAGAAGATCTACACCAACCGCGAGGAGTGGGACGACCTCATCAGCCTCCACGAGATGCGCTACAACTCGGCCGAGTCGGTGGACGCTCGGGCGGCGGCGCTGCTCGCGATGGCGCGGGTCTACCGCGACCGCCTCGACGACATCGACAACGCCAAGGACATGTTCGAGCGGGTGCTCCACGAGCAGCGCGGCGACGGTGAGGCGCTCGACGCGCTCGACGCCATCTACCGCCAGCAGGAGCTCTGGGAGCAGGTCATCGAGAACGCCGAGCACAAGCTCGAGTTCGAGCGTGATCCCGACGTCCGCGTGGGGCTGCTGTGCGGCCAGGGCGAGGTCGCCGCGGTCGAGCTGCAGGACAGCTACCGCGCGGCGTCCAGCTTCCAGCGCGTCCTCAAGGAGCAGCCGGGCAACCCCACGGCGGTGGCGGCGCTCATCCGCATCTACCAGGCCGAGGAGCGCTGGGACAAGGTCGTCGAGGTGCTCCAGCACAAGCTCGAGCACGCCGCGACCGACGTCGAGCGGGCGGACATCCAGGTCGACCTGGCCGAGGCGTACAGCCAGAAGCTCGGGCAGCCGGAGGCGGCGGTCGCGGCCCTCGAGGCGGCGGCGCAGCTCGACCCGGAGTCGCGTCGGGCCCTGTGGACGCTGGCCGAGCACTACATGCGCGAGGAGGAGTGGGTCAAGGCGATGCCGCTGCTCGACCCGCTCGTCGACAAGCTCGACGCCTCCGAGGACACCGAGCAGCTCTGCCGGGTCCACAAGCACCTCGGCCTGTGCGCCGAGCAGCTCTACCAGTTCGAGCGCGCGCTCGACGAGCTGCAGACGGCCTCGCAGCTGATGCCGCCGGACCGCGAGACGCTGACGGCGCTCGCGCGGTTGTACTACAAGAAGGAGAACTACGAGGAGGCCGAGCGCTACCTGCAGAAGGTCGTCGACACGTACAAGGACGACCTGTCGAGCGAGGACCTCATCTCGCTCTACATGCAGCTCGGCGAGTCGGCGCTCAAGCTCGGCCACATCGAGCAGGCGAAGGCGCACCTCCAGAACGTGGTGCAGCAGGAGCCGCACAACGCCAACGCCCTCGAGCAGATCGTCAAGGTCCTGCAGGCCCACAGCGACTGGAACGGGGCCATCGAGTACATGGAGCAGCTCCTGCTGCTGAAGGCCGACGACCTCGAGCGCTACCGGCTGCAGCTCGCCATCGGCGAGATCTACGACCAGCGGCTCCGCGACCGGCCCAAGGCGGCGCTGGCGTACCGGGCCGCCCTCGACCTCGGCGTCTTCCCGAAGGAGCCCGCGCTCAAGCTCGTCGAGCTCGCGGTCGCCGAGGAGGACTACGTCGAGGCCATCCGGCACCTCAACCGCCTCATCACCATCGAGGAGGATCCGAAGCGCCGGGCGCAGTTCGCGTTCACCGCGGCGGTGCTCTACCGCGACCAGCTCAGCGACACGACCCAGGCGGTCAAGTACTTCAACCTGAGCCTCGACAACAACCTCACCAACCTGAAGGCGTTCGAGACCATCGACGCCATCCTGACCGCGGCGAAGGAGTGGAAGCCGCTCGAGCAGAACTACCGACGGATGATCCAGCGGGTCCAGAAGGTCGCGGGCGAGTGGGAGGACGCGCCGAAGCTCCTCTTCATGCTCTACAAGAACCTGGGCGAGATCTACCGCTCGCGGCTCAAGCGACTCGACTACGCGATCAGCGCGTTCGAGCTCGCGCGCAAGCAGCGGCCGCGTGACGAGGCGGTCCGCGAGATCCTGGCGAGCCTGTACGAGCTGACCAAGGACGGGGCGCCGCGCGCCATCGACAACCACCGCTTCCTGGTGCAGCAGCGGCCCGACCGCTTCGAGAGCTACCACCGCCTCGTCGACCTCTTCAAGAAGGTCGGCCAGGCGGACAGCGCGTGGGCGGTCGCCGGGCTGTTGTCGACCCTGGGGCAGGCGAACGAGCAGGAGCGTCACTTCTACGAGACGTACCTGTCGCCCGCGATGTCGGAGCCGCAGCGGGTCATCGACCACACGATGTGGATGCAGAGCGTCATGTCGCGCGGCGAGGATCCGGAGCTCGGGCGCATCTTCGAGCTCATCTTCATCGGGCTCGGCAAGAACCTCGCGGCGAAGCGGGACCGGGACTTCAACCTCAAGAAGAAGAACCGGCTCGACCTCAACGAGGGGCTCGTGGTCTGCACGGCGGCGCGCAACGTCTCGCGCATGTTCGGCCTGCAGCCGCCGGAGTTCTACCGCAGCGACGAGGCGTCGGGGATCGAGATCCTGCCGACGAACCCGCCGTGCATCCGCCTCGGCACCGACATGATGTCGGGCCGGTCGGACAAGGAGCTCGCGTACTACATCGCGAAGTACCTGACCTACTTCCACCCGAGCCACATCATCGCGACCATCTACGGCCGCGAGGCGCTCGACCACCTGTTCATGGCGGCGGCGAGCCTCGTCGACCCGAACTACCAGCTGGTGCTGCGCGAGGACCTGTCGCCGACGGAGCAGCAGATCATCGCGCAGACGGTCGGTGACCTGAAGCAGGTGCTCGAGAAGTCGATGGCGCCGGAGGTCCGGCAGCAGCTGACGGCGGTGATGCAGAGCTTCTGGAGCCGGAACTCGGCGCCGGACATCGGCCGCTGGCACCGCCACGTGGAGCTGACGGCGAACCACGCGGGGCTCGTGGCCTCGGGTGACGTGGCGATGGTCGGGCAGCTCATCAAGGGCGAGACGGCGACGCTCTCGAAGCTCAAGAACTCCGAGAAGCTCAAGGAGATCGTGCAGTACGTCATCTCCGAGCCGTACCTCCTGCTCCGGCGGCAGCTCGGCGTGGGCATCGACTACAGCGAGCTCCTGGGGTGAGCTCCGGCGAGGGCACGGACGACGGGTCCCCGAGCCCGGTGAGCGTCGCGGTCGACCGCGACGCTCGAACGGGTGAGCCGGGGACCCTGTTCGTCGTCGCGACCCCCATCGGCAACCTGGACGACATCACGCTGAGGGCGCTGCGAGTCCTGCGTGGGGTCGACCGGATCCTGTGCGAGGACACGCGGGTCACGCGGGTCCTGTGCGACCATCACGGGATCCGCGCGCCGCTGCTCCGCCACGACGCGCACACCGAGGCGCGGAGCTCGGCCGGCGCGGTCGCGCTGCTCGAGGCGGGCGAGCGTCTCGCGCTGGTCAGTGACGCCGGCACGCCCGGGGTGAGCGACCCCGGGCAGCGACTGGTCCGCGAGGTCGTCGCGGCAGGGTTCCCGGTCGTCCCGATCCCCGGGGCGAGCGCGCTGACGACGGTCATCAGCGCGGCGGGTATCGGGGCGGAGGGCTTCGCGTTCGGCGGCTTCCTGCCCAAGGCGAAGGGGCAGCTGGACAAGCTCCTGGCGGGCCTCACGCCCGGAACTCACGCCTTCTACGTGCCGGCGCGGGACCTGCCGGCCGTGACCGCGCGAGCGGCCGAGAGCCCAGTGATCTCCTACGTCGTCATCGGTCGCGAGCTCACCAAGGCCCACGAGTCCTTCTACCGCGGCGCGCCGAGCGAGGTCGCCGCCGCAGTCGCCGCGGACCCCAACGCTGGACGCGGAGAGGCGGTCATCGTCTTCGAGGTCGTCCCCCGCGAGGTCGACGACGCGATGATCAAGGCCGCGCTCGCCGAGGCGATGGCGGAGGGGACGAGCCTCAAGACCGCGTCGGCCGACATCGCCGCGGCCCTGGGCGTCAAGAAGCGCCGAGTCTACCAGCTCGGCCTCCAGGGACGCTGAGACAGAGACGAAGACGAGGACGAGGACGAGGACGAGGACGAGGACGTGCTCGCGCTCGAGGTCGAGGTCGAGGTCGAGGTCGAGGACGAGGACGAGGACGAGGACGAGGACGAGGACGTGCTCGCGCTCGCGCGTGCGCTCGCGGGCGTGGTCTGGGCGAGGTCGAGCTCGAGGACGTGCTCGCGCTCGGGCGTGCGCTCGCGGGCGTGGGTCTGGGCGAGGTCGAGGTCGAGCTCGAGGACGTGAGCGTGGCCGAGGGCCTTGGGCGAGGGCGAGGACGTTGCGCGTGGCCGAGGGCCTTGGGCGCGGACGAGGGCGAGGGCGTTGGGCGGGGCCGAGGGCGTTGGGCGAGGTCGTGGGCGAGGCGGAGGGCGAAGGCTCGGGCGTGGCCGAGGGCGAGGGCGAGGGCGTGGCCGAGGGCGAGGGCGAGGGCGTGGCCGAGGGTGTTGGGTGAGCGCTCGAGGGCGCGGGGATGGGCGTGAGCGTGGTGGGCTGGCACCGGCGCGCGGCCCCGAGGCGCCGGGGTGAGAGCGCCGGGCGTCGCCGCCCGGCGCTCCGGGGTCAGTGGACGATCTTCACGAGCACGCCGATGACGTGGTCGAGCCGGTCTCGAGTCTCGGGCGCGAGCTCGGGGATGTAGCCGATGGCCGCGGCGACATCAAGACAAGCGGCGGTCTCCCGCGCGGACCCGAGCGCGTCGGCGTAGCGAGCGGTCCGGGTCTTGCCGATGCCGCCGGTGCCCTCCGCGATGTTGAGCGGGACGCTGACGGACGCGCGCCGGAGCTGCCGGGCGAGGTCGGGGTCCTTGCGGGCGATGTGGTCGGCGGCCTGAGCGGCGTCGCGGGTGATCGAGAGCGCGACGGGGTAGATGCGAAGCATGAGTCTCTCCGTGTTCCAGAGGCTGGTGTTCGTCCGTCCGGCGGCCCGGTGCCGTCGGGGGACGACCTCCCCCAGCTGCGAGCGCAGCGCCGCACAAGGCTGGCGTCGGGCCCCGGAGCCGGCGGCCGCCGGCTCCGGGGCCCGGCGCCACCGAAAATCTGCCACGCGGAGCCACGCGCAGCCGGTCGGAGGACGCGCCAGCGGCCTCCGGCCGGCGAGCATGGCGAGCATGGCAGATTTTCGGCTCGGCCTTGTGCGGCGCGAGCACGCAGCTAGGCTGAGGACGCCCACGACGACCCCCTCCTCTCACCCCTCACCCTCACCCTCACCCTCACACTCACCCTCACCCTCACCCTCACCCTCGACCTCACCCTCACCCTCGACCTCACCCTCGACCTCGACCGCGACCTCACCCTCACCCTCACCCTCACCCTCACCCTCACCCTCACCCTCACCCTCACCCTCACCCTCACCCTCACCCTCGACCGCGACCTCGACCTCGACCTCGACCTCGACCTCGACCTCGACCTCGACCTCGACCTCGACCGCGACCTCGACCTCGACCTCGACCTCGACCTCGACCTCGACCGCGACCGCGACCGCGACCGCGACCGCGACCGCGACCGCGACGTCGACCTCGACCGCGACCGCGCTCTCGACCCCGACCCCGACCCCGACCCCGACCTCGACCTCGACCGCACTCTCGACCCCGACCGCGCTCTCGACCGCGACCGCGACCGCGACCTCCGAGCGCGCGCGAGCGCGGGCCCCGTGCGCGAGCGCGAGCCTCGACCTCGACCCCGCCCTCGACCGCGACCTCCGAGCGCGCGCGAGCCTCGTGCGCGACCTCGATCTCGACCGCGACCCCGACCTCGACCTCGACCCCGACCCCGACCCCGACCGCGACCTCGACCGCGACCTCGACCGCGACCGCGCCTCCGCGGGTGACCGTGTTCGGCCCGGATGCTATACGGGCCCGATGAACGACGAGTCTCTCTGGAAGGGCTGCCCTCTGGCCGTGGTCGACGTCGAGACCACGGGCCTCGACCCGAAGGTCGACCGCGTCATCGAGGTCGCCGTCATCCACATGCAGGACGGCGAGGTCACCGACACCTTCGCGTCGCTGGTGAACCCGGAGCAGGAGGTCCCCGACGAGGTCGTCCGCATCACCGGGATCCAGCCCGAGCAGCTGACCGACGCGCCGCGCTTCGGCGCCGTCGCCGCCGAGGTCCGAGCGCGCCTCGAGGGCCGCATCTTCGTCGCCTACAACCTCCCCTTCGACCGGGCGTTCATCAAGTCCGAGCTCGAGCGCGCCGGCCTGGACTTCCCCGAGGTCGTCCCGATCGACCCGCTCGTCTTCATCCGCGAGCTCCACAAGAACCAAGGCTCCAAGCGGCTGAGCTCCGCCGCGGAGCGCCTCGGCATCTCCCTCGAGAACGCCCACCGCGCCCAGGACGACGCGGTCGTCGCCGGCCTCGTCCTCTACGCCCTCGCCCCGCAGCTCCCCGAGCGGCTCGGGGATCTACGGCTCCTCCAGGGCCAGTGGGAGCAGCAGCAGGCCAACGACATGGCCGGCTGGCGCAACCGCCGCGGCGGCACGATGGACAGCGGCGGCATCGACGGCGGCTTCACCCAGGATCGCGGCAACGCCCTCGGCCCGGCGTACATCTACGGGGACGACACCGATCCCGTTCGGTACATGTTCGTCCACCTCCCGGACTCCGGCGCCCGTCGCACGTAGCCCGAGAATACGCCGCCCCCGAAAGCCCTGCGATCGGACCGGGTTACAAACGGACCTCCCGGCGTGGCGACGACCGGACCGTCGGTGCGCCGGGCGATGGACGCGTCATCGTTTCATCACGCCGCTCGGCCGCCGTTGACGGACACCGGCGCGCCGTCTATCGTCCGCGCATTCTACGCGCGCGTGACGCGCCGTGGCCCGGATCGGGTCACCCCAGCTCATCCCCGCTCACTCCCACGGATTCTGTGGAGGAATCGATGACCCGCTTCATTGGACTCTCGATGCTGGCCCTGACGCTGACCTTCGCGGCCTGCGGCGGCAGCGACAAGAAGAAGGACGAGCCCGCCCCGACGCCGACCCCGGTCGCGACGATGTCCCCCGACCAGGCCCTCATCGGTACCTGGAAGGACGGCAGCAACACCTTCGTGTTCGGCGCCGACAAGTCGTTCAAGTGGATGCAGACCCGCCCCTGTGGCGCGCCGCCGTGCCCGACCACGACCTCGACGGGGACGTACTCCCTGCGCCACGGCGACATCTTCATCAACATGAACGGCGCCGACGAGGTCATGAAGATGTCCTTCAACGCCGACCAGTCGCAGCTGATGCTCCAGAGCAACAAGCGCGGCCAGAACTGGGGCCTGATGCGCGGCAACTGATGCGCGCCGCGGGCCGCCCCCTGCGGCCCGCGTAGGTTCCACACGGAGGCAGCCCCAGGGCTGCCTCTGTCGTTTCGGGGGGAGGATGCGCACCCACGTCGACCGTGGCGGGACCTTCACGGACGTCGTCGTCTTCGACGCCGCCGGGCACGTCCGCCTCGACAAGGTCCCCTCGGACCGGGCGGTCGTCGGCGAGCTGGCCCGGGGCGCCCTGACCTTCGGGACGACCGTCGCGACCAACGCCCTGCTCGAGCGGCGCGGCGTGCGGACCGCGCTCTTCGTCACCGAGGGGTTCGCCGACCTGCCGTGGCTCGGCGACCAGGCCCGCCCGGAGCTCTTCGACGCCGACGCCCGCTGGCCCGCCCCCCTCGTGGATCGGGTGTTCGAGGTCCGGGGCCGCCTCGACTCAGACGGTCACGAGCTCGAGCCACTCGAGCTCCCCGACGACGTGTCCCTCGACGGCGTCGACGCCGCCGCGGTCGTGCTGGTCAACAGCCACCAGAACCCGGCCCACGAGCTCGCCGTCGCCGCGGCGGTCGACCTCCCCTTCGTCTCCCTCGGCCACCGCGCGTCGCCAGAGCTCGGCTACCTCGCCCGGGTCGAGACGACCCTCGTCGACGCCGCCATCACCCCCGTCCTCCAGGCGGCCATGACCCGGGACCGGATCCCACCGGGCGCCCTCGCCGTCCGCTCGGACGGGAGCCTCTGCCCGGCCTCGGATCTGCGCGCCCCGGACGCGGTGCTCTCCGGCCCCGCCGGCGGGGTCCTCGCGGTCGCCGAGGTCGCACGCCAGGCCGGCTTCGCCCACGCCGTGGGCCTCGACATGGGCGGGACCTCGACCGACGTCTGCCGCGTCGACGTCGGCGCCCTGCCCCACCGCGAGGGTGAGCTCCGGGTCGCCGGGGTGCGCCTGCGGCGACCGCTCCTCGAGGTCGAGACCATCGCCGCCGGCGGCGGCTCGGTCCTCGCCTCGGACGGCCTCCGCTACACCGTCGGCCCCGAGTCGGCCGGCGCCGACCCGGGCCCTCAGTGCTACGGGCGCGGGGGCCCACCGACCCTGACCGACGCGGCGCTCGCCGCCGGGCTCGTCGACCCGACCGCCTTCCCGCTGCCGCTCGACGCCGGAGCGGTCGCCCTGCCCGGCCCGGCCGAGGCCTTCCTCACCATCGCCCGCGAGGCCATGGCCCAGGCCATCCGACGGATCGCCACCGCGCGGGGCGTCGACCTGGCCGGGCACGCTCTGGTCGCCTACGGCGGGGCGGCGGGCCAGCACGCGGCGGCCGTGGCCGAGCGACTCGATCTCACCACGGTCCTCGTCCACCCGTGCGCCTCGGTGATGTGCGCCTGGGGCCAGAGCCTCGCCCGCCGCGAGGAGTCCGCCGTGACCGCCGTCTGGGCCCCTCTCCCGGGCGGATGGCCGAGCGTCCACGCCGCCCTCGAGGCGCTCGAGCGTGACCTCCCCGAGCTCGGTGAGGTCCGCTGGGTCGCCGAGGTCCGCCACGTCGGGACCGACCACGCCCTGCCCATCCCGGTGACCGCCGGCGACGAAGGCCCGGCGGTCATCGCGCGCTTCGACGCCGAGCACCGCGCCCGCTACGGCTTCACCCGCCCCGGACATCGGGTCGAGGTCGTCAACGTCCGGGTTCGGGTGGCCGCCCCGGCGCCCGAGCGCCCGCCCGTCGACGACGACCCGTGGGGGATCGGCGAGGCCGAGATCACCGGCCCCACGCTCCTGACGAGTCGCACGACCGCCATCCACGTCCCGACCGGTTGGACCGCGCGCCGGACGCGGGGGCTCCTACGCCTCGACCGCGCCGCCGCGCCCGACGACCGGGGCCCCGCGCGAACGCTCGTCCCCGCCCGCGACGACGCGCGCTACCCGCGCGACGTCGAGCTGTGGAAGAACCGCTTCCAGGCGGTCGCGGAGGACGCCGGCGGAGTGCTCCAGCGCCTGGCCCGCTCGGTGAACATCAAAGAGCGCCTCGACTTCTCGTGCGCGATCTTCGACGGCGCGGGGCGCCTGGTCGCCAACGCCCCGCACATCCCGGTTCACCTGGGCGCGATGGGCGAGACCGTGCGCGACCTCCTCCTCCGCCACCCGGAGGTCGGTCTCGACGGTCGCGCTCAGGCGTGGCTCTCGAACGACCCGGCCGCCGGCGGCTCCCACCTGCCGGATCTGACGGTCACGACGGCCGTCGTTCACGAAGGGCGCCGCTGGTTCGTCGCCTGCCGCGGGCACCACGTCGACGTCGGCGGCCTCACCCCCGGCTCGATGCCGCCAACCTCGCGGACCCTGGCCGACGAAGGCGTCGTCCTGCGCCAGGTGCCGCTCCTCGACCGAGACGGCGGCCTCCGCGACCTCGGACCGCTGCTCGAGGGCGTACGCCAGCCCGACACCGTCTGCGCCGACCTCGGCGCCCAGATCGCCGCGAACGCGCACGCCGCGCGGCTCCTCACCGAGCTCGGCCCGGCCGCGCTGATCGACGCCTGGATGGGCGAGCTCCACGCCGTCGCCAGCGAGGCCGTCTCGGCGCTCCTCGACCGGCTCCCGAACGGCGCGGCCCAGGACGACCTCGACGGTGTCCCGCTCCGCCTCCAGCTGACCACCGACGCGGCGGGCCTCCACGTCGATCTGACCGGCACCGGCGGGCCCCATCCCGGTAACCTCAACGCGCCGAAGGCCGTCGTCCGGGCCGCCGTCCTCTATGCCCTCCGCGTCCTCGCCGCGGCCCCGGTGCCCCTGAACGAGGGCTCGCTCGAGCGCGTGCGGATCACCGTGCCGAGCCCGTCGGTCCTGGCGCCGCCCGCCGACGCGGCGGTGGTCGGCGGCAACGTCGAGACCTCCCAGCGCCTCGTCGACCTGTTCCTCCGTGCCGCTCACGCCCGCGCCGCCTCGGCCGGCACGATGAACAACCTCAGCCTCGGCGGCGACGGCTGGTCGCTGTACGAGACCCTCGGCGGCGGCCTCGGCGCGTCGGCGGCCGGCCCAGGGGCCAGCGGCCAGCAGCTCCACATGACCAACACCCGCGCCACGGACGTCGAGGTGCTCGAAGCCCGCCTGCCGCTGCGGGTCCGCCGCTTCACCCTACGCGGCGGCAGCGGCGGCGACGGTCGACACCGAGGCGGCGACGGGCTCGTCCGCGAGCTCGAGGTCACCGCGCCGGCGACCGCCACCCTCCTGGCGGCGTGGCGACCGGCCGGCGCCCAGGGGATGGACGGTGGCGGCTCGGGAGCGCCGGGCCGCGCGGAGCGCTTCGACGGAGCGAGCTGGCGCCCCTGGAGCGGAGAGCCGGTCGAGCTTTCCCCCGGTGACCGGGTGCGCGTATACACTCCGGGCGGCGGTGGCTGGGGCGCCACCGCCGACTCCAGCCCTGCCGCCCCCGCCGACTCCAATCGGGAGCCCAGCTCATGAACGCCGTCACCTCCGATCGCGAGGCGCTCGTCGCCGCCATTCGCGAGGACCCGCGCCTCGGTCCGCTCTACGACCGGGTCGACGCCGCGATGGACGACGACCCCGGCCACGACCTCGCTCACGTCCTGCGCGTCGCGCTCTGGACGCTCCGCATCGGGGGCGAGACGGTCGATCCCGACGAGGCGGTCGCGGCGGCGCTCCTCCACGACATCGTGAACGTCCCGAAGGACTCGCCGGACCGCGCCCGGGCCAGCGAGATCTGCGCCGACCGCGCCCGGGCGTGGCTGCCGGAGCACGGCTTCGAGGCCGCCGCCATCGACCGCATCGCCGACGCCATCCGGGACCACAGCTTCAGCCGCGGGGCCGTCCCAGCCGGCCCCCTCGGGCAGGCGCTCCAGGACGCCGATCGCCTCGAGGCCCTCGGCGTCATCGGCCTCTTCCGCTGCATCTCGACGGGCTCGCGGATGGGCGCCCGCTATTTCCACGACGACGACCCGTGGGCGCTCCGCGGGCGCGAGCGCGACGACATCGCGTACTCCGTCGACCACTTCTTCGAGAAGCTCCTCGGGCTGCACGCGACGATGAACACGGCGGCCGGCCGCGAGGAAGCCCGCCGTCGGACCGCCTACCTCGAGGCGACGCTCGCCCAGCTCGGCGCCGAGATCGGCGAGGCGCCGCCGGGCTGATCCGGGACCGGAGGCCTCGCTTTCAAGCGCCGCGCGCCTGTGGAATGCTGGGTGGAGATCTTCGAGGTGCCGAGAATGCTCCAACGAAACGCGCGCCGGGCGGCGCTGGCCCTACTTCTGGCGGCGACGGCGCTCGCCAGCCCGGTCATCGCCTCGAGCGACGCCCGCGCCGGCTCCCCGACCAAGCGCGCGCTGCCGGACTATGACGGCCGCCCCGCTCCCGACCCGACGGTCGGCGACGTCCTGCTGTGGGTGCCGCGGGTCGCGCTGTCGCCGGCCTACGTCGTCACCGAGTACGTCGTCCGGCGGCCGCTGGGCTTCCTGATCACCGAGGCCGAGCGGGCCGACCTCGCGTCGCTGCTCATCACCGTCTTCACCTTCGGAGACAGCGACGCCGGCGTCGTCCCGACCTTCCTGCTCGACTTCGGGATCGAGGCCGGGGCGCTGCCCAGCGGTGGCCTCTACTTCTTCTGGGACGACGTGACCTTCGACGGCCACGACCTGCGCCTCCGCGCGGCGACGGCGGGCAGCGACTGGTACCAGCTCGCCCTCACCAACCGCCTCGCCTTCGACGACGCCTCGCGGCTCACCGTCGACTTCGACTACGACCGCCGAAAGGACCACGTCTTCGCCGGCATCGGCCCCGCCTTCGACGAGGACGCCATCGGCCGCTACGGGATGGACCGCGTCTCCGGCAGCGTCGGCTACACCCGGGACCTCGGCCAGCGCGGCGAGATCGCGCTCGCCGCCCAGGCCGCCCACTTCAGCTTCTTCCGCGCCCGCTGCTGCGAGGACCCACCCATCCAGGACCGCGTCGCCGCGGGGACCTACGCGCTCCCGACGGGCTATGGTGACGCCCAGGGCTACGTCGGCCCGGATCTCCGCCTCGCGGTCGACAGCCGCGCCGTCCGCCCGGGCTCCGAGTCCGGCGTCCGGATCGAGCTCGGCGGGCTCCTCGCCAAGGGCGTCGGTGGCGACGACGCCACCTGGCTCCGTACGACGGTCTCCCTGGGCGGCTACCTCGACGTGCTCAACAACCGCACGCTGGGGCTCCGGCTCTACGGCGACCTCGTCACGCCGCTCGAGGGCGAGGTCCCCTTCTCCGAGCTCGCCACCCTCGGCGACGACGCGCCGCTCCGGGGCTTCGCCGAGGGGCGTCTCCGCGGGCAGAGCGCGGTCGCCGCGGTCGTCGACTACCGCTGGCCGATCTGGGTCTTCCTCGATGGGCACCTCTTCATCGAGCTCGGCAACGTCTTCGGCGAGGGCTTCGACGGCTTCGACGTCGACCAGCTCCGCTTCAGCGCCGGCTTCGGCGTCCGCCCCGCCTCCCGGGAGGACCACGAATTCGAGCTGATGGTGGCGCTCGGAACCGAGCCGCTCGGCGACGGCGGCGCTGTGACCACCGCGCGCCTGGTCTTCGGCACGACGAGCGGCTTCTGAAGCCCGCGACCTCGTATACGGCGTGTCGCGCCGGCATGCTCGCCCTCGCCGCGACGGTCGTGCTGACCTGTCCCGCGGCGGCATCCGAGCCCGACACCGTGCTCCGCGCCGCTCCAACGCCGGTCCCTCGCGTCACCAAGGTCCACTGGGACCCAGCCTGGGGCGACTTCTCTACCGGCGAGTGGCTCATCACCGGCGCCGGCTCCGCGCTCAGCCTGGGCGCCGCCATCTTCCCGCCCGGCGGGCGGCACTGGCGTGGCGGCGTCGGCCCCGACGAGGACGTCCGCGACGCCCTCCGCTACGGGACCGACACCCAGCGCCGCGTAGCCCGCGAGCTGAGCGACATCTCGCTGGCGGTGTCCGTCGCCTATCCCTACCTCATCGACTCCCTGGTCGTCGCCGGATGGCACCGCGACAGCCCCGAGGTGGCCGGCCGCATGGCCCTCATCGACGCCGAGGTCTTCGCCGTGGTCATGGGCATCCAGGGCCTGACCAACGTCATCGCCAGCCGCGAGCGCCCCTACGGCCGCGAGTGTGGACTCGAGGAGCCCGCCCACGGGCGCGACTGCGAGGGCTCCAACCGCTACCGGAGCTTCTTCTCGGGGCACACGACGATGGCCTTCGCCGCGGCCGCCGTGGGCTGCTCCCACCGCGTCAACCTCGGCCTCTACGAGGACTCCACGGCCGAGGCCCTGTCCTGTGTCGGCGGCTTCGTCGTCGCCGGGTTCACGGGCGTCATGCGCATCGCTGGCGACCAACACTACCTGAGCGACGTCCTCGTCGGCGCCGGCGTCGGGACGCTGGTAGGCCTCGGCCTCCCGTGGCTCCTCCACTACCGAATGGGCGAGGACACTCCGACCGAGGGGGACGCCCCGACCGCGCCCACGGTGATGCTCGCGCCCACCGCCGGTGGGGCGGCCGTCCTGGGGACCTTCTGATGGCGCGGGCGCTGGCGCTGCTGCTCGCCCTCGCGGTGTGCGCGCCCCCGACCGCGCGGGCCTCGTCCTCGCACGTCTGGCGGGACGGCGAGGAGCGCGCCTTCGTCTCCGCGGCCATCGACCTCGGCTTCCTCTACGTCCGCCCCCGCCTCTCGGCCGGCTTCGGGCGCCCTCACTTCGCGTGGGCTGGCGTCGAGATGAACCCCATCGTCAACATCGAGGGCGTCGGCGCCTGGACCGGGCTCCGGGTCGCGTGGCCCAACGTCGACATCCGGGCCGGCGCCCGCTGGTTCACGACCTTCCGGCGCTCGTTCCTGGTCCGAAAGGACAGCTACACCCGGGTCGACCTCGAGCTCCGCGACGCGCCGCGCGCCGAGTGGGTCGACCTCGAGACCGAGCTGAGCTGGCGGCTCCCGCTGGGCGCGGCCGAGCTGTCCGGCGAGCACGCGCTGACCTGGATCGCCGGGGTCCCGACCGGACTCGACCTGTACGAAGAGAACCTGAGGCTCGTGGTGACGGCGCCGTGGGTCTGGCGCTCGCGGATCGGGGCGCTCTTCTTCCTCGACGCCGAGCGCCGGATCCGCCTGGGCCCGGTCCTCGAGGTCACCGGCAACCCGGGCCGGGGGACGGTCATCCTGCGCGGCGGCGTCGCGTTCCGGATGCGCCTCTACGACGATCTCGAGCTCCGGAGCAGCGCCATCCCGGCGCTGGCCGCCCGGGACGAGCTCGGCGCGCGCGCGGCCGACGTCTTCCTGATCGGGATCCGCTACCGGTGGGCGAGCGAGTGAGGCTCAGACGGCGACGCGGACCTCGCGATCGCCGTGCTCCCAGAGCCTTCGCTGGAGATCCATGATGCCGTGGGAGAGCCTCCTGAGGATGGACAGCCCCATCGCGAAGTTGTCCTCGACGGCGTCGAGCAGGCGGTTGCCGTCGATCGACAGCGCGACGACCGGCGTCTCGGTCACCGCGGTCTCGAGGCGGTCGGTCCCGGCCAGCACCGACAGCCCGCCGAGGAACCCGTAGGGGTGATAGCGCGCCACGGCTGGGTTGCCGGCCATGCGTCCACGGATCTCGCCGGCGACGATGAACAGCACCGTCATCGACGGCTCCCCCTCGCGCCACAGGGTGTAGCCGGCCGGGAAGCGCCGCTCGGTGCACGCCCTGGCGAGGCCGGTCATCGCGTCGAGGCTGGCGTCGACGAACATCGGCATCCGTCGCAGGTAGACGAGGCGCTCCACGAGATCGAGGCGGTGATCGACGCACGGGCACGCGGGCAGCTTCGGGACGTCAGGGACGTCGTGATCTTCCTGGATCTTCCGGATCCCGTCGATGAGCGTCCTGCCGCTCAACTGCAGCACCGCTCGCAGCACGGCGAAGTTGTCCTCGAGGATGTCGAGGACGAGGTCACCGTCGAAGCGGAGCGCGATGACCTCGGTCGCGGCGACGACGCTCGTCCCGCCGGAGGTGTCGCCGAAGATGTCGAGCCCGCCGAAGCCCCCCGGCGCCGCGACGCGGACCGAGACGCCGTCGTCGCGAGTGACGTCGAGGTCCCCCTCGATCGTGAGGATGACGCTGCTGACCGGGCGATCGGGCGCCTGGACGACGTCGCCCTTGCGGTAGACGACCTCGATGCCGTGCTCGGCGAAGACCTCGAGGTCCGCCGCGCAGAGGTTCCGGAACAGCGCCGTCCGCTGCATCGCGAGGAGGCGCTCGATGGGGGAGACGAGGCGGCCGTTATCGGGCATGGGCGGGCTCCCGTCCGAGGAGCGCTGTGACCAGCGCCGGGCTCGACGCCTTCTGCGCGTCGGTCGCCTTCACCGGCGGCGCCGCGCGCCGGATCGGCAGATCGAGCTCGCGCGCGCAGTACTCCGCGATAGCGGCGACGGACCGACTCCCGCCGTTGACGAGCTCGGTCAAGAGCGCCTGGTAGCCGAGGGGCGAGGTCCCGACGAGGCGCGCCCCGACGGCGATCCGCTCCGCGGCCGGGCGGTCGGAGATGAGGGCCTGCACCGGGTCGCGGAGCTCGGAGTCGAGGACGTTGTCGAGGAGCTCCACCGCGCTGGCCTGAAGCACCCGCGAGGTGCTCCGCGCGCTCCGGTAGATGGCCTGGAAGTCCTCGCCGGGCTCGTTCAAGCCGAGGAGACGGAAGACCCGCTCCACCGCGTGGGTGTGCTTGTCCCGGAGCAGCGTCATGAGGAGCTCGCCACCCATCGTGTCGCGCGCCGAGTCCTCGATCATCGCGGCCTGGAGCGCCTCGCGCCAGGCGAGGAGCTGGAAGGCGGCGGTCAGGTCCCGCTCGATGGCGACGCGGACCCGGCGCGGCTCGATGTGGAGGCCGTCCACGCCGGCGAGGCGCCCGAGCGCACGCAGGATCTTGAAGCGGACCGCGCCGCTCGGCTCGACGAGGAGCCGGGCGAGCAGCACGTCGACGGCGGCCTGATGACGGAAGCGGCTGATCGTCCGGGGCAGGTGCACGCGCACGGCCTCGGGCAGCGTCTCGTCGGCGAGCGCCTCGCGCAGGTAGTCGAAGGCGCGGGCGCCGTGGGCGACCAGCGCAGCTCGAGCGCGGAGTCGGAGCGCGTGCCGCTCGAGCATGCTCACGAGCACCGGGAGCACCTCGCCGGAGGGCAGCGCCCGCATCGCGTTGGCGGCGGCGAGCTGCACCTCGATCTCCGGCCGCTCGGCGAGGCTCAGCACGATCGGGGTGAAGATCGGCAGCGGCTGCGACGCGATGGCCTCGAGCACGGCGACGTGCTCGTCGACCCCCTCGACCGTCTGGAGCGCGTCGAGGGCGCTCTGGGCCGCGCCCTCGTCGAGCGCGTGGTTGGAGAGCAGACCGGCGAGCGCGGTGGTCCGGACCAACGGGCTCTCGTCCGCGGTCGCCGCGAGCAGCCGCTCGACGTCCGGGTCGACGGCGGTCCGCGCTCGCAGGGCCGCGGCTCGGACCGTGGGGCGCGGATCGCTGGTCAGGCGGTCGGCGACCGGCAGGAAGCCGACCTCACCCGCGCGAGCGAACAGCTCGAGCGCGCGAAGCACGATCGCCTCGGAGGGGTGGTGGAGGATGAGCGCCGGGATCAGGCCCGTCCGCCCCTCGCGCGCGAGGATGTCCATCGCGGCGAGCACCTCGGGATCGTCGTGGTTCAGCGCGCGGATCAGCGCCTCGAGCGAGGTCAGGTCGAGCTCGCCCAGGTCGCGCCGCGCCGGGAGGGCGCCCGAGCGGAGCGTGGCCCGGAACATGTCGAGGTAGTGGGAGCGGAGGTCGATGACCGTCATGAGCCACAGCCCGGCGGTGACCACCGCGATGAGCGCGAGGGTCTGCTCGCCCGCGCCGAGGGCGACCGCCGCCAGGATCGCGATCGACGCGACCGCCTGGGCCGAGCGCTGCAGCAGCACGTCGATGAAGGCCTTGGTCTGCCTCCGCAGGCGCTCGGGGATGGGCAGATAGAGGAGCTCGATGGAGGTCCGGTGGAGCGAGTGCCGGAGCCCGCCGTCGGCCCCCTTGAGGCTCAGCGCCGCGTAGATCCCGCCCCCGAGGAGGAGCCCGAGCCCGCCGCCGACCATCAGGACCGGCAGGAAGAGCAGAGCCCGGTGCACGCCGAGCTTCTGCATCACCGTGCCGGTGAGGAGCACCTGGGTCACCACGGCGAGCAGGTTCAACATCAGGTAGAAGTTGGCCAGCCACCGCGTCAGCTCGTCCTGGGGCACGTCCGCGACGACGGTCGCCTTGAACACGTAGTCGACGAGGCTCAGCGTGATGGTCGAGATGACGACGATGAACGCGAGCCGCCTGACGTACGGCGTCCGCATCGTCGTCTTCATGCACACGCGGGTGCCCGGACGGCGGTGGCCTCCTGGCGCCACCAGGGGCTGCGCGGGGCGCCTCAGGATGAGCGACGGGACGATGGCCGTCACCGCCAGCAGCGCCGCCGAGGCGAGGAGCAGGCTCCGCGCGGGGAGCACGTTCGCGAGGGCGCTGGCCAGGGCGGCGCCTGCGACGGCGCCGGTGACCGCCCCGGCTCCGATGACGCCGTAGAGGCGCTTCGCCTCGGTGAGCGTGAAGAGCTCGCTCGCGAGGAGCCAGAACCACGTCAAGGTGATCGTGCCGAAGACGCCGCTCCAGACGTAGAGCGCGTACAGCGTCCACGGTCGGTCTGGGGTCGCCAGAAACCAGAACCCCACGGTGACGAGCGCCGAAGCGAAGAGCCAGCTCCCGAGCATGTGGCGGCCGACCCGGCGCGCCCGGTCCCGGGGTCGGGCGACGAAGGCCGCGGCCACGGCGATCATCAGATAGACCCACGGGAGCTGCTCCACCGGCAGGCGCGTCAGAAACAGCGCGTCCCGCGCCGTCTCGGTCGTCACGTGGGCGGCGAGCACCCCGAACAGCGTCAGGAAGGCGCCGAGGACGTTACGTCGCTCGCTCGTGCGGATGTCTGGCAGTGCCACCACGGACGTCTCCCCATCGGCCGCGTCGCTCCATGATAGGGACGAGCGCGCCTCGCGCAACGTGACGCGCCGGTGACACTTCGCCCTTATCGAACCCGACGCGGTCGTCGACGCGCGATGGGGCTGCTACCCTGGCGCCGCAATGGTCAGAAACCGCCTCAAGGCCTTCCTCGACGTCGAGCGCCGCGAGCTCCCGCTCGTCGGCCTGATGTTCGGCTATTTCTTCCTGGTGATCACGACCTTCTGGATCCTCAAGCCGATCAAGAAGACCGCGTTCATCGGCTATTTCTCGAACCACGGCGGGCTCGAGCTCTTCGGGACCACCCTGACCGGCGCCCAGGCCGAGCTCCTCGCCAAGGTCCTCAACATGGTCGTCGCCTTCGCGGCGGCGGTGGCCTTCACGGCCCTGTCCCGCACCCTCCGGCGCCAGGCCCTGACCTACGTCTTCGCGGCGTTCTGCGCCTTCGCCCTCGTCGCCTTCTGGTTCACGGGCATCGACGGCTCGGTGTCGGTCTGGCTCTTCTACCTCTTCGGGGACCTCTTCAACACGCTCATGCTCGCGACCTTCTTCGCGTTCCTGAACGACAGCGTCAGCCCGTCGGCGGCCAAGCGCGTCTACGGCCCGATCGTCCTCGGCGGCGTCATCGGCGGGGCGGTCGGCTCGACCTTCGTCCGGACCCAGATCGACGCCCTCGGCTACGACGACTGGCTGGTCATCTGCCTCGGCGCCGTCGCGCTCATCGCCGGTGTGGCGCTCCTCGCCGGCCGGCAGGTCGCCAAGAACCCGCCCCCGGAGCCCGAGGCCCCGGCGACGCCCGTCCAAGAGCCGACCGGAAACCCGGCGCTGTCCGGCGCGCGGCTCGTGGCGCGGTCCCGCTACCTGCTGGCGCTGGTGACGATGGTCGGCGTGTACGAGCTCGTCTCGACCATCCTCGACTTCCAGTTCACCGCGACCATCGAGGCCCTCGTGCCGGACGACGAGCGCGGCGCCGCGTTCTCGACGGTCTACGCCGCCACCAACATCTTCTCGATGATCTTCCAGCTGGTCTTCACCGGGGCGGTCCTGCGCTGGATCGGCGTCCGCGGGGCGCTGCTGGTGATGCCGATCGTGGTGGCGTCGGCCTCGGTCGGCTACCTCATCGCCCCGGTCGTGGTCTTCGCGGGTTTCCTGTCCGCGAGCGACAACGGCCTCAACTACTCGCTCAACCAGTCCGCCCGCGAGGCGCTCTACACCGTCACGTCGCGGACCGAGAAGTACCAGGCGAAGGCGTTCATCGACATGTTCGTCCAGCGCTTCGCCAAGGCCCTCGCGGTCGGCCTCTCCCTCATCATCACGATGATTTTCACGGACTTCCGCGACATCCGCTGGCTCTCGCTGATCGCCGTCGTAGGGGCGGCGGTGTGGTTCTTTGCCGCGCGCGCCGCGGGCCGCGAGTTCCGCGCCCGCTCTGGAGAGGGTTGATGCGCATCTCCTGGGTCGTCTTCGCCCTGACCGCCTCGCTCCTCGCCAGCGGGTGCGCCGAGCTGCGGCCGTTCCCGAACGCCGATCCGATGGCCGTCGACGACGACCGCCAGCCCTTCTCCCCGCGCCCCGAGAAGTACTTCTCACCCTTCGTCTGGGACGGGGCCGACAACTCCGTCTTCCGCCCCATCGCGAACTTCTTCGCCGTGGATCCCGCCGGCCCGGCCATCAACGTCAACGCCCTCGACGAGGTGCCCGACTCCTCGTGGTGGACCAACCGCGTCGGCCTCGGCGACGGGGCGATCACCCCCGAGCGCCTCGCCATCGGCCCCTGCGAGGGGGCCCCTCCCCTCGACCCCGCCGGCCCGTGGACCGTGGTCGCCGGCAAGCCGGACGGCGAGAACCCGGGCTTCTTCATCACCGGCCAGGACGGCAGCCGCTACCTGTTGAAGTTCGACGGCGCCGCCCAGGCCCCGCGCGCGACCACCGCGGACGTCGTCGGGACGCGCATCTACTGGGCGGCTGGCTTCCACACGCCGTGTAACCGCATCGTGCTCTTCGACAAGACCATCCTGAAGCTCGCCCCTGACGCCGTGGCCGAGCGCTCGAACGGCGCCAAGGAGCCGATGACCCAGGCGATGGTCGACGCCGCCTTCGAGCGCGCCATGCGCCTGCCGGACGGGCGCTACCGCGGTAACGCCAGCCTCTTCGTCGAGGGACGCCCGATCGGCCCGTGGCGCTACGAGGGGACCCGCGACGACGACTACAACGACGTCGTCCCCCACGAGGAGCGGCGCGAGCTGCGGGGCGCCCGAGTCCTGGCGTCGTGGCTCAACCACTTCGACTCGCGCGAGCAGAACACCCTGGCGTCGTGGATCACGGTCGCCGGTGAGCGCGGCTACGTCCGCCACTACTACATCGACTTCGGCGACTGCTTCGGGAGCCTCTGGGAATGGGACACGCTGTCGCGCCGCTGGGGGCACAGCTACCTCTTCGACGCCGGCCAGATCCTCGGCGACCTCTTCAGCTTCGGCGGGCTCGTCCGCCCGTGGGAGCTCGCGCGCTTCGGCGCCTCGGGCGACGTCTTCGCCTACTACGACGTCGACTACTTCGACCCCGAGGGCTGGGTGAACGAATACCCCAACCCGGCGTTCTCGCGGATGCAGGAGGCCGACGGCGCGTGGATGGCCCGCATCATCGCCCAGTTCAGCGACGCCCACATCGACGCCGTCGTGGCGACCGGCGCCCTCGACCCGGCGCTCGAGGCGGAGCTCGCCCGGATCCTGCGCGGCCGCCGGGACCGCATCCTGAAGCGGTGGCTGGGTCGCCTCTCGCCGCTCGCGTTGCCGACCCTCGCGGCCGACGGCGACGGCGTCTCGCTCTGCGTTCGTGACCTCGCCGTCGAGGCCGGCGTCGCCGACGCCAGCGGGCGCCACTACGCCGCGCGCGGCTGGGTCGGGCTCGAGCTCACGCCGGTGGACGTCCCTGTCGCGCCGCGCGATGGCCGCCTCTGTGCGCCACTCCCGACGGCCCCGGGCGCCGGCCCCGACACCGCGAGCTACCTCGTCGTCGACCTCATCGCCGGCGTCCGAGACGGCCGCAGCGCGCTCCGAGCCCACCTCTATCAGGTGGGCCCGGCGGACTATCGGCTGGTCGGGCTCGAGCGCCCCGAGGACCTCGACCCGCCCTGAGCGCCCCGTCAGTCGATGACGCCGCCGACGCTGAAGGCGAAGGACGGGCCGAAGTCGATGCGGTCGACGGACTCGAAGGGCACGTAGAAGGCGGCGTTCACGACGAAGCCCTCGATCCGTAGGTCGGCGCCGAAACCGATGTAGCCGGCCATGAAGCCCTCGAGGGTGTTGTCGTCGAGGTTGGCGAGCTGGTCGTCGAAGCCGACGTTCGTCACGCTCCGCTGCACGCCGAGGAGCAGGTAGGGCAGGACGCTGCCGTTGTCGAAGTAGCCCTCCCAGCCGAGCTGCATCGCCACGTTGGGCAGCATGAAGTTCTCGTGGTCGATGCGGCGGAACTCGTAGACGCCGTTGTTGTCGACGAAGATCGCCTCGGGGATGTCGACGAAGTTCAGCTCGCCGATGAAGCCGAGGCGCAGGGACTCGTGCTCGATCGGGGCGTTGTAGCGCATGCCCACGCCGGCCAGGAACAGGTTCTCCTGTCGCCCGGGCGGGAACTCGAGGACGCCGGGGGTGTTCCGGCTGGCCCACTCGAGGGACGCGAAGCCGACCTGACCGCCGAGCTCGAGCCCGGGGCCGACGCCGAAGTAGGCGCTGCCGCCGAGCTGGAAGTCAGGGATGAAGACGCCGGGGTCGCCGACCTGGGTGAACAGGTCGTCGACGTCGACGTAGCCGTTGCCGGCGCGGATGGCGTTGATGTGCCCGGCCAGCCTGACCTCGCCCTTGGCCAGCTCGCCGCCGGTGCGCGACGGGACCGCGGCCCCGGGGATGAAGGCGCTCCTCCGGATGACCGTCTGCGGTGCGCAGGCGGACGCCAGCAGCGGCGCGACGAGGAGGGCGGTGAGGGTGAGTCGACGCAGAGTGGGGGACATGGGACCTCCGAGGGGGCTACCCAGCCGAACGTAGCAAGGACCGGGCCAGCCCTTCGAGCCTTCCAACCCCGCGTGTCTTCAGGCCCTCGGCGTGTGCCTCGGCGGGGGACGGCGCCCCCTCTGGAGCGGCATTACTCCACCGTGAAGCGCGGTGTCAACGCGGTGCACACCGCGCGACGGCTCACGGCGCTGGTCGCCGGGGGAGGTGCCGGTAGCGGTCGCGGAGCGCCGTCTGGCGGCTGGTCAGCGGCAGGCGCTGGCCGTGGATCCAGAGCGCCTCGACGCGGGTGCTCAGCTCGAGGGGGTCACCGCTCCACAGCACCAGGTCGGCGACAGCGCCGACCTCGACGCGCCCGTGGTCCTTCATACCGAAGACCTCGGCCGGGACCCGGGTGACGGCGTCGAGGGCGGCCTGATGCGGCATGCCGCCGCGGACCGCATTCCCGGCGACCTGACGGAGCTTCCGGGCGTGGTGGGTCGAGAAGGTGCTGAACATCACCCGAACCCCGGCCTCGTGGAGCAGCGCCGCGTTGTCCGGCCGCGCCGCGAGCTGGTCGAAGCCGCGCGGGCCATAGGTCAGCGGGTCCACGATGACGGGGACGTCCCGGGCCGCGAGCAGGTCTCGGACGAGCCACGCCTCGGCGCCCCCGGCGATGACCAGGCGGACCGCCGTGCCTTCGGTCATCCGGAGCACGCCCTCGATGTCCGCGGCTCGCCCCACGCCGACGACGAGCGGGATCTCCCCCTTCGCCACCGGCAGGAGCGCCTCGAGCTCGAAGCGCGGCAAGAGATACGCCGGCGTCCGGTTCTGCTCCCACGCGCGGCGCCGCGCCGCCAGGTCGAGCGCCTCGCGGAGCGCCACGTCGAGGGTGTGGAAGGCGGTCGCCCGCGATGGCCCTCGCGACCCGAGGCTCGCGTGCATCGCCAGCGGCGCCCGCTGGATCGCGTCCGCCTGGCGCGTCCCCCCGAGATCCACCCAGAACGACCGCCCGCTGACGACGCCTCCGGCCGGGACGCTCACCGCCGAGGTCACGCCCTCGAGGCGGGTCACGGCGATGAGCGACGAGCGCGGGTTGTAGGCGTAGTCGGCGCGTACCGAGGCCCGGATCTCGCCCGATGCCCCCTGAAACGGCGCCTTCAAATCGGTGTCGACGGTCGCCGCCTCGAGCGAGACCTCGACGAGCCCGAGCTGGGTGTTGGGGTCGACCATGCCGGCGGTCAGGGTCTTGCCGGTCGCCTCCACGACGTCGCAGCCGGGGGCGTCGGCGCCGAGCACCGAGACCGCGGCGATCTTCGAGCCCCGAACGACCACGGTGACGACCCGCTCGCCGTCGGCGTGGGGCAGCGTCGCGCCACGGATGACGACGCACCGCGGGCCGGCGTTCGGAGCCGGCGCGGCAGACGCGGTCGTCCCCAGCCCCGACACCGCGAGGAGCGCGAGCGGCGCGATACTCCCGAGCCCCCTCATCGCTCCACCTCCTGGCCCAGCTCGAAGTCGCTCCACGGGACGCGCGGGGCGTCGCGGTCGACGACGCGCAGGCCGTCGACGTAGACCCACCGCGCGTTGGCGTAGACGCTGAAGGGGTCACGATCCCAGACGACGAGGTCCGCGCGCTTGCCCACCTCGAGGGTCCCGACCTCGTGGCTTATCCCGAGGGCCTCCGCGGGGTTGGCCGTGATCCACCGCAGCGCGTCGTCGTCGGTCAGCTTGACGCCGGCGGCGCGCCCGCTGGCGAGGCCCTTTGCGGCCTCTTGGTTCAGGCGCTGGATGCCCTCGCCGGAGTCCGAGTGCACGATGGCGCGCCCCCCCGACTCGGCGACGAAGGCGAGGTTCTCCGGGATGGCGTCGTAGGCCTCCATCTTGAAGCCCCACCAGTCCGCCCAGGTCGCGACGGCGATGTCGCGGGCGGCCAGGATGTCGCGGATCTTGTAGGCCTCGAGGGCGTGGTGGAATGCCGCGACCTTCAGCCCGAGCTCGTCGGCGGCGGCAAGGAACGCCAGCATGTCGTCCGCGCGGTAGCAGTGGACGTGGACCAGCGCGCGCCCCTCGAGCGCGGCGGCGAGGGTCTCCATCTTGAGGTCCCGGGCGACGTCCTCGGGGGCCTTCTTCTCGCGGTTGTCCCGGAGCCACTTCTGCGCCGCGGCGAAGGCCGCCCGGTGCCCGGCGATGTTGCCCATCCGCGTCGACGGTCCGCCCTTGCTGCCGTACACGCGCTTCGGGTTCTCCCCGCACGCCATCTTCACGCCGTCGGGCGCGCCCGGAAAGCGCATCGCCCGGGCGCCGCGGGCCGGCCGCATGTGGATCGTGACCGCGCGCCCGCCGATCAGGTTCGCCGAGCCCGGCAGGACCTGCAGCGTCGTCACTCCGCCGCGCGCCGCGCGCTCGAGCCCCGGGTCCTGAGGCCAGAACCCGTGCTCCGCCCAGACCTGGGCGGTGTTCGGGTTGGTCGCCTCGTTGACGTCGTCGGTCGCGCGCACGTGGGGCGACGCCAGCACACCGAGGTGCGAGTGCAGATCGATGAGCCCGGGGGTCACGACCTGCCCGCTCACGTCGAGCACCGGCCCCTTCGGAGCGGGCGCCTCTCCGGGACCCACGGCCTCGATTCGGCCGTCGACGACCACGACGTAGCCTGGCTCGTAGCGCTCACCGGTGGCGGTCATCACCGTCCCGCCGGCCAGGGTGAACGGCCCGCCGACCGAGGCGTCCGGGGTCTCGACCCCAGCATGGGCCCGCTCCTCGATGCGCTCGAGGACGGTGGGCGCGCCCGGGTCCACCGGCGCAGTCCCGGTCTCCGAAGCGGTGGCGCACCCCGACGCGGCGAGCAGCAGCGCCCAGGCAAACGAGTCGAGTCTCATCCCGTCCTCCCGTCCTCGATCCATGCGCCGCGTGAGCGGCCGAAGTCATCGGAGGCGGGGTTCTACCACGTCCGAAACCTCAGGATCCGGGCGGCCGGAAGAAGTTGTTCACGTAGTTGGGCGTGACGTACTCGGGCTCGGCCTCCTCGGCGCAGCGCTCGACCACCGGGGCGGGCCAGTGGATCTGGCCGACGCACCACATGTCGAGCCACTGCATCGCGGGGTACGTCACGTCGTAGACCAGGTCCGCGTAGTGGAAGACCTTGACCGTCGCGTCCGAGGGCCCGAAGCCGTAGTCCTTCCAGTAGTGGACGCCGATCGTGTAGGTGACGCCGTCCTCGGGGACCGAGAGGTTCAGGTTCTCCGGCCCGGCGCCGTCGGTGTCGTCGCGGTCGAGGCTCGGGTCGTCCTTGGCGTTCGGGTCGAAGCTGCCCCAGTTCGGGTTGGTGTTGTACCAGAAGACGTCCCACTGCTTGTCGAACCAGGGGTCGGGGAAGCCGTCGCCGTCGAGGTCGGGTCCGATGGCGTTCTGGTGCGCGAAGTGGAGGTCCAGGTCGGTCCCGTTGCCCTCGCCCTCGTCCCCCTCGTCGACGTCGCCCGGGGTGTGCCAGGTCAGCTCGACGTGGATCGCCTGGTCCGGCTGCACGATGACGGTGTACTCGGCGGTCGGGCACTGCTCGCTGCCCGAGGCGTTGCCGTTCTGGTCGACGACGTCGAGGCGGAAGACGTAGGTCCCGACGATGTCGACGGCGAAGACCGGCTGCGGGTCGGTCGACGCCGGCACCAGGACCGAGGTCGTCCCGGCGGGCGCCGTGCCGTTCTCCGGGCGCGGCCGCTGCCACAGGTAGTCCTTCACCGCGCCGAAGGGCGCGTAGCTCTCGCTGGCGTCGAGGTGGAGCACGGTCTGGGGGATGACCTCCTCGCCCTCCTCGACCCGGATGACCGGGGTCGGGCACTCGACGTCGGAGCCGGCGCCGCTGATCGGGACCTCGACCTCGGACTCGAAGGCGTTCGAGGCGACGAGGATCGTCCCCTGGTCGGGGATCGGCACGTTGTCGGCGTCTCGCGGGTTGACGGCGTCGGGGATGAACAGCACGTCGATGTCGACGGTCTCGTTGACCGGGATGACGATGGGGTGGCCGGACGACGGGCCGTCCTCGTAGCCCTCGCCGAGCATGACGTAGTCGAGATCGAAGTCCGGCGACGAGCCGGGCGCGAGCTCGAGCCCGGTCACCTCGAGGGCCTCGGTGCCGCAGCTCTCGAGGGTCACGGCGATGCGGGCGATGCTGCCGACGAGCTTGCCGCCGAAGTCGACCTTGCGCGGCGTGACGAGGATGCACGGGCCGCTCTTGTTCGCGATCATGTCCACGGCGTAGCCGGAGGAGCCGCTCGACGGGTCGTCCGAGTAGACGATGAGCGTAGCGTCGGCAGGCGCCGGCGAGTCGGAGGAGAAGAACGTCTCGACCGTCGCCGTCGAGCCCGCCTCGACCTTGATCGCCTCGCTCAGGTCGACCCCGAGCACGGCGTCGGGGCCGGTGATCTCGAAGCCGTCTCCGCGGACGCCGAAGCGGCCGTCGCCGAGGATCTTGAAGCCGTTGACGTTGAGCACCCGGGAGCCCGAGTTGAGCAGCGTCACGGTGACCGTCTTCTCCTGGTTCCGCGGCACCAGCCCGAAGTCGATCGGCTCCGGCTCGACGAGCAGCCGCGGCACGCCGACGTCGGTCGTGACCGTGACCTCCTGGACGGGGTTCACGATGTCGTTCGACTCGAGCACGAGGGTCGCGCTCCGCGGCAGCCCGTCGGTCTGCTTGGTGTAGCGGATCTGAACGTTGAGCCCGCGCGGCAGCTCCTCGCCGTCGATGGGCATGATCCCCGCCGGCAGCGACACGGCGAGCGGCATCAGCTCGAAGGCCGTCCCGTAGTCGTCGGTCGCGCCCTCGGGCACCTCGTACTCGATCCGCACGTCGGTGACCTCGAGGGTCCCGGTGCCGACGTTCGACAAGCGCACGCTCTTGAGCGCGGGCTCGCCGGGAGCGAGCGCCGAGTCGCTGATCTCGAGGACCTGGTCACCGGGATCGCGACCGAGCTGGGGCGCGTCCTGGATGCAGAACTCGTCGCCCGGCTGGCAGTCGGTGTTGCCGGTGTCGTCCGGACACCCCGCGGCGCCGACCACGAACCCGAGCCCGAGGGCCAGTCGGAGTACGCTGGTCACTTGCCGACCTCGATGCCGTCGCTGCATCATCACCACCTGTGTCTCGAAACGCGCGTGTGCCGGGTCGGCCACGACTACCACCTGGACGCTGGCACCACAATCTCGGGGCGGGCGGGCCTCGAATCAAGCCTCGGGCGCACCGACGGCCGTTCGTCTTTCGTAACGGCGCGCCCCGGACCGGCCAGAACACCGCTCGACGGCTGACCTCGGACGGTTGGCGGGGAGGCTCCGACGCGCGCGACGCACCGCGCCGGAGCCGCCCGGGGAGATCCTTTTCGCGCTCCGGGCTTGCTTCCAGGCGCCGCGTAGTTCAATTTGAGGGCTGAACGGGGGGTCCTGCGTTCGGTGTCGTCTGCTCGGGTGCGGGCGGACACCAGCTCGCGCAGGCGCGACTCGACTCGGAGAGCGCGGCGGTCAGCGACGGTCCACGGCCCTCCGGCGGACCGATTGCTCCCGGCCCAGGCGCGTGATAACGTGCCGTCGGGCTGGTCCACACGCGTCCGTGAGGACGTATCTAGCGTCGGGAGACCTCCATGTCCTACTGGTCTGTTTGGAAAGATAAGCTCGGGCTGAACCGCCAGGTCACCGTCACCAAGCTCGAGACCCACACGCTGAACCCACCCAACCCGGGGCAGCTGAAGACGCTCGCGCGCGAGCAGGGCAAGGCCACGCCGGGCCAGCTGCAGTCGTGGACCAAGGGCGCTCCGATCACGACGCCCGGTCAGCTCTCCCAGATCCAGCAGCGCAAGGTCACGACGACCGCGCTCATCGCGACCGCCGGCATGGCGCCCATCATCGGGCTCATCGGCCTGCTCGCGCCGCGCAACGTCGTCAAGAAGGACCTCCAGGTCTCGAACTTCGGCCCGAACGCCCCCGGCCAGCCCGCCAAGGGCGCGGTCGCCGGCCGCCGCGACTTCGACCCCTACGGCGACTTCAACTTCGTCGTCGAGATCCAGGGCGTCGCGGTGGGCGCGTTCCAGAAGGTCGACGGCCTGAACGTGGACATCGACATGATCGAGTACAAGGACTCGGTCGACCCCCACCCGCGCAAGCGCCCGGGCATCTACCGCTTCGGCAACATCAAGCTCACCAAGGGCGTCATCGAGAACACGACGCTCTGGGAGTGGTGCCAGCGGATCATGGCCGGCAACATCGAGCGCCGCAACGGCAGCATCCGGATCCTCAACGACGCCGGCGACAAGGCCAAGGCGGACGTCAGCTACGACTTCTTCCAGGCGTGGCCCTGCAAGTGGTCGGGTCTCCGGATCGACGGCAAGGGCGGCGCGACCCTCGTCGAGGAGCTCGAGCTCGCCATCGACCACTTCACCAAGGCGAAGTGATCCGACTCGGATAGCGCTCTCGGGGGCTCGCGCGAGCAGGCTCCCGTACATCACGACGCAAGACCGACGCACCCCGCGAAGGCCGGCACGAACCAGCGTGCCGGCCTTCGTCGTTTCCGCCTCCCGACCGCGCGCGACGCTCGACGCGAACCACCTTCTGCGTCAACGGCGACGCGCGAATCGCTCCGCCGAAGTCGCTACAGGAACGTCAGCGGATCGATATCCAGGCCGACCATCACCCCGGGCGCGAGCTTGCCCTCGCTCCAGGTCGGTCGCGTCTCCGAGAGCACGTGGTGGAGCGCCCCGCGGTGGTCCGCGTTCACGAGGACCTGAAAGCGCCAGCGGTGCTTGACCTTCTCGATGGGCGCCGGCTGCGCGGGCATCACCCGGACCCGCCCGGCGAAGGGGGCGGCGGCGGCGCCGAGCGTCCGAGCCAGGGTGGCCGCGCCGCGCGCGACGTGGTCCGCGTCTTTTCCCGACAAGCGAAAGAGCGCCAGATACGTCGCTGGAGGGAACCGGCGCGCCGCGCGCATCGGCAGCTCGTCGCCGAGGAACGCCAGGGTGTCGTGCTCGACGGCGTGGCGGATCGCGTACTGGTCCGGCAGATAGGTCTGCACCAGGACGCGCCCCGGCTTGTCCGCGCGGCCCGCGCGTCCGGCGATCTGGGTCATGAGCTGAAACGTCCGCTCCGAGGCGCGGAAGTCGGGGAAGCCGAGGCCGAGCTCGGCGAGGAGCACGCCGACCAGGGTGACGTTGGGGAAGTCGTGGCCCTTGGCGACCATCTGGGTTCCGATCAGGACGTCGACGTCCCCGCGCCGAAAGCGCGTGAGCAGCCGCTCGAGGGCGCGCCCACGGGTCGTGTCCCGGTCCATCCGGGCGAGCCGCGCGCCGGGGAGGAGCTCGGTCAACCGCGCCTCGACCTGCTCGGTCCCGAAGCCGATCTCGACGAGCTGGTCCTTGCCGCAGCTCGGGCACGCCGGCGGGCGCGGCCGCGACTCGTCGCAGAGGTGGCAGACGAGGCGGTTGCGGTGCCGGTGCCAGGTGTAGGTCACGCTGCACGACGTGCAGTCGAGCTTCGTCCCGCACGCCTGACACAGGAGGAAGCTCGCGAAGCCGCGGCGGTTCAGGAACAGGATGACCTGCTCGCGGGCCTCGACCGTCTCGCGGATCGCCGTGAGCAGCGCCTCGGAGAAGAGCCGCTCCGGATCGGCGAAGGGAGCGGTCCGGAGGTCGATGACCTCGACGCCTGGCATGGGGCGGTTCATCACGCGCTCGGCGAGGGTCAGGCGCTCGAGCTTTCCGCGCTCGACGTTGGCCCAGGACTCGGCCGACGGCGTGGCCGACCCCAGCACCACCGGCGCCCCCTCGAGCCGCCCGCGAACGAGCGCGAGGTCCCGGGCGTGGTAGCGCGGTGAGGTGTCCTGCTTGAACGAGGCTTCGTGCTCCTCGTCGACGACGATCAGGCCGAGGTCCCGGACCGGGGCGAACAGCGCCGAGCGCGCGCCGATGACCACCGGGAGCTCGCCCGCCGCCACGCGCCGCCACTGCTCGTGCCGCGCTTCGGGATCGAGTCCCGAGTGCTGAACGGCGATCCGATCGCCGAGCCGCGACCGGAAGCGCGCGACGAGCTGGGGCGTCAGCGCGATCTCGGGGACCAGGACCAGCGCGCCCTTCCCGCGGGCCAGGGTCGCTCGGATGACCGCCAGGTAGACCTCGGTCTTGCCGCTCCCCGTGACGCCGTGGAGGAGGAAGCCCCGGAAGCCGCCGAGGGCGTCGGACAGCCGCTCGACCGCGCGGGACTGGGCCGGCGTCAGGGGCGGCGCCTCGTCCGGGGGCGCGGCCAGGGACTCGAACGGATCGCGGTGGACCGCCCGGCGGTCGACCGCCACGAGCCCTCGCCCCTCGAGCCGCCGGAGCACGTCTCGCCCCACTCCGGTGGCGGCGCGGAGCGCGTCCACCGTGGGCTCCGGCGACGCCTTGTCGAGCCAGTCCAGGGCGGCCTCCATGCGGGCCCCGAGGCGGTCCGCGGCGGCCGCGTTCGGCACCGGGAGGAGGCGCACGCGCTCCTCGTAACGGGTCTTCGGCTCGCCGATCTCGTCGGGCGCCGTTCCGGCCAGGCGCGGCGGCAGGAGCAGGGCATAGCACTCGCCTGGCGGGGCCATGTAGTAGTCGCTGATCCAACCGGCCAGGGCGAGCGCCAGCGGCCCGACCACGGGCTCGGCGTCGAGCACGCGGAGCACCGCCTTCGCCTTGCGCTCGCCGAGCTCCGGCGGTGGGGTGGCGGTCGGGCCGGAGACCACGAGGCCCACCAGCCTCCGGGGCCCGAAGGACACCTGGACCCGGCACCCGGGGCCCGCGCTCGCCCCCTCGGGGAGGCGATAGGTGAACAGGCCGTCGACCGGGACCGGCACGGCGACCTGGAGGTAGCCTCCGGCGCTCACGTTCAGCTCACAACGTCGCGCCGGGGCCGCCGGGATCGGGCCCCGGAGCCGGCGTCGCTGGCTGCTCGGGCGGCGCTGGGGGCGCGGGCTCCTCGGGCAGCTCCGCGCGGAACCGGTCCGGGTCGAGGGGTTGGCCGATGGTCAGCTCGCGGAGGGCGAAGGCGACCGTCCGCCCCGCGCTCTCGACCTCGATCCGCGCGGGCCACGCGGCCTCCGCGCCTTCCTTCGCCGCGGCGCCGGCGAGCCGGACGGTGACGACCTGGCGGACCGGTGGGCCGCCGTCGGTCGCGGCCGGGCCGAGCACGATCTCGGTGAAGCGTCGGAGGCGCCCGGTCGCGCGCTCGACCCGGATCTGTGCGGCCTCGGAATCGTGAGGCCCCGCGCCGAGGACCCACAGGATCGTCGGCCCGTCGTGAGCGAAGGACGTCTTGTCGGCGTCGACGTCCTTCGCGCGCAGCACCGCGGCGAGCGGACGGCCGGACAGGACCTGCAACCAGCCGGGCGCCTCGTCGAGGGCCGCGGCCCCGGCCGGCGCCGCGCCGATGGGCGCCCAGATCTGCGTGGAGAGCGAAGCCCGCGGGCCGAGGTCCTGGATGTCCTGGCGGATCGCGCCCTTGGGGCTCATCGAGACCCGTAGGGCGAGGCGCGCAGGCCGCCCCTCGCTCGGGACCTCGAGGTAGTCCGCCTCGACCCAGGCCGGGGCAGGCTGAGCGTCGGCCGCCGTGGCCACGACCCGCGCGCCCTTTGGCGGCACGGCGGCGGCGGGCGCGACCGGGACGGCGAGCGCGGACAGCGTCACGAGGGTGGTGGCGAGAGCGAGCTTCATGGTCGAGATCAACGAGCGAGGCCGTGCAGGTGTTTCGCGCAGCCCTCGCGATCACCGGAGGCCTGCCGCTCCGGCGGCGGTAACACGGGCCACGGCGTCTTGACAACGGCGCGCGGCCCAGGCTTGCGCGAGTTGCCAATCCGCGCTCCGTCATCTAGCTTTTCGCGGCGCGAAGCCGTGCCCGACGTCATCCGGCCCGGACCTCGCGCGATCGCACCCCGACGGCGCCCGGCGGTACGTCGCCGCCCGGCCCCGACGGCGCCTGGCCCCCGTTCACCATCCCCTGGAGACGCGCCCGATGAGCGACCTCGCCAACCTGCCCGCCGACATTGCGCCCGCCGCCTTCTTCAAGCTCCTCGAGGACGCGCTCGCCGACGAGCCCGCCCCCGCGGGCGCCAGCCCCGAGAAGCTCCAGATCCACCTCGACGGCGACGGCGGCGGGGCCTGGGCCATCGGCTTCGAGGGCGGAAAGCTCACTTGCGCCAACGAGAACGCCGGCGGGACCCCGCTCCAGCTGAGCCTGACCGTCGACGACTGGCGCGCCTTCGTGGCCGGCCGCGTCCGCGACGCCGTCGCGACCAAGGTGAACGTCGGCTTCGACGCCAAGCAGGCGGCCAAGCTCTACCGGGTGAGCAACAAGACCGATCAGATCAAGGCCTTCTCCGGCGACCTGCAGCTCGTCATCCAGGACCAGGCCGAGGGCAACGACTACAAGGTGACGCTGACGTTCGGCGGCGGCACCCCGGACACCGCGTCCCCGAAGACCACCGTCAGCGTCTTCCTCGACGACTTCGTCAAGATGGCCGGCGGCGAGATCAACCCGCAGCAGGCCTTCTTCATGGGCCAGATCCGGCTCGACGGCGACATGAACCTCGCCATGAGCCTGATGGCGCTCGCCCAGGGCTGATCACCGACGAGCCGGCGCGGGCGGTCGGAACCAGCGCGGCCGCCCGCGCCCGAGCGACGCCGATCCTCGTGACGACGTTCGAGGGATGAGCGCGCGAGCGCGCGTCTCCCCCCGTGCTCCCGTCGAGGCCCGGCGCCGCGTGTCCGTCCCGGTTCTTGACAAGCCGAGGGTCGGACCTTCACCATGTCGCGCCTGCGTTTGGGCGAGGGAGGACCAAGATCGGCGTGTCCGGCGGGTTTGACGACGCGTTCCTGGCAGAGGTCCGCGAGCGGAACAACATCGTTTCGGTCGTAGGCGACTACGTGTCGCTGAGGAAGGCCGGTCCGACGGCGTTCAAGGGGCTCTGTCCGTTCCACAGCGAGAAGACCCCGTCGTTCCACGTCCACGAGGATCGGCAGTTCTTCTACTGCTTCGGCTGCCAGACCGGCGGCGACGTCATCACCTTCGTCCGCGAGCTCAACGGTTACAGCTTCGTCGAGGCCATCCGCCACCTCGCCGACCGCGCCGGGCTCCAGGTCCCCGAGCGCACCCGCCAGCAGCAGGACGGTCGCCGCGGCGCGTCGCGTCGCCCACGGGTCAACAAGAGCCAGCGCGACCTCTTCTATGAGATAGGTGGGGTGGCGCAGCGCTTCTTCACCGAGACCCTCCAGACGATGGAGGGCACCGCCTGCCGCGACTACCTGCGCGAGCGCGGGGTCGACGCCAAGGCCACCGAGCGTTTCGGGCTCGGCTTCGCCCCCGATCGCTGGGACGGCCTCCTCGACCGCCTGCGTGAGCACCAGCTGCCGCTCGACCAGGCCGATGTCGTCGGCGTCATCCAGCGGCGCAAGTCCGGCGACGGCTTCTACGACCGCTTCAGAAACCGCCTGACGTTCCCGATCCGGAGCAACGCCGGCGACGTGATCGCCTTCGGCGGGCGGACGCTCTCGACCGACAAGGACGTCGCGAAGTACGTCAACTCGCCCGACTCGCCGATCTACACCAAGGGCGACACCCTGTTCGGCCTGTACGAGGCGCGCCAGCCGCTCCGCAAGGCCGGCTGGGGGATCGTCGTCGAGGGCAACCTCGATCTCGTCCGGCTCTCCCAGTTCGGCTTCGAGAACGTCATCGCCCCGATGGGGACGGCGCTGACGGCCGCGCAGTGCATCCTCTTGAAGCGCTTCACCCAGCGGGCCGTGCTGCTCTACGACGGCGACGGCGCCGGTCGCGCGGCCGCCGAGAAGGCGGTCCCGCTCGCGCTGGCCGAGGGGCTGGCGGTCGCGGTGGCGGTCCTCCCCGACGGTGAAGATCCCGACTCCTTCGTCGGTACCCACGGGCCGGACGCGCTCCGGGATCTCATCGCCCGCTCGGTGCCGGGGTTCGAGCACCTCGTTCTGCACTGCATCCTCCCTCGACTCGGTGAAGTTCGAGGAGCACAAGCGGCGTACGCTGCAGCGCAAGAGGTCGCGCCCACCCTCGAGCTCGTGCGCAACCCCGCCGAGCGCCACCTGTACCAGCGGCAGCTCGCAGAGATCCTCGGGCTTGACGAGGGTGAGCTGGTGCGTCTCTTGAAGGCCAGTCCTCGTCGGAGGCCCCGTACGGACGCGACGAACCCCACGACGCCCGCAGCGCGTCAACCGGTCGCGGTCCGACGAGCGCCTCCTCCGCCGAGCGAGCTGGACCTGCTCAAGTTGATGATGCTCGCGCCCGACAGCTGCGCGCTGTATACGGCGCACGACGTCGAGGGGCTCGTGACCCACGAAGGCATCCGGGAGGCTGCCGAGAAGCTCGTCCGAGTGTGGGACACGGGTGACGGCGTAGACGTCGCGAGCTTCGTTTCGAGTCTGGAGGACTCATCACTCAAGGAGACCCTGTTCGAGAGCCTCGCCAGCGCACCACCGACCGGTGACGACTGGATGGCGCCGTTCGAGCAGCTCGAGAAGCGGCTCAAACAGGAGGCCTTCCAGCGTCGCCTGTTCGCGCTGAAGCAAGACGAGCGGCGAGCGAGCTTGGCCGGGGACGAGCTGGGTGCGATGCGCGTTCTGATGGAGCGCCAGAAGATACAGCGACAGCTGGAGGCTCTCAGAGCCACTCGGGGATAGGTATGGCGAAACTGACGCAGACCAAAGAATTCAAGAAGCTCGTCGCGATGGGCACGGAGCGCGGTTACCTCACGTTTCAGGAGGTGAACCGGACGCTGCCCGAGGGTGCGCTCGATCAAGAGAAGCTCGACAAGATGTTCGAGTTCCTCAAGAACAAGCACAACATCGAGGTCATCGAGGATCCGAACGGCCCCAAGAGCAACGAGAGCGACCACGATCGCGCCGCGCTCCGCAAGCCCTCGAGCCAACCCGACAAGGCGCTCAGCGACGCCTACGGGAAGACCAACGACCCGGTCCGGATGTACCTGCGCAAGATGGGCTCGGTGAGCCTGCTCACGCGTGAGGGCGAGATCGAGATCGCCAAGCGCATCGAGCAGGGCGAGGTCGAGGTCATGGACGTGCTGATCGAGACGGACTACGCCGTCGAGATCATCCTCGACCACCACGAGGGCGTCACCGACGGCACGCTCAACATCCGCGACATCGTCAAGGACCTCGGCGGCGAGGACGCCACCGGCGAGCTCGAGGACCACCAGCTGCGCGAGGCGGCCCAGTCGTCCTTCGACCGCGCGGCCGCCGTCTTCGCCCAGAAGAAGGAGCTCGGGGCCGAGCTCCGCGCCCTCGATCCGTGCACTCCCGAGCACGACAAGGCCGCCAAGAAGGCGACCGAGCGGATCACGGACCTCAAGACGATCTTCGCCGAGCTGCGCTGGAACAAGAAGCTGCTCGACAAGGTCGTTCAGGCCTTCAAGAAGGTCGTCACCCGCGTCCAGCGCGCCGAAGGTGAGATCCGCCGCGTCGAGCGCCGCCTCGGCCTGACGACCAAGCAGATCCGGTCGCTCGCGCGCGAGGCCAAGCGGAACAAGTCCTTCAACGCGCGGCTACAGGCCGAGCACGGCATCACCGTGGACGCGCTGCTCGAGGGGGCCCGGGTCATCACGGCCAACTTCAAGCGGCTCCTGAAGTCGCGCGAGGCGGCCGGCATGGACCTCGACGTGATGCGGAGCATCTACAACCGCGTCCTCGTCGGCGAGAAGAAGGCCGAGAAGGCGAAGACCGAGCTCATCGAGGCGAACCTCCGCCTCGTCGTGTCGATCGCCAAGAAGTACACCAACCGCGGCCTGCAGTTCCTCGATCTCATCCAGGAGGGGAACATCGGGCTGATGAAGGCGGTCGACAAGTTCGAGTACCGCCGCGGTTACAAGTTCTCGACCTACGCGACGTGGTGGATTCGGCAGGCCATAACCCGCGCCATCGCGGACCAGGCGCGCACGATCCGCATCCCGGTCCACATGATCGAGACGATCAACAAGCTCATCCGGACGAGCCGCTACCTCGTGCAGGAGCTCGGGCGCGAGCCGCAGCCGGAGGAGATCGCAGAGAAGATGGACATGCCGATCGAGAAGGTCCGCAAGGTCCTCAAGATCGCGAAGGAGCCCATCAGCCTCGAGACCCCGATCGGTGAGGAGGAGGACTCCCACCTCGGCGACTTCATCGAGGACAAGCGCATCATGAGCCCCGCCGACGCCGTCATCTCGATGAACCTGTCCGAGCAGACGCGCAAGGTGCTCGCGACGCTCACGCCCCGCGAGGAGAAGGTCCTCCGGATGCGCTTCGGCATCGGCGAGAAGTCCGACCACACCCTCGAGGAGGTCGGCCAGGACTTCTTCGTCACCCGCGAGCGTATCCGTCAGATCGAGGCGAAGGCGCTCCGCAAGCTCCGCCACCCGTCGCGCTGCAAGAAGCTGAAGAGCTTCATCGACAGCTGATCGCGGTCGCCAGATAGCGCGAACCTCCCGCATCGCGGGATCGAAATCGCGAGGGGGTCGTGCCGAGCACGGCCCCTTCGTGTTTCGCGGCGCGTTGAGCCGGCCCGTGGACCGGTTCGGCCGTCGACGCCGCCGTTATCGGTGTCGCGACCGTCTCCGGCGTGCCGAACGGCGCGCCCTTCCATCCTTGACACACCCCGGCGGGGGCGCTAGGTCAGGCGGCTGAATCTGAGCGGGCCCATAGCTCAGCGGTCAGAGCCGCCGGCTCATAACCGGTTGGTCCCTGGTTCAAATCCAGGTGGGCCCACCCGACCCAGGTACGAGCTGTACATATGAATCACTGGCTCAGCTTCCGACGAACCCAGAACGAAGGCGCCTCCTCCCGGACGGCGCCTTCGTCGATCTCGGGGCGAGAGGGTTCGCCGGAGCTGGCCGAATGAGTGGGGACAGCGTGAACGAGACTATCGCCGCACTCGTCGACCTCCAGGCCATCGACGACGAGATCTCCGAGTACAAGCATCAACGCGACGAGCTCGCGGGAAACCTCGACCGACTCGCGCAGCTCCTGTCGCGGATGGGCGAGGAGCTCGACGACAAGCGCGACCGGCTCGCCGAGGCGACGCGCTTCTATGACGAGAAGCGCATCGACCTCGAGGCCGACGGCGACCGCATGAACAACGCGAAGAAGAAGCTCGGCACCGTGACGCGTACCAAGGAGTACGCGGCGATGCAGCGCGAGCTCGACAACCTTCGCAAGAAGTACAGCGACGACGAGGCCGAGCTGAAACGGCTGGTCACGGCGATCGAGGAGTACAAGGCCGCCATCGCCGCCGAAGAGGGGAAGCTCGCGGAGCTCCGCGAGGAGTTCGAGCGCGAGCAGGCGGCCAACGCCGATCGCCTCGGCGAGCTCGACCGGACCATCGCCGCGATCGACGAGAAGAAGGTCACGGTCATCGGCAAGCTGAAGCCGAAGAGCCTGCTCGGCCGCTACAAGCGCCTCCTCGAGCGGCGCGAGGGCAAGGCGGTCGTGCCGGTCGTCGGCGGTGGCTGCCAGGGCTGCCGGATGCTGCTGCCGCCGCAGCAGTACATCATCGTGCAGCGCGGCGAGAAGCTCGAGACCTGCCCGAGCTGCCAGCGCTTCCTGTACTACAGCGCAGAGCTCGCCGCGCAGCTCGTCAGCGGCACCTGAGAGACTTACACGGGTCGCCCCCTCTCGGGGGCTCACCCGTGCGGAGACGACGGACTCCCCGGGACCGCCCGAGCAGTGAGCGCAGCGCGCCCTCTCGGGCGACGCCCGCGGTCGGACACGGCGAGGACATCACCGACCCCGGTGAGGTGGCTCCGAAATTACCCCCCTCGCGGCGGTCGGCGCGGTGTATGATGCGATGCATCACCGGGCGCCGACTCGGGCGCTCGGTCTCACCTCCACACCCCACCGCCCAGTACGACGCATGGCACAAGGCGTCGCGCCGGGATCGCCCACCGGGGGGAACATGCGCGCCACGAGACGCCGCCGCACTCCGTCCCTCGTCACCGTCGCGCTCTTGTCGGCGCTCGCCGTTGGCTGCGACGCCGGCGCCGCGGATGACGCGCCGACGGCCGAGCTGAGCGTCGATATCGCGGCCCTGAGCCTGTCCGGGGTCGGCGACGTGGTCTGGGACGTCGAGGTCGTCAATGGGGCGGCGACCCCGGCGGTCGTCTGGCAGCGCCGGATCGCGTCGTCCGGCTACGGCGACGGGGCCGGCTCGGCGAGCTACGTCGGCACGTGCGACGCGGACCCGACCGGCGACGTGAGCCTCAACACCGTCCGCGTCTGGGTCGTGGGCGTCTTCGCCGCTCCCGTGACCACGGTCGGGTCTTTCGCCTCGGGCGGCAGCGGCGGGGTGGCCGGTGTGGCGCTCGACTTCGAGAACCCGACCGAGCTCGAGCCGCTGTCACGCTCGGTCCGGTGCGTAGCCGACGGCGACGTCGCCGTTCAGTTCGACGTGGCGCTCATGCGGCCGGCCGAGCAGGGCTTCTTCGACATCGCCGTCGACTTCGACGACATCTACTGCTCGGCGAAGTTCGACTGCTGCCACGCCGACGCCGCCGGGACCGCGTGCGCCTCGGACATCGCGCTCCTCCACGCCGCCGACGGCGGCCGCGACACCACCATGGTGCTCGGCTTCGCTTGCACCGCGGGCCCCGAGAGCGGCGTCGAGACCGAGCTCTACCTCGACCCGCTCGAGCTCGACTGCACGAGCCCGACCGACTTCGAGGACGGCTTCAGCGCCGACGTCACCGTCGACCCTTCGGGCGCCGCTGGCAACCTCTGCACACCGGGCGCGACGGGCATGGCCGACTGCGCGGGGGTCGCGGGTGCCGGCGCCGACAGCTACCTCTATCAGGTCGCCGTCTACCGGGGCGTGGAGGCGCTGACGAGCGGCGGGCAGAACGCCCACAAGACCTTCTGGAACGTCGCCCTCGGCGTGAAGCGCCCCGCCATCGAGAGCTGCTGGCTACGGACCCGCGGGACGGCGGACGACGCGAACGGCTCCCCCGGCGTAGACGCTGGCGCCATCGCCGCCGGGACCGTCTACCCGTACGTGCGCTGGCGGGTCGACCTCGGGAGCTGCGTCGAAGAGCCGCTGTCCTACGGCGACCCCGCGGCCATGGTGGCCCCGACCTACACCGAGACCGACGGCGCCGAGGAGCGCTTCGCCTTCGGCTTCGGACCCAACCTCCCCGCCGGGCCCTTCGGCTGCAGCGACCAGGCGCCGCGCGTCTACGCCTTCACCGGCTCGGTCGTCACGGCGACGGTACCGGCCGGCTGCACCGCGCTCCACGGCGAGGTGTGGGGCGCGGGTGGAGGCGGCGCGGCCAGCGCCGGGCGCGGCGGCGGCGGCGGCTACACGGTCATCGACGGCGTCGCCGTCACGCCGCTCGCGGACTACGCTGTGGTCGTCGGCGAGGGCGGCGCCTCTCCTTGTGACGGCCAGTGCGCGACGCCGGCCCCCGGCGCGTCCTTCGGCGGGGGCGGCAGCGCCTTTCAGGGCAACGCCGGCGGAGGCTACTCCGGGGTCTTCGCGGGGACGATCCCGACTCAGCTGGCGGCCCTCGCGATCGCCGGGGGCGGCGGCGGCGGCGGCGGCGGGACCTATCAGGATCACGGCGGCGCCGGGGGTGGCGCCACGGGTGGCACCGGCGCCTACGGGACGCTCAACTCGAACCACACGGGCGGCGGGGGCGGGACGGCCAGCGCCGGCGGCGCCTACGCGTACAACGACTACCCGACGACAGCGGCCCACGGCACCTCGGGCGCCGCGCTCGTCGGCGGGATCACGAGCCCCGGAGCCGGCTACGGCGGCGGTGGCGGCGGCGGCTACTTCGGCGGTGGAGCCGGCGGGCGCGACGGCCACTGGAACCACCGCGGCGGCGGCGGCGGGAGCGGCTTCGTGAAGGACGGCGCGGGGACGCTCCACGCGGGCAGCGGCACCACCCCAGGCAACACCGCCTCCGCCAACTACTCCGCGGGGATCGGCGTCGGCTCGGGCACGGTGAACGTCCGGGGCGGGCACGGGCGCGTCGTCATCTGGTTCCGCTGACAGGGTTTCGCGTCAATCGGACCGAGCCCGGCGCCGCGTCGTGGTTCCAGGTGGTTACGCGACGAGGGAGCGTACGAACCTGCGTGACCGAGGCGCGGACACCGCCCGGGACCACGAGAGCGCGCTTGCCGACGGGAGAATAGCCGAGCGCCCGCTGAGCGCGTCGCATTCGTCATTGACCCCGGCGCGCGGCGCTGCTACCTCCGGCGCGGGTGGCGTGAGCCGCCCAGCGCAGAACGAGTGGACCGGATGGTCGCTGGCCGCGCCGCCTCGGTGGCGCGACGAGAGGAAAGTCCGAGCTCCGTAGGGCAATGGTGCTGGTTAACGGCCAGCGGGGGCGACCCCAGGGAAAGTGCCACAGAGAGCAGTCCGCCTCCCGGAGCGCGAGCTCTTCGGAGGTAAGGGTGAAAGCGTGAGGTAAGAGCTCACGGGCGCCCATGGTGACATGGGAGGCCGGTAAACCCCACCTGGAGCAAGATCGATCGTGGGGCTGGCCTTCGGGCCACGGACGGCCCGTCCGAGTCCCCCGGGTAGTATCGCTCGAGCGGCGGAGCAACCCGTCGCCTAGATGAATGGCCATCGCCGGCGTGTCGGGTGACCCCACGTCGGGACAGAACTCGGCTTACAGGCCTCTCGTCTCTGCGCTTTTCGTACGTCTCGACGCCCGCCCCGCACCGCGGAGGCGGGCGTCGGTCGTTGGTCGCCGCGCTCGCGCGCCGGCCGCGCCACGTCGGACCTTCGCGGCTCGGACCAAACCTGCTATACGACGGCCTCTCCAACCGCGGTGAGGATGGGCCTATGAGCACCGGCAGCTGGGATGACTTCCTGAAGTACCTCGACACGGTCTACGGGCCGTCCTTCGCTCCCGAGTACCTGGCGTTCGCCTGCCCGGTCGAGGGCGTCCCGGACGACGTCTGGCACGCCGCCAAGATGATCTTCCCCGACCCGCAGGCGTGGCTCGACAACCCCATCCCGCAGCTCGATGGGAAGACGGCGCGCGAGGCCATCGCCGCCGGCAAGGGCGACGCCGTGCGCGAGATCATCACCCAGGTCTCCGGCTTCTTCCTGCCGCCCCCGGACGAGGTCCGCCCGTGGGTGGATCCCGACGAGGGGAGCGCCGAGGGGTGAGCCGGCGCATCCTGGTCGCCGAGCCGAGCCGCACCCTGGCGACGCTCATCCAGCTGACCCTGCGATCGCTGGACGCCGAGCTCGAGTTCGCCAACGACGGCCGCGAGGCGCTGACCGCCGCCCGCGAGCGCGCCCCCGACCTGCTGGTGACCGAGGCGTCGCTCCCCGGGCTCGACGGCTACGCCCTGGTGCACGCGCTCCGAGGGCTCCCCGGATGCGCGTCGGTCCCGGTGCTCTTGACGCTGTCGGATCACACCAGCCCCGATCCCGAGCGCCTGGCGTACCTCGGCATCTCCGACGTCCTGGCCAAGCCCTTCGAGCGCGCGGCGCTCCTCGAGCGGATCGAGGCGCTCCTCGACGCGGTCCCGGACGCCGCGCCAGTCGTCCCCGAGATCGAGGCGCGCGACACCCACCGGGTCGAACGGCCGCCCTTCCCCATCGACGACCCGCCGGCGCCGCCTCGCGAGCCGCTCTCCGTCGACATGACCGTGGCGACCGAGGTCTCGCGGCAGCTCGACGGCGCCATCGCCGCGGCGGTCGAGCGGGTGCTCCCGAGCCTCGTCGAGGCCGCGGTCGAGCGCGCGCTGACGCCCATCGTCGAGCGCGCCGTCGCCGAGCGCCTCCCCGACCTCGTCCACCGCGAGGTCGACTCGGTGCTGCCGTCCTTCGTCGGGGCGACGGTGGAGATCCTGCTCCACGAGGCCCTGGCCGCCGAGCTGCCCGCGGCGCTGGACGAGCTGGCCGACGCCCCCCTGCGCGAGGCCTCCGAGGCGGCGGTCCAGAAGGCCATGCCGGAGCTCCTCCGAGGCGCCGGGCTGGGCATCGGCCCGTGGGTCGAGTCGGTCCTGCGCGACGTCCTGCCGGAGGTCGTGCCGGAGCTCGCCGAGAAGATCGTGTGGAAGGTCGTCCCCGAGATCGCCGAGGACCTCATCCGCGATGAAATCAGACGTTTGACCGAGGAAGGTGAGCAGTGATCGAGCTGCCCAAAGCGTACGAGCACCTGGAGATCGAGAAGCGCTGGTACCCCATCTGGGAGAAAGAGGGGTACTTCACCGCCTCGGCCGACTCGGACGCGGCGCCCTACACCATCGTCATCCCGCCGCCGAACGTGACCGGCTCGCTCCACATGGGTCACGCGCTGATGCTGACCCTCGAGGACGTGCTCGTCCGCTGGCGCCGGATGCAGGGCTACAACGCCCTGTGGCTCCCCGGGACCGACCACGCCGGCATCGCCACCCAGATGGTGGTCGAGCGCGAGCTCGCCAAGGAGGGCGTCTCCCGCTTCGACCTCGGGCGCGAGGAGTTCATCGCCAAGGTCTGGGAGTGGAAGTCCCACTACCACGCCCGCATCACGACCCAGATGAAGGTCATGGGCGTGTCCGTCGACTGGAGCCGCGAGCGCTTCACGATGGACGACGGGCTGTCGCGCGCCGTGCGCAAGGTCTTCGTCGACCTCTACAACGACGGCCTCATCTACCGCGAGCAGCGCCTGGTGAACTGGTCGCCGGGCATCCACACGGTGCTGAGCGACCTCGAGGTCGAGTACAAGGACATCGACAGCTCGCTCTGGCACATGGCCTACCCGGTCACCGGCAGCGACGAGAAGCTGGTCGTGGCGACCACCCGCCCGGAGACCATGGTCGGCGACACCGCCGTCGCCGTGCACCCCGACGACGAGCGCTACCAGCACCTCATCGGCAAGACCATCGACCTGCCGCTGACCGACCGGAAGATCCCCATCGTCGCCGACGCGATCCTGGTCGACCCGGAGTTCGGCACCGGCGCGGTCAAGGTCACCCCGGCCCACGACTTCAACGACTTCGAGACCGGCAAGCGCCACGACCTCGAGGTCATCAACATCTTCGACCGCGACGCCCGCATGAACGACAACGCCCCCGAGGCGTACCGCGGGCTCGACCGCTACGAGGCGCGAAAGCGCATCGTGGCCGACCTCGACGCCCTCGGGCTGATGGTCGAGATCAAGCCGCACAAGCTCAACCTCGGCCACTGCCAGCGGACGGGCGTGCCGGTGGAGCCGCTGCTCTCCGACCAGTGGTACGTCAAGATCGAGCCGCTCGCGAAGCCGGCCATCGAGGCGGTCGAGGACGGGCGCACCGTCTTCACGTCCAAAGAGTGGGAGAAGGTCTACTTCCAGTGGATGCGCAACATCCGCGACTGGTGCATCTCGCGCCAGCTGTGGTGGGGCCACCAGATCCCGGCCTGGTTCTGCGACGACTGCGACCACATCACGGTCGCCGAGGACGATCCGACGGCCTGCGCCGGCTGCGGCGGGACGTTGCTCCGCCAGGACGAGGACGTGCTCGACACGTGGTTCTCGTCGGGGCTCTGGCCGTTCTCGACCCTCGGCTGGCCGGACAAGACCACGGATCTCGAGAAGTTCTACCCGACGTCGGTGATGGAGACCGGCTTCGACATCATCTTCTTCTGGGTCGCCCGGATGATGATGTTCGGCCTCTACACGATGGGGGACGTGCCCTTCAAGACGATCTACATGCATCCGATGGTCCGCGACGACAAGGGCCAGAAGATGTCGAAGACGAAGAACAACGTCATCGACCCGCTGGTCGAGACCGAGGTCCACGGGGCCGACGCGCTGCGCTTCACGCTGACGGCGCTGACGACCCAGGGCCACGACCTCAAGCTGTCGAAGGACCGGCTCCAGGGCTACCGCGCGTTCGCGAACAAGATCTGGAACGCGACCCGCTTCGTCCTGATGAACCTCCCCGACGAGGAGACCTTCTCCCCGCTCACCGAGGCCGACGTCGAGGCGCTGTCGCTGGCCGACCGCTGGGTCCTCCACAAGCTCGACGCCGCCGTAGACGACGTCACCAGCGCGCTCGAGGCCTACGACTTCCAGGCCGCGACGACCGCCGTCCACGCCTTCTTCTGGGGCGTCTACTGCGACTGGTACATCGAGCTGACCAAGTCGACGCTCAAGGACGGCGGCGAGGCCGCGGCGACGACCCGACGCGTGCTGATGCACGTGCTCGATCAGGCGCTCCGCCTCCTCCACCCGTTCATGCCCTACATCACCGAGGAGATCTGGACCCAGCTCCCCCTCGCCGACCGGGACGCCCCGAGCCTGACCATCGCGGCGTGGCCGAAGCAGCGCGACGCCTTCCGCGACGGGCACGCCCAGGCGCTCCTCGACCAGGTCATCGACATCATCGCGGCGGTCCGGACCATCCGGGGCGAAAACGGCATCTCCCCGAAGGCGGACGTCAACCTCGTCGTGTCGGGGCCGGACCAGGCGACCGTCGACCTGGTGACCGAGTCCGAGGCCTACCTCGCGCACCTCGCCGGAGTGACGTCGCTGTCGAGCGGGGTCGACTTGCCGCGACCGCCCAAGAGCGCCGTGGCCGTGGCCGGCGCCTGCACCGTCTACATGCACCTCGAGGGCCTCATCGACCTCGCCGAGGAGGTCGCCCGCCTCGAGAAGGCCGTCGGCAAGATCGAAAAAGAGATCAGCAAGTTCGAGAAGAAGCTCTCGAACGAGCGGTTCCTCGCCAACGCCCCGGCCGAGGTCGTCGAGGAGCAGCGCCGCCGGCTCGCCGAGGCCCAGGAGCAGCGCGCGACCTACCAGGGCAGCATCGACGTCCTGAAGGGCTGACGCCGCCGCGCGTCGTTGGCCTGGAGAGCCCGATCACGTCGACGTGATCGGGCTCTCCGCGTCTCGCGCGGACACCCCGTCCATCAGCGTTCGCTCGGTACAATCGACCGGTAGGAGCTCCGCCTTACCGTATTCTCCTCGGGCGTGAACGAATGTAATCCATTGTAACCAACCGGGCCTCTCGGGCTTGGCATGGATGCTGCTCCACAGGGGCACGAATCCAGCCAGTTTTGAGGTGCGGCATGATGGTTCGAGGTTTCACCGCCTTTTTGGCGGCGTCGTTGGCGTCCTGCGTGAGCAGCGACCGGCCGACGCTCTCGCCGAGCGACGCGGCGGGGCTCGGGACCGACGCCCTCCCGGGAGAGGACGCGCAGACGAATGACGTGAGCGGCTCGGACACGGTCCCGGACGACGCTCTGAGCGACACCGTCGGTGGCGACGCCGTCCTGGCGGACGCGCACGTAGGCGACGGCCACGACGCGTCCGACTCCACCGTAGCGATGGACACCGCGCTCGGCCTCGACGCCGACGTCGAGCTCGACACCTCCGGCGCGGCGGACACTTCTCCGGATGACACGACCTCGCCTGGCGACACCGCCGACGCGGATGGTATCGGCACGGTCGATCCACCCGTGGTCACGAGCGCGGAGCTCGAGGACGCGAGCGTCGAGCCGGGCGACTCGCTCGCGCTGACCTGGCGGACCTCCGACGCCACGGCCGTCCGTGTGGCGGCGTCCGGTGGCATCCCCACTGCGGCCCTCGCGCCCTGCGTCGAGGTCGACGACGACGGCGCCGGAGGTTGCCTCATCGCGACCCCAGCGGCGCTCGGCGCCGGCGCGCTCACCCTGTCCATCGTCGCCGTCGGGGCCTCGGGTGCCGAGTCCTCGCCGTTCTTCGTGGGCGTCAGCGTCGGACACCGCCCCGAGGCGACCCTCGTCGCGAACCCAGCCCTGCTGCCCGAGGTCGGCGGCGAGGTGACCCTCAGCTGGACGGCCACCGGCGCGGCCCGGTCGATCCTCCTCGGCTCGAGCGGAGAGGTGCTCGTCGACACCGCCCTCGACCCGCTCTGCGTCGGCGGTGCCCCCTGCGCCCCGACGGACGACGCGGTGGTGACGACTACCAGCGACTCCGCCACCTGGACGCTGATCGCGAGCAACGACTTCGGCGACGCGGCGGCCAGCGCCTCGGTGCAGCTCGAAGGTGCGCCGCGGATCGAGGCCCTGAGCCTGGGCGGCGCCGACGCCCTCGGTGGGCAGAAGGTCGCCATCTCCAAGGCGAGCGCGGAGCTCACCTGGAGCGTCGCCGAGGTGCAGCCCAGCGACGAGCTGGTCCTCGAGAGCGCTCCGCTGACCGAGCCGAACGGGAGCTGTGAGACCACCCGCGAGGTCGACTGGGTCGCCGTGCCCGGGTTCCCCCAGGCGGCCTCGGCGGTCGGCGCGGTGACCGTCGACGGCCTCGACGCGACCGCGAAGTGCCTCCGCTTCACCGCTCACGACCTCGACACCGCGGCGGGGCAGCGCGACCGCGCGGTCTTCGGGGTCTACCGCCCGCCGGTCGTGACGGCGCTCGAGGTCGAGGACGACAGCCTGCGCCCTGGCGAGCTCGCCGCGCTGAGCTGGGGCACGTCGCACGCCTACGACGTGGCGCTGGACGCCGAGCCGGCCGGCGCGGTCACCGCGCAGGACCTCATCGGCTGCTCCGTCGCCGACGGCGCGTGCGAGGTCGCGATCCAGCCGGGAGCCCCCCTCGGCGACGTCACCTTCACCCTGACGGCCCTCGGCGAGGCGGGCGCGACCGACGCGATGAGCGTGACGGTCACGATCGGCGAGGCGCCGACGATCACGCGCTTCGAGAGCACACCGGCGTCCGCGGCGTCGGCGTCACCGGTGACCCTGGCCTGGGAGGTGGACGGCGCGGACCGGCTCGTGCTCCTCGACGGTGACGAGGCCCTGCTGGACACGACCTCCGGGGCGAACCTCGCCGCCGGCGAGCGCGCGGTCGGGACCGTCACGACGACCCGGAGCTGGCGCCTGTCGGTCAGCAACGCGTTCGGAGCCGCGGAGGCCACGGCGACGACCTTCATCGGTCCCTCCATCGACACCCTGATCGTCGACGGACAGAGCGCGCTCGGGGGCGAGGTCGTCCGACCCACCGGCCCGGCGACCGTATCGTGGACCACCACGAGCGCGACCGGCCGCCACACCCTCGGGGCTGGCCCGGTGCCGACCGGCGGCGCCTGCGCCGACGCCCAGCTCGCGACGGTCTACGTCGAGGACAGCCCGGCACCGGCGGCGAGCCACGCCCTGGGCTTCCTGACGACCAACCGCTGTGTCCGGCTCGAGGTCGCCAACGCCGAGGCGCCACCCCAGACGAGCGCAGCGAGCTTCCTGCTGCGCGAGCTACCGGCGCTCACGTCCGTCTCCCGATCGCCGTCGTCCCTGCCCTCGGGTGGAGGGACCGTCGTGTTCGACCTCGAGGTCCGGGGCGCCGCGCGCCTGACGCTGACGGCGAGCTACCTGACCTCGAGCGGCAACGTCATCGGGACGACGCCGGTCTGCGACGAGGGGAGCCTCGCCTATGGCGCGCTCACGGACAGCGGCACGGACGACTGGGTCGAGTGCACCCATCAGGTCGTCCCGTGCAACATCCTGTGCCTCAACGGCGGGGTCCCGTCCGCGACGCGCAAGATCCGCTATCACCTCGCCGTCACCGACGGCGAGGGAGACACGGTCAGCTCGAGCTCTTCGGACCTGGAGGTGACGGTCCAATGAACCCTCCCGGGACCCGTCGGCGTCGCGGCCGCGGGCGACGGGTCCCAGCCCCCGCGGGAGCACGCGTGGCGGTGACTCGTGAGGTCGGCAGACGCGGGCTGAGGCGTCGCGGTCCACACCGTCGCGCGGGCTCCCCCCAACCGCGGGGGATGGCCGGCGTGGAGTGCCGGAATCACTCCGCGCCGGCCTCTTTTCTCTCCGCCATGCTGAGCCGCTGTCAGTCGCGGCTGGCGTCAGATGCGCAGGATCGGGACCGTGGGGCCGACGCTCAGCTTCAGCGGGCCGTGCGAGGCGTAGAGATCACCGTCGACCATGTAGTCGACGACGTCCCCCTCGCCGGGGGTGATGACGACCTCGCGCGCCACGAAGCCCTGCCCATTGGCCGGGCGGAGACCCCGGCCGAGCCAGACCCGCGGGAGGTCACGCACCACGTCGATCGGCTTGCCCCAGACCGCGAGGAACTGGAACGCCTCGCGGTGGCGGTCGGCCTCGGGGAACGGCGTGAAGCCGAGCCCGACCTCGCTGACGGTGCCGGCGGCGAGCGCCAGGTAAGACCGGTCCGGGAGTGCGACGCCGTCACAGACGACGGAGGCGGCGTGCGGGGTGACGATGCGGCGGGCGAACTCGCCCTGGATGACGACGCTGCCGGCCGCGCGGGTGATCGTCTCGACGGCGGTGACCGGGCTCGGGTTGTCGTGCCCCGCGCGGTAGTACTGCTCCAGGAACGTGTAGAACGCGCCGGTCCCGAAGAGGAAGCCGAGGCGCCCGTTGGCGACGAGGGTCGGCCGCCGGACGACGGGCGGCAGGGCCCCGTCGCGCGTGCTCTCGAGGAGCCGGGTGAGGTGCCTCTCGGGCTTGCCTCGCGGCAGCTTCAGCGCGTTGGCCACGGTGTTCATGGTCCCGCCGCGGAGCATCGCCAGCGGCGGCGCCGCCTCGACCCCATACACGTCGACGATGCCGCGGGCCATGATGCCCGCGGTCCCGTCCCCGCCGACGATGGCGACGACGTCGACGCCGTCGCGCTTGAAGCGCCGCGCGATGCCCTCGACCTCGTCGATGGCGCGGCTTCGGACGACCTCACCGCGGTCGCCGAGGATGCGGCGCAGCCGGTCGGTAGCCGCCGGGTGCCGTCTGATGTAGCGAGAGCGTGGGTTGACCACGACACCGATGCGGACCGTCATGGCCTCGGAATAGGACGCGGGGGCCCATCCGTCAACGCGTTCGCAGGATCCGCTACAGATGTGGCGATATTACACACCCAGCTCCCCTGGCGAGCGCCTCAAGACCCTGTTTTTACCGGCGTTTCCCTCACGGCACGCATCTTGCGACCTCGCCCGTCGGGACGCCACGCACCACACGAAGGGGGACCCGATGCGCCTGAGACACCTCGTGACCATGACCCTCGTCGCCGCCGTCGCCGCGGCAGGCTGCACCTCGAGCGGCGGTGGGCCCGCCGGGACGAGCGACACGGTCGCGAGCCCCGATACCCAGGAGCCGACGACGCCGATCGTGACGATCGACACGGAGTTCGAGGCGGCGCTCAGCACGACGCTGTCGGCGTCGGACACGATGACGAAGGACGAGCTGTTCGAGAAGTTCCTCGGCGACGCCGTACCGGCGCCGACGACCCTCGGCTACGACCCGCTCGACTCCGCCTGGCTCAGCAACATCGATCTCGCCCTGGCGCTGACCCCCGCCGAGGAGGCCAAGCTCGCCCAGAACGGCTTCGTCGTCAGCGACCGGCTCGTCTACCCGAGCTTCGGCGAGGCGCTCATGACCGTCTTCTCCGAGGACCTTCCGGTCCTGGTGACGACGGACATGATCCTCCACGCGCTGCACCGCTCGTACGACGACATCCTCAAGACGATGGAGCAGCAGATCCTCATCGGCACGCTCGAGGACGTGCTCGCGAAGACCCAGCAGGAGCTCGGCGCGATCGCGCTGCCGACCAACGACGACGCGCTGGCGGCCTACCGCGACGCCGACCTCTACCTCACCGTCGCTCGGAGCCTCCTGACCGGCACCCCCACGGCGTCCGTCACCGGGGGCGCCGTGGACCAGGCGCGAGACGACTTCCTCGGCTTCATCGCCTCGCTCCAGATGCGCAACGTCGAGATCTTCGGCAACGACCGCAAGATGGACTTCAGCCAGTTCGAGCCGCGCGGCCACTACACCGACAGCGAGGAGCTCGAGCGCTACTTCCAGGCGATGATGTGGCTCGGCCGGGTCGACCTGCGCTTCGTCGAGCAGGACCCGATCACCTTCGAGTGGGAGTTCCACCCGCGCGAGCTCGCCCAGGCGCAGCTCCTCGACCAGGCCCTCAACGCCGCCGGCGCCATGACCGGCTGGGACCGCGCCAACGACCTCATCACCATGATGGTCGGCGAGGTCGACTACATCGACTTCCGCGGGGTCCATCGCCTCCTCGCCGAGCACGGGCTCGACGGCGCCGACGCCGCCGCGACGATCTCCGGCGAGGCCCTCGACACGCTCATCGTCGAGCTCCTCAGCGGCAAGTACGGCGAGCAGCAGATCAACTCCCACTGGCTCGAGACCGACCCCTTCTCGTCGACGCCGACCCCGCTGCCGCCGTCCTTCGCGTTCCTCGGCCAGCGCTTCGTCGTCGACAGCTACGTGATGGCCAACGTCGTCTACGACAACATCATCCACGACGGCCAGAAGGTGCAGCGCGTGATGCCGAACCCGCTCGACGTGCTGTTCGTGCTCGGTAACGACGAGGTCCTGCCGCTGCTCTCCGACGAGCTCGACCGCTACCCCTACCAGGGCGCGCTCAACGCGCTGCGCTTCCTCGTCGACTACTACGACGACGACTTCTGGTCCTCGAACATCTACAACCTGTGGCTGACCTCGCTCCGGACCCTCAACGGGCCGACCCGCGAGGCGCCCTACCCGCCCGCCATGCGCACCGACGCCTGGCGCGACAAGAACGCCCACACCCAGCTCGCCTCCTGGGCGCAGCTCCGGCACGACACGCTCCTCTACGCCAAGCAGTCCTACACCGGCGGCGTCTCCTGCGAGCACCCGGCGGGCTACGTCGAGCCGCGCCCCGACTTCTACCGCTCGCTCGAGCAGCTCGCGCAGACCGCCGGTCAGACCCTGACCAACGTCGACTTCCCGCAGGAGTGGGTCCACACGCGGCTGACCCAGTTCTTCGACAACTGGGAGCTCACCATGGGGACCGTCGCCGACATCGCCCAGCGCGAGCTCGACGGGACCGAGCTGACCACCGAGCAGGTGGCCTTCCTGAAGAGCACCATCCAGGCCGACGGCGGCTGCGGCGAGCCGGTCTACTCCGGCTGGTACCCGACCCTCTACTTCCAGGAGGGCGTGGGCGAGTGGAAGCCGACCATCGCCGACGTCCACACCAACCCGAACCAGGGCCCGCTCCCGGGTCCGAACGTCCTGCACGTCGCGACGGGCAACGTGGATCTCATGGTGTTCACCGCCGACACCTGCGACGGCGCCGCCGCCTTCGTCGGCCCGGTCTTCACCTACTACGAGGTCGATCCCCACGCGATCGAGCGCTACACCGACCAGGACTGGGAGGGGATGCTCCAGGACGGCAGCGCCCCCGCGCCGCCCGCCTGGACGCAGAGCTTCCGCGCCGAGTAACCGGGGCGCCATCGAGACGACACGAGGGCGAGGTCTCGAAGGACCTCGCCCTCGTCGTATCTCGCGCATCGGCGTCGAGGGGGCCGACTGGCTCGTGGTCGCCCGACCGCCTCGGCAAGATACTTGGAACGGACGCCGGCTGGCGGCAGAGTGAGCGCACCCAGACAGCCCCGGAGGCCGCCCATGCGTCGCGCCGCGCTCACTCTGCCCGCGCTGCTCCTCAGCGTCACCGTCGCCGCCTGCCCCGCCGACGACAAGCCCCTGTCCATCGGCTCGGCCTGCGTCAGCGACGGGCAGTGCTCGAGCGGGCTGTGCCTCGTCGAGACCTGCGTCGACCCCGAGAAGGACGACGACGGCGACGACCTCGTGAACCGCATCGAGGGAGCGCTGGGGACCAACCCCTTCCTCGCCGACTCGGACGGCGACGGGGTCTCCGACCGCGACGAGGTGGTCGACGCCAACACGCCGGCGGACGAGGACGGCGACGGCAAGAACGACGCCGTCGAGAGCGCGACCGCGGACGCCGATCTCGACTGCGTCCCCGACCAGCGCGATCCTCAGGACGACGTCCAGGAGTCCGACGTGCAGAAGATCGCCGACCTCGCGTGCTGCTGCGAGGGGCGCTGCTCCGAGCACGGCCACGACGTCTCCGCCGAGTGCCGCCTCATCGAGGACGGCAAGGCGCGCGAGCTCGTGTGCACGCCGGCGCAGGTCGACAGCGACGACGACGGGGTCGCGGATCTGTGCGACGACGACTCCGACAACGACGGGATCGCCGACGCGGACGACAACTGCCGGACGGTCGCCAACGAGGACCAGGGCGACGTCGACGGCGACGGGCTGGGCGACGCCTGCGACGACGTGGACAACCGCCAGCTGTACTTCACCGAGGCGGAGATCACGACCTACTGCGAGCACACCTGCGGCGCCATCGCGAGCTGCAGCGCGAGCACCGTCCTCGTCCCGAACTGCGCGGCGAGCTGCGAGGACCAGGTCGGGACCGACGGTTGGTGGCTCGCCAACTACGGCTGCGTCGCGGACAGCTGCGACGCGGAGTGCCTGGGCGAGGCGCCGCTCCCCGAGGCCGGGGTCTGCCCCGCGGCCTGTGACGTCCTCATCGGCTGCGGCCTGGGCTGGGCCTTCGAGACGCCCTTCGAGGTGACCCGCGACTACTGCCGCGCCCGCTGCACCGCGATCGCCGGCGACGACGAGGCGGGCGCCATCGTCTCGTGCCTCGCCGAGGTCCCGCACGGCGCCGGCGAGTGCGACCTCTTCGCGGCCTACGCCTGCCTGCCCGACATGAGCCCGTGCGAGGCGACCTGCGACCGCCTCCGGGCCGACGGGGGCTGCGACGCCGGGACGCCCATCTACGACTCCTGGCCCGACCGCGACGCCTGCCTCGCGGACTGCACGGCGCTCGATCCCTACGCCCAGGTCGCGCTCATCGGGTGCGGCGGCCCGCGCGGCTGCGCGGACATCGCGAGCGCCTGCGAAGACCTCCCGACGCGCGCCCCGGACTCCTGCGGCCCCGTGTGCGACGCCTACTTCTCCCGCTGCCCGGACAACCCCCTGCCGGCGGCCGAGTTCTGCGACGCCATCTGCGCCGGCGCGGCGGCGACGATCCCGTGGCTCGACCCCGACGCCGCGGCGGCCTGCCTGGCCGCCGCCGACGCCTGCGACGACCCGGACGACGGGCCCGGTCTGCTCATCACCTGTCTGACCGGCGTCGCGCCGCGCTGCGCGGACGTCTGCGACACGATCAGCACGTGCGCCGACGAGATCGGCGGCAGCGCTCCCGAGGACTGCGAGCCCGGCTGCACTTCCCAGCTCCTGACGTTCCCCGACCAGCTCGAGCCCATCCTCACCTGCGTCGAGGACGCCGCGAGCTGCGGCGAGAAGCTCGCGTGCATCCCCCGCGACCTCGACGAGCAGCTCTGCAGCGACGCGTGCGGCAAGCGCGCCGAGTGCGGCACCCTCGGTGACACGACCCAGGAGCAGTGCGTCAGCGACTGCCTCGACACCGGCGGAAACACCGCGGTCGACGTCTGCCTGGCCCTGACCAGCTGCGAGCTGATCCAGGACTGCGAGGCGCAGGCCCAGCTCCAGGTCCCCGGCACGTGCGTGGAGGCGTGCGCCGCCGACGGCGACCTGTGCAGCGAGCGCGGCGACTGTGAGCTGACCTGTCAGGGGGTCGTCGGCGCCCTGCAGACCCAGGGCATCAGCGCGCAGTGCGCCGCGGACTCCCTCGGCGCGCGGTGTGAGTACGCAAACGCCTTGTCCTGCCTCGCCCGGTGACCCCGGGCGGCGCGCGGGAGGCCGAGGAAATACCGGGGCGACCTCAGCCGTGGTAGGGGGTCAGGCCACGCCGACCGAGGCCCCGTGACCGACGCCCTGCTCGACAGCTTCAAGAAGCTCCTCAACCGCCGCATCGGCGTGCTGCTCATCCTCGGCTTCGCCTCGGGCCTGCCGCTCGACCTCACCGGCAACACCCTCAAGGCGTGGTTCACCGAGAACGGCATCGACCTGACGACCATCGGGCTGCTCTCGCTCATCAAGCTCCCGTACGTCCTCAAGGCGCTGTGGTCACCGCTCCTCGACCGCTTCGTCCCCCCGTTCCTGGGACGCCGGCGCGGCTGGATGCTCGTCACCCAGATCGCGGTCGTCGTGGGCCTCGTCGCGATGGCCACCTCGGCCCCGACGTCCAGCCCGGGACCGCTCTGGGGGTTCGCCGTCTTCGTCGCCTTCGCCTCGGCCAGCCAGGACATCGTCCTCGACGCGTACCGGACCGACGTCCTCCACGACCGCGAGCGGGGCTTCGGCGCGGCCATCTTCGTCGCCGGCTACCGGGTCGGGATGCTGGTCGCCGGCGGCTTCTGCTGGGTCATCGCGGACGAGGTCGGGTGGCCGGCGGCCTACATGACGATGGCCGCGCTGATGGGGCTCGGCGTGGTCGCGACCTTCATCGCCCCGCGGCCGGAGTTCACGGTGAAGCCGCCCCAGAGCCTCGGCCGCGCCGTCGTGGATCCGCTGCTGGAGTTCGTGAGGCGCAAGGACGCGATCTGGCTCCTGCTCGCGGTGTTCCTCTTCAAGCTCGGCGACGCCTTCGCCGGCTCCCTCTTCACGCCGTTCCTGTTGCGCGGGCTCCAGTTCACGGCGACCGAGGTCGGGGTGACCCTCAAGACCGTCGGCTTCGCGGCGGTCATGGGCGGGATGCTGGTCGGCGGCCTGATGATGACGCGGCTGGGGCTCTGGCGCTCGCTGCTCGTCTTCGGCGTGCTCCAGGCCGTCTCGAACCTGTTCTTCATGGTCCTGGCCGAGGCCGGCCACGACTACTCGCTGATGGTCGCGGGCGTCGCCATCGAGAACGTCACCGGCGGCATGGGGACGGCCGCCTTCGTCGCGTTCCTGATGGCGCTCTGCAACAACCGCTTCACGGCGACCCAGTACGCGCTCCTGTCGGCGCTCGCGACCCTCGGTCAGATCGCCATCGGCCCCTACACGGGCCCCATCGTCGAGTCCGTCGGCTGGACGAGCTTCTTCGCCATCTCGGGCCTCGTCGCCGTCCCGGGGATCCTCCTGGTCGCCCTGCTCCGGCGGACCATCCACGGGCTCGAGCACGACCCCGAGGCGCCGTCGTCGACCTGACCTCGACGCGGAGCTCGGTCCCGAGCGAGCGCCCCGCCCCCGCGCACGTCCCTCGGCCGCGCGCGACCTGCGTTCGAGCGCCGCGAACGCCAAGCCCATTCGGGTCATCTGACCGACCGATCGCGACCACCGCGGGCGTTTGCCCCGGCGACGGCAATGTTACAAGCCATCGGTATGCGTTGCCGGTAAATCGTACCGGCAGGCGCGGATTCCCTATGGGGCAGAATGCCCCAACCCATGAGGATCTGAGGGAAAGCGATCCTGGCACGGGCCTTGCTCAGGTCTCGGTCGCACGTCAGCCACGGTCGGCGTGCACGACGAACGAACCCTGAGGAGCACATCAGACGCCTGTCCGTCCTCCGACGTTGCGGAGGACACCGACCAGGCGTCACGCGGCGACGCGACCGATCACGACCGGCAGGCTCACATCCGCACCATTAGAGCGGGCCGGTCGCCTGGGGCGCCCACCATCCGGGGTGCGCGCCTCACCCTTACATCGGCCCGAGAGGCCACGGTGCCCGCCCGGCACCGAGTCGTTCACGACCGACAGGCACATCACCCGCACCAATCGTGCAGGTCGGTCGCCTGGGGCGCCCACCATCCGGGGTGACGCGCCTCTCCCTTACATCGGCCCTCGACGGCCACGGCGCGCGGGCGCCGACACCACCACGACCAGCAGGCTCACATCCGCACCATTAGAGCAGGTTGGTCGCACGGGGCGCTCACCATCCGGGGTGTCGCGCCTCACCCTTACATCGGCCCTCGACGGGCCTCGGCGCCCCTGGGCACTGCGACCCTCGTCAGCTCGCGGAGCCGCGCGCGCCGTCTATCACGACCGGCAGGCACATTCACCCGCACCAATCGTGCAGGTCGGTCGCCTGGGGTGCCCACCATCCGGGGTGTGGCACCCCTCCCTTACCCGCGGACGGCCCGTCCTCCGGGGCGCAAGACGCCCGGAGGGCGGCCGACGCGACGATCACTCGACGGCGCCTGCGGCCGTCGCGCGGCGCTGGTGAGCGTGTCACCAGCGCCGCGCGCCTCTCTCCCGCGACCGGCTACTCGTCCGGGCTCAGGTCCCAGGCGCGGCACTTGTTGTAGAGGGTCTTCGGCGCGATCCCCAGGGCGCGCGCCGTCTCGCCCCGCCGCCATCCGTGGTGCTCGAGCTGAGCCGTCACGATGAGGCGCTCGGCCTCGGCCAGGGTCGCGTCGAGGGGCACGGCGATGCTGTCGTCAGGCGCCGGGGCCGTGTCCGACGGCCGGCGGGTCGGCGCGACCGCGGCGAGGCCGAGGTCCTCCGGCTCGATGACCTCGCCGCGCCGGAGCACGTAGGCCCGCGCGATGGCGTTCTTGAGCTCGCGCACGTTGCCGGGCCAACCGTGCCGCTCCACCGCCGCCCGCGCGGCGTCGGAAAGGACCGGCAGCTCGGCGGCGCCGGCCTCCGAGGCTGCGGCCCCGAGGAAGTGCTCGACGAGCAGCGGTAGATCCGACCGACGCTCCCGGAGCGGCGGGACGTCGAGGGGAAGCACGTGGAGCCGGAAGTAGAGGTCCTCGCGGAAGCGCCCCGCCTCGACCGCCGCGCGGAGGTCCTGGTGGCTCGCCGCGACCACCCGGACGTCGACCGGGATCTCACGAGGCCCGCCGACCCGACGGATCATCCGGGACTCGAGGACCCGTAGCAGCACCACCTGCAGATCGAGGGGCATCTCCGCGATCTCGTCGAGGAAGAGGGTGCCCCCCGACGCGCGCTCGAAGGCGCCCTCGTGGTCTCGCTGCGCGCCGGTGAAGGCGCCGCGCACGTGACCGAAGAGCTCGCTCTCGGCGAGCTGCCGCGGGATCGCGCCGCAGTTGAGCGCGGCGAAGGGGCCGCCCCGGCGCCGCGACAGATCGTGGATGGCGTGGGCGACGAGCTCCTTTCCGGTCCCGCTCTCGCCCTTGATGATCACCGGCAGGTCGCTCGGCGCGACCCGCTCGATCTGCTCGTAGATGCGCCGCATCCCCGCCGAGCGGCCGACGAGCCCCTGGAAGACCCCGCGCCCGATGAGCTCCTGGCGGAGGCGGCGCGCCTCGTCCCGATCGGCGAGACGCTCGCCGACCCGGGCCAGGGTCGCGGCGAGGAGCGTGGGCTTGAGCGGCTTCGTGAGGAAGTCGGCGGCCCCCTCGCGCATCGCCGCGACGACGCGCTCCACGCGGCGCTCGCCCGTCAGCATGACCACGGCGCAGCGGCTCGGCAGGCTCGCCAGCGGGCCGACCATCGTCATCCCGTCGCCGTCGGGCAGGCCCAGGTCGACGAAGGCGACGTCGAGGGTGCCGTCCTGCGCGATCAGCTCACGCGCGGCGGCGATGCTCTCGGCGGTCCGGACGTGATAGCCCTCCGCTTCGAGCAGCGTCGACAGGGCGTCGCGGCTCGCGACGTCGTCCTCGACCACCAGCGCGCGACGCGTCACCCGCTTCAATCGCTCACCTCTCCATCGAGGGCGTCGAGCTGCTCGGCCAGGCTCCCCGCCGCTCCTCGCGCCGCGTCGATGCTGCGGCGGAGCGCCTCCAGCTCGCCCTTGCCGGCCTGGAGCGCCGCCACCTCGAGCTGGAGCGTCAGGCCGTTGAGGGCGTTGCGCGCCGCGTGGATGATCTCGCGCCGTTCGTCGTCCACGTCACCTCCTCCCGATGCGCATCAGCGCGCGCCGCTCGGCCCCGAGCCGCCGCACCGTGGACACGAGCGCGTTCGGCTTGACCGGCTTGGAGAGCACGGCGCCCACGCGCCGCCGGAGCGCCTCGGCCTCGCGCACGTCACCGCTACACACGATGAGGGGTGTCGTCGGGGCGATCGCCGCGAGCTGCCCGATCAGCACGCGGCCGTCGTCGCGCCCGAGATCGAGGTCGGTCACCACGACGTCGGGGCGGTTCGCCGAGAAGGCGCGCATCGCGTCCTCGATCGTCGCCGCCGTCCAGACCTCGAGGCCGCTCGCCTCGAGGAGGATCGACAGCGCGTCCCGCACGTGCGGATCGTCGTCGACCAGCAGCACGCTGAGCCCGCGCGCCACGTCGTGGAGCTGGGTCGCGGTCGGCACCTCGGGCCGGGGCGTGCCGGTGGGCGCCAGCGGGAGCTCCGCCACCGCGCGGGTCCCGCCGCCCTCGGCCGCCTCGAGCCGGAGCTCGCCGCCGTGGTCCTCGCAGACGTTCTTGCAGATGGCGAGCCCGAGGCCGGTCCCGGCGGCCCCGCGGGTCGTGAAGAAGGGCTCGAAGACGCGCTCGACCAGCTCGGGAGGGATCCCGCGGCCGTGGTCGCGCACCTCGAGGCGCGCGCGGCCCGGCAGCTCGCCGATGCTCATGATGACGCGAGCGCCGTCGGGCGAGGCGTCCACGGCGTTGGAGCCGAGGTTGATGGCCAGCTGCAGCAGCTCGTTTGGCGCGCCCGCCACCGGGCGACACGGGTTGATGGCGAGCTCGACGGCGACGGCGCGGGGGCGACCGCGCGCCGCGACCACCACGCTCGCCTCTTCGAGGACGGCCGCGAGGTCGACCTGCACCTTCTCGGGGGCGTCCCGGCTCCCGAAGAGGGAGCGGACGCGGTCGACGACACTGCTCGCGGCGCGGGAGGCTCGGAGGATCGCGTCGGCGTGCGCGACGATGTCCGGGTCCTTCGCGCCCACGCGGATCAGCGTCGCGTGGGTGACGATCGCGGTCAGGGCGTTGTCGAAGTCGTGCGCGACACGACCCGCGGTCTCGCCCACCGCGATGAGGGTCTGCGTGGAGGGGTACCGGACGTCACTCATCGGCGACACCGTATCACGGGCGGTCGACCGGCGCGCGCCCAGCTGCTCCAGCTGCTCCAGGCCACCTCCGCCGCGCCGCCGCGGCATTGTAACCGTGGGGGTTCCGGGGATTCCCCTTAGTTTGTTTGCGCAACCTCCCGTTGGTATCGTAGCTGCGTTCTCACGAACGCGGCTCGCTCGACGACGACGACGGAGGTCCATGCACAAGTCCAACGAGGCCATGTCCCGTGGCCCCGCGTTGGTCCGCTACTCGACGGAGCCGGACGAGCTCGTCGGGTTCATCCTCGATGGCCGCTACCGGGTCGACGAGGTGCTCGGGCGCGGCGCGATGGGGCTCGTGCTGGGTGCGCGGCACGTATTCCTGGACCGCGCCGTGGCGATCAAGGTGCTGCACCCGACGCTCCTGCTCGTCGACGAGACGCGTGAGCGGTTCCTGCGCGAGGCCCGCGCGGCCAGCCAGGTGGACGACGAGACGGTCGTCTCGGTGACCGACTTCGGCGTGACGCCGGAGGGGCTCCACTACCTCGTGATGGAGTACCTCGAGGGCGCGGATCTGTACGCCTACACCGGCGCATACGGCGCCGTGTCGGCGCGGACCGCGGCGCACATCGGCGTTCAGATCTGCGACGCGCTGATCGCGATCCACGACGCGGGGTGGGTACACAGGGATCTCAAGCCCGAGAATATCTGGGTCATGGCCGGCTCGCCGCCCGAGGCGCCGACGGTCAAGGTCATCGACCTAGGGATCGCGGCCGTCATGGACGAGGCGCGCACCGGCGTCGACGGCGCGCGCCTCACCCGGACCGGGCACACCGTGGGGACCGTCCACTACATGTCGCCCGAGCAGGCCCTCGGCGAGGAGGTCGACGGCCGCTCGGACCTCTACTCCCTGGGCTGCATCCTGTGGGAGCTGGTCACCGGCGAGTGCACCTTCGAGGGCACGAGCCAGATGGCCGTCATGATGAAGCACATGTCGGAGGCCGCGCAGCCGCCGTCATCGCGCAACCCGCGGGTCCCGAAGTGGTTCGACACCGTGGCGCTGCGGTGCCTGTCGAAGCGCAAGGAGCACCGCTTCCTCTCGGCCCGCGACTGCCGCGAGGCGCTGAAGGCGGGCCTGGAGTCCGAGCCGGCCGACCGGATGCCCGAGACGATGGAGAGCCGCGTGGTGGCCCGAAAGGCGCCCGCCCCGACCTTCGCCGAGACCGGCACCGCCAACGCGCTCGTCCTCCCACGGCAACGCCGCTGGCCGCTCCTCGTAGCCATCGCGCTCATCGTGGCCGGGATCGTCGTCTGGCAGGTCTCGGCGTCGGACGGCGAGCCGGCGGGCCTCGCGCCGCCGGTCGCCGACGCTCCGGTGGTGACCCCGGCCGAGAACGCGGCGGGCGCCGAGACAGGTGAGCCCGAGGTGCCCACGGTCGCCGGCACACCGGCTGACGGCGTCCTTGGTGAGGCCGAGGCCGAGCCCAGGGCCGACGACGCCGCGGTGGCTGCCGGAGCCGACACGGCCGCCGAGGACGGGGCACCGGCTGCCCCGTCGCTCGTGGTGCTGCGCTTCGACGTGAAGCCCGACGGCGCGGTCGTGAGCCGGGACGGTCAGGCGCTGGGCAAGACGCCGCTGACCGTCGAGGTCCCGCGCTCCGAGGACGAGCACACCTACACCATCGCCCACCCGCGGCGAGAGACGCGGACCATCACGCTCACCCACGACCGCGACGTGACCATCGCGCGCCGACTCGCGGCGCGGCATCGCCCGGCGACCGGGCGTGTGGTCAAGGACCGCCCCGAGGCCGTCGAGACCGACTCGCCCGGCGACCAGACGACGACCAGCGACAACGCCAAGCCTGTGGCCACCGACGCTCCCGGCGCGACGACGAAGCCGGTGGATGACTCGACCACGACGAACGGGTCCGGCGGCGCCAAGACCGACGGCGGGATGAAGCCCGGAGGCGACGCGTCGGACGACGACCCGCCGACGGGGCTGATGCGACCCTCGCTCCCAGGAGCCGGTGGCGGATGACGCGCTCTCTCCTCTGTGCAGCGCTGGTGTTGGGGCTCCTCCACGTCGCCGCCGCGCCTCCGGACGCGACGCCCGACCCGCGCCAGGTCGAGGCGGTCGAGATCTACGCCCAGGGCGAGGCCCAGTTCAAAGCCGAGCGCTGGGACGCCGCCGCCGGGCTCTTCCAGAAGGCCTACGACACCTGGCCCGACCCGGCGTACCTGTTCAACATCGCGCTCTCCTTCGAGAAGGCGCAGCGCTGGCCGCTGGCGATCCGCTACTTCGAGCAGTTCCTCGCCGAGGCGCCGGAGACGCCGAACCGGCCGGACGTCGAGCGGCGCCTCGTCGCCGCGCGCAAGAGCCGCGAGGCTCGGCGCGCGAACATCGACGTCGAGTCCGATCCCCCCGGCGCCACGGCGCGGATCACGACCAGCGATGGGCTGCCGCCATGTACGACCCCGTGCACGCTGCGGGTCGACCCCGGTCCGACCACGGTCGTCGTGACCTACCAGGGCGTCGACCGGGTCTCCACCAAGAGCCTCGACCCGGCGGACAGCTGGCTCGTGAGCGTCCGCTTCGAGCAGGAGGTCGTCGAGCCGACCGAGCCCGACCGGACCGGCGCCGCGGTCTCCTGGGTCATCGGGGGCGCGGGGCTCGTCACGGGCATCGTCTTCGGGGTGATGGCCAGCGATGACTACGACAAGGGCAAGGCGCTCGCGGACGAGTCGCCGCTGTCGGCCGACGACTATCGGACGCTGGCCGGGCACCGAAAGGACCTGAAGGACCACAGCCTGGTCGCGGACGTCGGCTTCGGCGTCGCAGTGGTCGGGGCGCTGGTCGGTGCCGTCCTCTGGGCGACCGGGGACGCCGACGCGCCCAAGGTCGACGCGCGGACCGGCGTGGGGGGCGTGTCATGGCGCTTCTGACCGGCAGCCGCGTCGCGCTCGCGCTCGCGCTGACCATGACGCTGGGGACGGGCTGCTCGCTGATCCTCGACCCCGACGACCTGACCGCCGAGCAGCTCGACGGCGGCGCCGAGGACTCCGACGCCGGGGCGGACACCGCGCTCGGGGACACGCTCGTCGACGACACGAGTGACGACACCCAGGTCGCCGAGGACACGGCGACGGACAGCCACACGGTCGACGACACCGAGGTCGCCGATACGGCGGACACCACCGACACCACCCTGCCAGACACCACCGTCGTCGACACCGCGCTATCGGACACCGTCGAGCCCGACGACACCGTGGAGCCGGTCGACACCACGGTGGACACGGTCGAGCCGGTTCACGTCGTGATCGCCCACTCCGGGGCCGGAGGGTGCGAGCTCGACTACAAGACCCAGTTCCTCGACCTGACCGCCTGCCCGCGGACCTGCCCCGAGGTGGGCGGCTGGACGCTGGTCTTCGACGCCACCCAGAGCACCGGCGTCACGAGCTTCGACTGGGACTTCGAGGTCACCAACCAGTACAAGGTCACTCCCGAGAGCGCGAGCTCCGGTCGGGTGGAGGTCAACCTCGACGTCCCCTCGTGCGACCTCTTCTCGGGGTCGTCTCTGGGCTCGGCCAGTATCTACGCGACCCTCTACGTCAACGGCGACACCGTGACGGAGTACTCGGCCAAGCTGGACTTCTCGGTCCGCTACTTGTCATCGACCTGTGGCGCGACGCAGGGGGACTGCCCCGACCCGCCCTGACGCCTGGCCACGGAGCCGCCCATCTCGACCACGCCGCGAGCTCACCGGGCCTCGGCCGCTCCCTACCGCGCCGCGGTTCGCCTCGCTACGCTCGCCGTCGTCCTGGCCGTCGTCTCCGCGCCCTCCGATGGGCACGCGCGCAGCTGGCCGCCGAGCGACGACGGGCCTCGCCGAACGGCGGGCTCGGACGTCGCCATCGACGCCTCACCGCCCGGGAGCGCCTGGATCGCGGCCGACGACGCCGGGGCACCGACCGTCCTGTGGGGCGCGGACGCCGTTCCGGCCCAGCCCGAGCCGGTCGCCGCGGCGCGCTGGCACCTCGCCCGTCAGCGCGGTCACTACGGAGTCTCGGCCGACGCGCTCGGCTCGCTGCGCGTCCACCACGTGCACCGCACGCGCGGCGGCGGCAGCGTCGTCTGGTTCACGCAGGTCGTCGACGGCCTCGAGGTCTACCCCGCGCGGGTCTCGGTCCTCGTCGCTGCCGACGGCGCCCTCGTCGCCGTCGGTGGGCGCCCGCACGAGCTGCCGACGCCCGCCGCGCGCGGGGACGTCCGCCCTGACGAGGCCGTCGCCATCGCCCTGTCGGACCTGTTCGAGACGCCCATCGACGCGGCGCTCCTGAGCGACGCCGGCCCCCGCGCCGACGGGTGGCGCGGCTGGACGCTGGCGCCCGGCGCCGAGGTCGCCGCGGGGCTCGCGTTTCGTGAAGAGGCGCGGACGCGGTCGATCTGGACGCCGACGCCGTGGGGGCTCATCCCCGCCTTCCGCGTCGAGGTCCAGGCCCGGTCACTCGACGACGACGACCAGGCGTGGGCCTACCTGATCGACGCGTCGAGCGGCGCGGTCCTGCGCCGGGTCGATCTGGTCCACGACGGGTCGTTCCGGGTCTGGCTGACGGACGATCTGCGCCCCGAGGCCGGCCCGGAGGAGGACTATCTCCCGCACCCCACCGGCGTCCCACAGTCCGGCTTCCCCGCGTACGTCGCGCCCGCGCTGGTCGAGGTCACCGCGTTCAACACCAACCCCGACGGCGAGAGCGACCCGTGGCTGCCGCCCGACGCGACGACGCTGAGCAGCAACAACGTCGACGTCTACCTCGACCTCAGCGCGCCGAGCGGCTTCGGCGCTGGGGATCACCGGCCGTCCACGAGCACGCCCGGCGTGTTCGACGCCCTCTACGACCCGACGCTGGCTCCGAACGCGAGCGACGCGCAGCTGAGCGCGTCGGCCCAGCCGGTCTTCGTCCTCGCGAACTGGCTCCACGACTGGTACTACGACGCCGGCTTCGTCGAGGCCGTCGGCAACGCCCAGGTCGACAACTTCGGCCGCGGCGGGTGGGGCGGCGACCCCGTGGTCGTCGAGGCGCAGGACTACGGCTTCGGCGGCGCGGCCAACATGCTCGTCCCCGGCGACGGCGCCTCGCCGCGGCTGCAGGTCGGCAACTGGCCCGGGTCGCCCAACCGGCCCGGCGCGCTCGACGCGACCATCGTCGGGCACGAGTGGATTCACCACATGCACCTCCGCCTGGTGTATTGCCTCGCGTCGCAGTGCATCGCCGAGAGCGAGGGCTGGTCGGACTTCCTGGCGCTCCACATGCTCCTCGACGAGGGCGACGACCTCGACGGGAGCTACGCGATCGCCACCTACGCGGCGCGTCAGATCTCGCTCGACTCGGCGTACTTCGGGGCCCGCCGCTACCCGTACTCGGCCAGCTTCGCGAACAACCCGCTGACGCTGCGCCACATCGGTCAGAGCGCGGCGCTGCCGACGAGCGCGCCGCGGAACCCCTTCACCGGTGGGACCAACAACGAGGTGCACCGCGCCGGCGAGGTCTGGGCTCAGATGCTGTGGCAGGCCTACACCGAGCTCCTGCGCGACACCCTCGGGCCGACCCCGCGGCTGAGCTGGGACGAGGCCCGGCGTCGGATGTCGGAGTACGCGGTGACGGCGATGATGCTGGCGCCGGTCGACCCGAGCTACACCGAGCAGCGGGACGTGCTCCTGGCCGCCGCGCGCGAGGTCGACGCCGATGACTTCGCCGCGTTCGCGCGGGGCTTTGCGGCCCGGGGCGCCGGGACCTGTGCTGTGGGCGCGGCTCGCGAGTCGAGCAGCTTCGACGACGTCGTCGAGGGCTTCGAGGTCGCCGCCATCCCGGTCGTGACGTCGCTCGGGATCGACGACGGGCTCGCGAGCTGCGACGGCGACGGCGCCCTCGATGCGGGCGAGGTCGGGCGGGCGCGGTTCCGGGTCGCCAACCTCGGCGCGGTGCCGATCACCGGCGCGACCCTGAGCGTCGTGAGCGCCGTCGACGCCGTGACGCTGCCGGACGGGGGCGTGGTACCCCTCGACGACGTCCCGGCCGGCGGCGAGCGGGTCGTCGAGGTCCCGGTCGCCCTCGACGCCGGAGCGGTCGGCCCGGTCGACGCGGTCCTGGAGCTGACGCTCACCACCCCGAGCGTGTGCGACGGCGAGCAGGTGTACACGGTGAGCGCGCTGGTCAGCTACGAGCGGGTCCCGGCGAGCACGTTCGTCGAGACCGTGGAGCTCGACGCCGCCGGCTGGACCGCCGCCGGGACCTCGGGCGTCTGGTCCATCCGCCGCCTCGCGCCGGGAGACCACGCCTTCCACGGCGCCGACAGCGGCCGGCAGACCGCCGCGCGGCTCATCAGCCCGCCGATGACCGTCGCCCCCGGCGCTGCGCTGTCCGTCGCGCTGAGGCACGCCTACCGCTTCGAGGCGGACATGACCGGGGACGGCCCGACGTACTACGATGGGGGGATCATCGAGGTGTCGACCAACGGCGGCGGCTCCTGGCAGGACGTCGCCAACCTGACCACATCTCCCTACCCCGGGACGATCGTGAACGGCTCTAGCCCACTCGGCGGGCGCGCCGCCTTTGTCGGCGAGAGCCCGGCGTACCCGGAGCTCGAGGCGCTGACCCTCGACCTCGGCGACAGCTTCGGCGGTAAGACCGTTCGGCTCGCCTTCACGATCGTCACCGACGCCTTCGTCGGGGACGCCGGCTGGCTCGTCGACGACGTCGCGGTCTCGGGGCTCGTCGCCCCGCCCTTCGACGCCGCGGTCGCCGCCGTGTCGCCCGAGGTCTTCGCCGACGGGGACGACGACGGCTTCGGCGCCGGAATCGGCGCGCCGCTCTGTCCCGTCCCCGACGGCTACGCGGCGCTCGACGGCGACTGTGAGGACGGCGACGACGCGATCTTCCCAGGCGCGACGGAGGCCTGCAACGGCGCGGACGACGACTGCGACGGCGACACCGACGAGGCCCTCTCCTGCGACGATCCCGGCCCGGAGAGCGCGGCCGAGCCCGGGCCGGAGCAGGTGGTCGAGCCGGGACCGGAGCCCATCGCCGAGCCCGGCCCGGAGCCGGTCGTCGAGCCCGGCCCCGAGCCGATCGCGGACGACGAGGTCGTCGAGGATGTGGACGACGCCGACGTCGCAGAGGCCGTCGAGGACGTAGACGACACCGATGTGATCGAGGTGTACGAGGACGTCGACCTCACGGCCGACACCGGGGCGAGCGGCGACACCGACGAGGGCGACGGCGCGACCGCCGTGGACACGGCTCCTACGGCCGATACCGCGCCGGGGGCGGACACGGTCTGGCTGGCCGACACCACGCCAGAAGAGGACACCGCGGCCGGCGAGGACGTGTGCACGACGGGGGACTGCGCGCCGGACACGGCCGCCCAGGGCGGGCGCTCGAGCGGGTGTAGCGGAGGCGGCGGCGCGCCGGGGTGGGCGCTCTGGCTCGGGCTGCTGGCGCTGCTCGGGCGTCTCAGGGGAGCGCTATCCCGAGGTCTCGCAGCCCGGCGTCCATGAGCGGCGCCCAGCCTTTGTTGGCGATGGGGCTGGCGGGGCTCGGGTGGGGGACGCTGCCGATGACGACGCCGTCACTGTCGCCGAGGAGCGCCCTGGCCTTCTTCTCGGCGAACTTGCCGATCCCGACCACGAAGCGCGGCGAGAAGTGCGCGATGGTCCGCTTCAGCGCGTCGTCGCAGGCGCTGAACAGCGGCTCGCGCTCGGCCTTCGGCAGCTTCTCGGGGACGCGGTTCCGGCCGGTCTCCTCCATGAAGACCAGCGGGCAGTAGTTGACGACGACGAAGCGGTCGAAGAAGGCCTCGGCGGTGCCGAAGGTCTCCTTGGCCCAGCCCCAGAGGCGCGCGCCGCTGACCTCGCTGCGGGTGCAGTCGAAGCCCTGGATCGGGCGCTTGGGGTGCTCGACCTCGGGCGTTCCGACGGGCTCCTCGATCCCCATCCAGTCCCGCGCGAAGCCGACCTCGCCGAAGGGGACACCGCACTGCGCCATCCCGAAGGGCCCCGGGTTCATCCCGATGAGGACGATCTCGCGCTGCGCCTGGCCGAAGCGTCGGCAGTAGGCGTCCCAGGGGCGACGCGCATAGACGAGGGGGTTGTAGACGTGGGTCACGGGCGGGCCGAAGGACATCGGCGCGAGCGCGGCGATCAGGTCGTCGGTGATGGCTTCGAGGGACACGGCGCTCTCATCGGGTCGAGGACGGTCGTTCGGGCTCAGGTCGACTTGATCAACCGAGGATCAACTATCGATCAAGTCATCTACTAATCAGCTACTTCACCTTGTCGCCGAAGGCCTCGCGGACGACCTTCTCGACGTCGGGCCAGAGCTGCTCCCAGGTCGGGAGCTTCGCGTAGGTGTGGCCGGTGGAGTGGTGCTTCTCGTCACGGTTGTAGCCGATGAGGTAGGGCGTCCCCAGCTCGCGGATGACCGCCGAGGACTCGAGCATCACGGCGCCGATGAGCTGGTTCTTCTCGTCGGTCAGCCGGAACGTGTAGTGGTAGACGAGGTCGCCCTTCGGCTCGAAGGTCTCGTAGGCGTACACGTGGACCTTGCCGACGTCCTTCTGGTCGAAGCAGAACTCGCGGAGCCCGCGCACCCGCTCGTCGTCCGAGGTCTTCCACATCTGGATGAGGGCGTCCCGCGCCTTGGCGGCGCGCGCCTTGTCGCCCATCCCATTGAGGGCCTGGAGGACCTTCTTCTGGATGTCGAAGTCGCCGGGGTCCACGGCCAGCGCCTTCTCCCAGCGGCTCAGGGCCTCGTCGTACTGGTGGCGGTTGTAGTGGGTCTGCGCCGCGTTGTAGTAGGCGTCGATGTGGCGCGGGTCGACCTTCGTCGCCGCGTCCCAGCGCGCGATGGCCTCCTCGAAGCGGCCGAGGTCGCTCAGGACGACGCCGCAGTTGTAGAGGGCGTCCGAGAGCTTCGGGTCGATCTCCACGGCCTTGTCGTAGGCCTTCACGGCTTCTTCCCGACGGCCGAGGTGGGACAGGAGCCAGCCGCGGACGTAGTGCTCGATGGCGACGTCCGGGTGGGCCGCGATCTGCTTGTCGATCTCGCCGAGCAGCTCGCCGAGGAGCTTGGCGTTGGCCGGATCGGCGGAGCCGCGCTCGAGGATGGAGGTGGCCTGCTTCTCCTCCGGCGTGGCGGCCCCGGCGGCGGACGCGAAGGACGCGAGCGCGAGAACGAGGGCGAGCAGCGTGAGCGTACGGGTCATCGGGCCTCCGTGAGGTGGACGGCGGGGACCATAGCGCCCACCACGCCGGGGAACAACGCGCGACGCGTCACCCCGCGTCCCGCTCCGCCACCTCGACGGGCAGGTCGACGCGAGCGCTCAGGGCGCGATGGGCGACCCGGGTGACGAAGACGGTCGCGACCACCGTCGTCACCAGCCCGCCCCAGAAGAGGGCGTGCTTCAGCGTGTCGGCCTCGCTCCCCGGCGCGACCGCGTCCCCGAGGGCCGGCAGCGTGGATCCCAGATAGGCGTAGAGGAGCGTACCCGGCATCATCCCGAGCCACGAGGCCAGGGCGAAGCGGCCGACGCCGATGCGGGTCAGGCCGACGGCGTAGTTGAGGAAGTTGAACGGCATGACGGGCGACAGCCGGAGGAGGAAGACCAGGGTCCCGCCCTGCTCCTCGACGGCGCGGTCGACCGCCTGGAGGCGTGGGCTCCGGGCGACCCGCCGCGCGACCCGGGCGCGGAAGGCCGTCCGCCCGAGCAGGAACGCCAGCGTCGCGCCCACGACCGAGACCGGCGACACGAGGAGGAACCCCCAGAGCGGGCCCCAGGCGAAGCCGGCGGCCATGGTCAGGATCGAGCCCGGCACCGCGAGCACGATCGCGACGACGTAGACCAGGGCGTAGAGCGCGACCCCGGCGGCGCCGAGATCGTGGACCCAGCCGACCAGCGCGCCCAGCCACTCCCGGAGCGGGAGCAGGGTCAGCGCGGCGGCGACCGCGCCGACCAGCACGAGCACGAGCAGCGCGATCCGCCACATCGGGGCGCCGGTCCCCCGACGGCGGGGGCGCTCTTCGCTGGGTTCCGGCGCGGGACGCGACATGCCGGGCCAGTATAGCGCGCATCGCCGTCGCGGGCGGCCCGACAGCGACAGCGTCCGGGAATGGAGCCTTAACCAACAGGCCAGTGCCGGCCCCTACCTTCCACGATCGCGGCGCCGCCCGGATCCTCGCCCCATCGACGGTACCGGAGGCGCCTCCAGACCGAGCGTCTCCCTCTCTGGCAGCGAGGTAGGAGCCGGCCATGGACGACCTCTTGTTCGCGCGGTCCCAGATGGCGATGTCGCTGGCGTTCCACATCCTTTTCGCCGTCGTCGGCATCGGGATGCCGCTCTTGATGGTCATCGCCGAGGTGCGCTGGCGGCGGACGCGGGATCCGGGGTGGCTCGACCTGGCGAAGCGCTGGGCGAAGGGCACGGCCATCCTGTTCGCCGTCGGCGCCGTGAGCGGGACCGTCTTGAGCTTCGAGCTCGGCCTCCTCTGGCCCGAATTCATGGTCCACGCCGGCCCGGTCGTCGGGATGCCGTTCTCCCTCGAGGGCTTCGCCTTCTTCCTCGAAGCGATCTTCTTGGGGATCTACCTCTACGGGCGGGACCGCGTGAGCGAGCGGCTCCACCTCGGCTCGGCCGTCATGGTGCTCGTCTCGGGGGCGCTGTCCGGGATCTTCGTCGTGGCCGCCAACGCCTGGATGAACACGCCGGCGGGCTTCGAGGTCGCCCCGGACGGGTCCTTCACCGACATCGACCCGTGGGCGGCGATGCTGAACCCGGCGATGTTCACCCAGACGCTCCACATGACGATCGCGGCGTTCTTGACCGTGGGCTTCGCGGTCGCCGGGATCCACGCCTGGCGCCTGCGCCGCCACCCGGACAGCGCCTTCGACCGCCGCGCGTTCTCCGTGGCGTTCGTGGTCGGGGCCGTCGCGGCGCTGCTCCAGCCGATCAGCGGGGATCTGTCGGCCAAGCACATCGCCGAGCACCAGCCGGTCAAGCTGGCCGCGGCCGAGGCGCTCTGGGAGACCCAGCGCTGCGCTCCGCTGACCATCGGCGGCGTCCCCGACGAGGAGACCGAGACCAACGCCCTCGCCATCGAGATCCCGTGCGGCCTGTCGATCCTGGCGTTCATGGACCCCGACGCGGAGGTGATGGGGCTGAAGGACGTCCCGAAGCGCGACCGGCCGCCGGTGGTCATCACCCACCTGGCCTTCCAGATCATGGTCGGGATCGGCGTCGCCCTCGCCGGGTTGGGCCTCTTCGGCCTCGTGTCGTGGTTCCGGCGCAAGCGGCCGCCCCTCGGCCGGCGCTTCCTGACCGCCGTCGGGCTCGTCGGGCCGCTCGGCTTCGTCGCGCTCGAGGCGGGCTGGGTGGTCACCGAGGTGGGACGCCAGCCGTGGATCATCCACGGAATCATGCGGACCGAGGACGCCGTGACGCCGATGTCCGGCCTGTGGGCGCCGTTCGCCGCCTTCACGGTGCTCTACCTGGTCCTCGCCTTCTTCGTCGTCCTGCTGCTCCGGCGCCACGTCTTCCTCGCGCCGAAGGGCCCGGACACCGCCCCCGAGAAGCCCGCGGAGGTGGCGTGATGCTCGCCGACATCGTGGCCCTCGTGCTGTTCCTGGCCCTCGCGACGTACACCGTGACCGGCGGCGCCGACTTCGGCGGCGGCGTCTGGGACCTCCTCGCCAGCGGCCCCCGCCGGGACGCCCAGCGCGACGTGATCTCCCGGGCCATCGGCCCGATCTGGGAGGCCAACCACGTCTGGCTCATCCTGATGATCGTGGTGCTCTTCGTGGCGCTCCCCAAGGCGTTCGGAGCCATCGCCACGGCGCTCCACATCCCGCTGGTGTTGATGCTCATCGGCGTCGTCCTGCGCGGCGCCGCCTTCGTCTTCCGCGCCTACGACCCGGTCGACGGCGCCTCACGGCGACGCTGGCGCCGGGCCTTCGCCATCGCCAGCACCATCACGCCCGTCTTCCTGGGCGTCGTCCTCGGCGCGATCGCCGGCGGCGCGCTGCGCATGGACGCCGCGACCGGCCGCCCCACGGTCGGCTTCTTCGAGGCGTGGCTCGCGCCGTTCCCCTTCCTGGTCGGCGGCCTGACGCTGTTCCTCTTCGCGTACCTGGCCGCGGTCTACCTGACCGTCGAGGCCGACAGCGAGCCGCTCCGCGACGACTTCCGCCGCCGCGCCCTCGCCAGCGGCGTCGGCGTCGGCGCCCTGGCCCTCGCGACGCTGCTCGGGGCCCACGCCTGGGCGCCCCGGCTCGCCTCCGGGCTGACGGCGCAGTGGTGGTCGGTGCCGCTCCACCTCGTCACCGCCGCCACGGCCATCGCGGCCCTCTACGCGCTGTGGAGGCGCCGCTTCCGCCTCGCTCGGCTCGCGGCGCTGGCCCAGGCCGTGCTGGTCGTCCTGGGCCTGGCGGGCTCGCTCCACCCCTACGTGATCGCGCCGGACCTGACCTTCGAACGGGCGCTCGCGCCCGCCTCGGTCGTGGTCCCGATGCTCGTCGTCCTGGCGGCCGGCGCGCCGCTGCTCGTCTGGGCGATCGCACTTCTGTATAAGGTCTTCAAATCGCAGCAGGCCCCCGGGTCTCCTGGCCCGGTTGATCCCGATTGACTCCGATTGAGACCCGGTCGTCCGCTGCGCGAAGCGCCGAGCCGCCCATGACCACCCACGACCGCATCTACCTGGACTACAACGCCACGACGCCGCTGCTCGCGTCGGCGCGAGACGCCATCCTGGCCGCTCTCGACGGCGGCTTCGGCAACCCGTCGAGCAAGCACTGGGCGGGGCGCGCCGCCCACAACCAGGTCAAGGAGGCGCGCGCGGCGGTCGCGCAGCTGGTCGGCGCCGAGGCCGACCACGTCGTCTTCACCAGCGGCGCCACCGAGGCGATCCACCAGGTCATCCGGAGCCAGCGCTGCGGCCGCCTCGTCTGCACCGCGATCGAGCACCCGGCCGTCCTCGGCGCGGCCGAGGGGGACCGCCGCGAGGTGACCCTCGTGAAGCCCGTCGCCCGCGGGCCGGTCACCGTCGACGCGGTGCTGGACGCGGTGGACTCCGGGCCGCCGCCGGCGCTCGTCTGCGTCATGGCGGCCAACAACGAGACCGGGATCCTCAACCCCGTCGCCGAGCTCGTCGCCCCGCTCCGCGAGCGCGGCGTCCCGTTCATGGTCGACGCCTCGCAGCTGGCCGGGAAGCTCCCTATCGGCTACGCCCCGGACTACCTCGTCATCGCCGCCCACAAGCTCGGCGGACCGAAGGGCGTCGGCGCCATCGTCGTCCACCCCGACGCGCCGCCGCTGGCGCCCGTCTTCCACGGCGGCGGCCAGGAGGGCGGCGTCCGCAGCGGGACCGAGCCCGTCCCGGCCATCGCCGGCTTCGGCGGCGCCGCGGCCTGGTCGGCCGAGCACATCGCCGCGCTGGGCGCCCGCTACGCGCGGCTCCGGGACCGCCTCGAGGCCGGGCTCCTCGCGGCGCTGCCAGGCTCCTTCGTCGTCGGCGCCGACGCGCCCCGTCTGCCGAACACCAGCTCCTTCATCCTCCCCGATGGCATCGAGGCCGAGGCGGTGATGAGCCACCTCAACCGGGCCGGCGTCGCGGTCAGCGCGGGGAGCGCCTGCCACTCGGGCTCGGTGACGCCGTCGCGCGTCCTGCTCGCCACGGGGCTGACGGCGGCGGAGAGCTTCCGCGCCCTGCGCCTGTCCCTGGGCCACGGGACGACCGACGAGGAGATCGACCGGGTCCTCGACCTGCTCCCCGCCGCGGCCCGGCACGTCGCGCGATGATCCTGCGCGAGCTCGGTCGGATCGGCTACCTCGGCGCCCTCGAGCTCCAGGAGGCGGCGCGCGACCGCGTCCTCGCCGGGGGCGACCACGAGCTCCTCCTCCTCGAGCACGACCCGGTGGTGACCCTCGGCCGGCGCGGCGGGGTCGTCGACCGCGCGACCCTGGCGCGGCTCGAGACCCCGGTCGTCGAGACCCGCCGTGGGGGGCTGGCGACCTGGCACGGCCCCGGGCAGCTCGTCGGCTACCCCATCGTCCATCTCGGCCGGGCGCGGGTCGACGTCACGACCTTCGTGCGGCGCCTCGGTGACCTGATGCTGGCCATCGCGGGGCGCCTGGGCGTCACCGACGCGGCCTACGACGACGCCCGCCCCGGGATCTATCGAGAGGGCCGCAAGCTCGGCAGCGTCGGCCTCCACATCCACCGGGGCGTGACGATGCACGGCTTCGCCCTCAACGTGGACGTCGACCTCGCCGGCTTCCAGGCCATCGTCCCGTGCGGCCTCGCCGGCCTCCACGTCTCGAGCCTGGTCCGCGAGGGCGCGGTCGGCGCCACCCTCGACGACGCCCTCGCCGCGGCGCGCGAGCTGGCGCCACCCACGCTCCTGACGGTCAGCGCCGGGTGATCGTGTAGCCGCTCTTCGACGCCTGCGTCCGCGGGACCCGTCCGGTCGCTCGGAAGGCGTCGTAGCCCTCCTCGAGGGTGGTCCAGAACGCGGTCAGCTCGGCGTCGCCCTTCGACGCGGTCGACAGCGCGCGCGAGCAGCTCGTCGTGTCGAAGCGACACGGGAAGACGTGGACGGGGATCCGCCGCTGCCCGCCGTCGCGCGCGAGGACCATCGCGACGTAGAGCCACTCGATGGGGTCGTCCTGGAGCGGGATGCAGCCGATGGTCACGCAGTCGCCGTGGATGAAGATGTCGCCGCCGGGCGGCCGCCCCGCCGCGCGGGCCCGGTCGACCGCGTTGGGGTAGTCGAGCCCGAGAGACAGGTGATAGCTCGACCACGGGTTGAAGCGGTCGATGCGGTAGAAGCCCTCGGGGACCTGGCCGTCGCCGGACCGCTCCTTGGGGCCGAGGACGCCGCTCGACGCGCAGATGGGGAAGGTCTTCACCCGCACCAGCCGCTCGCCGGTCTTCGGCTCGGCCCACAGCTCGAGCTGGCCCTCGGACTTGAACGACCGCAGGAACACGCCGCGCGGCGGCCACGCCGCGTCCGCCGCCCGAAACGTCGCCTTCACGTCGGCGTGCTGCGCCTTCCACGCGGCGGCGACGCGCCGGTTCTGCCGCTGCTTGCTCGCGTAGTCGCCGGCGAGCGCCGCGGGGCAGGCGACGACGAGCGCGAGGAAGATCATCAGGGGGGTCTGCCGTCTCATCGCCGGCCCAACGCGCGGGCGCGCGCCCCGATTCCGATCCACCGCGAACGCGGGGCGGCCGCTACTCGCAGCTGCACGGCTCCGAGAGATCGACGCACGTCGATCGGTTCGGCGAGCAGTTCGAGCACCAGCCGAACCAGCTGGAGTTGTTCGCGCAGGCCGAGAACCCACCGTAGTCGCGGCAATCGCGCTCGACCGTGACACAGGCGCCGCCTTCATCGCAGAGGCGTCGGCGGATCCCCTCGAGCACGCCGCCGCCCCCCACGAGGTTTCTGCACTCCGCCTCGCCGCACGCGACCCCGGCGCACGCCGAAGCGCGGGGCACGGTCTCGATCTCGCAGCGGTGCCCCTCGCCGCAGACGCCGACGACCTGGCTCCCGGAGCAGCTATCGGCGTCGTCGCAGAACGGCGGCTCATCGAGCACGCTGCAGTCGCTGGTGGACCCGCAACACAAACCCTCGGCGCAGCAGAAGCCGTTCTCGCAGTGGCCGCTGACACACTGGGCGGAGCGCGTGCAGGCCTCGCCGTCCGCCGTCGCCCCGACGCACGCGCCGTTGACGCACGTGGCGCCGTCGATGCACGCGGCGTCGCCCGCGCAGCCGGTCACGCAGGCGCCGCCGTCGCAGGTGAACGCGCCGCAGCCCTCGGGGTCGGGGTTCGACACGCAGGCCCCCGCAGAGTCGCAGGTCGAGCCGCTCGTCACCAGATCCCCCATGCACACCGGACCCGCGCAGGCCGCGCCCGCGCACACCGTCGGGTCCACCACGGTCATCACGTCGCACTGATGGGTCGTCTCGTTGCAGCTGCCCGACGTCCGTGTCCCCGAGCAGCCCCCGCTCGCGGCGGTCGCGCAGTCCTCGGCGGCGAACAGGGCGCAGGCCTCGTCGCCGCCACAGCACGTCCCCGACGCGCAGCAGAAGCCGTTGTTGCAGTAGCCGGACTGGCACTGGCTCGGCGTGTCGCACGGGGCGCCCGGGAGGCCGACGAAGCGGCACTCGCCGCCGTCGGCGCAGAACGCCCCGGGGCCGCAGCCGACGACCGCGCTGCAGCTGGTCTGGCAGCCGATCCCGCCGCCGCAGACGTACGGGGCGCACTCGCCGTAGGTGGCCTCGTCGGTGACGCCGTCGCAGTCGTCGTCCACCCCGTTGCAGACGTCGTCGACCGGGCCGACCTCGCCGACGCATGCGCTGGGTGCCCCGCCGATGCAGCTCAGCGCCCCGTCCTGGCAGGCGCCGACGCCGCGGGTCTCGGGGTCGTGGCTGTAGCAGGTCGTCTGGGTCTGCCCGGTGAGCGGCGCGTGACCGCAGCCGTTGACCACCGAGCAGTCATCGAGCGTACAGGGGTCGTCGTCGTCGCAGTCCACGTCGGCGCCCGCCGGCACACAGGTGCCCCCCTCGTCACAGCGGTGGGGGACGTGGAAGACGCCGTCGTCGGCGCAGACCGGGTCTTTGCACGGGGCGTTCACGCACCCCTCGTTGGTCGGGACGGTGTCGGTGACGCAGACGGCGTCCTCGCACCGCCCGACGACCTGGCTGCCGCTGCAGCCGTCCGGCCCGTGGGCGTCGCACACGGGCGCCTGGTCGAGCCCCGCGCAGTCGGCGTCCTCGGCGCAGCAGACCGCGCTCGGGCCGTCGCAGCAGTGGCCGTTCTCACAGTAGGCGGACTGGCAGTCGCTGGCGTCCTCGCAGACCGCGCCGTTCGAGCCGTTCGGAGCACAGGTCCCACCGTCGCAGCCGTAGCCGGGGGCGCAATCCGTGGGGCCCTCGCAGCTCGTCCTGCAGCCGGCGACGCCGGCGCAGGCCCAGGCCCCGCAGAGGGCGACCGGATCCTCGTCGGTGTCGCCGTCGCAGTCGTCGTCGACGCCGTTACAGACCTCGTCGCCGGTGCCCGGCGCCTCGCAGGCGCTGAGCCCGTCGGCGATGCAGCTCCGCGTCCCCTGGCAGGCCTCGGGGGCGCCGAACGCGGTGCAGGTCGTCGACGCCCCGGTCATGATCGACAGCGGCGTGCAGTGCTCGCAGGCACCGCTCTCGGGGCGGCACTGCCCGTCGTTGCAGAGGTAGCCGGCGGGGCACTCGGGCAGGTCGTCCCCGCAGACCAGGCCGCAGAAGCGGCCGGCGTCACCGAGATCGACGCAGCGGTTGAGCGTGAGCCCGTCGGGGATGAGGTTGCAGTCGCCGTGGCTCGTACACGGCTGGCAGAGCGTGACGTCGCGCTCGGCACAGACCCGCGCGACGAGCCCGTCGTCGTGGGTCAGCAGCAGGCAGGTCAAGTCCGGCGGACAGGCCTGCACGGCGCAGGTCTGTGGGCAACGCCAGCCCTCGGCGGTCGGCAGGCACCAGCCCGCCGCGCACTCCGAGTCGGCGTCACAGGGCGCGCCGGCCGGGAGCCCGGTCGTCGTGCCGTCCGGGGCGCTCGCGGTGTCTCTCGGCGCGGTGTCGGCGCTGGAGACGTCCGTCAGCTGGAGGCCGCCGCCGCTGTCACCCTGCGAGAGCGAGCCCTGCCCCGCCTCGTCGCCCCCACATCCCAGCGCGAGAACCGCGGCCCCGAGGGCGAGGGACGCGACCGCGCACGGTCGCGCCCCGAGCCTTCGGGCGAGGCGCACGCTGGGGAGCGGGCTAGATGACATCTAATCGAGTCCCTGCTCCTTGAGGGCGCGCAGGCGGAGGCGCAGCGCGTTGATGCGGATGAAGCCCTCGGCGTCCTGCTGGTCGTAGACCGTGTCGTGCTCGAAGGTCGCGAAGGAGTAGGAGTAGAGCGAGTTCGGGCTCTTGCGCCCGATGAGCGTGGCGTTGCCCTTGTAGAGGCGGAGCCGCGCGTCGCCGTTCACGCTCTCCTGGGTGTCGCTGATGATCTTGCGCATCAGCGTGCACTCGGGGCTGAACCAGTAGCCGCGGTAGATGAGCGACGCGTAGCGCGGGATCATGCTGTCGCGGAACAGCATCACCTCGCGGTCCATGGCGAGGCTCTCGATGGCCCGGTGGGCGGCGTGGAGGATCGTCACGCCCGGGGTCTCGTACACGCCGCGCGACTTGATGCCGACGTAGCGGTTCTCGACCAGATCGACGCGGCCGATGCCGTGGCGGCCGCCGAGCTTGTTGAGCTTCTCGAGCAGCGCCTGCGGCCCGAGCTCCACGCCGTCGAGCGCGACCGGGAGGCCCTTTTCGAAGGAGACCGTGATCTCCTCGGGCTCGTCGGGGGCCTCGAGGACCGGCGTCGTCAGCAGGTAGGTGTCACGCGGGGGCTCGTTCCACGGGTTCTCGAGGATCCCGCCCTCGAAGCTGACGTGCATGATGTTGCGGTCGATGGAGAAGGGCTTCTCGACCGTCGAGGTCACCGGGATGCCGTGCTTTTTGGCGTAGGCGATGAGGTCGCTGCGGCCCTTGAGGTCCCAGAAGCGCCAGGGCGCCATCACGCGGACGTGCGGGTTGACCCCGTAGCTCGCGAGCTCGAACCGGATCTGGTCGTTGCCCTTGCCGGTGGCGCCGTGCGCGATGGCGTCGGCGCCGTACTCGAGGGCGACCTCGGCGAGGCGCTTGCCGATGAGCGGTCGCGCCAGCGACGTCCCCATCAGGTACGTCCCCTCGTAGACCGCGTTCGCCTGGACGGCGGGGAACACGAAGTCGCGTACGAACTCCTCGGTCAGGTCCTCGATGACCGCGGCGGACGCGCCCGTCGCCTTGGCCTTGTCCTCGAGCCCGTCGAGCTCCTCCTGCTGACCGACGTCGGCCGTGTAGCAGATCACCTCGCAGTCGAAGGTCTCCTTCAACCAGGTGAGCATCACGGACGTATCGAGCCCACCGGAGTAAGCCAGCACAACCTTCTTCACGTCGCCAAACTTCTCGAGCACTTCGTCGCCACCTCGTTCCACCGGGAAAGACCGCGTTTGTGGGTCAGCCCCGCCATTTTCGCAACTCAATTGTTGTAGCGGCCGCTCGATCTCCTCCGCGACGGTCCGAGCGGCCTCGGGGCCCCGTCGCTGCTGGGTCAACCGGTCAAGGTCACCCGCGCGATGCGATCGCAGCGGAAGGTCTTCGCGACGTCGTCGAGGTGACACCACGCACGCAGGTGCGCCACCCCGCGATGGGCGAAGAGCGCCAGCGGCGTCACCGGCCGCACGCGTCGCCCCTTGCTGCCGCCGTGGTACTGGATCTCCACGCGGTGCTGATCGGCGATCGCGAGCTCGAGGGCGCGGAGGCGATCGGGGACCTCGACGACGAACTCGTCCGGGGTCGGCACGTCGACGCCCGCCTTGACCCCGAGGTCCGCGAAGGTCTTCGCGCCGGTCCGCTCGACGCACGCGGCGAGCAGGTTCCGCGTGTGAAGCGCGTCCGCGACGGCGCGGTGAAAGGTCATGTCCTCGACCTCCTCGCCGGAGATGTAGCGCCGGAGCGCCGCCAGCCCGTACTTCGGCGCCTTGGGGAGCGCGCGGCGCGCGACCTCGAGGGTGCACACGAAGGGGTGCTCGGGGAGCGTCAGCCCGAGCCGCAGGGTCTCGGACACCAGGTACGCCAGGTCCGAGCGCGCGCAGTGGGCGAGGACGACGGTGTCCTGCGGCGGGCCGAGGAAGTCCGACAACGCCGGCCAGACCTCGTCGAGCTTCGGCTTCCCCTGGACCATCGCGTCGTCGATGCCGGTGAGCCGGCTCACCACCTCGGGGATGCGCAGCTCCGGATCGACGAGGACCTCGAACACCGGGCCCGGGATCACGCGGCCGTCGGCGCCGAAGCGAAACCGCACCGCGCCGACCTCGACGACGCGGTCGTGGCCGTGAGCGACGCCGGTCGCCTCGAGATCGAGCGCGACCAGCTGGAGGTCACGGAGTGGGCGCGAGGGGAACATGCGGCGCGATGCTACCGCAAATCGCGGAGAGGTCGACCCCCGAGCATCGACACCGCGCGCGAGGCCGCCGCGCAGGTCGGAAGCGGAGCCGATGCTTGCTGCCCGGGCAGGGCCGTGTTAGGCGCCGTCGTGATGATGCGCCAGCTCCTCGTGGCCTCGGTCGGGCCGGCACTCGAAGCCGCGACCGGATGCGAGACCAGCGGCTCCCGCGAGGACGCGCTGGCGGTGGGCTGCGTCGCCAGCGGCGGTGGTTCGGGAAGGCGCTTGCCCAACGGCGAGATCCCCCGCATCGTGCTGAGCCGGCGCGCACCGCTGACGAGGGCCGCGCGCCGACCCGGCAGCGCCGGGCTCGACGCCCCATCGGTCGCGTCCCCACAACCACCCTCCCGATCGCTCGAGGCGGAATGAGCAAGCGCACCCTGGTGATCCTGTTCGGCCTACTCGCGCTCGCCGGCCTGGCGGACGCGACGTACATGGCGTGGGACCACTACCAGCATGCCATCGACCCCGCGTACGGCGGCGGGCTGTGCGGGATCGAGTCCGGCTGCGACATCTCCCGCGGTGAGTCGGGCGAGATCCTCACCGGGACGCTCAGCCCGGGGATCCCGCTGGCCGTCCTCGCGATGGGCTTCTACATCGCGTTCCTCCTGTTGACGTGGTTCCGCGCGCGGCGCCCGGAGGACCGGACGCCGGCGCGTATCCAGCTCGGCCTCGCGGCGCTCGCGAGCGTCTACTCGATAGCGCTCGGGGTGTACTCGCTCGCGGCCCAGGGCGCGCTCTGCGAACTCTGCTCGGTCATGTACGTCGTGAACCTGCTGCTGCTCGCGGTCGCCTGGCGCGGGCTCGGCGAGCCGATCGGCGGCTGGTTCAAGAGCGTCTGGGGCGCCGTGCCCAAGCTCACGACCGGAGCCGTCGCCGCGACGTTCCTGGCGGTCGTCATCGTGGTCTACGCGCTCTACAGCAACCGCGTCCGGACGGTGCTGGCCGCGCAGGTCGAACCGGCAGCGAACACCGCCCTGAAGACCGACGACCGCCCGTCGAAGGGCCCCGAGGACGCGCCGGTGCAGATCGTCGAGTTCGCCGATCTCCAGTGCCCGCACTGTAGCCACCTGTTCAACGCCCTCGAGGAGGTCCACGCCTCGCGCCCCGACGAGGTCCGGGTGACCTTCATCCACTTCCCCCTCGACAAGGCCTGTAACCCCGCGCTCAAGCAGGAGTTCCACCAGAACGCATGCTGGCTCGCGTCGGTGGCGGACTGCGCCGGTCGCCAGGGCAAGTTCTTCGAGGTGACCAAGGTCCTCTTCGAGAAGCAGCGCGGCGACAACAACGACGAGCTGCTCGATCTCGTGCGGGGGCTCGGCGTCGACGGCGACGCGCTCGACGCGTGCATGGCGTCCAAGGAGACCGGCGAGCGGATCCTGGCCGACATCAAGCAGGGGCTGTCCCTCGAGATCAGCGGCACGCCGGTGTTCTTCATCAACGGCCGGCGCATGTCGGGCGCGCGCTCGCCGAAGGTCCTCAACGAGCTCATCGACGAGGCGCTGAAGGACGCGAGCACGCGATGACGGCGCACAAGGCGGCGATCGGGGTCTTCGACTCGGGTATCGGCGGCCTCACGGTCGCCTCGGAGATCGTCCGGCGCCTGCCGAACGAGGACCTCATCTACCTCGGCGACACCGCGCGGCTCCCCTACGGCACGAAGTCGGCGGCCACGGTCGTGCGCTACGCGGACCGCGCCGTCGAGCTCCTCCTCCGCTACCCGGTCAAGCTCGTCGTCATCGCCTGCAACACCGCGTCGGCCCACGCCCTCGAGCCCCTCCGAGCCAGCTCCGAGCTACCTGTGCTCGGGGTCATCGCGCCCGGCGCCCGGGCCGCCGCCGCGGCCACGAAGGGCGGGCCGATCGCCATCACCGGGACCGAGGCGACCATCCGCTCCCAGGCCTACCAGAAGGCGCTGACGGCGCTCCTGCCGGACGTCACCCTGCACGCGACGCCGTGGCCGCTGTTGGTGCCGCTGGCCGAGGAGGGCTGGGTCGACCACCCGGTGAGCCGGCTCACCGTCCGGACCTATCTGGAGCCCTTCGTGGAGCTCGGCGTGGATACGCTGGTCCTCGGCTGCACCCACTACCCGGTCTTCAAGCCGCTGATCCGCCAGGTCCTCGCCGAGGACTTCGGCGGCTACCCCCTCGCGCTGGTCGACTCGGCCGAGGCCGTGACCGACGAGCTGAGCGCGCTCCTCGACCACCGCGACCTCCACGCCCCCGCGCGGGACGGTCGTCGCTCGTTCTTCTGCACCGACGCCCCCGAGCGCTTCGCGCGTGTCGGGACGACCTTCTTCGAGGGAGAGGTCGCGCCGGTCTTCCCCGTCGACCTGTGACCGCCGGAGCCACCATGCGCCGCCACCTCGCCTGGATCACCGCGCTGACCGTCACCGCTCTCCTGTCGGGCTGCGTCTCGATGCACTACCAGCCTCGCAACACGCCGTACCTGAAGATTGTGCAGGTCGACGGCGTGCAGAAGTTCCGCGTGGGTGACGTCGACTACAGCGGCGGGATCCTGGGCGGGCTCGACGGCGCCGTGGCCAGCGTCCCCGAGGCCCTCGCCCACGCCGAGGAGGCCGAGTCCGACGCCGTCATCGGGCTGATCCTGACCATCGTCGGGTCGACCCTGGTCGGCCTCGGCACCGGCGCGCTGACCTCCGAAGCGGTCGGCACGAGCTCCGACGACGGCATCTTCGGCTCGGACACCGGCACCTTCGGCACGATCTTCCTGGTAGGCGGCCTCGCGACCACGGTCGGCGCGATGTTCGAGCTGAGCAGCGCGACCGCCCATCAGGTCGACGCCATCAACATCTTCAACGACACCATGTGGGAGCGCGAGCACGCCGACCAGCCGATGGTCACGCCCGGGCTGCCGCCGCTCCGCCCGCTGGAGGAGCGCGAGCTCTGAGCCGCCCCCGAGGAGCGAGTGAGCCCCGTGCGAATCGTCCAGCCCACCGAGCCCGGGCTCCGGAGCGTCCCCGCCCCGCCCTGCGTCGCCGTGCAGCGCTACCCCGAGCGGTACCGCGACAAGCTCCTCGTCGACACGCTCCACGACGGCGACGCGTTCCCTGCGCGGCTCCTGGCCAACCCGCGCGTCAAGGCGGCGTGGGATGACGGGAGCCTCGAGGAGGCCTTCGAGCTGCACCGCGACTGGGGCGCCGACCTCGTCGCCGGGCACCTCGCCGCCGCCCTCGGCCTGCCCGGGCACCACAAGGTCGTCCCCGCCCGCGTGGTCATGGACTTCAACCGCTTCCCCGGGGCGAGCCCACCCGACGCCGACCCGCTCGAGCGCCGCGCCCTCGGCGAGCCCCTCGCGGAGCTGCTCACCCACGACGACAAGCGCCACGTCCTCGAGGACCACTACGACGCCGTCAGCCGCGGGATGGACGCGGCCATTACCGGGCGTCTCATCAAGCTCGCCATCCACACCTACGACGAGCACAACGACAGCCGGACGCGGCGCCCCGAGGTGAGCCTGCTGACGCGCTCGGACAGCTATCAGCGCGACTCGCGGCTGCCGTACGGCCTGTTCGACCCGCTGTTTCCGCACATCCTGGTCGAGTCGTGCGCCAAGCCCATCGTGCGGGACCGGATCGCGCTGACCCTCGAGCGCGCCGGCTTCGCCGTCGAGCACAACTACCCCTACAACCTGCCCGACGGCTCGGTGGAGATCCGCTGCCAGCCGTGGCTCTTCTTCCAGCACCTCCGCGACCGCTACGAGGCCGAGCGCCCGCAGTCCCGAAGCGACGCTGGCTACGCGCAGGTCTGGGAGATGCTGCTCAACACGAACCTGCGCGGCGGCGACGCGCTGAGCGCCTACCTCCACCGCTTCCGCCTGCCGTCGGGCGACGTCGCCCCGTTCGAGCGCGCCCGCGAGGCCTACGAGGCGCTGAGCCGCTGGGTCTGCGAGCGCCCCGAGCTCGTCGAGGCCTACCGACGCTCCCACGACCGGACCAGCACCATCACCATCGAGGTGCGCAAGGACCTCGTCTGGCGCTTCGTGGACGGGCGTCCCGTGGGCCCCCGCGAGGACGTCGCCCGCGAGGTCGCCTACACGATCGCGCAGGCGGTCGCGACGTACCTGCGCGAGGACCGCGAGTTCCAGACCCGCGCCCGCTGACGCGAGCGTGGCCATTTCGTGCGATTCGCGCTAGATTCTGCTGCGGTGCAACGCGGCTCACGAGCCACCGTGGCCACGCACCGCTCTGACAGAATCACGCAACGCACAGGTCGCCATGTTCTCGAGACGAGCTCTCGCCCTGGCCTCGGTGTCCCTCGTCGCCGGGTGCGCCGACGCCCCCGCCCCGTCGACCGGCGCCAACGTCGCCATCGCCATCGCGCCCCTCGATCTGCCCGGGGTCACCAACGCCGACTGGCGGCTGACGGTCACCAACGGCGACGACGACGTCGTCTGGACGCGCGACATCAGCGCCGACGCCTACGGCGACGGCGCTGGCTCCGTGAGCTACGTCGGCACCTGCGACGCCGACGCCCCGGCGACGACGGTGACGATCGAGCTGCTCGACCTCTACGACGCGAGCTCCGGCGCGACGCCCATCCCGGCCGGGGACTACGCGAACCCGGGCCCGATGTCGCGAGACGTGACGTGCGTGGCCGACGCAGACGTGCCGGTCGACTTCGACGTCACGGTCGCCCGGCGCGCGCTGCAGGGCTTCTTCGACGTGGCGGTCAGCTTCGAGGACGTCTTCTGCTCGGCCAAGCTCGACTGCGTGGACGATGACGGCGAGACGCTGGAGCTCCTCCACGTCCCGGGCGGCGGCCGCGGCGACACGGTCGTCCTGGGCTTCGCGTGCACGGGCGGGCTGGGGGCGTCGACCGAGACGACCCTCTACCTCGACCCCGTCGTCGTGACCTGTGGCGCGGACACCGCGACGGTCGACCCGTCGGGCGGACCGGGCAACCTGACCACCGACGACATCATCGAGAACGGCGCCGATCTCTTGTTCGGCGCCGCCGTCTACCGCGGCGACGAGCAGCTCGGCTTCCACAAGCGTTACTGGAACCTCGCCCTCGGCTTCAACGGCGGCGCGGACTGCCGGCTGACCACCCGCGGGACCGCCTACGACGGCGCCTTCGACGAGCTCACGACGAGCCCCGACACCGTCTGGCCGGTCATCGACTGGGACGTCGAGCTCACCAACGGCAGCGGGACACGGACCTGCACGACCCACGAGGTCGACGACGGGGCGGGCGTCGAGACCGAGTACACCACCCTCGGCGCGAGCGAGACCTTCGCCTACGGCTTCGGCCCGAGCGGCCCCTTCACCGGCGTCGTCGGCATCAAGATCGCCGGCAGCGGGCGGACCTTCGAGGACGACACCGTCGCCGCCACCTGCGACGACTACCTGCATCCCCCGGCGCCCTACGCCTACGAGGGCGCGACCGGGGACGGGACCTACACCATCGACCCCGACGGCGCTGGAACCGGCCTCGCTCCCTTCGACGTGACCTGCGACATGACGACCGATGGCGGCGGCTGGATCGTCGCCGAGCATGACTGGGTCGGCCTCCTCGTGCCCGACCGGGCCGCCGAGGGACCGACGCAGCTCTACCAGCGCTTCTACTACGCGCACACGAACGCCCAGCTGCTGGCGATCATGGGGGCCACCTCGACCCACCGGCAGTACTACGAGAAGAACTGCAAGGCCTCCCACATCACCAACTACGTCGGCAGCTCCTACGAGCGCTACGAGCAGGCCGACGGGAGCTACGTGAACGCCACCCTGGCCCTGTTCGGGCAGGCGGGGAACCCGAACGGGGTCCCCTGCGAGAAGAACGACGCCGTGCAGCGTCAGATGGTCCTGACCTTCGAGAACTCGCCCAACATCCCCATCATGGCGATCTGGGGCGGCGACTCGAGCGGCGCCGGCGAGATCTCGACCTATCGGATCGGCGCCTACTACGCTCGCTGAGCCTCGCGGCGCGACAGATGCCGTCGCGTCGGCTGCGCGGCCCGGCCCGCGAAGGCAGAGCCTTGGCGCGCGCTTGCGATTTGCGCTAGGTTGCAGCGCAGCGCAGCGTCGCCACGAGTGGCAACAGTCCTGCGCACTCTCCCGTCATACACGCAACGCACAAGGTCGCCATGTTCACCAGACGTGCACTCGCCCTGGTCTCCGTGTCGCTCGTCGCGGGCTGCGCCGACGCGCCCACCCCGTCGACCGGTGGCGCCAATGTCGCCATCGCCATCGCGCCCCTCGATCTACCTGGGGTCACCAACGCCGACTGGCGGCTCACGGTCACCAACGGAGATGACGACGTCGTGTGGACACGAGACATCGACGCCGACAGCTACGGCGACGGCGCCGGATCCGTGAGCTACGTCGGCACCTGCGACGCTGACGCCCCTGCGACGACCGTGACGATCGAGCTGCTCGACCTCTACGACGCCAGCTCCGGCGCGACGCCCATCCCGGCCGGGGACTACGCGAACCCGGGCCCGATGTCGCGAGACGTGACCTGCGTCGCCGACGCCGACGTGCCGGTCGACTTCGATGTCACCGTCGCCCGGCGCGCGCTCCAGGGCTTCTTCGACATCGCGGTCAGCTTCGAGAACATCTTCTGCTCCGCCAAGCTCGACTGCGTGGACGACGACGGCGAGACGCTGCAGCTCCTCCACGTCCCGGGCGGCGGCCGCGGCGACACGGTCGTTCTGGGCTTCGCGTGCACCGGCGGGCTCGGCGCGTCGACCGCGACGAACCTCTACCTCGACGACGTCGTCGTCACCTGCGGCGTGGACACCGCGACGGTCGACCCTTCCGGCGGGCCCGGGAACCTCGCGGCGGGCGACATCGTCGAGAGCGGCGCCGATCTCCTGTTCGGCGCTGCGGTCTACCGGGGCGAGGAGCAGCTCGGCGCCCACAAGCGCTACTGGAACCTCGCCCTGGGCTTCAACGGCGGCAACGGCTGTACGTTGACGACCCGCGGGACCGCTTACGACGGCGCGTTCCCGGAGCTCACCACCGATCCGGACACCGTCTGGCCGGTCATCGACTGGGACGTCGAGCTCACCAACGGCAGCGGCACGCGCATCTGCACGACCCACGAGGTCGACGACGGGACCGGCGTCGAGACCGAGTACACGACCCTCGGCGCGAGCGAGACCTTCGCCTACGGCTTCGGCCCGAGCGGCGTCTACAACGGGATCATCGGCATCAAGGTCGTTGGCAGCGGACGCACCTTCGAGGACGACACCGTCGCCGCCACCTGTAACGACTACCTCCATCCCCCGGCGGGCTACGGCTACATCGGCGCGACCGGCGACGGGACCTACACCATCGACCCCGACGGCGCCGGCACCGGCCTCGATCCCTTCGACGTGACCTGCGACATGACCACGGATGACGGCGGCTGGATCGTCGCCGAGCACGACTGGGTCGGCCTCCTCGTCCCGAACAAGTCGGTGGAGGGGCCGACGACGCTGTACCAGCGCTTCGACTACACGCTCTCGAACGCGCAGCTCATCGCGATCATGGCGGCGACCACGACCCACCGGCAGTACTTCGAGAAGAACTGCCAGGACTCGCTGATCAACAGCGAGTGGGGCGGCTCCTACACCCGCTACGAGCTCCCCGACGGGTCCCTGGTCAACTCGACCGTGGCGCTGTTCCCGTGGTCGCCGAGCCGCCTCTACTGCGACATCAACGACGCGACCCTGCGTCAGACGGCGCTGACCTTCGAGAACACGCCGAACATCCCGATCATGGCGCTCTTCGGCGGCGACTCCGGCGACGGCGGTGAGTTCTCGACCTTCAGGCTCGGCGCGTACTACGCCCGCTGAGCGGCATGTCCTCCCCATGAATGATCAACATGATTCAACATTGATCATGTGTATCGTCATCACGGGACCCCATGGACGAACGACGAGGCGACGGCCCACGGGCGGTCGGCTTCGCGCGCGCCGTCGCCCCGGCTCGGGTGGTCAGGCATGGGACCGTGTCGTTAGAGTTCTCCGGCGAGGCTGAGGCCGGGGAGGTGCCAGGTGAGAGAGCAACAGCTGAGCGACATCGTGGCCGGGCGGGCCTACGAGGACGGCCGGGCGGAGGTCCGCCGACGCGTCCTCGAGGAGCTCGCGCCGCCGCGGCGGGTCCACCTCGGCGACCACCTGACCCTCCAGTTCGAGAACACCGAGACGCTCCTCTATCGGATCCAGGAGGTCGCGCGCGCCGAGCGCCTCACGCGCGACGCGGAGCTCGAGCGCGAGATCGACACCTACGGCGCGCTCGTCGGAGGGGACGGAGAGCTCGGTCTCACCTTGCTCATCGAGATCGCCGACCCCGACGAGCGCCCGGGGCTCCTCGCCGAGTGGGCGCCCCTCGTCGATCACGTCTATGCCCGCCTCGAGGACGGCGAGACTGCGTACGCCACGCGGAGCCCGCGCGATCCCGGCGAGGACGAGCTGTCGTCGGTCCATTACATGAAGCTCGACACCGGCGGGCGGACGCCGATCGCCCTCGGGAGCGACTGGGAGGGCTACCGCGTGGAGGTCGCGCTCAGCGAGGCTCAGCGCGCCGCGCTGTCGGCCGACCTCGCCGGCTGAGCCCCAAATGCAGAGCGCTCTGGCACCAACGTGTTCTGCGCTTCTTCTCGGCCACGGAGCCACCGAGACACGGAGGCGGCACAGCGAGGCGCCTCGAGACGAGCCGCGTGATGCCGGAGCCGCATCTCCGTGTTCTCTCCGTGTCTCCGCGTCTCCGTGGTGGAAGGCCCCCGCGGTGTCGTTCGCTCGCCGCTCGGTGCCGGCGTCTCGGCTAGACCCCGACCACCGGGGCGCAGGTGGGGACGTGTCAGCCGCGGAGGACGCGCTCGAGGAAGGCGTGCTGGTCGCGCCAGGCGGCGCGGGCGGCGCGGGTCCAGAGGAAGGCGTGGAACGCGTGGATGCCGCCGGGGTACTCGACGACCGTGGTGTCGACGCCGAGGCGCCCGAGCGCGACGTTCAGCCGGTAGCTGTCGGGCGTGACCGGGTCCTTGCCGCCGGCGACGATGAAGAACGGCGGCAGCGCCCGGGCCGGGGCCTCGCCGCGCTCGAGGGTGCAGACGACGTCGGCGAGATCCATCGAGACGCTCGGGTCCCGATCGGTCAGGTAGTCGCTCGAGACCTGGCGCAGGCGGTCGTTGACGAAGCCGCGCTGCCCGAGGCGGTCGGTGTCGCTGACCTGGAGTAGCCCGCACGCAGGCAGCACCGCGCGGATCTTCGGGTCGAGGTCGAAGACCGCGCGCGCCCAGGGCTCGGGCCGCTCGTAGCACGCCGCGATCGTCAGCCCCGTGACGAGGTTCCCGCCGGCCGACTCGCCGGCGAGGACGAGGCGGTCGGGATCGGCGCCGTAGTCGGCGGCGTGCGCGAGGATCCACGCGAGGGCCTCGCTCGCGTCGCAGACGGCGCTAGGGTAGCGGTGCCGGGGCGCGAGTCGGTAGTTCGGGACGAAGACGGTGTAGCCCTTCGCCGCGAACGAGAGCGCCATCCCCCAGTGGGTGTCCTTCGAGAGGATGCGAAAGCCGCCACCGTGGACGTAGACGACCGCCGGGTGGGGCCCCGGAGCGGTCGGCCGATAGACGTCGAGCAGATCATCTCTGCCGCCGGGCGCTCGCCACGCGACGTTGCGCACGACCTCGACGCCGTAGCGGGCGGGGTCGGCGGCCGGGTGGAGGCGCGCGAGGCGGCTCAGCCCCCGGGTGCCGTGCTCCATGACCTGACCGGAGAGCGCCTGGCGGGCGCGGTCGAGAAGGCGAGCGTTCATCGCGGGTCTCCGGCCTCGGGGCGGCGGTCGACCCCGGCGGCGGGCGCCGGGACGTGAGGGAGGTTCCTCTTGAAGTTCGTGTAGATGGCGACGTCCGGCGCGAGCGCGATGGCGCGGTCGATGGCGTCGTGGGCGGCGGCGATCTCGCGCCGCCCGACGAAGAGGCGGGCCAAGAGATAGTGCAGGCTCGCGTCCTGCGGGGTGCGGGCGAGGGCCATCAGCACGACGCGCTTGGCCGCGTCGTGAGGGAGGTCGCTCTGCACCATGAAGTCGGCCTGAAGCGCCAGCGGCGCAGGCGAGCTCGGATCCGCCTGCCTCCAGCGCTCGAAGACGGCCAGCGCCGCGGCGTCGTCCCCGGCGCGGTGGTGGGCGAGCGCGAGCCAATAGCGGAACCCGGGGCCGTGCGGGGTCCCCGCGAAGCGCTTCACGAGCGCCGCGAAGTGCCTGACCGCGTGGACCGCGTCGTCCTTCACCCGGAGGTACCAGCGCCCGAGGACTCGCCCGGCACGGGCGCCGGCGGTCCCGCCCTTCGCGATGACCTCCTCGAGGGCGGTGATCGCCTTCGGGTCGTCGCGCTGAACGAGGCGCGCCCAGGCCAGATCGATGCGCGCGTCGAGGTCGTCGGGGCTGGCCTCGACCCGCGCCGCGAGCGCGTCGAGCCCGACTCGGCCGGCGCGCACGTCGGCGACGGCCTCGAGCCAGGCGTCCCGCTTGACGTAACCCTCGACCCGGCCGATCTCGGCGCCACGGGCGTCGAGCACGAGGGTCGTCGGGAGCGAGATGACCGACAGGCGCTTGGCGATCGCGTGGCCGGCCTCGCTGTCGAAGTCGACGGCCAGGCCGGCGTCGCCGGGGCCGATCAGCGCGGCGCCGGCCGGCGTGTCGAGGACCTCTCGCTCGAGCTGGTGGCACGGTCCGCACCACAGCGCGCCGACGTCGACGACGAGGACCCCGTCGGGCCCGACGGCGGCGAGCGCGGCGTCGAGGTCGTCGGTGTACCAGCCGGCGGGGTGGCCGGCGAGGGAGAGCGCGAGGGTGAAGAGGAGAGCGTTCACGTCATCTCGGCGAGGTGGGTGTCGGGCTGGACTGGCGCGCGCTGCGGCGTCACGGTCCGAGCGTTTATCACGGCGCGCGGGCCCGAACGAGGGTCGGCGCCGATCGATCCCACCATCGGAGGCCACCTATGGGGGTGGCCGCTCGCCAGGCCTTCGAAATCCCGCGGCCGCGACGCGCGTTCCCGCGGTTATTGCCGATCCGGGCCGGTCACGGTAAGGGAGGCCCGGAAGATCCCAAGGAGCCCCTGTTGAGCCGCCCTCTCCTTCACGCCTCCGCCCTGCCGGTCCTGTTCCTGCTGCTGGCTGCCCCCGCGGCGCACGCGGCGGCGCCCTTCGAGCGCCCCAAGCCGACGCCCCACGAGCTCGGCTGGGTCTGCCTCAGCGCCTCGGACACCCGCATCACCCAGGTCTCGGCGTTCAACAAGGACGCGCCGAGCATCTCGGTGTGGGTCACCAAGGACCGCTTCCACACCGAGCTCGAGGGCGACGGGCCCCAGGGGCGCGTCTGCGTCCCGACGATCGTGAAGCTCGGGACCGAGGCCGTGCCCGACAACACCCTCGTCTTCGAGCGCGCGGTCATCAACGGCGAGGTCGAGCGCCCGGCGATGGCGGAGCTGGTGCTCGTGCCCGAGCTCGAGACCCTGGCCGAGGCGACGCTGCGGCTGACCGGTACTGCGGATCAGTGGGTACAGCGGGACGGGGTGTGGACCTTCAACGCCTCGCAGGTCGCGGTCTTCCCGGAGAAGGTCGTCCGCGGGCTCCCCGGCCAGGGCGAGGGGCCGGATCCGAACCAGGTCTTTCGGGGCGCGGCGGCGATCGAGCGCTTCAGCGAGGAGTGCCAGCCCTTCGAGCTGGTCGACGACGCGATCGCGAACGTCGGGGTGCGCGAGCGCTCGTCGGGGCTCATCGCGCCGCGCGGCGTCGAGCCGTTCCGCCTGAAGAAGGGCCTGGTCGTCTCGCGGTGTGAGGGGCTCTCGACGGACGGGACGATGGTCGCCATCGCCGAGCGCACCGACCGCGACCGGATCGCGTGGTTCGTGGTCCCGCGCGGGACGTTGATGCGGCCGCTCGAGGAGAAGCTCCGCTTCACGTCCGAGGCGCCGCTCGGCGGCTACCACGTCTGCCGGACGCCGACCTGGACCAGCTCGCTGCTCGAGGAGGTCGGGCTCGCCGCGAAGTGGGAGCTCCTGCCGAACGGGCAGTGGCGGTGGCTCTCGGGCGAGCACCGCGACCAGGGCGTCCTCGCGCCCGGGATGCCGGTCATCCTGCTCGACCACCGCGACGGCTGGGCGCTGGTGCAGGTGGTCATGGACGGCGTCCCGCGGATCCTGGCGCTACCCGGCCGCTCGGTCGCGGTCCCCAGCGGCCCGGCGTCGGAGGTCCGGAGCCTCGTCGGCGGCCTGTGTCAGTGGCCGAAGGGCGAGTGGCGCGCGGTCGCCGCCAACACGCGCGCCTTCCGGGTGGCGCAGGACGCGCCCGGCGCCGAGCTGGCAGGGCTCTGGGTCGAGCTCCCGCAGGGGACGCGGGTCCTGACGCTCTGTCAGAGCCGGGAGAAGTGCGAGCCGATCCGCGTCGGCGGCGCCCAGGTCTCCGAGACCGAGCGCGTCGTGCTCGTCCGCTTCGCCGGGCAGCTCCTCGGCGTCCGCGAGAGCGACCTGCGCGACCGGGTCACCGGGACCTTCGATCTCCGCCGCGAGCGTGTCGAGTACTGGCCGGCGGACAAGCGGGTCAAGAAGCGCGAGCCCGCGGCCTGGGCGCTCGGACTCGGCCCGGGCGGGCGGCTGTCCTTCGTGCGTCAGGACGACTTCGCGTGGACCGCGCACGTGCGGCTGCAGGACATCCGCCCCGACTGGGGCTTCGAGGGGAGCATCGGCGTCGGTGGCGACGGCCACAGCACCTTCATGGAGCTCATCGCGGGCGCCGGAAAGCTCCTCTACGCGGTCGAGGACGCCAACCTCGAGTTCCGGGGAGCCGTCCTGGGCAAGCTCGACCTGCGCTTCAGCGACGGCGGCGGCCTCGGCGTCGACGTCATCGCCAAGGGGCAGATGCGCTGGGTCAACGACTTCGCCCCGGTGTCCCTCGAGATCGGCGTCAACCTCGGCTTCGGCGGGACCTTCGGAGACACCGGCAAGAGCGGCGTGACCTTCGGGATGCCGCTCCGCCTCAACGTCGAGGTCATCGCCTTCTAGTCTTGTCCATCGCGGTGGTCAGGCAAGTTGAGCCAGTCGGACTTGCCCGCGACGCCGCTGGCGGCGTCGGCTCCCCTTGACGATACGGTGTATCGACTGCGGGTCGCCTCCTTGCCAGCGACGCCGCGGCCTACGCCCTTGGTGGCTCAACCTGCCTGACCACCGCTCTGGTTCGGCGGCGGGGCGGTCGCGACCGGTCGCGACCGCCCCGTCTCGAGCTCGACCTGCGACCTCGAGATGCGAGGCCGTGCCAGTCCGCTGCAACGCGATGTTGGACAGTGGGTCCCGGTGGTTGTGGGGGGCGTCTTGGCTTGGCTCACTGCTCTTCGAGCGTGTTGAGTTGCTGACCACCGAACGGATAGAAGAGGGCGACTCCTGCCCCAATCAGGAGACTCCGTGAGGATGTGCGGTTCTCGGGGCCATGACGGGCTCGTTTTTCGCCGTCGAGATGGGCAGAGACGTGAACATCGCGTGTGACACGAGCAAACCGCAATCGTCAAGGAAGCCTGGCCAGGAGTCGCCCCAGGTCTTGGCGGCCGTGGAGTACGCCTACGACGACGCACGCGTTCTTCTCGACGACGAAGTAGACACAGTAGGGATAGCGAGAGAGCACGGCTCTTCGGAAGTCCTGATAAGCCTTGGGAAAAGCGCGTGGATCTTGACCGATTCGGGCCAGTACCAGATCGACGGCGTCTAACAACTTCTCGCCGAGTCCGGGCTCTCGGTCCTCATACCAATCGTATGCTGCCTGGAGATCGGCCTCCGCGTCGGGCCGAAGCTGGATCACGAACCGCTGCGGCTGCGGCGAATACGGTCTCTGACCTCGTCCCAGGGGATGGCCTCTTCCGGATGTGCTAGATGGCGCTCGTAGCGGCGATCGAGCTCTCGCTGCTGGTCCTCGCTGAGCGTGAGAGCATCAGGCTGCTGAGCCAAGGTGTCCCAGAGCTCATACAAGAGTTCCAGCTGGTCGTCGACCGGCAACTTGCTGAACTCACTCTTGATTTGTGCCGCGGTTGACATCGTCTGACCGTGCTCCTCGCTGTTCGCAAGCAAAGTTTACGGAAGGGGGGACCGCGATGCCAAGTCCTCGGAGCACGAGGGCGCGTGGTCATCTGTCCAACTGCGACCTCGACCGGTCACGACCGCCCCGGCTGCAGCTCGACCTGCGACCTCGACCGGTCCCGATAGCCTCGGCTGCAGCTCGACCTGCGACCTCGACCGGTCACGATAGCCTCGGCTGGAGCTCGACCTGCGACCTCGACCGGTCACGACCGCCTCGGACCGGTCACGACCGCCCCGGCCCGTGGACGTCTCGTCCGCCCGGCCCGGCCGTGCCCGTCAGCGCTTCTCGAGCTCGGCGATGAGGTCGTCGAGGTCGCCGTCGCTGTCGTCGATCTCGATGACGTCGCTCACCGAGACGGTCCTGCGCCGCTCGCGCGGGGGTCTCGCCTCGTCCGCCGGCTCGGCCGTCCTCCGGACGCCGGCGTCGGGCTGGAGCGGCGGCAGGAGGTGGAGCCCCTGCGGCTCGGCGGGCTCCTCCGCGACGTGGGCGCGCTCCTCGTCGAGCTTCGGCACATGGAAGTGCAGCCGCTGGTCGAGCCAGGCGCGGTAGCGGGCGCGGGACCACATGCCGTGGTCGGCGCCGGTCTCGATGACGCCGGGGAGCTTGTGGAGGTGCCCCTCGCGGACGGTGGCGCGGACGGCGTGGTTGGCGACGAGGATCTCGCACTCGGGGACGCGGACCGGCCAGCCGCGCCGCTGCTCGAGAGACTGGCAGACGACGGCGACGAGGGCGTCGGCGAGCTGCGCCCGAACGGCGGACTGGGCCTCGGCCGGGAACGCGGTGACGACCCGCTGGAGCGCCTCGACCGGGGTCGCGCCGTGAAGCGTCGCGAGGACGAGGTGACCGGTCTCGGCGGCGCCGAGGGTGAGCTGCAGGACCTCCTTGGTCCGCATCTCCCCGACCACGATGACGTCGGGGTCCTCGCGCAGGGCGTCGACGAGCGCCTGCTCGAAGCTCGGGGTGTCACGACCGACCTCGCGCTGGCGAATGAACGCCCGCGACGGGCGCAGGGTGTACTCGATGGGCTGCTCGATGGCGATGACGTGGGCCGGTCGCTCGAGGTTGATGGCCTGGACGAGGGCGGCCAGGGTCGACGACTTGCCGGATCCGGTCGCGCCGGAGACGAGGACGAGCCCGTGGCGCCGGCGGACGAGCTCGGCCAGTTCGGGGTGGAGGTTGAGCTCGGCGAGGGTCGGAACGGTGGTCGCGAGCAGCCGGATCGCCAGCCCCACACCGCGCGCGCTCTGCAGCACGTTGACCCGGCACGGGACGCCGGCGATGACCCGAGCGGCGTCGAAGCTCCGCCGCGCGAGGAAGTCGCCCCACAGATCGCCCGGGATGAGCTTCCTCGCCGCGGCGAGCAGCGCCTTGGCCGGCGCCGGCTCGCCGATCTGCAGGAGCCGCCCGTGGACCCGGACGGTCGGCGGGAGCCCCGGCTCGAGGTGAAGGTCGCTGGCCTGCTGCCGCCGCGCGGCACGAACGAGCTTGTCGAGCATGGTCACCTCCGAGGAAGCCTGCGCAACACGCGCTACAGCAATCCCCGGGCCAACCCGTAACCCGCCGAACACACGTGGAACGACCTGACTCTCCGTGCCAGCTTGGCACGGAGAGTCAGGTTTTCACTGACTTTCTGGCAACCGCTACGGCGTCGGGTCGCAGGGCGTGTTCAGCTCGAAGTCGGTCACCTCGAGCACGCCGGCGCTGTCGTAGTAGAGGTCCCCCGAAGAGCCGGTCAGGATGTAGCCGGTCTCCGTGCGGCGGACCGACGTGTAGCCGTTGTTGGCGTCTGGGCCATCGTGCTCACCGACCAGGGCGCCTTGACCGTCGAGCCAGAGAACGTGCGCCTGTCTGAACCACTCCGTGTCCTTCGGCCGCTGCCCGACGACGAGGAGGCCGCCGTCGGGCGTGTCGACCGCGTCCGCGACGTGGAGCTCGGCGTCGCTCGGGATCGTCTCGCCGAGCGGCTCTCCGGCGTAGTCCAGCCGGACGATCCACGCGCGCTCGGTCCCGTCGACGGGGCTCGCGGTTCGGGCGACGACGTTGATGGCGGTCGTCGTCGGCAGGATGGTCACCGGCGTCTGGTCGAGCGGCGCGGGGTAGCTCTTCTGCCACAGGATGGCCCCCGCTTCATCGAGGCGGCCGACCCAGAGGTCGTCACCATCAGAGCCGTCCACGAGCCCGGCGACGATGAACCCGCTGGCGATGGCTCGGATGGCGACACCGCGGACTCCCTCACCGCCCTCCGGCTCGACCGATGACGCAACGCTGCCGTCGGCCTCGTCGACCCAACCGAGCCACAATCTTGGTGCATCATTGAGCATTGTGGTGCCGCACAGCACTGGCACACCGTCCTGCATCGCGAGCCCACGAGCTCCAGGACCATCAACCGCGGGGAACGAGACCTGCCAGCCGACGCTCCCGCCCACTATGGGCACCCTGCCGAAGCGTGCCTGATTCGTAAGGACGTACAGCGCGGAGCTGTTGCGGGCGACCATGGCCTGAACAGCTTCGAATTCAGCCTGATACTCGAGGTGCACAGCGAAGCCTTCCACGTCATCCGTTTGGGCGCCCGCGCTCGAAGCACTGAAGACAAAGCCCCCTTGGAGTCCACCGGACTCGGGGCCGGTGTAGATACGTCGCTCGACGACCAGAAACGACCCATCTCCTCTGTCGACCGAATTCAACAGCAGCCGCGCGAACGGGCCGGCGTACGCCGGATAGGCCTGTGAGAAGTTGGCGAGGCGCCCTGGTGCACACTGCCCGCCACCGCACGTATCAGCCACGGAGCAGACATCTCCGTCGTCGCAGCTCTCGCCTTCGAGCGACTCGAACACGCACGTCCCACTGCCGGCGTCACAGAAATCCGCTGTACACGAGTTACCGTCGTCACAGACGATCGCTGTTCCGGCGCAACCGCCGCTCTCATCGCACCGATCGTCCGAGGTGCACGGGTCGAAGTCGTTGCAACTGTTCCCTGCGACGATGTCGTTCACGCAGGTCCACGAGGTCCGGTCGCAGACGTCGCTGGTACATGGCTTGCCGTCGGCGCAGTCCCCATCGTCGGCGCACGGGCAGGCCGTGGCGTCGTAGACGCAGCCACCTGCGTTCACGCTGCACACCTCCGTCGAGCAGGCGACCCCGTCGTCACAGTCGACGGGCGTCCCGACGCAGGCGCCAGCGTCACAGGCGTCGTACTCGGTACACGGGTTGCCGTCGTCGCACGGATCGCCGTGTAGCTTGAGCTGCGTGCAATACCCGAAGGGCGTGTTCACGCCGCGCGCGCAGACACGGTCCAGACTCGAGCAGTCCGGTGTGGCGGTGTCGGGCGACGTCGAGTCCTGGGTCGTCGTGTCCCCACCCGATGCGGTCTCCAGACCCGAGCTGTCCTGGACAGCGACGTCGGTGTCAGCCTCGCTCTCGACCGCGGGGAAGCACGCCGCGACCGCAATGGCCGCGAGCGAGCTGCATACGAGAAGGGGCGCGAGGTTCATCGTCGTGTCTCCTGGCTCGGCGTCGACCGGCGACGGAACCACGTTGCATGCCAACGACGAGGCGGACCCGCGGCGAGCAGGATATCAGAAGTTCTTCGCGGCGTTCGTCCCGGCAGCGCCGTCCGCTCCGACGTTCGCGTAGCTCTGCCCGCCCTGCCCACCCGCGCCGCCGGCACCTGACACGGGGAACGCGTTCCCACCCAGGGGTGTCTTGCTCGCGCCGCTCGCGATGGGATCCAGGTAGATGGCGTAGGAGATCCCGCCGCAGCCGCCGGCCCCACCTGCACCGTGCCCGCCGGAGCCTCCATCACCTCCAGCGCCACCCGAATAGCCGCAGTACCTGAGCGGGAGTGGCTTGCTCGAGTCAGGCGCGCCCGACAGTCCACCTGGGGCGCCGAACCCACCGGCTCCGCCAGCTCCGCCAGCGCCACCTGCGCCGCCAGAACCGCCAGCTCCCCTCACGATCTCGTTGTCGGTGACGCTCGGCAGGATGCTGGGCGACGAGCTCCAGGTCAGGAACACGCCGAAGCTCCCTCCCCCGCCGACTCCTGGCTGCCCACCGGTACCGCCACAGCCACCCGCTCCGCCGCCGCCGCCACTGCCTCCGACGGTCACATGTAGCCCGCTGCAGCTCGACGCGTGGGAGATCCCGCCGCCAGCGCCGCCGCCGCCACCGCCGCCGCCGTGACCGCCGCTGCCACCCGAGCCACCCGGCGAAGCGGTCCAGAGCCCGCCAACCACTTGACCCGCGATGGAGCATGCCTGCGGCGTCGCGCCATTCGACCCGTTGCGGCCGTTGCCTCCGATTGCACCGTCGCCGGTGTGGGTGCTACTCGAGCTGCAGACCGTACAGCTCGAGTATCCGACCAGCCCGTCCCACCCGGGCTCACCGCCGGCTCCGTTGCCACCGGAGTTGTAGCTCCCGTCCACGCCCCACTCCTGCTGCGCGGACGTCTGAGAGGCCGTCTGAACGCTCGACGGCGGGTCCGGACAGATCGCCGTGCCCCCCTTGCCACCCGCAGTGGAGGTACCGCCGCAAGTCCTGGCTCCTCCAGCGCCACCGCTGGAGTGCTCTCCGGGGGACGAACAGGACGACCCCACGTCCTTGCCGATGACTCCGGAGATCCCGTTCGTTCCGCCGTTCCCGCCGACGCCGGCGTTGCCCGCCGTCCCCGGGCCGCCGTCGCCGGCGATGATGAGGTTGCGCGTGATCGAGGCGTGCTGGCCGGCGTTCTTCATGTAGACGGCGTAGCTGCTGCCGCCGGCGTTGGGGTTGTTGGTGCCGAAGACCGTGAAGCCGTCGAGGCCGGTGGGCTTGCTGGCGTTGCCGCCAACGCCGAGGACGTTGACCGTGCCGGGCAGGGCCGCGGTCGGCGCGGCGCCGATGATCGCCGCCTCGTGGGTCTCGACGTCGCGCTCGCGGAAGCTCGGCGAGTAGCCGCCGTAGACGCGGACGCCGTTCTTCAGGCTGATGGACTCGACGTAGACGCCGGTCGCGACGTAGACGTCGCGTCGATTGAGCGACACCGCCTTGTCGATGCCGGCCTGGATGGTCCGGAGCGGGTCGTCGAGCTCGCCGCTCGCGCTGTCGCTGCCGGTCTTCGCGACGAAGATCCCCTTGTCGATCTCGCCGTCGATGCCGTCACAGTCGGCGTCCGTCCCGAGCGCGTCGGGGTAGTCCGTCGACGAGGTCGGCAGGCACTCGCACCCGGGCAGCCCGTCCACGTCGACCCAGCTCCCGTCGCAGTCGTAGCCGCACTGCGGGGCCCCGCCGCCGCTGGTGTCGCAGATGGGGCTCGCGTGGGTGAAGGTCAGCGCCAGGCACGAGATCCCGCAGCCGCCGCAGTTCGCCACCTGGTTGTAGCGCCCCTGCCCGTCCCGGAAGTTCTCGTCGATGTCGCCGTCGCAGTCGTTGTCGAAGCCGTCGCAGTCCTCGGTCGGCAGGACGCAGGCGCCCCAGCCGCCGCCGCCGCAGGTCTCGATCCCGGCGCAGGTGTAGCTCGGCTGCCCCGGCGGTGAGACCGTCTCCGAGCACGCCCGCGACAGCCCCACGGTGCTCGGCCCGCAGCTGCAGACGCCCGTGGTCGGCACGCACTGCTTCTTCGTCGCGCCGACCTCCTGGCAGCCGAAGCCGGTCGGGCAGTCGCCGGACGACGTACACGCCTTGGCGCAGAAGGTCCCGTCGGTCAGCGTCACGCAGGCCGAGTCCTGGCCGATGCAGTTGTCGTCCGTCGAGCACGCCTCGCACAGGTTCACCACGTCGGGGATGCACTGGAAATCGTTGAGCTTGATGTAGCCCGACTCGCACGTCACGACGACGCACTGCGGGATCGCCCCGCCCACCTGGCACTGGGTCAGCGCCGCCCCGGGGAAGCCATTGAGGCAGCTCGCGTTGCACGTCCCGCAGTGGGCGAAGCTCGCGTAATGGCCGTCGGACTTGAAGTCCTCGTCGGTCTGCCCATCGCAGTCGTTGTCGACAAAGTCGCACGCCTCGGGCTCCGGCGTCGGCCCCTGGCAGACCCAACCGTCCATCCCGCCGCAGCGCTTCACGCCGTCGCAGGCCCCGACGCCGCCGACGCTGACCTGGCACGCGCTCCCCTCCTCGGCGAGCGCGTCATCGACGAGGCCGTTGCAGTCGTTGTCCAGCCCGTCGCAGCTCTCGGCGCTCGGCGGCGCCGCGCTGCAACCCTGCCAGCCGCTCAGCGGATCACAGGTCTCGACGCCGTAGCAGGTCCCCGTGGCGTTCGCCGCGGCGCAGGTCCGGAGCCCGCCGTCGGCCTCGGCGTTGCAGGTGCAGCTGCCGGTCGAGGGCACGCAGAACGTCCCCGAGCGCTGCCCCTCCGGGTCCGCCGTACACGTCCAGCCGTCGGGACACTCACTCGCGTCACTGCACACCGACGCGCAGCTCTTGCGTCCGTCGAGCGCCACGCAGGCGCCGCCGTTGCACTGCAGATCGTCGAGGCACGGCGTGCACACCTTCTGGAGGCGCGGGAGGCACAGGAAGACCGCGTCGGTACGGGTCGCGACGCCCTTGCAGTCGAAGCCGATCGGGCACTGCTCCTGGCACTCCTTGGTGCAGATGAAGCCGTCGGGCCCCTCGACACACCACCCGTCGAGACAGTCGGTGTTGGTCGTGCAGCTCGCGCCGAAGCCGCCCTCGATGATGTCCCCCGGCACGAGGGTGTCGACCAGCGGGAACGTATCGGCCGGCACGTAGGTGTCGACGGGCGTCGCCGTGTCCACCGGGACCACCACGTCGAGGACGGAATCATCCAGGATCGTGTCCGTCGCCTCCCCGGTCTGGTCCTCTCCGCACCCCGCCGCGAGCAACAGCGCGGTCGCGACGCCGAACGCGACGCCGACGCTCCGATGGATTCCCGTGCCCTTCATAAGGATGTCTCCCCGTTCGTGCCGTCCCGGATCCGCGTGTACCAGAACGCCCCTCACAACTAAACGCCATTCACGGGCCCAACCCCACATGGTGCTTACTCAGAAGCACTTATCGCGACAAATGCATTTATTATCTCTAGATTCGCGTTATTCATCTCTTTACAAGTATCTTTCCGGCGCTCGGGGCCGTCTGATACGTCGACGCTCACGTGCGTCGGATCTCCGTCTTTCGCGACCGCGTCAAAAAGTCGCCGTCCCACCGAAGGCAGGCTAGCTTGGCGCGTCGTCGGCGCTGTCTCCCCCCGCGACCGGCCGCCTTCGTCGATCAATCGCTTCAGAAATGTCGCGGACGTGTCGTTCCCACTGAAGCCCTTCGGGTACGGTCAGGTGAACGTGAAAACCGATCCCCCAATACCGCTGAGACCGTTTCAGGTCGTCGCCGACGACAGCGCCGGAGGCCGCTCGTCCGCCGACGACACGGTCTTCCGCTTCCTGACGCAGACGACCGGGGCAGCGATGGCCTGGGTGGACCCACGACGGCGCCGGGTGACCGACGCGAACGCCGCCTTCGCCGAGCTGCTCGGCTACCCCCGTGACGCCGTCCGAGAGCTCCCCATCGAGGCCTTCGCCGACGCCTTCCCCCGGGTCCTCGAGGGCCGCCTGACGGTGGCCACCGGCGAGGACGGCCGCTTCGGCTGGGAGGGACGCTGGCGTCGCCGGGACGGCGTCGCCATAGACGTCAGCGTCGCGGCGCTCGAGCAGAGCGGCGACGGGCGGAGCGAGCTCCTCGTCGTCGCCCGCCGGCGTGACGACCACCGCTACCGCCTCGCGACCGCGGCCGCGGCGCGCCGCGTGGCGGCCTCGGACCTCACCGGCGTCCTGTGGCTCGACGCCAGTGGGCGGGTCGTCTGGAGCGACGAGCTGGCCCCGACCGTCCTGCGCGTCCCCGCCGAGGAGCTCGCGAGCGCCACCCTGCGCGACCTCGCCCCCGACCTCGACGAGACCGGCTGGGCCTCACACTGGGGGAGAGCCGGCGTGACCGGCGAGGCGACGCTCGACATCACCCGAACGGGCGCCGACGACGCCGAGTTCCCGTGCGAGCTCGCGAGCCACGCCGTCGAGCTCGACGGCGTCACCTACCTGTGCACCTTCGTCACCGACAGCAGCCAGCGCGACCTGGCCCGGCGCCAGTTCCTCGAGGCCGAGGAGCGCTACGCCCTGGCCGCGATGGGCGCCAACGACGGGCTCTGGGACTGGGATCTCAAGCACGGGAGCCTCGTCTACTCGTCGCGCTGGGCGGCCCTCATCGGGTTCGAGGGCGACGGGCTCCCGCGGACGGCCGCGACCTGGCTCGAGCGCGTCCACCCCGACGACCGGATCCGGGTCGACGCCGAGCTCGCCAGCCACCTCGACGGCGACACGCCGCACTTCGAGAGCGAGCACCGCCTCCGACACAAGGACGGCACCTACCGCTGGGTCCTCTTCCGGGGCATCGCCGTGCGCGACCCCAGCGGCCGCGCCGTGCGTATGGCCGGGTCGACCGCCGACGTCACGCACCGCAAGAACGCCGAGGCGCGCCTACGCTTCGAGGCCTTCCACGACCCGCTGACGGGGCTCGCCAACCGCGCGCTCTTCATCCGGCGGGTCCATCAGGCCCTCGAGTCGCTGCGCTCGGCGGACGCCAACGATCACAGCTTCGCCGTCGTGGTCGTCGACGTCGACGACTTCAAGCTCGTCAACGACAGCCTCGGTCACACCCTCGGCGACATGCTGCTGCGGGCCATCGCGTCACGACTCAAGCGCTGCGTCCGCGCGGTCGACACCGTCGCGCGCCTCGGCAGCGACGAGTTCTGCCTCCTGCTCGAGCACGTCGGCGACACCGACGTGCTGCGCGTCGCCGACCGCGTGCAGGAAGAGATGAACATCCCGTTCAACCTGCGCGGCTACGAGATCTACACGAGCGCCAGCCTCGGCGTCGCCTTCGGCCGTCGTGACTACGAAGAGGCCGAGGAGCTCCTCCGGGACGCCAACATCGCCATGTTCCGCGCCAAGAGCGGCGGGCGCGGTCGGCGCGCCATCTTCGACCGCTCGATGCGACGCGCGGCGGTCAACCGCCTGACCCTCGAGACCGATCTCCGGCGCGCCGTCGAGCGCGGCGAGTTCAGCCTCTACTACCAGCCGGTCATCGCGCTCGAGACCGGGGTCATCACCGGCTTCGAGGCGCTCATCCGCTGGAATCACCCGAAGCGCGGGCTGGTGATGCCCGGCGACTTCATCCCGCTCGCCGAGGAGACCGGGCTCATCGTGCCGCTCGGGCGCTGGGTCCTGGTGACGGCCTGCGAGGAGGCCGTCGAGTGGGAGCGGCTCGGGCTCGGGCCGCTCCAGGTGAGCGTCAACGTATCGGCCCGGCAGCTCGCCCTGCCCTACCTCGTCGAGCAGGTCGCCCAGGTCCTCGAGCAGACCGGGCTCGAGGCCTCCCGGTTGAACCTCGAGATCACCGAGAGCGTGCTCATGGACCAGGCCGAGAGCGTCGTCGAGAAGCTCCGGGAGCTGCGCCGGCTCGGCGTGGCGCTACACATCGACGACTTCGGGACCGGCTACAGCTCCCTGGCCTACCTCCACCGCTTCCCGTGCGACACCCTCAAGATCGACAAGTCGTTCCTGCTCTCGAGCCCGGCGCCGGACGAGGATCCGTGGGCCATCGTCAAGACGATCCGCTCGCTGGCGCAGCTCCTCGGGATGGACGTGACCGCCGAGGGGGTCGAGCAGCCCGATCACCTCCAGCGACTCCGCGAGATCGGCTGCGAGCACGCCCAGGGCTTCTACATGTCCCGCCCGATCCCCGCGGACCAGGTCCCGGCCCTCATCACCTCCGGCCAACGCTGGTAGCGACCGCCGCAGCCCAGGCACGACGACGATCCCGCCGCGGAGCAGTGCGCCCGATGTGCGCTGACGCCAACGTTCGGGCGGGCGTCTCGACCACCCGTAGACGTGCACGGCGACGGCCTCGTCCCTGCGCCAGCGATGGCTCACTCGTCGCGTAGCACCGCGCCGCCGCTCGGGTGGCCGCCCGGCCCCTCGTAGCCGGCGTGGACGATGGCGGGGAGGTCGAAGCCGAGCTTCCACCGCTCGGTGAGCTCCCGCGCCGCCGCCTCGGCCCCCGCCGCGGTCCAGCGCCGCCGCTCGAGGGGCGCGACGACGATCCGGCTCGCGCCGTGCAGCGCCCGGACGACGTAGACCTCGGGGAAGACGTCCTCGTAGGTCCGCAGCATCGAGGGATAGGACCGGTTGGCCGAGGTGGCCCACAGGTTCGCCGCCACCAGCCCGCCCGGCGCCAGCCGCGCCCGGACGGCGGTCAGGAACTCCCGGGTCGACAGCGGCGGCGGGACGGCGTCCGGCCCATAGGCGTCGAGCACGATGACGTCCCACTGCTCCGTGCTCTGCTCGAGGAAGCGGCGCCCGTCGCCGATGTGGACGCGGAGCTTCGCGTCCGGCGTGAACCCGAGGTGCGCCTCGGCGACCGCCGCGACCCGGGGCTCGAGCTCGACCACGTCGATCTCGGCCTCGGGCATCACGTGCCGGAGGAACGTGGGGATCGTCCCGCCGCCAAGCCCGACGACCAGCACACGGCGCTTGCGCTCGGCGACGGCGAACGCCGCCAGCAGCGTCTTCGTATAGGTGAACTCCAGCCAGGTCGGCTGGCCGAGGCGCACCGCCGACTGGTTGATCCCGTCGCGCTCGAAGCGGAGGTACCGCGTCCCCTCGCGCTCGACGACCCAGATCCCGTAGTTGTCGCCGTCCTCGTGATGGACGACGCGCTCGCCAGGGCGGGCCTGGGCGCAGACGCTCGCGAAGAGCAGGCCGATGATCAGGGGCGCGACGGCGATCGCCGCGGCGAGCCCCCGCCGTTGTCCCGGGGTTCGGGCGCTCACGGCGAGACAATTCCGGACCCGGGTCCGCCTCTGGTCATGGTAGCCTCCGTCGCCATCGATGGTCCGTCGCCGCCGACACGAGGTCGGCGCAGAGTTCGCCTACCTTCTGCCGGGAGAGAACGCGTTGTCCAGGGTGCGCATCGTCCCCGCGCTGCTCGCGCTCGCGCTGCTCGTGGGACTGGGAGGCCTCGGCGTCCCGACGCCCGCGCTCGCGGCCCAGCTGCCCGACGAGCTCCCGACCACCGTCTCGGTGCCGGATCCCGAGATCCCCCCCGACGCGCGGCCCGAAGAGGACCTCGTCGTCTCCCTCGAGATCCTCATCGCCGTCGACGGCACCGTCACCGAGGCCCGGGTCGCGAAGTCCGCCGGCGAGCCCTACGACAGCGCCGCGCTCGAGGCGATCGAGGCCGGCCGCTTCACCCCGGCGAAGCTCGAGGGCCGGGCCGTCGCCGTGTGGATCGCCTTCGAGTTCACCTTCGCCGGCCGCCCCAAGCGGCGCTCGCGGATCATCCCGGCCCGCGCCCCGCGCCGGGAGATCGAGCCCGCCCCCGGCTACGTCTTCGCCGGCGAGGTCGTCGAGAAGGGCACGCGCGCGCCGCAGCCCGGCATCCCGGTCATGATCCGCGACCCGCGCACCGGCCGCACCTGGGAGGTCCTCACCGACGGCGACGGAAACTTCGTCTTCCGGGGCCTGCCGGCCGGGCGCCTCACCCTCGACATCTTCACCGGCGGGTACGAGCCGCTCAAACGGCCGGTCCGCGTGAAGACCACCGACCCCGACGAGGCCGCCCGAGACCGCGACCGCTACTACCTCGCGCCCGGCGGGCTCAGCGCCTACCGCACGGTCGTGAAGGAGAAGCGCCCCCCGAAGGCCGCCACCGTCATCGACCTCAACGAGGAGGAGCTGACCCGCGTCGCCGGGACCTTCGGGGACCCGACCCGCGTAGTCGCCTCGCTCCCCGGCGTCGCCCGCTCGCCGTTCGGCCTCGGCTACTACGTCGTCCGCGGCGCCCAGCTCGACAACACCGGCTTCTTCATCGACGACCACCCGGCCATCTACCTCTACCACCTGCTCGGCGGCCCCGGCGTCATCCACCCCGAGCTGGTCGGGAGCCTCAGCTTCTACCCCGGCGGCTACCCGGCGCGCTACGGCGGCTACGCCGGCGGCGTCATCGCCGTCGAGACGAAGGACCCGCCCCGCGACCGCTGGCACCTCGACGTCGACCTCAACCTCTTCCAGACCGGCGTCCTCTTCAGCGTCCCCGTCGACGACGGGCGCGGCGTCATCACCGCGAGCTTCCGGCGGAGCTACTACGAGCTGCTGCTGCCCCTCTTCAGCGACGAGATCACGCTGTCCTTCACCGACTACATGGTGCGCGCCGCCTGGGACTTCTCGCCGCGGGTCCGAGGCCGCTTCGTCGTCATGGGCGCCGAGGACGCGGTCGAGACGATGGGGGTCGAGGCCGCCGACGGCAGCGGCGGCAAGACCAGCTCGGACATCAACCTGGGCTTCCACCGCATCAACCTCGCGTTGGACGTCGACCTCGCCCGGGACCTCACGTGGACCACGAGCGCGGTCTGGGAGTACGACCACACCGACAACACCCGGGTCGCCGAGGGCGACGACACCATCAAGGCGGAGCTGTCCGGCTGGTTCGCCCAGCTCCGCTCCTACGTCGAGTGGCGCCCCGACAAGCGCTACGCCGCCGAGGCCGGGCTCGAGCTGACCTACCTGAGCTACGGCGCCGACCTGCAGATCCCGATCGGCAACCCCCTCGGCGACCCGCGCCCGCCGCTCTTCGATCCCCGGGTCGTCCGTTCGACCATCGACAGCCCGGCCTGGGCGATCGCGCCCTACATCAGCGGCGATCTCGAGATCGCCCCCGGGCTCCGGCTCCTCCCCGGCGCGCGCCTGAGCCTGTGGAAGTACGGCGACCGCGTGCAGCCGGCCCTCGACCCGAAGCTCGCCGTCCGCTGGGGCATCGACGACACCTGGACGGTGAAGGGCAGCGTCGCCCTCGCCCACCAGCCGCCGAACAACTTCTTCGCCGCCGAGCCCTTCGGCGACCCGGCCATCCCGCCCGCCGAGAGTCTCCAAGCGAGCCTCGGCTTCGAGTGGGTCCCCACCGAGGGGTGGCTCGTGAGCGTCGAGGGCTTCGGCCAGTACCTGACCAACCTGCCCCAGGCCTCCAACGCGCTCGTCGCCGAGGGGGACGACGAGGTCGAGCGCACCTTCTTCGACACCAACCTGCGGGGTCGGGCCTTCGGCGCCGAGCTCCTCGTCCGAAAGGAGTTCGGCGGCCGCCACTACGGCTGGCTGACCTACACGATCTCCCGCGCCGAGCGGTGGCGCGGCGAGGAGCGCGGCTGGGGGACCTACGAGCTCGACCAGACCCACATCCTCAACCTCGCCTGGACCGTCCGCCTCGGCAGCGAGTGGTCCCTCGGCGCCCGCTTTCAGCTGACGAGCGGTAACCCCTATTATCCGATCGTCGGCTCGCGCTACGACGCCGACAGCGATCGCTACGTGCCGCTCTACGCGAGCTCACCGTCACGGCTTCAGGTCTATCACCGCCTCGACCTGCGGCTCGACAAGACCTGGCGCTTCGAGGACTGGATGTTCCAGTTCTATCTCGACATCCAGAACGTCTACAACGCGGGCAACCCGGAGAGCCCGCGCTACAGCTACGACTACGCGATTCAGACGGACGGCATCTCGCTGCCGTTCTTCCCGACCCTCGGCTTCCGGGCGGTGTTCTGATGCGGATCCGCGCCACAGCGCTCGCGCTCACCCTGATCGCCGGCCTGCTCACCGGCTGCGTCGAGGATCTGCCGCGCCCGAGCCTCGTCGACGACGTGCGCATCCTGGCGGTCGCGAGCGACCCGGCCGAGGCCGAGCCCGGCGACACGGTCACCCTGACCGCGCTCGTCGTCGATCCCGAGAACCGAGCGCGGACGCTCCGCTGGGCGACCTGCCTCGTCCCAGAGCAGGGCTTCGGCTTCTTCGGCGGCAGCTCGGAGACGAGCTCGAGCGGCGGCAACGGCTACGGCCTCGACGACCCCGGCTCGTGCTTCGACCTGGCCGAGGCGGGCGACCCCTGGGCCTACGAGCTCGGCGAGGGCGAGTCGATCACCCTCGACGTCCCGGCCGACCTCTTCGACACCGACGCGGCGCTCAAGGTCGCCTACGGCCTGCCCGACGAGATCGAGCTGGCCTCCGAGCTGCAGACCCTCTTCCTCGGCATCTCCGGCGTCAACCTGACCGTCTCGCTCCGGGTGGAGGTCGACGGCCGGACCATCGAGGCCACCAAGCGGGTGAACGTCGGTGTCCCGAGCCTGCTCCCCGACAACCCGCGAAACGCCAACCCCGGCGACGCGACCTATCACGTCGCGCGAGAGATCGACGAGGTCGAGCCGCCCATGACCGGCGAGGCCCCGGCCGACGGCAGCTGCTTCACCGGTCACGTGGCCGACGATCTCGTGCTCAAGCGCGGCGTTCGCTACGTGATGACGCCGCAGAACATCCCAGCCCCCCAGCCGACCTACGCCGCGCTCCTCCCCGGGACGAGCACCGACGAGCCCTTCCAGGTCGTCTACCAGGAGGAGAACTGGTACTTCGCGTGGTTCGCGACCCAGAAGGGGCTCGAGAAGGACGCCTCCAAGGGCTCCGCGGTCCCGGAGAACACCTTCTTCGTCGCCGAGGACGCCCCCGACTCGGGCCAGCTCTGGGTCGTCGTGCGCGACGGCCGCGGCGGGACGACCTGGTGCGCATCCCAGTTCAGTGTCGAGGATCAATGACGGACGAGGCCCCGCCGACGCTGCTGTTCACCGACCGGTGCATGCTCGACCACCAGCCCGGTCCGTACCACCCCGAGTCCCCGTCACGGCTCGCGCGGATCCTCGACGACCTCGAGGCGCGCCCGGTCGCCGGGACCGAGGTCCGACAGGCGCCGTGGGCCACCTACGAGCAGCTGTGCCGCTCGCACCCGGCCGAGTACGTCGAGCTCGTGACGCGGATGCGCGGCAAGCACGCCCGCTTCGACGCCGACACCATCGCGTCACCGGGCACCGTCGACGCCGCCTATGCCTCGGCCGGGGCCGCAGTCCACGCGGTCAACGCGGTCTACAGCGGGGCGGCGCGCAACGCCTTCGCCCTGGTGCGGCCGCCGGGTCACCACGCCGAGCCGGCGCGGGCGATGGGCTTCTGCTTCTTCAACAACATCTCCATCGCCGCCGAGCACGCCCGCGCGGTCCATGGGGCCGAGCGGGTCCTCATCCTCGACTGGGACTTCCACCACGGAAACGGCACCCAGCACGCCTTCTGCGACCGGCGCGACGTGCTCGTGCTCAACAGCCACCGCTGGCCGTTCTTCCCCGGGACCGGCGCGGTCCACGAGGTCGGCCACGGCGCCGGCGAGGGCTACACCGTGAACGTGCCGATGCCCGGCGGGATGGTCGACGCCGACTTCGCCCTGGCCTTCGGCGAGCTCGCGGTCCCGATCGCCGAGGCGTTCCGCCCCGACCTCGTGCTGGTGTCGGCCGGCTTCGACACCCACCGCGACGACCCCCTGGGCGACATGCGCGCGACCGACGACGGCTACGCCGAGCTGACCGGGATCGCGCAGCGGATCGCCGAGAGCTGCTGCGACGGGCGCCTCGCGCTGATCCTCGAGGGCGGCTACGACCTGCCCGGCCTCTCCCGGGGCGTCCGGGCGTGCGCCGAGGCGCTGACCGGCGCGACTCCACCGCAGTCTCGGGGGCCGACGAAGAGCGGCGTCGAGGCCGTGCGCGACGCGCAGCGGGTCGCCCGGCGATACTGGCCGCAGGTCGGCAGCTGATGGCGGGCGCGCGGCCGCTGTCGCGCTGGACGGTCAGCCCCACCGTGGGCCGGCTGCTGGCGGTACTGCTCCTGGTGGTCGACGCCACATCCGGCGGCTGCAAGGGCGACGAGCGCCCGCCGCCGCCCGCGAACGCGACCGCCGCGCCGACGACCGGGCGCAAGGTGGCGCCGCCGCCGGAGGACACGACCCCGACCGGACGCGCGGCCCGTTCGGCCAACCCCGCCTGTATCGTGGAGCTCGTGGACGGTGACGTCCGGACCCACGCCGGGGCCGCGCCGATCCCCATCGATCCCGAGCAGGGCGACCCCGATCTCGTCACGCTCACGGTCTGGCCTGGCGACGCCGACGCGGCCTTCGTCGCCCTGCGCCGCGACTGGTACACCCCGGGCGGGACGCCAGGCGAGGGGCTCCTCTGGCGCGTGCCGTGCGAGGATCCGCAGCGCGCCTCGGTCATCGTCCGCCGCGAGGGCGCGGACTTCGCTCACGCGGCGCTGTCGCCCGATGGCTGGACGCTCTTCTTCAGCGACGCCCACGGCGCCTCGGCGCTCGACCTGGCGACCCGAGAGATCACGACCCTCACGAAGGCCGGTGAGCCGTGGCCCGGGTGCTGGTCCGAGGACGCGGAGATGCGGGACCTCGTCGTGTCGCTCAGCCCGGACGGCCAGCAGCTCGAGCTCGGGCGCGGCGGGGCCTGTGGACCCGAGGGGACGTGGATCGGCCGCCCCTGGGTGCTGCTCTCGCCGCTCGACGCCGAGCGCCGACGGCTCCGGCAGCGGCGACCGCTGAGCGCGCTGGCCGCGGTGCCGCCGGCGACGCTGTGGGTCTCGGACGGCGGCGCGTGCGACGCGCCGGGGATCGTGGCGCCGAGCACGCCGGGCGCGGTCTGGCGCTCCGAGGACCAGGGCGCGAGCTGGGCGAAGCTCGCGGTCGTGGCGGGGGACGAGCCGATGGCGACCCACGCGCAGGCGATCCTGGTCGACGCCGACACGCCCGATCGCCTCGTGGTTCACGGCGCGACCTGCCGCAGCGTAGAGCGCGGGACCTACGGCGGCCAGGTCTTCGCCAGCGAGGACCGCGGCGCGACCTGGCGGCGGATCTGGCAGGGCCGCGCCGAGCGGGTCGTCGGGCTCAACGGCGACCTCGATCTCGTGGTCGTCTGGGTCCCCGACGGGCGCCGCTTCGGGAGCCGCGACCTAGGCCGCGACTGGTTCGACCTCGACCGCCGTCCCGCGCCCCCCGTGGCGGAGCTGGTGCCCGTCCGCCTGGGTGAAGCGGCCTTCGCCGCGCAGGACGACGGCCTCTACCGGCGCACCGCCCCCGGCGTCCGCCCGACCCGCGTCTTCCCCCCGGCGGACTGAGCTCAGCCCGTCAGGCCTGGCCGACGGCCTCCGCGATCACCGCCGCGCCCTCGGCGAACGGCGCCTCCGGGGTCAGGAGGCTGACGACGAGGTGCGCGCCGTGCGCGATCCCGAAGAGCTCGCCGGGGTGCGTGAGCACGCCGCGCTCCTCGACGAGCCGAACGGCCCACGCCATGTCGGGCTCGGTCTTCGGGACCCGGATCAGGGCGTACCACCCGCCGTCGACCGGCAGGACCGCCGCGGCCGGCGCGGCGGCCATCGTCCGCCGGAGGGTGGCGAGATTCCGCCGGACCCGATCGCCGATCGCCCCACGGGTCGCGGCGCCCGCGCGCAGGATCTCCGGCAGCGCGCGCTGGACCGGGGTCGCCACCGACAGGTAGGTGTCGGCGATGAGCTCCAGGCGCGCCAGGGCTTCGCGGCGGGCGGCCTCGGGCCCGGAGACGACGATCCAGCCGAGCTTCAGCTGAGGTAGCCCCACGTGCTTCGACAAGCCGCCCAGGGCGAAGACGAGCGTGTCCTCCAGCTCCAAGGCGCTGAGGGCCGGCGAGTATTCGCCACCGCGAGACCTCGCGAGACGGTACCCGGCGAAGACCTCGTCGCTGATGATCGGCAGCCCCAGGGCGGCCATCGCGCGCAGCTCGCGCCGGGTCGGTGACGAGCCGGTGGGGTTGTTGGGCGCGACGCTGACGACCGCGCGTGAACGCTCGTCGGCGGCGTCCGCCAGGCTCCCGAGATCGAGGTGCCAGCCGCCGTCCCAGGCCAGGCGGTAGGGCGAGAGCCGCACGCCGTCGAGCTCGGCGAGCAGCTCGAAGAGCGGATAGCTCGGCGTCGGGACCAGGACCGCGTCGCCGGGGTCGCAGAGGAGCTTGAAGAGGAAGCCATAGGACTCGCTGCTGCTCGCCGTCAGCACGATCTGATCGGCCGTCACGACCGGCCCGCCCGGCAGCCCCGCCGTCACCTCGTGGGCGATGGCCTCGCGGGCGCTCGGGAGCCCGCGAGGCGAGGGCTCGTACCGCGCGTCACCAGCGCCGGCGAGCGCCTCGAAGACCTCGGGATCGTAGGTGATCCCCGCGACCGTCGGGTTCGACACCGTCAGGTCGAGGATCGGCGCGCCCCGCGCCGTCCGGCCCGCGCAGGCCCGGGCCAGCGCGTTCTGCGTCTGATCCCGGCCGCTCCGCTGAGAGAAGCTCGTCACCCGGGCGAGCTTGCCCACACGAGCCCGTCCTGGCCAGACTGTCGGCCGTGAGCTCGTCCACCGTCGATCCCGAGACCGGTCTGCCCCTCGCCGTGTGCGTCCTCGTCGAGGCCGGCGGCAAGACGCTGCTGGTGCGTCGCGCCGCCGGCCGACCGGCCCCGGGCTACTGGACCCCGATCACGGGCAAGCTCGAACCAGGCGAGTCGCTGCCCGAGGCGGCCGTCCGAGAGGTCCGCGAGGAGACGGGCCTCGACGTGAAGGTCGGCCCCGAGGTCCAGCGCTGCCCGACCTCCAATGGTGGGTTCCTCTTGGTTTGGTACCGCGGGACGCTCCTCTCCGAGGACCCGAGCCCACGCCTCGCCCTCGACGAGGTCGACGCCGCCCGCTGGGTCACCCCGGTCGAGGCCCTGGAGCTCTCCCCGATGTTTCCCGCCACTCGCGCGTGGTTCGAGGACGCATCACACGGTCGTAGCGCTGCGACCTGACCGCCTACGCGGACAACGAGGCGGGCGCTGGGCTCACGGCCAGCTCAAGCCAGCTTCAGCGCGAGCTGCGGCCGCGCGATCCGGCTGGGCGCGATCGGGCAGGACGAGGCGGCGCCGTGGTGGACGCAGCGGCACTCGACGACGGCGAGGCCGTGATCCCGCGCGGCGTCGTGGATGTGCTGGCGGCGATGCGAGCGCGCGGCGAGGTTGATTCCGCGCGGCCCGCCCTGACGGGCCTGGGAGCCCGGCTGACGGAACCACCCCGAGAGCATCCGGGCGGCGCTGCGCCCGACCTCGCGCTCGACCTGATGGAGGAGCCCCTGGGAGTCCTCGATCCAGCGCGGGGCGACGTGCTTGACGTGAGCGCGTGAGGCCGCCCGGATCAGCAGATCGAGCCCCTTCTGATGATCGTTGACGAAGGGGATGATCGGCCCGAGCTCCAGGGTCACCGCGGCGCCGGCGTCGACGAGAGCCGAGGCCAGCGCCAGCCGCTGGGTCGTCGGCGCGAGCCCGCGCTCCCAGCGCCCGACGAGCCCCGCGTCCCCGCCGCCGTCGCGCGCGAAGACGCCGATCTTCACCGCGAGCCGACCGGGCGCCGCCTCGGACAGCGCGACCAGCTCGCGCGCCTCGCGAATCCCGCCGCGGGTCGTGATCGCGAGGTCGACGTCACGGCCGAGCAGGTGTCTCATCATCGCGACGATCTCCGACCGCCGGGCCGGATCGGCGCTGACTGTGAAGGCGTCCTCGCCCGGCGCGAACCACAGCCAGTCCGGGAGTCGCCGCAACCGATCCAGCGCCGGCGCCAGCGACGCCAGAGGAGCCTGCCACGGGCGCGTCGCGCCGCGTCCCCGGCCCGCACGGTCGGCGCACCAGGCGGCGCGACCGACGCCCGCGTCGCCGACGTCGAGACGCCAGATGGCCCCGCAGGTACCATGGCGGCGTACCGACAGTTGAACGGGATCGGTTGGGTTCAGTGTCATACTGAACAAGTGTGTACACACCCATTTGTTCAGTCAACCCACGGGACTTCCGCTGAAGAAAATGTGGGCTGTTTAGACCCAAGTCGCCGCCTACCGCGTTGTACCGGTTCCGAGCGCACCGATCTCAACCCGACGACGCCGCCGCCCCCGCGGCGGACAAGAGGTTCTCGAGAAATCACCCCGTCAAGGCCGAGCCGCCCGCGGCGCCGCCGCTCCCGACAGTCGACGTCCGGAGCGGCGGCTCCACGTGCGGGATCGGCCCGCTGTCGCCATCAGGAGGGATCATGCTCCGCGCCGCCAGGTCACTCATCGCTCTCGCGCTGCTCGTCTCCACGGCATCGAGCGCCACCGCTCAAGCGCCTCCCTCGGAGGTGAAGCTGCCGCTCGCCCAGTACGAAGCCCTCGTGAAGGCCGCCCGAGATCGCGGCGGCCCGCAGCCGACCTGGGCCACCGGCCGCCTCGACGTCACGCTGCCGACCGGTGAGGCGCGCTTCGTGGAGGTCGAGCTGGACGCCGACGTCTCCCTCGTCGGCGACGGGATCGGCGAGGTCCTGCTGCTGCCGGGCAACGTCATCCTCGAGTCGGCCCGGATCGACGGCCGCGACGCCACCCTGGTGACCCGGGGCGGGGTCCAGCTCGCCCTGCTCGACGCTGGCAACCAGCGCCGCTACAGCGTCTCCCTCAAGTATCGCGTCGCGGTCGCCGCCAGCACCGACGGCGCGATGGTCGCGATGATCCCGCTGCCTCAGCTCCCCGGCTCGACGATGACCGTCGACGCCGCGGGCAACGGCGCCGTCGAGGTCTGGCCCAACGGCAGCGTCCAGGCCACGGGCGGGGGCGTCGTCGCGGCGCTGCCGGCGACCCACGCCGCGGTCCTGCGCTGGGGCAGCGCCGGTACGTCGCTCCGCCGCGTCGACTATGCGATGCGCGTCGACCCCGGCAGCGACGGCGCCGAGATCGTCGGCCGCTTCGAGGTCCTGGTCTCGGGCACCCAGGCGACGGTCAAGGTCGCCCCCGACACCTTCGCGATGACCGAGGCCGCCGAGGGCGGCAAGCCCGTCGCGACCCGCGTCGTCGGCGGCTGGCACGAGCTCGTCGTCACCGGCGCCGGGCGCCACGTCGTGACCGCGACCTTCAGGACGCGCATCGACCGCAGCCAGGGGCAGCCCGAGGTCGGCCTGACCCTCGCGCGCGCGCCGATCATGCGGGTCGAGGCGCAGATCCCCGGGCACCGCGCGGTGACGTTCGACCCAGAGGTCCCGGTGACGACCGAGCTGAAGGGCGAGGGTGACCAGGCCTCGACCCTCGCGGCGGCGTTCCTGCCGCCGACCGACAACGTCAAGATCACCTGGACCGAGCCCCGGACCGCCCCGGAGAAGGTCGTCAGCGCGAACGCCGAGACCTACCAGCTCGTCCGCATCGAGGAGGGCGTGATCCGGTCGAAGGTCGAGATCCGCTACGAGATCATCCGCGGGACCCTCAAGGAGCTCCCGATCGAGCTCCCCGAGGACTCCAACGTCGTGCTCTACCGCGTCGCCGGCGAGGGAATCGAGGACTGGCGGACCTTCCAGGCGACCGACGCCGCGCCGCGCCAGGCGCGCATCTTCCTCGGCAGCGAGCGCGAAGGGACCTACGTCCTGACCCTCGAGCTCGAGAAGGTCGTCCCGACGACCTTCGGCGCCGAGATCGACATCCCCCTCGTCGAGCCCCTCGACGTGACACGGCAGCGCGGCGTCGTCGCGCTCTTCGACGGCGAGAAGGTCAGCTTCGCCCCGGCCACGACCGGCAACGCCAAGACCGGTGAGGACGCGCTGCCGGTCGAGATCCGCCAGAAGCTCGGCGGCGACATCGTCACCCAGGCGTTCAAGCACATCGGCGCCCCCCAGGGGATCACCTCCAAGGTCGAGGAGGCCAAGGAGCGCGCCTTCAGCTTCGACTCGCGCACCGAGAGCCTCTACCTCTTCCAGCAGAACACCCTCGAGGTCCGCTCCATCGTCGCCATCGACGTCAAGAGCGGCCGCACCGACGAGATCGTGCTGTCCCTGCCCCGCGGCGTCGACATCACCGGCGAGGTGAACGCGCCGAGCCTCAAGGCGGCCGAGTGGGCGCCCGGCGACGCCGAGGACAGCCCGCGGCGGCGCTACCGCGTCCAGCTGACCCAGGCCCTCGGCGGCCACTTCACCATCGAGCTGACGCTGTCGCTGACCGTGGCGAGCGACCTCTCCGAGCTGCTCGTCCCCGACATCCGCGTCGAGTCCGCCAAGGTCCAGAAGGGCGTCCTCGGCGTCGCCACCGAGGCGATGATGGAGGTCGACCAGCGCGCCGCCTCCGGCCTGACCAAGCTCGACGTCAGCCAGCTCCCGCGCTCGATCACGCTCCAGACCAAGCGCGACGTCGAGCTCGGCTACGGCTGGTCCTTCACCCTCGACGAGGACGCGCCGTCGCTGACCCTCGGCCTCAAGCGCCACAAGACCGTCGAGACCCTGACCGCCGCGATCCGGCGCATGTGGGTCGAGACGACCGTCTTCGAGGAGGGCGAGATCGTCTCCCGCGCGACCTTCGACGTGGAGAACAAGGACCAGAACTTCCTGCGCCTCGACGTCCCGGCCGGCGCGAAGGTCCTCGGCGCGACCGTCGACGGCGAGAACGTCGAGCCCATCGCCGACAACGACACCACGCTCAAGCTCCGCATCCCGAAGCAGGAGCGCGCCCTCGTCGATCTGACCTACAAGGTCCGGCGCGACTCCCTGGGCTTCGTGCCGTCGATCGAGCTGCTCGCGCCGCGCCCGGTGGTCTTCGTCAACGACTTCCAGTGGCTCGTCCATGTGCCGGAGAAGTTCGGGATCTACGGCTCCTCGAGCGCGCTCCGCGAGGTCGACGCGAGTGAGTGGTCGCCGCCCGAGCGCGTCTCCGGCGACGGGACCATCGACGTATCGATCCAGAGCTCGGAGGACACCACCGAGCGGATGTACCGCGCCGACGTCTACGACGCCGCCGAGAGCGAGGAGGCGCCCAGCGTCGAGCTGTCGCTCATCTCGACGCCGGGGGGCTGGCTCGACATCGTGCTGTTCGTCCTGGCCCTGGTGCTCTTCGGCTGGGCGGCCTGGCGCCGCACCCGCCACGGCGGGCGCAAGGTGGCGGTCTTCCTGGCCATCGTCGGCGGCGTCCTGCTGCTGCTCGCCAAGATGCTCGGCTGGGGCATCAGCGGAGGCGAGGCCGTGGTCGCGCTGGTGACCCTGGCCGTCGTCGTCTTCTTCGCGTGGTTCCAGCGCCAGGGCCAGGAGGACGCGTGATGCGCGCGACGACGAGAGCCAAGGGAAACCGCGCTGGTCCCTGGGTGGCGACCGCGGCGCTGGCGATGCTCGCGCTCGCGACGAGCTGTCAGCGCTCCGGCGACGCCGCGCCGCAGGAGAGCGCCTCGTCCACGGCGAACGAGCCCGCGCGGGCCAGGGGGTACGCCGCTCCCAACGCCGATCCGGCTGCGGACTACAAAGACGAGGCCGGCGTCGCGGGGGGCGAGGACTCGAGCAAGTTCTACGCCTTCGACGACTCCGGCGCCATGAAGCCCGAGGAGCCGGAGGCCCCGCCCCCGCCCGCCGAGCCGACCGACGAAGAAGTCTACGACGAGCCGCCCGCGGACATGCCGCGCGGGCCGTCGGCCTCGCCGCGGCCGGCGAAGGTGGTCGCCAACAAGCCCATGCCTTCGGGCGGGCAGCCCATCCTCGACAACACCGCCGCGCTCGGGCTCGTCGGTGACGGAGACGGCGGCGGTGGTGGCGACGTCGGCCTCGTCCTGGGCGGGACGGCGACGATCGACACCGGCGGCGGCCGCGGTGATTTCGCGCAGGGGATCGAGGTCGCCGAGGCCGAGGAGCAGCGGAACCGCGCGTTCGACGGGGCCAAGAAGAAGGCGGAGGAGAAGCGACGCCGCGTCGAGAACGACCGACGCTCCAAGCGGGACGAGGCCGAGCGGGCCGCCAAAGACCAGGCGCTCGAGGCCGCGCTCGAGGAGGAGAAGTCCGAGGCCGACGCCAACACCGCCGACGATGACCTCGACGGCCTCGACGCGCTGGCCCTCGGTAAAAAGCGGCTCGACGTCCGGCGCCTCCCCACCGAGGACGCGATGACCTACGTCCGCCCGGACAAGCTCCTGCCGCGGATGTTCTACTTCGAGAACACGTACCTGGGCGGCTCGGCCGCCTACCGCGAGCGCCTCATCCGACTGGACGCAGCGCTCCGCGAGGGCGAGCGCCCCTACCGGCTGGCCTACAGCACGCGCCAGCCCTTCGACCCACCGGCGACGTCGGGGCTCGAGGTCACCGCCGATCTCGACGCGCCCTACTTCGACCAGCCGCGCCGGGTCTTCCTCCAGGTGGGCCTGCGCGGAAGCCCCCGCTACGGCTGGCGCCGGCCGCCCCTCGACGTGATGCTGGTCATCGACGGCCCGGTCCTGAACCGAGCGCCGGACGCGGTCAGCGACATGGTCGTCGCCGTCCTGGAGAAGCTCGGCCCGGCCGACCGCCTCGGCGTCATCGTGGCCGACGGCGAGCCGCGGGTCTTCACCGAGCTCGCGAGGCTCGACCGGGCCCGCGGGCGCCTCGCGGCGACCCTCGACCAGCTCCCGGCGGCGGCCCCGCGCGGCTATCACGGCGACGCGCTGGGACAGGCGATGGGCCGCGCGGGCAAGATCCTCGCGGACGCCTCGGCGGACACGGCGATCGTCCCCGGGACCCAGACCGTCCTGGTGGTGACCGCGGGCAACGACGCCGGCCGGGTCGGCTCGGCGACGCGCGCGGCCCACGCGCTGACCCTGCAGGGCGCGGTGACCTCGGTGTTCGCTCTCGATCGCAGCCCCGAGCGCGGCGGCTGGTGGCAGGTCGCGAACGCCGGGCACGGCAACTACCACCACCTCGGAGACGCGACGACCGAGCAGCTCGTGAGCTGGGAGCTCGAGAGCCTCGCCCGCGTGGTCGCGCGCCTCGTCCGCGTCAACATCCGCCTCGGCAAGACCGCCGGCGCCATCCGCGTCCTGGGCACCCGCGTCCTCGACGAGGAGGAGGTCGCCCACGTGAAGGCCCGCGAGGAGGCGACCGACAAGAACCTGTCACGCTCGATGGGCATCACCTCGGATCGCGGCGACGACGACGACGGCATCCAGACCGTCATCCCGTACTTCTACGGCGACGACAGCCACGTCGTCCTCGTCGAGCTGTGGGTCGACGGGCCCGGCCCGATCGCCGACGTGACCGTCAAGTACAAGGACATGGTCAACCTCGGCAACGCGACGGCGCGGACCAGCGTCCGGCTCGGGAGCCTGCCGCGCCCGGAGACCCCCGAGTCCGAGGTCATCGCCAAGAACGTCGCGGGCTTCGAGCTCGCCGAGGCCCTGCAGCGGGCGTCGCACCGGGTGCGCCACGGAGACCCCGCCGGCGCGGCGCGACAGCTCGCGGTCGCTCGACAGAAGGCCGCCCGGACAGACCGCCGGGACGAGAAGATCGTCTCGGGCTTCGAGGCGCTCGTCGGCGACGACTCCTGGCGCTGGGACGCGAGCCGCCGGGCCGCGGTCAGCGAGTCCCTCGAGCTCGCCGGCGAGCGGCGGGTCGGAGAGCCGAGCGCCGAGCCGCGCTGACGCCGGAGGTCCGGCGCGCTCGCGTCCTTCAGGGCGCGACCGCGCCGGGCCCGGGCTCCACCGGCTTCGTCGGGTCCGGCACCCCCAGGATCCGCACGGCGTTGCGGTAGTAGAGGTCCTTCAGCACCTCGTCGGGGAGGTTGATCGCGTCGATCGTCCAGCGCCCCTGGATCGGCGTCGGGTGGGCGATCCCGCGCTCCTTGCCCTCGAAGAAGCGCCAGTGCGCGTCGTAGAACGGCTTCAGGTCGTCCCAGGTCGGCTCGTCCGTCCCGGTCGAGCCCAGCATGAGCCCCTCGGCGCCGATGCCGAGGTCGGTCCCGAACAGGATCCGGTCGTGGTAGCGGATGAAGAAGTCGCGCACCTTCTCGGGCGGGTGACGACCGATCTCGCCGAGGCGCGCGGCGGTGTCGATGACGACGTTCGGGTGGCGCTTCATGAGCGCGTCCACGTAGTCGAGGTCCTCGGGGTTGTTGCCGAAGTGGACGCAGATGAAGGTCGTCTTCGGGTGCTTGGCGATCATCCGGTCGCGCTCGGCGAGGAGCTGCTCGCGCGGCGGGTATCCCTTCGCGAAGGACCACGCCGGGTGCACCGAGAGCTCCTCGTACCGCTCGTTGTCCGGCGTGACGGGCTCCCAGAAGGCCTTGGGGTCGCCGGTGTGGATCGCGACCGGGACGCCGAGCTCGCCCGCCTTGGCCCAGACCGGGTCGAGCTCGGGCCAGTCGACGGGGACCCGGTTTCCCTCGGCGTCGTCGGCGTAGAGCCCGAGGATCTTCGGGATCTTGAGGCCCTTGTACCCGTACTCCTTCACGGCGATCTCGAGCCCTCGCGCCATCAGCTCGCCGAAGTCCGGCCGCCCGCGCATCCGCCACTCGAGGTTGAAGAAGTCGGTGACCCGCGGGTGCTTCGCGCGCACCGCGGGCTGGTCCTTCGCGCCGCGCCCGAGGGTCGGCCCCGAGAGGTTGGCGGCCCGGGCCAGGCCGTTTTCGTCCATCGCGCGATCCATGCGATCGAAGCCGTCGCGCATGATGTGGGTGTGGCTGTCGATGACCGGCGGGCGCACGTAGCCGGGACGCCACGCTGGACCCGAGCGCGAGGCCGACGCGCCCGAGGTCGACGACGGATCCGCGATCGTGTCGGGTTCGCCCTTGCACGAACCGCCGACGGCGAGGCAGACAATGAGGGTTGTAATGATTCGATGGGTCATGGCGCGGCCCTCGACCGATCCGATAGGAAGCCGGTCCTCATGATCGTCCACAACGCCCGTCAGCGCGAGCCCGACAGCGACCAGCCCCGATTTCTGGTCCGCTACTGGGGTGTGCGCGGGTCGATCGCGACCCCGGGGCCCGAGACCGTCCGCTACGGGGGCAACACGACCTGCGTCGAGATCGTGTGTGACGAAACGCGCCTGATCATCGACATGGGCACCGGGGCGCGGGTCCTCGGATCCGCCCTGATGGCGGACGTACCGCCCGAGGGCGTCGCCGCTACCGTGCTCTTCAGCCACTTCCACACCGATCACGTCATCGGTTTCCCGTTCTTCGCGCCGCTCTACGATGCGCGGACAGAGCTCGCGATCTACGTCAACGCCGACGACCACGTGGCCTCCCTCGACGGCCTCCGCGCCGTCATGTCCTACCCGCTCTTCCCGGTCGAGTACGACACCCTGCCCGCGCGGCTCGACATCCGCCCGGTCGAGGCCGGGACGCCCTTCGACGTCGGCCCGGCGACCGTGACCGCATGCCGCATCTGCCACCCCGGCGGCGCCCTCGCCTACCGCATCGAGCACCGCGGGCGCGTCTTCGTCCACGCCTCTGACGTCGAGCACGGCGACGCGACCAGCGACGCGGCCCTACGAGAGCTCTGCCGAGGCGCGGACTGGGTCAGCTACGACGCGATGTACGTCGAGGGCCACGACTACGAAGGGCACGAGGGCTGGGGGCACAGCACCTGGCAGGCGGCGATTCGTCTGCTCGACGACGCGGACGCGCGACACCTCGTCGTGACCCATCACGCGCCGGACCACGACGACAGCTTCATGGACGGCGTCGCCCGCGACGTAGAGCGCGCCCGACCCGGCTCGCTCGTCGCGCGAGAGGGGCTCACGATCGACCTCCTCGATCGCGCGCCGGCCGCGCCCACAAAGAACGAAAGCGAGTGAATACCTCCTCCGAAGCCCCGTCCATGCCCGCCGGGACCGCCGAGGTCCCCCTGGAGCGACGATTAGGGAGCAGCGATGAAACGCACCGTCCTTTGCTCGGCCCTCGCAGGCCTCTTCGCTATCACGGCCATCCCGGCCGGGTCGGCGCTCGCCGCGACCCCGAGCCCGGCCGCGACCGACGCCACCGCGACCTCCACCGACGAGGCGCCCGTCGACACGGTCCTCGCGGCCAAGCGCCCGCCGCGGCGTCGCTACTACCCGCGCCGGCCCCCGCCGCGTCGGGTCTACGTGCCCCCGCGCTACGTGCCCGCCCCGCGTCGCCCGGTCGAGCGCCAGTACCGGCCGCTCATGCACTTCGGCATCGGCGTCCACGGCGCCTCGATCCTCGAGGACGAGGACTCCGGTAGCAGCAGCGCCTTCGACACCGGCGGCGGCTTCTCGCTGGACTTCGGGTGGCGGCTCGGCTCGAGCTTCTCCCTCGACCTGGGGCTCTCGACGAGCTTCCATGACGTCGGCTACACCGTCGACGCCGCGAACCTCACCTCGATCACGATCGACGGTCGCTTCTTCCTCAGCGACTGGAACCAGCGGCTCCAGCCGTACCTCCAGGCCGGCCTCGGCGCCTACGTCCTGAGCTACGCCGACAACGACGAGCCCTTCTCGGGCCCGGGCTTCCAGCTCGGCGGCGGCGTCGACCTCTACCTCTCCCGCGGCGTGTCGATCGGCGCCAAGCTCCTCTACCGGGGCGCCTACGTCGAGCGCGAGTACTACGACTACTACGGCGACTACTACTACGCCGGCGACACGAGCTTCATCTCGAGCTTCGTCTACGGCGCCGACGTGAAGTTCCACTTCTGAGCCGACAGCCCCGGGCGCGATGGCACGCGCCCGGGCGGTGGGTTAGTTTCGGGGGCGACATCCCATCGGGTGTCGCCCTCGTCGTTTCTTCACCGGAGAGGTCATGGGCGTCGCGATCGACTTCCTCGTGCTGCTGTTCCTCCTCTGGTCCCTCTATCGGGGCTGGCGCCACGGGTTCCTCTACCAGCTCGGGCAGCTCGCGGTGGTCATGCTGGCCTACTTCGTGGCCAAGGGGCTGGGCGGGCTCATCGCCGAACCGCTGACCGGGCCGAGCCAGCTCACCCCGGCGGTCGCCGAGACCATCGGCTTCTTCTCTATCTTCCTGATCGTGACCATCGTCGGAGCGGTGCTCCTGAAGAAGGTCACCAAGGACCTGCTGAGCTTCTCCGAGGGCCTCGGGCAGGCCGACAAGGCGCTCGGCGTTCTGCTCGGCGGGGTCAAGGGCGCGCTCATCGCCTACATCACCGTCGTCGGCCTGATCATGGCGCACCGTATGACCGGCAAGGTCCCGATCCCGTTCGGCGACAGCATCTCGGGCCGCTGGGTGCTCCAGAACAACTTCCTCGACAATGATGAGTTCCCGCGCGGTAAAGCGCTCGCGAAGCTGGCGTGGCTCATGACGACGCGCAGCCAGGCCGAGCTCGCCGCCGACCCCCACGTGCAGGCGATCATGGCCAACCCCAAGGCGCAGAGCCTGTTCACCGCCGGGGTGCTCGGGGCCCTCGCGAACAAGGACTTCGTCTCGCTCCTCGGCAACGACGCCCTGTGGGAGTTCCTCGACGAGCCCGACGTCCAGGGGCACCTCAACGCCATCGAGTGGGCCCCGGCCGAGGCGACCGCCAAACCGCCGGAGCCCCCGCCGACGGACGGCCCCCTGCACCCCTGAGGAGCGTCAGTCGCGCGGCGCGCGGGCCAGGACGACCACCTCGCAGGAGGCGACGCCGCCACGCCGCAGGACGCGAGCGACCTCGCGGACGGTGGCGCCGGTGGTCATCACGTCGTCGACGAGGACGACGGGGCGCCCACGCAGGCCGTTGCGCTCTCGCAGCGCGAACGCGCCGCGGATCCGGCGGACCCGGGCCTTTCGCCCCATCCCCTTCGACGGCGGGAGCGGCCGGCGCAGCGTCAGCGCGGTCCCCCGAAGCGGCAGCCCGAAGGCGCGTGACAGCGCCCGGGCGGTGACGCCGGCGGGGTTGAATCCCCGTCGCTTCAGCTGCCGGCGGTGGGACGGTACCGGGACGACCAGGGCGCCCTCGGCGGGCCTCCACCCGGTCGCCTGCAGCTCGTCCACCAGCAGGCGGCCGAGGCCGACCCCCAAGGTGTGATCCGGGGCGTTCTTCCACCGAGAGATGGCGTCCGACAGCGCGCCGCCGTACGCGAAGCCGGCGCGCGCTCGGTCGAAGGCGGGTGGGTCGCGCAGGCACTCGCCGCAGCGGTGGCCGCAGCCGCCCTCGGGCGGCGTCAGGTAGACGAGACCGCACCCGGGACAGGAGACCCCGGCGCCGGGGACCAACGACCCCGCGCAGACGGCGCAGAGGGTGTCGCGAGAGCCGACCTCGACGTCGCAAGCGGCGCAGCGGGCGGGAAGGAGCAGGTCGATGAGCTGGCGGAGCGGCTTGAGCAAGGGCGGACCTCGGTCGGCAGCGGACGCCCGACGCAGAGCAACCGCCGTGCCAGCTCAGGAGGTCGGCCCTACTTGTGGTAGGGCTCGCCGCGCAGGATCGTCCCGGCCCGGTAGAGCTGCTCCCACAGCACGACGCGCGCCAGGTCGTGAGGCAGGGTCAGCGGCCCGAAGGACCAGCGCTCGTCGGCCTCGCGGGTGAGCGTCGGGTCGAGCCCCTCGGCGCTCCCGAGGGCGAAGCAGACCCCGGTGTGGCCCGCGTTCATCCACGCGGCCAGGCGCTCGGCGAGGCGCTCGGAGCTCCACGGCTCGCCGTCGACGGCGAGCGCGACGAGCCGCTGACGAGGCCGCACAGCGCCTCGGATGCGCTCGGCCTCCTCGGCGAGCGCGACCGGCGTGGGCTTCTTGACCGTCGCCTTGAGGAAGTCCTCCTCGACGCGATAGTGCCGGCTCAGGCGCTTCTTGTACTCGTCCGCGGCGCGCGACAGGGGTCCCCGACCGGCGCTCCCCGGGTGGAGGAGTCGCAGGATCACGCGTTCACGCCGCGGCGGGACCGTCGGAGTCCTGGATCTCCAGGCGCGGGGCCTCCTGCCAGAGGCGCTCGAGCTCGTAGAACTCGCGAACGGGCTCGTAGAAGACGTGGACGACGACGTCCCCGTAGTCGAGCAGGACCCACTGGCTGTGCTCGATCCCTTCGACCGAGAGCGGCTTTCGGCCCCCCTCGCGCAGCGCGTCCTGAATGTGCTCCCGGATCGCCTTGACGTGGCGGTCGGAGCGCCCGCTCACGACGATGAACCAGTCGGTGTACTGGACCAGCTCCAGGACCCTCAGCACCTGGACGTCCAGGCCCTTCGCCTGGATCGCCAGCCGGGCGATCTGCTCGGCGAGCGCCTGGGTCTCGAGCTCCTTGTACGCGGTCGGGGCCTTGGTCGCCCCGTCGTTGACGCTGCTCGCTGCCTGCTCGTTCAAACCCTCACCCTTCCTGCCGGTCACGTGCGCACCTGGCCCGAGCCCATGACGACGAACTTCCTCGTCGTGAGCTCCTGGAGGCCCATCGGACCGTAGGCGTGCAGCCGGGATGTGCTGATGCCGATCTCCGCCCCGAGCCCGAGCTCGAAGCCATCGTTGAAGCGCGTGGACGCGTTGACCATCACGCAGCTCGAGCCGACCTCGGCGATGAACCGCTGACTGGCCTGGTAGTCGTTCGTCACGATGGCGTCGGTGTGACCAGATCCATACTTGCGAATATGTTCCACAGCGGCACCGAAGTCGTCCACCAACCGGACCGCGAGAATGAGATCGAGATACTCCGCGCTCCAGTCGTCCTCGGTCGCGGGGGCGGCCTCGGGCCACAGAGCGCGGGTGCGGGCGTCCCCCCGCAAGGTGACGCCGGCGGCCTTGTACCGGGCGAAGAGCTCCGGGATCAAGCGCGGAGCGACGCCGCGGTGGACGAGCAGCGTCTCCATGGCGTTGCACACGCCCGGGCGCTGGACCTTCGAGTTGAAGGCGATGTCCGCGGCCATCTGCAGGTCCGCGCTCTCGTCGACGTAGACGTGACAGACGCCCTTGTAGTGCTGGATCACCGGGACCGTCGCGTTCCGGGTGATATGCCGGATGAGCCCCTCGCCGCCCCGCGGGATGACGAGATCGACCTCCTGGTCGCGGCGGATGAGCGCGTCCGTGACGGCGCGGTCCGATGTCGCGACCGCCTGCACGGCGTCGGCGGGGAGCCCGGCGGCGGTGAGCGCCTCGCGCATCATCTCGACGAGGACGCCGTTGGTGTGGAACGCCTCGCGGCCGCCCTTGAGGATCGGGGCGTTGCCGCTCTTCACGCAGAGCACGCCGGCGTCGACGGTCACGTTGGGGCGCGACTCGTAGATGATGCAGATGACGCCGAGGGGGATGCGCATCCGGCCGACCATCAGGCCGTTCGGGCGGCGGGCCATCCCCTCCATGGAGCCTATCGGATCGGGCAGCGCGATCACCTGGCGCACGCCCTCGGCCATGCCGGCGATGCGCTCCGGGCTCAGGCGCAGGCGGTCGAGGAGCGCGCCGCTGACGCCGTTGTCCTCGGCGGCGGCGAGGTCCTTCGCGTTGGCGGCGAGGACGCGATCGCGCTGGGCGACGAGCTGGTCGGCGAGGAGCCCGAGGGCGCGGTCCTTCTCCTCGGTGGTCGCGGACGCGAGGCGGGACGCAGCGGCGCGCGCGGCGGTGGCCAGGCGCGCGGCGATCGCCTCGGCGTCGTGGGCGTTGTCGGTGCTCATGAGGAGGCCTCCGGAGCCGCGCCGTCACGGTCGCTCCCGAGCTGACGCTGGACGCGCGCGCGGAGCCGGATGGCGCGCAGCAGGAAGAAGAGGGAGACGAGCGGGACGATCGCGGCGAGGCCCCAGATGATGCCGGCGAGGCTGTGCCGTGACGGCGTGTCGTCGTCGAGGAAGACCCACAGGTCCTCGGTCTCGAGCTTCGTGTCCCGGGCGTAGGTGTTGACGGCGCGGCGCATGTCCTCGGGCACGTCGGCCGCGCGGATCAGGCGCCCGGAGCCGCCGAACGACACGGTCAGGTCCGAGGGGAAGACCTTCTTCTGCTTGATGAGATCGATGAGGCGGTCGTCGATCTCCATCATCCCCATGTGGTTCCACGCCGGGCGCGGCAGCTCGCGAGCGGTGCGCACGACGATGTTGAACATCGGGTCGAAGAAGAGCTTGTAGACCGGATCGTCGGGGGCGTCGTCGGGGCTGCGGGTCTGGCTGTAGACGCGGCTGATGATGAGGCCGTCGAGCTTCACGTAGGTGTTCGACTCGACCTCGAGGGTCCGGTCGCCCGTCGCCCAGGCCTCGCGTAGATCACCCAGCTCCTGGGGTGACCCCGACAGCCAGTACGAGAACGAGTCGCGCGTCTTGTACATGAAGAACGCGGTCACGCCGATGAGGATGAGGGACACGATGAGGCGCAGGCGCACGCCGTAGCTGAGGAGCCGCAGCCTGGCCTCGTGCGCGCCGGGCTCCGAGGCGGCCACGGTGGCGCCGTCCCGCTGATCCCAGGCGGCGAAGAGCGCCTCGAGGTCCGCTTTGCGACCGTCGTCGGTCCTTGACTGGGGGCTTTCGTCTTCGGCCATGAATTGCTCTAGTCCCGGCGGACGATCGTGGGCACGCTCTCCTCTCGACGGGGCGGACGCAAGGAGCTTACCGGGCCGGCCCGGGGGCGGGGATATAGCACGTGGAAGATCGGCCCGAAAGCAAGCAAGCCACCAACGGAGACGCCGCCTCGACGGAGACCGCCGGCGCCCCCGGCGACGTGGGCTTCGACCCGACCGGCGGCGCGCCTGACGAGCTCGGCCATCTCGCCTTCGCGCCGGTGTCCTGGCCCGCCCTCGAGGAGGTCATCGGGCCGGGCGGGCGCCTCGCCGCGGCGCTCCCGGGCTACGAGCGTCGGACCGGGCAGGAGACCATGATGCGCGCGGTCGCCACAGCGCTCGAGCGGCACGAGACGCTGATGGTCGAGGCGGGCACGGGGACCGGCAAGTCGCTGGCCTACCTGCTGCCGGCGGCGATGTCGGGCGAGCACGTGATCCTGTCGACCGGGACCCGGACGCTCCAGGATCAGCTCTGGGAGAAGCAGGTCCCCTTCGCCCGCGACATCCTCGGGGTCGACTTCGAGGCGGCGATCCTCAAGGGGCGCACGAATTATCTGTGCTTGCTGGCGCTCGAGCGCGCGCGGCGGGATCCGCGCCTGGCCCTCGATCAGCACGGAGACCTCGCGCGGATCGAGCGCTGGGCCGCCGCGACCGCCACCGGCGACCGCGCCGAGGTGGCGGAGCTCGCCGAGGCCTCGCCGACCTGGAAGGCCGTCACCGTGGACGCCGAGCAGTGCACGGGGCGGCGCTGCGAGCACTTCGACGCCTGCTTCGTCATGCGAGCGCGACGCCTCGCCGAGCGTGCGGACGTCGTCATCGTCAACCATCACCTCTTCTTCGCCGACCTGGCGCTCAAGGGATCGGCCGGCTTCGGGCTCCTCCCCGAGGCCGACGCGGTGATCTTCGACGAGGCCCACCACCTCGAGGACATCGCCGCGGGCCACTTCGGCTTCTCGGTGAGCGACGCGCGGCTCGGACGCTTCGGCTCGGACGCGCGGCGGGCGCTGACCCAGGCCGGCGCGGTATCGGACGCAGCGACCGCCGCGCTGTCCGCCCTGACCCGCGACGTCGAGCGGCTGTTCGCGGCGTACCAGCGGTTCCTACCCCAGGCTCGGATGACGCGGGACGCGCTGACCGAGCCCATCCTGGAGGGGTACTACAAGCTCGACACCAGCCTCGCCGCGCTGGCTCGCGAGCTCCACCGGCGCGACGCCGGCGTCGAGGCCGAGGCCATCAGCCGGCTCGTCCAGCGCGGCGAGCAGCTCCGGGCCGAGCTCGCGGAGGTCGTCCTCTGCCAGCGCGAGGACCTCGTCCACTGGGTCGAGCGTGGCCCGCGAGCGGTGTTCCTGCGCGCGGCCCCCATCGAGGTCGGCCCGCTGCTGCGAGAGGTCGTCTTCGACCGCTTCGGCGCGGTGATCATGACCTCCGCGACGCTGACCACCCAGGGGACCTTCGACCACTACGCTCGCCGCCTCGGCCTCCCCGAGGACGCGCACACGCTCAACGTCGCCTCGCCCTTCGACTACGCCAACCAGGCGCTGATCTACACCCCCGACGACCTGCCGCCGCCCAACTCCGGCGCCTGGATCGACGCGATCGCGGAGCGGATCGAGGAGCTCGTGGGCCTGACCCGGGGGCGGGCGCTCCTCCTCTTCACGTCGTTCCGCGCGATGCGTGCGGTGCACGCGCGGATCGCGGACCGCCTCGATCACCCGGTCATGATGCAGGGTCAGGGCTCGCGCGAGTCGCTGCTCAAGCGCCTCCGCAGCGAGCGTGGGAGCGTGCTGTTCGCGACGGCGACCTTCTGGGAGGGGGTCGACGTCGTTGGCGACGCGCTGAGCCTGGTGGTCATCGACCGGCTGCCCTTCGCGCCGCCGGGCGACCCCATGGTGGACGCCCGGATCGGCGCGCTGAAGCGGGCCGGGCGCAACGCCTTCATGGAGTATCAAGTGCCGGCGGCGATCATCTCGCTCAAGCAGGGGTTCGGCCGCCTGATCCGCCACCGGACCGACACCGGGATCGTGGCGATCCTCGACCCGCGGCTCACCCGCTCCCGGTACGGCGCCGCGTTCCTGCGGAGCCTCCCGCCCGCGCGGCGGACCGCCAACCTGAGGCTCCTCACCGCGTGGTGGGACGAGATGAGCGGCGCGGCGGCGCGGCTGGAGTCGGGGATCACGCCGCCGGACGGCTGAGCGCGCCGCTTCGGGATCTTTTTCGGAACGGATCCGAGCCTGACGGGCAAGGGATCGATCGCCGCGGCCGGGCTCACCGAGCCGCGGAAGACGACAACCCATGCTCAGAGAGGTCGAACCATGCCGACGCCTCAGCCGATCCCCCGTGAAACCGTGCGGATGCGCCAACCGCTGCCGCCCGGCGGCCCCCTCGGCGCGTGGGTCGCCATCGCCGACGGGTCCCGAGTGGACCTCGCCCCCGGGGTCCCCGTCACCGTGGGCGCGGGGAGCGACGCGGACCTCCGTGTCCGCTGTCCACACGTGTCACGAGCCCATTGCGAGCTCCGTGTCCACGGGGGCGACGTCTGGGTGGCAGACGCCGACAGCACCAACGGGGTCTGGCTCGCTGGCGAGCGCGTGGAGTCGGCCCGGGTCGGCCGCCGCGGGACGTTCAGGATCGGCCGGCGGGCGGTCCTGATCGCGCGACAGCTCGGCTGGCGCGTGCCGGACGCGCTCCTGTGGCAGGGCATGATCGGGCGGGATCCCGCGACCTTGCGGGTCTGGACCGAGCTGGCGCGGGCCGCGGCCTCCGACGCGCCGGCCTGGGTGCACGGCGAGACCGGTAGCGGCAAGGAGCTCGCGGCCCGGGCGCTCCACACCACGAGCCCCCGGCGCAGCCGCGGCCCCTGGATCGCGTTGAACTGCGCCGCCCTCCCGGCGGAGCTCGCCGAGGCCGAGCTGTTCGGCGTCGTCCGCGGCGCCTTCACCGGCGCGGATCGGACGCGGACCGGAGCCTTCTCACGGGCAGACGGCGGGACGCTGCTCCTCGACGAGATCGGCGAGCTCCCGATGCGGATCCAGGCCAAGCTGCTCCGAGCCCTCGAGACCGGCGAGGTGCGCCCCGTGGGCGGCGACACGCCGCAGCGGGTCGATGTCCGGGTGGTCGTATCGACGTGGCGAGACCTCGAGGAGGAGGTCCGCCGCGGTCGCTTCCGCGAGGATCTCCTCCACCGCCTGTGGGTCTTGAAGGTCGAGCTGCCGCCGCTCCGGGATCGACCGCGCGACGTCGCGCCGCTGCTCGACCACCTCCTCGTCGAGTCCGGCGCCTCGCACATCTTCCCGGAGGATGACGTCCTGCGGGTCCTCGAGGGCGCTACATGGCAGGGCAACGTGCGGCAGCTCCGTAACCACGTCCGCCGCGCCGTCACCGCGGACGACCCAGCGCTCCTCATCCCGGCGGGGAAGCGGCGCGCGGTCGCGCGGCGCGCCGCCCGGCTCGGGACGGTGGCCGGAAAGCGTCTCGTCATGCGTACCCTCGACGAGCTCGGCGGTAACCGCACCAGAGCGGCGGCGGCGCTCGGCGTCAGCCGCTCGACCCTCTATCGGTGGCTCGCGCGCCACGGCTGAGATGCCCGTCTGCGCAGCCGGCTGGGTGGCGTCCAGACGCCGGCTCGGCCGCTCCTCCGCCCGCGCACAGGGGCTGGGGAGCCCCGGGGTCGGGTTGACACGGGCTAGGCGCCGTTTATTATGGGCAGGCCCAGTCGGGTGAACGCAGGTTTTACGAGCATCTTCAATGGGTTAGCTTGTCCATCCGCGAATACAATCGCTTCCAGCTGGAGGCATCGAAGCTCGGACGCAACGTGGTCTTCCAGGTCACGGTCTTCGAGAAGAAAGAGCGCAACAAGTCGCGCCTGTACGCCGAGACGCAGTGCTTCGACCCCCTCCAGTACATGATCCAGTTCGTGATCCGGGACGCGCCGGATCTGGACGGGGTCATCGAGGCGTTCGCGAAGCAGCTCGTGCACCGCGGCTTCGCGCCGATGAAGTACCGCGTCAAGAGCGACAACGGCACCTGGGACGCCTGGGGCCCAGTCCCCGAGTTCTAGAGTCCTCGGCGCGCTTGATGAACCGATCTCGCCTGGCGAGCACGCCGATCTCGGTACCACGAGACCTCGAATCGCGCCCGGCAGTCCTTCGGCCTCTTGGCACCCGCTTCTCACGGCCTACGACCGCGACGTCGGATGCGCCGCGGTCGTGACTCGCTCTCCCTCGGCCCGCCTCCAAGACGGGTCGGGCGAGGTACGACGCCTCTGGAGGGAGCGAGGTCGCCGGTCTCGACCACCATGCGCATTCAGAGCGCGTGAGCCGCGTGTGCTGACGGTCCGTCGCGAAATGGAGCCCTCTCCTCGGCTCGTGGCACGCGGGAGATGAACGCTCACGTCCGCCGTGGAGCCGTCGACGCCTCAGCCTCCCGAGCCGGGCTCAGCTCCCCCGCAGTCGCCTCACGTCACCGACGCGGAGGGTGACGCGCGCGCGGTCGAAGTACTCCGAGAGCGGGATCGTCCACTTGCGGCTGGCGCCGGTGAGCGCCTTGAAGGCCGGCTGGTCGAGGGTCTCGTGCTCCGCGAAGTGGGCGCGCATGGCCGCCTCGAGCGCGTCGAGCGGTCCCCGCAGGTAGACGAGCTCCCGCGTCACGCGGACCGCGGCGCCGTCCTCGACGAGGCTCCAGATCGCCTCGTCGACGGCGTCGGCCGGTATCCCCAACGCTTCAGGCAGGTCCTGGACCCGCGGCGGCATCAGCCCCGCCTCGGCCAGGGTCGCCTGAACCTGCTCGCGAGCCTGGAGCTGGGCCGGGGAGAGCCGCGGCTCGAACCCGGCCGAGCGGAGATGCTCGCCGGCCCGCTCGATGAGACCGCCAGCCACCGCCGCGTCGGCGACGGCCGCGAACAGCTCCGCCGGCAGATCGCCGCGGATCCGGGTCCGCACCTCTTCGTCGCGGAGCCCTGGACGCGACGGGCGCTCGGCGTGGAAGGCGTCGAGGATCTCGCGGGCGCGCTGGCCGAGCTCGAGGAGCGTCGCGTGCCCCCAGAGGACGCCGCCCCGCTCGGCGACCCGTCCGGAGGCGACCAACGTCGCGACGGCGGACGACAGCGCGCCCTCCGTCCAGGGCAGCTCGCACGCGAGGCGCCCGCGCTCGCGACCAGCCTGTCCCGCCAGGTCCACCCAGCCGGCGACCGCCGCCTCCGCGTCGTCTCCGGCGAGGGTCGAGATGACCTCCGCCGCGCGCAGGCTGGTCCGGCGATGGCGTCGCTGGTCCGGCGCCAGCGCCCGCCCGCCGCCGATGGTCTTCCCGTAGCCCGGCAGGACCGAGAAGCCACGCACCACGTAGGGCTCGCCCGGCAGGATCGCCAGCGGCTGCGACAGCCTGACCTGAGCCGGCGCGCGCTCGCCTGGCGCGACCGCGTCGGCGCCGATGAGCGCGATGGTCCCCTCGACCTGCGCGGTCCCGACGTGCACGAGCACCTTGGTCCGGTCCGCGACCGGCTCCTCGAGCCGGTGCAGCGCGCGGAAGGTCGCGTCGAACATGGAGGTCGGGCCGATCGCGCCAGGCAGCGTGACGACGTCGCTCCGGTGCACCTCGGCGGCGTCGAGCCCTTGGAGGTTGAGGGCGGCTCGAGTCCCGGGCCCGACCCGCTCCGCGGGCGCGCCGTGGACCTGGATCCCGCGGACCCGAGCCCCGAGCCCGCTGGGCTGGAGCGAGACCGCGTCCCCCACGGCGAGCGTCCCGGACGCCGTCGTCCCGGTGACCACCGTGCCGAAGCCCTTCATCGTGAAGGCGCGGTCGATCGAGAGCTTGAACGGTCGATCGGCGTCGCGTCCGGCCGGCCCCGCGGCGCCGAGGCCCGCGACCAGCGCCGCGAGCGCCGCTTTGACCCGCGCGTCGGCGGCAGCGTCGCCCGCGGACCAGCGGAGGATCGGCGCGCCCTCCAAGAAGGTCCCGGCGACGGCCGTCGCGACGTCGTCCTCGACGAGCTCGAGCCAGTCCTCCTCGACGAGATCGGTCTTGCTGACGACGACGGCCCCCACCCGGACGCCGAGGAGCTCGCAGATGTCGAGGTGCTCGCGGGTCTGGGGCATCACCCCCTCGTCGGCGGCGACGACGAGCAGCACGACGTCGATGCCGGCGGCGCCGGCGATCATCTGTCGGACGAAACGCTCGTGGCCGGGGACGTCGACGATGGCGACCCGGTCCGAGCCGCCGTCGTCGAGACCGGCGAGGTCGAGGGGGGCGAATCCGAGCTCGATCGAGATGCCGCGGCTCTTCTCCTCGTCGAGCCGATCGGTGTCCACCCCGGTGAGGTGGCGGACGAGGGTCGTCTTTCCGTGGTCGACGTGGCCAGCGGTGCCGACGACCGCGCGGACGTTGAGGGGGGCTGCGCTCACGGTGCTCCTCGGGCTCGACGCGGCGATCACGGCGCCGACGTTTCGCTCGCCGGCCCCAGCGGCGCCGGGAGCTACAGGCGGGCGAGCGAGAGGATCAGCTTGTCGGCCGCGCGCCGCAACCCCCGCGTGTCGTCGGGACCGTCGTTGATGATGATCGAGAAGGCGAGCAGGCACCCCGAGGCGGCGGGGACGTAGCCGGAGATGCTCGTCACGCCGTCGAGGGTGCCGGTCTTGGCGCGGACGAGACCGCGGGTCGCCTTGGCGCGGAGCCGCCACTTCAGCGTGCCGGACTCGCCGGCGACGGGGAGGCTCGCGCGGAAGGCCTCGGACTTGGCGTCGTTCCCACCGAAGCTCACCAGGAGGCGCGTCATCGCGTCAGGGCTGACCCGGGTCGCCTCGTAGAGCCCGGAGCCGTTGACGATCACGAAGGCGGTCGCGGGGATGCCGCGCGCGACCAGCGCCGTGGCCACCGCGCGCTGGGCGCGCTCCCAGGTCGCGGGGCCGCCGACCTCGCCGGCGCCGAGGTGGTGGAAGACCGTCTCGGCCATCGCGTTGTTCGACCAGACGTTGAGGTCCCTCAACGCATCGACCAGGCTCGGGCTCTCGACTCGAGCGAGCTCGGGGGCATCGGACTCACGCGCCTTCGCGTCGACCCTCACCTCTCCGGCGACCGTGATCCCGCGATCCCCGAGGAAGCGTGAGAGCACCTCCGCCGTCAGCAGCGCCGGGTCCGCGACCCGCTTGCGGAGCGTCGCGCCCTTGGACTTCACGCCGAGCTCCCCGGCGACCGTGATCGTCGTCCGACCGTCCTCACGATCGCTGGCGACGACGGTCAGGCCGCTGTCACCCTTGCCACCGACGGTCTTCGCGCGATTGACGACCACTACCGCGTCGCTGCCGGGATCGACGCGGACCGTCACGCGATCTCCGACGCGGCGACCGGGCCGCACGACGACCTGCACCGCGCCATAGTTCGACCCCGCGCAGGCGACCGACGGGCGGTACGCGGCGTCGGCCGACTTCATGTCATAGGCGGGCGGCAGGAGCGGGCCGGCGAAACACCCGCTCGCGACCACCAGATCTCCATCGACCGTGCGGACACCGGCGTCGTGGAGCCGTTCGGCCAGGGCCTTCAGGTCGTCGGGCATCAGCTGCGGATCGCCGCGCCCGACGATGACGAGATCACCGCTCACGCGGCCGTCGGCGACGACGCCGTGGGCGGTCGTGCGCCAGCTGACGTCGACGGGCAGCAGATCGAGGGCGGCCGCCGTGGTCAAGAGCTTCGCCCCGCTCGCGGGGTAGAGCAGGCGGTCCGCCTCGTGACCGCCCCAGACCTCGCCGTCGGCGGTGCACCGAACGGAGACGCCGGCGGTGGCGCCTTTCAACACCTTCTGCGTGCGCGCCCACCGGTCGATCGTCGCCTGGGCGGGACCTCCCGGGCCGCGCGCGGCCGCCGGGCCGGCCACGAGGGCGAGGCCGATGGCCACCGCGACGGCGAGGGAGACCGAGCGTCGTGACCTCTGGGAGCGCGCCACCGACCACCGCCGCGAGGAGGCCTCGGCGGGCTCGGAGTGGGCTTCGTGTGCGGATCGCGTCGCGCGCTCGGGGATCATCGTGCCTCCAGTCTCACGTCATGAGCCGACGAGACGGCCGACCTATTCCGAGGGACCGTCGGGCGCGGCGCCTACCGTAACCGCAGGTCCCCCTCCAGCGTAACAGGGGCGTGACCGCGTGACAGGCCACGCGGCGGTGAGGACGCGACATGAACGCCGCCAAGGTTCGCTACTGGCTGAAAGAGATCGTCATCATGGCGGCCGTCTTCGGGGCCGTGATGTTCGTCATGCGCACCCTCCAGATGGAGAAGCAGCGGGGCGGCGGCGGCGATCTCCCGGTGGGGCAGCCCGCGCCGACCTTCCGCCTGACCGACGCCACCACCGGCGCGCACGTCGCGCTGGCGGACCTCAAGGGTAAGCCGGTGATCCTGGCCTTCTGGGGGACCTACTGCCCGTCTTGCCGCGCCGAGCTCGGGACGCTGGAGGAGCTTCACCGCGAGGCCGGCGATCGCTACGCGCTCATCGCCCTGTCGAGCGAGGATCCCCGCAAGGTCCGGAGCTTCGCCGAGTCCCGCGGGCTCTCCTTCCCCACGGTCATCGACGGCTCAGGGAGCACGTTCTCCGCCTACCGCGTCGAGTCGATCCCCAAGACCGTGATCATCGACGCCGACGGCGCGATCGTCCACGACTTCGTCGGCGAGGCGGACGGCGACATCCTGCGCGACCATATGGCGCGGCTGTCCGGCGGCTGATGGCGTGCCTCAGCGCGCGGCGGCGGCCCGGGCGAGGCGCCGCGCCTGAGCGTTGAGCTCCGGCCGGCCGGGATAGAGCAGCGCGAGGGCCGCCCAGGCCCGCTCGGCGTCGGCGAGGAGCCCGTAGCTCTCGAAGACCCGGGCGCGCAGCACCTCGAGCTCGGGTCGCGGTGGGGCGCCCCGCCCGGCCGCCCGCAGCGCGGCCAGGGCGTCATCGAGCGCCGCTTCCCCGGCGGCGTCGAGGACGTCGAACTCGACCTGATCCGAGACCACCCGGGCGAGCGCCCGCGCGCCGTGCAGGCTGATGACGGCTCGGTATCGCGCCCCTCGCTCGAGCGGGCGCCAGAGGACCAGCGAGCGGCCGGCGAGCGAGCGCCAGCGCTCGATGATCACGGCCTCCGCGTCGCTCTCGACGCGCTCGAGGGTCAGGTCGAAGCGCGCGTCGGCCTCGGCCCAGCGCCAACGCAAGACCGGCGCCACGTCGCGGAGGACCGTCGCCACCGGGGCGACGAAGGTCAGCCCCACGTTGGGGTCCTCGTCGTCATCCGGCGCCGTGGTCGCCACGGCCGGCAAGGGCGTGTTCGGCCCCTCGCGATAGCCCGGTACGACACTCACCCGCGGCGCAGCGCCAGCGAGGGTCGCCAGCACGTCTCCGTCCCAGCGGTGGGTCGCCGGCCCGTAGGCCGTCAGCACGCGGAGATCGCCGCTGAGCCAGACGACGCGTCCCCGCTCCGGCACCTCGACCAGCGCGCCGGGCGGGAGCGGCTCGCCGCACGACAACGCGGCGCTGGTGGCGACGGTCGGCCCCGCCTCCGCCAGGACCGCGCGAGCGTCGCCCTCGACCCAGAGGGTGGTCAGCTCGTGCTCGATGGCGATGGGCGGCGCGATCGGCACGAGCGCTGGGCGCTCCGGCGAGTCCGGTGGGGCCGCCGCGGGGAGCCAGGAGGCGATGAGGATGGGGAGCCAGCTCCACACGGTGTCGGGCTCCGGTGAGCGGTTGAACGCTCGCATCGTAGCAGCCTTCCTCCGGGAGCGCGCAAGCACCACCTCACGGCTCCGAGCGGCGCGACGCTCTGGCTGGATCTTCGCCGTTCACCTGGCCGCACGGGGATCGAGAGATCACGCTCCCGAGGCCGCGGGTCAGAGGCGGCCACGACGCGAGGCGTGGCCGGCTTCGGCGCGTTGATTGCCCGCGTGGCCGAGGTCGAGCTATCTTGCGCCGATAGGCCGCCCGTGCGGAGGGCGTGGGCGGCACGACGCGGCGCACATGGCGCCGCGCGCCGGGTCCGACCCGGTGACCTGGGGGCGAGCGGTCGCCCCCGAGCGGAGCTCGACCATGGCGATCTACACCCCGGGCGAAATCGTCGCCGACCGGTATCGCGTCAGCCAGGCCCTGTCCCAGGGCGGCATGGGCGCGGTCTACCTCGCCGAGCAGATCTCGCTCGGCCGCCAGGTGGCCCTCAAGGTCATCCTCGCCCACCACCAGGACAGCGAGGCCCTGCGGCGCCGCTTCGACAGCGAAGCGCGCGCCGTCTGCAAGCTCCACCACCCGAACATCATCACCTATCACGACTACGGCCACGACGAAGAGGGGCGCCCGTTCCTCGTGATGGAGTTCCTCGCCGGCTACCCGGGGACAGACTTCGTGTACGGGCCGACCGTCCCCTCGGTCGACTCGTGCGTGCACGTCCTCGGGCAGCTCGCCTCGGCCCTGGCGGAGGCGCACCAGCACGGCATCATCCACCGGGACCTCAAGTGGTCCAACGCGATGATCGTGCCCCAGTCCCACGATCCGCTCTTCACCAAGCTCATCGACTTCGGGATCCTCAAGGTCGCGACCGACGGCTCGACCGGCGATCAGCGCCGCGAGCTCACCCGGACCGGCGTCCTCCTCGGGACCCCACAGTACATGAGCCCCGAGGCCATCGTCGGCCACCCCATCGACGGGCGGGCGGACCAGTATTCGCTCGCGGTGATGGCCTACGAGCTCCTGACCGGGCGGCGCCCGTTCGAGACCGACAGCCAGCTCGAGCTCCTGCGCCAGCACGTCCAGGAGCCGCCGCCCCCGATGGACGACATCGGCCCGTCCCGCGAGCGCATGCCCGAGCTCGAGGCCGTCATCTTCCGCGGGATGGCGAAGCAGCCCGGCGAGCGCTTCGCGACCATCACGGAGTTCCACGCCGCCATGGCCCGAGCGGTCGGCCTGCCCGAGCCGACCGGGCCGAGCCCGGCGCGGCGCGTCACCGCGCGGGGCCCCGCGGCGGGTCGCGCCCCGACGCCGGTGGCGCGACCGGGCGCCGGCCCGTCCATCATCGCCGGGCGGACGGATCCTCGCCTCGGGCGCGGCCCTGGCGTCCGCACCGGCGAGAGCGCGCTGCCGCCCCATCGGACACCCTCCGCCGCGCCGGTGGACACCGCCGCGGAGACCGGCTCGCGCCCTCGACAGTCCGCCCCGCTCCCTCGCTGGGTCTGGATCCTCGGCGCCGTCGGCCTGGTGGCCATCGGCTTCGCGGTGACCGTGCTCGTGGCGGGGCTCGACAGCGGCCCGCCGCCCGGCCCCGAGGTCGCCGTCCACGTGACGCCGCCCGCCGCCCCCGGCGAGCACGGCATCACGCCGGTCGCCCCGGACGCCGGCCCGACCGACGTCACCACGGCCAACACGGACGAGGACACCGGCGCCACCACGGTCGCCGAGGCCGACACCACCCGGGAGGCCGACGCCGCGGTCGCGCTGGCGGCCGCGCCCGATACCCGTACCGCCGAGGCGCCCGACACCCACGTCGCCGCGGCGCCCCCGGACACCACGGCGCCGGTCGCCGTCGCCCACGTCCCGAAGACACCGAAGACCGCCACCCGTCGGGTCGTCGGCGACGGGACTATCACCGTGTCGGCCAAGCCCTACGCGACCATCATCCTCGACGGTGAAGAGCTCGGGACGTCCTCCTTCGTGACCCGCAAGGTCCGCGCGGGCCGGCACAAGCTGGAGTTCGTACACCCCAACTTCGGCACCAGGTCCAAGACGGTGACGGTGCGGCCGGACAAGACGACCAAGGTGCGCATGGACATGGAGCGCTGAGCCGAGGCGACGCATGCCGCCCCCCGGCCGGGCGCTAGACCCTTAGTGGAAACCCGGCGATACGACAGCATTTCACCACCGAGACACCGAGACATAGAGGACCACGGAGAGGCGAACACGCTGCAATCTCCGTGAAATCTCCGAGCCTCTGTGGCCTCCGTGGTGAAAAGTCTCATGAGATCGGTTTCTTGCGCCAAAGTGATCAGCATTGGTGCTAGATCATCCTCATGTCGATCGCCCTGCCCGGCTTCGCCAACGTCCACTCCCACGCCTTTCAACGCCTGCTCCGCGGGGCCGTGCAGCGACGCGATCCGGCCCGGGAGGACAGCTTCTGGACCTGGCGCGAGCGGATGTACGCGCTCGCGACCACGCTGGACCTCGACGGCATCGAGGCCGCGGCCCGCCTCTGCTACACCGAGTGCCTCGAGGCCGGCTACACCGCGGTCGGCGAGTTCCACTACCTCCACAACCAGGCCGGCGGGGCGCCCTACCCCGAGTGGCTGGCGACGACCTACGCCGTCGCGCGGGCGGCCCGCCAGACCGGGATCCGGCTGTCCCTGCTGTGGACCGTGTACGCGCGGGGCGGCTTCGACGCGCCACTCTCGCCCGAGCAGCGGCGCTTCGGGGTGCCCGACCTCGACACGGCCAAGCTCGCCCTCGACGCGCTGATGCCGCTGGTCGACGGCGGGCGCGTGCGGGTCGGGCTGGCGCTCCACAGCGTCCGCGCGGTGCCGCGGGAGTGGCTCGGTCCGCTCGCCGAGGCGGCGCGAGAGCGCGGCCTGCCGATCCACGCTCACGTCAGCGAGCAGCCCCGCGAGGTCGCGGACTGCCGCCAGCACCATGGGCTCTCACCCGTCCAGCTGCTCGCCGCCGAGGGCGTCCTGGGCGCGGACTTCACCGCCGTCCACGCGACCTGGCTCGACGACGACGACATCGAGGCCCTGGCCCGTACCGGCGCGACCGTCTGCCTCTGCCCGACGACCGAGGGCGACCTGGGCGACGGCTTTCCACCGACGTCCGAGCTCCACGCCGCGGGGATCCCGATCGCCATCGGCTCCGACTCCCACGCCGTCATAGATCCCTTCGCCGAGCTGCGAGCCGCCGAGTATCAGGCCCGCGCGCGCACGGGTTGCCGTTGCGTCCTGAGCGACGGCGGCGGTGAGGTGGGGCCGGTCCTCGCGCGCATGGGCCACGGCAACGGCTACCGCTCGCTCGGCCTCCCGAGCGACGGCGACCGTGTCTTCCTCGACGATGGAGCCCGGGTCTTCGAGGGCGTTCGGGATCTCCTGCCCGTCGCCCTCCTCGCCGGTCACCCGGGGCTCGTCGAGCGCGTCACCGTCGCCGGCGAGACGCTGGTGTCCGGGGGCCGCCACGTCGGCGGCTGAGCCCGGCGCGCGATCCCTCGGTGGGGCGAGCCAGCCTCCCTTCGAATACCGTGAGTTGCGCACGCGTCGTCCCGCCGATGTGCGCCGTGGTCACCGCAACAGCCCAGGTCGCCGCCGAGTGGTGGTGTTCCGCCAGGCGCGACCCTATACTCCGCCGGATGGCGCCGGGCCCCAGGAACGATGGTCGAGACGCGGCGGTGGGGGGACCCCGCGGCGACGGCCCTCGTGCACGCCGCTTCTGGCCGATCCCGCTCCTGACGCTCTTCCTCGCCCTGCCGCTCACCGCCTGGCTCGGCGGGTACTTCTGGGTCAACTCCACCCCGGGGCGGACGCTCGTCGCCGACTGGCTGCTCGGCCGCGCACCGGCGGGGAGCCTCGTCGTAGGCGCCGTCCACTGGGGCCCGCTCCCCGATGAGCTGCAGCTCGCCGACGTCAGCATCCTCGGCGAGGACGGGCGCCCGCTCATCCACGCGACCGAGATCGCCGCCGACGTCGTGGTCTCCCACCTCCTCGACGGAGACCTCGTCGTCGACCGCGTCCGCGCCCGCGGCTACCTCCTCGAGCTGGCCTGGGGCGAGGACGGAGAGCTCAACGTCAGCCGCGCCCTGAAGCGGCCCGAGACGAAACCCGGCTCCGACGAGCCGAGGCCGCCGAAGCGGCGACGCGTCCTGGACCTGCGCAGGATCGAGCTGCTGGACGGCGACGTGACCCTGTCGTGGCCTCGCTGGGGGCTCCAGTTCAGCGCGGTGAGCGCCCGCGGCGCGCTGACGATCGACCGTGGCGGCGAGCTGGCGATCCACGCCGACCTGACCGGCGGCCGAGCGCACGCGATGTGGGGCGAGCGCGGACAGAAGACCGTCAAGGTCAGCTCGGTGGACATCATCGGGTTCGACTGGGCCGAGCAGGGCTTCGACGTGAGGCGGCTCGCGCTCACCGCGGAGGACGGCTCGGCGGTCGACGTCGACGGCTCGTTGGAGTTCTCCGGAGACCTGGAGCTCGCCGTGGAAGGGGATATCGCGCTCGGCGCGACGACGGCGGCCCTCACCGCGGGTCAGGCCCTGCCTGCCGGCGGGCGCGTGCGGGCCCTCGAGCTCGAGCTGGCGGGCACGACCCTCGCGGGGCGCGCCGAGCGCGTGGAGCTACCGGTGCTCGAGATCGGCCCGCTCAGCGCCACCAGCGTGGTCACGACCCTCGACGACTTCACCTTCGTGCCGGGGCTCCTCAAGCCCTCGGGCGCGTTGGCGATGCACGACGCCAAGGTCGAGCGCCTGTCGGCGCCCGGAATCGAGGCCATCGACACCTCCATCGGGCGGGTGGCGGTCTCGGTCCGCGCGAAGTCCAGCGCGACCCTCGACGACGTCGTCGCCCGAGAGCTGACCATCGAAGACCGCGTCACCACCCACGCGAGAGGCCAGGTGGATGCCAGCTTCGGCCTGACCAGCGGCGAGTTCGACGCCAACGTCGTGACCGACATGGGCCGGGTCGGCGCGAGCGGCACCGTCCGCATCAGCCCGTTCTCCAAGAAGCTGACCGTGTCCCTGCGGGTGGCCCTCGAGCAGGTCGGCGGCGACCTCGCGAGCTATCTCCTCGGCTACCTCCCTCCAGATCCGGCGGCGAGCCTCTCGCCCCCGCTCGAGGGCTTCGCCGTGTTCCGGACGGTCCTCGGCAAGCAGAAGGTCGAGGGCAAGAAGGGCAAACACTGGGTCGCCACCACGAACCTCGACGAGGCGCAGCTCTCCGGCGGGGGGCGCGTGATCTTCGACGGCGAGGCGTGGGCCGCGAAGGCCCCCTCCGAGGCCCCCGCGACGCCATGACCGGCGACCCGAACGCGAGACCCGGGCCCGGCGCGACACCCTCGGAGGAGCACGGCCGGGGCGACGCCCCGCGTGACGCGACGACCCACGGCGCGCCCGCCGGGACGGCGTCCCTCGAGCCTCGTCAGCCGCCGCGCCGTAGCCTGACCCGGGTCTTTCTCCGCACCCTCGAGAAGGTGTTCCTCGGGGGCGTCCTCGGGACCTACCTCGTCATCTCGCGGACGATCGCCGTCGTCGGCGCGCTGTACCTGGTGCTCTACTTCTTCGTCGGCACCTCGACGTTCCTGGACACGGTGCGTGAGGCCATCGCAGACAACATACCCGGGTTCATCAGCGCAGCCAGCGTCCAGTGGGGCCCCGACCCGACCGAGATCCGCGTCGCGGACGGCCGGATCTTCGGCGAGAGCGGCGAGGAGGTCATCCAGGTCGACGCCGTCATCGGCGACATCGACATCCTGCCGACCCTCGTCGGCATGTTCCGGCTCCTGACCGAGCCCGACGCGCCCATCTCCGCCCACTTCACCCGGGTACGTCTCGGCCGCCCCAAGGCCTTCATCCGCGTCGACGAGGCGGGCGACGTCGACATCGAGCGCGCTTTCGTGCGGGACGAGGACCCTTCGGGGGACGGAACACCGATCACCCTCGACATCACGTCCAAGGCGGTCGACGTCATCGACGCGGGCGGCACGGTGACCGCCCCCGGCTACCACCTCTCCGTCAGCGGCCTCGACGCGGCCACCAACTTCTCGCTGACCGGCGAGGACCACCTCGCCTTCTTCGTCCCGAGCGCCCGCGTCGCCCGTGCCGAGAGCTGGCTGACTGCGCGGGCGCGGGCCGGTGACGCCCTCGAAGGCGTCCGGGTCCCGGTGACGGATCTGCGGGTCGAAGGCTTCCTCTGGGACGGGATGACCTTCTCGTGGCAGCGCGCGCGGGGGGACATCCCGGGCGGGCGCATCAGCGGCGCCGGAGGCTGGGACGTCGCCCCCGACCTGGCGGCCTGGCACGGGACCGTACAGGTGCACCTCGAGCGCGGGGCGCCGGCCATGGCGGACTTCTTCGGCGACGGCATCGACGGCCCGATCGACGTGACGGCCACGGGGCGCGGGAACACCGAGCAAGCCGCAGCGCGCCTTATTCTCCGCGCCGCGGCGCTCGACGTGGCCGGCGTCCCGCTGCGCGACGTTCGGCTCGGCGTGCGGACCCTCCCCCGCGCGGTCCCGTCGGACCCGATGGCCCACGCCCTCGCCGTGAACTGGCTCGCCTTCGACGCCTGGGGCGGCCGCGTGGCGGTCCACGACGGCTACTACGGCCCGAAGTCCGGCGTCGACGACCCGCTCCGCGACGAGCGCTTCGCCGCCTCGGTGCGCCTCGATGGCGTGCGGCTCGACGGGCTGCTCGCCGACCTTCAGCGGCTGCTTCCCCCGGACCCCGAGGCGACGGTGTCGCTGTCCGGCCCCGCGCGGCTCGCGACCCTGGCCGGGCTCGACGCGACGCTCCACGGCGGCGCGACGCTCGGCGGGACCCTGTCGCCGCGGACCGGCGCGGTGGACGCGACCGCCCAGGTCGACGACGTCCGGGTCGCGTGGGAAGGGACGTCGCCGCCGTTACCCGGAGACTACCTCGTGGCCGGTACCGCCCGGTGGCGCTCGGCCCCCCCGGGGAGCCGCCCGGACGCGACGGACCTGGCGCCGACGCGCCTCCTCGAGCTCGAGCGCGTCGCCGTGGACGGCCACGGCGACCGCCTGCGCCTCGAAGGCACGCTCGACCTCGTCACTGGCGAGCTCGACCTGACGCCCTACCTGCGGCTCGGTGATATCCGCGACGACGCCCGCCACCTCGGCCTCGGGGACCTCGATGGGCGCTTCGTCCTCAAGCACGCCCACGTCGGCGGGACGCTGACCTCGCCGCGGATCCGCGCCGTCGCGAGCTGGTCCCGCGCCCGCGTCGCGGGCCATGGCCTCGGGCACGTGACCGGGCAGCTCGTCCTCGCCGGCGACCGCCTCGAGGTGACCAACGCCCACACCGAGTCGGACCTCGGCGAGATCACGCTCGACGGGGCGCTCACGGTCTTCGATGGCGGCTTCGGCGTCCCGAACCCCGCGCTGCCGTTCCGCCTCACCCGGCTCGACGCGCGCGGGCTCGAGCTCGGCGTCCTCGCGCCGGGGCTCGGCGTCCGCGCCCCGGTCGACGTCACCGAGGCGCGCGCCTCGGGCGAGCTGGCGAACCTCGGCGCGACCCTGACCGGCCAGGGCGCCGTGAGCGCGTCGCGGCTCGAGCTCGGCGGCGAGCCCCTCCGTGAGCTGAGCCTCCGCTTCGTCGCCGACGCCAAGCGGGTCGACTTCGACGATCTCGTCATCGTCGGCCGCAGCGGCGAGCGCGTGACCGGCAAGCTCGGCTTCACCCGCGCCGGCCATCGCCTCCACGGGACCTTGCGCGCTCGGGACCTCCCCCTGAACGCCATCCGCTCCGTCCGCCGCGCGGCGCCCGACCTGCGCGGGACCCTCGGCGCCAACCTCACCGTAGGCGGCACCCTCGAGGATCCCAGCGTCATCGGCCGCATCGCCCTCGCCGGAATCAGCTGGTCGGGGGTAGACCTGGGCGACGCGGACCTCGACGTACAGACCCTGCCGTCGGGGCGGATCGACATCTCGTCCGCCAGCTTCTTCCCCGGCTTCGAGCTCGTGGATGGGAGCGGGGCCGACATGGACGGCGCCGTCCCGACCCACGTCCGCCTCGCCGTGCGCGGGGCGGGCGCGCGCCTCGACGACCTCCTGCCCGCCACGCGCAAGAGCGGGTTTCGGCTCTCGACGCGGGCCAGCGCGACCCTCGACCTGTGGCCCCAGCGCGCCGGAAAGCCCTGGGACCTGCGGGTCGACGCCGCGCCCGGCGAGATCGAGCTCGGGATGCGAGACCAGACCGTCCGCTGGACCAACACCACGCCGCTGGCGCTCGTGCTCGAGCAGGAGCACACGCGCCTCTCTCCGGTGGCATTCACCGCGATCCACCGCCGGCGCGGCCGGGCGCGGGACGGCGACGAGGCCCTGAGCATCTGCGGGACCCTCGACCAGGGCGGCGCCCTCGACCTCGAGCTGGCCGGCGTCGCGGATCTCAGCATCCTGCGCGCGCTCAAGGACGTCTTCAGCGTCTTCGAAGGGCGCGTCGCCATCGCCCCGGCCCCGGCCAGCGCCGGGCTCGGCGACCCGCGCTGCCTGACCGGCTCGGACCACGCGTTCCTGCGCGTCACCGGCAGCGTCGGAGCGCCGGTGCTCGCCGGCCGCCTCGAGCCGGTCGGCGTGTCCCTCGTGCCGCGGGACTTCGGCCGCGAGCTCCGTCTCGTGGATGGCCGCGGGATCGACCTCGCGCCAGGCGACGCGCCGGGCGAGCAGCGCGTCGTCTCCGACCCCGAGCGCGGCCTCCTCGTCGAGGTGGACGACGGCACCCTCGGGGTCGCCGGGACCCTCGCCCTCGACGCCCTCGACGTGGACCACGCCGAGGTCACCATCGTCGGCACCGACGTCTTCTACTCGAGCCCCGGCGAGTTCACCGCGACCTTCAACCCGTCGCTCCAGCTCACGGCCCATGGGCTCGCCGGCGACGCGCCGACCCTCGCCCTCGGCGGCCAGGTCCTGGTCACCGACGGCCACTTCACGCGGAGCTTCGACACCTTCGCCCAGGCGATCGGCAGCGCCATCGGCGGCGGCGGCGCCGAGTACTCGCGGCCGCTGGCCGAGACGGCGCCGTGGCTCGCCGGGATGACCCTGGACGTGGACCTCACGTCCAGCGACTTCCAGATCGACAGCGCCTTCCCCCTCGGGCAGGCGAACATGGACGCGCGCCTCGACCTCACCCTCGGCGGGACGATCGACGACCCCCGCGTATACCGGCGGATCGATCTCCTGCCCGGCGGCAACCTCACCTACCGCGTCTTCCGCCGCGACTTCGAGATCCGCAGCGGCTACGTCGACTTCGACGGCGACGCCGAGCACCCGACCATCGACGTCACCGCGCAGACCGAGGTCACGTACCTGGCTCGGGCCTCGTCGGACACCCAGGACGAGGACGAGAAAGAGGTCCTCATCGCGCTCCGCATCCACGGGCGCGTGCCCGATCTCGAGATCGAAATGTCGAGCGACGACAGCACCTTCGACCAGGACGATCTGCAGTCGCTGATCCTGACCGGCCGGCCGCAGCGCGAGCTCGACCGCTCGACCGGCATCTCGGTCGTCACCACGGACCTCGCGGCCATCCTCAACGACGTCCTCAAGGCGCCCTTCATCCGAACCGCCGCCGTGGGGCTGTCCCCTGGCGGCGACCTCCGCGCGGACGTCGGCACCTGCTTCGGCCGCGACCTCTGCTTCTCGACGACCGCCGTTCAGGAGACCACCGAGACAACCCTGCGCGCTCGTTTTAGGCTGCACCTCGGAGACGACTTGACCTGCGACGGGACCCTGCGCCGCAGCGATACGACCCTGACCACGGCCACCCAGGAGAAGTACGAAGCGCGTTGTCGGTATCGCATCCCGCTGGACTGATCCCGAGCCTGGTCGTCGCGCTGATGGCGCTGCTCCCGTGTATCCCGGGCGCGCGCGCCGCCGCTCCCGCGGGCGGGCCCTGCGACGGGGTGGTCGTCGCGCGGGCGACCCTGACCGGCTGCGAGACGACGGCCTGCGAGAGCGAGGACGACCGGGCGCGCTTTCTGCGCCTCGCCGGCCTCGAGGTCGGCGCCCAGCTGACCGACGCGCGGGTGGCGACCGCGAGAGAGCGGCTGCTCGAGACGCAGATCTTCCGCGCCATCGCCATCGGCTGCCGCGGTGACGCCGTCGAGGTCGTCGTCGTCCCCCACACCGTCGTCCAACGCGTGCGCATCACCGGCAACCAGTTCTTCAAGCGCCGCGACCTCCTCAAGCGCGTGTTCCTACGCTCCGGCACGGTGCTCGACCTCGACCCCACCACCCCGGGGGACAACCCTCAGATCCAGCGCCAGATCACGTCCCTGCTGCGCCTGTACGCGGCCGCCGGCCTCGACGACGTGACCATCGTCCCCAACGTCGAGATCGTCTCGGAGACGGTCATCGACCTCGAGCTCGCCATTCAGGAAGGCACCCGGGCCCACATCGAGACCATCGACATCGCCCATCAGCACAACGGCGCCCGGGATCCCGACGGCCTCGCCTGTCCGCGCATCACTCAGCGGCGGCTCGAGCGCCTGGCCGGCGTCGGATACGGCGACGTCCACACCTCGAACCTCCAGCGGCAGGTGCGCGAGCGGCTCCGAAAGGCGTTCCAGGCGGTCGGCTTCGTGCGGCCGCGCTTCTCGTCTCGTCGGCGTCGTGGCGCAGGGCCCGCGGCCGCTCCCGACGCCGACGCGGACGCCCCCGAGGACCCCGACAGCGTCCTCCGCGAGACCATCACCACCGAGCGCTGCTGGCTCATCCGCGTCTGGCGCCGCGAGTCGGCCTATGGCGACACCGCCGCGCTGCCGTCCTTCCGGATGAGCGATCCGATCGACCCCGTCACGCCGCGCCCGCCCGAGAACGGGACCTTCCAGCGCGTCCCCCTCGAGGAGTGGGTCGACGTCCTGCCCTTCGGCGAGTCCGGCGTCTTCGACCGCGAGGAGGCGGCTCGCGGCGTGGAGGGCATCACGCGGGTCCTGCGAAGCCGCGGCTACCCGTTCGCCGAGGTGACGATGGAGCACCGTGACCTGTCGCTTCGTCCCGAGCGGCGCGGGGTGGACTCCGAGGTCCGCGGCGTCATCGACTACACCATCACCCTCAACCACCCGCGCCGCATCCAGGGGATCCGCCTCGTCGGCGCCGAGACCTTCACCGAGGAGGACCTGCTCGCGCTCTTCGAGACCAAGGTCTACGACTTCTTCGGCGCGAGCGGCCTGCTCGACGTGGAGCGCTTCTTCATCGACCTGTCGCTGCTGCAGCGGCACTACCAGGACCGCGGCTTCTACGGCTTTCGTTTCGGGATCACGGGCGCTCCGGACGACGAGGCGCCGACCCGCCGCCTCGAGGTCGCCGGGGACGAGTGGATCGTCTGGCGCTACGCGTTTCGGGACCGGGGCTTTCTGCTCAAGAAGCGGCGCGGCGAGCTGAGCATCTACCTGGAGGTGCCCTTCGAGGAGGGGCCTCGGACCAGGATCGTCCGCTTCGTGACCAGCGGAAACGAGCGCATCTCGACCGGGGAGATCGCGCGGCTCACGAAGCTCGGCGCCGGGCGGCCCTTCGGCGAGCTCCACCTCGAGCAGGGCGTCGCCAGGCTCGAGGCCTGGTACCGCTCGCGCGGCTATCACCAGGTCCGGATCGTGCCGTTCTGCGAGGCCTACGCCTCGGAGAGCGGTGACGAGTCCTTCTGCGACCCACGCTCGCTGGTCCGCGCCGACCGGGTCGACCTCGGGCTGCGCCTCACCGAGGGCCCCCAGATCGACGTGGGCGAGGTCTTCGTACGGGGCAACTTCCGCACCGACGCCCACGCGCTGACCCGGGATCTTCCTCGCTCCGGCGAGCCCCTCGACCAGGCGCGCCTCGACGACGCGATGCGCAAGATGCGCGCGCTGGGGCTCTTCAACTCGGTCCGGATCGACACCATCGGCCTCGACGAGGAGCGGCCCCCGTCCGGCTCCACCGAGCCCGGCGCCAGGCAGCAGGACGTCGGCCTCGTCGTGAGCGTCGAGGAGACCGGCTACCGCTTTCTGGACTTCGCGGTGGGCGTGCGTTCCATCCAGCGACAGAACCTCGACCGCGTCCCGTCGTGGGCGGCGTCGGGGGCCGGCAACCTCGTGTCCAACGTGGATCGGGTGACCACCGGCTTCGGGCGCGCCTTCCCCCTCGACATCCCGGACGTGCTCTTCCTGCTCGAGGCGGAGTACCTCGACCTGAACCTGCGCGGGCTCGGGCACCGGCTCCAGATCCCGCTCCGCTTCGGGGCGAGCTTCAGCGAGGTGCTGCGCCTCCTGTCCTTCACGCCGACCTACGTGTGGCCGCGGCTCGCGGACACGTCGCTGCAGCTCGAGACGCGCCTCATCGCCGAGCTCGACCGCGTGACCGACCCCCTCGACCGGATCGAGTTCGGCCTCGAGAACGACCTGAGCGTCCCGATCACCAAGCGGATGCTGAGCGGGCTCACGCTGAAGGGCGGCGTCCTCAAGATCGACCAGCCCAGCGACCTCGACACCCTCGTCGACCTGAGCGAGGGGCTCCAGCCCCAGTTCCAGGTGCGCCTCCGGTGGCGCTGGGACGAGCGGGACAACCCCCTCCACCCGACCAAGGGCTTCGAGCTGACGGCCTCGACCTCGCTCATCTGGGACCGCGACCGCCGGACGGGCGACTTCAACCAGTTCCTGAAGTGGGAGGCGAGCGCGCAGCTGGCGGTGGACCTCAACGGGCCGATCGCGGCGGTCTTCCTCCGCTACGGCGGGAGCCGGACGTTCGGGGAGCCGTTCCTGCCGGCCAACGAGCGCTACACCCTCGGCGGCTCGAACGGGCTCCGCGGCTTCGGTGACAACGCCGTCTGCCGCTACACCGAGGACGGCGAGCTCGATCCGAGCTGCCCGGAGGAGTTCGGCGGGAACGTCGTGGTGAACGGGAGCCTCGAGCTACGCCTGCCGCTGCTCCGCCGGCTCGGCTTCTGGGTGGCGACCTTCCTCGACGGCGGCGCGCTGGCCGACGAGCACGAGACCCTCTACGCGGCGAGCTTCCGCTTCTCGTGGGGGGTCGGCGTGCGCTGGCTCATCGGCGGTCAGATCCCGGTCCGCCTCGACGTCGGCTTCCCGTTGGGGACCGCGCGCTGCATCGCCTTCGACGCCGAGGGCGGCCCGTGTACCCGCGAGGACCCGAGCGCCGTCCACTTCGACTTCCTCTACCCGTTCTGACCCGGGGCGCCGTCGCGGTCTCGCACCGCGGCGAGGTAGACCTCGGCGCCCGCAGCGGCGGGGAGGCGGCCGGCGTCGACCTCGGCCTGGAGCCAGCGCATCACCTCGCCGACGGCCGGCCCGGGGCGAATCCCGAGGAGCTCGGCGACGCGGCGCCCGAGGCCCCGGGGGAACGTCGGCGGGGCCTGTCGCTCCTCGGCCAGCCGGGCGAGGCGCGCGCGGAGATCCTCGAGGTTGTCCTTGATACGGAGGGCCTTGGCGCTCCGCTTGGTCGTGAAGTCCGCGCTCGAGAACGCCAGCAGGTCGTCGAGGCGCTCGCCGGCGTCGCGGGCGAAGCGCCCCACGGCGCGGTCGCTCCAGCCCTTCTCGTAGGCGTTCACGCGGCCGTGGTGCTCGATGACGAAGGCGACGCGCTCGGCCCGCTCGGGAGGGAAGCCCAGGCGCAGCGCGACCCCGCGCATCAGCCACGCGCCCACCGGCTCGTGGCGCAGGAACGCCACCTTGCCGTCGTCTCCCACGACCCGGGTGGCGATCTTGCCGGCGTCGTGCATCAGCGCCGCCCAGCGCAGGTCGAGGTCCGGCGCCATCCGAGCGATGACCTTGAGGGTGTGATCCCAGAGGTCCTTGTGATGGACCCGGCACGAGCGGTGAAAGCCCACCAGGGCGTCGACCTCGGGCAGCAGCAGCGCGATCACGCCGCTGCGTTGGAGCGCGCACAGCACCTCGACGACCCGTGACGACGCGAGCGCCGCGTCGAAGCCCGCGAGCAGCTCCTCGGCGGGGACGGCGGTCAGGCGCCCGAGCTCGCGGCGAACGCGCTCCGCGTCCGCCGCGGACGCCGGCGGCGCGGGGGCGCCCGGGGGCACCGCCTCGAGGTCCTCGGCCTCGACGTGGGCCCACGCGAAGATCACCCGCGGATCGCGGGCGAAGGCGTCGGCGGCGGGGGTGGCGCTGGACGGGGCTCGGCCCCCGGGATCGCGGGCTTCATCGTTCACGCGGCGCTCATATCACAGCTTTGCGATCCACCCGAGTGTATGCGAGGCTTTGCCGCACCACGCCGGGGCGCGCGAACCGTCGGAACGTGGACTCGCGGCGCACGGGCACGGGTCTTCGGGTGTCAGTGAGGTCATGCCCACCTTCGAAGTCACCATCGAGACCCCGGAAGACGGGACCACGCTCACCCTCGTGGTGGACGCGGAGCGCTGGTTGTCGGCGTGGCGCGAGGCGATGCGCATCATGGGCGCCGAGACCCCGCCGCAGAACGCGGTCTGCGAGGTCGCCCCGGACGAGAGCGTCCGCATCTCGGTCCCCGACGCCCCGGGGAGCTGGGTCGTTCGTCCACGCGCCGCCCCGACCCGCCCGCCCCGCCGGGTCGTGCCCGGCCGCTCGATCCCGGAAGAGGCTGACGCTCCGAGTGACGCGGGGACGTCGGCGCGAAGCGGCGGCGACGAGGCGGCGTCGCCGGCCGTCGCCGGCTACCCTCGGGTGCCGGAGAGCCGCATCCGCGCTGGCTCCACACGGAGCGGAGGGCAGAGCGTTCCGACCCCGCTGACCCGGCGCCCGCCGCTCGGGAGCGGCGGAGACCGCGCCGAGGAGCCCGCGCCGAGCTCCCGCCCGCCGAAGGTCATCGTCGAGGACGAGCCGCCCGCCCCGCGCAAGCGCACCCGGCAACCCGCGCCCTCCAACACCGTCCGCGGACCGCTCGACAGCACCGCGGACCCGCTCGCCCGCCGCCTGGCGACCGGGGACCGCGCGCGCCTCGACCGCGTCGCGCGGCGGGTCGCCGTACCGTCCATCACCCCCGGCGAGGAGCCCGTCACGCGTGGCGGGCGCTACCGCGCGCAGTCCACGGAGCACGGCCGCCCCGCCGGGCGACCGAACGGTGGCCCGCAGCCCGACGAGCTGACGTCGGCCTTCTCCGCCCTCGAGTCCGACGGCGAGCCGCTACCCCAGCAGTTCCGGGCGATCGCGTCGAACCGGAGCGGCGAGCTCACCCCGGGCGGCGCGCCCCAGCGCGCGGTCGAGAACGCCTGGCAGCACATCCCGTGTCAGCTCGCCCAGACGCTTCGGTACGTGCGTGACGACGCGCTCGACGTCGTCGCCGCGCGGGGCGAGCGCGAGCGCGAGACCCTGCGCTGTCGGCTCGCGCTCGCGGGCGCGTTCGAGCACCTGCTGAGCCCGCGACCCGCGCGGGTCAAGTACAGCGAAGACAAGACGTTTCTGCGCTATGTAGACGGGCGCGGCGCCGAATCGCTGAAGCTCCTGGTCCGCTCCGCGGCCTGCGCGCCGATCGTCATCGGCGGCCACACCTGGGGCGTGCTGCTGCTCCTCAACTCGACGCGCTCGTCGGGGTTCGCCGAGGGCGAGCTGCGCGCCATCTCCTACCTCGCCGCGACCCTGGGCCGAGAGCTGACCGCCACGCGTTGACGCTCAGTGGTACACGACGCCACGCCGCTGCATGTAGCGGTCGAGGTAGTTGAAGTAGAGCTGCACGAAGGCCTCTCGGACCGGCGCCGGCGCGCGGGCGATCACGGCGCGCTGCGCGGCGAGGTTTCGGTGGCGTCCGAGATCGTCGATCAGGTCCGAGGTGTCGGCCGCCGTGGCCTCGTCGAGCACCCCCGGCGCGCCGATCGGGGCCAGGAACGCGTCACGGATGAGGCGTGCGTCGAAGAGCGGGTGGTAACCCTGGGCGCTCTGCTCGAGCGCGTACTGGAGCGTGCGCTTCATCGTCGTATGGCACCATATATGGCACCTTCGGATCAAGGCCGTACTGGCGGGCGGGGGATGGTGTGACCCCAAGAGCTGTGCAATGACGGGATGGTCCTGGCGACACCGGGCGTTGCCGGGAAGCAAGGAGGCCCCCATGAACATCCGCGCTGCGATCCTCATCTCGGTCGTCCTCACCGGCGCCCTCGCCGTCGCCGCCTGTGGTGGGAAGGAGACGCCGCCGCCGGCGACGACCCAACCGCCGGCCGAGACCGCGGCGCCGCCCGAGGCGAAGGCCGACGCCGCACCGACGGAGAAGGAGGCGGACGCCGCGCCAACGCCCACGAAAACGTCCAACGCCGACGCGGTGAAGGCGCTCGAGGCCCTCATCGGCCGCGCCGGCGGGTCCGAGCGTGACGCCTATCTCGAGCTCGCGGGCGGAGAGCGTGGCGTCCTGCAGATCGACGAGGGCGTGTGTGAGGCCCGGATCCGCATCGCCGGTGACATCGCCCGCTTCGCGTGCAAGGACGACCTCAGCCAGTGCGCGGCGCTCCAGGAGAGCTTCGGCTGGACCTTCCTCTTCGAGCCGAGCCCCGACGGCGGGCGGCGCCTGCTCGGCGTCTGGTACGCCGACGCCGCCGACGCGCCCACCTGGCTGACCGAGGCTCAGATCACCCAGGCGAAGGCCGCCCGCGATGCGAAGTGCAGGCTCGTCGACGAGATGCTCACCGATCCGGGCTCGCTCGTCGCCCGCGGCGTCTGGACCTTCGACGCCGACGCCAGCAAGGCCGAGGACGTCGCGGCGAAGTGCGGCGAGGACGCCGCGGAGGAGATCGAGGGCTGGGTCGAGGACCCGAGCTGCCTCGCGTGCGACGGCCTGATCTGCGAGAGCGCCCCCGGCTGCTCCGGCCGCTTCAGCTCGTGGATGATGGCCGTCGAAGGCGACGACGACGCCCTCCACATCCGCGCCCTGGGGACGATCTCGCTCGAGAAGGAAGAGACGTCGCTCCCGGACTTCGTGCGGACCAAGGTGGCCGAAGAGCCGAAGTGCCCTGAGTAGCGGCTCGGGTCAGCGCGACGAGGGCCAACCAACCAGCGCTGCCTGCATCGCTGACGCCGCCCGCGCTCGCGGACCGGCGCCGTCAGCCCTCCTCGGCGAGCCCGGCCGCCGGCGCCGGCAGGTCGGGGAGCTGCTGCGCGGCCCGGCGCCGCGGGTACGGCCGCACGCGCGAGCGAGGGCCAGGCTCCGCAGTGGGGACGATCCCCAGGATCTCTCGATGCTTGGGGTGCTGGAGCCACGCGACCCGCAGCTCCGGATCCTCGATGCCGTCGGCGACGTGGGCGACGACGGCCCGGGCCTTGGCGCGGGTCTCGGTGGCGAGGGCGGGCTTCTTCGCCAGGTCCTGAGCGTCGGCCAGGGTGGCGAGGTGCCGCGCGCGGTGGATGTGCGTCGGCGCGAACCGGTCGATGGCCTTGAGCGCCAGGGTCTCCCACTGCAGGGCGAGCTGCGCGTCCTGACGCAGCACCGCCGCGCGGGCCGCGATGTTGAAGGCTCGGGCCGCCCGTGCCCCCTCGAGCCGTCGTTGGGCGCGCCAGCCGATCTCCGAGGCCTCGCGGGCGACGTCCTCGAGCTGCCGGAAGCCGCCGGCGTCCAGGGCCAGCTCCAGGGCGACGAGGCGCGCGTTGACCGCGGCCGAGGCGTCGTCGTCGGTGATGAGGCGCGAGGCCTGCCAGGCGGCGTTCCACGCGAGGTCGCGGACGCCCAGAGCCTGGAGCGCGCCCGCCTCGACGAGCAGCGCCCGGACCCGCTGCGCGACGTCCCGGTCCTCGGTCGCCATCACCTGCGCCTGCCGGGCGTGGTCCCGCGCGCTCTGGAACCACCCGAACTCCAGGTGGCAGGAGGCGAGCTCCCATTCGACCAGGGCGTCGACCCGCGGGACGCGCTCGCCCTCGAAGTCCCGGACCAGGAGCCGCGCCTCGTGGAGCGCCGCCGCCGGGTAGCCGCGGTGACGCAGGAGGCTCGCCCGGAGCGCCCGCGCGCGGATGACGTCGATGGGCTGCCCCACGGTGAGCGCGGTCTCGTAGAGGTCGTCGACCGCCGGGTCGGCCTGCGCGTGCCAGGACATGTCGACGAAGAGCGACGCGCGCGCCTGCAGGATCTGGAGCAGGACCTCGTGTGAGAGCTCGGGGCGGTGCTCGAGCGCGCGCTCGAGCTGCTCCGCGGCCAGGGCCGGCAGCCCGTCGGCCCGGTTCCGCATCGCCTTGGCCCAGCGGAGGCGCGCCAGGCCGTCCGGCGGCGGCCCGTCGGGGTCGAGGGACAGGAGCGCCCCCGCGTCTTCGACGAGGCGGTTCCAGTCGCGCTGCCGCTCGTCGACGAGGAGCCGGAACTCGAGCGCGGCCTGGAGCGTCTGGCGGTGCGCGGTGTCGGTCCCGAGGCGAAAGAGCTTCTCGACCACGTCCTCGAAGCGCTCGAGGTCGCCCACCGTGAGCGAGACGTGGGCGTCGGCGCGCCACACCAGCGACCAGAAGCGCCACAGGTCGAGGGTCGTCCGGTCCTCGTCGTGGCGGTCCTCGAGGATGGTCTTCGCCGCGTCGAGCAGCCTCCGCGCGGCGAGCGGTCGCCCGGCGGCCGGCGCCTGTCGGGCCGCCGTCACGAGGTGCGGCACGGCGAGGAGCGGCGTCTCGGACCGCTGGTACTCGAAGGCCATCCGCTCGTGGTCCTTGGAGCGCGTCTCCTCGAGCGCGACGGCGAGCCGCCGGTGGAGACGTTGGCGGCGGCGCTGGGGGACCCGCTCGTAGATCGCGGCGCGCCGGGACTCGTCGGCGACCGCGAGGGTGCCGTCGTCGCGCTGACTCAGCACCGCGTGTCCGACGAGGGCTGGGATGGTAGCGGCGTGGGTGCCGAGGTAGCGCTTGAGCGCCCGCTCGCCGAGGGGCGCGTGGAGGCACGCGAGCAGCGCGTCGAGCTCGTCGACCTTGCCGCTCGGGTCGAGGTGGGTGACCGGCTCGTCGTCGCTGGCCGCCGCCCCGGGCGCGTACCCTTGGGGACGCCGGACGAGGCGGCCGCGCCGATAGAGGTCGTGGAGGCCGTGGACGAGCCCCAGGGTGCTCCCGTGCGCGTCCTCGATGAGGGCCTCGCGGTCGGCCCCGTGGAGCGCGTTCGGCCCCACCGCGGCGTCGAGCCACGCCCCGACGCGCCCGTTCACGAGCTGCTCGAGGACAACCCGCCCGATCGCCGGCTGACTGACGAGCGAGGCGAGCGCCGCCGGCGCGACCTGCTCCTCGTCGGGGTGGAGGGTCGCGAGGAGACGCACGTGGGTCTGGGCTCGAGCGAGCGCCCTCTGGATGGCCGTCAGGCTCTCGGCGTCGGCCCGCTGCAGCCCATCGACGACCAGCAGGAGCGGCCTGCCGCTGCCGTCGAGGACCCGCGCCGCCGCGACCGGGGTCGGGTTCTGCTCGAAGGCCGGGGCCAGGGCCGGGTGGAGCCGCAGGAGCACCGCGATCACGTCCTGAAGCGCGCTCAGCGGCAGGTGCACCGGGGTGTGGAGCGAGACCCGCAGCACCCGCGCGCCGAGCAGCGCAGCCCGGTCGGCCACGTGGTGCAGGAGCCGCCGACCGTCGACGCGCACGGGGCCCTCGAGCAAGAGCCCCAGGGGCACGTCGCCGCCCTCGTCCTGAGGCCGCAGGCCCGCGAGGAGCGCCGTCGCCATCGGCTTGGTGGCCGCCTCCGCCGGGTGGGGGAGGACGGACAGGCGGCGCGCGAAGGCGCCGGGCGGCTCGATCTCGGCGTCGAAGCCCATCGCCTGGCCGAGCTCGCTCAGGAAGGTCGCCGCGTCGTGCGGGCGGCGCGCGGGGTCGGGATCGAGGGAGCGGCTCACCAGCTCCGCGAGCGCCGGTGGGCAGCTCGGCTCGGTGATGGGCGGGGGCGGGCTCGCGCGCCGGGCGAGCAGGAGCTTCGTCTCGTCGCTCCCCGGCCACGGCCGTCGCTTCTGGATCAGCTCGTACAGGATCAGCCCGACGGCGTAGAGATCCGCCCGCTGATCGACGCCCACCCCGGTCAGGAGCTCCGGGGCGGCGTACTCCGGGGTGCCGACGAAGACCTCGGCGTCGGTGTAGCCCCCGACAGGGCCGGCGACGCCGAGGTCGATGAGCCAGGCGAAGGTCCCGTCCCCGACCGACGAGACGAGCACGTTGCTCGGCTTCACGTCGCCGTGGACGAGCCCCTGGCCGTGCATGTGGTCGAGCGCCCGGAGGAGCCCGGCGGTCACGTCGAAGATCATGCGCGGCGCGGACGCCCTGCGCATGGCGGACAGCAGCGGCACGCCTCGGCAGTACTCCATCACGAAGTACGGGTAGGTCGCCTCGGGCTCGTTCGCGAAGCCAAGCTCGTAGGCGCGCGGCAGATGCGGGTGCGACAGCCCCCGCTGCAGGACGTACTCGTGCAGGAACTCGGTCAGCGCGTCGAAGAAGTCGGGCAGCAGGATCTTGAGCGCAACAGGGCGCTCATCGCGGCTCAGATCGTGCGCGAGGAGGACGCGGCCCATGCCGCCCTCGCCCAACGTCCGCACGATGCGGTATCGGCCGTCCCACAGGAGCGGCCCCTCGGCGAGGTCGCCCTGCTCGGACGCGTACGTCCATTGCTCCGGAACCTGTGCCACTTCCCCTCCCAGTGGCCGCGCGCGCACCTGCGAACATCACGGTCTCAGGTCACCCGCGCACGCAACGTTACCCAGTCCCGCGCCGGATTTCCACGCCAAGGCACCCTGTGGCGTTGCACTTCCCGCGGCCCCTCCGCCGTCGGGATGACGCGCCGCACCCGCTCCGAGCCGGTAGCTTCGCGGTCGCGAGCGAGGTTCGTGTTGCACTGCGCCCGGTTGCGTGGCCCTGCGATGGACCGGCGCGCCTCAGGGGCTCAGATCGACCGCGACCAGATCGGGACGAGTACGCGGAGATCGCCCTCGAGCGCGCGGGCGATCGACGCCATGGTCGGAGCGCGATGGCCGATCGGGTAGACCTTCGCGAGCACCGGCGCCGGCGACTCGTCGTCGACCGAGATGCCGTGGTCGCGGAGTCCCTCGAGCTCGCCCTCGTCGAGGGGCGGCGAGAACGGGTTGGTCGTCACCAGGGAGACGCGCAGCTCGCCCGCGGAGAGCTCGACCTCGAGGTGCGGGCGGTCGACGAAGCCCGGTGGCGGAGCGTCGCCCGCGCCCCACGCGATGGTGAGCGCGTCGATGCGCCCCGACGCGGCCTCGTCCAGCCGCCACGGAGACGTCCGGCGCTTCTCGTCCTGGTACGGGTGGAGCCGCCCCTGGCTCAGGCGACCGAGGATTGGCAGGAGCGCCTCGTTCAGCTCGAGCAGGGTGTCCCGCAGGGTGAGGCGGTCGAGGTTTCGGCCCGGATCCTTCGCCCCGTCGCCCAGCGCGTCGAGCGCCGCGACGGTCACGAACGGGTGCTCGCCGTCGGCCGCCGGTTCCAGAACGGGCTCGACCGGGGGTCGCTTCGCCGCCGGCTGCGGCGGCTCGGGCGGGATGATCTCCTGGCCTTCACGCGCCTCCAGCCAGCCGAGCACACGGCCCGCGAGGAAGCGCGGCTCACCGCCGACGGTGAAGCGTGGGAGGTTGGTGGTCTCGACGAGCCGCGCCACGACCGCGACGGGGACGCCCAGCGCGCTCGCGAGATCGGCCATCGTGAGAATCTCGAGGGTACCGCTCATGAGGTGAGTATGAGCCCGCTCGGGAACGGGCGCAACGCGCCGGCGACGGGACAGCGGCCGCGCAAACGACGAGGCCCCGAGCCGGTGTCTATCGGCTCGGGGCCTCGCGCGTTCGGGCCGTGAGGAGAGACCTCTGTCAGAGGTCAGCCAGGACGACCGGCGGGCGCCGGCGCGTCCTGGCGGGGAGCGTCGTCAGCGGCGACGACCTCCGCGGCGCCCACCGCCGGAGCGAGCGCTGTTGTTGCGCCGGCTCGGGGTCGAGCCCATCCGCGAGCCGCGGCGGCTCGACGAGGAGCGAGCGCTGTTGTTGCGTCGGCTCGGGGTCGAGGTCGCCCGGGAGCGGCTGCTGCGCCGGCTGGACTCGATGTTGCGGCGGCTGGACGTGCCGCGCGACATCTCTCGAGAGGCGCGACGCGGACGCTCCGCACGGCGAGTCGGGGTCGAGCTGCGCGTGGCCCGGGAGCTCCGATGGGAGCGATTGCCGCGAGCGGTACCCCGGTTGCCACGAGCGCCACGGTTGCCCTGGGCGCTCCCGCGGTCGCCGCGGTTGCCCCGAGCTGCCCCGCGGTTGCCGCGGTCGCCCCGGTTCCCGCGAGCGTTCCCGCGGTCACCCCGGTTGCCCCGGTTCCCGCGAGCGTTCCCGCGGTCACCCCGGTTGCCCCGGTTCCCGCGAGCGTTCCCGCGGTCACCCCGGTCGCCCCGGTTCCCGCGGGCGTTCCCGCGGTCACCCCGGTTACTCCGGCTGCCGGCGTGGGCGCCGCGGTTGCCCCGGTTGCCCCGGTTTCCGGCATGCGCGCCGCGGTTGCCCCGGTTGCCCCGGTTTCCGGCGTGCGCGCCGCGGTTGCCCCGGTTGCCCCGGTTTCCGGCATGCGCGCCCCGGTTGCCCCGATGTCCGCGGTTGCCGACGTGGCCGCGATGCGCCGGACGGTGGCCGCGGCGAGCGTAGCGGACGTGACGGGCGCGGTTGTGGCGCACGAAGCCGCGGTGGTGATCGTAGCCGGCGTAGTGGGCGATCCGGTAGCCGTGGCGGGCGTGCCACCGGCCGCGATGCCAGGACCCGGGGACCCAGCGGCCAGCGTACCAGTAGCCGGGGGCCCAGGAGTAGCCGGAGCGGTAGGCCGGACGCCAGTAGCCGACGGTCCAGTAGCCGTTGACGGCGTAGCCCGGGACCCAGACCTGGTTGGCGCGCAGCACGCTCGGCCGCCAGTAGCCCGCGTACCAGTCGGTGCCGACGTAGTAGCCGTCCGTCCAGCTGTAGCCAGCGCGGGACACGAGCCGCCAATGGCCGCTGACCCACACACCGGTCGCGTAATCGATGTGTCCCGGGACCCAGACATAGCCGGTGCGCGTCGTCGTCGGCTCCCAGTGACCGCTCACCCAGACGCCGCCGTCGTAGTAGCCGGCGACCCAGACGAAGCCCGAGCGGTCGTTCTCGCGCCAGAAGCCGTTCACCCAGGCGCCGTCGTCACCTTCGTAGCCGCCCTCCCAGGCGTACCCGGGGCGCTGCTCGGCGGGCATGTCCGGGGCCACGTACTCGCCGCCGTCGTCCGCCGGGGCGCCGTCGTCCCAGTAGGTGTCGCCGTCGTCTTCCCAGAAGCCGTCACCGTCGGTCGTGACGTCCGGCTGGGCGACGCCGGCGTCGTCGGCGTAGGCGCCGTCGACCCAGTTGCCGTTGTCGTCGTAGTAGCCGTCGACCCACAGGCGGTTACCGTCCTGCGCGCCGTCGTCCCAGGCCGCGCTCGGCGGCTCCGCCAGCGCCGTCCCGGCCCCGATTCCCATCGGGAGCAGGGCGAAAGCGCTGGCCATCAACAATCTCGAGCTCCGCATCTCGTGTCTCTCCTCGCCGCACGGCCGTTCGCCGCGCCTGGACGCACCGCAGCCGCGATTATTCGCGTCCGCGTGAATCCGCTCGACCAGCCGGTCGGCACCACGCGACCCCGTTCCTACGCAGAGCCTGTCGAGACGGGGCTCTGCGCCCTCTCATGGGCAGGTGTCGGGGTGGTAGACCGCTTCGGCGCCCTCGGCGATCCACTGGCGCAGGATGGTGAGCTCCGCCTCGTCGAGACAGACCGGCCCGCCCGGCGCGTCCGAGGGCGGCATCAGGCACGCCTCGACCTGCAGGATCACCACGCTGTTGTCCGGATCACAGGCCGAGATCACGCTGCTGTCGAAGAAGGAGTCGGCCGTGGAGACGTCGACCCCGGCGCGCGGACGCTCGCCGCTGTGGCAGACGTCGCAGTCGTGGGCCCGCAGGATGGGCTGGACGTGCTCCTGAAACGAGATCGGCCCGTCGGGGACCACGGTCAGCGGCTTCTCCGCGTACCACGGGTCGCCGACGTCCACGCACGCGGACGATGAAACGAGCGCGGAGAGCGCCAGCAGAGACACGGCTCGGAGACCCATGTCGCCACGGTACAGGCGCGACGACCCGGTGGCAACGCGGGTCGGCGCGCGCTGGTCACGGGGTGACCTCACGGGCAGAGGAAGCTGACCCGGGGCGAGCGCGTCTCGAAGCTCTGGAGGTCGCCGAAGGACGCGAAGCCCTTCGCGGACAGAAACAGCACCGCCTCCTGGTTGGGCGCGCCGGCGAAGGGGAGCTCGGTGACGCCCGCGGCCGCGGGCGTCCGGTGCTCGACGACCTCCCACAGCGTCGAGCCGGTGAAGGCGTTGCCTCCCACGAGGAGTCGATGAGGCTCGGTCGGCTCGTAGCTGCAGCCCGACAGCGGCCCGAGGTCGGGGTTGTCGGTGTTGCCGTCGGTGATCGCGATGGTGACCGAGGGATCGAGCCGAAAGCCGTCCTCGCCCGAGCGGACGCAGACCAGGCGCCCCTGGGCCTTGGACGCGGCGAAGCCGACGCAGCCGCCCTCCGGCGGCGTTGGGTCGAGGCAGAGGCCCTCGTAGTTGGCCGCGCAGTTGACGCCCAGGGGCGGGCAGCTCCAGGTGGAGTCGTCGGTCCCGCGGTAGGCGGTCTTCACGGCGACGAAGGCGTCGCCCTCGACCCGCCACTCGCGAAACCAGCCGGCGGAGGTCAAGCCGACGATCCGTCCGTCCGGAGCGCGCGCGAGCCCCTCGACGTCGTCGCCGACGCCGTCGTCGACGGGCAGGGTCGTGGCGGTCTCGGCGCCGCTCGAGAGGTCGAGGATCACGGCCTGACCGTGGTTGCCGGAGTCGGCGACGACCACGGCGCGGGCGCCTTCGTCATCGAGGAGCGCGGCGCCGCTGGCCTCGGGGAGCGACAGCCAGGTCAGCGGCGGCTGCTCTGCGCAGGCGCTCAAAGGGCCCGGCCCGTGGACGTCCGCGCCGTCCCCGTCTTCTTCGGGGTCCGCCGCGGAGTCCACCTCCGCGTCCAGGGCGGGCTCGTCCTCGACGGAGGGGCTGGTGTCCGTCGCGGTCGGCCGCGCCGCGCTGCACGCGGTCAACAGGAGCGCGCCGAGCGCGGCGGCGGTCGCCGTCGCCAGATCGGCGCGCGTGCTCATCGTTCGTCAGCCCTTCTTGATCGTGATCGCGGAGGCGGTGACGACGTACTCCTTGGTGGGGCCGGTCACCGTCGACGGGTCCTTGCCCGCGTCCTCGGCGAGGTGCTTGGCCTGCGCCTCGGTGAAGGTCCGGACCTTCAGCGTCCCCTCGACAAGCGTCGGCTTGCCCTTCGAGTCCTTCGGCACGGTGAAGGCGTGGCCCTTCATGACGACGCGCGCCTCGGCGTCGCCGTCCTTGACCACCATCCAGCAGCCGGCCGTCTGGCAGACCTGATGGATCGTGCCCGAGACCTGGACGACGTCGCCGCCCTCTTCACCCGCATCGGCGACGACCTTGGCCAGCGGCTTGGCCTCCGGGAGGCTGAACGCGGCGCCGAAGTGGGTGTCTCCGCTCTCGTCCGGCGCGGCGTCGACGATCTTCTCGTGACCGCCGCAGCCCATGTGCTCGTCCCCGGCGGCCTTGGCGGCGTGGCCGTGGTCGTCGGCCTTCGCCATGTGCTCGTGGGCGCAGCCACCGGCGGCCTCGCCCTTCTCCTCGTCGAACGGGCAGTCGGCCTCGTCGTACGTGGAGCCGCCCTTCGCCTCATCGGCCTTGGCCTCGTCCGCCGTCGCGGTCGCGGCCTCGTCCGCCTGGGCCTCGTCGGCCTTGGCCTCGGGCTTCGCCTCCTCGGCGTTCACGGTGGACGCCGCGTTCTCGACGGCCACGGCCGGCGCGCCCTCGGCGTTGTCCTTGTTTCCACAGGCGGCGGTGGAGAGCGCTCCTCCGATCACCACGATCCCAAGCATCTTCGCGACGAGCTTCACGAGCACCCTCCATTCACGGGTCACACTGCGATTGGCGGCGAATCATGCCCACGGGCCGGTTGTCGGTCAACCACGGGGCCACGGTGCGAGCGGCCCCATCGGCGGATCCGTGCCGCGTTGATCGCTTCCGCCCGCCCCGCCGATGTGATTCGATGCGCCCGATGCGCCGCTCACCCGAGACCCTCGCCGCCCTCCGCGACGCCCTCGCCGGCTGGTACCACGCCCGCCGGCGGCGCCTCCCGTGGCGCGAGGATCCGAGCCCGTACCGGGTCTGGGTCTCGGAGATCATGCTCCAGCAGACCCAGGTCGCGACGGTGCTGCCCTACTTCGACCGCTTCGTCGCGGCGTTCCCGGACGTCGCGGCCCTCGCCAGCGCGGACGAGCAGGACGTCCTGACGATGTGGTCCGGGCTCGGCTACTACCGCCGCGCGCGCCACCTCCACGAGGCCGCGCGCCAGGTGGTCCGCGAGCACGGCGGCGCCCTCCCCTCCGACCCCGCGGCCCTCGTCGGCCTCAAGGGGGTCGGCCGCTACACCGCCGCGGCCATCGCGTCGATCGCCTTCGGGGCGCCCGCGGCGGTGCTCGACGGCAACGTCTCGCGGGTCCTCGCGCGCCTCTTCGCGGAAGCGCGCCCGGTCGACACGCCGCCCGTCCAGCGCGAGCAGTGGGCGCTCGCCGAGGCGCTCCTCGACCGCGCCGCCCCCGCGGACCACAACCAGGCGATGATGGAGCTGGGCGCGCTGGTCTGCTCGCCGAAGACCCCGGACTGCGCGGGCTGCCCGGTCGTCCCCTGGTGCGCCGCGGCCGCCGAGGGGCGACCGCTGGACTTCCCGAAGAAGGCCGGCCGCACCAAGGTCAAGCCCGTCCACGCCGTCTGCGGGCTCGCCCGGCGAGGCGACGGCGCGCTGCTCCTGGCTCGCCGACCGGACGACGTGCTCCTCGGCGGCCTCTGGGAGCTCCCCGGCGCCGAGCTCCCCCACGCCCGCGCCCGGCGCCGCGAGGCCGTCGCCGCCGCCTTCGGCGAGCGCCTCGACCTCTCCGTCGACGTCGGCGGGCACCTCGGCACCGTCGAGCACGTCTTCACCCACCGCCGCCTGACCCTCGACGTCTACGCCGTCAACGGCCCGCTCCGGGACACCCCGCGCCCCCGCTGGTACACCGACGCGGCGTGGGTGGACCCGGCCGCGCCCGACGCCGTCCCGCTGTCGAAGCTGACCCGCAAGGTCCTCGCCGTCGCCGATCGACGAGGGACCGCCGGAGGTGAACCGTGAGCGACGCCCCCACCCGGGTCGGAAACCTCCCGCTGCCCCTGGGCGAGCCCCCTCAGCGCCTCCGCGAGCTGGCCGCGGCCAAGCTCGGCGTCGCGCCCGAGGCGATCGCCGAGGTCCGGCTCCGAAAGCAGTCCCTCGACGCGCGGGGCAAGGCGCCGAAGCGCGTCTGCACCGTCGACGTCTGGCTGGTGGGCCAGGAGGTCCCCCCCGAGGAGCTCCCGCGGCTCGCGCTCCCGGCGCGCGTCCGTCCCCTCCGCGCGGGCGAGGCCCCGATCATCGTCGGGAGCGGCCCGGCCGGGCTCTGGGCAGCGATCCGCTTCGTCGAGGCCGGGATCCCGGTCACCCTGCTCGAGCGCGGCGGCGCGCTGCCCCACCGACACGCCGCCGTGCGGGCGCTCCGGCGGAGCGGCGAGCTCGACCCCGAGTCGAACCTCTGCTTCGGCGCGGGCGGCGCGGGGACCTACTCCGACGGCAAGCTCTACACGCGAAAGCGCGACGCCCTGGTCCAGCGCGTCTACGAGGACCTCGTCGCCCTCGGCGCGCCCGAGCAGATCCTGACCGAGGCCCACCCCCACGTCGGGACCAACCGCCTCATCCGGATCCTGGGTCGCCTGGAAGAGCACCTCGCCGAGGCGGGCTGCGAGGTCCGCTACGGCGCGAAGGTCGTCGACCTGCTGCGGCGCGGGGACGGCCGGGTGACTGGCGTCCGACTCGAGGACGGCACGGAGCTCAGCGGTCCCGCCGTCATCCTGGCCACCGGCCACTCGGCGCGCGACGTCTACGCGCACCTCCACGACCTCGGCGTCCCGATGGAGCGCAAGCCCTTCGCCGTCGGCGCTCGGGTCGAGCATCAGCAGGCGCAGATCGACCGCATCCAGTACGGCCGCCTCGCCGGACACCCCGAGCTCGAGCCGGCGGAGTACTTCCTGACCGCCCAGGTCGGCCCACGGGGCGTCTACTCCTTCTGCATGTGCCCCGGCGGCTTCGTCATCCCGACGACGACCGAGCTCCGGCACCTCAACGTCAACGGGATGTCCAACCACAAGCGCGGCTCGCGCTTCGCGAACTCGGCCCTGGTCGTGACGGTCGAGCCGCAGGACTTCTACCTCGAGCGCCCCGGCGACCTCGATCACCTGGGTCCTCTCGCCGGGATGGCGCTGCAGCGACACCTCGAGGCCCGCGCCTTCGAGGCCGGCGGCGGCGCCTACCGCGCGCCCGCCCAGCGGCTCACCGACTTCCTCGACGGGCGCGACGGCGACCTCCCCGACCACACCAGCTATCGCCCGGGGATCGACGCCGCGGACCTGCGCGCCGTCCTGCCCCAGCGGGTCGCCGACCCGCTCGCCCGCGCCATCCTCAAGTTCGAGCAGCGGATGAAGGGCTTTCTGACCGAGGACGCGATCCTGATCGGCGTGGAGACGACGACCTCGAGCCCCATCCGGGTCCTCCGGGACGAGGCGACCCTGACGTCACCGGGCTTCGACGGCCTCTACCCGACCGGCGAGGGCGCCGGCTACGCGGGCGGCATCGTCTCGAGCGCCATCGACGGCATCAAGGTCGCGGAGGCCGTCCTGGCCACGCTCCCGGTCGGCTGAGGCCGATCCCGACGCCGCGACGGCCGGGCTCTCCGACGAGCCCGGCCGCCCGCGCTCAGAACGAGTGTACGTAGTTGTTGAAGGTGCTGAGCTCGAGCTTCATCAGGCCGCCCGTCTTGAGCACGGCGTAGGCGATGTCGTTGTCGTCCGGGTCGAGGACGAAGGCGCCGAAGTTGATGGAGTGGCCGTTGGACAGCATCGTGCCGTCGACGCTGCGGGCGCCGGCGTAGACCGAGTCCAGGATCGCCTCGCTGCTGCCGTAGTCCTGACGGCCGGAGTCGCCGTAGACGGACTCGACGTGGCCGGTGTCGAGGTCGATGACCGCGCCGACATAGGAGGCGACGGTGCCGACGGCCCAGATGACCTCGCGGGTCGGGTCCCAGAACATGTTGGCGTAGCCCATCCCGCCGAAGGTCCCCTTGGCGTAGCTCCACTTGACGCGCTGGCCGGTGGTCGGATCGAACGAGTAGAGGTCGTCGTTGCTGACGCCGTAGACCAGGCCGTCGTGGTAGAGGATGCCGCGCACGGGGAACTGGAGGTCGAAGCCGCTGCCGATCGCGGTCGGGGCGGGCGCCGGGTCGATGCCGCCGCCGGGGTTGTGCCCCAGCCCGCCCCAGCGCGAGAACGGCGTGCAGGTGCTGCCGTCGGCGCTGATCATCGCGAGGCCGTCGCCCTCGCGGACGCCGCGGAAGGAGACGTAGAAGGTGCCGTCGGGGCCGACGTCGAAGCCCTGGGCGTTGAAGGCGACCGAGTCGTCGAGGGTGTCGAGGGCGTTGGGGCGCAGACACTGGCCGTAGGTGGCGCTGATGTCGCCGGTCTCGTCGGTCTGCGCCTTCCAGACCAGCGTCCGCTCGCCGGTCGTCCGGTCCACGCGGACGATCTCGCGCTGGTTCGACGGGCCCTCGCCGGTGCCGCCGCCGTAGACGTAGAGGTAGCCGTCGTCGGCGAGCCGGATGGTGTTGCCGCCGGTCAGCGGGGCCTCGTCCATGGTGCCGGCGCCGCCGATGGGCTTGGGGCTCAGGTAGCCCGAGCCATACTCCTGCTGGCCGAGCTGCGGGTGCGGGTGAAGACCGCTGATGATTCGCCGGTCGCCCGAGTCGAGGTCCCACGCGACGACCGTCGCGGAGCGCACGTACTGCGGGTTGGTCCAGAGGATGAGGCCGTACATCTCGCGGGTCGCGGGGTCGACGTCGCCGCTGTACCAGGACGAGCCCGAGGCGTTCTGCTGCTTCCAGGCGTTGAAGTCGGGACCGGCGCCGTAGGCGACGGGCCAGGTCTTGTCCTCCATCGGGGTGGCGGTCGCGCAGTTGATGATCGGCCCGGCCGGGTAGCCGCCGTTGTCGGGATCGGGGTTGTTCGGGTCGCAGAAGCCGTTGCCCGTGCTGTTGCCGGCGGTCCCGCCGTCGGGGCCGGCGCCGTCGCTGACGTAGCGGCAGCGGCAGTCGATCTCGAGCTTCGTCGGGTGACGCAGCCACTCCGAGTACTGGCCGCAGCCGTGGTTGTAGTAGGGCTTGTCGGCCTGGCTGGCGTCGATGGAGCGGTGGCAGAGCGGCGCGCCGCCGTTGAAGTCGTCCTCCTGGAAGCAGACCGAGCCGAAGCCGCAGTCCGCGACGAAGTCGGTGGGCTCGGGATGCACGCTGGAGCAGCTGCGCTCCTTCTCGATGAAGGTCTCGGAGTAGAGGTTGTAGATGCCGCCCGCGCTGCCGCAGGTGTTCTCACCCGTCAACGGGCACGCGCAGTAGGCCTGGCCGTCATCGCTGGCGACCTCGCACAGGAGATCCCCGCTGCAGCTCGTCTTGATCGACGTGGGGTTACCGCACAGGTCCGACTTGTAGACCTTGTTCGGCACCCCCTCCTTGCACACCGTGTTGGGCCCGACTCCGCTGCAGTCCACCGTGTCGACCGCCGTCGTGTCCTCGACCGTCGTCGTGTCTTCGACCGTCGTCGTGTCCTCGACCGTCGCCGTGTCCTCGACCGTCGTCGTGTCCTCGACCGTCGCCGTGTCCTCGACCGTCGTCGTGTCCTCGACCGTCGTCGTGTCCTCGACCGTCGTCGTGTCTTCGACCGTCGCCGTGTCCTCGACCGTCGCCGTGTCTTCGACCGTCGTCGTGTCCTCGACCGTCGCCGTGTCCTCGACCGTCGCCGTGTCCTCGACCGTCGCCGTGTCCTGGCTCACGTCCGCGTCCATCGCGATCGAATCACCGGCCTGCGAGGTGTCGGCTGGCTCGCCTCCGCTGTCGCCGCAAGCGGTCACCGACAGGCCAGACGAGAGCACCAGGGCGCAGATGAGCGCCGGTATACGACTTTCCATTGGGGGGTCTCCGAGGTCGCGCAGGGGGGCGGGAGCGTCGGCTCCCTCGCGAGATGGGCTGGTTCATCCACGCTCGACAGGGCGATCGTGGCACTCGACCGAACGCGAGACAAGGACAGACTGGACCGCGGCGCAGCCCGGTTAGACCTGTGTTAGAGCGCTCCCACGCACCCAACGAGAGGCCCTCAGAATACGGCCCTCCCGCGCGGCGACAGCGACGCGCCGCACGCTGGCGGGCCCGGCCGCTCGAGCCGCGGTCGCCGAGCGCTACGGACCGCCGAGGCCGAGGAAGAGCGGATAGGCGGCGCCGTCGTCGAGGCCATAGGAGCTGGCGCGGCGGGCGCCGACGACGACGAAGGGCACCCCCGACGCGAGGCCGCTGGTCAGCGCGACGCCCGGCTCGCTGCGGGGACGCCGCGTCTCGCCGCCCAGGCCCGCGATCGGCGTCGGCGAGAGCCCGGTGGGGCCGACCGGGAAGATCGAGACGGCCCCGGCCCCCGTGACGCCCGGCAGGTCCGAGAGCGGGCGGCCGACCGCCACCGCGCCGTACGCGCCGGTCACGGACGTCGGTGCGAGGAGCGCGACGGAGGCGCCGAGCTGCTCGCCCGTGAGGCGACCGTCGAGGCGCAGGGTGCGGTCGTTGTCCGCCGGCGCCAGCGAGGCGATGGGCGGCGGCACGCCGTCGACCCAGGGCGTCGCCTGATCTGCGACCTCGGCGAGCCAGGCCCCGGAGACGAGCCAGACCGCGCCGATCGCGTTGCCGCCGTCGCGGAACTGGGGCCCGCCGACAGCGAGGTCGGGGAGGTCGTCACCGTCGACGTCGACGCCGGCGGCGAGGCTCTGGCCGACCTGGCTGTTGGCGACCAACGCGCTCAGCCGGACCGCCCGTGGCTCGGCGCCCGCGCACCCGGCACCCCACCCGAGGATCACGTAGACCGAGCCGCTGGCGTTGTTCGGAGCGTCGTCGAGGCCGGCCCCGACCGCCAGGTCCTCGCAGCCGTCCCCGTCGACGTCGCCGAGGTTCGCGAGCGCGGTGCCGAGCTGGGCGTCACGGACGGCGCCCAGCAGGGTCCGATCGGCGTCGCAGACGACCGCCGGGACGTCCTCGTCCGGCGCGGGGCGGCGCAGGACGAAGAGCCCGCCGACGTTGCGCCCGTCGCCCGCCGCGTCGGGACCGTCGAGGAGGCGGCTCGTGGCGACGAGCTCGGTCCCGCCGTCACCGTCGAGGTCCGCCCCGACGACGTGATGGAGCTGCTGACCGTCCTGCTCGCCGTAGAAGCGCAGGATCGGTGGCCCCAACACGCCGGCGCCGAGCGGGAAGACGTGGACGGCCCCGGGGTTCGAGCGGCTCGGAGAGCAGGCGCCGCCGGTGTCGTCGGCGGAGGCGACCACCGCGAGCGCCGCCCCGCCCGCGACGTCGAAGGCGGGGAGCACGGCGAGGTCGTCGCCGAAGCGGTCGCTGGTCGAGTGGCCGGGGAAGCCGTCGAGGACGACGAGGGGCGCGTCCTCGAAGCCACCGACCCGCCCGGCGTGGACGCTGACGGTGCCGGAGCGGATCTGGGGCGAGGCCCCGTCGGCCTGGGCCCTCGGCGCCCCGATGGCGAGCTCCGGCAGCCCGTCGCCGGTGAGGTCGGGCAGGATCGCCAGCGCGAAGCCGATCTCGGCGCCCGCCGGGACGATGGGCGCCTCCAGGTTGACGAGGGCCGACTCGGGCGCGCTCTTGGCGAGGTACGTACGGCCGGTCCGCGGGCCGTCGGTGCTGTCGAAGGCCGCGCGGGCGACCAGCTCCGGCGCGCCGTCGCCGTCCACGTCGGGGTAGGGAGCCGCGGCCACGCCGAAGCGCTGGCCGCCCTGATCACCGGCGAAGACCCGGGTCGGGACCGGGTCCGGCAGCGCGCCGTCGCGCCCGGCGAGCACCACGACGGTCCCGGTGTTCGAGGGGCCGCCGGACACCTCGTCCTGGAGATCGCCGACGAGCAGATCGAGGGGCGCGGTCCCGTCGGCTTCGCCGATGGCCACCGACCAGCCGAAGTAGTCGCTGCCGTTGGCCGCGTCACCGCCGTACCACGACCAGTCCGCGTCGTCGGGCCCGATGGTCGCCTCCGCGGGCCCCTCCGGGAGCGGGCCGCCCAACAGGACGCGGACCGCCCCGTTCTGGTTGGCGTTGTCGAGCCGGTAGTACGGCTGGCCGATGACGACCTCGGCTTTGTCGTCACCGGTCAGGTCGCCGACAGCGAGGGACCAGCCCAGGCGGCTCTGGGGAGAGTCGGGCTCGTCGCCGATCATCAGGACCGACGGCAGCGTCTCGACGCCCCCCGGGGAGAGGGCGTCCGGCCCTCGACCCCGATAGATGGCGACCGCGCCGTCCTGCGAGCGGCCAGCGCCGCTGGCGTACTGGACGCCGGCCGTCACCAGGTCGCAGAGCCCGTCGCCGTCGACGTCGCCGGCGGCGACCTCCCAGCCGAGCTGCATGTTCGCCTCGGCGACCCAGCCGCCCTGCCCGTCCGGGATCTGGCCGTAGACCGCCATGTCCGGCGTCGGGAGCCACCCGGCCGGGCCGCCGAGGTAGATGCGCACGGCGCCGGCGCTGCTGACGACCGGGTTCTGGTTGCGGTCCTCGGCGAAGCGCGCGCCGACGGCGAGGTCGAGCCGGTTGTCGCCGTTGAAGTCGCAGACCGCCAGGGAGTGCCCGTGACGGTCGCCTCCGAAGAGCCCGACGAGGCTCTTGCTGGGCGTGTCCGCGAAGAAGCCTCCGTCCCGCCCGGGGTAGACGAGGACGGCCCCCGACTCGTTGCCGCCGAGGTCGCTGTCGTGGACGCCGACGACGAGGTCGAGGCTCCCGTCCCCGTCGATGTCGGCGACGGCGAGGCCGCGCCCCAGGTGATCCTGGCGGTCCGCGCCGCTGATGACGCGCGCCGGCACCGGGTCGAGGCCGTCGGCGGTCCCGGCGTAGACGAAGAGCCCGCCCGAGTCCCAGGCGTCGACGTCGGCCTCGTTCACGGTCACCACCGCGTCGGGGTAGCCGTCGCCGTCGATGTCCCCCGGGACCTGCACGTACGCCGTCCAGTTGCTGTCGCCGGCGGCCACCGACGGGACGACGGGGCTCGACACCGCCGTGACCACCGCGGTCGCGGTCATCCCGGTGTAGGGGTCGGTCAGGGTCAGCGCCGCGTCGCCCGCGTGCGCCGCGTTGATCCAGCCGTCGACCACGCTCACCGCGTCCCCGTCGACCGCGACCTCGGCGATGCCGCTGCCGCCGCGAACGTCCAGGGCGTAGCGCTCGCCGACCGGGACGAAGAGCCGCTCGGGCTCGAGCCGGAGCCGCGCGCCGGTAACGACGGCGACCTCGGCATCGCTGACCTCGCCGGTCTCGAGATCCGTCACCCGGACGCGGTCGACGCCCTCGAGGTCGCCGGCCTCGTAGCGGCCGTCGGCGTCGACGCTCGCTCCGGTCTCGTCGACCAGCAACTCGAAGCTGACCTCGCCCGAGCCCCCGGAGGAGCCGAACGCCACGGTGCCGATGCCTGGCGGGACGGTGGCGCCGGGCGGCGCGATGGCCAGCGACGGGGTGACGGTGATGTGGGCGACGGCCTCACCCTCGCAGCCGAGGTCGGTCACGCGGACCTCGTCGGTGACGCCGACCACCGAGCCCGAGAGGTAGGCGCCGTTGGTGGCGTTGATGAGGGCGCCCGACCCCGTGGTGACGATCTGGAAGCGGTAGGCGCCGGTCCCGCCGCCGGCGACGAGGGTGACCAGGCTCCGCGCCGGGGTCCACGCCTCGCTCGGTGTGACGGTGAGGGCCGGATCACACGGCGGCGGACCGGTGGTGTCGGGCCCTGCGTCCACGGCGGTGTCGGCCTCGACGGTGTCCTCGGCGACGTCCGGCGCGTCCGAGGCGTCGCCCACGTCCTCGGCGGCATCGACGGCGTCCGCCGCGTCCTCCTGGGCGGTGTCGGCCGGCTCGGTCGTGTCGGCGCTGGTGTCGAGCGCAGTGTCCGCGACGTCGGCCGCCGCGGTGTCCGTCGCCCCTTCGGTCGGGTCGTCCCCCGGACAGGCCGCCAGGAGCGTGAAGACACAGGCGAGCGCGGCGCGCGTTCGGCTCATGGCGTGGTCTCCTCGATACTCGGGAGCTCGAGAGGCGCCAGGAACACGGCGCCGCTGTCGAGGGCGAGGGAGCGCGACCAGGCCGCCCCGATCGCGAGCGTCGGGACGCCGTAGCGCTCGAAGAAGGCGAGCCGGCCCTCCTCGAGGGCGCCAGGGTGGCCCGTCTCGCCGCCCACGACCGCGCGCGGGGTGGGGTCGACCCCGGTCAGGGCGCCCTCCGCGTCGACGGTCGGCGAGAAGATCCGGACGACGGACACCCCGGGCGCGCCCGTGACGTCGCTGGCGACGCTGCTCACGGCGAGCAGCCCGGAACGCTCGCCCGAGGCCGGCGCGAGGGCGACCAGCGTGCCGAAGCGCTCGAGCTCGAGGTCCCCCTCGAGCCGGAAGGCCGCGGCGTCTCCTGGGTCGTCGAGGGCGGTGACCGCCGGGGTGCCGCCGTCGACCAGCTCCTCCGCGATCGCCGCCAACGACGCCAGCCGTCGCCCGTCCACGAGCCACGCCCCGCCCACCCGAACCCCGTCGGCGCGGCGGTGATACGCGCCGCCGACGAGCAGCTCGGTGAGGCCGTCCCCATCGAGGTCGGCGGCCGCGAGGGCCATCCCCACGCGGTCGTCGTTGGTCGCCGTCGCGAAGGTGAACGCCTCGGGGCCGGCGCGCCCACAGGCGTCGCCCCAGCCGAGCACGACCCGCACCGCGCCACGGTTGGAGCCGCCGAGGTCCTCGAGCCAGGCGCCGACGGCGAAGTCGTCGCAGCCGTCGCCGTCGAGGTCGCCCAGCGGGGCCAGGGCCGAGCCCGCCTGGTCGTTGGCGGCGGCGCCGATCCACGTCCAGGTCCGCTCGCAGACGACCGTCGTCCCGTCGGGATCGACCGGCGCGCGCCCCGGGACGAGGGTGAAGCCGCCCGCGTTGGAGCGACCCGGGGCGTCGAGGAGGCGGCTCGCCACGAGCAGGTCGTCGTAGCCGTCCCCGTCGACGTCCCCCGCGACCACGAGCTCGAGGGTGTTGTCGCGCTGGTCGCCGTAGTAGACGAAGGCCGGCGTGGGATCGATCGCCCCGGCGCCGTCGCCGACGAAGACATAGACCCCGCCGCTGTTGTTCTGCGCCGAAGACGGGCAGCCCACCTCCGGGGCGAAGGCGCCGCCGAAGCTGGCTGGGCGGTCCTCGTAGCGGGCGAGCACCGCCAGGTCGCTCGCGCCGTCGCCGTCGAAGTCGAGGCCCCCGGCCAGGTCGTAGCCGAGCCAGTCGGAGCCGCTGTGCCCAGGGAACTCGGCCAGGGTCTGGGCCGGGGCGTCGGGCGCTCCGCCGCGGTAGACGTGGACGACCCCGCCGATGAGGTAGTGGCCGCCGCTCGCGCGCTGCGCCGACGCGTTGGGCGCGCCGACGGCGAGCTCGGTGAGCCCGTCACCGTCGAGGTCTCCGATGGGCGCGACCGCCTGGCCGACCCGCCAGCCGCCGGGCTCGCCCGGGCTCTCGAGGGGCACCACGGCGTCGAGGGTCGCGTTCTCGTCGGGCGAGACCGAGCCGACCCAGGGCCGCGGGACGTCGTCGCCGAGGGTGTCGTCGAGCCCGGCCACCCCGAGGAGCTCGGTCACGCCGTCGCCGTCGACGTCGCCGAGGGCGGCGACCGCGCTGCCGATTCGCCCGCCCGCGTCGCCGCCCGCCATGCTGCGGACGGGCTCGAGGGTGGGCAGCCCGCCGTCGACCCCGGCGAAGACGTCGATCCGCCCGGCGTCGCTGGCGCAGTCGTCACAGTCGCCGATCCAGACGCCGACGACGACGTCGAGCGGCGGCGCGCCGGTCACCTCTCCGATGGCGACGTCGTAGCCCAGGTAGTCCGAGCCGCGCGCGCCGGTGACCGACCAGTCGGCGGCCTCCTCGGGCTCGAAGGCGATGGCGGGGCCGTCGAAGGCCGCGCCCCCCAGGAAGAGGCGCGCTGCGCCCCAGCGGTCGTTGCCGCTGCCGTAGTTCCAGTAGGGCTGGCCGACGAGCAGGTCATCGGCGCCGTCGCCGTCGACGTCCCCGGCGGCGAGCCGCCAGCCGAGCCGCCCGCCGCCGTGGATCGTGCCGGCGAAGGCGCGCGCCGGGACCGGGTCGAGCCCGCCCGGAGCGTCATCCGTCGCCGCGAGGCCACGGTAGACCAGGACGAAGCCGTCGTTGGCGGCGCCGTTGTCGAAGGTATAGCCGCCGACGGCGAGGTCACAGAGGCCGTCGCCGTCGAAGTCACCGGCCGTCAGGGCGCTGCCGGCGCGACCGTTCGCGACCGCGACCCAGGCGCCGTCCTCGCCGGGCGCGAGGCCGTAGACACTCTGGTCGGGCGCGTCGACTGGGAACGCGCCGTCCTCGCCGAGCCAGACGTGGACCGCGCCCTGGTTGCCGAGGAGCGGGCTCTGATCGCGGTCCTCGCCGACCCAGGCGCCGGCCGCGAGGTCCGTGTCGCCGTCGCCGTCGAAGTCGCAGGCGGCGACCGAGAAGCCCATCTGATCGGAGCTGTTCGGCCCGTCGAGGACGGCGACCGGCGCGGGGTCGAAGAGGCCGCCGTCGAGCCCCCGGAAGACGACGACCGCGCCGTCGTCGGTCTGGGGCGCGGCGTCGGCGCGGCGCGCTCCGGCCGCGAGGTCCGGGGCCCCGTCGCCGTCGAGGTCGGCCACGACGAAGGCGCGCCCGAGCTCGTCGTTGCGGCCGCCTCCGGAGAGCACCAGGGCGGGCTCCGGCGCGAGGCCGTCTTCGCCGCCGCGGTAGACGTAGACGCCGCCGGACTGGTGGCGGTCGAGGTTGGCCTCGCCGATCCCGACGACGGCGTCGCGGAAGCCGTCCCCGTCGAGGTCCCCCGGCCCGGCAGCGGCGACGGCGAAGGTCGCCGTCCCGGTGCGCGCGACCTCGAGCCCGAGGGGCGCGAGGCCGAACACCCGCTGAGCGACCTCCTGCCGGGTGAAGTGGTCGACGATGACCCCGTCGTGGGGGCCGGGGGCGGTGACGCGCCAGGCGCCGTCCTCGACCTCGAGCCCGGCGCCGTCGCCGAGGAGCTCGAAGTGACCGCTGCCGCCGCGGACGAGCGGAGCGTAGGTCTCGCCGATCGGGACGCCGACCCAGGCGGGCTCGGGGACGGGCGCCGCGCCGTCCACGACCGTGAAGCCGACCGTCACGACCTGACCGGTGCCCACGTCGGTCACCGTGATCTCGTCATGCCCCGGGGCGTCTCCGGCCTGATAGCGCCCCTCCGCGTCGACCGCTGCGCCGGTCCCGTCATCGGTCAGCGCGAAGGCGACCTGCCCGGAGCCGCCGGCGACCTCGAGGGTCAGCTCGCTCCCGGGCGGAACGACGGCGTCCCCGGGGGAGACCTCCATGAACGCGACGACGTGGACCTCGAGGCTGGCCTCGCCGACGCAGCCGAGGTCGGTGACCTCGACGACGTCCACGCCGAGGCTGTCGCCGGCGAGGTAGGCGCCGGTCAACGGGTGGAGCAGCGCGCCCGTCCGGTCCTCGGCGAGGGCGAAGCGGTATGCGCCGGTCCCGCCGGTCGGGGCCAGCGCGAGGTCCCCGAAGGGGAAGACGAAGGGCGCGTCCGGGCCCAGGCCCAGCGCCGGGTCGCAGGGGATGGGCCCGGCGGTGTCGGCGGCCTCGGCGGTGTCCTCGACCGTGTCCTCGGCAACGTCGGCCACATCCGCGGTGTCCGCAGGGATGGTGTCCTCGACGTCGGGAACGGCGGAGTCGTCGGCCAGCGTATCGGCGGAGGCGGTGTCGAGTGTCGTGTCCTCGCGCGTGGCGGCGTCGCTCGTGTCCGCGACGTCTCCGGCGCCGGGCTCGTCCCCGGGGCAGCCAGCGACGGCCAGACAGAGCAGGCAGATCGCACCGACGCGCATGTCCCTCTCCCCTCGTCACGCGTGGCGTTTTCGGCGGCTCGAGCCGGGCACCCGTGTGATACTCTGACCATAGTCAACAATCCGCCCGCGCGGGGCAACGAAATCGGCGGCCGTCACAACGCCGCGTCGTGGACGCTGTCCGCTCCAGTCCGTCGAACGAGATGAGGTCCATGGGCCCGATGACCGGACGATCGTCGCTCGCAGCCCTGGTCGCGCTCCTGACGAGCGCGCCCCTCGGCTGCGTCGACTCGAGCGCGGGACGCGACGCGTACGTGTACCCGGAGCCGGACACGACGGTCGCGGACACCCACGTCGCTGATGCCGCCGGCGACGACACGGCGGGAGTGGGCGACGCGCACGACGACGCGGCGGACGTCGTCGATCCTGCGCTGCCGCCCGAGTCCGCCTCGCTCGCGAGCCTGTGGTCCGGCGCCGCGCGCTGGGCCGCTCCGCTCGGCGGCGGGGCGACGCTCATCGTCGACGCGGATGGAGCCTGGTGGTGGCTCGACTCCGGCGGCGCCCGGCTGGTGGTCGCCGAGGGCGAGCTCGAGATCCCGAAGGACACGCCGGCCGCGGCCGCGCCCCTCGCGGCTGGCGTCGACTTGATCGCCGTACGCGGGACCCTCTACCGGCTCGACGACGGCGTCCTCGGCGTAACCCCGCTGAGCGACGCCCTCGACGCCGAGGAGATCACGGACCTCGCGACTCCGGACGGCGCGACGCTGTGGATCGCGACCGACGCCGGGCTGTGGCGATGGCGCGACGGCGTCCTCGCCGCCGTCCCGGTCGGCTCGGCCTCCGCCGCGGGGGCCCGCCTCGCCTGCGGGGCGCCGGTCGACGGCCGCCCCGCTGTCTGGGTCGTGACCGGAGACGGGGTCTTCGCGGTGACGAGCGACGGCGACGGGCTCGCGATCTGGCCCGAGCAGCCGGAGCTGGCCGCCGTGGGGGTCGGGGCCGACGGCCACGGCGTCTTGTGGGTCCTCGATGACGCCGGAGGCGTGTCCCGACGGACCCCGGACGCCATCTGGCGGGCGGTCGAGCTGCCCGAGCCGGTGGTGGCGCTCACCGCCCGCGCCGACAGCCCGCACGTCTGGATCCGCGGCGAGAGTGGGGGCCTCTATCACGCCGTCGGCGACGACCTGAGCGAGGTGACGAACGCCCCGGACGGCGACCTCGCGAGCCCCCCGGATGACGTGGGCGCGGCCCTCGTCGTCAGCGCCACTGGGATCGTGCAGATCGCCCCGGGACGGATCGTGAACGTGGTGGGCGTCAAGGCCGGCGCTACCTTGAGCGAGCCGACGACCGTGACCGTCCGCCCCTCCGAGCCGGGCGAGGTCGTCGCCGTGACGGCGACCCTCGACGGCGGGGACGTCGAGGTCGCGGCCGTCGGGGAAGCCGACGAGCGTGTCTGGCAGCTGCTCATCGACCCACCGGCGCTCGTCAACGGCGGGCATCGGGTCGGCGTCGAGGTGAGCTGGGAGGACGCGACCCTGACCTCCGGCCTGAGCTTCGAGGTCGCCTTCCCGACCTGGTCCGGGACGGTCGAGCCGCTCTATCAGAAGCGGTGCTCGGCGTGTCACGACGCGGTCATCGGGGCGGCGACCGTCGTCCTCGACGAGATGTCGGCCTGGACGAGCCAGGTCGACTGCATCATCTGCAGGGTGTCTGCGCCTTTCGATCCGGCGCTGGCCGAGTGTATGATGTGCGCGAGCGCACCGAGCTCCATGCCTCCCACGGGCGCGCTCCCCGACCACGAGATCGACCTCGTCCGCGGCTGGCGTGCAGGCGGGTTGAGACCATGAGGGCCAGAAGGGGTATCCGACGATGAGACCTCCGGACCGACCTCGTCCCGATCGCAGCTGGTGGGCCCGGCGCTGGCTGGCCGTGGTCGCGCTGACCGTCATCACCGCCGCGCCCGCCGCCGCGAACGCCGACCAACCCAACAGCGCGCTCGTGTGCGAGGAGCCCGCGGCGGAGCTCGACCGCTACCGCTTCCTACGCGCGCTCAGCCTCGACATCCGCGGCGAGCTGCCGACCCCGGTCGAGTACGCCGCCCTCGACGACGTCGAGGACGTGCCCGAGGCGCTCGTCGACGAGTGGCTCGCGTCGGAGGCCTTCGTCGAGCGGATGGTGCGGCTCCACCGCGATCTGCTGTGGAACAGCCTCGACAACATCACGCTGGTCAACCCTCGGGGCCGCATCCGGCAGTCCGGGGGCATCTGGTATCGGGGCGGGACCCAGGCGATCTTCTACCGGGGCAGCAACGTCCGCTGCGTCGACGCGCCGGCGGACTTCGACGATGACGGCACGGTCATCGCCTGGCCGCAGGACGACGGGACCCGGCGCGAGGGCTGGGTCGAGGTCGTCCCCTACTGGGCGACCGACTCGCTCATCAAGGTCTGCGCCTACGACGCCCAGGACGCGCTGACGTCGCCGTCCGGCACGACCTGCGCGAGCAACGCGGGCCTCAACGACCTGGACTGCGGCTGCGGCCCGGCGCTCCGGAGCTGCATGCCGACCGGCAGCGCCAACCAGGTCGTCACCCGCGCGATGTCCGAGGACCTCGAGCGCCGCGTTCGTGACGTCATCGCCGGCGACCGGACGTACCTCGACCTCTTCACCTCGCGAACGGCGTGGGTCAACGGGCCGCTGGTCCACTACTGGCGCCACCTGCGGGCGTTCCCGCGGATGACGATGGACCCGGCGCCCATCGAGGTCGAGCGGCTCCCCGACCTGACCTGGGAGGACGCCGACACCTGGGTCCCGGTCGAGATGGGCCCCGAGCAGGCCGGGATCCTGACCAGCCCGGCCTATCTCCTGCGCTTCCAGACGAACCGGGCGCGCGCCAATCAGTTCTACAACTCGTTTCTGTGTCAGCCCTTCAACGCCCCGAGCGGTGGCCTCCCGGTCGCGAGCGCCGCCGCGCAGGTCGAGCCGGACCTGCAGGTCCGCGCCGGCTGCGACTACTGCCACGCGGTCCTCGAGCCCGCAGCGGCCCACTGGGGGCGCTGGGGCGAGCGCGGGGCGACGTATCTCTCTCCCGAGTCCACGCCGGCCTTCGACCCGTCGTGCGAGCTGTGCGCCACGAGCGGGATCCCGTGCTCGGCGCGCTGCCGGTCCTTCTATGTGACCGACACCCTCGACGAGAAGACCGAGCCCTACGTGGGCTGGATGAACGCCTACCTCTTCCGCCGCGCGGAGCACGAGAGCTTCGTCGAGGACGGCCCGACCTACCTCGTCTACAAGACCGTCGTGGACGGGCGCTTCCCGAGCTGTGTCGCCCGGACGGCGGCCGAGCGGCTCCTCGGTCGCGACGTCGCCGTCGACGAGCAGCCGTGGCTCGACGACATCGCGACGGAGTTCGTCGCCTCGGGCTACAGCTACCGTGACGTGGTCAAGGCGGTCTTGCTGGCCCCGGCCTACCGGAGGGTCCGATGAGCGCGCGCGCGATACTGGTGTGGGTCGCGGTGGCCGGGCTCCTCGTGGGCTGCGACTACGAGCCGCAGGTCGCGAAGACCCAGGTCCCGACGCTGCCGCGGGCCGATCGCCCCGTCGCCGAGGAGCCGATCATCGAGGAGCCGGTCGTCGAAGAGCCGGTGGTCGAGGAGCCGACGCCGGTCACCATCGACCCGATCCACGTGACCCCGGGCGAGGACACGCCCGTCACCCTGACGCCGCCGGAGGAGCCGCCCGAGCTTCCCACGCGCCCGCGGCGCCGGATGGATATCGACCAGCTGAACCGGGCGATGACCCAGGTGACGGGCGGCTTCGCGTGGACCGAGCGGCAGGGGGGCGCCGACGTCAACCAGTTCGACGCGCTGGCTCAGACCCTCGGCAAGCCCGACTTCGTCGAGACGACCCAGGAGGACCTGACCGCCTCGGCGCTGTTCCAGAAGTTCCTGAACGAGGCGGCGCGGACGGTCTGTGACCGCCTGGCGACGGCCGAGGCGGCCGGCGAGACGAGCGAGCCCATCCTGTTCGCCCACGCGACGACGACCGACACGCCGGACACCGCGCCCGAGGCGATCGACCAGAACCTGTCGTCGCTGCTGCTGCGCTTCCACGGGACGCGGATCCTGCCCGACGACCCGGCCTTCGAGCCCTGGCGCTGGCTCTTCGACTCGGCCCTGCACGTGTCCGGCGACCCGGTGAGGGCGTGGCGCACGGTGTGCATCGGGCTCATCATCCACCCCGCCTTCTACACGTACTGAGGTGACCATGAGCGGCAAAGGCATCTCACGGCGGGGGCTCCTGGGCGGCGCGGCGCTGGCGCTCGGCGGCGCGGCCTTCGGCGGAGTCGGCGCGCTGAGCCGACTCGCGCGGGCGGCGGCGGCGCCGACGAACGACGGCGTCCCCGATCGCTACTACATCTTCTGCTACTTCGGCGGCGGCTGGGACATCCTGCTCGGGCTCGATCCGCGGAACCCCGGGGTCTTCTCGAGCAACAACGTCGCCACCACCCGCATCCAGCCGGCCTACGACCAGGTCAACAACGTCCCCGTCAGCGCCCCGTACCAGGACGTCCTGGGCGACGGGTCCATGTTCCTCGGGCCCTTCGTGGGCGAGCTGGCGCAGAAGGCGGACAAGCTCTGCGTCGTGCGCGGGCTCAGCATGGACACGGTCACCCACGAGGTGGGTCGGCGGCGGTTTCTGACCGGCAAGCCGCCGAGCGGGCTCACCGCGCGCGGCTCGTCGACCGACGCCTGGTTCGCCTCGCGGCTCGGGGCGCAGGCGCCGATCCCGAACCTCTCCATCCGGGTCGAGTCCTACAACACCGGGGAGCTCCCGAACTTCGCGACCGCGCTCCAGACCAACGGCATCGACGATCTCCTGCGGGTGCTGTCACCGGCGGGCCCGTCCCTGGACAGCCTCGAGGAGCGGCAGCTCGACCTCCTGCTCGCCCACACCGCCGCGTGCCCCGACGCCGAGCGCTCGGCCCTCTGGCGGGCCTCGGAGACGTCGCGCGCGAAGGCGCAGGAGATGGTCACCCAGGGCCTCTCCTCGCTCTTCGACTTCCGCTCGAACAGCCCGGAGATGCAGGCGCTCCGCGACTTCTACGGGATCAACGGCACGAGCACGACGGCGATGCGCTCGTCGGCGGCGATGGCGGCGATGGCGTCCACGGCGATCATGAGCGGCGTCAGCCGGGCCGTCAGCGTGCAGATCACCAGCCGGAGCCTCGACACCCACTTCACCAACTGGGCGACCGACCAGGGCCCGACCCAGATGGAGGCGTTCAACGCCATCGCGCGGATGATGACGCACCTCGAGTCCACGCCCCACCCCGACGGCTCCGGGGACTCGTGGCTCGACCGCACGACCATCGTCGGCTTCTCGGAGTTCAGCCGGACGCCGCTGATGAACAACAACGGCGGCCGCGACCACTGGCTCGTCAACAGCTGTCTGCTGGCCGGCGGCGGGATCGCCGGCGGCAAGGTCGTCGGCGCCTCGTCGAACATCGGGATGAACCCGCTGCCGGTGAACCTCGAGACCGGCCAGCCCTGCGCCACGGACGAGACGATGGCGGTCGCCTGCCCCGAGGACGACGAGGTCGAGGTCATCCGCCCCGAGCACATCCTCCAGGCCCTCTATCACGAGATCGGGATGCGCGATGACCCCGCGGACCTGCGCGTCAAGCCGCTGTCCGCCATCATGAAGGGGTAGCCGCGCCGCAGCGGTGGCCATCGAGCTTCGCGCGCCGGGCACGCTCGTTCGGGATGTGCGCGTGGGACGCCCGCGCTCCATCGACCGAGGCGGACGGGACATCGGTGGCGCCGCCCGAACTAAGGCGGCGGCGACCCCGAGCGTCTCAACCGTGTCGCTTTGACTGCGCGCCAGTACGGACGGGACGTCCTATGACCAGCGCTCTGCCGGCCGAGCCCTTCGAGCGAGGCCAGAACGAGAGAACCCCGCTCCGGTGGCCCGGAGCGGGGTTCTCGTCGTCTAGACGATGGGGTTCACGCGGCGGGCGCGGAGCCCGCCGCGCTCACGCGCATCAGTCCCAGATGCCCTTCTGCGAGAGGCCGTCCCAGAAGAACGTGGCGACCGACTGGCGCAGGTACGCCGGCACGGACACGTACTGCTGGAGCCGCACGCAGGAGCGGTTGGCCGCGCAGGTGCACTCGGAGCTGTCGCTGGCGTTGCAGCCCGGGCGCCCGTTGGGCTGGAGGAAGCCGTCCACGACCGCCTGGATCGTCGGATCCCAGCGGACCATCGGCTGGCCGGTCTCGTCGTCGAGCTGCGGGATGAACCAGTCGGGCGAGCCGTCGCCGTCGAGGTCCGGGCCCGGGTCGCAGACGTAGGCCTGCTCGAGGAGCTCGTTGGCGTACTCGAGGACGCGCGCCGCGATGCCCTTCTGCACGGTCTTACCGAAGATGGTCTCCTTGCCGTAGGTCTTCGCGATGTAGGTCTTGCCCGCCGGGTTGTGGAACTCGATGCGGTGCTCGAAGCCCGGATCCGCGTCGGCACCCAGCTCCCAGATGCGCATCATGTCGAGCCAGGTCTGGCTCTGGTTCTCGGGCAGGTAGATGAGCGTGAAGGCGATGAGGAACTTCTGCTGCTCCCAACCCAGCTGCGGGTCGAGGATGGCCGTGTTGGCCGGGGCGTCGGCGTCGAGCGGGTCGCTGTCCACGTTGCCGTAGACGGTGCAGACGCTGGAGCCGGCGCCGGGGAAGCAGCTCTGGACCTCGGGGGTCCACCAGGTGGTCCAGCCGATGGGGCCGGCCGGGAAGCCCTCGGAGTCCACGACCGGGCGGCCGTCGGAGGACGCCTCGACGCGCGGGCCACGCAGCTCGTCGTCGTTGGTGAGGTTGTTCGCGAGCCAGCGGCGGAAGCCGTCGGGGAAGAGGTCGGCCATCGACACCGAGCGGTAGCGGGCGTCGTAGAAGTCCGACCGCGACGAGCTGATGAAGTTGTCGACCGACTCGGTCAGGAGCATCGCGGTCCAGATCTTGTCGTAGTAGGAGCCCGCGTTGATCGTGAAGGAGCTGTCGTACTCGCCCTTGTCGTCGGCCAGCGCGTTCTCGAGCGGGCGGCCGCCGAAGGACACGTCGCCGAAGTAGCCGGTGGCGCCGTTGGGGACGCGGACCAGGGTCGCCGACGGGGTACCCCAGGCGTCGTTGTCCGAGCGCAGGACGTTGTCGCCGTTGATCGCGTAGTGGTTGCCCGAGGCCGGGCGCGCCGCCATCTGCGCGAAGTGGTCGAAGCCGAGACCGGAGGCGAGGATCTGGTCGTGGAACCAGAAGGGCGCCACCTCGGGCCAGAAGTCGTCGAAGTTGTAGCCCTCGGCGAGCGAGACTTCCTTGTAGATGTTCGCGAAGAGGCCGAGCCCCTTGGCGGCGTCACGGATCTTCTCGTTGTACCGCCCCAGGGACCGGTTGGCCGCGCCACGCACGCTGAAGTTCTGGCGGTTGCGGCGGTAGTTGTCCCAGATGTGGTAGATCTCCGGCATCGTGATCTCGAAGTTGAAGAACTCGTACGGGTCCGCGCCGTTGTCGTGGCGGTACACCGAGAGGTTCCCGAGATCGGCCCAGCTGTCGGTCGCGAAGCCGTAGGGGACGCGGACGCGGTTCTGAGCGTCGACGGACGGGCCGCCGCGGTAGTAGGCGTTGCCGACCTCGCTGTCGGTCGGGTTGCGGAGGTCCTGCCAGCGAACGTAGTCGACCGGCTGCGTCTTGCAGCGGGTGTACTTGCCGTCGACCTGCACGATGCGGGCGTCGAAGAGCGGGCTCCAGGTGCCCCAGTTCGCCTCGTCCCAGACGGCCGGCCGCCAGTTGTTCGGGTCGACCTCCTGGCAGTCCTTGATGATGTCGTAGTTCTTCTGCAGCGCCGAGTAGTGGATGGTGTCGGGGCCGTACTGGAACTCGAGGCCGAGGATGCCGCCGAAGGTGTCGACGAGGTTCAGCATGCCCTGGCCGCGCGGGCCGGTCGAGACGTAGCTCGGGTCGGCGAAGACCGCGACGGACTCGCCGTAGAACATGCGCGCAGCGGCGAAGTCGTAGGCGCCGAGGCCGATCATGTCCTGCGTCGCCTCACCGGCGTAGTCCATCGTGGAGGACTGCATGAACATGTAGAGCATCTGGTCGGACTCTTCGCTCGTCATCGGGTCGAAGTAGCGCGGGCCGATGCAGTCCTTGCCGCGGGTCGTGAGCTCCGTGCACTCGTCGGTGACCGTGCCGTTGAGCGTCCGGAGCTGCCAGTACTGCGGGCGGTAGACGAAGGCGTCCGAGGAGCTGACGAAGTTGTGGCGCAGGCCGATGGAGTGACCCATCTCGTGCACGATGACCGAGGAGTGGGCGCGCTGCGCGAGGTAGCTGCGCATCCGCTCGGCGCGGGCCTGCTGCTCGGCCGGCGACTGGTTCGGGTCGAAGGCGCCGAACTTGGCCTGGAGCTGCTTCGAGAGGCTGGTGATGCCGAGGGGCGCCGGGGCCTGGTCGAGCATGCACGCGCCGCGCTTGGCGAGGGCGAGCTCCTTGAAGCGCTTGATGTCGCGCTGGACCGCCGGGTTGCCGCCACGGAGGGGGCTGGCGATGTCCATCACCTGGTCGCTGAGCGGCATCCCGGTGATCCCGTAGAGCTGCTGCATGTAGGTGTTCATCAGCGCGCCCTCGACCGGGGTGCCGATAGCGTTCTGGCGGCGCTGCGCGTAGATGGCGGAGTTGACCGAGGGGGCCTCGATCGAGGCCTTGACGTCGCGCATCTGGTAGCGGAGCTCGCGGGCGAGCTGCATCATCGGCGCGTCGTCGGGCATGTGGCGGTTGCGGATGCGCTCCGGCGTGGAGTTGGTGAAGGCCGCCATGCGCTCGTCGATCTGGTCACGGGTCATCCGGGGCAGCGCGCCCTTGGTGTTCGCGGCCTCGCTGGCCTCGGCCCACTTGCGGATGTTCTCGCCCTCGGTGATGTCGGCGTCGGTGAGCTCGCCCGCGATGTAGCGCGCGGTGTCGACGATGCCCTGGCTCCAGAGGTCGTTGATGTAGGACCAGACGTTGATGCTCGCGGAGATGCTCTCGCCGGTCAGCGGGTCGATGGCGTCGACCATGATGCCCCACGGGGACGGCGTCTGCGGCTCCTCGATGACGTTGACCTGGTGGTAGCGGATGTCGCCGCGGCGGACGTTCAGAGCGGAGTCGCAGGTCTCCGCCATGGCGGCGTCGGTCGTGTTCGCGCAGTCCTCGGCGGTGATGCCGGCGGGCAGGCGCGGGCCGCCACACTCGGCGGCGTCCCCGGCCTCGACCGGGCTGTGGCAGAGGACGACCATCTGCGGCATCTTCGCGATGGAGATGACGCCGCTGGAGAGGCCACGCTGGGCGCCGATGGTGTCGGCGAGGCCGGTGCAGGCCGCCTCGTCGCCGTTCAGCTCGCCGTAGGCGAGGCCGACGCGGCAGTCATCGACCTCGCGGGCGAGATCGACGGCGTCCTCGTTCTCCTCCTGCTGACCGAAGTAGACCGGGTGCTGGTTGGCACAGTCGACGCCGCCGGTGGCGACGCACTCGGAGTACTTCGCGGTGCGGACGGCGGAGCGGAGGGCGACGTCCCAGTTGTTGGTCGCCCACTCGGTGCCGATGAAGAAGCGCTGGTCGCTCTTGTCGGTGTAGTACCAGACGACCGGCTTCGCCGTGCGCGCGCGGTAGGGCAGCGTGCACTTCTGGGTCAGGGTGTTGCAGCGCGAGCCGCCGATGCCGAGGGCCGTGGTGACCGCGGCGCACTCGTCCTCGGTGCCGTCGCCGTCGACGTCACGGTGCGGGTCCTCGCCGTACGGGGTCGTGTGCGGGGTGAAGCACTCGACGGCGCCGGTCTTGGCGACCGGGTCGGCGTAGTAGAAGCTCTGCTCCCAGATGTTGTAGCGGTTGATGAACCGGTGCCACTTGGTGTCGGTCATCCCGTAGTTGCGGGCGAAGCCGAAGCGCTCGTTGGTGAACGCGCCGTACGCCTGGAAGCGGTAGCCGTCCCAGTCCTGGGGCTCGTAGTCGCCGTCCTTCACCTTGCGGAAGGCCTGACGAATCGTCAGCTCCACGGGGTTGCAGTTACCGGCGGGCCAGCTGCCGTTGAGGAAGTCGGCCTCGAGGAAGCAGGCCGGGAACGAGTCGATGCCCCAGCCGAAGTGCGACAGATCGATGAGGCCCGGGCGAGCGAACGCCTTGACCGTCACGTCGAAGTAGCCGTCCTCCTCGTCGAAGTACGGGCGGTTCGGGTCGCTCGGGTCGTTGACGTAGTAGTCGACGGGCTCGTAGACGATGCCGCCGTAGACACCGAGGAGCGACAGCGTGTCGAAGTCGTAGGTGTCGGTGGCCATGTTCTTGGACCAGTCGACACGGAAGTGCTCACGCTCGTACCACGGCCGGTCGGTCGTGTTCTCCTGGAGGATGTTGAGCTTCTCGCCCGTGGTCGGGTTGTAGGCGTAGGTGATGTCGAAGTGGCTCGTGATCGGGTAGATCGCCACGATCGTGCCGTCGGTGCTCGTCGGCCCGGCGCCCTTGCCGTCGGAGTCCTCGATGCGCTCGTAGGTGAGGCGCGCGATGAGGGCCTCCTCCGTGATGACGAACTTCACCCGGCTCAGGGGCTGGGCGTAGGTCGACGTGAAGAGGCCGTCCTGGCTCGCGCCGTAGCCGACGTCGATCAGCGTGCCCTGAGCATAGAACTCCGGGTCATCGCTGGTGTCGCTGAGCAGCTCGCCGACGAAGAACGATTTCTTCAGGGCGTCGGCCTGCACGCGATCGATGGGGGCGCGCTCCTCGGCGCACCCGCCGAAGATGAGGGCCGCGAGCAGCGTCGCGGATACGAGACGGGTTGTCATGGGGGCAGCCTCCTAGCGGGTGGCGGTCGCGACGAGGTCGGCGACGTCGAGTCGGAGATCGATGTAGAGCGTGGTGAAGCGGTTGAAGAACGGGGCGTAGTTGGACGAGTCGGGCGCCTGCTGCGGGTTGAACGTCGAGGCGCCGGCGGTCACCCAGAGGTAGGACAGCGGGATGAAGGTCACGCTGACGTCGTAGACGAGGGCGGTGCGCATGTCGGTGTTCTCGACCGGGAGATACGTCTGGGTGTCGTCCTCGTACGCGTCGTAGAGGAAGCTGTTCAGGATCGCGAAGGACGCGTTCAGCGACATCCACTCGGTGAACGAGAGGCTGGCGTCGAAGGAGTTCGCGAGGCGCCAGCTGACGTTGCGCAGCCCGCTGTTGAAGTCGCCGTCGTAGCAGCCGCCGGGCGTGGCGGAGCAGTTCTGGATCCGCGAGTCCTCGAGCTCACCGGTCGTGAACTCGTTGAAGTTCTTGAGGACGCTCAGGCCGTAGCCCAGGTTGAGGCCGCTCAGGACGTCAAAGCCGCGGCTCAGGCGGAGGCTCGGCTGGAGGCCGAAGTAGAGCGTCTGCTCCTGAGCCCACTTGCTCGTCGGGAGGATGAAGTCGAGGTTGGCGGAGATGGCGATCTCGGCCTCGGGGATGGTGTAGAAGCGGATGGCGCCGACCCGAAGCCGCGTGTTGCCGACCCAGGTCTCACCTTGGTCGGTGCTCAGGTCGTCGTTGGTGATCTCGCGCGTGAAGTCGATGCTCGCCATGACGAAGAGCGAGTCGCCGAACCAGTACCGCGGAGCGATCTCGAGCGACATCGCCCAGTTCGGGTTGTAGGTGAGCTCGGCGCCCTCGTCGAAGGAGATGGCGGTCGCGGCGTTCCGGTACGTGATCGCCGACCCGCGGAACGGGTTCTTCGCGCCGTGCAGGTTGCCCTCGAGGAGCGTCTGCGCCGGCTGGGCGGAGGCGACGGATGGCAGCGCCATCACCGTCCCGGCGAGCAAGATGACTGTGAGGAGTGTGCGCAAGGGGGACCCTCCTGGGGGTGGACTCGACCGGCGGAGCATAAGTCGAGGGAGTTGAACTCGGATAGTTCGCGAATCCGGTCAAGACCTTTTCCCCCGGTTCGTAAGAGGGAACCGCAGCGGTCCGGGCGAGGTCTGCCCCGTCAGAACGGGCGAACCCCGCCGACCACAGGGGTCGACGGGGTTCGTCTCGTGTCGGCTCGAGGCCGCCGGGATCACGCTCGCGGCGATCCCGGCGCGCCGCGGCGGCTCAGGGGCTGCAGGGCAGCGACTCGGTCCGCTGGGTGACCTCTTTCACCTTGAAGGTGATGTAGCTGTTCCCGCTCGTCGCGTACGGGACGAGGTCGCACGTCATGTTGAAGGTACCCTTGACGTACTCGTCCGGGTGGTAGTTGCCCTGGACGGTGATGTAGATCTTGTCGACCCAGCTCGGCACGTCGAACTCGAAGTAGCCGTAGGTGTCGACCCGACCGCTCCACAGGACCGCTCCGCCGGAGTGGTTGGCGCGGACGCGGATGGTCTCGTTCTCGTCGCGGTAGTGGGTCGCCGCCGAGATCTTGAGCTTGAGGTGCGAGACGCCGGTGCAGGTGTCGCACATCCCGCAGCCCTCGATGGGCTCGGAGACGCAGCCGGACGCCGCGTCGCACGAGTCGGTCGTGCAGGGGTCGCCGTCGTCGCAGCTGAGCTCGCCTGGCCCGGCGGTGCAGGCGCCGCCGGTGCAGAAGTCGCCGACCGTGCAGGCGTCACCGTCGTCACAGCTCGCGCCCTCGGGGCAGTCCGGGCCGTCGCCGGGGCAGAAGACGATGTTGTCGATGGCGCCCGACTCCGGGATGATGACCTTGATCTTGCTGACGCCGCAGACCTGGCCCTCGGCGCGGAAGAACGAGTTGTTGCCGTTGCCGGGGACCGGGGCCTCGCCCATGAAGTCGTAGTTGGCGTCGTAGAGGCGGATGGTCGCCGGGGACTCGAGGTCGACGAAGTCCATGCTGTAGACGCAGGACGGGGTGTCGAACCGGATGTAGAACCGCGCGCCCTGGACCGCGTCGTCGGGGTCGTCCACGAGGCCGTCGCCGTTGTTGTCGACGGTGTTCTCGGCGAGGATCATGAGGTTGTGGAGGGTGACGTCGTTCTCACCCGCCGAGCCCTGCGAGCCGCCGCTGCCGATGCCGGGGCCGCCGAAGTCCCGGTTCGGCGTCCCGAGGTCGGGGTCGTTGCCGGTCGGGTCGTCGGAGTTGAAGGAGATCGGACGCCCGTAGTAGTCGCCGCTGGTCCCCTTCTTGACCGAGATGTGGACACCGAGGCCGGCATAGACCTCGCTGACGTCAGCGCCCGCCGGGATGGCGGCGCCGCTGGCGTCGGTGTCGAAGTCGAGGGTGTAGGGGCAGGTCGGGCCGCAGCTCGGGTCGGCCTCGTGCACGCAGCCGGCGACGGGGTCGCAGCTGTCGATGGTGCAGGCGTCGCCGTCGTCACAGGAGCCCATGTCGACGTTCTCCGTGCGGTAGGAGACGTCGGTGAGCTTGAAGGTGATGTAGCTGTTGCCGTTCGAGGCGCCCGCGCTGGTGTCGCAGTTCAGGTCGAAGGTCGCCTTCACGTACTCGCTCGGGTGGTTGTCTCCCTGGACGGTGATGAAGATCTTCGTCGTGCCCTCGGGGATGACCACGTCGAACGAGCTGTAGGTCGGCGCCTCGCCCGCCCAGAGCAGCGTCCCGGAGGAGCTGTTGGAGCGGACGCGGACGATCTCGTCGTAGTCGCGGTTCGAGGAGGCCGCGGTGACCTTCAGGGTGACCGCCGAGACGCCCTCGCACTGCTCGATCCAGCAGCCGTCGCAGACCGGGTCGGGCTCGTGCGAGCAGCCGACCTCGGGGTCGCAGCTGTCGATGGTGCAGTCGTCACCGTCGTCGCAGTTGTCGGAGCCGCCCACGCACTGCCCGTCGACGCACTGGTCGGCGCCGTCGCAGTCGTACGGGGTGAGGTCGACGTTCAGGTCGCCGTGCGCGATGTCGCACAGCTCCTGACCGTTGACGAAGCGCTTGAAGCTCATCCAGGTCGCGCCGCCGAAGGCGCCGGTCTTGTCGTTGGCACCCTGGCCGACCTGGAACGGGTGGGCGCTGTCGGCCGGGAACTGCGTGAAGGCGATGTACTCGTCGGAGTCGACCGAGCCCAGGCCACCCTCGGTGAGGTCGAAGTACTCCCAGGTGTCGGTCAGGGTCGGGTCGCTCGAGCCCTTCGGGCCGCCCGAGCCGACGCCGGCGTCGCCGGTGCCGCGCCAGGACCACTTCATGTCGATCCAGTAGCGCTGGCCGAGGTCGCCGCTGCCGCCGCCGAGGTCGGTGACCACGGTGTGACCGGTGAGGCGGGCGGTGTCGTCGGCGAACCAGACGAGCACGGCGTCCTCCTCGAGGGTCATGCGGACCTGATGGCTGGTGTTGCCGTCGTAGAGGCCCGGCAGCCAGAACCCGTGGGGCGCGGTGCCGCCGCCGTAGTTGGTGGCGTACCAGGCGGCCTTGATGGGCGCGCCGAACTCGGTGCAATCGTTGCACTTGTTGCCGTCGTCGCAGGACGCCGTGTTGTTCGCGGTGGCGCACTGACCGGTGGCCGGGTCGCAGTAGTCGTCGGTGCAGACGTTGTCGTCGTCACAGACGATCTCCACGCTCTGGCACTGGCCATCGACGCAGCTGTCGGTCGTGCAGAGGTCGTCGTCGCTGCACTCGTTGTCGTCGTCGGCCACGAAGGTGCAGCCGTACTCCGGGTCACAGGAGTCGTCGGTGCACGGGTTGCCGTCGTCGCACATCAGCTCCTCGGCGCTGCGGCACTCGCCGTCGACGCAGTGGTCGTAGGCGGTGCAGACGTTGCCGTCGTCGCAGGCGCGGTTGTTGTTGACGTGGACACAGCCGCCGGCGTCCTCGCTGCAGACCTCGTCGGTGCAGACGTTGCCGTCGTCCTCGCAGGTGACGTCCTGACCGTCGACGCACTCGCCGGTGGCGGGGTCGCACGTCTCGGCGCCGTTGCAGACCGCGCCGTCGTCGCAAGTGACGGGCGTGCCCTCGCAGGTGCCGCCGACGCAGGCGTCGGTGGTGCAGAGGTCGCCGTCATCGCACGTGGCGTAGTCGTCGGGCTGGCTCGTGCAGCCGAGGGCCGGGTCGCACTGGTCGAAGGTGCAGGGGTTCCCGTCGTCGCAGGTGACGGTGTAGGAGCCGGTGCACTGGCCCTCGACGCAGGTGTCGCTGGTCGTGCAGGCGTTGCCGTCGTCACACGGGTCGTCGTTGTACTGCTCGACGCAGGCGTCGACGCTGTCGTCGCAGACGTAATCGACGCATTCGTCGTGCTGCGGCTCCGGGTCGTCGCAGTCGAGGCCGTCCGGACGGTCGAAGCGCTCGCCGTAGCCGGGGCCCTCGCCGCTGAAGTTCGGGCCGGACTTCACCCAGACGGTCTGGATGTGGTCGCCCTCGTACGCGGCGGGCAAGTGGAAGACGCCGGTCTCGCCGACCAGGTCCTCGAACCGGAAGACGAGGCCGGACTCGAGGCGGAAGACGATGTTCGACAGGTCCTTGCAGGAGCGAACCGAGACACCCTCGCAGAAGAAGGCGACCTCGATCTCCGTGTCGGAGCCGGTCTGCGGGCAGTCGAGCTCGAAGAAGTCGGGGTCGGGCACCGGGGTCGGATCCGACGGCGCCTCACAGACGATGGGCTCGCCAGCGACGCACGCGCCGGTCTCGGCGTCACAGGTCTCGACGCCGTTGCAGTAGAGCCCGTCATCGCAGGTCTTCGGCGTGTTGACGCACTGACCAGCCTCGCAGGAGTCGATGGTGCACGGGTCGTTGTCGTCGCAGTCGAGGGCGGTGAACTCGCACTCGCCGTCGACGCAGGAGTCGGTCGTGCAGGCGTCGTTGTCGTCGCAGGTCACAGGCTCCGTCGTGCAGCCCGTCGCTGGGTCGCAGCTGTCGGTCGTGCAGGCGTCGCCGTCATCGCAGGTCACAGGCTCCGTGGTGCAGCCCGTCGCCGGGTCGCAGGAGTCGGTGGTGCAGGCGTTGCCGTCATCGCAGGTGACCGGCTCCGTGGTGCAGCCCTCAGCCGGGTCGCAGCTGTCGGTGGTGCAGGCGTTGCCGTCGTCGCAGGTCACGGGCTCCGTGGTGCAGCCCGTCGCCGGGTCGCAGCTGTCGGTGGTGCAGGCGTTGCCGTCATCGCAGGTGACCGGCTCCGTGGTGCAGCCCGTCGCCGGGTCGCAGGAGTCGGTGGTGCAGGCGTTGCCGTCATCGCAGGTCACGGGCTCCGTGGTGCAGCCCGTCGCCGGGTCGCAGCTGTCGGTGGTGCAGGCGTTGCCGTCATCACAGGTGACCGGCTCGGTCGTGCAGCCCGTCGCCGGGTCGCAGCTGTCGGTCGTGCAGGCGCTGCCGTCGTCGCAGGTCACGGGCTCGGTCGTGCAGCCCGTCGCCGGGTCGCAGGAGTCGGTCGTGCAGGCGTTGCCGTCATCGCAGGTCACCGGCTCGGTCGTGCAGCCCGTCATCGGGTCGCAGGAGTCGGTCGTGCAGGCGTTGCCGTCGTC